>VFQU01000001.1_pt1 | contig 802198 bp, 766 predicted proteins | sample 3512311 | NCBI WGS metagenome assembly VFQU01 (sample SAMN10412377, study PRJNA504923) | tailings metagenome | isolation source: Relicate 3 Philex TSF3 active mining site | place: Philippines: Tuba, Benguet | collected 2017-08-29 | reverse complement strand
CGGCGGTTATCGCCTAGCCAAGACTCATCACGACATTTCCGTCTCTGACATCATTACCGCAGTGGACGAGTTAATTGACGCGACTCAATGTGGTGGCAAAGAAAACTGCCATGAAGGCAAGCCCTGCATGACACATGACCTCTGGTCCAGCCTGAATGCCAAGATACTTGATTACCTCTCTGGTGTTGCCCTGGCAGATTTGGTGGCTTCTCAGCGCGAAGGCAAGGAAATCCGCTTCACTGTGCGCCGCGAAAACTCACGCTCACCAGTACAGGTTGCCGCCTAAATCGAGGCCATCGAAATGCGTCGCGCCACCTACTTTGACAACAATGGCACCACCGCCCTACACCCAAAAGTGTTACAGGCGATGCTACCCTATTTGTCAGAGCAGCAAGGCAATGCCACCAGCCGCCATATCTTTGGCCGCTCAGCACGCAATGCCATTGACCAAGCCAGGGAACAGGTTGCTGATGCAGTAGGGGCACACCCCTCACAAGTGATTTTCACTAGCGGGGGCACCGAGGCTGACAATCTCGCTATCACTGGTGTGGCACAAGCACTGGAAAAAGGCCGGATTGCCATCAGCAGCCTAGAACACCCAGCGGTTTCAAGGCCAGCAGAAGCACTTAGGTGGCAAGGTTGGGCACTGGATCGAGTCGGCTGCAATCTACATGGACAAGTTGAAACAAGCGCTTTAGAGACCATATTGAAAAATAAGGTCGACATTGTGTCCATCATGTTGGCCAATAACGAAACTGGTGTAATCCAAGACATTGCTGCTCTGGGTGAAATTGCCCGCCAGCACAAAGCTTATATGCATACCGATGCAGTGCAGGCATTGGGTAAGATCGACGTAGATTTCAGTCACCTGAACGTCCATGCCATGAGTCTCTCATCGCACAAGATTAATGGCCCCCAAGGTGCAGGGGCATTGATTATGGATAAGCGGATCGATATTCAACCACTGCTGTATGGCGGCGGTCAGGAAAAAGGGTTGAGAAGCGGTAGCGAGAACATTGCCGCGATTGTGGGCTTTGGTGCTGCCTGTCAATTGGCAGCCAACGAGGCGAGAGATCGTCAAGGAAAATTGGCTGTATTGCGTGAGCATCTGGAACAGGGCCTGCATCATCTAGGTGCCGTCATTTTTGGTGCTGGTGCTGAACGTCTGCCCAACACCAGCTTCTTTGCCTTTGAGGGCATTGAAGGTGAAACGTTGGTGATGGCACTGGATAAGCAGGGTTTTGCAGTAGCCAGTGGCTCCGCATGCTCCAGCGATAACACCGAGCCTAGTCATGTGTTACTCGCCATGGGCATACACCCCGACATCGCACGTGGTGCGATTCGCGTGAGCTTTGGCAACAATAATGAATTACATGAAGTGGAGGCCTTCCTGCAAGCACTGGAAGGTGAACTCACAAGATTGAGAAAGTTAACTGCTATCGCAGTTTAGGAATCGCAAAATGACAGTACGTACGCCTATTTATCTGGATTATTCAGCCACTACCCCACTTGATCCACGGGTAGCGGAAAAGATGATCCCTTACTTGACCGAACATTTCGGCAACCCCGCTTCACGCAGTCACTCTTTTGGCTGGACAGCGGAAAAAGCCGTGGAAAATGCACGTGAAGAAGTAGCCAAGCTGGTGAATGCAGACCCGCGCGAGATTGTCTGGACCTCTGGCGCCACCGAGTCCAACAATCTGGCGATCAAAGGCGCAGCAAATTTTTACAGCCCCTCCAAGGGCAAACATATCGTTACCGTACAAACCGAGCACAAAGCCGTGATCGACACAGTGCGCGAACTGGAAAGACTGGGTTACGAAGCAACATATCTGGTCCCAGAAACCAATGGCCTCGTTGACCTAGAAAAATTCAAGGCTGCCTTGCGCCCAGATACTGTACTGGCATCCGTGATGCTGGTGAATAACGAGATTGGCGTTATCCAGGATATTGAAGCGCTCGGTAACATTTGTCGCGAACAAGGCGTAATTTTCCACGTTGATGCGGCACAGGCAACTGGCAAGGTGCATATAGACTTGCAAAAACTGCCTGTGGACTTGATGAGCTTCTCTGCCCACAAGACCTATGGCCCCAAGGGTATTGGCGCGCTGTATGTACGTCGCAAGCCTCGTATACGCATTGAGGCACAAATGCACGGCGGTGGCCATGAGCGCGGCATGCGTTCCGGCACGCTGGCTACACACCAGATCGTTGGTATGGGTGAAGCATTCCGTATTGCCCGTGAGGAAATGGATAGCGAAAACGTCCGTATCCGCATATTGCGTGACCGTCTGCTCAAGGGCTTGCAGGAGATTGATGAGGTGTACGTCAATGGCGATCTGGAACATCGCGTTGCTCACAACCTGAATATCAGCTTCAACTTCGTAGAAGGTGAGTCGCTGATCATGGCAGTCAAGGACATTGCGGTTTCCAGCGGTTCCGCCTGTACTTCGGCCAGCCTGGAACCTTCCTATGTCCTGCGGGCATTGGGACGTTCAGACGAATTAGCACATAGCTCCATCCGCTTTTCTATCGGACGCTTCACCACAGAAGAAGATATTGATTACACCGTAGAGTTGATGAAGAGCAAGATTGGCAAATTGCGTGAACTCTCCCCGCTCTGGGAAATGCACTTGGATGGTGTAGACCTGAATACGGTCGAGTGGGCAGCGCATTAAGCAAGCGCCTGGGTATATGGCCTGCCGATCACAGCGGTATTAATACATGAGATACATGACCTGCCAATATCGTTGAGACACAGTATAACTCTCAGCATATTGGCACATTAAGGAGTAAAAAAATGGCTTATTCAGACAAAGTACTCGACCACTACGAGAACCCACGTAACGTTGGCTCTATGGACAAGAACGACCCTTCTGTCGGCACTGGCATGGTAGGTGCTCCAGCCTGCGGCGACGTAATGAAACTGCAAATCAAGGTCAACGACCAAGGTATTATTGAAGATGCCAAGTTCAAGACCTATGGTTGCGGTTCCGCGATTGCTTCCAGCTCGCTCGTGACTGAACTCATCAAGGGCAAATCCCTAGACCAGGCGATGGAAATCAAGAACTCCGATATTGCCGAAGAATTGGCACTGCCACCGGTCAAGATTCACTGCTCAGTGCTGGCAGAAGACGCCATTCGCGCAGCAGTGGCTGACCTCAAAGCCAAACAAGGCACCAAGGACGAACAGGCAGCGTAAAGGACGGAACTCATGGCAATCTCGCTCACAGAAAATGCTGCCAAACGCGTGCAGAAATTCCTTGCCAACCGCGGCAAGGGTGTTGGCCTACGCTTGGGTGTCAAAACCACTGGCTGTTCCGGCATGGCTTATACGCTAGAGTTTGTTGATGACATCCATGCTGAAGACGTAGTGTTCGACAGTCACGATGTCAAGGTGATCGTCGACCCCAAGAGCCTAGTCTACATTGATGGTACTGAGCTGGACTTTGCCAAGGAGGGCCTTAACGAAGGGTTCAAGTTCAACAATCCTAACGTCAAGGATGAATGTGGCTGCGGTGAAAGCTTTACGGTATAAGCCGCGCCCCTCAGCTTAAGGCAGTGTGTTAGCTGCACTGCCCCATTCAGTTCAAACCCTTCCTTTATGTCTAATTTACAGCAGAATTATTTTGCATTGTTTGGCTTGCCAATCCAGTTCTCACTGGATATGACCCTGTTGGATCAGCGTTATCGCAAGTTGCAAGCAGAAGTGCACCCAGATCGCTTTGTTGCCGCGTCACCAAGCGAGCGCATGCAGTCTATGCAATGGGCTACACAGGCGAATGAAGCCTATCACACGCTCAAGCACCCAACTTCTCGCGCACGCTACCTGTTGCAACTACAAGGCATAGATACGCAAGAAGAAAGCAATACCACCATGCCCGCTGACTTCCTCATGCTGCAAATGGAATGGCGCGAGACGGCAGAGGATGCATTTGATGAGGGCAATATCACAGTATTGGATCGCTTGCTCAAGGATATGCGCGCAGAAGCCATGACACTAGAAGATAGCCTGGCCAATCACCTTGACCAACAACAAGCATGGCAAGAAGCCTCGGGCACTGTGCGCAAATTGAGTTTCATCGACAAGATTCGTAGTGATGTCGAACACAAGATCAGCAAACTGGAAGACGAATAACCGCACGCTATGGCTTTATTACAGATATCAGAACCCGGCATGAGCGCCGCCCCTCACCAGCATCGCCTGGCGGTGGGAATAGACCTGGGCACGACCAACTCATTGGTTGCAACCGTGCGTAGCGGTCTTAGCACTGTACTGCTGGATGAAACTGGGCATGCTCTGTTGCCCTCTGTCGTGCATTACACTGCTGACGGGCAGATTGAGGTTGGCTACCCTGCCCAGTTGCAGCAAAGCCAGGATCCGCAAAACACCATTGTATCGGTCAAGCGCTTCCTGGGCCGTGGCTTGAACGATATTGGCGATACCAGCCACCTTCCATACCGTTTCATTGAGACACCAGGCATGGTGCAAATCGACACTCGCGCTGGGATCAAGAGCCCGGTTGAAGTATCTGCTGACATTCTGCAAGCCCTTAAGGCCCGTGCTGAGCAAGCATTAGGTGGGGAATTAACCGGTGCCGTGATTACAGTCCCAGCCTATTTTGATGATGCACAACGTCAAGCCACCAAGGATGCCGCCCGGCTCGCTGGCATCAATGTGCTGCGCCTGCTGAATGAACCCACAGCCGCCGCTGTAGCTTACGGTTTGGATAACTCATCAGAAGGTATTTATGTCATTTACGACCTTGGTGGCGGCACATTCGATGTATCCATCCTGCGCCTGAGTAAAGGGGTCTTTGAAGTGCTATCCACCAACGGGGACTCTGCCCTTGGTGGTGACGACTTTGATCGTCGTATTTTCTGCTGGATACTGGAACAAGCTCGCCTGCAACCACTCACCCCTGCGGATACGCGCCTGCTTATGACCAAGGCCAGGGAAGCCAAGGAGTGGCTCACCGAGCACGCTAGCGCAAGTATCACTGCCGTACTCAGTGACGGTGAGATCGTTGACTTGAGCCTAAGCCAGACAGAATTTCACACACTTACCCAACAATTGCTGAACCGCACATTAACCCCGATACGCAAAGCGCTGCGTGATGCCTCACTTGACGTGAAGGAAGTCCAGGGTGTGGTGCTAGTCGGTGGCGCGACACGCATGCCGCAAGTACGCCATGCCGTCACCAGCTTTTTCGGCCAAGACCCATTGACCAACCTCGATCCTGATCAAGTGGTTGCCTTAGGAGCAGCCATCCAGGCTAATATCCTGGCGGGCAATCGTCATGATGATGATTTGCTGTTGCTGGATGTCATCCCGCTTTCACTAGGTCTAGAAACCATGGGCGGTTTGGTAGAGAAAGTCATTCCTCGCAACTCCACCTTGCCAGTCGCGCGCGCCCAGGACTTTACCACCTTCAAGGATGGTCAAACAGCGATGAGTATCCATGTCTTGCAAGGTGAGCGCGAGCTAGTGTCAGACTGCCGCTCTCTCGGGAGATTTGAACTACGCGGCATTCCACCCATGGCGGCAGGTGCTGCACGCATTCGCGTCACCTTCCAAGTGGATGCCGATGGACTACTTTCCGTATCGGCACAAGAGCAAACCAGTGGCGCTCATGCCAATATCGTTGTCAAACCTTCCTATGGCTTAAGCGAAGACCAAATCACCAATATGCTACAAGCATCTTTTAGCTCGGCTGAAACGGACAAGCAAGCACGCGCCCTACAAGAAGCCAGAGTGGATGCCGCCCGGCTACTAGAGGCGATTGAAGCTGCATTGCGCCAAGATGGTGATGCACTGTTAAGCGAAGCCGAAATAACCGACATCAACCGTCAGATGGAAAGTTTGCGTCACTTGGCACAACAAGAGGATAGCGCTGCGATCACCCAGGCCGTGAACAACCTCAATCATGCGACAGAAAGCTTTGCAGCACGCCGTATGGACGCTTCGGTCAGGCAGGCACTTGCCGGGCAATCATTGAATACTCTGGAACTCTAGGCAATGGCAAAAATTACTGTTCTCCCGCATCCGGAATACTGCCCCGAAGGCAAGACATTCGAGGCGCAGCCCGACAGGTCGATCTGCCATAACCTGCACAAGCAGGATATCGACATTGATAGTGCCTGTGGTGGCGTTTGCGCCTGTACCACCTGCCATATCTATGTTCAGAAGGGCTACAGCTCGCTATCCGAACCTGAAGAAATAGAAGAAGACATGCTAGACCAAGCTTGGGGCCTGAAGCCCAACTCGCGCCTCTCATGCCAAGCTATTGTCGGTAATGAGGACATTGTAGTGGAAATCCCGATCTACTCGCTCAATCTCGCCAAGGAACCTCCTCACTAGGCAGATCAGCAGGCAACGCTTTGGTCAGGCCTCCGCCAGGCCAGTTTCTTCTGCAAACTGTAAGCCATGCACATATGTACGGCCTGCGCGTCTTGCTGTGTCAAAGCGCAGCATGCCAAGAAAAGCTTCTGCACTCAGTGGTCGGCTGAAAATATAACCCTGTAACTGATCACAGCCTTTTGTGCGCAAGAATTCAAGTTGCGCCTGGGTTTCCACGCCCTCGGCCACGACTTTGACCTTCAGGCTATGTGCCATGGCAATGATCGCCTGCGTAATCGCCATATCATCTGCATCTTGAGGAATATCCCGGACAAAAGAGCGATCAATCTTCAATGAGTCAATCGGGAAGTGTTTGAGATAACCCAATGATGAATAACCCGTACCAAAATCATCGATCAGCACATGGGTACCCAGGTTACGGAAATGCTGCAACATCTGGCTGGCCCGCTCTGCATTCTGCATGATCATGCTTTCCGTGATTTCCAGCTCCAGGCAATCTGGCGTCAGCCCACTCTCATCCAATGCACCCAGAATCACTTTATGCAGGCTATCTTCACGGAATTGCCGCGCGGAAATATTGACCCCTACCCTGATCGGCCTGCCTGCAATCTCTTGCCAGGCATAAGCATCGCGGCAAGCCTGCTTCAACACCCACTCACCAATCTGGATAATCAAGCCAGTTTCTTCCGCGATCGGAATAAACTCCTGTGGTGACACCATACCCAACTCGGCATGTTGCCAACGAATTAAAGCCTCCGCACCGATAATGTACTGCCCCGTCAAATCCAGCTTTGCTTGATACAACAAAGTGAACTCATTACGCTCTAGCGCACGACGCAGACCGTTTTCAAGGGTGAGTCGGCTAACACTGCTGGCATTGCTTTCGGCAGAGTAAAAATGGAAAGTATTCTTCCCATCATCCTTGGCACGGTACATCGCCATATCTGCATTTTTCAATAATGAGAATATATCCACGCCATCCTCAGGATAGACACTGATCCCGATACTGGCACTGATATACAACTCCTGCTGCATGAGGATAAAAGGCTGCGCCAGCGCATGCATGATCTTGCGTGCCACCGTCACCAAATATTGTTGGTCAGTGAAGTCCTCGACCAGCACGACAAATTCATCCCCGCCCTGGCGCGCAATGGTATCAGTTTGACGTAAACACTCCCGGAGGCGGCTTGCTGTCTCTTGCAACAACATGTCTCCAGCTTGGTGCCCCAGGGTATCGTTGATGATCTTGAAGCGGTCAAGATCAATGAACAGCACACCAATACGCTGCTGGTAGCGCTGAGCACGTAACAAGGCTAACTCAATACGCTCCTGTAGCAAGGCCCGGTTAGGCAGCCCAGTCAAGCCATCATGAGTAGCAAGAAATTGCAGGCGCTCTTCTGACTGCTTACGCTGGCTGATATCAGTCAATACCACGATATAGTTCTGTAAAATACCGTTGCCATCGTATACAGAACTGATCGACACCCACTCCGGATAATACTCGCCGCTCTTTTTTCGCCCGATGAGCTCTCCCATCCACTGGCCATGCTGCTGCACCAAGCTACTTATCGCTTGATTATCCTCGGCCACGTCATCAAGCAAAGACAAGCGCATACCAATGCAATCCTCGCGCGCATAGCCCGTCATTCCCAGATAAGCCTGGTTTACCTCCAAGATATTGCGCTCCCTATCTGCGATCAGGATCGCCTCGCTTGTATTATCGAATACCTGCTTGGAAAGGTTGAGGCCTGCTTCGGCAGCCTTGCGTGCCGTAATATCCAACATGACGCCCAGCAACTCCTGGGGCTTATTGCCACTGCGATCCGGAATCACCCGCACAATATCCTGTAGCCAGACCACCCGACCATCCGCAGCCAGCATCCGGTACTCAAACACATGATCTTGAAGCTGCTGGGTTTCCCAACTACAAAAATCTACTACCCACGCCCTATCATCCGGGTGAATTTTCTCTACCCAGAAACGTGGGTTAGCCACCCACTCCTCGAGGGGATATCCCAACAAACTTTCAGCCTCCTGACTTACAAAGGTAAAAGCCGCTTCGGGAGTGGCACGCCAGACGACAGCCTTGACCGACTCGACCAGCTCACGATATTCGGCACGGCTATGCAGCAAAGCCTCCTCAGCCTGTTTACGGCTGCTAATATCAATGATAAGTACCACGACACGCTCGCTATCATCGCGATAATTAGCCGCCGCCACCTCAATCGGTATCGGCTTACCCGATTTACTGATCCCAAGTGCCTCATATCGGCTAGGTGTAAATTCACCGCGCACCCGCTGCTCGTAATGTCGCGCTACACGCTCACGATCACTTGGGTGTATCAAGCTAAGGAAATGAGAGCCCAGGGGGATATCGCGCGCATCATAGCCACCTATCTTCCATAAAGCCTCGTTGGCATAGACAATTTTGCCATCCTCAATGACGACTACGCCTTCCCCTGCGTCAGACTGGGCATTACTCAATGCGTTGTAAAGCCCGAGCTGCTTTTTCAATTGTTCATCTGCTCGCAAACGCCCCACATGCACACCAGATAAACCGACACCAATCGACACAGTGACAAGCGCAAACAACCAATAGTTAAACAGCTCAGCGTTACTAAGCTCCATACTGAAATAGCCGTGATAACCACCACCACCCCACAGCGCCGTGATGACAATCAACAACGACGCCAATGCCGCCCCTCGCTGGTGAAAACTCAATGCAGCCCATATCACCAACGGAAAGACAAGAAATGCCTTGGCCTCCAACTCGCCCGACTCAGACAAAAGTTCATTGAATGCCAGGAAACATAATCCCAGTAGCAATCCACTGAGCACCAAGGCTTCCACGATCTTTGTCCTGCTCCAGCGAATTGGTTCCGAGTGAAAAAAAGCCAGGATCGCAGGCGTCAGGAGAATAATGCCCAATGCGTCCCCCATCCACCATTGCAACCATGTCACAGACAAAAATGCGGACTGCACTATGCCAAATGCACTCAATACTAGACAACCCAAAGTCGCACTGAGCAAGGGGCTGAATATTGCCCCCACCAAAACCATGGCCAGCAAATCCTGCAAACGGGTCATCGCAGGTTCAAAATTAAAGCGCTTCAGGAGCAGGTAGGCCATCACAGCACCCGCAACATTGCCGCCCCCCACACAGAATGCTCCAAAAAAAGGAAGGGGGACCTCCACACTCCATTGTGTTGCTACCGCACCAAGCAGCAAACCAGGCACCACCCGCATACCACCAAGAATCAAAATGGCCAACGCAAATCCCGCCGGAGGCCAGATAAAGGTAGAAAATATGGCGGGAGTACCCAGTAACAAGGTGCTATGCCCAAGTAAGAAATATCCAAGGGCAATCGCGATGGAAATCAGCAAATATCGGATCGGCCTGCTTTTTTGAGCCGACTGGTGACTGGATATATACATAATCTACGCATTGTAGTAGCAAAATCTTACAAATGCGGTTAAAAATTCTCACATAAGAAAAAGCCCGCTCAAGGCGGGCTTTGGACATACATTTATGTCTGGCTAGAAGTTATATTGCAACTGGAAACGCAAGATATCAGTATCGTATTTCGAGTATGGTCTTGTAGCAAGATTGTTACGATCCAACTTGGAATAGTAAGCTGTAAACTCGATCTCTGGTACCGGTTGCCATTCAAAACCAGCCTCCCAGTCATTGACATGATTTTTGGGGGCATTGGTCTCAAACTTCTGAGCCCCATCGAAATACTGCCACTTCACAAACGGAATCATGACACCGTAGCCGTAGAAATCCTTGATACGATACATCGCTTGAATATAACCACCATTGAGTGACTTTTCCTCAATTCTGGTGCCAGCATCATTCAACTCAGGCCCACGTCCCCAGTTCCACTCGGTCTGTAAGCCAAATGGCTGCGGATACAACACAGCATGCACACCTACGCGCTGATCCTTGAAACCATCCGTCCTGGGGAACGTGGCGTCATTACCAGTAGGAGAGCTAGTGCTCGGTTTAAATGTCCCTGAAATTGCCTGAATACCCGCTTCGAAAATCTGGCCATTTTCAAACTTGACCGGATAAGTGAAGCGCGATACCAAATGTAGGTTATCGTTATTCTCGGAACGATTGGCACCAGTACCATTGTAAGCACCAAAAGCAAACATACCGTAGTTGCCAGAGCCTTTCAGACCACTATCAACCAAGTACTTGAACATTTCCTGCTGTTCTTTTGGTGTGTAGTAATAGAACACACCCAAATCACGCTCATCTTTACAGCAGCTATTAATTGCATCAGCACGATCTAAAGCAATACGATTCTGGCTCGACTGCAAATTCTCAAACCCATATGGGATCTTGGATTGACCAACACGGAGACGGTGCACCCTGTCCTTGGTCAGGTATATATCACCATAAGCATCGCGCAACTGTGCGATATTGCCGGTATTGTCAGAACTACCGGTACGGCTAGCAAAATCAGGCTGGATATAATAAGACAAGCGCTCGCCAATATCCCCAAAGAAAATCAGGCGCATACGACGAATCATAAAATTGGTGTTGTCACCAATCGAACGGTCTGCCTGGTGAGCAATCTGTTTGTCACCACCAATGATCGGGTTGCTACGAAGCTGCATATAGCCACGCACCTTCATCGTATCCGCCCAGCTCTTGCCTGAACTAGCAGGCTTTGGCGCTGGGGCCATGGCAATCTTATCCAGCTTTTCTTCCAGCTCACGCTGTTTATGCTCAAGCTCTTGCTTCATTTCCACCAAATCAATGCTAGCGGCATTTTCACTCTTGGCTTCTGTTGCGTCCCCCACCGATTTAAAGGTGCCCATTTTTACCCGGTTAGGGCCAGGCTCGGAAAAAATCTGTTTAGTCGTAGAGTCTACATATAACTCCAGCACTTGAGCCTCCGCCATTGCAGTGGCAGAAGTTGTTGCCAGCATGACTGCTGTCATTAAAGCCTTACGGGCCATTTTCCCTGTTGTCATCGCAATCACTTTACAATTTACGCACTTGTTTTATTAGAAAGATGTATCTCAGGAGTGATACCAACTCGTGCGGCAAAGCCGCCAATCACTGATAGAAGCTAGCTCTACCAGCAATATGGCGTGCAGTATGTCGTTGCAATGTGACTGAATGATGTACTGAAAATGACAGTTTTATGACAGAAAGGTAATGCCAGCATCAAAAAAGAACTAGAAAACCATGTCCCTTTCGATTATTTTTCATGCCAGCGTCATGATTTAACTGCATGATGCGATGAATAATTTGGCATGAAGCTTTCAAAAACTTACATTTCTTTACAATAAGTTTTTTATAGAAACAATAAAATTTACCTATAATAATCATGTTTATATGGAACAAAAAAAATCCATAAATGTCTTTTATAGAACCAATTACGCATTATTCATTGCTCAATACGGTTATTTTTTAACTTATCCGGGGAAGTAAAAATATGTACAAACACCCATTAAAAGACCGTGACAAAATGTCACCTCAAGAAGCATTGGCTATCCTGCTGGAAGGTAATCAGCGCTTCACCCAGAACATTTCGGCACATCGCGATCTACTCAACGTCGTGAATATCACCAAGGATAAACAACATCCTTTTGCTGCCATCCTGAGTTGCAGTGACTCGCGCACATCCACCGAACTGATTTTTGACCAAGGCCTGGGCGATCTCTTTAGTGTACGCTTGGCTGGAAATATCGCTTCGCGCAAGGCGATCGGCAGCTTGGAATACTCTTGCAAATATCTAGGCAGCAAGCTCATTGTCGTGCTAGGTCACAGCAACTGCGGTGCAGTCAAGGCTGCCTGCGATGGTTTTTCCGGTGGGCATATTGGTGAAATCACCAAGATGATCTTCCCTGCCGTAGAGGCGGAAACACAAACCAAGGAAAACCGCTCTTCATCCAATGATGCTTTTGTTGGTCATGTGTGTGAAATCAATGTCAAGACACAGATTGATACGATCTGGAACTCCAGTGAAATCCTGCGCGAGATGCTGAACAAAGGAGACATCGGGATCGTAGGTGGTGTCTATGATTTGGCAACGGCTGAAGTCACATTCCCCAAGCAATACCAGATATTCAGCGCTGATCATCCACTCGTACAAAACTAGGATGCATCTAGGCCGCCCCTATCTTACGGATAAATTAGTATGACTACTCAAACCCCTACCGCCCCGGCACAATCCGGCAATTTCAGCAAAGACTTCTTTGCGTCCATTGTTGTTTTCCTGGTGGCGGTGCCCTTATGCCTAGGCATAGCGATTGCATCAGGCTTGCCCCCGACCGCCGGCATTATCACCGGCATTATCGGTGGCTTGGTCGTTGGCTCCATTTCAGGCTCACCTCTCACTGTCAGCGGCCCTGCGGCTGGCTTGGTAGTCATTGTGGCCGACATTGTGGCCGAATTTGGCCTGGCTATTTATGGCGTTATCGTGTTAGCTGCTGGTGGAGTACAAATCCTAGCAGGTATATTCAAGTTAGGAGTATGGTTCCGCGCTATCTCGCCCGCTGTGATCCACGGCATGTTGGGTGGTATTGGTATCCTGATCATTGGCTCACAATTTCACATCATGCTTGACCGCGACCCGCTGTCCAGTGGCATCAAGAACTTGATGGATATCCCCAATGGCTTGTTCGAGATATTCTCACTACATGGTGGCGGTAATCTCTATGCAGCCATTACTGGGCTGATCACTATCATCTCGATTGTACTCTGGACACGTTTTGCTCCAGCGAAACTAAAACTGATTCCAGGGGCACTCATTGGTGTCGTGCTCGCCGTGATCATCGCCAACCTGTTCAGTTTCGATATCAAATACCTCACTGATTTATTTGATGGCCCAACTGACCTGCAAAATATCCTGGGCACGATTATTACGCCTACCATGAGCACGGTAGAAGCATCGATGACTGCAGGGGTCTTACTCGCCGTCATCTCACTCGCTTTTATTGCCAGTGCCGAGTCGTTGCTTTCTTGTGCTGCTGTTGACCAGATGCACCAGGGCGTTCGCACCAAATATGATCGCGAACTGATGGCACAAGGTGTTGGTAATGCAATTTGCGGTTTCCTGAGCGCTCTGCCTATGACTGGTGTCATTGTACGCTCCAGCGCAAACGTAGAGGCAGGCGCCACCACCCGCCGCTCCACCATCATGCATGGCTTGTGGTTGCTGCTATTTATCAGCGTGTTCCTCTTTACGCTGGAATACATCCCTGTCGCCACCCTTGCAGGCGTGTTGGTATATACCGGTTACAAGCTGGCTTATCCCAAAGTAGCCAAGGAACTCCTCTCCTATGGCAAGGCTGAGCTTGCGGTTTATATCATCACCATTGTCACTATCGTCAGCTTCAACCTGCTGGCTGGCGTGGTAACTGGTCTGGCGCTATCGATTGCCAAGCTCCTGTATGTGTTCTCCCACGTCTCCATCAAGGCAGAACACAATGCTGGTAGCAAGCAAACCACTTTGCACCTCAAGGGCTCGGCAACCCAGTTGGGCATTCCAAAGCTAGTTTCCGTGCTGGACAATCTGGAATCTGGTCGTGATGTTCACGTGCAGTTTGATGACCTGGAATATATTGACCATGCCTGCATCGAATTGCTGAGCGGCTGGCAAAAGCAATACCAGATGACTGGTGGAAATGTCACCATCGAATGGGATAGTTTGATCAGTAAGTATCACGCCAAGGAAGCCGCTGCGGCCAATGGTACTTGATGGAGATGTTTAGCTAGCCAATAAAAAAGCCCCTTATGGGGCTTTTTTATTGGCATAAACTGTTATGCAGATTGAATGCGTTTGACCTTGTTATGACTCTCTTCTGAAGTAATAGAAGCAATATCACCGGACAACTCGCCGCCTTCCTCAATCAGTATCTTGCCATAACGGATTTTTCCACTGACTCGGCCAGTAGAATGAATGATCAACTGGCTGCGTGCCGTCAACTCACCTTCAAAATTGCCATGTACCTCGGCTACATCAATGCCCACTTTCCCAGAGAAGGCACCATGCTCAGCAATCTGGATCACCCGGCTATCCATAGTAGCCTCCACACGCCCTTCCACCACCAAGATGTCACAATCCTGAATCTCGGCACCTTTCAATTTAACATCCGGCCCCACAATCAGTCGGCTACCTGTTTGCGTATCCGCATGCACGCCACTGCTAGCTGGCACCTCAACCTTGCTAGCGACTGGACTACTTAACGGAGAAGTATGATGTGGTACTTGGGTGGTTTCTGGTTTGCTGTTCAGTGAAGATGAAACAGGATTGACGCTAGAGCTGTTTTGAGGAGTGGGAGTACGATTGAATAGACCTTGCTTGTTTAACATGGATGAAACCTCTCGTTTGATATGACAGACAGGCTCATTGCAGCAATGAGCCAAGACCAACAAGAGTCAGCAAGGTGTATGCCATGCCTTAATCTTCTTTTAAAATCATTTTGTTATGAAAAAATATTCATATTTCACAATAGATAAGCCGTGAAAATGTCGCCCAAGTACGACGTCAGTACCACTATCTTGCCGGTATTCATATCTCCCTTACATCCTGCTGGATGAAGTCTGGGCTGAAAACAGCGCTATAAGTAGCTCACAGCCCACTTCCAGCAAAAGCGTCATCTCATCCTACAAACAAAGTGTTTGTCGCTGACAAGCAACAGTTAACAGCAAGAAAAAAGGCCGGGATAACCGGCCTTGAAAGTTTTTTTTAGTGCTCTGGTCGCATATGCGGGAACAAGATGACATCACGTATGCTTGGACTATCCGTCAATAGCATCACCAAGCGGTCGATACCGATACCGCATCCACCTGTCGGTGGCATGCCATACTCCAGTGCACGAATGAAGTCAGCATCGTAATACATGGCCTCATCATCGCCTGCTTCCTTGGCTGCTACCTGAGCCTGGAAACGTGCAGCCTGATCCTCCGCATCATTCAACTCGGAAAAACCATTGGCAATCTCACGGCCAGTGATAAACAACTCGTAGCGCTCGGTAATAGCTGGATTGGTGTCAGATGCACGTGCCAGTGGTGATACTTCGACTGGGTAATCAATAATATACGTCGGGTTCCACAGTTGGCTTTCTGCTGTTTCCTCGAATAAAGCCAATTGCAACGCTCCTAAGCCCAGATGGGCAAAGGCTTCCACACCAAACTTTTTGAGCTCCTGCCGCAGAAAAGCTTCATCATTTAACTGCTCTAAGGCATATTGCGGCGCATATTTCTGGATTGCCCCAACAATCGTCAGCCGCTCAAATGGCTTGCTAAGGTCAAGCTCCCTGCCTTGATACTGCACCACGGCCGAACCACAGGCAGCAATAGCAGCAGCCCGGATACATTGCTCCGTGAAATCCATCAGCCAACGGTAATCCGTATAGGCGGCATAGAACTCCATCATGGTGAATTCTGGATTGTGGCGTACGCTCACACCTTCGTTGCGGAAATTGCGGTTGATCTCGAACACACGATCAAACCCGCCCACAATCAGGCGTTTGAGGTAAAGCTCAGGGGCGATACGCATATACATCTGCATATCCAGCGCATTGTGGTGCGTAATGAACGGCTTGGCTGATGCCCCACCAGGAATGGGGTGCAGCATTGGCGTCTCAACCTCAAGAAACTCGTGACCAAGCATAAAGGCACGAATAGCAGCGACAATCTTGCTACGCGCCATGAAGGTCTTGCGGGTGTCATCCGAAACAATCAGGTCGACATACCGCTGGCGATACTTAGTCTCTTGGTCTGCCAATCCATGGAATTTCTCCGGCAAAGGTCGCAGGGATTTGGTTAGCAGTCGCAACTCACTCACCTTAATCGACAACTCGCCAGTCTTGGTCTTGAACAAGGTGCCTCTGGCCGCAATGATGTCGCCCAGATCCCATTTCTTGAAAGCGTCGTAAGTTTCTTCGCCAACGTTTTCCTTGGTCACAAATACCTGAATGCGCCCGCTCTTATCCTGCACAGTAGCAAAGCTGGCCTTGCCCATCACACGCTTCAACATCATGCGTCCGGCAATCGCCACGCTCAATGCGCGCGCTTCAAGATCTTCGCCCTCAAGGGCATCATAGCTATTATGCAGGCTTTGTGCGGCATGCTCAGGCTTGAAGTCATTGGGGAAAGCAACACCCTTTTCCCGAATCGCCTTGAGCTTCTCACGCCTCTCGGCCATGACATGGTTCTCGTCCTGTTGCACTACCTCAGTATCAGGCTTGGAATTTTGTGCGTCACTCACCCTTACACTCCCTGCTTCAAACTTTCAGAAATAAATGGATCCAGGTCGCCATCCAAGACGCCCTGGGTATTACCAACTTCGACGTTGGTGCGTAAATCCTTGATGCGCGATTGATCCAGCACATAAGAGCGGATCTGGTGGCCCCAACCGATATCGGTCTTGGCATCTTCCATCGCTTGTTTTTCTTCGTTGCGCTTGCGCAGCTCCAATGCGTACAACTGCGCTTTCAACATATTCATCGCTTCATCCTTGTTGCGATGCTGCGAACGGTCATTCTGGCACTGCACCACGGTATTGGTCGGGATGTGGGTAATCCGCACTGCGGAATCGGTTTTGTTAATGTGCTGACCACCCGCGCCTGATGCCCGATAAGTATCGATGCGCAGATCAGCAGGATTGATTTCAACCACGATGGAATCATCTACCTCAGGATAAACGAATACGCTGGCAAACGAAGTATGGCGACGATTACCCGAGTCAAAAGGCGATTTACGCACTAGGCGATGCACTCCGCTTTCGGTACGTAGGAAGCCATAAGCATAGTCACCAGAGATTTTCAGCGAAGCGCTCTTGATACCAGCAACATCACCTTCGGACTCTTCCAGCACCTCAATCTTGAAGCTCTTGTTCTCGCAATAGCGCAAATACATGCGCAATAGCATGGAGGCCCAATCCTGCGCCTCGGTACCACCAGAACCAGCCTGAATATCCAGGAAGCAGTTGTTCGGGTCCATCGGGTGAGCAAACATCCGGCGAAACTCCATTTGCGCCACAACCTTTTCCAACTCCTGTGTATCGCTATCAATGCTCAACAAGGTGCTGTCATCGTTTTCTTCACGCGCCATCTCGAACAGTTCACGACTGTCCCGCACCCCGCTATCAACATCAGTCAACGATTTGACAACAAATTCCAGCTCGCGGCGCTCCTTGCCCAGCTTCTGCGAGCGCTCGTTGTCATTCCATATATTGGGATCTTCCAATAACTGGGATACTTCCTCTAGGCGCTGCTGTTTGCTTTCGAAGTCAAAGATACCCCCGTAAGGCCTGGTGACGCTCGGCAAGGTCATCCAGACGGTTGGCAATAAGATTGAGTTGTTCCGCTTCCATGCAATATCCGAACTGACTAAATTCAAAGGTCGCAATTATACATTAATGCCCTGCCACCCGCTGTTTGCCCTCCAGAATACCCATACCTACACTCGTGTATTTCTCCACTCATGCTTTATCTACAATAGGTACCTCTTAAACCCAACGAGGTTCGCTATGCATTCGTTTTACCCTGCCTGCATCATCACCGCTGCGAGCCTTGCCTTCAGCCAGCCGGCATTTGCACTGGTCGGTAGCACACCTACCACGGACTTTGGCATGGTAGGCCAAATCATCGGAGGAACGGACGGGGTACTGGTAGCACCTAACTGGGTACTGACAGCAGGCCACTCGGCCACAACGGGCAAAGTATTTTCATCCGGCTTTGGTGATGCCTTGATTGATAAGAAATTTGTGCTTCCCAACTATCAATTCCCAGGCAACGATCTGGCACTTCTACACCTAGCCACGCCAATTCTTGCCGACAGCTACACAGCCTTAAACCTGACCTATATTGAGAATGTTGAGCCTTACGGCACTGTGACACTAGCCAATGCCAGCGGAAACGGCAATGGACGCTATGTAGAAACCACGCTAATCGACAATATTGCACACATCGGCAGCTACAATGTGCATTGGATCATTACTGACAGCACGCCTGCTGGCAATGCCATCGTGCAAGGCGGGGATAGTGGCAGCGGGTTATTCCTGGGCACACATGGTGCTGAAGATGTGGTACTAGGTGGTATTGCATCTGCCATTTGCCAGACCAATAAATCCTGCTATGTCCAGCCAGCCGCCTATCAAGACTGGCTAGATATCACGATGATGCTCTATACCCCTACCAATCCCGACGAAACCACCCGCCAGCATCTGAACTGGATAGGTAGCGCCTCTGACCCTAGCACGCTGACAAATATTTCTACATCACAGATCAGCGCCGTTCCAGAACCAGTTTCCTATAGTTTATTTATCCTTGGCATCGTGCTCCTCGCCAGCTTGCGTGTTCAAACCAGAATAACCTCAAGACATTTTGCCTATTTGTCACAAATATGAAATATTTACGCTTTATATTTGCCGGGTTGTCATGGGGGCATGCTCACATTGAGGCTCCAGGCAACAATTGACCAACCGACGGAGCCTATATGCAATTCCAATTTGTTCCAACCCAGTTATTGAAGGTAGCCGGTATTGCTGCCCTCGTTACAGCTGCATTCTCGATCCAACATGCAGACGCAGCCCCAGCAAAAAATGACATTATCCGTATCGACGGCTCCAGCACCGTCTACCCAATTACCGAAGCGGTTGCTGAAGAGTTCCAAAAAGCGAAGAAAATCAAGGTCACTGTCGGTATTTCTGGCACTGGTGGCGGCTTCAAGAAATTCTGCCGTGGCGAAACTGACATCTCCGAAGCTTCCCGTCCTATCCTGACTAAGGAAATCGAAGCATGTAAGGCTGAGGGTATTGAGTTTATCGAGCTACCAGTCGCCTACGATGCACTCACCGTTGTCGTGAACCCGAAAAACACCTTCATCAAGAGCTTCACCGTTGAAGAGCTGAAAAAGCTCTGGGAGCCAGATGCTCAAGGCAAGGTCAAGACCTGGAAGCAAGTCAACGCTGCTTGGCCTGACACCCCCGTAAAGCTGTTCGGTGCAGGCTCTGACTCCGGTACTTTCGACTACTTCACTGAAGCCATTGTAGGCAAGGCTAAATCCAGCCGTGGCGACTTCACCGCCTCTGAAGACGACAATGTCCTGGTACAAGGTGTTGCCAGCGATGTTGCCGCTACAGGCTACTTCGGCTTTGCCTACTATGAAGAAAACAGCACACGCGTTAAAGCCGTGCCAATTATCGCAAAAGCTGGCGCACCTGCAGTATTGCCATCCCGTGAAAGCGTCATGAACGGCACCTATCAGCCTTTGTCACGCCCGCTGTTCATTTATATCAGTGCAAAAGCTGCCAAGGAAAATCCTAATGTGAAGGCATTTGTCGACTTCTACCTGGCAAACAGCAAGGAACTGGTTGAAGAGGTGAAGTACATTGCCCTGCCTAAGCATGAGTATGCCGCCGTGACAGAACACTGGAAGGCTCAGAAAGCCGGTACAGGTTTTGGTGGTGAGCCTGAAGTGGGCGTCAAGATCACAGATCTGTTGAAGCGTATCAAGTAATCCTCTTCATCCCGGGAAGCCAGAGATTTCAGGCTTCCCGGCATCGCCCGCATAACTGCATTCCGTTACAATGCACGGATTATCAATGTGATCATGGTCTCTCAAGTGTTAGAAAAACCCGCTGAACTCCCCATCAGTGCGCGTCTTGCCAAGAATGTGCGTCGCCACATCTTGGAACGTGTCATTGAATTTATCCTGATGCTGGCAGCACTCTCTGCCGTGGCTACCACGATTTCGATTGTCGTGATTCTGTTGTATGAATCCTTCACCTTTTTTGAACATGTCTCGCTGTGGGACTTCCTCACCGATACGGAATGGACCCCACTATTCGAGAACGCCCATTACGGCATCTTGCCGCTGGTTTCCGGCACCCTGACGACTTCTGCAATTGCGCTTGCTGTAGCGATCCCTCTCGGTACGATAGGCGCGATCTATCTTTCCGAGTTTGCGTCGCACCGCACACGTGAAATCGTCAAGCCTATCCTTGAATTGCTGGTTGGCGTACCTACAGTGGTATTCGGCTACTTTGCCTTGCTGTTCGTCACACCATTGCTGCAAAAAATCTTCCCAGAATTGCCTGGTTTCAACATGCTCGGCCCTGGCATTGTCATGGGCATCATGATCATTCCGTATATCAGTTCCATGGCAGAAGATGCCATGCGTGCCGTGCCGATGAGTATGCGCGAAGGCTCCTATGCCATGGGTGCCACCCGCTTTCAAACCGCAATCCGTGTTGTCACACCTGCTGCCATCTCCGGGATTATCGCGGCTTACATCCTCGGTATTTCACGTGCCGTAGGTGAAACCATGGTGGTAGCACTTGCTGCTGGCCAGCAACCCAACTTGACCTTCAACCCGATGGAAAGCGCCGCGACGATTACAGCTTATATCGTACAAGTGGCAATGGGCGATCTTCCACACGGCAGTATCGGTTATCAAAGTATTTTTGCGGCAGGCCTGGTGCTCATGCTGATGACGTTGACCTTTAACATTATTGGTCACATCACCCGCAAGAGATTCCGCGAGGTATATTAATCATGACAACACAAGCATCCGTACTGGAAAACCTCGCCGAAGTGCGGGCGATGATTCGCCGACACAAACGTAATGACTTCCTTTTCTCCATCGTTGGTTTGCTGGCCTTAATGATAGGCCTGCTGACACTGCTCACCTTGTTTGTCGACTTGGTAGCAGATGGCTACCCACGCTTCAACCTGGACTTTCTCACCAACTATCCATCACGCCGCGCAGCTAGCGCAGGCTTGCTGTCTGCCTGGGTAGGCTCACTCCTCGTCATGTTGGTGACATTCTTCTCCGCGGTGCCCATGGGGGTAGCGGCAGGGGTTTATCTGGAAGAATATGCGCCCAAGAACTGGTTCTCAGACTTGATCGAGATCAACGTCACCAACTTGGCTGGCGTACCTTCCATCGTCTATGGCTTGCTGGCACTTGGCTTGTTCGTCTATGGCCTGGGTTTTGGCGAAAGCATCCTGACCGCGGGCCTGACGTTGGGCCTGTTGATCCTGCCTATCGTCATCGTCACGACACGCGAATCTATTCGCGGCATCCCGGTGTCTATCCGTGAAGCTGCCTATGCGGTTGGAGCGACCAAATGGCAAGTGGTGTTTCACCATGTGCTGCACTATTCTTCCGGTGGCATCCTGACTGGCATCATCATCGGCATGGCACGTGCACTGGGTGAAACTGCGCCTATCATTACCATTGGTGCATTGACCTTCATCGCCTTCTTGCCACCATCACCCGTGACAGAAGCCGCGCCATTCATCAACTTTGACTGGCTGCAATCCGGCTTCACCGTGTTGCCTATCCAGATGTTCAACTGGCTGTCGCGCCCTGACCATGCATTCCATATCAATGCTGCTGCGACTGGCGCCTTGATCATCGTCGTGACCTTGCTCATGAACGGTACGGCTATCTGGTTGCGCTACCGCATCCGTAAAAACATCAAGTGGTAAGCCACATAAAAACAGAACGAATTCAGAATCAGGATATTGACATCATGGTAACAACAACTAGCCCGATCAAAGCCGAATCTCGCGACCTGAACTTTTACTACAGCAACGGTCACAAGGCGCTCAAAGGCATCTCCATGCCGTTATATGAAAAGCGCATCACCGCCTTGATCGGCCCATCCGGCTGTGGCAAGTCCACATTCCTGCGCTGCTTCAACCGCATGCATGACCTCTACCCTGGCAATAGCTATGATGGCCAAATTGTCATGCATCCAGACAACACCAACATCCTGGATAACGGCGTAGACCCTATCGAGGTACGCATGCGTATTAGCATGGTGTTCCAGAAGCCTAACCCCTTCCCCAAGTCCATCTACGAGAATGTTGCCTACGGCCTGCGCGTGCGTGGCGAGCGCAATAAGCGCGTGGTGGATGACAAGGTGGAAGAAGCGCTAAAAGGCGCTGCGTTGTGGGATGAGGTAAAGAACCGTCTGCACGACTTGGCTTTCAACCTCTCAGGCGGTCAGCAACAGCGTCTCTGTATTGCCCGCGCCTTGGCAACCGACCCGGAGATTATGCTGTTTGACGAACCGACTTCTGCCTTGGACCCAATCGCGACCGCCAACATCGAAGAATTGATGTCCGAGTTGCGCAACAAGCTCACCATCCTGGTAGTGACACACAACATGCAACAAGCTGCCCGAGTCTCTGACTACACGGCTTATATGTATCTGGGTGAACTGATCGAGTACGACGATACCGACAAGATTTTCACCAATCCTAGCCGCAAGGAAACCGAAGACTATATTACCGGCAAGTTCGGTTAATCATTCGAGTCAGGTCAAACTCTCTAAGCCGGGTTTCCCGGCTTTTTATTATCCCCATCAAAATCGAGAATGATTCTTGATTCCATATCCAGATGCCTGCTACCATGCGCGCTTCCCTCATTGCAGGCAACCCCTTGATATTGCATCATGTCCAGCCCTCTTGTCACTGAGCTGCTCTCCTCATATCGAGAGTTGCGCAACTACTTGCGCGGCAGACTAGGTAATGCCGATGATGCAGCCGATATTGCCCAAACCAGCTTTGAGCGGGTTTATCGTTATGCATTACCTGCGAGTGGCGAAGTCCCTGTTATAGAATCCCCACGGGCGCTATTGTTCAAGGCAGCACACAATATTTGCATCAATTTGGCTAGGCATGACAAGCTGGTATTGGAGTGGCTCACCGAACGTAGCCATGTAGAAATCAATGCCAGCGCTCCCTCAACTGAACTGCTGGTTTCCCAGCGGCAATTGCTCAATCGGCTGGTTGACCACTTGGAGCAAATGCCCGCCCGCAGGCGTGATGTATTCCTGTTGTTCCGTGTGTATGGCTATAGCCGCGAAGAAATTGCCGCGTATCTCAACATCACGGAATCTGCCGTGGCAAAGCATGTGGTGCGATCGACCTTAGATTGCGTCGCTATCTTTGCCGAAATCCGCCAAGCACTTCAGGACGATGGCAAGTAAACCGAGATGACACAACCTGTTTCCAGCCTGGTTAAACAGGCCTTAACGCTGCTCGCCCGCATCGAGATCGAACCTAAAGAGTCCGCACAACACCTGCAACATCAGCTAGAGGTTTGGCGCAGCAAATCACCTGAGCATGAAGCTGCCTATCAGGCTGCGGCAAGCCAGTTGCACTCACTCTCTGCCATTGCCCCACAATTGCAGGAGCAATTTGAAAAACCTGCTGGCAGACGCAAGACCCGTCAAGCATTGCTAGGCTGGGGCGTGATTGCCTTATGCAGTGCGGCCATACTGAAAGCAGGCATTTGGTACTGGCATCAGCCCATCTATGAAGCGGATTACCACACCGGCATTGCCGAGGTGAAGGAAATCACCCTGCCCGATGGCAGCCAGATTGCCCTTAATGCCAAGACAGGCCTGCACATTACGCTCTATCGCCAAAACCGCATGGTCACACTGGCGACAGGAGAAGCTAGGTTTGAAGTCACGCACAACGCCAAACGACCATTTCATGTCGCAACCCGCATGGGAGACGTTGAAGTCGTCGGCACCATTTTCAACGTCAATGACCGAGGCAGTGCTGTCGCAGTCAGCGTCGAACAAGGCCATGTACGCTTCCACCAACATCATGACAGCACAAGCCAAATCAATCATCCACAGGCATACGACCTGACCATTAACGAACGCCTAGTGATCAAGAATGATGGAATCACCTCTCTCGAGAAGGTGCAAGCGTCTGATGCCTCGGCCTGGCGAACTGGCTGGCTGGTATTCAACAATACATTGCTGGAAGATGCATTACCCAGCATCAATGCTTTTCGCCGCCAACCATTGACGCTCGCGAATAAACAAACTGGTCAACTGCGTATCACAGGGCGCTTCCGTGCAGATGACACAACATCATTGGAAAATGCACTACCGGCTATCCTGCCATTGACTATCCATTTTCAGGCGGACCAGGGTTTAGAAATACACGGAAAATGATCCATAATCATTAACATTTTTATTTATGTGTCTCCGTTTTCCCAGTTGAAATGTCTTCCCTAATGCAATGGTCATTTCACCATCACACTTCTAGGGATCAACCACATGATAAAAACTGGCCTCGCCGCCCGACCTGCCATCGGCTACCTTATTCTTTCCCTGACTTTTAGCAACTTGCTGCTGAGCCAAGCCCACGCTGCCATCACAGTAGAAAATACCCCTGTCACCGTCAATATTGCTGCTCAGTCATTGGCTGCTGCCATTACCGAACTATCCAGGCAAACCAATATCCAGATATTCAGTGATGGCACCTTGATCAGCGGAAAAATTGCCCCTGCCATCAAGGGCAGTATGAGTGCAGCACAAGCATTACGTCAGCTACTGCAAGGCTCTGGTCTCGTCGCAGCCAGCCAAGGCAATGGCTTCGTCATCAAAAAAGAGGAGGCTGTACCACAATCAGCACTGCCAGAAGTCAGCGTCACATCAAACAGCATTCGCCTGGATCAGGAAGGCCTTGCAAGTCAGGGATACCGCACTCAGCATGCCTCAGTAGCGGGCTTCAACAACCAGGCATTGATTGATACGCCCTACTCCGTCAAAGTTATTCCTCAAGCGTTGATTCAAAACCATTTTATCGAGAACCTCGGCAACCTTGAACGCTACGATGCCAGTATTGCCAACTCCGGCTATAACCCGGGCTGGTACAGCGCCCCGGAAATTCGTGGCTTGAGTTTGCACAACACCAGCAATTATCGTTATAACGGCCTGATGCTGGTTAACCAACAAGTCACTGGGCTGGAAAACAAGGAAAGAGTCGAGATACTTAAAGGGCTTTCTGCCTTGCAAGCTGGTTTTGGCTCCCCTGGCGGCCTGATTAATTATGTGACCAAGCGGCCAACCGCCGCCGCCCTCAATACATTGAATTTCTCATTCAATCAGTATGGTAATGCCAAGGTTCATGCCGACTTAAGCCGCAGAAACGAGGCCAGCAATCTGGGTATCCGCTTGAATGCAGCAGTCGAGCACCAGCAATCTTATATTCATACAGATAGCAGCGAACGCCAGTTCGCCAGCTTAGCCACAGATTGGTTGATCAGCGATAGCACCACGCTGCAACTCGATGTTGAACATGAGCGCCGCAACGAGGTTAACCAACCCAACTTTGGTGTCACAACCTCCGGCCAACTTCCGTCTCACGTTAACCCCAGACGCTTCCTGGGGCAGAACTGGGCACGTTACCCGACGGAGATGAATATCCTGAGCGGCAAGCTTGAACATACGCTGACCGACAACTGGTCAATGTTGGCGGAGTTTAATTGGGGCCGCCAGATGCGTGATCAAAGCGCCATGAATCTAGGCAACCCTCAGCCCAACGGAGATGTCAGTTTTAATTTTTTCGAGTCACCTAACCAGCAACAAGACTTCGTCAATACACGGTTATCACTCAACGGTAGCTTCAACACGGGGCCTATCCAGCACGAACTGAGTGTGGGGCTTTCATCGCATCGGTTCAAGTATCGTTATGATGAGTACTTCTGGGGATCCCTCGGATTAGGCACGAATCTCTATCACCCAATACGCTTTGCCAACCCGCATTTAGCTACCGGCATTAACTATCTGGCATATCGCAAGGATGAACGTGGATTATTCTTTAACGACGTCATGTCATTTAATGAACAATGGAAATTGCATCTCGGTGGCCGCTATACCCAACGCGACACGAGGGAATACAACTCCGACAGTAGCCCAGGCGCGCATTATGAAAAGAACGACTTCAACCCCAATATTGCCTTGCTATTCAAGCCTCGCCAGGATATCACGACCTACCTGAGCTACATGGAGGGCCTGGAAGACGGAGGCACTGCCCCAATCGGCACAAACAACCAGTTCAAGCAGCTTGCCCCATTAACCAGCAAGCAATGGGAAATTGGCGCTAAAAATGAAATCAATCCGCACCTGCTTGCTGAAGTAGCGGTGTTCAGAATAGAACGACCTGCCGAATTCACTGATGCATCTAACACCTTTGTACAATCCGGTGGCCGCGTACACAAGGGCATAGAATTTGGCTTAACGGGCAAGCTGTCACCGGCATGGACAGTGTTCAGCAGCGCTATGCTGCTGGATGCCAAGTTTGAAGAAACTGGTAACGCCGCGACCAAGAACCAGCGCCCCACCGCCACGCCAACGCACCGCATCGTCGTCACCAGCGAATATACGCCAGCCGCACTAGCGGGCTGGACCTTGGTGGGCAATTGGAGCCGCACTGGTAGCATGCAAACCAGCGACAGCAACACCACTCAATCCACCGATGCTTATGACCTGTTCGCGCTAGGGGCACGTTACAACGGCATATTGGGCAACACCCCAGCAACCTTGCGCATCTATGTCGATAATCTTTTCGACAAGCGTTACTGGTCAAATGTTAGTTACGGACTCTTAACCCCAGGTGCGCCACGCACTGCAATGGCGAGCATTAGCTTTCAGTTCTAGCAGGCTCAGCAGCACTAGCCGGTACCTGTGGTACCGGCTTTTTTTATGTTCTGCGACATCACTCATGAGTATAACGTCGTATCCCCAAATCATCGTGTCGAATATCCGGGGTACTACCAGAGATAATGTCTGTGAGCAGCTTGGCCGAACCACAAGCCATCGTCCAACCGAGTGTGCCATGACCAGTATTCAAGTAAAGATTGGGAATAGGAGTGGTACCGACAATCGGCGTACCGTCTGGCGTCATCGGCCGTAGGCCGGTCCAGAAGTTGGTCTGGCTCAAGTCAGCGGCACCTGGGAATAAATCATTCACGATAAGTTTCAAGGTGCCTTCTCGCCTTGGGCTGAGACGACGATTGAAACCAACCAGCTCAGCCATGCCTCCCACGCGAATGCGATCATCGAAGCGCGTCACGGCAGTCTTGTAGGTTTCATCCAGCACTGTCGACACAGGAGCATAAGCCTCGTCGATGATAGGAACGGTAATTGAATAGCCCTTGACCGGGTAAACAGGCACGTCGAGCACGCCTTTGAGGATATCAGTTGAGTAAGCAGCTAGGGCAACAACATAGGCATCTGCCTGCAATCGCTCGCCGTTCACCACCACACTGTTGATATTACCCGACTCAATATCAAGACCAGTAATCTCTTGTCCGTAGCGGAACTGCACTCCCTTGGCCGCTGCCATGTCTGCCAGGCGCGTTGTGAACAAATGGCAATCCCCGGTTTCATCATGTGGCAACCACAGCCCACCCGTCAGCTTGTGCTTGACGCGCTCCAGCGCAGGCTCTGCCTTGGTGAGCAAGGAAGAAGGCAACAATTCAAATGGCACATGTGCAAATCGTAGCACTTCGATATCTCGCACAGCGGCATCAAGTTGCTCCTGAGTGCGGAACAGTTGCAAAGTGCCGCGCTGCCTGCCCTCATATTCAATCCCGGCATCAGCACGGAGCTGATCCAGGCAATCCCGGCTGTATTCTGCCAGACGGACCATGCGCGCCTTATTCTGCTCGTAGCGAGCAGGGGTGCACTGTTTCAGCAATTTCCACATCCAGCGCAATTGCTGCCAACTGCCATCCGGCTTGATAAACAAGGGAGCATGGCGACGTAGCATCCACTTGAGTGCCTTGAGGGGGACCCCAGGGGCGGCCCAGGGACTGGCATAGCCAGGCGAGACTTGTCCGGCATTGGCGTAACTGGTTTCAAGCGCCGGCCCAGGCTGACGATCTAGCACGATGACCTCATGCCCTGCCTCGGCAAGATACCAAGCAGTCGTGACACCAATCACGCCACTACCCAGAATCATCACCCTCACACGACCTCCCCACCTTGCTAGACAAGGGCTAGCTTAGCATCAAGTAAGCGTGCTGAGTCGGGTGGGGTCGAGTTTAGCCGCCTCGGGCCTTGAGATTGTTGTCCATATTCATCGCATGAAATGCACTACGACTTTGCACACGCTGGTAAAACTGCAACATCCGCTCTGCTTGCAGGCGTGCAGTCCAGCGCTTTGCGACATATTGGCGTGCTGCCTGCCCAAGCTTGGCGCGCTTGCCAGGATTTGCCAGCAAACTGAATACCTTGGAAGCAAAGATTCGCTCATCCTCAGTGGCAATCATCGCGCCCTCACCTTCAATCAAGATAGACTTGGTGCCCAATTCCGCCAGCGCCACCACGGGCACACCTTGCGCCATGGCTTCCAGCAGCACTAGCCCTTGCGTCTCGGTCTTGGAGGCAAATACAAACACATCTGCGGCTTTATAGCAGGCATTCAGTTCTGTATTGCGGTCGAGATACCCGATGAACTTGATGTTGTCGCCCAATGCCAGTTCAGCACTCAAGTCCTCAAGATGCTTCTGAGCGGGCCCCTCTCCAGCGACAACCAGCAGCACATCAGGTTGCTGGCGGCGCAACTCATTCGCCATGCGCAGGAGAAAATCGATATTCTTTTCATGGGCAACACGCCCAACGAAGAGCGCAACAGGTCGCTGACGCGAGATACCATAACGATCACGGAAAGCTTCGCCATCCGCATCTTCAAAGCTTTTTTCTTGCAAGCCAGTGGGAATCACCTCGGCACTGGTTTTGACGCCATAACTACGTAATGCATCCAGCATGGGTTGCGATGGCGCAATCACGGCGTTAACAGCATTGCACTGTTGCCGCGAGGTATTGATCGCGATCTTGCGGGCCATGGATTTGGGTATCCAGGGCAAGTAGTGATGCATATAGTCTTCAAAGAAGGTGTGATAGGTTTCCAGGCAGGGAATATCCAGCAATCGGGCGAGCTTGATACCAAGATAATGCGCCACGAATGGAGTATGGATATGCACGACATCATAATTCTCGTCGCGTAGCTCCGGCAGCAACTTCAACACGGCACGATAACGCATCAACTTATCTTCAGGGTCAAAGTAAATATTGCGTGCGGGGATACGCTTGATCCAGGCCTCATCTTCCGTCGCAATGCCATAATCCGGCGCGATCAGGTGCACCTCATGACCGAGTGCCTGCATCTGGCTCACAAAAGTACGGATAGACGTAGACACCCCATTCACACGGGGAAAGTACACATCCGAGATGAATAATATCTTCACGCGTCCCACTCCACTATCAACGAATACATGAGCATGAAGATACCTATGGATTGTGACGATTCAATGAATTGCCATGTGCGCGTCACACTTTTTGGCTAGACTGATGCCATGACTCACCTATGCCGTTTACTGCTATTGCTGCCAGCCTTGTGCCCGTTGCTTGCCATGGCCGCACGCCCGATGATTACCGATGATGCCCGCGTGGTGGACCCAAATAGTTGCCAGCTTGAATCATGGGCAAAACACAACCGTGACAGTACCGAATATTGGGCCTTGCCAGGCTGCAGCCCAAGAGAGAACCTTGAGTTAACGCTAGGTGGGGCGGTCACGCGCCAGGACGGCGAATCACAAAATAGCGATCTCATGCTGCAGGCCAAGCTCTTGTTCAAACAGCTTGAAACCAACAGCTACGGTTACGGCCTAGTGGTGGGCCACGCCCAGCATCCCCGGCTGGACAACAACTCCAGCATGATAGGCAACACCTACGCGTATATTCCCGTCAGTGCCTCTTTCTTCAGCGATAAATTGATCCTGCATACCAACTTTGGCGCATTGCACGACAAGGAAAATAACCGAACTGACATGACTTGGGGCTTGGGCTCTGAGATCCCCCTCGCCAACAAATTAGACCTGATTGCAGAAACCTATGGCGACCATCGCTCTCGACCTTACTACCAAGCGGGCCTACGTTATTGGTTGGTGCCTGAGCGTGTGCAAATCGATACCACCTACGGCAACCGAATGCACAACAACAGCGATGAACGCTGGCTCAGCATAGGCTTACGCCTACTATCTGCGCCGCTTTGGTGAAAAGGCCAGACGACTTAATTGACTAACCCAGTATCAACAGGCCCCAAACCACTACAAGATTAATCAGGGAAATCAATACCGCTGCACTGCCAATATCTTTAGCACGCTTGGCAAGCTGGTGATTTTCAAGAGAAATACGATCAACCGTCGCCTCAATCGCGGAATTCAGCAACTCCACGATGATCACAAGTAGCACACTGCCTATCATCAGCGCCTTCGCCACAGCGTCGTTGCCAAGATAAATTGCCAATGGCACCAGGATAATTGCCATGAGCACTTCCTGGCGAAACGCATCTTCATTGCGGTAAGCCGCAGCAAGCCCATCGACAGAATAACCAAAAGCATTGATCAGGCGACGCAAACCGGTCTTGCCCTTGTATGGACTTTCCATGAGTTTCCCAGAACAGTATGTGGATGATAGAGCGCCGCAGTATAGCAAATTGCCGGCAACCCCCGCCATTGTCACGATAACATCATGGATTTGCCACAATCCATTCATCGCCAACCCGCACATTATGCGGCATGAATACCAGCAAGTTATTGACTTTACTGCTGTGGTTCACGCCATTCGTGGGCTATAGTACAGAAGTCCAGGCCTGGGGCCTGGTCACCCATGTTTACTTTGCTCACTCACTGCTTTGGGCCATGCCCTTGCTTGATCCGCGCCTACAACGCGCTATCCACCGCTTCCCGCAACTGGTCATGGCAGGAGCCTGCCTGCCCGACCTGGCCATCGTCTCGCCACGCTTTAACCACAGCCATTATTGGGAAAATGCCCACCAGATGCTGGCCAATGCCCGCAATGATGAAGAAATGGCCATGGCTATCGGCTATGCCAGCCACCTCTACATAGACGTTATCGCGCACAACCACTTCGTACCCGCCCATGAAGCCATGTGGATGGAAGGCAGCATGATCACGCACATCGGCGCGGAATGGGCTATGGATGCCTACCTCGCCCCTTTGCTGGAACATACGCCATCACAACTGCTACTCAACCATAAGCATGCATTGGGTCAGTTCATCGCACCTTACTTCAACTGCTCGCCATCTGAAGCCTATCGCACCATTGCCAGACTAGGACGTGCAGACCGCCTATTACGCCTGTCGCGTTTGCCAGAAATGATCTACCATGGCATGCGCTTCATGGATAAACGCCTGTTCCGCAACTTTGCTTTCTACATAGCAAGAACCCAGACCGCGCTCAGCCATATCGGTACCCTGCTACAAGGCGGCAGACCGCACTGGGAACCCGAACTAAACCATATATCTAGCGAACAGATGCAACGCTGGCGCAAGCGCTGCTTAACTGACCTCAAGCGCAAACTTAATAGCCCGATCGAGTATTTTTACTAATATTGCGGCTGCGCTTAAGTACTCCCGCATTCCAGGACGAGTACAGCAATACCATGTTGCTGTGTTGGCCTGATTTTTGACGTTGCCTTCCCCGTTAGGCTGCGCCGAGTAGCTCAGATCTCTCTGGAAAAACATCTTGCGGATGCTTGAACGTAGCGAGTTCCGCAAGCTCCAAAAAAGATTGGGCAACACAGGGTAGCGAAAACATACTCCCGACGCAGACTCCGGGATCGCCTTTTGTTTGATTAAGGCCACTTTTCCAACGACCTCAACGTTATCAACCTCAACGACGCATGTTCTTCGCCCATACTGTGATTGACGAAAGAATGGGTTTCTTTTCGCAAAAAGAAACAGGGCCAAAGAAAACGAAGCTTCGGCATAGCCAAAAGGCGACCCAATTGTTTACGTCCCGGAGCCAAGCTCCGGGAAACGTAAGAAGAAACAGCAACTTAGCATTGCTGTGCTCGCCCTTGAGATGAAATAAAAAATTGAGAGTTTAACTAGACAAATAAGAAAGATAGCGACGCAATCAAGGCCCCGATTGCTGCACCGGCAAGCACATCACTCGGATAATGCAATCCCAGCACGACACGTGATAAGGCCACGAGCACCGCAAACGGCAGGATCAACAGGCCTAGCTCCGGATAGTACGCCAACGCCACCATGCTAAAGGCAACAGCATGCAAGGTATGCCCAGATGGGAAGCTGAATTTGTCGAGTGGCTTGCCAGCTAACCAAATATCCTGGTGGACGGCGTAAGGCCGCGGGCGCAACGTCTTTCCTTTGAGCCATTTGTAGATAGCTGTGCCAATCAGCCCTACGACCATCATATGCAAGCTGGCAACAACACCGGCCTCACCTTGCGTGAGGATGAGCCCCAGCATGATGGTATACCAGAACACGCCATCGCCCAGGCGGCTTACCAGGCGGAAGCTCCAGCGTACTAAACGATAATGGCTGCTGCGATTGACCTTGATGCACAAGGCACTATCCAGCGCACAGATACGTTCAAGATAATTTGTCAGCGGACGGTTTTGCATGAGGGCAGATTCGCATGCCTCCATGACAAAACCGTGTCACTACGCTGAATTTATAATGACAGCTATTGAGCAGCAACTTGCTGCACTACGGCAGCAATATCTTCCGCCAAACGTTGTACCAAAGCCCTATCCTGGCCTTCAACCATCACGCGAATCTTGGGCTCGGTGCCGGAAGCACGCAGCAACACGCGGCCGCTGCCACCAAGCGTATCCTCAGCACTCTTCACAGCTGCCTGCAATTCAGCATTGCCATCCAGTTCAATTCGCTGCGCGACCTTGACGTTAATCAGTACCTGCGGATACAAAGGCAAGCGATTGCCCCAATCCGCCAGCGTCGAGCCGGAAGCACGTAAGGCATGCAACACCTGCAAGGCGGCAATGATGCCATCGCCACTGCTATGCTTGTCCAGGCTCAAAATATGCCCGGAATTTTCACCGCCCAATTGCCAGTTATTGGCATTGAGCAGTTCCAGCACATAGCGATCGCCCACTTTGGCGCGCTGGAACGGGATATCCTCTTTGGCCAACGCATGCTCTAACGCCAGGTTAGTCATCAGGGTGCCAACCACTCCGCCGGCCAATTGCCCACGCTCATGACGATGATGGGCAATGATGTAAAGCAGTTGGTCGCCATCCAGCAACTGGCCTTGATTATCGACCATGACTACGCGGTCGCCATCGCCATCGAATGCGATGCCAAGGTCTGCCTGGTGCTCGACCACGGCCTGCTGCAAGGCTTCAGGGTGTGTGGAGCCGACATTGAGGTTGATATTGAGGCCATTGGGCGCGGTACCAATGCTGATGACCTCCGCACCCAGCTCGTGGAACACGGGGGGAGCGACATGATAGGTAGCGCCATTGGCACAATCAAGCACGATCTTGAGGCCACGTAAATCAAGCGCATTAGGGAAAGTGCTCTTGCAGAACTCGATATAGCGGCCTGCTGCATCGTCGATACGCTTTACGCGGCCAATCTGCTCTGTCGGCACCAGTTCCATGGGCTGATCTAGCTCGGCCTCGATCGCCATCTCCACTTCGTCCGGCAGCTTGGTGCCCTGAGCAGAGAAAAACTTAATGCCATTATCATCAAAAGGATTATGCGAGGCGGAGATAACGATGCCCGCCTGGGCACGCTGCGCTCGTGTGACGTGAGCAATCGCAGGCGTCGGCAATGGCCCGGTAATACGCACGTTAACGCCGCCTGCACATAGCCCGGCTACCAGTGCCGTCTCGAACATATAGCCCGAAATACGGGTGTCCTTGCCGATGATCACTAATGGCTTGGTACCTGGCGCTAGATGATGATCCATGCGGGTCAGGACACGCCCGGCGGCATAGCCCAGGCGCATGACGAAATCCGGGGTAATGGGGAATGTGCCTACCTTGCCGCGCACACCATCGGTACCGAAATATTTTCTGCTCATCTCTTTACTCGTCTTTTTATTAGTGTTGTGTTCAAGCGTTGATGACCGCATCAACCACCTTGAGCGCATCCACTGTTGCTTTCACATCGTGTACACGGACGATACGCCCACCCTTCATTACCGAAATCACAGACGCTGCCAGGCTGGCATGTAGCCGCTGGTCAACATCGCTGCCGACGATCTGTCCTAGCACGGACTTGCGCGATAGGCCAACCAGCAAGGGTCGTCCCAGCGCCAAGATGTCAGGCAAGCCGTTGAGCAAGGCCAGGTTATGTACGGTACGCTTGCCGAAACCGAAGCCCGGATCGAGTACCACACGTTCGGCAGCAATGCCTTGGGCTAAACATGCCTCTAAACGCTCCTGCAGGAAGCCTTTCACCTCCTGCACCACATTTTCATACTGCGGGTTTTGTTGCATGGTCTGCGGCGTGCCCTGCATATGCATGATGCAGATGCCAGCATCGCCCTCGGCAGCGGCTTGCACAGCTTCTGGCTCTTGCAGTCCGCGAATGTCATTGATAATCGCCGCACCGGCTTGCACGGCTGCACGCATCACTTGTGGTTTATAGGTGTCGATGGAAAGCGGCACATCTACCTCTAGTGACAAACGTTCTATCACGGGGATGACGCGATCCAGCTCCTCCTCCAGCCCGACTGGCGTAGCATTCGGGCGCGTGGACTCGCCGCCGATATCAAGGATATGTGCACCATCGGCAACTAGTTGCCGAGCGTGGGCGACGGCCTTCTCGGTCGAAGCATAACGACCACCATCGGAAAAAGAATCCGGTGTCACATTGACGATACCCATGACATGGGGATGCGCAAGGTCAAGCTGATACTTGCCACAATTGAATTGGTTGGAATTATGCATGTTCATTAGTCAATAGAAACAATAAAGGCCACAAGCCCCGAATGAATTGCTTTCGAGAGGCTTGTGGCCCTGTCACTACATCAAGTTCAGGTCTTGGCCGCAGGTTGTGGAGCAGGCTCCGTTGTCGTACCACCACCATTATCGTTGTCAGCGGCAGGCTTGTTGCTCACTGGCGCTGGCTTGGGTGGACGTGGCGGTTTGCCAGCCATGATGTCCTGGATTTGCTCAGCATCAATTGTTTCCCATTCGAGCAAAGCCGCCGTCATGACTTCCACCTTGTCACGGTTTTCTTCCAGCAATTTGCGAGCTACTGCATATTGCTCATCAAGGATACGACGGATTTCGGCATCCACCTTCTGCTGGGTTGCCTCGGACACGGTCTTGGCGGACATGCTGCCAAACATGGAGTCTTGCTCATTACCAGCATAGACCATGGTGCCCAATACATCGGACATACCATACTTGGTGACCATATCCCGCGCAATCTTGGTGGCACGCTCGAAGTCGTTGGAAGCACCAGTCGACATCTGGTTCATGAATATCTCTTCCGCAATGCGACCACCGAACAGGATAGAGATTTCCTCCAGCATCTTGTCCTTGTAATTGCTGATGCGGTCATGCTCCGGCAATTGCCAAGTCAGGCCCAATGCCCAACCACGCGGCATGATCGTGACTTTATGCACAGGGTCAGCATGCGGCAATAGCGCTGCAACAACGGCATGACCGGATTCATGATAAGCAGTGTTACGGCGCTCTTCCTCACGCATGATCATGGACTTGCGCTCAGGCCCCATGAAAATCTTGTCCTTGGCATCCTCGAAATCCTGCATATCCACAGTGCGCTTGTTACGACGCGCCGCAAACAAGGCAGCTTCATTGACCAGGTTAGCCAAGTCAGCACCGGAAAAACCGGGGGTACCACGCGCCAGAATCTCGGGCTTCACATCACTGTCGATAGGCACTTTGCGCATGTGCACCTTGAGAATTTGCTCACGGCCACGGATATCAGGCAAGCCCACCATGACCTGGCGATCAAAACGGCCAGGACGCAACAAGGCTTTATCCAACACATCGGCACGGTTGGTCGCAGCAATCACGATTACGCCGGAATTGGCCTCAAAACCATCCATCTCCACCAGCATCTGGTTGAGGGTTTGCTCGCGTTCGTCATTACCTCCACCGGTACCGGCACCACGATGACGGCCCACGGCATCGATTTCGTCAATAAAGATAATGCAAGGCGAATTTTTCTTGGCCTGCTCGAACATGTCTCGTACGCGAGCAGCGCCCACGCCAACGAACATTTCAACGAAGTCAGAACCAGAAATCGTAAAGAATGGCACTTTAGCTTCACCTGCAATCGCCTTGGCAAGCAGCGTTTTACCAGTCCCAGGAGGGCCTACCATCAGTACGCCACGCGGGATACGTCCACCTAGCTTCTGGAATTTGGTCGGGTCACGCAGGAATTCGACCAGTTCGGATACTTCCTCCTTGGCTTCGTCACAACCTGCAACATCGGCAAAAGTCGTGTGATTGGAGTTTTCATCCAACTGGCGCGCCTTGCTCTTGCCGAACGAGAACGCACCACCCTTGCCACCACCTTGCATCTGGCGCATGAAGAAAATCCAGACGCCGATCAGGAGCAACATGGGGAACCAGGAAACAAAAATGCTCATGAGGATGGAAGGCTCCTCATCAGGCTTGGCTTCCACCGTCACATTATTCTTGAGCAGGTCAGATACCAACCATGGATCAGAAGGCGCATAAGTATTGAACTTGCGCCCTTCGTTGGTTACGCCGCGCAGCACCCGACCATCAATGGTGACCTTGGCAATCCGGCCCTCTTTCACCTCATTGATGAACTGGGAATAGACCACCTGGCTTTCAGAAGCGCTCTTGGGGCCAAACTGGTTGAAAACAGTCATGAGCACCAGAGCTACAATCAGCCAGATAGCAACGTTCTTTACGATGTTATTCAAAGTCCCGATCCTTATTCATATGGACATTTACTGCTTTATTCTAACCCTAATTGCGCCGTTCTGCGCCACAATTCAGGCAGGCTTGCGCTTGAGGCCCAGCAGGTAAACTTCACTGCTGCGATCACGCGACGCCTTGGGTTTGCGCGTTACCACCTTGTCAAAACTGTCCCGCATGGCGAGCACAATCTCATCAAAACCTGAACCGATAAAAACTTTGACCAGGAAATTACCCCCTGGTTTCAACCAATCACGGCTGAATTCCAGTGCCAACTCAGTCAGATAAGCGGCTCTCGCCTGATCGACATCACTGATGCCACTGATATTGGGGGCCATATCGGCAATTACAAGGTCTACTTGCTTGCCATTCAAGCTTTTTTCCAATAAGCGCAGGATTTCCTCTTCGCGAAAATCCCCTTGAATAAACTCCACGCCCGGCACAGGCGGCATTTCCAGGATATCAAGCGCAATCACGCGCCCTTGCCCACCAAGTCGCTGCACAGCTACTTGCGACCAACTACCCGGCGCAGAACCTAAGTCAACAACCGTCATGCCCGGCTTGATCAATTGATCTTTTTCATCAATCTCAAGTAGCTTATAGGCAGCTCGGGCACGGTAGCCATCTCGTTGCGCACGCTTGACGAATTCGTCATTCACGTGCTCTTGCAACCAAGCTTTACTGGTAGGTCGGCGTTTCATCTGCTAAACTGCGAGCCTTTTCGAATCAACAAGATAAATCAATTGAATTCCAAACAAATCAGTTTTCTGCGTGGCTTGGGTCACGACCTGCATCCTGTGGTGATGATTGGTAATAACGGCCTGTCGGAACAGGTCTTGAAAGAGATTGAAGTCAGCCTTAAATCACACGAGCTGATCAAGATCAAGGTGTTTGGCGATGATCGGGCGGCCCGGATTGCCATGCTGGAAGAAATCTGCGCCAAGACTGGTGCCATTGCTGTACACCACATCGGCAAACAGCTGATTATCTATCGTCAGGCTGAGCAAGCCAAGATCGTCATTCCCAAATAAACATCTCGCACTACTCTATGCAAAAGCCGGCCTTCAGCACATGAACGGCGGCTTTTTTTATTGCCTAGCCTTGAATATCAGTACAAGGCCAAGCAAGCTCTCAATCAGGTAGCCAACACTAGATACTCCATGCCAGGTCTTGAAGCGATCAGCAAATACGCTATGCATGACATCCGCAGGCAAAGCCTGAGCCTTGAGTGAAGCCATGATGGGCTGAATGCCAAAATGACCAGCGAATGTCAGCAATAACATCACAACGACCGCCCAGAAAAAACCTTGCCTCAAGGCGATAATACCAAAGCGCATGACACGATGGAGCAACAGGTAAAAAGCGCTGATCATGCCAATGTAAGCAACCAGCTCAAACAAGCGACCAGCTAGATTACCTGCCAACTGTTTATCAGAAGCAAGCTGGCTGAACAAACTAGGTGCTACGACATAGCCAACCGCCCATAATGTGCCCACCCACAGGGTAATCACGATGAGCGCCAACCTGTCTGACCAAGCATTCATACCTGATCCCAACTAGATATATTGCACATTCAAGACTTCGTAGGAGCGCAAGCCACCAGGCGCAACCACCTCGGCAACATCACCCTCGACTTTACCGATCAGCGCACGCGCAATTGGCGAACCGATCGAAATCTTGCCAGCCTTGATGTCCGCCTCGTCATCACCGACGATCTGGTAGGTAGACACTTCGCCACTATCCAGTTCTTCGACCTCTACCGTAGCGCCAAATACACAGCGGCCTTCAGCATTGAGGGTAGTGGGATCAATCACCATGGCATTAGAGAGCTTGGCTTCGATCTCGGCAATCCGGCCTTCGATAAAACTCTGGCGCTCCTTGGCAGCATCATATTCTGCATTTTCGGAAAGATCGCCCAAGGCGCGAGCCTCTGCGATAGCTTGAATCACATCGGGCCGATCCACGCTACGCAAGCGTTGCAATTCAGCCTTGAGGAGTTCGGCACCTTTGACGGTAATTGGGAATTGATTCATTTGTTATTCCTTGCAATCCACAACTTGCTATAAAAACCAGGCAGGCCTGCCGGACTGGGGCACAGGCACGCTGCCATCAATAAAAATAAAAACCACACCTGTTTTGACAGGCGTGGTCTGATTTAGGGACTATCTTATTACTTCGTGAGCTGCTTGTGCAAGCTTTGCAAGGACTGTACTTCCAGCTCCTGCATGTGCGCCATACCGATGCAAGCCGCCTTGGCGCCAGCCAGTGTCGTGTAATACGTCACCTTCTGTTGCAAGGCGCTACGACGAATCTCGTAAGAGTCAGCCACAGCACGCTTATCTTCAGTCACATTGACGATAAAGCTGATCTCACCATTCTTGATCATGTCGACAATATGCGGACGACCTTCAGCCACCTTATTCACGGGAGTCACGCTCAGGCCAGCATCAGTCAACGCGCCAGCCGTGCCACGCGTTGCCACAAGCTGAAAGCCAAGACCAGCCAGGGCTTGAGCAATCTCGACCACACGTTCGCGATCTTCACGACGGACACTGATGAAAGCCTTGCCGCCCTTAGGCAGCTTGGTGCCAGAACCCAATTGCGACTTAACAAAGGCTTCGGCAAAGGTCTTGCCTACACCCATGACTTCACCGGTAGATTTCATTTCCGGGCCAAGGATAGTATCCACGCCAGGGAACTTGATGAAGGGGAAAACCGCTTCCTTGACGGAATAGTAAGGTGGCACAACCTCACGAGTGACACCTTGCTCGCTGAGCTTACGTCCTGTCATGCAACGCGCTGCGATCTTGGCTAGTTGCAAGCCACAAGCCTTGGAAACGAAAGGCACAGTACGAGAGGCACGTGGGTTTACTTCCAAGACATAGACGGTTTCGCCCTGAATCGCAAACTGCACATTCATCAGCCCGACCACGCCCAGCGCCTTTGCCATCTTGACGGTTTGCTCGCGCAACTCGTCCTGCATCGCAGCAGACAAGCTATACGGCGGCAATGAACATGCAGAGTCACCTGAGTGCACACCTGCTTGCTCAACGTGCTCCATGATGCCGCCGATAATAACTTCTTCGCCATCAGAAAGCGCATCCACATCCACTTCTAACGCATCGTTCAGGAAACGATCCAGCAACACGGGAGACTCATTGGAAACCTTGACCGCTTCGCGCATGTAACGCTCTAGTTGCGCCTGCTCATGCACGATTTCCATCGCACGCCCACCCAGCACGTAGGAAGGACGCACAACTAATGGATAACCAATTTCCTGCGCCAGTCGAAGCGCTTCTTCTGGTGTGCGTGCTGTACGGTTAGGCGGTTGCTTGAGGTCAAGCTCTTGCAACATATGCTGGAAGCGCTCACGATCTTCTGCACGGTCAATTGCATCCGGGCTGGTACCGATGATAGGTACGCCGGCCTTTTCCAGGTCGCGTGCCAGCTTGAGTGGGGTTTGGCCGCCGTACTGTACGATCACGCCTTCCGGCTTTTCCAACGAAACGATTTCCAGCACGTCTTCCAGCGTCAATGGCTCAAAGTAGAGGCGATCGGAAGTATCGTAGTCTGTGGAAACCGTTTCAGGATTACAGTTGACCATGATGGTTTCATAACCATCTTCGCGCATTGCAAAAGCTGCATGCACACAGCAATAATCAAACTCAATACCCTGGCCAATACGGTTAGGGCCACCGCCCAGCACCATGATTTTTTTCTTGTTGCTTGGCTGTGCCTCGCACTCTTCCTCATAGGTCGAGTACATGTAGGCAGTATCAGTGGCAAACTCAGCCGCGCAAGTATCCACGCGCTTGTAAACTGGGCGCACATTCAGCGCTTGACGGTAGGCACGCACGGCATGCTGGTCTGTACCCAGTAGCTTGGCAAGACGCTTATCAGAGAAGCCGCGACGCTTGAGCTGGAACAAGGCATCGCGATCCAGGTCGGCAAGATGACGGCCTTTCAGAGCTTGCTCACGCTTGATGATGTCTTCAATCTGCACCAGGAACCAGCGGTCGATCTTGGATAGGTCAAACACTTGGTTAATCGTCAAACCAGCACGGAAAGCATCGCCCACATACCAGATACGTTCTGGGCCTGGCTCACCCAACTGCTTCTGGATTTCATCCAAGTCATCTGTCTTTTCATCTAGGCCATTAACGCCTACTTCCAGGCCACGCAAGGCTTTCTGGAAGGATTCCTGGAAAGTGCGGCCAATCGCCATCACCTCGCCCACGGACTTCATCTGTGTGGTCAGGCGTGAATCAGCCTGCGGGAATTTTTCAAATGCAAAACGCGGAATCTTGGTGACAACATAATCGATGGAAGGCTCGAAGGAAGCCGGTGTTGCGCCACCAGTGATTTCGTTGCGCAACTCATCCAGCGTAAAGCCAACCGCAAGCTTAGCTGCCACCTTGGCGATCGGGAAGCCAGTCGCCTTGGAGGCCAGGGCGGATGAACGTGATACACGTGGGTTCATCTCAATGACGATCATGCGGCCATCATCAGGATTAATCGCGAACTGCACATTGGAACCACCAGTATCCACGCCAATCTCGCGCAATACCGCGAGAGAGGCGTTACGCATGATCTGGTATTCCTTGTCGGTCAACGTTTGTGCTGGTGCCACGGTAATCGAGTCACCAGTGTGCACGCCCATTGGATCAAGGTTTTCAATTGAGCAGATGATGATGCAGTTGTCCTTGCTATCGCGGACCACTTCCATCTCATACTCTTTCCAGCCAAGCAGGGATTCCTCGATCAGCAGCTCACTGGTTGGAGAAGCCTCAAGACCACGCTCACAGATGGTCATGAACTCTTCACGGTTGTAAGCAATACCGCCACCGCTACCCCCCATGGTGAACGAAGGGCGGATAATCGCGGGATAGCCGATGGAGGCCTGCACCTGCAGTGCTTCCTCCATGCTATGTGCCACTGCAGAGCGTGCTGAACCCAGGCCGATCTTGGTCATCGCCTGCTTGAATTTTTCGCGGTCTTCAGCCTTGTCAATCGCCTCTTTGGAAGCGCCGATCAGCTCAACATTGTATTTTTCCAGCACACCATGCTTGGCCAGATCCAGCGCACAATTCAGCGCAGTCTGCCCGCCCATGGTCGGCAACAAGGCATCAGGGCGTTCAATGGCAATGATCTTCTCGACCATTTGCCACGTCACAGGCTCAATGTAGGTCGCATCAGCCATGTCCGGATCTGTCATGATGGTCGCTGGGTTGGAGTTAACCAGGATAACGCGGTAACCCTCTTCGCGCAGCGCCTTACATGCCTGAGCACCAGAGTAATCGAATTCACAAGCTTGGCCGATCACGATCGGGCCAGCGCCTATGATAAGTATGGATTTAATATCGGTACGTTTTGCCATGGTATTTATTGCTTTTGCTGTTCCATCAGGTTGATGAAGCGATCAAACAGGTAGCTCATCTCGTTAGGGCCGGGGCTGGCTTCGGGATGCCCCTGGAAGCTGAACGCCGGCTTATCGGTACGTGCAATACCCTGCAAGCTGCCGTCAAACAAGGACACATGGGTAGACTTGAGGTTAGCGGGCAAGCTGTCTGGATCCACCGCAAAACCATGGTTCTGGCTGGTGATGAACACACGTTTGTCATCCAGGTCCTGCACCGGGTGATTCGCACCATGATGCCCAAACTTCATCTTCATGGTCTTGGCACCACTCGCCAATGCGAGCAATTGATGGCCAAGACAGATGCCGAAGACAGGCACACCCTGATCGACAATGCTGCTGATCGCCTTGATAGCGTAATCGCAAGGCTCAGGGTCCCCAGGGCCATTTGAGAGAAAAACGCCATCAGGATTCAGCGCCAGCGCTTCTTCGGCTGTCGCTTGGGCCGGCAAGATAGTCACCTTGCACCCACGCTCCACCAGCATGCGCAGAATGTTGTGCTTCACGCCATAATCAAAAGCCACCACGTTGAACTTGGCATCACCAGGCGTTACATAGCCGGCACCTAGCTTCCACTCGCCCAACTCAAACGTGCCAACATCCTTGCGGCTCACGACCTTGGCCAAGTCCATACCGGCCAAACCTGGGAAACTGCGCGCCAACTCCAACGCACGCGCATCATCCACTTCGCCAGCGATGATACAGCCTGCCTGTGCGCCTTTTTCACGCAAAATACGGGTAAGCTTGCGAGTATCGATATCGGCAATCGCAACCACGTTATTTTCCGCGAGATATTCGGAAAGGGATTTTTCGCTACGCCAACTGCTATCGAGCAATGGCAGGTCACGAATAATGAGCCCACTAGCATAGACATGCTCGGACTCTACATCTTCGACATTCACACCGACATTCCCGATATGTGGGTAAGTCAGCGTCACGATTTGCTTGGTATAAGATGGATCGGTGAGAATCTCCTGATAACCGGTTATCGAGGTGTTGAAAACCACCTCACCAACAGTCTCACCCAAGGCACCGATTGAAATGCCCCTGAACACTGTCCCGTCTGCGAGCACAAGTACGGCTGGGGTTTGCGGCAATTCTAACTCCTTGTCACTATTTGATATTCTGCGCAAATTGAAGCGCGGAAAGCGGATGTGCAAAGCGGGACAAGCTCCCGCTTATCCCGCTTCAAATTTTGCAGAATTATAGCCTAAAGCGCCCTGCGCTTCAACGCACGCTTTAAACAATTTTCATATCCTTGCCATTCCGCACAGCAAGGACTGATCACGAAGAAGTTATTTCTTTGAAATTATTTTTTCAACCCAAGCACATCCTGCATGTCATACAAGCCAGCTTGGTGTGCGGCCAAAAACTTGGCCGCGCGCAGTGCACCCAGCGCAAAAGTGGCGCGACTGGAAGCCTTATGCGTCAACTCGACACGCTCACCGATACCAGCAAACAATACGGTATGGTCGCCGACCACATCACCACCGCGCACGGTCGCAAAACCAATAGTATTAGGGTCACGCTCCCCGGTCACGCCTTGGCGACCATAGATCGCCGTTTCATCCAGATCACGCCCCAAAGCCTCGGCCGCAGCTTCCCCCAGGCGCAATGCTGTGCCAGAAGGAGCATCCACCTTGAAGCGATGGTGCGCTTCAATAATTTCTACATCGTAGCCCTGGTCCAATACCTTGGCCGCAGCTTGCACCAAGTTAATCAGCAATGTAACGCCCACGCTCATATTAGGCGCAAACACAATTGCCACATCCTTGGCCGCACGCTCAATCTGCTGCTTTTGCTCTGCGCTAAAGCCCGTCGTGCCAATCACCAGCTTTACACCTGCTTGGCGACAAGCCTCCAAATATTCGAGGCTGGGTTCAGGCCTTGTGAAATCTACCAGTGCATCAGCTCCCTGAACCGCTGCCGCAACATCAGCCGTGATCTTGACACCAGTCTCACGACCAAACTGCTCACCAGCATCGCGTCCGATTTGCGGACTATCCGCACGATCCAGCGCACCATGCAGCACTAGCTCCGCATCCGCAAAAACCCCTTCAAGCAGGGCATGCCCCATGCGACCAGAACAACCAGCTATAACAATCTTTTGCATTTTCAAACCATTACTCATTCATCGATTAATCTGCCTTGCAGATAGAGATTAGAACCCGATTTTTTCCAACATACGCTCAAAGTAGCCAGGCTCATCTTCAGGCGGCAAGTCATCTTCATCATCTTCGTCTGCATCAGGCACAGACTGAGTCTTGGCCGCTGCACCCGCAGCAGGTTTCGCCACAGGCTTAGTAGATGAAGGCTGGACCGCAGGCTGTGCTTGGCGCGGTGCTGGCTGGGTCGGTGCAGATGTCGCAGCAGGCGCTACGCCGGGAACCGCTAACTCTGGTGCAACCTTGCGCGGCGCAGCAGGATCTTCCTGCACCACCGGGGTGGATTGCTTCATATCATAGTACTCAGCACCAGCTGGCTTGGCCTCATCGCTCTTCCAGAACTTCAGGCGATCCAGCACGCCCTTCTTTTCTGGCACCTTGGGTTCTACCACGATAGGTGCAGCAGGCGTTGCCGCAGTCACCGCCGTATCTTCTGGCGAGGCGGGCACAACATCGCCGCGCACGCGCTTCAGCGCATCACCCTCAAACTCCATGATCACGCGACGCTGTTCTATGACCTTGCCGCCCTTGCGCATCTGGTAGAAATAATCCCAGCGATCACGGTGGAAGCTATCCTGGATCAATGGCGAGCCCATAATAAAACGCACCTGGGACTTGGTCATACCAGGCCGCAATTGCAACATCATCTTGGATGTGACGACATTGCCTTGCTGGATGTCCATTTTGTAAGGCTTGAAGGAAGGCAGTGCAGAACTGCAGGCCACGCACAACAGCGCAGCTAAAAGAATGATATGACGCATCACACGACGACTTTGGCAAGAAATGCCGTAATATACCACGACATTAAAGTCGGCTTTCAGGCAGTTTCCCGCCTTTCTGGATTTTTACATCACCAGACAAAATTACGCACCAGCCGCCAACATCTCGCTCGCATGTTGCAATGTCGTCTCAGTGATCTCCACCCCGCCCAGCATCCGCGCCACTTCGTCAATGCGCTGCGTATGCGTCAAAGCTTCAATGCGGCTCAAGGTCTGCCCATCATGCAGATGCTTGCTCACCCGCAAATGCTGCCTGCCCTGCGCAGCCACTTGTGGCAAATGAGTGATAACCAATACCTGGCGCTGGCTACCCAACGTCTTGAGCAACTGCCCCACCACCTCGGCCACGCCACCACCGATACCCACATCCACCTCATCAAAGATCATTGTAGGCATATCACCCTGCTGAGCCGTTACAACCCGAATCGCCAGACTGATACGCGACAATTCGCCACCTGACGCCACCTTGGATAAAGGGCGCGGCGCCACGCCGGCATGACCAGCCACCAGGAACTCAACCTGCTCACGCCCCGTCGCGGCTGGATCCTGCGCATTCAGCGATACGGCAAATTTTCCACCACTCAATGATAAGCGCTGCATTTCAGCGGTGATTTTTTCACCGAGACTAAGCGCGGCCTTTTCACGCCCATCACTCAAGCGCTGTGCCAACACATCATAAGCGGTGCGTGCACGCGCTTCTTCTTGCCTTAATTGCTCGTTATCATGCGCGGACTCGAGCTCTGCCATACGCAACTGCCACGACTCCAGCAGCCCCGCCAATTCTTCTGGCCTGACCCTGTATTTACGGGCTGCCGCATGCAAAGCATGAACACGGGCCTCTACTTCGTTCAAGCGCTCAGGGTCAAGGTCTGCTCGTTGCAAGTAGCGATTGAGGAAGCGATCCGTTTCCTCCAGCTGTATCACCGCACCGTCTAATATATCTAGCGCTTCCTGTAGCCCGCTGTCATATGCCACCAACTCTTGCAGCTTATGCTGCACGCTATTCAACTGCCTCATGGCAGCCACTTCGCCCTCACTCAACAACTCCCGGCATGCTTCGCCGCCTGCCAATATGCTGGCGCCATGAGATAAGCGCACATGCTCTTGCTGCAATGGCTCCCACTCCTCGGCGGAAGGGGCCAACGCGGCTAGTTCGCGCACTTGGTCACGCAACTCCGCCAACTCCACCGCATGTGCTTCGGCATTTTTTTCGGCATCCACCCGCTTGTGATACAAGCCCTGCCAAATTTGGTAAGTGTCAGCCAACTCCGCTGCCACCTCTTGCAGGCCACCATAGGCATCCAATACCTGCCGCTGCGTGCTGGCCTTGAGCAAAGCATGGTGCGCGTGCTGACTGTAGATATCGACGAGGAACTCGCCAATCTCTCGTAGTTGTTGAATAGTCGCCGACGAACCGTTGACAAACGCACGCGAGCGACCATCCGCATAGATCACTCGCCGCAGCAACAACTGCGCATCATCCACATCAATTTCATTTTCCCGCAGCCAAGCTTGCAAAGCTGGCAGGGCCGCAATATCAAACACCGCATTAATCTCAGCCTTTTCCGCCCCCGCCCGCGTAATTCCGCCCTCGCCGCGCGCGCCTAGCACCAAGGACAAGGCATCTATCAGAATAGATTTCCCCGCGCCAGTTTCACCGGTCAGCACGGTAAAACCCGAGGAAAACTCGAGCTCAAGTGTGTCGACAATGACAAAATCGCGAATAGAGAGTGTTTGCAGCATCAGGGTCTGTTCTCGTTATATTAGCAATGCAAGCTCAAGGGCTGATGGGTGCTCCTTAGCCCCAGTGCAGCTTTTCCCGCAGGACGTCAAAATGGTTATGTTCCGGCGGATGCAATAATGTAATCGTATTCTTGGCACGCTTCACCCGCACACGATCACCGGGCTGCAATGCCATTTTCATTTGGCCATCAAGGTGCACACTGGCATCCTCGGCATGCACAACCTGAATCAGCACCTCACTGGCGCTACTGATAGCAATGGGCCGATTACTTAATGTATGCGGACAGATCGGCACCAAGGCAATGGCATCCAGCGTAGGGTAGAGAATGGGGCCGCCCGCTGACAAAGAGTACGCTGTAGTGCCCGTGGGAGTTGCCACGATCAGGCCATCCGAACGCTGCTTCTGCACGAAATGTCCATCAATATGGATTTCCAGCTCAATCAGGCGCGCCAAGCCATTCTTGTTAACGACCACATCATTCAAGGCGTAGCCCTGCCCGACGGTAGTGCCATCACGCTCGATGCAGGCCTCCAGAAGAATACGCTGTTCGGTGTCGAACACGCCATTGAGGATAGCCGCTACGCTTTCCAGCATATGGTCGGAATTGATATCGGTGAGGAAACCGAAACGCCCGCGGTTGACCCCAACCAGCGGAATTTTGTAATCCACCAGGGCACGCGCCACAGTTAACATTGTACCGTCCCCACCCAGCACGATCGCAAGATCAGCATAAGCGCCAATCGCGTTCATCTGTAGCGTGGTATAGCCTTTGATATTGGAGTGTTGCGCAGTCTTTTCCTCGATGAATACGCCAACTTGGCGTTCACCAAGAAAACGCGCCAAGGCAACGACCTGTTCCCGGGTTTCCGGGTTCATGTATTTGCCAATCAATGCTACTGTCTGGAACGCACTTTTCATGGCTGGCATTAAATCATAGAAGATAAGTGTGTAAAACCCTTGCCGCATGTCAAATCCATCATCGACATCAATAATAGATTGCGCAAGAGTGGCCTGTGTCGGATAATTTTTTCATGCTTAAAGCGCGTCATTACTCATTGAATTAGTCACTGCACAACTCCATCTATACCAACATGCTAGATAAACGCGCCCAGTTTCTCCTGAAAACCCTGATAGAACATTACATCAGTGACGGCCAACCTGTTGGCTCGCGCACCTTATCGCTGGCATCCGGACTGGACCTTAGTCCGGCCTCTATCCGCAACATCATGTCGGATCTGGAAGAGCATGGCTTTATTGCCAGCCCGCACACCTCTGCGGGGCGCATTCCCACCCAGCGTGGCTATCGCCTATTCGTGGATACCCTGCTAACGGTACAACCATTGCAGAATCAGGAAATCCGCAAGCTTGAGCATGTGTTGTCATCACCCGATCCGCAGGAACTGATCAACTCCGCAGCAGAGCTATTATCTAGCCTGACAGATTTCGCAGGCCTGGTGATGATCCCCAAGCGCCAAGGCATCGCATTCCGCCACCTGGAGTTCTTACCCCTATCGGAAAAACGCATCCTGCTCATCATCGTTACAACAGATGGTGCGGTGCAGAACCGCATTATCCTGGCCGACAAGCCTTACAGTGCAGCAGACCTGACCCAGGCAAGCAATTTCTTCAATCAGAACTATGCCGGCAACACCCTGGATGAAGTCAAACAAAAGCTGCATGAAGAGCTCAAACAGATGCAATCCGACATGACCCGCCTGATGGCGGCTGCTTTAGAAGCCAGCAGCAAGACCGCGGAAAACAACAAAGATGGCGTGGTGATTGCTGGAGAGCGCAACTTGCTGAATGTGCAAGACTTATCCACCAACGTCAGCTCCTTGCGTAAGCTATTCGATATGTTCGAGCGCCGTACCTCGCTGATGCAGCTCCTGGATCATAGCCAGAAGGCCAATGGCGTACAGATATTCATCGGTGGTGAATCAGGTTACCTACCACTGGATGAATGCAGCATGGTCACCGCTCCTTATGAAACCAATGGGCAAACCATAGGCACCCTGGGCGTCATTGGCCCTACCCGCATGGCCTACGAGCGTGTCATCCCGATTGTGGACATCACGGCGAAACTACTTTCCAACGCATTATCCAATAACCATTGAGCATCGGCAGGCTGCACACATTGATGCAGCCCGCCTCGCCAGCTTATTGCAAGCGGCGACCAACCTTAAGGAACATGCATGTCTTTTTACCTAAAAGAGCCTGAGATTCCCGCGCAGGAACCAGAACGTACCGGCATACTGGTAATGAACCTGGGCACCCCCGAAGCACCAACAGCCAAAGCTTTGCGGCCTTATTTGCGCCAGTTTCTCAGGGACCGCCGCGTCATCGAAATTCCGCGCTTGATCTGGTGGTTTATCCTCAACGGCGTCATCCTGACCTTACGCCCGCGCCAATCGGCGCATAAATATGCCAGCATCTGGGATAAAGAAGGCTCTCCCCTGATGGTTAACAGCCAGAAACAAGCAAGATTATTGGCTGGCTACCTGCATGAAGCGATTGCTTCGCCCTATGCAGTTGAGCTGGGCATGCGTTACGGCCAGCCTTCCGTACAATCGGCAATCGAAAAACTGAAAGCTCAGAACTGCAACCGTATCTTGCTGTTCCCGCTTTATCCGCAATATGCCGCCAGCAGCAGTGCCTCCGCGCTTGATGAAGCCATGCGGGTATTAATTCGCACACGCAACATGCCGGAAATCCGCACCATACGCGACTATCACACACACCCTGCCTATATCCATGCGGTGGCAGAAAGTATCCGGCTTTATTGGCAGCAGCACGGCAGGCCGGAAAAACTCGTCATGAGTTTTCATGGCGTCCCACGCCGCACTTATGACTTGGGCGACCCTTATTATGATCAATGCCAAGTCAGCGGAAAATTGATCGCCCAGGCGCTGGAGCTTTCGGAAGATCAATACCTAATTGCCTTCCAATCGCGCTTTGGTGCGGCCGAGTGGCTACAGCCTTATTTCGCCCCCTCTATTGAGGCGCTGGGCAAACAAAAACTGGGCCGCGTCGATGTCGTCTGCCCAGGCTTTTCCAGCGATTGCCTGGAAACTCTGGAAGAAATCGCCATGGAAGGCAAAACCCTGTTCCTCGAAGCTGGCGGTGGCGAATATCACTACATACCAGCACTCAACGACAGGGATACCTGGATCAAGGCCATGCGCGAAATTGCGCTGGACAACCTGCCAGGCTGGGTAACGCTACGTTAATCTTCGTTAAAGCCCGGCCAAGAATGAATTGGCTTTTGTTATACTCTCAGATTAGCTAGAAACGGATTTAAACCATGATAGTCATTACTGGCGGCGCAGGCATGATAGGTAGCATGATGGCCTGGCATCTCAATACCGTGCTGCAACGCGACGATATTGTGATCGTGGATCGCCTCGCGCACCCTGAACAATGGCAAAACCTTTGCCACCGCCGTTATGCCAACTATCTGGACAAGGACGAGCTGTTCAACTGGCTCCCCAAGATCGGCAAAGTAGACGCCATCATCCATATGGGTGCGATCAGCGCCACCACTGAGCGCGATTTCAACAAACTGGTACAGGAGAACATCCGTTACAGCCAATTGCTGTGGAGCTGGTGTGCCGAAAACGAAGTTCCCTTCCTCTATGCCAGCTCTGCGGCCACTTATGGTGGTGGCGAATTTGGTTACGATGACGAAGAATCCGCTATTGACCAGTTACGCCCGCTGAACGGTTATGGCTACTCCAAGCAGTTTTTCGACCAGTGGGCACTACGCCAATGCAGCGATGGCTTGGCAACACCGCCGCAATGGTGTGGTTTCAAATTCTTCAACGTCTACGGCCCTAACGAATATCACAAGGAGCGTATGGCCAGCGTTGCTTTCCATACCTTCAACCAGTTCCGCGAGCAAGGTCACGTCAAGCTGTTCAAGAGCCACAAGCCTGGCTTCGAGGATGGCATGCAGTTGCGCGATTTCGTCTACGTCAAAGACGCCGTGGCGGTGATGGCACACTTTCTGGAACAACCCCAACATTCTGGCCTGTTCAACATCGGTACTGGTGAAGCGCGCGCTTTCAAGGATCTGGCGACGGCAGTCATGACCAGCATGGGCCGCGAGTCCAATATTGAGTACATCGATATGCCGCAGGACCTGATGGGCAAGTATCAATATTTCACCGAAGCCAATATCAGCAAGCTGCGCAACGCAGGCTATATCACGCCGTTCCACACCCTTGAGCAAGGTGTACAGGATTATGTCCAGCACTACCTGCTGCAAGCAGACCATTATTGCTGAGGCTAGCAAGGAAATCTCATGACCGCTATTCATACCCTGAAACAAGCTTTTAACGAACACCAGGCCGTGATTACGGCTCTGGAGCCCCTGCTACCGGAGATCGCTGCAGTTGCCGATGCCATGCGCAACTGCCTTGCCAATGGCGGCAAGATATTACTGTTCGGCAACGGCGGTAGCGCGGCAGACAGCCAGCATATCGCCGCAGAAATTGTTGGCCGCTACAAGAAGGAACGGCGAGGCCTGCCTGCCATCGCCTTGACCACAGATACTTCTATCCTCACCTCGGTTGGCAATGACTATGGCTTTGACTTCATTTTCTCGCGCCAGGTAGAAGCACTCTGCACGCCCGCCGATGTGGTAATTGGCTTTTCCACCTCTGGCAACAGCCGCAACGTGGTGCTGGGCATAGAAAAAGCCCGCGAGATTGGTGCTACCACTGTGGCCATGACTGGTGGCACTGGCGGCAAGCTGGCCAACCTGTGCCACCACGTCCTGACTATGCCCACCAGCGATACGCCGCGTATCCAGGAAGCGCATATCCTCATTGGTCACAGCCTGTGCGACCTGGTGGAAGCCGATTAATATCCTACTGACGACGATCAACCATGCGCGAGTCTTTCCTCAACACCATCCAGCAACGCTTTGGCCACGACCCGGTATGGATACTGGTCATCGGCGACCTGATGCTGGATCGCTACTTGTTTGGCGACGTACAACGCATCTCACCAGAGGCACCAGTACCGGTGGTATTGCTCAAATCTGAAGATGAACGCGCCGGCGGCGCCGCCAACGTGGCCGCCAACCTGCGTGGACTGGAGATCAACACGCGGATCGCCGGAGTCGTGGGCGAAGATCGCGAAGCCCACACCCTGCTGGGTCTCATGCAAAACATCGGCGTTGATACCCGGCATATCTATCGCAGCACACGTAGACCAACCATTACCAAGACGCGCATTCTCGGTGGGCATCAGCAGATGATGCGCCTGGATCAGGAGGATGCTGCGGCATTTTCCAATGAAGAGCACACTGCCCTACAAGTCATGATCAGCCAAGCCTTGGCTGACAGGCCTGCAGCCATCATTCTCTCCGACTACGCCAAAGGCGTGCTAAGCGACGCAGTATGCCAGGATGTGATTGTCCAGGCACGGGCAGCCAACATCCCTGTGCTGGTTGACCCCAAGGGTCGCGACTACCGCAAATATCAAGGTGCCACAGGGCTAACCCCCAATAAGCGTGAAACCGCAGAAGCCTGTGATGTTGGCGCTAATGACAACCAGGCTTTGCTTGCGGTGGCAGAACAGCTACGCACGCAACTTCACCTTGAATTTCTTGCCGTCACACGGGGCGAGGAAGGCATTACCGTGCTGAATACCCAAGGCAGCACTCACTTGGCCGCAACTGCGCGTCAGGTCTATGACGTTTCCGGTGCAGGGGATACTGTCATCTCCACCTTGACCGCAGGCCTGGCCCACGGCCTGCCCTTGCACGATGCCATCGAATTGGCCAATATCGCTGCTGGCATCGTGGTCGGCAAAGTGGGCACCGTACCTATCAACAAGGCCGAGCTTGAGCATGAGCTGCAATCTCAGCAATCTGCCGCACAGGCGGACAAAGTCTGCACGCTGGAAAGCCTACTGGCCCGCGTACAAACCTGGCGCAATCGTGGCGAACGCATCGTCTTCACCAACGGCTGCTTCGACCTACTCCACGCCGGGCACGTCACCTATCTGGAAGCTGCACACAACACAGGTGATCGACTGGTCCTAGGGCTCAATACCGATCGCTCCGTAAGCGCCCTCAAAGGCCCCACTCGCCCAGTGATCCATGAGCAAGACCGGGCGCGCGTCCTTGCTGCACTGGAATCTGTCGATGCCGTTATCCTGTTTGATGAGGATACCCCTATCGAACTGATCAAAGCCGTACGCCCCGACATCATCGTCAAGGGCAGCGACTATACCGAGGACCAAGTCGTTGGCGGCGCAGAAGTCAAATCGTGGGGAGGTCAGGTCGCACTGATTGATGTCGTGCCTGGGCGCAGCACCAGCAACATCATCCAGAAACTCGCCTCCTGAAGCATGGCACTGCATCCAGCTGAAAAAATTCTGGTCATGGGCCCTTCATGGGTAGGTGACATGGTGCTTGCCCAAAGCCTGTTCAAAACCCTCAAGCAGCAACAACCCGACTGCACCATCGACGTCGCAGCCCCCGCCTGGACGTTGCCATTGCTGGAGCGTATGCCGGAAGTGAATGAGGCTATTGCACTGCCCTTCAAGCACGGTCAGTTGGCATTGAAAGAGCGTATCCGCTTTGGTCGCAGCCTGAAGGAACGGCACTATACCCAATCCATTATGCTCACCAACTCCTTGAAATCCGCCATCCTGCCCGCCGCCAGCGGCATCAGGAAACGCACCGGGTTTCTGGGTGAAATGCGCTACGGCCTCCTTAACGACATCCGCCCACTGGATAAAACCCGATTACCTCGCACGGTAGATCGCTTTGTCGCTCTCGGTATTGATGCCCAGAGCAATATGCCCAGCCACATCCCTAACCCAAGCCTAGTCGCCAGCCGGGATAATGCCCTTGCCAGCCTGGAAAAACTCGGTATGGCAGCACCGCAAGCCCCCGTATTGGGGCTTTGCCCAGGCGCAGAATATGGCGAAGCCAAACGCTGGCCGCTGGAACATTATGCCGAAGTGGCCCGTGCTGCCCATGCACAGGGCTGGCATGTATGGCTGTTCGGCTCAGACAAGGATGTACCCTACACTGCAGAGATCAATCAGCTGAGCGATCAAGTGTGCGAAGATTTCGGCGGCAAAACCAAACTGGGTGATGCCATTGACCTCATGTCGCTATGCGACGCAATCGTCAGCAACGACTCAGGCCTCATGCATGTGGCCGCCGCCTTGGATAAGAAACTCATCGCCATTTACGGCTCATCTGACCCGCACCACACACCGCCCATGAGCAGCAAGGCAGTTATTGAATACCTAGGGCTGGCATGCAGCCCCTGCTTTCAACGTGAATGCCCACTGGGGCATTTGAATTGCTTGAGGCAGATTCAGCCTACAACCGTCATCCATCGACTTTTACCCCCCGTTCATGAACAATGAAGCAACGAATCAAAGTCTTACAATTACACCCTGACTACAATGTTAAAACCAATGACGTTTCTGATCTTGGTGAGCAAATCGTCAAGGGCTTGCCCAGAGATCAGTTTGAGGTAACTTGCGCCTACCTTTCCGGGAAACCAACAGCATCGCAGCCCAACAGCATTGCCGAGCATGTACATTATTTTGACATCCCGGATACCAAGATGCGTGGCCTAAGGTTGCAAGCCTTATCGAAACTATATCGGCTTTGCAAAACCAACCGGTTTGATGTCGTTATCTGCAACAGATTCAAAGTTGTCAGCATGTTGCTGCAACTAAATAAAATACTGCGCATTCCCTTGTGCATTGGCATATCGCATGTATTGAACGAGTATCACCGCCCATACCGCAGATTTCAGGTAAAACTTTTTGCCGATAGGCATTGGCATTTCGTCGGTGTTTCCGATGCGGTAAAAGGTAGTTTGATTGGCTACCAAAGCGGATTCACCGCCCTTAATACGCATGCAATTCCCAATGCCATTGATATTGCCAAGGCAGAAGCGTCACAACTACCTCAGGAACAAGCTAGAGCAGCCCTGGGATTGCCCAATGGAAACCGCATCATAGGTGCGATTGGTCAACTCTTTGCCCGTAAAGGTCACCGCTTCCTTATTGCCGCACTCGCCAACATTCAGCATCAATTCCCCGATGCTCATATCGGTATTATTGGTAAAGGATCGGAAGAGCAAAACCTGAGAACCCAAATTGCCAGCCTGGGCCTGGAAGGCAAGGTACATTTGTTGGGATTCAGAGCAAATGCCCTGCAATATGTCCGTGCCTTTGACATCTGGGCAATGCCATCACTGAAAGAAGGGCTGCCATTAGCATTGATGGAGGGAATTAGCGGTCATTTACCCGTCATTGCCTCAGATATTCCTGAAATGCGTGATGTCATCCTCGGTGCAGGAGGGCTCGCTACTCCACCAGAGGATATCGAAAGCTTAAGTAAAGCCCTCACTGAATATTTAAGCCTTGACGCACAACAATTAAAAATCAAAGGCGAGCAGGCCTTTCATTATCTAGCCAGCCAACACAGCATTGAAGCATACCGCGAACAATATCGTTCCCTGATAGAGAAAAAACTCAAGGAAACCACATCACAATGAGCTTCATCAATTTTCTGCGTAGTCCCACCTTTGCGTTATATGCCGTTGGCACATGGATGGTGAGCTTTTTGGTGATCACTGGATCACAAGCACATAACAATTTCAGCTATCTGGTCTTACTTATTCCTACACTGATTTCCTTACGCCTTGAAGAGATCAAGTCCTTTTTCCAGAATCGACTAGCCCAAGGTTTACTGCTAGTGATCTTGAGCTTGATCACAGCCGCTGCGCTAGGTGATGGAGACCCATGGAGACAAGTCAAATTCGGCCTTATTGTCATACTGTTTTTTATTGCAGTTGCACGCTTGCCGATGATCTCAAATACTGCAGTTTATCGAGCTGCCTGGATATTTCTTGGTCTGCTATGCCTATATGTCAGCGGCAATGCCATTTGGCAATACTCACACGACGATTGGCAACTTGGCGCACGCTTAAACGATATGCACGCAAAACTTGAAAATGTGATTTATGTGACCAATACCATGGGAGGAATGATGGCCATCATCACCCTGTTAGGTATAGAACAAAAAAAATTCCGTGAAGTGTTGGCCGCACATGCACTCGTATTGTTCTTTGGCCTAGTGCTGCTTCAGACACGCAGCATCATTGGTATCTGGGCATTGACTGTACTCATAACTTATATCGCGCTCTACAAGCACCAATTGCGCAATATCAAAGTCATCAGCACAATGGCCGTCGCTGCAATATTCCTGACTGCAGGCATTGCCTATCTATTATTTTTTACCTCAATTGGGGAAAGCTTACTGGCGCGTAATTTCTATCGACCAGAGATATGGGCAGGCTATATTGCAGAAACCGTACGATGCGGCATCACATTTGGTTGTGGTCCCGAACACGACTTCCAGTATGTCTCGCACGATGGTTTTACGATGGTGCATCCGCACAGTGTATTCGTCACTCAGTTCTATAAAGCGGGGCTGATTGGTTTCATTCCACTCATCGCACTGACAATCCTGGCTGCTGTACAAGGATACAAGGCGAGGTCGTGGGCCGGATGGTATTTTATTGTGGGTGCCTTTGGTGTTTGTTTTGATGGTAGCAGCTTGGTACACAGCCCAAGTCAACGCTGGCTGGTTTTTCACCTGCCACTTGCATTGTTGATTGCGCAACAACTGCATCAATATTCACATACACTATTAAAAGGCCATCAGCAAACTACCCGACCTAGCTAAGGTGCCACTACTGCATCAGCGCATGGATTGCAGCATCTCCTGCGCCCTGGCCTCCCAGGTAAAACGCTTAAGATAGGCGGCATGTCCTTGCTGCGCAATTGCCATACGTTTCTCTGGATGAGCTAAATAAAAACGTACCTTCTCCTGCAACTCCTGAGGGCCATTGAAGGTTTCAATTTCCTCCCCAGGCTTAAAGAGCTCAGCGACTTCATCACAATAATCCGTGATCAAGAAGCAGCCTGCTGCCAGCGCCTCGAAAATTCTCAGGTTCACGCCAGTACCAGCAGCATAATAAGGACCACGTGTGACATTCAGGACAATCTTTGAGCTAGCCAGCAATTGATGTAAATCAGGCCCCCAAACTGGATGATCATCCACGCGCTTGATCAATCCTGGCGACATCAAGGGAAAATTGCGTTTCCATCGATTCCCAAAAATGGAAAGGTGGTCACGTATGCTTTCCAGGACAAAAATCCTGCGCAAATCCCCACTGCCAACGAACAACACCTCGTGTTGCTTGTCAGCATCAGAAACACTCGGTGCGGCGATAAAATTCGCCCCAAATGGCACAAAACTGGCATCCAGCTGCCTAGTATCCTTGAAGAAATCTGCCGTCACCTTGGAGCATGAGAATATTTTTTTGTAGATTGGAAGCTCCTGCTCCAGAAAGAAAATAAACTCACGACGCTTGGTGTATAGGTTACAGCTATCCGTATCATACAAATACAAATCGACCTGATGCTGTTGAGCCAAAGCCTTTAGCGCAGCAGGGGTAATGAATTTATAGATAAAGCCCACCACTAGGATGGCATCAGGCCGTGCTTGCTTGATCAATGCCGTGATAGCCGCCAGATTGCCCTTCGGCAGATGAAAAAACGCATCCCCGCTGCTATCCTTGGCTCGATTCACTAACTTCGTTAGCGCCGATTTCAAGCCATACAATGGGATCTTCGGCATGCTCAACAGATTGTAATATGCGGTTTCAATGCCAATATGGCGAAAAGCCTGCGCTAACTCCTCGCCCAGTGGTACGCCGGAGATACCATCTAATATCAACAATTTTTTCATGACGAGTCTTTTCCACTGATGAGTGTTTTATCTTGATTTTCCAATAATGATTCCAATGCAAGCAATATATCTGCAGGACGAATGAAAGCGCGCCATATACCGCCTTTGAACCAAGGCAAGACAAAGCGAGGAATAACCACTTTTCCTTTGCCCCACGCAGGGCGCCAACAGAAATGACGATTACGCTTTCTGTAAATAGTAACCACAGGTACTCTCAGCATGGAAGCAAGATGGCCCCCTCCTGAATCATTGCCAATAAATGCGCCCGACTCATAAACAAAGCTCGCAAGCTGATGGATGTCGTTGAATTTTGCATGTTCAAATTCACCCTTGAGTATCACATCCCATTTCTGGTGTGATACTGGGGCAACAGTGAAAACAGGTTGATACCCGCGTTGCTGCAATAACCTTGCCGTCTTGATGAATGATGCAGGTGTCCAATCCTTCTTATCTGACCAAGCCGAATCAGGACTAATAATAATCCGCCGTGGGTATCGCTGATAAACAAGATGAGGCGGCGGAGTAAGATGCACATTCCCTTGCGCATGTGTAAGCTTCATCCGCTCTCGCATAAACGCCACCACCACATCGACCAAGGAGCTGCCATCCTTAAACTTCTTGAAGCGGATTGATGGCCCACAATCCAGCAAGGGGGCTAACTGAGAAAATATCTTGCCCGGCAGTACACGCTTGCGTTCGTACTTTAATTGCTCACTAGCCCATGTAGGAGGTGCTTTTTGGCATAGTAACTGCCAGTGGTTCCTGACATGCTCCAGCAACTCCTCATTCAAGCGCTGGCGAAATGTCTGAGGAGGACTAATGATCGCATGGTGATATTGGCTTAACTCACGATCAAGCGCATTAAAATCAGGATAAGGCTTGATGAGTATCTGCGGCATCCACTCTCGTAACTGGTACGCAATGTCCCCATACAACGTCATCTCATAACCATGCTGGCGCAGATTCTCTGCCAACATGTAATAAATCAAGCTATCCCCAAGGGAGTTGAAAGAAACTAGCGCAATACGCGCGGTGGTAGTGTCTTGTTGTGTATCCATGCGCGATCTATTAGCTCAAAGAATCTCATTCTGGCAGCTTCATCCGAGAAGCGATGTATCAGAATATCGGAGGCCAATTGTATTTTATTGTCAATTTTATAGTCAATAGAGTTTACTAACTCTCGGGATAACTCCTCTGCGCTCCCAAGGGTAAATAAAGGTGCAAAAGTCCTCACCACCTCCGCGCCACCTCCGCTATCACTACAGATAATCGGCAATTCTGCTGCCATGGCCTCAAGCAACACCATACCGAACGGCTCATGATCCGAGCTTAGAACGAAGAGATCAAACGCGCGGAAATATCGCCGTGCATCTGGCACCTGTCCAGCAAATCGAACCTGGTTAGCGACTCCCAGTGTATTCGCCAATGCCTTGAGATCCTGCTCTAGGGGACCTTTACCCAGAATCAGCAACAAGGTATTAGCTGGCAACTGCGGCAATGCCTGGGCAAAGCCACGCAACAACGTGGCCTGGTCTTTGTCGCGGTGCAGGCGCCCGACGTTAGCGATGACATAGGTATCATCATCAAGGCCGAGAAAGCGGCGGGCCTCCTGCCTAGGCAGTAAGGATTGTTTGATGGCTTCGACATCAATGCGGTTGTAGAGTGTTTGTACCTGTTCGGCAGGCCAGTGCTTGAGGTGCTGACGCATTTCATCGCGCACAGAGTCAGACACACATAGCATCAAGAGTCGTTTACGGTAAAAATTGACCGGGATACGACGGGTGAATCGTCCGTAATCATCATAGTTGTGATGCACACTGACTACAGGCAGATTGGTCGCCAGTAAGGCTACATACGTAGGCTTAGCGCGATGGGCAATGCAGAATGCAAAATCCCGAGTTTTGACTAGCTGGCGAATTTTAGCAATCGCCCCGAGCTTGAGCCCCCTAACCTGCTTACTGCTATAACCGAGAAAAATCACTTCATCAGAGGCACTGCCCTGCTCCACTTCGGGGTCAGGCTTACCAGTGAGGTAAACCGTGACAACTTTGTAAGAGCTTCCCTTGAATAGAGCAGCATATTGGCGTGCGCAATCAAGAAACGGCGGGTAATAGCTGTGACAAATATGCAGGACGTACATCAGATCAAGACCCAGATAAAAATTTCAGCTTTAGTTTAAGTGCTGATGCTGTTTTGGTTGGCAATTGCGCTATCGAGAAATAACTATTGGCAAAAGCTTGGCGCTCATCCGCGGATAGGTTGCCCCAGTCATCATGATATCGCTGCAGGTGACGGAAATTACGCGCACGATGCCAATAGCTCAGGTTGTGTCGGTATATCTTGAGATCGGCTATATCAATCAGGCCCAGCGCACCTTCTGCAGTTTTGACGACATTACCAAAATGCAGGGAACGAAAATATACGCCACGCTGGTGCAGGTGTGCGACAAACTGACCAAAACGCTCCATTAGCGCTTGATCCAGCAAGCCTGAGATATTTAATTGCCGTAATGTATAGCCTGGCAGTGGCCGATAGATGACAGCAGTATTAGTGCTATCCTCAAAATGGAACAGTTGCACAATTTCCACCGTGGGAATCCCTAACTGCTTGAGCTTATCTGCATTGCGGCAAAAATGGCGGGCATAGGAATAAACCCGCGCAAGGCTCAGTGTGCGCCGCACACGAAACACCTTGAGAATATTGCCATTCCCCATTTGCAGCACTTTGACACCACGCTCGTCCTGCTCCAGCACCTTGGCATTAAGGCTGAGTTGTGCAAAGTCTTCCGGCGTAAACAGGTGGCTATTACGAATTTTCAGTCTAGGAATCAGCATACTTCATTTAACAAAGCCTGGATGTCAGGCAACGTAGTAATGCGCTGGCTGGCACAATAGCTCTGCCACTCGGGGAAATCAGTCCAGGCATGCAGAAAGACAAAATCCAGGCCAGCGCGGCTGGACGACTCATGATCATAACGGCTATCACCGATAAACAACGCAGGTTGACGGATATTATCACGGCTGATTTCACGCGCCATGATCTCGTCCTTGTTATCAGGGCTGCCGAAAATGCCACCATCGAATAATGCCGTCAGTTCACGCTCGGCAAAAATACTATGCAATTCGGCTTGATCTCCGCCTGAAATCACCAACCAGTTGCTGGCTGCAGTTTTTCCCCGCAATGCCTGCAGCCCGGGGGCGATCTCACAGTGTGATAAACGCTCACGCACCTCACGTCCAAAATCCTCCAGAAGGAAATCGACATCTTTCTGGGTCACAGGCCGCTGCAGGATATCCTGGAGAAAATATTCAAATTTCACAAAGCGGGAAATTCCACCGAGCTTGATGTGGTAATCCACCAATGCCTGCGCCTGCTGGTCATTGGCACCAAAATTCTTGGCGGTCGCGAAATATGCCTCGATCTTGAGATGATTGGAGTTGAGAATGACACCATCACAATCAAACACCAAGGTGTGATATTGCTCTAGATTCAGCATGGCACTACCTAAAGGTTGATACGATTGGCATACAAAAGATGCCAGGAAGGATGAAAGCAAACAGGCCCCGAGGGGCCTGTGATGGATTAGGCTGCTGCCTTGATCGCGCTGGCTTCACGAGCCAGCTTGGTGATATGCGCCCAGTCCTTGCGTGCTACAGCATCCGCAGGCGTGAGCCAGGTGCCGCCACAGACCACGACGTTGGGCAATGCCAGGAATTGCGGGGCAGATTCAACAGTTACACCACCTGTGGGGCAGAACTTCACATCCCCAAATGGACCAGCAAAGCCTTTCAGCAGATTGATACCACCCACGGCAACAGCCGGGAACAACTTGAGGAAGTAGTAATCATCAGCATTAGCCTGCATGATTTCGCTACCAGTGGAAACGCCAGGCAACAGTGGCAGGCCGATTTCACGGGCTGCACGACCAAGCTCACTAGTGTAGCCCGGGCTAACGGCAAACTGGCAACCAACATCCTTGCAGTTTTGCGCATCCTTGATGTTACGCACAGTACCAGCGCCCACGATAGCATCAGGCACAGCCTTGGCAATCGCTTCCATGGCTTGTAATGCCACAGGCGTACGCAAGGTCACTTCCAGCACCTTGATGCCGCCTTCGAGCAAGGCTTCTGCCATCGGCACAGCATCTTCCACCTTGTTGATGACAATAACCGGAATCACCGGGCCATGGTTGGCTAAATCGAGAGTGCTCATATTCTATATACCTATGTATTGATTATTAAAAAGCTACTAATGCTATTCCAAAACCAGGTGGAGACGAAACGCCGTTTTGCAATGACCATCCATTGCCATTTCAAAATCAGGCCAGGCTAGGCGCTTAAGCGCAGCCAGTACTACAGTACGGCAAGCGAAAGTAAAGACGCATGGCCTGCATTTTCAAATGGCTTAAAGCCAGGTGACAGCACCTTCTTCGGCACTATGCACATTCTTGCGCATGCCGCCAAACAACTCACGACCGATGCCATGGCCATTGTTATTACGCTGCGCCTCGGTCATCACTGCCACAGTGCGTGCCTGCCACTCTTCGTCGTCGACAAGCGCGTTCAGGGTGCCGACAATCGCATTGAGGCGAATCATGTCACCAGTGCGAATCTTGCCGATTGCACCGCCAGCCACAGCCTCTGGGCTCAAATGGATCGCCGCAGGTACTTTGCCTGATGCACCGCTCATGCGGCCATCGGTCACGATGGCGACACGGAAGCCCTTGCCCTGCAATACGGACAATGGTGGGGTTAGCTTATGCAGCTCAGGCATACCATTGGCACGCGGGCCTTGGAAGCGCACAACCGCAATAAAGTCTTTTTCTAGCTCACCGCGCTCAAATGCTGCCAGCAATTCTTCCTGACCATTAAACACAATAGCAGGTGCTTCAATGATCTGACGGTCTTCCGGCACGGCAGAGCTCTTGATCACGGAACGTCCCAAATTACCAGTCAACAAACGTAAGCCGCCTGACGCGCTGAATGGCTTGGAAGCGTTACGTACAATGGTTTCGTCTGGGCTTTCCTTGGGCAAATCGACCCAGATCAGACTGTCATCGGACTTGATAGGTTTTTTGCCGAAATCACGCAAACCACCGATCACGACAGAATTCACATCGCCGTGCATATAACCAGCGTCAACAAGCTCGCGAATCACGAAGCTTGGGCCACCTGCTTCCTGGAACTGGTTCACGTCAGCCGTACCGTTAGGATAGACACGTGCCAGCAATGGCGTATTTTGCGACAACTTGGAGAAGTCCGACCAGTCAATGATGATACCTGCCGCACGCGCAACAGCTACCCAGTGAATGAGGTGGTTAGTACTGCCACCAGTCGCCAGCAATGCCACGATAGCGTTAACGATCACACGTTCATCTACCATTTGGCCAATCGGGGTAAAGCGTTGGCCTTTGGTGATAGAAAGCACGGTCTTGACCGATTCACGGGTCAACATCTCACGCATGTCATCGTGTGGATGCACAAAAGCTGCGCCTGGTACATGCAAGCCCATGGCCTCGATCAGCATCTGGTTGCTGTTGGCGGTACCGAAGAAAGTACAGGTACCTGCACCGTGGTAAGCCGCAGATTCAGAAGCCAGTAGCTCCTCACGACCAACCAAGCCTTGTGCGTACTTCTCGCGCACCTTGGACTTAGTGGTATTGTCGATACCCGTCGCCATTGGGCCAGCAGGCACGAATACGGTAGGTAAGTGGCCAAAATGCAAAGCACCAATCAAAAGACCAGGCACGATCTTGTCACAAACACCCAGCAACAAAGCCGCATCAAATACATCGTGAGACAGTGAAACTGCCGTACTCATGGCGATGGTATCGCGTGAGAACAAGCTCAACTCCATGCCTGGCTCACCCTGGGTAATACCGTCACACATCGCGGGCACGCCACCTGCCACCTGCACTGTCGCACCATGCTTGCGTGCTTCGTCACGGATGATGGCAGGATAGGTTTCATAGGGTTGATGTGCAGACAACATGTCGTTGTAAGCAGTCACGATGCCAATATGAGGAGCCTTCTCTGCGACAACACGGAATTTGTCGTTGCTGGGCAACGCTGCAAAAGCGTGCGCCACATTGGCACAGCCGAGACGATCAGCACCGCGGGTGCGGTTGATAATCTGGTCTATGCGTTGCAGGTAGGCCTTGCGGGTAGGTGCACTACGTTCCCGAATGCGCTCGGTGACTTCTATCAGGGTTTGTGTCATTAATTTTGCGCTGCTGAAAAGTTGAATTTAGCCGGGAATTATCGCTGAAAGCGCTAGGCATCGTCAAATTAACCACGACTGGGATAAGGTAAAAAAACCATGGAGTTGCACCACCTGCGTTGTGGCTGCAACCCCTATATTGCCTAGCTTTTGGTGACGAGCACGTCTTCCATCAGGAGATACTCAAGATCACAGCCGTAGAACATGTTGAGCGCATCGGTTGGACTGCAAATCATGGGTTCGCCGCGACGGTTCAATGAGGTATTGAGCACCACCGGCACATTGCGCAGGCGCTCCAACTCCTCAATCAAGGCGTAATAACGTGGATTGGTTTCCTTGGTCACGATCTGTGCACGCGCAGTACCGTCCTCGTGCACCACCTCGGGAATACGCGGCTTCCAGTGATCTGCGACATCGAAGGTAAAGGTCATGTAAGGTGCAGGATGATCCGTCTGCAAAATATCCGCCGCCACGCGATCCAGCATGCTGGGGCAAAATGGCCGCCAGCGCTCGCGATACTTGATCTGCGCATTAATACGGTCTGCCACGCCAGGATGGCTAGGATCACCCAAGATACTGCGGCAACCCAAAGCACGTGGACCAAACTCCATGCGTCCCTGGAACCAGGCCAGCGGATTGCCAGCAGCCAGTAGCTCAGCACCCGTTTTAGGTGCATTCTCGACACGTTGGAACTTGGGTTTCGCAGGGTGCGCCTCACAGGCGGCAATACACTCCTCCGTCGTAAACGATGGGCCTAGGTAAGCATGTGGCATAGGTTCCAGCGGCTCGCCCATCTCAGCAGCCACGTAGCTGGCCGCGCCCAGGGAAGTACCATTGTCACCTGAGGCAGGCTGCACGAACAGCTCCTTCACATGCGGCAAGGCAATAATGCGCTGGTTGAGCTTGACGTTGAGCGCCACACCACCAGCCATGGCAATACGGCCAGTTTCACGGATGATGTCGCCAAGGTAGTACTCAATCATCTCCAAGGCAATGTCTTCCAGCAACTGTTGCACCGAGGCAGCGTAATGAATGTAAGGATCATCAATCTCATCGCCATTGCGCTTGGGCCCCAACCATTCAATCAGCTTGGGCGTGAAGTAAAAGCCCTTGCCTTTTTCCTTGTAACGGCGCAGGCCGACGACGTTGACGTAATCAGTATTGATCTTGAGCTCGCCATCCTCGAACTTCGCAAGACGCGATAAGTCGTAACGCTTGGGATCGCCATAAGGTGCCATGCCCATGACCTTGAACTCGCCATCCAGCATCTCGAAACCAAGATACTCGGTAATCGCGCCATACATGCCGCCCAGGGAATCCGGATCATAGAATTCCTTGATCTTGTGAATCTTGCCGTTTTCACCATAGCCAAAGAAGGTCGTGGCATATTCACCTTTGCCGTCGATACCAACGATGGCGGTTTTTTCCTTGAAGCCACTCAGGTGGTAAGCGCTGCTGGCGTGCGCCAAGTGATGCTCAACCGGCACAAAACGTGCCTTGGTCAGGCCTAGCTGTCGCATCAGATCGAGTGATTTGTCGCGATTGCGGCGGAAACGGCGATTACCGTTAAAAATGGCATCCAGGGCGCGATCGGGTGCATACCAGTAACGCTTGGCATAATGCCAGCGCGCTTCGCTGCTCAATGGAATTTCGCCATAAGGGAAAGCCACGATATCCACCTGCTCGGGCTTTACTCCAGCCTCACGCAGACAGTACCTTGCCGCTTCCAGCGGGAAAGTGTTCTTGGCGTGCTTGTCGCGGATGAAACGCTCTTCTTCCGCTGCCGCGACAATTTTTCCATCGACAATAATGGCAGCCGAAGCATCATGCCCCAGTGCACCTGATAAACCTAGAATGATCATTCGTCTTTCACTTTGTACTTAATTCGCGATGCCCGCCCGCTGCAGCACACAGGCATCTGTATAAACCGTCTTGAACGCGCTCATCAGCAGCTGTCGCGTTACCAGATCTGACCGCCAGTTCCTGAAAAAACGCTTCACGTCACGCACATGCCGACGCAGAAAACTTCGCTTGCATGCATGTTGCTGCATGCTATCCAGGTCGATCAACAAAGGCTTCTGATCCTGAATCAAAAGATTGGTTGCCTTGAAATCACCATGCTCCAGTTGCAGGCAATATAACTGATAAAACAACTGGGCAATACGTTGCGCCACCAGGGCTCGCACCGTATCAGGCATACCGTGATCCGCAAAGAACTCGACCGCATCCCTGGCATCCACAAACTCCGTGAGTAGATATGCCTCTTGGCGAAAGCCCCAGCGCCGGCGTTCCATGACTGCCACCGCAACCGGTGTCGCAATGCCCTTCAATTGCAAGCGAAAGGCATTGGCCCATGACACCACGGCCCTTGATGGACGCCATGCGCGGCCAAGGCCATGCCAAAAACTCTTGATATTGTACCTTTTGATCACCAGTTTGCGCTGATCAATTTCTGTCGCAGCCACGGTGCAAGTATTCCCGCTTTTCAATCGGCTTATCCCAGGACCATCCAGCAAGGCATCGGGCGTTAGCAAAGCTGCGTGCAAGCCGGGGCTATCGTAAAGACGATTGATGGCGATGTAGCCGGTTGCAGTGCTCAAGGTGCGCACATCGGTGCATGTACGCTGCACCTTGCGAGCATAATCCTGCATTTCCTGCTGCCAAAACCGTGTAATACGCCGTTGCATCTCAGAAAATTCTGGCGGTAGCTCCTTCATCACACTGGCATATTGCTGCAGCAAGGCAGGCAACCAGGCACCAATAGGCGCCACATCCAGCTTGGAAAGTAGTACTGCGAGATTGTTCAGCCGCTTGCCACGTCGCCCACAACCGCTCAATCGCCGTATGCCGTCACCATCTAGGGTATGAATGGCATCACCATCCACGAGAAAGTTTTTGAGATATAAATCCGTCTGCAATAATCCAGCACGGTGATGTGCTGCAACAGCTTCTACCAGGCGCATGGCCAGTGGCAGGCGCTGATCCTCTGGCGTTGCTTGCCATACCTGCTCGGCATTGCTCGCCGATATTGCCTCATATACCAGCACGCTCACCCCTTGCTGCACAATCGCGGATTCCAGCAGCAAGGCTGGGGTAACAAGCCCCGCCTCCGCCAGCCAGGTCGCACCACGCTTATCACGTGCAGCATATTGTGCGGCACGCCGCCCAATGAAGCATTTGGCATAGACAGGCTTGCCATTCAGCACTCCCCGCCCAACCACACGCTTGGCAGGCACGCGCCTGACGACGGCTTCTACTTGCAGCAAGCTGCCATCGTCCAGCCTTAAGCCAAATGGTTCCGTCAGGGTCCCATTGGCATAGGACAGCAAATCAGGGGCAGTCGCCACATGGTTGGCATTACTCATGCACGTGAATATCCAACGGACGAATAGTATTAGGTTGATACGGGTCGCCGATCAGCAGAGGATGCTCCTTGAACTGAGGATTCACCAAACTAAAGGCAGGGTCAAATCCATCAAAATTCAAGCCAACCAGATCCGCCCAAGTATGGATGAAGTGCGCATTGCTATAAGGCCGATCCAACATACCGTCAAATGCCATCTCATGCCCAGCCCGCCATTCTGGTGAAGCCCAGATCATGAAGGGGATCGCATACATGGCGATTGTGGGCTTGGCCTCATTGCGACCCAGCATGTTATATCCAGGACCATCGTAAACATCCTCTCCATGATCGGAGAAATACACCATCAGACTATTGCCTGCCTGCTGTCGCAACTTGCTGATCAATGTCGCAATGACGTGATCGTTATAACGCACAGCATTGTCATATTGGTTATAGACCTTAGCCTGATCCTTGCTCAGCACACTAGGCACACCCTCACGATCAGTAAATACTTCAAACTCTGGAGGGTAACGATATTCATATTTCATGTGCGTGCCCAGCAAATGCACAATAATGAACTTGCGAGGTGCAGGGTCAGCCAGAACTTCGTCAAATGGCTCAAACACGTTTTCATCGTACTCACGTGAATTCTGCGCCCGGCTGTTGTTCATGTAGAACTGCTTATCCGTTTGCTTGGAAAAATTGGCCAGCATGGTGTTGCGCTTGCTGATCGTCTGGTGATTGGTGATCCAGTAAGAGGTATAGCCTGCCTGCCGCATCATGTTCATAAGCGATGGCTTGGTGAGATACAAGTCTGGATGCAGTTGATCCGAGAAACTCAATACCTGCGTCAATGCCTCTATCGTGTAAGGCCGGGTCGTCACCACATTGGTAAAGAGATTAAGCTCATCCTTGATAGCATCAAGTTCTGGGGTTGTATCGCGCTGGTAACCATATAAGCTCATGCGCAACCGATTGGTCGACTCACCCAACACCAACACCAGCGTGGCAGGCTTGCCAGCGTTGGCATCCTTCAAGTTGGATAACGGTGGGATCTTGCTGTTCTGCTCCAGCAAGGCCTCCATATTGGCCAACTGTTTGCGATAGTGCACATAGCCAATCACCATTTGCCATGGCACCGCAGGCTCCATGCGCAATTGCAGCTTTTCCACGGCGTCATCCAAGCTCGCATGATTGACCACCAACTGCTTGAACATCGGATATACGAATAGCAACAATAAAATAGCCACCGTCGCCGACCATGCTAAGCGACGGGTGACTTGCAAGGGTCGCAGTCGACGCCAGAGCCAGAACGCAACAGCGCTATGCACCAGCAGTACCGGAATCATCCACCAGACAAAATAGTGGGCAATGAATTCTTTGGATTCAGCTGGGTTGGACTCGAAAATCGTAAACATCACGCTTTGAGAGAATTCCTGCCCATAAATACAGAAATACCCCAGGCTGATCAGCGAGAATACCCACAACACCAAGCCAATGCCAGCCGCCATCTGGCGCGAGAACCTTGGCACCAGCATCACGGGAATCAGCCAAAGTAGGCTCATCACGATCGCCTGGCGCATGCCGACAAAAATCGTGGCACCGCTGATTTGCAGCAGGATGTGGGTAATGCCAGAAAAATAGAAAAAGAACAGGTAATAGCTGAACAAAGCGCCCCAGTCAGAGCGCTTGGAACCAAACTTGATCGATGTCTGCATAAATATCCCGACTATATGCCGGCCTGACCCACGCTAGGCGATGATGCTGCCGAGCTGGCGTAGTTCTGGCGCGACTTTATGTAATTTGACGTAGAGCTTGATCGCGCGGGACTGCACCTGCCTCCAGAAATCCCGTTCCTCATGCATGACCTGCCTGATCGGCTTGCCACGATAGCGACGCAGGAAGCGCAGGTAATCCCTGGGAGCTAGTCCCGCATTCATCGCAGAGAAATATAAAGCTGCCATATCCTTCATACGATCCTGGGGCCGGATTGTCTCACGAATACCAACCCGGTGCAGGTCGATGAGATATAAATGGATATTACCCTGTCTTAACTGCGGCAAATCCAGGCAGATATGGCAGATATAGAAATCACGGTGGTTAAGGCCGCTATCATGCAGCCGTGCCGCCAAGGACGCCACCTCCAGCAGTAGATGTCGCTTAAAGCTTGGCTCTGGTGGCGATAGTAGCCATTGGCCTGCCAGCGTTTCCAGGGAAAGGATATCGCCCAGGTCTTTTGTGATCAGGAACGATTGCCTGCTGGCGGGATTACAGCCACGGCTACCAAAACCCGCCAACGGAGTGGTAGCGATGCCGATCTCGCCCAGCTTTTCTATCGCCCGCTTCTCGGTGATTGCACTCACCACTGGCACCTTGAATGCCAGCAGGTTCTTGAAAATCTCGCCCCAACCTACACCGAAATGCTGCTTGATGAAATACGGCTGGCCAGCCAGTTGCACACGTATGGTTTTGCGCCCCCGCACATCACGAAACACCTCGCCACCCAACGCCATCACACGAGAGAACACATCCTGATCACCCAGCGCCTGCTGCAACGCTGGCGACAATTCCAATTCGTCACAACTCATGCACTACTCCCGGTCTTGTGCTGTGCCAGATGCAACATGATCTTGGCCTCGGCATCGCCGTCATTTTCAGTCATCAACTTGCGGGCATACTGCAAGCCATTGTCGCGCCAAACTTGTAATTGCCTATCTTGCGATAGCGTCAGGGACACCATGTCGGCAAGCATCTTACTCAACGTTGCTTGCTCAAAAGGCACCGGCACCACTCGTCCAGCCTCGGCTGCCTGCACATGCACGGCATAGCCGCAACTGGCCGTTGCCAGCACCGGCAGGCCACTGGCCATGGCTTCGAGAATCACCAAGCCAGTATTCTCCCGATAAGCCGGATGCAGGTAGAAATCCGCCCCTTGCATCAATTGCGGGATATCAGGCCGACCACGCGAGATGATGAGATTTTCCGAGACGTTGAGCTTACGTGCCATCTTGATAAAAGGTGCAGGTTTATCCTGGCCAATCGCAATCAATTTGAAGTTTTGCCGCATATCGGCAGGAAGGCTAGCCAGCGCATGCACCGCCCTGTCCAAGCCTTTCATATAAAAACCAGAACCCACCAACAACGCCACACGGGTTTGCGCAGGCAAGTTAAAAGCCTGGCGCAAATAGGCTTGCATCTCCGCACGGTCATGCAATTGCAGACGCTCGTTGGAAAGATAAGGTGGAATGTAATGAAAGCGCTCATCCTGGGTGCGATACCAGCGCTGGAACACGGCCTTCTCTGCCATATCCACCATCAACATCTGCGTACCAGCTTGTGGCGAGAAAATCGCTTGCTCTATCGCTTGGAACCAGCGATAGCGTGGCGTCAGGCGATACAGCCAATTACGCTGCTTGTGCGCTCGCTCGATAAAACAGGGGTCAGCCGCAAAATAGACATCCAGGCCACCCATGCGGTTATACCCCACGACCAGATCCACACTGAATTCATGCGTAATACGGGCTTGTGCCTGACGAATGAAGTCATCATATTTCTGCACATTGAACCATCCCTTGCCCGGCATGACATGTATGCGGACGTTCCCTCCTGGCAATTGGCCATCCCATGACATCGTGAAAATATCAACAGAATGTCCCGCCTCAGCCAGGCGTGTGGCGGTGCGCAGCATATCGCGCTGCATGCCGCCATAAGGAAAGTACTTGAAGATGAGGAAGGCAAACTTCAACGGCTCAGGCTTTCAATTGGGAAAAGAAGCTGAATTGTATGCGAAAATGCCGCCCATGCCTCGTTTGCTCATGATCAAAACCACCTCCCTGGGTGATGTCATCCATAATCTGCCGGTCATTACGGACATCAAGGCCGCATTACCAGAGATGCAGATAGTCTGGGTGGTGGAAGAAAGTTTTGCCGACATTCCACGCCTGCACCCTGGCGTTGATGACATTATTACCGTCGCCGTTCGCCGATGGCGCAAACACCTATTACAGATGGGCACTTGGCACGAAATCCGTCAAATGCGCCATCAACTGCATACACATCAGTACGATGCCATCATCGATACCCAAGGCCTGCTAAAAAGTGCCTTGATAGGCAAGCAAGCAAGCGGCATCTACCACGGACAAGATCGAGCCTCGGCGCGTGAGCCCTGGGCCTCCTGGCTTTACCAGCATCGCCACCCCGTATTGCGTGGGCAACATGCCGTGACGCGTAACCGCGAGCTTGCAGCACGTGCCTTAGGCTACGCCATCCCCACTACCCCACCCGATTACGGCATCCATGCGGGAACACCCGATGCCAGACTGCAATTGCCCAGCCGCTATATTGTCGGACTACATGCTACCAGCCGTGATTCCAAATTGTGGCCAGAACAACATTGGATAGCCTTGGGCAACGCCTTGCTTCAGCAAGGCCTGACATTGGTTCTCCCCTGGGGCAATGCCAGCGAAGAAGCCCGCGCACAGCGCATTGCCAGCGCGGTTGCTAGCAGTGTGGTGCTACCCCGCTTACCCCTCACTCAACTCGCAGCCATCATTGACCACAGCCAGGCAGCGATTGGTGTCGATACTGGCCTCGTGCACCTTGCCGCAGCCCTTAACCTGCCTACGGTCGCGATCTATACCGACACAGACCCCAAGCTGACTGGCGTACTGGCTCAACATGCAGAAAAAATCTGCAACCTGGGCGGTCAAGGCCGGGTGCCAGAAGTGAGTGCTGTACTGGAAGCGTTGGCACAAGTCACCCATTAACGATGTGGCCTCAGCCACTCGCCTTTCGCTGCTGCCTGAATAAAATTACCCGCCCCCTCTTGTAATCCGGGCAGATACCCCCATTTGCTTCGTTGTTACATCATTACCAACAGGGACTATCATGCAACACGAAGACAAGACGCCAGAAACCGACCTGCAAGACAATGTATCCACCGGCCAACAAGACGCTGGTGCCGCAGGCTCGATTGATGACAGGATTGCTGCACTGGAAGCCCAGATTGCCGAACAACAGGCTGCCGTGCTTTACGCCAAGGCCGAGGGTGAAAACATCCGTCGCCGTGCCGCAGACGATATCGACAAGGCGCGTAAATTCGCGCTGGAGAAATTCTCCAACGAACTGCTCGCCGTCAAGGACAGCCTGGATGCCGCGTTGAATGTAGGCTCCGCAACACTGGAAAGCTATCGCGATGGCGTTGAACTGACTGCCAAGCAACTCACTTCCGTATTCGAGAAATTCAGCATTGCCGAAATCAATCCAGTAGGTGAAAAGTTCGACCCGAACAAGCACCAAGCCATTGGCACTGTCGACAGCGATGCCGAAGCCAACACCGTCGTCAATGTGCTGCAAAAGGGCTACACCTTGAATGAGCGCGTATTGCGCCCAGCCTTGGTCATGGTAGCCAAATAAATCATTGAGGTTGCCAACGGGGATTTTTTACAGAGATAAGGCTTGAAATCGCAGCGCCTATCCCCATTTTGGCAACATAGTTATCCACTTTTAGAGTTAAAAGAACACAAGGAATCAAGACAATGGGAAAAATTATTGGTATTGACTTAGGCACCACCAACTCCTGCGTATCCGTCATGGAAGGTGGCAAGCCACGCGTGATCGAGAACGCCGAAGGCGCACGCACCACACCCTCCATCATCGCTTATCAGGAAGATGGTGAAATCCTCGTAGGTGCGCCAGCCAAGCGCCAGGCAGTGACCAACCCAAAGAACACGCTTTACGCAGTTAAGCGCCTGATTGGCCGCCGCTTTGAAGAAAAAGAAGTGCAGAAGGACATCGGCCTGATGCCTTACACCATCACCAAGGCTGACAATGGCGATGCTTGGGTGGAAGTGCGCAATGACAAACTGGCACCTCCGCAAATCTCCGCAGAAGTACTGCGCAAGATGAAGAAGACTGCCGAAGACTACCTAGGTGAAGAAGTCACCGAGGCCGTCATCACCGTGCCTGCTTACTTCAACGATGCACAGCGCCAAGCTACCAAGGATGCAGGCCGTATTGCAGGCCTGGACGTTAAGCGTATTATCAATGAGCCAACGGCGGCTGCACTGGCCTTTGGTCTCGACAAGCAGGAAGGCGACCGCAAGATTGCCGTGTATGACTTGGGCGGCGGTACTTTCGATATTTCCATCATCGAAATCTCCGAAATCGATGGCGAGCACCAGTTTGAAGTATTGTCCACCAATGGTGATACCTTCCTCGGTGGTGAAGACTTCGACAATCGCCTGATCGACTTCCTGGCAGACGAATTCAAGAAGGAAAACGGCCTTGACCTGCGCAACGACCTGCTGGCCAAGCAACGCCTGAAAGAAGCAGCTGAAAAGGCCAAGATCGAGCTATCCTCCAGCACCCAGACTGAAGTTAACCTGCCATACATCACGGCAGATGCTTCTGGTCCTAAGCACTTGGTCGTCAAGATCACTCGTGCCAAGTTCGAAAGCCTGGTGGAAGACCTCATCGAACGCTCCATCAAGCCTTGCGAAGTAGCCTTGAAGGATGCTGGCGTCAAGATTACCGACATTCAGGACGTGATCCTGGTTGGTGGTCAGACTCGTATGCCTAAGGTGCAGGAAAAGGTAAAAGAATTCTTCGGCAAGGAACCACGTAAGGATGTAAACCCTGACGAAGCGGTAGCTGTTGGCGCATCCATTCAAGGCGGCGTGTTGCAAGGCGACGTCAAGGATGTATTGCTGCTGGATGTGACACCACTCTCCCTTGGTATCGAAACCCTGGGCGGCGTGATGACCAAGCTGATCCAGAAGAACACCACGATCCCGACCAAGGCATCGCAAGTGTTCTCTACCGCCGACGACAACCAGTCCGCTGTGACCATTCACGTCTTGCAGGGCGAGCGTGAAGTGGCTTCCGGCAACAAGAGCCTGGGCCAGTTCAACCTGAGCGACATTCCGCCAGCACCACGCGGCATGCCACAAATCGAAGTGACCTTCGACATCGACGCCAACGGCATCCTGCACGTATCTGCCAAGGACAAGGCAACCGGCAAGGAAAACAAGATCACCATCAAGGCCAATTCCGGTTTGTCTGATGAAGAGATCAAGCGCATGGAAGAAGATGCCGCCAAGTACGCCGACGAAGACAAGAAGCTGCGTGAACTCGTCGATGCACGTAACAGTGCCGATGGCGCGATCCACAGCGTGAAGAAATCCCTGGCTGACCACGGTGACAAGCTTGATGCTGCAGAGAAGGAAGCGATTGAAAAGGCCGTGCAAGAGCTGGAAGACGTCGTCAAGGGTGACGACAAGGAAGCCATCGAGAGCAAGACCAATGCCCTGATGGAAGCCTCCCAGAAGCTTGGTGAGAAGGTCTACGCTGCGAGCCAGGCAGAAGCTGGTGCTGCTGAGCAAGGCGAACCACAGGAAAAGACTGTGGACGCCGAAGTGGTGGATGCCGAGTTCGAAGAAGTCAAGGATGACAAGAAGTAATTCCTTTACCATGTAACCTCATGAGGCACACAGGATTTTCCCTGATGTGCCTCATTTATTGTTAGCAGAGAAATATGGCAAAAAGAGATTATTACGAGGTATTGGGCGTCAACCGCGATGCTTCGGATGATGAAATCAAGAAGGCTTACCGCAAGCTGGCGATGAAATATCATCCGGACCGCAACCCGGACAACCCCAAGGCCGAAGAAAGCTTCAAGGAAGCCAAGGAAGCCTACGAAATCCTGTCGGATGACCAGAAGCGTGGCGCTTACGACCAATATGGCCATGCTGGTGTAGACCCAAGCGCGGGCGCTGGTGCTGGCGGTGCTGGCTTCGGTAACTTTGCCGATGCCTTTGGCGACATCTTTGGTGATATTTTCGGCGGTGGCGGCGGTGGAGGCAATCGACGCTCCAACGTCTACCGTGGTGCAGACCTGCGCTACAACATGGAAATCTCGCTTGAGGATGCTGCACGCGGCACCGAGACCAAGATACGTATTCCCGTCATGGCAGAATGCGAAACCTGTCACGGCTCAGGCGCACGTCCCGGCACACAACCCGTCACCTGCACCACCTGTGGCGGCCACGGCCAGGTGCGTATGCAGCAAGGATTCTTCTCCGTACAACAGACCTGCCCCAAGTGTCACGGCTCCGGCAAGATGGTGAAAGAGCCATGCCCCACCTGCCACGGTGGTGGTCGCGTCAAGCAGCACAAAACACTGTCGGTCAAAATTCCAGCCGGTGTGGACGAAGGTGATCGCATCCGCCTATCAGGCGAAGGCGAAGCTGGCGTCAACGGCGGCCCTCCGGGCGACCTCTATGTCGTAGTGCATTTGAAGAAGCACGAAATCTTCGAGCGTGACGGCGCTAACCTGCATTGCGAAATGCCGATCAGCTTCACCACTGCAGCACTGGGTGGCGAGATCGAAATCCCGACCCTGGATGGCCACGCCAAGATGAAGGTGCCAGCAGAAACGCAAACCGGCGCGGTATTCCGCCTACGCGGTAAGGGCATCAAACCTTTACGCAGCAGCGACATGGGCGACCTCATGTGCCACGTCGTGGTGGAAACCCCGGTCAAGCTGACCGAACGGCAAAAGGAACTGCTGAAAGAGCTGGAAGACATTAACCAGCAGGATTCCGGGAAACACAGCCCTCGGGCAAAATCCTGGATGACCAAGGTGAAAGACTTCTTTCAGTAAATCCTGAATGACTAGCAAAAAGGCACGATTTTATCGTGCCTTTTTTATTGGCTCAAACCATGCCCTGTAACTTGCATACACAGATATACCCATTATCTCTATGTTATCCAACATGCATCCTTGCAATCTCAGGGCCACCCTGTAGTATGAAACACTAAGAAAAATACTATTACACCGCATGCCCAGACAACCCTATTCAACTACATCCCTATCCCTTCTGAGTGGCTGGCTGCTCCTATTAGGTGCCCTCACCGGCCTTGCTCCACTATCCATCGATATGTACCTGCCAGGCTTTCCTGCAATTGAGAAAAGTCTATTGGCGCAAGCTGGTAGTGCAGAACTGACCTTGGCGAGCTATTTTATTGGCCTGGCAATTGGGCAGCTGTTCTATGGCCCGCTCAGTGACCGTTTCGGACGTCGGCTGCCATTGATGGCGGGGCTGGTGATTTATATCGCAGCGTCCATTGGCTGTGCCTTTGCAGGCAGTATTCCGGAGCTGATTATCTGGCGCTTTCTGCAAGCGCTGGGCGGCTGTGCAGGCATGGTTGTGACACTGGCTATCATCCGTGACCGCTGTAGTGCCAACGATGCGGCACGTGCCTTATCCATGCTGATGCTCGTCATGGGGTTGGCGCCCATTCTTGCACCACTGATCGGTGGCTGGATCGTAACCACATTTGATTGGCGCGCCTTGTTCCTCACCTTGGCATTCGCAGGTAGTCTGGGATTATTAGCTGTGTACTTCAAGCTTGAGGAAACGCATGACACAGGCAATGAGCCTCCGTTGGTATTAAGCCGCGTCCTGCGTAATTATGGCAGGCTTATGATAGACCGCAGTTTTATCGGCTATACCTTGAGCGGGGGCCTGGCGCGTGCCGGAATGTTTGCCTATATCGCAGGCTCACCATTTGTTTTTATTGAATATTATGAAATTCCTGCGCAGCACTATGGCTGGATTTTCGGCATCAATGCAGCCGGGTTGATCCTGTTTAGCCAGATCAATGCCTGGCGCCTGAAAAAACATGATGCCACAGTGTTACTATCGCGGGCTTTGTGGCTGCCTAGCGGTATTGGCCTTGTCCTGCTCGGCTTATCGCTGACGGGCCATATCACCTTGCCATTATTGCTGGTCGGCATTTTCTGCTTCGTTGCCAGCATCGGCTACATCGGCCCCAACTCTAGCGCCGCCACCTTGGCAACCCATGGACAACAGGCGGGCACGGCTTCTGCCTTGATGGGCTCGCTGCAATTCGGTCTTGCCACAGTGGCAGGTGGCCTCGTCAATGTGTTTCACGATGGCACCACATTCCCGATGGCAATCGTGATGGCAGGGTGCGGGATAGGAGCCTGGCTGACACACCGTTTGATCGTTGCCTCAAAACACTCAGCGAGACACATGCAATATTAATGCACGGGCAGTTCAGGCTGTTTGCTGCATTCAATCTGGACCAGCTATCGCCATGTCGTGTCAGGCCTTGTTACAGTCAACGCTTATGCACCTCCTGTAATAGCGCGGTGGCAGCCAGCTTGCCCAATGTGTTGCCTGCCAGTGGGCTGTCTCCCGTCAATAGTTTGCGATCCTGACAGGTTTCCCCAGAAATCTTGTCATTCACAATCTCGAAGCCAAGCGCTTTCAACTTTTCCCCAAACTTCCAGGTTAGATGCCCTGGCATGTAGCCAATATCAGGAGTCATTTCATCCAGCACATCTGGAAAAGCACAGATTTTGTAGCCTTGATAAATAGGGCTGTCATTGACGGCAAGGAAAGCTGCTGGTCCGTGGCATAAGGAAATGACAAATTTGTCATTCGCCGCCGCCCACTCCAACACAGCTTTAACCTCCTCACTTTCAGGCAAGCCGATCAATGCGCCGTGGCCGCCGGGTATAAATACGCCGATGTAGTCTGCATCCTCGCCTAGCGAATGTTTGATAACGTCAGTCAGTTTGAGCGGCTGTTTAAACTGATGAGCATACTTGCGGAATAAGCCAGTAACTTCTTCATCTTCGGATGGCATGGCCCAAAACTCAAACTTCACTGGATTACCCGAAATTGTAGCGATATCAAATCCGAAACCCGCTTTATCCATGTGATACATAGGCAAAAGCGTTTCCACAGGATGATTGCCAGTTGAGAACATCGTGCCATTAGCAGTCATCAAATAACGCTCATCTGCACCAATGACCAGTATTTTCCAACGGCCACCAGTATATGGCTGAGGATACTCAGCTCCACTCAAGTCGGACTTAGGCGCGGTAAATTGACTCAAAGAATAAGGAGATGGAAAAAACGCATTATCCTCCGCAGGGTCTGGTGTCGGGCGCTTGTCTACTGATTGCTGTGTGCTCATCCATCTTCTCCAAAATCAATATTGAGTCGGCTTAGTCTATCCAATCATCGTTATCGCTAGAAATCAGGGATTTCCCCTCAATCACTCTATAGTTTCGATCAACAGTTTCAAAGTAGTGTTTAGCATAAAAGGTATTTAATATACGCCAAGATCAGCATGAAGCCTGCATTGGTAAACGACTAAAACTCTCAAAAAAAAGCCCACAAGGTATATCTTGTGGGCTTGTCTCAAAATCAACGTAATATCACTGCGGTAAGAACGACTGCCGGGCATTGGCATCAAGACGTTGATACAAGCGATTGATACCGCTGATCACAGCCAAGATTGAAGCAGTCACCAGATTATCGTGTATGCCTGCCCCGTACACCGTGCCTGGCTGTCCGTCCTTCTCCAACTCGGCAAATGCCACTGCCTTGGCTGCAGCGCCTGCGCCGAGCGCTCGCTCTTCATAATCATGAATACGGAATTTGCTGCCAAAAGCCTGTGCCAGGGCATCAATCGGCCCATTACCCTTGCCTTCAAGCACGGTTTCCACACCATGGATACGTGCCGTGAGCTTGATATGCTGGCTGCCACCCTGCTCGTCCAGTACGTGGTCGATGTAGTGCACAGGATCATCTGCGGCAATGTATTCATCGTTGAACAATTGCCAGATGCCCTCAGCAGTCACCTCCTGCCCGCTCCGGTCAGTGAGGCGCTGCACAGCGCTACTGAACTCGACCTGCATGCGACGCGGCATGGCCAGGCCATAGCCCGATTCCAACAAGTAAGCAATGCCGCCCTTGCCTGATTGGCTGTTGACGCGAATGATGGAGTCATAGGTACGGCCCACATCATGCGGATCTATCGGCAAATAGGGCACCTGCCAGAGCGTATCCGGTTGTTGTACGACAAAGCCTTTCTTGATCGCATCCTGGTGTGAACCGGAAAATGCGGTGAAGACCAGGTCACCGGCATAAGGGTGACGCGCATGTACGGGCAACTGTGTACAGTCTTCGACAGTGCGGGCAATGCTGTTGATCTGGGAAAAATCCAGGCCGGGATCAACACCCTGAGTATAAAGATTGAGTGCCAGGGTGACGAGATCGACATTACCAGTACGCTCACCATGTCCAAATAAACAACCTTCGATACGGTCTGCGCCCGCCATCACGGCCAATTCGGCTGCCGCCACTGCGGTGCCTCGGTCATTGTGTGGGTGCACACTAATAATGACGCTATCGCGCCGAGCAAGGTTGGTATGCATCCACTCGATCTGGTCGGCATAGTAGTTAGGCGTACCCACTTCAACTGTAGCGGGCAGGTTGAGGATGACCTTACGCTCAGGTGTCGCCTGCCAGATATCTGTCACGGCATCGCACACATCCTTGGCGAAATCCAGCTCGGTGGCAGTAAAGGTTTCCGGACTATACTCGAACACCCATTCGGTTTCGGGACGTTCATCGGCCAATTGCTTGATCAGGCGGGCACTATCAGTCGCAATTTTCTTTGCGCCGGCCTTGTCGGTACGAAACACGGTCTCGCGGAACACAGGCGAAATAGCATTATAGACATGCACAATGGCACGGCGCGCCCCACGCAAGGATTCAAAGGTACGACGGATCAAGTCTTCACGCGCCTGCGTCAGTACCTCGATGGTCACATCATCGGGAATATGCCCATTCTCGATCAAGTTTCGCACAAAATCGAAGTCGGTCTGCGATGCGGAAGGAAATGCCACCTCGATTTCCTTGAAGCCAATTTCAACCAGCATCTTGAACATGCGCAATTTGCGTTCAGCGTTCATGGGCTCGAACAAGGCCTGGTTACCATCGCGCAGGTCTGTGCTCATCCAGATAGGCGCACGGGTAATGGTGCGCATCGGCCATTGGCGATTTGGCAAGTTAATCGGCGTAAATGGGCGGTATTTGCTGCTTGGATTCTTCAACATCATATTTCTCTCAAAAGTTCAGTTCACGGACTGCGGTATCTAGATCGTGATCCAGGGCTGCCAGGCTACCGCTCACGCAAGGCCTGACAACCGCGTGGCAGTCGGAACACTCTTAAACAATATGCTATATGACACATGATGCAAATATCCTATGGGATGAAGCGAAACTCAATTAATCGTTATTGCCCTCTGTACAACAAGGACAACTCAATAAAACCGGCAGGAGGAGGTAAGTTAGATGCGCGCGGAGCGCAGCAGCAGACCTAGGCTTAGGAGAGCCAGGGCGGAAAACACAAACAATGTGGTCTGCTGGATTTGCATAGTGGGGCCATGATAAACAGAAGGCATACTGACTGTCAAACCCCAAGACGCTTGAGATAGGTGCGCTAACTTGCAGCGCATTGCGCCAAGGCGAACGTGGTTGTGCATTGACTAGGCACAGCCACGTCCGGCTGATGCAGGATATTGAGCAATATGCTAGATATGCTTACGTATCTCGCCCGCTGCCTGCATGATGGCAGCATAGGTTTGCGGGGTCTTGGCAAGCGGATTCAGCAAGCCAAAATCGTGGATAGCACCTAGGTAACGCGTACAGGTGACACTCACCCCGGCATCGGTCAGCAGATGCGCATAGGCCTCTGCCTCGTCACGCAGCACGTCGAACTCTGCCGTCTGTATTAATGCTGGCGGCAGGTCAGCCAAGTGCTCCAGGCTGGCATTCAGCGGTGAGGCATAGGGCTCCTCACGGGCATCTCTATTTTCCAGATAGTTGTCCCAGAACCACTTCATCATCTCGCGGGTAAGGAAATACCCATCCGCAAATTGCTGGTAGGACTCGGTATTGAACCTTGCATCGGTGACTGGCCAGAACAAGGTTTGGTGTTTGATGAATGGCTCGCGCTTTTCCTTTGCCATCATGCAAACCACGGTGGCCATGTTCCCGCCGACACTATTGCCAGCCACGACCAGACGCTGGCTATCTACGCCGATCTCGTCGCCATGCTGCGCCACCCATTTGGTGGCAAGATAGCACTCGACGATGGCCGTTGGATACTTGGCCTCTGGAGAACGCGTGTAATCAACAAACACCACGGCACAGTTGGAGGCCACGCAGAGATCGTGCACCAAGCGCTGGTGTGTAGGAAAATCTCCCAGTACCCAACCGCCGCCATGGAAGAACATGATGACGGGGGGCTTGATGGCAATGTCAGCAGGCTTAACGATGAAGAGATGGATGGAATGGCCTTCAATGGCGACCTCACGCTCCTCAACACTGACACCATCTAGCTTGACATCTACACTGGCCTGCAAATCAATCAAGACCTTGCGGGCCTCGTCAGGTGCCAGCTCTTCTACTGGCATACTGTCTGCAGCTGCCAACTCTTCGAGAAAGGCGCGAGTACGCGGCTCCATGCCGCTATATTCCTGCTTATCAGAAGCAAATGTATGCAGAATGGGGTCGAGAATATTCACGGTACATCTCCTGTACAGGTGGTGGTGAATATTCATTTTGCGCCCATGATGCAGCGTAGTATGTCAGCAGGACGCTGACATACTTGTAGGAAGCGGGCTATTGCTGCTCAGGCAAACCTTCCCAGCCACCACCCAGCGCAGCGATCAGCTGGACGCTGTTGATCAGCCGACTTTGTTGCAAGGTCAGCAAGGTACGCTCGCTGCTGAGCGCAGTGGTTTGCGCAGTGACGACATCAAGAAAACCAATCAGCCCCACGCGGTATTGATTGGTATATTGCTTCAGCGCCTTGCGCGCTGCGGCGACGGACTCTTCACGCAATGCAGACTCCTCACTCAGTGTATGCAAAGCCACAAGGTAATCCTCCACCTCCTTGAATGCGGTCAAGACTGTCTGGCGGTAACTGGCTACCGCCGCATCATAGCTAGCCTCGGATTGCACAACGTTATATTTGTTCTGCAAGCCGTTGAACAAGGTCATCGCCAATTGCGGCCCAACAGACCAATACCGGTTCGGTAATGTCATCCAATCGTTGAACGTGCTGCTGCGATACCCAGCGGTAGCGGATAAACTCAGGCTGGGATAATACGCCGACTTTGCCACGCCAATATTGGCATTGGCTGCCATGACGGAGCGCTCCGCAGAGGCCACATCAGGCCTGCGCTCCAGCAATTGGCTAGGCACGGAAGCAGGAATGACAGGCAATTGTGGCACGGCATCGCTTTCGGCCAGATTGTAATCCGCGGGCGGCACACCAATCAGCACAGCAATGGCGTTTTCCAGTTGTGCCCGCTGCCAGACCAAATCGACCAAGTCAGCTTCTGCATTCTTGAGCTGCGTGGTTGCCGCCGCCACATCTGCACTAGCCACAACACCACGCTTATACTGACTTTCCGTCAATTGCACCACACGACGGTAGGTATCGACGGTTTCCTGCAATAGACGTTTCTGCTGGTCCATCACGCGGATCTGCAGATAGTTCTGCACCAGCTCGGATTGCATGCTGAGCCGCATGGCAGCCAACGTCGCAAAACTAGCGTCAGCGCTAGCGCTATTGGCCTCCAGGGTACGCCTGAGCTTACCCCAGATATCCAGCTCCCAGCTAGCATTGAGCGCGGCGTTATAAGTGGTGCGTATACCACTGGTTTGCACAGCCTGGCTTGAGGTAGAGCTACCCGTTCCCTGCCCAGCACGTGTCTTGCCAACGGTAGCATCCAGTTGCGGCCACAAGGCACCACGTGCGCTCTGGGCCAAGGCAAAGGCTTGACGATATTGCGCCTCATACTGGGCTACAGTCTGGTTACTATCATTCAGCCGCGCCACCAGCTGGTTAAGTTCTGTATCACCATAACGCGCCCACCATTGCCCTTTGGGCATTTCATCTGCCGGTGCCGCTACACTCCAGCCTTCTTGATGCTTGAATGCAGTGGGCACACTACTCTCGGGCCTATGATAATCCGGGCCTACCATGCAGGCCGACAACAGGACGGACAAGCTGACGACACCAAGCTTGGCAGTGGTACTCATTCCATTTTCTCCAACATTGCAGCCTCAGGTTTGCGACGCAAGACCCACAGGCGTAAACGATCCAGGTAAAGATAAACCACCGGGGTGGTGTAAAGGGTAAGCAACTGGCTCAGCAATAAGCCACCCACGATAGCGATACCCAGCGGACGCCTGAGCGGCGCATCACCATCAGTACCGAGGATCAGCGGAATGGCACCCAGCAAAGCCGCCATGGTAGTCATAAGGATGGGGCGCAGACGCTGCTGGCAAGCCTCCATGATGGCATCCCTGGATGAGAGTCCATGCTCACGCTCTGCCACCAAGGCAAAATCGATCATGAGGATGGCATTTTTCTTGACGATGCCGATCAAGAGAATAATGCCAATCAACGCAATCAGCGTCAGCGGCGTATCGAACAGGATCAGCGCCAGCAAAGCCCCTACCCCGGCAGATGGCAGCGTGGATAGGATAGTAAGCGGATGTACATAGCTCTCATATAACATGCCAAGCACGATATAGACCGAGACCAGCGCCGCCAGTATCAGCCACGGCATCTGCTTCAGCACCTTATCCTGTGCGCTGGCAGTGCCGGAAAAGGTTGCCTGCACGTTGAGCGGCATCTTGAGGTCGGCCAGCGCCTGCTTGATTGCCTGCTTGGCCTGCTCTAGGTTGCCCCCTTCCGGCAGATTGAAGGAATAGGTAATCGAGGCAAACTGCCCCTCATGCTGTACCGAGGCAGGGGCCGTGTTATAGCCCAGGGTGACGATATTGGACAATGGCACACGCGCACCACTGCTAGTCAAGACATAGAGGCTGGAAAGAATATCTGGGCTCTGCATGTATTGATCGGCGACCCCCATGACAACCCGATATTGGTTCTGATCTTCATAAATGGTGGAAATCTGGCGCTGCGCATAGGAGTTGTTCAGCAGCGCAATGACCATCTCTACATCAATACCGAGACGTCTGGCCGCTGCGCGGTCTATATCGAGATAAACCTGCACGGAGCGGCTACGCCCCCCCCCGCTGACATCGGTAATGCCAGGCACGGACTGCAAGGTATCCAACACCTTGGTTTCCCAGGTACGCAGGTCCTTCACATCATCGCTTTTCAGGGTCATCTGATAGCTGGAATCTGCTGAACGGCCACCGATACGCAAATCCTGCATATTGACAAGGAATATCGAGGCACCCGGCACTTGGGCTAGCTTCGGCCGCAGTCTGGCGATCACGGTTTCTGCCGACTCACGTTGCTTGATGTCCTTGAGGATGATGATGAAGTTGCCGGAATTACTCGATGCCCCCGGCCCGCGACCACTACCCGACATCCCCATTACCTGATCCACGGCTGGGTCAGTCAGCAGGATGCTGCGGAATGCCTCCAGTTTTTTTTGTAACTCGCTGAAAGAAACACCTTGGTCAGCACGTGCCATACCGAACAGGCGTCCCGTATCCTGATCAGGAAACATGCCCTTGGGGATAGCAATATAGAGATAAACATTGACAGCGATCGTAAACAGCAGCACCACTAGCATCAAGCCAGCATGCTCCAGTGCCCAGGCCAGGCTTTGCTGGTATCTGCGTTGTACACGATCGAACAAACCGGGGCGCTGTTGGGACGTCGGTGTGGTGCCCTCGAGGGCCAATGCATCCTTGCGCCTGAGCAAGTAGGCACACAGCATCGGCGTCAATGTCAGCGACACAAACAGGGATATCAGGATAGCCACGGAAAGCGTCACGGCAAATTCGCGGAACAGGCGGCCAGTAATATCCCCCATGAACAATAGCGGAATAAATACCGCCACCAGCGATATGCTCATCGACACCACGGTAAAACCGACCTCGCGGGCACCTCGTAGCGATGCACGGAAAGGATGATCGCCTTGCTCAATTAGCTTGCTGATATGCTCCACCACGACGATGGCATCATCGACGATAAAACCCGTAGAGATGATCAGTGCCATCAAGGTCAGGTTGTTAAGCGAATAGCCACAGAGATACATGGCAGCAAAGGTGGAAATCAGTGATACCGGCACTGCCAGCGCCGGTATCAGCGTGGCTCTGCCATTCCTCAGGAACAGGAATACGACAAGAATCACCAATGCCACGGCAATCGCGAGCGTGAGCTCGGCTTCATGCAACGATGCGCGGATATTTGGGCTACGATCCTCAACCACAGTCAGCTTGATGTCATCGCCAATGCTGCTCTGGATGCTAGGCAACTCCGCGCGGATGCGGTCTATCATTTCGATGATATTGGCTCCAGACTCGCGGCTCACCATCAGCAGGATGGCACGCTGGTTATTATGGAAACCAACATTGCGGATATCCTCCACCGAATCATAGACACGTGCCACATCACTCAGACGCGTCACCGCACCGTTGTTACGCGCAATAATCAGCGAGCGATAATCCTTGGCACGTAGCAAGCGGTCATCCGCATCCAGCTGCCAGCTATATTCGTCATTCTGCAAATACCCCTTGGGCCCACTGCCATTCGCTGCACTGATAGCGCTGCGCACATCGTCAAGCGCCAAGCCTTGCTGCACCAAGGCATCCGGATTGATATCCACGCGCACCGCGGGTAAAGAGCTGCCTGCCACATTGACTTGGCTCACGCCTTGCACCTGGGCAATCTTGCGCGACACGCGATTAGATGCCAGATCGTAAAGCTCCCCCATGCTCTTGGTCTTGGAGGTCATGGTCAGCACCATGCTAGGCATATCCGACGGGTTCATCTTGCGATAGCTGGGCCGGGTTGGCATCCCCGTCGGCAACATACTCGCTGCGGCATTAATGGCAGCCTGCACCTCACGTGCCGCCACATTGATATCCTTGCTGAGATCAAACTGCAAGGTGATCGACGTACTGCCTTGTGAGCTGGAGGAAGTGATTTCGCTGATGCCAGAAATGCGCCCCAGGCTACGCTCCAACGGCGTGGCCACTGAGGAAGCCATGGTTTCCGGACTAGCCCCCGCGAGTGAAGCGGTAACATTGATGGTCGGAAAATCCACCTGCGGCAACGGTGCGATTGGCAACAAGCCAAACGCCATCCAACCGGCCAGCATCATGGCGAGCGAGACCAGCAGCGTCATCACCGGACGCAGGATGAACAAGGAGGCAGGGCCACACTCATCCATCTTTAGCCTGCTCCAGGAAATGATGCGCTTCATGCGCCTGCGCTCCCGCACTGCATCATGCCAGCTCCTCGTCCGCATCAGTGATGCGGGTTTGCACCTTGGCACGACGGCGCGCCAATCGATCAAACAGCAGATAGATCACGGGCGTGGTAAAGATGGTCAACAGTTGTGACAGCAGCAAGCCGCCCACCATGGTGATACCGAGCGGCTGGCGCAGTTCAGCCCCTGCGCCGCTGGCAAACATCAACGGCAAAGCACCAAACAAGGCCGCCATGGTGGTCATGAGGATGGGGCGGAAACGCAACAGGCAGGCCTGGTAGATCGCATCCACAGGCTTTAGCCCTTGTTCGCGCTCGGCAGCCAGGGCAAAGTCAATCATCATGATCGCGTTTTTCTTGACGATGCCGATCAGGAGAATGATGCCGATGATCGCCACCATGCCAATCTCCTGCCCATGTACCCACAAAGCCAGCAAGGCCCCCACGGTCGCTGATGGCAAGGTAGAGAGGATAGTAACGGGATGGATGAAGCTTTCATAAAGAATGCCCAGCACGATATACATGCACACCAGTGCAGCCAGGATAAGGAACAGCGTATTCGACAAGGAAGCCTCAAACGCCAGCGCTGCGCCCTGGAAGCGCGTCTGCACACTGCCCGGCAACTCTAACTCATCAACAGCAGTGCGGATGGCTGCCACCGCATGTCCCAGCGCGACATTGTCGGCAAGGTTGAAGGAGACCGTCGCCGCGGGGAACTGGGCAATATGGTTGATCGTCAGCAAGGTATTGCGCTCTTCCACCCGCACTAGGGCAGTCAGCGGCACCTGCGTTGTCACCACATTGCCTGCACTATCCGTACTACTACCGGGGATATACAGATTGGCAAGCGCCTCTGGGCCATTGCGGAAAGTAGGCGGCACCTCCATCACCACGCGATACTGGCTGGCCTGCGTGTAGATAGTGGAAATCAGGCGCTGGCCAAACGCGTTGTACAAGGCAGCATTGATGCTGGACACCGTCACGCCCAGCCGGGCGGCATTGTCGCGGTCTATCACCAGGTAAGCCTGCAAGCCCTTATCCTGCAAATCACTCGCCACATCGGTAATTTCCGGCAGTTGGCGCAATTTTTCCATCACGCGTGGCATGGCCGATTGCAACACGGCAATATCAGGGTCAGTGAGCAGGAAACGATACTGCGTGCGGCTGGTCTTGTCTTCTATGCTCAAATCCTGCACGGCTTGCAGGTAAAGCTTGAAATCCGGGATGTCTGCGGTGGCCTGCTTCAGGCGCGCAATGACCTGGCTGGCGGTCACGTTACGCTCCGCATGCGGCTTGAGGTTGATCAGCACCCGGCCAGTGTTCAGTGCCTCATTGGTGCCATCAACACCAATATAGGACGACACACTTTCCACTGCAGGATCTTGCTTGATGATACGGGCAAGTTGCTCCTGCTTCTTTGCCATGGCAGCAAACGAAACCGATTGCGGTGCCTCACTGACGCCCTGAATCAAACCGGTATCCTGGGTAGGGAAAAAGCCCTTGGGCAAATAAAGATAAAACAACACCGTAATCACCAACGTCACCAGCGCCACCATCAGGGTTAAGACCTGGTGCGCCAGCACCCATTTCAAGGCTTTGCCATATCGATCAATCAGACCTTGCATCATGCGTGCGCCAGCACTGGCAAAACGGCCTTTCTCGCTGGCAGGCGCATGCTTGAGCCACAACGCGCAGAGCATGGGTGTCAAGGTGAGGGAAATCAGCATGGACACCAGGATGGCAATCGCCAATGTCAAGGCAAACTCACGGAACAAGCGGCCCGCCACATCGCTCATGAACAGCAGCGGAATCAACACCGCCACCAGCGAAATGGTCAGCGAGATGATGGTGAAACTGATCTGCCTGGAGCCCTTGAGCGCCGCCTGCAAGGGATGATCGCCCTGCTCAATGTAGCGCTCAATATTTTCCAGCATCACAATCGCATCATCGATGACAAAACCGGTCGCAATCGTCAGCGCCATCAGCGTCAGGTTATTGATGGAAAAACCCGCCAGGTACATGACGCCAAATGTCCCGATCAATGATAACGGCACAGCCACCGAGGGAATCAGCGTCGCCCGTCCATCTTGCAGGAAGAAGAAAGTCACCAACACCACCAGTGCAATCGCCAGTAACAGCTCGAACTGCGTATCCTTGACCGATGCCTGGATGGTCTGGCTACGATCACTGAGGATAGACACCTGCACGTTTTCCGGCAGGCTTTCCTCCAGCGCGGGTAACATCTCCCGCACACGCTCCACCACGTCAATCACATTCGCCCCAGGCTGGCGCTGGATATTGACGATCACGGCAGGCTTTTCGTTAGCCCAGGCGGCGAGATATTCATTCTCGGCCCCATCATAGGCCTGCGCCACATCCTTGAGGCGTATCGGTGCGCCATTCTGGTAGCTCAACACCAGGTTGCGGTACTCCTCCGCGCTGCGCATCTGGTCATTGGCATCGATGGTCGTGGAGCGTGTCGCCCCATTGAAGCTGCCTTTGGAACCATTGAGATTATTGCTGGCGATTGCCGTGCGTATAGACTCCAGGCTAAGGCCATATGCCGCCAGGGCGGTAGAGTTTGCACTCACCCGCACCGCAGGGCGTTGCCCTCCGCTGATGCTCACCATGCCCACGCCTGAAATCTGCGCAATCTTCTGCGCTAGCCGTGTATCAACCAAATCCTGCACCTTAGGCATGGATAGCGCTTCCGAGGTCACCGCCAGCGTGAGGACCGGCACATCCGCAGGGTTGACCTTGCTATACACCGGCTGGCTGGGCAAATCGCTGGGCAACAGGTTGGAAGCCGTATTGATCGCTGCCTGCACGCCCTGCTCGGCAATGCCCAGGCTGGTATTGAGATTGAAGCGCAAGGTGATGACTGATGCGCCACCTGCACTGCTGGATGACATTTCATCCAGCCCGGCAATCCGTCCCAACTGGCTTTCCAATGGCGCTGTGACCATGGCATTGATGACTTCCGGGCTGGCCCCGGGATACAGGGTTTTGACCTGCATCGTCGGATACTCCACCTCAGGTAATGAGGCAACGGGCAGCAAGCGATAACCGAGGATGCCCGAAATCAATAGGGCGAACATCAGCAACGTGGTCGCCACCGGTCTTTCAATGAACATCCGCGAGGGGTTCATGAACGTGGGCCTCTACCCTGCCTCATTGAAGCGCCATCACCGCCACGACCCTGTCCGCCTTGCTGCCATGCGCCACCGTGCTTACCCTCGCCACCACGGCCCGCCGCAGCCTGTGCATCATCCTCACCTGACACACGCACCGTCATGCCGTCAGATAGGCGGTCTACACCATCAATGACGATACGCTGCCCTGCATTCAAGCCCTGGCGGATTTCCACCTGCTCTGCCTGGCTGATGCCTACCGTCACACGTTGCTTCGCCACGGTTTTTTCTGCATCAATCACGTAGACATACGTGCCTTGGTCATCGCGTTGCAAAGCGCCACTCGGGATCAGTAAGGCCTTGGCTACCTCGGCCGCATGCAGGCGCACGTTAACGAACTGGTTGGGATAAAGACTGTCGTCGCCATTGTCAAAACGAGCCCGTAGCTTGAATGTACCAGTCGTCACATCAATCTGGTTATCAATACTCGCCACCTTACCTGAAGCAAGGCGCACCTGACGCTGGCGATCCAGCGCTTCCACCACCAGTTTGTCGGGATTCTGCTTGAGCTGGCGCCGCACAGTGGATAATTGCTGCTCCGGCAAGCTGAATACCACGCTGATCGGACGTGTTTGCGTCAACACCGTGATCGGGGTCGTCGCATTTACAGTCACCTGGTTACCCACGTCAACTTGACGCAAACCAATACGGCCACTGATAGGCGCACGTACCTGAGTGAATTCTAAGTTAAGCTTTGCCGCCTCCAGCTGCCCCAAGGCATTATCAAGATTGCCCTGGTATTGGCGCACCAATGCCGCTTGCGTATCCAGGGTCTGAACGGCGATGGAGTCCTCATCCTTGAGTTCCTGATAACGCGCTAAGTCTATCTCGGCATTCTTGAGCTGGGCGCGATACTGGCTCACCACACCCTCAGCCTGCTTGAGGGCCGCCAGGTAAGGACGCGGGTCGATTTCGGCCAGCACGTCCCCTTGCTTCACCTCTTGCCCCTCGGTAAACAATATGCGGTTTAATTGCCCTTCCACGCGGGCCGTCACATTCACGGTATTCAGCGAAGTCACCGTTCCCACCGCATCCAATTGCACCGAGAGCGGTGCCTCCACCACCTGCCCCACACTCACCAGCATACTCTCACCGAACATGCCGCGATGACCACCACCGGGGAAACCACCGCTTGGCCTTGGCCTGGATGCCCCACCGCCAGGGCCACCCGGCCCACCAGGTGGCATAGCCTGTCCCATTCCTGGAGGACCCTGGTTAGTAGAGGAGTTCAAAGGCACATACTTCCACAGCGCATACCCAACAGCAGCCAGTATAAGCAGCAAGATGAGCCAGGGACGCAGGGTTTTTAATAGTGGTCTAGACATAAGATATGATGCATCTGCATTGGATGGTTAAACTAGCTGCCATGCCTGTCAAACATGCATAGCCAGCCAATAGTAGGGGTAGTTGAGAACAATAGTATTGTCCCCTAGGAATCGCCGCAATTGAATTTACACAACCCTACACAGCCACCGGCTTAGTGCTGTCAACGCTTACAAAGGCTTACACTTCGCTCAAGCCGGGCTTTAACAAGCGCTGCGCGTGGCTGGCTGCCATCCACTCTTCGTTGGTCAAGGCCACCAGCACGGGGATAGCGCTGGCAGCAGAGGAAATCACCGTGGCATCGGCTTGATTGGCAGCAAGCTCAATCTGAACACCTAGAAACGCCAGCCCTTGGATGATGCGCAGACGGATTTCGGCATTGTGTTCGCCAATGCCAGCCGTGAATACCAGCAAATCCAGCCCGCCAAGGGCTGCCACCATGGAGCCGATCTCGCGCACGATACGCCGCACATACAACGCCAACGCCAAGCGCGCACGTGGCTCTGTTGCCTCGCATTGCAGCAACATGCGTGGATCAGCAGCAATACCAGAGACGCCGAGCAAACCTGATTCGTGGTACAGCATCTCCCCCACCCTGGCAGGTGTCAGGTGCTCCACCTCCATCATGTGCAGCAATACACCGGGATCAAGCGCACCACTACGCGTACCCATCATCAAGCCATCTAGCGCAGAAAAGCTCATGGTGGTCGCTACGCTCTGCAAGTCATGCATGCCACACAAACTGGCGCCGCTCCCCAGATGGGCAACAATGACACGTCCCCTGGCATGATCGCCCGCCAGTTCAGGTAGGTGCACTGCCATATACTCGTAAGACAAGCCATGAAATCCATAACGTCTAATGCCGCGCTCGAATGCAGCATAGGGCAACGGCAGGACTTGCTCGACTTCGGGCAGGGTATGGTGAAAAGCGGTATCGAAACAAGCGACCTGCGGTAGGCTGGGGTCGATTTCCAGCAACCGCTCTATCGCTTCCAGCGCAAAAGGCTGGTGCAGTGGTGCCAGGGGGATATAGCTGCGTAAATCACGCAGGACCTCATCATTAACACGCACGGGCTTGAAGTAACGGCTGCCACCATGCACCACACGGTGCGCAATCGCCACGAGAACATCATCCTGTAGTTGTACCTGGGTGCGCTCAATGATATGACGCAATGCCTCTGAGTAAGGATGCTCGCTACCCAGTGCTATCGCGTGTGGCGTTGTCACGCTATCGCCATAGGTCGGGCCGGTGCCAAGAATGCCATCCACCTTGCCGTTCCAGCGCGGCTTACGTGGGATCACGGCCTGGCTGATATCGAACAAGCCAAACTTGATGCTGGAAGAACCGCAGTTCAGCACCAACACCCATTGGCTCATGGCGGGCTCTCACGGTAATGATCGGCGAGTATGACTGCCACGGCGCAGGAGGCCAAACGACTGGGCTTGGGATCAGCACGACTAGTCAGCACCACCGGCACCTTGACCCCAAGCACAATGCCCGCGCTGTGGGCATTGCCCAAATATTCCAGTTGTTTGGCGAGCATATTGCCACTTTCGAGGTCTGGCGCGACCAAAATATCTGCTACACCAGCAACCTCGGAGCGTATGCCCTTGATCTGTGCTGCCTCGCTGGAAACTGCATTATCAAATGCCAGCGGCCCATCCAGCACGCCGCCAGTGATCTGCCCACGGTCCGCCATCTTGCATAGCACAGCAGCATCCAATGTTGCTGGCATATTTGGCGAAACCGTTTCCACTGCTGCCAGCAATGCCACCTTGGGAGAAGCCACACCAAGTACATGTGCAAGATCGATGGCGTTTTGCACGATATCGGCCTTGGCCAACAGGTCAGGCGCAATATTGATGGCGGCATCGGTAATAATGAAGGCACGCGGATAAGTCGGCACCTGCATAAGGAAGCAATGCGAAACACGGCGCTTGGTGCGCAAGCCCGCACTGGAAGGCAAGATGGCGGACATCAGCTCATCGGTATGCAGGCTGCCCTTCATCAAGGACTGCACCTTGCCTGCCGCCGCAAGCTCCGCGCCTCGGGCCGCTGCTGCATGGCTATGCGGTACATCGTCAATCTCTACACCATCCAGCGCAAGCCCATGCTGCGCAGCCACAGCCTCAAGACGCGCACGCGGCGCGATCAGCACAGGCGTGATCAGGCCGAGCGCGTTGGCCTCCAACGCCGCTTCCAGGCTGACAGCATCACAAGGGTGCACTACCCCGGTACGCACCGAGGGCAAAGCTTGCGCGTAAGCAATCAACTCCTGCAACAAATCCTGGGAATGCCCTGGATTAGCCAGGGGTAAGGCTTGTAACATCAGTAGCTCCTTACGACATAGATGGCAGTGGATGTATCACGCAGACAATCTGTGATTGAGAGGATACGCCGCGAGCAAGGCCGCCTTATCTCCTAGGCATCCGCTCACGCAGGCGTCCAAGTGCCCTTCTGAATGAATTCCACTTTGTACCCATCCGGGTCTTCAACAAAAGCAATCACCGTCGTGCCATGCATCATCGGCCCAGCCTCACGCACTACCTTGCCGCCCGCCTGCTTGACGGCCTCACAGGCTGCATAGGCATCGTCGACCTCAACGGCGATATGTCCATAAGCATTGCCCTTGTCATAACTCTTGGTCTCCCAGTTATGGGTCAACTCAATCACCGCCTGATCACTCTCGCTACCATAACCAACAAAAGCCAGCGTGAACTTGCCATCAGGATACTCATGCCGACGCAACAGCTTCATGCCAAGCACATTGGTATAAAACGCGATCGACTTTTCCAGGTCAACAACCCGTAACATGGTATGCAATATGCGCACGGTACCTTCTCCAGACAGATTCAAAGCACCATTATAACCATAATGAATTTCAGGAATTGTAAGATGGAGGCTAGTACGGCGTCCTGATTGAGCGATAGAGATGAATTGACTTAGCTCAACCTCATCCAATAGGATTTATTCATGTTCATACGAACTGGGCAATCACAGGAAGCTTTATGCTGTACAAACTTAAGAGCAGGCTATTGGTTTCAATTATGACCGCCCCAAAACGCCCACATTACGAACGTGCCGCCAAGGCTTAGCATGACACCACAAATCGCCAAGCTATTCGCGAATTACAACACATCAATGAATGAGCAGATGTTTGAAGCAGCTAAAAAGCTTAACAGTGTTGAACTCGCCGCTGATAGAGGTGCATTCTTCGGCTCCATTATTGGGACACTCAATCACATTGCAGTGGCAGATACTATCTGGCTACACCGCTTTGCCCAGCATCCTGGCGAGTTCCCTGCACTTGCAGCGTTATCATCTTTTGAGCGACCCACCTCGCTACGTCAGATAATCACCTCTGACTTGCTGGGTCTTGAGACCTATCGCAAAGGCCTCGACAGCATTATTGATCTTTGGGTTTCCGAACTTACATTTGAGCATCTAGCTTTTACCCTGACATATGCAAACATGGCGGGGGTGAAGTCAAACAAGAATTTAGGCGCAGTCCTTCAGCATTTTTTCAACCATCAAACACACCACCGCGGCCAAGTATCTACCTTGCTTTTCCAGGCTGGTATAGATGTTGGCATCACAGACCTCATCACCTTTATCCCAGACGACAATATCTGAGTCCTCGTGCAGTGGATGAGCTTATGCTCAAGACTAACGGAAGTCCCCATTATTAGTCATCTCTCTCCGCCCACCTTCACCTGCTAATACTCCTGATAAAGCTCTGCTTCTCCGCGCAAATGCCCAGGCTCATCCTGATAGCCAGCATTGCCTTCGACCACGCTAAACTGCCAGCGCTGTTCAAGTACCTGCCGTTCGTGGGTGTGGCGGAACTCACTAATGAATTGATTGATCTCGCGTAGCAAGGTGTAGCTGGATGGATCATCAGCTACCGCTACCACGTAATACCAAGGACTAGCCGCTAGGTTACCTTGCAATAGTTCGATGCGGCCATGCCAGGGGCTATCCTGTCCGTTGCAGGCCCAGGCGAAGATGGGTTGATCAACAGCGAAGGCATCGACCTTGCCGCTAGCCAAGGCATCGTGAATGATGGATTGATCGGTATAGCCGATGAGGTTGGCCAGCCTGACGGTGCCGCGCTCGGCCTTGCCGTGCTTGCTCCAGCGCAGGCCCGCTGCTTCAAGCGTAGCAAATGCCGCTGGGTCATTGATGCAACCGAGCACTTTGCCTTCAAGGCTTGCAAGACCGTTGATGCGCTGGTCACCCTTGCGCCTGGCGAGCATGTAATGCAGGTAAGTATAGGCTTCGGAATAAGCTACTTGATGATAGCTGGCACTAGGTGGTAACGCGCTCCAGACAACATCAGCCTCGGGCTCGCCACGGCTACGGCCAATATGCAGCAACTCGACGCATTGATCCCACGGATGCTCGATAAATTCAACCTTGACACCTATGGCGCGAGCAAAGGCAGTGGCATATTCCACATCCAATCCACGCAATGGCTCACCAGACCGCATCCGGAACGATAGGCCCTTGAACGCTGGCTCTATGGCCACACGCAGCACACCTCGCGCCTGGATATCCGCAAGGCGGTCGTAGCCTGACGGCTTATAGCCGCCATCCTTGCGCAGCAACGTGGCCAATGATTCGTGCAATTGCTGTGCTGGGCAAGCTTCCAGACCAGCTATGTCAGTGGAAAGCTGCTGTGCCCAGCCAACTTTCTGGCGCTGGCCCGCATAGCTTCCGCGGTCTAGTTGATGCATGGTTTCGATCACGTTGCCATGTTCCAGCAGGGTTTGCATGGAAGTGCCTATCTCGCGAAAAGCTTGCTGCACGGTGCCAAAAGCCTGTGCCGTATCTCTGTCTACCCTCTCCACATTGTCGCGACTGGAATAGCCGAAGCCGATCAGTTGCTGCTGGAAATCGCTGAAATCCAGCATGTGTGACACCTCCTTGGAGTTACTCACGGTATGCCGCGCCAGTTCACGTACATGCTCTGCCACCACACCGAAACTACGCCCAGATTCACCCGCATGCGCAGCCTGAATCGCTGCATTGATACCGATCAGCTCTAGCTCGCGCCCGATGCGTTCAAGCCCCTGTACCACTTCGTTGACCCGCAGCAACTTGGCAGCCAGTGTTTGCTCTAACTCCAGCAAGCCCTGGGAAATTTCGCTACTGGCGAGGGAAAAATCCTCTTGCGATTTACTACGCAACGCTTCGGCCTCTTCCAAGCTATGCTGCATACGAGCCGTGGTTTGCCCTACTTCCGCCGTCATTGCACCAAGTCGGCTCTCTACCTCAGCAAAACGCGCTGACTGGGTGCTTTCAGTATTGAGCAATTGCCGCATTAAATGCCCGATACGCTCCGCCAAGGCAGCTAGATACCGCGTAGTTTGATCGTGGGCTAATGCGAGCGCTTGCGGTCGAGAAACTTCCCCCTGTGCGGGTTCTGACAAGGCCGGACATATCCAGGCCAGCAAGGAGGCAATCAGTTTCATGGCGAGATAACAGCCCAGCAAGAGGCTGCGCAAAGAACGATAGATGACTGTTATTAGGCAAAAAATGTGCCTAAAAAGAAACTATCTTTACCTGAATGAAAAAGTTGTGTTACTTGCGATTGAGATTAAGCCTGCTTCACCAGCATGATTTGCTGGTATTTCTGGTAAAGCTGGTCATGGGTTTCTACGCGGGTAGGGTCGTGAGGGATGCAAGCCACCGGGCAAACGTCCTGGCATTGCGGGTTATTAAAGTGGCCTACGCACTCGGTGCAAAGATTAGGGTCGATCTGGTAGATTTCCTCGCCCTGATAGATAGCACCATTTGGGCACTCAGGCTCGCAAACATCGCAATTAATGCATTCGTCGGTGATCATCAAGGCCATGGCGAGCTCCCAACCTTGCTCAAGCGAGCTTAAGCGCAATGCGCTCTTGCACCAGTGGGGAAACAAACTTGCTGACATCACCCTTTAGCTGGGCAATCTCGCGCACCAAGCTGGCAGAGACAAACATATATTGCTCGGCCGGTGTGAGGAAAATGGTTTCCATCTCGGGGAATAGCTGGCGGTTCATTCCCGCCAACTGGAATTCATACTCAAAGTCAGAGACGGCACGCAAGCCACGCACCACGGCGCGTGCGCCTTGTTCACGCACGAACTGCATCAATAGGCCAGAGAAGCCCAGTACTTCGACATTCGGGCAATCGGATAACACCTTGGAAGCCAGCTCCACGCGCTCGTCGAGCGAGAACATCGGGTTTTTACCGGTGCTTCTAGCCACGGCGACAATCACGTGGTCAAACAACCCGGCAGCACGACGTACAATATCCTCATGCCCGCGAGTAATGGGATCAAAGGTTCCGGGGTAAACGACTTTCAACTGGCTCAAAAAAACAATCCTTGCGAGGCGAAACAGGCAAAGTACCTGTCAATCGGTTGATCTATCTGCCAATTTTAACAGGTGATAGAAAACATTGCCCGCCTTGCCGTGTTTGATGACTTGCCAGCGCTCGTCATCCTCCAGTGCAAACTCCGCTTCTACGTAGACCACACCGCCTTCTGCCAAGTGGGGGGGCAGGTGCGGCAGCAGCTTGGGCAGCCAGCCTTGCTGATAGGGCGGGTCAAGAAAAATCACATCGAAACGCTCACGGTTCTGTGCAAGAAACTGAGTAGCATCCTGCTGCAATACCTTGGCTTGAGCTGCCTTGAGCAAGGTTTGATTTTGCTGGAGGGACTTTGCTGCTACGGGAGATTTCTCCACCAGCACGGCAGCACTCGCACCACGGGACAATGCCTCGAAGCCCATCGCGCCAGTGCCAGCGAACAGATCCAGGCAACGCTGTCCATGCATATCCTGACCCAGCCAGTTGAACACTGCCTGGCGTACACGGTCTGGCGTGGGCCGCAAACCAGGCACATCGGGAAAATTCAGCAGGCGGCTACGCCACTCGCCGCCGCTGATGCGTACACGATTACTTGCTGCCACTATCAGTGCCACCCACCACGACGGTAACCAGTTTGTTTGGGTCTATGCGGCGGCTGAACGCATCCTTGATTTGGGCAGCCGTCACCGCCTCCACCTTGCCGTTGAACTCATCAAGATAATTCAGCGGCAACTTGTAGAAACCAATCACGGCAAGATAATCGAGGATTTTGCTGTTGCTATCGATACGCAGCGGGAAACCACCGATGATGTTCTGCTTGGCGGCTTTAAGCTCGGCCTCGGTCACGCCCTGGCTAATAAATTTTTCCAGGGTTTCGCGCACCAGCTTGAGTGCATCCTCGGCCTGGTCACGCTTAGTCTGCAACCCGATCTGAAACTGCCCCAATTGCTGCATGGGGATGAAGTAGCTATAAACGCTGTACACTAGGCCCCGCTTCTCACGCACCTCTTCAGTCAAGCGCGAAACAAAGCCACCACCACCGAGGATGTAATTGCCAACATACAGTGCAAAGTAATCTGCATCACCACGCTTCACGCCAGGATAAGCTAGCAAAATATGTGACTGGCTGGCAGGGTGTGGAATACGGCGCTCCACCGCAGCCTGCGGATAACTCACTTCCGGCAGCTCGGCAACGGCAGGACTATCAGGCAAGCCAGCGGAAATACGCTCGGCGATAGCCTTGGCTTGCTCCGGCGTCATATCGCCCATCAAGGCAATCACGGCATTCTTTGCGCCATAGTATTGGCGATAGAACTGCTGCAAATCTGCTGCAGCCAATGCATTGACCGACTCAGGTTCGCCCTCTTCGTCCACCGCATATGGATGATTGCCATACAAGGCTTTCAGCAATGCGCGATTGGCAATGCTCGCTGGCTGGGTAGCGGCTTCCTTCAGGCCTGCAATGATGCGCGCCTTTTCACGTGCCAGCGTGGCCTGGGGGAAATCAGGTTGATGCAGTATCTTGGTATAGATGTCTAATGCAGCATTCTGCTCGCGCACGCTGCTCAAGGTACGCAGCTTGAGGGCTGCACGGTCTGCATCCAGCTCCCCCCCGAGCACCGCACCAACATCCGCCATGCCATTGGAAATCTGTTGATCGGTCAGGCCACCAGCCCCCAAGGTCATAAGATAGCGTGTAATGCCTGCCAGGCCTGGCTTGCCACCATCGCGTGCACTGCCTGCGGCAAAATTGGTGCTGATATCAATGATGGGCAGATCATGATTCTCGACAAAATACACTTCACTGCCCTGACTGGTTTGCCAGTGCTGGATGTTAAGAGCAGCATGGGCTTGCAGGGCAACCAGCCCAGCAGCAACGACGAGCGCCTGCTGCGCGCGCCGGACAAGGGAAAGATTAATGCGCATGTGGCTTGCCTTTTGGTTTTGCATTGGGGTCTATCGGTTGTGGGTCTAGCGTGGCAACGGTCATGCTGTCCCTGATCAGGTATTTACGCGCCACCTCCTGCACCTGCTGCGGCGTTACCGCCTGCAACTTGGTAGGGTAAGTTTGCAACGTGCGCCATGAGAAGCCGGTGGTCTCCAGCCGGCCAATCTGCATGGCCTGGTAGAACACGGAATCACGCTGGTACACATCAGCGGCAATCACCTGCGCCTTGACGCGCTGCAGCTCTTCCTCAGTGACACCATCCTGCTTGATACGCTCCACTTCATTAATCAGCGCGGCTTCCAGCTCAACTACAGTCTTGCCTTCGCTTGGGGTACCTTCCAGCTCGAACAAGCCCACTTGTCCCCGTTGAATCAGGTCATACCCAGCGCCTACATCGACAGCAAGCTGCTGTTGACGTACGAGGTTTTGATTCAAGCGTGCCGAGGCATTCCCATCCAGCACACCGGCGAGGATTTCCAGGGCATAAGGCTCCCAGTCTTTGTCGGCATCCCGTAACACCGGCACATGAAAACCCAGGCGCACATAAGGCAGCTCGGCCGGCACCTTCACGACCAGGCGGCGCTCGCCTATCTGCTGCGGCTCAAGCTGTGGTTTGCGTGCAGGCAGAGCATGTGGCTTGATTACGCCAAAATGCTGCTTGGCCAACTTGAGTACCGCTTGTGCATCCACATCGCCCGCCACCACCAGGATGGCGTTGCTGGGCGTGTACCAGGTCTGGTACCACTCGCGAGCATCTTCTACCGTCATGTTCTCGAGATCATTCATCCAGCCAACAATAGGACGGCCATAAGGGTGCGCCTGATAGGCTACGGCACTGAATTGCTCATTGAGCATGCCCTGTGGCTTGTCATCGGTACGCCAGCGGCGCTCTTCCATCACCACCTTGATTTCCTTGGAGAACTCCTCCTTGGTCAGTTGCAAGTTGGCCATGCGGTCGGCCTCCAACTTGATTGCCAGAGGCAATTGCGACTTTTCCAGCTGTTGGTAATAAGCGGTGTAATCAGTACCGGTAAAGGCATTCTCACGCCCCCCCGCCGCGGCTATCAAGCGCGAGAATTGCCCTGGCGGCACCGCCTTGGTGCCTTTGAACATCATGTGCTCCAGCACATGCGCAACACCGGTCTTGCCGTTAACCTCATCCACGCTGCCTGCGCGATACCATACTTGCGATACCACGACCGGCGCCCGGTGATCCTCCTGCACGATAACGCGCATGCCATTATCGAGCTTGAACTCATGCGTATCTGCTGCCTGGGCGGCGATTGGCATCAATGCCAGTGCCAGCCACACTCCTCGAATAAACACCTTGCGATTCTCCTTTAGCCGCATTATTCATGCATTATAGCGGCAGTGCCTGATTGCCTGCACCACCAGCGCTATCAAGTTCCAGATGACAACAACCTGTCATACAACCATGCTCTGACCCAGCCGTTTCAGCATTAGTTCTTATAGCTGAGGCATATATGCATGAGAGATGTAGCAAGCCAATGACGGCTGGGTAAAATACTTGAAGATATGCCTAGAATATCCCGCTTATGCCAGTGCAAGCGCCTTGTTTTGCTTTAAAATATCGGCTTATTGCTAAAAACACACTCCATGTTCGATTTTTTCAAAAAAGATAAAACCCCGCCTGTGCCAGCTCCTGAACCGGAGAAAATAGCGCCAGTCACACCTCAGGTACCCACCCAGGAAAAACCCACCCTGAGCTGGACAGAGCGACTCAAGCGCGGCTTGGCCAAGACCCGCAGCCAATTGGGCCTGCAACTGGCAAGCCTGTTTGGTGGCGGCAAGATTGATGAGGATGTCTATGAGGAGCTGGAAACTATCCTCCTCACCTCCGATGTCGGCATCGCAGCAACTCAGGCACTGCTTGAGCAGATTCGTACCCGTGTCAAGCGCCAGAACCTCAACGACACAACCCAGCTCAAGGAAGCACTCAAGCAATCCTTGCTGGAACTGCTGGCCCCTCTGGAAAAACCACTAGACAGCACGACGGCAAAACCTTTCGTCATCATGCTGGCTGGCGTTAATGGCGCTGGCAAGACCACCACGATAGGCAAGCTTGCCAACCTGTTCCAGGCGCAAGGCAAGTCAGTACTGATCGCGGCAGGCGATACCTTCCGTGCCGCAGCACGTGAACAGTTGCAAGCCTGGGGCGAACGCAACAATGTGCATGTCGTTGCCCAGGAAAGCGGCGACCCGGCTGCCGTGATTTTTGATGCCGTGAATTCCGCCAAGGCCAAGGGCATCGACATTGTGCTGGCAGACACCGCAGGCCGCCTGCCCACCCAGCTCAACCTGATGGAAGAAATCCGCAAGGTGCAGCGCGTAATCGATAAGGCCTTGCCTGGCGCGCCGCACGAGGTACTGTTGGTGCTGGATTCCAACACCGGACAAAATGCCGTCACCCAGGTAAAAGCGTTTGACGATGCCTTGGGTGTCACAGGGCTGGTATTGAGCAAGCTGGATGGGACTGCCAAGGGTGGCGTCATTGCAGCGATTGCTCAATCTCGTCCGATTCCTATCCGCTATATTGGCGTAGGCGAGTCGATTGACGATTTGCGCCCATTCAAGGCCAGCGAGTTTATTGATGCATTGTTTGAATAACCAGCAAAAGGAAACTAGGCGCGCATGATACGTTTCGACCAGGTCAACAAGCGTTACCGCGGCAGCGACGATATCTTGCGCAATGTGACTTTTGCCATTGAGCCAGGCGAGCTGGTCTTCGTCACCGGCCATTCCGGCGCTGGCAAGAGCACCCTGCTCAAACTGATGGCGGGCATAGAGCGCCCGACCAGTGGCACCGTATTGATAGGCAACCAGAACATCAGCAAGCTGCGTCCGCGCATGCTGCCCTACCTGCGCCGCAAATTCGGCCTGGTGTTCCAGGACCACAAGCTGCTTTACGATCGCAACTGCTTCGAGAATGTCGCCCTGCCGCTTTACATCAACGGCATCACTGGCCACGAAGCTGCCAAGCGCATCCGTGCTGCACTCGATAAAGTAGGGTTACTTGCCAAGGAAAAAGCTATCCCGGTCACCTTGTCCGGCGGAGAGCAGCAACGGCTGGCGATTGCTCGCGCCGTGGTCAGCCGTCCTGCGATCCTCATCGCGGACGAGCCCACCGGCAATCTCGACGAGGAATATGCCACTGACATCATGACGCTATTCCGCGCGTTTCAGCAAGTTGGCGCTACCGTGATTATCGCTACGCACGATGCGCACAGCATTCAGAATATCCCGGCAAAAATCCTGCACCTTGATCATGGAAAGCTCTCGGTATCATGAAACACTGGATCAACCAGCACACCCAGGTCTGGCGGCTCGTTTTGTCGCGCATCATGCGCAATAAGCTCTCCACCATCATGATATGGAGCGTGATCGGTATCGCGCTGAGCCTTCCAGCCATTCTCTACGTCGTGATCGACAACCTCAACCAACTGGCAGGTGAGGTCAAGAACGAACCACAGATCAGCGTCTTCATGAAGCTGGATGTGACATCAGCCGCATTGCAGGACTTCAAGAAAAAGCTGGAACAGCATCCAGGTATCGCAAAACAGCAGTTTGTCAGCAGGGATGCTGCGTGGAAAGAGATGCAAGAAGCGCAAAGCATCGCCAGCCAGCTGGAGAAAAATCCCCTGCCAGATGCCTTTTTTATCGAGCCCAAAGATCATTCGCCAGACGCGATTTCCCGGTTACAACATGAAATCGAGGGCTGGCCAGGGGTAGAACATGTGCTGGCAGATGCAGATTGGGCAAAGCGCCTTTATGCTGTGCTACAGCTGGGCAAGAAAGCCGTATGGATACTTTCTGGCCTGCTTGGGTTTGCCCTGATCGCCATCATTGGCAATACCATTCGGTTGCAAATTGCCACCCAGCGCGAAGAAATTGAAGTCAGCAAGCTGATCGGTGCCACCGATGGCTTCATCCGCCGCCCCTTTCTTTATGCCGGCACGCTGTATGGCCTTGGCGGCAGCCTGCTTGGACTCGGGTTCGTCAACGGCATCCTTACAATCTTTAACCACTCTGTGGCCGATTTAGCAGAACTTTATGGCAGCAGCTTCATCTTAGTGTTACCCGGCTGGGAAATCAGCCTGGGAGTAATCGCATGCGCTATTGTGCTGGGTTGGCTGGGCTCTTATATTGCCGTCAACCGCTCACTGGCAAGCCTCAACCCCAACTAATCAACCCAAGAACCCCGGACTACATTTACCGTGGCTGTACCGCGCCTGTTTCGCCATATCACTGCATGGATTACGAGCCATTTCGGCAAGGCGCCCTCTCAGCCCGGCACAGCTAATCTCCCTTGGGAAACACCTGCTGACCACGAGCAATTCATCGAGTTTCGCATCAGTCGCCGTACGCTGTATGCACTGATCTTCTCGCTAATTCTGCACCTGATCTTGTTTTTTGGTTTCATTATGCCCACCATGGACCAAGGGGAAGAAGCCGACAAGGAAGGCGGGCAAAAAGAGCTGGTAGTCAGCCTGGCTCAGCCCGAGAAAAAGCCACAACAGGAGATGGCACCACCGCCAGCCTCTGCACCACCACCGGTGGCAAAACCTAGCAAGACACAGAAACAGCCACGCCCATCCAGCAAGCAGCCCAAGGTAATTACAGGCAAAGACAAACCGGTGCCGCAACCCGTAGAAAGGCCCACCCCGGCTCCAGCACCTGTGCCAACGCCGCCACGCCAGCAGGCACCCGATCCATCGCAATATTCAGATATGGCTTCATACATGAATGCGATGCGCGAATACCGCAGTTCCACTGACAGCAACTATGCTGCCATGATGGAAAACCAGCGCGCGCAGCGTGAATCAGGCAACCGCTCACTCTCAGAAGAAGAAAAGCGTGACGAAACCATCAAGAAGAACCTGTCCTCAGGTGCAAGCGGGGTGTTCCGTATCCTCAGCATGAGCAATTACACCTCCACGTTCGAGTTTCGTGGCTGGATCAACGATTTCAGTACCGCCAAGCGTGAAGTGTTCCAGATTGAAGCCAAGGCAGGCGAAGACATCCAGCGCGCTACCGTGCGCAAGATGATAGAGCTGATTCGCCGCCACTACTCGGGCGACTTCAACTGGGAATCGCGACAACTCGGACGTGTGGTCGTGCTCTCCGCCCGCATGGAAGACAGCGCCGGATTGGAGGACTTTCTGATCAAGGAATTCTTCGGCGATGGCGACATGCGCTACCTGGATATGCAGCGCCGCCGCCCACCAGGGCCGCCACCTGGACCACCGCGCTATCCGGTGCCTTAGTAGCAGGCGCTTTTACTCGCCAGCATCATGCCTTGCGCATGCGATGACAATGAGGCAAACACTAATTGGCTGAAAGAATAACCGCCCAACGCTCATGATCACGCCATTGGCCATGAATCTTGAGATATTGCGGCGAATATCCCTCAAGAGAAAATCCGCATTTCTTCACCAAAGCAATTGATGGCGCATTATCAGGCTGGATATTGGCTTCCAAACGATGCAAACCAAGCTTGTCGCGAGCGTGAGTCATCACGCTCAGCAACCCTTCTTGCATGAGCCCCTGACGCTCATAACCCGCAAATGCGTAATAGCCAAGGTAGGCACTACAAAATGCCCCCAGAATAATGTTGGTGATATTCACCACACCGACAATTTCATCAGAAGCAGCATGACAAATCAAAAAAGCAGCACTATTGATCGTGTGTCTCTTCTCCAGATACAAACCAAATTGCTCAGTAGTCGCAGGTGGGCTGACCCACGCTGCATGTAACCCGGAACTATTGCGTACCTTTTCCAAGAACTCGGCCTGATCCGTCACCAGGGGCTGCCTGACATATACCCTACTCATGTGCACCTTCTTCGACATTAGATAATAAAAAAGCTGGCATATCACTATGCCAGCTTTCTATTGATGCTTGATACAGGGCTGCTAAAGATTACTTCTCTGCAAACGCTCGTTCGATCACGTAATCAGCCACATCACCAATACGCTCGGAAATCTTCAAGCCACCAGCGTCCAGCACCTTGCAGGTATCAATCAGCATTTGCGGGCTACCGCACAACATGGCGCGATCAGTCTCAGGGTTGAGTGGTGGCAGGCCAATATCGGCGAACAGCTTGCCGTTTTCCATGAGGTCGGTCAGACGGCCCTGGTTACGGAACTCTTCACGCGTCACGGTAGGGTAGTAGATCAACTGGTTCTTGATCTGCTCACCAAAGAATTCGTTTTCCGGCAATTCTTTGGTGATGAACTCTTCGTAAGCCAAATCGTTCACATGACGCACGCCATGTACCAAAATCACTTTTTCAAAACGCTCGTAGATTTCAGGATCTTGAATCAGGCAAATGAAAGGAGCCAAACCTGTACCAGTGGAAAGCAGGTAAAGGTGCTTGCCTGGCTTCAAGTCAGACAGCAACAATGTACCTGTTGGCTTGCGGCTCACCAGCAGATCATCCCCAACTTGTAAGTGTTGCAGGCGCGAAGTCAGCGGGCCATTCGGCACCTTGATGCTGAAGAACTCGAGGTGCTCAGCATAGTTAGGGCTGGCGATACTATAAGCACGCATCAGCGGCTTGCCATCGACTTGCAGGCCAATCATCACAAACTGACCGTTTTCGAAGCGCAAAGCGTCATTGCGGGTGGTGGTAAAGCTGAACAAGCTGTCGTTCCAGTGCTTAACGCTCAGGACTTTTTCGGTATTGAATGCACTCATGTAGATTCTATTCTCTTTACGATTTTGAATATTATTGATTCAGAGCCTGGGTCAGCTCGGGCACGGCATCAAACAAGTTTGCCACCAGGCCGTAATCTGCATATTGGAAGATAGGCGCATCGGGATCGTGGTTGATGGCCACGATGATCTTGCTGTCCTTCATCCCGGCCAAGTGTTGCATCGCACCGGAAATACCGATCGCGAAGTACAGCTCTGGCGCCACGATAGTACCCGTTTGGCCAACCTGGATGTCATTGGGGGCAAAGCCTGCATCAACGGCGGCACGAGTCGCACCCAATGCACCACCGAAACGGTGGGCCAGCGGCTCAAGTAGCTCGTTGAAGCGCTCCGCCAGGCTACGCCCACCGGAAACAACAACACGCGCTGAGGACAACTCAGGGCGGTCAGAGACATTTTTGTCTTCCTTGACCCAGCGACTGAGTCCAGTCGCCGCAGGTGTGGCAGTTGCCGCTACTTCCGCACTACCGCCATCAGCAGCAGCCACGAACGAGGTTGCACGAATAGTCACCACCTGGATTGCATCGCTACTTTCCACCGTCGCCAGCACATTGCCGGCATAGATCGGACGCACATAAGTAGCAGGAGCCGTAATACTGATGGCATCAGACACCATACCAACATCAAGCAATGCTGCCACACGTGGCAGTACGCTCTTGCTGAATGCCGTGTGAGCGGAAAGAATGGCTTTGTAATCTTTACCCAGCTGCACCAACAAGGCAGAGACATCCTCAGCCAATGGATGTGCAAAGTGGTCAGCATCGGCTTGCAATACCTTGGCAACACCAGCAATACCAGCCGCTTGCGCGGCGATTTCAGCCGTATTGGCACCAATAACCAAAAGATGGATAGGCAATTGCCATGCGCCAGCAGCGGTCACTGCCTGGCGAGTGGATTGCTTGATGTGTTTGCCGTCGTGTTCGGCGAGAATCAGGATACTCATTACAGGACTTCCGCAAGACGTAGTTTTTCGACGAGTTCAGCAACATTGGCAACCTTGATACCAGGCTTGCGCGCCTCAGGATCAGCCACCTTGTGCTGCTTGAGGCGCGGATTGATATCAATGCCAAGCTCTGCTGCCTTGATAGTCTCAATTGGTTTTTTCTTTGCCATCATCAACGCTGGCAGCTTGATGAAGCGCGGTTCATTAAGGCGTAAGTCAGTCGTCACCACGGCTGGTAGCTTGAGTGCCACGACATCGGTACCACCATCGACTTCACGCGTCACCTCGATCTCATCACCCTTCACATCAATAACAGAGGCAAATGTTCCCTGGCCAGCGTTGATCAAGGCCGCCAGCATCTGGCCGGTCTGGCCCAGATCATCATCGATAGCCTGCTTACCCAGAATGATCAAACCAGGTTGCTCACGCTCGATGACTGATTTCAACAGCTTGGCCACTGCCAATGGCTGCATTTCGACATCAGTCTCAATCAATACAGCCTTGTCGGCACCCATCGCCAGCGCATGGCGCAAGCTATCTTGACTATTGGTCTTGCCAATTGTGACAGCCACCACCTCAGTCGCGATGCCACGCTCTTTCAGGCGTACCGCTTCTTCCACGGCGATTTCATCGAACGGGTTGATACTCAACTTCACCCCGGCGATATCCACATCAGAACCATCAGCCTTGACGCGTGGCTTGATGTTGTAATCCACCACATGCTTTACCGCAACTAACACTTTCATATTGTGATCCCACTCCATCATTTGCCGCGTATTTTAATCAGCGGTAAAATATCTGTTAAATCAATTATCAGTATATCACATATCTATTATATCGATATGAGAATCATTCTCAGGTGAAGCATACCCTACGACAACTAGAAGTGTTTGTTGCCATTGCACGCCTGGAGAATGTGTCACGAGCGGCCGAGGATTTGTCTTTGTCGCAATCGGCTGCCAGCACTGCACTTGCCGAACTGGAACGACAGTTTGACTGCAAACTGTTTGACCGCATGGGTAAAGTGCTGAAACTCAATGAGCTAGGCCGCAGCCTGCTGCCAATGGCAGCCGAGGTGCTTTCCCGAGCCACTGAAATAGAGAGTATTTTACAGGGAAAATCCACCTTTGGCTTGCTAAAAGTGGGGGCTACGCTAACCATAGGCAACTACCTCGCAACCCTGCTGATCGGCTCATTCATGAAGCAGCATCAGGATTGCCAAGTACAATTGCACGTGCAGAACACAAACTCGGTAATGCAACAGGTTGCCCAGTATGATCTTGACCTTGGCCTGATAGAGGGCAATTGCCATCACCCAGACTTGCAAGTAGAGCCATGGATAGAAGATGAGTTAACCGTATTCTGCTCCCCACAGCATGCACTTGCCAAACAAGGTAGCGCCAGCCTGGATGAACTGCTCACCTCAAGCTGGGTATTGCGCGAACAAGGCTCAGGCACGCGGGAAACCTTTGATCATGCCTTGCGCCACCATCAAAGCCGCTTGGACGTACGCATGGTGCTGGAGCATACCGAAGCCATCAAACGTGCTGTCGAATCCGGCATTGGCCTGGCCTGCATTTCCCGCCTCGCCCTCAAGGATGATATTGCCCGGGGCAATCTGGTGGCATTGGCAACCCCCGAACTGGACTTGAAACGCCAGTTCATGTTTGTCTGGCATAAGAAAAAATACCAGACGGCTGCAGTACGCGCATTCTTAAATCATTGTCAACTGCTGACCCGCGATGTGCGGCGCAGTGACGAAATCAACATACCGTATATTCCATGAAAGTTTTAGCATGCAACGCGATGTAATGAATTATGACGTACTGATCGTCGGCGCAGGTCCTTCCGGGCTTTCTGCCGCGATCCGCATCAAGCAACTGGCACTGGAGCAAGCACGTGAAATCAGCGTCTGCGTGCTGGAAAAAGGCGCCGAGGTAGGCGCTCACATCCTGTCCGGTGCCGTGATCGACCCGATTGCCCTCAACGAACTAATCCCCGATTGGAAAGAAAAAGGGGCTCCCCTGCACACACCAGTCACGGATGATCACTTCTTGGTCTTGGGCCAGGAAAAAAGCTGGCAGATTCCCACCAAGCTGATTCCGCCACTCATGAATAACCATGGCAATTACATTGTGAGCCTGGGTGATGTATGCCGCTGGCTGGGTGAGCAAGCCGAAGCACTGGGTGTGGAAATTTACCCAGGCTTCAGCGCCGCAGAAGTCATCTATGACGAAGCTGGTGTAGTACAAGGCGTGATCACTGGCGATATGGGTCGCGACAAGCAAGGCAACGAAAAGCCAGGCTTTGCGCTGGGCATGGAATTACGTGCGCATTACACGCTGTTTGCCGAGGGTGCGCGCGGTTCGTTAACCAAAGACCTCACCGAGCACTTCCAGCTACGCGCCCTGTCCGAGCCACAGAAATTCGGCATAGGGTTCAAGGAAATCTGGCAGATTGCACCAGAGAAATCACAACCTGGCCTGGTCACTCATTCACAGGGCTGGCCGCTGGATAACAGCACGGGTGGCGGCTCGTTTATCTATCACCTCAAGGAAAACACCGTTGCTATCGGCTTCGTGGTGCACCTTAACTACAGCAACCCGCACCTGAGCCCGTTTGACGAGTTCCAGCGTTTCAAGACGCACCCTGCCATCCGCCCGCTGCTGGAAGGCGGCAAGCGCATTAGCTATGGCGCCCGCGCCCTCACCGAAGGCGGCCTGCAATCCATCCCTCGCCTGGCCTTCCCCGGCGGCTTATTGATCGGTTGCACTGCTGGCTTCATGAATGTACCGCGCATCAAGGGTTCGCATAATGCCATGAAGTCCGGCATGCTTGCGGCAGAAGCAGTCGTGGAAGCTCTGGCACAGGAAAAAATCGGTGCCACACTGGAAAGTTACCCAGAAAAAATCCGCGCCTCCTGGATTTGGAAAGACCTGGAAGCCGTGCGCAACGTCAAGCCAGCGCTCTCACGCTTCGGCAACATCCTTGGTAGCATCTTCGGCGGCATGGAAATGTGGCTGGCTTCGTTCGGCATCACCACGCCATGGACGCTTAAGCATGGCAAAGCAGACCATGAAAGCCTGAAGCCTGCCGCTTCCAGCCCCAAGATCGCCTACCCAAAACCTGATGGCGTAGTAAGCTTCGACAAGCTATCGTCGGTCTACCTCACCAATGTCATGCATGAGGAAGACCAACCCTGCCACCTGGTGCTGCGTGATCAAAGCATTCCAATTGATATCAACCTGCCGCAATACGATGCACCTGAACAACGCTATTGCCCGGCGGGCGTCTATGAAATCGTCACTACCGAAGGCAACCCACGCCTTCAAATCAATGCCGCCAATTGCATTCATTGCAAAACCTGCGATATCAAGGACCCGTTGCAGAACATCAATTGGCGCACGCCCGAAGGTGGCGGTGGCCCAACCTACATAGGGATGTAGCCTATCCTGCCCAGGGTAGACAGACGGCTCGACCTCCGTGAATGTTGCTGTTTGCCCTGGATTTACATGACCAGGCACCCAGTCACACCAACACAATTTAAGCTCATGCCCGTATGGGCCGAACTAGGTGCCTGCCGCATTACCCTGCCAGCATAGACCTCTCCCCACCACAGTGATAGCCCTGTCGCAGCATTAGGGCTCTCGGCTTCATCTGCAGACGTTTCAGCCAAGACGCATGGATAGCTTTGCTTGATTAATCGCTTGCTCCCCTCACGTGTCGCCTACCTAGAAATGCAGTAAAAACTAGCACTTCTACGCCTAGTGCAAACCATGCAGCACACAATGTCAGATTCAGACAACACATTTTCCATCTAACTTTTTAAATTCTTCCTACCCACTATCCGTATTGAATTCTTAATACTTCCTTGCAAACATTTTTCAAAAGTGTACTATTTAGTACATATTCATACTAAACAGTATAGTATTGTCATTTGTACTATTTCGCTGCGCTCGCTTGTTTCATCATGGAGAATCAATGCACTCACTGTTGAAATTACTGAAAGCACTCTTACTCCTAAGTGTTTTCATTTCCTCAGCCGCCAACGCAGGCCCCAAAGTCATCGTCCTGGCCTTTGAACTGGATGACATGACCGACCTGCCCAATGCGCCTGAAGAGCTCAAGCGCATCGCCTTGCTGTCAACCACGTTCAAGGAAAGCCTGAAGAATCAGGGAATAAATGTGTTGCCTGTAGACACGAAGGTACAAGCAGAAATCGAGAAACATTCCCCCACTTATCTTTACGACAATGTGGACACCGCTATCGAGCTTAATAAAGACATGGGGGCTGACTACCTAGTAATAGGTGTAGCACTCAAGCCTACCTATTTGTTTGTCTACCCCCGGCTGATCATCGTCGATGTCAACACCAAGACTGTAGTGGTGTCCAATTCCGCACAACTGGAAAGTTCATGGACAGATGAGCGCACCACCATACGCACAGCTGAGAAGCTAGCCCAAGTGGTGAAACAGCGCTTAGATGCGCTTGATGTTAAAAAGTAGCACGCAAATTGCAGCCAAAGATACGCATTGCAGACAGCAAAATAAACTGCATAGATATAACACCCTGAACATTGCAATTCACACTGGAAACGCCACATGATCGAATTTCTCAATAGTGCCTGGCTGATTCGCATGATAGAGCAAGCTGCCCCTCAACCTAGTGCCAAGATGCTCGCCTTGTACAGCTTGCTGGAAACCTGGCTACAGGCTCCTGGTGTGCGCACAACTGCCTATCAAGCGCACACCAACAATCCGGACCTATTGCATGCCTGCCCAGCACTCGCTGCCCACCTGCTCACATTAGCCACCATGGCCAAGTTACAACATCCTTCAGTGGTCGTGAACCAGATGATGATCCTGCTGCAAGGTGCTATCGCAGAGGAGTTACGCAATCCCGGAATGGGGGCGCTACAAGCCGCGCAAAGCGCTGCCAGCGCAGTCATCACACAGGCGAAACCTCCCATGATGGCAAGACTGAATCAAGCCATACGCACTAGCGGTTATGCCGCAGCAGGCCTGGCCACCGTAATATTGGCGGTACATTTTTGGCCTAACAATCAGCCGCAGCCTACTACCCTCCACGCCCAGCAGGATGCTGGCGACGAACTCGTCACCACAAGCATAGCGCCGGACTTGCTGCTCAAGGCGTTTGCGCTGCGCAAAAGCATGGAAGCTGGCACCTGCCCTACCCCCAATTTCTTTAGCATGCCCAAGGAACAGATACCGGTCTATCTAGAGGTAGCGCATTCCAGGTTATCCGACAACCCTAATATCGATAACCAAAAGCTAGCCAACTTCCTCGCCTGGTATGAACAACAACGTGCCTGGGAGTGCTACCCCAAGGCCCAGATCAAGCAACGATTTATCTCAAGGATATAAGGATTTATATGTCATCTAGAATGCGCGATTACATTCTCGAAGCCGCGGGCGATCTTTTCTCGCGCCAGGGTTTCAACTCCACCAGCGTAGACAATATTGCCGCCCAGGCACAGGTCGCCAAGGTCACGCTCTACAAATATTTCAAATCCAAGGAGTTGCTGATCATCGAGTATCTGCGCGAACAGGATGCCAAGCTCTGGAAGAAACTTGCCGCATCATCGCAACAGGAAAATGCACTGGCTGAGCTAGAGTCTTTGGTGCAGCAACTGCTGGATGTCATTGCCGATCAGGATTTCAAGGGGTTTGCCTCATTGAATGCCGAGGTTGAATTTCCACAGCACGATAATCCGGTCAACCAAACTGCAAAAGAATTCTCCAGGCAATTACGCGAGCAGATTGCCAGCTTGGCAACACGTGCTGGAATCAAGCAAGCAGAAGTACTAGCCCTGCAGCTGGCCTTGGTTATAGAAGGCGCCTCAATCACGGGACGCCAGCAACAAGGCAATCCATCCATTCAGCACGCGCACAGCCTGGTGCAAACGCTGATCAAGTCCGCTCAATAACAAAAGGAGGGGCCAAGACTCATTGCATTATGTCCAGCTTCATTCGTTCTTGTAAAAACTGTTTAGCACCTGTAAAGCGTGCATTCATCAAATAGAGGAGAGTAGCAATGAAATCCATATTCATCACCCTGTGTCTTGCATTGACAACCTTGAGCGCACAAGCAGGTGATCAGATCGAGCGTATGACGGCAGACAAGATGCAGTCTTACAAAACGGCCAACATCACCTGGAAAGACGAACCCCTTCTGCCCAAAGGTGCCAAGAGTGCCCTCATTCTCGGCGATCCATCCAAGCCAGGGGTATTTATCGCCTGGCTGAAATTCCCACCCAATTACCCTATCCCGGCACATACCCACCCCTACACCGAAGTCATCACCGTGCTCAAGGGCAAACTTGGCAATGGTATGGGCGAAGTCCTGGATAAGAACAAGGGTGAAACGCTGAAGGTAGGAGAAAGCTTTGTGTTGCCCGCCGGTCATGCACATTACGTATGGACCGAAAAAGAGGAAACCATCGTGGAACTGATTGCCACAGGGCCTTGGGATATTAGCTATTCCAACCCCAAGGATGATCCGAGGAAGAAATAAGCGACAGGTGTAGTGTTTAACACGGTTTAATTGCCCCCTTCACTCTGGCAACCAGAATGAAGGGGGATCAAATAAAGCAGTGTTGGAAACTGTTCTTAAAGCGAAGTAGTGCTTAAAGCCTAGTACAGCACGCGTGTACGCAAAGTACCTTCCACGGTCTGCAAGGCCTCAATGGCAGCGTTGGAGGCTGAGGCTTCTACATCCATGATCATGTAGCCGATATCGCCCTTGGTCATCATGCTTTGCGCGGCAATATTGATGTTATTACGCGCAAACAAGCTGTTTACCGCAGACAATACGCCCGGGACATTGCGATGGATATGCAATAAGCGATGTGTACCAGGCTGTTGCGGAATGGCAACCTCAGGGAAATTCACCGCAGTGACAGTAGAGCCAGCATCAGAATAACGCACAAATTTCTCGCCAACCTCAATGCCGATATTGGCTTGTGCCTCCTGGGTAGAGCCACCAATGTGGGGCGTCAGGATAACATTCTCGAAAGCGCGCAATGGCGACAGGAACTCCTCATCGTTGGCCTTAGGCTCAACCGGGAACACGTCAATGGCCGCACCAGCAAGGTGCTTGGAATCAATGGCATTTGCCAAGGCGTCAATATCTACGCAGGTACCGCGCGCCGCATTGATGAAAATGCCACCCTTTTTCATCTGGGCGAACTGTTCCGCACGCATCATGTTCATGGTGGAAGGCAACTCAGGCACGTGCAACGACACCACATCCGCCTGCGACAGCAACTCTTCCATGGAACCAACCTGGCGCGCATTGCCCAATGGCAGCTTGGCAATCACGTCGAAGTAGATCACCTTCATGCCCAGGCTTTCCGCCAATACGGACAATTGCGAACCGATAGAACCGTAACCCACAATGCCCAGGGTCTTGCCACGTGCTTCAAATGAACCCTCTGCCGATTTTGTCCAGCCGCCCTTGTGCACCAAGGCATTCTTCTCGGGAATGCCGCGCAACAGCAGTATAGTCTGGGCCAGCACCAACTCAGCCACAGAGCGGGTATTGGAATAAGGTGCATTGAATACCGGGATGCCTCGCTCCAGCGCACCATCCAGATCAACCTGGTTGGTACCGATGCAGAAGCAGCCGATGGCGGTCAGCTTATTGGCAGCATCCAGCACCTTGGTGGTGATCTGGGTGCGGGAGCGGATGCCGATAAAGTGCACATCCTTGATCGCCTCGATCAGGACATCTTCATCCAGTGCAGTCTTGCGATAATCAATGTTGTGATAGCCTGCGGCATTCAACACTTCAACCGCATTCTGGTGCACACCTTCAAGCAACAGAAAGCGGATCTTGTCTTTTGGCAGGGATAATTGTTGGGTCATTACAGCTCCGAGAAAAGGCCAAAAATCAGTCATCCTAGCATAGCAGCAGACTTATTAAACCCTGATGAAGCAAGGGATACAGCCTGAACTGCCTCATGAGCAAACCAGCAAAGATAAAACTGAGATCGGGAATCAATATCAATTGTAAAAGCTGCTAGAATAACTCACCAGATCGCCTGATCGTTGACAATCTTGCAATAAATTTTTCACTGCTATTTTCAGGGTCACATTGAATGAATGCTCCAGCCAGCCTTCCACCAGCACTGCTGCAACAACTGCACGCCATCGTGGGCGAACAACGCGTCAAAACAGATGAAGACAGCCTCAAAACCTGGGGCGTGGACTGGACCAAGCATTTCGAGCCTAAGCCTTCCGTCATCGTGTTTCCTGGCAGCATCGACGAAGTGCAGGCCATCGTCAAGCTCGCCAACCAATACAATATCCCGGTCACCCCGAGTGGTGGTCGCACCGGGCTTTCTGCTGGTGCCGTGGCTACCAATGGTGAAATTGTCATCAGCCTGGATCGCATGAACAAGGTGCTGGATTTCCTGCCTGCTGATCGCCTCGTCAAGATACAAGCCGGGGTGGTGACCGAGCAGTTGCAACAATACGCCGAGCAGCAAGGGCTTTATTACCCCGTGGATTTTGCCGCAGCTGGCTCCAGCCAGATGGGTGGAAATATTGGCACCAATGCCGGTGGTATCAAGGTCATTCACTATGGCATGACACGTGAGTGGATATTAGGCCTCACGGTGGTCACCGGCAAGGGCGATGTACTGCACCTCAACAAGGGCATGATCAAAAACGCTACGGGCTATGCATTGCACCAACTTTTTATTGGCTCAGAAGGTACATTGGGTATCGTCACCGAAGCCGAGATCAAGCTCACACGCGCACCACAAGACTTGAAAGTCCTGGTGTTGAGCGTACCGGATTTTGCTGCCGTCATGCCCATCCTCCATGCTTTCCAGCAGCGCATCGACCTCACGGCATTCGAATTTTTCAACCAGGTGGCCCTGGAAAAAGTCTTGGCCCATGGTCACGCGGCACGTCCATTTGATACAGAGTCACCACTTTATGTACTACTGGAATTTGAAGGTCGTTTTGAAGCGGTGGTGGATGATGCCATGAGCATCTTCGAGCACTGCATGGAACAAGGCTGGATCCTCGATGGCGTCATGAGCCAGTCGCAAGCGCAGGCCCAGGCATTATGGCATTTGCGCGAAGGCATCTCTGAAACCATCGCGCCGTTCACACCCTACAAGAACGACATCTCGGTGCTAATCACCCACGTGCCTGCATTCATTGCAGATATTGATGCCGTGGTCAGCGCCAATTACCCAGACTTTGAAGTCTGCTGGTTTGGTCATATTGGCGATGGCAATCTGCACCTGAACATCCTTAAGCCTGCGAACCTGAGCAAGGATGAGTTCTTCGAGAAGTGCAAGGTCGTCAACCAATTTGTCTTTGAAACCGTGGAGAAATACAACGGGTCCATTTCAGCAGAACACGGCGTTGGCATGACCAAGAAAGATTACCTTGCCTACACCCGTGACCCAATTGAAATCGGCTACATGCGAGAGCTCAAGAAGGTATTCGACCCCAATGGCATCATGAACCCAGGTAAGATTTTCGACCTTTAGGCCATACAGTTATATCTTCCTAAGCCCTGTTCTACACAACAGGGCTTTTTTATTCCCCAAACTATCATCACATCCAACTGTCTTATAGGCACAGACATACAGGTATAGCCACAATCGGTACAGCCGCCTTTGGATATTTTATTGACGGTGGGAAATCCGTTATATAAAGCTAGAAATAGCCATTTTCCATATCAGGTTTTTTGCTGCCCTACTGTGTACAATTCGGTATATAGTTCGTACTATAAGCACGTAGAAGCAATAACAATAACGTAGTCCGTAGTGAATATGGATTCGAGGAGAAAGTAATGCATGACCAGATGGCACGCATTAAATCGCACATCGAATCACATCAACACATGGCTGGTGCGTTGCTGCCTTTGTTGCATGCGATTCAAGACGATTTAGGCTATATCCCAGAGGAGTGCTACGGCAATATCGCCAAGGCACTGAATCTTTCTGTTGCAGAAGTCCACGGGGTGGTGTCCTTTTATCACCATTTCCGCACACACCCTCCAGGCAAGCATGTATTGCAGGTGTGCCGTGCTGAATCTTGCCAAGCCATGGGTTGCAATGCACTGGAATCTCACGTCAAGTCCACGCTGGGCATTGATTATCACGAGACCACCAGCGATGGCAGCATCACCCTAGAACCTGTCTACTGCCTTGGCAACTGTGCCTGCTCCCCCGCCATCATGCTTGACGATGAAATTTATGGTCGCGTCAGTCCTCAGCAAGTCGAGCAATTGCTCGCCAACGCCAGGAGGGCATCATGAAAACAGTGTATATCCCGCGCGATTCCAGCGCACTCTCTCTAGGCGCTAATTTAGTCGCTGCCTCCATTGCCAAGGAGGCCGAGGCACGCCACATACCATTACACATTGTACGTAATGGTTCACGCGGCATGTTCTGGCTGGAGCCATTAGTTGAGGTCGTCACGCCACAAGGACGCATGGCTTACGGGCCAGTCACGCCAGATCAAGTCAGTGCATTGTTTGACTCCAATTTTCTTGATGGTGGCAATCACCCTCTCAGCTTAGGCCTGACAGAAGAACTGCCATGGATGAAACAGCAAGAGCGCCTGACTTTTGCCCGTGTCGGCATTACTGACCCGGTGTCGCTACCTGACTACATCGCCCATGATGGCTATCAAGGCCTGCGCAATGCAATCACCATGGCACCGCAAAACATCGTACAACAAGTCACTGATTCCGGCCTGCGTGGACGCGGCGGTGCTGCATTCCCGACCGGCATCAAGTGGAAAACGGTGCTGGATGCCCAAGCCGAGCAAAAATATATTGTCTGTAATGCCGACGAAGGCGACTCCGGCACCTTCTCTGACCGCATGATCATGGAGGGCGACCCATTTGTACTGATCGAAGGCATGACCATTGCAGGGATCGCTGTCGGTGCAACCCAGGGTTATATTTATGTACGCTCTGAGTATCCCCACTCTATCGCCGCGCTCAACCTTGCCATCAAGAGCGCTTATGAATCGGGCTATCTCGGACGCGGCATTCTCGGTAGCGAATACGATTTTTACCTAGAAGTACGCAGAGCTGCCGGCGCTTACGTGTGCGGTGAAGAAACTGCGCTTCTGGAAAGCCTGGAAGGCAAGCGCGGCCTGGTTCGCTTCAAGCCACCATTGCCCGCGATTGAGGGCCTATTTGGCAAGCCAACCGTGATCAATAACGTGATCTCGCTTGCCAGCATCCCCATTATTCTTGATAAAGGCAGTCCCTATTATCGCGATTACGGCATGGGCCGCTCGCGCGGCACCCTGCCCATCCAGCTTGCTGGCAATATCAAACACGGCGGGCTGGTAGAGAAAGCCTTTGGAGTGACGCTACGCGAGTTACTCTACGATTACGGCGGTGGCTCTGCCTCAGGCAGGCCGATCAAGGCAGTACAGGTGGGCGGGCCATTAGGTGCTTACCTGCCTGAGTCGCAATTCGACACACCTCTCGATTACGAAGCATTCAGCAAGCTCTGGGCCGTACTCGGCCACGGCGGCATCGTCGCCTTTGACGACACTGTAGACATGGCCCACATGGCACGCTACGCGCTGGAGTTCTGCGCTATTGAATCTTGCGGCAAATGTACGCCGTGCCGCATCGGCTCCACACGCGGCGTCGAGGTCATGGATAAGATCATCGCAGGAACCGATCATGCCAGACAGATTGCTTTGGTACGCGATCTCAGCGACACCATGTTGAATGGCTCGCTGTGCGCGTTGGGGGGCATGACGCCTTATCCGGTATTAAGTGCGCTCAACCATTTCCCCGAGGATTTTGGCATCAGCAAGAAGGAACGTGCGGCATGAGTTAGTGCAGTGAATAGCGGCAGGCATCCCCAATAAAAACCCGGAGCCTGTCAAAGAAGTTTTAGAGGAGAAAGTGATGGACAAGCAAGCGGATTACGGCACACCAGCGAGCCGGACAACTGAGCAGCAAGTCACGCTGGAAATTGACGGAAAGCAGATTACCGTCGCCAAAGGCACATCGATCATGCGTGCCGCCATGGAGGCAGGAGTCAGCATTCCCAAACTCTGCGCTACCGACAGCTTGGAGCCTTTTGGCTCCTGTCGGTTATGCCTGGTGGAAATTGAGGGCAGGCGCGGCTACCCTGCCTCATGTACGACCCCGGTGGATGAAGGTCTCAAAGTACGCACCCAAACCGCCAAGCTAGCCGACATCCGTCGCGGCGTCATGGAGCTCTATATCTCTGACCATCCCCTGGATTGCCTGACCTGTTCTGCCAATGGCGACTGCGAACTGCAAGACATGGCAGGAGCAGTCGGCCTACGTGAAGTACGGTATGGCTATGAAGGTGAGAATCACCTGGCCGCCCCCAAGGACATCAGCAACCCCTACTTCCAGTTTGACGCTTCCAAGTGCATTGTGTGCTCGCGTTGCGTCCGTGCGTGTGAAGAAACCCAAGGCACATTTGCACTGACTATTCAAGGGCGCGGCTTTGACTCCAAGGTGGCTGCTGGCAATTTTGATAACTTCCTGGATTCCGAATGCGTTTCCTGCGGTGCTTGCGTTGCCGCCTGCCCTACCGCGACACTGATAGAAAAGACCGTGGTTGAGCATGGGCAGCCTGAGCATAGTGTGGTCACCACTTGCGCCTATTGCGGCGTCGGCTGTTCTTTCCGTGCCGAAATGAAGGGAGAGCAAGTCGTGCGCATGGTGCCGGACAAGAATGGTGGTGCCAATCATGGCCACTCCTGCGTCAAGGGCCGTTTTGCCTGGGGCTATGCCACCCACCGCGACCGCATCACCACGCCGATGATACGCAAACATATCAGCGACCCATGGCAAGAAGTCTCTTGGGAAGAGGCAATCAGCTACGCTGCCAGCGAACTCAAGCGCATTCAGGGCAAGCATGGGCGCAACTCCATCGGTGCGATCACCTCGTCCCGTTGTACCAATGAGGAAACTTACCTAGTACAGAAACTGGTGCGGGCAGCCTTTGGCAACAACAATGTCGATACCTGCGCCCGCGTCTGCCACTCCCCGACCGGCTATGGATTGAAACAAACCTTGGGTGAATCCGCTGGCACACAGACGTTTGACTCCATAATGAAATCCGATGTCATCATGGTGATTGGTGCCAATCCAACCGATGGCCACCCGGTATTCGGCTCGCAAATGAAGCGGAGATTACGCCAAGGCGCTAAGCTCATTATTGCGGACCCTCGCGCTATTGATCTGGTATCAAGCCCCCACGTCCAGGCTGATTACCACCTGAAACTACGGCCTGGTACCAATGTGGCGCTGATCACAGCCATGGCCCATGTAGTTGTGACCGAAGGCCTGGTCGACGAAGCATTTATCCGTGAGCGTTGCGAGTGGGACTCATACCAATACTGGAGCGAGTTCGTCGCCCAACCGGAAAACTCGCCGGAGGCCTTGCAAGAGGCAACTGGCGTTTCTGCTGCGGATATCCGCGCTGCCGCACGCCTGTTTGCCACTGGTGGCAATGCCGCGATCTACTATGGCCTGGGCGTTACCGAGCACAGCCAAGGCTCGACCATGGTCATGGGCATCGCCAACCTGGCCATGGCCACGGGCAATATTGGTCGCGAAGGGGTAGGAGTCAATCCACTACGCGGTCAGAACAACGTGCAAGGTTCCTGCGACATGGGCTCCTTCCCACATGAGTTTCCTGGCTACCGCCACGTCTCGGATGATGCCACCCGTGCCTTGTTTGAGGCAGCCTGGGGCCGACCACTTGATAACGAGCCGGGCTTGCGCATCCCCAACATGCTGGACTTCGCGATTGATGGCAGCTTCAAGGCGCTGTATTGCGAAGGTGAGGATATTGCCCAATCCGACCCCAATACCCAGCATGTCACTCATGCCCTGTCCTCCATGGAGTGCGTTATCGTGCAGGATTTATTCCTCAACGAAACCGCGATGTACGCCCACGTGTTCCTGCCTGGCTGCTCCTTCCTGGAAAAGAGCGGCACCTTCACCAATGCCGAGCGCCGTATCTCGCCCGTACGCCGCGTGATGACACCGAAAAATGGATACGAAGATTGGCAGATTACCGCCATGCTTTCCGAGGCGCTGGGCTATCCCATGCCTTACCAGCATGCGTCTGAGATCATGGATGAAATTGCCAGGCTCACGCCTACCTTCCATGGTGTCAGCTTCAAGAAACTGGAGGAGATGGGCAGCATTCAGTGGCCATGCAACGAAGATCATCCTGATGGCACCCCTATCATGCATGTGGATGAGTTTGTCCGCGGCAAGGGGCGCTTCATGATCACGGAATATGTGCCTACTTCTGAAAAGGTCAACAACAAGTACCCTCTCATCCTCACCACCGGGCGTATACTGTCGCACTACAATGTTGGCGCCCAGACACGCCGCACCGACAATGTCGCCTGGCACCCCGAGGATGTGGTGGAAATTCATCCACAGGACGCCGAAGATCGCGGCATCAAGGATGGCGACTGGGTAGGTGTGACCAGCCGGGCCGGGAATACTGTGCTACGTGCCAAGATTACCGAGCGCGTACAACCTGGCGTGATTTACACCACATTCCACCACCCCGAATCTGGTGCCAATGTCATCACTACCGATAACTCAGACTGGGCAACCAACTGTCCTGAATTCAAGGTAACTGCGGTACAGGTCACCCGTGTATCGCAACTGTCAGAATGGCAGCGCAACTACCAGGAATTCAGCAGCGACCAGATTGCCCTGGTCCAACAACGGGATACAGCCCGTGTGGAATAAGGATGAAAGTACCAGAGTTTTTGATTGAAGCCGAAGCAACCGATAGCTGCGTCACCGTGCTCAAGTACGAGCATGGTGAGCTGCAGGAGCGGCAAGACCAAGTTGCAGAGGAAGTGCCGATTGCCATGATCTACAACGGCATCTCGCATGCCGTGATGCTGGCAACCCCGGATGATCTCGCCGACTTTGCACTGGGTTTTTCGCTCTGCGAAGGTATATTGTCCAGCCCACAGGACTTGTATGGCGTTGACATCGTCGAGCGCGTCAACGGCATAGAGTTGCAGATGGAAATTTCGACAGAGCGCTTTGTTCATCTCAAGGAGCGCAGGCGCAGCATGGCTGGACGTACTGGCTGCGGCTTGTGTGGTTCCGAAAGCCTGGACCAGGCGATTCGCGTACCCAGGAAAATACAAGCGACTGAGATCACATTTGATGCCGAAGCCATTTACCGTGCCCAACGGGAATTGCAGGAGCAGCAAGCATTGCAGGGTCGCACTGGTGCCACTCATGCTACGGCCTGGGCAGACCGGGAAGGCCGGGTTTTGCTGGTACGAGAAGACGTCGGACGCCACAATGCCCTGGACAAACTGATAGGCGCACTTGCCGAGCAAGCATTGCCGCATGACGGTTTCGTATTGACCTCCAGCCGGGCCAGCTATGAAATGGTGCAAAAAGCAGCCAGCGCGGATATCCCCATGTTGGTCGCTATCTCTGCACCAACCGGGCTGGCCATCAGGATGGCCCAAGGTTGTGGGCTTACCCTGGTAGGGTTTGCACGCAAAGAACAGCATGTGGTGTATAGCGTGACAGAGCGTTTGTTACACAAGGAGCTGGTATGAGCATGAACGTAGAACACTTGGTAAAAATGGCTAACCAGATCGGTGATTTCTTTCGATCCTACCCTGACCCTGAGCAAGCAAAGAAAGATATTGCCAGCCATTTGCAACGCTTCTGGGCTCCGCAGATGCGGCAGCAAATTGTGCGATATATCGGCGAGCATCCCGACACCGGACTCAGCCCCCTGGTGCTAAGCGCCATCAAGGAGCACATGCATTAAGGTGCATGACACTGAAATTAGAATGCCCGGCAACACCGGGCATTCTAATTTTATGTGATCAAAAATGCGTCAGAGATACTGCACTCAAACCTCAAGCTTTCTCATCATGCTTGGGGCGTACCTTGGATTGGAACTCACTCCATTTCTGCTTCTGCTCGGGCGTCAGCACTTGATAGACCTCATGCAAGGTATTACTACGTAACACCAGCAAATCTGCCTGCAGCTTGGCCTGCTCTCCAGCTAAAGCTTGTATTTTCTGTTGATCATATTGTTCACTGGTCGAAGCCGAAGTGAGGGCTTTAAAGGATGCATGCAAGGCCTGGCGCTTTTCTGCCAGCAATGGCTTCTGCTGGTCGACAATCTTACTGACCTCAGCTTGCTGTTGGTCAGTAAGATTCAGCTTGCTGAGTTTATGTTCCAGCAAGCGTCCTTCGGAAAAGCCATGATGCTGGCCAAATGCTCCATGCTGCTTGCCCTTATCACACTTGCTGTCGCCCGATCCCGACTCGGCATGCACGGCTACCATACCCATCGCCAACACCGAAGAGGCCAAGATAAAAGATGGAACCAGCAACTTGCGTAGCTTGATCATGATCAATACTCCTTTTGCTTGTTAAAAATAATCGTCACATAACAAATAAACTTGTCTGCATACTATGATCCAGCACCTGGCTAAATGTTTGTTGCCTTAGGTCAAATCGGTGTAATTGTGCGTAAAACTTTGTAAGATGCTGATTCTCCAAGCCATGCCTACGGCAGAATGCCATGTGCAATATGAAAGAAGTGAAAGGTGAAAACAGTGCTACGTATCTTGCTCATCGATGATGACGTCGAACTCTGCCAGATGATGGAAGAATATTTGGGTGCGGAGGACTTCACCTTGACCATTGCCCATGATGGGGAAGAAGGTGCCCGCCTGGCCCTTTCTGGCGAATATGATCTTGTGGTGCTAGACGTCATGATGCCGCGCTTCAATGGCTTTGACACCTTGCGCCTCATCCGTACCAGCAGCCAGATCCCGGTGATTATGCTGACAGCCAAAGGGGATGAGATAGACCGTATTGTTGGCTTGGAATTGGGCGCGGATGACTACCTCTCAAAACCATTCAACCCACGTGAATTGGTCGCCAGGCTACGTGCGATACAGCGTCGCGTCGTCGTCAGGGATGAGGCCCTGCACAGCCAAAACACGCCGAACATCACACGCGTCGGCAAGATCGCCATCTACCCCTCGGAACGCATCATTGAATGGAAAGGCGAACCGCTAGACATCACCACCAGCGAATATGCACTACTGGAAGTGCTAGCACGAAATGCCGGACGCGTTGTCAGCAAAGCCGACTTATTCACCCAGGCATTAGGGCGAGCAGAAACGCGTTATGACCGCAGCGTAGATGTACATGTGAGCAATTTGCGCCAAAAGCTAGGCCTACTGGAAGATGGTCGCTCCCCAATCCAGACCGTACGTGGCGTGGGCTATCAATTCATCGCGAGCTAACACTAGCGAGGCATCTGTATGGGCAAGTTATTCTGGAAAATATTCCTTGGTTTTTCACTGACACTGCTGGTCACGCTGGCAGGCGTAGGCGGCGTCATCTACCTCAATGAAAAAACGCTATCAGGTGAAGAAGGTTTCTTGCGAGACCGCAGGGCAGATTTCGTCGTCGGTATTGCCGCCAATGCCCTGCAATATGGTGGTGAGGCTGGTGCCAAAGCCTTGTTTGAGAGCTGGCCGGGGCATCGCTCCCCCACGGTCCTAGTCATCAACCAGGAGCATCAGGACATCCTTGGGCGTAGCGTGCCACCCGAAGCATTGCAACAAGCCATCCTTGCGCTGGATCAGACTCCCCCCATTCCCAGTGTGCGTCGCGTCAAAGCCAGCAACCATCATGAATACATCTTGTTTATTCCAGCCACCAGCGCTGAATCAGCGGGGCCACCTCGCTACAACTTACAACTGCAAATATTCATCGCCCTACTTGCCAGCCTGCTATTTAGTGCAGGTTTCGCTCTTTACCTCAGTCGACCGATCAAGTTGCTACGCAAGGCCAGTCGCAGGCTTGCCGAGGGTGACTTAAGCGTACGAGTCAGCCCGGAACTGGGGAATCGGAACGATGAGCTGATCGAGTTGGGAGCAGACTTCGACTATATGGCGACGCGACTGCAAACCCTGCTGGACGCACAACGTCTGCTATTACACGATGTATCGCATGAGCTACGTTCGCCAGTTGCCCGCATGCGGCTGGCAGTGGGCTTAGCACAACAACAGCCAGAAAAACTGGCATCTGCCTTGAGTCGCATTGAGCGTGAAACCGAGAGACTGGACGAGCTATTAGGCCAGATGCTGACGCTGTCGCGCCTGGAATCTGGTATCAGTAGCGAAAGTAGTGAAAAACTGAGCCTCAATGACTTATTAGCCACCATTGTGCAGGATGCTAATTTTGAGGCGCAAGCGATGGGTAGCAATATCCAGTTCAAAGCATCGCATGAAGTCATCCTGCATGGTCATTATGAATTGCTACGCCGCGCTTTCGAGAACATCATTCGCAACGCGCTCAAATACAATCAGGCTGGCGAATCGATAGAAGTTTCCATCCGCCAGGATCATCAAGCACTGACAGTAGAAGTACGGGATCATGGGCCTGGCCTGCCGGATACAGAGACGCAATCCGTGTTTCAACCCTTTTACCGCGTACAAGGCACGGATAAGCCAGGCCATATCGGCTATGGACTAGGGCTGGCCATTGCGAAACGAGCCATTGAGCATCATCAGGGCAATATCGTGCTAAGTAACTGCGAGGATGGCGGGCTATGCGTACGTTGCTCATTCCCCTTATCCATTACCAGCAACTCTTCGCCTATTGCAGGGTAAATGTGTAATTAGGGCTGAGCTCCAATGCATAACCATGCGGGATTTCAGCACTATGTCGCGCCGTACGTAACTGCCCTGGCAATGGACGTGGCAGTAAGTATTCGTAATACAGAGAGTCATCGGTTGACTGCAGTTGCGCTTTGGGGACTCTTAACACGCGCTCCGGACGCTTGCTGTCATGAGCAGGTTCATCAATCCAGCGCAATGCCAGGCAAATATCATCCTGATGCTCGAATGCATCGCTAAGATAGATGTCATCAGCATCATCAAATGCCACACACACCTTGAACAACTCCATGTCGCTTTCCATTTTTGCGGTTATTTGTAGGTAGCGACATCATCCACAAATCTGATGCTATTCGCAGTCAGCAAGGACTGAAGCTGATGTAGGACAATACTGATAGAAATAGACAGCTTGCTTGGCTGATGCATTTATCTTAACATCAAGATAATTTATCTTCACATTAAGATATTATGCCCACATCCAACCAACCCCAAGACCATATTGACGACCTGATTAACGATTGGAAGCATATTGCACCCAGCAGGAACTATGCTGACATGGAACTGGCCACACGCTTGCTTCGCAGCGTCACGCTTCTCGTCAAACACATCATGCCAGTTATTCAGAATGCAGGCCTGAACCAAGGAGAGTTTGATGTGCTTGCCACGTTAAGCCGCAATGGCGGCACGCTTTCTCCCACCGAGCTATATCAGCGCCTACTTATCACCTCAGGTGCCATGACCAACCGCCTGGACTGCCTCGAAAACAAAGGCCTGGTTCAACGCCGGCCAAATCCGGCTGACAAACGCAGTATGGAAGTCAAGCTGACTCCCGAGGGGCGCATGCTATTTGAACCGTTGCTAGAGCTTTACCTGGCCAAGCTGGCCAGTACATTCAACCCGCTTGAACAAGCGGATAAAACCGCGATCAATCATGGCTTGCGCCAGCTATTGCTCAGCCTCGAAGGGGAACAATAATGCACAAGCTCCTCGTCATCCTCTTGCTAGTATTATTAGGGCTCAACTTACGCCCAGTGATGGCCTCTATCGGCCCACTGACTGAATACCTGCTGCAAAGCTGGCACCTAAGTTATAGCTGGATTTCCCTGCTCAATGGCCTACCCATCGTCATGATGGGGCTGGGAGCACTTAGCAGCCAATGGCTACTAAGCCGAGCTGACTTGCGACGTTTGCTCGCCCTGGCCTTGATCGTACTTGGCATCAGCACCTTGAGTCGCCTGCTCAATCAAAGCCCAGCCAGCATGATTTTATCCTCCATCATTGCAGGCCTAGGCATTGCCTTGGTACAAGCATTTCTGCCTATTGTCATCAAACGCCAATGGCCAGCACAAACAGCATCCTTGATGGGGATGTATGTCTCGGCCATCATGGCCGGGGCAGCCATATCAGCTGCACTCGCCCCGCAGATACTGCATTTAAGTAATATCGCCTGGGCATTGGGAGGCTGGGGCTTGTTGGCACTCCCTACCCTGTTGCTGTTGCTATGGTTGGTACCTGCCATGCCACATACTGCCGCCGCAAATGCCAAGGTCACATTGAAACCTGGGCGTTTCTGGCGACTGGCTGGCTTTTTTGGCTTGGGAACGTCAGGCTTCACTTGCATGCTAGCCTGGCTACCGCCGCACTTCATTGATCTTGGCTATGATGCCACGACAGCAGGGTTGGCCTTATCACTACTCAGTGCCACTGAAGTCATCTCTGGCCTACTGCTATCGCAACTTGCCGCCAGGTCTCCAGACAGGCGCCCCTGGATCATACTGGCACTCCTACTGGCGATTGCAGGCATGCTCTGCCTGAATGCCGGAGCACAGATGGCGTGGGCAGGGGTGATTCTGGCAGGATGTGGTGTAGGAGCATTATTTCCCTTGAGCTTGATCGCCTGCATGGATCACCTGGAAGACGCGCAATCTGCCGGGATATTGACCGCGAACGTGCAAGGGGTAGGCTATTTGATTGCGGGAGCGTCACCAATACTGGCAGGCATGCTGCGCGATGCATTGCATGATTTCAGCATGGTCTGGCTTGGCTTAGCGCTCATCTTCGTCATCACCATGTGGCTAGGCTGGGGTTTTGATCCGAAGCGATACGCCTTGCATATCAGGCACTAACGCAATTTGTGAAGCGATCCAGTCAGTGACACTATCACTAGGCTGGATCGTAAAGGAATTGATACTGTTTCTACTGGCTTACTTAGTGAAAAAAAGCTTGATGCGACGATAGATGCGACCAATCAAGCTGCCATCCAGTTGATAATGCTTGTGCAGTGGCTGCTTGACTTCCCAGGTGCAGCGCAATCCAGCGGGGAAAGTCACCAGATCACCCTTGCGGAAAGTGACGGAAGCGCTGCCATCATTCGGCGTGATCACGACTTCACCTTCGAGGATATAAGCAATTTCCTGCTCAGGGAACACCCAGGGAAATGTCGACACTTCCTTGGACCAGGTAGGCCACTTGCTGACCCCTAAACTTTCCAGGCGGGTGGAGGATGGCTTGTTTTCAATGACAATCTTGCTCATGCTAGCTGCTTTCGGTCTTGCCTCTTCCTGCTTGGGCCAGAGGCGTTAAAATGATCCTGACAACGCCAGGGAAAAGGCGTTATGGTAACGCCCTATTGCGCAAAGACCAACCACCCCATATACATGACAACCTCAACTATTCATTGGCCGGCATTGATCCAGCATCTTGGTGATGCTGAATTAGCCTTGCTGAATGACGCCGAAGCTTTCGCCACTTGGCCTGTACCTACCACATCAACAAGGTTGATAGATGCCACAGGCCAGATACTCATACCAGGTCCGGATAAGCATTTGACCGTCCATGGTCAAGCTACGTTAAGTGAAATCTTGACGCTCATCCGTCAGCATGCCCTGCTAGAGGGTGTTTGCTGCACATCCAAACTAGGCGCAGCCAGCATCGCCGAGGCCTTTGCAATACTCGCCAGCCTGATAAAGGATTAAGGCATGAATCAGCACGACCTTGAGCTACTGGTCACCCGCACCATGCCATTCGGCAAATACAAAGGCCGCTTGATTGCCGACCTACCCGGCAACTACCTCAATTGGTTTGCACGAGAGGGCTTTCCTCCTGGGGAATTGGGCAAGTTACTAGCCTTGATGCAAGAGCTCGACCACAATGGCCTTGCTGATCTGCTGAAGCCTTTACGCAACCAATAAGTCTCTCATCAAGATGGGCGCCTATTAACGCTGGTCAAGCTTCTCAAGCGTGTTAGCCAGGTGCAAGCTGGCATTTGTGCGTGCAATCGCAACTGGCGCTGATAAGCCAAGACCAGCAGTAGCAGCGTTACACTGGCTAACCAGCCCGACCATAAAGTATGGCTCAGAAAATGTGCACCCCGCATTTGCTGAATCCAGCCCATGGCAAGACCCACCGACAACCCAGCAAAAAACACGCCCAACGCCCGGCGTGGGTGATGAGGCAGCCAAAACACACAAAGTGATGCCAGCCACAACCCAGTGCTGGCATGCCCAGCTGGGAAGCAATGGCCAGGTACCCACCCTGCAGGCACATGATCAAACATCTTGAGGTATGGCACATGACCGCCATAACGGTCTATATCCCACGGGCAATTCAGGGCCGATGTACGCTTGATGCCACGAATCACGGCTGGCACTAGGATAGAAGCCCAAGCGACAATCTGCAGGCGATAGCGCCAGAAATCCGGCATACGGCGAATGCGCCAGATTTTGTCGATCAGCATTACCACCAGCAAGATGGTCCCACTGTTGATAATGAAACTTTTCAGGCTGCCATGGGCAAAATCCGTGGCAAACCAGCTGTTGCGCCAAGGGAAGTCATGCAAGGCTGCATCAAAAAACCAATCCTCCAGCCACAGATCAATATGAGTGAAATGTTCCAATGCCAACATTGCCAGCGCTGCTAGGAATAGTGTCGCCAAAATAGGCCGTAAAGGCACAATACTGTTAGCCATGCGCATGACGGACTCCTTCTGCCAGCAAGCGCCTAGGTAGCACATACTTGAGGGCACCGCGCTGGAATGCATGTGACGCACTCTGGTAATAGGCAATGGCTTCCTGCCTTAGCCCCTCATCTACCGCAATCGGCATCGCCTCAAAATCTGTTGGATTAATGCTAAATGCTGTCACCTTGCCTTTGGGCGACAATACGATCAACTGGTCACGCTTGTAATAACCCAAATCCTGATAATTGCTGATGAACGCTCGTGGCTCGCTTAAATTTTCCGCAAACATCGACTCACCGAAAAACCCTTGCTGGGGCAAGCCAAGTACCTGCATCAGGGTCGGCGCAATATCAATCTGGCTGGCCATACGGTCATAACTACCCGCGACCAACAAGTCGGGCGCATAAAAAATCAAGGGGATATGGTAACGAGCAACAGGCAGACTGGTTTTCCCCGCGACCGAGGCGCAATGATCCGCCACAATCACAAACAAGGTATCCTTAAACCAGGGCTTGCTACGCGCCTGCTCAATGAAATGACCGATCGCATAATCGGTATAAGCCACAGCACCGCTACGCGTCCCCTGCTCCGCCTGTACACGACCATCAGGGAAGGTATAAGGGCGATGGTTGCTGGTCGTCATCACCTGTGCCATAAAAGGCTTGCCTTGCGCATAGGCTGCATCCAGCGTGGTCAAGGTATTGGCAAACAGGCTTTCATCCGCAACGCCCCAAATGTTTTCTGCTGCAATAGTATTGGCAGGAAAATCGGTGCGATCAACTACCCGATAATCATTATTCCGGAAGTAATAATTCATATTGTCGAACACACCATAGCCGCCGTAGATAAAGTAACTAGCCATATCATGGCTTTGCAGTTGCTCTCCCAGGGTAACCAAGTGCTCATTATTCGGGCGATGGATTACCGCCTGCCCAGGAATAGGCGGCGTACCGAGCGAGAGCGCTTCCAGCCCCCTTACCGTGCGCGTACCACTGGCATAAAGGTGGGTGAATTTCAGCCCTTCAGTAGCCAATTTATCCAAAGCAGGTGTCAAGCCAGCTTGACCACCGAAACTGGCAAGATAATCGGCCGATAAACTCTCTACGGTCACCAGCACAATATTCTTCGGCCTCCGCTTGAAATTGGCTGGCAGGCCACCCACTGAACGTATCGTAGATGCATCGAGACTAGCCAAGTGCATCTCACCCTGGCCATACCCCATGTGCAGCCCCACTGACGCCAACACTTGCGAGGCCTGCTGCTCTGGCAACGTGGCATAAAATCGATCATAGTCAAGTTCATTACGGCGCATCGCCGCAGCCAATGCAAACACACCATTGCTCGCCAACTCTTGTGCGTAATGGTTACGACTCTCGGCCTGATCAAGGTTGGCAAACTGTGTTGCCGCCACAGGCAACGCAATCGCGGTAGCGACCAAAGCAATACGGGTACGCCAGCCATGTGGGCTCGCCTTGATGGTCAATATGCGTCCTAAGCCCCAGGTCAAACCTGTTGCCACCATGGCGATGGCCGCCAAAATGGCAGGAACAGGATACGACTCCCAAATATTACCTAGCACTTCATGGGTGTAGACCAGATAATCCACCGCGATAAAATTAAAGCGCGTGGTGAATTCCTGCCAGAAAATGAACTCAGCCACCACACCAAACATCAGTAAGGCCGTCACCGCCCCTAATAGCCACCACCTGAACACTGTTGCAGCACGACTGATTCTGAGACGATTAGGTAGCACGCCACTCAGTAACAATAACGGTGCTAGGAGATATGTCAGTGTCCAAGTATCAAACCAAGCCCCCAAGGCCAGCACATGAAAAGCGTCCCCCCATCCTGGGCCGACCTTGCCTAAATCTAGCCACAGCACCATGCGCAATATCAACCAGAGCATCATGGCCACCATGGCCAATACGACACTCAACGACCATGTGCGTTTTGTCCACGACAGGCCCTGAGAAAATTGAGGAGTTGGCATCGATTCATTCCCTTAAACAAGATATGTCTAAGAGGGCAAATGCCATTCCACTTCATCAGAGTGATTGATAAAGAAAGGCAACAATCCTTAACATGATGATTATTTAAATAATTTTACATATGTAAAACCTAGGCTCAACTTACCAAGCTCTTGAAAAAATTCATGATCAACAAAACATGCAGGTATTTTTTGCAGAGTGCAGCTATAGAGACTGCAATAAATGAAGTACTAATGATGGATTGTGAAGGACACAGAAATGAAAACGCCGGGCAAAAGCCCGGCGTTGGATTGTGAGTCTTCCGCCAGGGGGGGATGGCTTGGACTCGATAGTCTAAAATAGACTAGTACTTCACTGGAATATATAGCATCATTCATGCCAACCAACATAACAAATTGATTTTAAATATAATATTTAAATTTATTAGCAACCATGGCAATCTTCATTCGTCTCAAAAAAGAGACATACCCCCCGCAACTTATGACACTACAACTCAATATCTCATTGTTTTAAATACAAAACATGTCGTCTCAAAAAAGAGACACCCCGGTAACATCTAAATGAAACATGGTGCAAGATCTCAGTTGGGCCCCATGACACAATGCCTCAATTGACAGTGGCAGGACTAGTCAATGGAGTACGCTGCGAAATCCACACCTGCTCTTGCTGGCGGAGTTGCGCCACGCGTTGACGCCATTCCTGTAGCTGCTCTTCCTCAATCTGCAACTGGATAGCCAATATCTCATGTGGCGAATAAGCATCCCGTAGCAGCTCAGAATATAAATGCACACTCATGCGAGAAAGCAGCCGCTCTGCCTTCTTTTCACTCAGATCAATGGCCTTCTTCAGATATTCCGCCTGGCATGTGTAAGTTTTCATGATTCGTTCGTCTCCCTTGAATAACATCAGGCTCAGCATGAGCCACTAAAGAGAAAGTAACCCAGTATCATGTCAAATAAATGACAGTTATATGTCAGTGGAACTAGTCACTTCGTGCAATCATGCCACGCGGCAATATAGCCTTATTTCGGTCAGTGGCCTACTTGAGACCGTTCCCAGCCATACCACAATGGGCGCCTCCGGTCACCGCATCCAGGTTGACCAACTGCTACCATATTCCCTGAAAAATCATTAAGCCCACGCGCTCAATACAAGGCAAATAAGTCGCAGCAAGTCATCAGCAATAAGCGCCTCACAAGCCAACAGATTTACCTCCCTTAAAAACACTCACCTTACTTGAAACTTTTACCCTCTAGCACTCTCAAAGAGTGAGTGCTAGAATCATTTTCATGAGAGAGGTTTCCAACATGACCAACAGCATGACATTACCTGCGATTTCATCTTACGACAGCCTTGATCAGTACATGCGTGCGATCAAGAGTTTCCCCGTGCTCAGCGCGGAAGAGGAATATCAACTTGCTACCAGCCTCAAAAAGGAAAATGACCTGGAAGCGGCTAAGAAGCTCGTTGTTTCACACTTGCGCTTAGTGGCTAGCATCGCACGTAACTACTCAGGTTATGGCCTGCCACAATCAGACCTGATACAGGAAGGTAATATAGGACTGATGAAGGCAGTACGTCGCTTTGACCCTGAACGCGGAGTACGCCTGGTATCTTTTGCCATGCACTGGATCAAGGCCGAGATTCACGAATATATCGTGCGCAACTGGCGCTTGGTGAAAGTTGCTACCACCAAGGCTCAGCGTAAGCTCTTCTTCAACTTGCGCAGCATGAAAAGTGGTAAATCTGCCAGCTTACAATCTGAAGAGGTCGCACATATTGCGCGTGAGTTGAACGTCAAGCCCGAAGATGTGCTGGAGATGGAATCTCGTATGTCCGGGCATGAAATTTCGCTTGAGGGCAACGCGGATGATGAGACAGAGGATGTCTTCGCCCCGATCTCTTACTTGCAGGCAACACAGGCTGAACCTTCCGAGATTCTAGAAGAGCAGGAAGTCGAACATCTGCATACGGCTGGTCTTTCTACCGCACTTGCCAAGCTGGATGATCGCAGTCGCCGTATCTTGGAAGCACGCTGGTTACAGGAAGACAATAGCGCAACCCTGCATGACTTGGCTGAAGAGTTTGGCGTTTCTGCCGAACGTATCCGTCAGATTGAACAGAAGGCCATGAAACAGATGAAGGGGTTTTTAACCCCGGCATAACTCAATCTCGCAACACAATAAAAAAGGCTGCAATCGCAGCCTTTTTCTTTAATTTGTCATCTTATCCAAAAAAGATAACTGAAAACGCGCTCAACCAAGACATGACAATGAGGCCTATCGTGATCGTGAGCGGCAGATTTGCAAAAGTAAAATAGGACTTGAAACCTTCGTCCGCATTATTGGTAGTAGCCATTCAAATTCCCCAGCAAGTTATTTGATTATTTTATTCTGATTAGCCCCACTCTTCAAGTGGTTAAACGGAATCATGGGATCATCATCATCCATCAATATCCGTTGTGCAGGTCCTTCAAGATCATCGTACTGACCACTTCTAATTGCCCATAGAATACCCGCAGCCGCAAAACCGATAAACACAAATGTCAGGCCCAGTTGCAACACTAGGCTGGTTAGATTCATGCCGCTTCATCCTCAATTCTATTTTCAAAAACCAGCGCATTATGCATGTGCTGGCGTAACACCTTGAGGTCAGCCATCTGGCCCAAGATGCTTTTCTCGATGACTTCCAGCTCACCGATGCGGTCTTCAAGTGTATCTGTTGCCTTATAGATACGCTTGATACTTTCCAGGCGCCGGCGCAACTGCAATTGATGCTCGCGCACCTGCGACTCCATTGGGGCAATCACCGCTTTCAACCAATTTTCAACGTCATGATTAGCAACTTCGTACACATGGATCACTCGGCTGGCGAGTGTCTCAAAGAACTTTGACGTCAATGTCATCTTTTCGTTCGTCAACATATTCAACGTCGTATTGAATTGTTCACGATAGGCACGCTCGAGCTTGCCAAGCTCCTTCTGGTAACGCAGTGTTGAAAACGCAGGTGGTTCAGCCTTGCGCAGGCCATGCTCTTCGGCAAACTTGTCGTACATCGCATCCATCATGCGCTTGATTTCGTCAATCTGAGCCTCAGATTTCACTAGTCGATCACGCAAATCAGCAAAAAACCCATCCATCGCACTACGGATACTTTTGGTAAAGCTAGCATTGATCATGGTACTGCGGGTATTGGTCACCTGCACGCGCAAGGTTTCCATACCTAATAAGGTAAACAATTTGTTGGTCTGCTGAGAGAACACACTGCGTAGCGCCTGGAACCGCTGTAAGCCCTTTTCAAAAATTTCCTTGTCCACCTTGACCTTGTTCATCATGTGCTCAATGACATCTTCATTCTTGCCTCGCAGCCCACGCAACTCGTCTAGTTGCTCATTGAGGCTAGCAAGACGGGCATCCAGGAGAATATTCGAGTTTTTTACCAGCTCATCGACTTCACTCAGCGTATTGTCGCGCACGATCTCGCGCTTGGAGGGAATCAGTTCATCGGACAAAGCCTTTTCCAATGCAGGCAAGCCAGTACGCGCCAATAAGGCATCATCCTTGGCAATCTTTGCCAGCAAGCCTTTTTGCGCCGAAATCGGGAAAATCTGTTCCTCATCCAGCCCAAGCAACTCGGCACTGGTCTTGATCTGCTTGGCTATTTCACGGTCTATCTCTGACTCGTTACGCAATTCATCCCATAGACCATCAATTTTGTTCAATACAGCCAGCCTGCCCTTTTGCTTCCAGCGCGTGCCGCTGATGTACTGGCGCCATACATCGATCTCGGATTTGGTCACACCAGTGTCAGCAGAAAGCAGGAAAAGCACGGCATGCGCGTTCGGCAGCATGTTGAGGGTAAGCTCCGGCTCGGTACCAATCGCATTGAGGCCTGGGGTATCCAGAATCACCAGCCCCTGTTCCAGCAAAGGATGAGGAAAATTGATGACTGCATACCGCCAGCAAGGAATATCAACGGTGCCATCGGCATTCACCGCCAGCGCATCATCCGCACTATTCGTGTCGAACAATCCATAACGCTCGGCATCTTCCACCGATACACGCTTGGTACGGCTGACTTCCCTGAACACCTCCACCATGTTGTCGCTATTGCTGACATCAAATGGCAGGATGGTCCACTCCTCGGGGTAACGCTTGTATTCGGTAGTGGTTGCATCTGAAGTCCGGGTTTCTACCGGCAGGAGCTGCAACGAAGTGGGTTTTGATGGATCGTAGAGTAGTTCAGTGGGGCACATGGTGGTACGGCCAGCACTGGATGGTAGCAAACGCTGCCCATATGCCGCAAAGAAGATGGCATTGATCAGCTCAGATTTTCCACGCGAAAACTCAGCGACGAAAGCCACATTGAGTTTGTCCTCGCGCAAGCGCTCCAACAACTGCTGCAATCGCAGGTCTATCTGGGCATCATTGAGCTCCTGCTCATTGAGCCAGCTACGATAGTCACTAATGGTGTCCACCAAGGCTTTGCGCCAATCGGCATATGCCTGAAAGTGGCGTTCAAGCTTGTTTTCCGCCATAGCACCCCCCGATGCTTTTTATTTAAGCGCTACTCTAGCACGCCTGTGTAAATTATCAAACGAATCAGCTGCCTAAATCCGTTTCCACAGGCCGATTCACCACATATTATGCAGAACGATCATGACGGTATTTTGAAGCGCATGAATACATTCTGCTATTATCGCTTTTTGAGTAAATTCCGGCATTTGGCAGATGAGCGGCTTAAGCCCAGACACTCCACTTCCCACCGATATCCGCTTGCATCAGGTTTCTCGCACGCTGGAAATCACCTTCGATAATGGTGTCAGCGGCATGCTGCCTTGCGAATTCTTGCGGGTATATTCACCTTCAGCCGAGGTACAAGGGCATGGCAACCCCGTGCTGCAAACCGGCAAGCGGGATGTGAACATCACCGGCATCGAACCGGTCGGCCATTACGCCGTGAAACTGGTTTTCAGCGATGGGCACAATACTGGTCTTTACTCCTGGGATTATCTTTACGCATTGCTGCAACGACACGATACCTTGTGGCAAGAATATCTCGAACGGCTTGCACAGGCAGGTGCCAGCCGTGACGCTGAACATTGATTTAAGGCAAATATCATGAGCGACAACGCCAAGACACACTTCGGCTTCCAGACTGTGGATGAGCGCGAAAAGGCCGGTAAAGTCGGTGAAGTATTCCACTCCGTGGCACGCAAGTATGACCTCATGAATGATGTCATGTCTGCCGGCCTTCACCGCGCCTGGAAGCGCTTCACCGTTGAAGTGAGCGGCGTGAGGCCTGGAGATCGCGTGCTGGACGTGGCTGGTGGTAGCGGCGACTTATCGCGCCTATTTTCCAACAAGGTCGGTCCGACAGGGCAAGTGATCCTCACCGACATCAATGCTTCCATGCTGGCCGTGGGGCGCGATCGCTTGATTGATGACGGCAAGGCTGTTCCAGCGTTGCAATGCGATGCAGAAAAGTTGCCTTTCCCTGACCAATATTTTGACTGTGTCATCGTCGCGTTCGGCCTGCGCAACATGACGCACAAAGACAAGGCGCTGGCTGAAATGCAGCGTGTACTCAAGCCTGGTGGTCGCCTGCTGGTGCTGGAGTTTTCCCAGGTATGGAAGCCCTTGGCGCCGCTTTATGATGCTTACTCCTTCAAGCTGCTACCTATCATGGGCAAACTGTTTGCAAATGATGCAGACAGTTACCGTTACCTGGCCGAATCTATCCGCATGCATCCCGATCAGGAAACCCTGAAGCAAATGATGCTGGATGCAGGCTTAGGCAAAGTCGACTACTACAATCTGGCTGCTGGCGTTGTTGCCCTGCACAAAGGCTGGAAAACCTGATCACCCTGCATCAGCCTGGACTAAACTCATCATGCTGAAACCATTGCTTACTCGCCTGTTAAACCATTTATTAGCGCAAAACAGCTGGGCTGCGGAAGCTTTACAACCATTCGGCGGCAAGCATGCGCGCATGATCCTGCCACCATTCAGCGCCACCATCGTCGTGCTGGAAGATGGTGGTCTCGCGCTTGCGGGCGAAACAGCCAATATCGACGCCACTATTACCGTGCCGCCGTCAGTAGCCCTTCGTATCCTGGCAGGCGATGACCATGCAGGCGCATCTGCATCCATTACTGGCGATACCGAATTTGCTGCTGGCCTCGCCAGGGTGCTGCAAGGGATGAGCTGGGAGTACGAAGAAGACCTCAGCCGCATCGTCGGTGATATTCCGGCACATGAAATCGCCAAGTTTGGTCGCAGTGCGGTTGAGAAAACCAAACGCCAAGCCCACAATATGGCCAGCATGCTGGCCGAATACTGGCAGGAAGAGCAGCCACTGCTAGCCAAGCAACGTCATGTGACGCAATTCATCAAGGATGTGGACATCCTGCAAGAAGATACGGAACGCTTGGCAAAACGCATTAACAAACTGAAACACCGCCTGCAGGCGGATGAATAGAAAGAGTCCGCATGCATTGGTTGCGCCTGCTTAAGATTATTATTGTCACCCTGCGCTTTGGCCTGGACGAATTCATTCTGAGCCATACCAAGCTGCGCCCCTTGCAGCGTCCAGTCAATATGCTGCTGTTCTGGCGCAATACTTCACAGCCTAGAGGTGAGCGCTTGCGCTTGGCTTTGGAATCTCTCGGTCCGATCTTCGTCAAGTTCGGCCAGATGCTTTCCACGCGACGCGACCTGATTCCGCTAGATCTCGCTGACGAGCTGGCAAAGTTGCAGGATCGTGTTCCTGCCTTTCCCTACCAAGACGTAGAAATTATCCTCAAACAAGCTTATGGCAAGGAAGTGCTGGATGTGTTCCAGAGCTTTGATGTCGAACCGATCGCCAGCGCGTCTGTCGCCCAGGTACATTTTGCCCAGTTGCCCGATGGCAAGCCGGTAGCGGTCAAGATTCTGCGCCCTGGCATAGGCAAGACCATCGCGAAAGACCTCAAGCTGCTCGATGGTGCAGCATGGTTATTGCACACGCTGTCATCCGATGGCAAACGCCTGAAACCACGAGAGGTAGTCGCCGAATTTGCACGCCACATCCATAGCGAGCTCGACCTCATGCTAGAAGCTGCCAACTGCAGCCTGTTGGGCCGCAACTTTGCCGACAAGCGCCTGCTTATCGTGCCAGAGGTTTATTGGGACTGGTGCCATGAACAAGTAATGGTGATGGAACGCATGGTCAGCACCCCCATCAGTCAAGTGGCCTATCTGCGCGAGATTAGCGTCGATATTCCTAAGTTGGCACGCGATGGCGTGGAGATATTCTTCACACAGGTGTTCCGTGATGGCTTCTTCCATGCTGACATGCACCCAGGCAATGTACAGGTCGCCGATGATGGCCGTTATGTCGCACTGGATTTCGGCATCATGGGCAGCCTCAATGATGAAGACAAGCAATACCTCGCGCGCAACTTCCTCGCTTTCTTCCGCCGTGATTATCGTGAAGTAGCAAAAGCACACATTGAATCAGGCTGGGCGCCCAAGGATACGCCTATCGACGAATTCGAGACCGCAATCCGCGCCGTGTGCGAGCCTATCTTTGACAAACCACTCAAGGAAATCTCGTTTGGCAAGGTACTGCTGCGCCTGTTCCAGACCTCGCGCCGCTTTGGTGTTGAAATCCAGCCACAGCTTGCCATGCTGCAGAAAACCCTGCTCAATGTTGAAGGCCTGGGCCGCGACCTGGACCCTAATCTGGACTTGTGGAAGACCGCTCGCCCCTATTTGGAGCGTTGGATGTCAGAGCAAGTAGGCTGGCGTAGTGCTATCGACAACCTCAAGGCAGAGCTACCTTATTGGAGCAAGATACTGCCGCAAATGCCACGCCTGATTCACCAGCATCTTGAACGCGGCCTGCAAGCGCCTGCAAGCTCGGCCGAGTTGCAACACCTTCTCGGTGAGCACCAGCGCCAGACACGTTGGCTGCGCCTGATCTCCATGGCATTGATCTTGCTCGTGCTATTGCAAAGTGCTGCGCTATTGGCTTGGTGGCTAAGCCAGCGTTAAACCTGCTTGACTAACATTCACAAACCCATTGATTTTGAGCAACAAAGCCCACTTTCAGGATAAGTTTTTGCTAAAATCTGCCTGCCTTTGAACAGGCCACTTTTTTATTCATCTTTCAACCTCATAGCAAAGGGCTGGTTTAGTGCTGATCTGGTTTGTCATTCTCTACGTCATGGTGTCGATCAGCATCGGCCTATTTGCCGCCACCCGCGTCAAGACCACCAAGGATTACGCCGTAGCCGGACGCCACTTGCCGCTGCCCGTGGTCATGGCAACCGTGTTCGCCACCTGGTTTGGCGCAGAAGCTGTGTTCGGCGTTTCTGCCACCTTCGTCAAGGATGGCCTTAATGGGATTGTTGCCGATCCATTTGGCTCCAGCATGTGCCTGGTGATTGCAGGCTTCTTCTTCGCAACCAAGCTCTACAAGCTCAACATCATTACCCTAGGCGACTTCTACCGCATGCGCTACAACCGCACCGTGGAAGTGCTCACTACGATTGCCATCGTCATTTCCTACCTGGGCTGGGTTGCCGCGCAAATCAAGGCATTAGGTCTGATTTTCCACATCATCACTGACGGCGCGGTGAGCGAGGAAGCCGGGATGATCCTCGGCACCGCCATCGTGCTCACCTACACCACCCTGGGCGGCATGCTCTCGGTCGCCATCCTGGATTTCGTTCAGATGAGCGTCATCATCGGCGGTATGCTCTATATCGCCTACATGGTCTCAGGCATGACCGGCGGCGTTGCGCCCGTTATTGAGCATGCGCGTCTGGCCGGCAAGCTGGACTTCTTCCCGCCAGCCGACCCCTGGCTCTGGGTCACCTTCATCGGCGCCTGGATGACCATGATGTTGGGCTCCATTCCGCAGCAGGACGTCTTCCAGCGCATCACCTCGGCCAAGAGCGCCAAGGTCGCCATCTGGGGCTCCGTCCTGGGCGCCTCAGTCTACTTCTGCTTCACCTTCGTGCCCATGTTCATCGCTTACTCGGCCACCTTGATCGACCCCGGTTTCTTCAATACCCTGATCGACCAGGACTCACAGCGCGTATTGCCTACGCTAGTGCTACAGCATATGCCGATCGCGGCCCAGGTGATCTTCTTCGGCGCCGTGCTATCGGCGATCATGAGCTGCTCATCCGCCACCTTGCTCGCACCTTCTATCTCGTTCGCGGAGAACATCGTGCGTGGTTACCTCCCACACCTGGATGATCGCGGCTTCCTCAAGATCATGCGTATTTGCTTGCTGGGCTTTGCCAGCTGCGTGCTCGTCTATGCATTAAACACCAATCTTTCTATCTTCCGCATGGTGGAATCTGCCTACAAGATCACGCTAGCGGGTGCCTTTGTGCCGCTGTTCTTCGGCGTATTCTGGAAACGTGCGACCAACCAGGGCGCCCTGGCCGCCATCATTGGCGGCATCAGCACCTGGGTGTTGGTCGAAGTATTGGTGGGTGAGGAAAGCTTGATACCGCCACAATTGCTGGGGCTAGGCGTCAGCATTATCGGCATGGTGGCAGGCTCACTGTTACCGCAGAAGATCGCCCCACAGCGCCGCCATGAGCAAGCAAGTTACCTGCATAGTCATGCCGCGCATCCTCACGTACCGCATAAGGGTAGTTAACAATTCCTGCAAGCCTTATTAAGCTTGGGTAGGCTCTGCTTTTAGTCTCTGGCGGATATACGGCCAATAACTGGCAAGAATCAGTACCAGCGCCAGCAAGAGATAGGCCCAGCGCAATGAATAAGCCGTAACAAAGCTTGCGACTGGTTTCTGCTTCTGCACGAAGGTGTAGAAATCGGGCTTGTCCTGTCCATGCACATACTGGGCATTGATCTCCTCGGCCAGCTCCTGCAAATATGCATCTTCCAGCTTGGAAAGATAGCGATCATATTCCGCCGAAGCTACCACCGGGTCAGGGTCGTCGCGGCTGGTATCGTTATAGGTGACGCCGACCGCACCTGCCGAATTCTCCTTGGCATCGGAGGACCAATAGCCCACCCACTTGTTGCTGGAGTTGTAACGCGGAATCGGCACATCTTCGCTGCCACCGACGCCGACGAAGACGATATTCTCGCCGATCTGCACGTCATCGAGCTTGAGCTTGTTGATCGCGTTCACCTTGGGCGCCTCGTCGCCATCGGTGAAGAACAACAGACGCGCAGGCGCATTGAGCGAGTCGAAGGCCTTGGCGGCGCCCTTGACGCCAAAACTGATGCGGCTGTTGCCGCGCCAGGACATGCGCCATTCCAGGTGCTCGATCGCATCGACGATGATGTCGTAGTTGGCGCAGGTTTCCAGTGGCGTGAACAATAGCGCGACGTCTTCCGCGGCAAACACGCCGAGGCTGAAGTAAGTACCACAGGGCGAATTCTCCACCAGCTTGCGCATGAGGTGACGCGTGTAGGCCATGCGGCTCACCGGCTTGCCGTTGAGGCTGACGTCCTCTGCGTTCATGCTTTGCGAGACATCGGCGAGCAAGAGGTAGTTATGCACGCGCTGCTTGAGCTGTATTTCCGGCTTGAAGATTGCCAGCAACAGTAATACGACCACCAACAGGTACAGCCCAGACTCGTAATGATCCTTGATCCAGCGCCAGCCATGGCGCAGCCTCAACTGCCACTTCATGGCAGGCCCACCGGGATGTTACTGAGCTCCATGCCTTCCTGTTCCTTTTTCAACCCCTCAATGCCATTGGGTTGCACCAGCAGCATCAGGCTGAGGTTGAACTTTGCCTGCCTGAATACGGGATCTAGCCGCAAGGCTTGCTCATAGGCAATCTGCGCTTGGGACAAGTCATATTTTGCCTCGTCCTTGAGGCTGCCATCATCATTGAGGCGGCGCTTCAGGCCGGACTGCAGGAGGTTGTTGCCGATGTTGTACTGCACCAGCGCCTGCTGCGGCTGGCTCAACCCGGTTTCGAGCAGTTGGCTATAGCTTTGCACCGCATGCTTGTAATCGCCGGACTCTCCCAGTTTGTAAGCCGCCATGAACTTCTGTTCGAAACCATAGCTGTCGTGAGTGACCAATGTGCCGGCCTGTATCTGACGGTTAGCATCATGGCGCTGCACCAGTGCATTGCCTTCGTAGACGCTGCCCGCCAACCCGGCAACGGTCAGCAGTCCCAACAGCAGGTTGAGGCCTTTTATGCGGATTCCCATGCTTTTACCCTGAAATTTTTAATGACGAACATGCCCAGGCTCAACACCAGGGCCACTACAATCAAGTCGCGCGCATAATCGCGCCCCGGCACGGTGATGGCATACTGAATGGTATTCTTCTCGCGGCTGTCGATATCCTGGATCGCCATTTGCAGCGCCACGGGATTGTCCGCCTCGTAAGCCTTGTAGGTGATCTTGAGCGACTTGAAGAAACGGTCGAGCTGGATTGCCGCAGGCCCCCTGTCCTCCTCGAATACGCGGTCGCCGAATATGCTCACGTCGTCCGGTTCGCGCAACACGATCCAATAGAGCTTGATACCCTTGTCCTTAAGCTCCTCCCTGATCCGCGCCTTGACGCGAGGGCTCAGCTTGCCTGCCCCGTCGGACAACAGGATGATGGCGCGCGATCCCGAGTTCTGGATGCTGTCGAACAGGCTGGCCGCCTGGGTGATGCCCGCACCAATATTGGTCTGGTTGATACCGGCGCTCGTTGCGGCGTTGATCGCGGCATGAATGGCATCGCGGTTGGCGGTGATCTTGACGCCGTACAAGGCGGAATTGGTAAACGCCACCACGCCCATCATGTCATCGGGCCTGGAGTCGATGAATTGCGTGATCAGCCGGCGTGCAGCGCCGGACTTGATTTCCCCGGCGCGGCCACTGGTGGCGTCCCCGGCAAAAGGATGGTCCATGCTCACGCTACGATCAATCACCATCACGGTCTGCGCGCCCTTGCCGACGCGGTTCACGACCTTGTCGCTACCTTGCGGTGCTGCCAGGGCCAGCACGAGGCTAGCAATGATGACGGCCGTCACCACCTTGAGCAGCAAGACGATATTGTCCGAGAACGGGTCTTCCGGCACCAGCTCCAGCCAGGAGTAGCGTTGCCCCTGCAGGCTCCTGAGCCAGAAAGGTATCAGCGCAAGCGGCAATAACAGCAAGGCCAAGGGATTGAGCAAACTCATGCGATTCCCCGTTCACAATCCCTCAGGCGACGGCAAAGCTGTTGCAGCTCCTTGACCAGGGCTGGACTGTCTGCGTTTTCGCCGGTGAACAACAAAGTCTCGGAGCGCTGGAAAAAGCTATCGATATCTTTTGCGAGCGGCTGGTACTGTGGGTGCTGCGCAAAGAACTCACCCAATTGCCGCCGGAACAAGGTGCTTCCATGCACCTGATTGAATGCCTGGTGCACGTAGCCAAGCGCCTGCGCCTGGTGCCCGGTTTGCGCAGGCGTCTTGCGCAGCTTTCGATAAGCCTGGGCGAAGCTGCCGCCCATCCACGGCAGCCAGCGACGGTCGGCGTTGATGTAGACCAGCCCGACGATGCCTACCAGGAACACGGCCAACGCAAGCGCCAGGCGCTCCGGCCCGGTATCAAGTAAAGTCGGTTTGCGTTGCGGCTGCGCATTGCTGCGCGCGGTGTGGATGTTGCCCGCTGCCAGCGGCGAGCTCCAGAAATGCCAGGCAGGCACGCTCACCTCCGCTGGTGTATCGCCGCCGCCTAGCGCCAAGGTCAAAGCGGGCAGGCGCATGACGCTGGGCTTGCTTGCAGCCGCGAACACTTGGTAGCTGAGCTTGACTTCATAGCGCTGGATGCCGGCCGTCTTTTCGCCCTGCAATGCAACGCCCACCAGCTCTATGCCGTCGACACGCTCGCCCTTGAGCGGCAAGGCCGATTTGGGCAATTCATAGGGAGGGCTGGCCTCGATCACCAGCCTGCGCTCTAGTACGTCGCCTATGGTGATGCCTGTCGCGATGCGCGGGTTGTCCAGGCTGACCAGGGTGGCTTCCGCTGCATATGCCATAGCTCCCGCGCAAAGGCTGATAGGAAACAGGCAGATGGAAAACAAGGTCGTCAGTTTTTTCATGCTGTCAGGTATTTCTCAAAATAATGCGTCATTGCCTCGGCCTCGAATATCCCGCTGACGAAATGCGGCGGGCTCTCGAAAGCCAGGAACAGGTCTTCCAGCGCCGCCCGGCGCTGCTCGAATGCGGTAATGAATTTGGCACGGATCGACTCGCGGAAGAAAATCGTGCGATCGCGCCCGGTCTCGGGATCCAGCATTGTGCCCAGGCCAAAGCGCGGCAGGCGCCGGTACTCCTCCTCCTCCCACAGCACGATCGGCACCACCTGGTGCCGGGAAAACATGTTCATGGCCTGAATGATGGTGTCGAACGGCATGTGGAAATCCGATATCCAGAACACCAGTCCCTTGTTCTGGCTCAACAGGGGGCCTACCTCCAGAATGCCATTCGAGCCTCGCCCAAGCGCGTCTATGCAGGTAAAAGCATCGATACGCTCCAGCGCTTCATGCACCTGGTAGCCAAGCGGCAGCACGTAATCATCGAGCACATGCTGGTCGTAGCCGATCAGGCTAAATACGTCGTTCTCGGCCGATACCGAATACGCGATTGATGCCGCCACCTCCTGCACCAGCTCGATCTTGCGACGGCCGCCCTTGTACTGCATAGAGCTAGACAAGTCGCACACCGCATACACAGGTGTGATCGAGTCATGGTAAAACAGGCGCACCTGCACCTGCTCGTAGGGGTCGCGCAGGCTCTGGCGCAAATCCATGCGGCGCAGGTCGGGATAATCGACCAGCGAGGCGTTACCCTTATACTCGAACCCCAGCCCGCGCTGTATCCCCAAGTGATCGCCAGCATGAACGCTGGAAGACTTCCAGGGGATCTGGTAGGAAAACGGCTTGATATATGACGGCAGCATGACTCAGGACGGCACCGCCACGGTTTGCAGTATCTTGGCAGTCAATTCGCGGGCCAGCACCGTGCGGCGGCTTTCGTACATGGAATTGAACACGAGGCGATGCGCGATCACCTCGTGGAACACCGCATGGATATCCTCGGGATAGACATATTCCCGCTCCATGAGCCAAGCATGCACGCGGGCCGCCTTGAGCAGCATGCCCATGCCGCGCGGGCTAGCCCCAGCCTGGATCAGGCGCTGCATGTCGACGCCCTCGAGCGTGATGCCGAAATCCTGCGGCTTTTGCGTGGCGTCCCAGAGGTCGATCACGTAATCTTCCAGTGCCTGGGAAGACTGCACATGGTTCTGCAACACGTCGGAGAAATCATTGAGCATGTTGAATGGCAGTAGGCCGCTCTCGACAGTGCGCGTCAATTGCTCGGCATGCTGGAAGCGGGTATCGAACACCAGCGATTTGCGCAGCGCCTTGTCCTCCGGCACATTGATCGGGATTTCCATCATGAAGCGGTCACGCGCAGCAGCAGGAATCTCGAACGTCTCATTCTTTTCTACCTGATTGCGATCAGCAAACACGATCATATGTGGCAGGCGGTATTCACGCTTGAACGCATGCAAATGACGCTCTGCCATCACGCGCAGCATCAAGGCGTGGACTTGCGGGCGGGCACGGTTGATTTCGTTGAAGAAGAACACCGAGAGATTCTCCCCTGCGCGTAGCAAGGGACCCTCGTCGATCTGCGGACGGCCCTCGGGCCCAAGGAAGGTATGGTAGACAAGGTCATTCGGCATCAGGTCCACCGTGCCTTCAATGCGCTCATAAGCGCCGCCAATGCCGCGCGCCACCGATTGCAGCAATGTGGTCTTGCCGACGCCCACCCCGCCTTCCAGCATGACATGCCCACGCGCGAAGATTGCGATATTGATCAGGCGTATTGCCGCATCCTGCCCCACAATCACACTCTTAACAGCATCCTCCAACTTCAGAGCACGCGTTCTCCAGTCTGCCAATTGACCTTCCGTTGCTGCAATTGCCATAGCTATCCTCAAATCGCACATTAATATACAGATCTGTATATTTTGAAAGATGGATTAACTTTTGGCAATGATTTTTAGAAAAATTCCTGAATGATGGGATTTAATCCCAGCGCCCCTTACGATAATCATTGACAATGCCCCTCACCAAACACAAATCTTTACCAAGCAAGATGAGAGAAAAATGACAATACGGTATAGATTACCAAGATACCTAAACGTAGATCAGCTCATGCCGATCCATGGCACAGCAATACAGGATTAACGGCTTTTTTGACAGGAAGGGCAGTAGAAGGTCGATCGTTGACCCAAGCGCAACACTTGAATTGGGGTATTACACACTAGGCAAGGTTGATGCGTGCGCCCATAGACAAAATAGGTTTGCTGAAAATAGCCAGGGTTGCCATCTGCGCCAAAAAAGTCACGCAAACTGCTTCCCCCAGCATTCAAGGCATCCTGCAACGTCAGCTTGATCTCGCCAACCAGTCGCTGACATTGCGCTAGCGTCAATGCCTTTGCGAGCGTTTCAGGATGTATGCCTGCCCGAAACAGCGACTCGCTGGCATAAATATTCCCCACACCAACGACCAGGTGACTATCCATCACTACCACCTTGATTGGTGAAGATCGACTACGAATAGCCGCATACAAAAACTCGCCGGTAAACACATCATCCAGCGGCTCCGGCCCAAGCACATTGAGCAACGCATGCTCATTGGGCTGCTCTCCTGCCCATAATACGGCACCAAACCTGCGCGGATCGCGCAAGCGCATGACGCGCCCATCGGCAAAATGCAGGTCAAAATGATCGTGCTTTTCAGCGGGAATATCCTGCTCGAGCAGGCACAGTCGCCCAGACATCCCCAAATGCAGAATCAGGCAACCACGCTCAAAGCGGGCAATGATGTATTTGCCGCGCCGAGTAAGCTCCAGCAATTGGCTGCCATGGAGCAACGAGGGCAAATCAGCGGGAATTGGCCAGCGCATCGCTGGCTGGCGAATGACGACTTGCGTCACGGTAGCACCCACCAAGGGCACCAAACCGCGACGCGTTACTTCAACCTCTGGTAATTCAGGCATGGCCTCTGTTTAATTACCCAGCCCCACTGGTGGGTTGAGTAGAGTAAAACCAACATCGGCAGGGAAATAATAACGCATCCCTTCATCGGGACGCCCCAGTATCAGTTGCGGCGACTCTTGCAGCTTATCAAAATTCACCTGCTTGCCATCCTTGAGCTTTACCGAAAACGAAGGATAGTTGGCCTTGCGATCTGGCGTATATGGCTCCACCGACAGCGCACGAATTTTTGTCCAATACTCGTCAAACCAGGCATTCATATCATCCTGCTTTGGTTTGGCATTAGCCACAGACATCTGCCATTTTCCATTGGTATCCATGTCAAGCTGCAGGCGCACATCTTCCCATTGCTCTAGGCGCGAGAAATCAAAGCCAACTATCTCCTCCTTCGGTTTCAGCGGGCTCTTGTCGAGCATTTCCAGCAATTGGGTGGAAGCTGTTTCCGCATATAGGCCAGAGAGAAGATAAACGCCATCCTTGTAGGCCACATATTGCTCCGCAGTCACCGGGTTATAGAGCCCAAAAATGAACTCCTCATCATTAAGCTTGATCTTGAGTCGTGGATTATCCAGACCAAACCGTGCAGGGTCTGCCGCAGAAAACTTCTCACGGCTAGTTGCAGCCACAATCGAGACAATACGCTGCACAGTCACCTGATCGGCACGAGCAGAATATGGCTGCACCAAGTACCAAAAGCCGTCCCTTTTCTCGAAAGTCACAGGCGCCTTGGCAGGGAACTCCAGGCTTAGCTTGTTGAAATCAGCCAGCTTGAGGCTGGATACTTCATATGTTGCGGCCTGCTCTTCCTGCTCCTGAGGCTTTAGATACAGGAATGCCACAATCCCTGCCACTAATAGCAGCAGCACCAGATTTACGATCCATCTTGACCTCATGCCTTGCGACGCCTCCACCAGATCACAATGCCAATTACGATCAAGCCGATAGGCAAGATGCGGCTAAAGCCAATGAAGACGAATTGTGCCAACAAATTGGCCCAGCCTTCGGATGGGATCACGATGTTCACATCCTTACGTGGCTTGGGCTGTATAGTGATCAGCCTATCGTCACCGGCCAGCCAATTGACCATGTTCAAACCCAGGTCTAGGTTGCCACCGTTGGACAGGAAAGTATTGGCAAGGAAGTTACCATTCCCCACCACGACGACGCGCTGGCCTTTTTCGCCGTACTTACGTTCCAGCGCCACTGCGATGTTGATCGGTCCAGGCAAGTCCTTCTTGTTATCAAAACTGACGTTGTCATCCACCTTGCCGGTTTCCAGCCAGCCATTGGGTGCCACTTCTACCAAGTTGGACGCACGCCAGCCATTATCAAAGGAATCCTCAGCGTGAATCATGCGCGCCTCTGGGAACAAGGTACGCAGCATGAAATTCTTGGTGATCGCATGTACGCCATATTGGTTAGCAAATGCCACCTTGGCATCCGCACCATAGCGAGTTGCAGACAAATCAACCACCATGCCTGGCGTCAGTTGCAGGCCTAGGTATTCGGCAATCGGCTGCAAGCCATGTAGATTAACCTCGTCGTCAATCAACCACAGCAAATTACCGCCTTTTTCCAGATACTGCTTGATCTTCTGTACTTCAACCTCGGTCACATCCACAGCGGGACTGGCAATCACCAACATGGAGCCATTATTTGGCACCTCTTGCGCTAGCAGCAAGTCAGGATTGGAAAGCTTGAAACCCTTCTTTTCCAGATGGCGACCAAAGTCTCCCAAGTCATGATTCTTGACGCCAATGAGGCTACGTTCACCATGCCCATCCAGGAACATGATGGCGTTCTGGTTAGTGCGTGACAGGCGCACCAGCAGGTTAGTCATGTCCTGCTCAACAAAAGCCTGCGGCGGTACGATATGCTCGGTACGCTGGTTGTACTCTACCACCAGCTCAATCTCGGCCTTCACGCCAGCTTCCTGAGTCGCCTTGGGCTCCTCGGTGGGGCTGATAAAGCTCAGGTTGATGTCCGGCTTGATACGCTTGTAGCGCTCAACGAATTTGTTGATGTACTTGCGGGTGTCATTGTCCTTGACGACGTAGGCCGTGATATTGATCGGCCCCTTCATTTCTTTCAAGACATTGACACTGCCCTCGGTCAGGGTATTGCGTCCACCCTGCGTCACGTCACGGCTCACGTGGTATTGGTAAGTCAGGAAGCCGAGCAGGAATACCAGCACCAGGAACAGCACCACGAAAAAACTGTTTTGTACGAATAATTGAAAGCGTAGTTTGCGATTGGTTTTCATAAATTCTCTCGATCAGCCACGCAAGCGATCTGCATCCAGCCTACGAATAGTCAGAGTCAGAAAAGTAACAATAAACAACAGGAAATAAGCAATATCGCGGGTATCCAGCATGCCGCGTGAAAATGGCTCAAAGTGGCGCATCAGGGAGAAGTTAGCCACCGTGTTGCTTGGATCACCAGCAAGGAAATACTCGATCAACTGCAATGCAAGCAAGGCAACAAAAGTAATGATGGCTGCAACCACCGGCTGCTGCGTGGTGCTGGAGACATAGGTTCCTAATGCACAGTAACTCGCCAACAACAGGAACAAGCCCAACAGGTTGGCCAGCAAATAGCCGAAATCAATATCCGCCCACAGGTTGAGCGAGAACACCATGGCACCGATCAGCAAGACATTGATGGAGAGGAAAGACAATAACCCTACAAACTTGCCGAGGACGATTTCAGTCAGCGACAAGGGAGCGCTGAACAGGAAAGGCAACGTTTGCTGGCGGCGTTCCTCGCTGATCAGGCGCATCGAGAGCAATGGCACCGCAAACAGCATGATAAAAGGCGCGATACCGAAAACGCTGCCGCCAACGAACTCGGTAACACCGATACGCTGGTCTGGCCGCATGGCACCTGACATAGTGAGGAAATATTGATCCACACCCATCAGGTAGAACGTGGCAAACACAAACTGCAACAGGGCAAGAATCACCCAGCCCATCGGCGAGGAAAACAAGCCCTTCAATTCTTTTCTGGCGATATTGACGATCATGAGAAATCCTTAAAACACACACTGCCTGCCATCAGGCAGCAGCTTCCTGGAATGTAAGCTGGACAAAGACCTCTTCCAGCGAGGTCTGGTCAGGATTGATCTGGAACAGGCCCCAGTTCTGGCTAACGGCAGCCTGCACCAATGCCTCCGACGGCGCTTCGCCAGGGGTATGGCGGAGTCGCAACAGATTGCCTTCCAAGGCCTCGACTGACTCCACGCCTGGAATAGCCAACAAAGCTTCGTGGGCGGGAGGCTGCTTGAGGCCCACCAACAAACGATTGCCATGGCGTTGCTGCTTGAGGATATCAATACCGCCATTGAACACAAGACTGCCTTTATGGATGATCTGCACACGATCACATACCATTTCAACTTCCGGCAAGATATGGGTAGAAAGAATCACGCTGTGCTCGCCGCCTAACTCCTTGATCAAGGCACGAATATCGCGAATCTGGATCGGATCCAGGCCCACGGTCGGCTCATCCAGGATCACCACCATCGGATTGTGAATGATAGCTTGAGCAATACCCACGCGTTGCTGATAACCCTTGGATAGGTTCTCGATCAGGCGCTGGCCCATCTCTGTCAGGCCGCAACGCTGTTTGGCAATGTCGACCGCCTTCTTGATATGCTGGCGGCTAACACGATGTAGCCGTGCTGCAATGGTCAGGAATTCATCAACAGTCAGCTCACGGTACAAGGGAGGCTGCTCGGGCAAGTAGCCAATCAACGCCTTGGCATCCTTGGGGCGCTCCATCATATCGATACCGCAAATCTTCACCGAACCATTGCTGGGAGCCAGGTTGCCCGTCAGCATCTTCATGGTGGTGGATTTGCCTGCGCCATTAGGCCCAAGAAAGCCCAGCACCTCGCCCTTATGCAGGGTAAAACTGACATCGCTGACCGCAGCACGGCTGCCATACTTACGGGTTAACTCTGAAGCCTCTACGGTAATAGTCGTCATATATGAGTGAATTATCCGGTTTTAAGGGGTGCTAAGTTAGAAAAACATCACTCGCCTGTCAAGTTTGTCTCGTCATTGCAACCCATCTGCATTGCAAGAAAACCCTGACTTAATTGAAATATCGCATTCAACATCACGCTAGCAACAATACAAAGCCAAGCACTAAATCATACAGATAGGTAAACCCCACCTGCATAGCGCAAAGTTTATAGCATCGCGCATTATGGGTGAACTTGTGTGTACTGTCACGGACTAAGAAATACGGTGAAAAATGATGCAAAACTTGCATCCACCCCATTGAAAACAAGCCCGGCAGGCCTCAATATGCTATTTAACCAATCCGCCACGAGATTTCCTTGAAAATGCCTATCAGCAAAAAGATCGTACTTGCAGTTGCCTGCGCAGCCATGTCACTAGGCATGGGAAATAGCGCAAGTGCAGCCACCAAGACAGCAAACCCTGAGCCTGCGCTCACAGGCGAGTTCGTCTACAAATACCTGATTGGCGAAATTGCTGGGCAGCGTGGGCAGTTTGACCTAGCCAGCGCATTATTCCTTGATCTTGCCCAAACTAGCCAAGACTCACGCTTAGCGGAGCGTGCTGCCAAGACTGCGGTCATGGGCAATGATGGTCGTACTGCGATTGATGCAGCCAACCTGTGGTCGCAACTGGACCCAGCCTCCACCGAGGCACACCAGGCGTTGACCCAGATGCTGATCAACACTGGCAAGCTCAATGAAGCAAAACCCCACCTGAAGGCCTTACTGGCTAATGAAGAGGGGCGCGCCAGTGGCTTCATGTTCCTCAACAACCTGCTTTCTCGCCAGCAAAACAAGACGGTGGTATTGACCCTGGTGCAGGATCTGGCGCGTGACTACCCTGACCTCCCCGAAGCTCATTTTGCCATTGCCCACGCTGCCTGGAATGCAGGCAATACCGAGCTAGCACTCAACGAACTTAACCAGGCAAACAAGCTACGCCCCGGTTGGGAAATGGCAGCACTCATGCAAGGCCAGGTTCTGCTGGGCAAGTCTCCAGCACAAGCCGTGGACTTTTACCGCAGCTTTCTTTCCCAGCATAACGATGCCAACGAGGTGCGCCTGGCTCTAGCGCGCATCCTGGCTGCGCAGAAAAAGTTTGACGAGGCCAAGAGCGAGTTCATCAAGCTCATTGAGGCGTCCAACGGCAATCCAGAAATCCTGGTCGTCGTCGGCCTGCTCTCGCTACAAGCCAATGAACTGCCTGATGCAGAGAAATACTTCAAGGATGCGCTAGGCAAGGGATTCAAGGATAAAGACCAAATCTATATTTACCTCGGGCAGATCGCGGAAAAAAACCGCAATGACGATGAGGCTCTGCAATGGTATAGCAAGGTTGCCCCTGGCGAGGTGCGCTATGTAGATGCCCAGCTTGGTGTCGCGAACATTATCTCCAAACGCGAAGGCATTGATGCAGCCATCCAGTCACTGGAAAACCTGCCAGACCTGACCGATGCGCAGCGCGCAGCCGTCGTGCACTCCCAGGCGAATGTACTCACACAGGCCAAGCGCTACCAGGAAGCATATTCCCGGCTGGAAAATGCTATCAACACGCTGCCCAACTCACCTGAACTGGTGTATGACTTTGCCATGGCAGCGGAACGCGTCAATAAAATCGACGTGATGGAACGTGAGTTGCGCAAGCTGATCAAGATGCAGCCAGAATTCTCCCAGGCCTACAACGCCCTCGGCTACTCCCTGGCTGACCGCAACGTACGCCTGGAAGAGGCAAGGGTACTCATTGAAAAAGCCCATGAATTAAGCCCCGAAGATCATTACATCCTCGACAGCCTGGGCTGGGTATATTACCGCCTGGGCAATCTGGACAAGGCCTTGGATTACCTACGCCGCGCCTACTCGCAACAACCCGATCCAGAAATTGCCGCTCACCTAGGAGAGGTACTCTGGAAACAAGGCAAACGCGATGAAGCCGTCAAGACCTGGGAAGCCGCCATTTCCGCCTTCCCAGAGAATGAAGTCCTGCTCAATACCAACAGGAAATTCAAGCGTTAAGATGCCGTTCGTTACACGCTGGTTATTGCTAGGCGCGGCATTGGCGCTGACTAGCTGTGCCAGCCTACCTCCCACCATCAGCCCAAGTACGCCTGAAATACATCAGGAACACTTGGACAGCTTGACTGGTATCGACCAATTCCAGCTCAAGGGACGTATCGGCGTGCAAACCGATACCAAGGGTTTCTCTGGCTCCACTCAGTGGCAACACACAGCAGATCAGGATACTGTCGCTTTATTTTCGCCGTTAGGAAGCCAGGCCGCCTCCATCACGCGAACGACAGAAAAGGTTAGCCTGATGACCAGCGACAATAAGTACTATGAGGCTACCGACGCCGAAACCTTGACCGAGCAAAACCTGGGCTGGCGGCTGCCCATGCGCGGACTATCCGACTGGGTGCTCGGGCGCCCGAACCAAGAAGCCGTAGAGGCCTCACAGTGGGATGATGCTGGGCGCCTGGTGAAGCTCAAACAAGATGGCTGGGAAATTGAATATAGCCAATATATTGGCGTCAACCAATATCAACTACCCACCCGCATTACCTTGCGCAATGCCAGCAGACTCACGCTCAAGCTGATCGTACAGCAATGGCAACTACCTTAGCCCAAAGCAACACTGCCTCATCATGACCTTGCAAGACTTTCAAGCTTATCCAGCACCAGCAAAAATCAACCTCTTTCTGCATATCACTGGCCGTCGACCAGATGGCTATCACCTATTGCAAAGCGTGTTCCGCCTGCTGGATTTTGGCGATACCGTACATATCCGCCCGCGTGCAGACCAGGCTATTCATCGCACAGAAGATACGCCCGGCGTACCGGAGGCTAGTGATTTATGCATTCGCGCAGCCCATCTTCTCAAACAACACACTGGCAGCCAATTAGGTGCTGACATCCATGTCACCAAACGCATCCCCATGGGTGGCGGGCTAGGTGGTGGCAGTTCTGATGCAGCCAGCGTTTTACTGGCCCTTAATCGTCTCTGGAAGCTAGACCTCAGTCGCGACGAAATGATCTCGTTGGGATTAAAACTCGGGGCGGATGTCCCTTTCTTTATTTTTGGCGAAAATGCCTGGGTGGAGGGAATAGGCGAAAAATTGACATCAATTCAATTGCCTAATACCTATTACGTGGTCATTACGCCCCGTATCCACATCTCGACCGCAGAAATTTTTGCATCAAAGCAATTGACAAGGGACACAAATCCCACGACAATAGCGGCCTTTCTGAGGGACTTGGTTCACAATGATCTCGAAACCGTAGTTAGACGGCAGTACCCGGAAGTTGAGAAATGCATAGATTGGCTCTCTCAGTTTTCCAAGGCTCGCATGAGTGGTTCTGGCGCTTCGGTATTCGCTGCATTCGATAACCAGGAAGCTGCGAAAGCTGTACTTGCAAGAATAAATGAAACGCGCGAATTGCAACAATATGCAGAGTGCGATGTCTCAGGGTTTCATGCAAAAGGTTTGGATAAACATCCATTACACAGTTTCGCCAACTGACAGAAATAACGATCAAATGGGGAGTCGCCAAGCTGGTTAAGGCACCGGATTTTGATTCCGGCATGCGAAGGTTCGAATCCTTCTTCCCCAGCCAGAATAAAAGCGTGTAACTTAAAAATTACACGCTTTTGTTTTTTGTACGTGATTTATACAAGCTATTCCTTGCGGTTTACTTTAAAGAGATAAGGATTCCAACTGTGGCCAAGGGCGACATGATGGTATTTACCGGCAACGCCAACCGTGCGCTTGCCGAAGAGGTAGTAAGTCACCTGGGCATCGAACTGGGGCGGGCCACTGTAGATCGCTTTAGCGATGGCGAAGTGATGATCGAGTTGCTGGACAATGTCCGTGGCAAGGACGTCTTCATTCTGCAATCCACCTGCATGCCAACCAATGACCACCTCATGGAAGTCATGGTCATGGTCGATGCACTACGTCGCTCATCGGCTGGTCGCATCACGGCAGCGATTCCTTATTTTGGTTATGCCCGTCAGGACAGGCGTCCACGTTCAGCACGTGTTGCCATCACCGCCAAGGTCATTGCCAACATGCTGACAACAGTAGGTGTGAATCGCCTGCTGACGATGGATTTGCATTCTGACCAGATCCAGGGCTTTTTCGATATTCCGGTAGATAACATCTACGCTACGCCTATCCTGCTAGAGGATTTGAGCCAGCAAAAGCATGACGACCTGATCGTGGTTTCACCAGATGTAGGTGGCGTGGTACGTGCCCGTGCAGCAGCCAAGCACCTTAACGTCGACCTGGCTATTATCGACAAGCGCCGCCCCAAGCCCAACGTGGCCAAGGTCATGAACATTATTGGTGATGTAGCTGGTCGCACCTGTGTGCTGATGGACGACATGGTCGATACCGCCAATACCTTGTGCGAAGCCGCCATTGCGCTCAAACAACAAGGAGCAAAGAAAGTGGTGGCCTACTGTACTCATCCAGTGCTTTCTGGCGAGGCAGTATCACGCATTACGAATTCCGAACTGGATGAAATGGTCGTCACCAACACCATTCCATTACGTCCCAATGCACAACAATCACCGAAGATTCGTGTCGTGAGTGCGGGCAAACTGTTTGCGGAAACCATACGTCGCATCAGCAATGAAGATTCAGTCAGCTCCCTGTTTGTAGATTAAACAGGAGCATGGTTCCGGCGGTTGAGCAATGCTTAACCGCCTTTTCTGTTATCTGGTCGCGGATAACAGGCAACCCCAGGGCCTATGGGCCTTTTTTAGGAGTAGTAACATGGCAATTACAATCAAAGCAACCACACGCGAAGGCAAAGGTACGGGTGCGAGCCGCCGTCTCCGTCGCGCTGGTAATGTTCCCGGTGTTGTTTACGGTGGTGAAAAAGAGGCAGTCAGCCTTGAGTTCAACCACAAGGAACTGTTCTTAGAGTTCCGTCACGAAACATTCCACGCTTCTATCCTGAGCCTGGAAGTGGACGGCAAGAAGGAGCAAGTTGTTCTGCGTGACTACCAACTGCACCCAGTACGCAATACCATTCAGCACATCGATTTCCAACGCGTTAGCGCCAGCGAAAAAGTACACGTGAAGGTGCCTTTGCACTTCATCAATGCTGACGTGGCTCCTGGTGTGAAGCTGGGTGGCGGTATCGTCTCCCACATCCTGACAGAAGCCGACGTGAGCTGCCTGCCTAAGGATCTGCCAGAGTTCATTGAAGTTGATCTCGGCAATTTGGAAGCTGGTCACTCTATCCACCTGTCCGAAATCAAGTTGCCTAAGGGCGTTGAGTTCGTACAACTGGCTCACGAAAATGATGCTGCTGTTGCATCGATCGCCAAGCCACGTGGTGGTGCAGCAAGCGATGACGCTGCTGAAGGTGACGCCGCCGCCGAATAATATCGGTGTAAATGCTTGAACGCGCGCTCTGGGCAACTAGGGCGCGCGTATTCATTTTAAAGAGTCACACACCCATGAACGGTATCCGCCTTTTTGTTGGCCTCGGCAATCCGGGCGCCCAATATGAAGACACCCGCCATAATGCAGGCTTCTGGTGGATAGACCAGGTCTGCGCCCAGACTTCCAGCAAAACCAGTCTGGAAGCCAAGTTTTTTGGCCTCAGTGGCCGGCTGAATGGCAACGCCGATACTTGGCTGCTCAAGCCTACAACCTTTATGAATGCCAGTGGTCGTGCTGTTGCAGCACTGGCACGCTTTTACAAGATTCCTGCAGAGGAAATCTTGGTGATCCATGATGAGCTTGACCTCGCACCAGGGATTGCTCGCCTGAAAAAAGGTGGAGGTCACGGTGGTCATAACGGCCTGAAGGACATCGCCGCACAACTGGGGACCAATGATTTTTGGCGCCTGCGCCTTGGTGTCGGCCACCCCGGTGATCGTAGCGCCGTCGTCAATTATGTCTTGCATGCGCCGCTGCGTGATGAAATGCAGCAGATAGAATACGCCATGGATGACAGCACGCTCATATTGCCGCAGCTACTGGAAGGCAGGTTTGAAGAAGCCATGCTCAAGCTCCACACAAAAACCAAACAGAATTAACCTTTAATCAAGAACAGGCAGATCATCATGAAATGCGGAATTGTTGGCCTACCCAACGTAGGAAAATCCACCCTCTTCAATGCGATTACCCGCGCAGGCATCGAGGCCGCCAATTACCCGTTCTGTACCATAGAACCGAATGTTGGCATCGTCGAAGTGCCTGACCCGCGCCTCAAGCCGCTAATCGAGATCGTCAACCCACAGAAAATCCAGCCTGCAATTGTCGAGTTTGTGGATATTGCCGGCTTGGTGGCAGGCGCATCCAAGGGTGAAGGCTTGGGCAATAAATTCCTCGCCAATATCCGTGAAACCGATGCCATCGCCCACGTGGTTCGCTGCTTTGATGATGGCAATATCGTGCACGTTGCGGGCAAGGTTGATCCGCTGGCGGATGTTGAAACCATCAACACCGAGCTGGCACTTGCCGACATGGAAACCGTGGAAAAAACCCTGCAACGTGAGAGCAAGAAAGCCAAGTCTGGTGACAAGGAAGCGATTGCTCTCTGCGCCGTGCTGGAAAAGATACAAAAACACCTTGATCAAGGTAGTCCGGTACGCACCCTGGGCCTGGATGAAGATCAACTGAGGCTGATCAAGCCGTTGTGCCTAATTACGGTGAAGCCTGTGATGTATCTTGCCAATGTGGATGAAGGCGGCTTTGAGAATAATCCATTGTTGGATAAGGTCGTAGCACTTGGCCAGCAGGAAGGCGCTCCTGTCGTAGCGATCTGCGCCAAGATCGAGAGTGAAATTGCCGACCTCGAAGATGAAGACAAGGCGATGTTCCTATCCGAACTAGGTCTGGAAGAGCCTGGGTTGGATCGAGTCATCCGCGCAGCTTACGACTTGCTTGGCCTGCAAACCTATTTCACCGCTGGCGTGAAAGAAGTACGTGCCTGGACTGTGCGCAAAGGGTCTACTGCCCCGCAAGCCGCCGGCGTCATCCACACCGATTTCGAGCGCGGCTTTATTCGTGCAGAAGTGATCGCTTATGACGAATACGTTAAGCACAAGGGAGAAAAAGGCTCACAGGAAGCAGGCAAGATGCGCCTCGAAGGCAAAGACTACATCGTGCAAGATGGCGATGTAATGCACTTCCGCTTCAACGTCTAAACTTCACACTTAGGGTATTGACGCATATATGCGCCAATACCCTTTCAATGCCTCAATCTCAGTGCACCCGCAGCATGGATTACAATAAATAATTCCCTGCCACTGATGCCAAATTAGGCATAATTCAAGGTACCCCTTACCCCTAATAGGATCATGCAATGGCCTTGTGCGCCAAGTCAGGACGTTGGCATTCTGCCTGCTTATGCTTGGCCTATTTATATTTGTCTATTGTAATCATGACGCTACCGTCTTCTGCGTTAGCAAGCGAACGTTGCTCGTCATGGCCACTCTGGCAAGCCTACTGGTCACACTTTGTCCAAGATGATGGTCGGGTGATTGATCACGGGGAAGTGGCAGAACCTTCCTACTCCGAAGGACAGGCCTATACCTTGTTTTTCACCCTGGTGAATAATGATCGCCCCAAGTTCGACTTAATACTCGGCTGGATAGAGCGAGAAATGGCGCAGAACGATCTTAGCCGTCACTTACCAGCCTGGAAATGGGGACACCGTCAGGGTAATGATTGGGGAGTCATGGATAGCAACCCAGCCAGCGACGCTGACATGTGGCTGGCATATACCCTATTAGAAGCTGGCAATCTGTGGCATGCCCCTGAATACACAACACTTGGCCAAGCGGTACTGCAAAATATCAAGCAACATGAACTCACGTATTTGCCGGATGCAGGTGTCATGCTATCCCCTGGGGCGGCAGGATTTAATGAGGTTGAAATGTGGCGCTTCAATCCTAGCTATCTGCCACTACACCAGCTACGCTACTTCTCATTACAAGATCAAGCTGGCCCTTGGGATAGTATCCGCAAACACTCAATCACGATGATCAATACTATTAGCCCACATGGCTTTGTGCCCGATTGGGCAGCTTATCATCGTGCTAGTGGATGGGGTGAAGACAAAATCAAGGGTACAACGGGCAGTTTTGACGCAATCCGTGTATATCTCTGGGCAGGCATGTTGCATGACAGCGATAAAGCTAAGTCCACGCTATTAGGCAAACTGAAAGGCATGCAGCATCACCTGCAGACACGCGAAAAGCCGCCACTCACCGTTGATGCCATCACCGGCAATACTGCAGGCGAGGGGCCAATTGGTTTTTCTGCAGCCTTGCTACCCTATTTGCGATCGCTAAAACAAGAAAAACTGCTACAAACACAACGCCAGTATCTAGAGGCCGCTAATACCAATCAGCTTTTCGGCACTCCGCCCCGCTATTATGATCAGGTACTCGTATTATTTGGGCAAGGATGGCTGGAGCAGCGCTATGCATTCAATCCGGATGGTGGGCTGGAAACAGATTGGACTAAAGGCTGTCGCTAAAATTGCTTGGAGACTCCAAAGCCAATATAAGCCGAACTGGAATTATCACGTGACTCAGCATTTCCACCACTAGCTTCCACACCCCATCCATTCTTGAGATAAGTCACGACATAAAGACCTTGTTGCTTGACGCGGAAATTTTCCCCCTCTTGGTAAATTCCTTCTATACCAAACTTCCAATCCCAACGTGGCTTGTAACCCAGACGTAATCGAGCAAAGCTAGTTTCAGCGTTCTTTTTTGCGAATGCGTGGCTAGCAATCAGATCCGTTTCAATATGCTCTGTAATGTCATAGCGTGCCTGTAATTGCGGAGAGAATACTAAGACCTTGCCTTCCGGCTCCTCCCCAGCGACATTTGGGCTGAGACGAAAATCACGATATCCCACCGAGGCAGAAATATTCACGCCATAAGACTTTCCAGCCCAGGCATAACCAAAACCAGTCTCAATCCCTGGAGCCTTGGCCTTGAGCTGGGTTGGCTGCCCGTTATAGCTGGTGTCATACTCATAGGTCAGCCAACTGGCAATCGTCCGATTAAACCAACCCTGCCCCAACTTCCCCCCAAGTATGGGCGTAATTAATCCAGCATAGGTATAGGAGTTGTGCTCCGCGCGCTGGAACCCTCCGATAAACAGCGGGTCATCATCTTTAGCAAATACCTCTAGAGGAAGACTCAAGTAAAAAGCGGTTGTCGCGATCGAAAGAATTACGTTCTTCATAGCGTCCTTACTTATGTTCAATCTGCATGATGACGTGCTTGATATGCATCAAGTGCACGATGTGTAATGAAAATGATCACCCCTATGATCAGTAATAGGGCAAACAGGGCCAGCCATGGATACTGTGATACCCATATGCCCAAACCTCCTCGCAAGCCGTAAGCAGAGAAAGGCGCATCTTCAAATGATACAGAAGTCACCTTTTCACTCTCTGGCTCCCAGAAGGCCAATCTCCCTTTCAATTGGGCCCATTGACCATACCCAATCAATGTAGCCACACCTTGCTTGAGAGTAGCTGAAGTATCCGCAGAAAGGACTGTAACCACATTACCATCTATCACCTTAGTTGCGGCAAAACTGTAACGGCTCAACGGGCCAGACAGTGCTACATCTGCACTGGTATATTTAGCGGGGGGTGTATTGCGGATTCCCATTGTTTCCAAGGTTGACCGCAACCATTCGTTACCCTCGCGTACCTCCAGCGTGGCAGATTGAATAATTGGTACATCCACTGCAATACTTGCAGGGAAATCAACGCCAACCTTATTCGCTACATCGGCAGGCAATTGCTTATAAGCGCCTACCCAATACTGATGCTTCATCTCAGGTGCAGCCCCAACACCAAACCAGATATTCATCAAGGGACGACGGAACACCTGTGTCAGTTTGGCAACTAATGTCAGGCCAGCGCTCAAAGTATCGGCACTCCCATCTGTCATTTGGATTGCAATTCCCTTACCCAAGGGGCCTTCGGTATAAATACTGCCAGCACCAGATAACAAGGCTAGGTCAGACTCACGCAACTCGTCTCCGCCAAACTTCTGTAAGGTAGTGTCTTCATAAATTGTTAGTGCCAGATTACCGTCATAACTCGGCTGGCACTTCCCTCCGTTACTGACAGGTACCAACACTGGCTTGAACTGTATCGTATTCCAGCCAGGATTAAGTGCGCCTGCGGGGATAGTCACGGCATAATTCTCATAAATACCACCACGCGGATTATTGAGAGGGATGGCTCCCTGCATGACGCCATTGCTGATGATGTTCAGCGATGATTGACCAGACATACCACTAGCATAGGTCAAATGTACCCGCGCCTGCATCCGGCCCTGCCAACTATTGTTCCAGACACGCAAGCTCGGGCCATCACTATCCTGGCCACTGTAAGTAGTCGTCTTATAATTGAGAGCACGTAAAGGGAAAGCGCCGCTAGAGGCCAGCGGAAGATCAAAGCGTTTTTCCAGCGCACGTGATGGAGGCATTTTAAGCTTATCTATGCTGACCCAGGCATGATCCGGCCAAGGCATGCCACGCAGGGCAAACGCCGTTGCCAGCTTTTTAAGATCCTTGTCATCATTTGCAGCAAGAATCACGACCTGACGCGTCGAATCTCCTGGCAAAGTACGCACCGCAATCACCGGTTTGTCGTGCTGACTAATGCCCAAATCTTGCAAGTAAGATCCCAACTGGCCAAAGCTCCCCATGACAATCACTGCACGGCTATCCTCAGGAATGTGGGAGGCAAGACGGTGCAGCTCTACAGGATAAACATCATGATTAATCCGCACCGGCACAAAATCGTAATATCCAGCTACACCTTGCGCTAAAAGCCCCATGACGGAAATTTCATCACGACTCGGCTTCGTAGCCGTCATCAGTGTCACTGTGGGGCGATCATGCCAGTTGGCTTTGCTGAAAATATCGCCTAAGCGACTCAAACTGCTTGTGACTGCCCTAGGGGTGGCATTGATCGTGAAACCCGACTGTTCTAGGTTGACCTGCGTCCAAAGCTGAGGCGCACGCGGATACTCACAGGATTCGGTGTAGTGTTGATTCGCTTGCAATACAAAGTCATTAAAGCCACTCTTGAGCTTATCCGCAGGAATGTTAAGCACCACATCAAAATGATGGCCCTCATATTGCAAAGGATATTGTTGAATCGCTTCCCCATTCAGATAGACCACCAACTGAGAACTGGCAATCAAACTACTTGAGACATTCCCCCGCAAGCGCAACTCCACGTCCTTCGCCTGCCATGCAGGCGGTACAGGCAGGGAAAATGTTAGCTGAGCACGCTCTCCCTGCAAGTTACTGATCTTGCCACTGCCAATCAGCTTAGCTAATGAAAAGTGAAACTCACCCGCATGCGTCGCCACCCCATTACTTTCTGCAGTAGGCGCATGTTGCTGAACCATCTCATCGGCCCATAACGGCATAATCAACAGTTGATATGAGAGGCCAAGCAAGACAAGAAACTTAAACAGGGATCGCATCCGCATCATCTTTCCTTATTTTTAATGTCTGGATTGATTTCGTTTCAAGAACAATTGCGTAATCAAATACCGTACATGCCCTATGCCGTGGACAAAACCAAATCTCAAGAGATATAGAAAAGCACGAAAAATGCTACGCCCCTGATGACGATCTTGGTTATTACGCATTAATTGATCACTGTCTCCAAAGGCCATGTCAATGGCAACTCGCTCATCTGCAACTGATGCGAACTGATAATACAAACCCACGCCCATGCTAGAGGGAGAAACCGTAAATATAGACATGACCTTGGCGCTTAATCGCACCCCACGCTGTGGTAAATCCAAGGCGACAACATCACCAAGATTAAGCTGCACATGAGGGTATATCGCCCTATCCACCCTCAGCCCCATGCCAGAGGCTGATGCGTTAATTGTCGCCGCAGGAATAGTGTTGCCCTCCACATCCTGCACCAAGAGATTTTCTTGATGAGGTACTCGCGGCTCGCTACGTAATTGGCGCTTCTCATGCAAAATACCCAGAACGCCCATGAGAAAAATAAAGTCCAGAATGGCCCAGAACATCACAAATGCGATGGCCCCTTCGCCCCAGGACTCTTGCTGGTAACGAATTACGCCACACACTAATGCCACGATGTTAAAAGCCAACAAAAAATAAAATGGCTTAGCTAATCTGGAAATAAAATCCTGATCTAGCACCTCACCTTTAGGTGTTACCTGGAATGATGGGGAGCGTGGGTTTTTTAAGACCTCCCAGATACCGCGAGAAATGTAGACAGATTGAATAATTTCATAAAGCTGGGACATGAAAGGCCAACGAACACGACCATAAAAATACTGCGTAGAAATCAGTGAGGCGATCAATGCCGGTCCGGCGTAACTGATCAGGTTAATTGCGGTGGCATCGCAAAGATTGACATGAAACACAAGAAACATGGGCGGCGCCAATAACATAATGAATCGCGAGCTGGCAAAACCCCAGAAGAAAGTAAAGTTGGTGTAGAGCAACCGATGCTCCAGCTTCAGGCTCGGCTGGCGCCAAGGATTTTTAAGCAGGAAAATCTGAAACATTCCCTGCCCCCAGCGCACCCTCTGTAGGATGAAACCGGTATAGGTTTCTGGTTGTAGCCCTGACACCATGGGCCTGTTGAGATAAGCAGTTTTATAACCCAGACTTAAAGCATCAATTGTCGTTTCAGCGTCTTCCGTAATGGTCTGGCCAGAAATCCCACCCAGCTCGTTGATGACTGAACGACGCAACACAGCGGCAGATCCACAGAAAAATGAAGTACCCCAGAAATCCAGACCGGGCTGCATCACGTCATAAAATAACTCGTTCTCGGCAGGAGAGCTTTCGTAGGTATTCAGGTTTTTTTCTATTGGATCAGGGCTAACGAAATTGTGCGGAGTCTGCACAAGGAAAAGCTTGGGATCTGCAATGAAGAAACCTACTGTTTTTTCCAAAAAGTCCCGGGTAGGTATATGGTCGCAATCCAAAATAACCAGTAGCGCACCATCGGTATGAGCTAATGCGCTATTAATATTGCCAGCCTTGGCATGAAGATTACCCGCACGAGTAATGTAGTGAGCGTCGAGCTCGCGCGCCATTTCCTGCAATTCCTCAGCACGCTGACATGCAGCATTTGCCTTGCTAGCATCCGCATCATAGCGTTTCTGCTCAGTCCCTCCATCATCCAGAATATAGACATGTAGCTTTTCAGCTGGATAGTGCATTTGGGTAGCTGCAATCACCGTCGTGCGAAGAATCGAAGGAGCTTCGTTATAGGTGGGTATATATATATCAACATGCGGCAACTGCGAGGCATCGCTCGGCAGCGGCAAGGCAGTACGGTTGTATGGTCGGCTATTGATAAAGAAGCCAAACAAGGTATTGATGAGGCTATAGGCTTCTGCGATAAATAGCAGCAAACCCGCGATCATGGAAACCATCCCCCATTGTGTTGGCAATGTTTCTGTCGCACGCCAATACATATAGCGCAACAATAAAAACATGCAAATATAGATCATCAGCAAGCGAATGATTGCTCGCTGGCTTTCAGTATGGGGAAGTCGGGAACAGGTATAAACCAGGCATAACAGAAAAAGCGAAAAAACCGAGATTAGTAGCTGGACACTATATGTCGTCCGCAAAATGCACAGGAATAGGAATCCCGCCATTCCAACCAGCCACAGCAATGTCAAATTATTGTTATGGTTTACCCGCAATGCGCATTCCTATAAAGATAGCGGAAGATAGTACAGCTTGATACACCATCTGAAACCACTCCAGAATGCGCCTACGCCGACACACGCTGTAAGGAACTTACTCGTCAATATTTTGCATAAAATTGAAAAATATTGCAAATATGAAAAATAAACTCCTTACATACCCCGTCTTACCGCGATATCCTCCAGCCATCGCGCTCAATTTGTTAGTTGAATCACGCTAATCCGGCCATCCGGCTCCAAACGCATTTCCTTGACTTGCGCCAAGCTTTCCAAGCCTTCCTCACGCATTTTTGACATGAGCTCGTCCTTGGTAATCCATTCACGCCGAAGATTACGCCATTGTATGTCGCCGTTGCGCACCAGCAGCATACTGGCACTTTCGGTAAAACGACGTATCAATGGAAAACGGTACCCCAGATAATCGAACAGCAAATTCCAGATAAGCAATGTCATCACGAGCAACGCACCGTCGAAGAATGTCTTGGCATCGCCGCTCATAGCATTCTGCGCCGCATCAGCCACAATCACGACAAATAGAAAATCACCAATCCCCAGATTGCCAACATCTCGTCGCAAGACAAAACGGAAGATAAAAAACAACAACCAGAAGACCAATGTACCCCGCAAGATGATCTCCCAAGGCGAAATGCTGAAAGTGAACAATTCCATTGCAATCTTTCAAGACGGTGTGTTGCCGCCATCTTATAGCCGTGATCATTCCGTCCTTTGTAGTCCCAAATCGCAAAGCATTGTAGGAGAAAGTAGGAAAATGGCTTGATGCCAACGTGTGACTCGGCCCCTTGTCGCCTTCACTCCTACACAATGATCAGCCATGTCTGATTCACAAACATGGTCGTTTGACACGATTATGCGAACTCCATATCTAATGGAGTTCAATATGACCTCTCAATTATGGCTAAGAAAGCATTTTCTTCATCTGCTCGCCATATCCTTGCTTGCGGCGCCTATGCTAGTGCTGCACGACGCAGCTGCAACTGAGGCGCTGTCATCCAAGGACCAAGGCTATTTGAAAGATATTACTCGTCTAGAAATCCTGCAAACCGAAGCTAGCGAAATGGCAGTACTTAAATCGGGAAATGAACAGGTGCGTGACTTCGCACGCGAAATGATCAAAACACAATCACAACTAGGTGAGGCAATCAGGCAATTAGCCAACCAGAAACGTGCAGATTTGCCGAAAGAACCGTCCCTCTGGCAAAAAGCCAAGTTCAGAAGCCTATCCTCAAAAGAAGGGAGTGAGTTTGATCTAGGCTATGCCAAAACTATTGGAGTGAAATCCCAAGAAAATATCGTCAAGCTGCTAGGCAAAATTGCTGAGCGTACTGAAGACCCAGATATCAAGGCCTTCGCCCTTCAACACTTATCCTCAGCAACAAACTCATTAGAAACTGGTAAAGCTTTGCTTGCGGTCATCAAGGCAACAGAAAGCGACTAACACGCCTACAAGGTTGAGTTTTCTGACATGGATATAAGACACTGGCTTATAACAGCACGCTCTGCCACCACCAATAATAAACATACTTTCCTTTCCATTGGAAAGAGCAGTGGTCACATTCACTGCTTGATTCCATTACATCATCATGGAGATTTATTATGGTCCAGACTGCAAACCCACGCGGCTTTGCCGCAATGAGTCCTGAAAAACAACGTCAGATTGCCAGCATGGGAGGTAAAGCTGCCCATGCCAAAGGTACAGCCCACGAATTTGACTCGGCCTCTGCCCGCTTGGCAGGCCGCAAAGGAGGCCAAGCTGCCCACGCAAAAGGCACTGCCCATCAATTCACGTCAAGCGAGGCCCGTGCTGCTGGCCGTAAAGGTGGTCGCCGGAGCTCATAGCAGCGCTAACAGCTAATTTATGTCATAAAAAAGCCAGGCCTGTTAGTCACTCAGGCCTGGCTTTTTTACTGCATACATTTACACCGGCCCGTATCCCAGAAAAAAAGCATAATGCTGAGCATAAAGTTCACTGCCTTTATCCAGGATAGATTTGTAAACACGTGCCGCCTTTAGACTCTCTTGGGTATAGTGCACAACCGGAGACAAGAGTCGAATGATGTAATCCATCACATCTTCTTGAGTATTATCAACCTCATGGTGGCTAGATTGCGCAGCTGTTATATGAGTAATAGGGCTCGAAGCCATGACCACAGCTGGCATATCGGTATATCGCAGACGTTTGACATACTCTTGGCTGGAATCTATCCAATCCAACAGGATTTGCTGCTGATAAGCGTCCCAAGGCAAGCAATGTCCACGCTCCAGCACTTGCCATAAGCGTGTTTTCCCTTTTACATCGGCCTGCATCCAGCCTTCATGACACAACTGCTGCAACAGCAAGGGCAGTGGCAAACTATCTGGCCACCGGCCCCGAATACCCCGCTCCATACAGTCAATACGATAGGCGCGCTCAATATGCACGGCATAAGGCTGGATCACGCCAAGAAAAGCTTGCTGTAAATCAAACGATGCCACAATTTCGGGAATGCCCAAACCCAACTGATGTAACTTATAGCCATTGGCTACACGCTGCAGCAAAGTATGCTGATCTTTCTGGGTTGCAGCCTCATCAAGCAACGCGCATAACAGCTTGATAGTAGCCACCACACAAGCATCATCTTCGGTCGCCTGCAAAGTAAAATAATGCGGTTGCACGCCCATTTCGCTGAGCTCATATGCAGCAATCAACATCGGTAGCGAAACCTGCTCGTACCCCAAGTTAAACCCAATGATTTCCGGCAGGTAATCATCGACATGATGCCCCAATGCCAGTCTGATCGCACCCTGCACATAGTACTGGTCAGCCATCCCGCGCCAATCTGAACAACCATTCTGATCCAGTAATTGCTGATACAAACTCACCTGATTACTGGACTCATCACCGTCTCCTAGGTTTCTGAGATAAAACCTGCACAACGGTGCAAACTTGGCTTCGCGCCAATGTTTGAGACAACCATATAGCCATGCTCCCTCCACCATTCGGCTTGGAGCCATAGACTGCAAGAAATGTAATGCATGGGATTTACCAGAAAAATATCGAGGCTGATGCCCTGCATGTCGATCAGCCAAATAGGCCCGATAATCCATTCTAACTCGCAAGCAACGCTGCTCCAGCCATGTTGGCAATGCCGTCATATCGTTAGGCAAACCACTATGCAGTAACGATGCCTCGGCAATTTTTTCATCCAGAAATGCACGAGCTTGCTCGAGTACCGCTTCAATACCAGTCGGCTGAGATAGCGCATGAAACAAGTCCCGAGCAGGAGTGGCAATTGTCGAGGGATGTGGTAACTGACTTCGCCGCCATACAATTGAGGAGACATCGCGCCTAAAGACTAAGCTTGGAACAGCGCCAGCTAAGGAGCCGCGCCCCTGTATAACTTCCTTCATGATGCACCCCCATATAGAACATCAGCGACAATGAGGCATTATCTGGAAATTAACATAAACCTGCCGTCAGACAGCTTCCCCGACTTTCGTAGGAAAATCATCACAACTCAAGAAAAAACAAAAAATACACATTAACTTCATACAGTTAAATTCAAACATGAAAAACTCCCGATCCAATCAGGACTCTTGTTCTAGCGCTCCCTCATTTATCCACACCAAGAAAACGCATATTGGCTTTGACATTGAGCAAACAAGAAAATAGAATAGCGGGCTTGGTTTAATCAGCCTTAGATGATGGTGATGTAGCTCAGCTGGTTAGAGCACAGGATTCATAATCCTGGGGTCGAGGGTTCAAGTCCCCCCATCACCACCAAACACCTATCAGGGATGATTAGCCAAATAATAGAGAACCCGCTTCAGGCGGGTTTTTTATTGTCATCAATTTATCAATATAGCCCATATTTTCAGACCTCCTGCACTACTTCATCATGCAGACAAGCTGTTCTATGTGCAAAAAACCTCCGTGCAATGCACGGTTAAAATAGCCCATAACAGATAAGTATGATGTCTCGATACAAAATCCTAACAATTCACACATAACTGTCATATTTCAACTAAATCAATCAGTCTTTTTCAACTGTTTAATTTGACACTTTGTGATAGCCTATTTCCCATCAAACTGTACAATCAGGTGAAACAGCATGCAGCAATTATTTTTAGTAGCCATTGGTGGAGCCATTGGCTCTATTGCCCGACTCAAGCTTGCTGGATTCATGATGAATCAGGCAACTGACTGGAAATTTCCGCTAGGTACTTTCACTGTTAATATTCTAGGCTGCTTTGTGATTGGTGCTCTCGCAGGCCTAGCGGATAAATACGATTTATTTTCACCTGATTGGAAGCTTTTTTTGTTCACTGGATTGCTGGGCGGGTTTACTACATTTTCTGCTTTTGGCTTAGAAACTATGATGCTTCTCAGAAGTGGAGATATCATGACTGCCCTACTTTATGTATTACTCAGCGTTATCATTGGTGTTGTACTAATGTATGGCAGTTTTATGATTTTCCGCCATCTCTTTTGAAGTTAATCATTGTTTTATTTTTGGATTTAATTTGAATATAATGCAAATCCATAGTGCATCATTAATGCCTTTAATACATTCATCTCCATTTACTCCCACACCCTTAATCACAGGATCTACACATGGCAAACATTGATACAAAAAGAGAAAAACTGAAGCAAAAGATTTCTGCATTGACCGAACAACTGGAAGCTCTCGAACAAAAGCCTGTAGAGTTGAATCGTCAAAGTGAAGGCATGCCAGAACTGATTGCAGCATTTGATGCAGTTGTCAAAACTCATAAGGTCGCAGCAGTGGACGTATTTGAAGTACTGCTCAAGGCAAAAAGAACTGGTATGACATTATCCAAGAAAGTGTAATGCCAGATTGTTGCAATAAAAAAGGCGGACTAGTTTCCGCCTTTTTTATTGCCTTGTTTACAACAACCAGTCGATAGGCATCACAGATAATACCCGGACAAAAAGTCGTTGTAGCCAGCTAGTGCCAGGATCAACATCATATCGTTGCTCCACGCCATCCTGATATGAAACCCAGTACAACCGATTATTTTCATCCAAGCGCACTTCATAAGCATTTTCGGGTATACCTGACTTGAATGCATTTTCCACTTGCTCAGCCAAGCTAGGGCTTTCAATAATAAACCCTAGCTCGGTGTTAAGTCTTGCAGAGCGTGGATCAAAATTGAATGATCCGATAAAAACATGGGAGCGATCAATCGTGAAGGTCTTGGCATGCAAGCTGGAGCCTGAGCTACCAAATGGCCCCAAATAATCCTTCATATGGCTAGTGCCTGCTTGACGACGCGTTTCATATAGCTGGATACCAGCTTGCAACAATGGTTTACGCCACTTGGCATAACCTGCATGCACTGCTGCCACATCGGTAGATTCAAGTGCATTGGTCAAAATACGTATCTTGATTCCTCGTCCAGCCAGGCGGGAGAATCCATTGACGCCTGTCTGGGTTGGCACAAAATAAGGGGAGACAAGGTCTACACTTTCTCGCGGATTACGCAGAATACGCGCCAAATCAAAAATCATCAGGTCTCGATCTGCGACTTCACCTGTGACCTTCTCTGGACTGTCACTCAGCAACTCGACCTTGGCCCAGTCAAATGCATGTTGCCCATCAATAAAATCGTGAATAAATTGACTGTCTTTTAGCGCTTTCAGATAGCCTTGCCCAGTAACAGTTTTTTCCGCCTGCCCTGCTGCGTCACTCAATCTTTGCAACTCATCGTCATTCGGGACATGAATCAATGCACTCAACGGATAGGCGGCAGCACTTGCCCAATAACGATCAAAATCCCGCGAAGTATCGTCCACTACCGCACCAATCGCCATCACATCAAGGTCTGCAAATAGCACGCCATCAGTTGCGCCAAAATACTCATCACCTACATTACGACCACCAATAATGGTCACCATGTTGTCGGCAATAAAGGATTTATTGTGCATACGGCGATTAAGCCGCGAAAAATCGAAGAGAAACCCCAGCTTCTTGAATGTACGAAACGGAAACGGGTTAAACAAGCGAATTTCCATATTAGGATGCTGGTTGAGTGCTGCCAGCCTGGCGTCCAGTGCCCGCCCCTCAATTCCATTATCGTCCAGCAGCAAGCGCACTCTCACGCCTCGCTCGGCGGCTTTGCGCAAAGCTTCCAGAAACAAGATGCCGGTATTGTCATTGCGCCAGATGTAATACTGCACATCCAAGGTTTTTTGCGCAGAATGAGTTAACAACATGCGGGCAGCGAAAGCACTATAGGCATCCAGCAAAGGCATGATGCCCGATTGCCCAGGATGTGCAGCCTTCAGTGGCTGCATGGTCTGGCCCAGCTTGGTGGCCACAACCTCTTCGGGGTTTAGCGCGACAGAGGGTGGTTTATCGCTATCACGCACATGTGGCAAGCCACAGGCTAGCAAGGGCATGATAAGCACTAGCATGATGATGCGCTGATACCAAGTAAGTCCTCCTCGTAACAAACTGCGTATGCCGGGTTTATTCAAGAAGCCCATCATGCTGCCGTCTTTTTCATGTTCTGCTTATCTTTCAAGAGTCATCAGGAGAGTGATGCTGTGTGCTGTGACACATCAAAATATTGCAGGTTCTGTGGATTTTCTGCTACGCGAAATACTTCCTTATCGGGAAAAATGGAACAATCCAGCCAAGTTATAATCCATGCATAATACCAACAACAGCAATCTATTATTGATGAACAAGGAGAAGCACATGGTGACCAACCCACCCCAACAAAAAGGTTCGCGCATCTGGCTTTGGTTATTTATTTTTGTCTTTGTCGGTGCAGTGCTGCTTTACTATATATTTGGTACGCCTGCAGCGCCTGATAGCTTGGAGCAAAGAAATGATCGCGCAACGATTGAGGATTGCTGGAAACGTCACGCAAACTCGGCACTATCGCCCACTGAGCTCAAATATGTCGCCGAGGCTTGCGAGTTTATGGAAAATGAATTTTTGCTGAAATATCGGCAGAACCCTTGACTCCAAGCACTAGCCCATAAAAAATAAAAAAGACTTTCAATTCAATATATCGGGGACTCTCAAGAATGGCGGGGTAAGCCATTCACCTGGAACAAGCAATCCAGGATAATAAGAAGAGATAACTATCATGCCCGGTGCATTTGCCCACCTCACTCTCATCAACCACTTGCGGGAAACACCAAGGCTAGAAACGGCTCTTGGTTTCCCGCGCCAGGCTATTCCTTGGCTATTGCGACATTTCAAGTTTGCCGAGCTTGGCGCAGTTAGCCCAGACTATCCTTACCTCGCCATTCGCGATGCATCTTCGCTAGCCTGGGCAGATAACATGCACTACCTACGCACTGGCGAAATCATTCATGCCGGTATCGATATCGTTAGACAATGGCAAGGCATGCAACGGGAAAAGGGAATGGCCTGGTTACTAGGTTATGTGTCGCATGTGATCATGGATGTCACCATCCACCCAGTGGTAGAGCTTAAAGTTGGGCCTTATGCTGCCAATAAGCGCCATCATCGGCAATGTGAAATGCATCAGGATGCCTATATCTTTCAACGCCTGAACTTGGGAGGCATCGGCTTATCCGAACACTTATCGTCGGGCATCTGGGCTTGCCGTGAGCCCGGAACCAAAATGCTGGATAAGGATATTCATGCTTTATGGTTAGGGATGCTGCAACGAACTTATCCGCAAGCCTACGCGGATAATCCTCCTGTTATTCACAAGTGGCACCAACGCTTCAACCGCATGGTAAATAAAATTGCGGAGGAAGGTAATCGCCTCATGCCTTTTGCACGCCATCTTGGAGTACGTGCAGACCTAACCTATCCCAACCCCAATGAGGTTGACCAGCAATACATCAAACAATTACAGACTCCTGGCGCACGCATGGATTATGACGTCCTGTTCGACCATGCTCTGCGCAATACGATGCAAATATGGACAGTGGTTGCCAATGCCGTTATAAATCAAGATGATACTTACAAAACCGTGGTACGCAACTGGAACCTTGATACCGGAAAGGACGAGCATGACCAATTCGGCTTTTGGCCATAAGCTTACTTTATATTTTTTGGTCAGCTCTCTGATGCTGACTAGCGGATGTAGCGCAATTCGTACCACGCATGAGGAGTCTATGCTCATGGAGGCCTCCCTCCTGACCAAGCTTAGCAGTGCTGTAGAAGCCACCGTCAGATATGAACCTGATGTTAACACCTTGAGTGAAGTAGAAATCCTGCAACAGGCCACAGCCCATGACCCCACATTACTCCACTCGTTTCAGCATCGCCTATTACGAGTGAAAGTCGAAGATCAACATGCCCTGGTACTTGTCTGTACCAAAGATGGCCATCAGGGACTAATTGAGGATGCTGGATGCAGCGCCGCGGCAGATAAGCATTTATGGATGTCTTCCTCAGCCCCCTGTGAGTTTACCCTGCAAGTCACTGAGGTATGTCTATCACCACCCTCACCTCGCTAGGTACGTGGTTGGCAGGGAGTATCGATTTTGTAACAATAGATGCAGGCGAAACATACCGCCAGCACTGCATAAATACTGCTCGTTAATTATTTCGGGGAATTATTTGGAAAGAATGCATCATGGAAAGAATTCCAATATTGCAAGCACAGGTCGAAGCGATGGCGCTGCAGTTGAATCAACGTACGTTGGAAAGCCTTGAATACCGCATCCTCATGAAAGCGGTAGTAGAGTCGCACCCCGACAAGGCTGCGCTGTCAACTTGCATTCAAGAACAGCGCGAGAAACTAGTGGAACAAGGCGTGATTGGCAATATCGTGGATGGAGACCGCGAATATCTCAACCAATACATAGAAAAGTGGCTTAGCCTCTGCCAGCAGTAGGTGACTCAAGTCCCGGTTACCTGATTAAAGTAAACCCTGGCATATTTACCAACTGCATCAGTAATAGGAACAGCCACCACCTGATAATCGTTTCCAGCATAATGTAGCGCCTCCTCGACGATAGGCTGAAAGTCATCAAGAGCTCCCTCACTTGAGTCCCGCGGTGTGATAACGAAACCATTCAACGCCATTTCCACCTCATGATGAGGAGAAGGCGTTTTCAGCTTGGTAATTAGGCTTTCCATGTCGATTGAATATTATTTTTCCACATATTCTGATACAGCCTCTATAGTCACGGCCTCCTTGGCTAGATCGGGACACTCCAACTCAAATTGACTCTTGCCTATACGATAGGCTTCCTCAATGTTGGAGGCATTCACTTGATTGCGCCATACAGGCGGTCCTCCAGCTTGATCTTGACTCCTGGAGCGCACATTCACCATAAACAATCCCATCGCACACCCCCTACCTAATACCGTGATGAGAATCCAACACGATCAGTCATCTGTCGGTGCCAACTGTCTCCCGACAGTTTACGAGACTCCAAGATCTGACGGTAACGCTCCAGATCTTCAACAATTTTGCGCTCCAATATGCCAGTAATATCACTGGCGACTTCATCACCGCGATCCTCGCATTCATACTCAATCTGCAGGCGCACACGGGTAGAGTGAGGCTCCACCTGCAGGAAAGACACGACACCTTCATTATGTACGCCAGAGACACTACGCCAGGCAATATAGTCATCTAGCACCTGCTCAACAATTTCCGCTTCCCACTCAACAGCATGCCCATCTGCCTGAGCAAGCCACCATACATGCCTGTCATCTAATTGCTTGACGTTAATCACGCTCTGCATGAAATAGGGAAAGGTTTCAAACTGGGTCCACTGGTTATAGGCAATATTCACTGGAACCTTGATGTCTATGCTTGTTTCAATCGTGGGCATATCAGCGCTCCAAACGTATTACTTAACTATCAGTGTATAGTTTTCAATCCAGACGCAAGAGTTGGCCTGTTCCTAAAAAAATGTCAGAAAAACCAACGACGTCTTTAGGCAAGGCAGAAATCATATAGATCTCTGCTTCAATGAGTTTCATATAAAAAGTTGCGCACTGACATAATCTTGAGTTAATTTCGGAGTATCCATAGACCACTGACGTAATTACTTGGTGTGTGGCCAGCAATTTGATTTCCTGCCAAGTTTGAAAGGTTTCCCCCGCCATGGAGCACACGCCACTCATTGCCACCATCGTCGGAGGACTGGTACTTGCCTTTATGTTTGGCATGATCGCCCATCGCCTGAAAATGCCTCCTCTCGTTGGTTACTTGCTTGCCGGTGTCGTTGTTGGTCCCTATACACCAGGCTTTGTTGCCGATGCCAATCTCGCCCACGAGCTGTCTGAGATTGGCGTTATCCTGCTGATGTTTGGCGTCGGCCTGCACTTTTCATTACGCGACCTGCTCTCAGTCAAATCAATTGCCATCCCCGGCGCCATCGTACAAATCGCCATCGCGACACTGCTTGGTCTTTCTCTAGCATTAGCCATCGGCTGGCCATTAGGAGAAGGGCTGATTTTTGGCCTGGCCCTTTCCACAGCCAGTACGGTGGTCTTGCTTACAGCTTTGCAAGAAAGACGCATCCTCGAAACCAAGCGAGGCCAAATAGCCATTGGCTGGCTGATTGTCGAGGATATTGCCATGGTGCTCACCCTGGTGCTGGTTCCCGCCTTGAGCGGTATGCTGGGCGGCAATGGAGGTAGCTTGAATGGAGGAGAGCTCTTCAACACCATGGCCCTAACCATAGGCAAGGTCATTGCGTTTGTGGCGGTCATGCTACTGGTCGGGCGCCGAGTGATCCCCTGGTTGCTGGCCCGCACCGCAGCCACTGGCTCGCGTGAGTTGTTCAGACTAGCCGTTCTTGCCATTGCTCTTGGTTTTGCACTAGGTGCTACCTATATTTTTGGCGTTTCCTTTGCACTGGGTGCCTTCTTTGCAGGGATGATTTTGAGCGAATCTGAGCTCAGCCATCGTGCGGCGGAAGAATCCTTGCCGCTACGTGATGCCTTCGCTGTGCTGTTCTTTGTTTCGGTCGGCATGCTGTTCGATCCTTCCATCTTGATCCGCGAGCCCTGGCTGATTCTGGCGACACTCTTCATTATCGTGTTCGGCAAATCCTTGGCAGCTTATGCCATTGTGCTCGCTTTCGGTCACCCATTAGGCACAGCCTTGACGATCTCAGCCAGCCTGGCGCAAATTGGCGAGTTTTCTTTCATTCTTGCTTCCTTGGGAGCATCGCTAGGTTTGCTTTCAGATACCGGGCGCGACCTCATTCTGAGCGGCGCCATCTTGTCCATCCTCATCAACCCTCTGCTATTTGCGTGGCTGGATCGCCTGAAACCATGGCTACTTAACCAGGAAGAAAAGAAGCCTCTCAAGGGCGAAAGCGGCACCCGCATCATCTCTTACCCCTACCTCCATGCGCATGCTGTCTTGGTAGGCTATGGACGTGTAGGAAAGTTGGTAGGTGCGTCACTACGCCAGCAGGATCAGCCCTTCATTGTGCTGGAAGACCAACCTGAAGTTGTGCAGATGCTACGCGAACAAGGGACGCCTGCCTTATGTGGCAATGCCGCAGCACCTGGCATGATGGAAGCAGCCAACCTCAAGTCTGCACGCTGGTTGCTGGTTGCCATACCCGATGCCTTGGAAGCGGGGCAGATTATTGAGCATGCACGCAAGATAAATCCTCAAATTGAGGTAGTCGCGCGTGCGCACTCCGACGCCCAGATTGAGCACCTAGAAAAGCATGGTGCTTCCTACACTATCATGGGGGAGCGGGAAATCGCCAAGGGTATGGCCAACTGGGTACGTGCCGGCGTGGAATGGTAGGCATGCCATATAAGGCAGTGTCGATTTAATCAGCTTTTTTGTAGGGTGCGCGCTCATCCAGCTCTTGCTGGTAATGGTACATATCGGCCCCTTCACGGGCCAGAAAACGGCTAACCGCCGCTTCGAAATCAGGATGAGTCAAATAGTGAAATGAGCAGGTTTCCCGCGCCGTGAAACCCCGTGCCAGTTTATGCTCCCCTTGTGCGCCACCTTCAAAGAAGTGGATAGCCTGCTCAATGCAGAACTCTTGTGCCTGGTAATAACACAGCTCGAAGTGCAAGTTCGGCACATAAGCCAATGCCCCCCAATAACGCCCGTACAAGCAATGTGCATCATAAAGGTTGAGTGCAGCCGCTATATAGCGCCCATCACGCTCGGCCAACACCATCATGACATTGCCCGGCAGACGCTGCCCTATCTCATGAAAAAATGCTTGTGTCAGGTAAGGGCTGGAATGATGCTCAAGATAGGTGTTGATATAGCATTTATAGAAAAAATCCCACTCACGCTCACCGATTTCATGCCCGCGCAAGCGCCGACAAATCACGCCGGCACCAGTAACTTTCTTGCGCTCCTGACGGATTTTCTTGCGTTTGTCATGCGACAAGGTCGTGAGAAATGCGTCAAAGCTGGAAAAACCCTGGTTTTCCCAGCGAAACTGTACGCCCTGACGCCTTAACCACTGTGGACCTGACAACGCTTGCGCGCTTTCCACGTCAGGGAATAGCACATGGGTAGAGGATAACTGAAGGTGTTGCGTTGTTTCACACAACATTTCCGCCATACGCTTTTGCAGGACAGGATCATGAGAAAGCAAGCGGGTGCCTGTAATCGGCGTGAAAGGTACAGCAGCAACCAGCTTGGGGTAGTATTCCAGACCATGATGGGCATAGGCCTCAGCCCACGACCAGTCAAACACATACTCCCCGTAAGAATGCTGCTTGAGATATAAAGGCACGGCCCCAAGCAAGCTATCGTCACGTTTAAGTACCAATGGCATGGGTTGCCAACCGCTACCCTCACCCACCGAGCCACTTTGCTCCAAGGCACTCAGAAAAGCATGGCTTAGTAATGGCGAACCATCAGTCAATGCATCCCATTGTGCGCAATCAAGACCACTTACGCCATCGACAAATTCAGCCTCTATCTTCATCCCCAGCACACCTACGACCTATGCATCATAGAAGCTGCATTATAGTGCCAATCATCATGCCCCCGACGCATGTATAGCACTCATCCATTTATTTCCTGGGGCCTAGCTGATTCAGAACAACAACATACCAACACATTGAAGTGTCGCACAATCACGACACTTCAATATTCAGCCACTACTTGCGCTTACCGACAGAATCCACCCCATGACCAATCACGCCACCAATGGCAGCACCACCAACCGTGCCAAAAGAACTTCCGCCTGTCAGCACCGCACCTGCAACACCACCAATCGCGGCACCTGTCGCGGCATTCTTTTGACGCGTAGACAAGCCAGAACAACCGCTAAGCATCAATACCAACAATACACCGGCAATCGTTTTATTCATTTTTTTTACTCCTTAGCAAATTCCAGGCCTCTGCCTGTTCGTGATCCAATTCGCAAAAAGTAGGCCAATTTTTAATAAACAATAAAAATCAATCAGTTAAAAAACCAATATTGCTATTACACAGCAAAATAAAGACAAAATTGTCGCTAATGACAGACAAAAGAAAAGCACTGTCCCGGCAAGGCAGTGCTTAAGTGGTTCACAAGGAAGATTATTATTGGAATTCGGTCATAGTGCTCGCTTAGGAACTGCGGCACTCATTTCTTTTACATCATGCAACGGCGCTGGCTCCACTACATCCTGTAACTCTTTTTCTTTCTTATCGAGCGCCTTGTGCTGGCGCTCTGCAATACGAGCCTGCATGGTCTCAAGCTCGTTCATTGTAATCACGCCATCACCATTCAAGTCGAACTGCATGAAATGACGCGCTACCTGAGGAATCATCTCTACCGCTTCTTCACGGGAAATAACCCCATTACCATCTTTGTCGGCCTCTTGAAATCGTTCCATGATACGCTGGCGCATGGCACGCCTACGCTCTTCTATCTGAGCGTGTGCAGCATCAACATTACGAGAGTATTCGTAAAGATCGCGCCTCAAGCGCTGACGATCTTCACCAGAAATTTTTGCATCCAAGGTCTGATGAATATTCGCTGTTGGCACATCCTGTGTGTCACTAGCCATATCATCATTCGCATAGCGGAGATTTGCCGCATGGGCGACACTGGCAACTCCCAGCAACACTGCCGTTAATGCCAACTTATGATGCCAAACTAAATCTGTCAGCATCAACATAAAGCTAAACCGTACACTTGCAAGATCATATGATTCGCTCGCCTCTGTTTTAAGCTTACCTGTTTCCTTGCGTACTACATTGGGACGCAACAGCTCAGAAACCATTCAAACTCACCCTAGGTGAGAGCTGAATGAGGCGACATCATCCCGCATTGATGTAAACTGAGTGTTTCACATCGACTTGTGATTGTAAAAATTTGTAACATCAGAAGCGCCGCACTTCTCCTTCGCATGCACTCTTAAATACAAGCGCAGGGCAAGAATCGGCATGATTGTATGGAACCTTGCAAATAATACTTTTCATCGACCCCTATTTCCGCAGAAAATATGGCTATGCAAACACCTCCGAAAAAAATATTAATGGTGGACGACGACTTGCGTATGCGCGAGTTGTTGCAACGTTATTTAGGCGAACAGGGCTTTTCCGTCAAAGCAGTGTCTGATGCTGCCGAAATGGATCAAGCGCTTGCCCACGAGCACGTAGACTTGCTGGTACTAGATCTCATGTTGCCAGGTGAAGATGGCCTTGCCATTTGCCGCCGCCTGCGTGCCAATGGCAGCACCATTCCTGTCGTCATGCTGACTGCGCGTGGCGACGAGATAGACCGCATCATCGGCTTGGAAATGGGAGCTGACGATTATTTACCCAAGCCATTCAACCCACGTGAGCTACTTGCCCGTATCAATGCAGTGCTGCGTCGCCACAGCCGCCTGCCCCCTGGCACCCCAGTGGCAGAGGCGGATCACATCAGTTTTGGCGATTTCATCTTTGACCCTTCGACGCGCACCCTGACCAAGAATGGAGACCCTGTCACCATCACCAGCGGTGAGTTCGCCCTGCTCAAGGTATTTGTAGATCACCCACGCCAGCCCTTGTCACGTGATCGCCTCATGCAATTGGCGCGCGGTCGAGAGCTGGACGTATTTGACCGTAGCATTGACGTACAAGTCTCCCGCCTGCGGCGCCTAATTGAACCTGATCCTTCACACCCTCGTTATCTACAGACCATGTGGGGGTTTGGCTATGTGTTCGTACCCGATGGCGAAACCCAGAAAAGCTAGTGTCACCCCCTCGTGAACCTGTTACCACGTACACTTCTTGCACGCGTCATGCTGCTGATAGCCCTGCTGCTTGCAGCGGGGCAGTTTGCAGCATTAAAGCTGTTTGACTACTTTGAGAGTGAGCCGCGTGCAATGGCAGCGGCGCTTCAGGCGATCACGGTCGTCAACTACACACGTGCCTCGTTGCTTGCTGCACATGAAAACCGCCGCCTAGCCTTGCTTTCTGAGCTTTCCGGTCGCGAGGGCGTACGTATTTATGCAGCGGACATGCTGGAAGAAATTGAGCCGCTACCCAATGACCACCTCATCCGCATGATCGCGGAGAAAATCCGCGAACGCCTGGGCAAGGACACCTTGGTAGTCCTCAACCATTTTGGCATCCCCGGCCTGTGGGTGAGCTTTAGCCTCGGGCAAGATGATTACTGGGTGGTCATCCCGCGCATTCAGGTAGATCGTCCCTTTCCTTGGCAGTGGCTAGGCTGGGGGGCGCTAGTGATAATGCTGTCACTACTGGGTGCCTACCTGATCGCCTCCAATATTCACCACCCCTTACGCCTGCTCGTTAAGGCAGCAGGACGGCTTAGTAGTGGTGAGTACCCACCGCCCTTGCCTGAAGAAGGCGCGCATGAGCTACGCGAGGTGAGCCGCACCTTCAATGAAATGACCGAGGCCCTGGTACGGCTCGATAACGAGCGCACACTGCTGCTAGCGGGAATTTCACACGATCTGCGCACGCCGCTTGCCCGCTTGCGGCTTTCCGTGGAAATGTTGCCAGATGAATATTGTGCCAGCCTGAAAGTCGGCATGATCCAGGATATTGGCGATATGGATAGCATCATTCACCAGTTCCTGGATTTTGTCCGTGGGATTGAGGGTGAGCCCACGCAAATGATGGACCTCAACGCCTTACTCACTTCCATTGCTGATCGCCATATTCGTGCTGGTCGCAAGCTGACGGTCTCCCTGGCACCTACCCACCTCATCCCCGTGCGCCCCCTAGCCATGCAGCGCCTGCTCACCAACCTGATCGACAATGCCTTCGCCTATGGCGGCGGCGATGTGACGGTCATGACGCGCATTACGGCAGGCAACATCATTCTCAGCGTACTGGATAACGGTCCCGGCATTCCAGCCTCACAGATGGAAAGGTTACTGCGCCCATTCGAGCGCCTGGATACGGCCCGAGGCAACAAGAGTGGCAGTGGACTGGGGTTGGCAATTTCTGATCGTATCGCCAAGTTGCATAAAGGCCAGCTCACCCTGCTTAACCGACCACAGGGCGGGCTGGAAGCACGGCTTACTTTACCGATTCAGCCTCAGGTGACGGCGCAAACCAAGCAAGCTTTTCGCGTAAACGCACAACCTCGCCGACAATAATCAGGCACGGCGCTCTTAGCCCTGCTTGCTCCACCAATCCTGGCAATGTCTCCAATGTACCCTCTACCACACGTTGCCGTTGGGTAGTGCCCTGCTGAATGATCGCGATAGGCAGGCTATGAGGCGCACCATGCTGCAACAGCTGGCGGCAAATTTCCGACAACCCCACCAAGCCCATGTAAATCACCACAGTTTGCTTGGGGCGCACCAATGCCGTCCAATCCAGATCCACGGAGCCATCCTTGAGATGCCCTGTAGTGAACAAGCATGACTGCGCATAATCACGATGCGTCAGCGGAATTCCGGCATAACTCGATACGCCATTGGCAGCAGTAATGCCAGGTACCACCTGGAAGGGAATACCATGCTCCATGAGGGTTTCGATTTCTTCGCCACCTCGGCCAAAAATAAACGGATCGCCACCTTTCAACCGCAGTACGCGCTTACCCTCCTGGGCAAGACGCACCAATAGCTGGTTAATATCCTCCTGGGGCAAAGTATGCTGGTCGCGCGACTTACCGACATAGATCAACTCCGCATCACGCCGCACCAGCTCCATCACTTCCCGACTCACCAGCTTGTCATAAACGCAAACATCCGCCTGCTGCATAAGTCGCAAAGCCCGAAAAGTCAGTAAATCTGGATCACCGGGCCCACCACCAACCAGATACACCTCGCCATGATGCAACTCCCCATCACCAGCCAGCGCTTGCTCCATGGCATGACGCGCTGCTGGCTCCTGCCCTGACAATACCAACTCACCAACCGCCCCCTGAAATACATCTTCCCAGAAAATACGCCGCTGCTGGCTAGTAGAAAAACGACGTTTCACGGCATCGCGAAATTCAGCAGCAAACGCTGCCAAGCGGCCATAAGTGGCGGGGATCATGGTCTCAATGCGCGTACGCAGCATACGCGCCAGTACGGGCGCTGCTCCGCCGCTGGACACCGCCACTAGCAAGGGGGAACGATCCACAATCGAAGGTACGATGAAAGTACATAACTCTGGCGCATCCACCACGTTCACCGGAATATTACGTGCCTGCGCTGCTTGAGAAACCGCACGATTGACCTCGGCATCATCAGTCGCGGCAATCACGATCATGACGCCATCCAGTTGAGCAGGATCAAACACGACCTGCAGATGACGAATGCGCCTATCCACTAGCAATTGTTGCAACTCGGGATGCAGGTCAGGGGAAACCACCGTGATACTCGCCCCTGCCTTTTCCAGCAGGTTGACTTTACGGCTAGCGACTTCTCCTCCCCCAACTACCAGGCAAGGGCGGCTTTGTACTTTCATGAAGATAGGCAATGTTTCCATGCGCGCCATTTTATTCCATTTTCAATGTAATACGAGATTAGGCGTGATGACACAGAGCACGAGCGCATGGCAACAACAACGGTCAGATAAATTGGTGATGAAACGACGCTATGATTGGCTTTCCGCAGCAGCTACGCTAAAATAAAGCCTTACCCTACTGTTTTTCTTACGCTATTTTGCAGCCTGCATCGCCTATCTTTCGCCCTTCCCTCGCTTTGAGCGCAGTTTGACCCGCTGTATGAATCCGCCTAAAAAAGTCTTTATCAAAACCTTTGGTTGCCAGATGAACGAGTATGACTCGTCACGCATGTTGGATATGCTGCATGCAGCCGAAGGCATGCAAACCACGGAAAACCCCGAAGAAGCCGACGTTATCCTGCTCAATACCTGCTCGGTACGCGAAAAGGCGCAGGAAAAAGTGTTCAGCCACCTGGGCCGCTTCGGCCCGCTCAAGGAAAAGAACCCCAACCTGGTGATTGGCGTAGGCGGCTGCGTTGCCAGCCAAGAAGGCGAAAGCATCGTTGCCCGCGCTCCATATGTGGATGTCGTCTTCGGCCCGCAAACCCTGCACCGCCTGCCGGACATGATCCAATCCAAGCGCAAGACTGGCATTGCACAGGTGGACATCAGTTTCCCCGAGGTGGAAAAATTCGACCACCTACCGCCGCCGCGCGTGGAAGGCGCAGCGGCTTTTCTCTCCATCATGGAGGGCTGCAGCAAATACTGCACGTTCTGCGTCGTGCCATATACGCGCGGCGACGAGGTATCGCGCCCATTTGACGACATCCTCACTGAGGCGATCCAGCTTGCTGAGCAAGGTGTCAAGGAAATCACCCTCCTCGGACAAAACGTCAATGGCTATCGCAGCCAAACAGCTGAGGGTGAAGCTGCCGACCTAGCCCTATTGCTTGAGTATCTCGCGGAAATCCCCGAGATCGAACGCATCCGCTATACCACCTCGCACCCGAACGAGATGACGCCTGCCTTGATAGACTGCTATGCGCGCATCCCCAAACTGGTGTCGCACCTGCATCTGCCGGTGCAGGCAGGGTCAGACCGCGTGCTCATGAACATGAAGCGCAACTACACCGCCTTGCAGTACAAATCCGTGATTCGCAAGCTACGTGCAGCAAGGCCGGATATCTGCATCACGTCCGACTTCATCATCGGCTTCCCCGGTGAAACCGAGCAGGACTTTGCCGCCACCATGAAATTGATGCGTGATGTGGGCTTTGATTTCAGCTTCAGTTTTACCTATAGCCCCCGCCCAGGCACACCTGCCTCTTACTTGCCTGATGAATGCAGTGCCGATGAGAAACAAGAACGCCTGCTACGCTTGCAAGCGCTCAATGAAGAACAGGGCAAAGCCATTAGCCAGGCCATGGTTGGCAGTGTGCAACGTGTACTGATCGAAAGCGTCTCTGCCAAGAGTACCAGCGAGCTTGCAGGGCGTACCGACAATAACCGCATCGTCAATTTCCCCGGCGATGCGACACTAATCAACCAATTCGTCAATGTACGAATTACCGAGGCAGCCTCGCATACCTTGCGCGGCGAGCTGATATAGGACTGCCTGTGGAGCTTACCTTACACCCTGAAGACAATCTGCGCCTGGCCAATCTGTGCGGTGCGCTGGATGAAAACCTCAAACAGATAGAAGATGCACTGGATGTCGGCATCTCGCGACGTGGCGCGCATTTCCGCTTCTCTGGTGCGTTGGGCAACACTCGGCTAGCTGCCCAACTGGTTGAAAACTATTACGAACGGGCAGGCAAACCTATCAGCCTGGAAGAAATCCAATTGGGCTTGGTGGAGCTTGATCGCCTACCTGCCGATCAGGTTGCCACCCCCATGCCTACACTGATGACGCGCCGCCAAGATTTGCATGGCCGCACACCGCGCCAGGTGAGTTACTTGCAGCAAATTCAGGATTTCGATATTACTTTCGGCATCGGCCCTGCAGGCACGGGCAAAACTTATCTCGCCGTCGCCAGCGCGATTGACGCCATGACGCGAGACCGCGTCAAGCGCATCGTCCTAGTTCGCCCTGCTGTGGAAGCGGGCGAGCGACTTGGCTTTTTGCCCGGCGACCTTTCGCAGAAAGTCGACCCTTACCTGCGCCCACTTTACGATGCGCTATACGACTTAGCCGGCTATGACTCGGTCAACAAGATGTTCGAGCGCGGTGCGATTGAGGTTGCCCCACTGGCTTATATGCGCGGTCGCACCCTGAACCAGAGCTTCATCATCCTGGATGAAGCCCAGAACACGACGCCAGAACAGATGAAGATGTTCCTCACCCGCATCGGCTTCGGCACCAAGGCGGTGATTACCGGCGATGTCACCCAGATCGACCTCGCACGCGGCCAGAAAAGCGGCCTGGTAGAAGCGCAAAAAGTGCTCAAGGATGTACGCGGTATTGCCTTCTCGCAATTCCTTTCCGAGGACGTCGTGCGCCACCCCTTGGTACAAAAGATTATCAATGCCTACGAGCGCTACGATAGCGAGCGCCATGCACAACCCAATTCCACGAAGCCTGAAGCAGGCAGGGAATAAGCCATGCCCAAGCTCGCCATGAGCGTGCAGTACGCCACCGAAAGCAACAACAGCGTCCCCAGCGAGAAGCAATTCCGCAAATGGGCGCGGACCACCTTGCGCGTAGATACAGAAGCGACCTTGCGCATCGTTGACGAGGAAGAAGGACGCACGCTCAATCGTGATTATCGTGGTAAAGACTACGCGACCAATGTACTGACATTTCCACTGACGGAAGAACCCTGGCTGATCGGCGACATTATTCTTTGTGCTCCAGTGGTGGAGAAGGAAGCTCAAGAACAAGGCATCAGCCTAGAAGCGCATTATGCACATCTCACCGTGCATGGCATACTGCACATGCACGGCTACGACCACGAAGAAGAGGCGCAGGCGGAACTGATGGAGTCGATAGAATCCTTCATCATGGTGCAGCTTGGCTATGCCGACCCTTATTTATCAGAAAAACAGAAGCCTTAACCCATCATCATGGCAGAACCCGACAAACGTAGTTCCAACGACAAACCACACTGGCTGGAACGCCTGACCAACTTCCTGCTACGCGAACCAGAAGACCGCGAGCAACTCATCGAACAACTCCACACTGCCTACGAAAACAGCCTCCTTGATGCCGACGCCCTTTCCATGATCGAGGGGGTACTACAGGTTTCCGAGATGCAGGTGCGCGACATCATGATCCCGCGCTCGCAAATGGATGTCATCGACATCACTGACCCGCCTGAGAAATTCATCCCCTTCGTCATTGAGGCTGCACACTCACGCTTCCCAGTGATTGACGAAAACAAGGATGACGTCATCGGCATCCTGCTCGCTAAGGATCTGCTGCGCTTCTACAGCGGCAAGGATTTTGACGTACGCGAGATATTGCGCCCCGCCGTATTCATCCCTGAATCAAAGCGCCTTAATGTGCTCCTGAAGGAGTTCCGCAGCAACCGTAACCATATCGCTATCGTTGTTGATGAGTACGGCGGTGTCGCGGGCATGGTGACGATTGAGGATGTGCTGGAGCAGATCGTTGGTGACATCGAAGACGAATTCGACGAAGACGAAAACGAAGACAACATTATTCAGGACGCGCATGGACGCTATCGCGTCAAGGCACTGACCGAAATTGCCGATTTCAATGAGATTCTTGGTACCTCACTCAGCGATGAAGAGTTTTCTACCATTGGCGGCTTGGTCGTCAGCAAATTCCAGCACATGCCCAAGCGCGGTGAAGAAGTAAGCTTCGATGATCTCAACGTCACAGTACTACGCGCGGATAGCCGACGCGTCTACTCTCTACTTATTGAAATCACTCCGCCAACTCATACGGAAAATGAGATATAGAAAGTTACAAGTTCAGCTATAACACCTTGTTGAATCAGGAACTTTAGATCAAAACACTTATCAAAATAGACTGATATCTTCGATAGGGAGTAACGTGATGCGCATCGTGTGGCTTACCCTGTTGTTACCGCTATTTTCTTCCCCGGTGTTGGCAGAGGAGCATCAACCTCAGTCAAACACACCTATACCGACTGCTGAAACTGAGTTTATCGAGAACATCCATCAGTTTGACAAAGCCTCCATCATTGCCCAGTTTGGCGAGCCCGCTAGCAAGAAGGATTATCATCGTCCAGGTACTGATGAACTGATGGCCTCGGTCTGGCAATACCATTACATCAATACCGACTTAGAAGGCAGCTATTACCAGACCACCGAACTCGACTTCGTCGGTGACAATGTCGTGATGGTAGTTTTCATGAACCATGATGGCAAGGACGCCGCCGCACCCAGCCACTTCACGCCTGATCTTTAGATCGCATGCCCATTCAATAAAAAAGCCGGAATCAATCCGGCTTTTGCTTTATAGGGAAAATAATCTCTAGAATTCGGTCCACTCATCTCCTGCGACCACAGCCGCTACACCCACCCCTGCATTGCCCACTGCTTTAACAGTAGAGGCAACCAGTTTAGGTTTAGGCTTGGGCTTATGCACAGCCACAGGCTTTGGTCGCGGTTTTGGCGCATGCTCAGTCACGGTTCTAGCTTGCCCACCGTTCACCTTGAACACACTCACCAATTGCTCCAACTTGTTGGATTGATCCTGCATTGCCTGTGAAGCAGCCGCAGCTTCTTCCACCAGCGCGGCATTCTGCTGTGTCACCTCATCCATTTGCACCACAGCTTGGTTGATCTGTTCAATACCGGTACTTTGCTCCGCACTTGCAGCACTGATTTCACTGACGATATCTGTTACTCGACGCACGCTTTCCACCACTTCGCTGATCGTAGCTCCAGCCTGGGCCACCAGCTTGCTACCAGCTTCCACACTCTCGACCGAATCTGTTATCAAGCCTTTAATTTCCTTGGCCGCATTGGCAGAGCGTTGCGCCAAATTCCGCACCTCACTTGCTACCACCGCGAATCCACGCCCCTGCTCCCCTGCACGCGCGGCCTCTACCGCAGCATTCAATGCCAAGATATTGGTCTGGAAGGCAATACCATCAATCACGCCGATGATGTCAGATATCCGTTTGGAAGATTCGGTGATAGTGCCCATTGTGCTAATCACCTGATCCACCACTTGCCCACCTTGCACAGCCACACTGGAAGCACTAACAGCGAGCTGGTTAGCCTGCCTTGCATTATCAGCATTCTGCTTCACGGTAGAGGTCAACTCTTCCATGGCAGACGCCGTTTCCTCCAGTGAACTGGCCTGCTCCTCGGTGCGGGATGACAAATCCAGATTGCCATTGGCAATTTCACCTGCACTGGTTGCAATAGACTCTGTCCCATGCCGGACATCGGCCACAATCTTGGCCAAGTTATCATTCATCTTGCCCAATGCTTGTAATAACTGGCCAATTTCATCCTTGGAGCTCGCCTTGACCGTTGCCGTCAGATCGCCTGATGCCACCGTTTCTGCCAACTTCACTGCATCCGCAATCGGGCGAGTAATGCCTTGGGAAAGACGCAACGCGCTGAATATACCTACCCCTAAAGCAATCGCCCCCAATATCAGGAACCATAAACTACTGGAGTTTTTCACTTCCTGTATCTGATTACCGGCAGCATCAATAACACCTCGCTCAAAAGCAACAAAATCCTCAATCGCGGCAAAATAAACCTCACGCGCTGGCAGGAGTTCCTTCCTGATCCTTTGCTCCATGGTGGCAGCATCAATTGCCCGCTGGTCACGCAAGTTCATCAGCTCATCTCGGCGGCTGGCGAATGCCTTGAATTTTTCCTGGACATCAGCGAACTTGAGCTTAGCTTCGGGGTTGGAAATAGAGGACTCCAGCTTGCGACTCAGTTCGTTATTGATCTCGACTGTCTCTGCAATCTGCTTTTTATACATGTCCACCATGACAGCGTCCTGCATCATCAATGCAGCATAAATGCGGATGCCATTCTGCTTCACATTTGATAGCCACTCTTGTGCCAGTCGCTCTTTTGGCAATTCGTCCGCCGTCACCTGCTTCGCAGTCTTGCCCACGACAGAGAGTTGCATTACGCCCATCCCAACGATGCTTATCAGCAAGAACAAAATGACTGCAAACCCCGCGCCTAATCTCGTTCCCACCTTCCAATCCGAAAATTTCATGCTATGACTCCCATTCTTTTCATATCGCTGGCGCACATTATCAACACAGCATTTAGCAAATGCTTGCCGGTACTCCCTGCATCAATACCATTTCGCCCTCATGTAGCAAACTGATAAGCGCTAAGTTATTTACTAACCCCATCACCAGGCTCATGCAGTCTCTCAATTGGGAACGACGAAAAAGTCGTAATCTTTAATCCCGCCACTGCAATAAAGCAGGCATCCGCCCGTCACGGGCAATAAAAAAGGCGATGAAAACATCGCCTTAGATTACGTACAGAATGAGGATTATTTTTTCAATGCATCACGAATATCACGCAACAGCAGGATATCTTCCGGCGTAGCCGCTGGTGCAGGCTCCTCAGCTGTCTTAAGCTTATTGATCGCACGAATCAGCAGGAACACAGCAAACGCCACAATGAGGAAACTAACGACTGCATTAATGAACAAACCATAATTCAGCGTCACGGCACCCGCAGCATGAGCTGCTGCTACCGAGGCGTAGGGAGGCGCAACTTCAGCGCCATCCTTGAGCACAATAAACAAGTTGCTGAAATCCACGTTACCGAGCAACAAGCCAATCGGCGGCATGATCACATCATCCACCAGAGATTTCACGATAGAGCCAAAAGCCGCGCCGATGATGATACCCACCGCCATGTCGACCACATTGCCGCGCATCGCAAACGCTTTGAATTCTTTAAACATATTATCTCCCATCAAAAACAGCCAGTTTGAGTAGCGCATGCATGCCGCATGCCTGATACCAGTTCGAGCCGCTATAATGCAATAAACAGCAAACTCCCGTCCAGTTTACTACCCCCGAGGCTTACTTGAAACTTCCGCGCTTAGGCTTAGCTCATTTCCTTGCCCTGCTTGCAGGCGCATTCAGCGTCATTGGCTTTGCGCCTTTCTATGCTTACCCAGCCACGATCGCCGGGATAGCGGGCCTGATTTACCTGTGGCATAAATCTGCAACTCCGGCGCAAGCCTGGTGGCTAGGCCTGGCGTTCGGGCTAGGCTTGTTTGGAGTCGGCATCTACTGGATCTATATCAGCCTGCATGATTTTGGCGGCATGCCCGCAGCCATGGCAGTATTCGCTACCGTCATGCTGAGCCTGTTCCTGGCCCTGTTTCCCGCCGCTACTGGCTGGGCAGCCCAGAAACTAGGCAAGCTATGGCTCAGCATCCCGATATTATGGGTATTAAGTGAATGGGTAAGAGGCTGGATATTCACCGGATTTCCCTGGTTGCTATCAGGTTATTCGCAAATCCCTGGTAGCCCCTTGGCTGGCTTTGCCCCTGTCTTGGGCATCCATGGTGTATCAATAGCCACCGTTATCAGCGCCAGCCTGCTTGCTTCGATTGTCTTGCATAGGCAACAGCGCGTGATGATGGCACGCAGTGCCTCCTTGCTGATCGTGCTATGGCTCGCCGGTGGGCTATTGAAGCTGCCGCAATGGAGCACACCTACAGGAGCACCGATTTCCGTTGCCTTGCTACAAGGCAACATCACGCAGGACCTTAAATGGGAAAACCAGACGCTACGCGAAACCCTGCAACGCTACCTGGACATGACCCTGCAAACCCAGGCAAAACTCATCATCCTGCCCGAAACCGCATTTCCACTGGTTTCCAGTCAGTTGCCAACGGAATACCTGCAACAACTCGCTGACCATGCACGGCAACAAGGCGGCGACATCCTCATTGGCACAGTTGAACATGAGCATGATCAGTTTTACAACAGCATGTTGAGCCTGGGCACCTCGCCGCAACAAGCCTACCGCAAGACCCACCTGGTGCCTTTCGGTGAATTCATTCCGCTGAAAAAAGTGTTTGGCTGGGTCTATGAAAACTGGCTGGACATCCCGCTCACTGATATGTCGCGCGGCGGTTTCCAGCAACGTCCGATGCACATTGCCGGGCAATCCGTTGCAATCAATATTTGTTACGAAGACGTATTTGGTGAGGAAATCATCCTGCAATTGCCCGAGGCTGGCCTATTGGTGAATACCAGCAACGATGCCTGGTATGGCGACTCGTTCGCTGCCTACCAGCATTTGCAGATTGCCCAAGCCCGCGCCATAGAAAGCGCGCGCATGATGCTACGCGCCACCAATACTGGCGCCACCGCCATTATCCGGCCCGATGGCACGCTGGCAGCCCATGCCCCCCACTTCACCACCATGATATTGGAAGGTGAAGCACAGAGTTATCAGGGTACGACACCTTATGTCCGCTGGGGTAACTGGCCAATATTGGTGCTCTTATTTACGGCACTGGGTCTTTTATGGCGCTATCGCGCCCGGCCTTTTGCCGCGCCCTAAAAAGAAGTAAAATCAAGCCCTTTTGCACGCTTTGCTTACGCGATGAACTATTGGCCATCGCACACGCTAAAGCGCGCTAACAAACCCAATTCAGACAAATAGTTAATACAACATGCTGACTTTTCAACAGATCATCCTGACCCTGCAGCAATACTGGGACAAACAGGGCTGCGCGCTGCTGCAACCCTATGACATGGAGGTGGGGGCTGGTACTTCACATACCGCCACCTTCTTGCGCGCACTTGGCCCGGAGCCATGGAAAGCCGCCTATGTACAGCCCAGCCGCCGCCCCAAGGATGGCCGCTATGGTGAGAACCCAAACCGCCTGCAACACTATTACCAGTTCCAGGTGGTGCTCAAACCCGCGCCCGACAATATCCTGGAGCTGTACCTGGGCTCGCTAGAGGCATTGGGCTTCGATCTGAAGAAAAACGACATCCGCTTCGTTGAGGACGATTGGGAAAATCCAACGCTGGGTGCTTGGGGCCTGGGCTGGGAAGTCTGGCTCAATGGCATGGAAGTCACGCAATTCACTTATTTCCAGCAAGTGGGAGGCATCAACTGTCGCCCCATCACAGGGGAAATCACCTATGGTCTGGAGCGCCTGGCCATGTACCTGCAAGGCGTAGAAAACGTCTACGACCTGATTTATTCCAAGGGTATTAATGGCGCGCCTGATCTCAAATACGGTGATGTTTTCCACCAGAACGAGGTGGAGCAATCCACATATAACTTCGAACACAGCGACGCTGATTTCCTGTTCACCGCCTTCAATGCCCACGAAAAGAAGGCGCAGGAACTCATGGAGCACAAGCTTGCACTACCAGCCTATGAGCAAGTGCTCAAAGCAGCCCATACCTTCAACCTGCTGGACGCTCGCGGTGCGATTTCTGTCACCGAGCGTGCTGCTTATATCGGCCGCATCCGTAATCTGGCACGCGCCGTTGCTGCAAGTTATCTCGACAGCCGTGCCCGCCTCGGCTTCCCGATGGCGCCCAAGGAATGGGCAGATGAAGTATTGGCAGAACTGGCAAAGAAAGCAGCAGCATGAGCAACCTACTCGTAGAATTATTCGTTGAAGAACTGCCTCCCAAGGCCCTGAACAAACTGGGACAAGCATTTTCCCAAACCCTGTTCGATAGCTTGCAGACCCAAGGGTTGACTGCCGCCAGTTCAGCCATTACCCCTTATGCATCGCCGCGCCGCTTGGCAGTGCATATCACCGATGTTGCCGCCAAGGCTGATGACAAGGCTGTAGCACAGAAGCTTATGCCAGCAAGTGTAGGCCTGGATGCTGACGGCAACGCTACACCTGCATTATTGAAAAAACTGGCTGCACTGGGTGCAGATGCTAGTGTAGTCAATCAACTTAAACGCGAGCACGATGGCAAGGCAGAAGTGCTGTTTCTTGACCTCACCGTTGCCGGAGCCACCTTGCCCGAAGGCTTGCAGAAGGCATTGGATGAAGCGATTGCCAAGCTGCCTATCCCCAAGGTGATGACTTATCAACTGCAAGATGGCTGGAGCAACGTCAACTTTGTACGTCCGGCGCATGGCTTGGTCGCATTGCATGGCAGCGAGATTATCCCGCTCAACACCCTGGGCTTGACCGCTGGCAACCAAACCCAAGGCCATCGTTTTGAAGCCACACAAAACCCCATCATGCTGCGCAATGCTGATAGCTACGCTGAGCAATTACAGCAAGATGGTGCCGTGATTGCCGGGTTCAAGGAACGCCGCGACGAGATTACACGTCAGCTGGAAGCCGCTGCCAGCAAACTCCATCTGCGCCCGATCGAAGATGAAGCTTTGCTGGACGAAGTCACTGCCCTAGTTGAGCGCCCCAATGTGTTGGTCGGCCAGTTTGAAGCCGAATTCCTTGCGGTACCGCAAGAATGTCTGATCTTGACCATGAAGGCTAACCAGAAGTATTTCCCGCTACTGGATGCGCAAGGCAAGCTCACTAACCAGTTCCTCATTGTCTCCAACATCAGCCCGGCCGACCCCAGCGCCGTCATCGGTGGCAATGAGCGTGTGGTGCGCCCACGCCTGGCCGATGCCAAGTTCTTCTTCGAGCAGGATCGCAAGAAAACCCTGGAGTCACGTATTCCCGGCCTGGGCAAGGTGGTTTATCACAACAAGTTGGGCTCGCAGGGCGAGCGCATCGCCCGCGTTAGCGGTATCGCCAACCTGATCGCCACCGCACTTGGTGACCCTGCACTTGCAGCGCAAGCCTCACAAGCAGCACAGCTAGCCAAGGCTGACCTCGTCACAGATATGGTGGGGGAATTCCCCGAGCTACAAGGCATCATGGGACGTTACTACGCCCAGCACGAAGGCTTGAGTGACGACATCGCCTATGCCATTGAGGATCATTACCGGCCGCGTTTTGCTGGCGACGAGTTGCCACGCAATCGCGTTGGCCTGGTTGTCGCGCTAGCTGACAAGCTGGAAACCCTGGTCGGCATGTTCAGCATTGGTGAAAAACCAACAGGCGAGAAAGATCCATTTGCGCTGCGCCGCCATGCGATTGGCATCCTGCGCCTGCTCAATGATGGCAATATTGCGCTTGGGCTAGATACCCTGCTGGCACAAGCCCTGTCAGTGTTCCAGCACCAGTTTGACCGTGACGCCACCTTACAGGCACTGGATGAATTTATCTATGACCGGCTGGCAGGTAATCTGCGCGATGCAGGCCATAGCGCACAGGAAGTCGAAGCAGTGCTGGCCTTGAAGCCGCAATTGATCGCAGATATTTTCAAGCGCCTCAATGCCGTGCAAGCCTTTGCAGCGCTAACCGAGGCTCCCAGCCTGGCGGCCGCTAACAAGCGTGTCGGCAATATCCTCAAGAAAGCAGAAGGAATTATCGAACCCAACATCAACCCTGCCTTGTTGCAGGAAGATGCAGAGCGGGCATTGGCACAAGCCCTGGGGCAAGTACAGCCACAGGCACAGCAAGCCTTTGCCGCTGGTAACTATACCGAGTCACTCAAGGCACTGGCAGCGCTAAAGGCCCCTGTGGATGCCTTCTTTGATCATGTTATGGTCAATGCCGACGACCCAGCCTTGAAGTCCAACCGCCTGGCTATGCTTGCCACCTTGCACCAGGCCATGAATCAGGTAGCCGATTTGTCCAGGCTCGCGGCATAATCGTGTCATTGCAGCCTAAGCGGGAACCATCATGAAACTTGTCATTCTTGACCGTGACGGGGTGATCAACCACGACAGTGCCCAATTCATCAAGAGTCCGGACGAATGGAAGCCCATCGCTGGCAGCCTGGAGGCTATCGCCCTGCTCAATCAACGCGGCTACCGCGTGGCGCTAGCCACCAACCAGTCCGGCATCGGGCGTGGGCTGTTCGACATGGCGACGCTCAATGCCATTCACGACAAAATGCACAAAGCACTCGCGCAGTTCGGCGGTCGCATTGATGCATTGTTTTATTGTCCGCATGCTGCCGATGCCAACTGCAATTGCCGCAAGCCAAAATCCGGCATGATAGAAGAAATCAGCAAGCGCTTCGGCATGGACCTCAAAGGCGTTCCCAGCGTGGGAGATTCGCTGCGCGACCTCCAAGCCAGCGCCGCTTTCGGTGCGCAAACCATCTTGGTACGCACCGGCAAAGGCGAGAAAACCCTGGCTGCCGGTGGCATGCCCGATAACACCTGGGTCTGCGACGACCTGGCCGAGGCTGCGCGCCGCATTACTACCGAACTTGGTTAATCCATGATTTATATTCGATCGTTTCTTTATGCAGTCGGGATGTGGATATTCACCCCTATATTCACCACACTCTCACTACTCACATTTCCCTTACCACGCCGAACCCGCTATATCCTCATCAGTGGCTGGGCACGCAGCATGCTCTGGTGGCTACGCATCACCTGCGGTTTGCGCTACCGGGTGATTGGTCGCGAGAATATTCCAGACCACCCCAGCGTTATCCTCTGCAAACACCAATCCGCCTGGGAAACCCTGGCACTGCAACAGATTTTCCCGCCACAGGTCTGGGTGCTTAAGCGTGAGTTACTGTGGATTCCCTTTTTTGGCTGGGGTTTGGCACTCACCTCCCCGATCGCAATTAACCGTGCTGCCGGACGAGAAGCGCTCAAGCAATTGGTCGCCAAGGGTAAGGAGCGCCTGCAACAAGGATTCTTTGTCGTGATTTTCCCCGAAGGCACCCGCGTCGCTCCAGGTACTCGCGGAAAATACCACATTGGTGGTGCCTGGCTGGCAACGCATAGCAAGAGCACAGTAGTTCCCGTGGCACACAACGCGGGGGAATACTGGGGCAAAAATTCCTTCCTCAAGCGCCCAGGCACGATTACGCTAAGCATAGGCAAGCCTATTGAAACAGCAGGCATCAAGGCTGATGCGCTCAATCAACGTGTCGAGGATTGGATAGAACAGGAAATGTTGTTGCTGGACCGCAAATAATGCAGCACACCCTAGCATTACCCAATGGGGAGAACATCCCCTACCTGCTTGAGCGCCGCGCCCGGCGAACGATTGGCATGAAGATCACGACAGATGGTCTGGTTGTGCATGCCCCCTTACGAATCCGCCAGGTTGACCTTGAGGCCTTGCTTCGAAGTAAAGCCCGCTGGATCAGCACCAAGCTCAAGGCCAGACAAGCTGCCACCTTGCCTGCATTCAGTTGGCAAGATGGTGCAGAGCTGCAATTACTTGGCCAGCCACTCATCTTGCGTATCCTCCCATCCACACGCAATAGCCAGCCCAAACGTGAGGGTAATACCTTACAAATTGCGACGAGCAACATCCATGACCAAGTCATGATTGCACGCAAGGTCATTCATTGGCTGCAAAAAGAGGCCATACAGGACTTTGCTAGGCGTCTGCACATTCTGGCTGCCAAACTGGGCGAACCAACGCCCGCTCTCTTTCTCTCTAACGCGAAGACTCGATGGGGCAGCTGCAACTCCAGGCGTGAGGTCAGGCTGAACTGGCGCTTGATACAGGCGCAACCTGCATTAATTAATTATGTCATCGCGCATGAGCTTGCTCATCTACGCGAGATGAATCACTCCGCACGCTTCTGGGCTGTTGTCTCCAAGATTTACCCTGACTATCCAACCGCAGAACAAGGCTTGAAGGACTGCTCTCAAGCCTTGTATCGCCTTGGCTAAGCCAAGCGCTCTGACCAATTCAGCGCTTGTGCTCCTCCATCAGCCTTGAAATTCTTGCTGCCTTTATTGTTGCATATAAAAATAAACAATCTTATACTGCGTGACATGCAACTAACAAAATTCACCGATCTTGGCTTGCGCGTATTGATGTACGTTTCCCAATATGAACGCGACAAGCCCATCACCATCAGTGAAATCGCCACGCAATTCAATATCCCGCGCAATCACCTGATCAAGGTCGTCACCTTTCTCAATAAAACTGGCTGGATTCAGACGACACGCGGCCCTAATGGTGGCTTGCGCCTTGGCATCAACCCAGCCTCATTGCGCCTTGGGCAGGCAATCCGAATACTGGAAGGCAGCACTTCGCTGGTGAACTGCCAAGAGCCGCCCTGCCCGCTCAAAGGTCAATGCGGCCTCAAGCATGCCCTGGACTTAGGATTGAATGCTTTTTACGAACACATGGACACCTATACCCTCGCAGACGTGATCCACGACCATACCGCCAATGTCATCATCAGGCTTCAGCAACATCATTTGGCCGAGTTACATTAATCATGGATAGAAAAAAACTGTGTGATTGATCGCTTTTTTTCTGCATTAATTGTTTCATTTTATATACAACATAAGGAGCCACTATGCTTTCTGCCACCGCCCGCCCATATATTGAAGCCAGCGTCCCAGTGTTACGCGAGCACGGCCTAACGATCACCAAGGCCTTCTATCAGAATATGCTGGGTAGCCACCCAAAACTGCAGAACCTGTTCAATATGGGCAACCAGGCCAGCGGCATCCAGCAACAGTCGCTGGCCTCTGCCGTGTTTGCTTATGCTGCCAATATCGACAACCCTGCTGCACTGGCCCCCGTGGTTAAACGCATCGTGCACAAACATGCCGCCGTAGGTATCAAGCCTGAACACTACCCCATTGTCGGCGAACACTTGCTGGGGGCTATCAAGCAGGTACTGGGAGATGCTGCGACGGATGAATTGCTAGCGGCATGGGGCGAGGCTTATTGGTTGCTGGCGAACCTACTCATTGAGGAAGAAAAGACGCTCTATGCCACGACCGCCACCACGGCAGGCGCGTTAATGCCACTCAAGGTTGCCCGCAAAGTATTTGAGTCAGAACATATTGTTTCAATTTACTTGCAACATCCAGATGGCCGTAAGCCTGGAGATTTTCTGCCTGGACAATACGTCAGCGTAGAAATGCAGTTTGACGAAGGTCGTAGCAAACAACTTAGACAATACAGCTTGTCGGATTCCACAGCAGCACCATGGTGGCGCATTTCAATCAAGCGTGAGCAAGATACGGGCAAACCACAAGGCCGCCTCTCCAATTGGCTACATGATGAGGTCGAAGTCGGCGACTTGTTGCAGGTGACACCTGCATTTGGCGACTTCGTGTTAGACCCTATCGCGAGCGAACAACCACTGGTATTGCTCTCCGCAGGCATCGGCATTACCCCTATGCTATCCATGCTCAATACCGTCCGCGACTTGGCACCACAGCGCCCAGTGTTCTTCGCTCATGCCACACGTAGCCCAGCTTGGCAAAGCCATGGGTTAGATTTGCAAGAAACCAAGAGCCGCATGTCCTCACTCTCGACAGCTTTATTCTATGAAACGCTAGAAGGCGCTCATGGTGGCATAGGTGGTGTACATCAGGGACTGATGGATATCACCACTTTATGGCCGCAAGTTTTACAAACGGCAGATATCTACATGTGTGGCCCGCTCGGGTTCATGCAGGCACAACGCACACAATTACTTAATGCTGGCGTGGAACCACAGCGCATACATCGGGAAGTATTTGGACCCGACCTGCTGGATCACTTGCTTTAAGATTGTAAAAAACTCAGGTATTAAATTGACATCATCGGCGGGAACAATCCTGCCGATACTTTGATGATGACACCTAGTCAGGCGAAGCTGATAGGCATGGCAGTATCACCGCCTTGATGGGCCTCACGCAGGCATTGCTTGGCGCAACTGGCACATTGACCACACTCTGTAGCCACGCCCAATTCACGCCTCAAGTCCTTGAGACTGCTGGCTCCATCCCGGGCGGCCTGGAGAATTTGGCGATCAGTAACAGCACGACACACACAGACGTACATATGAAGCGACCAGATACTTTCTCTTGCTAAATCAAGATGCGTTAACAAACGATAACCATTATCGTTTTTAAGTCATTTACTTGTCAAGAAAAATTCCTGCCCAGCGTATCATCCCGATCTCACTCGCGCGTGCATAAAAAAACCGCAGGGTAAGCTGCGGTTTTTCAGAAAAATAGGGGCAATCTCAGTCTGCCACTTCCATATGCGCTTGCAGATAGTTGGGCAATGTTACATCGGCAATCAGGCTGTGCTGAGTTTCCAACCAATCAATGGCGGCCTCGCTTTTTTCCAACAACTCTTCCAGCAAGTCGCGGCTGACATAATCTTGGAGCTCTTCGCACAACGCAATAGCCTCGATCAACAAGGGACGATGAATTTCCCTCTCATACTTGAGATCGCCCTGCAAGCATTCCACGACATTTTCACCAATCAGCAATTTGCCGAGGTTTTGTAGATTAGGCAAACCATCCAGGAACAGAATACGCTCAATCAACTCATCCGCTTCTTTCATCACGCGAATGGATTGCTTGTATTGGTAGTCGTTGAGCTTTTCCAGGCCCCAGTTACGGAACATACGGGCATGCAGGAAGTATTGATTGATGGAAGTCAACTCATTCTTCAGCACCTTGTTCAGGATGTCGATTATCTTTTTATCGCCCTTCATCACTTTCTCCTTATACAGATGCCGCGTCAGAACCCATCTGACTTTGCAGGTAATTTTCCAAGCCAACCATCCCAATCAGGCGTAATTGTTTTTCAAGCCAGTAGGCATGATCAACTTCTGTATCATCCAGTTGCAATAGCAACATGTCGCGCGTGACATAGTCACCCGTCTTTTCGCATTGCGCCATGGCAGCCTTGAGATCACTCACCACCTTGTATTCCAGTGCCAGATCAGATTTGAGCATCTCGGTCACAGTTTTTCCTGTCGTCAGGCCATGACGCTTCTCCAGATTAGGCTTACCCTCCAAGAACAAGATACGCTGAATGATGGCACGCGCATGCTGACGCTCATGGTCGGATTCATGCAAGGTTTTCTGCGCTAGATGCCCAAGGCCAAAATCCGCATACATCTCGCCATGCAGCAGGTATTGATCCACTGCCGTTAGCTCCCCTGCCAGCAATTCATTCAGGGTATCAATGATTTTTTTATCGCCTTTCATCGCGCACTCCATAAGCGGTTTCTTAATGGAAGGCATCATACCCAAGGCATGAATAAAAAGATAGCAATATTTTTATATAAATTATTGATTTTTAATGATTTTATAAAGAAAAATACCAACAAGAATCATTCTTCGTATTAGCCGAAAACAAGTCACTTTCGCGACAGGGGCAAGAGAACATACCGCAGCAGGTGGAAAGCTACGCTATCGCAAGCGCAATGCGTTGAGGATGACGATCAAGGAGCTGACAGACATACCAATGGCCGCCATCCATGGTGCGATCAAGCCAGTGGCGGCAAATGGCAATGCCACGGCGTTATATACCAATGCCCAAGTAAAGTTTTGGCGTACTACACTGACGGTAAATCGACCGGTCACCAGGGCATGCTCTATCTCTTGCAGGCTCTCGCCCAGTAGCACGATATCCCCAGAAGCCCTCGCCATTTGCGTGCCGTTACCCATGGCAAACGATACCTGGGCACCAGCCAATACCGGGGCATCGTTGATGCCATCACCCACCATCGCCACGACATCGCCACGCTGCTGCATATCGCGCAGGGCCGCCAACTTGCCTTCCGGCGTCAAGCCTGCCTGCCAATCGCCAATTCCCGCGACAGCAGCAAAGTGCTGTACGCTGGAGGCCGTATCCCCACTCAATATTGACACAGCAATCTTGCGCGCCTTGAGATGATCAATCAGCGCCGTGACACCTGGCCGCATGGTATCGGCCAACACAAATGCTGCCAGCAACTGCTGCGCATCACTCAACCATACAATACTGGCTCCCGGTTCCAGGCCTGCAATCTCCGGATAGATCAATGTAGAATTGAGCGCCATGTTGCCAATAAAGTAGCGCTGGCCAAGCACTTCTCCACTCAAGCCACGCCCAGGCTGATTATTGGCCTCCAGCACGATAGAACGCTCTGCGGCAGGTACGGCATCCGTGAAACTACGCGCCAGCGGATGCTCCGAGGCCTGCTCCAGGCTTGCCGCAATACGCAGCATCTCACTGGCATCCGCGCCTTGATAGGTAATGATATTGGTAATACGCGGATGCCCCATGGTCAATGTGCCCGTCTTATCGAACACCACATGCGTGACCCTAGCCAGCGATTCCAGCGCATGGCCCCGTGTCAACAATACCCCGCGACCAACCAAATGTGACCCGGCGGCGGCAAATGCCGCAGGTGCCGCTAACGATAACGCGCATGGGCAACTGACGACCAGCACCGCCAGGATAATTTCAAAACAACGCTCAGGCGCAATCCACCACCAAGCCAACCCGATCACGATGACAGCCAGCAAGAGAACGCTGGTGAAATAGACGGCCACTTGATCTGCCACTCTTGCCAGTCGTGGCTTTTCAGCCTGCGCCCTATCCAGAAGGCGCGCAATGCCTGCAATCACCGTTTGCTCACCGAGGCCTGTGATCTTTATCTGTAGCGGGCTTTCATAATTGACGCTGCCAGCATAGACATAAGTCCCAGGCTGCTTGGGAACCGGATGGCTTTCGCCGGTCAGCAGGGCTTCGTCCACCTGGCTTTCGCCTTGTGTTACGACACCATCCCCGGCAATGGCCTCTCCCGGCTTGATTAACAAGGTGTCTCCCATGCGCAAATCATGTAAAGGCACAATACTCGCTTGCTGCTGCTCATCCAGCCTGGTAGCCATGGGAGGAATCAGGCGATGCAGGTTTTCTGCCGCCTCTACAGATTTTTCGCGCGCATGCCGCTCCAGATAGCGTGTCGCCAATAGAAAGAAAATCAGCATGGTCAGCGTGTCGTAATAGACGATACCCTGCCCCTGGAACGTCACCCAGACGCTGCCAATAAAACCAGTCACTAGGCCTAGGCTGATCGGCACATCCATGCCTACGGTACGATGCGTGATGCTGCGCCAGGCTGACTGATAAAAAGGCCAGGCTGAATAGATCATCGCTGGCAGGGTCATCACTAAGCTGAACCAGCGCAGCAATTGTTCGGTGGCGGGCTCCAGACCTTGTGCAGGTCCAGCATAGAATGCAACCGCCACCATCATAACTTGTGCGGCAGACAGGCCCGCAATCGCCAATCGGCGAAAATCCTGCCGACGTTGTTGCTCACGCACGGCTTCTTGTTGCTGAGCGCTGAATGGATGGGCGTGATAGCCCAATTTACGTATCTCTGTCAGGATATGGCTCAGGCGGATTTTGCGGTCATCCCAACGTACTCGCGCGCGATGGGACGAGTAATTGATGGAAGCGGATACAACGCCATCTAACTGCTGTAAATGACGCTCGTTAAGCCAGATGCAAGCTGCACAGGTAATGCCTTCCAGAATCAGCGAGGCTTCCAATACATCACCAGACTCATCATGCACAAAGCTTTTCTGCACTTCTGGATGATCATAGAGTTCAAGCTGGCGTAGCTCTTCAGGCACCAATTCATCAGCAGTTTTGGGCAGCTCGGTACGATGCTGGTAATAGCTTTCCAAGCCATTCTCAACAATAGATTCCGCCACAGCCTGGCAACCATGGCAGCACATCCGTCGGCGCTCACCCAGGATGCTAGCGTGGAAATGACTGTTGCCTGGAACAGGCAACCCGCAATGGTAGCAAGCTGCCTCCATGTCCTGCGGCTTATTCATCGCCGATGAATAGCGACTCCTGCTTGCGATAGCGTTGGTCACCCTGCTTGACTAACACCTCGGCAACCCAGCGGCCCGAGTCGGGTAGCAGCACATCTGCCGCATACTCGCCCCCAGCCTGCTCTACAAGCGGGTAAACCTTGTCATCACGGCTATTGGCCATGCGCCAGAAATTCAGCGTGACTTCGGCCTGCGTCACGGCATTGCCATGCTCGTCGCGCACTTGCACCGACATCTGCTGCTGCTTGCCTGGGCTCAAGGTATCCGCACCAATCAACTTTAATTGCCAGCCTAAAGCCTGCTGCTGCTGCAATTGCTCAAGATGGGGTTGATAACTCTTGTTGCGGTCATGAGGCATGATGCCAGGAAAGGCAGTATGCACACGCTGATTCTCCGGGCTGGGCAGGAACATGGAGGTCAGGCTTTGCGGCAAGCCACGTCCAGCGACAGACAGTAAGATAGCATTGGAAATCACCAAGCAGATAAAGAAGCCAATAATGATTTTAGGCCCCCAATGCATGGTTTGCTTGTTCTGTTTCATGCTACCAAACACGCCCAGCAAGCCGGCATTCGCCAAGAACACCGCAAAGTGGATGGCCAGCACATCGCCCCCTGCCCAATGCTGGGTGCTATAGACGATATACAGGACAAACGGAATAGCACCACTGAGCACAGCGGCCCAGAAATTGGCAACCCTGAGAACACGCAGCAGGAAGTAAAGCCCAATGGCAAAAATCAGGCCGCCGAACAAGGTTTCGGCGATGGATAACACAGGAATCAGCTTAAGCATGTATCAATGACTATTGAAATTAGTTTTCACCACAACGGGCTCGGCATCTGCGATCGTCGGGATAATGACAAACGAGAACTCTTTAGTATTACGCGCGATTTCGCTGGCTAGGTCAACCTTGGCATTCAAGCTCAAGCTCTTACCTGCACGCACGCGGATTTCCGGGATATTGCCAAGATCTAGCGCAGCCGCAGGAATACCCTGCACCTTGAGCTCATAACGTTGCTCAAACTCAGTCTTGTTGGCGATATTGATCTGGTAACGATTGCGCACACTACCATCAGACAACATGACAAATAGCGGCTGCCTGATTTGCTGCACATTCGCCTCGGTATCGTTGCGAGTGCCAATGTTGTAGAACAAGATGATTGTGGCCACCACTAGTGCTGAAGCGTATCCCAATACCTTCGGACGCTTCCACTCTAGGCGCGGCTTGTGCGGCACGGGACTAGCGATATTCTGCTCGGAATCATAACGGATCAGACCTCGCGGAGAACCGATGGAGTCCATAATGTTATTGCATGCATCAATACACAGGCCACAAGAGATACATTGATACTGCAAACCATCGCGTATATCGATACCCGTTGGGCAAACCTGTACACAAAAACCACAGTCAATACAATCTCCATGCCCTGCTGCTTGACGCTCCTCGCGTGTACGCAAGCCCTTGGCAGGCGCCTTGCGGCCAGCGCTACCTTCCCCGCGCCGCGTATCATAGGCAACAGCCAGCGTATCCTGCTCATACATCACACCCTGGAACCTGGCATATGGGCAAGCCAATGTACAAATGTGCTCTCGTGACAAACCCGCAGCGACATAAGTCGTGATGGTCAGGACAATGACCGTGATATATCCGGCTTCAGCAGCCGTGCCGCTGAACAAGCGTGGTATGAAATCGGGGGCATAGGTGAAATAACAGGCAAACGTCACCCCAGTCCAGAACGAAATCAGTATCATCAGCCCATGCGAGCTACCCATCTTGAGGATTTTCTCGACGTTCCAAGGCTGCTTTAGCAAGCGCAAGCGTGCAGGACGCTCTCCCTGGATCATGCGCTCAATCATGATGAAAAGATCTGTCCACAAGGTCTGGAAGCAGAAATAGCCGCACCATGCCCTACCGATCAAGCCTGTAGTAAAGAATAACAATGCGGCAGCAATGAATAACAGCACGGCCAGCCAGAAGATATCCTGTGGATACACTACCAAGTTGAAAATAAAGAAACGACGTGATTCCAGGTCAAATAACACTGCCTGGCTTGCGGCGCTGTTGCGCGACCACGGCAACCACGGCAAGAGGAAATACACTGAATAGGCAATCACCATCACCGCGGTCTTGAAGGTACGGAACTTACCTTTCACCGAACGCGTGACAATCGGGATCTGCCGGTTTAGAAGCGGGGATTTGTTAGTACTGCTGGTCGAACTGGTTGCTTCCATAACGCTGGTGACACATCACCCCTCAAAAATGCAACTCTCCAAGAAATAAAGGCCCACGCAACCGTGAGCCTTTATTCAAACTCCATCCGCCTTAACGGCCACCACCTAGGCTGTCATGCACATAGACAGTCAAGAGCTTGATTTGTTCTGGCTTCAAGCGACCACCCCAGGCTGGCATGACACCACGATCCAAACCAGCAGTAATGACACGCTTAACTTCAGCTAACTTGGCTTCTTGACCAGTCTTGCCACCCACATCAGCCCAGAGCCAGATCTTGTCTGTCAGGTTAGCCGAACCCATTTGGGTATTGCCCTTGGCATCGGCACCATGGCAATAGTAGCAACCAGCTTCCTCACTCTTGAACAACTGCGCACCAGCTGTTGCCTGGCTCGCATCGTGAGGCTCGCCAGACAAGCTCAATACGTAATTGGCAAGTTGGGTAATTTGCTGCTCGTTCAGCACTTCCTTGAACGCAGGCATGAAACCGCGACGTCCATGGTCAATGGTCTGATTGATTTCAGCGTAAGTACCGCCAAACTGCCAATGGTCATCGGTCAGGTTAGGAGAAAAACCAATCTTGCCCTGGCCGCCAGACTGATGGCAAGGCGCGCAGTTATCAGAAAACAATGTCTTACCCGCAGAGTTCACGAACTGCATCAACTCAGCATCCTTGGATACGTCCTCAAAGGGCATCGCAGCTACCTTGTCGAACCATTGCTTCTGGGTTGCTTGCATCTCGTTCATTTCATGCATGAACTTGGCACGCATGTTCCAGTGAGAAGTCTTCTCGACTTCCTTGCCATCCACCGTAGTAGCAGTATAGGTAATGGTATGCAGCCCCGGAACCCCCTTGGTGAACTTGTCGCCAATCGGCCATGCTGGATAGAGCAACCAGTAAACCACGGTAAAAATGAAAGTAATGTAAAAACCCCAAATCCACCACGACGGCAACGGGTTGGTGTACTCCTCAATCCCATCCCAGCTATGGCCAGTGGTTTTTGGTGTTGTCGTAGTAGCCTTATCCTGACTCATAATGCTTTCCTAACTAGATTTCGTCATCTTGCAGCGGAATATTCTTGTGGCTTTCCAGCCTCTCGCCACGCTTTTTGCTTCCGAAGACATAGAACAAGATGCCGCAGAACACGAGGAAGAAAATCGCCAAGGACAAAGGCTTGGTGTTTTCGAAACGAGTGAACCATAGCAACCATTCCATCGTCTTTACCCCTTAGCGGAACTTGACGAAATAATCGTCATCGTATTTCTTGAAATCAACCATGGTACCCAGCACCTGCAAGTAGGCCACCAAGGCATCCATTTCGGTGATATTGCTCGGGTCGGTATCATAATTACCCAATTGCGCCTGGGCGACCAGATTCTTCTCCGCATCAGGGATGTGCAACTGCTTAGCGACAGTCTCACCGAACTCCTTCACATTGCGCTCGTACTCCACTTGGCTGTTGGAGTAAGGAACACCAACCCGACGCAAAGCCTTCATCCGATCCTGGATATCGTCGTACTTGAGTTCGTTACTTGCCAGCCATGGGTAGTTAGGCATCACAGACTGGGGTACCAGCGAACGTGGCGCAATCAAATGCTGTGTATGCCAATCATTGGAATACTTGCCGCCAACACGTGCCAAGTCTGGACCGGTACGCTTGGAGCCCCACTGGAACGGATGGTCATACTTGGATTCAGCTGCCAGGGAATAATGACCGTAACGCAATGCTTCATCACGGAAAGGGCGAATCATCTGCGAATGGCAGAGATAGCAACCTTCACGGGTATAAATATCACGGCCGCGCTGCTCAAGAGGGGTATAAGGGCGCACGCCTTCCACCTTTTCCACTGTCTCCTTGATGAAAAACAGTGGGATGATCTCCACCATGCCGCCTGCACTAATGGCCAGCATGGTAAACACCAGCAAGATACCTAGGTTGCGCTCAATTTTGTCATGCTTCATGAATAACTCCAGTAACTCGTCTTTACAATCAAGCGCCGATTAGGCAGCCGCTACATTGAGGCCTGCGTGGGCAGCCGTACTGCCCTGACGGATGGTCCTGAACATGTTGTAGCACATGATGATCATGCCAGTCAGGAAGAACACCCCACCCAATGCACGCATGACGTAGAACGGATGCATCTGAGCAACAGATTCCACGAAGGAATACTGCAAGTTGCCGAAGTCATCAAAAGCACGCCACATCAGACCCTGCATGATGCCGGAGATCCACATCGCAGTGATGTAAAGCAGCACACCGATAGTAGCCAGCCAGAAATGGACATTGATCAGGCGCAAACTGTACATCTGTGTGTTCCAGATACGTGGAACCAGATGGTACATACTGCCGAAAGTAATCATCGCAACCCAGCCCAATGCACCAGAGTGCACGTGACCTACAGTCCAATCAGTATAGTGAGATAGTGCATTCACATCCTTGAGCGACATCATCGGGCCTTCAAAGGTAGACATACCGTAGAAGGACAATGCCACGATGAGGAAGCGGATCACAGGATCTGTACGCAGTTTGTCCCAAGCACCAGACAAGGTCATGATGCCGTTGATCATACCGCCCCAGGATGGCAACAACAGCATGATGGAGAAGGTCGCAGCAAGCGTACCAGTCCAATCAGGCAAAGCTGTCCAATGCAAGTGGTGCGCACCGGCCCACATGTAGAGGAAGATAATTGCCCAGAAGTGCAAGATGGACAAGCGATAGGAATACACTGGACGACCAGCCTGCTTCGGAACGAAGTAGTACATCATGCCCAAGAACGCCGCAGTCAGGAAAAAGCCCACTGCATTGTGACCATACCACCACTGGGTCATCGCATCCTGAGTGCCAGAGAACAAGCTATAGGATTCCAGGGAGAACAACTTCACAGGCACTTGCAGGTTATTGAAAATGTGCAGCAATGCCGTTGCAAGGATGAAAGCCAGGTAGAACCAGTTGGCAACATAGATGTGAGGCTGCTTACGCTTGAGCAAGGTGCCGACATAGATGGCTAGGTATGCTACCCAGACGAACAGGATCAGCAAATCGACTGGCCATGTCATTTCGGCATACTCACGCGCTTGCGTATAGCCGAACATATATCCGAGTGCAGACAACGCCACCGCTGCTTGCCAGCCCCAGAAAGTGAAATTAGCTAAGCCTTCACCGCCGAACAGTCGGGCCTGACAGGTGCGCTGAACAACATAATAAGAAGTGGCGAACAAGGCACTACCACCGAAACCAAAGATCACACCGCTGGTATGCACTGGGCGCAAGCGACCAAATGTGATGTATGGGCTATCAAAATTCAGGAACGGAAAGGCTAGTTCGGAGGCGATATACACACCAACGAACATACCAATCGCACCCCAGATCAAGGTCATGATGGCGAACTTGCGAATAATATCGTAGTTATATTGCTCGCTAGTACCAACACCAGCAGACGCAATGCTTGCCGTTGCCATGGTCGCACTCCTCATCTAAAAGTCTATTTGTAAAAAACCGCAAAATTATATTCTTTATCCAAGCCCCTGGACAAGAAAAACCCTAAAAAAATTGGGTAATATCATGCGCCAGCTGCTCAGGCGTTTCATCATGTTTCAAGTAGGCACGTACTTTTCCTGCGCGATCAACCACATACACCCCCGCACTATGATCCATAGTATAAGCATCTCCCGCATCAGCCTGTCGCTTAGCATATACCACCTTGTAATTTCTGGCGGCGTGCTTCAACTGCTCAGGCGTTCCATACAGCCCTATAAAGCGGTTATCAAAGAACGGTACATACTCAGCCAACACCGCTTGCGTATCGCGCTCGGGATCAACAGTCACGAACAGCACCTGCACCTCCCCTGCATCCTTACCCAGCAACTTCATCGCATTAGCCATGGAAAGCATGGTAGTTGGGCAAACATCCGGGCAATGCGTATATCCAAAAAATACGGCAACCACCTTTCCCTTGAAGTCATCAAGATGGCGCACATTGCCTTCATGATCCGTCAAGGTAAATGCCCCGGTCAGCGCCCTACCGCTAATATCCGTACCGAACAAATCCAAATCACGCTGATCCTGCCCGCATCCAGCCAACAGTAAGAAAAACGCGAACAAACAATATCTCAACATCATCCACATACCTATAGCCGACAATCCATAGGATTATCGGCCATCAGGCAAGTTATGCCAAACCGCGCATCAGGCATTGATGCGCAAGTAGGCTTTTAGAAGCGCTTACCAAAACCAAAACCGATGACCCATGGATTAATATCCAGACTATCAATCTTGGGGCCATTCTTCAGCTTCACATCGGTATCAATCCACAAATACTTCACATCAGCATTCAGCAACCAACCATCCTTGAGATTGATATCGAAACCAGCTTGCAGGGCAGGACCCCAACTATTGCGCTCGACACGGATATCGCCCACTTGATTAGAGTGCAGGCCGTTGTCCATAAAGCGGGTATAGTTGACACCAGCACCGACATAGGGATCAAAAGTTTGGTCAGGACGGAAGTGCCATTGAGCAGTCAATGTGGGCGGCAGCAGATTCACAGAACCCAGATTCTCACTCGCTACACCATTAGCGCCCTTAATGCTGACGTCATGACGGGTACCCAAGGCAAGCACCAGCTCCAGCGCAATATTCTTGGTGACATAGTAAGAAATATCCAACTCGGGGATCACTTGATCATTGACTTCCAGCTTGGAGCCAGCACCAGCAGCGCCACCAGTCATCCCATTCAAATACTTGCCCAGATCACTACTCTCATTAGGGCTGACATTAACCGCACGTGCACGAACCACCCAATCTCCTGCTTCTGCCATTGCAGCCAAAGGAGACAACAAGGCACATACCAATAGAACACTTTGCTTCAGTTTCATCATATCTCTCGCTTTATTATTAACCACAAAAAATTTATGGAATTTATTTTACCCCCATTACCCATAATTTAAAAGTGGTTAATAACCTATCAATTTACTCAACTTATTTAGGAGCCATATTATCCAACTGCATCCTTCCCAAACCACTGTGTACCATGGCAACAAAATCAGAAAACCCGCTATTCAAATACAAGGCCTTGCGCGTACAATGGACGTTTTTTGACAGTACTTGGTAACGGAGAAGCAAAGATGTCGATGGCCGACCGCGATGGTCTGATTTGGTATGATGGAAAAATGGTCCCCTGGCGCGATGCCACCACACATGTACTGACCCATACATTGCACTATGGCATGGGCGTCTTTGAGGGTGTACGCGCCTATAAAACAGACAAAGGCACTGCGATCTTCCGCCTGCAGGATCATACTGATCGCCTATTCCGTTCCGCCCACATCCTGGGCATGAAGATGCCTTTCGACAAGGCAACTCTGCTGGAAGCGCAAAAAGCCGCGATCCGCGAAAACAATCTTGAATCAGGCTACATGCGCCCGATGGCATTTTATGGCGCAGAAGCCATGGGCATTTCCGCCAAGACTCTCTCCACCCATGTGATCGTAGCTGCATGGAAATGGGGCGCCTATATGGGCGATGACGCCATCAAACATGGTATCCGCGTCAAGACTTCGTCCTTTGCCCGCCACCATGTCAACATTCACATGTGTAAGGCAAAAGCCAACGGCAACTACATGAACTCCATCCTGGCACATCAGGAAGCCGCTCAAGATGGCTACGATGAAGCTTTGTTACTTGATGTCGATGGCTTTGTTGCCGAGGGTTCTGGCGAAAATATTTTCATCATCCGCAACAACAAAATCTACACGCCAGATTTAACCAGCGCGCTGGAAGGCATTACACGGGATACTGTTGTGCAATTGGCTAACGAGTTTGGTTACCAGATCATTGAGAAACGCATCACGCGTGATGAAGTCTACTCTGCCGACGAAGCATTCTTCACTGGCACTGCAGCAGAAGTTACGCCAATCCGTGAACTAGACAACCGCGCCATTGGTGCAGGCACACGCGGCCCGATCACGGAAAAACTACAATCGAAATATTTCGATGTGGTGCACGGTCGCTCTCCAGAGCATATTGGCTGGCTTACCCTGGTTTAACGAACAGAAAAGAGTGCATCATGGCAACAGATATCAAGGAAATCGAGGTCACTGCAAAAGACTTACCCCTGCACTGCCCAACCAAGGAAGTGGCACTCTGGTGTTCACATCCAAGGGTTTTTCTTGATATTGCCGCGAATGGACACGCTGCCTGCCCCTATTGTGGGACTAAATATAAATTGAAGGCTGGCGAAACCGTCGCCCACCACTAAATGAAATAAAGCCGGACATGTCCGGCTTTATTTCATTCCAGCACTGAAACCGTTTGATGCGTCAGAGCCTCAATCACAATAGGCTCCCCATGCAATCGCTCAATCAGTTGCACAGCATGAGTTGAAGGACTATTAGTCCAGCAATGCACGCCTCCCAATCCTTGAGTACCAGCCAGCAAACCTCGCTCATACAATCGATGGCGAAGCTGCCTAGCCACAGCCTCTCCTGTATCGATTAACACAATATCCGGCCCGGCAATCTCGGCAATCAATGATTTGACAAACGGATAGTGCGTACACCCGAGCACAATAGTGTCAGCACCAGCCTGAATAAGCGGCAATACATAGTCGGCCACCAGCGACCGCGTTGTGTCAGAAGCCAATTCCCCACGCTCTATGCACTCCACCAAGCCAATACATGCCTGAGTCACCACCTGAATATTCTTGCCATAATTTTCAAGCAAGGCGGAAAATTGCGCACTTTGTAATGTTCCAGTCGTGGCCAACACGCCTACCACACCATTACGTGTGGCAGCAGCAGCAGGTTTCACTGCGGGTTCCATTCCGATAATCGGCAAATCAAGCTCTTGCCTGAGCGTCTTGATCGCAGCAGCTGTTGCCGTATTGCATGCCACGACGATTGCTTTCGCCCCCTGCTCTATGAGGAATCGCGCAATCCTGCGCGAGCGATCAATAATAAAAGCCTGGGATTTAGGTCCATAGGGAGCATGCAGGGAGTCCGCAAAGTAAAGTAGCGACTCCGTCGGAAGCTGCTCATGAATATGTCGTAGTACGCTCAACCCTCCAACGCCGGAATCAAAGATCCCAATCGCAGGCCGCAGGCCTTGCTTTCCCGCTATCAATACTGATGAATTAGGCACGATCTACAAAATAAGTGAACACATGGGCAGTTTACCCAAGCATGCGCTGAGGAGCCAGCGGTCACATGTTTTACAATACGCATGATGATTTCAGCGAGAATGAACATGGGTAACCGCTTAAGCAAGATATATACGCGTACCGGCGACGATGGCACAACTGGCCTTGGCGATGGCAGTCGTATTGAAAAAGATAGCCTACGGGTCGAAGCGATGGGTTGCGTTGATGAGCTTAACGCAGCCCTTGGAGTGCTACTTGCGGAAGCATTACCTGAACAGATAACGCATTACCTCATACAAATCCAGCATGATCTTTTTGATTTGGGAGGAGAAATCTCCATTCCGAACTTCCAATTACTACCACCCAATCGAGCCCAAGAGCTGGAACAAGTGCTGGATATGCTCAATACGAATCTCCCGCCACTCAAGGAATTTATTCTCCCTGGCGGCACCCGGCCTGCAGCACTCTGCCATTTGGCACGCACCATATGCCGCCGTACAGAACGCGTATTGCTGACCCTGCATCGGCAACATCCAACCTCGCCCGCCACATTGCCTTACATTAACCGCCTATCTGACCTGCTATTTGTCATCGCTCGCCATCTCAATCAAGCAACTGGACAAAGTGACGTATTGTGGCAACGGCATCGCACCGAGACCAATATCAAGAAATAGAATAAAAATATAGGAAAAAAGTATTTTTAACTATTAAAAACCATTGCTAAAGTGCGAGCTATCTTTCAAATAGCACTTTTAAAGAACCTCTACACCATGTCGATATTAGCCTTGGCATTTGCATTAGGTCTTATCCGCTGTCGAGGCAGTTATCGGGCATGTCAAACCCGACCAGAATAAAGGTCATATTGCGACATCCCATGATTTTCTAATCAACTTTAATACCTACTGTATCACCAGCGGTTACACATCAACACTTGTTCATAAGCAAGGTTCGCTTGCCAGTCCACTGGAAGCAACACAACATCAGGGAGACTTATCTTGTTCAATAAAACTGGGCTTATCCAGCTATTGATTGCCAGCGGCATTGTCCTCACGGCAGGCCTCAGCTATGCCGCCGAAGAAACGGCAAACACGGCATTATCAGCGGAAGAAATTGACCAACAAGAACGCATCAAGGCACGCAAGGCAGAGATTGCAGCAGAAGCTGCTTTGGCCAAGAAAGCTGAAAAAGGCTATTGGGTAGCGCCACGCGCTTATGGAACACAACGTGAGACAGAGCCACCTCGTTTTGTTAAGCCAATAGAAAAAACCTGGCTGAAGGAATACACAGATATCGATTGGCTGGACGTGGGGGCAGACTATCGCTTCCGCTACGAAAACCGTGAAAACGACTTCCGCCGTGGCGTGAATGTCACTGACGAACCTTTCCTGTTACGTTCACGTATTTATGTTGCCGTGCGCAATAAATTCGATCCATTACGTTTCACGCTGGAAGCCGAAGATGCGCGTCGCAACCACAGCAATTTTGCCCGTGATAACCGCGATGTCGACTTGGCAGAACCTATCCAGGCTTATGCAGAACTATTCTTCAAGGATGGCTTGGGCAAGGATGATCTCGGTAATGATCGTCCGGTAAGTATCAAGGCAGGCCGTATGGCGTTTGAACAGCTTGATCGCCGCCTGATTGCCCGTAATGAATGGCGCAACACGACAAATACATTCCAAGGTGTTCGTGCCACATTTGGTCAACACAAAAATGATTGGGAATTGGACTTGCTTGCTTTACAGCCCATCGTGCGCCTGACTGAGCAACTCAACCAGCGTGACAAATCACAATGGTTTTATGGTGCTATTTTCGATTGGCGCAAGTGGTCCGATATCGTGACTTTGTCCCCCTCCTATTTCTACCTGAAACAAGATGGTGATGAAGTCAAGTATACATCCAGCGGTAGCCTTGCTACTGCCGCCCAGCGCCTAGATCGCTCAATCCATACTGCCGGCCTCCGTGGCTACGGCCTCATTGGAAAAACTGGCTTGGATTATGACCTTAGCTATTACCGCCAGTGGGGTGAAGAGGACAGAACACTGACAGCAAAGCGGGATCACCGTGCCTATTCGTATATTGCTGAAATCGGTTATACAGCCGACCATGAGTGGAAACCACGCTTCAGCGCCAATTATGGCGTTGCCAGCGGAAACAAAGCCTCAAGCACGGGAACTCAAGAACGTTTTGACCGTTTGTTCGGGTTTGCGCGACCATGGTCCAGCAACGATTATATCCAGATGGAAAATATCAACGCCACCAAGGTACGAGCGGAATTCAGTCCTTTCACAGGCGTGAATATAGATACTGGATACAGTTGGTACAAACTGGACAGCGCCACTGATCGCTGGGGTGCGGGCAATAACCTTGTTGATGCCACAGGTCGCAGCGGCCGTGACCTAGGCGAAGAATGGGATATCCGCGTACGCTTCCCTGTTGTAGATAAAGTATCTGCTAACGTAGGTTATGCCTACTTCAAAGGTGGTGACTTTATTAAGAATTCCCCTGCAACACTTGGACGCAAAGACACCTCCAACTTCTTCTATGTTGAACTGACGGTCAGCGCTTTCTAGCACTATCGTTCAGGTATACCTCCACTCAACCGGGAGCCAATGGCTTCCGGTTTTTTTACGCCCACATATTCCAAAATATATATAAAAATATAAAAACAAATTATTTTTAACTATTTAATAACCTTGTTACAGTGCACTCATTCATTGAACACTGCCAAGGCAAACGTATGTCACACGAATCCAAACCAAAACCTAACGATGAAGTGATCCAGGAAATTATCCGCTCCATTGACCTACTGCGTTTTGGCTCAATTGAAATCACGGTACACGATGGTCGGGTCACCCAAATAGAACGTAGGGAAAAAGTACGTTTCAACCATGATGCCCCAAAAATAAAACAAACCCTACAACGCGTGGTTATCAACCACTAACTTTCAAATCATCCAAGGATTGTTGCATGAAACGTTTTTTACCCCAGATCGCCAGTTTGATCACATTAACCGCCCTGAGTAGCTCATTGACAGCGCTGGCTGCGGATATCACCCTGTTGAATGTTTCCTATGACCCAACCCGAGAACTCTATCAGGAGTACAACAGCGCCTTCGCCAAATACTGGCAGGCAAAAACTGGTGACAAGGTCACGATCAAAGCCTCTCATGGCGGCTCGGGCAAGCAAGCCCGCTCTGTGATTGATGGCTTGCAGGCTGACGTCGTCACCCTGGCATTGGCATACGATGTAGATGCACTCTATGAAAAAGGCAAACTGGTAAATAAGGACTGGATCAAACGCCTACCTGACAACAGCTCACCCTACACTTCCACTATCGTGTTCCTGGTACGCAAAGGCAACCCCAAGAACATCAAGGATTGGGATGACCTGATCAAGCCTGGCATCAAAGTAGTCACCCCCAATCCCAAAACATCTGGCGGCGCTCGCTGGAACTACCTGGCAGCCTGGGCATATGGTCAAAAGAAGTTCAACAATGATGAAGCCAAGACTCGCGAATTCATTGGCAAAATCCTGAAGAATGTCCCTGTCCTTGATTCTGGCGCACGCGGTGCTACTACCACCTTTGTTGAAAGAGGCATTGGTGATGTATTGCTCGCCTGGGAAAACGAAGCTTTTCTTGCACAAAAGGAACTTGGTCCAGACAAATTCGAGATCGTGGCTCCATCCCTCTCGATCCTGGCTGAGCCATCCGTATCTGTCGTCGATAAAGTCGTAGACAAACGTGGCACTCGCAAGGTTGCCGAGGCCTATCTGGAATACCTTTACAGTGAGGCAGGCCAGGAGCTTGCAGCCCAGAACTACTACCGCCCACGTTTAGAATCCGTAGCCAAGAAGTATGAAAAGACTTTCCCGCATCTCAGCCTGGTCACAGTAGATTCAGCATTTGGTGGTTGGCAAAAGGCGCAAAAAACGCACTTTGCTGATGGCGGTACCTTTGATCAGATTTACCAACAATAAACCTTAATTTCTTGATTAACAGGCGGCGCCAGGCACAACCTGGCACCGCCAGCAGCCAAAGGAGACTCTCATCATGAGTACTGCGTTAATTGTAGGCGGCGACCAGATTGAAGGCATTAAGCAAGAGCTATCCAACTTTGGTGTTACGCATATCAACCACTGGTCAGGTCGTAAAGTTGGTGATGGCAAGAAAGTCATTCCCCAAGACACCGACCTCATCGTATTGGTGACTGACTGGATCAGTCATACATTCACTCACAAGATCAAGCAGAGCGCAGCTAAACGCGGCGTCAGGATTGTCTATACGCCGAATGGCCCCAGTGCATTGCGCATACGCTTGAAGCAAATCAATCCAGACTACGTTCAGGAGAGTGAGTGTAGCAGCCAATACCAAAGCCAGCGGCAAGCGCGCCACTCACTTAACTAACCAGTAATCACGATTTGATGTAGCAAAAGGAGTTTTATCATGGCAATTCACGCAATTAATGTCCGTAACCAATTTCGCGGCAGGATCAAGGAAATCGTCCTGGGGCCAGTGGTCTCTGAAGTAGATGTTGAAACCCCGGTAGGTATCGTCACCTCTGTCATCACCACTCGCTCAGTCAATGAACTGAACCTGCAGATTGGGACTGAAGTTCTGGCGCTGATCAAGGCAACTGAGGTTTCTCTCGCGAAGGTTTAGCTAGCCACGCTCAGATGCAACGCAAGCCTGATCTCATCCTCATCAATCAAAAGGCCAGGGATTGCTCCCTGGCCTTTTGTGTTAGCACTTTGCCAAGTGTTGATAGATTAACGCTTGGCAGATGCCAGTCTCAGTAGCACCCCTTGCAGCACATCCACTTCTGCATATGTATTGTAGAAAGCCAAGGACGGCCTGACAGTGGTTTCCACGCCAAAACGGCGAAGAATGGGCTGTGCGCAATGATGACCAGAGCGTACGGCAATCCCTTCCTGGTTCAATGCAGCACCAACCTCCTCGCTCTTGTACCCATGCAGGTTGAATGACAATACACTGGCTTTATTCTGGGCAGTGCCTATCAAGCGCAAGCCCGGCACTTTGTGCAGCGCGGCTGTCGCATAGACCAGCAGTTCATGCTCGTAGTGCGCAATATTTTCTATGCCCAGACGCTCGACATACTCGAGTGCAGCGCCCATCCCCACAGCATCAGCAATATTGCCAGTACCAGCCTCAAACTTAGCCGGCGCACCGTGATAGACAGTTTTCTCGAAGGTGACGTCTTGAATCATGTTGCCGCCACCTTGCCAGGCTGGCATATCCTCCAGCACCGCTGCCTTACCGTACAAAGCACCTATGCCGGTCGGGCCAAAAATCTTGTGCCCGGAGAACACCAGGAAGTCGCAATCCAGCAACTGCACATCGGTACGCATATGCGACACGGATTGAGCACCGTCAAGCAGCACTTTCGCCCCAACGGCATGCGCCATGGCGATCATCTGCTGCGCAGGTGTCACCGTCCCTAACGCATTGGAAACCTGGGTAAAGGAAACCAGCTTGGTACGTGAGGTCAGCAGCTTCTGGTACTCATCAAGCAGCACCTGACCACTATCATCAACGGGCACTACTTTAAGCTTGGCGCCAGTCTCCTGGCATAACTGCTGCCAGGGCACGATATTGGCATGATGCTCCAGATTGGTGACCACAATCTCGTCACCTTCACCTAGGTGCTTCTTGCCCCAAGTCTTGGCTACCAGGTTGATCGCTTCTGTCGTACCACGCACGAAGACGATATTTTCCACCGCAGGCGCATTGATGAAGCGCCGCACGGTTTCACGCGCCCCTTCGTAGGCATCCGTGGCACGTGCCGCCAACTCATGCGCGGCACGATGGATATTGGAGTTTTCATGCTGGTAGAAATAGGACAAGCGATCAATCACTACTTGTGGCTTCTGGGTAGTCGCTGCGTTATCCAGCCAGATCAATGGCCTGCCGTTGACCAACTCACGCAAGATCGGGAAATCCTTGCGTACAAGATTGACGTCAAACGGTGGATGCGCAGAACCTGCAACATCGGGGACTCGCGGTGATTCGGCAAGGAAATAGAACGGCGACGAGGCCTTGCTGTTGGAAGCTTTGTCTGAATCTGCAGCACTAGCATGAACACCGCTAAACGGTGATGCCAGCAAACCCAGATCCATAGCATAAGGAATGTCGAGCCCACCCAGCAAGCCACTGATGTCCAGGCCAGGTAGAGTAGGAACAGGCCCCACAGCATCAACGCGCTCCTGGCTGAATTCTGGTGGCAAATCAGACGGCGACACTCCGAAGCTGGGCGCACTGACTGGCACAGTTTCAGCACCAGGCACCACGTTAGTGGCAGCTGGCAAGCCCGTAGGCACCGCAGAAACGATGGAAGGAGCTGCAGGCACAGGAGCACCAATAGTCGGACTGCCTGCCCCATAAGGTGCGGCGGAATCCGAGAGCGACGTCACCGACGGGGCATCTTGTGGCAAACGAGGAAACCCCTCCGCATACAGCTCATTGGCTATGCGGGTAAGCTCATCAACATCCAGGTGACCACCTGATTGCGCTTCACGACCCACGACCAATGCAGCCGCCATGCGTGGATGCTCACCAGGCAAAGAGGCCAGAATGGCTTCGGGTTCAAAAGAAGACAGATCGTTGAGGTTACTTGTAGTCATAGTAGTTGCCTACGTCTACATTCTCCAGCACGGCAATCGCATCTTCGGTCAGTACCGCCAGCGAGCAATAAAGTGAAACCAGATAGGAAGCAATCGCCTTGTGGTTGATACCCATGAAGCGTACGGAAAGCCCCATGCTTTGTTGACCCGGCAGGTTGGGTTGATACAGGCCAACAACACCTTGACGGCTTTCGCCTGTGCGCAACAGCAGAATGTTGGTCTTGCCCTTGGTCACGCGCAGCTTGTCGCACGGAATCAAGGGGATGCCACGCCATGTGATGAACTGTGAGCCAAACATGCTGACAGTAGGAGGTGGTACGCCGCGACGAGTGCATTCACGCCCAAAGGCAGCAATCGCCTGTGGATGTGCCAGGAAAAATGCTGGCTCCTTCCAAACACGTGAAATCAGCTCATCAAAATCATCTGGTGTGGGAAATCCGGTGCGCGACTTAACCTTTTGGCCATCTGCCACGTTGTGCAGCAAGCCGTATTCCTTGTTATTGATCAGTTCGCTTTCCTGGCGTTCCTTGACGGTTTCGATGGTCAGACGCAACTGCTCGCGAATCTGGTTGTGCGGGCTACTGTAGAGATCGGAAATACGGGTATGGACATCAACCACAGTATTCACTGCATTCAGCACATACTCACGGCCCCACTCTTCATAATCCACAAAAGTAGCAGGCAGCTCACGCTCATCCTTGGCAGAGCAATCCACCTCGACATTGTGGTTGTCTTTCACCTTATTGACGCGGTAGATACCCGCCTCAACCGGCACCCATTGCAGCAGGTGTACTAGCCAACGTGGTGTGATAGACCCAAGCATGGGAACTGTTTTGGTCGCATTGGCAAGCGTGCGCGCTGCAACATCCCCTAATGCGGTATGGGCCTGATGAATATCTGACATGAAAGCTCTCCTAAAAAATTACCAATCAATAGCAGGCAAATGCCCACCCTATTCACTACTGAACTGCCGGATGACTCACAGCGCCATTAGAATGACCTGTAGATGTCCCCTCCTTCATCTGTATCTGGGTAATATTGCTATTCGGGGGAACGCTATATGTAAGCCAGACATTGCCACCGATCACCGAGCCGCGACCAATCGTAATACGGCCGAGAATCGTCGCGCCGGCATAAATTACGACATCGTCCTCGACAATTGGGTGTCGTTCATTGCCTTTCACCAAACTGCCATCGGCATCCTGTGGGAAACGCTTGGCACCAAGAGTCACAGCTTGGTACAACCTGACATGCCTCCCAATAATGCTGGTTTCCCCGATCACGACCCCGGTGCCATGGTCAATGAAAAATCCCTCATCGATCTGAGCACCTGGGTGAATATCAATACCCGTGGCAGAGTGAGCAATCTCAGTGATCATGCGCGCAATTAATGGCACGCCAAGTTTGTGCAGCATGTGGGCAATACGATAATGGATCATGGCGTTGATGCCCGGATAACAAACCAGCACCTCATCTACGCTGCGTGCTGCCGGGTCGCCTTCATAGGCAGCACGAATATCGCTATCCAACAAGTGACGTACTGCTGGCAACTGAGCAGCAAACTTGCGCACTAAATCCGTGGCAAGTTCACGCACTTCTGCCAACGCTGATGTTTCTGCGACGAAGCTCAACTCCAGGCGCACCTGAACCACCAGCTCACGCAATGCAACGTCCAGCGTATGACCGACAAAATAATCGATCCCCTCCTCTCGCAAATCCGGCAAGCCGAGACGATTGGGAAACAAGGCAGCACCCAGCCCCTCCACCACATCCGCTAGCGCCTTGCGTGCTGGCAGTTTGGGAGGTCGGTTCAAGCGATTCCGGTGCTCCAGCGAGGTCAGCCTAACCTCACGCAGCTTGCCTACAATCTGGCTAATTCCCAGTTCGTCGCCCAACTCAATATTTTTTTCATGTTGACTCATCAAGTCCTACCCACAAGTGACCTTGTAAAAACAAAAAAGCCAGCCCTCTCAAGAGAGGAGCTGGCTTCCGGTTGTCCGGTCAGCTTACGCTAACGATGTATGGAAATGCTGTACTGAAATTAATTCAAGTTCACAATGCTTGTTGTCCATACTGAACATGGTGCAACAAACATATCACGTCGGGAAGACTACCACATATTCAATTAACTTCTATACATAGAACTATAAAATATATTAATTCCCACCCATTAAATAACCAATAAATTTAATTATATTCCACTATATTCTTTTACATTATTACAATAATTTCTTATAGTACCGCACATTCCCTCCCATCTCTCCGAGGCCTACATGCTAAGAAAAATAGTGGCAATCAGTCTTTTTGCCGTCGCAGGAATTGTTCATGCAGATACCACACTACTCAATGTTTCGTATGATGTAACACGCGAATTCTACAAAGACTTTAATCCTGCCTTCAGTAAATTCTGGAAACAAAAAACAGGTGAATCCGTTACCATCAATCAATCACATGGCGGTTCCAGCAAGCAGGCCAGAGCGGTAGCAGATGGCTTGCAGGCTGACATCATCTCCATGAACCAGAGCAATGATATTGATATCTTGTTCGAGCGCGGCAAGCTGATTCCCGCTGACTGGCAGAAACGCCTGCCCAATGCCAGCTCACCCACCACATCCACCACCGTCTTTCTCGTGCGCAAAGGCAACCCCAAGAACATCAAGGATTGGGACGACCTCATTAAACCTGGCGTCGGTGTCGTGATCCCTAACCCCAAGACCTCGGGCAATGGACGCTATAGCTATCTTGCCGCCTGGGGCGCGGTTATCAAGAAAGGTGGGGATGAAGCCAAAGCACGTGATTTTGTCGCTCGCTTATTTAAGAACGTTCCTGTCCTGGATGCAGGTGGACGTGGCGCGACTACGACATTTATTCAGCGTGGCATTGGTGACGTATTGCTCACGTTTGAGAATGAGGTATTTCTCATCAATAAAGAGTTAGGTAACAATAACTTCGACGTGGTGTATCCATCTTCCAGCATCTTGGCAGAAAATCCCATCGCACTGGTTGACAAGGTGGTAGACAAGCGCAAGACACGTCAAATTGCACAAGCCTACCTGGAGTTCCATTACTCACCAGAAGGCCAGGAAATCGCCGCACGGCATTACCTGCGCCCGCGTTCTGCGGAAGTATTGGCTGCACACAAGGACGATTTCAGGCCACTGCAACTCTTTACCGTAGATGAGACATTTGGCGGCTGGCAAAAAGCCCAAAAAACGCACTTTGCTGATGGCGGCATATTTGACCAGATTTACGTCAATAAATAAGCGGCCACAACCATGACCAAGCAAAACGTCTCCACATCCATCGCTATAGAGCAATTGAAAGCCCAGTTGCGAGAATCGCTTTATCTCGACCTTGATGAATATGGGCTAGAAGAACAGTCTTCGGGAGAGTTCAATAGCTCATTCCTGGGATTGCAACTCAACAGTGCCTTCCAGCCTATCTACGATAGCGAAGCAGGCGATTTGTTTGGTCATGAAGCGTTTATCCGCCCCTCGCTCGGTGGCCAACAAGCCATTAATCCAGAGTTTGCCTTCAGCTTTGCCGGGCAAGTTGGCAAACTGGTAAAGTTTGATCGCGTTGTCCGCACGCTTCATGTACTGAATTTCCGTCAGATTTATGCGGAAAATGGCTTGCTGTTCCTCAATGTACACCCCAATTTGCTGATGAGCGTCAACGCGCACGGTAAAGTATTCGAGCGCATCCTGCATGCAAACTCTGTTCCCACCCATCGCGTCGTCATTGAAATACAGGAAAGTGTCGTCGAGCATGAGCATCAACTGGCAGATGCCATTGAAAACTACACAGAACGAGGCTACCGCATCGCGATTGGCAATTTTGGCAGCAAGCACTCCCATCTGGAACGGCTATGGAAACTTGCCCCCGAGTTTGTCAAACTTGATATTGGCCTGATCAAAGAAGCCGAGCGCAATACCCGCATGCGCAAGATATTGCCGCGCTTGATCCAGCTCATCCATGACATCGGTGCGCAACCTGTGATTACCGGCATCGAGTCTCAAACCGGCCTCGACATTGCAGTGGAATCCGGTACTACTTTGCTGCAAGGATACTTCCTAGGTAGACCGGTGACTGCCAAGGAGCTTCAACCCACGCAAGCACTCAAGCCTTCATTGCAGTTGAACAAACGAGCAGCCGCGTGATACCGCAGCACATAGAAAAATAACCCCGAGCTATATCGTTATAAAAACATATTATTTTTTGCGCGCAACCACTTCTGCTACATTGCAGCGGCCTTGCTCCAGCCACACACACTAAATTCACAATATGGCAAAAAAACACAAACCACATAACGTATTGCCTGGCTTTAACCTATCTCTCGGCTATACCTTGTTATACCTGAGCCTGATAGTCCTGATCCCATTATCAGCTGCCTTTTTCAAGACGACAGAGTTAAGCCTTGCAGAGTTTTGGCACACTGTCACGACACCCAGAGTGATCGCTTCATACAAGCTCACTTTCGGCGCATCCTTGTTTGCAGCGCTGATCAATGCAGTATTCGGTTTGCTTACTGCCTGGGTGCTTACCCGCTATACATTTCCCGGCAAAAAGCTGGTAGACGCATTGGTGGACTTACCATTCGCCCTGCCTACCGCAGTGGCTGGCATTGCACTGACAGCAGTCTACTCAGGCAATGGCTGGATTGGCAGCCTGATCGAGCCATATGGCCTCAAGGTAGCCTTTACTCCGTTAGGCGTCGTCGTGGCCTTGACATTTATTGGGCTACCATTCGTTGTCCGCACCGTACAACCTGTGCTGGAAGACCTGGAAGCAGAAACTGAGGAAGCTGCAGCCAGCTTAGGCGCAAATCGTTGGCAGACCTTTCATCGCGTTATCCTGCCTGCCCTCTGGCCAGCCCTGCTCACTGGATTTGCACTAGCGTTTGCCCGTGCAGTGGGTGAGTATGGCTCCGTGATTTTCATCGCTGGCAATATGCCGATGATTTCCGAGATCACACCGCTCATCATCATCACCAAACTCGAACAATACGACTACACCGGCGCAACTGCAGTTGCCGTAGTCATGCTGGTCATCTCTTTCCTACTACTGCTCACCATCAACGGCCTACAGTGGTGGAGCAGCAGCCGCAACAGCGCATCGCGATAGGAATACACCTTATGTCAACCACTGTTTCCCAATTCGCCCGTTACAATGCCAAGGTAGCACGCAATCGTGCTACCTCCGAACCAGCCTGGGTACGTTGGACGCTGATTATTTCCGCGCTACTGTTTCTCAGCCTATTCCTGTTTGTTCCCTTGGCAGCCGTATTTACTGAAGCATTACGCAAGGGCTTTGACACTTATCTTGCCGCGCTGATTGAGCCCGATGCCGTCTCCGCGATCAAGCTCACGCTCATCGCAGCCGCCATCTCGCTACCGCTTAACTTGGTATTCGGTATTGCAGCCGCCTGGGCGATTGCAAAATTCGAATTCAAGGGCAAAAGCATTCTGATCACCCTGATTGACCTGCCATTTGCAGTCTCCCCGGTCATTGCAGGCTTGATCTATGTATTGATCTTTGGATTGCAAGGCTGGTTTGGCGAGTGGCTAATTGATCATGATTACAAAGTCATTTTCGCCATCCCCGGCATTGTCCTCGCCACGATCTTCGTTACATTCCCTTTCATTGCACGTGAATTAATCCCACTCATGCAAGCTCAAGGTAAGGAAGAAGAAGAGGCAGGCTTGGTATTGGGTGCTTCAGGCTGGCAAATTCTCTGGCACATCACCCTGCCAAATATCAAATGGGGCTTGCTGTATGGCGTCATCCTCACCAATGCCCGTGCCATGGGCGAATTTGGCGCTGTCTCGGTGGTATCAGGCCATATTCGCGGGCTCACCAACACCATGCCGCTCCATGTGGAAATCCTCTACAACGAATATAACTATGCCGCGGCCTTTGCTGTCGCCTCGCTACTGGCCTTCCTAGCGTTAATAACACTGGCACTCAAGTCATACATTGAGTGGCAAAGTGGCCGTAGCGCCAGCGCACGTGAAAAAGCCTCTGACCAATAACGTACTGACCGCACCACCGTCACAAGGATGACATCATGAGTATCGAAATCCGCAATATCAAAAAAGAATTTGGCAGTTTTACCGCACTAGGAGACGTCAGCCTTGATGTTCCCAGCGGCGAACTTGTCGCCCTACTTGGTCCTTCAGGATGCGGTAAAACTACACTATTGCGCATCATCGCGGGCCTGGAATCTCCCGATTCTGGCAGCATACATTTCCATGGTGAAGAAGCCACAAACCGCGACGTACGTGAACGCGAAGTGGGCTTCGTATTCCAGCATTACGCCTTGTTCCGCCACATGACAGTGTTTGAGAATGTCGCGTTTGGCTTACGTGTTCGCCCTAAAAAGACACGCCCCACAGAGGCCGAAATCCACCGTCGCGTTCACCAGCTCTTAAGCCTGGTGCAACTGGACTGGCTGGCCGACCGTTATCCACCACAACTTTCCGGTGGCCAGCGCCAACGCATCGCACTCGCCCGCGCTTTGGCCGTTGAGCCCAAAGTTTTGTTACTGGATGAACCCTTTGGAGCCTTGGACGCCAAGGTGCGTAAAGACCTGCGTCGCTGGCTGCGCCGACTGCACGACGAACTGCACATCACCAGCGTCTTCGTCACTCATGATCAGGAAGAAGCGCTCGAAGTCGCAGATCGCATCGTCGTCATGAACCAGGGCAAGATCGAGCAAATAGGCTCTCCGCAAGAAGTGTACGACAGCCCGGCCTCACCATTCGTCTATCAATTCCTCGGCAACGTCAACCAGTTCCACAGCCGCGTAGATCAAGGCCAAGCGCATATCGGCGACATCAGCCTCGCACTGGACGAGCACCACACCGTACAGAACAGAGATGCTCTTGCCTACGTACGTCCACACGACATCGACATCTATACCGAGCAAAACGGCAGCCCCGCATTACAAGCCGTGGTCAGCTACATCCATGCGGCAGGCCCACTTGTCAGGCTTGAACTACAGCCTACCAACAATGCCGACATCATCGAAGCAGAAATCACCCGTGAACGCTTCCGCGAGCTTGCTATTAGCCAAGGTAGCAATGTCTATCTCAAGCCGCGTAGCGTGCAAGTGTTTCTCGAAAGTAGCACCGGTACGCGCTAACTTTTGCTTGCAGCATATCCCAAAAGCCCATGCACTCTTGCATGGGCTTTTATTTGCTATCAATAATAATGAGCATTGCTCTACCCGATATGACGCATATGTAATCATTTACTACCTAGCATAGCGATGAAGAGTAATGACAATTACATGAGTGCAGAAGACATACGATATAATTACTGGCAATCGCACATTCAACCAGATGCCTAGGCTCCACCTCTAAATGATTAAAAAACTGCTGCAACGCGTTTTTAAACCCTCTAAAAAATCCGCCTCTTTGCCCGCAGCCAAATCGAATCAGCACGCCACTCGTATTACTGCCAAGACCCACCACATCAACCGCAAGCTGATCAGCCATGCTGCGATCAAGACGACGGAAGGTTTGCAGAAAGCCGGTTTTGAGGCGTTTATCGTGGGGGGGGCGGTGCGTGATCTCTTGCTGAAAAAACGCCCTAAGGATTTCGATGTGGCGACGAATGCCACGCCAGAGCAAGTGAACCGGATTTTCCGCCGCTCTCGTATTATTGGCCGGCGCTTCCGGCTGGTGCACGTGATGTTTGGCGATGAGACGATTGAGGTCTCGACGTTTCGTGGTAGCCATCTGAATGATCAAGGCGATGCCAAGGTCGCCGATACCGGGCGCATCTTGCGCGATAATGTTTTTGGCTCGCAGGAAGAAGATGCGGTACGGCGTGACTTTACGGCCAATGCGCTTTATTACGATCCGGCAACCGAAGAGGTGCTGGATTTCCACAATGGCGTCCCTGATATCCAGGCAGGCGTGCTACGCATGATTGGTGACCCAGAAGTCCGTTACCGTGAAGACCCTGTACGCATGCTGCGTGCCGTGCGTCTATCGGCAAAACTTGGGCTGAAGCTGGACAAGAAAACTGAACAGCCAATTTCCGAGTTGGCAGAACTACTGCACGATGTGCCACCTTCCCGGCTCTTCGACGAGATGCTCAAGATGTTTCTCTCCGGCCATGCGATCGAAAGTGCCAATGCCTTGCGCGAACATGGCCTGCACCATGGCTTGCTGCCTTTGCTGGACGTGGTGCTGGAGCAGCCAATGGGCGAGCGTTTCGTCAAGCTGGCTTTAAAAAATACCGATGAGCGTGTATTGGCAGATAAGCCGGTCTCTCCTGGATTTCTATTTGCCACGCTGCTGTGGCACGAAGTCCTGTTGGCCTGGAAAAAGTTTGAGCAGCAAGGCAACAAGCCTATCCCCGCCTTGTTTATGGCGATGGATGAAGTCTGTGACATCCAGGCCGAGAAAATGGCGATTAACAAGCGCTATAGCGTGACGATGCGCGAAATCTGGAGCTTGCAGCCTCGCTTTGAACAACGTGCTGGCAAGCGGCCCTACAGCTTGCTGGAAAACCCGCGCTATCGCGCTGGCTATGATTTCCTCTTGTTGCGTTGTGAGTCTGGTGAGTTGCCTGCAGAGCTTGGTCAATGGTGGACTGACTTCGCCAATGCCGATGGTGAAAAACGCCAAACCATGTTGCTGCCTGATTCCACGCCACGCAAACGCAGACGCCGTCGCACCAAAAAGCCAGCGACCGCAGCCGCAGGAGAATAAGCATGGCGCGTGCTTATATTGCCTTGGGCAGCAACCTGCGTGACCCGGTGCAGGAAGTGCGCCAAGCCATGGTTGAGCTTGGCACACTGCCAGGAACTCGTGTGGTTCGCCCCTCTTCACTCTATCGCACCGCACCGCTTGGCTATGATGATCAACCCGACTTCATCAATGCCGTCGCCGAGATTGAGACCAGCCTGGAGCCGGTGGCCTTGTTACGCGCTATCCTCGCACTGGAAACCCAGCATGGCCGCGAGCGCCCTTTTCCCAATGCCCCGCGGGTGCTGGATCTGGACCTGTTGTTGTACGATCAAGTGTCCATGAATAGCCAAGAATTAACCTTGCCCCATCCGCGTATGCATGAACGTGGCTTTGTGTTGCTGCCGCTCGCGGAGATTGCTCCAGACCTGCAGCTTGCTGACCACGGTAAAGTGATGGATTTGGCCGCACAATGTGCAGACCAAGGCGTTGCCTTGTTGCAGGAAGATCAGGCATGAGTATTTTTGATCGCTTTCATTACATCGTCATTGAAGGGCCGATTGGCAGCGGCAAAACCACGCTGGCAAAAAAGCTAGCCGATATGTTCCCCGTCAATCTCCTGCTGGAAAATGCGGGTGCCAATCCGTTCCTGCCCAAGTTCTACCAGGATGCACCGCGCTATGCCTTGCCTACGCAGATGTTTTTCCTGTTCCAGCGTGTTGAGTTGATTCGGGACTTATGCCAGCGGGATATGTTCAACCAAGCGACCATTGCCGATTTTTTCCTGGAAAAAGACCCATTATTTGCGCAGCTAAACCTCAATGATGAGGAATATGCGCTGTATCGCCAGATGTACAAGCACCTACATGTACAAGTGCCAACGCCAGATTTGGTGATCTACCTGCAATCGCCAGTAGAAACCCTGCATGAGCGCGTTAACCAGCGCGGCACTTCATATGAACAGGAAATCCCGCGCGAATATCTTTCGCGTCTATCGGATGCCTACAGCAATTTCTTTCACCAGTACGATGGCGCACCTGTGCTCATCGTGAATAATGAAAAACTCGACATCACCGAAAATGATGCCGCCATGACCATGCTGCTTGATCGCGTGATGCAGATGCGTGGCCGTCGCGAGTTCTTCAACCCCAACCTGGAGTAAAGCCATGAACCTGCTTGCATTGCAGCAACTCAAGGAGCGTGGCGAGAAGATCGCCGTACTGACCAGCTATGACGCCAGCTTTGCCGCGCTCAGTGATAAAGCAGGAGTAGACGTGCTGCTGGTTGGCGACTCGCTAGGCATGACCATTCAAGGCTATACCAGCACATTGCCCGTATCCTTACGCGATATGGAATATCACACGCGCTGTGTTGCCAAGGGCGTACAACAAGCCTTTATCGTCACCGACATGCCTTTCGGCAGCTACCAGATCAACCCGGAACAGGCTTTCGAAAATGCAGCCTTGCTGATGGCTGCGGGAGCACAAATGGTCAAAGTAGAAGGTGGCAGCATCATGCTGGATACCGTGCGCTTTCTGGTGGAACGTGGCATTCCTGTCTGTGGTCACTTGGGACTAACACCACAATCAGTACATCAATTTGGCGGCTATCGCGTACAAGCACGTGATGAGGCGGCTGCCCGTCAATTGCTTGATGATGCCAAAGCCCTGGCAAGTGCGGGTGCAGGCATGTTGGTACTGGAAATGGTGCCAACTGCCCTGGCAGCGGCAGTGAGCCAAGCAATCAAGATTCCTGTTATTGGTATTGGGGCGGGCAAATACTGCGATGGCCAGGTACTGGTCTTGCAGGATATGCTGGGTATTTACGCAGGCAAATCACCACGCTTTGTGCGCAATTTCATGCAAGGTGCCACCAGCATTCAACAAGCGATCAGCGACTATGTGGCTGCCGTCAAGGCGCAAACTTTTCCTGATACCGAACATAGCTTTGAATAAGCCATGCCATTAGACATCATCCCTGACATTGCAACACTGCGCGCTCGGCTAAAAGTAGCACCCAGCATTGCCTTTGTGCCTACCATGGGTAACCTGCATGCCGGACATATCCATTTGGTTAAGCTAGCCCGACAACAAGCTGACTGTGTGGTCGTCAGTATTTTCGTTAATCCGCTGCAATTCGGCGCCAACGAAGACCTCGCAAGCTATCCACGCACGCTTGCGGAGGATTGTGAAAAACTGCAGGCTGCGGGCGCAGACATCGTTTTCACGCCATCAGTCGCCGAAATGTACCCAGCGGCGCAAACCATGCGCATCACACCCCCACCAATTGCCAATGAACTCTGTGGCGCTGCACGACCAGGGCATTTTGATGGGGTAGCAACTGTGGTGATGAAGCTGTTTAATATCGTACAGCCGCAAATTGCCTTATTCGGCAAGAAGGATTATCAGCAGCTTTTCATCATCCGCGAGTTGGTAAAACAGTTCAACTTGCCTATTGACATCATCGCTGGCGAAACCCAGCGTGAAGAAAGTGGCCTTGCCCTAAGTTCACGCAATGGCTACCTGAGCAGCGCACAGAAACTGGAAGCACAACGCCTCTATCGCACCCTTAACATGATTGTCGACAATGTGCAGAAGGGGCACCATGACTATGCCGCTATTGAAGCCCAATCCAGCCAATACCTCACCCAGCTAGGCTGGATTGTAGACTACATCTCTATCCGCTCCGCAGCCACGCTGTTACCTGCCGGCGCAACAGACACTGAGCTAGTCGTGCTTGCTGCGGCACGGCAAGGCAATACCCGCCTAATCGACAATATAGAATTCACACGATCACTTGCCTCAAACTGACTTTACAGCAATGTCATGAGGCGTAGACCATAAAGAACACTGAAGATATTCGCAGCATTTATACCTCCTTCAGCCGCGATATCAGTCCAACCAACTACAATTAAGAAGCATTATTATTTATAATAAGCACTTACTTAATACTGGCTGGTTTGCACGCGTGCTACCCAACTCATCCACTCCTCCCATCCTTGTCTCTTTGGTTCGGCATTACGACGACCTGGTGGATTATGTCCGGCGACGCTTTGGCTGCAAGATGTTTGCTCGCGAAATAGTGCATGACGTTTGCGTACACCTGCTGGAAAAACCGGCCATTGAAGCGCGACAACCGATTGCCCTGCTCAAGCGCATCTCGCACAACATGGCAGTGAATGAGTGCCGTTCGGAGAACGTACGCAAGCGCCTGATTGAATCCATGGCAGCATTACCCGTAGCGCCCAGCATGCCTGATCATGCTGCCGCATTGGATGCCCAGCGAGACATTCAAAAACTGGCACTAGCCATCGACACGTTGCCTCCCCGATGCAAAGAAGTCTTCATCATGCACAAAATTCACGGCATCCCACAGGCCGAGGTAGCAGAACAACTAGGCATTTCCATCAAGATGGTAGAGCGCCACACCCGCCTGGGAATCGCATCCTGCAAAAAGCAATTGGGGCACAATTAACACGTCATGCAGCACCCACAACCTCCCATAGGTACCAACAAAACCAACACCGAAGATACATTGATCCAGCACCGTGAAACGCTGAAAGAGTTGTTCCCATTACCAGTCATCAAGAAACCTCGTAAAAAGAAAACGTTAGCCAGGCATGCGCCCTTGGTGCTGTCTATCCTCACAGCAGGACTGCTCTGGCTAGATCCTGCTTACAAAACCGAGCAACACGCCACCATTATCGGGCAACGTGCTGAAGTAGCACTTGCTGATGGCAGTAAGCTAACCCTCAATACCAATACGCAATTAGAGGTTTCGTGGCACCTACGCTCACGCCGTGTGACACTACATCAAGGTCAAGCACTGTTCACCGTTGCTAAAGCCACCTATCGTCCATTCACAGTCGTGGCAGATCAGGCAAATATCAGGGTAGTTGGCACCATATTTGATGTATACCGCCATCCCGACCATGTCACCGTTACTGTCGAAGAAGGCAAAGTGCAAGTTACCAGCAAAGCGCCGACTGGATATATGCGCACCACGATCAATCCTAACCAACAAGTTACCATCTCGGCAAATGGTAACTTGCAACCTGCGCATAACATAAACGCCGCCAGCAGCCTGATGTGGCGTGATGGAAAGCTGGTATTTGAGCAAGCCACACTCACGCAGGCCATCACAGAAATCCAGCGTTATCGGCATGAGTCCATACATCTCCAATCCGCAGCACTGGGCCAATTAAAGTTCTCCGGTGTATTCGCCACCGACGATACCGACACCTTATTGCAACTGTTGCCAGACATTCTGCCAGTCACTATCAGAGAACAGGCAGATGGCAGCTTGCTCATCAGCAAAAAATAATCAAAAAAATTCTTATTCCCAGGTTGGGGTAGGCACGTTGCCAAACGTCTAACGCCTTGTAGGTCATCGCACCGCTTTCAACCTAAAGGGAAATTAACCGTGTCACAACATCATCCACTCAAGCAGACAGTCATCGCGATCAGCTTGTTATTTACCACGTCTATTTATGCCGATACCAGCAAGTTTGCCTTTGACATCCCGGCAGAACCACTAGAGCAGGCAATCAACCGCATTGCAAAACACGCCAACGTACAGGTACTCATCGCCAGCAACTTGGCTCAAGGCCTGTCCACAACGGCGCTGAAAGGAAACTTCACTGCACAAGAAGCGCTGGAGCGGTTATTAAGTGGCTCAGGATTAATCACCCAGGCAAAAGGTAACAACAGCTTCATCATCACTGCCACGCCACAAAAAACCTCCGTATTACCAGAGGTCTCCACAACGGAACAAGTCGAACACACGCTAGAACAGACCATTGTCACAGCTACCCGCACACCCAAAAATATTGCAGAGATCGCGGGTACAGTACAAACCATCAGCCATGAAGAAATCACGCAGCAAGCTGCTGTTGGACGCAAGACAGCAGATGCACTGGCTCAACTCATTCCTTCACTGGCACCAAGCAGCGGCACCACCAGCAATTACGGCCAAACCATGCGTGGCAGGCAAGTGCTGGTCATGATTGATGGTGTCTCACAAACAGGCTCGCGTGATGTCTCGCGCCAGTTGAACAGCATCAGCCCGGCCATGATTGAACGTGTAGAAGTCGTTTCTGGTGCCAGCAGTATTTATGGCTCTGGAGCAACCGGCGGTATTATTAATATCATCACCAAGCGTGCTGACAAATCCAAACCCCTAAGCTTTCAATCAAAAGTGGGCATCGCCTCTGGCACCAACCTGAACCGTGATGGTATGACTTATGAACTGGGCCAAACTGTTTCCTTCAACAAGGACAAGTGGGACGGCTTTCTGGGCATCAACTACACCAGTCGTGGTGACCAGCTAGATGGCAACGGCAACCGGATTGCCCCAGACCCTTACCAAACCAGCCGCTCGGATACCGATACTATCGACATCAACGGACGTTTGAATTTCAACCTGGCGAATCAGCAGTCCCTCAGCGTTGGTGTCCAGTACTTCAAGGATCAGCAGGATACCTCCTATGCACCCGACTATTCAGGCAACTATAGCAGCAACCCCACTTATCGCGCAGTCAAGGGATTGCACCTGAGCAACCAGCCATTCACAGAGCGCTATGCCATCAATACGCAATACCAGAATAAGGACTTCCTGGGGCAGATCCTGAATATCGAAGCATACTACCGCAAGGAAAAAGCACGTTTCTTCCCGATTTATGCTGGTACTGCCTTTGCTACCCAATCACAATCGAATGTTGACGTAGCAGGCTTTCGCTCGACCATGCAAACTGATTTACAAGTGCAGGAAAAAGAACTCAAGCTTACTTACGGCCTGGATTATGACCACGAAAAAGATAGCCAGTATTACGATCTGTTAAGCGTTACCAGCCCTGGCTTGTACTACACCAGCACCGGTACAAGCTTTAATGCTGGCCCGGATACCCGACTGCAAAACCTGGGTGTTTTCCTGCAAAGTGACTTTGCTGCCACTGACAAGTTGAACATTCAAGCTGGACTACGTTACCAACATATCCGTGCCGAAACGGATTCATTCATTGCAACACGACAAGCCGCAAGAGCAGCACAAGGACTATCTGCTGACCTGACACCTATCGCGAGCGGCTCTACCAGCAATGGCAAGGCCCTGTTCAATATTGGCGCAGTTTACAAATTAGAAGCACAACAACAAGTATTTGCTAACTTCTCACAAGGCTTCAGCTATCCCGATGTTCAGCGCGTCATGCGTGACGTACCTATTGGTTACAATCTGGCCGCTGCCAACATTGTACCAATCGCCGTCAACAACTACGAACTAGGCTGGCGTCTGCAACAGCCTCGTGGCCTAAATGCCAGTGTTACTGGCTTCTACAATGACTCAAATAAAGTCGTGCAATTCCAGTCAGACAGAACGATCAATGTAGCCAGCACCGATCAGCGGATTTATGGTCTGGAGCTGAACACCAGCTATCCTGTGCTGGAGCAATTCAAGGTGGGAGGCACATTGGGCTATACCCGCGGCCAGTTCAAAGATGCAGCGGGAGAATGGCGAGAACTCAATGCTTATCAGGTATCCCCAGTGAAAGCGACACTGTTTGGCGAGTGGGATAACAGGCAAGGCACAGGCGTCCGGGTGCAAATGATGGCGATTCAGGGTTCAGATAAAGCATACAAAGACTCTCTAGTCGCCGCATACAATGCAAACGTTACTAGCATTGCTGCCGCAGACATCAAAGGCTATGCGATTGTTGATGTGCTCGCGCACTTCCCGGCACCCAAAGGACGTGTAGATATTGGCGTATATAATGTATCCGACAAGTTCTATCGTACTGTCTATACGCAGCAATCGGCTGTGACCTTTAGCCCAATTTCAAGTATTCCAGCACAAGGGCGTACCGTAGCAATCAGCTATACGATTAATTACTAATTAATCGCAGAGAACATACCCCGGTATCGTCATGATCAAGGGGTATGCATCCAGATTCACTTTTACCCCGATTAACAATCGCTGCCAGCCTCTGCGACTACAATGCCTGAATAGCGTTCTGATCACGAAAGGTTGGTATCAAGATGAAGAAAACGATAGTTCTTCTCGCAGCGGCTATCCTACTCAATGCCTGTTGCTGGTTCCCACCATTTGGTGGTGGCCCAGGCTCCGGTGGCGGGCCAGGCGCTGGTCAACAGCAAGGCAGTCCAGGCGGATATTGATACTAGACAAAGCCAGCAGCCATGCTGGCTTTTCTTTTACCCGCGGCTAAATGTGTCACAAGCCTGCACGTTACCCAGCTTGTAGCCCGTGCTAAACCACTGCATACGTTGAGCGCTAGTGCCATGCGTAAAGCTTTCCGGCACCACATGTCCCTGACCACGTTGTTGCAAGTAATCATCTCCGATGCGTGAAGCAGCATTCAATGCAGATTCAATGTCCCCTGCCTCCACCATGCTGTACTGTGAATCAGCGTGGTGCGCCCATACACCAGCCAGGCAATCAGCCTGCAACTCCTGCAATACGGATAGCTTGTTGGCCTCCGCCTCACTCAATCGCGAACGCGCCTGATCTACCTTGCTCAACACACCCAATAAATTTTGCACATGGTGCCCCACTTCATGGGCAATGACATAGGCACGGGCAAACTCACCTGGTGCGCCCAACTGCTTTTCCAATGTATTGTAAAAATCGAGGTCAATATAAACGGTGCGATCCAGGGAACAATAGAATGGCCCCATGGCGCTCTGCCCTACGCCACAACCTGTCTGCGTAGCATTGGTGCCCCCACCAAACAGGACTAGCTTTGGCTCCTGATAAGCCCGGCCTACCTCGCTGAACAGCCTGGTCCATACATCCTCGGTGCTAGCCAGCACAGTGGCCACAAACATGGCCTGGCGATCATCAGTCGGCGGCGCAACACCTTGCTGGGTGACAACAGGGGAACTCGCCCCATCCAGCAAGCCTAAAATTGTGAGCGGATTCACTCCGAATATCCAGCCCGCCACCAGCGCCACGACCACCGCTCCAAGGCCCAGCTTACCGGTCCCAGTCGCTATGCCACGCCTATCCTCCACATTACCGGAACGACGATATCCATCCCATTTCATGATGTGCTTTCTAAAGCTTTACGATAGTTTTCATCATACGCTCATCTATTCGCAGAATTACGCCCAACTGATCTCCCCATTGTAGAAGAATGCGCCAAGATTTAGAATGAGAATAATTATCATATAAATCAGTATTTCTCATGCATTCTCCCCAGCATTTTTCCGTGGCAGAGATATATACGGCACATCGCGGCTGGTTATTCGGCTGGCTCTACAAAAAGCTGGGATGCCCCCACAATGCGGCTGATCTGACACAGGATGCCTTTGTCCGGCTGCTATTGAAACATGAGTCGCTGAAGGATATCAGCACCCCGCGCGCCTACCTTGTGAAAGTAGCCAAGGGCCTGATCATTGATCAATGGCGACGCCAGGAGTTGGAACAACGCTATCTTGATGCCTTGCACCTCTACGATGGTCAATCCGCTGCCTCGCAAGAATTGCAGGCCATGGTAATCGAAACCCTGCTTGAAATTGACACCATGCTCAATCGCCTCAATCCCAAGGCTAGGCAAGCCTTCTTGCTCGCACAGATTGATGGGCTGACCTACCTGGAAATCGCCCAGCAACTTGCGGTTTCAGAACGTATGGTAAAGAAATACATGGCTACCGCCATGATGCATTGCCTGTTGTTGCGCCGTGAACTCAACGAGGCACAGGCATGAGTAAGGGTGACGAACTCACGGCATTGCAGCAAGCAGCGGAGTGGTTTGCTGTCTTGCGCGATGAACAGGCTGAGGAAAACGATAAAATCGCCTGGCAAGCCTGGCTTAAAGCCAGCCCGCTGCATCAATCAGCGTGGGCAGAAGTTGAATCCATCCATACCCCATTCCAAGAATTGACCAGTATTGCCCATAAACCTGCCGCCCATCAGGCCCTGAGCCGCCCAACATCCCGGCGCCAAGCTCTAAAGTTGCTCGGATTTGGAGGCATAGCCTTTGCCAGTGGCATGCTGCTGAAACGCTTCAGCCCCTGGCAGGACTGGATCACCACGCTCACTGCACAAGCAGACATCCATCGCCCTGAGCAAGGTAAAACAGGCTTCGTCACACTGGCAGATGGCGGCAAGCTCTGGCTAAATGCCGGTAGCCGCGCCACAGTGGAATATGGCTACAGCTTGCGGCGTATTACCCTCGCTGCCGGAGAAATCCTGGTGCAGTCAGGCCATGACACCACGTCCCCGGTGCGCCCGCTGGTGGTTGATACCCGACATGGGCGCATGACCGCCCTTGGCACCCGCTTTACCGTGCAACAACAAGCTGAACATACCTTGCTTGCCGTCTATGAGGGCCAGGTCGCCATCAGCCCGACACACGCTTCCCCGATTGTCATCAGCGCAGGCTGGCAAACACAGTTTGATACTCACCATATTTCCCACCCTGCCCAGGCATCAGCCGCGCGAGAAGCCTGGACGCGCGGCATCCTGATCGCTGATAACCGCAGGCTGGATGACTTCATTCAGGAGCTTGGGCTCTATTATCCCGGCAAGCTGAGTGTGTCACCTTCCATCGCACATTTGCGGCTCATGGGAGCATATCCATTTAACGATGTACATCTCGTATTAGACGAAATCACCAACACCCTGCCTGTACAAATACAGGAGTCAGGCAAAAACACTATTGTGTTGATGCCACGACATTAAGCTCAAGACATTCGCAGTATTTTTATGGCTTCCAGTTCCCTTTTTTGAGTTTGGTTCGGTTTAGGAAATGAAGCAGTCTTATTCCAACCACTCAGGGAACCACATGAACTCCGATCTATTTTGCAAGCGCGCAATACGCCTGCGCCTCTGCGTAACCTCTCTCACAATCACTCTGGGCAGCACATTCAACATCACCACATTACAGGCTGCCGAGCCTGATAGTGCATTGCATGAGTACCACATTCCTGCCGGACCATTAAGTCAGGTACTTAGCCAGTTTGCGGCAGGTGCAGGCATCCTGCTCTCTGCCGATGCCTCTCTGGCTGATGGAAAAACCAGCGCAGGACTGAATGGACGCTATAGTGTTGAATCCGCTTTTGAAATCCTGCTGGCAGGTTCAGGCCTCAGCGTGCAACGACGAGATCACCAACGCTATACGATTGTGGCAAAAGAAAAAATCTCTGAAATATTGCCAGAACTCAAGGTCAGTGCTGGAGACCAGAACATCAACCTTCTACCTGCACCATATGCCGGTGAACAGATTGCAAAAGGTGTACGGCTCGGCGTGTTGGGTAACACCTCCAACATGCGCGCACCATTCAGTACAACCAGTTATACATCCGCCGCAATCCAGAACCAACAAGCAAGAACCATTGCAGAATCCATCAATCGCGACCCATCCGTGCGCTATACAGTCGCTCCTGGTGGCAATGTGGACAATCTATACATACGCGGCTTTCCAATCTGGGAGGGAAACTCAGGAGAAATCGCCTTTGATGGTATTTATGGTATTGCGCCCAATTACCGTGTCAGGACAGAGTATGTGGAACGCATTGAGGTCATTAAGGGGCCGGGGGCATTATTATTTGGCATCTCGCCCAATGGTTCGGTTGGCGGCGTCATTAATATTGCCCCTAAGCGAGCTAATAAAGATGTCACCTCCCTCACCACATCCCTGATCAGCAATAACCAAGCAGGCGCTCACTTGGATGTTGGCAGGCGCTTCGGCACAGATAGCCAGTTTGGTATCCGTTTCAATGGGAGTTACTACAATGGTGATACTGCTATCGATAAACAATCTACGGAAGGGCATACGGGTGCATTGGCATTAGATTATGAAGGAGAGCGCTTCCGGTCCACGCTGGATATCATCCTGCAGAAAGAACATATTAATGCGCCCACCCGCCCACTGATGCCTTCCGGCATTAGCCGGATGCCCGGCGCACCAGATGGCAAACGTAATGTCACCCAGCCCTGGGAATGGTCAGATAACAAAGAGCAAGCCATCCTGTTACGCACGGAATATGATTTCAATGAGCACTTATCATTATTTGCCAATGCGGGTACGTCCTCAGCCGACGTCTCCCGTGTGTACGACTCGGCTCCTCGATTAGTGAGTGAGCAAGGCACTACACAGATCACACCGACCTACGGCGTGTTTGAGGTCGCCCGCAAGACCTATGATGCTGGCCTGCGCAGCAAATTCCGCACTAGCTCAATACAGCACTCTGTCACATTCCAAACCAGTGTTTATCGCGACCAACTAGATAGGGCCCTGCTTGCCGGCTCCGCAGTGACCTCGAATATTTACGATACGATGGACTACGCAAAACAGTATCTTGCCAAGCCTAGCAATATTCCGCGCATATACAACAACCAGAACACCAGTTTTGCATTGGTCGACACCATGTCCATGTTGGACGACAGGCTACATATCTCACTTGGGCTTCGTCACCAGCGCATCAAAACGACCAATCACAATGTGCTTAGTGCCAGTAACAACAATAATTATGACCGCAGTGTCTCCACCCCTGCTATTGGTATCGTTGTACAACCGATCAAGCATTTATCGCTGTATGCCAACTATATCGAGGGGCTGAGCAAGGGAGACATTGCTCCTCCTGCTGCCGTTAACTATGGTGAAGTTCTGGCACCATACAAGAGCAAGCAATATGAAACAGGCATCAAGTATGATGCAGGCCACTTCATGACTACCGTGGCCGTGTTCCAGATTGAGAAACCCAGCGGAGGCCTGGACAATGGTGTATTTTCCGCTAATGGTGAACAGCGCAATCGCGGCGTTGAGCTATATGGTTACGGCACCCTATTACCCAGCCTGAGGGCAATGGGTGGTATCACCTTGATAGACAGTGAAATCACCAGCGCAGCAACATCTAGCTTGATAGGCAATCGACCAATCGGCACCAGCAAGCAACAGGCAAACTTGGGCTTGGAATGGGAATCTGCCTTCATTCCGGACATGACATTAACCGCCGATCTTGTCTATACCGGCAGCCAATATGTCAACCAGGCCAACACACTGCACATCCCCTCCTGGACGCGCATTGACGTTGGAGCACGCTACCAAACCAGCATTGCTGGCCGCCATACTACCTTGCGAGCCACCATCCAGAATCTCACAGACCGCGCATATTGGTCTGGCATTACCTCTTGGGGTGCAGTTTCTCCCGCGATTCCACGCACTTTTGTATTATCTGCATCCTTCGATTTCTAACAACCTCTGAAGCTGGCAGCAGTCAATCACACTGCTGCCTTTATTGCTCCTCCACCTGGTATTTCATATCCCCTACCCATAGATCACGCCAGGTATTGGGCTTGGCAGAGAAATCGAGGGTGTCTAGTTCGCGTCGTATCTTGTCGGCGCTTAACGCATCCATATGCTTGCCTGTCAGCCGGCCGACCACTTTCCATACACCCTGCACTTGGGAAAAAATACAGCTGCTATACCCGCTCAGCAGCACCAACTCCTGCTCGCCATCGTCATTCAGGTCTAGCATTAACACCGGACAGGGCTTGTTAGCGCTGCAATTGATATAAAGCTTCCCTGAATTGCGCTGCTCAAGGACGAAATCCAGAAACACCGGATCAGGCTCGGTAGCGTGGGGATAAAGCTTTAATTGTTCTTGCAATTGCTTGTGTGTCAACGGCTCAGGCCCTTGGGGCTTGAACGTGCGATGCGTGACTTTCAGCGCATCACCGGCTTTCTGCCTGATCAATGCAGCATGCTCATGGGCAGTATTGTGGCTTAAGTCTTGGAGCACTTGATTGCCGTATCGCCTGCCTTCCAGCCGTAAATACTCGAAATCAAAATCACTGACTGGTGTACGACCATCAAGCAAGCGGGAGACCTGGCTATGAACCGCCAACCTTACAGGGTCAAGAATTGGCGTCAGGCTGAATATCAGCAGTGCCACCGTGAACAATGCCGCCACAACATTCACCCGCCTTGCATCGAGCATCCAGACGGCATGCCTTCGCATCACGACGAGGGCGTATCCGAATGCGTAAATCGCCATGACCACAATCGCTAAAGCCGCCCAGACCCTATCTATCGTCCAGCCATATTGGATTATCCGCAATCCAAGAGAGTAAGCGCATAAAAGGATATATACCGGCATTGTCAGCAAACTCAGGCCAATGAAGCGCCGCAGCCAACCAGGAAACCGTTGCTCGCGCGAAGCATCTTGCCATGCAGCATTGAACAGAAATATCGTCCACAACAACAAGCACAACATGAGACTAGTGGCATAACCTGTCTGCCACAACAGAGCCAGGCCCTGGAAAGGCAATGCCAGCAGGAACAAGAGCATGATGAAACTGACCACTGGCAACAACCAGCCCAATATATCCAGGCTTGCCCGGTAAATACCGACCAATGCTTCCTCCTTGGCAGCATACAACGAGAGTCCTATGCCAAACGTGATGGCGGTAACTGGATAAGCAAATATCCTGCTACTAATCAACTCCATGAGAAAATTGACATGAAGCACCTTGAACAAGCCCGCCAGCAAGAACAATAACGCCCAGAACAGGGCGGTAAAAACGCCAGCCAATACCAATTTGACCCAGTTGCGCCAAGCAGCAGAAAACAGGAACGAATAATCACTGAACCAACTGCCCTTGTTTAACCTATGCTCGGCAAACGGCAGCAAGACAAACCAGGTGGATAAGGTGATAAAACTCAGGATAAGCCCAGGCTGCCAAGCCGAATGAGGAGGCATATTGCCACCCCAGGCATTGTGTCCGCTATATGAGGCAGCACCCGCCATCAGTAGAGAATAGGCCGCCGCCATTACCCATAGCTGCCGCTGTTGGCGATATGCAGAAAGCACCATGAAGCTCAACGGTAGTGTAATGATCAAGGTATATATGGGCCAGATACAACTGAAATATTGCTCAGGGAGTGTCAGCTTGAGTATCCACTCATGCAACAGCCACAGGCCACACCCTTGAAGGGTTGCCCAAGCAATCATCCAGCTACGTTCCTGTCTATTCATGACCTTATCTCTCCCTCAGCAATAAATCTTCATTTATTCAGCGTGTTGTTTCCACTATAATAGCGGGTCTCGTTTTTTTACACTGGCAGGCCATGCAAAGAACCATGCTCCAATCCAAGCTGCACCGGGTACGCACGACGCACTCGGAGCTGGACTATGAGGGCTCCTGTGCCATTGATGAAGCACTGCTTGACGCAGCCGACATCAAGGAATATCAACAGATCGACATCTACAATGTCAATAACGGCGAACGCTTCACAACGTATGCCATCCGTGCGGAACGCAACTCCGGCGTCATTTCCGTCAACGGTGCTGCTGCGCGCAAAGCCAGCCCTGGCGATTTACTGATCATCGCTAGCTATGCCGTATATTCCGAAGCCGAGCTCGCCACTTTCAAACCCAAGCTGGTCTATGTTGATGCGCAAAACCGCATCAAGGATCAACGCCAGCATATCCCTGTACAAGCTGCCTAATGCTAGATTTAGAACAAATGAAGCTGGCCGTCGTCGACGCGCTGGAAGATATCAAAGCCTTTGATATTACCGTCATGGACGTGCGCAAACTTACCTCCATGACCAATTACATGATCGTCGCCAGTGCTAACTCCACTCGCCAAGCCAAGGCAGTTGCTGACAATGTCCGCGAAAAGCTCAAGGAAAAAGGTGCCAACATTCAGGGCACTGAAGGCGAGAAGGAAGGCGAATGGGTGCTGGTTGACCTGGGCGATATCGTCGTGCATGTCATGGTGCCCGCTACCCGCGCCTACTACAACCTGGAACAACTCTGGGGCGAAGCTGAAAGCCGTCGCGGCCATATCAAAGCTGTAGAGTAACCGACACTCCCTTGAAGCTGCGGATCATTTCTGTCGGACATAAAATGCCAGACTGGGTGCAATCCGCATGCAACGAATACACCAAGCGCATGCCGCGCGAAATGAGCGTGGACATTGTCGAGATCAAGCCAGACAAACGCGCCTCAGGCAAAAATGCAGAAGTCGTGCAAGAAGCAGAAGCCAAGCGTATCCTCGAAGCTGCTGGTCGAGACTACCTCGTGGCGTTGGATGAGCGAGGTCAAGAAGTCACGACACTGCAATTAGCTGACAAGATGCGTGGATGGATGGAAAGCGGGCGCGATGTCAGCTTGGTGATTGGCGGTGCCGATGGCCTGCACGACAGCTTGAAGCGCCAGGCAGATTGGCTGTGGAGCCTGTCAAAACTCACCATGCCACACGGCATGGTGCGCGTGATGTTGAGCGAACAACTTTATCGCGGATTAAGTGTCATCAACAATCATCCTTATCATCGCGAATAACCTTTCGCGCCCCAACTCATGAACAAATCACTCGTCTGGTTCCGCCGCGACTTACGAGATTACGACCACGCCGCGCTCTATCACGCACTGAAAAACTCAGCACAAGTTATTTGTGCCTTCGTTTTCGACACCGATATCCTGACACAACTCACCAATAAGCAGGATAGACGCGTAGAGTTCATCTGGGAAAGCGTGCAAGAGCTAAAAACTGCGCTGCAACAACAGGGTAGCGACCTGCTCGTGCTTCATGGCAAAGCGGTAGAGGAAATCCCCAAGCTTGCCGCACGTTTGGCAGTCGATGCCGTTTACGGCAACCATGATTACGAACCCGAGGCCATGGTCCGGGACCAGGCCGTTGCACAATCACTGACCAAGGCGGGCATTAGCTTTCACTCATTCAAGGACCAGGTCTTGTTTGAGAAGGATGAAATCCTCACCAAATCTGGCACCTCTTTCAGCGTATTCACGCCTTACAAAAATGCCTGCCTGAAAACCATTAATGACTTTTATCTCAAAGCCTATCCCGTTGACCGCTATCGTCACCACTTGGCTAATGTGACACCACAACCCATGCCCTCTCTTGAGTCACTGGGTTTTGAGCGCACAAATCTGAAACAGCTCAAGCTTCCTACTGGCATGTCAGGCGGCAGTGCATTATTTGAAGATTTCCACAACCGCATGTCACGTTACCGCGATGCCCGTGACTTTCCTGCCGTCAAAGGCCCCTCCTATCTGTCCGTTCACCTGCGCTTTGGCACGGTATCCATCCGCCATCTGGCACGCACAGCATGGCAACAGGGAGGCTCGGGGGCTGAAACCTGGCTCAACGAACTGCTGTGGCGGGATTTTTATTTCCAGATACTGCATCACCACCCCCAAGTGGCACACGGGAAAAGCTTCAAGCCAGAGTTCGACGCTATTCCCTTCCCCAACGATAAGCGTTTGTTTGAGGCATGGTGCACAGGCAAGACTGGCTACCCCCTGGTAGATGCCGCCATGCGCCAGCTCAACCAGACAGGTTATATGCACAACCGCCTGCGCATGGTGGCTGCGAGCTTCTTGGTCAAAGATCTGTTGATCGATTGGCGCTGGGGAGAGCGCTATTTTGTGGAACACCTGATCGACTTTGACCTGGCAGCCAACAATGGCGGCTGGCAATGGGCAGCTTCCACGGGCTGTGATGCACAACCCTGGTTCCGTATTTTTAATCCGGTGACACAATCAGAAAAATTCGATGCCGATGGCAAGTTCATCCGCAAATACGTACCTGAGCTGCAAGGATGCACTAGCAAGGAAATCCATGCTCCGTGGCTGATGCCACCCTTACGCCAGCAGGAACTGGGGCTGGTAATTGGCAAGGATTATCCTACGCCCGTCGTGGATCACGCGATGCGACGTGAACAAGCACTCGCACTCTATAAACAAGCCAGCCACCAAGCCTCTACCGCAACATAATCCCGTTGCCAGTTACAAAAACTGGCCCGATATCTATGCAGTCGGGTCAGTGAATGAGTGATACTCCTGCAAGCGCTCAACCTCTTCCCTCGCCCCGAGAATCACGGCCACACGCTGATGCAGGCTACCGGGCTCCACGTCCAGGATATTCCGGTGCCCAGTACTGGCAAGACCACCTGCCTGCTCTACCAGCCAGCCCATGGGGTTAGCTTCGTACAACAACCTCAAGCGCCCACCCCGCCCCACGCTGCGACTATCGAGCGGATAAAGAAATACGCCACCACGCACCAATAAGCGATGCACTTCTGCCACCATGGTTGCCACCCAACGCATGTTGAAATCCTTGCCACGTGGCCCACTTTTCCCAGCAATGCATTCCTCGATATACCGCTGTACCGGCGGCTGCCAGAAGCGTTGGTTAGACATATTGACGGCAAACTCCTGGGTGCTGGCAGGAATGATCAACGCGGGATGGGTCAGGTAAAACTCACCTTGCTTAGGATCAAGGGTAAATCCATATACGCCATGCCCAAGGGTCAGCACCAGCATGGTCGACGTGCCATATAAAGCATACCCAGCCGCCAGCTGCCGGTTACCAGGCTGTAAAAATGCAGCCTCATCAATGTGGCCCGCTGGCGCCTCCAGAATGGAAAAAATGCTGCCCACGGAAAGGTTCAGGTTGATATTCGATGATCCATCAAGCGGATCAAACACCAATAAGTAGGGTGCCTGCTTACCAGAAAATATCTGGGCATGCTCCAACTCCTCTGATGCCAGCGCAGCGATGTGTGGGCTTTGGACAGCCATCTTCACAAAAACATCGTTACTGATGAGGTCCAGTGTTTTCTGCTGCTCCCCTTGCACATTCTGCTGATCAGCCTCACCCATATTACCGCGCAACGCACCATGACCAATCTCATGCGCCACAGCCTTGCATGCCAGCGCAAGCGTTGCCACCGCCTCAGTCAGGCTTGGAGCAAGCTGATATTGCGTGGCCTGCCCTGCCAGGAAATCCGATAAACTCAACATCGTCAGTGCTTCCTCTCTACATGCTCGCGGCATATCGCAAGCCATTGGTTGTACCACACACCTCTGTGCATCAGGTGTTTCATTTTTACAACTCGCTGCCGTTAAGGAGTTTTAGTTGTATTAAATTCGATAGACAACTAAAAACCGCTCGGTTAAAGTGGGTTCCGTTTGTGTCAAATTAGAGACACTCAATAATAATTAGGACAGATGTATGCGCATGAAGATTTCAGGGATCGCAACCAGCCTCGTACTTGCACTGAGTATCAGCGGCTGTGCCACCCAAGCCAATAAAGACCCACTGGAAGGCTTTAACCGTGGCGTTTATAAATTCAATGATACTGCTGATAAAGCCGTACTGAAACCCATTGCAGGCGCATACAAGGCAGTACTGCCTAGCCCGATTCGCACAGGCGTCAACAATTTCTTCACCAACCTGGGCACCTTCACCTCTTTGATCAACAACATCCTGCAGTTGGAGCTAGGCAAGGCCATGGATAATGCTGGCCGCCTGGTAATCAACTCCACCATTGGGATTGGTGGCCTGATTGATGTTGCCTCGATGGATGGCGTACCCAGACACAAAGCTGATTTTGGCCAGACACTGGGCAAATGGGGCGTTGGCAGTGGCGCTTACTTGGTACTGCCATTTGTAGGCCCAAGCACCATCCGCGATACCGCTGGCCTGACGGTTGATACGCTCTACTTCGACCCCATCCAGTACACCAATCATGTCCGTATACGTAACCAGTTGCGGATGCTCAGCTTCGTTGATCTGCGCTCACAATATTTGCCAGCAAGCGATCTGGTCGATGATGCAGCACTTGACCCGTACATTTTCATGCGCGAAGCCTACCTGCAACGTCGTGATATCGCAGTACATGGCAAAGCCACGCAGTATGATGATTTCGACGACGATGACGACGACGAAACTCCAGATCCGCAGCAGCAGTAATTACTAAACAAAAAGCCACGCATATGCGTGGCTTTTTTATTGGTACAGAGTGAATGAGTCTACTTATTCTCCACTTGCAACCGTCATGCGTTCAATCAAGATGGAACCTGTTTGCTTGGAACCCTGTACCAACACGTCATTGCCTACGGCCACGATATTCATGAACATTTCTGCCAAATTGCCGGCAATCGTGATTTCCTCAACTGGATAGGCAATCACGCCATTTTCCACCCAGAAACCAGCCGCACCACGGGAGTAATCACCCGTCACCATATTAATACCGTGCCCCAGCAACTCCGTCACCAGTAGCCCTGTGCCCATAGTATTCAGTAGTCCAGCAAGATCCAGATCACCGTGCCGGATAATCAAGTTGTGGTTACCGCCAGCATTACCCGTGCTTTGCATCCCGAGCTTGCGAGCGGAATAACTACCGAGCATATAGCCCTGCAACACGCCATCTTTGATCAAGGTCCGGGCATGGGTCGCCACGCCTTCATTGTCAAATGGTGAGCTTGCTAGTCCGCGCGGCACATGCGGCAACTCTTCAATATTCACGAGTGAAGACATTACCTGCTTGCCCAGGCTATCCAGCAGGAAAGATGATTTTCGATACAAACTGCCACCCGAGATCGCAGAAACCAGGTGAGAAATTAAGCCAGAAGCCAGTGGTGCCTCGAATAGCACAGGCACCTGACAAGTCTTGACGCGCCCCGGGTTGAGACGACGTACTGTACGCTCACCGGCACGTAAGCCTACCGCAATCGCTGAATCCAGGTCAGCAGGATGACGGGCGCTGGAATACCAATAATCCCGTTGCATGCTTTCAGCTGCCTCGGCAATGACCGAACAGCTCAAGCCATGACGCGAACTGGGATACCCAGCGTTGAAGCCATTGCTATTGGCGTAGGAAAATAGACCCTCATAAGTGGAGACCGAAGCGCCTTCGGAATTACTGATACGGAGATCAGCAGACCGGGCAGCCTGCTCACACTCCAGTGCCAAGGCCAGTGCCTCATCAACACTGATATCCCAGGCATGATGCAGATCAAGATTTGGAATATCGCGTGCCAGCAAAGCAGGATCAGCCAATCCACAGAATTCATCCTGTGCGGTATAGCGTGCAATATTACAAGCCGCTGCGACAGTATCCTTGAGCGCCTGCATACTGAGGTCAGAGGTGCTGGCATGACCTTTTTGCTGGCCGAAATACACAGTGACAGACATACCCTTGTCACGGTTGTATTCAATGGTTTCGGTTTCACCCATGCGCACCGAGACATTCTGGCCGATACCCAGGCTAACCTCTGCTTCAGCTGCGCTTGCCCCTGCGGCCTTGGCAAAACGCAACACTTCATCGCTCAGTCCCTTCAGCTCATCCAGCGTGTATGAAAAGCGCGAATCATGGGCTGTCTGGTCGTTCACGGGCGTCTCTTTGCAAAAAACTGTTATCATACATCAGCATGAAACCGAACAAGACAGAAAACACCGAACCGGGTATCGAACCCATCAGCAAAACCAAGCGCAAGGCTGAAGCCGATGCGCAGCAAGCCATCGGCGTCACGCTGGTTGGCCTGCCCAAGGACAAGCTTGCCAAGCTGGAGCTGCCTGAAACCCTGCTGGATGCCGTCAATGAAGCCAAGCGTATTAATTCCAATGGTGCGTTGCGCCGACAGATGCAATACCTCGGGCGCCTGATGCGCGATATCGACACAGCGCCTATCGTTGATCAATTGCAGCGCTGGGAAGGCTCGCATAATGAAGAAAATGCGCGCTTCCACCGCCTGGAACAATGGCGTAGCCGCTTACTGGAAGACGAATCTGCGCTGGCAGAGTTCATTAATGAACATCCCAACACCGAAGCACAGCAGATTCGCAACCTGATTCGCAATGCGCGCCGGGAGCACGCCGCAGGCAAGCCCCCTAAGAGCAGCCGGGAGCTGTTCAAACTCATCCGTGGCATCACGGAAAATATAACGCCAGAAACTGAACTCGACGCTGATTAATCCATCAGTGCAATAGCCAGTCAGGCCCTCTGGGAGTTTCCGGCTGTGCCAGCTAATGCTGAGCACGTGTTGATTGCCCGAATGACTCGGGCAGCATCACCGTAAACTTTAACAAGACATTGCAAACCTCATGGGCTTAGCTTATTTAACACTCATCCCTTTCATCGCGGCAGTCTTCACGAAACTCAGCACTAGGCTGGGACGGTACTCATCGGCCTGGGTTTCCTTATTCTCTGCAACACTATCGCTGTATTTGCTATGGCCATTAGCTACGCAAGTCTGGCAGGGTGGTGCCACCATCATCCAGCGCGTCAGCCCCTGGCTGCCGGAGCTTGGCATTGATATATCGTTCCGGCTGGATGGCCTGTCGCTATTGTTCAGCCTGATGATCCTGCTGGTCGGCCTGATCGTGGTGATCTATGCCCGATACTATCTCTCCCCGCGCGACAGCATGGGGCGTTTTTATACTTACCTGTTGCTGTTCATGGGCTCCATGCTGGGTGTTGTGCTCTCGGAAAACATCATCCAGCTTCTCATGTTCTGGGAGCTCACCAGCCTGTCTTCATTCCTGCTGATCAGCTATTGGCAACAACGTGAAGAAGCCAGCCGCGGCGCACGCATGGCGCTGACGATTACCGGCGGCGGTGGCCTTGCCATGCTGGGTGGCTTCCTCCTACTGGGGCAGATGGCTGGCAGTTACAATCTCAGTGATATCTTGCTGGCCGCTGATACTATCCGCAGCCACGAGCATTACCTGCCCATGTTGCTCCTGATCTTGCTGGGGGTATTCACCAAGTCAGCGCAGTTCCCCTTCCACTTCTGGCTTCCTAATGCGATGGCGGCTCCCACGCCTGTCTCGGCTTATCTGCATTCAGCCACCATGGTCAAAGCAGGTATTTTCCTGTTGGCACGTCTATTTCCTGCATTATCCGGCACCCCGGAATGGACTTGGATTGTTTCCACTGTCGGCATCATCACATTCCTGACAGGCAGCTATATCGCGCTGTTCAAGCACGATATGAAAGCCTTGCTAGCCTATTCCACGATCAGTCATCTTGGCCTGATTGTCGCACTATTCGGCATTGGTACACCGCTAGCGGTAGTCGCGGGCGTATTCCATATCATCAACCATGCCACCTTCAAGGCCTCCTTGTTCATGCTCGCAGGGATAGTCGACCACGAAACCGGCACGCGGGATATGCGTCAATTGCGCGGCCTGTGGCGCTATATGCCCTACACCATGGTGCTGATGGTGATTGCCGCTGCCGCAATGGCGGGCATTCCTGGGCTCAATGGCTTTATTTCCAAGGAAATGTTTCTTGAGCAAGTCGTCGAGTATGGTCATACCGCCACACCCCCCTGGCTGCTACCTGCGATTGTGACCCTAGGCGCGGTCTTTTCAGCGGCTTACTCTATTCGCATTGCACACAATGTCTTCTTTGGCGGTGAACCTAGCGACCTACCAAAAGAGCCGCATGACCCTTCCGCTGGCATGCAAATTCCAGTAGCTATTCTCGTAGTAGGCTGTATTGTGATTGGCTTGTTTCCAGCCATGGCCGAACCGCTGGTCACGCTGGTTGTTGGCAGCTCGCTACAAGATGCAGCGCCTGCTATCCACCTTGCCATCTGGCATGGATTTACCCCTGCGCTATACATGAGCGCAATTGCACTCGTAGGCGGCATCCTGGTCTATCGCCAGCGTGAAGCCTTCTTCTCCCTGCAAACGCTCGTAGACGGCAGGATTGATGCCAAGATCATCTATAACGGCACCATGCGCAGGTTGTTTGCTTGGTCCAGCGCCATCACCATGAATGCCGACAATCTCTCGCAAAAACGCATGTTATGGATATTGTTCGTCACGGCTATTGCCCTGGGAGGCTATGGCTTCATCAGTGGAGGCAGCGCTTTGGCCGGCAATCGCCCTATGCTGCCTGTCGATCCCATGAGCGTGATGGTCGCCGTGATCATGATGGCAGCTGCCATTGCGACTGTCGCCATGCATCAGCAACGCTTTACCGCACTGGTATTGGTGAGCGCCGTAGGCTTGGGCGTAGCACTCACCTTCGTGAAGTTTTCTGCACCAGACTTGGCGCTGACACAGCTCGCGGTCGAGTTCATCACGGCCGTTCTACTGTTGCTGGCCTTGTTTTTCCTGCCTCAGACGACCCCAGATGAGCAGGATCGCTTGCGGCAAGCACGTGACATCGTCATCGCCGTGGTGTCAGGGCTAGGTATCGCAGCCTTGAGCTACGCCGTGCTGACACGTGGCTATGACACGATTGCCGATTACTTCATCGCCAACAGCGTCAGCGGTGGCGGTGGTGCCAATGTGGTGAATGTCTTGCTCGTGGATTTTCGCGGCTTCGACACCATGGGGGAAATCACGGTACTGGCGCTGGCTGGCCTGGGAATCTATGCCATGCTGGACCAGCTCAAATTGCTCAGCCCCAAGCAGGATGCCGATGGCCGCCCCTGGAACCCCGACACCCACCCCTTGATTCTTGCCACCTTCAGCCGCATCCTGCTGCCACTAGCCTTGCTGGTTGCGATCTTTATCCTGCTGCGCGGGCATAACCTACCGGGTGGCGGCTTCATTGCAGGCTTGGTGACCTCGGCCGCACTTATCGTGCAATATCTCGCGAATGGCGTGGAATGGACGCGCAGCAAGCTACCGGCCAATACCCATCCATTGATTGGCTATGGCCTATTGATTGCAGCCAGCACTGGTATTGCCAGTTGGTATTTTGGCTACCCGTTCCTCACCTCCACCTTTGATCACCTACACCTGCCAGTGTTGGGCGAGTTTGAGCTGGCATCAGCCATGGCCTTTGATATCGGCGTATTCCTGGTGGTGGTCGGCACCTCGCTGCTGATTCTGATTAACCTGGGTATGATCCACCAGGTCAGCTACCTGCCACGTGTCAATAAAAACCCAGGCAATAAAGAACCCAAAGCGGCACGTACTACACCAGCCGACAACAAGACCGACAAGTCCACAACACAAACACAGGAAGACATGCCATGGAAGCGTTGATCTCGATCCTGATTGGCATACTCACCGCAGGCGGCGTTTACCTCTGTCTGCGCAGCCACACCTTTCCCGTCGTCCTCGGCCTCACGTTATTGTCCTATGCCGTGAACCTGTTCCTGTTCATGATGGGGCGCCTGGTCATCGGCAAGCCCCCCATCATCAGCGAACATGCCAGCAGCTATGCTGACCCATTGCCGCAGGCACTGGTGCTGACGGCGATTGTCATCAGCTTCGCCATGACCGCCTATATCATTGTATTAGCACTCAAGGCACGTACCGAGATGGGCAATGATCATGTGGATGGAAAGGATATCCGTTGAGCCACCTTGCCATCATCCCGTTACTACTACCGCTGTTTACCGGCATCTTCCTCTTGCTGTTGCGCGAGCAGCGCATCTATATCAAACGTACCATCTCCGGCCTTAGCAGCATTGCGCTGATTGCCGTCGCCACCCAGCTATTGTGTGCCGTTAGCGATGGCAACATCCTGGTGTATTCGTTGAGCAACTGGCCTGCGCCTTTCGGTATTGTGCTGATGGCGGATCGCCTGGCAGCCCTGATGGTGTTGACTACCTCGCTACTAGCCCTGTTTTCACTCATCTATGCCATGCGTGGCACGGATAGGCAGGGGCGCCAGTTCCACATCCTGTTCCAGTTACAGTTGTTCGGGCTTAACGGGGCTTTCCTCACCGCCGACCTGTTCAACCTGTTCGTGTTCTTTGAAGTATTGCTATTGGCGTCGTACAGCCTGCTGCTACATGGCGGAGGACGCAAGCGCATACGTTCCGGCTTGCACTTTGTCGTCATCAATGTGGTGGGCTCTTCGCTGTTCCTGTTTGCCGTCGGTATTCTCTACGGCATTCTGGGCACACTGAATATGGCTGATCTGGCGGTCAAGGTCGCCCATGTCAGCCCCGAGAATATCGGCCTGGTGAAAACCGCGGGCTTGCTCCTGTTTGTCGTGTTTGCATTGAAGGCTGCGTTGTTGCCGCTTTACCTCTGGCTACCCACCGCCTATTCGCAAACCAGCGCCCCCGCTGCGGCCTTGTTCGCCATCATGACCAAGGTAGGTGCTTATAGCATCCTGCGCGTCTACAGCCTGATCTTCGGCAACGAAGCAGGCCCGCTTGCCAACCTGCTGGATGGCTGGTTGCTGGGCATGGCTCTGACCACCATCATCATTGGCAGCTTTGGCCTACTGGGCAGTAAACGGTTACGCCAGCAAGTCGCTTATCTGGTTGTGATTTCCGCAGGCACCCTGCTCACCGGCTTCAGCCTCAACTCGCAGGCAGGCATTGCCGCAGGGCTGTATTACCTGCCGCACACCACCTTTGCGACTGCTGCGCTGTTCCTGCTTGCAGACCTCATCGTACAGCGCCGCGACCAGATGGAGGATAAGCTGGAGGCCGGTTTGGTCATCACCAAACAAAAATTCCTCGGCGTGATGTTCTTCGTTCTCGCGATCATTGCTTCCGGCCTTCCTCCCCTATCAGGCTTCCTCGGCAAGTTCATGCTGCTGCGCGCCGCACTGGAACACCCAGCCCTGCCTTATATCATGGCCATCGTCTTGATGAATGGCCTATTGACCGTGATCGCCATGACACGCACAGGCACCTTGTTCTTCTTTGCGGCCCATGCAGTCGACACATCCACCAACACCTACATCAAGCAGAGCGAACCCGAGCCGCTCAAGGTACGCGAACTACTGCCTATCCTGTCATTGCTCGGCCTGTGCGTGCTCATGACCCTGTGGGCAGGCCCCATCAATAGCTACAGCCTGAAAACTGCCAACCAATTACTGGATACACCCGCGTATATTGAAGCCGTTCTTGGAAAGGAAGCACAATAATGCAACGCTTCTTGCCCCACCCGCTGCTCACCATTATCCTGGGCATCATCTGGTTATTGCTCAACAACAGCATAGAACCAGGGCAAATTGTTCTGGGCTTGCTGCTCGGCTGGGCGATCCCGTTTTTTGCCCTGCAGTTCTGGCCAGATAAACTCAAAGTGCATAAACCGCTCACCCTGTTGCGGTTCAGCTTTATCCTGCTCTATGACATCATCGAGGCCAATTTCATTGTCGCCATGCGTATTTTGGGTAACCCGGAGAAGCTGCGTCCGGCCTTTATCGTAGTGCCTATCGACCTGAATTCCGATTTCGGCATGAGTATTCTCGCCAACACCACCTGCCTGACTCCTGGCTCACTGTCGGCGTTGCTCGCACCTGACCGTAAAAGCATCCTCGTGCATGCGATTGACGTCGACGACGTCGATGCTTTCATCCATACCATCAAGACACGTTACGAACTGCCACTGAAGGAGATTTTCGAGGAATGATAGAAATCGCCATCCATATTGCATTCGTGCTGGTTTCAGCCGCATTGGCGCTGAATGCCTGGCGCCTGCTCAAGGGTCCGAGCGCACCAGACCGTATCCTGGCGTTAGATACGCTTTATATCAACACCATCGCCTTACTGGTTGTGTTTGGCATCCATATCAAAAGCATGGTGTATTTCGAGGCAGCATTGCTGATTGCCCTCATGGGCTTCATCGGCACCATTGCCATGTGCAAATACCTGTTGCGTGGAGACATTATCGAATGAATATTGTGCTGGAAATTTTGCTCTCGCTACTGATTGTGACCGGTGCCTTGCTGACCTTTATCGGCTCGCTGGGGCTGGCAAGGCTACGTGACTTTTACACCCGCCTGCATGGCCCGACCAAAGGGACGACACTGGGTGTAGGCTGCCTGCTGATTGCCTCTTCAATTTTTTTCAGCGTGCAAGGAGAAGGCCTCAGCCTGCATGAGGTGCTGATTACACTGTTCCTGTTTATCACGGCGCCGATCAGCGCCCACTTGCTGGCGAAATCAGCATTGCACCTCAAGGTGGAGTCGCTGGTGCCCTTGCCGGACGAAGCCATCGCCCGCAAGAACAGCCAACACAAGCCTTACCAGACACTGGACTAAGCTACCTAAACACCTCACCCTCAATGCGCTGGCGGCGCTTTGTCCGCGCCAGCCTGATCATGTGAGGCAGCTTGCAAATCCTCCACACTCACATGACTGGTACGCTTAGGGGGAAACAGGAACAAGGCTGGGTTCTGGATAAAACGCTTGGCCAAGGTCTTCAACAACAAGCGCCACTGGGCAAAGGTGACCTTGCGTGATTTCATTGCCACATAGAGCGCCAAGCTGAAACTCACCACAAGATTGGTCGTCCCTATCAGCCAGATGCCGAGGATAGCGGTAACCAGCACCTGCCATGAAAAAATGAAATCCAGCGCCACAAAGGAATAACCGGTAAACGCCGAGGCAAAAGCAATATGGCGGATATCGATAGGCACACCTAGCAACACGCCCAGCCCAGACATGCCGCCCAGCAAGCAGCCAAAATAGAAGTTACCTGCCAACGCGCCCAGATTGTTCTCCACATAGCGCGCAACACGATCCAGGCGCGCAGGCCCCAACAACCATTCCAGCCAGCCCAAAGCGCGCAAGCGTTGCGGGATTTTGTTATAAACCGCCATGTTGTCGTGATAACCCGCAATCAGGCCAGACAAGAACAGGCACACCCCGGCAATCGCCGCATAAAAAACGGCACCGCTATGAAACGGATCGTTGGCATCCAGCAAGGCATGAGCTTTTTCCGGCGTGATAAAGTGCTCGCCAGTCGCCGTCAGGATCAACCAACCCACCAGCATCGCCACTGGTACCGCCATCATAACGTTACCAAGGATAGCAATGGTTTGGCTGCGGAATGTCTGCGCAATGATGGTCACCAGCTTATCGAGGTTCTTGTTCTTGCGATCACTGGCGTCAATGCTCGCCGCAATCGCCGCTGCCGTCATCGCGGGCTGCTTAGTGGCTACCGTAAAATGCAGGATGTGAATCAACGCAAAACCCAGGCCGTAATTGAGGCTGAACAGGATAGCCTCGGTCAGGGGTGCATAATGATGCTTGGCGGCAATGATCTTGAGCATGGTCATCAGTGCAATGATCACGCCCGCCCCCATCGCTGAACGCATCAAGCCAAAATATTCGCTACGCGTCTCGGTGATGTAGTGTTCGCCAGTGCGGCTCGCATTCTCCGTGACTCGCAAAGCCATCAACTCGACATTCTCACGGAAATGCTGCCGCACATCGTTCTTGTGGCGCTCAGCGGAAACCAGAGTCTTGAACAATTGCACCATCGCCACGCCAGCATCCGCCTCGCTACGTACCAGCTTGATGATGCCCAGCAAGCTCTCTAGCCGTCGCACCTGCTGACTCATACGCTGCAACAAAAAGGTGAGATGCACACTAGTTCCGGTTTGCGAACTGTTACGCCTTATCTTGGCAATCACCTGGCGACATTGATCCAGCATCACGAGTATGTGCCCCACATCGTGCTGCTGCTCCAGCGGCATGGCGAGCAAGGCCTGCAATTCGACGCTCTGGGTAATAAAAGGCGAATCGTGGTACTCGATCTCGGGATGATTGCGGATCAACTCGGGCTCAAGGCCAGAAGCAGCGAGCCGGTATGACAGCACCTGCGCCGCATCCAGCAGGCTTTTCTGGCACTCAGCCACCTTCTCGGCAGGTACCTCATTGAAGCGCAAGGCATGCACCAGTTGCAGCCAGACCTCATCAGGCACGGAAGATACCCACTCCTCATCGCCATTTTTTGGGAATATCTGCCCAAATAAGTCCTTGAGATAAGCTGGATTGATGGCATCGGGAAGAATCTTGTGGCCAATACGGCGTGCCAACTCTGTAAAAAAACCACTGTTCGGCTGAATGCCGGAATCCACATACAAAGAGATAGGCTTGCGCCCCACCAGCAGGCTGACGATAGCATCACGCAGCAAGCGCGCCTTGTCGGGATCACTGTTCAATACATGGCAAAGTGCCTGCACTGCATGGGCAGCGTGCGCGGTATCGTTATTGTGACGTGGACGAATTTCTGCCACCAAGTCAGCAACCAAGTGGGCAGCATTCGTATTATGTTGTGCGTAATCGCGCAGGATTTCTTCCATCAGCATATTTCTATCGAAAACATTTTTGTGATTATCAGGAATAGATTTCTTCGTTCTTATCATCCCACATATAAGCTTGAGGCACGCACTATAATGCCGCCCCCAGCGTCAGATGCACGCGCTTCTCGCTGTTGACGCGGCGCAAGACCAGCTCCACTTCCTGCCCGGCATGGCGATGTACGATTTGCTGTAGCGCCTGCGCTGACGGAATAGGCTCCCCACCAAGATTGAGCAAGACATCCCCCACAGCCACTCCAGCTTGCGCCGCAGGAGATCCGGTAATCACCGCCATCACCATCAAGCCGGGCTTAGCATCATCTTTGCTAGGCTGCATCACATGCACGCCCAGCGCGGGCGGGGCCAGCTTGCCCCAGTAAGTAGCAAAATAACTATAGACCTCATCTTTCCCTGCACTAGCTCCCTGGCTCTTTGACTGCTCCTTGATTTGCTGCAGCCTCATTGCCGCAGTTGGCGCAGCGATCAGCTTGGTATACACAACCACAGCATCTGCCTTGACCTTGGCTGCCTGAGCGACGGCACGTGAAGGTGGAACATCGGTCGTTTCAAAACTGGAATACCCCAACATTTCGTAACCATCATTCAGCATGCGCTGGTAATCATCCGCTTCACTCACACCTTTATAGATGGTTGGTTCCTGGCCACCTGAGCTCAGTTTCACGCCATGCAACTGACGAGCGACATAGTGCTGGGTATAAGGATTATCCTCAGCAGGCACCTCAACCGGCGGCACAGCGATCACAGGCTGATCAGGTACCGGCTGCTTCACCACTGGCTTGCTACAAGCAGCCAGCATTACTAGCAATAATACAATGACATATGGATGCATCATCCTCTCCACTCATTTTTCCTAGCGACAATGGTATGATGAAACGATGTTTTTTTCATCGCCTGCGTACACGTTACAGGCAGATTAACCGACTAACTCCATCAACCATCACTCCTCACCTATGGCAATAGACATCATCCGTATCGGCCTGGTTTCGATCAGTGACCGTGCATCCAGCGGCGCTTACGAAGACAAGGGCATCCCTTCCCTGCAAGAGTGGCTAGGCCGCGCATTGGCAACCCCGTGGGAAAGCACGCTACGCGTGATTCCTGATGAGCAGGATGAAATAGAGGCAACCCTGCGCGACCTGGTGGATTTCGATGGCTGCCACTTGGTGCTGACCACAGGCGGCACTGGGCCAGCCATTCGCGACGTCACGCCAGAGGCAACTTTGGCAGTGGCAGACAAAGTGATGCCTGGCTTTGGTGAACAAATGCGCCAGATCAGCCTTAACTTCGTGCCCACCGCCATCCTCTCGCGCCAAGTCGCGGTCATCCGCAAGCGTAGCCTGATTATCAACCTGCCAGGGCAACCCAAGGCCATCGCCCAAACACTGGAAGGCCTGAAGGACGAACATGGCAAAACCGTGGTACCTGGCATTTTTGCAGCAGTGCCTTATTGCCTTGATTTGATCGAGGCGCCTTACATCGAGACTAATCCCGACATCGTATCGTCATTCCGTCCTAAATCCGCACAAAAGCCCGCTTGAGCCATGGCCTCGGAATTCGACCTTATCAAGCGTTACTTCAATCGCCCGCAGCCAGCCGCCATTTTGGGCGTGGGCGACGATGCGGCCGTGGTGCAAGTCTCTCCAGGCATGCAGCTGGCAATTTCTGCCGACATGCTAGTAGCAGGCACTCACTTTTATGCAGACATAGACCCTTGGATGATAGGCTGGAAATCCATGGCAGTGAATATCTCCGATATGGCTGCCATGGGCGCTCAACCTCGCTGGGCCACATTGGCTATTGCCCTGCCAAAAGCGGATGAAACTTGGGTCGCCAGGTTTGCCGAAGGATTTTTTGCCTGCGCCGAGCAATTCGATGTCGCCCTCATAGGAGGCGACACCACCCGGGGCCCACTCACCATCAGTGTGCAGATCATGGGTGAAATTGCGCCAGGCCAATCATTGCTACGCAGCAATGCCCACGTCGGGGATGATCTCTGGGTGTCTGGGCCATTAGGCGATGCCGCATTGGCACTGGCAGCCATCCAGGGGCGATTCCCCCTCAGCGAGACTGAACTTTATGCATGCAGCCCAGCCTTGCATCAACCACAACCCAGGGTGGCCCTAGGCCGAGCTTTGCAGGGCCTGGCTCATAGCGCACTTGATATTTCCGACGGCCTGCTCGCCGACCTTGGACATATCCTCGAACGCTCAAAGGTAGGGGCAGAAGTCTGGTTGAAAGCCATTCCACAGTCCGATATTGTAAGCACCCACTCTCATCAAAGCAAAGTCCAGGCGATGATTCTCTCTGGCGGTGATGATTACGAACTATGCTTTACTGCCCCGGCAAAAAATCGCCATCGTATTGCAGAGATTGGCCAAAAACTTGGCTTGACCATGGCGATCATCGGGCAGATTACCGCATCACCCACACTTACTGTCCTCGGGCTAGACGACGCCCCCCTCACACTCAAGGAGCATGGCTTTGACCATTTCGCCTGACCGTCACTTCCTGCTGCGCCATCCTGCGCATTTCCTTGCACTTGGTTTTGGCAGCGGCCTAGCGCCTAAAGGCCCGGGCACCTTTGGCACCCTGGTAGCACTACCATTATTCGGCCTATTGCTGCTACTGCCTGAAGTGAGCCACCTGCCTATCCTGGCGCTATTATTCCTGCTAGGCATTCCCTTGTGCGGCATTACCGGGCGCAACCTCGGCGTCAGCGACCACGGCGGTATCGTCTGGGATGAGATCGTCGCCTTCATGCTGGTGCTGGAATTCACACCCAAGGCCTGGGAATGGTGGCTTTATGCCTTCCTTCTCTTCCGCCTGTTCGACATCTGGAAACCCTTCCCCATCCGCACACTGGATCACCAGGTACATGGCGGCTTCGGCGTGATGCTTGATGACTTGATCGCCGCAATCTATGCAATTGCCGTATTGAAAGGAACCCAATGGTGGATGATGCAACACTTCTAACCCTGGCTCACGAGCTTGGCACCGCCTTGAAGAATAAAGGCTGGAGTCTAGCCCTGGCAGAATCCTGCACTGGTGGCTGGGCAGCGCAATCTGTCACAGCGATCGCTGGTAGCTCGGCATGGTTTGACCGCGGCTTTGTCACCTACAGCAATCTTGCCAAACAACAGATGCTGGGAGTTGGCGCAGATACACTGGAACAATACGGGGCGGTCAGCAAGCAAACTGCAGAGGAAATGGCCCTGGGCGCCATCGCCCACAGCTCTGCAGACATCAGTGCAGCCATTACCGGCATTGCCGGACCCGAAGGCGGCAGTGCTACAAAACCAGTCGGCACGGTATGCTTTGGCTGGAGTTGTAAAAATGGCCAAATCCTCACGCAAACAGAAGTATTTTCAGGTGATCGCGAGGCGGTGCGGAGGCAAGCGGTCAAAACCGCATTAACAGGCTTGTTGCAACTTACCTTAGCCACTGATTTATGAAATAATTGCAGGCTTTAGCAGGCAACTCGAAAAGGTATTCACTGATGGATGAAAATAGAAGCAAAGCGCTAGCCGCCGCCCTCTCGCAAATTGAGAAACAATTCGGCAAAGGCTCCATTATGCGCATGGGCGACACTGACGTCGCCGCTGACATCCAGGCAGTCTCTACCGGCTCGCTGGGCCTGGATATAGCCTTGGGTATTGGTGGTTTACCACGTGGCCGTATCGTGGAAATTTACGGGCCTGAATCTTCTGGCAAAACCACGCTGACATTGTCGGTGATTGCACAAATGCAAAAGCTGGGTGGCACGGCAGCCTTTATTGATGCTGAACACGCACTTGATCCGCAATATGCGCAAAAGCTCGGCGTGAATGTTTCCGAGTTGCTGATCTCCCAGCCCGATACTGGCGAACAAGCGCTTGAAATCGCCGACATGCTGGTACGCTCAGGCTCTGTTGATATCGTCGTTGTCGACTCCGTAGCTGCACTAACACCCAAGGCCGAAATCGAAGGCGAAATGGGCGACTCACACATGGGTCTGCAAGCACGCCTGATGTCGCAAGCCCTGCGTAAGCTCACGGCCAACATCAAGCGTACCAATACGCTGGTCATCTTCATCAACCAAATCCGCATGAAGATCGGTGTCATGTTCGGCAACCCCGAAACCACCACCGGCGGCAATGCGCTCAAGTTCTACGCCTCCGTGCGCCTAGATATCCGCCGCACGGGCGCCATCAAGAAGGGTGACGAAATCACCGGCTCCGAAACTCGCGTCAAAGTGGTGAAGAACAAAGTTTCGCCCCCATTCAAGCAAGCAGAGTTCGACATTCTCTACGGTGAGGGGATTTCGCGTGAAGGCGAAATCATCGAACTGGGCGTTAACCTCAAGCTGGTTGAAAAAGCGGGTGCCTGGTATAGCTACAAGGGCGATAAAATTGGTCAGGGTAAGGATAATGCCCGCGAGTACCTCAAGGAGCACCCGGCGATTGCCGATGAAATCGATGCCAAGATTCGTGAACAATCCAACTTGGCCAATGCCGCGATGACCACGGCGCCGGATGAAGACGAAGACGAGTAAACCTGCCTATAGCCTGCGCGAGCGGGCTTTGGCCTATCTGGCGCGCCGGGAACACTCCTATCAGGAACTGCAGCAAAAGCTGACCCCACATGTGGGAGAGGACGATGACCTACCCACACTACTTGAGGATTTCAAGAAACGTGGCTGGTTATCCGATACCCGTTATACCGAGCAGATCGTCCATGCACGCAAAGGCCGCTACGGTAGCCTGCGCGTAGCCCATGAGCTTAGGCAACATGGCATCAGTGATGAGTTGATCAGCAAAGCAGTTGCTGACATGGCAACAGATGAGTTGGCCGCTGCGAGGACGGTATACCAGAAGAAGTTTTCCCAGGCACCGCAATCGCGGGAAGAATGGGCCAAGCAAGCCCGCTTCCTGCAAGGCCGCGGGTTTGGGTTTGAAGTAATACGCAAAGTGCTGCGTGGCAGCCCGGAAGATATTGAGTGATGCAACATAGCACGTTGCATCCATGGATTTTTTTTGACATTAACGCTTTGAGCAAGAACATATATCAATGAAGAGCAACCAGATTCGCCAGGCTTTCCTGGATTACTTCGCCTCCAAGGGCCACCAGATCGTTAGTTCCAGTTCACTGGTACCCGCTGGCGACCCTACACTGCTCTTCACCAATGCAGGGATGAACCAGTTCAAGGACGTATTTCTGGGTTTTGACAAACGCCCCTACACCCGTGCCACCTCCTCGCAGAAGTGTGTACGCGCTGGCGGCAAGCACAACGATCTGGAAAACGTCGGCTATACCGCGCGCCACCACACCTTCTTTGAAATGCTGGGCAACTTCAGCTTTGGCGACTATTTCAAGCGTGATGCCATTAATTTTGCCTGGGAGCTGCTGACCGAAGTCTTCAAGCTACCCAAAGACAAGCTCACCGTCACTGTCTATGCAGAAGACGACGAAGCCTACGATATCTGGACCAAGGAAATCGGCGTACCTGCCGAGCGCGTGATTCGAATTGGCGACAACAAGGGCGCGCGCTATGCTTCCGACAACTTCTGGATGATGGGTGATACTGGCCCCTGCGGCCCCTGTACCGAGATTTTCTATGACCACGGCGACCATATCTGGGGCGGCCCTCCAGGTAGCCCCGAAGAAGATGGCGACCGTTTCATCGAAATATGGAACAACGTCTTCATGCAGTTCAACCGTGACGAAGCTGGTGTCATGCATCCGCTGCCCAAGCCTTCGGTCGATACTGGGATGGGCTTGGAGCGGATTGCTGCTGTGTTGCAAGGCGTACATAGCAATTACGAAATTGACCTGTTCCAGAGCCTGATCCAGGCTGCGGCTCGCGTCACCAGCACTGCAGACCTCAACAGCCCATCGCTCAAAGTGCTGGCAGACCATATCCGCGCCTGTAGCTTCCTCATCGCCGATGGCGTTATCCCTGGCAACGAAGGTCGCGGCTACGTGCTGCGCCGGATCATTCGCCGTGCCATCCGCCACGGTTACAAGTTGGGTGCTCGTGCCGCCTTCTTCTACAAGATCGTGGCAGACCTGGTCGCCGAGATGGGCGATGCCTATCCCGAGCTCAAGAGCGGCGAACAGCGTATTACCGACATCTTGCGCCTGGAAGAGGACCGGTTCTTCGAGACCATTGAGCACGGCATGGCGATCCTGGACGCTGAGTTGGCCGACATGGCTAAAACCGGCAATACCGTATTCAACGGCGAAACCGCATTCAAGCTGCACGACACCTTCGGCTTCCCGCTTGACCTCACAGCAGATGTCTGCCGTGAGCGTGAAGTCAGCGTAGACTCCGCCGCTTTCGACGCCGCCATGGCACGCCAAAAAGAACAAGCCCGCGCCGCAGGCAAGTTCAAGATGGCCACTAACCTTGAATATGTAGGGGCGGCCACTACATTCCAAGGCTACGACACTCTGGAAGCGCCGGGCAAAGTGCTGGCACTATATAAGGATGGCAGCGCTGTCGATAGCTTGAATGAAGGCGAGCTAGGTGTGGTCGTGCTAGACAACACCCCCTTCTATGCCGAATCTGGCGGCCAGGTCGGCGATCAAGGTATATTGAAGGGCGCGGAAGGCATCTTCCAGGTAGAAGACACCTTGAAAATCCAGGCTAATGTGTTCGGCCATCACGGCGTATTGAACACCGGCACCCTGCGCGTAGGCGACGAAGTCAGCGCACGCGTGGACCTAGTCTCGCGCCACCGCACCATGCGCCACCACTCGGCCACCCACCTCATGCACAAAGCCTTGCGAGAAGTGCTGGGCAGCCATGTGCAGCAAAAAGGCTCATTGGTAGACCCTGACAAGACACGCTTCGATTTTGCGCACAATGCTCCCGTCACCGATGAGGAAGTCCGTCGCATTGAAGATATCGTCAATGCCGAGATTCTCGCCAATGCGCCGACCCAGGCACGTGTGATGGATATTGAATCGGCACAGAAAACCGGTGCCATGATGCTATTCGGCGAGAAATATGGCGATGAAGTCCGCGTACTCGACATCGGCACTTCGCGCGAACTGTGCGGCGGCACGCACGTCAGCCGCACAGGCGATATTGGCCTATTCAAGATTACTTCCGAATCAGGCGTTGCTGCCGGGGTGCGTCGCATTGAGGCAGCTACTGGCGATGTAGCGCTACACTATATCCAGCAACAGCAGCAACTGCTTGCCGATGCTGCTGCCTCTTTCAAGGCACCAGCAGCAGAACTGGCTAGCAAGATCAACCAGACCCTGGATCATGTCAAATCGCTGGAGAAGGAACTCGCACGCCTGAAATCCAAGCTGGCCTCATCGCAAGGTGACGAGCTTGCAAGCCAAGCGGTGGAGATCAATGGCGTCAAGGTTCTGGCTGCGACATTGGAAGGCGCAGATGCCAACACCTTGCGCGAAACCATGGACAAGCTCAAGGACAAGCTCAAGACTGCTACTATCGTGCTTGCTAGCATTAATGGCGACAAGGTCAGCGTTGCCGCTGGTGTCACCGCTGACACCATCTCCAAAGTCAAAGCTGGCGAGCTGGTCAACTTTGTTGCCGCACAAGTCGGCGGCAAAGGTGGCGGCAAGCCGGATATGGCCATGGCAGGTGGCACCGATGCCAGCAAGCTGCCACAAGCACTCGCCAGCGTTGCTAGCTGGGTAGGCGAGAAACTGAATTAACCGCCGCGGGGGCATGCATGACAGCCACCCGCGTTTTATTGATGCACTTTTGATACCGACATAGATATGGCACTTATCGTACAGAAATACGGCGGCACCTCAGTCGCCAATCCAGAACGCATCGGCAACGTCGCCCGCCGCGTGGCTCGCCACAAGGCATTAGGTCAGCAAGTCGTGGTCGTGGTTTCGGCAATGTCCGGCGAAACCAACCGCCTGATCGGCCTGGCCAAGGAAGTGATGCCCAACCCTAGCCCACGTGAACTTGATGTGCTCGTCTCCACCGGCGAACAAGTCACCATTGCCCTGCTTGCCATGGCCCTGCAAGAGCTTGGGGTAAAAGCCAAGAGCTACACCGGTAGCCAGGTCAGCATCATCACTGACAATGCTCACACCAAGGCGCGCATTCTCAAGATTGATGAAGAGCGTATCCGCAAAGATCTTGATGACGGCCATGTCGTTGTCGTCGCTGGTTTTCAGGGTGTTGACGAGCAAGGCAATATCACCACCCTAGGCCGCGGTGGCTCCGATACTACCGGCGTTGCGCTGGCAGCTGCTCTCAAGGCCGATGAGTGCCAGATATACACCGATGTAGACGGCGTCTACACTACCGACCCACGCGTAGTGCCTGAAGCACGCCGCCTCAAATCGGTCACCTTCGAGGAAATGCTGGAAATGGCCAGCCTGGGCTCCAAGGTACTGCAAATCCGCTCAGTCGAGTTTGCAGGCAAATACAAGGTCAAACTACGCGTGCTTTCCAGCTTTGAGGAAGAAGGCGAAGGCACGTTGATTACTTTTGAGGACGACAACAATATGGAACAACCCATCATCTCCGGTATCGCCTTCAACCGCGATGAAGCCAAAATCACCGTACTAGGCGTACCTGACCGCCCAGGCATTGCCTATCAGATCCTGGGCCCAGTGGCTGATGCCAACATCGACGTCGACATCATCATCCAGAACGTTGCCGCCGATGGCACCACCGACTTCACCTTCACCGTGCACAAGAACGACCTGCAGAAGGCCCTAGACATCCTGCGCGACAAGGTACAAGGCCACATCGGCGCACGCGAGATCATTGGCGACGACAAGACCGCCAAAGTCTCCGTGGTCGGCGTTGGCATGCGCTCTCACGTTGGTATCGCCAGCCAGATGTTCCGCACCTTGGCCGAAGAAGGCATCAACATCCAGATGATCTCCACCTCCGAGATCAAGATTTCTGTCGTTATTGACGAGAAATACATGGAATTGGCAGTACGCGTATTGCATAAGGCTTTTGGACTAGAAGAAGTTTAAGAATTACGCCGTTTTGGCGTTGATTTTTACGGCGTAATCAAGTATTGTTACGCCCTCGTGCGGAGAGCTGGCCGAGTGGTCGAAGGCACTTCCCTGCTAAGGAAGCATACGGGCTTAAACCTGTATCGAGGGTTCGAATCCCTCGCTCTCCGCCACCTTAAAAGAGGTGTGAACGTGGTGAAATTTTAGTAGCATAAATTTAACATTCACGTATAATGCACGCCTCACATATGCGCCCGTAGCTCAGCTGGATAGAGTACTTGGCTACGAACCAAGGGGTCAGGAGTTCGAATCTCTTCGGGCGCACCAAATTTAAGCACTAAGATCAACCGGTTACGCTAGATATAGCTAACCGGTTTTTCTTTTTTATACCACTCTGCGCGACTTTTGCGCGAGTTACCCATTCACTACCCTCAACAACGTTCGAGTTCCTGCTCTATCTAAAACTCGATTGGATAACTCAATCAATCGCCCAATATCTGCAGTTGCATAATGCTCAGGCATCGAACGGCCCTCATGACCCAGCAAAGCAGCTCGATCCTCTCGCACCACTCCAGCTTGCCGCAGCCTAGAGGCATATGTGTGCCTTAAGTCATGAACCCTCACTCGAGTGAGACCTGCGCGCCTTCGTGCATTTTGCCAACCATTGTTATTGATTGTTTCAATGCGCCCTGTTTTCCCTTTTGCTGTATAGGCAAAAACGAAATCACTCATTTCCTCACCAAGAGATTTTGCAAGTTCCCTTGCCTTCCTCTTAGCTTTAATGATTGACCAAGCCGCATCGTTCAATATCACAACATGGGGCACCTTCGTCTTAAACACCCCTGCCGGGATGATAAAGACACTGCGGCCAACCTCAGGCACCATCTTTTCCCAAGACCATTTCAAACCACAAACATTGTCATCTCGAAGTCCAGTGGTGACTGCGAAATTAGCCATTTCTTGCAAATGCACCGGCAACTCTTGGAAGAGTAAATCCTGTTCCTCCCAATCCAATGGATAAGCAGGTCTAGGGCTTTCGTCTAACCTCGTAATAAGAGGTGGGGATACTGACAACCATGGCCTCCCCTCCTCATCACGCCATGCTCTTGCTGCTCTATTAAGGATCGTACTCACAACTTCGAGTGACCGATTCACAGTTGTGGGTGAAACTGGCTTCGGTGGTTTTCCGTTGCCAAAATCCAAACCCTCAAGACGCTCATCTTTGAATGCCTCCAACGTTGCATCATGGACCTGCTCTAAAGGGAGTAAGCCTATGAAAGGCAGTAGCAACTTGATATGGAATGCAATCGTGTCAGCTGTACGCTTATGCTGAATCTCTTTCAGGTATTGTGCAGCACCATCTGCGAACATGCGTTTAGTGCTTCTTGCACTTTGCTCAACCCTTTCTTGTTGTCGCTGTGCAATTGCGGTTTTGAGCCACCTCTCGGCTTCACTTTGCGTGATGAAACCAAGTCGGGCAAAGATTCGCTCTCCACGGTAGATTTTGTTGACAGTCCTTGTTCCGTCTTCTTCGAGGATGATACCTCGCGTTCTTGTACGTCCCATTTTGAATCTCCATTCATTTTGGGGCGTCCGTTGCGACGTTTATATTCGTCGGCCCACGCATTCAAGTCAAGTGTATCGAATCCAACCCCTCTCGCTCCGATCGGCACTTCGGTGAGCATTGGTCGAGCCGTCCTTGCGAATTCGTCCTTGCTCATCCCAAGATAATCGGGAGCATCTCTCATTCGGATGAATCTTGGCTGTATCTGACACCCCATGTAGCACTAACTCCTAACTGTTCATAACAAATATCCATAAATTCTCTGAAAAAAGTACTAAATTCATCAGAAATTTACTGTACTTAGAATAAAGCCGTTATGGATGAGAGTACTTTCCGAATGATATGGATAATAGACCTAGTATTTCAGGGGGTAAGCAATAAAGGATAGGGGCAAGAGTATCTAAAAGTTGTGGATTGCAGCATACATTGCAAATAGATGTCATTGAGCTAAACCCGATCTTATAAGACTTATTGCAGCCTAAGGAGAAGTCAAAACAGTCCTGAGTCGAATAAATTTTAAATTATGATCGTAATTTATATTTGACACCCAATCAAAACCCTTTATTATGATTACGTTCGTAATATAAAAGAACGCATCATTACTTCACCAATACAAGGGTTTTATCATGAACATCAAAACAGGCTTTGGACTTCTCGTTGCTTTAGGTCTGAGTACACAAGCATTCGCACTAGACACAGCTCCAGTGTTAAATCTGGAAACTGCACAAAAAATCGCAGCAGGTTGCCAAACTAAAGCAGCTGAAAAAGGCTGGAAGATGAGTATTACGGTCGTGGATGCCGGTGCGAATGCCATCTACTTCCAACGTGCGAATGGTGCCTACATCGCTTCTGCAGAACTTTCTAGACTGAAGGCTGAAAACTCAGCCAAGATGCAGTTGCCGACTAGTGTGCTTGAAGACTTTTCCTTTGGTAAAGACAAGAAAGGCGGTCCAGCACCTGGTCTCGCGAATCTACCTGGTTTCGTGACATTGGCAGGTGGTATTCCACTTCATGCTGGCAAAAGTTTCATCGGTGCCGTTGGCGTAAGTGGTGGCCTTCCCAATGAAGACGCAGAATGTGCCCAAGCTGGGGTCGATGAAGTTAAGTCACTTTTGAAATAATCCAAGTTAAAGCTCATCTTCATGAAATTATTGATCATCCCTTTTACTCTCGCCATGGCTCTAAGTGCTTGTGGTGACTCTGCCAAAAATGATGTATCTGCCGGCATTGGTGAAAATATCACTTTGCCACAGCCAGTTGAAACAGCGATTCCCACAGTGCATGTAGCTAAGGTCGTGGGTTGGCAAGGTGAAACCAAACCAGAGGCTGCGCCCGGTACCAAGGTTGTCGCTTACGCCAAACTGCTGGAGCATCCTCGCTGGCTATATCAATTACCAAATGGTGATGTGCTCGTGGCAGAGTCCAACTTTGTCATGCAAGGGTTGGAAGGCAGTATAAAGGGATGGTTTGCCAAGTATTTCCTGACCAAGGCAGGTGCGACCGGAGTCAGTCCGGATCGTATTACCCTGCTGCGGGATAAGGATGGTGATGGTGTTGCCGAAACCAGATCGACCTTCTTGGCCGGGCTTCATTCGCCTTTTGGTATGGCATTAATTGGTGATAGGTTTTATGTTGCCAATGCCGATAGTATAGTAAGTTTTCCCTATAGCGAAGGTGATATGACCATCACAGCCGCACCGACAAAACTTATAGATCTTCCAGGCATGCCACTTAACCATCACTGGACCAAAAATATCCTGGCTACAGAAGATGGACGTAAGTTGTATGTCACAGTTGGATCCAATAGCAATATTGGTGAAAATGGAATGGATATTGAAGAGGGCCGTGCTGCCATTTGGGAAGTTGATATTGAATCTGGTCACCATCGTATCTATGCCTCCGGCATCCGAAACCCAAATGGTTTAGTGTGGGAACCAGAAACCAAGAAACTCTGGACGGTAGTCAATGAGCGTGATGAAATCGGGAGTGACTTGGTCCCAGATTACATGACGTCTGTTCAGGAGGGTGGATTCTATGGTTGGCCTTACAGCTATTATGGCCAACATGTAGATACTCGTGTGAACCCACAAAATCCAGAGTTGGTAGCAAAAGCCATCGTGCCTGACTATGCATTAGGTCCACATACCGCATCCTTGGGCTTGACAACAGCTACAGGAAATCAATTGGGACAGGCATTTGAAAATGGCATGTTTGTCGGCCAGCACGGATCATGGAACAGACGTCCGTATAGCGGCTACAAGGTTATTTTTGTACCATTTAAATCGGGAAAGCCGTCGGGAAAGCCGATAGATGTATTAACAGGTTTTATTGATGCCGACGACAATGCGCAAGGCAGGCCAGTGGGAGTACTGGTTGACAAGGCAGGTGGGCTGTTGATAGCCGATGACGTAGGCAACACGATATGGAGAGTCACAGCTCATTAGCATTGTAATAATTTAGGAATTTGATGAAAGTAACTAGAGCAAAGTCCATTGAAAACCGAGAAATTGTGCTGGAGACAGCTGCCAGGTTGTTTCGGGAGAAAGGATTCGATGGTATCGGTATCAGCGATCTGATGAAAAGTGCTGGCTTGACGAGTGGGGGATTCTATAAAAACTTTGAGTCCAAAGAGGATTTGATCGCCAAATCTTGTCAGCGCTTATCTGAGCGGACAGCAAGTCGATGGAAAGAACATATTGCTAATCCTGAAGTTCCAAATCCACTCAAGCGGATTGCGAGCTCATACCTATCTGAAAAAAACCGCGACAACCTTGCGACTACTTGTATGTATTCAACATTAGCCGCAGAGGTACCCAGGCATGGAAAAGCCGTGCAAGAGGTATTTGCCGAAGGCCTAGAATCAGTTCTTGAAATTTTATCAACATTGGTCCCCGGTAGTACCGAAGAGGAAAAACGTGCCAATGCAATTGCCATGTTTTCTCAATGGGTTGGAGCATTGATTCTTTCCCGAGCAGCTTCTGACAACATGCTTTCGGATGAAATATTAGCTGTTGCTAGAGAAGGTAGCCATCTTGAAGGCAGTGGACTTCGCGAGAGGTAGTAATAGTTTTATTAGCCTTATATGCGCTGGCAGAGCCTATCGAGTTTGTAAGTGGATCACTGCCGCATTCACTGCCAATACATTGTCGATATACCAGACTCAATCATAAGCTCCGGTCAAGTCAAACATCTGCCTCATATATACCTTTATCTCCACACGATGCTGACGCAAGGTATGGTCGTGGCTCATGGCCCTGTCGTTAATGCCGCTGGAAGCTATGGCGTGTCGCTGTTCAAAATTGCAGACGATAAAGGATCCGATCATAAAGAACGGTGCCGGTCGCTACGAGCATTTCCAAATGAATGATTGCCTTTATTTTTAATAATTCAGGAAAGCAAATATGAAATACACCATTTTTGGTAAGACTGGACTGCAGGTTTCACAAGTTGCATTGGGCACAGGGAATTTCGGTACTGGATGGGGCTATGGTGCAAATCCCGATGCTGCCGAGGCTGTCTTCAACACCTATGCGGAGGCAGGTGGCAACTTCATCGACACGGCCGATGTATATCAGTTCGGCCAGTCGGAAGAACTGCTTGGCAGGTTGTTACAGGGGCGGCGAGAGGAGTTTGTACTGGCAACCAAGTACACTAGCGGAGCCGCACCCAACGCCAATCGGCTGGTGACAGGCAATAGCCGTAAGGCGTTGGTAGCTTCTGTTGAGGCCAGCCTCAAGCGGCTCAAGACTGATCGAATCGATATCTACTGGACCCACCATCCAGATGGCTTCACTCCCATCGAAGAAATCGTACGGGGGTTTGAGGACTTGGCTCGATCAGGAAAAATTCTTTATGCAGGTTTATCAAACTTTGCTGCCTGGCGCCTAGCTCGAGCCGTTACGTTAGCTGAGCTGACCCACGCTGTACCAATCGCTGCCGCACAGTTTGAGCATAGCTTGGTGCATCGCGAATCTGAAACCGACCTGTTTCCTGCCTCAAAGGCATTGGGGCTCGGCGTCGTGACTTGGTCACCGCTGGGTGGTGGCATGTTGACCGGCAAATACCGTCAAGGTGAGCAAGGCCGTGCCGAAGGCTTCGGTGGCCGAGTGTTCCAGCCGGAAAACTCGGCACAGCGCACCCAGATACTCGACACCGTAATCACCATTGCAAAAGAACTTGGTGTCAGCGCTGGCCAAGTCGCCATCGCCTGGGCAGGGAGTCACGGTGCCGTCCCGATCATCGGACCACGCTCACTAGAACAACTGCAGGATAACCTTGGCGCAGTAGTGGTAGACCTTTCCTCCGAGCAGATCAGCCGTCTTGATGCAGTGAGTAGCTTATTGCCTGCGTCATCTGTCAGAACCCCCATTCCCTGGGCAGGTGGGGTAACCAACGTCGTGGCTTAATTCTTCCCGAGGTCAATGCCGCCGTTACGATATGGTTATGTCCATGCAATTAAAAAAGCATATGCACTGTGAATGCATATGCTGAGGCAAATGGAGATGAGCTACTTAAAACTAGTTCTTGCGGTATTTTGACTCGAACTGGTTTGTTAACAGGTCGGATGCAGGAGGTGTTTTAGTTACATCATCCTGTGTTGCAGGCGTTACGCGAGCATTCCTATCCAATACTGCGTCAAAAAACAGATCCAGAGATTTGTCGGTATCAGGCTTGTCGTTAGAAGTCGCAGTAGCTTCAGGCGTCCAGTGGCCTTGCAAGGTTCTTTCGACAAATACGTTTTTTGATTGATCTGGATTGCTATTGTCTGCAAGCGCAGTGCCTGCTGAGCCTATAGCAAGAAGGAGGCTGGTGATAATGGCGACGTTGATCTTCATGTTAAACCCTTTCAATTAATAAAATGTTTATCAGATACGATCAATCAAACTATGGAGAAATTTGATTTATGTAACCTGGATTACATTATTAAATAGCCCCATTGCTTTTGTCAACACATTTATGTAATCTATATTATATATTTAATTTTAACGGGTGGTTATCATGTCTCCAGCAGGTCGGCCAAGGACATTTGATCGAGATGAAGCTTTGAAGAAAGCCATGATGGTTTTCTGGGAAAAGGGCTTTGAAGGCACGACTATGGCTGATTTAGTTGCCGCCATTGGGATGAAAGCGCCTAGTGTCTACGCCGCATTTGGTAATAAGGATGCCTTGTTCAGAGAGGTTGTTGATATTTACCGAGGTAGAGTTGAGCAAGGCCCCTTAAAGGTGCTGAATGACACTCCTTCGGTTTATACAGCGCTTGAACAATCCCTGCGTCAAAACGTAGAGATGTTTTCAGGGCCCAATCCTCCTAGCTGCTTGATTATGGCTGGTGCAATTAACTGCGCCCCAGAGCATCAGGAGCATGTTAATTACCTCATGGGGTTGAGAGCGCTGTACCGAGACATCCTCAAGTCCAGATTCGATAGGGCTTTGACTGAGGGGGAGCTCGTTGAGGGAACCAACACCAGTGCCCTGGCTGAGTTTTACTTCAGTTTTATCCATGGGATGGCTTTGCGCGCAAGAGATGGCTCTTCAAACGCCGAGTTACTTGCTTCCACGGAATTTGCCTTGCAGGCATTAAAACCAGTCCTCATAACCACCTAATACCCTCAACTGTCATTGTTTTGGAGCGGTGTCTACTTGCGTTACTAGAATAGCGGCAACCACTGCCAAGCCGATCTGAATTAGGTAGAGAGTATGGAAGTTGACTATCTCCAAGTGGGAATGCGCTAGTACGCTAATCGTGATGGCCACGCCAACGACCGTTCCGATTTGTCTGATGGCTTGATTGATTGAACTGCCTATTGCGTAGTCTTTCTTAGGAAGGTCATGGACAGCAGCAGCGGACAAAGAGGGCATCACCATACCAATCGCAATGCCAGTCAAAATTTGTCCAGGTAGCCAATCAGTCAAGTAATTGGGAGTAATGCTGGGCACGACCAGGTACCAGCAAGCGCCAGCTGCGAAAACCAAGCACCCATACATGAGGAGCTTTCTATGCCCAATTCTCGAAGCAACCTTGCCACTCAGGATGGCCACAGGGATGACCATCAATGGGCCTGGCGTAATGGCTAGCCCTGTAAGTGGCAGACTGAAGTGCCAGATGTTCGTCATGAAGAAGAAAAAAGAAAAGAACATGGTGGCAAAGGCAACCGAGAATAGGAATGCCGCAATATTCACGGATAGATAGGTTCTGTTCTTGAACAAAGCCAAGTCCACTAAGGGGTTGGGTGCTGTTTTACACCACATTGCAAATGCCAACATCACAGCGCCACTCGCCAAAAATATAACCAGTCGTTGCAACCAGGTAATGCTCATGCTGCCTAGGCCAATGATGCTTGTAATCATGAGGCCAATAGACAGAATGATTAATGCCATGCCTACGGCATCGAATCTTACGTTGGTCATGGCGTTGCTGGATTCAGTCAACCTTTTGCTTCCACGCAGAACGCAATAAATACCAATCGGCACATTAATGAAAAATGCCCACTCCCAACCTAGGCTATCGACGATGAATGTGCCGGATGCAGGACCAAGTGCGGCAGCGAGTGCGCCGACGGCCCCCCATGCGCTGATGACTTGGGCCCTTTTAGTTTGGGGGAACGCTTCAAGAATGAGGGATAAAGCCGCAGGGCCGATCATTGCAGCCCCAATAGCTTGGAGCACTCTGGCCGAGATCAAGAGATATATATTGGGAGCGAGGCCGCATAAAAATGATGCCAACGTAAATAAAACCACACCCAGCATGAATATCCGTTTCCTGCCGTACCTATCTGCCAACCCTCCTGCTGGGATCAGAGTGGTGGCATATACAATTGTGTATGCATTCATTACCCAGGAGATACTGGAGGGGCTTGCTTGAGGAAAGCTGGCTGTAATGCTGCTGAAGGCGGCATACAGAATTGTGGAATCTATGGAAACCAGAAATGTGGCAAGACTCGCAATGCCAAATACTGACCAAAGATTCAAAGCTGCACGATCAGGCTGTTTGACCATTGGTGGGGGGGGGTACCCTAGCGACTCAAGGTGCTTTGGCGGTGTTAACCTGTTCAGGAGCATGAGATGCCAAGCGGTCATTGCTCCAGCCACCGCCAAATGCCTTGAACATGGCGACTGCAGCGTGCGCCGCTTCAGTCCGTGCCTGCGCCCGAGCTTCAGCAGTTCTCAGGAGGCTTTCGTCGGCATGCAGCACGTCAATAAGACTGCTAACACCCTTTTGGTATGCGATAAAGGAAGACTCTCTAGCTTGCTGTAGAGAAAGCTCGCCCTCTGTCAGTGCTTCAAGCTGTTTATCTCGTTTTGTCAGCACTGAAATGGAATTCTCTACATCCTCAGTTGCTCGGAGCGCAGCTTGGCGGTATGCAGCCAATGCTTCCTGCTCCTGCCCTTTGGCGATGTCGATTTGTGCATTGATCCTACCAAAATCAAATAATCTCCACCGTAGCCCCAAGACTCCGGCAGCCTGGTTGGCATTACCACTGAAGAGATTACCAGAGGAAATTGCAGTTGCGCTGCCTAGTAAAGCATTGAGGCTAAACTTAGGATAGTATTCAGAAATAGCAGCCCCAATTCTTGCATTGGCAGCCTTCAATCGCTGTTCTGCCACCATGAGATCTGGCCTGCGCAGCATTAAGTCTACTGGAGAGCCGATGTCGCTCACTTGAGGGGAATAAGGGATTGTTGTTGAATGGCCAAGCTCAGACCTATAAGTCCCTGGCGCGACACCCAACAATATATCGAGCGAGTTCATAGCAACATCCAACCCAGCCTCAATGACAGGAATGGCTGCTTTTACATGTGAAATCGCACCTTCGGTTTGCTGTACTTGCAGCTTAGGAGCCAATCCTCTTTGATGCAGTATGCTCACCTTAGATAGTAAGTCTTGCTGGGTTTGGAGTTGTTTTCGATTGATGTCCAGGCGTGTTTGTAGTCCACGAATAGTGATATAGGTGTCAGCGGTCTGCGCTGCAATCGCTAAGCGTATTGCATCACTCCCTGCTTTGGCCGCCAGATATTCAGAAATCGCTGCCTCGCGCTCACGGCGTAATCCGCCAAAGATGTCTAGTTCCCAACCGGCAACGAGGTTGGTCTCATACATGGAAGCGTTTCTGTCATAGCCGGGGACATTATTAAGTAATTGGCCAAGTGGAGTTTCAAGTGATTGATGCACTCTTGTTCCTTGCACGGAACCATCAATCGAGGGCATTAAGGCAGCCTGTGCCATGCTCAGGCCTGATTTGGCTTGAGCAATGCGCGCGGTTGCTTGGGCAATATCTAGGTTTTGCTCCAATGCCAAAGAAACGAATCGGCTTAATTGTAGATCCTCGAAACTATCCCACCAAGACACCATATCTTTGACCGTCTTGTCTTTGCGCTGCCCAAGTTGAGCTTGGCCCATGAAGTGGTCTGGGAGCAATACGTCTGGCTTTTTATACTCAGGGCCAACGGCACAACTAGCTAACAGGCTGGCACTTACCAGAAAAGCAACAGAGCGGCGTAAGGACATAGCGATCCTTGAACTAAAAGTGAATATTTGTGACTATATTACTAAATGGTCACTATTTGTCAAACAAATCAAAGGAAGGTAAGCTCGGCTTATGAACCAGAAGATATCCCCACCATCAAGAGGCCCTGTTGACCACGATGTGCGAAACCAGATCGTTGAAGCAGCAGCTGAACATTTCAGCCGTTATGGGTATGAGAAAACCACTGTCTCCGATCTAGCCAAGGCGATTGGATTTTCTAAAGCCTATATTTATAAGTTTTTTGACTCAAAGCAGGCTATTGGCGAAGTGATTTGCTCCAATACACTTCTTAAGATAACCACCACCATTAATGAGAGTATGGATGGTGCGCCCACAGCTTCAGAGCGCTTCAGGCGCATGTTTAAGTCCGCAATCGGGGCGAGTGTTCAGCTGTTTTTTCAGGATAGAAAACTTTACGATATTGCTGCAGCAGCTGCGGGTGAGAATTGGAACTCAGTTGCCAACTATGATCTTAAGTTGAAGCAAACCATCCTTGATGTCCTTCAAGAGGGACGCGCGTCTGGTGAATTTGAGCGTAAAACTCCTATTGATGAAACGGTGAATGCCATCTACTTCGTGATGAAGCCTTATCTCAACCCGCTGCTTCTCCAGCACAACTTAGATCGCGCCGAAGATGCGGGCGTGATGATTTTGAATCTCATACTCCGAAGTTTAGCCCCTTAATTTTAGTGACCATTGACTGATATGGTCACTAGATGCAAAATGCGTTACTACCATTTTAAAGGGGTAACCTATGCTTCGCCGCAGACATGCATCAGTCGTTGTCATCACTCTATTACCGCTGGCGCTGATTTCCTGCGCCGAAAAGACGGCCTCTGACCCTCGTACTGAAGTCCCCACTGTTCGCACTGGGTATGTTCAAGCTGCCACTCAACAAAGCCGCGCATTTACAGGGGTGGTGGGTGCCCGCGTTCAAAGTGATATAGGGTTTCGAGTTCCAGGGAAAATTCTCGAGCGCTTGGTAGACGTTGGCCAGGTTGTTAAACGTGGACAACCACTGATGCGACTCGACCCTGTGGATCTTCAGCTGGTTGCCCATGCTCAATTGGAGTCGGTAGTCGCGGCGAAAGTACGCGCCCAACAAACAGCTGCGGATGAAGTTCGATATCGCGATCTGGTTACTACGGGTGCCATTTCCGCTTCCACCTATGATCAGATCAAAGCTGCTGCAGATGCTGCTCAAGCACAATTGAAGTCTGCTGAAGCGCAGGCGGACGTTGCCAAAAATTCTTCGAACTATGCGGTTTTATTGGCTGATGCTGATGGGGTTGTAGTTGAAACGTTAGTAGAGCCTGGGCAAGTGGTCGCAGCAGGTCAGCCCGTGATTCAAGTTGCCCACTCCGGCAAGCGTGAAGCCATCATCAATCTACCTGAAACAATACGTCCCGCTTTGGGAACTGTCGCCCAGGCGAAGTTGTATGGCCATGAAGGCAATCCGATTCAAGTAAAACTCCGGCAGCTGTCCGCCTCTGCTGATCGCCTTTCAAGAACGTTTGAAGCCCGCTATGTACTTGAAGGTGACTTAGCTCAGGCTCCTCTAGGGTCCACGATTACTATTCAGATCGCGGACAATGCTGGCTCCAATACTCCTCCAATCCAAGTGCCAATATCAGCTATCCTCGATGCCGGAAAGGGAGCTGGGGTATGGGTTGTTGAAGGTGAGCCTAAGCATGTTGTTTGGCGCGAAGTAAAAATACAGAAATTAACTGACGAAGCTGCTGTGGTGGAAGGCAACCTTCAGGAGCATGAAAAGATTGTCACGCTAGGAGCTCACCTTCTGCATGAGGGAGATGAGGTAAAGGTCGCTGAGGTCATTTCAGAAGCCAGTACGGGGGCTGTGAAATGAGCAGCAAGTTTAATCTCTCGGCACTAGCTGTCAGGGAACGTTCTATCACGTTATTCCTGATTATCCTGATCACTGTGGCAGGCATTGTTGCATTCTTCAATATGGGGAGAGCAGAAGATCCTCCCTTCACCGTAAAAATAATGACGGTTGTGACTGCATGGCCAGGGGCAACAGCCCAAGAAATGCAGGATCAGGTAGCAGAAAAGCTAGAAAAGCGGATGCAGGAGCTGCGTTGGTATGATCGATCCGAAACCTATACACGACCTGGTCTCGCATTCACTACAGTGACCTTACTGGATGGCACTCCCCCATCCCAAGTTCAAGAGGAGTTCTACCAAGCACGCAAAAAAATCAGTGACGAAGCACTATCACTCCCCCATGGAGTGATAGGCCCATTCGTTAATGATGAATATGCTGATGTTACTTTCGCTTTATTTGCACTAGAAGCTGAGGGTGAACCTCAGCGGCTTCTCGTTCGGGATGCTGAGAAAATGCGGCAGCGCTTGCTACATGTGCCTGGCGTGAAGAAAGTGAACATTATTGGGGAGCAGCCAGAGCGGATATTCGTTAGTTTTTCCCATGATCGCCTGGCTACGCTCGGCATTACACCGCAAGAAATTTTCACCGCACTCAATGACCAGAATGTATTAACGCCAGCAGGCTCCATCGATACCAAGGGTTCGAAGGTCTTCATTCGGATTGAGGGCGCATTTGATCAACTGCAGAAAATCAGTGAAACACCCATTGTTGCCAAGGGACGGACACTTAAATTATCTGATATAGCAACAGTGGAAAGAGGGTATGAGGATCCATCTACCTTCATCGTTCGCAATAATGGGAAGCAGGCTTTGCTTCTTGGCATCATTATGCGGGAGGGCTGGAATGGGCTGGATCTAGGCAAAGCCCTTGATAGTGAGGTCGCCGCTATCAATGCTGAGTCACCTCTGGGTATGGGATTAAGTAAAGTCACCGACCAGGCAGTCAACATTCATGGCGCTGTGGATGAGTTCATGGTCAAGTTCTTCGTAGCGCTTCTCGTCGTTATGTTGGTCTGCTTCTTGAGCATGGGCTGGCGCGTGGGCGTTGTTGTGGCTGCTGCAGTACCTTTAACACTCGCAGCTGTTTTCTTGATCATGGCAGCGACGGGTAAGAATTTTGACCGAATTACCCTGGGCTCATTGATTCTGGCACTAGGGCTGCTAGTTGATGATGCCATCATTGCCATTGAAACCATGGTTGTAAAAATGGAAGAAGGCTATAGCAGGGTCGCTGCGTCTGCTTATGCCTGGAGCCATACTGCAGCTCCTATGCTATCGGGCACGCTTGTGACCGCTATTGGCTTCATGCCGAATGGATTTGCCCAGTCAACAGCAGGTGAATATACGAGCAACATGTTCTGGGTAGTGGGTACGGCGCTCATTGTGTCTTGGTTAGTCGCTGTTATCTTTACGCCGTACTTGGGCGTCAAAATGCTTCCAGACATTAAGAAGGCGGCTGGAAGCCACGCGGAGATATACAACACACCAAATTACAGAAAATTTCGCACTTTACTCGGTCGCGTGATTCGATACAAATGGGCGGTCGCGGCGATTGTGGTTGGTAGTTTCGTTGTTGCGGTTCTTGGTATGGGCATTGTAAAGAAACAGTTCTTCCCAACATCGGATCGCCCAGAAGTTCTGATTGAAGTTCAAATGCCATATGGCACATCCATTGAGCAAACCAGCATTGCTACAGCAGAAGTTGAAGCATGGCTTGCCAAACAAGAAGAGGCCAAAATTGTAACCTCGTATATCGGCCAGGGAGCTCCTCGCTTCTACTTGGCGATGTCACCTGAGCTTCCTGACCCCTCTTTCGCAAAGATTGTTGTTCGAACTGAAAATCAGGAAGAACGAGAAACCCTGAAAATAAGGCTGAGGAAGGCTATTGTGGACGGATTGGCTCCGCAGGCTAGAGTGCGCGTGACCCAATTGGTATTTGGCCCATACTCACCCTATCCGGTCGCATTCCGTGTTGCTGGGGAAGATCCTGTAAAGCTAAGGGAAATAGCGGAGTCGGTAGCCAAATTAATGCAAGCTAGCCCGATGATGCGCACAGTCAATACTGATTGGGGCACGCTCGTACCATCTCTCCATTTCACGCTTAATCAGGATAGGCTCCACGCTGTCGGTTTGACGCCGAGCAGTGTTTCTCAACAACTCCAGTTCTTGTTAACCGGCATCCCGATCACAGAGACGCGAGAAGATATCCGGACTGTCCAGGTTGTGGGGCGGGCCAGTTCAGAGCTTCGTCTTGATCCAGAAAAAATTGCTGGTTTCACTCTGGTTGGCTCAGCCGGACAACGCATCCCATTATCTCAAGTCGGTAAAGTGGAAGTGAGGATGGAGGAGCCCATCTTAAGAAGACGGGATCGGACACCAACCATTACCGTGCGAGGTGATATCTCGGAGAGTCTCCAGCCGCCAGATGTATCAGCCGCTATTTTGGAAGAACTCCAGCCCATTATCAGCAGCTTACCTGCTGGCTACAAGGTCGATGTGGCAGGAGCCATTGAGGAGTCTGAAAAAGCCACCAAGGCGCTGCTACCATTGTTCCCCATTATGATTGCAGTGACATTGCTCATCCTGATTCTGCAGGTGCGTTCGATTGCTGCAATGGTGATGGTATTTGCTACCAGTCCTCTTGGTTTGATCGGAGTAGTACCTACGTTGCTGCTGTTCCAGCAACCGTTTGGGATTAATGCACTCGTTGGGCTGATTGCGCTATCAGGCATATTGATGCGGAACACATTGATCCTAATTGAGCAAATCAATCACAACCTCAAGGAAGGCTTAAGCTCCTTTGATGCCGTAGTAGAAGCGACAGTTCAACGCGCCAGACCGGTCATTCTTACAGCGCTGGCAGCGATATTGGCATTTATTCCACTGACGCACTCGGTGTTCTGGGGCACCCTTGCTTACACCCTAATTGGTGGCACTTTCGCTGGGACTATTCTGACACTCGTGTTCCTACCAGCCATGTATTCCATCTGGTTCAAGATCAAACCTTCGCTGTCACACGGATGATGACTATTCATCCAAATTCAACCAAATGAAAGGAATCTGTAATGTCTAATTCCAAAGTTGTTGTTGTTACTGGGGTGTCTTCGGGCATTGGCCGTGTTACTGCACAGAAGTTTGCCGAGCGGGGTTTCCAGGTATATGGCACTGTCCGCAACAAAGCGACAGCCTCCTCCATTCCTGGGGTAGCTTTAGTCGAAATGGATGTGCGGGATGAAGAGTCTGTTCAAAATGGATTTCAAGCCATACTGTCTTTGGCCAAGGAGATCAATGTGCTGGTCAACAGTGCAGGTGTGACGCTGCTAGGCTCGACAGAGGAGACATCAATTGCAGAGGCTCAGTCACTGTTTGATACCAATGTTTTTGGTATTTTGCGGACAACGAAGGCTGTACTTCCTTATATGCGAGCAAAAAAATCTGGGAGGATCATTAATATCAGCTCAGTACTGGGTTTCCTTCCAGCACCCTATATGGCGCTTTACTCGGCCTCCAAGCATGCTATTGAAGGATTATCCGAAAGCTTGGATCATGAAGTGCGCAATTTTGGTGTGCGCGTGTCACTCGTTGAGCCTTCTTATACTAAGACCAATCTGGATCTCAATGCACCTACAGCAGCTACTGAAATTTCAGCTTATGACAATGATCGTAATAAGGTTGCCAATGCCGTGCAAAAAAGTGTGCAAAATGCCCCTTTGCCGGATAGTGTTGCGGAAACGATTGTGCAAGCCGCTTTGGGGCAATGGAAAATGCGCCACACACCAAGAGGGGAAGCCTCATTGCTAAGGAGGTTACGTCGTTTCATGCCAGCTGGCCCTGTTGATTCAAGCTTGAGAAAGACATTTGGACTCCGTTAAAGCTTAACTTAACTATTTATTCACTTAATAGAGATGTAACGCTTAAAAACTTTCATTGCGCATCTTTTTCTGGTGCATTGCACGCCGGGGGTCTCACTGAATCAGGAGACCCTGGAGATTGGTAATGTGCTGGGCTATGGAGGATATCTAATGGTCTAAAGAGGAGAACCTTTACGCGCACGCTTGAGAATGTACTTGTCTAACACCTCCCCTTTGAGGATGCTGACTTTTCCACGCTTAGAAGCCACAGGTACTGCCAAAGGGCTCGGGTAAATACCAATCTCAGAGATTACTTCCCCCTCTGGAATGTCCATAATAATTACCCCTTTCCCGCCAGCATTAAGTGTCTTCATTTCATCTAACCTGAAAATCAGCATTTTGCCTTGTGAAGATTTGACCACTATATGGTGGTCAACTATCTCAGCTGGCACCGGGACAGGCTCAAGTATCGTTTCCTTGGCCTCAATCGTCATAAAGGTTTTGCCTGCCTTACCGCGCGCCACCAAGCCGGATAGTTTGGCTATAAAGCCAAAGCCATTCTCACCGGAGAACAGATAACTCACCTCGAGATCACCGGATAGAACGTGGGCGATCTTCCCTCCATCGCGGAGATCCACAAGGCTAGTCACTGGGACGCCATCCCCCTTGCCGCCAGGCACCAGGGAGGCCGGGAACGAATATGAGCGACCGTTGGTATCAAGCAGAATGATCTGATTGACAGTCCTAGTCTGCAGCACGACTAGCTGGCTATCTGCTGGCTTCCAAGTAAGGTTAGCCACATCCACATCATGGCCCTGCCTGGATCTGATCCAGCCCTGCTTAGATAGAATAATCGTGACAGGCTCATCAGACACCATGACATTGGTGTCCACGCGAACGCGCTCCACCGGCTCTATCAAAGTACGTCTATCGTCACCATACTTTTTGATGTCATCACGGATTTCCTTGATGATTCTGTTACGCATCGCACTGTCGCTGCCCAACAGCTCCATCAATCCCGCCGCTTCTTCGCGCAATTGATTGATCTCATTTTCAATCTTGAATCCTTCCAGCCTGGCTAGCTGGCGCAGCCTGATTTCCAGGATATCCTCCGCCTGAATTTCTGAGAGCTTGAACGCCGCTATCAGGCTGGCCTTGGGTTCGTCAGATTCACGAATAACCCGGATGACCTCTTCAATATGCAAGAAGGCAATCATGCGGCCTTCAAGGATGTGGATTCTGGCATTGATCTTATCCAGAGAGAATTGCGAACGTCTGGTCACCGTGGTGAACCTGAACTCTGCCCATTCGCGCAATATTGCCACAATGCCCTTTTGGCGCGGCGCACCATCAAGACCCAGCGTATTCAGATTGATTGGGAAACTCTTCTCCAGATCGGTGTACATAAGCAGGAAATTCATCAAGGCATCAGGGTCTACCTTGGAACTCTTGGGCTCGAGCACAATGCGCACCGTACTACCACTTTCGTTGCGGTAGACATCAAGCATGGACTGCAAGGCCTGCTTGCGTGTGATTTGCTCCTGCGTCAGGGCCTTTTTATTCTTGCCGATCTTGGGATTCGTGATTTCCTCGATTTTGGACATCACGCTCAGAGGCGAGAGCTGATATGGCAGCTCGGTAATAATGATGCGATATTGCCCGCGGGCCAGCTGTTCAACTTCCCAGCGGCAACGCGCGCGTAAATTGCCGCGACCGGTTCTGTAAGCCTGAAGAATATCGGCCCTGGAGGATAGAACCTGGGCACCCTCCGGGAAATCTGGCCCCGGCACTACTTCCATGATGCTATTGAACAGCCTTTCAGTCTGCTCAGGGGTCGGTTCTAGACCATTCAATTTGCCTATGTCTTTGATGACCAGTATGGCCGCCTCGGAAACCTCACGCAGATTATGCGGGGGAGCATCACCGGAAATGCCCACGGCAATGCCCATGTAACCATTCATCAACAGAAATGGCAGGCGGGCCGGCAAAAGTGCAGGTTCTTCAAAGGAACCATCATAATTCTTGTTGAAATCGACGGTCCCCATATCAATCTCCGACAACAACAGCTCAGAGATCGGGGTAAGGCGCATTTCGGTATAACGCATGGCAGCAGCAGTGTCACCATCCCGCGAGCCAAAGTTACCCTGGCCATCAATCAGGGGGTATCGAAGTGAGAACTCCTGGGCCAGACGGACGGCGGCTTCATAGGCCGCTGTGTCACCATGAGGATGATATTTACCAATGACATCACCGACAACGCGGGCTGATTTCACTGGCTTGGTCGTGTGCGTGAGACCAAGCTGGCGCATCGCATACAGGATGCGACGTTGCACTGGCTTCTGTCCGTCCTGAACATTGGGTATTGCCCTGCCCTTCACTACCGACATGGCATACACCAGGTATTGGGCCTCGGCGTAAGGGCCAAGCCTGGCAGTTTCACCACCATCCCCATCCCGGCCAAAGCCCATCAATTCCTCGATTGGAATATTGGGGGGTACTACATCACCACCATCCATTACTTCATCGCTAGCCTGACTGTCAGCGTCGGCTTCATCAAGCAGATCGATATCAGGAGCATGCACAACGGGGGCATCCGCAACTGGATCCGGAGTTGCCTGAACCATCTCTCCCTCATCGCTTGCAAATGCTGAGCTTGGTTCATTTGGCTTTACAAGCTCGTCAAAGAGATCGCCACTATCATTCGAGGAACTTAGGCCCTTTTTCCTACCTGAAACAGACATGTTGATTACCTGAAAAATTAGAGTGGTGTAAGTCCAAGTGACTTAATGTTGGGATAGGCATGGCTGCACTAATGAAATGCGGGCGAACATTGTAGATGCTTTGGAAAAATGCTGGTGTGATTACCAGATAACAGCAAACAATCCTGCTCATTCGTCCTAGATATCCGCTTCTACCAGATGGCCACGTGTTTCCATCCAGTTGCGGCGCTGCTCGGACTCATTCTTGTCCATCAGCATGTCAAAAATACGCAGGGTCGTTTCCTTATCAGCGTCCGTCATCACCACCCTGGCCAGGCGTCTAGTGTCAGGGTTTAATGTAGTTTCCCAAAGCTGGTCCGGATTCATCTCACCGAGGCCTTTGAATCGCTGAATGGTCAGCCTTTCGAAGGCCACTCCCTCTTTGCCCAGGCGATCAATGATAGCGTTGCGCTCACGCTCATCGGAAGCATAGATTTTCTGCTCAGGTTTACTCTTGCCGCGCGCTGGAACGTCAATTCTGAACAAAGGGGGTATCGAGATATGAATGTGGCCACGATCGATCAATTCGGGCGCATGCCGCAAGAACATGCCCAAGGCCAGCACCTGGATATGGGAGCCATCCACGTCAGCATCTGCCAAGATATTAATCTTGCCATAGCGAAGACCACTTAGATCTGCTGGCTGACCGGCACGGTGAGGCTCTATGCCCAAGGCCACAAAGATGTCATGGACTTCGGAAACACCCAATACCGTCGCGGTCTCATCCATCCAGGTATTCTTGATTTTGCCTTTCATAGGCAGAATCGCCTGGCGTTCCCGATCTCGCGCCATCTTGGCGCTACCCCCTGCGGAATCCCCTTCTACCAGGAATATCTCAGCTTCCATGGTGCCGCTGAGTTCACAATCTGTCAGCTTGTCAGGTAGCACGGACATGCCCGAGGACTTCTTCTTTTCAACCTTCACCAGCGCCTTGGTTCGGCTATTGGCTGACCGTATGGCCATTTCAGCGATACGCTTACCGAAATCCGGATTCTGGTTCATCCAGGCTTCCAGGATGGGAGCCACGGTCGCCGTCATCACCTTGTGCGTTTCACGATTGGTCAGGGTCTCCTTGGTCTGCCCCTGGAACTGAGGCTCCAGCACCTTGGCCGAAAGGAAGAAGTGCAGATTGCTCCAGACATCTTCATGCGAGAGCTTGATCTTGCTTGGCATCATGGCATGGTGTTCTGCAAACGAGCGTACTGCTTCCAGCACGCCATTGCGCATACCGGTTACGTGTGTACCGCCATTAAGCGTTGGAATGAGATTCACATAGGATTCACCCCTGGCACCCGCCTCCGGCCTGAAGGCAATGGCCCATTCGCCACCTTCGCCTTGTTCGGTAAACAAAGCCCCTGTGATGATGGGCACAGGCTTGGCATCATCTTCGTTTGCATCGTTTTCGAGTGACTCCTCGAGGTATTGCTTCATACCACCAGGGAATTTCCAGCTCTTGACCGTGAATTGCTCGGCACCGGCTTCAATCTCGCGCGCACTGTGCTCTATACGCAAGACCAGCTCAACGCCTGGCAGCATGACAGCCTTGGAACGGACCAGATGCTCAAGCGTCTTGACCGACACCTCAGCACTATCGAAATATTTAGGGTCTGGCCAGCAACGTACGCGGGTGCCGGTATCCTTTTTGTTGCAGCGACCCTTTGCTGCCAGAGGGCTGACTACCGCGCCATCCTTGAATGCGATGTAGTAGATTTGGCCACCACGCTTTACTTCAGCCTCCAGCTTGAGCGACAGCGCATTGGTCACCGAAACACCCACACCGTGCAGACCACCCGAGATGCTATAGGCTCCATCGCCGAATTTACCGCCTGAGTGAAGCTCAGTGAAGATCAATTCAATGGCGGGCCTCTCCTCTACCGAGGATGTATCCACTGGAATGCCGCGACCGTTATCCTGAACTTCCACTGAGCCATCGTTATAGATGGTCAACAACACATGATCAGCGTGGCCACCAAGCGCTTCGTCACTGGCGTTATCCAAGACCTCCTGCACGATATGCGTTGGAGAATCCGTCCTGGTGTACATGCCCGGTCTTTTGCGTACAGGCTCCAGACCGCGCAGAACACGCACATCCTCTGCACTGTAATCGCCTAGCTGTTTGTTGGAAGTCTTAATCATTTCCTAATTATCCGGAATATCTTGTTGGATGTTTAATGCGAACCGAGGAATTTGGCTGAATATCTTGTAAGCCCACTCAAAGGCGAGGGCCTAGGTGTTTCGAACAGCTGGCTAGACCATAAGCTGAACCATGAGCGGGGCTAATCGAATGGGCTATTCGAGCTGTGACTTTAATTCGTACAGTTTATCTGGCGATTTTTTGCTTAATACAAGAAGTAACTCAGCCAGGATTTCTTCTTCACAATAGAAATATGCTGTGGGTACACCAAGAGCCTCAGCTAACCGCCTAGCAATCTCGAACGGCGGCGCATGGATACCTGTTTCGTACCGACTAATCCTTGCACTACTACTCATTTCATCAATTCCAATCAAAACGCCAAGCTTATCTTGAGGAATAGACGCTTTCAGACGGGCTTCCCGCAATCGCTTTCCAAAAAGGGTTTGAGGTGCTTTTGACATTCTACGATCGTCGTAGATATCAATTGTGGATTCTCTACGTATTTCGTAGAATTGTATTTTGTCATTTTTATGATTATCACTTCTGACCTCTTCACTTTTCGCAGGCCTTGGAAAAAATCACATTTCCCTAGAATCAAATCTCTATCAACTCATCAAGGCATTTCATCCATGACACAACTTAAGTGCATAGCCGTGTTATTCACCGCAGGCTTTTTGACTGGCTGCTTCAATAACGCAAAGATTGTTCAAGCCAATATTGAGCAAGCTTACAAACTGGCAAAAGATGAATCAGGGGTGATTTATGGGGTGGCAGGTTTGCACACAGATGAGTCCATCTCTGCATCCAAAGTATGTCAATTCATTGAGGGCCGTGACCCACGGTGCTCCCACGCTGAGGAATACATTCCGGTTTCAATTTGGTCAGGTTTCGGAATGTTTGCGGCATCTGCGGTGACGGTTGCCATCATTCCCAAAGACTCCAGCATTGCTAAAGACATTGCATATTTCAAAGGCAGAGTTGGGGATCGCAAACAACCTTATGTCAAAGCCCGCGCAATCAAAGGGCAATTGGCCACTGTCCTGGAGGTTGCTTCTACCCACGGTGATGGAAAGTGCTACTGGCAGGGACTACCACGTATAGGGGGCACCGTATGCCCCCATTATGGCTGGGATTACCGCAAGGATATGAAGAGTTGGGATTCTAAGTGGGGCGTGTTATCCGTCGATTGAGTCATACAAACGGCTTTATCCAATTACGAGGATCATCCAAGCCATAAGTCTTAATGTATGAGCAACCAAAATCCGTGGAGAGACCAAAATCGATATGGACTCTGCCGTGCTCTCCAATAGGCACTAGGCTCAACTTCAAGGCTTTTTGCATTATCTGAAAGAGATGCACAAAGCCTGTTCTGAGGAATCATCATGAGCAAATTTATACAATCCCAGCTTCGTAAGGGCGAGCTGGTGCAATACTCAGCGCGTGTCAGTCACTGGGTTTATTTCTGGTACTACTTTTTTGGGTTCGGACTTTGGTTTTTCGGTGGCCCGCTGCTTTGGGTGCTTGCGTTTCTCAAGTGCCGAGCCAATGTTCTGGTCATCACAAATGAGCGGGTTATTGCCAAGTTTGGGTTAATACGCCGCTCAGTGATTGAGCTGCCCTTACAAAGAATTGAAAGCATACAGGTACATCAATCCGTTTTAGGTCGCCTATTGGGATATGGAACGATTGTGATCACTGGGAGTGGCAACCCTATGGTGCCCTTCCCTTCCATCATCAGACCAATGAAGTTCCGGACCAGTCTTGATCACGTACTGCATGGGAGGCGTACCTAATAGGTGAGCTTGGTTTTTTTCGGAAATCTCTATGATGAACTTATGGCCGGCGTCTTGTCGGCCCATTGATAACATAGGAGTTACGAAATGCATGACGCAACACAAATACAACAGGCAAAGCAAAAAGCAGATAGCTTACTGCTTCTATCATTCACACCATTGGGACTGATTGGGGTCCCGCGGTTGATAGCTGGCAAGAGCATGCATAGTTGGAAGTTTGCTGCTGCACTATACATTGTGGGTATTGTATTTGTGATGAATGCCGACCAGATGCAAACAACATATACCATCTTATACGGACTGCTCAATGCTGCAGGAGTGTTTCTATTTACCTGGGCAGTTTCTCTCCACGCATTCATGGTGGTGAAAGACGCCATGATGTTCTGGCGGATCAGTGATGAAAAACGGCGTTTCTTGGACTCTCAATTGAGAGTCCAACAGCTAATTCCAACAACTCAATAGATTAAATGGAAATATATTTCAGGGTAATGGACAAGGTTGCGCAGCTCACACCCTACGTTGACAACAGGCAAGCCACAGGGAAAATGTTAAAGTGAAGATTAATCTTGTCCTTTTTCAAACTCATGATTTTGTTATGAATGGAACCACATTATGACAGGCGAAGAAATATTGATTTACGGCGCATTGATTCTAGGTGTCGGCGGGAACATAGTTTTTGCAATAATCTACATTAGGGACAAATGGAAGGCGAAAAAGGATTAAAGTACATACCTTGTATTGCAAGTATTAATCAAGGTCATATTTAGTAAGATATTGCGATGTCTGGCAGATAGGGAGAATAAACTCAATTCTCGTGAGGAGATTTGTATGCTCTAATCCCCATATGCCTTGAGGCTCACAGGGGCCTATGGGCCTCTTAAATCGCCACTTATCCTAGCCAGATGCCAGCTCCTAGAAATAACGCTTCTCATACTCTACTGGCAATAGGCCATTGTTGAAACTATGCCGATGCCTAAAGTTATATAACATCTGAATGTAATCAAATACATCTTGGCGGGCAACTTCTCAGTGCTTGTAAAGCTTACGACTTATTCTTTCCCTCTTCAGCAATTGAAAGAAGTTTTCTGCGACTGTATTGTCGTGGCAATTGCTTTGCCTGCTCAAGCTAGGTTTGAGACAACGCGCCTTTAAAAATTTCTACCAATATCCAATATTGAATTGACTACCTTCCTCCGAGTGAACTGACGTGCTGTCGTCAGCCCACATCGCTAGATCCAATCGGCAGCGAGAGGGATGGCTTGTAGTCGCCGCCATTCGCACCCTCGAAGTCGTACTCGTACAGCGTAGTCTGGCCAAGACCGGGTTGTCTCTGCCCTAGGAAGAACGTAAAAGCATTCGGTGCCGCAATGAATAGATGCAGTGGCGGTTGATGCCCAATGCGCCTCGCGTTGATCTGCAGCGCCAACGCTTCGGCGAGGTCAAAGGCGTGCCGTCCACACATGACGGACCGTGCGCCAGCACCACAAGTCGGGCGCGCAATAAGCAACGAACTCACCTCTGGTGACGAAACAGCAAGATGTGATTTCACGGCTTGAACCACATCATGGGTCAGACACACCGCCACGGCCATGCCACCTGCATTCCCATTCAGCGTCTCAAGTTCGAACTCCCACCCCGGCCACGACGGATCGCACGGCATGTCGCTGGAATGCCAAACATTGCGGTGCACGGTTCTCTGCTCGATCTCGACGCTTCGGCCCGACTTGATGTTTAGCACCGAACCAGCAGCAAAGGCCAGCGTGATGTGGGCATCGAGAATCAGACGCAGATGCTGGTTGTCTTTGGCCGCCGTCTGCAAGAAGCTCTTGAGCATCGGATAGAGCGTCGTTGCCCAGGCGGCCTGATCGCGGATGGCACGCTCGTCGAAATGGGGAATCAAATCGAGCACGACCGTGCACCGATCCTCTAGCCGATCAAAGGGGTGTTCGAAGGATTTCACCCCAAACACCATATGTGTGCGGCCGTCTCCCGCCAGCAGTCCTTCCCTCTTGCAAGCTTCCCGGAACGTTTGCCGGTCGAACTCCAATCGACCTTGAGCGAGCCATTGGAACACCACGTCGTCATAGACGAAGCTGCTCTCGTTCATGGGTATGCGTCGCAGGCCGCGGTTCTCAAACAGCAGGTCCAGGTTGTCTCGATGATCATCAAGCGAAGTGGAATCTGTGTCCAATGACAGCGTTCGAGCCAGAAGCATGAGTTCCTGATCATCAATGCCCAAGTGCTCGCGCCAGAGTTTCCGGACCTTGCCAGCAGCAGAGCGGTCCGTTGAACCGTCGAACAGGTCCTTCAGACGTAGCGTCTTTGATTTTTGATGGATGTAACTCCGCAGCGGATCGACTTGTCCAATGCGCCAATTGGTGAGGAGCTTGAACCGAGAACCAACGCCGTCATGTGCGTGAGCAACCTGCGCTGCACGGGCTCGCTGCAACAAAGAGAACTTGTTCGCGTTGATCCACTCCGGATCGATCAGGTCGGCGTAGCCGAAGTCGTTAATGGACACATGCCACTTGCACTGGATATGTTCTCGCAGAATGGGCTTGCCTTCATGATCGCCAGGGGCATGATCAGGCGCGTAAGCAACCCATACATCGTCAAAGCCCTTTGGGCCCGACTCAAAGCCCACCATTGCTACAGGACTGTCCGCATCCAGCAGGCAGGCAGCCTTGCGCCAGAAGATTCTGGCTTGGAAAGCATCTCCGTCTCGACGGACAGCAACGGCTTGGGTCATGGTGGGTTCCTTGTCAGAATGGGAAGTAGGTCGTCCTCATTGCATCGTTGGCGCGACCTACGCATCCCGAAACGGTGGCGTGGGCAAGATCGACCTCGCCAGTTCGATCGCGCGCGCTGGCTTGATAGGGCCATCGGGGTATGCGTCCAGCACGATGGCAGGCAGCAAGCGTTGCGTGATATCTGAGTAGGTGAATCCGTAGGTACGCTTGGGCTGCTCACCTGTCGCGGCCACGAGCGCTTCCAGATCGGCATTTCCGAACCCGGCACTTCCTAGCCTGCGTGAGAGGACAGCATGTCGTTGAGCCGCATCAGGCCGCTCGAACACCAGAATATCAGCAGCACGCCGGCGCACCGCAGGATCTAATGCATTCAATCGATTGGTGCACATCAGCACAACGGCGGGGAGTCCGCCATGCGCGAATCGATCGATGCCACGAATGAAGGCGTTGACGCCTGCCCGATCTTCATGATGCATTTGATCGGATTCGCGCGACTGAGCCAAGGCGTCGGCCTCGTCAACCAGCAGGATGACGCCACCGCGCGCGGCACCCTTGGCCGACTTGAACTTGCTGGCCTCTTTGAACGCGTGCTCGAATGCTGCCGAAACGAGCTGGGTCATCTCGCCAACACGGCCCTGACCACGCGAAGAAAGGCTCAGCGGCAACAGCGTGATGTCGATGTCTTCCTGGCGTGCGACCTTGTCGCCGATGGTCTCCGCCAACTCTGTCTTTCCGGAACCGACATCGCCAGAAAGAACTACTAGTGGCGGCCGACGAATCACGGAATCAAGTAGGCCGCCGGAGTCAGCATGATGTTTGTCATGCCATTTCTGAAGGCCGACCGGATTGATCAGGACCCCCAACACATTGGCCAAACGCTTGATCTTGTCATCCATCCCGACCAAGCGTGCGAGACGCCCCTGCGCGTCAGGGTCAGGCAACGTCGTCGTGTGCTCAAACAAGCCCTGAAGATTGAGTTGCTGGTTCATATCAATAGCTCCTGACACTAGCGCGGCCAAGTGAACGACCGCCGGATGAGTAGGTTTTGTCGTCGGCGAAGTAGCCGTTGACAGAAGGTTCTGCCCCACCGGTCCGCTGCAGCGGCAGTTGCGCCTCGACGGCCGCGTGTTGTTCAGGCGTCAATGTCCACCAGGCAGCACTGTAGGTAAGGTAGCTGTAAAAAGTTGCACCACTGATGTCGATACCCGGTCGGATGCGTCCAGGATCATCATCCGCGCCGCTGTTCGCGAGCTCAGTAGCCGTGTAACGCAACGTAGGCTCGATCCAACTGCCGTCGCGCTTGAAGCCATACGTGACAGTTCCCAAATAGCCCTGGCGCAACAATTCGGTGACCTCACCCTCGAACTCCGTAATGCGCTGATCGGTAACGTGCCCATACAGACGCTGCAAGCGCTTCAGATCTGTTGACACTTTCGCCGCAAGGTGCTTGGCATGTGTCAGCGTGAAAGTCTTAGTTTCGGTCGCGGTAAAGCTGTTACTCATAATGTTCAACCTTGGAAAGAAGGGCCAAAAACTTTCTGCCAATAGTGCAGCGTCAGTTCTTTGTTCGGCGCGGTCAGTGCGGCGTCGATTGCATCACCTGCATCCAGGGCTGCATCGACGATGGCGTCAGCGTTCTCGCCCGTGTAGAGCTTCGCGACGTTGTTGCTGGCGTTGATCGGATCAATGATCTGTACGGGATCGTTGAGCTCTCCCACGCTGGAGGTTTTGTAATGATCCTCGAAGACGATGCGTTCGCGCAGATTGGACTTCGCAACATAGGTGAAGAACGACTGCAACGCTTCAGGGTAGTCGGAGAAGTCCACGCCATCATCGCACAGCTTGGCGAGGATCATCTCGATCATAAAAGACTTGAACCGGAAGCCATCGCGTTCCTGCTTCATGCGCCGTGCCCAGAACTTCACGAGGCGCACCACCTGTGCAAAATGGTTCGGCTGCGCCTGTTTTCTTTTTTTTGCGAAATCAAGATGCAGTGGAATGCTGGTCTCCAGGAAAGATCCATCGTCCTGACTGATCAGGTCACCACGCCAATCGGGCAGTCCTGCATACAGGATCGGGACCACATCCACGTCCAAGCCCGACCCCTGAAAAGATACGGTGACCGAATAGGTTTGAGGCTTGACCTGCTCAGGTCGGAAATTGGGGAATGCCTTTCGCAGCCGCTCCGCCAGATATTCCAGCAGTGCTCGGATGTCATGAGGGGCATCCGAACCGCTGACGTACACCGCCATATCGATGTCGTTGAGCGAACGCAGCGCGGTGCCTTTTGCAAGGCTACCCGACAGTTGAATTCGCTTAAGCGAGAAGTCCGAGTGCTCTGAAAGGTAACCTTCCAGCTTCTCTCGCAGCCGACGCGCTTGTGCGCGGTATTCATCCGCTTTGTCTTTGGGCAGGTTAACCTTATCTTCAGCGAACCGCACGAGGTCGCGATGGTCAATATGGGCTCGGGACATCTGGTAGGCTCCTTATGAATCGATCTGACTCGTATCAACGAGCCATGATAAAAAGTTCGGAATCGTGAACATAGGCAAATGCTACACCTGCTATTTCGAATGTCAAGCAAAAAGTTCGGAATCGTGATATTCTTCATCTACGCATTTTGGATAGGAGACGGATCATGGCAACACGTCTCGGCGAGAAGTTACGCGAGCTGCGCAAGGAGCGCGAGCTGACACTTGATAAGTTAGCTGACCTTGCGGGAGTCAGCAAAAGCTACCTTTGGGAGCTAGAGAATCGCGAGTCCCAGCGACCATCGGCTGAAAAACTAACGGCACTAGCCGACGCACTTGGCGTCGCTGCTACCTACTTTTTGGAAGAGGATGTTCGGGCGCCGGAGGAACGGCATCTGGATGAAGCTTTCTTCCGCGGGTATCAGAAGCTTGAGCCGGAAGCGAAAGAGCAGCTTCGAAAAATACTGAGCACCTTCAAGAAAACCTCGTAATGAATGAGGTCTGGACCCCACCGCGTGCGGCCAACAGGCTTGTGAAACTGGCCGAAGTGTTCAGCGCAGCCCACGGTGTAGATCGCTTTCCTGTGGAAATTCCGCCGCTTGCTATGGAGGCGGCCCACATTTTCGGTTGGGCTGACCCGATTACTCAAGTCCAAGCAGCCAACATCAAGGGGTTTGACGGCGCATTATTTCCCGGTGAAGGCCGAAAGGAGTGGCTGTTGCTCTACAACGAAGCGGTATCGTCGCCTGGTCGAGTACGATTCACTCAAGCCCATGAGCTTGGGCACTACATCCTGCATCGACAGCACAGAGAGTCTTTTCAGTGCAGCAATTCTGACATGTTGAACTGGTCCAAAGATGACAAGGATATCGAGGGGCAAGCCGACCTGTTCGCGTCGTATCTGTTGATGCCGCTCAACGACTACCGGAAGCAGGTCACTACTTCTGTTGACCTAGATGTACTCGCGCACTGCGCTGATCGCTATGGCGTGTCGCTGACGGCGGCAATTCTGAAATGGCTACAGTACACAGAAGAGAAAGCTGTGCTGGTGATGTCGAACGATGGCTTCATCAACTGGGCATGGTCAAGTGAACCGGCGGCAAAGGCGGGAGCGTTCTTTCGGACACGTAATAACGTTATCTCGGTACCCGACGGAGCGCTCGCCTCCAATTCAGACATCAAACATGACCGGGCAGGAACTCAAATTTCTGCCCGCGTCTGGTTTCCGCATGCTAGCGCCGACGCGCCATTGCGAGAGATGAAAATTTGTGCAGAGCAATATGGCACCGTATTGAGTTTGCTGCACTTGCCCCGCACTGCTGATGTTTGGCCACCATGGAACAAAGAAGAATAAGGGCTACCTACGGCAGACTGGTCGGATTGAGCCTGACAAAGTGAATCGGACGCCGAAGGCACCCCATTCACTTTGTACTGAGTGCTTTCAAGCGAAGTAGACAGCACATTTCATTAGAACTCGGGCAAGTTTTCCAGGTTATCCCGCTTTGGTACTATTCTTGTTAGTTGTCAGGTAGACATCATCAATGAGGTGTACCTGCGCACCAACCTTCCATTTACCTTCAGGTGTTTTCGTTCTGGTCTGGAGCGTAACCTTGCCGAGGCGGATGAGATCAGCAACGAATGCACGCGACACAGTGCGGTTCGGCCCGATTTCTTCCGGCTTTTCTTCTTTCACACGAAAGTATTCAATGTGGCTGTGATCTTGATTGTACCTGACGGCCGTGATGCAACAGTCTGCCATATCCCTCCTTATATAGAATATAGCTGGCGAATGCTAAAAGGATATTGAGGGTGCTTGACTAAATTTCAAGGACTTCTCTTGTCAGTATCGAACCTGAAATGAAAGCAGGGGCAAGTAGCCCCTGTAATGCATTCGGTCAATATCAAACTAGTCTGCACTTAACTCTTAGCTTTAGCTAACATCCTCTTATGCGATTTTTGTCTAACCGGCATTTCTCTTAGGCAAGCTAACCAGTTTGATAGTACTCAAATAATCTACGTTGATGTTTTCAGGTACTGCATTGAAGGCATCAACTATTTTTAGATAGTAGTTGTCACCTATCCGGACAGGCTCGGCATAGATTGCTGTGATGCTTCTCGCTGGCACTTTAACGTTGTCAGGAGTTATAAATGCTTTAGTCCCAAAAGCATATGTTGCACCTTGCCTTAGGTTCAGCACCTTTCCAATCAATTGATCCCTGGCATTTTTGCTCAGTTTGGTTAACCCTCTCAAGGTTGATGGACCATAGTAGGCCGCAGTAACAGACACTCGAGAATGTCCAAGATACTCAGCTAGCTTCAACCGTAATGCATGATCCTCTGCAGGCGACATTAAACTGATGGGTTCAGTCAGAATAGGCATAGATCCTCCCATACCCCTGAAGGTACGCATAGCGAACCCGGCCCTTAACCCATGGCCAGTCACACCCAATGCGCCAACCCCGGCCTGCTTGATATTCAACCGGTATAGCACATTCGAATATCTGGTCATGTTCTGCTTCAAGGTTTTATGGGGATCGCCTAAATGGCTATTCTTATCTTGAAGCTGACTTTTAAGAAATTCAGCTACCTCGAGTTGATCCGAACTTAAAGGGATCACCCGATTCCTGCCCCCTTTTGCTCCTTTCCGAACAAAGAGGTTTCCATCAACGACATCTCTGTGTGGCTTGAAGCAGATGGCCTCTTTTTTACGAAGCCCAAATGCATCCTGGGCTATTACCTGTAACCACACATAATAATCAGCGTCACGGATACGCTGTAGCAATTCTGACTTTCCGATGTCATCTAAGTTATCCCAAGATTTGTCTTTAAGAGCGGCGTAAATACGCTTTCCCTTAGATGGGTCATTAAGATAATCCTCAAGCCTTCCTACTACATTTTCCTTACCAATCCATGAATACAGCGCTTTTGTATGAGTAAAGTAATTTTGCAGAGAGGATGGTCCTAATTTTTGCTCCCACACCGCAACAACCATTTGAATATGTTTCTTTTTAAGGTTTTTAGGATAAATCCCAGTAACTCCTTGAATTTCTAGCTCCTCTTGAAACAAATAGATAGCTTGCCTACGCTCTTTTTGAGTTTTGAATGATGCTGCTTTTCCATCGAGCCTCTTAGCAACATTACTATCAATGGTTTCACTCCAACTATCTGTATTCACAGTAGCTTTATGGAAAGAAAAACTCTTAACTTGGTTTTGAATCTTTGACATTTTCTATTTCCTTTAAACGTAAATACGATTGAATGATTTCACGGCATTTAAATAGCCACAGTCCTTAAAAATAATTTGCCGTTAAAGGTGCTGGCTAATTAGCACTCCTTACGCTGCAGCTCTGCTACAGAACCAATTCCAGTCCCCTAAGGAGTGGTCGGTTACGTTTTACATCCGCCGTTCATGGTCAGATGGCCTCTTAGCTCGTGGGCTTACGTAGGTGATTCGCCAATCTTGGCCTCAACATCACGGATGGATGGGAGACGCCCTCTTACCTAAGGCCCGTCTGCCGTAAGGGCTCTGGGTTCAAAGGCGCAATCGCTCAGGAAGGCTGAAATGGGATAGGAATTAACTCACTCTAGTGAGCTTTTGGACGTGATTATTCGCGCGAGCCTTGATAATGCTGAAGTTCTAAACCCTCTAGTTTTCAGCAAGTTTCTCGGATTACGTTAAAAATTAAATGCCATATCTACAAAATGGCATTTCATCAGCATGCAGTTGCTATTAAAAAATAGAAATGAAGCTGCGAGAGTCGATGTCTGTCACCTACAGACGGAGGGTATTCGTAATGCAAATTCAATGAGTGCAGCTTAACAGGGAATTTGAAATGCTACCCCTTCGAATGACGGGTTTTTTTACTCACTATTTGCCAGACATTAAAATCTCAACTTATGCACTATCCAATAGATAATTAACTTTCCAATGATTACATATTGTTTGAGTACCAAATGGGTGCCAATTTTAAAAAATGATTGTTATAAATTATAAACTCATGAATTTAAGGCCCAACTAGTAGCCAGTTTAGAGCAATAAACTATCTAAAGACGATACTGGATATTTTTGGCACCCATTAGGGGGCCAAGTCTTAAATACAAGCATTACTACCCCGCGAATGCTAAGTAAATACACCATAGCATTCCAAGATTGGTTATTTTCAATTACTCATAAAATGGATGTTCCCTAAATCAAGAGTACATTGAATATGAGCAATCCTTTAGTTCGAGCAATTGATATCGGCTATGGTCAAACGAAGTTAGTGACTGGTCGCGGCATATATAGAGACATAAGCACACTCTCTTTTCCTTCCAGGGCGCCATTGGCATCTAAGATTGATGGTAAAAGCTATGGTCGTGATACTCAGCTGGTAGAGGTAAGTGGGGTTCTTTACGAAGTTGGGAAGGATGTTGAAGATGCTGCGAGAGATAGCGATACAAATATTAGGAGCATTGACTATGTCGACTCTGCCACCTACAACGCTTTATTTAAAGGTGCCCTGCATTACATAGGTGAGCATGAGATTGATCTGCTAGTACTTGGACTACCTGTGTCCGTGTTCGATGACGGCAAAACTGCTGCACAACTGCAACGACGCTTCACCGGCCCCGTGATGATTTCTAATGAAAGGACTGTTCATATTCATGATATCTGGGTTGTACCGCAACCCTTGGGTGGACTGTTTGACTTCACCTTTCACAGCAGCAACTTACACAATGTGAAAGGTAAGCAGAATCTGATTATTGACCCAGGTTTTTACACGCTTGACTGGTATGGCTGCAATGGCATTGAGAAAAGAACAAATACCTGTGGCAGCATTCCGGGTGGTGTTTCAGCATATATTCAAGAATTGGCTGATAACCTCAGCAGACATCCTGATATCAATATGCCTCTGACCAACTTAGCCCGATTTGACCAGGCTGTCAGGAGCGCCCAACCGCTCCAACTCTTTGGTAAGCCATGGGACCTATCCCCTTTCCATGACGCAGCATTTACTGTGATCCAAAGTTTTGTCTCAACCATGGCAGCTCAGATTGGCAATGGTGCCAACATTGACAACATCATTCTGGTGGGTGGAGGAGCTGAGCTGTTCAAAAGAGCAATTCAATCTGCATTCCCAAGACACAGCATTAACATGCTTCCTGATCCGCAGTTCTCGAATGTGCGTGGGTTTCAATTTGCTGGTGAGCAGGTTCTTCGTCAAAGATTTGGAGCCAAGCATGCATGATGAGAAGAATGAGTTAATTTTAGTCAAACTCAGAATTCATAAATCCCAGTATCCAGAGCTCTATCATTCAATTGCCAGTGTTGATAAACGAAAGCGCGCAACGATCATTAAGCGGCTCGCGGAGACAGGAGCGGCAGTTACCAGCGGGCGCCTTGCTATTTCGGCACCAATCGCTTCCACATCTATCAAGATGGAACATGAATTTGTACAAACAAATGATATTGAAACTGACACTTCAAATATTGATGACTTTCAGATCAGTTTTGATCCAGATTCACTGACACAATCAAGCTGACAAATACCTGCTATGCACTGTCATTTTAGTATTTAGGGTTGTAATAAAATTTACGTGCTACTTCTTTCCCGAGAGATAGCCACTTTATTATGTGTACGACAATCGCCTTTGGATCAAACCTTGGGCGTTTTTTCGCCGGATGCAATTCCGCCTATTTGAATGTTATATTGCTCTTAAACTCAATTTTCTTATTCGCCTTAATCTGCCTACATAATAGGGGCCGATTCAGGCCAAATAATTTCATAGAGCTTTACAGATCAAATAGGATTTCAAGCTCATATCTTCATTATTATCGAGGCACTCTGCCATTCTGGCTTGCCAAAGAGCTAGACTGGCATCTGTACGATAAAGATTACATACCCAGCTTCCAAGAAAGGGAAGCTGCCAAAATATTTCTAGAAAACCACTACCACCCTATCAATCAAAGCAATATCAATCTTCTCGTTGGAACATCTGCGGTCAGTGCCATCTATAAAATTAAACGTCCTCGATGGAATCCAAGAGGAGTAAGAAACGACAATTAACTACTCAAGTACACTTTTTGATATTACTCATCTCTCCTACCTAGGGAATACTCTAGCTCTTCTTTACTTAGTTGTGAGAATGCATGTGGGCAAGACAAATATGCCTTTCTAAATGCAATCAAACATTGCTGCGTTTTAAGATCTTCCTTCATTATTGATCCTGCGCCATCAATAATTGAGACAGATGGGGGTAAGTATTGTGCCTTAGTGGCATCTACAGTCGCATTGGTCAGATTTAATGTATTTTGTTGACCACATGCATCAATCCCTTGGATTTTTATATCATCTAGCCCGGAATCAAACGGACAAGCCTTATCCAAATTTAAAAAAGCATAAAATAAAGCGCTATTAGCTTTAACAGCATTCATATCAAAAGCTTCGTGAGTCACAAAGACATCAATTACCGCCATTACGCCCAGCAAACTAACAACGAATTGACGCCACTCCCCTGATAATGCATCCACCCATCCCCCAACAACGGCATAGCTCACCAGAGCACTCCCACCCAAAAATGACATTGCTGACCACCAATGACCACTCATGCCAGCAGACACGGCCAGCCCCGCTCCGAGCATTAGCGTCACCACCGCAACAACCAATTGCAAACTAAATAACATCAATCCCTCTAGCAGTATTAATAAAAAGCTCGTTGGTTTAGCAGAGCAATAGCCATGAGCTCAATACGGCGGGACGCTTAAGTCTTGCTCCCCAAGGCTCTTAGCTCCAATTAAACTAAGACGCAGAAATGAATTTCCATCCCCTCTTCCTAGAACCATTACCCTGGAGCACGGTGAGCACAGTGAGTACCGTGAGCACCCGGAGCACCGAAATCATTACATAACCACATATTTATTAATTATATTTTCGAAATATGTGTGCGGAATATTACATTTAAACATTACGTATTGTGGAAAATACAACCTCTCACATTGATTTAACTGCACCATACGTCCAATATGAAGCGCGAAGTTATGCGTATTCAATCGTTGAGAATGCATGAAATCAATGCTCTAATTCATCCACCACATCAATACATTGAGGACTGCAATGGCAACTCAAAAGCAAACTCGAAAAAAACGCCTAAACATGGCCGAGCGGGCTCAGCAGCAAATGGAAATTCAATTTCCCAACTACTCCGGCGAACTGCTTTGGCACCGGTCTCAAAATGATGGTTATTCCACCATCCCACGCACACTACCCCTCGCAATCCAGGCGATTGATGCTCAATGCAAAGGACAACCTGCAGGACACACCCTGCTGTGTTTATGGCTCCGCGCTCCAGACCATCCATTTATCACGATTGAGGCGCCAGCAACATATGCAGCAGAAACTGGGTTTGACGGTGAGCGTGCAGTTGATACGTGGAGGCGTCGCATGCGTACGCTTCGAGAACTTGAGTTCATTGAAGCCAAACCAGGGCCAAGTGGTGATTTTCATTACGTCCTATTGCTTAACCCAAACGTAGGAGTAGAAAAGCTTCGCCGCGCGGACAAAATTCAGAATGTTCTATACGGGCGATTTATGGATCGACTCTATGAAATCGGCGCTCAGGATGATATTTCTAACTACGACAACTACTTCGAGCGTCTTAAGGAAAAAGAAACGAAAACCACAACCACAACTGAAAAAAATCCGGCAGCGTCAAAGGAATCCCCAAAAAATCCGAGATCATCGACACCCTCGAAGAAAAGAGTCCGATCAAGATCCAAGGAGAGTTGATTATGAATAAGGAAAAAGAATCTCAAGAGAAACGCCCTCTGTTTGGTGACTGGGCGCGCTGGACATCAGAACCATATTGCCGATTTAAGAGTGACAACATACGCCTAGCTGCCCTTATCTCTCGGGATATACGCAAAGTTATAATTGCTATTGCACTCGCTGCATATAGTACAACCATACCATGGTCAGTGTGGGTAGCTCATTTACTGGGTTGAAACTAGCAGCCATCCCCAATAATAGTACCTTGCATTTCCCAGATTGGATCATTATGAATAAATTCACCAATCAGGAGCTGAACCAATACTTTAATGAGCATCCTGGTTTAATTGATACAGTTGCTGCCAAAATCAAAACACGCCTTGATACAGAAGCTAAGGCATTTTTAAAAGATGAGTATAAGCTGGCTACGGCTTTTCAGCAGAATTTATTCAAAACTTGGAAGGCACCAATGGTGCGCTTAGATGCAATGCTTGCCTGCACTTCTGAAATTCTCGCTGAAAAAGTTAATCAATCAGATACCAATAAAAAACAATTTAATATTGCAAATAAACTATATGCGCGAGCGATTCACATTGCTAAGGAAATCTCCCACCTACTGAAAGGCGGCTATGCCGATGGCGCCATGGCAAGATGGCGCTCCCTGCATGAAACTACTGTCATTACGTCATTCTTAGCAACTAGCGATGAAAAGCTTACGATTCGATTTATTGATTATCAGGCAGTAGAAAGACTTAAAGCCGCGAAAACGTACATTGAGCATCAGGAATTCTTAGATTTTGAGCGCATATCACCTCTGCAGCTGAGCGAATATGAAGCAGAGGTAGCTTGCCTATGTCAGAAATATGGAAATGAATTCAAAAAAGAATATGGCTGGGCCAGTGAAAAATTCACTCAGCATAAACGCATTACATTCAAAGATATTGAGGAATCAGTCAACTTGGGATTTCTTCGGATCCATTACAACTTTTCCAGCAAGAATATACACTCTGGCATCGACAGCATTGGCTTTAAACTAGGCTTATCGATGAGCAATTCAAATGTACTTTTAGCTGGCCCATCCAACGAGGGCTTAATTGAACCACTCCAATGCACCAGCCTCTCATTATGCTATATGACAAACGCTATAAATACGTTGACTCCCGACATCGCCTCTCATATAGACGCCATAACTCTTTGGAAAATGCATGAATCTATGAAAATCGAGGCAGTGCAGGCTGCAAGACAACTAATGGAAAAAGCCAGGAAATCAGGAAATAAAATTGATGAGACAGATTAATTAATAATTCATTAGTCAAGGATCAAAAAAAATGTTTTTTTATGTCAGATTAAATAAACAAACTTTTTTGATGATTTGGAACTATAAAATCAGTATCTCTCGGCAAAGATAACCCTCTTCTTACTTTCCCCGTTTCTGAAACAATCAAGATGTCAGATCTCAACTCAGGATTCCCAAGAGCCTCCCGGACAAGTTGCTCTGTGGCAGGCGTGTAATTGGCCTGACTTAACATCAAATTTCTAAAATTTACACCTTCGCTATGATGATCTCGAATCATTTTTGGCAACTGGTGATGCAGTGCATCCATTGTGAGGGCCTTAGCATCACTACAGAAGCCATACATATCAGCTAAAGAACTCGTGCTAAATCCCCGAAGATTATACATATCGAGACCTGCACCTCCATAATGGACAAAATGATTGCCATGCGTCCAATGAATATTAACCATTACATTACGCGCGGTAAGATTCCTCGACAAATGAACTAACCAGTAATCACCCATACCACTTATACCGCGTATATAAAATGTCGTATGATATCCAACTCCATCAGGCAAGCAGTCGCTCACTAACTCTTGATGCAGAATCGCCTGAGCTGCTAGTCGCCAATCATTTGGCCTATTTCCTTTGTTATAGAGGCCACTAGAGAGCATTTGATCGATAGAGAAGCCTGTACTTTTATTAAAATTCCTTAAATTATCCTCATTCAAAAAGTTTAACAAGGAATCGACATGAAATGTCAGGATGATTTCAGCACCAGGGAGCTCACTAAAAATTGACTTGATTACCGACCTAGGAACCTCAGAATATCCATATTGATCCAGCAGAAATAAAGATCTGGCAGTTTTAGAGCGCTGCTTGATGTCTTGAACAATGCCCTGGACTTTCTGCAAAAAATCACCATGAAACAAGTTAATGTTTTCATTTTCGATTCTACCAGCGTAGCCTTTATCGTGAAGTGTCTTCTTTAGAGTATTGAACGCATCTGGGTTTTCTTCGACAAAATAGAACTTAGTATTAAGCTTGAACAGCTTATTACGGATTTCTTGCGCTGAGTCTTCAGCCTCATCACAAGCCTCCAACATCGTAATTGGAGATCCATAAATTGTTTTAGCACTGTCCCACGCTGCCGTATATTTCCCGCTTCCAGCGAAGCCATCCACAAGGGCTATTTTAAAAGAATCAATTCTTACGTTCTTCGTAAGTGTAGCAATGTACTGCTTAATGTAGTCTTTTAGTATCGTATGCTTTACCGTACTGTGGTAATCCACTATAGGGTTTGTGGCATAGTCATAGTACTTAATAACCATCGATAATTGCTTTCTTTCACTAATGCCCGGACTGAATGATTACCCTTTAATCACTCCCCCTGAATGTGCCCTGATGCACGCAAAAGATAAAATACACTAGAAACCACAATGCAAACACTGTTTTTATTTTTTGTTTACCCATTTAAAAGAAATAACCCAAACAAAAGGATTTTGCTCCCAGCTCTTGATTCCATGAATCACTTCCCAACTATTTTTATACAGGGTTATGAAATTCCCGCTCTCAGAATGCTCTTGACCGCCAACTCCCTCAGCCTGTGCATCCATCGTCGTGCAGTCATTCAATCTCTCAATTCTCACCCCATCAATGACAAGAGTGATACGGCTTAAAGCCTCACACATGAATAGTGGCGTTCTCCACTTACCAACATCAGCAATTTGATTCTGATAATCATCTGCTCGATATGCGATTGGCAGTCCTGCCGGTAACTCTCGTGGCTTCACCCTATCAAACAACTTGGATACCGCCCAAGTCTCTTTTACCCAAATCCTGCTTCCTACTCCTCCATATGGAGATCTATCCAGACTTTTATATGCTCTTGCATCGAGTCCAAACTTATGAAGATGCTTGTCAGTTACTAATCTGCGAGTCTGAGTTTTCTGCCCAGCAAGAATCGCTCTCACCATAGGAGCGCTGAAAAGAATTGAACGTGAGCTAGTTTTAATCAATTCATATCTCAAGAAAATGGAAGCCAGTGTTAATTGGTTGCTGGGCTGCACTCCCAATGTGAGTTGGATAAATCAGAATTAGCGTATCTTGATTAATAGCCATTACGAAATAGCGGTTGTTGGAAAATTTCAGAGAAAGGATAATCAGACCATGACGACACAAACCTCCATAGAATGGACTGAGCAAACTTGGAATCCAGTGACAGGATGCACCAAGGTCAGCCCTGGCTGCAAGAATTGCTATGCAGAGACCATGACGCGTAGGCTGACTGCCATGCAAGTCAAAGGTTATGAGAATGGTTTCAACATTGCAGTACACCCCGACAGGCTGCAAGCTCCCCTCGCAAGAAAGCTACCAACTGTTTACTTTGTCAACTCCATGAGCGACCTTTTCCATGATGGAGTGCCAGACAGTTTTATCGACCAAGTGCTGGATGTCATCAAACGCACCCCTCAGCATACATACCAAGTACTTACAAAACGTGCAGAACGTCTCCCAGACTTCTTCAAAGATCGCGTCGTGCCAGACAATATGTGGCTAGGTGTTTCTGTTGAAGATGTGAAGTATGGTCTACCTAGAATCAACGAACTCCGTAAAGTAAAGGCCCCCATAAGATTTTTGTCCATTGAGCCACTACTCGAAGATCTTGGTAATTTCGACTTATCAGGAATTCACTGGGTAATTGTAGGGGGTGAATCAGGACCTGGCGCACGACCGATGCAAGAAGCTTGGGTCGAGTCTATTCAAGATCAGTGTACTTCAAGCAATGTGCCATTTTTCTTCAAACAATGGGGCGCTTATGGCCAAGATGGGATTAAGCGTAACAAAAAAGCGAATGGACGAATCCTAAATAATAAAATTTGGGACGAATACCCAGCTGGAGCTCAAATTTAGAACAGCTCTTGGTTGGGCCCTCTCGCCACATCACCCCACAATCTGCGTGGGAGATCATGTTTAGCAAAAAACACCAGGTTGTAGAGACCAGTATTTCTGTCATTCGTGATCAGAGGCATAGACTCGCTACACTCGTATCCCAAATCAACAATGAGCTCCTTCCAATGCTGAAAGAAAATCGAGAATAAACTCGACTTACTTGCCTGATCCGCTCGATCTTGCCAACCTGGTGCGACTCTATTAAATCGACCTCGTTCCAACTCATGGTCAATATTGCGAGTTAAGTCCATTGTCGAAAAATGGAATACAAAATCAACATGCTTAAGCTTTGCCAACTCCTGAATCATTCCATAATTCAATAACTCAAGGTTGTAGGGATCAACATATACCAAGCAAAGTGATCCTGAAGGAACAGCTGCCACCATTTGCTTTACCGTATCTTCAGCACGCCCAATGAATGAAGTAACATTAGCACCTTGAGCAACCAACCGCTCATAGCATGCATGCACTCTCCTTGGATCTATATCTCCAATTAATAGTTTGGTAAATGGACTTTTAGATTTTATTGATTGAAGCCATGCAGTCAATGCTCCGTTCGGACGAGTAAATACCTCATCGCGCACCTGAATTCTCCCTGGGCCACAAAATGGATCAATGTAAACTCGATTCGGCCAGCGTTTAGATGCTGCTCTCGCTGCATCTATGTACTTACACAAGTACATATATTTTTTTTCAACGACCCATCTACCAACGCCAAAATCATTCTTAGCTCTCTCTATATCCAGTTCAGGATGCGTATCTGGAATTGGAAAATCTGTGGTCACTAATCGGTGATTTATCATAAACACTTAGAATTTTTATGGATATCGGCGGGCTTCAGTTTACCTTTAGATCTTGAAGAAAGCATAGTGTAATACTGCCCATTAAGAACACAGCTGGCCCATACTTCCAACACCCAAAGGCAGTAACTTTGGATTAGCCGCCGTATCGCGATCGCTCGAGCCACGGCAATATTTGCATTCTCATTTAACTATTGATTTTATTGTCGTTTGCAGCTTAACTTGAGACTTTCATATCATTAAAATCCGGCACTTAAGAATAATCTAGCAAAATCATTAGCTTAGAGTTTGCAATTCAAGATGAGATTTTCGCAACCAGTTGTTTTTATTTCATAAAATACCATATGAGGGAATTACTAATAGACTGCCCAACAACGGCAACTAAATGTGTTCATTGGCTTAATTTGATTTGGATTTGGGCAAATGAGATGGTTGCCACGCTTAGGTAAGAGAGCTAATCGGCTTGGAAGATTTCAGCTTGCTTATCACTAGCTGCTAAGTGTTTGCAGTTTGTCATCAATCAAGGCTTTGCATTTCCGGCATGGGAGGTTTATGAAATTTTGTATAAACAGTCATTTGGCAGGAAACTGCCGCCAATTTGTTAGGAGTAGTAATGACCGCCGTTAAATCATCCATTCCTACTTAGCCGCATAATGAGTGAGACCGACCCAGGGTCGTAACGGAGGTAGCTGCATGGCGTTGGCATCATCTGCGTATCTTGTCCACATGCCGCAGGCAAGCCCCACTTTTGGCTCATGGTGCCTTCCCGGGATGTACCTCTCGAATCGGCAGGTTAAGCAAGGCTGCAATTAGAGCCAGCGCTATATCGGCATACCACATCCAGGCATAATCGCCTCTGGCATACAGCGCCACACCCCCTAACCACGCACCCAAGAAACCACCAATCTGGTGGCTGAGCAAAGTCAGGCCAAACAGCGTGGCGAGATAGCGCGTACCAAAGAGCTTGCCCACCAAGCCCGCAGTGGGAGGTACGGTAGAAAGCCAGGTAAAGCCTAAAGCGGCGGCAAACAAGTAAAAGTTCAAGGTGGTCTTAGGTGCCAGCAGGTATATAGCTACCAGTAGTGCCCTGGATGCGTACATCCAGAACAGAATCATTTTCATTCTGTGATGCTGGCCTAGCCATCCAGCATATAGACTACCCACCACATTGGATAAACCTATGATAGCGAGCGATGTTGACCCCACGGTGGCAGGTAGGCCACACAGGCTGACTTCCCCTGGCAGGTGGGTCACTAAGAAGGCAATATGAAAACCGCAAGTAAAGAAGCCCGCATGCAGGCACCAATAACTACGGTCACGCCATGCCAGGCGCAATTGCTGGCCCAGGCCGATGCCAGGAGTCGATATCAATCCATTTTCCTGCCCCACGGCCTTGTCGGCTGGCGCTGACTTTGAATCTCGCAACGGCAGTGCCAGCAGTATGGCACTGAGCGATGCCGCCGCCAGCGTCCATAAAGCCCCTACCCAGCTCAGCGCATGAATCAACGCCTGCGACAGTGGCGCAAAGACAAACTGACCGAATGAGCCGCCGGCATTGATAATGCCTGCCGCCATGGAACGTTTTTCAGCGCTGATTCTTTGTGCAGCAGCACCTATCAGTATGGAAAAACTTCCCGCACCAGCCCCGGCGGACATGAGCACACCCAATGCCACCATCAGGCCGAAATCTGAGCGCATATAAGGCGTGAGCGCCAAACCCAGCGCCATGATCAAGGTGCCTAGAGCTATGGTTTTAAATGAACCTATGCGGTCAGCCAGCATGCCAAACAATGGCTGGGCCAACCCCCAGCTGAATTGCCCAACCGCCATCGCAAAACTGATACTGACTATGCCGAGACCAGTAGCGCTATTCAGAGGCGAGACAAACAAACCCATGGACTGCCTGATGCCCATGGTGACCATCATGATGGCGGCGGCTGAAAGTACGATGACCCAGAAAGTTCTTGCGTGTGTCATAGTCAATTGAGCATTACTCATTGCGCTGGAAGTTAGATAGCAAGTCAAAATCTGCCTGATCCAGACTGATATCTACTGCTTGCATGTTTTCTTGCAGATGAGCCACTTGACTGGTCCCCGGGATGGGTAACAACACAGGGCTGCGCTGCAACAGCCAAGCCAGCGCAATTTGATTAGGGCTTGCCGCATACTTGGCCGCTATTGTCTCTAGCACGTCCACCTGTTTTGCGAGTGTGCTCTTGGCCAATGGATACCAAGGGATAAACCCTATGCCTTGCGCGCTACAGTAATCTAGTTCCGCCTCGTATTGCCGCTGTAGCAAGTTATATTGGTTTTGTACCGTGGCCACGGTAAAGAACTGCTGCGCAGCCTGGATTTGCTCAACATTGACCTCACTCAACCCAATATGCTTGATTAAGCCTTCGCGCTGAAATTCGGCTATGGCATCAAATTGTTCATCTCTGGGTACTAGGGGGTCTATCCTGTGCAGTTGCCAAAGATCAATTTGCTCAAGCTTCAGGCGTCGCAAGCTCATAAGTAAACACTGGCGTAAATACTCTGGTCGGCCCAGTGGCGCCCACTGATTTGGGCCATGCCGGGTCAGACCAGCCTTGGTCGCAATTAGCAGATGAGTGTAAGGCCAAAGCGCCTCGCGTATCAGGATCTCACTTACCTCTGGCCCGTAGCTATCCGCCGTGTCTATGAAATTGACCCCTAGCTCAGGCAGGCGGCGTAAGGTTTGCAGGCAGGCATCGCGCTGTTCAGGCTCCCCCCAGATTCCTGGCCCGGTAATACGCATGGCACCAAAGCCTAGACGATTGAGCTTGAACTCGCCGAGCTCAAAGTACTTATTAAATGTTTCCGTCTTCAGCATCCAGTCCAGCCCTAGTTATGATTTCCCAAAAATGTTACCGCTCGGTACGGTAAGGTTTGCCATCCTACGTACCGATCGGTAACATGTCAAATTCACCATTCAATAAAGCAGCATGATGATTGAGCAAAAACCAGCGAGAACCCAGATTTCATCTGCCTTGGCGAAAGAGAAAATCCTCGCAGCAGTTGATAATCTGTTCTATACGCAAGGCTCACGCGCTGTGGGCGTAGACGCTGTGGCGAAGCAGGCAGGCATCAACAAAATGGCCTTGTATAGACAGTTCTCTTCTAAAGATGCGCTGTTGCTGGAATACTTAAAACAGCGCGATCAACAATATTGGCAACGCTTTGAGTCAAGCCTGTCCCAACATCCGGGACTGCCGGCCAAACAGTTACAGCAGATTTTTACCGACTTTGTGCAACGCGCTTCCACCGTGGGCTATCGTGGATGTCCCTTCGTCAATATAGCCCTTGAGTACCCCGACCCCCAGCACATGGCGCGGCAGGCAGTGGCGCAAAACAAACATAGGCTACATGCCAAGCTCAAACAGCTGGCAACAGAAGCGGGTGCCGCCAACCCTGCCGCGTTGGCTGCCAGCCTGGCACTGCTGTTTGAAGGTGCATGCGCCGCCAGTCAGACTTATGCTGATGATCCAGCCCTGATTAAGGCCGTGCCAAGCGTGGCGCAACATCTTATTGCTAGCCACCTCGCATGAAACACACAGGCATAAAACAAATAGGATTTTTGGTTTACCCAGAATTGTCTTTGATGGCATTGGCTGTAGTCTCTGCATTTGAAACCGCCAATTTGCATGTAAAGCAGCCAGCCTATGAGATTCGCTTTGTCGCAGAGCATGATGCAGCGATCAAAACCTCTTCAGGACTAACCATCCAAAGCGCTTCTTTTTATGGCCAACAGTTTGATACCTTCATTATCGGTGGAGCTACAGATATCAAGCCTGCATCTGCTGCGGTCATTGAATATTTGCAAGCAAGCCAGCCACAAATGAGGCGTCTGGCCGCAATTTGTACCGGTGCATTTGTGCTGGCTGAAGCTGGCTTGCTCGATGGACGCCGCGCTACCACTCATTGGTTGCATGCGCGTGATTTGCAGCAGCAGTATCCGACTATTCAGGTTGAGGGAGATAGGATATTTATCAACGATGGAAATGTGTGGACCTCCGCCGGAATGAGTGCAGGCATAGACTTGGCGCTGGCTTTGATTGAAGAGGATTTAGGCGCGGAAATCGCCAAAGCGGTGGCGAGAAAGCTCGTTGTATATCATCGCAGAGCAGGTGGCCAATCGCAATTTTCCAGCCTGCTTGAGCTAGAGCCAAAATCAGACCGCATTCGTATGGCACTTGCTTATGCCAAGGATCATTTACATCAGCCCCTGTCAGTTGAGCAATTAGCCAGTGCAGTGCACTTAAGCCCGCGTCAATTCAGTCGTACTTTCACGGCAGAAACTGGTCAATCTCCAGCCAAGGCCATTGAGCACCTCAGAGTAGAAATGGCGAAAGGCATGATAGAGCAAACACGTCACCCCCTGGATAGTATTGCCAGAATGACCGGGTTTGCAGATACCGATCGCATGCGCCGCGCATTTTTACGTAGCTTTGGCCAACCACCTCAAGTACTAAGGCGCCTTGCTCACCTCCATCAGGACGTTGCTGTGCACGTGGGTCAAGCTAAAGTAGCAATGTCATAAATCGCAGGATATACGTCATTCGTGACAGCGCTGTTCTGTTTAAGATTTACCTGCAAACCATGCATTTACATCTTAAAGGAATCATGATGACAGTTTCATATTTGGGTACAGCGCTCATAACTGGCGCTTCAACTGGCATAGGCGCCGTTTATGCTGATCGTCTTGCTAAACGTGGCTATGATTTAATTTTAGTAGCGCGCAACGCTGATCGTTTAGCCGCACTGGCGAAAAAAATTGCTGCTGAAACTGGCAGAGAAGTTAGAACTATTCCCGCTGACTTAACCAGTAAATCTGGTATGGACTCCATAGAACATCTTCTGAAAATCGACACTAGCATCACCATGCTGGTGAATAATGCAGGAGTAGGCTCAGTAGCTTCCATTCTGCAAGCTGAGGCTGATGCAATGGATGACATGATTCAACTCAACATCACAGCTTTGACCAGGTTAACTTATGCCATCGCACCAGTATTTGCCAGTAGAGGCCTGGGCACTATCATCAATATTGCCTCTATCGTTGGGGTCGCAGTTGAAGCCTTGAATGGCGTTTATAGCGCAAGTAAGTCTTATGTCTTGAGTTTTGGTCATTCTCTGCAAAAAGACTTGGCAGATACTGGAGTGCGGGTGCAAACCGTGCTCCCAGGTGCAACAGCAACCGAGTTCTGGGATGTTGCAGGTTACGCACCACAAAAAACAGACCCGGGCACGATGAGCACTGAAAACTTAGTAGACGCTGCTTTAGTTGGTCTCGACCTTGGCGAGATAGTGACTATCCCAGGTCTACAAAATTCGGTTGACTGGGAACAATGGGAGTCTGATCGCAAGATTTTGGCAGCCAAATTCTGGAATGCAGACCCTGCACCAAGATACGGGGTGGGGCGCAATAAGAAGAACTAATAATATTGATAACGAAGTTAAAGAACCAGAAATGGTTCTTTACTTAAGTAAGGGATCACGTTGAATGGTGAGATACGGGTCGTCACCCCTACTTGATTTTTGTGTTCCGGGCGACGCCAAAGACGGGACTGACATTAATCATTCAGTCTTTTGGAGTCGGTATAATCCTAGGCTCCATCGGTTCACTCATACTCGACCTTTCGCATAGACATGAAGATATTGCTAAGAAGCTAGGGAAAATTCTTATAACTTGGTTCTTGGTCTCAATGTACCCACCAATGAACTTAATTTGCGCGAATTTTGCGCGACTTTCTGAACTCCAATAGGCTTTTATAGGCTGTTTGATTGCAACGAACGCCCCTAACCCATTGATTAATATACGCCCCACTCCAGCCCCAGAAGGCTACGAACCAAGGGGTCAGGAGTTCGAATCTCTTCGGGCGCACCAAATTTTCAAAGGGTTAGCTTAGGCTAGCCCTTTTTATTTATTGTTCCATTGATACATTCGCAATCTGATCATCAGCAATAGCAAAATTTAATATAGAAGGCTTATGGCTAGTGTTTCTATATTATTCACCTCACTCTGGGTTTTGATACCCTGTTTTTGCATTTTCAATAAGTCCACTCTTCCCTCACGCTGAGACAGTAGCCTTGAATCCCCCATCAATGCTGCTCACCGATTCATTACCGCTTTTTCATGCAGGCTTGCAGTATTCATCTACAATTTTTGCAGGGTTATCCCGTATTAAGCAATATCACGGTAACAATCAAGAATAAGACTGCCTCTTACTTTCCACTCCACCCCTTGTCCTTAATTCCAGCTCTGGTGCGGCTTTCCTGCGGGGGATGCATTGCCAACCTAAGCTATTTCCATAGCTTTACTATAACCAACTGTGTGTTCGTTCAGGTTGGCACATCACTTGCCATTTATTAAGCATACGATGACTCACCAAGGACGAGCGACATGCTGCACCCTCGATACCAAGCAGATACAACGCTGCCTATAGCTCAGACGCGACATAAAGTGGCTGAGCAGGCTGACATCTCTCTTCATTGTCCTGAGGAAATTGCTGTATCACTACATGATAGGCAATCACCTTGCCGCCAGCGATTGGAAGATTTTATCCGTGAGAAATACTGGTCTATTCATGCCGCCAAGATTACGCATTTCATGCCAACAATCATGAGCCTGAATAACCGCAAGGGCGAGCTATTAGCCACTTGCGGTCTGCGTCGCGCTAATGAGGAAGACTTATTTCTTGAACATTATTTGGATGTTTCAATAGAACAGGCGTTGCAGGATTCGACAGGGCAAGCAGTAGCACGCGCCTCGATCTTCGAGATCGGTAACTTTGCCGTACGCCGCCACCATGACATCCGCACCTTATTGTCTTGCATCAGCCGACACTTACACGAAACTGCCACTGAATGGGCCGTATTCACCGCGACAACAACGCTCTACAACTCACTCCAGAAACTAACCATTCCCATGGTGACGCTAGGTGAAGCAAGGCTGGAGAAATTACCACCAGATGCCCGCAATGGGTGGGGCACTTATTACGATTGTGCACCCAAGGTATTAGCTATTGCCAGGAACAGGAGCACATCATGATGACTTGCCTGGAAGAAACCTCAGTGGACAGCTTGCTTTGGGAGCAGGAGCCAAACAATTTAGTTATCCTCGCTCTGGCACATGGTGCGGTGCTGTATCCCACACGGGTGGCGGTGCAAGATGAAAATAGCGCTTTGACTTATGCGGAATTGTTCCAAGCCGTGCATTCGCTTGCCAGCCAGTTGCAGCCTTATCGAGGGCAGGCGGTGGGAATTTTCATGGATAACTCCATCAGTTGGATGATTGCCGACCTGGCAGGCGCATTTGCAGAAACGATTGTCGTCCCCTTGCCCTTGTTTTTTTCTTCAGAGCAATTGCTACATACAGCGCACGATGCTGGCTTGAAGATGCTGCTCACCCAGGAAGGCATGCCTATCTTGGCGCTGTACCAATCCGCTGGTTTATTGAATGCCAACCCACAGGCATGGCACGATGCTTCCGGGCAACACAAAGTTGACATGTATGCACTGAGCAACCCTTACCCTGTGGCCTTTCCAAAGAATACAGCCAAGGTGACTTATACCTCAGGCACCACAGGCAGCCCCAAAGGGGTATGCCTCTCGGCAGATACCATGGCACAAGTAGCGAACTCACTAGCGACGGCATCATGGGCCAGCCTGCGAGATAAACATCTCTGCGTATTACCACTCTCGACGTTACTGGAAAACATTGCCGGCATTTACACGCCCTTGTTGGTGGGCACCAGCACCACTCTCTTGCCGCTCAACAAGCTGGGGCTTACTGGCTCCTCCACCTTTCAATCGCAATTGTTACTAGCCCAGCTTAAACAACGCCAGATCACGACAGCCGTACTCACGCCCGAACTCTTGTATGGCCTAGTCATGCACCTAGAATCTTCACCCACGTCCTTGCCCGATTTGCGTTTTATTGCCGTGGGTGGGGCCAGCGTATCGCAGCGCCTGCTGAAAAGAGCAGAAGCCCTTGGTCTGCCAGTATTTGAGGGTTATGGATTGTCCGAATGCGGATCCGTGGTCGCCCTCAACACATTACGCCACCGCAAGCCAGGCAGTGTAGGCAAGCCGTTACAACACGTGCGCGTCAACTTTGCGCCGGATGGCGAAATCATCGTGCACTACCCCGCTATGCAGGGTTATCTAGGTGGTGCGACACAGGCAGCACAAAGCATATACACCGGAGACATCGGTCACCTGGATGCCGATGGCTTCCTGCATATCACAGCGCGTAAAAAGAACGTCTTCATCACTTCCTTCGGGCGGAATGTCGCACCTGAATGGATAGAGCGCGAGCTATGCCTATCGCCCAGTATTCACCAGGCAGCATTATTTGGCGAGGCAAAACCATGGAATACCGCTGTACTGGTCGTGGATGCCCAGGCTACCGATTCGGCCATTGATGCCAACCTGCACGAGATCAATCAAACCCTGCCCGATTATGCCCAGGTACAACACTGGATTCGGGCTTCCAGCCCGTTCACCCTCGCAAATGGTCTGACAACAAGTAATGGACGTATCAAGCGTGCGGCCATTCAAGCCACCTATGAAACCCAATTGAATGCCTTATATGGAGAAATCTGACATGGCTTTTTATGAAACATTGCTGCAAGAAACTCAAGCCGAACGGCAGGCCTTGCTGTCACTACCGCTTATCCAGGCGGGAGCTCAGGGCAACGTCAACAAGCAGGCTTATATCGCTTTTCTGGGCGAAGCCTATCACCACGTCAAACACACCGTGCCACTCCTCATGGCTTGTGGCTCGCGCCTGCCAGATGCGTATGAATGGTTGCGTACTGGCATGGCGGAATATATCGAGGAAGAAGTTGGCCACCAGGCATGGATATTGAACGACATTACCGCCTGTGGTGGCGATGCAGAAGTCGTTCGCCATGGTCAGCCCTCCCACGAAACCGAATTGATGGTCGCCTATGCCTATCACTTGATTGATCGCAAGAATCCATTGGGTTTTCTTGGCATGGTACTGGTACTGGAAGGTACCAGTACAGCTCTGGCTTCACTTGCAGCAACATCGATTCAATCAACACTTAACTTGCCCAAGCAAGCGTTTTCCTACCTGACCTCCCATGGCGCACTGGATGTCGGCCATACCGATTTTTACGCGGGATTGGTTAATAACATCACCCAGCAGGCCGATCGGCAGGCGGTCATCCATGGCGCCAAAGCTTTCTATCGACTATATGGCGATATTTTTTCCGAGCTGTTCAGGCGCTTTGCGCCGATATTTACAGAGGAGCAAGCAGCATGATCCTGCAAAACCAAGTCATTATCCTCACTGGTGCCACTGGCGGTATTGGCAGGCACCTGGCTCATCAATTGGCCGAGCAAGATGCACAACTGGTACTCGTTGCCTCCAACGAACTGAAATTAATGGAGCTGGCTGGCGAATTGCGCATGCGCAACACCCGGGTCATGGAGGTACTGGCTGACCTGCGCTCACCCAACGCAGCACAAGGCATTATCGAGCAAGTGCTACGCACTTGGGGCAAGGTTGATATTCTCATCAACAATGCAGGCATCCTTGACTTCACCATACTTGAGCAACAATCCTCCGCACGCATTGCTGAGCTCATGCAAGTCAATGCCATTGCGCCGATGCAATTAGTCAGCGGCGTGTTGCCTTATTTCAAGCATGTGAATCGCGGGCATATCGTCAATGTCGGCTCTATTTTCGGCTCGCTTGCTTACCCTTATTACGCCACCTATAGCGCAAGCAAATATGCACTACGTGGCTTCTCACAAGCCCTACGACGGGAGCTTGCAGGTAGCGAAATCCATGTCACCTATGTCGCACCACGCGCAGTCCGCACAGCGCTCAACAGTGCCGCGAGTATCGACATGATGCATCACGGCAACATGACCATTGATGAACCTGAGGCAGTCGCCAGCGACATTATCGTTGCCATTGAGGAGCGCAAAGATGAACTCTACCTAGGTTTCCCCGAGAAAATTTTTGCCTTGATCAACAGCATCGCGCCATCCATCATCAGCTTGGGCATACGCAAACAAGCACAAATGGCACGTCATTACGTCAATCAATCCCGCATTCAGGAGCAATGATGATCAAACACGTTAGTAAGCTCTCTGCCACGTTGGCACTCACTAGTACCCTAGGCCTGGCTTGGCTCACCGGCCCTGCCTGGGCAGATAGCCAACTCGACGACAACCTGAACAAGCTGCAACACGCCTGGGTGATCGCCAACTACCAGACACCGGACAATGCCAAGGAGGCTGCTTTCAAGCAACTCACTGAAGAAGCACATCAATTAGTAGTGAACTCGCAAAATGCACCTGAGGCCCAAGTCTGGGAAGCCATTACCCTTAGCGGCTATGCCAAGGCCAAAGGCGGCTTGGGCGCGCTCAAGCTGGTAGAGAAATCTCGTGACCTATTACTCGGAGTGGAAAAAACCCAGCCCGAGATCATGCAAGGCTCGGTCTACACCAGCTTAGGCACACTTTATTACCGTGTACCCGGCTGGCCAATTGGTTTTGGCGACAAGAAAAAAGCCAAGAGTTATCTGGAAAAAGCACTGCAAATAAATCCTGCAGGGGTGGATGCCAATTACTTCTACGCTGATTACCTATCTGAATCAGGCGAATACAAGAAGGCGATTGAATATTATCGCAAGGCATTAGATGCCCCTGCGCGCCCAGGCCGTGCAGATGCGGATGCAGAGCGCAAGAAGGAAGCCCAGCAAGGGCTAGCTATCGCACAGGCGCATTAACTTTTCCTAGCAATACTATAAAGCCGGGGCTTTCTCTCTCTGGGTTCCGGTTCTTTTTTTACGCAAACCTAACCATGCAGCCTCCCCTAGGCTGCGCATGCTGCGGCAATTTGTCACATTATGTCCCGCGCTTGATGTTGTTATATTTCCATGCTTTTCATCATGGATGATGAAACACGGCTATCACCTCTGCAATCCATATAACAACTAACATTATGACAAACTCATCTTCATTGCTGATCAGGACAATCGTCGCCAGCCTGTTTTCATCGACTATAGGCATACCCATTGCTAACGCTGAAGAGGCAGAACAAACAAAAAAAGAACAAGAAGAGGTCAATAGGCTAGAAACCCTCAATGTCAAAACAACTTCGATCAAGGACCAAAAAGGTCTCAATCTCGACAAACCCTCAGAAGCTGGCTCGCGCCTGGGCTTAACGATCCGCGAAAACCCGGCTTCAGTCGCCGTAGCAGATCGAAAGAAAATGGAAGAGATTGGCGCACGCACCTTTCAAGATGCGGCTAACAGCCTGCCCGGTGTCAATGCCTCAGCACCACCGGGACTAGGTGGCTTCGTTACCTATCGTGGCTTCAATGGCGCGCAAATCAACCAACTTTTCAATGGCATCAGCCTGCAATACACCAGCGCCAACCGGCCGGTAGACGCGTGGGTGTTTGATCGTGTAGAACTGGTCGGCGGCCCTTCTTCATTCCTTTACGGCAGCGGCTCCGTTGGCGGCAGCCTGAACTATGTCACCAAACTCGCCACGCGCGAGGCAGAAATCAGGGAGGCACGCCTCAGCTACGCACGCTACGACACCATGGAAGCGGCATTTGGCATCAATCATGCGCTCAACGACAGCAACTGGGTTCGACTCGACTTCAGCCGCAATACCAGTAATGGCTATATAGACCGCCAGGAACGCGAGGCAAATAGCGTGGCACTGTCCTGGCTAGCGGACATTACGCCCAATTTGTCGCACACCCTGGCTCTGGAACACCATGTGGAACAGGAAGACAGCCCCTACTGGGGTACGCCTACGCTCAACCCAAAACTAGGCAAGCTGAAAATCGACAAATCCAACCGCTTCAATAACTACAATGTGAGCGATGGTCGCTATGAGCAGCGCCTGACCTGGGCAAGGTCAATCACCGAATACCAGATTAATGATCAAACCTCATTGAAAAATACCTTCTACCATTACACCGGCCAACGCGACTATCGTAATTTGGAGATGTACAGCTATACATCAGGCAATGCCCAGATCAACCGATATGGTGGTTATCTACAGCGCCATGATCAAGAGCTCAATGGCAACCGTGTCGAGCTGGTGCACAAAGGAGAATTGTTTGGATTTAAAAGCGATTGGTCGTTCGGTGCGGATTACAACATCAATCAGCAACAAGTGTATCCGACCTCATTCTTCAGTAGCAGTAGTAGCCCTTTTGACACCATTGCCCCTGGCAACTTTAATCCAGACGACTTCGCAGATGTCGCAGGTGCAGGCTACTCACTCAAGAAAGGCCGCAGCACCAAAACCAAGACATTATCCGCCTTTATCGAAAACCGTCAGTTCCTGAGTCAGCGTATATCCGTGGTCACTGGCTTGCGTTATGACAATATCGACTTTCATTTCGACAATACTCCAGGCGTCAACCCAACTGATATCAACCGGGGCTGGAACACAATCACTGGGCGTGCAGGCGTCGTATTTGATGTCACGGAAGAAGCCAATCTCTATGCGCAATACAGTACCTCGGCTGAACCACCAGGTGGTACCTTGACCAGCGCCAACGTCGGACAGATCAATAACAACTTCAAGCTCTCCACCGGCTACCAGCTGGAACTCGGCAGCAAAATGAACTACCTGGACGGCAAGGGCACTGCCACTATTGCCGCATACAAGATCGTTCGCAGGGATTTCCCCGTCACTGATCCGCAAAATGCCAATAACACTATCTTGGCTGGCCAGCAGACATCCAAAGGCATTGAATTAGCCTCCTCACTTCAAATCACACCCAAGCTGAGGACAGAAGGGAATGTAGCGTGGGTCAATGCAGAATATGACGACTTCAATGAAAGCGTGAGCGGTGTTTCGGTTTCACGCAAAGGCAATACGCCCGTCAATACACCAGACAAGGTCGCCAACCTGCGTTTCATCTACGACATCACGCCAGATTGGCAAGCAGGCATCGGCGCACGTCATGTCGCCTCTGTGTATGCCAACACCGCCAATACACAGTGGGTGCCGTCATACACCTTGTTCGACTTGCAAACCAAATATCGTGTAAGCCAGAATGCAGACCTCACGGCCCGTATCCGCAACCTCACCGATGAAACCTATGCCCGCTACGTGCAATCAAGCAATGCACTTTACTATGTGGGTGAACCACGCACGCTTGAGGTCGCCTTGCATGTACGCTTCTAGTAGATGAAACGCCAACTCTACCTCTGGCACCGCTGGCTGGGGATTGCCTTGTGCATCCCCATGGTGCTGTGGTTGATATCGGGGATCGTGATGTTGTTTATCGGCTATCCCCGCCTGCTTTTTTCCGAACAATTGGCGGGCTTGCCGGTGCTGGATGCCAAGCATTGCTGCATAGAACCCACACAGGCCATGATGGCTGCCAATCCATCCCTAAGCCCTACCAACCTCCGCCTCACCTCGATTGCAGGCAAGCCGCGCTACCTGTTGACTTACCCAGGCCAGGCAGAAATCGCCGTAGATGCCCGCTCTGGTGCTGTGATCAACCAGGCCAGCGAACAGCAAGCGCTCGCCTCAGCCAGCACATTTGGCCAAGGTGCAGCGGCAGAATATATCGGCCTAGTTCATCAAGACGCCTGGAGCATGGCGCGTGCACTGGATGCAGAACGTCCTTTTCATGTCGTATACATCCATGACGACGCCCAGCGCAGACTCTACCTCTCCCACACCAACGGACGGGTATTACTGGATGTCACTAAACAGGAACGCATCTGGAACTGGCTAGGTGCCTGGCTGCATTGGTTCTACATCATCCGCGATGTGCCGTGGTGGGCAGAAATCATCATCTATCTATCCTTGGCTGGCTCTGTGGTTGCCACCCTCGGACAGATGATAGGCATTATGCGTTGGCGCTTTGCACAGCCTTATCGCAGCGGCTCACACTCTCCTTATAGCCAGGGTTTCATGCGTTGGCACCACATAGCCGGGCTGATATTTGGCGCGCTACTGATCGCATGGATATTCAGCGGCATGATGTCGATGCGTCCGTGGAAGCTGACAGATAGCCGTTCTACGCTGGTGCAGGCTGATTACCAGGCTGGCGCTTTGTTTAATATGTCATCCCCATGGCCTATGCAACGGATCGTGCAACACCTGCTGGATGCTGGCCTGCCAGTCAAGGAAATCGAATGGCACATGATCAACGGCCAAGCCTACCTCACTGCCTATGCGAGCACGACGCAAAGCCTAACCCTCGCCATGGCCCAACCTGGCCATGCCATGCAACAGCTGCCTACTGCTACTTTGGCCCAAGCAGCGCAAGCCATGCTGCCAGATAAACCCATTCACTTGGAATCAGTAAAGGCATACGATTTTTATTACTTCGCACGAGCCGAAAACAGCATGTATAGCAACCACGCCAGGCGCCTGCCAATGTTGCGTGTACGCTTTGATGATGCCGCACATACGTGGCTGCATGTCGACCCATACTCTGGTGCCATCATTGAACAGTTGGACGAACGTCGCCGCCTGGGCCGCTGGCTGTTCAACCTGCTACATAGCTGGGATTGGCTCCCCCTGCTTGAACGCCCATGGCTACGTGAGCCATTCATAATCATCTTCAGCCTCGGGGCTATCGTCATCAGTGCCAGTGGCATCGTCATCGGCTGGCGACGATTGAGAGTGAAGTCCTCACATACCAAGCGCCTTTACAGCAAGCCATGATGTACCGTCCAAACTGACTCACTCAATGGCTTGAGACGGTTGTCAGTCAACTCCTACATCAACATCAGGATGCCCTGATAAGCCATCACAATTATCGTGACTACAATCACTCCATTCATTGATTCACTTATGGGGAGTAGTACCGTGATGTTTAACCCGAATATCGAGCAATCCATTTACGACACACAACAAAGCATAGAGACCCTTCAAACCCTCAAGGATAGTATCTCTGCCTATCAAGATGTGCTCACCGTAGAGGATGTCGTCACACTCATAGACCAACACATCCGCGATGCTCATCATCAACGGCAATCCTACCTACTGGCAAAAAAACTCGATGCTCATCTTCCTGATACGGCAAAAGCGGCTCTACTCAACACTTGATACGCCGAACATAAAATAAAAAAGCCAGCAAATGCTGGCTTTTTTATATAGTAAATCGGTTTTTAATTGCGGCGACGAGAAGCAGCAAATCCTACAAGCCCCAATCCAGCCAGCAACAACATGTAGCTTTCTGGTTCAGGAACAGGCGCAGTACTTGCCCAAACATCAACTGAAGCAGTCAACTGAAGCTTTGAATTGACATCACTGAAATAATAGAACTTCAATTGCTTGGTTGCGGAATATGGTGATGCTAGGCCAGCTCCAGATGAGAGAGTCGAGTTATAGCTCGTGCTAGAAAAGGCATCATCACTATAAGAGGTATCATACAGGCTTAAACTTGCTAATGAGTTTGCATCATCAAATTGGCCTGCATTCCCCTGCCCCCAGACAGTTGCCGTGGCGGTAAACAAGACCAGTGAATTTGCAGTGTAATCAAAGAAAAAACTACCACTTGCACTAGAGGAAACATAGCCATCATAGGCTGCTGCCGTGGCCCACAAGCTTTGATCTGCAGCACCTATATTGGTAGATGCTGCGGCATTGCCAATCGAATTGGTCAAGCTGATTGAGGTCACACTGGGTAGATCATAAGCATATCTATAATCATGCAAATGACTGCCAAAATAGTCGCTCAAATTGATATTGACATTACTATTAACAGGTAAATTAAAAAGATTAATAGCATCGCCTGACAAGACTGTCACGTTTAAATTACTGATTGATGCAGAAGCTGCGCTCGCAGCGTGTGCCGAAGCAGAAACAGATAACAGCAAGAACAACAATGATGAAACTTTTTTCATTACTCCCCCAATTAAATAAAGTAACTAATTCTCAATAGCACCGCCATTTATTAGCAAATCTTTCCTCCCAGCAATAGTCCATTAAGACTAATCAATAAAAAGCCGACATAAGCCGGCTTTTTATTATGCAAAACAACTCAATTTACTTGATGGGTAAAGGCACCAGCTCACCTGCCTTCATGTCAGGAATCAATAGAAAGCGCCCATCAGCAGATACTGCAATATCTGCAGCAGATTGATGCCCTGTGCTGATCAATTGTGGTGTTGCGCGTGGTTCTATCAACTGCCAGACCATGCCACCAGCCCAATCACTCACATACAGCAAGCCATCTGTATCGCGCACCAAACCATCAGCACCACCAAACCCTTGGTTAAGCAGGGTAACGCTTGCTTTCTTCCCAGCAAAATTCACCTGGAATAATTTACCAGTACCGAAATCTGCCACTAGTAGCTTTCCGGGGCCATCCATCAACAACCCATTAGGACGCTTGATACCGGATTTGTCATTGATCAACTGACTCACCCGACCCTCAGGGGATATCTGGTAGATCGCACCATGCTTGCCATTGTCATCACCACTATCCGAGACATAGACATTACCCAGGCCATCAATCTCGATGTCATTGAGAAAAACCGGCTTTTCCTGGAAATCTCCCGGCCTGGCAATCACGGTCTTGCTACCATCCAGCCCAATCCTCAGCACGTGATCCACATCCGCTACATAAAGCTGGTTGTTGAAAAGATCAAGCCCCTTGGGATCATTCAAGCCGTCGGCCAGGGTCTGGCGGCTGCCATCCTTGTTGATGACAGTAATCTTGCCATCGCCGTTTTTGCCGAACTCGCCAATCTCGCTGACGAAGATGCGGCCATCCGGGTGTGCAATAGCAGACTCCGGCATTTGCAGTCCAGTGACTTTTGCTTGGTGACCGCTCTTGCCGGGGACAGGTGCAGCCGCGGCGGACTCGCCGTAGCTGACACGGTAGATGACGCCGCTATAATCGTCGGACACCAGCAAAGAGCCATCGTTGAGCTGCAACACATCGACAGGGCGGCCCCAGGCCTCACCGTCATTGAGCCAACCATCGATGAAGACTTCGTTCGATTTCACCTTGTGGTTTTCGTCGAACACCACGCGCATCAACTGGTAGCCGACTGGCTTGCTACGGTTCCATGAACCGTGCTGGGCGACGATGGCATTGCCCTGGTATGCGCTGGGGAACTGCTTGCCGGTGTAGAACTTGAAGCCCAGGTTCGCGCTATGCGCCTGGAAGCCGAGCACGGGCGGCGTCACGGCTTGTGGCGGCTTCTTGTTCTGCCAATCCTTGGGGCGCGCATCTTGGCCGCCGACGTAAGGGAAGCCGAAATGCAGTCCGGCCTGCGGTGCGGCGTTGAACTCGTCAGGCGGGATATCGTCGCCCATCATGTCCATGCCGTTGTCGGTGAAGTGCAATACATTGGTGCCCGGCTGGAAATCCAGGCCGACTGAGTTGCGCACGCCCTTGGCAAACACTTCTGTGTTCTTGCCGTCCGGGTCCATGCGGATGATGGAGGCTTCGATGCCTTGCGGGTCGCACACGTTGCACGGCGCGCCAATCGTCACGTACAGCTTCTTGTCCGGGCCAAACGCAATGTAGCGCCAGCCGTGGTGTGCCTTGTCCGGCAGTTGGTCGTAGATCACTTCGCGCATCTGCTTGAACGGCAGGTTGAGGTCGAAATCGGGCGCGGCATAACGCGTGATGCGGTGCTGCTCGGCGACATACAGGTGCCCGTCCCACATGGCGACGCCATTGCCCACCTTCAGGTCGTCGAGGATGGTGATCACTTCGTCGGCCTTGTGATCCTTGTTCTTGTCGACCACGGCGTAGACCTTGTTGCCCCGGGTGCCGACATAGACGGTGCCAGAAGTCCCCAATGCCATTTGCCGTGCGCCAGGCACTTCGGCGTAGACTTCCACCTTGAACCCTTCCGGCACCTTGAGCCGGCCCAGATTCGCTTCCACAGCAGCCAAATCCGCATAAGCGGACGTCATCCAACCCATCGCAATCATCAGGCCGAGCACTTTGCTTGTTGTTTTCATTGCATGAGGCTCCTTATTTAACAATCTCAACAGTATGCCAAAATCATCATTTCCAACATATAGAAATATCTCAATTACACAATTCCATATTCAGGAACAATAAAAGCCTGGCAAGATTAGGAAAACTCCTACAACAGGATAAGAAAATTCAGGCTTATGCATGTCATCAATCCTTCATACGATTCTCCTAGAATCATTACCGTTATATGAAGGACGCTATTATGTGCAGAGGAATCAAACTTACCGACCATTCGGGCATGGAAAAACGTATTGAATTTCCCCATCCCAAGGCGGCATTGCCAATCCAGAGTGTAGAAGGCCAGATCAAGTGGCTACGCTGGGGCAATAACCTTGAGGAAAAGGAAGGCGGCTTTTTCATCGGAGGCTGGGCACGCCAGATATCCCTTGAGCAAGGTAAATGGGACAAACTTAAGCCTGAGACTGTTGATCTGGTTGCCGATGAGTTTCTCAGCCGCGACCCAGAACGCAACCCACACTGGATTGATATCCCTCCTGGTCACGCCATCAAAGGCATTATCGCAACCCATCATGACGAACGCAGGGTATACGTGATTACGACCGAACCACCTGAAGAATATGCCTGGATGAATGATCGCTGGCCTCTGATTGCCCCTATCGAGAGTCACTCAGCCAACAGCAACTAGAACAAACCAATAAAAAAGCCTGCAAATTGCAGGCTTTTTATCACTTTCATTACACCATTAACGCTTTCCTGGCAGGTTGCAATACTGGGCAATATCTTCCGGCAGTTCGCTAAACCGAGCGTCTTCTCCTTCACGCACTTCCACGACAAAAGGCTTGGCAGGACCATAATCACCACCCTCGGGCTTTACACTATATTCGCCACACACCACACTAGCATCGCCGTGCTTAACCTCCTGCAAGTTCTCGAACTTTGCAGTCTCAGGATACTCAATATTCTTCAAGGCAGTCGCCTTTGCAGTATCTATGGCTTTGCCATCCAGCATACGAACCTGAGTGAAAATAACCCAGACCAGCACCAGCGCCAGTACTGCAGCAAACAACTTTGAATTAGATAATCTCATTTACTCTCCTTTATCAGGCAATTCAGGGGATTCAACATTACATTTTGATGGTGGTTTTGTTGAAGGCAGAAAGCTTCTGGTGGCAAATCCCTTTGTCTACCAACACAGGCCGTTGATAGCGATCAAACTTATTAGGCTTAGCACGCAATTGTTGGGCATGACCCGGATATATGCCGTCCTGAAGGTTAGGCACAACTTGAGCGCTGACACTGACCATCGCACCTTTATTCATTTGCACAGGCAGAGCATGGCGCAATTCACCGCCGCAGGTTTCGGCGGCAGATGCAGTATTGCCGACCACGGCTAACACTGATACAAGGGATGATAGAGCGAGCACTCGAATGATAGTCTTCATTTTATTCTCCGTTAACAGTCATGCTATGGATGCTGTTTGGTCATGGATCTGTGCAAATTATTTTGCGTACACATGCAACTTAATGTGCACTGTGTTGCCACAATGTATGAAACATCATAGCCAAGCGTAGCTCTGCTCCCCATAGGACGGTTGTGGTACTTTTTGTCAGAGAAGACTGACATCCAGATACGCCGTTGCCCTCATCGCCAATAAAAAAGCCCCACAATGTGGGGCTTCGTTTTGCTCATCACCAGCTTCTTAGAAAATCAGCCAGATCAAGACCAGAACCGTAATGGGTACACCCAGTAACCATGCAATGATGTAAGGCATATTTTTCTCCTTTTAACTAAATTAATATGTATTTTTTGTGGAAGCGTGGACTAAACCACGTGCTGTGCAAGACCCGGCTACAACTGCAGCAGCGAGGCTCAACAGAAAACCGAGCGTGGCCCATAGGGCAAAATGTGCGGTCACCTCAGCGAGCTTGTCAGCAGCTTCCTTAGCTTTTTCCTTGCCAGCAGCGTAAGCCTCCTCCAGCTTTTTCACCTCTTCATTGGCCTGCTCTCTGGAAACACCAGCAGCCTCTGCCAAGGTTGTGACCACACGGTCACGGTCTATAGCCTTGCTTGACTCATCGGTATTGGCTAAATAGCGGGTCAGGACATGCCAGTAAGCGCCTCCACGGTGCTTGCCATCATGCTTATCCGCAACTTGTTGATCCACGCTAGCCTTGGCATTGCGGAAAAATTCTTCTACTTCATGCTTGAGTTCACCGCCAACACCGGGGCCAACATTCCCAGCCAGCAAGGCACCACCAGCGACAGCTCCACTGCCAGCAAGCCCGACGGCACCTGCGGTGGTCTTAAAAACACCTCCTGCCAGATTGGTAAAGACACAAGCGCCCGCGATGGTTGCCAGCGCCCAGATCACAACCCCGAGCAAGGCGCCACGGCAACGCGTGATTTCGTCAGAAGACAATACGGCGACAATCGTCCCCGCAGTCAATGAAAATATCCAGGAGACAATCCACCATAAAGATGCCCCTATACCGAAAGCCTTTGCTGATGGCGTATCACCGACCGAGGCTGGCTCCACAAAACTAAAACCTATACCTGTACCCAACAGGCTCAAGACCAGCTGCACGGCGACCGCGACGGCAAGCCCGGCCAGGATCGCACGCCATGAAATGGGCAAGACAAACCACTCTTCCCTCCTTGATGCTTCGCTATGTAACGTCGCCATATCTGTCTCCTAGAAAATTTTCATTAGATGATTGTTATGTTTTTAGCCTAGAGCGGCTGAGATGCAGATTAGAAAAAACAAGGCGTGGCCGTCATCGGCCAAGTGCTTTAATGATTGTCAGCGCGCTCCTACGCGCTCAATCAAGCAAGGTTTTGTTGATTTTCTCCTACACGGATGCACTATATCGTCCTATATTGCCCTGGCGGAGGTATGGGTTAACATACTGATTCCATTCATTGCGACGGGGTTGTCTGCTTTGCGTCAACTTGATATGCCATGAAAAAAATTGCATTGATCAGCCGGGATAGCCTGGTCAATTACGCCCTGAATCATTTGATTTCCCAACACAAGGAATTGCAGATCAAGCATGTGTTGGCGGGAATAGATGAGTCAAAAATCAAGAAACTCAAAGCCAAGGGACAACTTGACCTTGTGATCGTCTGTATTTCTTCGGGCAAGGGAGACAGCCTGGAGTTATTGTCTCAACTAAGGGGTATTGCGCCCCGTGTGCCGGTGCTGCTTGTCAGCAACAATGAAGATCAACATTTCCTACTCAATTTTATGCGTTGTGGCTGCAAAGGTTATCTCGACAAATATGCGAGTGAGGCTGACTTGGTCAATGCCATTGAAACCGTGTGTGCTGGGCATCTCTATCTACCCGAGCCACTACAGCGCTCCTTGAAGGCAGAACATACTCCACTGCCGCATGAGCAGCTTTCAAAACGTGAATTCCAGGTGTTCCTTAAATTTATTCAACGCAAGACGATTGCCACGGTAGCACGCGAGCTCAATGTCACCGCAGGCGCGGTGAGTGTGTTTCGCAGCAGGGTACTCAAGAAGCTCAATATCAAGAGCAATGCAGATTTCATCTTCTATGCTTTGCAATATCACTTGCTGACATTACCGGATATAGCACTGCAGCCTTCAGCGAGCTAACTCCCTCAGTCGCAACAACAGCCAGGTTAGATACTACACCTGGCTGAATCTCGCTATTTCTCCATCCACAGGAACTGATCGTTATCCGTTTTCATGAAAAAACGACCATTCTTGTCTATCTTCAGCGCACGAATGCGATAGTCGCTTAACACCGGTTCGGCATACACCAATCGCTCACCTTCCTTGCGCATATATAACAAGTTATTAGCTGCCATGCCTGCTACAAAGAAACCGCCCTCCCAGTACTCATTCTTGCCGGTCTTGGGGTATTTAGCGATTGCACCCACCCCAATGGAAGGATTGAATACAAAGGCTGGCTTTTCAAACTTTTCGTGCGAGTTATATTTGTTGCCATAATAGTTGCCCATGCCCTCGCGCTCATACAAGGTGCCATAACTCACGAGTGGCCAGCCGTAATTCTTGCCCTGCTTGATGAGATTGATTTCATCACCGCCTTTGGGGCCATGCTCGGTTTCCCACAGCTCATGGTGATCACGGTCAAAATATAAACCACCAGAAGGTGACCGCAATCCAGAGGCATAAATCTCTGCACTTGCATCCCGCAGGTTGATCTTGATCATCTTGCCTAACGCAGTTGCCGGATCCTGCACGCCATCAGGTTTGGAAAAGTCTCCAACACTCAAGAACATGGTGTCATCATCCATCCCTAGCACCATCTTGCCGCCAACCTGGTGCCCCAGAAAAGGCTCTTTGATTGCGGGATATGTGACAAAGATATCCTTGCGGAATGTCAGTTCGGCATTGTCCTGATCAAGCTCAAAAGCCGATACTGCAAGCCTTGCTCCGTTAGCCTCATGATCCCAGGTGGTATAAGCAACGTACAAGGTATTGCCCAACAGTAACGAATCCTTCACCCCAGCGAGCTCCTTGCAATACACCAATCCGTCGTAGTCATCACCTTTGCTTTCCTCGCGCTCATCCAGCCCTGGCTTGGTCAATGGATTGGCATGCTTGGTGATCTCGATCTCGCTGGAGTCATTAATTTTGGTGAAATAAACCTCGCCACACTTGGTGATAAAAAGAAATTGCTTGTTACCCAGCATTTCAAAAGGCCCAGTGGGATATTGATCACTGAATGGCAATTCACGGACTTCGAGATCTTCTGTACCGAATATTGAGGAAAGTTTGACTTGGCGTGCCTCAGGCACCATCTCATCGACATCAACATTGGCAAAATAACCTTGGCCAAACGGCCACCACTGCATGTGATATTGATTTGCGCCAGTAAAAAATAAAATAACACCGGCAATAAGGATGATTAAGGAAAGAAAAAACCTTTTATATTTTTTTAGAATATTCATACGCTGCCTTATTAATGTTGATTTGTATGGGAAATATCTGCAGCAGAACTCCCATTCCAAATGACAAGCACATGCAGCAAAAGTTGCTTAACCATCAGTGCATGCTGTCACACTCCATGCCGTCGGCCACATGCCATCGATTACGGCCAGCCAGTTTGGCTTCATACATCGCCTTATCGGCCTGCCGCAACAACACATCATCGGTGACCTGTGCCCCTGCACTCAGGGCAATCCCAATACTGGCCGAAATATGCAAGCCACCCTCTAGCGGACGAGCTAACTCCTGCACCAGCTTCTCGGCAATGCGGATGGCATCATCCTCTCCATGAATGTCCTCGAGAATCACGACAAACTCATCTCCGCCCAGTCGTGCTGCCACATCACTCACTCGCGTTACTTTACGTAGCCTGGCAGCGACCACTTGCAGAACAATATCTCCTGTCGCGTGACCATATGCATCATTAATTTCCTTGAAGCCATCAAGGTCAACCAGCAAGACGGCCACTATGCCCTTGTCCCGCCAAGCACGGGCAAGTGCACGCTTGAGGCTGTCATTCATCAGCGTTCGGTTAGCAAGGCCAGTCAGGGCATCATGCAGTGCCATATAGCGTAGCTCACGCTCCTTATGGCGTAACTGGGTATTGACCGCCTCAATCTCCTTGGTACGTAGCGTCACTCGCTCTTCCAACTCATGCTCTGTCTTGATCAGAGCATCCACCAGCTCCTGCTTGGCATTCAAGGTGTCGCGCTGCGCCTGCTCTTTTTCCTTGCGCATGATGGTGATGCGGTCGGCCAACGCAAAAGACAACATCAACATTTCAATCGCAGAACCAATCTGCATCGCATAGATGGTAAAAGCATTGGTGGGTACCCAGCCAATGTTACGCAATCCGAGAATCACCACACCTGCCAGCACAGCTCCCCATGCCAGCAGAAAATAAAACGCTCCAGGGTTGTGACGCATATATGACATGATGGCCACGACAGTGACAAACAACGCAAATATCACCCCAGACAAAGAAACCGCCAACGCAGACCATTGATACGGCAAGGCGAGCGGAGACAATATAATCAATGCAAACAAGACAGCAAATGCCAGCATGACCGCATCTAGCCGCGGGAAAGTACTGCGTGTGTTAAGGAAAATACGGCTGAAAAATACCCCGAAAAATCCCGTGGCTGCCATGCCACAGGGCAATGCTACGTTACCCCATGCAGGCCAGTCAGGCCAAAGAAATTGATTGCCCAAGCCATTCAGTGACGCCTGCGCCACCACCATGCTTCCGACAAAAGCCACGTAAAACAGGAAAACGGTTTCGCGTGTTGAGAGATAAATCAGGAAATTGTAGAAAAACAGCGCCAATAACGCGCCGTAATATAGGCTCAGCAATGAATACGCATATTGGTCATGCGCATGCATTGCCTTCACCTGCCAAATATTGATTGGAACAGTCAATGTTCCCTTTGACTCTACCCTGATATAAATTACATGATCGCCCGTGGGAAAATTGAGCGGAAACACCATATGACGATGCGGATAAGGGCGTTGCTTGAATGGATAGAGATCACCTGACACCTGGCGCTGATAGGCACCATTGTCATCCGGCATATAAACCTCAACATGATCAAGCGAGGCGAAGGCCACCTCGAGCAATCGCTCCCTTGTAGTGCCGGAACTCACAGATATTGGCAAGGCAAACCAATAGGCAGAGTGCGAATAGCCCAGATTCACATTGCCATGCACATTCAATGCAGGTTTCCAGGCACCGCCCTCGCGCAAGGGCGGTAAATCCTGCAACCTGAACTGATGATCAGGATCCTCGAGATACTGCAGGAATGAGCCAACATGCACGACACCCTGGCTATTATCCAGATGTAATGCGGAAGGCTGCGCCCACGCACAAGCATGGAAAACCCACAGCAGCATCAATGTGACCAGCCTATGCAACACCCCTCCCATTCCCCGCATCATAGTGTCATGACGATAATATCTCCTGCTGATGACAGGCGAAAAACGCCATAATGTCTTTTTCTGGCAGGGGCCGACTGAAATAATATCCTTGGGCGCTATCGCATCCTTGGGCGCGTAGGTATTCTAATTGTGCTTCTGTCTCCACTCCCTCGGCCACCAAGCCCAAGCCCAGGATCCGAGCCAATGCAATGGTCGCAGCACAAATCGCCGCATCATTGGGGTCGGTTTCTATATCCTTGACGAAGGAGCGATCTATTTTCAGGCGTGTCAACGGCAGCAATTTGAGATAGCTTAATGAGGAATAGCCCGTCCCAAAGTCATCAATCGCTAACGCAACGCCTTTATTCCTTAATTTTTTCATGCGCGGGATGGTTTGCTCGGGATCATCCATCGCTGCACTTTCAGTAATTTCCAGCTCCAGCATGCCTGGCTTGATATTGTGTGTAGCAATCAAGTCATCAATCAGGCTGAACAAGTGCCTTGATTTTAATTGACGCGCAGAAATATTGACAGAAATACACACCTCATCCAAGCCCTGTTGACTCCACTGGCTAATCTGCCGGCATGCTTCCTTGAGCACCCATTCTCCCAGCGGGATAATGAGATTGGTATCTTCCGCAACCCGGATAAACTTATCCGGGTATACCATCCCCCATTCAGGATGATTCCAACGCACCAATGCCTCCATGCCAATCATGCGTCCGCTGGCAATCTCTACCTGGGGCTGGTAATGCAGCTCAAACTCTTCGCGCAATAATGCCTGCCGGAGATGATTTTCCATATGCAGGCGCTCATTAATTTCTTCCCGCATTTTCTCGGTAAAGAATTTGAAGTTATTTTTGCCTGAGGACTTCGCTTCATACATCGCCGTATCAACATTCTTGAGCAGGCTATGCGCATCACTACCATCGTGTGGATAAATACCAATGCCAATGCTGGATGAAGAATGCAGCTCATACCCTTCAATCAGGTATGGCTGCGCCAGGCGTTGTAAGACCTGCTCCGCCATTTTCCCTACCCGTTGCGATACCAACTCCCCATCAAGTACGAGTACAAACTCATCACCACCCAGCCGTGCAACCATCCCCTCTTGTGCCATACAGTAGACCAGACGCCGCGCCACCTCCACCAGCAATTGATCTCCCACATGGTGTCCCAAAGTATCATTAATGATCTTGAAATTATCCAAATCCAGAATCATCACCCCAATCACTTGGGCTTTTGCCAACCGCTCACCCAACCAGTTATACAGGCTCATCCGGTTTGGCAATCCAGTCAGGGTGTCGGTGTGAGCCAGATCATGAATTCTCGCCTCATTGGCTTTGCGCTCGCTGATATCGCTAAAGGTATTGATATAGCAATCAGCATGACCATCCATACCAACAACAGTCGTAATGGTCAGCGCTACCGGGAAGGTGTGCCCCAACTTATGCCGCATTACGGTTTCGCCTTGCCAAATTCCTGTCTCAGTGACTGAAAAATAGGCTTGCTGCCGGCTTTCCGACATATCCTGCTCAGCGGCAAGAAAACTCACAGGCATCCCCAACAACTCCTCTGCCGAATATCCTGTCAGCGCTGTCACTGCGGGATTGATACCAATAACCTCATCGCTGGGGCTGGCAATCAGCATGCCTTCACTAGATGAGGTAAACACACTCGTTGCAAGACGGGTTCGGGCATCGCGCTGGCGCAATTGCTGGATAGTACGCAGCCAGACATAGGTCAGGGTTGCAAGAGCCAAGGCCAACAATCCTCCAACCCAGACAATCCAGTCATCTGGCTTGGCAAGGTAGCCCCACCCATTGGTGGGTATGCTGGCCAATTGCCAGAAGGATTGACCATCCAGACTAATGTCCAGCAAAACCGGGTTACGGCTAAACAAAGCACTGTCGCCACTAATCATTTCTGCATGACCGCGTGCATCAAGGCGACGCAAGGCATAGCTGAGGACGGGGCCATGCACCTCAAGGCCTGCCGCTTGCAACAGGCTGTTGATATCCAGCGCTATCGTCGCAGTACCCCAGTAGGACTCATTGCCAGCCTGGTCAAACACGAATAGCGGCAAGCGATGCACCATGCCACGCCCACCTTGTACCAGATCAATTGGGCCGATTAACTCCGGATGCCTGGATTCCTCTAAAGACACTTCATGATCATGAGAGGTTGCCTGATAACGTAATCCAAGCAACCTCTCATTACCAGCCAATGGATAAACGTAGCGCACCACATTGCCTGGTGCCATAGTGATGGTTTTAAGGTGACGCCCATAATGCACTAGGCTGGCTACAACACGATTAAAACTATCAGCATTGAAATTGGGGTTAGCCGCCACATACGTAGATATTCCCAAGCCAAGATGAATAGAGCTATTCAACTCTCCTTCAATGCGAGCACGCACCCCCGCTGCCAGCGTTGACACATAATGGCGCTCATCCTTGATCTTGGCTTGGTGATCCACATGGTGGATATAGAATGCAACGCCCAGCAGACAAACACCGATTAGGGCCGCCACCATCAGGGGGGAGAAAAATCTCCACCCACCTGGCGCAATGCTAAATTGGCTGCCCTGGTCAGAAAACATGTTTTTTTAGAGTCTTTGGCCCAGAAAATATAGCGCTTATTGTAACTTGGCTTGTTGCATCATTTTATCAACAAGGAGGAAAGGAACTTTGTCCCTTGGTCAATTAACGGCACCCTCTTGAAAAGATTGAGTATTCGTCATGCTTGCCTGGCGCATTTCATGCTTAAAACTTCATGATATTGCAACCCAGCAAGGAGACCCAACCATGCCTCTGATCTTTCTGATCGCCTTGATGGCATTATTACCACTGGTCATGACCAATGCATTGACACATATTTTGCTGGTCAGCATTTATGCGGGTTTAGCTCACCTACTGACCTTGATGGTAATCACCATCCTGCTACGGTACATCATGCGCTGGCAACAGGTGGCAAACTGGCGCGCAAGGCGCGCTACGCTGATGACATCCGCTACTGCCAGACATAACCAAGATTAAAGATCAAAGCACTATCCGTACTCTTACGCCCTTCTGCTGGCTGGCCTGCCCAATCCAGATTGTATTGGATAGATGCGTTGAAATTATTGATGATGGGGAAACGCAAGCCTGTCTTGGTGAATGCCAACGCATTACTTGCACTATCGAGGCCCAGTAACACTTCGTGCTCATGGAAAAACTGGGTGCTACCACCAAAAATGCGGTGGTCATACTTTAAAGCCCAGCGTGCGCCTGGGTAGCTTTCATTTTCCGCATCATAATAATTAACCGTCACATAGTTCAGACCACCTTCGACAAAAAGATTGCGGTCTGGTCGTTCGTATATCTGGTAACCGCTACCAATACCTGTCATTGTCCGTAGCTTGATGTCACGGAAGCGATCATTTTCCAGCGTGTTATTGGCATAGACATACCACTTATTGCTGATGAAGCGATCCAGCTTGATGGAAGATCGGTTATTAAATTGGGTATTCTCGCCATTATTGGTTGCGCGATTGACTACGGCAGCCACTGTCAAACGATGATTTAGCGTACGCGCAATGGATTCTCCATCAAGGCGGAGCGTGGTGGTATCGGTGTTACCCTGCGTCACCGAGCCGCCCAGATTGATACGGCCACTCCAATTCACCCCGACACCAGATAATTCGGGCGTGGGATTGATATACAGTAAGTCGGCCAGGGGAATCTCTTTTTCTTCGTATTGCTTTTTGCCATCCTCATCATCGTCATCCAGTTGTGCCAGCTTGATGGTCGCCTTGCCTGAATCATAACTTTCCAGCGTCGTCTTCAAGTTACTGCGATCGGTCAGCGTCACAGCAAGCGGCTCATCTGTCTTGATTGTCTCAATCTCAGACCAAGTGACCTGGATATCACCCGCATAAGAGGTCTTGAACACAACCTTCTCATTGAACTTGCGAACCACTTTACCAGTGATCACATCACCATTCTTAAGACGAATTTCATCAGCTGCAGCTGATAATGGCAACGCACTCACACTTGCCACCACAAGGTAGGCAACACTCAATCGACTCAACACAACACGATACAAAATTAATCCTTTCTGACGCTATCCTCTGAGACATTGAGGAATCAGGCCCGTTATCCATACATGATGATCTGCATTTCACTTGCAGGCACAAGGAGCGCACGATGTGTGGCACATTATCTTGACGATCACGATTCACAGGGCACCTTGGCAAGCATCCCCGATAGACTCACCCATTGCTGACATAAGCAGGTGGGCAGATGAATATTGCTTGAGTGACAACTCTTGATATTGTTAATCACTATTATTTTATTCTGGCATGCCCAATGAGATCAAACACAGGGGCTAGAGTTCCACATCGCTCAACCACGACTCGCTACGACCACCACGGCGATTGTGCGAGAATAGCCGGAAAACAATATTGCATCTTGAGGAAGAATACGCATGAACAAGCTCACTATCATCCTGCTTGCATCGCTAATGCTATACGGCACCAGCGCCATGGCTGTATGCAAGGATTATGGCAACTTCAAGCCCGAGCATGGTAGCGAGGTGATTGGCGGCGTGGTGTTTGCCGATTACAAAACAGACAAGATCGACGCCTATTTTTACGGCGATATGTGCTGGACCACCTCTGAAATTGCCGAAGAAGGCAATCGCCGCATTTTCTACAAGCTGATTGCCAGCCGCGATGCCAATGGCCGCATTGCAAGCTACCTGCCCCTTGCAGACTCAGCGCCCTCGATGTTCACCTGCCCGCAAGGCAGCGTGCAAACTTCGTCAGACGGCTATTTCGACAAGATCGATGATCCCAAGCCCGGCTTTCACACCTTTGTGTGCAAAACAACGCCTATCGCGCCATAAGCCTGACATCTGCAGGCTGCATCATGACGGTCAAGACACAAACTCAGGCATGAAGCCCCGCATAAAGTTATAATAATCGACTTTTTTACAATACCAATACCGTGCCATGCTTGGTTACCCTCCGGGCGACGGTGAGAAAAAGAATGAGCCCATACCAGAAAATTGCGACTGACGATGTTCGCATCAAGGAAATCAAGGAGCTGAGATTACCGTCCGAGCTGCTTGAAGAGCTGCCTGCCAGCCAGGCTGCCACAGACAATATCGTGGCAACCCGCAGCGCCATTCATAAAATCCTGCATAGCGCCGATGACCGCCTGCTTGTCATCATCGGCCCCTGCTCTATCCACGACTATGACGCAGGCCTGGAATATGCCCGCCGCCTAGTCGCCCTGCGCGCGCGCTTCGAGCATGAGTTGTTGCTTGTCATGCGCGTCTACTTCGAGAAGCCGCGCACCACTGTCGGCTGGAAAGGTCTGATCAATGACCCGTTCCTCGATGGTAGCTACCGCATCAACGAAGGTCTGGAGCTGGCACGTAAATTCCTGCTGGACGTCAATGACCTCGGCATGCCTGCCGGCACGGAATTTCTCGACGTCATTACCCCACAATACACTGCCGACCTAGTCAGCTGGGGAGCGATCGGTGCGCGCACCACAGAGTCGCAGATACACCGAGAATTAGCTTCAGGCCTCTCCTGCCCAGTAGGCTTCAAGAATGGCACAGATGGCAACATCCGCATTGCCGTGGATGCCATCAAAGCCGCAGCAAGCCCGCACCACTTCCTGTCCGTGACCAAGGAAGGTCGCTCTGCCATCATCTCAACCAGCGGTAATGAAGATTGCCACGTGATACTGCGCGGTGGCAAAACCCCGAACTACGATGCTGCCAGTGTGGAAGATGCCGCGCGCGAGCTTGCACATTCTGGCTTAGCCGCTAAAGTCATGATCGACTGCTCGCATGCCAACAGCCTCAAGCAATTCAAGCGCCAGATCGATGTTGTTGCCGATGTCGCCAGCCAGATATCCAGCGGCGATGACCGCATTGTCGGCATGATGATCGAGTCGCACATCAACGAAGGCCGACAGGACTTAATCCCCGGCTGCCAGCTCGAGTACGGCAAATCCATCACCGACGCTTGCCTGGGTTGGGACGACTCCATCACCCTGCTCGACACCCTTGCCGAAAGCGTACGCCAGCGCCGCAAACGCCAGGCAGAAACCGAGTAATTCGCGCAGGTATCGCATGCAGCCCAAGGCTTCATGGCGGCTGATGCAAGCGAGCGACTTGCCAACCGTCATACAAATAGCGGCCCAGGTGCATCCCGGCTACCCTGAGGATGAAGCCATCTTCATTGAGCGTCAACGGCTATATCCGCAAGGGTGCTGGGTACGACAACACGCAGGCCAACTCTGCGGCTACCTGATTAGTCATCCCTGGGAGCTAGGCACACCACCATCCCTCAACAGCATGCTACATGCATTGCCCAACCTAGCTAGCAGCTACTATCTGCATGACATTGCACTGCTGCCTACCGCACGCGGCACAAACGCCACAGGTGAAATCCTCGTGCATCTCTATGCGCATGCGCTCGGCGCAGGCTTGTGCAACCTCTCGTTGATCGCGGTCAATCAATCATCCCATTTCTGGCAGAAGCAGCGATTCCAACCAGCCAACCATCTCGTCCCTGCCGCTAAGCTAATTAGCTACGATGTGGACGCATGCTACATGGTGCGAACATTGACATCACCTAGCATTCAAAAAAGTATCACCGCATAAAAAAGCCCGGTATCACCGGGCGAAAAGCAACTAGTACGCGAGCGCTTAATGCATATGGGTAGATGCTGCTCGCCCTAGCTTGGATTCGCGCATCAACATCAAGGCCAAGCCAGCACCTATAACGGCCGCAGCCGCGCCAAGCAAGAAGGCCAATTGGTAGCCTGCCAACAAAGCGACAGACAAGGCATTGCCCTGCGCCAACGATTGCTGGCTCATCAGCGCAGCCAAACTTGCCAACACAGCCAAGCCAACTGCACCGCCCATCATGAAAGCAGTATTCACCATTCCCGACGCCAGGCCAGAATCCGCAGGAGCCACATCATTCATTGCCGCCAAGAGCAAAGGGTTAAAAGCGATACCACCGCCAAGCCCCAATAACACCATGGCGGGAAAAATATCGCGCCAGAATTGGCCATCTAACGGCGCACAAGCAAACCATCCCAAGCCCCCCGCAGCCAATAGCAACCCCAGGGTTAACGATGCACGGATACCAATCCGCATGACCAGCCATGCCGACAACCCGAGTGAAAATAAAGCCATCACCACATTCGCCGGCAGAAACGCCAGCCCCACTTGCAAGGCGTCATAACCCAGCACAAATTGCATATACAGCGCGGACATGAAGAACCAGGCAAACAAGGCTGCTGCCCATAGTACAGCTACCACATTGGCCACCGTCACATTACGCTGCCGGAACAAACTCAAAGGCATCAATGGCGCAGCCACGTGCAACTGCAACCCGATAAACCACGCAAACAAAAATGCCGCCACGGCGAACAAACCCAATGTCTGTGCAGACAGCCATCCAGCTTCATTGCCATTCACAATCGCATACACCACCAACATCATTGATGCCGTGATGCTCATTGCCCCGCCAATATCCAGCTTTTGTGGGCGTGATTCAGCCATGTGTGCAGGCAATAACTTCCAACACAGAATATAGACCACGATACCGATAGGCAGATTAACCAGAAAAATCCAGTGCCAACTCCAAGTGCTAGTCAGTACGCCACCCAGCAATACGCCCAGACTACCCCCACCAGCGCAGACGAAACCATATACTCCCATCGCCTTGGCCCGCTCGCGTTGCTCTGTAAACAAATTCATGATCAACGACAATGCCACGGCAGACACAACCGCCCCGCCCAGGCCTTGCACAGCGCGAGCCCAGACCAGCTGCTGCTGCGTCACTGCCATACCACAAACCAGAGACGCCAAAGTAAACGAAGCAATGCCAATCAAAAACAAACGCCGCTGCCCGAAAAAATCCCCCAAGCGACCGCCCAGTAGCAAAAAACCACCGAAAGTGAGCATATAGGCGTTCACAACCCAGACCAGCGAAGTTTCACTAAAGCCAAGATCAGCACGGATAGATGGCAAGGCCACATTCACAATCGTGGTATCAAGCACAATCATCAAGACGCCAAAACATAAGATCATCAGCGCCAGCCAGCGGTTATGAATAGATGGATGATGACCTGCCTGCATAACGCAACCTCACAAAAAATCAAACCGCTTAGGAAAAAACAACGTGAAAGACACTGCAATCGCAGCCTTGAAACGAAAAAAGGTTACGCAAATGCGTAACCTTTTATAAAACTGGTGGGCCGTGCGGGACTCGAACCTGCGACAAACGGATTAAAAGTCCGCTGCTCTACCAACTGAGCTAACGGCCCGTGAGATGAGACTCTCATCTCGGAAAGCGCGCAATTATGAAGAAAAGTGCTGCTGACGTCAATGCTGGATTGTAAATTCTCTTAGTTTCAGGCCTAAAGAAAGGGATCGGTGTATGCAAGCCCATGGACGAAAAAGCATTTCCTGCTGGTTACCTCATGCCTGGAAAACGGCCCTGCATGCTCCGCATGATTTTGCTCATACCCCCCTTGGAGAACATTTTCATCATCTTCTGCACTTCCTCGAACTGGTTGAGCAAGCGATTAACTTCCTGCACCTGTACCCCAGAGCCAGCGGCAATACGGCGCTTGCGTGTCGCCTTGATGATCTCGGGCTTGCGGCGCTCTAGTGGAGTCATGGCATTGATGATGCCTTCGATGCGACGTAAAGCTTTATCGCCAGCCTCACTATTGACCTGGCCCATCATGCCGGAAATCTGCGCAGGCATTTTGTCCATCAAGGAGCCCATGCCACCCATTTTGCGCATTTGCAGCATTTGCGCCTTAAAATCCTCAAGATCGAAATTCTTGCCCGACTTGACCTTGTCTGCCAGTTTCTTGGCTTCTTCCAGGTCGACATTCTTCTGCGCCTGCTCAATCAACGAAAGCACATCGCCCATGCCCAGCACACGAGAGGCCATGCGCTCGGGGTGGAACAATTCAATACCATCCACTTTTTCGCTGACACCAATGTACTTGATCGGTTTGCCTGTCACATGCCGTACGGACAATGCCGCACCACCGCGTGCATCACCGTCAAGCTTGGTGAGCACCACACCTGTCAACGGCAGGGTTTCACCAAAGGCGCGTGCAGTATTGACTGCATCCTGGCCCTGCATGGCATCGACCACGAACAGGGTTTCAATTGGGTTAAGCAATTCATGTAACTGCTTGATCTCGGCCATCATGGCTTCATCAATACCCAGGCGTCCCGCGGTATCGAAGATCAGCACATCATAAAAATGGCGTTTGGCGAAATCTAATGCTTGCGCAGCAATGTCGGCGGGCTTTTGCGTGGCATTGGAATCAAAACAGTCTACTTCCAGGCTCTTGGCCAGGGTTTTCAACTGCTCGATCGCGGCTGGTCGGTAAACGTCGGCACTGGCCAACAGTACTTTCTTTTTCTCGCTTTTCAGCAAGCGCGCCAGCTTGGCAGAAGTGGTGGTTTTACCAGACCCCTGCAAGCCAGCCATCAATACAATCGCAGGAGGATTGGTCGCCAGGTTGAGGCCAACATTCTGCTCACCCATCAGGCGGGTAAGCTCTTCGTGCACCACCTGGATGACAGCCTGGCCTGGCGAGAGGCTTTGCAGCACTTCGCGGCCTACGGCGCGCTCCTTGACTTGATTGACGAAATCCTTGACCACTGGCAAGGCAACATCGGCCTCAAGCAAGGCCATGCGAACTTCGCGCATGGCATCGGTAATGTTGTCTTCGGAAAGTCGTGCATGCCCACGCAGGGTTTTGACGACTTGTTGTAATCTGCTACTGAGGTTTTCAAGCATGATGGCTACCGATAGCTACCGCACATGGATTAGCGTATGTGGAGTGCGGCTGCATGTTATAGTGTTGTGAATATATGAATTCTAACCCAACTCATCCCGTATGATTGCGTTTCTGCCTTTTATTACCGCATTGATTTACCTCTTGGTGGCTACCAATTACTGGCGCCAGAGCAAAAACAATGGCACATCGGCACCCTCCAGCCCACTTTGGCCTTCCGGCTTGATTGCCGTTGGGTTGGTGTTGCATGCGCTCTCGCTATATTGCACCCTATTTTCACAAGGCCTGAATCTTAGCCTGACCAACGCCCTCTCAACCATTCTCTGGCTCACGGTACTGATTTACTGGGTCACCAACCTCAAGCACCCCTTACATAGCCTGCAAGCTTTTGTACTACCCCCAGCTGCGTTCTTCGTGCTGTTGCAAGCATGGCAACCTGAGTCACATGTGATTCCTTATGCTGATCAGCCCTTGTTTGTAGCCCACTTGGTCATTGCAATGCTGGCTTATAGCTTGCTCACTTTTGCCGCACTGCACGCCTTGCTCATGACAGCCGCCGAGCGCAAGCTGCACCAGAAATCAAGCTGGCTCAAGCTGCCTGATTTCCCACCACTCATGACCATGGAGAACCTGCTGTTCCGCATCATTACGCTGGGATTTATCCTGCTGACGTTAACCTTGATCAGCGGCATGATGTTCTCTGAACTGTTGTTTGACCAACCGTTCCAGTTCAACCACAAAAATGTGTTCACCATGCTCTCATGGCTGATCTTCGGTGGGCTGCTGTTTGGGCGCTATCGCTACGGCTGGCGCGGCAAGACAGCCGTGCGCTGGACACTAAGCGGGTTTGTATTATTGTTGCTGGCATATGCGGGCAGCAAGTTTGTACTCGAAATCCTGCTGCACCGCTAACACGCCCTTATCGGCTCAACGTAGGCTGATAATAGGCCAGCCAGCCTGTTCAGCGTGCGCTTTCAATGTTGCATCAGGATCTACCGCCACGGGTTTGTCCACCAACTCCATGAGCGGTAAGTCATTGTGGGAATCACTATAGAACCAGGTAGTGTCAAAATCACTCAATGATTGTCCGCGTGCAGCCAACCACTCATTGAGTCTAGTGATCTTGCCAGCCTGAAAGCTGGGCGTGCCAACCACCTTGCCGGTGAACTCTCCATTCACCTCTTCAGGCGTAGTGCCAATCAGGTTGTCGATGCCAAACGCCTTGGCAATCGGGCCTGTCACAAAGCTATTAGTCGCGGTAATGATCATTAACAAGTCACCGTTCTGGCGATGTTTCTCCACCAGCGCACGCGCCTTTTCGGTGATCATGGGCTGGATTTTCTCTTGCATGTATTCGCGATGCAAGGCATCCAGCTCACTACGCGGATGCTCGCTCAAGGGCTTAAGCTGGAAATCCAGGAAAGCATAAATATCCAGCCGACCGGCTTTGTAGTCCTCGTAGAAAGCCAGATTCTTGGCAAGATGCTCTTGTTCGTTGAGCAATCCTTTGCTGATGAGGAACTGGCCCCACTGAAAATCGCTATCACCAGCCAACAGCGTGTTATCGAGATCAAACAATGCGAGTTGCAAAATGTTTCTCCATCTACGGCAAAATTGCTAGAGTTTAGCTTATGACACTTAAGTACGCGACCTCGAACCAGCCAATACCACCAGCCTCAGTGGGTCATGAACTTACCTGATTACCTGGTACCGACAGAATGGCAATGGATCGCCAACGCGTTGGCGCTGGCGCTGCTCGCTTATGCCTTCATCAAGGCACCCTGGAAGCATTTAAGCACCTCCCCGTTACAACACGTTTTCCTGGGCTCTATCGTGGTGTTGATGCTGATCTGGAGCGTCAAGGCGGGCATACGCCCAGGCCTCAACATTCATCTCCTTGGCGCCACAGCTTTATGCCTGATGTTCCGCTGGCAACTGGCACTGATAGCACTGGCCCTGATTCTCGTTAGTGTCACCACTTTCGGCATGGCAGGTTGGCAATCCTTGGGGCTCAATTTTCTGATCATGGCGGCTATCCCAGTAGCCTTTAGCTATAACTTGTTTAGGTTGATCGACAGCAAGCTCCCCAACCACTTGGTCATTTACATCTTTGCCTGCGGCTTTGCTTGCGCAGGCCTCACCATTAGCCTGTCTGGCTTGGTCGCAGTCTTGGCCTTAAGTGCCATGCAGGTTTATCCAGCAAACTACTTATTCAGCAATTATTTACCTTACTTCATCCTGATTGCCTGGTCCGAAGCGTTTCTCACCGGTATGGCCGTCACCTTGATGACTGCGTTTCGACCTCACTGGCTTGTCACGTTCAGTGACAAGCGTTACCTCAAGACCAAGCACTAATCATCACTAATACACCAGCAATAAAAAAAGGCACCTCCAAGGCGCCTTTTTCACGTCTTATTCCACTTTTACAAATGAAAATCGCCCGCGGCTTCTGGCTGGTAATCAATCTCCAGAATCTTGTATTGACGTACACCACCTGGCATTGGCCAATCAATCACATCCCCAACACGGTAACCCAGAATAGCCGTCCCTAGCGGGGCGACTACTGAAATACGGTTTGCCGAAGCATCGGCATCGACAGGAAACACCAGCGTGCAATGCATTTCATGCCCATTCGCCTCGTCACGTAACAACACGCGCGAATTCATGGTCACTACATCTGCGCCAACCTGCTCGGAGGCCACCTCCTCACTACGCGCTAGTTCATCTTCAAGGCGGGCCAGGTTACCCACCTCTGGAAAACCGTTCTTGCGCAATTGCTCAATCATGGAAAACAGCCGGTCCATATCAAAACTTGTGACCTGGATTGCACCTTGCAACATGAGGATTCCTTTACTTTTACCTTGATGACATCAATTATTGAGTTAATACCGCATTTTTCTGCTTGCTATACCTGCGGGTGCGCCCGCTCAGCATTGGCATGCAGCTTGTTAAGACCATTGAGATAGGCTTTGGCCGAGGCGATCACGATATCGGTATCAGCACCCTGGCCGTTGACAATGCGCCCCCCCTTGGACAAGCGCACCGTCACCTCACCCTGCGCATCAGTACCGCTAGTAATATTGTTGACGGAATAAAGCAGCAACTCGGCACCACTATTGACGATCTTCTCAATCGCCTTGAAGGCAGCATCCACGGGGCCACCGCCCACTGCATCAGCTCGACGCTCAATACCATTTTCTGCCACAGTCACTTCAGCATGCGGAGTTTCCCCAGTCTGCGATGCGACATGCAGATAACTCAGCTTGAAGCTTTCCTCATTGACCACGTTATCGCTGACAAGTGCCTGAATATCCTCGTCGAATATCTCGGATTTTTTGTCTGCCAACTCCTTAAAGCGCGCAAATGCTGCGTTAAGTGCATCTTCACTTTCCAGGGTAATACCCAGCTCGGTCAGGCGGGTGCGGAAAGCATTACGCCCGGAAAGTTTACCCAGCGTCAGCTTGTTAGCGCCCCAGCCTACATCTTCGGCACGCATGATCTCGTAAGTCTCGCGATGCTTGAGTACGCCATCCTGATGGATGCCGGACTCATGAGCAAAAGCATTTGCGCCTACAATCGCTTTATTGGGTTGCACAGGGTAGCCAGTGATGGTGGATACCAGCTTGGATGCAGTGACAATCTGCGTAGTATCGATTGTGGTATCAAGCTGGAACACGTCACGACGTGTCTTCACCGCCATTACGACCTCTTCCAGGCTGGCATTACCCGCGCGCTCGCCCAGGCCGTTAATGGTGCACTCCACCTGCCGCGCACCAGCCAATACCGCAGAAAGTGAGTTGGCCACGGCCATGCCGAGGTCGTTATGGCAATGGGTAGACCATACTACTTTGTCAGCATCCTTCACGCGGGCAATGAGTTGTGCCATGCGCTCACCCCATTGTTGCGGCACGGAATAACCTACGGTATCCGGCACATTGATGGTCTTGGCGCCAGCCGCGATCACGGCATCGAACACCTGCACCAGGAAATCCATGTCGGAACGCACGGCATCCTCGGCTGAGAACTCAACGTCATCGGTATATTCCAGCGCCCACTTCACTGCTTGCACGGCACGCTCCAACACTTGCTCTGGCGTCATACGCAGCTTGTTCTGCATGTGAATGGGGCTGGTTGCGATAAAGGTATGGATGCGGCGTTTCTTGGCAGGCTGGATAGCCTCACCTGCACGGCGGATATCATTTTCGTTGGCACGCGCGAGCGAACAGACGGTAGATTCGGTAATCGCCTCGGCAATAGCGCGAATGGCATCGAAGTCTCCTGGGCTCGCCGCCGCAAACCCGGCCTCGATGACATTGACGCCCAACTTCTCCAGTTGACGGGCAATGCGCAGCTTCTCTTCCTTGGTCATGGCCGCGCCTGGGCTTTGCTCGCCGTCGCGCAAGGTGGTATCAAAAATGATGAGCTGGTTCTGTGTCATGGCCTGGATTCCATCAAGGTTTGGGGAGTTAAATGAGAGTTCAGCGTCTCAATAGGTATGGCTAAGCTGGGTAGGAGGAAATACTAGCGCGGGCCGCGCAGCATTAGGCTTGCCAGGGCCAGGAAGGCCCAAGCAACAGGAAAATCTGGATTTTGCCTGAAGGTTTGCATAGGTGATTGAATATAATTCTTTTCTCCACGCAAGGCAAGCCAACGCCTTGGCGCGCAGGCAAATTTGAGGCAGGATGACAAACATCTCCCCCAATCAGTCACAGGCCAGCATGTCTCAACCGACCACTCCATTGCGTACCTTTTTCCGGCTTGGATTTCACAGCGCATTTTTCCACCGCATTCATGTCCGCAACCTACGCATTACGCCGGTACAACTATTGTGGCTGTTACTCATCACCACTGCCGCCAGTATTCTCATGGGGCGACTGGTCGTACCCGGCCCGGCGGAATTCTTCCCCAAGGCATTGCTCTGGGGCTGGATGATCACACTACTTATGCTCTGGCTGTGTTGGTATCTCAGCGACCATGCGCGTGAACGAGGCCTCAAGACACAGGCTGCCGCATTATTTGCCATCGGCACCACCCAGGCGTTGGTGCTGGATGTGCTCAGCACCGTTCTTTACATGGGGGTGATCCAGCCACTAGGCCTGGAAAGCAGCAGCTGGCATTGGGCACTATACATCGCCATGACTAGCTGGGCAGCCCTGGCGTTCTGGCTGCTGCTCACGCGCAGCACGCAAGTACCAGTCAAGCTGATCCTGCTGGCTGGCCTGTTTTCCTTTGGTGCGCCTGTCATCGTCCATCTTTCCCAGCCACCGATGTATTGGCAGCCCTATGAGGAAGAAAGTACCGTGGCAGAAAACACCCTGCAACTGACGCAAGAGAAACTTGAAACACAGCTACAACTCGCCAACAAGCAACGGGCTGCCATCAAGCCACAACGCCCTGGCGTGGTTGATCTATTCAGCATCAGCTATGCCCCTTATGGCGATGATGAAGTGTTCTTGCGTGAGAGTAGCATGGTCAATGCTGTGCTCGAAGAGCGCTTCGATGCGAGCGGGCATATGCAGGAACTCGTCAACCACCCTGCCACCTTGGAAAGCCTGCCCTGGGCCAGCCTGGAAAACCTGGAGCGAGCCATCAACCGCGTCGCCGACCTCATGAACCCCGAAGAGGATGTACTGCTGGTTTACCTCACCTCGCATGGCGCACAGAATGGCGAACTCAGCGCATCCTTGTGGCCGCTGGAAATGGATGCACTGACCCCGCAGGCCCTGAACCTCTGGCTGGATAAAGCTGGCATCAAGCACCGCATCATCGTCGTTTCTGCCTGTTACTCCGGTAGCTGGATCGCACCATTGCAGAATGACAACACCCTGATCATGACGGCAGCCGATGCAACACACACATCCTTTGGCTGCGGCAGCGGCTCTGAGCTGACATTCTTTGGTCGCGCCGTATTCAACGAAGCATTACGCGACACCGGCTCTTTCGAAGAAGCTTTCCAGCATGCATTGCCCATCATCCGCAAACGTGAGCAGCAAGCCGGAAAAACAGATGGCTATTCCAACCCGCAAATCTATATCGGAGACAAAATAAAACCCGTGCTGCAAGCCTTGCAACACGGGCATTAAACAGGCAAACCTGAGATTATGTGGAAGGCGGCGAATGGTCGACGGGTGAGGTCTTGGATGTGCGCTTGCTCCATAGCCACATCACATAGCCAGAAACCCCATACACGAGGAATACGGCAAACAGTACCTCGGGCGGGCTATATGAAATCAGCACAAAAGCCAGCACGATCAGCAAAATGACAACAAAAGGCACACTGCGACGCAGATTGATATCCTTGCCACTGTAATAGCGCAGGTCACTCACCATGGACAGCCCGGCAAACAGCGTGATGGCCCATGCCACCCACTGCATCTTCACCGCATCGAAAAACACCTCGGTGCCGCTCACTTGATTTTCATACGACACCCATACCAAGCCTGCCAGCAAAGCCGCTGCTGCGGGGCTAGGCAAGCCCTGGAAGTAACGCTTATCGCTTTCATCCAGCTTGGTATTGAAGCGTGCCAGGCGTAAAGCCGCCCCAGCACAATAAATGAAGGCTGCAATCCAGCCCAACTTGCCTAGCGGCTTGAGCGCCCAGACATACATTACCAAGGCGGGAGCGACGCCAAACGAGACCATGTCAGACAAGCTATCGTATTCAGCGCCAAACGCACTCTGCGTATTGGTCATGCGTGCCACGCGACCATCTAGACCATCAAGTACCATGGCAATAAAAATCGCCACGGCAGAATGCTCAAAATTGCCATTCATTGCCTGCACGATGGCGTAAAACCCCGCGAACAAGGCCGCACTGGTGAACAGATTGGGCAACAGGTAAATACTGCGCTCACGCAAGCCTGATTCCATGAACGAACCACGGCGGCGCGGGCGGTTGGGAAGATCAGCCATTCCTAGAGTGTCCTCGATATATAGAGCTGGCAGGATATCTGCCAGCAAAGTCCGCACAGTATAACAAAGCGCGCAGGTTGCACTCCATGCCACCCCTCAGTCCATGATAGTATCGCGACTTGTATTTTGGTTAAGCATCATGGAATTTACCCTTATCAAGCAAGACGGTGCCGCACGCCGTGGCACCGTCAGCCTCGCCCACGGTGATGTACAAACACCGGCCTTCATGCCGGTCGGCACTTATGGCTCAGTCAAATCACTGTCCCCTGTAGAAGTCAGGGAAACCGGCGCTCATATCTTGCTCGGCAACACCTTCCACTTATGGTTACGCCCAGGGCTGGAAGTGATTGGCGAATTCGGCGGCCTGCATCAATTCATGGGCTGGGATGGTCCCATCCTAACCGACTCCGGCGGCTTCCAGGTCTGGAGCCTGGGCGACCTACGCAAGATCACCGAAGAAGGCGTGCGTTTCCGCTCACCAATTAATGGTGATAGCTGTTTCCTGACGCCAGAAGAGTCGATGCGCATCCAAAAAGTGCTTAACTCGGACATCGTCATGATCTTCGATGAATGCACCCCTTATCCTGCCACGCATATTGAGGCTCGCGACTCCATGCGCCTCAGCTTACGCTGGGCCGCTCGCAGCAAGGCCGCGCACCAGGGCAACCCCAATGCGTTATTCGGCATTATCCAGGGCGGCATGTACGAAGACCTACGCGATGAATCGCTGGCCGGGCTCACCGATATTGGCTTTGATGGCTACGCGATTGGTGGGCTTTCCGTGGGGGAGCCGAAAGAAGACATGCTGCGCATTCTCGACCATACCACCCCCAAGATGCCACAAGACAAGCCGCGCTACCTCATGGGCGTAGGCACGCCGGAAGATCTGGTGGCTGCGGTATCGCATGGCGTGGATATGTTCGACTGCGTGATGCCAACGCGTAACGCCCGCAATGGCTGGCTGTTTACGCGCTACGGCGACATCAAGCTGAAAAATGCGCGCCATCGCAAGGATACCCGCCCGCTGGATGCAGACTGTAGCTGCTACACCTGCCGCAATTTCAGTCGCGCCTACCTGCACCACCTGCATCGCACCGGTGAGATCCTCGGCGCCCGCCTCAACACCATCCACAACCTGCACTATTACCAGGAACTGATGGCAGGCATGCGCGAGGCGATTGAGCAGGGACGATTCGCTGCATTTGTCACCCAGTTCCGGCAAGATAGGCAAACACTGCAGCAAGCTGCATAATCCAGTGCAAGTGTCACATTATGTTACAATTTTCGGCTAATATTTTGCGCTTCAAGTATTTCACCCTTAGATAGAAGAAAGGTTTACCCGTGTTAATTGCCTCTGCGTACGCTGCTGATGCAGCTCAGGCCACTCCAGACTGGACTAGCTTCCTGCCCTTGATCGTCATTTTCGTGCTGTTCTGGTTCATGCTGATCCGCCCGCAAATGAAGCAAGCCAAGGAGCAACGCAAACTGATCGAAGCCCTGCAAAAGGGTGACGAAGTCACCACCAGCTCCGGTATTGTTGGCCGTATTACCAAGGTAGGCGAAGGCTATGTCAGCCTGGAAATTGCACCAGAAACTGTCATTACCGTGCAAAAGCACACTGTGCAAACTTTGCTGCCCAAAGGCACGATCAAGGCACTGTAAGCTGCTTACCCTGACTTGAATCACGATCTTTAACATCACTGAAACACTGAAATGCGAGCTGCTTCATGAACCGCTACCCTTTATGGAAGTACCTTATGGTACTGGCTGTCGTCCTGGTGGGCCTGCTTTACGCTGCCCCCAATCTGTTTGGCGAATCTCCGGCTGTGCAAATTACTGCCGCCAAAGCCAATACCAAGGTGGATTCGGCCTTGCTGGAAAGTACGGAAAACATCCTCAAGCAGGAAAATATTCCGTTTGAAGCCCTGTTCCTTGATGCCACTGGCGTCAAGGTGCGCTTCCCTAGCACTGATGTCCAGCTACACGCCAAGGATGCACTGCAAGCACGCTTGGGCAAGGACTACGTCATTGCACTCAACCTGCTTTCGCGCTCCCCTGAGTGGCTGCGTAGCATAGGGGCTCGCCCGATGTACCTGGGCCTGGATTTGCGCGGTGGCGTGCACTTCCTGCTTCAGGTTGACATGAAGGCGGCACTGGATCAGGCAGCAGAGCGCTATGTCGGCGACTTCCGCAGTGCACTGCGTACTGCCCGCCTCAACTACCTCGGTGTTTCCCGTGATGGACAAGCCGTCAATATCCGATTCAAGGACTTGGCCGAACTCAACAAGGGTCAACGTACCCTGGAAAAAGAATACCCGGACCTCACCTTCCGCACCTCCGATCGCGGCGAAGATAGAGTACTGACTGCAGTATTGAGCGAACCCGCGAAAAAACGCATTCAGGAATTTGCCATCAAGCAGAATATCCAGACCCTGCACAACCGAATCAACGAACTAGGTGTTGCCGAGCCTGTGATCCAGCAACAAGGCCTGGATCGCGTTGTCGTGCAATTACCTGGTGTGCAGGACACTGCCAAGGCCAAGGAAATCCTGGGCCGTACTGCCACCCTGGAAATCCGCATGGTGGATGAAGACAAGAGCAATGCCATCAGCCTGGAAAATGCGTCCAAGGGCCAAGTGCCATTTGGGACCGAGTTCTTTACTGACCGTAACGGCATTCCCATGCTGGTCAAAAAGAATGTCATCCTGACCGGTGACTACATCACCGATGCTGGCCCCGGCATGGATTCTCAAGGTGGCGGCGCAGTCGTGCATGTCACACTTGACGGGCGTGGCGCGCGTATCTTCAAGCAAGCCACCCGTGAAAACGTCGGCAAGCGCATGGCTATCCTGCTGATTGAGAAAGGCCAGGCAGAAGTCATTACCGCCCCCGTCATCCGCGAGGAAATCGGCGGTGGTCGCGTACAAATCTCTGGCATGGCCAATACGCAAGAAGCCACCGACGTCGCTCTGCTGCTGCGTGCTGGTGCATTGGCGGCCCCCATGGAAATCATTGAAGAGCGCACCGTGGGCCCAAGCATGGGCGAGGCCAATATTGAGCGCGGCATGCACTCCACCTTGTGGGGCTTTGTTGCCATCTCCGCCTTCATGATCGTCTATTACATGCTGTTCGGCAGCGTTTCCGTGCTCGCACTGAGTATCAACCTGCTGCTGCTGGTTGCCCTGCTCTCCATGCTACAAGCGACCCTGACATTGCCGGGTATCGCAGCGGTTGCACTGACCCTGGGTATGGCGATTGACGCCAACGTGTTGATCAATGAACGTATACGCGAGGAGCTGCGTAACGGCAACACGCCGCAAGCCTCTATCCATGCGGGTTATGACCGTGCGTTTGGCACCATTCTTGATGCCAACGTCACTACCATGATCGCTGGTTTGGCGCTGTTCATGTTCGGCACCGGGCCAGTGAAGGGCTTTGCCGTTGTTCACGTATTGGGCATCCTGACCTCCATGTTCTCGGCAGTGCTGGTTTCTCGTGCAGTGATCAACCTGATCTATGGCTATCGTCGCAAGATCAGCAAGCTGTCCATAGGTTAACCGTCGATCAACAGGTCATACACTAGAGTAAATATCATGGAATTTTTCAGAATCAAAAAAGATATACCGTTCATGAGCTATGGTCGTCTCACGACGACTATTTCGCTCCTGACCTTCCTGTTGTCGGTATTCTTCCTAGCTACCAGAGGCTTGCACCTGGGTGTAGATTTCACTGGCGGCACAATGATGGAAGTCAGCTATCCGCAAGCCGCAAACCTCGAAAGCATCCGTAAGGCCGTCGATGAAATCGGCCTCAAGGATGCTACCGTGCAGAACTTCGGCACCAGCCAAGATGTACTGATCCGCCTGCCGGTCAAGCCTGGTTTGTCCACCGCGCAGCTTTCCGAAAAAGTACTGACCGCACTGTCTGCCGACAATGCCGAGGTGAAGCTGCACCGCGTCGAGTTTGTCGGCCCGCAGGTTGGCCAGGAGCTTTATGACAAGGGCGCACTGGCGATGCTGTTCGTCTGTGTCGGCATCATGGCTTATCTCGCCATGCGTTTTGAATGGCGCTTTGCCGTAGCTGCTGTCATCGCCAATATGCACGACGTCATCATCATTCTCGGTTTCTTTGCTTTCTTCCAGTGGGAGTTCAATCTCACGGTATTGGCAGCGGTGCTTGCGGTACTAGGTTACTCAGTGAACGAATCCGTAGTGGTATTTGACCGGGTGCGCGAAAACTTCCGCAAAATGCGCAAGGCCAGCGTACCGGACGTGATCAACAACGCGATCACCCGCACTATGTCACGTACTATCATCACCCACTTCTCTACCGAACTGATGGTATTGTCCATGCTGTTTTTCGGTGGCGAGGTATTGCACAACTTCGCCCTGGCGCTGACTATCGGCATCCTGTTCGGTATCTACTCCTCCGTCCTGGTAGCCAGCCCGATCGCCATGTACTTGGGCGTATCACGTGAAAACCTGATCGGTAGTAGCGAGAAGAAACCCGAGGCAGAAGAAGCCTTACCTTGACAAAGTCGGCGCTTCGCGCCGACACTAGCGGTATCTCATTCACCGATTGATACCGTTGGACAGTTCCTTACTATGGCAGCTGGGCATTCTTGCCCTGCTGCTATTCGCTTCAGCTTTTTTCTCCATGGCCGAAACCAGCTTGTTGATGCTCAACCGGCACCGGCTCACCATCCTCGCTAAAGAAGGTCTGCGTAGCGCTGAATTTGCCACCCGGCTCCTCAATGAGCGCGAGCAGTTTCTCGGTGCCATCCTGTTAGGCAACACCTTGGCCAATGCCGCAGCCGCGACACTCGCAGCCTTTATCAGCATTCGCCTGTTCAATCTGGGTGAGCTGCTGATGCCAGTCTCTACCGTACTCATCACTTTTGCCATCCTGGTGTTCAGCGAAATCACGCCAAAAGTGATTGCTGCACGCCATGCGGAGCCATTGGCTCTCTCGTTCAGCTATGTCTTGTTACCCTTGGTCAAGATCGGCTACCCCCTGATCTGGCTTGCCAATCTCTGTGCCAACAGCCTGTTACGTCTGCTGGGCATGAAAGTCAGCTTTACCCAGAATAACCATACCACCAGCATTGAAGAACTACGCAGCATTTTCAGCGAAACCACCAGCCCGATTCCGCAGAAGCATCGCGAAGTATTGCTCAACCTATTGGAGCTGGAGCAAACCACTGTTGATGAGATCATGACTGTGCACACGCAACTGGAGATCATCGATATTGAAGCACCAATGGAAGACATATTGGCTCAAGTCACTGCAAGCCAGCATTCGCGCCTGCCCCTACGCAAGGGGCCAAACGAGGAAATCATCGGCATGCTGCGCATACGTGCCATCATGAATGCCTTGCGGACACAAAGCCTCAGCCAGCACTTGCTGACACAGCATATGGAAGCCCCTTACTTCATTCCCTCCGGCACCCCGGTCTATACCCAAATGCAGGAGTTCAAGCAATGCCAGCAACGCATTGCTCTAGTTGTCGATGAATACGGCGAACTCAAAGGCTTAGTGACCCTCGAAGACATCATCAAGGCAATTATTGGTGACTTCACTCATGAATCTTCAGAACAACGGCTCACTTATCGCAAGGAAGACAAAGGCAGCTGGCTAGTCGATGCCAGCAACAGCCTGCGCGACATCAACAATAAATTGGGGATTAGCCTGCCACTGGATGGCCCGCGCACCTTGAATGGGCTGATTGTGGAGCATTTCGAGGATATTCCCGAGCCTGGTATCGGATTAAAAATTGGCGATTACAAACTGGAAATCCTTAAAACCCAGGATCGCACGGTAAAAACTGTCAGAATTCATCCGTAATTAATACAGTATGGCAAATATCTTGCATACATAAACATGGCATCAGTAATAACCCTACTCATTTCAGACTTGAAAATTTCTGCATTCGGCTCAAAATAGATCAAACGTATGGCTAGCATCAAACATCAGGACAACATCGTCGAGAAAACGGGCAAGGCCAATATCAAGCCGCCCTCGATGTACAAAGTCATTCTGCTGAATGATGACTACACGCCCATGGAATTCGTGGTGGATGTCATGCAACGCTTTTTCCAGAAAAACCGTGAACAAGCAACGCAAATCATGCTCCAAGTACATACCGAGGGCGCTGGCGTATGTGGTGTGTATCCACACGGCATCGCCGAGACCAAGGTCAACCAAGTCATTAGTTATGCCCGTGAGCACCAGCACCCGCTGCAATGCACCATGGAAGAAGCCTGAAGAAAGCTGAGGAAGCTTAAATGATTGCGCAAGAACTTGAAGTATCCCTACACATGGCATTCATGGATGCCCGGCAGAAGCGCCACGAGCTTATCACCGTGGAACACCTGTTGCTGGCCATGATAGACAACCCAACTGCTGCGGACGTATTGCGTTCATGCGGGGCCAATCTTGATAACTTGCGCAGCGAGCTCAATAACTATATTGAAGAGCACACCCCCACCGTCGAAGGCAACGAGGAAGTTGATACGCAACCGACCTTGGGCTTCCAGCGTGTGATACAGCGTGCGATCCTGCATGTGCAATCGTCCGGCAAGAAAGAAGTCACCGGGGCCAACGTCCTGGTCGCCATTTATGGCGAAAAGGACTCGCATGCCGTGTTCTTCCTGCACCAACAAGGTGTCACCCGCCTGGATGTCGTCAACTACATCTCCCACGGCGTGGCCAAGGTCGCCGATGGCAGCAATGCCAAGCGCCCTGAAACAGAACAGGAAGCCGAAACCGAGGCATCCCCATCAAGCGCACTGGAAAGCTATACACAAAACCTCAACCAGCAAGTATTGGCAGGCAAGATAGACCCGCTGATCGGGCGCGCCCAGGAGCTGGAACGTGTGATCCAGACTTTGTGCCGCCGTCGCAAAAACAACCCACTGCTGGTAGGTGAAGCTGGTGTGGGCAAAACCGCTATTGCCGAAGGCCTGGCACGTCGTATCGTCGAAGGTAATGTACCCGAAGTACTGGAAAACGCAGTGATTTATTCCCTAGATATGGGAGCCTTACTGGCTGGTACAAAATACCGCGGTGACTTTGAGCAACGCCTCAAGGCCGTGATGAAAAAACTGGCAGACCAGCCTGATGCCATTTTGTTCATCGACGAAATCCATACCTTGATAGGGGCCGGGGCTGCTAGCGGCGGTACGCTGGACGCCTCCAACTTGTTGAAGCCGGCACTCTCCAATGGATCGCTCAAATGCATAGGTGCGACCACTTATCAGGAATTCCGCGGTATTTTCGAGAAAGACCATGCCCTATCCCGCCGCTTCCAGAAAGTGGACGTGATTGAGCCCAGCGTTTCGGAAACCGTAGAGATTCTCAAGGGTCTCAAGTCGCGCTTCGAGAAGCACCATAGCGTCAAGTACACTGCATCAGCGCTGAATACCGCTGCTGAGCTATCCGCGCGCTACATCAACGACCGCCACCTGCCCGACAAGGCAATTGATGTCATTGACGAAGCGGGTGCAGCGCAGCGCATTCTGCCGAAATCCAAGCAAAAGAAAGTCATCGGCAATAAAGAGATTGAAGACATCATCGCCAAGGTAGCGCGCATTCCGCCCAAGAACATCTCCAGCGATGACCGCAATGCGTTGAAAACGCTGGAGCGTGACCTCAAGGCCACTGTGTTTGGCCAGGACAAAGCAATTGAAGCCTTATCTGCCGCAATCAAGATGGCACGCAGCGGCCTGGGCAGCTTGAATAAGCCAATTGGCTCCTTCCTGTTCTCCGGCCCTACCGGGGTTGGCAAAACCGAAGTTGCCAAGCAACTCGCTTACACCCTGGGTGTGGAACTGATCCGCTTCGACATGTCGGAATACATGGAGCGCCATGCTGTGTCACGCCTGATCGGCGCGCCTCCGGGCTACGTTGGTTTCGAGCAGGGTGGTTTGCTCACGGAAGCTATCAACAAGACGCCTTATTGCGTGTTGCTGCTGGATGAAATCGAGAAGGCACATCCTGATATCTTCAACATCCTGTTGCAGGTGATGGATCACGGCACGCTGACCGACAACAATGGTCGCAAGGCTGATTTCCGCAACGTCACCATCATCATGACCACCAATGCAGGTGCAGAAGCGATCAGCAAAACCAGTATCGGCTTCACTCTGGGCAGTAACTCTGGTGACGAGATGGGCGACATCAAGCGCCTGTTCAGCCCAGAGTTCCGTAACCGCCTGGATGCTATCGTCTCGTTTGCACCGCTGTCGGAAGATATCATCATGCGCGTGGTCGACAAATTCCTCATGCAGTTGGAAGATCAACTACACGAAAAGAAAGTCGACGCAACCTTCAGCGATGCCCTCAAGGCGTACCTAGGCAAGAAGGGCTTTGATCCATTGATGGGTGCGCGTCCGATGTCACGCCTGATTCAGGACACAATCCGCCGCGCCTTAGCTGATGAACTGCTCTTCGGCAAACTCGCCAATGGTGGCCATGTGCATGTCGATATTGACCAGGCTGACAATATCAAGCTGGACTTTGGCAACGCCGGTATCTCGAAAGACAAACCTGCGCTGGAAGCTGATGTCGCGGGTTAATCGATCCATATCAGCCAATAAAAACGCCGCTAAATGCGGCGTTTTTATTGGCTGCTAATCGACATAAGTTGGGTATTTCTGCATGATGGCGCTAAAGCGCTCGCTCGCCAGCCAAGCCTGCAACCAGGCCTTTACCCTATGATAAGACGTAGCCTCAAACCAAGCCTGATCCACCATGGAGAATTGCCTCACAAAAGGAAATATGGCGACGTCAGCCAGGTTTGTTTGATCAGAGAGCAGATATATATGCTGATGCAAGCGCGCCTCTAGTTGCTTCAGGAACTCTTCGCCCTGCGCACGATATATCTCGGGGGGCTGCTCAGGGAAACGTATCGCGTATTTATATTGATCAAGCGCCCGCTTGAATGGGCCATCATTCTCCGTAATCAAGCTTTCTGCTTGAGCTTGATGTGCCTGACTATCAAGCCAATCTTCCGGATCATGCTGTTGCAGTGCCCAGCGCATAATGTCCAGGCTTTCATCAATCACTGAACCATCCGGCAATACCAGCACAGGTACAGTGCCCTTGGGCGACACCTGCAACATATGCGCAGGCTTGTCCTTGAGGACTATTTCACGGATTTCTACAGGGATGCCAGCGTAATGCAGTGCCATGCGGGCACGCATGGCATATGGACAACGCCGGTAGGAATAGAGCACAGGCAACACCGCCATCACCCCAGCGTGCGGCAAACCTCATCCACCAGCACTGGGCCACGATAAACCAGACCACTGTATACCTGCACCAAGCTCGCACCTGCCGCCATCTTTTGCTCTGCATCATCACCACTCAGAATGCCCCCCACCCCAATGATAGGAAGCTCACCTGCCAGATGAGTGGATAAGGCTTTGATGACAGAGGTAGAGCGATCACGCACCGGTGCGCCAGACAAGCCACCAGCTTCCTCGGCATGCGGCAAACCCTGTACCGCATCGCGCGCTAGCGTAGTATTCGTGGCAATCACGCCATCAAAACGATACTCCCTCAACAAGCTGGCAATATCGGCGATTTGCGTGTCATCCAGGTCTGGCGCTATCTTGAGCGCAATCGGCACATATTTGCCATGTTGGTCAGCCAGCGCTTGCTGCTCAAGCTTCAAGGCATGCAGCAATTGGCCCAAGGCTTCCTTCTCCTGCAAGGCACGCAGGTTCTTGGTATTGGGAGAGGAAATGTTGACAGTGACATAGTGCGCTTGCGCATAGACCTTGCGCAGACAATGCAGGTAATCATCCACAGCCCGCTCGTTGGGGGTATCAAAGTTCTTGCCGATATTGATACCCAGCACACCCTTGTATTTTGCCGCAGCGACATTGCGCAACAAAGCGTCGACACCTAGATTATTGAAACCAAAACGGTTGATCACCCCTTGCACTTCAGGCAGGCGGAACATACGCGGCTTGGGATTACCCGGCTGTGGGCGCGGCGTAATGGTGCCGATCTCGATAAAACCAAATCCGAGAGCAGCCAGTGCATCAATATAGGCACCATTCTTATCCAGCCCTGCCGCCAGCCCAACAGGATTCGGGAAGTCGATTCCCATCACTCGGCGTGGCTTGCACTTGGCAGGCCGGGGGTAAAGATTAAGCAAGCCTGAACGCTCCAGGCGTTTCAGGTTTTTCAGGGTAAAATCATGGGCGCGTTCCGCATCTAGACGGAACAGCCAAGGTTGGGCGATGGAATAAAGCATGTGTGGATTTTACCGGAAAACCCCCACATGCTCACGGCCTATGCAACCGATAATGCCGTACAGATCAATACAAGGGCTGCCCAGATAAAGCCTACGGTAGTAATGATAAAGCTCAGGCCAGTATAAATCTTGACCCACAATGCCTGCCAGAAATCAGGCTTGAATGCCGCAATCACGAATACGCCAGGATTGGTAAAACCACCAATCGCAATCAACCAACAGGCCAAGACTGGGATTTCCGCACCTACCGCCTTGGCTGCTGCATAAATGGCCAGGCAATACAGCGACATCAAGACAAAATCAATATGCGCCTTGATCAGCACCCCATAATCCTTCACCAAGCCACCATCAACGCCCGGCACAACGAACCAGCGTGCAAAAGTACCCAGCCACGCCATGCTTAATACTGCAACGATCATCCCGCCAGCGGCTACTAACAACACTTCCATGACTTTCTCCTCTTTTTCATTTTTAATATACACATCAGTAAATATATTCAACTACTACTCTTCAAATACTGCACAATCTCGTCACAACGATGCTCATCAACCTGGTGCCAAACCTTGCCTTTCTCCAACCACCTGACATTTGGGCCTTTCTGGCAATAAAGCAGGCAGTTAATCGGCTCCACAGTAGAATCTGCACCTGAATCAATCACTAGCTGTTGCAAGTAATGCAGTAATAGCACACTGCCTTTTGCGCCGCAGCTTTCACCCGGACCGTGCCTATGCATGACACACACTTGTAATTTATTCATGCAATTTAATATACAGATCTGTATATTAAATATCAATACCTATATTGATTGCTCATCCCTTACTGGAAATAACAGGCAATAAAAAAGGCACCCTCAGGTGCCTTTTGTGCAATACCACTCGCTTATGTATCTAACAGTCGAGCACCAACACTTGCTCCGAGAGCCTCACCATGCGCTCCACGGACGTCACCCAGACAATGCCATCACCGACATGGCCAGTATGCCCGACCTCGACCAGCACCTGCAGGATGCCCTCGACCAATTCATCGGGGCAAACCATTTCAATACGCACTTTGGGACTGTAGTCGGTCAACTCTTCACGAATGCCCAAGGTCGGGCGTGCCACATGATGGCCACACCCTTCTACCTTGCTCACCGTCATTCCCGGGAAGCCCTTGATATTGCGTAACCCAGAGCGGATTTTAGGCAGGCGCTGCGGCGGGATAATTGCTTTAATCTCTTTCATTGCTCAGCTCCTTATCATCATGCTTCTACACGCTGCTCTTCAAATTTACGATATAGCGTCGGCACCACCACCAATGTCAGCAAGGTGGATGTAATCAAGCCGCCAATCACTACGATAGCCAACGGACGCTGAATTTCCGAACCTGGCCCCGTTGCAAACAGGAAAGGCACCAAGGCCAACATCGCCACGGTTGCCGTCATCATCACAGGGCGGAAACGCTGTGTACAGCCTTTGAAGATGGCTTCACTCTGGCTTAGCCCTTCATCCCGCAGGCTGCGGATATAAGACACCAACACCACACCATTCAAGACCGCAATCCCCCACAATGCAATAAACCCCACTGAGGCAGGCACTGAGAGATATTCACCTGTCAGGAATAGGGCGATGATGCCGCCAATCGACGCGAATGGTAGCACCATGATGATCATGGTGGCATAGCGCACTGAATTGAACAGCAGGAACAGCAAGAAGAAAATCGCCCCGACGGTGACAGGAATAATCACCATCAAATGCCCCATTGCACGCTCCATGTTCTGGAACTGGCCGCCAAACTCGAGATAATAGCCATCAGGCAGCTTGAGCTTCTGATTCAGCACCTGCTGCAGCTCGGCAACAAAACCACCGAGATCTCTATCCTTGACGTTGATGCCAACCACCACGCGGCGCTTGGCCAGCTCACGACTGATTTGTGCCGGGCCATCGCGAACCTCAATTTTCGCGAGGTCACGCAAGGCCACTCGCGAACCATTGGGCGAAGTGATCAAGATATTGCTAATGGCCTCGATATTATTGCGGAAACCAGCAGGGAAGCGTACCGCAGCACTGTAGCGTCGCTGGCCCTCGTAGATTTCGGTAGCAATCTTGCCGCCAATCGCCGTCTCGATCACATCATGCACATCAGCTGCATTAATACCATGACGCGCTATGGCATGCCGATCCACCGTGATATTGAGATATTGCTGACCAGAAACCTTCTCGACCTTGATCTCGGTGGCACCACGCACCCCACCAGCAATGCGTGAAATCTCATCGGCCTTGGCCTTGAGCAAGACCATGTCCTCCCCAAATATCTTGACCGCAACATCGGCACGCACTCCGGTCAATAGCTCATCCACGCGGTCAGAAATCGGCTGCGCCATGACGATCTGCACGCCAGGCAGGGACTCCTCCAGCACAGTACGCATTTTTTCTGCAATGTCGTCCTGAGTCCAGCCATCAGGCCATTCATCGCGTGGCTTCAGGCTAATAATGGGCGTGGATTCGTTCTGCGCCTGTGGGTCAGCAGGACTCTCACCACGGCCCACGCCGGAAACGGCAGATTTCACACCCGGCACTTTTTCCATGATCAGGCGCATGGCATCGTTTTCCATCTTGATCGATTCCTCGAGCGAGATGTTGGGTACGCGATTGATGCCCGGCACGATTGAGCCTTCCTTCATTTCAGGGATAAAGGAAGTCCCGAGGAAAGGTACCAGCAAGATCGTGACGATAAACAAGGCCGTTGCCGCAAAGATGGTGGTCTTGTCGTGATTCAACGCCCAATCCAGCATCCTCAGGTAAGGACGCTTGATCACCTGGATAAACTTGGTGTCCTCACCGCTCCCGCCCTTGAGAATGTAAGAGCACAAGACCGGAGACAAGGTCAGGGAAATCACCAGTGAAATAAACAAGGCAATGGCAATTGTCATGGCAAGAGGAGCGAACATCTTGCCCTCCATGCCCTGCAAGGTCATCAAGGGCAGGAACACCAAGATAATGACGCCGACCCCGAACAGCACCGGCGTACCTACCTCAGCAGCAGCTTCCAGCACGACACGAATCTTGCTCTCACCTGGACGGTGTCCAAGATGGTGAAATGCATTCTCAACCACCACCACTGAACCATCTACCATCAGACCAATCGCAATGGCCAGGCCGCCCAGCGACATCAAGTTGGCCGAAATGCCGTAATGGTTCATGGCCATGAAAGTAATCAGGGGCGTGAGAATGAGCGTAGACACCACAATCAGGCTGGAGCGCACATCGCCGAGGAACAGGAACAGGATGATGATGACGAGAATAATGCCCTCGATCAGCACCTTGGTCACCGTATGCAAGGCCGCATCCACCAGCTCGCTGCGATCGTAGTAAGGCACGATCTGCAAGCCGCCGGGCAACATGCCTTGCTCGTTAATTTCCTTGACCCTGGCCTTGACGCGACTCACCACTTCCTTGGCATTACCGCCACGCATCATGATGACAATACCGCCGACAGACTCGGTATAACCATTCTTGACTACCGCACCATCGCGCACCTCATGGCCGATCTGTACATCGGCCACATCGCGGATGTATACCGGTACGCCATTCTGCTCTTTAAGCACGATATTGCGGATATCGTCGAGATTCTCAATCAAGCCCACGCCGCGGATTAAGTATTGCTCGGCATAATGCGGCAACACCCCGCCGCCACTATTGGCATTATTGCGTGCCAATGCCATATAGACATCTTGCAGCTTGAGGCCATAGTGGCTCATGCGATCTGGATTAACCAGCGCCTGGTACTGCTTGACATAGCCGCCCTGGGAGTTGATCTCGGCAATGCCAGGTATCCCACGCAACAAGGGGCGCACCACCCAATCCTGGATAGAACGACGTTCGGTCAACTCCTCCTGCGACAATGATTTGTTACCGTCAGAGGGCTTCTCCAAGGTAAATTGATACACCTCGCCCAGGCCAGTCGCTACCGGCCCAAGGATGGGCGTCACACCTTCCGGCATGCGGTCCATCACCTCCATCAGGCGCTCCATCACCAGCTGGCGGGCAAAATAGACATCAGTCTTGTCGGTGAATACCAGGGTAATCAGCGATAAGCCATTGCGGTTCATCGAACGCATTTCTTCCAAGCCAGGCAAGCCTGTCATGGCGATTTCCAGCGGAACGGCAATAAATCGTTCCACCTCTTCCGGAGAGCGGCCCGTGGCCTGGGTGGCAATCAGCACCTGGACGTTGGTGACATCAGGAAATGCATCGACAGATAATTTTTTCAGGGCAAAGGCCCCGGCAGCCATCAAGGCCAGCGCCACGACCACGACGATCAGGCGCTGCTTGAGGGCTGCTCTAATGAGGGATTCAATCATGGCTTATTCCAGTTCCTTGCGCTTACGCTCATTATTCACATGGAAAGCACCCTCGATAATGATGGTTTCACCTTCTTCCAGGCCAGACACCACAGCCGCCATCTCATTGTACTCATTGCCCAACTCCACCTCTCGTAGGCGGAATTTATTCGGTGCGATCTCGACATAGACATAGTCCTTGTCATTCTCGCGCACCACGGCACGCCTAGGCACGGCCAGCTGTGCCGTCGGCTTGGATTGCACCAGCATGGAAACCAGCATGTCTGGCTTAATCGCCTCATCCTTGTTTTCCAGGTCGGTACGCACCGTCACGGTTCGCGTCAGCGGATTCACCACATCACCAACAAAAATCAGCTTGCCAGTGAACTTGCGGTTGCTCAGCGCCGGAATCTCGATCTCGACATCCTCACCCTCCTGCACCAATTCCACTTGTTGCTCTGGCACCTCGGCCACAGCCCAGACACGCGACAGGTCAGCCACGATGAACAGTTCCTCTGCGGGCTGCACCACCTGGCCCAAGTTGACCTTACGGCTAATCACCGTGCCAGAAAGGCGCGCATCGACATTGCTGTAAGAGCGCAACTGGCCAGAACTGGCGATTTGCGCAATCGACTTCTCCGACATGCCCAACACCTGTAACTGCTCCTTGGCGGTATACAAATCGGCCTTGGCAGCGCTCAACTCGGCTTCACGGCGTTGCAATTCAGCTGCACCAATCACATCAGCCTCCAGCAGTTGGCGCGCACGCTCCACCGCTTTAGTCTGCAACGCGATTTGTTGCGATGCCTTGATATATAGCAACTGGTTCTGTGCAAGCTCGGTGCTGTTCAATGTCGCCAGCACCTCACCCTGCTTGACGTCTTGCCCCAGGATGACATTGATATCAGTAATACGCCCGGTCACGGAAGCGCCAATACGCGCCACACGCTGATCATCCACCTGAATGCTGCCAGGCACGCGCAACACCTCGCGAATATCAGCCTTACCAGCAGGTGCCAGCTTGACCTGGCTTTGTAACAAGGGCGAAAGCTCGACTACATTAGGATCCTGAGGCTCGCTCACGGCCTCATCCGGCGTAGCGGCAGGCTTACAGGCAGCAAGCATCATCGCCAGCACCAATAGGCTACTTTTAGTCAGGATGGAGTGGGATTTCATCAATAAATTGGGGAACATTACGGCTTAACCTCCAGAAGTTCTGTACCGAGCAGGCGCTCTATTTCCAGCATGCTGCTGACATAATCGAATTTTGCGGCAAGGTAATCCTTGCGTACGACGCGGAAAGTGCGCTGGGCATCCATATATTCCAGAATGCCACGCTCGCCATAACGATAGGCGGCTTCTGCCACCTTGAGCACTGACTCAGCCTGGCTCAGCAAGCCGTTCTCGAATGCTGCCAATTGCTGCTGCGCAATCAGGTAACGCTGATAGGCCGCTTCCATATCGCGGCGTAAACCAAGCTCGCGATCATGCAGGCTAGCCTGGGATTGACGCACATCGGCAGAGGCTGCGGCAATTGGCCCTTGGCGCCTATCCCATAATGGCAGTGGGATCGCCACACCAAATCGCATCTGCCTCAAGTCGGGGTCTTCCTCGACGCTAGCCTTGAGGGTCAGGCCAGGATTGCGTAAGCGCTCTTCCAGCTTGAGCTTGGCCTCTGCCGTTTCAGTCTCAGCACGTAGTTGCGAGAGTTGCGGGCTTTGCACCACTTGATCGCGCAGCTTGTCCAGCGATGGCAAGCCATAGCCCATGGGCAATTCGCCCTCCACGTCGTAATCCAAAGGAATGCTGGAACCCAGCAATCCCCGCAGATAAGCCTTGCCCTCACTAATGCGCACCAGGGCTGCCTGATAATCACGCTCTGCCGCCAAGGCCTCGGTATCGGCCTTGATCAGCTCATACCTGGGCGCTTCACCTACCTCCACGCGCAACTTGACCCGCTCGCGGATCTGCTGCAACAAGTTGCGGTCACCTTCGACCAACTTGAGCACTGCCTTACGCTGCAATACATCATAAAAAGCATTCTTGACGCGGGAGCGCAGCTCGATACGGATCAATTCCGTACCAGCATCAGCCACCTTGGTGCCAGACTCCGCGGCAGCAATCCTGGCATCACGCACCCATGGGTAATCCAGTGGCTGTGACAAGCCGACGTTCCAGTTGCGATTGTCTCCTTGTCCGCCAGGCGTCAGGTAACGGCTAGGCCCCATGACCGCTTCCACTTGGGGGTTACTATACGTCGAAGCCGTGGTAACGGCCGCCTGGGCCGCATCGCGTCGTGCAGCCGCAATACCCAACGCAGGGTTATATTGCATCGCCGTATCTATCATCTCTGGTAGCGTATAGGCTGCCGATGCTGGTGCCATATACCCACATACCAGCAAGACGGATATGCGCACAAAAAAAGTACGCAGGCCAACTTGCTGGATCAGCGATGCACCATGGCGGCGCATGCGTGTATCTAGATTTATTTTCATGTCACTCTTGAACCGATTGATCAACTTTTTCTGCAATACGGCACAGCCTGTGGCGAACCTATGCAGAGCGTACTATGTTGCCCGGGGGCAGACCTCGAATACTTTTGGTTACCGGGATTTGATACCGCCTTACGGCAGTTCTTTAGCAAACCCCGGGCCAATTCATACTTCAGGGATAATTACGCGATGATCTCACCTGAAAACACAGTCTTTCCCAATAGGGATAAACCAGCACCAAGGGGGACTTCACGCGTGATCAGGCAATCGGAGGGCGGGTGGTAAGGAAGATATCAGGCTGGCGATAAGTCACTGCCAGAATGGCAAGCTTAAGATCGAAAATAAAAGAAGGGCGCACTAAAGGCATGTGCATGACGAGGATAGGCTCGCTGAGTTCGCGGTCATTATCCATTTCCATCTGCTGCACATGACTGAACATGGGATCGTCATATTCCATTGCGTAGGACTGCTCCGCTTGCTGGGCAAACAAACATAGGCACACAATGACGCTGAGTAACGCAAATAAGCGTTTTGCAAAAGACATGTAGCGATTATAGACCAGAACCGCTACTGCTGAGAACCGGCTTACCTCAGCCTCACTCAGCTACGACGCCAGCTTGTGCCCTGCGCTGTGTCTTCAAGAATAATGCCTTGGGCAGTCAATGTATCGCGAATACGGTCCGCTTCGGCGAAGTTCTTGCCTCGACGCGCCGCCAAGCGCTCTTCAATCAAGCGCTCAATATCTTCCGCGGCCAAACCTGCTCCAGCATCACCCTTGAGGAACTCATCAGAGTCACGCTGCAGTAAACCCAATTGCCCGGCAAGCACCTTGAGCAAACCTGCCTGAGCCAATGAACCGGTACGGTTAGCCTCGTTCGCAAGTTCAAACAGCACGGCAAAAGCTTCTGGCGTATTGAAATCGTCGTCCAGTGCCAGCTTGAAGCGGGCGGCATCAGGCTGCTGCCAGTCGATATCCACTTGAGGAATTTCACGCCCGCGCAAGGCGTTATATAACCTGGTCAACGCCTGCTTCGCATCATTCAAGTGATGGTCGGAATAATTCAGCGGACTGCGGTAGTGCGCACGTAGGATGAAAAAGCGCACCACTTCTGCATCGTACTTGTCGAGTACCTCTCGAATCGTGAAAAAGTTGCCAAGCGACTTTGACATCTTCTCGTCATCTACACGGATAAAACCATTGTGCATCCAGTAATTGACGAAGCTGCACCCATGGGCTCCCTCGCTTTGGGCGATCTCATTTTCATGATGGGGAAACTGCAAATCCTGCCCACCACCATGGATGTCAAAATGCTTGCCCAAGTGGCGCTCGCCCATCGCCGAACATTCGATATGCCAGCCGGGGCGGCCCGCCCCCCACGGAGAATCCCAACTGGGCTCACCTGGTTTGGCAGCCTTCCACAACACAAAATCCATGGGGTCACGCTTGTGTACGTCAACCTCTACACGCTCCCCTGCCCGCAAATCCTCGAGTGACTTGCCTGACAATTGCCCGTAATTGGCAAAACTGGAAACCGCATAATAGACATCACCGTTATCTGCGGCATAGGCATGCTGGCGCTCGATCAAGGTATTGATCATAGTGATCATCTCGTGGATATAGTCTGTCGCCCGCGGCTCCTGGTCGGGACGCCAGACACCCAGCCGTGCTGCATCCTCATTCATCGCATCAATGAAACGACTGGTGAGGGCCGTGATGGTCTCGCCATTCTCATTGGCACGCGCAATGATTTTATCGTCAATATCCGTGATGTTGCGCACGTAGGTCACGTCATAGCCAGAACTACGTAACCAGCGATTCACCATATCAAACACCACCATCACGCGTGCATGCCCCAGGTGACAGTAGTCATAGACAGTCATGCCACAGACATACATGCTGACCTTGCCCGCCACAATTGGGGAAAAAGTCTGTTTCGCACGCGCAAGGGTATTGTAGATTTTCAGCATGGTCTAAATTGCGAGGTAGGCGTTGGTGGAGGGTTCGTTATACAAAAAATTGGAGTGAGCATCATACCTGTTGCGCTGGCAGTAGTGCTGACATGCGCTTATTGATAGAATTGCGCTCATAAATAATCGCTGGAAAGTATAACATATGCCTGTTTCACGCGCGCTGAGCCATAGCCTGTTGCTAGCTGCTCTTCTGCTCTCGCTCAATGGATGGGCATCCACGGAGCTGGATGAAATCAATCAGTTGGCAGAGCAAGGAAAAACCGCGCAAGCGCTGCAGCGCCTGAATGGCTATCTGGGCAAGCAACCCATGGATGCCAAGGCCTTGTTTCTCAAGGGCGTGCTCCTTGCAGAAAGTGACAAGCAAGAAGAAGCGATCAAGGTATTTACCGAATTGACAGAAAAATACCCACAGCTCCCCGCGCCTTACAACAACCTAGCAGTACTTTATGCCTACCAAGGCAATTACGAAAAAGCCAAGGCCTCTCTCGAATCCGCCATCCGCACTCATCCGAGCTATGCTACCGCCCATGAGAACCTGGGCGATATTTATGCTCGCATGGCATCCGAGTCATACAGCCGCGCACTGCAACTGGACACTAATAATAGTCGAGCAAAAAGCAAGCTGGCCCTGATCAAGGACTTGCTCCCTCCACCAGGCGACACGACAACCAAACAGGCCACCAAAGAAACACCAAAACCCACCCTGGCAATCAGCCCGGCACCGGTCAAAGCAGAACCTAAACCCCAGCCTCCTGCACCTACAAAGCCTGTAGAAACCAAACCTGCTCCCGAGCCAACACCAGTGCCCACGCCCGCAAGTGCGAAACCTGCAACCCCTGTCGTCGCCACCGCTCCAGCAACCGTCCCTGAGCAAAAAAAAGCTGATCCGACACAAGCAATTCGCAATGCCGTAGAATCTTGGGCAAAAGCTTGGTCTAACCAGAATGTGGATCAATATCTCGCCAGCTACGCAAAGGATTTCAAGACACCTAACGGTGAAAGCCGTTCAAACTGGGAAGCTACACGCAAAGCGCGTATCAGCAAACCTGCACGCATTGAGGTTAAGCTGAACAATCTCCGCGTCACGCTCGACAATGAGCACTCGGCGCGCGCAGTGTTCCAGCAGTCCTACCAAGCCGATCATTTATCTCAACGCACTGGCAAACAATTGGTATTGGTTCAACAACAAGGTAAATGGCTAATCCAACAGGAACTGACCAACCGATAATCCCACAGCCATGATCAAGCGTTTTATTAAACTCGTCGCTACAGCACTGCTCATATCCAGCAGCCTGCTACCTTGGAATGCCACAGCCGATAGATCCGGCTCGCCCACCAGCAATGTCCTGCCTGCATTTAGCAGTAACCAGGCCGAAAACCTATTGGTGCAAAGCCTGCTCGAAATCAATGAAGGCCAGTTACGCGAAGCCCTGAGTACGATAGACCAACTGCTACAGGCAGTGCCCAATTTCCGCTTAGCTCACTTGGTGCGCGGTGATTTACTCATGGCGTTTGCGCAGCAATCGACCAAGTTTGGCGATTATCAAAACGCCGCAGTCTCAGATTTCCAAGAAGAAGCCAAGGTGCGTATTGAGCGCCACTTATCGGCCGCGCAAGATGGCAAGATTCCCGACGTCCTCTGGCGCATGTCACCAGAGCAACGCTATGCCATTGTGGTGGACACAACAAAGTCACGGCTTTACGTCTACCAGAACCGTGACAACAGTCCCCAGCATGTCGTCGACTACTACATCACCATGGGCAAGAACGGCAGCGAAAAGTTTGTGGAAGGCGACAAACGCACACCGTTGGGCGTCTATATCGCAGGGAAAAAGCTGGATCGCAAGCTGCCTGACTTTTATGGGGAGGCTGCCTATCCCTTGAATTACCCCAACCCATTAGACAAGCAACAGGGCAAGAAAGGCCATGGCATCTGGCTGCATGGCACACCCAAGGATGTCTACAGCCGCCCCCCCAAGGCCAGTGATGGCTGCGTGGTCGTGACCAATCCAGACCTCAAGGCGCTCACCCCGGTATTACAACAAGGCACAACGCCCGTCATCATCAGCAATAACCTGCAATGGATTTCGCCCAGCGAAACCAAGCACCGCCAGCAAGCATTAAACCAAGCAGTGGAGCAATGGCGCCACGACTGGGAAACACAGAACACGGAACGCTATCTCTCCCACTATGCCAAGGACTTTTTCAGTGAGAGTGGCAATCTGGAGAACTGGAGCCAGAACAAGCGCCGCATCCAGGCGTCCAAGGCAAAAGTGCAGATCAGCCTATCCAACATCAGCATGTTCCGTTATCCTAATGGCCCAGCATCCATGGTCCAAGTAAGCTTTGATCAGGATTACAAGAGCGACGCAATCGCCAACCGCATGAAAAAGCAGCAGTACTGGGTGTGGGACAATCAACGCTGGAAAATCATGTATGAGGGTCCCGCATGATGCAGACTTTTGACATTGGAGGACAGCTAATGCGCGCAAACAAACGTGCTTTATTCACCCCATTCCTATATTTTTACATGCTGTGCGCAAGCTTGACCGCACTTGCGGCTGACAATGCGCCACAGCAACTGGAAATTCAGACCAACCAAGGTAGTTTCGTCATTGAGCTATACCCCGACAAGGCACCTAAAACCGTCGCCAATTTTATCCAGTACGTCACCAGCGACTTTTATACTGGCACGACCTTCCACCGCACTGTTGACCGCTTCATGATTCAAGGTGGCGGCCTAACAACGGATATGCGCGAGAAGTCGACTTACTCCCCCATTGAGAATGAATCCAGCAATGGCTTGAAGAATGAATATGGTGCCGTCGCCATGGCACGCGCGTTCAGCCCGCATTCAGCCACTTCGCAGTTCTTCATCAATTTGGCCGACAATAAATTCCTCAACTTCCACAAACCAGAAGCTGCCTATATCGGTTATTGCGTATTCGGTAAGGTCATCAAGGGTATCGACGTAGTGGAACGCATCGGCAAGAGCCCAACAAAGGTAGTAGGCGCTCACCTCAATGTTCCGGTAGAACCCGTGGTGATTGAACGCGTTGCCTTGCTCGACCAACCCATCAATATCGCTGAGCGCATTGACTACAAGAAGGTCAAGACCATCGCGCAGACAGAAGCTCCAACCAAAACCAAAGGAAAGAAACCTTGATTAAGCTACATACCAATTTCGGTGAAATCACCCTGGAACTCGATGAAGAAAAGGCACCGATCACTGCTGCCAATTTCATTGAATATGTAAAAGATGGCTTTTACGACAACACCATCTTCCATCGCGTAATTGATGGATTCATGATCCAGGGCGGTGGCTTTACGGCAGACATGCAGCAAAAGCCAACCAATGCCTCGATCAAGAACGAGGCAAATAACGGCCTGCAGAACAAGACATACACCATTGCCATGGCACGTACACCTGCACCTGACTCTGCCAGCAGCCAGTTTTTCATCAACGTATCAGACAACGATTTCCTCAACTTCACTGCGCCAACTTCCCAAGGCTGGGGCTATGCGGTCTTTGGCAAGGTTGTGGCTGGTACAGAAGTGGTCGACCAAATCAAGAAGGTCAAGACTGGCAGCAAAAATGGTCACCAGGATGTGCCTCTTGAGCCTGTGATCATCGAACGCGCTGAAATCGTTTAAAGCAGCAAACAGCATGGGACCAGCAGGCCAGAAATCAGCGGCATTCAGCCTGTTTATTTCTGACCTGCACCTGTGCTCCTCCAGACCAGCCATCACAGCCCAGTTCCTTGGGTTTCTCCAAGACCAGGCTATTCATGCTGAGGCTCTGTATATCCTGGGGGATTTTTTCGAATATTGGGCAGGTGATGATGACCTTGCACAACATCAACCCATCATCCAAGCACTGCGCATGCTTGCGCATCACGGTACCCGTGTTTACTTCATGCATGGCAATCGTGACTTCCTGATTGGCGAGACATTTGCAGAAGCTGCAGGGCTAACATTACTCGCAGATCCTACCCTGATCACCCTCTACGGCAAACGCGCCTTACTGAGCCATGGCGATGCGCTCTGCACCGACGATGTCGCCTACCAGACCTTCCGTCAGCAAGTGCGTACACCCGCCTGGCAGAACACCTTCCTGCAACAACCGTTGAGTACACGTAAGGCGCAGATCGAAACATTGCGCCAACGCAGTGAACAAGAGAAATCCGGCAAGCAGGAGAGCATCATGGATGTCAATGACCAGGCAGTAGCCAGCTTGTTACGCGAGCATGACTACCCCGAACTATTGATCCACGGGCATACCCACCGCCCTGCTCGACATCCGCTGGAAGTCGATGGGCACAAGATAGATCGCTGGGTATTGGGAGATTGGTATGACCAGGGCAGCTGCCTGGTGGCCGACCTGCAAGGCATCCGCAACCAGCCGTTAGCTTGAATGCGAATCTGGCCAGCTTTATAAGCGATAGCCGGGGATCGCGGTTTCATTCACCTCATCAATCTGCTCCGGCTGCAAATATTGCCGGGCATATTGCAGATAGACTTTCTCGCGAATAAAAATATCAAACAAATCTGGGTCGATATGTTGGTCCAGCTTCATTTCACCCAAGATATGCAAGGACTCTGACAAGGTCTTGGCCTTTTTATAAGGGCGATCACCCGAAGTCAATGCCTCGAAAATATCAGCAATGCACATCAGGCGCGCCGGTATGGAAAGCTGCTCCTTGGTCAATCCGCGCGGGTAACCACGGCCATCCAGCCGCTCATGATGCCCGCCCGCATATTCAGGCACCCGTTGCAATCCCGGTGGGTAAGGCAAGGATTCCAGCATGTCTATCGTCACCACGATATGCTGGTTCACGACTTGGCGCTCTTCTGGCGTCAATGTGCCGGAGGCAATCGTCAAATTATAGACTTCATCCTCAGTCAGGAAGTTGACTCTATTACCCTGCGCATCTTCTAACGGATATTGAGCAATCTGCCGCACGCGATCTTGATCCTCAGTTGGCATGGACTCACAGCCCTCATTCACCTTGCGCAAGAATATTAAGTCATCATCAAGCTGCTGGACCCAGCCAGCATACTTTTGCGCCACGGCATCCAGTACTTGCTCTCGCTTGTCCCGTATCGCCTGTACTTGCTGTTGTAGAAAACGGCATTCGGCCTGTTTTTTCAACAAGGCAAACCTCTGCTCAATCACGCCAATCCGGTCAACAATCGCGGATAGCTTGGTGGGCTTATCCATTAAGGCTTCTGGCGTCGCAATCTTGCCACAATCATGCAGCCAGGCAGCGATTCGCAGCTCATCCAGCTGATTGCCACTCATTTGAAAGTCCTTAAGCGGACCAGCGGAAGCACGATTCACTGCCGCAGCCAGCATCATGGCAAGCTCTGGCACACGCCGACAATGACCACCAGTGTAAGGTGACTTTGCATCAATCGCACCAGCAATCAGGCGAATAAATGCTTCAAACAAGCCTCTCAACCCCTCGATCAATTGCCGGTTAGTCAGCGCAATTGCCGCTTGTGAAGCCAATGACTCCACCAGTTGCTGGTTGGAAGCAGAGAAAGAAACAATGTCGCCAGTCCGCTCATCCTTGGCATTGATCAATTGCAATACCCCGATGATATCTCCATCATGGTTCTTCATCGGCACGGTAAGGAATGAACACGAACGATAGCCTGTGGTCTGATCAAACTGCCGCGTGCCAGAAAAGTCAAAACCTTCCGCCGCGTAAGCATCATCAATATTTACCGTGCAATCGTTAAGCACCGCATAAGCAGCGACCATATGCTGATTGGGCTGACCATCGTCGAGATACAGTGGCAAGGGCGGGAAGGGAATGTCCTTGCCAGTAGTGCCACCCATGGCAATGCCCAGTGAGCTGGTGCGCACGATCTCGAATTGCAAGGTCTTGTCGGGAGTAACGGTATAGAGTGTGCCAGCATCGGCATTAGTCAGCCGCTTGGCGCTCATGACGATCATTTCAAGCAAGCGTTGGTGATCATGCTCAGCAGATAAGGCAATACCTATTGCATTCAGGTCTTCCAGTTGTTTGATCAATGCATTGCGCGCAGTCATCACTCCTCCGCCAAGACCAAAAACGACGCTAGCTACTCCAGTGAAAATAACATGCTGACACCAGCCAACTCAATAATATCGCCATTTTCCAACTGTTGTGCCTGCAATCCAACGGCATGTCCATTCAGTACCGGGCGACCATCCCCCTCCACATGAGAAAGAAAATAACCATGGGGTCGCTTGGTGATGACAGCCACCTGCACCCCGCTACGACCCAACGTTGTCAGGGTTTTCTTGATGACCATTTCACGTCCACCATCCAACAACTTCACCTTGGCCTGGCGCTCTGCCAATGAGTTAACCACCGAGCCCACTGCCTGAAAGGCTGCTACTGATTGATGGGCAGATTGCGGAGCACTTACTTGCTTCGCAGCAGCTTCCGCCATGATTCCCTGGACGAGTGGCATCACCAGCATCGTTTTTTCAAAACCACGCGCTGCCGCCAGATCCTCCTCGCGATATTCAATCTGATGACGGCCTAAACCTATCCTGTCACCATCCTGCAACTGATGCCTGATAATCGACTGTCCATTCACCAAAGTACCATTGGTACTATCATTATCCTCGATATAGAACACGCCATCCTGCTGGACTACAGCAGCATGCTCTCCACTGATCGCAAGGTTCTCCAGCCTGATATCACAATTCGGCCGCCGCCCTATGGTCAAGCGCGACTTATCCAATGGAAACTCTGCCAGAAAATCCCCCTCCAGCATAAGTACCAGTTTTGCCATGACGAAACTCCCTTATAGCCTGATCGACCATCACAGTTGTTTATTACCAGTGAGACTTGGTCAACTGACTTTAATTTGCTTATATGATTGTAAACGTCATCCTTACAAAGACAATACAAGATTACAACTAGAGCATCACACAATGAAACTTTCCTGCATCAGGCAAAAAAATAGCCAGCTAAAAAGCTGGCTATTTGGTTTTGGGCTAGCGAGAATTTATCTGCGTCCACGCTGGAACTCATCCGGGCGAGCTTCAGCCGCCACCTTGTCCAGTACACCGTTGACGTATTTATGCCCATCGGTGCCACCATAAAGCTTGGCCAGCTCCACCCCTTCGTTGATCGCCACACGATAAGGAATCGTCACATCATGAATCAACTCATAGGCAGAAATACAAAGAATGGCATGCTCAATCGGGCTGAGCTCGGAGAGCTGGCGATCTATCAACCCCACCAGGCGAGCATCCAGCTCATTGATATTTTCCGCCACACCTTCAAGCAATTGACGGAAATACTCGTAATCGGCCCGGTCAAAATCAGGGTCATCAGCCAACTCACGGATGATGACAGACACATCCTTCTGGTTCATCAGGCCCAAGTAGATACCTTTTAGCACCAACTCCCGCGATTTACGGCGGCTACGGCCTGCCTTCGGTGGTGCCTTTTTTGCCTCTACAGGCTTGTTGTCGCTGTCACTCATAGTTGCTTGAGCAGATTGATCATTTCAACGACTACATCCGCTGCCTCAGCACCTTTAATCGCCATACGGGCTTCTGCCTGCTCGTCATTTTCAGTCGTCAGGATAGCATTGGCAACCGGGATACCAGTGCTCAACTGCACATCGGAAATACCGCGTGCAGACTCGTTGGATACCACTTCGAAATGGTAAGTCTCACCACGGATAATGGCACCTAAAGCAATCAAGCCATCGAATTGCTCACTATCAGCCATCTGCAACAAAATCGCAGGGGTTTCCAGGGCGCCAGGCACAGTTGCCAAGGTAATATCGTCATCGGCCACGCCCAGCTTCTGCAACTTGTCAACACAAGCCTTGAGCAGACCATCACCGATATTGCTGTTGAACCGTGACAGCACGATGCCGATGCGCAAATCCTTGCCATTCAAATCTACTGCGATTTTTTTCATGATTTCGTCCGAACTAGGCGCAACCACGTGCGCCATTGAAATGAACCAGCCAAGTTGCTGGCGAATCTTGCTATTTTACCACGTTAGGGGAATCAGACAGCAGTTCGGCATGGCGAAAACAATCGACAACATGGTCATTGACCATGCCAACCGCCTGCATAAAGGCATAACAGATGGTAGAACCAACAAACTTGAATCCATGCTTGAGCAAGGTCTTGGACATTTGGTCAGACAGCGCTGTTTTTGCTGGCACCTCTGCCAGGCTCACACGGTGGTTGATCTGCGGCGTACCTTGCACGAATTGCCAGAGAAACGCATCTAGGCTGCCATATTTCGCCTGCACCTCCAATGTGGCCCGGGCGTTACCTATCGCCGCCTGTACCTTGAGGCGATTACGGATGATGCCGGGGTCTGCGAGCAAGGCCTCAACCTTGCTCGCATCATAAGCGGCTATCTTCGCAATATCGAATTGATCAAACACCTCGCGATAATGCGCCCGCTTTTTCAGCACGGTGCTCCAGCTCAGGCCTGCTTGTGCACCTTCCAGAATCAGGAACTCAAAAAGCTGCCTGTCATCATGCACAGGCACGCCCCACTCCGTGTCATGATAAACCACATCCAACTCACCCTTGGCCCAGCCACACCGGCAACGTTCAGTCACAACATTCCCATCAATTAACAATCAATGGAACAAGATAACTGCTTTCTGCAAAGTGTTCCAGATGCCATAGGTAATAGGAATGCCAACCGCAATCCAGACAATCGCTGTCAGTACAGTACTGCTCTTGTGCACCGCCACATGGCTGATCTTTTTCGCTTGCTCGTGGGATACTTTTTTCTCTGCCGCAAGCTGCTCCGCAGTCATGTAGTGTTTTTCTGCTACCGGGCGCACCAGCAAGTTGCATATCAGGCCAAGCAGCAATAGCCCGGCTAGCACATACATGATCATGTTATAGGCATGATCAGGCGCAACGCCTCGGTCAAGCTGATAGTCACGCAAATAATTCACGATCACAGGGCCCAATACACCAGCCGTTGCCCAGGCTGTCAACAGACGCCCATGGATTGCCCCTACATGCTGGGTCCCAAAGATATCCGCAAGATACGCGGGAATTGTGGAAAAACCACCGCCGTACATAGTGAGAATCACGCAGAACAAGCCCGCAAACAAGGCTACGCTTCCCATATTGCCTGCCCAAGGCGACAGCACATACAGCACGAACCCCAGTGCAAAGAAAATAATATAAGTACGCTTACGCCCGAGAAAGTCGGAGCAAGAGGCCCAGCCAATACGCCCCAAGATATTGAAGAAAGATAACAGGCCAGCAAATCCTGCACCAATGGCTGCCACCTGCAACTTCTGATCACCATTTAACTCAGCCAATTTCTGCGGCACATCAATCAATAGCCCCCCAAACACTTCTTGCAACATCGGCGAAGCCATGCCAATCACACCAATCCCAGCGCTGACGTTCAAGCATAACACCCACCACAGCAACCAGAACTGTGGCGTCTTGTGTGCCTGGTTCACATGCACATGATGTAGCGTAATCATCGCCTTGCCCTTGTTTGCAGGTGGCGTCCAACCCTCAGGCTTCCAATCATGGGCAGGTACACGATAACCCAGCGAACCTATCATCATGGCCACGAAATACAGCACCCCCATGGTGGCAAAGGTTTCCCACACACCCACCGACGTCTCGGTAGCAAAGTAGTTCATCAAGGTATTCGCCAATGGCGCGCCAATCATGGCGCCACCGCCAAAACCCATGATGGCCATGCCGGTGGCCATCCCGCGCCGATCCGGGAACCACTTAATCAATGTGGAGACTGGAGAAATATATCCCAGCCCCAGCCCAATGCCGCCAATCACGCCCGAGCCCAGCCACATCATCCATAACTGGTGCGTGTATACGCCAATCGCGGAAATCAGCAGTCCACCACCCCAGCATACGGCAGCCACAGCTCCTGCCTTGCGCGGGCCGGCATGCTCTAGCCAATGACCAAACACCGCCGCAGATGACCCTAAAAAGACAAAAAACAAGGTGTACATCCACCCCAGGTCACTGATTTTCCAATCGCAACTTGTGGTGATTGCCCGCATCCAGAAGCTGACATCCTCGCCACAAGCCAACGGCTCGGAGATACCTAATGCCTTGGACAAAGGCAGCCAGAACACGCTAAAGCCATATGCCATGCCGATGGAAAGATGCACAGCCAGCGCCGCTGGCGGAACCAGCCAACGGTTATAACCCGGCCCTGCGGTGATACGTTCCTTGGAAAAAAAGCCAGCCATGCACACTCCCGAGTTTTATCTGAATTTTTAGAATGAATACGAAATAACAAAGTGAAACATTTTGTTACAAATCATTATACAAGTCGAATAAAACCGCAATCCTAGATGTACTTTAATCACGTTCATCAATCTGTCATATTAGCGTCATATATTGCTCGTCATTCAAACAGTGAGGAAACCCCAATGCCAGCGAATATTCTGGTAGTAGAAGACGAACCAGCCATTCAAGAGTTACTTGCGCTCAACTTGACGCAAGCAGGTCATAACCCTGTCCGTGCATTGAGCGTGGAGCAGGCACAGATGCTGATCCGCGAAACCCTGCCAGACCTGATCTTGCTCGACTGGATGTTGCCCGGCATGAGCGGCATTGAGTTTGCACGCAAGCTCAAGGGCGACGAACTCACGAAATCCATCCCCATCATCATGCTGACGGCACGTGGGGAAGAGGCCGACAAGGTACGCGGCCTGGAAGTAGGCGCGGATGATTACGTCACCAAGCCATTCAGCCCGCGCGAGCTGAATGCCCGCATCAAGGCAGTATTGCGTCGCCGCGCCCCACAAATGACCGATGACCCGCTAGAAGTTGGCGGCTTGCGCCTTGACCCCATGACACATCGTGTTTCCGGCAATGGAAAGACTCTGGAACTGGGGCCAACCGAGTTTCGCTTGTTGCACTATTTGATGTCCAACCCTGAACGCGTGCACTCCCGTACCCAAGTTCTGGATCGCGTATGGGGAGACCGCGTGTTTGTGGAAGATAGAACCGTGGATGTGCACATCCGCCGCCTGCGCCGAGCATTATCAGAATCTGGTCACGAAGAATTCATCCAAACTGTACGTGGTGTTGGCTACCGTTTCTCGGCGCAGTAGCTCATAATAGCAACCGTCTTAAGACAAGAAGCATTTCGTGCAAGATATTCGCTGGAAAGCCCTGTGGCTGGGATTAGCCACTCTATTTACCTGCCTGATCATCTGGGCAGCGACAGATGCCATCACGGCGCTCCTGACATTCAGCGCCATGGTGTTGCTGTATCTCATCAGCCATCTTTACTGGCTGCATCAATTGCTGAAGTGGTTCAGAAAACCTGAACTCAACACCATGCCAGTCGGTGGCGGCATCTGGGAGGATGTGTTTTCTGCCATCTATTATGAAAAACGCCGCAACAATCGCAGCCAGGCGCAAATTAGCTCTGCATTGGATCGCTTCCGCCATGCAGCCAGCGCATTGCCTGATGGTGTGGTGCTACTCAATGGTAACGACCTGATCGAATGGTGCAACCCCACCGCAGAACACCAGCTAGGCCTCTCCATGCGCCAGGATGCCGGACAACCGATTAGCTACCTGGTGCGGCCAATTGATTTCATTCAGTATTTGCAGGCGCAGAATTACTCTGAGCCAATCAAGCTCAAGTCGTGGCGCACTACCGGCGCGACCCTGGAAATCCAGCTCGTCCCATTCGGGGCAAACCAGAAACTGCTGATCTCACGCGACATCAGCCAGATGGAAAAGCTGGAAACCATGCGCCGTGACTTTATTGCCAATGTGTCGCACGAACTACGCACCCCTCTTACTGTGGTAGGTGGTTTCCTGGAAACGTTGACCGACATGGAGGGTGCAGTACCGGAAAGTACGCGTGGCTACTTCGCCATGATGCAGGAGCAGACTGGACGCATGCGTCGCCTGATCGAGGATTTGCTTACGTTATCGCAACTAGAAAATAGCCCAGAAGCCCCGCAGGAAAGCGAGATTGACCTTAGTACCCTGCTGAACATGTTACTGCACGAAGGCACCAGCCTGAGCCAGGGCAAGCACGAGATTTCGCTAGAACCAGTGGAGCCAGGCCTATTAATCAGGGGAGCCACGGAAGAATTGCATAGCGCCTTGGGTAACCTAGTCAGCAACGCCGTGCGCTATACGCCTGCCGGTGGCACCATCAAGTTACACCTATTCCTGCGTGGTACGGACGTCCTGTTCAGCGTACAAGATACGGGTATCGGCATTGAGCAACAGCATATCGACCGCCTCACTGAGCGCTTCTACCGCGTAGATCGTAGCCGCTCGCGCGAGACCGGCGGTACTGGCCTAGGGCTTTCCATTGTCAAACATATCCTGACACGCCACCAAGGGCACTTGGAGATCGAATCAGAGGCTGGCAAGGGCAGCGTCTTTACCGCCGTACTGCCGCAAAGCCGGCTAATCCGCAAGCCTGTGGCACAGCCAACTGCGGCAGCCTAGCATCATCTACTGCGTATTGGTCTGCTGCCAGTTACGCCTATAAACGCGAATATCGGCCCCTTTGATGCGCGCAGCATTGAACAGCTTGCGGGCGCGCATCGAATCCAGCCGGATACCATAAGCCGCATAGACAAAATCTGCCATGGGCACACTGCTCTTGCGGAAAAAAGGCAACTGCGGCGAACTACCGTAAAAACTCTCGACAAAACTCGTGATACCCACCACGCCGTAGCTTCCTTCAGTTAACACCTCTAACCAAGGCCCGCCTGAATCACCCAACGTCGGCATGGGCAAAGCCGGGTCGTAATCCCCCTGCTCAGTCAATCTATTCACGGCAACCAAGGTGTCCAGGGCAGAGACCACACTCGCCTTACTTTCAAATTGCACTTGATAACGCGCGTAAAATACCGGGTCCAGGCTGGCATAGGCAGAAGGTAGAAAGGCTGCGAAACCCTCCGTTGCTTGGTGTACCGCCTTGTTGGCGCAACGCAAGCTGACTGGTAAGGCATCTGCCGCGCCGTAACCATAACCACAAATCAGCAGCACGGATGCAGGCTCATCCAACAGAACAGGCGCAATCGCGACCTGATCATGCAAATCCTTATCGAATACCAGCACTGCCAAGTCATCAATCAGGTTGCCACGCACTTTGTCGAATTCGGGAAAGATGGCTTGCTTAAGACGGGCAGTCTGCAAGACAGAAGAGGCCGCATGGGAAATAGACAACATTGGCAAACCGGCCTTCCCATCCAGGCTAACGTCTCGCAGGCAGTGTGCTGCAGTCAACAATGTCATCGGTGTCCGGCCCACCACTACCGCACTACAATCACTATGGCTCACGCGCCACTCTTGGCGATACTCATGCCAAGTACGATGTTCAAACACCAATTGCACAACGGGCGCCGCATTGATAGCGCTGCCACTCATCAGAGCCATGGCCGGAAACGCCAGCCAAAGCAAGCCCAGACAACATAATCCAGTCACGCCATATGGTTTGCCCATGATGACCTCCCCGACACGTCAAGCTGGTATTTACTTTACTCCTGAAAGAAGACTGAGGGAAAGCATCCAGATCAGCGCGGCGCAAACATGATAATCGCCATGCCAGTAAGCGCCACGCCCACCCCGACAATATCCCAGGTGCTTGGCCTAATGCCATCCACCAGCCACAGCCAAATGAGTGCCACAAAAATATATACACCACCATAAGCCGCATAAACACGCCCCGCCGCAGTAGGGTGCAAACTCAACAACCAGGCAAATACCGCCAAACTTACCGCCGCCGGCAGGAGTAACCAGGCAGAGCCGCCTTTTTTCAACCAGAGGTAAGGTAAGTAACAGCCAATAATTTCTGCCAAGGCGGTGATGATAAATAAAGAAAAAGTTTTTAATACCAACATTGAAGGCACCCGCTATTGATTACATATATGTGAGGATAGAAAAATCCATGCTTGGGATTGTAGATCATGCCAGCCGCATCCATATTGATAAGTAGCGTGGCCTACAGACAAAAAACTACAAATCACACGGTGTTACACCTACATAAAAAACAGACAAAATCACGCCCTGCTGCAATTGACTTTAGTCGAAGATAAAGAACAGAATAGTCAAAAAATGTTAAGGGCAACCTTGATCGAAAGGTCAAGGGCGCAAAGTCACCGGTCTAAGGTAGAAACACGCTTCTACTACGACAGCGGAACCGCCATATTGAGGCTACAGCACTACTGGACTTCATGTTCAGTGCTGCTCGCCAGCGCTCACTATATATTAGTCAGCGTTTGATTAGGCGGTTCAACGCAACGCTCACTTCCCTTAGCAATAAAAACATATTGCATATTGTTTATAGGGGACTCAAGTTTGTTGCGATCTCGTCATGGATTATGTGGCGCATTAGCCATGCTATACGCATGTTTATCCAGCGCGGCTATCGAGCCAATTGACACCTCTGGCCCAGAACAACGCTTGCAACAAGAGCGCCTGCGAGTCTTGCGCCAACAACAAGAAGTCGCGCCAGACGTGCGCCAGCCCAGCGCCCAGTCACCGGCCCTCTTGTCCTATCCTGAAAATGAATCCCCTTGCTTCACTATCCAGCAGATCCATCTGGAAGGTGAGCAGGCAACATTGTTCCAGTTTTCCTTGCAGGATGTACTGCATGGTGAGCACCTTGCCTTGGGCCGTTGCCTGGGTGCACAAGGCATCAATACCATCATGTCGCATGTGCAGAACACCATTGTCGCGCAGGGGTTTGTCACAACCCGTATCCTCGCTGGCCAACAAGACTTAAGCAGCGGTGTGCTCAAACTCACGGTGATTCCCGGCAAAGTACGCCAGATCCGTTTTACAGCAGATTCCAGCCCGCGTATCCGCTACGGCAACGCCTTGCCTATCGCCCCTGGCGACATTCTCAATCTACGCGCTATTGAGCAAGGCCTGGAAAACCTCAAGCGCTCGCCCACATCCGAGGCAGATATCCAGATCGAACCAGCCGATGGCAATGCCCAGCCGGGTGAGAGCGATCTGGTCATCCGCTATCGCCAGGCTTTACCCTTGCGACTCACCTTCAGCGCTGATGACGGAGGGTTTGACAGCACAGGTAAATATCAAGGTGGCATGACACTCTCCGGTGACAATCTGCTGGGCTTGAGCGATTTGTTCTATATCAACCTCAATCAGGATCTTGGCGGTGGCGACCAGGGTAGCCGCGGCTCACGTGGCAAAACCCTGCACTACTCACTTCCTATTGGCCATTGGCTGTTCAGCGCGACGGGCTCCAGTTACAACTATCACCAGGAAGTCGCTGGCCTCAATCAATCCTACCTCTATAGCGGCCGTACCCAGAACGCAGACTTCAAGCTCAGCCGAATGATCTATCGCTCAGCCATTAATAAAACGCAGCTATCCATCGGCAGCTTCTTCCGTAAATCCTTCAACTACGTCGATGATACCGAGGTGGAAGTGCAACGTCGCCGTACCGCGGGGTGGACACTAGGCATTAACCAAAGCTGGTATCTCGGTCAATCGGTACTCGATTACTCCCTGGCCTACCGTCGTGGCACGGGTGCACAACAGGCACTCAAGGCACCAGAGGAAGCCTTTGACGAAGGCACATCGCGCATGGAGGTTGTCACCACAGATATAAGCTTCATGACACCATTTTCCGTACAAGCTCCCTGGGGCAAACAACCCCTGCGCTATGCCGCCAATATCCGCGCGCAATCCAATCACACCCCGCTCACACCGCAAGACCGCTTTGCAATTGGCAACCGCTACACCGTGCGCGGATTTGATGGCCAGCTCACCCTCAGTGCCAACAGGGGCTGGTTCATCCGCAACGACTTTAGCGCCATGCTTGGGCAAAGCGGTCAGGCCCTGTATCTCGGACTGGACTATGGCGAAGTCAGTGGGCCATCCAGCGAGCTTTTGCTGGGCAAGCAACTAGCTGGAACCGTGTTGGGCTTACGCGGCGGCTACAAGGGGTTCAGCTACGACGTATTTCTAGGACAAGCCATCAAGAAACCAGATGGATTCGAGACTGCCAAGAACGCTGCCGGATTCAACCTCAACTGGTCGTTTTAGCCAGCCATACCTCAAAGGGGGAACATCATGAACAAACATCGCTATCGCCTGATATTCAATCGCTCACGTGGCCTGATGATGGCAGTTGCAGAACATGTCTCAGCATGCAGGAACACCCCAAGCACGCTCGCTGGACATGCAGACCCAATCCCCATGCAATGGCTGGCAAACATTTCCACTTTGCGCTTATCCCTGATGTTCATGCTGGGCGCAGCGGTCATCATCGCCACCTCCGCTCGTGCAGACATCATCGCCGACCCAGCAACACCTGCCAGCCAACAACCCGTGATCAGCAACACCGCAAACGGGCTGCCCTTAGTCAATATCCAGACACCCAGCGCCGCCGGGGTCTCGCGTAACACGTATAGCCAATTCGACGTCAATGCCCAGGGCGCCATCCTCAACAACAGTAATACCAATGTGCAAACCCAACTTGGCGGCTGGGTACAAGGCAATCCCTATCTTGCCAACGGCACAGCACGCGTGATCCTCAACGAGGTCAATAGCAGCAACCCCAGTCTGCTGAATGGCTTTATCGAAATCGCGGGTAGTCGCGCCCAGCTTGTCATTGCCAACCCGGCAGGGATCAGTTGCAACGGCTGCGGCTTCATCAACGCCAACCGAGCCACTCTCACCACCGGCACACCGATTATGAACAGTGGCAACCTCATGGGATACCGTGTGGGTGGCGGCAGCATCAGCTTCCTGGGCCAGGGCATGGATGCCAGTCACGCTGACTACACCGATGTCATCACGCGGGCAGTTGAGGTCAATGCAGGCATATGGGCCAATAATCTCAATGTCATGACTGGCAACAATCAGGTCAATGTGGATAGCACTGGTCAGCAAACTTCCATCACACCGATTACACCAACCACTACCATTCATCCAGCATTTGCCGTGGATGTCGCGGCGTTAGGCGGCATGTATGCGGGCAAGATTCATCTGATCGGCACCGAGGCCGGGCTGGGAGTGCGCAATGCAGGCGCCATGGGTGCCAGTGTGGGCGAAGTCATCATCACTCATGATGGGCACATTACTAATCACGGAAGTATCAGCGCCCAAACAACACTGCAAATTCAAGTCAATGGAGCCATTGATAATACGCAAGGCACGCTAGCCGCTAAAGAGTCGTTTTACCTGCAAAGCAGCTCCCTGGACAATACCGGCGGCACCATCACCAGCCAACAAGCGGCCAACATCAATACGGGAGGCCTGGTCAATACCCATGGGAGCCTGCGGGCAGAAGGCAATCTCATGATAAACAGCACATCACTTACCGGGGATGGTGACCTCTTATCTCAAGCGAATATGCACATTAACACCTATGGAGACATCGACAATATTGGGAGCATGATCGCCAACGGTGATCTGCAACTCATTACTAATGGGCATCTCACCAACAATAGTCAACTGGAGGCCGGACAAGCACTGGCCATCACGGCTCAAAGCCTGGACAACAAAACTAACAGCACCATCATTGCTGGTAATACATCACTCCGATTGATAGACACATTAACCAATCGTGGCTTGATTGATGGCAGCAATACATTTATCCACGCCAATACCATCCAAAACATCGGCACAGCACGCCTCTATGGAGATCACATTGCGCTCCAGGCCAACAATCTAGTCAACCGAGCAGAAACCATCAATAGCACAACCACTGCAGCCACCATCGCTGCTCGTGACCAGCTTGACCTGGGGATTGAGACCCTGACAAACCAGCAAGGTGCCACGCTATTCAGTACAGGTGACCTCAGCATAGGTGCCAGCCTGGATGTCAACCACAACGCCACAGGACAATCCACCTCCATCCTGAATGAAAGCGCCCATATTGAGGCACTGGGCAACTTGAGCCTGGCTACAACCCAACTCACTAACAAACGTAGCACATTGCATACAGAGCGCATCCAGACGGCCAACTATTCCAGCTATCATGAAGAATGCGTCAATGCCAAATGCAGCTATGTTAATCACATCACCACTTATACAACGGAATATGAAGATCAAGTCATCTCCAGTTCCCCTGCGGCATCTATCTTGGCGGGCGGCAATGGTGTTCTTGCTTTCAATACCCTCATCAACCAATATAGCAACATTGAGATTGGCCACGACCTCAGCCTGACTGGCACATCCTTAACTAACCAAGGTGCTGAACTTTTTCACCAAACTAACCGCATTATCAGCAAAAACCTTATCCACTGGGGTGACCGTGACCACGGCACGACCGTCACCTCCGATAGTGCCAGCACATTGATTGATACCATCCCATCTATCATCAGTGCAGGTGGCACGCTTACCGGCACATTTACTGACCGCATAGACAACACCACCATCCGCGAGCAAACCGCACCAATCAACAACCCCAGCACCAGCACACCGGCAGCGACAGCTCCCATCATCAGCATCATCCCCTCGCTCACCAGCAGCCTGTTCCACCCGGCACCAAGTATCACTAGCCATTACCTGATTGAAACCGACCCCACATTTGCCAATTACCGCCAATGGTTGAGCTCAGACTATATGGTGCAGCAGCTTGCTTTTGACCCTGCCATCACGCAAAAACGCCTGGGAGATGGCTTTTACGAACAACGCCTAGTGCGTGAACAAGTGGCACAACTCACGGGAAAGCGCTTCCTGGAGGGCTACGCCAATGATGAGGCGCAATACCAAGCGCTTATGAGCGCGGGCCTTACCCAGGTCAACGAGCTACAGCTCATTCCCGGCGTTGCCCTCAGCCCAGCGCAAATCGCCCAACTTACCTCCGATATCGTCTGGCTAGTAGAACAGGAAGTCACACTGCCAGATGGCTCCGTCACCAAGGCCCTAGTACCGCAAGTGTATGTCCGCCTGAACGATAACGACATCGCCCCAAGTGGCGCTGTACTCGCAGGCAATTCGGTCAACCTCAATGTTGACCATGGCGACATCAACACCAGCGGCACCATTGCCGGGCGCAATGTCGTCAACATCTCCGCCGACAACATCAATAATGTCCGCGGCTTCATCACCGGCACGCATGTTGCCCTCACTGCCAACGACAATATCAATATTGAAGGCGGTAGCGTAGCCGCCACCGATAGTCTTATTGCCCAAGCGGGTAATAACCTGACCGTACAAAGCAGCACCACTGCTCTGGATGTACGCATGGCAGGCACCGCCAATCGTGTGCAAAGCCAGGTGATTGACCGTGTGGCAGGGCTTTATGTCAGCAACCCCGATGCGGTACTGGTTGCCAGCGCGGGTAATGATCTCAACCTCATGGCGGCAGCCATCCAGAACACAGGAGCCAGTGGTCAAACCCTGCTACAGGCTGGCAACAACCTCAATATAGGCACAGTAGAGACCACGACAGACAGCTACGCCGCAGGTAGAAAATCGTGGCGCAAAGAACAATCCAGCACTGAAGTAGGTAGCGACATCGCTACCAATGGCGACATCACCCTCAAGGCAGGTAACGATCTGGAGGTCAAAGCCAGCGGCATCAGCAGCGAAGCAGGCAACCTCAATGCCACAGCAGGGGGTGACCTCACCATTACCGCTGGCACCAACACCCTGACCAGCGAGGCCTACCGCAAAGTAAAAACCACCAGTCGCAAAAAGGAATACCGCGATACCCTCAACGAAACCACCCGCACTGGCAGCACCCTGAGTGCAGAGAACATCACCTTGCAGGCAGGTACCGGAAGCACGGGCAATCTCGCCATTGAAGGCAGCAATGTCGTCTCGACCAACGGCACCACACTACAGGCGACAGGAGACATCACCATCGCCTCGGTTGACAATATCCATGACGAAACCCACACCAAGAAAGAAAAGAAATCTGGCTTCTCTGGCGGTGGCTCCAGCATTGGTTACGGCACCAGCAAACTCAGCCAAAAACAAACCGGAACCACCGTCACGCAAACAGGAAGCACCGTGGGCAGTGTAGAGGGCGATGTGAGCATTCAGGCTGGCCACACCTATACACAAACGGCCAGCGATGTCTTGACTCCAAAGGGCGATATTGACATTGAGGCGCAACAGGTCAACATCACCGCAGGCAACAATACCTCCACCCAGACCACCGAAACCAAGTACAAACAAAGCGGCTTGACGCTCGCCATCACCAGCCCGGTGATCTCGGCTATTCAGACTGCCACCCAGATGAAAGACGCTGCCAGCAATACGTCCGATGGTCGCATGCAAGCCCTGGCGGCAGGCACCACTGCGCTGGCGGCAAGTAATGCTTACGATAGTACGATGCAGGCGTTAAATGCGGCCCCGTCAGGGAGCAACATTACCGATGCTGGAAACCAGGCAGGTGGCGTGAACTTAAGCCTTTCCATCGGCAGCAGCAAGAGCAGCAGCACCTCTACGCAAACCAGCAGCACGGCACAAGGCAGTAGCGTGATTGCAGGTGGGGATGTCTCAATCAAGGCAACAGGCGCTGGGGAGCAATCGGATATGAATGTGGTGGGCAGTGTCATCCAGGCAGGAGGAGATGTAAACCTCAAGGCGGATGATAAGGTGAACCTGATCGCAGCGAAGAATACCGACACCCTCACCAGCAATAACAAGGGCAGCAGCGCTAGTGTCGGGGTGAGCATCGGTTCGGATGGTTTGTTGTTTACCGTCGGTGCCAGTGGCAGCAAGGGTAAGGCCAACGGTACGGATGTGACTTGGACAGAAAGCATGGTTCAGGCTGGCAACAAGGTGAATTTGGAGAGTGGCACGGATACCAATATCATCGGTTCCCAGGTCCGAGGAGATCAAGTCATCGCCAATGTGGGCACGTCAGGCACAGGCAACCTCAATATCCAGAGCCTGCAAGACACCAGCACTTACAAGGACAAGCAGCAGAGCATCGGCGGGAGTGTGTCGGTGGGGTATGGTAGATGGAGCGCCAGTGCCAACTTCAGTGATAGTAAAACCAAGAGTGATTACGCGAGCGTGAACGAACAGGCGGGTATCTTGGCCGGTGATGGTGGTTTCCAGGTCAATGTGAATGGCAACACCGATCTCAAGGGCGCAATCATCGCCTCCAGTGAGCAGGCAATTGCAGAGCAGCGGAACAGCCTGACGACAAAAACATTAACGGTGTCGGATATTGAGAACAAGGCGGAGTACAAAGCCAGTGCGATGAGCCTGGGCGGTGGTTATGGTAATGTAGGCAAGAACCAGCAAGGTGAAGCCAGTACGGGTGGAGACCGTGTGGCAGGTACCACATTGCCTAGCTTGGGCAACGTGTCTGCCACCACGCCAGTCGCCATGAAGGCCAGCGGCAAGGATGACTCGACCACGGTAAGTGCGATCAGCCAAGGGGCTGTCACGATAAAGGATACCGATCGGCAACAAGCGCTCACGGACAAGGATGCTGCCACGACAATCGCCTTACTCAACCGTGATGTGCATGTGGATGAGCAAGGCAATGCGGTCAATAGCCAGGGCAATAGCGCCGCAAATACCCTCACGCCGATCTTCGATGAGCAGAAACGCAAGGAGATCAATGCAGCATTCGAGATTGTGCGGGCATTCAGCAATGAGTCGAGTACCTTCCTCGCCAACCGTGCCAAAGAAAGCACTACAGCGCAGAAAACATTGGAAGCCGAGCTCAAGAAGCCAGAAGAAGAACGTAATCAAGCGATAATCGAGCAAGCCACTAAGGTATTGCAAAGCAACCAGATGTGGGAAATGGGTGGAAGTGGACGAATCGTGTTAACAGCCATTACCGGGGCCTTCAGTGGCAATGTGACGGGCGGCGCCGGAGAGTTGGTGCAACATGCGGCGATCATCACCCTGCAATCCATGGGAGCTCAACAGGTAAAGGCAACAGCAGATTCGTTGGGAGGAGAAGGCAGTGTCGGGCATACGGCATTACATGCCATCCTAGCTTGCGGGGGCGCGGCGGCGTCCAGCAGCGATTGCGGCACGGCAGCGTTGGCAGCCAGTGCCGGGGTGGTGATCAACAAACTCCTAGATAGTATTGAAGGAAAACAAGCAGCCGGTCTCACGTCTGCCGAAAAGGACGCCAGGGCCAAGCTGATCAATACGCTGATCACAGGAACAACAGCAGCATTAGGTGGGCATGTAGCAACAGCTCAACTCGCCGCTCAGGTAGAGACAGAGAATAATGGCTTGAAAGAGTTACTCTTTCCGCCGGATCTACCAAAAATCACTTTTAGCGGCCGAAACAATAATCAGCAATTAACAGAAAAGCAGGCATCTATAGATAAAGAGAAAGATAGAATCATTTTAATTCAGCCAGGAGAACGTGCTCTATATGCGGCAGGTACAGGGGGAGACCCTGTTCCTGGTTACACCGTAATCTTTGCTCATGCTTCTGCCACCTCGATTCAAGGTGTTGACATGGGTAATCCTGAGACTTTTAATGGCTTCGTCAATATGATTAGAAACTCTGGAGTCTGGGAGGAAGGAAAACCTATATTAATAGATGCTTGCAATGCAGGAAATCTATCCTCAGGAATTGCAAGTGCTTTGGCAAAGGCGCTCAATACAACTGTTGTAGCACCTACCACTCAAACATGGAATATTCCATCTTGGAGTACATCTGGAATAACTGGGGCATTTAATCCAACAGAACCCAAAGGCAATACTCCGAACATTCAATCTCCAGGTGAATGGAGAACATTTGACTCAACTGGAAAAGTCATTAACACATCAAAATATCCACCAAATTCATTATTAAAACCATAAAATGAAAACAAAAAATTTACTCATACTAGCTATATTTTTATTCTTTACATTCATTATATATGCCAATAGAAATGGACTGGACAAATGCTGGGAGGATTATCATGAGTATGAAAGTAGGTTGTCCCAACAATGCTCTAAAATAGTTGAGATGGAAATAAAAAAAGGAAATCATGAAGTAGAGTTTATCTACACCCGTGACTTGGAAGTTTCAATAGAAGACTATCTATCAATGAATGATAAAAGCTATAGCGAGCATGGTTTATATATTACTCTTAAAAACACTCCACACCCATTAAAAGAAAAATATTTCCATTGGATAAAGAAGCTGGCATCAGAAGGCGATGACCACTTTTTAAGTCAATCTTTAGAGTTTTGCAGAGCAGAAGAGCCAGAATTAAATAATAAAATTATGCACAATATAATGAAAAATATCAAAATAGAATACATGGATGACAATTACAAAACCAGAAATATTAAACGCCTTAAAGAGGAATATGATCGTGGTAAATTTTACCCTTGCACACCCTCAATATAACTTAATTTAAAATAATTAACCCCCTCTAATTTCATGATATTCTTTTTAAGAATATTCCTACTATTCCGTACCCGATTTCGAGAAGCCGAAAGCAAAGATTAACCTAGTCGAAAGGCCAGGGCCAAGCTGATTAATGCCCTGATCACGGGCACGACGGCAGCATTAGGGGGAGATACCGCTACTGCACAGGTCGCCGCTCAGGTGGAGACGGAGAATAATGCGGTCTTCCTTTTAGCTGCGCCTGTTGCTGTTGAAGCGACGATTGATGCCATTGCTGCGGGCTCTCTCACCGCCATCAGGTATTGGGCCACCAATCCGGTATGCCGTACGAAGGCGGCTGAACTGGCGATCAAGTCTGTAGCTACGGCGGCTGTGGCGCTAGGCATCGATGTAACAACTAACCATCCCGAAGGCAATCCCAACACGCCGATTGTAACGCCTCCCATAATTACGCCAATTGAGGCGCAAAAGGAGTTTGGGGTGCCTCCATTGGAAGATAAGCGAGGGATGGGTGAATGGGTAGACAATATTCTGACAGGCTACCCGGCGGAGGATGTGAGCAAATGGGCAGAGGACTTTGTTAAGATTTACCCCTCAGATCAGCAGCAAAATATCAAAGACCAAATTCTATTGACAGTGAACAATCACACGCCAAGAATTGATGCCACCACCTATTATGGCAAAATGCTGGGGGTAGGAGGTACTCAAAACTGTGTGGAAGGGTGATGGACAATCTCGAATCGATATAGAGAATCCTGCACCAGGTGTAAGAGCGGGGCAGGTACATTATCAAGACAATTTAGGTAACATTATTACGACCCTAACACTAATTCATTGTTTTACAAAGTAGGTACTGAAAATGTCTTGGCCACAAAAAGTGTGCAGAAACTATTGGATAGCCCCAGCTTCATGAATGGAATTAATAAAGGTTTGGATTATTTAGGGATTAAATAATGATTAATTTAAGCCATGGAATGCAAAATAAATTCTCGAGCAAACTCAAGAAAGGTATACCTGATCAGTTACAAAAATTAATTGATCAAGGATTCTCAGATAAGAAAGGAGCGATTATTTTTAGTGCTTTTGAAGGACTAATTCACATCAAACTTGTTAACCCAAGAGATACATTTTATATGCACAAAGACTTAACGGGATTTGAATGTTATGCAAATAAAATACTCTTGGATGAATATATTAAAAACAAATCAGAACTATCTTTATAATATTTAATAAATCTATCTCTTAGCCTTACTGATTTATTCATAAAAAAATGGAACTCCTCCATTAAAGATGGACGAAGTCAAAACAGATTTATTTGGTATGACGAACTTGGTAATGGAAAAGATCGAAGTGGAACGCTTTTAGGAAGTATTGGAAATATAACAAATATGACTAATGTTCCTCTAGCAGCTCCGTTCGCTTTAAGTACTCTATTGCCGCCAGAAATTTGGAATGCGGTAATTTCTTTACTTCAATCAAAATGAAGGTATTTACTTAATGAATCAATATTATTATTTCTTAATTATTACACTTATTGAATTGCTTATGAGTGGATGTATCTCCAACTGTAGTGTTTCTGGATGTTAACCAAAAATCACCCCGCGTAGGGCGAGCTCGCCTTATTAAGGCAATTAAGCCGTATTTTTATGCTCTTGCATACGGCTCACTGCAAGCGAGTGCGCCCTACGAGCTAAAAGATGGCATAGTGCAATGGAAGTCGACCAACATTATCTCACTTGCCGAATTCCTGGCATCCCCTTAAGGACAACAAGCGGCTGGTGCAACAGGCGGTATCCAAAGGCTGGATAGGAACATTGTTTGGTACTGAATATCAGCCTAGTAGCTGGCAAGATCAATTGATTGAAGCCTTCGGTGGAACCCATGACTATATCGGAAGGCAGATCACAGGCTTATATGACGAACAGGGCAATACAAAGCGCGGTATGGACAGCACAGAGCGATTTATTCGAGATAGAGTATCCGAATTAGCAATTTTACCGTCCACCCCATTTGCAATGGCAGAACTATTGCCTCCTGCCATTTCCGCTTTATTGAAAGACGCTAAACGAGAATAATCAGATTATGTATCGCACTAGGATTAACAACTAGCCTTTCCGGGTGCTTTTGTTGGGGATGCTTTGTTCCACTCGGTGATTACCCCACACATCTCAAAGAAGTAGAGAGCTGGGAGCGCCCCGGAACTTTAGCGGACACTCGCCTGGCTGATTGGCAGGCATGTGGAGGAAATGCAAATGGTACTTTTTCGAAAAAACCCAAACTCGATTGATCAGCTCGCGTAGAACAACAAACGGCTGGTGCAACAGGGGTTGCTTGTGCATATCCGATCAATAGAAAAAATGCAGAACACTATACAAGACACGGTGCTATCGCGATTGCGAATAACGATTGGCAAACTGCTCGCAAGGCTTTTTCACGTGCTGTCGTGAATGCTGATCTTGGCGGTGTTGCACCGTCAACGCGCGCTGTATTGAGTTACAAATATGGCCGTTCTTTAGGTGCCACCTGCTTTTTTGATGATGCAACTTTCTATCTGAATCAAGCATATGATTTGGATAAGCAAACAGGCGGACCACTTTATATGAGCTTGGTCGAACTAGCCAGACTAAACCTGGATCAGAAGAAATTTTCAGAGGCCGCTAGCTACTACCAAAAATCGATGCCTGACCTAGCACTTCATAATATTCCTAAAGTCGGACCGATCGGTTATGCCGATATTCTGGATGAAACTGCCATGGAATTAGAGGCGATGTGACAACAAAATGATGCTTCGCCATTCAGACTACAAGCCAAAACAATTCGCTTAGAACATCCCAATCAAAAATCCATCACTGACCGGACACCTTATGGGGAATTCTGCGATTAACCTGAATGACCAGCCATTCTGTTCTGAAGTTTCACTAAATTATCTACACCAATTGTTTCCTTCGCACACCCAGCAGCCTTGCCTGTTGGGTAATTGCCCCACCTCACCATTTCAGCTGGTATTGATTGTGCTAGAGTCTTTTCATCCCTGATGAATTGAAAGCCTTCCCGTTATGGCGATTCGTGTCGCGTTGCATCACAAAACGAGTTACAAGTTCGATCGCCCGATCAACCTCTCCCCGCATGAAGTCCGGCTGAAACCCGCAGCCCACGCACGTACGCCGATTTTGTCCTACTCGCTCTCGGTAACGCCGGAGAAGCACTTCATCAATTGGCAGCAAGACCCTTACGGCAATTACATTGCGCGTCATGTATTCCCCGAAAAGGTGCGCGAGCTGGCGTTTACGGTCGATCTTGTGGCGGATATGACGGTGATCAATCCGTTCGACTTTTTTGTGGAAAAGTATGCCGAACAGTTTCCTTTCCACTATACCGAGCAACTGGAACATGAGCTTGGCGCTTACCTGAAGCCCGAGCCTGCCTGCGCGTTGCTGCTGGATTGGATCGCCTCGGCACAGCAGGCTTTGAGCCAGCAGATGAACATCACGCATTTTCTGGTGGCGCTCAATCAGCGCTTGCAGACTGATATTGGCTATACGGTGCGCATGGAGCCTGGAGTACAGACACCAGAGGAAACATTGACCAAGCGGCTTGGCTCTTGCCGCGACAGTGCCTGGCTGCTGGTGCAGATATTGCGCCATCTAGGGTTGGCGGCGCGTTTTGTCTCAGGCTACCTGATCCAGCTCGCACCGGATATCAAGGCGCTGGATGGCCCCAGCGGCACGGCGGTCGATTTCATCGACCTGCACGCCTGGACCGAAGTGTATATCCCCGGGGCCGGTTGGATAGGCCTGGACCCGACCTCCGGCCTGCTGGCGGGTGAGGGACATATTCCGCTCGCCTGTACCGCCATGCCCTCCTCGGCTGCGCCGGTCACGGGCTTCACCGATGTGTGCGAGGTGGAGTTCGTGCATGAGATGAAGATCACACGTATTCATGAAGACCCTCGCGTGACCAAGCCCTATAGCGAGGAAGACTGGCAGAAGATAGACGCGCTGGGCCACCTGGTGGATGCCGACCTAGCGCGGCATGACGTGCGCCTGACCCAGGGAGGGGAGCCGACGTTTGTTTCGGTGGATGACATGGAAGGTGCGGAATGGAATACGCAGGCACTGGGCGACAAGAAGCGCGAGCTGGCGGGCAAGCTCGCCACTCGACTCAAGGACAAGTTTGCCCAGGGTGGCCTGCTGCATTATGGACAAGGCAAATGGTATCCCGGTGAGCCGTTGCCGCGTTGGGCGCTGAATATATTCTGGCGGCTGGACGGCAAGCCGATCTGGAAAGATGCCTCGCTGTTTTCTGACGAGCAGCACCCCGAGCGCTATACGATAGCCGAGGCTACGGCTTTCAGCGACACCCTGGTCAAGCAACTGGGCTTGCCAGCGACATGCATCATCCCGGCGTATGAAGATGTGATGCAGCAGGTATTGCTGGAACAAAGCCTGCCGGACAATATCGACCCGCTCCAGGCCAGCCTCAAGGATAGTGCTGAGCGGCGCAAACTCGCCAAGCTGCTGGAAACCGGGCTGGGCGAGGCCGTGGGCTATGTCATCCCGCTCAAACCGGAGCCGGTCAGGCAATCTGCCACGCAATGGATCACCAGCACATGGCCGTTGCGGCGCGAGCATTTGTATCTGCTGGCGGGCGACTCGCCCATGGGCCTGCGCCTGCCGCTGGCTTCGCTGCCATGGGTGCTTCCTGAGGAATTGGAGGCGGAATTTCCCATCGACCCCTTTGATGAAACAGACAGCCTGGCCGATCAGCCAGCCTCGACCAGACAGGGAAAATCACGGCTGGAAAAACCCAAGGCGCGAGAGGTGATCCACACCGCGCTATGCGTGCAAGTGCGCAACGGCAGGCTGCATGTCTTCATGCCGCCCGTGACGCGGCTGGAGGATTATCTCGCACTGGTCAGCGCAGTGGAGGCCAGCGCAGCCAAGCTCAAGCTGAAGTTGTGGCTGGAAGGTTATACGCCGCCCAGGGATGCGCGCATCAGCATGCTCAGCGTCACGCCTGACCCAGGCGTGATCGAAGTAAATATCCATCCAGCGAACTCATGGAAAGAGCTCAGCCACACTATTACCACGCTCTATGAAGAGGCACGCCAGACGCGGCTGGGCACGGAGAAATTCATGCTCGATGGGCGGCACACGGGCACCGGCGGCGGCAATCATGTCACGCTGGGCGGGGCGACGCCGGCCGACAGTCCCATGCTGCGCCGCCCGGATGTATTGAAAAGCCTGATTACCTATTGGCAAAACCACCCGGCGCTCTCCTACCTGTTTTCCGGCACCTTTATTGGCCCCACCAGCCAGTCACCGCGTGTGGATGAGGCGCGTGATGACAATCTCTATGAGCTCTCCATCGCCTTCCAGCAAATGGAAAAAGCGCTGCCGGACGCCAAGGAAAGTGACCGGCCCTGGCTGGTGGACCGCCTGCTGCGCAACCTGCTGGTGGATCTCACCGGCAACACGCACCGGGCAGAATTTTCCATCGACAAGCTCTACTCGCCGGACGGCCCTACCGGCCGCCTGGGCATCGTCGAGTTCCGCGCCTTCGAGATGCCGCCGCATGCGCGCATGAGCTTGTTGCAGGCATTGCTGCTGCGCGCCCTGGTCGCACGCTTCTGGAAAACGCCTTATACCGGCAAGCTGGTGCATTGGGGCACCGAGCTGCACGACCGCTGGATGCTGCCGCATTTCATCGCGCAGGATATTGCCGATGTGGTGCAAGACCTGCGCCGTGCGGGCTATGCCTTCGAGCGGCACTGGTTTGATCCATTCATCGAGTTCCGCTTCCCCCGCTATGGCACGGTGGCTTACGAAGGCGTGGAGCTGGAGCTGCGCCAGGCCATCGAGCCCTGGCACGTGCTGGGCGAGGAAATGAGTGGTGGTGGCACTGCGCGCTATGTGGATTCATCGGTGGAACGCATGCAGTTGCGCGTGCGCGGCCTCACTGAATCGCGCCACATCGTCACTTGCAATGGCCGCCCCTTGCCATTGCAGCCCACCGGGCAAGCCGGGGAATATGTCGCCGGTGTGCGCTTCCGCGCCTGGGATCCATGGTCTGCGCTGCACCCCACCATCAAGCCGCATGCGCCCTTGGTCTTCGACCTGGTGGATACCTGGAGTGGCCGCGCCATTGGCGGCTGCACCTATCATGTCTCTCACCCGGGCGGGCGCAATTACGCCACTTTCCCGGTGAATGCACTGGAAGCAGAAGCGCGCCGTTTTACCCGCTTCTGGGATCATGGCCACACTGCTGGCGAGATGAAAATCCCCGACGAGGCGCGCAACCCCAGCTTCCCGTTTACCCTAGACCTGCGATGGCAAGATGGTTAATATCGACCATACCCCCTCGCCATCAGACAACGTATCTCCCATGTTGCATCCACTCTTGCACACATATCCATCGCAGCAGCAGCGCCATGACGAGCTGATGCAGCCCGCTGGCCTGCCCAGGGAGCACTGGCAGGCGCTGATCGAGACACTGGAGTCGCTATCACCGGAACAGATGCGCCAGCGCGTGGAGGCCATCGCCCACCAGGTGCGTGAAAATGGTGTGACCTATAACGTCTATGCCGATACCAAGGGTCTGCAACGCCCATGGGGCCTGGATATCCTGCCCTTCATCCTGCCGCAGGAAGAATGGCAGGCCATCGAAGCAGCCGTCATCCAGCGCGCCACGCTGATGAATGCCATCCTCAACGACATCTACGGCCCGCAACAACTCATGCGTGATGGCCTGCTGCCGCCGGCCCTGGTGCACGGACATGCGGGCTTCCTGCGCCCCTGCCACGGCATCCGCCTGCCGGACGACTATGCCCTGCATCTCTATGCCGTTGACATGGCGCGCTCACCCGACGGGCAGTGGTGGGTGGTGGGCGACCGCACCCAGGCGCCATCCGGGGCCGGATATGCGCTGGAAAACCGCGTGATCATCTCCAGCGCGTTTCCTGAACTGTTCCGCGACCTCAACGTGCAACGGCTGGGCGGCTTCTTCTCCAGCATGCGCGACAGCCTGGCCTATTGGGGCCGCCAGGTAGCCGCCACCCAAAGCACCAACTACCCGCAGCTCAGCCCGCTGGGCGAAGGTGAGCACCCGCTCATCGTGCTGCTGACGCCAGGCCCGTACAACGAAACCTATCACGAGCAATCCTACCTGGCGGGCTACCTGGGTTTCCCCTTGGTGCAGGGCAGCGATCTCACGGTGCGCAACGGCATCGTCTGGATGAAAACGTTATCCGGCCTGCGGCCTGTCCATGCCATCCTAAGGCGTCTGGATGATGACTTCTGCGACCCGCTGGAGCTCAACCCAGATTCTTTGCTAGGCATCCCCGGCCTCACCGATGCGGCGCGGCGTGGCAATGTGCTGATTGCCAACAGCCTCGGCTCCAACCTGCTACAGACCGGCGCCCTGCTCGGCTTCCTGCCCAACCTGTGCCAGCACCTGCTGGGACAATCGCTACTTATGCCTTCTGTCGCCACCTGGTGGTGCGGCGAACCCGCCGCGCTGGAAACCGTGATCGCCAATATGCACAAGCTGGTGATCAAACCGGCTTTCCCGCAAATCCGCGAAGTACCTATTTTCGGCGAAGACCTCACACCCGAACAACGCATTGCCGTGGAGCAAAAGCTGCGCAACAATCCGCAGAACTATGTCGCCCAGGAACAGGTGGAAATCTCGCAGGCCCCGGTCTGGAACGAGCAGCAGCCGGCCCTCAATGCGCTGGCGATTGGCCTGCGCGTCTATGCCTGCGCCACGCCGCAAGGCTATGTCGTCATGCCGGGCGGGCTCACCCGCGTCGGCAGTGCCCAGGATGAACGCGTGCTCAGCATGCAGCGCGGCGGCACCAGTAAAGACACCTGGATCATCTCGCCCGGCCACAACGATTACCGCAGCCTGTTGCGCAAGCCCACCTCAAGCCGCGACTTGATCCACAGCAACGTGCACCTCTCAAGCCGAATGGTGGAAAACCTGTTCTGGTTTGGTCGCTATAGCGTGCGCAATCATCACTACACCCGGCTATTACGTACAGCCATCCACCGCCTGCTGGAGTTTTCCAGCGATCACCGCAGCGCGGAATGGCCAACCATCCAGGCCTTGTGCACATGGTATGGCCTCATGGCAATAGAAACTTCACCTGAATCAGAAGACGCGCGCGCGGCTGATCTGGATGATGAATCTATCGAGGCACTGCTGATCTCCGGCATTTTCTCGATTGAGCCGGGGCAACCCAGCCTGGCGAACCATATGCAGCAATTCTTTAATCTGGCATTCAACTTGCGCGAGCGCTTATCCAGCGATAACTGGCGCAGCATTAACCAGATGGTCAAGCGTTTCAGCAGCACATCCCTGCCAAGCCCGACACTGGCCGATGCCATATTGCTGCTCGATGAAACCTCAACCTCGCTGGTTACCTTGGCCGGGTTTTCGCTGGATGGCATGACACGCGATCAGGGATGGCGCTTTCTGTCCATCGGGCGTCGTATCGAGCGACTGCAATTGCTCTGTACCCTGCTGCGCAATGCCTTGCTCATGCCCGCGGAAAGCAATCTGGAATGGATGCTGGAGCTGTGTGACAGCATCGTCACCTATCGCTCACGCTATGCGGCACAAGCCGAATGGCTGCCAGCGCTGGATTTGCTGCTGCTAGATGAAAACAATCCCAACTCCATGGTTTTCCAGCTAAAGGGATTAATCAAATACCTGTCACAGATTTCCGCCAACTATGGCAGCGGTGGTGAAGCCCCCTTCATCGAGCAGTTATCAAGACTGCGCGCCCTTGATCCTGACACACAACTCGCCCCAGGCAATCCTGAGTTGATTGCGTGGTTGAACGACACCTTCAATACCAGTGTCAGTTTGTCAGATGCCTTGAGCCATCGCTTCTTCAGCTATTCCGGCACATGGCAGGAACATTTACAAAAAAACAATGCCCAGCAGGCTCCCCTGCACTTCTAGTCTATGCGCTTCCAGGTTTCCCATATCACTCACTATGACTATGACTTCAATGTCACGCTGTCACAGCAGTTCCTGCACCTGACACCGCGCAGCTTCACGTTTCAGCAATGCCAGTCACACCAATTGGTGATAGACCCATTGCCTGAGGAGCGCCAGCAAAACCTGGATTACTTCGGCAACATCACCGACTATTTCTCGATACAGACACCACACCAGACACTCACCGTCAGCTCGTATACCGAAGTGCAGCTACTCCCCAGGCTGACGCTGGACGTGATGCAGAATAGCCGGGCCTGGGAATCGGTGCGGGATGAATTGAAGCTGGAGTATGTAAAAAATGTAGAAGCGCATGCCTACCTTTTTCCCTCGCCCCATATTGCATGCAGCGATGCCTTGGCTGACTACGCCCGGCAAAGCTTCACGCCTGGTCAGCAACTTATTCCAGCTGCATTCGACCTGACCCAACGCATCTTCACCGAGTTTGAATTCGACCCCACCGCAACGGATGTCGGTACGCCTTTATCGCAAGTCTTAGCCAACAAGCGCGGCGTCTGCCAGGACTTTGCCCACTTCATGATAGGCTGCCTGCGGAGCATCGGCCTGGCCTGCCGTTATGTCAGTGGCTACATCCTGACCAAGCCGCCGGAAGGCCAGCCCAAACTCATCGGCTCGGATGCCTCCCACGCCTGGGTGTCTTTATATAGCCCAGTTTATGGCTGGGTAGATTTCGACCCGACCAACAACTGCCTGGTGCAGCATGAGCACATCACCGTGGCATGGGGCCGCGATTTCAGCGATGTGTCGCCAATACGCGGCGTAGTGCTGGGTGGCGGTGCTCACTCGCTGGATGTCAGCGTCACGGTGGAACCGAAGTCATAGAACCTCATCACGATTGCATGCATGCCACAACCATCCGGACTGTGAACAATAAAAAAGCCAGCAATGCTGGCTTTTTTATTGCATGGTACTTCATTAGGTAAGCTGCTTCTTTTTAGAGCAATACCTTTTCTATGCCGCCATTGTTAGCCTTCTGCACGTAATCCTGCATCCAGTTTGCACCTAGCACATGCTTGGCCATTTCCACTACGATGTAATCAGCGTCAATGCCCGTATCTTCACCGTAACGTGCCAAGCCTTGCAGGCACGATGGGCAAGAAGTGAGGATTTTCACGTCCTGTTCGGGAGCACCTGGGGTCAAGCCCAGTTTGGCCATGCCTTTTTCCAGCTCTTCCTGCTTGCGCATCTTGACCTGGGTTGCAATATCGGGACGCGCGACAGCAAAAGTGCCGGATTCCCCGCAACAACGGTCATTCAACGCGACATCGTTCTCCCCAACCAACGCCTGCGTCACCTTCATCGGCGCATAAGTCTTCATCGGGCTGTGGCAAGGGTCATGGTACATATAGCGAGTACCAGTCACGCCCTCGATCTTGAAGTTCTTCTCCATCAAGTACTCGTGGATATCCAGCAACCTGGCACCGGGGAAGATGCGTTCAAACTCGTATTTCTGCAATTGATCCATACAAGTGCCGCAGGACACAATCACAGTCTTGATGTCGAGGTAATTCAAGGTATTGGCAACACGGTGGAACTGCACACGGTTATCCGCCGTGATTTGCTGGCCTTTATCGTGATTGCCGCTAGAGGTTTGCGGATAACCGCAGCACAGGTAGCCGGGCGGCAAGACGGTGATAGCGCCAGCCTCATATAACATGGCCTGCGTCGCCAGGCCGACCGTCGAGAACAAACGCTCGGAACCACATCCCGGGAAGTAAAACACAGCGTCTGAATCTTCGTGTGTTTTTTGCGGGTTGCGGATCACCGGCACAATCGTGTCATCTTCAATCCCCAGCAAAGCACGCGATGTCTTGGTAGGCATCGCCTTGGGCATGGGCCGATTGAGGAAGTGGATCACCTGCGCCTTGATTTCTGGCTTGCCCAATGTAGGCGGCGGGCTCTTCTTGGTGCTATTCAGCAACCCCAACTTCTTGAATACCGCATGACCCAGACGTTGCGCCTTGTAACCAAAGCCAACCATGGCAGTACGCATGGCGCGTATCGTGGCAGGGTCCTTGATATTAAGGAAAGTCATGGCTGCGGTGGTGCCAGGGTTAAAGTGCTTCTTACCCTGCTCACGCAGGAAATTGCGCATGGCAATCGATACATCGCCAAAATCGATATCCACCGGGCAAGGCTTTTCACAACGATGGCAGACAGTGCAGTGATCGGCTACGTCATTGAACTCGTCAAAATGCTTGAGCGAGATGCCACGGCGCGTCTGCTCCTCATAGAGAAAAGCCTCAATGAGGAGCGAGGTGCCGAGAATCTTGTTGCGCGGGCTATAAAGCAGGTTGGCACGTGGTACGTGTGTGGTACACACGGGCTTGCACTTGCCGCAACGTAGGCAATCACTAATGGAATCAGCAATGCCACCAATTGCGGATTGCTCCATGATGATGGACTCTTGCTCCAGCAGGCCAAAAGACGGCGTATAAGCTGAATGCAGGCCAGAGCCAGCCATCAGCTTGCCCTTGTTGAAGCGGCCTTCAGGGTCTACCTGCTGCTTGTAGGCAGCAAACTTGGAGACGGTTTTCTCGTCCAGAAACTCCATCTTGGTGATGCCTATGCCATGCTCGCCCGAGATCACGCCACCCAGGCCAGTCGCCAGTTTCATGATGCGCGCAACAGCTTCATGTGCCGTCTGCATCATTTCATAGTCATCAGAGTTAACCGGGATATTGGTGTGCACATTGCCATCGCCAGCATGCATGTGCAAAGCGACAAAAACGCGGCCCTTTAACACCTGCTTGTGGATTTCATCGCACCTTTCCAGGATGCGGCGATATTCACGCCCCGTAAAAATACGGTGCAGTTCTTTCTTGACGTCCTGCTTCCAGGAGATGCGCACCTGGTGCTCCTGCACCGCACGGAAGATATTCTCCACGGCAAGATCGCTATATTCCGGCCCCAGCAGCGACAATGCACCATCGAGGTTTTCCAGCGTAATCTTCCAGTGCTGGCGTGTGGCAGCAAACAACTCCAGCGCCATCTGGCGCTTGGTCACCAGCATCTCCGGATCAGCCTGGGTTTCATCATCTTCATACAATGGCAGCTCGCCCTGCATGAAGCTTTCCAGGCTATCCAGCAGCTTCAGCTTATTGCGGATGGAAAGCTCGATATTGATACGCTCGATACCATCGGAATAATCGCCAAGGCGTGGCAATGGGATCACCACATCTTCGTTGATCTTGAAGGCATTGGTATGTTTGGCGATCGCGGCAGTCCGCGCCCGATCCAGCCAGAATTTCTTGCGCGCCTCACTGGAAACGGCAATAAAACCCTCACCACCACGCGCATTGGCCAAACGCACCACTTGTGAAGCTGCCTCGCCCACCCCGGTTTCATCATCGCTGGCAATATCAGCGATCAAGACCATCTTGGGACGTTCGCTACGATTAGCCTTGGTGGCATAACCCACGGCACGCAGGTAACGCTCGTCCAGATGCTCCAAACCCGCCAAAATGGTGTTGGGATGAGCATCCAGGTAATCCTTGACCTCGACAATCGAGGGCACAGCCAAGGCCACGTGACCAAAAAACTCCAGGCACACAGTACGCACATGCTTAGGCATGCGATGCAGAATGAAGGTCGCAGAAGTAATCAGGCCATCACAACCTTCCTTCTGAATGCCTGGCAAGCCGGAAAGAAATTTATCTGTCACGTCCTTGCCCAGGCCTACGGTACGGAAGCTCGGGCCAGGAATCTCCAGCAGCCGCGGCTCTCCAATCAGGGTTTTGCCATCTTCTTCATAGCGCGTGATACGGAAGCGTGCCATGTCAATATCGTGGATCTTGCCCTGGTTATGTTCCAGGCGCTCGACAAACAACCACTCGGCATCAGGCGTCACCATGCGCCATGAGGCCAGGTTATCCAGCGCGGTTCCCCACAGCACGGCCTTCTTGCCGCCTGCGTTCATGGCCACATTACCACCGATGCAAGAAGCATCTGCGGAGGTTGGGTCTACGGCGAATTCCAGACCAGCATTCGTTGCGGCCTCCATCACGCGGCGGGTAACCACGCCTGCGCCACAATGAATCACTGGCACTTTCTCACTAACGCCGGGCAAGTCAACGTAATTAACCGCTGAATAATGATCCAGCTTCTCGGTGTTGATCACCGCAGATAGCTTGGTCAACGGCACGGCACCGCCGGTATAGCCAGTACCACCCCCACGCGGGATAATGGTCAGGCCCAGCTCGATACATACACGCACCAAGGCGGCGATTTCGTCTTCGGTATCAGGATTAATGACGACGAATGGATATTCAACACGCCAGTCCGTCGCATCCGTGACGTGAGACACGCGTGACAATCCGTCAAAACGGATATTGTCCTTGCGGGTATAACGAGAAAGCTTGGCGAGTGCTTGCTTGCGCAGGGTTTCAGTCTGTCGAAAATCCTGCTCGAACTCATTCACCGCCTTACGGGCAGCAACCACCAGCTTGAGTACCTTTTGATTGCCAGCGCTACGCTCGTCAATCGCCTTGATGCGATGGTTAAGCGCATCAATCAATGCATTGCGACGCTTCTTGTTCTGGAGCAAATCGTCCTGCAAATAGGGGTTTCTTGACACCACCCACAAGTCGCCCAGCACTTCAAACAGCATGCGTGCAGAGCGGCCAGTCTTGCGCTCCTCCCTCAGCTCATTGAGCACATCCCAGATTTCCTCGCCGAGGAACCTGATGACAATTTCACGATCGGAGAACGAAGTATAGTTATACGGGATTTCGCGTAAGCGGGCAGTCATGCTTGTAGGTGCGGAGTAAAAGGCTAATTGTATCATGCCCATACTTTGAAAACTGAGCGCAAATGCAGTGCTGGCGCGGCTTTCAAGAGAATGAGAATTGTTAACAAAATTAAAAAAGCATACGCACCCCAGATGACAAAGGGCACAAAAAGCACCACAATGACATCATAGATTCACACGATGCTGGATTGACTACTCTCCCATGCCACAAAAACTGCGCAAAATCCTGATCCCACTGGTTATTATCGGTTTGCTCGCTTTTCTCGGGTTTTCCCTCACGCAAAAGCCACAAGCCCCTGCGATCAACTTCGTTACCTTGGAAGGCAAGACCATCCCCTTGTCATCACTGCATGGCAAGATGGTCCTGGTCAACTTCTGGGCCACGGATTGCCCAGGTTGCATTGCCGAAATGCCCGGCTTGATACAAACCTACAATGAATACAAAAACAAAGGCTTTGAGGTCGTCGCTGTTGCCATGTCCTATGATGGTATTCAGCAGGTGATCAACTACTCCAAAAACAATGCCCTGCCCTTCCCCGTCAGCCATGACAGCAGTGGCGATGCAGCGCAACAATTCAACGATGTCCGTGTCACCCCCACATCATTCATTATTGATAAGCAAGGCAGGATCATCCAGAAACTGATCGGCGAGCTGGACTTTGGCTCCCTGCGTAAACTGCTGGATCAACAACTAGGAACGGCAAGCTGATATGTTGTGGATCAAGGCATGGCACATCATCTTCATGGTGACTTGGTTTGCGGGGCTGTTCTACCTGCCTCGCCTGTTCGTCTACCACGCGCAGACAGAAGACAAAGTTGGCAGTGATCGCTTCAAGATCATGGAGCGTAAGCTGTTCTTTGGCATCATGACTCCAGGCGCAGTGCTGACCATCTTATTTGGCCTCTGGTTATGGCACGGCTACGGCTTCTCTGGCGCCTGGCTCCATGCCAAGCTCACACTGGTTGCTTTGCTGATCGCCTACCATCTCTATTGCGGTAAGCTGCTGTTTGATTTCAAGCATGACCGCAACCGCCACGGCCATGTGTTCTACCGCTGGTTGAATGAGTTACCCGTATTGGCCTTGATCGCGGTCATCATATTGGTGGTCGTCAAACCTTTCTAGCCAGGATATGCCCATGTTCAATCAAAATCCCTCATGGTTGATGCAATCCCTTAAGGCAAGTAAAGATGCGCCGCAGTTGCGCTTATTAAAGGTTTTCGACCTATCGCTAACTTCTGCTCATTCTTTGCGAGAGTTGCAACAAGAACTCATACAACAAAAAAGCAGTCTGACGCGCTATTTAAGCAAACAAGCCAAGGCCAGTGGCGCTCAGCTACCCGATGTGCTCGCCCAGCAAATCATCATCATGCTGGAAAACGCCTTGCAGGCAGAACTACAGCACCCAGCCAGCCAGGCACTACGCCATGCGCGTATCGCCACAGATGCCCTGATTCATGCGCAATGCGATGGCAGTTGGCGCAAGTTGCGCGACTTCAGCATGAGCGCCAGTTTCGTCAGCCTGATCGCCATCAGCCTGTTCATGTCGTGGTATATCTTGCGGGATACAGCACCGCTCCATAAATCCCCATCTAGCCATCAACTCTGGAACTTGGTTGCGCATGAACCGGCCATCAGCCACCAGCAGGTGACCGAGTTTTACAATACGGTGAAAAGCATGCGCCAAGGCACCTGCCACTTCCCGCAAGCATTAATGCTCAGTGAATCAGAACGCGGCGTGTTCCTCAACGTGATCGTGGCAGGCAATCTTTCTGCTCAAGCTGAGGAAATGGCCTTGGCAACACAACTACTTAAAAAAGTAAGCTGTGAGTACAAACCGCTCACCATGCTCTCGGAGTCAGAACAAGCCTTTATCAAGGCACAATTAACCGTACCTGCCGTCACCAGCAAGAAACCGATCCAGCGCTCCTGATCACTTCAGGCAATAAAAAAGCCGGTCACCCGGCTTTTTTATATTCCAGCAGAACAACTCAATGCAAGCTGGACTTCAACTGACCCAGGCCAGACTGAAACACGCCAGTGATTGTATCCACAGCGGCTTTATCATCGCCAGGTGCCTTGCGCTTAAATTGGCTCGTCCACAAGACTCGACTGCCACTGCCTTCTGGCTTCACTGAAAGTGTCGCACTGTACTCACTCACAGGTAACACGCTCTCCGTGATTTTGTACGACAAGGTCATCTTCTTGGCATCACGCGCCGTCAGCGTTTCATGAATCTTGCCCCCATCCTTCAGCGTCAGCACACGCTGAGCTCCCGGTTTATCTTCAGCTCCACTCACGATTTCTGTCGAGGCCAATGCAGGGTGCCAGCTCATATCACCAAAATGTCCTATCTTGGCCCATACCACCTCGACTGGCGCATCCAGCAGAATAGACTCTTTAACGGACAAAGATTTATCTGCCGCAAAGGCAGCAGGAGCCATCACCATTAACCCACCCAACATCCAAGATAAAAGTTCGCGCATACATACCTTCCTGTAAATAGTTGACTCGTTTATTCCTACAGATGCAGCGCCTGCCAATTTACACTTTTTTATACTTTTGTAACAGTTTGTTTACACTTAAACCAAGCAGGATCGAGAAGCAGGACTTATACTCGGACATCAAATAAATTGTGCGGATCATGCGTTGGTTATCCACCTCTTCCGGCACAAACATGTATATACTGATTAGTATATAAATATTGTGTAATCTCAGGCATCCAAAAAGGATCACAACATGTCCGTGCTACGGGAAAAAATACTCCATGTCGCGTCTGACCTTTTCCAGACGCGCGGTATCAACTCCACGGGGGTCGATACCATTGTGGCAGTCGCCGGCACCACCAAGATGACCCTATACAAGTATTTCCGTAGCAAGGAAGACCTGATCCTGGAAGTACTGCAAAAAGGCCATTCTGACTTCACTGACTGGCTCAACCAGAACCTAAGCAAGAACACAAAAAAACCTTCCGAGCGCTTGCAAAAGCTATTCGATTTTATTGAAGAATGGGTCACAGCTCCCGATTTTCGCGGCATGGCTTTCCTCAAGGCTTCGGCGGAATTCCCCAATGAGGAAAACCCCGTACACCGTCTGTCAGCAGAGCAATCACGCCAATTTCGCCAGTTCCTGGTGGAGCTTGCTGCCGATGCAGGCGCACGCGACCCGGATAGTCTAGCGTTGCAACTTTCCATCCTGATCGAGGGTGCCATACAGGCAGAGCAGATCAAGCGTGGCTCAGGCGCTGTGAAATACGCAAAGAAAGCAGCCAAAATCCTGATTGAAAATTCATTAGAGAAACAGGCAGCTTAACGATACCTAATCTTAGGCAGACCACATCAAGCCCGCACCCCTGCGGGCTTTTTCATGCTTGCAGTTGGCAGTCAGGCCTTGGATAATGCCAATTTACATACGATAGCAATAGGTTAGACATGCGGATATTGATTTGTGGCTCCATGGCATTTGACACCATCATGGTTTTTGGCGACCAGTTCAGGAACCATATCCTGCCAGACAAAATCCACATGCTGAATATCTGCTTCTTCGTGCCGGAAATGCGTCGTGAATTTGGCGGAACTGCAGGCAACATTGCTTACAACCTCAAACTCCTGCAAGGTGAGCCTGTGATCATGGCAACAGTAGGTGACGACTTCGCTGGCTATACCAACTGGCTGCAACAGCACGAACTCGACACCACGCATATCAAAACTATCCCTGGCACTTTCACGGCACAGGCCTTTATCACCACCGATCAGGACGATAACCAGATCACCGCCTTTCACCCAGGTGCCATGAGCGAATGTCACCAAAACAGCGTGCACGATGCACAGGATATTGGCCTGGCGATCATTGCACCTGATGGGCGTGATGGCATGTTCCTGCACGCCAAGGAGTGCCACGATAAAGGCATCCCCTTCATGTTCGATCCTGGACAGGGTTTGCCCATGTTCAATGGCGAGGAGTTACTGCATTTCATTGAGCTTGCTACCTATGTCGCCGTTAATGACTATGAAGCGCAACTATTACAGGAAAAAACCGGTCTTACACTCGAACAGGTAGCAGAAAAAGTCAAAGCACTGATCGTCACGGAAGGCGCTCAAGGCTCAACGATTTATGCCGATGGAAAACAATACAAGATTCCATGTGCAAGAGCCGAGCAAGTGATCGACCCAACAGGCTGTGGCGATGCTTACCGCGCTGGTTTGCTCTATGGCATTTCCCAGGGCTGGGATTGGGAGGTGAGTGGTCGTTTGGCATCGGTGATGGGGGCGATCAAGATTGCTAGCCGCGGGGCACAAAACCACAAGATCAGCCGAGAGGAAATACAGGATTTTTACAGGCAGGTGCTAGTGGACGAAACCCTGTCGCAATATGTTGAAGGACAAACTGCTTAAGGAGCAAAACATGCGTATGACGTCATTATTGTTAGCAGCAGGTATTCTACTCACCCTGAGTGGCTGCATGAGCTCGAACTCTGGAGATGTATATAGCCGAGATGAAGCACGTAAAACCCAGACTGTACGCCTGGGCGTGGTGGAAAGTGTACGTAATGTAAAACTGGAAGGCACAAAAACTCCGATCGGCGGTGGCGCCGGTGCAGTGGTCGGCGGTATTGCAGGCAGCTCAGTCGGTGGCGGCAAGGGCCAAGCGATTGCTACTGTCTTGGGCGCACTGGTGGGTGGACTTGCAGGTGCTGCAGCCGAGGAAGGCATTACACGCAAGGATGGCCTCGAAATTACGGTCAAACTTGAAAGCGGCAGTTTGATTGCCGTGGTGCAAGAGGCCGATGTGCAATTCAACCCAGGTGATAAGGTTCGATTGGTAGAAAGCGGCGGTGTTACCCGCGTCACCCATTAAGTATCCATCACGACATCTCCACCATTGATTTCAACAATGCCGGGCATGCCCGGCATTGTCATAAAAGCTTCACCCTGTTTTAACCCTTCCGTCATTCAGCACTTTTAGAGTGTGGGCTATCTTAATAGTCAGGATTAGCCCTATGCTTGACCGGCAGCCTTCCCTAGGCACCAAGAACGGTGCCAGCCAGTTATACGTCAGCCTCGCTCGTAATGCCTCTGAAATTGCTGAGGCCCAACGCCTTCGTTACAAGGTATTTGCAGAGGAAATGGGGGCCAATGTTGCTGGTACCGAAGGATTAGACCAGGATGGTTTTGATGCTTTTTGCGACCACTTGCTGGTACGTAATCACGAAACAGGTGAAGTAGTCGGCACCTACCGTATCCTGAGCCCCGCCATGGCCAATGAGGCTGGTGGTTATTATTCTGCCGGAGAGTTCGATCTCTCCCGCCTGCGCCACTTGGCTCCAAGCATGGTAGAAGTTGGCCGCGCTTGCGTGCACAAAGATTACCGCATGGGCGGCACCATCACCCTCCTCTGGGCTGGCCTCGCTAATTACATGAAGGTACATCGCTACGAGTACATGATCGGTTGCGGCAGCATCGGCATGGCAGATGGTGGTCACATGGCAGCTAGCTTGTACCACCAATTACAGCAAGATCACCTATCGCCAGTGGAGTATCGCGTTTTCCCGAATTGCCCGTTGCCACTGGAAGCACTGCGCAATGACTTGGAAGTCACCTGCCCGCCGCTCATCAAGGGCTACTTACGACTAGGCGCCTATATTTGCGGCGCACCAGCCTGGGATCCTGACTTCAACACAGCGGATATGCTGGTTATGCTACCATTGTCGCGACTCAACAAACGCTATGCAGCTCACTTTTTCAAATAAGCTGCCAACCAGTACCTGCTTGCCTGAAAAAAAGACGCCCCTGCCGACGCAGCTATTCCGCCTCACGCGCCTCGCGCTGCACACGCTTTACGGCATTGTCGTTGCGGCAACTATTCTGCCTGGCGTCAGCGGCATCAAACGCGAAAGCATCATACGTCGCTGGAGCCAGCAGTTCCTGGACATCCTCAATCTGAAGGTCATTGCCACGGGTCATATCCCCAACGCGGATGTGCATGGCACGATGTTTGTTGCCAACCACATTTCCTGGCTGGACATCCACGCACTCAACAGCATTCGCCCTGTACGCTTCATTGCTAAATCGGACATCCGCGCCTGGCCAGTCATCGGCTGGTTGGTAGCACAAGCCAACACCTTGTTTATTGACCGCGAAAAAAGACAAGATGCCAGCCGTATGGTGAATACCGTAGCAGAGAGCATCCGCGCCGGAGACTGCCTATGCTATTTCCCTGAAGGCACAACAACGGATGGCACTGAGCTGAGACCATTCAAGGGTAGCCTCATGCAAGCTACTATTGATACCAATACCACCATCCGCCCATTCTCCGTGCGCTACCCCAACCCTGATGGCAGCATCAATACCGCCATGGCTTATCATGGAGAAACTACCCTGTGGCAATCATTACGCATGGTACTGGCACAAAAGCAGGCGGTGGTAGAATTGGATTTTGCTGTCCCGATTGAAAGTGCAGGACATGAAAGACGCGGGCTATGCCGCATGGCCAGGCAAGCGATTGTTGCTAGGTTAAATCTGGATTAGTGCCAGCCATTAACTGCCCTTGATGGCTCGTGGCCCATCGGCAGGGTGGCACGGCACTTGAAACGTCTTGCGGTCCTCTAGCCTGAGCGCTGTCAACTGACCACCCCACAGACACCCCGTATCCAAGGCATAAAGATTGTCACGCTGCTGCAAACCCAGCGCAGACCAATGCCCGAAAATCACGGTAGAGTCCACCGACTGCCTCGCAGGTACATCAAACCACGGCATAGTGTCGGCAGGCATATCCACCAGCTCACCCTTGAAATGAAAATCCATCTCGCCGTCCCGTTTGCATACTCTTAGGCGTGTCATGGCATTGGTAATCATGCGTAAACGATCCATCCCTTGCAAGCTGTCATCCCAGCGCAATGGATAATTGCCATACATGTGCGCAAGAAAGCCATGGTAGCCATCTCCACGCAAAGCAGCCTCAACCTCGTGCCCTAGTGCCAGTGCCTGCTCAGCCTCCCATTGCGGTAACAAACCAGCATGCACCATCACCAACTCACCATCAGCATGTATCATCGGGCGCAGACGCAGCCAATCCAATAACTCTGCTCGATCAGGGGCGTCAAAAATAGGCTGCAAAGTATCACTACGATGGGCGCGTACAAAGCCCTCAGCTACAGCTAATGTGTGCAAATCATGGTTGCCTAGCACCATCACTAGGCTGGATTCATTTGCCTTGGCCCAACGCAGGGTTTCCAACGAACCAGAACCACGGTTGATCAAGTCACCCACCAGCCAGAGCTGGTCTTTGGAAGCATCAAACTGGATAAGATCCAGCAGGGAGAGAAGGGAGTGATAGCAGCCCTGGATATCACCTATCGCATATGTAGCCATGAGCTGCTATTTAAGTGAAAAATACTTGAAAACAATACAGCGATTACTCGCTCTTTTCATCATCTGCCGCTGGCGCAGCTGGTGCCTCATCAGCATCATCATCTTCACTATCAGCAGACTTGGCAGCGGCAGTAGCTTCAGGCTTTTGCTCCACAACAGGATCATCAACCAAGCCAGACTGGATACCAAAAAACAAACGCGCCACGAGGAACAGTACCAACAATGGCGCAAACAAAGTGCCCAGTGCTGCTAGGATGAATTGCTTCTTCGTTGTTTTCGGGAAATCGTATTCGTGCGCGCTCATACCAACCAAACCTATCTTTAAAACAGGGAAAATGCCAAGGATTATACTCAATAAGCCCCGTCCGGGAAAAGGTTATACAAGGACAAGCATGTATTCATTTGCTATAATCCGCCTCCTAATCAAAATGCGCCCGTAGCTCAGTTGGATAGAGTGTTGGTTTCCGAAGCCAAAGGTCACAGGTTCGACTCCTGTCGGGCGCACCAACCACACATTACTCCTTGATTCTCATACCCTCTTAACCTCTAAAAGAGTTAAAAAAAACACGTGGTTACCTTTCTGGATATATTTCAATACTATCCACAGAATGGAACCTCAGGACATAACTTACCGTCAGGCTTCTTTCACACAGCAATTGTGTGGTGAGAGATAATAGCCCCCTCACTTTTTGCACCACGCTGGAATTCCCCAATGGAAATTAAGGTCAATTTTCTCGATAAGCTACGCCTTGAGGCCAAGTTCGATGACTTCACGGTGATTGCAGACCAGCCTATCCGCTATAAGGGTGATGGTTCGGCTCCCGGCCCGTTTGATTACTTTTTAGCCTCATCAGCCTTGTGTGCAGCCTATTTTGTAAAGTTGTACTGTAGTACTCGCAATATTCCTACCGACAATATCCGTCTTTCCCATAACAATATTGTTGATCCGGAAAACCGTTACCAACAGATTTTCAAAATTCAGGTTGAGTTGCCGACGGATATCTCCGACAAAGATCGCCAGGGTATATTGCGCTCCATTGACCGTTGTACCGTGAAAAAAGTGGTGCAAGCCGGCCCGGAATTTATCATTGAAGAAGTCGCGAATCTGGATGCAGACGCACAAGCACTACTGGTGATGAACCATGCTACCGATACGAGCACTTATATCACCGGCAAGGATCTACCTTTAGAACAAACCATCGCCAACATGTCAGGCCTATTGGCAAGCCTAGGTATCAAGATTGAAATCGCGTCATGGCGCAATATCATTCCCAATGTGTGGTCGCTGCATATCCGCGATGCGCACTCGCCCATGTGTTTTACCAATGGCAAAGGCGCGACCAAGGAAAGTGCACTGGCGTCGGCCTTGGGTGAGTATATTGAGCGGCTAAGTAACAACCATTTTTATGCAGGTACGTTTTGGGGAGAGGATATCGCCAACGCGGCCTTTGTACATTATCCAAATGAGCGTTGGTTTAAGCCAGGGCGTCACGATGCACTGCCAGATGGCATTCTGGATGAGTACTGCCTGCAAATTTACAATCCAGATGGCGAATTACGTGGCTCACATCTGATCGACACTAATTCTGGCAATGTGAAACGTGGTATCTGTGCATTGCCCTACGTGCGGCAGTCTGACGGCAAGGTTGTCTATTTCCCATCCAACCTGATCGAAAATCTTTATGTCAGTAATGGCATGAGTGCTGGCAATACTTTAGCCGAAGCACAGGTGCAATGCCTATCGGAAATTTTCGAACGAGCGATCAAGCGTGAAATTCTAGAAGGTGAAATCGCATTGCCGGATGTACCGCAACAAGTATTGGCGAAATACCCTGGCATTGTGGCCGGGATTCAAGGCCTGGAAGAGCAAGGATTTCCGGTACTGGTCAAGGATGCATCACTAGGTGGCAACTACCCGGTCATGTGTGTCACCTTGATGAACCCACGCACAGGCGGTGTATTTGCCTCGTTCGGCGCACATCCCAGCCTAGAGGTAGCGCTGGAACGCAGCCTGACGGAATTATTGCAGGGGCGCAGTTTAGAAGGCCTGAACGATTTGCCGCAGCCCACGTTTGCCAGTGAAGCCGTCACGGAACCCAATAACTTTGTGGAGCACTTTATTGACTCCAGCGGTATCGTGTCATGGCGATTTTTCAGCGCCAAGGCAAATTATGAGTTTGTAGAATGGGATTTTTCACACCAAGGTGAAAACGCCAATGCCGAGGAAGCAGCGACCTTGTTTGGCATTCTCAACACCATGGGCAAAGAAGCTTATATGGCGGTGTATGACCAGCTAGGTGCAACTGCTTGCCGGATTCTGGTGCCAGGTTATTCAGAAATATATCCTGTAGAGGATTTGGTCTGGGATAACACCAACAAAGCCTTGCTGTTCCGTGAAGATATCCTGAACCTGCATAGACTGGACAATGCCAGCTTGGAAGCACTGCTGGAACGCCTGGAGAATAACGAACTAGATGATTATGGTGATATCGCAACCTTAATCGGTATCGAGTTCGACGAGAATACCGACTGGGGTCAGCTCACCGTCCTAGAATTAAAACTGCTGATCCACCTGGCCTTGCAGCAACTTGAAGAAGCGCATGATCTGGTGGGTGCCTTCCTGCAATACAACGACAACACGCTGGAGCGTGGGTTGTTTTACCAAGCCCTGAATGTGGCATTGGAAGTGGTGCTAGATGATGATTTAGCCCTTGATGACTATGAAACCAATTTCCGCCGGATGTTTGGCAATGTCAGGATGGATGCGGTTATCGGCTCAATAGAGGGCAGAGTGCGCTTTTTCGGTTTAACCCCCACCAGTATGAAACTAGAGGGCCTAGATAGGCATCATCGCTTGATCGACAGTTACAGAAAATTACATGAGGCTCGCGCCAGGATGGCAGCTACAGCCAGTGAGTAATAACCATCAGGCTTTTTTCTCTCACCCTCAACACAAATCCCAAAGTAGGTGCTATTCGCCTGGGTATCATTCAGTAACCTGCCGAATATAGGCCAGGGAGTTCCGATGTGGAGGTGCCGCGAAGGCACCCCTCCGCACTAGCTCCTTCCCGATTCGCCTCGTGCTTATCCATGCACAACCTTTTGAACTATTGTTCATCTGGCCTATCTTAATTTTGGAACCCCCTTAACTCCATGTGCACACAACAAAAAGGAGATTGATCATGGCCGATGTTCCGCATCCACAATCCCCATTGCTGCCAGAACGGCTATTGCACGGCACGCCGCATAATCATCCTATCGAGCATATTTTTGGGATTTCGCCACAGCTTCCTTGCCTGGAAAGCGAGAAGACCTTGGTGCATTTTGTTTTGCCTCCCTGGAGCAAGGAGACTGACTGGGAGAAGGATAGGCAGGCACGTTTTATCGAGAATATTTTTCTTGGCGTCCCCATTGGCTATTACGTGATTCATGCCCCGCAATGGCGCACCAGTGGCGTCAAACCGATGTCAGGGTGGTTATTGGATGGCACAAACAGAATTACCGCCATACGTGACTTTGTGGCAAACAAAATCAGTATCTTCAATGGCGTTCTTCATGATGATTTGGATGAATTAACGCGTGAGCGCAGGTTCTACCACCAGCCATTCCCTTGCTTTGAGTTACCTTACACCAATGACTTACAGCAGTTAAGATCAATATACGAGCAGCTTAACTACGGCAAAATGGAACATCATCCCAGGACATTTAGCCATCTTCTAGTGAAATAGCCTGATCTACCCTGAATGCGTTTGCATCAGTGCTGTACTCATGTCGCGCATTCACTGTAGATTGAAAATTGAAGTGAGTATTGAAGCTGTGGCAGAATCGGGAGTAAACAACATAATCAATAAGAAAAACCAGCCATGCCAGCAGAACTATCAGACGAAACCATTAGCCTAGCCAAAGAAAGAGCTAACTATGCGGGCTTTGTGCCTGTACACCAGAATAATGACTGCATCAGGATCGCCTATGCATGGCTGGATGCCCAGACCAAGACCGCCAACCTGCGTGAAGTCCCGGTCAGCCAACGCGGCCTGATTCGCTCTTGGGGAGGTGCGTTGGTAATGTACGCTGACATTATCGTGGCAGCGGAACTACACCCCGAAATTCACGGCACTTATCCCAACCTCAACCTCTCAAAAGAATTGACTTTACCTGACCAGGCTAGGCTTGCCCGTATTGTCGGCGCCAATGTTCATCCAGGGTTGCAGCAATTCGAGCCCTCTCGCTTTTACACGCACCACGAAAACCTGGCATAACCATAAAAAAAGAGTCATACACCCACTGGGTGATGACTCTTTGAAAACGCTCCATGATTGCATGAGGAGCAGGCATCGCTCATAAAAAGCTGATGTCATTGTGCCTGATCCTGCATTGATAGCACCATTCTCCTGAAGGGCTACTCCATTAGGAGTAGAACAACCCCTTCGCGACCAATCAGACCGGCATGATAAAAAATGCCAGGCCATCACAGGGAGTGATGAAGCCTGGCGAGGGACCACGTCAGTACAACACAAGGGGGAAACTAGAACTGGGATACTCCAGGAATCCAGCTAGTACCTGCCAATGGCACCTTGGCCATGGCAGAAGCTTCCAGCGTCAGCGCCACTAGATCTTCCGGCTCTAGGTTGTGCAGGTGCGATTTTCCGCATGCGCGTGCAATGACTTGAGCCTCCATCGTCATCACGGAAAGATAATTCGCCAATCTACGGCCTGCCTTGACCGGATCAACACGCTTCATCAGCTCAGGGTCCTGCGTAGTGATGCCAGCGGGGTCCTTGCCCTCATGCCAATCGTCATAAGCGCCAGCAGTGGTGCCAAGCTTGTTGTATTCCTCTTCCAGATGCGGATCGTTATCGCCCAGCGCGATCAGTGCGGCTGTACCAATGGCTACAGCATCTGCGCCTAGCGCCAGGGCTTTCGCCACATCAGCACCGTTGCGGATACCGCCGGAGACAATCAACTGCACTTTGCGATGCATGCCTAGATCCTGCAAAGCCTGCACTGCCGGGCGGATGGCTGCGAGGATGGGAATACCCACATGCTCAATGAACACTTCCTGCGTGGCAGCAGTACCGCCCTGCATGCCATCCAGCACCACGACATCGGCACCAGCCTTCACGGCCAACGCCACATCGAAGTAAGGACGGGTCGCGCCAACCTTCACGTAGATAGGTTTTTCCCAATCAGTGATTTCGCGGATTTCAGCAATCTTAATTTCCAGGTCATCAGGGCCAGTCCAGTCAGGGTGGCGACAAGCGGAGCGCTGGTCCACGCCTTTGGGCAGGCAGCGCATCTTGGCAACGCGATCGCTGATCTTCTGACCCAGCAGCATGCCACCACCACCTGGTTTCGCACCTTGGCCAATCACTACTTCAATCGCATCCGCCTTGCGCAGGTCGTCTGGGTTCATGCCGTAACGTGACGGCAGGTATTGATATACCAGAATCGAGGATTGACCACGCTCTTCTGGCGTCATACCGCCATCGCCCGTTGTTGTGCTGGTACCTACAGCGCTTGCACCGCGGCCGAGTGCTTCCTTGGCGGGGCCGGACAAGGCACCGAAGCTCATACCAGCGATGGTCACTGGCGTCTTGAGGTGGATAGGCTTCTTGGCAAAGCGATTGCCGAGAATGACATCGGTACCACATTTCTCGCGGTAGCCTTCCAGTGGATAACGGCTGATGGAAGCGCCTAGGAACAACAGGTCATCAAAGTGCGGTAGCTTGCGCTTGGTGCCGGCACCGCGGATGTCATAGATGCCGGTAGCCGAGGCACGGCGGATTTCCGAGATAGTGTTCTTGTCAAAAGTCGCAGAAAAACGCGGTTCAGTTTGCGGGATTTTTGGCGTATCGCTCATGATTAGTAGTCTCCTGCGTTATCTACGTGGAAGTTGTACAGCTTGCGGGCGGAGCCCAGCAGCGTGAAGCTGTCAGGGTCAACATCGGCATGGCCGGATTCTTTCAACAGATCAACCAATATCTGGCGCGCTTCGGCATCCATGGTTTTTACTTCGCAATCAGAACCCAGGCTCTGGATGGTGCCGCGTACGAAAATACGGGCCTCATAGAGCGAATCACCGAGCGCTTCGCCAGCATCGCCCAAAATCACCAAATTACCAGCTTGTGCCATGAAGGCAGAGAAACTACCCACGGAGCCACCCACCACGATATTGACGCCCTTCATGGAGATACCGCAGCGCAAGCCTGCATCGCCATCGATGATTAATAGACCGCCATTCGCAGTCGCACCAGCAGCGTTAGAAGCAAAGCCCTTCACATGCACGCGGCCGGACATCATGTTCTCAGCAACACCGGTACCAGCACTACCCTCAATCACCACATTGGCAAATTGGTTCATGCCTGCTGCGTAATAACCCGCATGGCCTTCAATCACCACATTCACGTCGGCCTTGAGGCCAACCGCGATATTGTGGGTACCGCCTGGGTTAGTGATAGTTACTGTCTTGCCATCCAGCTCGGTTGCATCGCTATGCAGATACTGGTTCACCTCGCGTAGCAGAGTTTTTTCCAGGTCGAAAGTTACAGTTTCCATACGTACATCTCCTTTGGTGCAGGCTCGAATACCTTGGCATTCTTGATATCAGGCAAGTGAGCCAAAGAACGGAACTCGGAAGCAATCGCTACATAGTCATCATGCTCGGCTACGATCGCTGGCTTACAAGCAAACGGGTCGCGCACCAGCGCCAATTGGTCTTTGGTACCCATCAGCAGGGTGTAGAAACCATCCAGTTCGTCAAAACCATGTTCCAGCGCTGTCTTGAGGTCATCGCCCTCGCGCATGCGCCATTGCAGGAAGCGGCACGCAGCTTCGGTGTCATTGTCGGTCTCGAAGGAGATGCCTTCGTGCTCCAGCTTGCGGCGAATGCTATGTGCATTGGAAAGGGAGCCGTTGTGCACCAGGCACCAGTCCTCGCCCGCCGTGAACGGGTGAGCGTGCGATGGGGTGATCGCAGATTCTGTCGCCATACGGGTATGGCCAACAAGGTGACTGCCGGACAACTTGGAGAAGTCATAACGGCTGGCAACCTGGGCTGGCGTGCCGGTGTCTTTGTAGATGTCCATCAATTGACCAACAGACAACAAATGCACCTGGGGATAATGTTCCTTGAGCCAGGCCTTGAGCGTGTCTGGGCTGATACCAGTGGTCACCACAGCGTGGTTCACCTTCACTTCCACCTTGGCATCAGCCTTAAGGCCGTTGTTGAGGTCTACACTGAGCTTGGCCCAGTCAAACTCAGGCGCAGCGCAATACAGGCTGAACTTGCGCTCGCTGCTACCTACCGGGGCGCCAAAAATCGCCAGGCCAGCGGAATCCGGGCCGCGCTCTGTCATGCCGATCAGCATGGGCAGCATCAACTCACCGATATTGGCCCGCATTTTCTGGTTTTTCACCAGCAATCCCACGATTCCACACATGATGTTTCTCCTTACAAAAATCCAGAATTCAGCATCTAGTTACAATGCACATTAAAAATTCGCTTAAAAGAACTCGATATAGCGATTGATTTCCCAATCCGAGACATGGCGCTGGTAATCAATCCACTCTGCACGCTTGAGCTTGATGAACTCGTCAGTCAACGCATGGCCCAACGCATCGCGTAACACCTGGTTCGCCTCAAGCTTGTCCAGCGACTCATTGAGGTTTTGCGGCAGGATGCCAATACCTTGCTCCTTCATCTCGGCCAGGCTGAGGTCGAACAGGTTGCTCGAATGACCAGCACCAGGGTCAAGCTTGCGCTCCACACCATCCAGGCCAGCCGCGATCACCGCGGCGGTTGTCAGGTAAGGGTTACAGCTGCCATCAGGCAGGCGCAATTCCAGGCGACCATAGGGAATGCGTACCATGGTCGAGCGGTTGTTGTTGCCGTATGAAATATAGGCAGGTGCCCAGGTAGAACCAGTGAGCGATTGGCTCACCACCAGGCGTTTGTAAGAATTCACTGTAGGCGCAGCCAGGGCAGTCAATGCCGGAGCGTGATGCAAGATGCCGCCCAGGAAGTGATACGCCAGCTGGGAAAGGCCATGGCCTGTGCTATCGCCATCGTCGTGGAATAAGCTTTTCTTACCGTCGCCGATCGACATATGCATGTGCATACCGTTACCTGGGCGGTTGCCGAAAGGCTTGGGCATGAAGGAGCAAGTCATGCCGAGCTCATTGGCAATATGGCTGGCCGCCATCTTGAACAGAATGTAGTCATCAGCACTCTTGAGGCAATCGGCATAGGTATAGTTGATCTCGAACTGGCCGTTGGCATCTTCGTGATCAATCTGGTACACATCCAGCCCGGCCGCTATCAATGCCTCGGTCAACTTCTCGAGGAACACCGCCTGACGTGTCATGCCCTTGTAGTCGTAGCAAGGCTTTTGCAGGGTGTCGCTCTCGTCACAGGGATGCAAGCCACCTTTCTCATCACGCTTGAGTAGTGAGAACTCTGGCTCCAAACCGGTATAGAGCGTCCAGCCATGTGCAGCCAGGCGCTCGACTTGCTTCTTGAGCACCACGCGCGAATCATATTCATAAGGCTTTTGGTCGACATGCCCATCGCAAATAATGCGCGCATAGCCTGGCTGCCAGGGGATGAGGCTCAAGGTAGATAAATCGCCCACGGCCATGTAATCCGGCCCGTTCGGCAAGATGCCCATGCCCCAGATCGCACCACCAGCGAACCCCGCACCTCCCTTGAGGATGGATTCAAGATGGGCTGCAGGCACCGACTTCACCTTGGCGACCCCGTGGATATCCACGAACTGCGCCAGCACGTATTTCACGTTGTGATCAGCCAGGAACCGCTTCGCAGCTGCCAAATCCTGCGCTGGCGTGCTGGGCTGATACGTGAATTTTCCATCTACTGTCTTCATAAACTAACTCTCCGAGTCCGATTGAATTTTATGGATAGGCCGCGAAATAGCGCCCTATCCCGACGGGTCCGCCGTTGTGCTCGTGAGCGATGCCTGCAATCACTTCCCACAAATATGGACCGTACGAACTATCGCACCACAGCCTGAAATGGCTCTCCTCCTCCAGGTCCTGGTGCATCAGGACTACGCTGACCCCGGCGAATTGCGTCATAACAACGTCTTGTGCGCCTAGGGCTGCGCGAGTTAAATCAATGGAACAAACTTCTGAAAACAACACCTGCACCGCAGCGCCGCTGATCGCGAATGACGCTTCAACATGCGGTACCGGATATACACCCTTGGCCCCTGCATAGGCTTGTGCCAGCCTTTCGCAGCTTGTGCCTCCCGGCGCATCCTCAATGAGGAACTCGCTATTGCCCAGCCGTAGCACCAAGCTGCCATCCGCGCTGCGTACCCAACTATTAGCACTTGGCGGGATGGTTACGCCTTGCTCGGCTAGCCACTGGGCAGCCTGTGGGCCCTTGACGCCAAACTTGCGTAGCAGGCTCGCATCAGCGATTCCCAAATTCTTTTTTCTACCCTCTTCCAGGGTCTTGTCGGCAAAGTGAGTCACGACTTGCATCTGATCAATGACACCCCAAGCGCCCTGCTCATGATGGAGCGCATGCGCGACTGGGGTAACTAACTTTGTGAACATCGGCGTTTCTGTCTGCATCACGTTCTTTGCCTCACTATCGACTAACCAGGAAATGGGAAGGCACCACAGTCGCGGGCACCAAGGCACCGCTATCAGTGCGGATTTCAAAGCCTGCTCCTACGGCACTATGCTGCGGTGCCACATAAGCAAAGCCGATCACGCGGCCTACCGTCTTGGAGTAGGCAATGCTGGTGACACGCCCCTCGATCTCGCCGTTGCGGATCACCAGGTTGCACTCGAACGGCATCTCACCGGCATGGCCAGGGTTAAGTGCAAAGGCCACCAGGGTTTTCTTCAGCGGACGCTTGGCGATGATCTGCAAGCTGCGCTTACCGATAAAATCAGGTTTATCCATGGCGAGGGCATGCTCTGCGCCAATTTCCAGCGGATTCGTTAAACCATCGGTATCAATGCCAGGCATGGCATGGCCCATTTCCAGGCGCAAGAGGCGTTGGGCATCAGTGCCGAAGGGCTTGAGACCAAGGCTAGAGCCTGCACGCATCACTTGCTCCCAGAGAAAGGCGGCTTGTGGCGTAGGCATATGTAATTCGTAGGTATGGTCAGAAACAAAAGCCACGCGCAGCAAGCGCACAGGCACACCAGCCAGCGTTGCCTCACGAGCGCTATGTGGCGCCTGCTCATCCAGCTTGAAATCAAGCAGGCCGGATAATATCTGGCGTGCCAGCGGGCCTGCCACATTGATGGCGGCATAAGAGCCAGTAACATTGACCAGGCCAATATCGAGCTGCCAGATTTGCTGCCAACGCTGCATCTCGCGATAGACTGCAGCAGCATTCGAGGTGCCGGAAGTCAGGTAAAACAGCTCATCACCCAAGCGATGTGCCAAACCGTCATCTACCACCACACCAGTGTCATCCAGCAGCATGGTGTAACGTGATGTGCCTGTTGCCTGGTCAGCATAACGGCCAGTGAAGAAGCGTTCGAGGAACAAGCCAGCCTCAGGGCCGCGCACCTCAATTTTGCCGAAGGAGCTGCTGTCGATAATGCCCGCCTTGCTGCGCACGGCCTCAACTTCGGCGAGGATAGTGTCCTGTACGCTCTGGCCTTGCACTGCATAGTAGGCAGCACGCTTCCAGGGGCCGACATCGGTAAATACCGCGCCCAAGGCTGCATTAAAGTCATGCAGCGGGGTGGTGCGATGCGGATGGAAGCCGCGACCACCCAGATGTCCGATCGGTGTGGGGTGGAAGAACGGGCGCGAAGTCGTAGTGCCGATCTGCTCCACCGGTACGCCACGCAAGCGCGCAAGGATGCGGATCGCGTTCATGTTGGAGTGCTTGCCCTGGCTGGGACCCATGCCCACAGTGGTGAAGCGCTTCATCAACTCGATGTTGTCGAAGCCTTCCTTTGCGGCATTGATGAAATCCTTCACCTGGATATCCTCGTCGAAATCGACGAAATTCTTGCCCTTGGGGTGCATCACGATAGGATAAGCATGGCTTTGGGCACTGACGCTCACCGGCACAGTCGCAGGTTCAGGCAGCTCGCGACCAATATGACGCATCGCGGCAATCGCGGCACGTTTGCCATCAGCCAGCTTATCGGCCAGCGCATAGACGCCATTGACACGGCCTGCGGCAAAAATACCCGCTGGCAGCTTGTTGGGAACGAACTGGTGCACACCATAGTCGTAGCGCATCGCTGTACCAGCCTGATACAGCAGGTTTGCAGTCGGCACCCAGCCCGCACACATCGCCACGCCATCGCACTCAATACGCGTCTTGGCACTGGTATCTGCCTGGGCGCTATCGGCATCATACGGCGCCACGATCACCGCCTTGACGCTGAATTTGTCGCGACTGTGCTCTACTTCATAAATCGCGCTGCCATGCAGTGTTTTCACGCCACGGCGTGCCAATGCAGCTGGCAATGTGCTATCACCAGCCGTCGCCCGCAAGTCGATCAATGCAGCTACTTTCACGCCAGACTCAAGCAGGTCATGTGCGACACGATACCCATAGTCGTTGGCAGTAAATACCACGCCATGCTCGAAAGGCTTCACACCATAGCGGTGCAACAGACGCTGCGCGGCAGAGCCGAGCATGACTCCGGGAATATCGTTATTACGGAACACTGGCGGCTGTTCGAAAGCACCGCTCGCCATCACCACGGCCCCCGCGCGTACCTTAACCATGCCGTCCTTGGTCACCACGGGAATCAAGTGATCAGGGTAATAGCCAGCGGCATAAGCACCAGTGATGACCTGAATATTAGGCAAGGCCTGTACTTCTGAGACTAGGTCGCCAAGCAATTTGCTGGATTCCTGGCTACCGCCCCAATCGAACCCAAGGCTACCACCCAACTCAGCGTTCTCATCCACCAGCACCACGCGCAAACCCTGTTTGCCCGCCTCAATTGCCGCAGCCAAGCCAGACGCTCCTGCACCAATCACCAGCACATCACAGTGGATATGCTGCTTGGGCTTGGTGATGCGCGGATAGTTGAAATTGACCACGCCAAGGCCAGCCGCCTTGCGAATGACGTTTTCCCAGAACGGGAACATTTTCTTCGGTGTATGAAATGCCTTGTAGTAAAAACCCACCGGCAACAGCGGAGCGATGCTGTCGATAATGCGGCTCTTGTCCTTGCGCACCCCGCCATCGGTATTCACTGCTTCAAGCACTGCGCCGTTGTTCACAGGCACAACATCACCGCGAATATTGGTATCCACGCCATCGGTCAGCATGACGTTGACGTCATGATTGGCCAAGCTGAGGATGCCGCGCGGACGGTGATATTTGAAGCTGCGACCCAACACTTTTTCACCATTGGCCCACAATGCGCTGGTAATCGTGTCCCCTTCGAAACCGCTGTAATCCTTGCCCTCGAAGCTGAACTTGACGACAGCGGCACGGTTGATCCACTCACCTACTTGTTTGGTCAAACGCGCACTCATTTGCTGCCCTCCTGCCCTTTCAGATATGTACGAATTACTTGGTCGGTCAATGTGTTGCGCTCTGCAATGAACCAGGTGCCGCTAGGGCCGTGGTACCACCACTCTTGCTTAAGGCCAGGCGCACCATGACGGTTATGCACATAATCAGCCCACTCTTTGTCGCTGCAATCGGCAGCAGGTGGAGTGCGTAATTCACCACCGTAGGTGAACTCGCTCAGCGGTCTGGTTCCATTCACGGGACAAGTCAGTAATTTCATCGTGTATTCCTTATCTATGCCCTGGCTTAGTGACCCACCGAGGCGGCACCCTTTTCGCCAGTCAACTCATAATCCTCAAAGCGCGACAGACGGAAGGAATGGATCAGGTCAGGTGCCTGGTCGCGCGCAATGGTCTCGGCCATGGTCTTGCCGCTGATCGGTGTTGCCTTGAAACCCCAGGTGCCCCAACCCGCATCCAGGTAAAAACCCTTGACTGGTGTCTTGCCCATCACAGGCGCAAAATCTGGCGTCATATCAGCCATACCCGCCCATTGGCGCACCACCTTGATGTTGGAAAGGAAAGGGAACATGTCCAGCATGTGTGAGGTGAGGCCCTCAACGAAATCCAAGGTAGAGCGTGTGGAGTGCACCTCATAAGGATCGAGCGAAGAGCCCATGACAAGCTCGCCACGGGAAGATTGGCTGACGTACACATGCAAGCTGCCGGAAACAAGGATGGTGTCCAGCCATGGCTTCATCGGCTCGGTGACGCAGGCTTGCAACGGATGGATGATGATAGGAGTTTCTACACCCACCATCTCGCAGATTCTTGGTGTGAAGCCAGCAACGGCAGACAAGACATTATTAGTCGCGATGTAGCCTTTATTGGTGTTCACGCCGACCACCTGGCCACCCTGCACATCAATGCCGGTGACTTCGGTATTCTGGAAAATTTCTACACCCAGACGATCCGCACCACGGGCATAGCCCCAGGCGACGGCATCGTGACGTGCGACAGAACCCGGCGCATGATAGAGCGCACCAACGATGGGGGCCTTGCCGCTACAGCTCAGGTCCAGTTGTGGACAGGCCTTGCCGATCTCCTCCGGGCCGACCACATAACTTTCCACACCTACATGCTTATTCACCTCGGCACGCCAGCGCATGGTGCGCATAGCAGATTCAGTATGTGCAAGCGTGAAATGGCCACGGGTGGAGTAGAACAGGTTAAGGTCCAGCTCTTCGGAAAGATCTTCGTAAATCTTGACGCTAGCGTCATAAAACTTCACGCCTTCAGGCGTCAGGTAGTTAGAGCGCACGATGGTGGTATTGCGCCCGGTATTGCCACCGCCGATATAGCCTTTTTCCAGCACCGCCACATTGGTGATGCCGTGATGCTTGGCAAGGTAATACGCTGCAGCCAGGCCATGACCGCCACCGCCGATAATCACCACATCATAGGATTTCTTCGGCGTGGTATGCGCCTGGAAAAACCGCGTTCCCGGATATTCCTTGCTCAACGCGTATTTCAGCAATCTCAACGGCATTTATTGTGGCTCCAACGGATTAATCATCACATCCAAAAACTGCAATTTAAGTAAACTTTTTTTCTTTAAAGGAAACTTTATTGCATTTATACCGAAGCAAAAAAACAGCGTCAACACATTTATGAAACTTTTTTTCATAATAGGAAACATTGACTTTCCGTCAATACTCCTAAGGGAGTAGATCAATATAAAAAGAACAGCTTGTATGCGGAAAAATCTACACATGCCGATACGGATCAACGCCATGTGTCATTCAGGAGTATTGCCCTAAGGACAAGCATGGGACATGCCAGACTTTAAGAGCCTAAGTCATTGCCTAAGCGAGGCAAGAGAGCATCTGGATTGCAGCAGAGGATCAGGAAAAGACGCGGATAAATAGTGAATAAGCAAGACGGCACAAACAACCAGCCCAAGGACTGTGCACGGCTAAGGGGTCATTGATAAGGAAAGGGATCAAGAATAAGAAGACGGCAGGCGCTTGTCGTCACGCAACATATGCTCAAACTCTGCGGCCGTCACAGGCTTGCTGAAATAATAGCCCTGCATCTCATCACAAGCATGCTGTTGCAGGAATTGGCAATGCGCCTCCTCCTCCACGCCCTCAGCAATCACCTTGAATCCCAGGCTCTGAGCCAAGGCAATCACGGCCAGCACAATCGCAGAGTCCTCTCGTTCTGTCAGCATGGTACGCACAAAAGATTGATCAATTTTCAAGGTATCTACCCGGAAGCTTTTCAAATAATTCAGGCTGGAGTAACCGGTACCGAAATCATCAATAGACAACTTGATACCCAGCTCTTTCAACTGATTGATCGTTTCCGTTACCTTCTCGATATCCTGCGCAATCAGGCTTTCGGTCAGTTCCAGTTCCAGCCATTGAGGCGATAAACCTGTTTCCTGCAAAGTATTGGCAACCCACGCCACCACATCCTGTTGCAAGAACTGACGCACAGAAATATTCACTGCGACACAAACAGGCGGCAAGCCAGCCTCTATCCAAGCCTGTGCCTGGGTACATGCCGTACGTAACACCCAATCGCCAATAGGAACGATCAGGCCGGAATCCTCTGCCACCGGGATAAACTGACAAGGAGACACCGCCCCCAACTCAGGATGCTGCCAGCGCAACAAAGCCTCACAACCACTGATGCGACCACTTTCCAGATTCACCTTGGGCTGGTAGACAATATGCAACTGATCGTTGATGACCGCATGCCTCAGCTTGATTTCCATATCCACGCGACGCTGGATGGCCAGCCCCATTTCGCGGGTAAAAAACAGGCACACATTATGGCCAAGCTCTTTAGCCCGGTACATCGCCATATCGGCACGATCAATCAGCTCATCCGCACTTTCACCGTCATGTGGAAAGATACTGACGCCCATGCTGAGCGAGAGGTGAATATCACGCCCTTGCACCACAATGGGGGATTGAAAACGCTCAATGACCCGATGAGCCACCCGTTCTACCTCGGCCGGCTCAACCACGTCAGCCAGCAAGATCAGGAACTCATCACCACTCAGACGCGCCACTGTATCGCCTTCGCGCACATATTGGAGCAATTGCGCCCCCACCTCCCGCAGCACACTATTGCCAAAGATGTGACCGTAACCTTCATTCACCACCTTGAATCGCCCGAGATCAAGATAAAGTAAGGAAACCAGGCAATGATCCTCCTGCGCCTGGGTAATGCTCTTGGTAATACGCTCACGGATCAGGTTACGATTGGGCAGGCCGGTCAAGCCGTCATACATGGCCAAGTGATGCATATACTGCTCATACTGCTTGCGCTCGGTAATATCATTGAGAATCAGGGTATGAATGCGCTGACTCTCCTGACTTAGGGTCACTTGTCGCAGCTCTGCATCAAACGCACCGTCGATGCCGATGAACTCCAGTGTCATGGTATCTTCTGTCGCCAGTATCGCGGCCCAATCCAGTGGATCATGCGGCGACAACAACATCTCCTGCACCTGTCGGCCTACCACCTTATCCCGGCTCAATCCAAACATACGCTCAGCCGCGGCATTCCACTCCACAATCACCATCGTCTCGTCCAGACTGAACATGGCAGCAGAAGTGGAATCAAAGATCGCACCCTTCAAGCGAATAGAAGCTGCCTGCTGCTCCTTTGCCAACGCCTGCTGATGGATAGCATCTTCCATGCGATCCAAGGCCGTGCCCAGTAGCTGGGTTTCACGGAAACCTTGACTAGCTTCTTCCATATGCCTCTCTGGTGCTCCGGCCTGTGGCTGGCCGATGCGAGCAACACGTTGCTCCAGCTCAGTTAACGGCCGACCAAAGCGGCGTGCCAAGCGCAATGAAACCAGGGCCAGCACAACCGCCATGGCAGCCCCCATTCCCAACACCTGTAACAACTGGTGCCTGAGTGGAGTATCAATGAGCGGTGCTGGCCGCGACGTAATCACCATCCACGACAAGCCGCCTTTCAGCTGCAACCGCTGCGCCGCGACCCATTTGCGCTCTCCTTGCACCTGCATGCGGTCAACAAACACATTCCCTGATGACTTGAGCACAGGCATCCAATCCTCACTAACTGGTAGAGGCGCACTCCCGATATCAGATGCAGCAATCAAGCGAGGTGTCGGCCCTAGCTCAACCACTTGGATATCCGTGCGATATTCCGTGATCAATGGCGATAGAAAACGATTCAATGCAGGAATATCAAAATCTGCATCAATAACAGCCAACAGCTTTCCGCTGTGATGGCGAATCGCCTTGACATAGCTCAGCCCCCACAGCGACGTATTGAGCTGTGAATGGACAATCCAGGCATATGTCGGCATCCAGGCGCCATCACTGGGTGCATGTAATGCTGCTTGGTAAAAGGGACGCTGGCGCGGGTCATATCCCTCAACAGGATATGCCTTATCCTGAACAAAGCCCTCTGCTGTGAGCTTAAAGGTCTGCGCTGTTGCAGCACTGGCCTTCACCTCTGGAAACTGCCAAAGCACTACGTCTTTGGAACTGACCCGCTCCATATTGCCGTATTCCCCAGTGCCGGGAATCACAATACCGAGGTAACTCAACTCAGGACGTTGCTCAAACGCGGACAAGGAGCTCTCCAGCATGGGGCGTAATGTTGCGCCACTCAGATGCTCATCGTGGATACGCACAATCCGCTCTAGCGAAAGTGCTGTCATCTCCGTGGCCTGGATCAATTGCTGCAAGCGCACTGATATTTGCTTGAGTGACTCACGGCTTTCCTGCCTGGCCGCGCTTTCAGTACTCTCTACAGCTTGCCAGGTCATGGCAAACAACAATACCGCACCCAGGCCAATCAGCAAGCCCACTACACTGAACACCAATGCGCGGGAAAAAGATGGCAACAAGGGCGGATGATTCACAGGAGTCGTCGCACCATGCATCACAGAACCAGAGACTATCGCCATAGCATCCGGTTTATTCACATCTGGGTCGACATCAGTCCCGCTCAATCCACTCCCCTTTTAACTCAAGTAATTGCCATGGATTGGCATCAGTGGCATCACTTGATGATGAAGTTCGTTTGTGCACTACCGTTTTCACGCACTCTACCTGATAACATTGCCGAATGTCACATTCTGGCCAAGTCATGTTATATCGTCAGCAATACTCCTGACATCCACCATGCCATCGGCCAATCAACGAAAGGACTTAGTCTTGACCATACTAGAAACATTCAAATACGTTTCCATCGTCGTTATCGGCCTTTTACCCATCATGAACCCGCTCACCACCATCCCGCTTTACATGGCACTCACCCAGCGCATGACGCCAGAAACCCGCAGGGTGCAGGCACGTAAAGCCTGTATTTATGCCTTCTGCATCCTCACCACCTTCCTGCTATTGGGTAATGGCATCATCTCGCTATTTGGTATTTCCATGCCGGGCATTCGCGTCGCGGGCGGCATCATCATCCTGATTCTGGCATTGCGCATGATTTTCTCTGGCTTCGACACCTCGTCCAGCGTCGACTCCGAGCCTGATGAAATCAAGCATGCCAATCTCGATTACTCCTTCTCACCGCTGGCAATGCCGAGCCTGGCCGGGCCTGGCTCCATCGCGGTCATCATGAGCTTTGGCTCACAAATCCCCGAAGGCTCACTGATCCTTGGGGACGCCATCGTCATTACCGGCATTGCCATCACCGCAGGCATTGCCTACGTAGCATTATCCGCCGCAGGGCATATCGAAAAGCTCCTTGGCGAACACGGCATGCAAGCTATCACCAAAATCATGGGCTTCCTGCTCACTTGCGTGGCAGTGCAATTTCTGGCGTCTGGTATACGCGATTTCTATATTGAGTTTTCAACCATCTGACACCTAACAATGCAAAAGGCCCCATGAATGGGGCCTTTTGCATTGCGCACCTGATTCCTTACAAGTGCTGCATATAGATCACGATCAGCACAGCAATCGCAATCGCGATAAACGGCAAGATACCTGCACGTTTTCTTACCCCGCTTTCATCGCCCATATGCATGTCCTCTACCATGGACTTGGGGAATACCCCCTTGTCCTGCACGTAATGTCGATACAAAAACACGGGGATGATGAAGGCCGCACAGACCACGCCCGACCATAACGTCCCTTCACCCCAGATATTCGCGCCCAGGCCCATCAACGCAACATTGACGAAACTGAGGATGGTGCCAAGCACGATGAGGATGAGCGGAGCCTTGTATGGACGCTCCCAATTTGGCCTATCCAGGCGGTGTATCCAGCCCGCGTTGAGGTTGAGGAAGTTGAACATGATGTAACACACGTTCGATACCGCCAGCACGAAGACATAATCGGACATCAGCAACAACACCAGGTTGAAGCACAAGTCTGTCCACATCGCCGTGGTGGGCGCACCATGCTCATTGGCATGAGAAAGATACTTCGGCAACCAGCCATCCACGGCTCCTTGGTACAGGGTGCGCGAGGAACCAGCCATGGAAGTCATGATGGAAAGTAACAAGGCCAAGACCAGCATGATGACGATAATGTTACTTAATTGTTGGCTACCACCCAGCATCGCGGCCAATGCACTCGCAACCCCCATGCCGCTGTAGATATCTGGGGCCAACATACCATCGTAAACCGCAGGGCTGATTTCATTGCCTGCTGCATCAAGCACGGCAGGTGTCACGAGATGACCCAGGCCAAGATCAGCCTGAAAGGCGATGGGCACCAGGGTGAACACCGCCAGGCATAACAAGCCGGAATAGAAAATCGCCTTGAACGTGTCAGTCTTGGGGTTGCGGAACTCGCGTGTGTAGCAAACCGAGGTCTCGAAGGCATAGGTTGACCAGGCGGCGATGAACATGCCGCCCGCCATCAGCTTCCAGCCTTCGATATTCCAGGCACCATTCACCACATTACCCGCGTCATCGTAGGCCAGCGGAGCAATCGGCAGGAAGTTGGCAGCCGACACATCACCGGTGAGGATAGGGACCAGGCCGATCAACATGAGTGGAATCAACGCTGCCAGGCCGAGGATCATGGTCACGCGTGAGGAGCGCAATATGCCGCCATGCTGAATGCCGAACACTGCCAGCAAGACGGCAGCCCCCAAGACAAAAGTAGCATTGATGCGCAGGCTAAGGCCGGACTTGATGAAACCAAGGTCCATCAAGGTAATCTGCCAAGTGTTGATGACGGCATCGGCAGGGAAAGTTGCTAGCAAAATGTAGCCCGCCGCCAAGCCAGAGCCAATGGCCAGCACTGGCGTCCAGGCCAGCCAGTTACACCAGACCGACACCGGGGCAACGAATTTGCTATACCTTACCCAGGCGATGGCGCCATAGACAGAAGCACCACCCGATTTATGTGGAAACATGCCGGCAATTTCGGCATAGGTAAAAGCCTGGATAAAGCCAAAGGTAATCGAGAGCATCCAGGCCAGCCAGGCGGGCTTGCCTACAGTGGAGGCAATCGCGCCAATGGAAAACAGCACCAGGGCTGGCACGCCGCTAGCCACCCAGAATGCACCCTGCCAGCCTATCTTGCGTTGCAGGCTGCCAGGCTGTACTTGTGCAGCGTTAGGGGTTATCTGGGCCGAGGTGGCATCCAGGCTTGAGGTAGTACTCACTTGATTGTCTCCTGAAACATGATTCTTCAGGCTACATTGGATAACGGTGAGGCTAGACGCCACAATTCCCAATATGGATTACTTCTTTGGGAGTATGCGGCGCAGTGACAGGTAGGCTATTTGTGCCGATGCGCCCAAACAGCCGCTTCGAGCCGGCTGGTCAGCCGCAACTTGCTCAGCAAATGCTTCACGTGGACTTTCACCGTAGTATCGGAAATACCCAGCTTGCGCGCGATAGCCTTGTTGCTAAGTCCATCTGCCAGGCATTGCAGGATTTCCTGCTCACGATCGGTAAGTGACACCTGCTCCGGTGTCGCAGGCAGGGACGACTTATTGCCAAGCTCCAGCAATGCCTGCTTGAGTACTTCAGTGAGGCGATCCTGGATCACGGTCACGCCCTCGGAAATCTTTTTCAGGCTGTCACATAGCTGCTCGGGCTCCATGTCCTTGAGCAAATAGCCATCTGCCCCCGCACGCAAGGCTTCCAGCAAGTCATCCTCCGCATCAGAGACGGTGAGCACGACGAAACGCGCCTTGAGATCACCTGCCTTGAACCTGCGCAGGGTTTCCAGACCATCAACCCCCTTCATGTTGAGATCAATCAGCACAATGTCTGGTGCCAGCATCGGTGCCTGTTCTAGACCCTCCAGCCCGGAAGAGGCTTCGCCAACAACCTCAAACATGGGGTCAGCACCTATCATCTGGCTCACACCTTTACGAAACAGTGCATGATCGTCAATCAGGAATACCTTGAGCATAGTGTTCACTTACTTTCGTACTAAATATTTGAATAAACTGCACATAGTGGTCATTGGTACAACTTGGGGGTGAAGATCAGCCGCACGCGAGTGCCACCCTGGCGCCTGGCACTGATGGTAATGTCACCGCCCAGGCTGTAGGCGCGATCACGCATGATACTCTGGCCATAATGCCCGGGCTCCTCAGGGGGATTGGCGGGCATGCCGATACCATCGTCATCAATTGTCACAACTACAGTGCTACCTGGCGTATAGGCAAGCGCCACGACAACATGCTGCGCGCCTGCGTGGCGGATAATGTTGGAAAGCGCCTCGCGGATAACGTGCAGGATATGGAACTCCTCGTTCACGGTGAGGCGGCAATTCACCAGGCGGTTATCCAGGGTGATGGAAACTGAGGAACGATTGGAAAACTCCTCAATAGCCGCCTCGATGGCAAAACCCAAGCCACGCACATCCATGTGCATGCGAAAGGTAGACAGCAATTCGCGCAACTCACGGTAGGCAGTATCCAAGCCCTCCCGCAGTTCGCTGGTAATCTCGTGGGTCTCGCCCTGATCGCCACTTTTATGCGTTTGCAGCCGCGCGATCTGGATTTTCATATAAGAAAGCGACTGAGCCAGAGAATCGTGCAATTCACGTGCAATCGCGGCACGCTCCTCGAACAATGCCAGTCGCCTTGCCTGCTCCTCGCGACTCTGCGCTCCCAACACTAGCGATAGTAATTGTGCAGTGATTTCTGCCAGCGTAATGTCTGATTCGTACAGCTCCTGGCCTGGTTTGCCTTCCAGTATCAAGGTACCGCAGTTATCTCCCGGGCAGGTAAAGGTTGCCGCAATACAGCCCGCGCCACTCTCCAGGGTAAAGCTCGCTGAGCGCTGAGTCGCCAGGTCACGCGCGACCTCTTCCGGCAAGGCCGCAGGCGCATATTGCGAATACAGCATGCGTTCGCCCTTGGCTTCGCCTCCGTCGAGCACGAAGCGTAGCGAAACATTACGCAAGTCCAGGCTACTTTCCATCGAATACAGCATGGTCTTGAGCACAGATTCATTCAATACGCTGTCGTTGAGCGAGAGCACCAGCCCATGAATGAAGGTACGTGCACGCAACAACCGACGCAACAGCTCACTACGGTTGCGGTTGAACCACTCGGACTCGGACTTGAAACCCTGCATCTGCGCCGAAAATGCTTGCACCATGCCTTCCAGTTGCGATAGCTCATCAAGATCACGGTCATCCTGAGCGAGCACTTGCTCACGAGGCAGCATCGCCAGCAGGCTGGCCACGCGGTCTATCAATATCTGCTTGATCATCAACGCCACCGTGACCAGGCAGCACAGCAACAGCAACAGGCCGATCAACTGCAACATCACCAGCACTGTCTGTCTTTCTTCCACGTCGCGCCGCAACGCATCGAGCAGGGCATCATGATCCGCCAGGATCACCTGCAGCAACGAGGCCGCATGATCTTGCATCGCTACAAGATAAGCCGTTTCATCACGCTTTAGCCTAGCAATCAGGCCAGCCAGCTTGCGTGCCTGTTGCTCGGCATACCATTCATGATCCGTATCGTCTCCCATCAAGGTCGCCGTACTCCAGGCAGCGGGTGGGTGACTGCCTGGATGCCCAGACAATTGACTCCATTCCAGCTTGCGCTGCGCCAGTTGCTGGATTGCAGATTGACTGGCAGGTATGTAATCTAGCAAGAACAAGGAGCCTGCTTGCAGCAAGATGGCGAGTATGGCGACGCAGGACAGCAGCAGGACCAATCGCAGGTAAAGCGCGTGACGTGACAATCGCTCACGCCACGTATTGAGCGATTGTCCTAGCCTGGTGTTGGTGATTCCCGATTGCAAGTTTATCTAGCCTTTATCCATAGCCATGAGCCTATATCTTTTCAGCACTCTCATCCTCAGCGTCATCTTCCTGCTGGTATTCAACAGTTGGTGGACGGATGGAGCGCCATTCACCACACACCTCACGGGCCTGCTCATCGTCAGTTGCGTATTATTCACGCTGCTGTTGATGACAGCCCTGGCCCCTATCCTGGCACGCCAGAACATGGGCCGCATGCAAGCACGCATGCGCAGCCTGAACTGGGAGCACGAAGTATCCTCGCGCCTATCCTCCCCCGCAGCGGTGGTTGAAAACCATACCGTGGTATTCGCTAACCAGGCCTTTCTCAACGAGCTGGGTATGGCGGGCATGTCAGACCAAATTGTCGGCATGCCGCTCACCAATGTGATCTACCCCGGAGACCACCAATTGCTGGCCTCACAGCTCGCCAGCATCGATACTCCCGCCCGGGAGGATAGCACTTTGCGCCTGCTTTGTTTGGATGGCACCGTGCTGCCCAGTAAGCTCTCACTTTCGCCCATGGGTCACGGCACTACCCACCAGCGTTTACTACTGCAATTCTCGCTGATTTCGAGCGGCCCGGCCACGGGTGTACGCTTCAACGAGCAATTCAACTATCACCTCCTCATCAACCGCCTGGAAGACGTCGTGTTCGAGTTGCACCGCGCCAATCGCCTCAGCTTTCTCAACCCGAGCTGGGAAACCCTGCTGGATTATTCGATTGAGGAATCGCTGGGAAAATCGCTGATCGACTTCATCCACCCCGAGGACAAACCGCTGGCAATTGCCCGCCTGGACTCGATCGCTCGCGGCAAACGCCTGCGCTGTAACGAACAGATACGACTCATCAAGCGCAACGGCGAACCATGCTGGGTGAACATTCGCGCACGTAGCTCGGCAATGGCCGAGAACGAGGGCGCCAGCGTGCTCGGCACCCTCACTGACATCACCGAGGCACGCCAAGTCGAGGCGAGCCTGAGAAGCAATCGTCACTCGCTCAGCAGCCTCATCAACAACGTGCCATGCATGATCTATCGACGCAAGGCAGACCAGGGGCTGAATTTTGAATTCGTCAGCGACGGTTGCCTCACTCTGACCGGTTACGGTGCCCATGAGTTAATCTCCAGCCCAGTACTCAGCTTTAAAAAGCTACTGCATCCGGATGACCGCCTGGTATGGGAAACCGCTCGCGAGCAGTTAGTGCAGCAGCACGCGTTGCAGGCCGTCTATCGTCTCTATTCACGCAATGGCTCCTATCAATGGGTGCTGGAACACGGTAATGGCATTTATGCCAGTACCGGGGAACTGCTAGCCGTTGAAGGCTTTATCACGGCCATTGGTCACGATCATGCCAATACGGCTCAAACCTTCATGCAAATGCAGCGACAGCTAGAACATTAACCCGCACAATAAAACACCTGGCACAGTCAAACTGGCCAGGTGCCCTATGTTGCATCGCTAACAGACAAGCTCCACATCACAACACTTGCCTAGCCCCTGTCGGCTACTCTGGCCGGGTACCTGGTGCTAACACTTCACCATCGTCCTGTGGGGCCAGCCAGGCCAGCAGCGGCTCGTGATAAACCTTGATGCCCTTGTATTCCAGCAGGTCAGGGTGCAAATCGCGGATCACGCGGTGGAAACGCTTGATCCAGCGCGGGAAGGTGGTCATTTCTTCCAGGCTGAGGAGATAGCATCGGATGCTGAACATGATGGCATTGCTGCGCGGCATACGGAACAAGGTCTGCAATTCGACCCGCAGGTGGGCCTTCTGACCGGCGTTTTCTGCGGTGACCTTGAGCCTGTCCGGGCCCCATTGCGGATAATGCTCAGGCGAGGTATCCAGGCGCGGATTGATGGTCATGGTCCAGTTCAGTCGGCGCACCGGGTTGCCCTGCTGCAGGCCGAGGAGGAATTTCAGCGCCCGGTCCATCACGCCGACTTTTTCCATCTGCGGTACCGGGCCGTGCCACTCGTGCCAGGCCATGCCCGCATCGAAGGCCAGCGACCAGTCTGCCTGGCTGGTGACAAAACCGGCATCGGCAAACAAGGTGCCCTCGCGCTGGTCCAGCAGCACGAAATCGCCCTGCACTTGCCTGCCCATGTATTCAAACGGTTCCATCGGCAGCGTCGAGACATCGCCGAAGACAAAGCTATCCTCAATACCCAGCGGCAGGTTGATCCAGGTCCACTTATCCCCTTGCTTGCTCAACTTGAATTGCGTGGGATAATCGCGCGCCAGGCTTTCCATGGTGAACTCCAGGAAATCCCATTGCGCATCCATCATGTGTGGCAATGCGGCATAGCGACTCTTGTCCTGGGTCAGGGTGATCGCCTTATCCTTGCATTCCGCCACGTAATGCTCGTCAATATCGAACGCATGTTCATAAACCGAGCCAAGCGCACCAGGCTTATGCGGTTCGATGTTGACCGAATACATGTACTGATCCTGGTCGAACGGGAACGGAAAACGACGGATCGCCTCAGGCGAGTTACGGAAGGTATAGTCGTCGCGGAAGGTTTCCAGTTTGTAGGCGAGATTGTTCATGGGGTACCTCACAGGTTGAGTTCAATAAACGAGCACTTGGCCCGGGAGACGCAAGGCAAAATCTTGTTGCCCGCGCGTTTTTCATCCTCGGAGAGGTAATGGTCGTGATGCTCGATCACTCCATCGGTAGAAAGCACTTCCAGCTCGCAGCGGCCACAGGCTCCGCCACGGCACAGGTGTGGAACCTCAACGCTGGCCGCTTCCATCGCTTCCAGCATGCTTTCCTCGGCGGCAACATCCACCACCAGCCCAGATTGCTTGAGGCGGATGGAGAACGGCTCGCCAACGGGCGGCGCCAGGAATTGCTCGAAGTGCACATGGGCATCGGGCCAGCCCAGGCGTTTTGCGCTGCCTACCACGGCATCGACCATGCCGGCCGGGCCACAGACATAGACATGTGTACCTAACGGCTGGCGGGCAAGCAGGGCCTGGCTGTCGATCACCTGCCCCTGGCTCTGGTCGTAGCAGTGCAGCCTGTCGCCCAGAAGGGCGCGTAGCTCATCGACAAAGCCGGCATGACGCGGAGAACGAATGCCATAATGCAGCTCGAAATTGGCACCGCTGCGCAACAGCTCATGCGCTTGCGACATGAACGGCGTGATGCCGATGCCGCCCGCCACCAGGATATGCTTGCGGCCCAGCCGGGCAATCGCGAACAAGTTGACCGGCCAGGTGATGTCCAGCTCAGTACCCACCGTGACTTGTTCATGCATAAAGCGCGAACCACCGCGAGAGTGCTCCTGCAAGCGCACGGCGATCTGGTAATGACTGCGGTCAGCTGGCGAACTCAACAGCGAATAGGCGTTGCGGTAAGTGCGCGGCCCTGCCGGCATGGACACCACGACATGGCTGCCGCCGGAAAAACCCGGCAGTTCGCCGCCATTGGCAGCAACCAGGGTGAAGTGGCGTATGCCTTCAGCCACCTCAGCGATATGGGACACAATGACCTTCAAGCTACTCATGGATAAATCTCCTCGGCGGCTGGCACCTTGCCAGGCTGCTCGGCATCCACCATCAGGCCCATATAAGCCCCGAGGCGGCGGGAAAAATGGTCGCGGACAAACAGGTGTCGCTGGCAACCCCTACACACGGCGATATTGGTGGTGACATGCGGGGTAATGGTTTTGCAATGCACGCAATACACCGGGCGCGATAGCGAGGCCGGCTGCTCGCGCATGATGTCGGCATTGAGCACGCCATGACTGGCTGCCAGCGTGGATACTTGCCAGAGGAAAGCCTCATCGCCTGCCGCATACAACCGCGTCCCCATATAGGCTTGTGAGAGCATGGCATCGAACGCCGCCCACAACGCGGCCTCAGTGTTGAATACCTGCATGCTGGCACCCGCCACCGCTTGTATCGACACGGTGTAATCAGCGCCCGTCACAGGCAGGTAAAGCACGGTCACCGCCTGCTCAGGCGGGCGCTGCTGGAAAAGGCGCAGCACTGAACGCCCCGCCTCGCCCTGTGCCAGCACAACATGCGCCTGTGCCTGGTATTGCCAGGCCAGACTGGTATAAACAGGCTTGCTCCTGATCCAGTATCCATGCTCCATGGCTCAGGCCTCCCGGGGATGGGTACGTAACCGCAAGGGATCGTAGAAAGGCGTCGGTGCCACATAGGCCTGCCAGGTTGCCGCCTGGCCCCTGATCTCGACCACGGTGCCATTGACGGCAAAGGCCGGGGCAATATGCGCCAGCGCCAGCGATTGCATGAGATAGCGGCTATAGGCAGCACTGGTGACCACACCCACCTGCTTACCATCAATAAACAAGCCTGCGCCCGCTTCCACGGCTGTCGCTGCCTTGCATACCAGGCCAATCTGGCGCACGCGCTCCTTGCCTTTGGATGCCAGCACAGCAGCCTTGCCGATATAGTCGCCGGGCTTGTCCAGGTCGACGCCCCAGCCCATATTGACCTCCCACGGCGTGGTGTCGCCCTCTATCATCTCGAAGGGGAAAAACAGCAGGGCCGCCTCAATGCGGGTTAGCTCCAGCGAATTCCACGAAGCGGGGATCGCGCCCAAAGGCTTGCCCGCCTTGAGAATCTCGTCCCAGAGCAAGACAGCGTCCTGTGCGCTGCAATAGACTTCATAGCCAAGCTCACCGGAATAACCACCGCGAGCGATATAGACATCCTTGCCAAATAACTTGGTGGCCTTGTGCTGGAAATAAGCCAGCGACTTCAGGTCGAAATCCAGTAATGGATCAAGTATTGCCAGCGACTTGGGGCCTTGCAGGGAAAGAATATGCACATCAAGATCAGGCTCGACCTGGACATTGAGCCCTGCCGCAATCTTGGCGAGATTGGTCTTGGTAGCGCCACTGCCGTGCGACACGCGGAACGCAGTTGCAGAGTCACGGATCACCATGATGTCGTCACAGATGGCACCTGCCTCATCCACCTCGGCCGCCAGCAGGGAATGTCCTGGCTTAAGCTTGGTGATATCGCGTGCAACCAGCTGGTCCAGCACCTTTTCTGCATCCGGGCCGCTGACATTGACGATATTCAACGCAGATACGTCATAGAGGCCAGCCCGGGAGCGCACAGCGACGACCTCGTCATGCACATCGCTATCATAGCTCCAGGGAATGGGCATATCATTCCAGGTATCCCCATCCAGCTTGGAGCCTAGGGCACGGTGGCGTTCGTTGAGAATCGAGTTCCTTGACATGCTGTATCCTTAAAAAAAGTGATCATTTCAAGGTCAACAATAGTCAAAACCCCAGTGTGGGAAAATTCTCTCGAAGGTGTACTCCCAAGGTAGTATGGGCCGCGATGGCATTCAAGCCCGCTTCAGCCCTCGGCTCCAGCGAGTATACACATGCCCGGCCCAGGCATTGAGCAGAGCAATGCGCTCATCCAACATACTCAGGATGTCATCGGCAGACTGAATCATGGGCTGCGCCGGATCAGCTTCGCTACCGCCTTTTAATTCTTCTGGAGAGAGACCACACCAGCTCTGCACCAACTCGCGCTTCATCTCGATATGGCACTGGAAACCGATATGCAGGTCATCCAGCACGTAGGCCTGGTTGGCACAATGCTCGCTGCGCAGGATATGCACGGCACCCGGCGGGATCGAGAATGTTTGGTAATGCCACTGGAACAAGGGCAGCTCCGCCCGGCTGCCTAGCCACTCTGCCGCCTGCGGCGCCTCCAGGGGCAGCCCGCGCACCCAGCCGATTTCGCTGAAACGGCTGTCCGTCACTTCGCCGCCCATGGCCTTAGCCAGCAGTTGGCCCCCCAGGCAATGGCCAATTACGGGTATACCTTGGGCAACGGCCTGACGAATCAAGCCCAGCAAAGGAGGGTTCCAAGGCAAATCATCATTGGCACTCATGGGACCGCCCATCATGGCAAGGCCACTGTATGCTTCCAAGGTTGCGGGTAGCGCTTCGCCCTTATCTATCCTGAGCACATGGAATGGGATATGCTGGCTCGCCAGAAAATCCGCCAGGTAGCCCGGCCCTTCGGAAGCGCTGAATTGCACGATCATCACGGGGTTCATGAGTTGTATCCTATTTATGTTGAGTGATTGCCTTGCTGTAATAGCAGTCAGAAGATATTATTAATAAACTTTTTTTAATTTCAAGAAACTTTTATTGCCTTTACTGAAAAACATGGCAGGCAAGCTGTTAAGAAGAGAGAAAGACAACGTATGGCGGACAATGTGAAAAAGCTGGTACCAGCCAATAATGAGAGTGAGAGCAAATCACTGGGCAGATACCTGGGCAATGTCATCAAGGATATCCGCCAGCAGCACGGCCTCACCATTGCAGAGGTCGCAGAGCGTGCCAATATTAGCCGCGGCATGCTGAGCAAGATCGAGAATGGCCTGGTTTCCACCAGCCTGGATACATTGGAACAACTCGCCAATAGCCTGGGAGTCACTATCTCCCGCCTATTCCAGGGATATAACCAACGCAAGGGCGGTGCGCAACACGTCAAACATGGACAGGGTATGGAGGTGGTGCGACGCGGCACACGCAATGGCCACACCTATCACCTGCTGGCCTACGACCAGGGGCCAAAGAAACTGTTCGAGCCCTTCCTCATCACACTGGAAGACCCGGGTGAGGAGTTTCCCTCCTTTGAGCATAGCGGAACTGAATTTCTTTATATGCTGGAAGGCGAACTGGGCTACCGCGTAGGTGAAGAGGTCTACATGCTGCAGCCTGGTGACGCACTCACTTTCCGCGGCGAGATCCCACACCGTCCGGAAGTCCATGCCAAACTGCCGATACGCTTTCTCGCCATCATCCACTACGATGCAGAAGAACCTGTGGAACATGACTGATCCCGCTATCAACATTCGTCATGCCCAGGCTGAAGATATTCCCGCCTTGTGTGAACTGCTGCAACAACTCTTCAGCATAGAGCAGGATTTCACGCCCGACCTGAAAAAGCAGTCTGCCGGCTTGCAGTTACTGCTGGCTAAGCCTGAACGCGGCGCCATACTGGTGGCGCAGCAGGTTAGTGGAAAGGTGATCGGTATGGTCAGTGCGCAATTAGTGATTTCCACCGCACAAGGCACCCCGTCTGCCTGGATAGAAGACATGGTCGTAGATGCAGGCTATCGCGGCCAAGGGCTGGGCCGGCAATTGCTGGATAGCATACTCACCTGGGCAAAGGCACAAGGTGCCACCCGCGCCCAATTGCTGGTAGACATGGACAACCAGCCCGCCATCGCTTATTACGACCACCTGGGCTGGAACACGACCCGCTTGCAGGCACGCAACATTTACTTGTAGGGTTCCAATTGAGCTGAATTTCAAGCACAGCCAACTGTCACACTGGGTAACAACAGCCAGTGTGAGCAGGGAATCGTTTGAAATACAGGCCAGAAATAGATGGGTTACGTGCAGTGGCAGTACTGGCTGTGGTGTTTTTCCACGCTGGATTTGCTGGTTTTAGCGGGGGTTATGTCGGTGTTGATGTGTTCTTTGTCATCAGCGGCTACCTCATCACGTCCATTCTGCAGAGCGAGCTAGAAAAACAGCGCTTTTCCATCATTCAATTCTACGAGCGCCGGGCGCGCCGCATCTTGCCCGCCCTCACCGTGGTACTGTTTGCCACCAGCATCGCCGCCTTTTTCCTCATGCCACCCTCACTGCTACACGATTATGCGCGTAGCCTAGTATCCGTCGCGGCCTTTGGCTCCAACATTTACTTTTATTTCAGCAATGGCTATTTCTCAACCGCATCAGAGGAAAAACCCCTGCTGCACACCTGGAGCCTGGCAGTGGAAGAGCAGTATTACTTACTGTTCCCGCTGCTGCTCGCTGGCATGTGGTATGCCCGCCGTGCTGCTACCTTCTGGGTTATGCTGGGCTTGGCAGTGGCATCACTGCTGCTTTCTGAACACCTGCTCAGGCAACAGGCCATAGATGCCAACTTCTACCTGATTTTCAGTCGTGCCTGGGAGTTACTGGCCGGATCGTTACTAGCACTACTCAAGCCAGAAGGTTGGAGCCACTTTAATGCTCGCCTGCGTCACGGCCTGGCATGGCTAGGCCTGATGCTCATCATCGGTGCAGTCATCCTGCTGGATCAATCCACCCCATTCCCAGGTTTGTATGCATTGATTCCCGTGTTAGGTGCTTGCCTTATCATCGCCTTTTGCGATCCAGCAAGCATCACTGGCAAGCTGCTTTCACATCGTGCCATGGTCGGCATCGGCCTGATTTCCTATTCGCTATATCTCTGGCACCAACCCCTATTTGCCTTCCTGCGCATGAAAACCACCCAGCAGCCAAGCGCCATCATTTTTGCTGTCACGATTGCGGTGGCTTTTTTGCTCGCCACACTCAGTTATTGGTATATCGAACAGCCATTCCGCCACCGACAACGCTTTTCCAGGCGACGTATCTTCCAGCTCTCAGGTATAACGCTCACCCTCACACTCGCACTGGGGTTGGCTAGCATGCAAGGGCAAGGCTTTCCCGAACGTTTTGTCAATTCCACCTTGATGGCAAGCACTGTCGGCAGTCCGTTGCGGGATGCCTGCCACACCAGCGGCACCGACTACCTAAAGCCATCACTATCATGTGAATACTTTGGTAGCCGTATTACCTGGGCCTCGCTCGGAGACAGCCATACCGTCGAGTTGGCCTATGCCTTGGGCGAGAAACTACAGCAGCGAGATGCAGGCTTGCTACATCTCAGTTTCAGTGGATGTCCACCAGCCTTGTTGTTCGAGGCGAAAGAACCTGGTTGTAGCGCATGGCTAAAAGAAGCCATGACCTACCTTGAACAGCGGCAAGACATCCAACACGTTGTGGTTGGATTTAGCTATACCCGGGCATTGTTCGGCCATCTGGAAAACTATCCCTCCTTGCCCGATAAAAACCCGGTCAACAAATTCACCGCTGCGGATGCAGGCAAAACTCCAGCTGAGTTGCGTGAGCAATATTGGTACAGCCTGCAAGCCCTGATCGAACGCATGCTCGCAGCTGGCAAGCAGGTGCACGTTGTCTACCCCATCCCTGAATTGCCGATGGATATCACCAAGGCCATCACGCCACTCTCCATTCTCCATAACCGCGCCCCTCATGACGTGCAACGCATGACCAGCCAAGCATTTTATCTCGCTCGCCACGCATTTATCCTGCGCAAGCTAGATAGCCTGCCTTATGGACCACACCTGCATGCGATCAAGCCCCTGGACACCTTATGCCAACATGGTGACTGTGCCGCAGTGATGGATGGACAGGCACTCTATTTTGACGATAACCACTTGAGCATTGCCGGGGCACGCAAGATCGTGTCTGGGGTTGAAATAACGGCTGACTAAGCTAACCTTGGTCTTGCCCCTCATCTTCCGCACAATAGTTTACTGTCCCACAAATCCATCGTAAGAATATGGCTGAAATTTTGCGGCAGGGTCATTAGAATCGCAGTTTCCTCCATGTTGGCAATATTTTATGCACCCCCTCAAGCGCCTGTTCCGCCATGCTCATCAATATCGCCGCGATGCATGGATTGCCTCCTTTTATTCCCTGCTCAACAAGATATTCGATGTTTTGCCTGAGATCCTGATCGGTGTTGCTGTCGATGTGGTGGTCAACCAGAAAGCCTCGTTCCTCGCGGGACTAGGTATCGTTGAACCCAAGGATCAACTGATTCTGCTGGCTATTCTCACGGTATTGATCTGGCTTGGCGAATCCCTGTTCCAGTATCTCTATGACGTACGTTGGCGCAACCTGGCGCAGAACCTGCAACACGACTTGCGCATGGAGGCCTATCAGCATGTGCAACAGCTGGAACTAGCCTATTTCGAGCGCAACCGTAGCGGCAATCTATTGGCAATTCTCAACGAAGACATCAACCAGATGGAGCGCTTCTTCAACGGTGGCTTCAATAGTTTGATCCAGGTATTTTTCGGCTCGGTCATGGTCGGCGGGGTGTTTTTCTTCCTGACCAAGGAGCTGGCTTTCCTAGCCTTGATTCCGGTGCCATTCATCCTCTACGGCGCGTTCTGGTTCCAGAGCAGGCTGGCGACACGTTATACCTCGGTGCGCGAGGCGGCAGGCACCCTTACCGCCCGTATCAACAATAACCTGCAAGGCATCGCCACGGTCAAGGCTTACGCAACCGAAGAGGTAGAATCCCAACACATCCGTGAGGCGTCAGATCGCTATCGCGAGAACAACGCTCAGGCCATCAAGCTGTCAGCAGCTATTACTCCGGTGATCAGAATCGCGATTCTCGGCGGGTTCACCGTGACGCTGCTTTATGGTGGCTTCATGACATTGAACGGCGAACTTGGCGTTGGCAGTTACTCCGCACTGGTCTACCTGACACAGCGCCTGCTGTGGCCACTGACCGGGCTGGCAGAGCTGACCGACCTTTACCAACGCTCCATGGCCTCCATCCAGCGTGTCATGAACCTGCTGGATACGCCGCTTGCTATCCAGTATGGCGGCAAGGCATTACCCGTAGCCTCGGTAGAAGGGCATATCCAGTTTTCCCAGGTACGCTTTGCCTATGATGCACAATCAGGGCAACCCGCACTAACCCAATTTGATCTGGATATCCCCGCTGGCAAGACCATCGCCCTGGTAGGAGCAACTGGCGGCGGCAAGAGCACCATCACCAAGTTGCTGCTGCGTTTTTATGACCCGCAACAAGGCCAAATATTGCTGGATGGTCATGACATCGCCACGCTAGATTTGCAACAACTACGCCGCGCGATTGGCTATGTCGCGCAAGATACCTTCCTCACCGATGCCAGCATTGCCGATAATATTGCTTATGGTGAAGCCAACCCAGATATGAGCGCTATCATCGCCGCCGCAAAAGCCGCCGAGGCGCATGAATTCATTGAGCGCCTGCCTAATGGTTATGCTACCCAGGTGGGTGAACGCGGCATGAAGCTATCCGGCGGTCAGCGACAACGCTTGGCATTGGCCCGCGCCATCCTCAAAAACCCGCCTGTGCTCATCCTTGATGAAGCTACCTCTGCCGTCGATAACGAAACAGAAGCGGCCATCCAGCGCTCACTCAACAAGCTGGTTATAGGCCGCACCAGCATTATCATCGCCCACAGGCTATCCACCGTGCGTCATGCAGATTGCATTCATGTGCTGGAGCACGGGCGTATTGTGGAATCCGGCAACCATGCAGCGCTGCTGCAAGCAGGCGGGATTTATGCCGACCTCTGGCGTTTGCAGACGGGAGATGTCGAGGCAAGCACATAGTCAATCGGCCGTGAGTAGTCTTGGGCTCCAAAGCAGCAGTATAAAAAACAAAGCCCGGCTTTCGCCGGGCTTTTTGTTGCCTAAAACATCAGGCCATTTTTAAGAGTGGTAAGCACGCTCACCGTGGGAGGCAGTATCCAGGCCTTCGCGCTCATCTTCTTCAGAGACACGCAGACCAACCAACAGATCAACGACCTTGAGGATGATGTAAGTCACGATACTGACATAAACGATGGTGAAACCAACTGATACGGCTTGTACGTAGAACTGGTGGCCCATTGTCACGCCTTCGTCGTAGCCGACACCGCCCAGGGATGGTGCCATGAAGATGCCAGTGCCCAGCGCGCCGATGATACCGGCAACACCGTGAACACCGAATACATCCATGGTGTCATCGTAACCCAGTGCGTTCTTGAGCTTGGTAACAGCCCAGTAGCTGATGATGCTGGCAATAAAGCCAAGTACGATCGCCCCCATCGGGCCAACGAAGCCGCAAGCAGGCGTGATGGCAACCAGGCCAGCAATTGCACCGGAGATGGCACCCAGCATGGAAGGCTTGCCCTTGCTCAGCCACTCAACGATCACCCAGCCCACGACCGCAGCCGCAGTTGCCAGTTGTGTGTTGACGACAGCCAGGCCCGCCATGCCATCAGCCGCCAGTTCGCTACCGACGTTAAAGCCAAACCAGCCAGCCCACAACAGGGAACCACCAACCATGGTCAATACCATATTGTGTGGAGGCATGGCTTCTTTGCCGAAGCCGATACGCTTGCCGAGTACCACTGCGGCAACCAATGCCGCAATACCAGCATTCATGTGCACCACGGTACCACCAGCAAAGTCAGCTGCGCCCATTTCACCGATCCAGCCACCGCCCCAGACCATGTGTGCCATGGGCAGGTAGGAGAATGTCATCCACAATGCCATGAACAGCAGCACAGCAGAGAACTTGATGCGCTCGGCAAAACCACCGACGATCAGGGCTGGAGTAATGGCCGCAAACGTCATCTGGAAGGTAACGAACAACAGTTCAGGAATAGTGCCTTCCAGGCTATCAGGCGTGATACCCGCGAGGAAAGCCTTGCTCAAGCCGCCAATAAAGGCGTTGCCTTCTGTAAACACCAGGCTGTAACCATATACTGCCCAAAGTACGGAAAGCAGGGAGAATGTGACCAGTACCTGCATCAGTACCGAGAGCATATTCTTGGCACGTGCCATGCCGCCGTAGAAAATCGCGAGGCCAGGCACTGCCATGATGATGACGAGCACGGTGGCCACGATCATCCAGGCGGTATCACCGCTGTTCAAGACTGCTGGCGCTTCTGCGGCAACTTCTTCTGCCATACAGGAGCCTGCGGCCAACATACCGCCCAGCAAAGTGGAAATGGATAAAAATCGCTTCATGACGCCCTCCCCTTAAAGCGCATCAGCGCCGGTTTCACCGGTGCGAATGCGATAAGCCTGTTCAAGATCAAAGACAAAAATCTTGCCATCGCCGATCTTACCGGTGCTGGCAGATTGCTCGATTGCGTCAATTACCTGATCCAGCAAACTGTCTTCAATGGCGACTTCCAGTTTCACCTTGGGAAGAAAATCCACCACATATTCAGCGCCGCGGTAAAGCTCGGTATGCCCCTTTTGACGTCCGAAACCTTTTACTTCAGTCACGGTAATGCCTTGTACGCCAATAGCGGAAAGAGCTTCCCGCACCTCGTCAAGCTTGAATGGCTTGATGATAGCGGATATGAATTTCATACATGCTCCTTGCATCAAAGATTGTTGATCATCGCCAGAGAACTGGCACATTCATTTGTTTCATTAGAACAGCCGATGTTCAGCAACTCTTGTGCCAGCATGAATTACAATTAATTTTCAAATACTTATAAAAAACAAAGAGCACCCAGACATCACATAGACAGTTTTACATGCACCACATCAGCGCAATGCACCAATAATGTGCGATAAACACCTACTGGAATGTTTCACATTTGTTGACAATTCATTTAGGCAAGACCGATATAAGATTGGTTATGGTCGTGCGTGATATTGCCGCAATGGCTTGGCATGTTTTCCTCATGCGCGCCTATAATGAAAAAAAGGAAAGAGAATAAATGCGTTTTGCCGCCCTGGATGACAATCGCTCCGAATTAGAGCTCATCGAGAAAACCATCGTGTCACTGGGACATGACTGCCATACATTCAGTGATGGCCAGTCCTTGTTGCGCACATTGCAACACGAAACTTTCGACTTTCTCATCTTAGATTGGGAATTACCGGATACTTCTGGGCCAGAAATCGTGCAATGGGTACGCGCAAACCTCAAGGAGGCCGTTCCTGTTCTCATGATCACCAATCGTAGTGACGAAAGAGATGTCGTGCATGGCCTCACCTCCGGTGCCGACGACTTCATGAGCAAGCCAGTACGTGTACGTGAGTTGCATGCCCGTATCAATGCACTCTTGCGTCGGCTGTATCCTCAGCAAACCCAGCAGGAATTCGTCTGGGGTAACTACACATGCCATGTGGCTCAGCAACGCTTTGAATATAATGGGGTCGCTATTCCTCTCAAGCACAAAGAATTCGAACTGGCATTGTTCTTGTTCCAGAATCAAGGTCGCTTGCTGTCACGACAGCATATTCAGGAACAAATCTGGGGCATGCAATCAGTAGATCTGCAAACGCGCACATTGGACACGCACATTTCAGCAATACGTTCCAAGCTCAAGCTTCATCCCAACAATGGCTACAAACTCACTGCCGTCTATGGCATGGGTTATCGGCTCGAAAGTGATGCATTGCCATTCGCGGAAGAACATTCTTAAATTTCATTATCGGGGACATCATGATCGCAGTCTGCAAGCAGCATAAATCGCCCGGGCGGCCTCACTGGCAACCGGCATTAGTGATGGGAGTTGCTCTGGCACTCCAGGCTTCAGCCCAGGCTGATACCATCAGCCATACTGTCGAACCAGGTGATAACCTTTACAAGCTGGCTGCACACTATATGGGCAATCCGCATGCTTGGCGCGAAATCCAGAAGCTCAACCGTATTCGCAATGCGCATTATCTAACGCCAGGCACCAACCTGCTGATCCCCAAGGTGAGTAGCACTGTCACTGCTAGCTTTGTCCATGGCGAAGTATCCCTCATCGACGCGGCAGGCAATACCATCAAGGCCATCAGCCATGGCGATCAACTCGCAGAAGGCGACATTGTACGCACCAGCGAAAATAGTTACTTATCGCTGGAATTTTCCGATAAAAGCATTGCTCGCATTCTCTCCAACACTCGCATCCGCCTGGATCGCATCAAGGAGGGAAGTTTGGTACCGCAAGGCCAACGTGTCATTTACCTGGAGCAGGGCGATATTGATGTCTCCGTGACACCCGCCCCCAAGCGCAACCCGAACCATTTCCGGGTGATCACGCCACAAGCAGTTGCCGCAGTGCGTGGTACCCGCTTCAGTGTGGGCACTAGCAACATATCCACCACCAGCGTGACGCAAGGCCAGGTGGAAATGCAGCAGGCCAAGCCAGCCAAACGCGCTCCAGGCGCTTTACTACAGGCAGGTCAGGGTATTGCAGCCAGCGACAATGGCCTGGGCGCAGTGCAAACATTGTTGGCAGCACCGGATCTATCGCAACTGCCTACCCACCTCCCCGAACCTGAGCTCTTGCAATTCGACTGGCCAGCCTTGGATGGCAGCAGTGAGTATCAATACCGGATTGCACAGGATGCAAATATGGAACAAGTGCTGTGGAATGCGGCTTCCAATACAGCCGAAGCCGTACTGCCCAGCCTGCAAGATGGAGAATATTTGCTTGCTGTGCGTGCACTCGATATGCATGGTATTGCCGGCTATGAAGCCCAGCACCGCTTTAAGATTGCCAGTCATCCCTCTAGCCCATGGCTACTGGCGCCCCAGCAAGGACAAATTGTGGGCAGCAACAGCCGCCTGCTTTGTACGCCCATAGCAGGAGCACAAGGCTATCACCTGCAAATCGCCAGCGATCAAGCCTTCCAGCAAGTGGTAGCAGATGCAGATCAGTTGCAAGAGTGCCAATATTCGCTTGCATCCTTGCCAGCAGGCCAATATTACTGGCGCGTGGCCAGCATCACTACCGACAGTGCATCAGGTATTGCACAGCATGGACCTTACAGCCAGCCGGCTAATGTCACCCTTGATGAAGATGGCGCCACAGCCCGATCCACCTCTGGCCAGGCTTATTGGAACAGTACCCAACAGGGTATCCAGTATGTTGCGCAGGTGAGCCGTTCTCCACAATTTGAATCATTGGTCGCAGAACAAGTGCTGGATAATCCCCAGATTGATCTCCAATCACTACCAGCCGGGCGCTATTACGTGAGATTGGCCACCCGGATCAAGCAATACACTGGGCCGTTCTCCGATGCCCGCATCCTGGAAGTTGAGCAGGTAAACGATGCTATTGACCGCACCTGGTTTGACAAACCCAAGTCCTGAGCATTGTTAAGCACAGCATGACCAAACCGCTGCCATCACCAACAGCTGCGCATTACCCTTCGCAAAGCAAGTTGCCATGGCTGCTGATTTCGGGGGTGATACTTCTCCTCATCACGGCGCTTTCCCATCAGCGCACGCTGACAATTGTCGACCACCTGATCCAGGACTTTATCACTGCCAGCCAGCAACACCCACTGACTGGCAAGGTAGTGATTGTCGCCATTGACGATGACAGCATCGCCCACTTTGGCCGTTGGCCCTGGCGCCGTAATCTGCATGCCGAGCTGGTCAAACGCATCAGCGAACAACACCCGGCCGCCATCGGCCTGGATATCCTGTTCAGCGAACCTGATCTGCAACACCCTGATGATGATGCGCTCCTGGCCAATGCCATCCTGCAAAGTAGTGTAGTAGCACTACCTATCGTCTTTAATGAAGCTGGGCCAACCCAGTATGTGCAAACGCCAGCCCCGGCACTCGCCCAGGCTGCCACCCAACTGGGACATGTTCATATCCAGGTAGATGACGATGGTGTGGTGAGATCTGCACGCATGCAGCAATCCATCAATGACACACCATTTGTTCACTTCAGTACCGCTTTATTACAGGCAGCAGGTCAATCAAGACTTAAGATTTCCCCCTTGGCCGGCACCCAACTCATTCCCTACGCAGGTAAGGCTGGCTACTTTCCCCGCATCTCCTATTTTGATGTGATTGAGGGCAGGATTCCCGACAAAATCTTTACAGATCGCCTAGTGCTGGTCGGCGCTACCGCCACTGGCATTGGCGACCAGTATGCCACTCCGGTCTCGCGTGATGGCCAATTAATGCCCGGCGTTGAAATCCTCGCCAATATCCTGGAGGGGCAATTGAGCCAGCGCACTCTCCAGCCTGCCCAGTCATGGCAGAATATGACGCTCAATCTCGCCTTTGTCAGCCTTGCGTTGCTCGGCTTTATGTTACTAAGCCCACTGTCAGCGTTGTTGCTCAGTTTTTCCTTACTCATTGCGCTGCTCGCCACGACCTATGTCGTGGCTCTGATCTCGGGCATCTTGCTTGCTCCATCAGCAGGGGCACTTGGGCTAATCCTGATCTATCCGCTTTGGAGCTGGCATCGGCTGGATACTGCAGCCCGATTTCTCACATCAGAATTTGAGTCATTCAAGCGTGACTTTCCCATGCTGTCGACGCCTCAATCCACCACCGCATTTCATGATTTTCTGGATAAACGCATCAATGCACTGCATGAAGCCACACATCAACTGCAAGGCATGCACCGCTTCATCAGCGACAGTGTGGATGGGCTGCCTGACCCTACCCTGATTTGCGATCCCGATGGCATTATCCGCATTGCAAACCAGGCAGCAGCAGCCTATTTTGGTGCCAGCACACCCTCGGCACTGATACAGCAGCCGTTGATCCCTTTGCTACAACACATCCATGAGCACCAGAACAATCTACCCGCCATCCATACTGAAACCCTACAAGCAGGGCTTGAAATTGAGCTGGAAGCTCGTGATGACAAACAGCGCGAACTATTGGTAAAGCTCGCTCCATGCAAAGATGCCAAGGAGCAACATATCGGCTGGATATTGAGCATCATTGATGTTTCCAAGCTATGGCAGGCAGAACGTGATCGTGACGAAGCATTCCGCTTCATTACGCATGATATCCGCGCCCCTTTGTCATCCATTATCTCACTGGTTGAACTACAAAAACTTTCCCCTGAAACCATGGGGGAACGCTGGCTGGGCATGATAGAGCAGCATGCCGACAATGCCCTGACCCTCGCCGATGACTTTGTGCAGCTGACGCGGGCAAAGTCCGGGCATTACCAGCTGGATGAAGTCAATCTGGCAGACTTGCTGCACGAAGCCATGGATGACGCATGGATTCTGGCCTACACGCGCGATATCACCATCACCATGACAGAAACACCTCCAGAGGCGCATGCCTGGGTTGACAGAACCCTGTTCAAGCGTGCGATCGCGAACTTGCTGAGCAATGCCATCAAGTTCAGTCCGGATCACGCCATGATTGAATGCAGTATTTGCGCCACGGAAGACTACTGGAATATTGCAGTGCGTGATTTCGGCATTGGCATCAGTGCAGAAGCTCACACGCAACTATTCCAGTCATTCAGTCGCGTCCACCAGCACAGCCACCCTCAAATTGAAGGTACCGGTCTAGGCCTAGCCTTCGTCCAGGCCGTTGCTAGCCGACACCATGGCGAGGTCAATGTCAGTAGTACACCAGGCACAGGCAGCACCTTTTCCATCCTCGTCCCCAGGCAACCATAACTCCTGAACTGATCCAGCAATTGTCAACAATTGTCAGATCGCTATGACAAGCTCAATAGCTATTGCAATATAGCGCCAGACTAAAAAGCTAAATCATAGACAGGGGGATGCAATGGACGACATCCTGAATCAAACAATATCACTGCGGCTAAGCTGGATAACAAGAGTGCTGATGTTGCTAATGGTTGCGGCAAGCCTGCTGGCCATGATGCATACCACTCAGCCATGGCCGCAATTAGCCACATTCGCGCCTGTGGTGGCGACTGTTGTCGTGCTAAGCACTACCACTACAGCACTGCTCCTGTTATTGCAATTCAAGATACAGAAGCAATTCTTCCTGGTTCCGCTGGCTGGCGCCTACGCGATCTACGCCTTGGCGGCCATCAGTAGCCTGATCTCGTTACATGCTTCATCAGCTAATAGCACACCTGCTGCCAGTAACATCTCCCACTGGAGCACATACTGGCAATTTGGTTTTTGCGCTTTCATCATTATCGCACTGCTGTTCCGCAAGATTGCCCACTCATTCCCGCAACTGAACCGCATCAGCCTGGGCAAGAATACCGTGCCCTTTATGCTGACCCCATTGATCGGCATCATCCTTTACATGCTGGCACTGAATTCCGGCAACTTGTTTTCAGCACTCATGACAAGTGCCCCTATCGTCACGTCACCGCTAAGCTGGGGCAGTTGGATCATGGCGGCCACAACATTTGCACTGGTGCGTGCAATTGGCGGCGACAACAAGCTGGTGACAGTTTTCCTGTCGATCGCCGCCTTATCGCACTTATGCCATGTCTCGCACTTGCTGATAGACAGTACGCCATTTAGTAGCAACTGGTACATGGCACAACTACTCAGCCTGTTTTCCACCACCACATTGCTTGCCGTGCTGATCCTGCAACTTAGCCAGTTCTCACGTGACCTAGCGGCTTCGCATTCGGCATTGCTGGAAAAAGCCAATAAAGATGGCCTGACCGGCATCTATAACCGTGGTTATTTTGACGAAATGGCAGAAATCGAATGGCGACGCGCACAACGCATCCATAGTTCCATCTCGATTCTGATGCTGGACATCGACCATTTCAAAGAATACAACGATCAGCACGGACACCTGAAAGGTGATAAATGCCTGAAGAAAATCGCGCAAGCAATCCAGGCGGAGATACAACGCCCCGGGGATTTTGTCGCCCGCTTTGGTGGGGAGGAATTCGTGGTGTTGCTGCCTTATACCGCAGCTGAAGGTTGTCATGCCATGGCGCGGAAACTGCATGTGGCCATCCAAAAACTCAAGATTCCATCACTCGACCACGGCAAGGTATCAGTGAGCATCGGGCATGCGACCTGGGAAACTCCCGGTGAAAATCATTCGGTCAGTGAACTACTTTCCCAAGCTGATCTCGCGCTGTACACCGCCAAACGCCTGGGCCGCAACCGCATCGTACGCTATGAAGAGCTAGCTCCCAGCCTAGCATGGAGCAAATCACTCTTCCCACCGGAAATCATGCACCACTAAGCTCTTTTTCACGCATACCTGGGCTGTCCGTCCTCCCCCGTTTTTCCAGGTATGCTTTTTATTCTCACGACAGGTATTAGGCTCATACTGGCCTGTACCTGCCGCTCTACTACGCCCGACACCACCTCACTAAACCAAAAATCAGACTTTGACCGAGACAAAGCTTACAGCCAGCCCCAGCAAGACATATAACAATCAGCATATGCTTTGCCAACAAGGCCATGAGAACGTAAAGAATAGCGAAGAAGAGAATGGAAATGAGATGAAAACGGAGCACGGCATCACAAGCTCCGGTATAATCCGGCCTCCGTTAGACATCAAGCATGTCAGGACGGAAACGAATACCTAACTTACGGAACAACAAGGGAATTTTTTGGAGAATATTGCCTGATTGGTGCCGGGGGGGGGACTCGAACCCCCACACCTTGCGGCGGCGGATTTTGAGTCCGCTGCGTCTACCAATTCCGCCACCCCGGCAACAAGGCGTGCATTATAGCAACCATTATGACAATGCGCACTACTGATTTTGATTTTTTCTTACCTGACGAATTAATTGCCCAATTTCCAGCCAAGGAACGTAGAGGCAGCCGCCTACTTCATCTCGATGGCAATAGCGGAAAATTGGCAGACCGCCTGTTCCTCGACCTGCCTACATTGGTGCAACCAGGTGACCTCTTCATTTTCAACGACACTCGTGTCATCAAGGCCAGACTGCATGGGGAAAAGCTCAGCGGCGGTAAAGTTGAAGTGCTAATTGAGCGCGTATTGGGTGAGTTTGAGGCACTAGCCCATGTTCGCGCCTCACGCTCCCCAAAACCGGGTAGCCTGTTGCGCCTTGCCGATGCTTTTGATGTGGAAGTGATTGGACGACAAGATGACTTGTTCCATTTGCGCATTGCCGGTGAGACCCCACTGCTCGATTTACTAGAGCAATACGGCAATCTGCCTTTGCCACCTTATATCACGCACAATGCGGAAAGCACTGATGAAGAGCGCTACCAGACTGTCTATGCGCGCGAACCCGGTGCCGTGGCAGCCCCAACAGCAGGCCTGCATTTTGACAATGACATGCTGGAACACTTGAAACAGCTCGGCATCAACATCGCTTATGTCACCCTGCATGTCGGTGCAGGTACGTTCCAGCCGGTGCGGGTAGATAATATCAACGAGCACAAAATGCATAGCGAGCTTTATTCCGTGCCGCAAGCCACAGTGGACCTCATTGAACAAACACGCGCCCGTGGTGGCAAAGTCACTGCCGTAGGAACGACCGCATTGCGCGCACTGGAAAGCGCTGCCCGCAGCGGAGCTTTACTCGCAGGACAAGGCGACACCGACATCTTTATTACGCCCGGCTATCGCTTTCAGGTTGTCGAGCGCCTGCTCACCAACTTTCATTTACCCAAGAGCACCCTGTTAATGTTGGTTTCTGCCTTTGCCGGGGTGGAACATATTCGTCAGGCGTATGCCCATGCAGTGAGTACGCGTTATCGCTTTTTCAGCTATGGGGATGCCATGCTGATTGAACGTCAGGACTAGGGATAACAAGCTGGAGGACATTCATGTCACATGAATGTCACGAATATGTCATAATGCACCAGCACAATGCTGGCTCTTCCAGCGAAAACAAAATTCTTGATGAATACCAAAGCGTTACACTCAAGCAAATCAATTAGTAGTCGCCCAGAGCTGAGCAAAAAGCACAGCCTCATTACCCAAATCCTGTTTTTTGGCACCCTGCTCGCTGGGCTATTGTTTACTGTTGCCAGCCTGAATCACGATGTCAGCAATACCGACTCCTCGCCTACCACCTGGCTCCCCTTCATCCTGCTCGGTGTAGCTCTGCTGATTGCCCTGGGGTTCGAGTTCGTCAATGGCTTTCATGACACCGCCAATGCCGTTGCTACCGTCATCTATACGCACTCCCTGCCAGCCAATGTTGCTGTCGTCTGGTCCGGTTTTTTCAATTTCCTCGGCGTCATGGCCTCCAGTGGGGCAGTGGCATTCGGCATCATCTCCTTGCTACCAGTAGAACTTATCCTGCAAGTCGGCTCTGCTGCCGGCTTTGCCATGGTGTTCTCATTGTTGATTGCGGCCATTTTATGGAACTTGGGCACCTGGTTCCTTGGGTTGCCTGCTTCATCCTCACATACATTGATTGGCTCCATTATTGGTGTTGGCGTCGCCAACGCCCTCATGCATGGCCGTGATGGCACCAGCGGCGTGGATTGGGCGCAGGCCAGCAAGGTCGGCTATTCGCTATTGCTATCGCCCATGGTCGGCTTCATTGCGGCAGCACTCGTGTTATTGGCGCTACGCACGATCATCAAGAACCGTGAGTTGTTCCGCGAACCCAAAGGTAACAAACCGCCTCCAGCCTGGATACGTGGTATCTTGATCTTGACCTGTACTGGCGTTTCGTTTGCACATGGCTCTAATGACGGACAAAAGGGCATGGGGCTCATTATGCTGATCCTGGTAGGTACCGTGCCGATGGCATATGCTCTAAACCGTGCGATGCCTGCCGACCAGGCAGTACAGTTTTCTGCAGTAGCCCAGGTTACCCAGGCCTCCTTGCAACACAGCGCCCCTGGCGTAGCACCAGCAAAACCATTGGACACCCTTTCCACATATATTCGCACCAAGGAAGTCACGCCAGAACTCCTGCCAGCATTGGCCGCAGTGACTGGCAGCATTGGGCAGCAAGTCAAAGGCTACGGCAGCTTGGCAAAAGTCCCGGCAGATGCCGTTGCCAACGTGCGTAACGATATGTACCTGACTTCAGAAGCTATCCGCCTGATCGACAAAAACCCAGGATCCATACAACTGGATGCCGACACCAAGGCCAATCTCATGGCATTCAAGAAGGAAATCGACAAGGCCACCAAATTCATTCCGCTGTGGGTGAAGATTGCGGTTGCCATCGCGCTTGGCCTAGGCACCATGGTGGGCTGGAAGCGTATCGTGGTCACTGTGGGTGAGCGCATCGGCAAAACCCACCTGACTTACGCACAAGGTGCATCCGCAGAAACCGTCGCTATGCTCACTATCGGGGCTGCCGATCTCTATGGCTTGCCGGTATCAACCACGCAGGTCTTATCTTCCGGCGTGGCCGGCACCATGGCCGCAAATCGCTCTGGCCTGCAGATGGGAACCATCCGCAACCTACTGATGGCTTGGGTGCTGACCCTGCCCATGGCGATGCTGCTTTCCGGTTCGCTTTACTGGCTGTTCTCGCAGTTTATTTAATCCAGTACCAACTCAGCGGTTTGTCATATCCCAACCAAGCTGCCCGGCTATCCAACGGGCAGCTTGCTGATTGCCCTGTGGCTGCACAGATGCAGGCTTAGGCGCGTCAAGCATCGCAAACACTTCTCTAGCAAAAATCGCCGCTAGACAACTGGCTTTCAGCCACCTGCTGGCAACAACCATGCTGTTGCAACCATGTGATCAGGCACTCCTGCTCCGGCCAGCCATCGCGCGGAACATAAAGCACCGGCACACCATGGCAGGCGGCTTCGACAAAAGTGCCATAGCCAGGCTTGGTCAATACCAGGTCGCTACTCGCCAGCAAGCTGGAAAAATGCAGTTGCAAAGGTTCTTGCGCATGAAAATCAGCCCGCCCCACACCTTGCATCCAGGCCTGCGGCAATAGCCAATGCACATCTGGCAAGGATGGAAACTGAGCAGGATTGATCTGTGTATTGATACCCCCCATCCCAACCAGCACCAACTTTGTCGAAACATAGCCCTGCACGCCGAGACGATCGAATATGACGGCTCGCTGTGATTGCGACATATCTGCCACCGGCCCCACAGCATGACATCCTAGCCAAGGCATATCCATTGCAGGCTCAATGCGTAGAAAACCACAAGCACTCGCATAAGCTGCGCGAATCTGGCGCTGTACATTGTTGAGTGCTGGTGAATCCGCGTAATGCAAAAGAATATCGGCCCAATTCAGCGAGCACATCGCCAGAGAGGATAAACCCAGCTTGGAAGCTGCCGCCAGTGGCAAGTACGCCACATTGCAAAACACGGCATCGGCATGCTGCGTGGCGATCCACGCAGCCTCGTCTGCCACCCAGGCTTCCCAATTCGCATGAAAATCAAGATAAGCTGCCACGCTAGCGGTGACATCAACCTCCAAGGCAGACTGCATCAACATGCCAAAGTCCGCTTGTCGTTGCACATACGAGAATGGCACGTGAATGCGCGATCGCAGGAAAGCCTCGCTCACTGCGCTGGCAACCACCAAGTCGAGCTGGGTATATGTCTGTGCCAACTGATTGAGCACAGGCGCAATCTGGGCCACATGCCCAAAGCCATGACCAGAGATATACACCAGCAGACGTTGCCTGCAAGATACAGCCATGATGAGGTACTAATTGAGTGCTGTTGCCGTCACCGGCACAACAGCGGTGGGATGATAAGTCCAGGATTTACGCCAGGCATTGACGACGATATTAGGATACTCTGGCCTGCCTAGACTGCCGTTGTAGCGGCCCAAGGCACGGTATAGATCGCCTTTTTCAATATCAAGGTAATGCCGCAGGATAGTGCAACCATAACGAAGGTTGAGCCGCATATGGAACAGGTTATGCTCACTGGCACCAATCGCCTTGACCCAGAATGGCATCACCTGCATATAGCCACGCGCACCTACCGACGACACTGCATATTTGTTGAAGGCGCTTTCGACATGGATCAAGGCCAGGACAAGCTGCGGATCCAGTCCTGCACGCGTTGCTTCATAATGCACGGTACGCAAGAAATCCTCGCGCATCTGCACATCGGGGATGCGCTTCTGCAACCGCCCAGACATTGTCTGCAACCACGCCAAGCCCTCGTCCGGGCTAGCAAATACCAACCTCGGGGCAGCACTGTCACTAATAGAGCGCTGCATCAAGGAGCGTACACTGTTGGCAAGAGGCTCTTCCCTCTGTGCACCAGCGTGCACAGACACACTGATAGACAACAGGCTGGCTGAGAAAAGTAAGCCAGCCCAATGCATTACAGCGCCTGCCTGATGACGGAGACAATATCCGCCAAGGCGACGGTCTCGGCACTAGAAGCCGTACGCGGCTGGTATTCGACCTGACCTTCTTTCAGGCCACGATCACCGATAACGATACGGTGCGGAATCCCGATCAACTCCAAGTCTGCAAACATCACGCCAGGGCGCTCACCACGATCATCCAACAGCACATCAATCCCTGCTGCTGTCAGTTCGTCATAGAGTGCATGGGCGGCAGATTGCACTGCCTCACTCTTGTCATAACCGATAGGTGCAATGGCAACGGCAAAAGGCGCCATGGCAGCCGGGAAGATGATGCCGCGCTCGTCGTTACCCTGCTCAATGGCAGCACCCACAATGCGCGAAACACCGATACCGTAGCAACCCATTTCCATGACTTGTTTCTGGCCGTTTTCATCCAGGTAGGTAGCCTCCATGGCTGCCGCATATTTGGTGCGCAACTGGAAGATATGCCCGACTTCAATACCGCGACACAGGCTAATCACACCATTGCCATCGGGGCTGGGATCACCTGCGACCACATTGCGAATATCAGCCACGGCCACAGGCTCTGGCAGATCACGACCAAAATTCACACCCGCAAGGTGGAACTTGGGCTTGTTGGCGCCACAGACAAAATCACTCATGACAGCAACACTACGATCCGCCACTACCTTGACCTGATCAGACACACCCACTGGGCCAATGAAGCCAGGTGGACAATTCAGGGTATCGCGAATCTCCTGCTCGCTAGCAAAGCGGAACGTAGACAAACCAGGCACCTTGGCTGCCTTGATTTCATTCAATGCATGGTCACCACGCAACAGCAGCAAGTAGAACTGCGTCTTGCCTGCTTCGTCAGTAGCCATCACGGCGATCGACTTTACCGTCTGCTGTAGCGTGATGCCCAGCAAGGCCGCGACATCTTCACAGGTAGTCTGCTTGGGAGTCTCCACCTCGCGCAAGGCTTCGTTGGCTGCACCACGCGCAGTCATAGGGGCCAATGCCTCAGCCAACTCGACATTAGCGGCAAAATCCGAACTCTCGGAATACGCCAGCGCATCCTCACCAGAATCAGCCAACACATGGAATTCATGGGAACCATCCCCACCGATCGCACCGGTATCCGCCCGCACCGCACGGAACTTCAGGCCCAAACGATTAAAAACATTGCTGTACGCCTGGTACATGGTTTCGTAGGTATCTTGCAGGGATTCAAGGCTGGTATGGAAGGAATAGGCATCTTTCATGACAAATTCTCGTGCGCGCATCACGCCAAACCGAGGGCGAATTTCGTCGCGGAACTTGGTCTGCACTTGATAGAAATTAAGCGGCAATTGCTTGTAGGAGCGAATCTCGCGGCGCGCAATATCCGTGATCACTTCTTCATGAGTGGGACCAAAGCAGAAATCACGCTCATGACGATCACGGATTTTCAGCATTTGTGGGCCGAACACCGCCCAACGGCCCGTTTCTTCCCACAACTCTTTAGGCTGTACAGCAGGCATGAGCAACTCCAGCGCCCCGGCACGATTCATTTCCTCGCGCACAACCGCTTCCACCTTGCGCAATACGCGCAGGCCCAAAGGCATCCAGCTATATAAGCCTGAACCCAAGCGCTTGATCATGCCGGCACGCAGCATGAGCTTATGGCTGGGAAGTTCTGCCTCTTGCGGTGCTTCTTTTTGTGTTGCTATGAAAAACTGTGACGCTCGCATGTGATCGCTTCTTCAAAATTTCGGATGCTGCGAATTCTATCGGGAAACGTGCGCCGCGTCAGCCGCCATGCATGACTTCAAGCAACAGCTACAGTCTTCTCGACCAAGCTATACAGCTTGTCCCTTAAAGGCACGAACTCCGGATCAAGGTCGACCACATAATAATTCGCAGTCTGGCCAAAGCTGAGATTAACAGCATAGCCAAGCGCAATGGAGCGCGCCGGAAACGGGCCACGCGCAATAATGCCACGCGTCAAGCTACCAGATACCAGAACCACGCGAGACTGCGGGGGAATATCGCCATATTGCGTTGATTGTGAAGACGGGATGAGATCGACAAACTGGTGGAACTGCTTTTCAGCATTGTCAGTAACTGGACCATCCACGCGGTCTAGGTACTCTTCGATCACAGCCTGGTCTTCGTCTTCGTAAACGCCGACCAGCCTCATTCCCTTGATGACACTACCTCTAAATAAGGCTTTCATTTTATTGCCTTTCTATGGATGGTATCCATTTAATATATCGGCATGCCATTGCAAAAACTGAAGACAGCATGCTGGCGCTCTCGACTTTTGATCTTGATCCGCCCATTCCACCAACCCACAGCACTTTTACCTATCTGCTGTTTTTTGATGGGTACTCACCACAATCACAAGAAACTGTTATACCCTTATTGCCGCATGACTATTGCATGTACGCACCAATAACATTGAAAGATTGACGCCGTACCGCTATGACAACACTTACCTCATCTGAATGGGCCGCTTGGACTCAGGCCATCGGCTCCGTCATTGCCATTTTCGCTGCCATCGGCATTTCCGCCTGGCAAAACTATGTAGATACCCGGCGCCGCAGCATGGAGCAACGCGGCTACTCCAAACGACTGATGTCAGTGACCCACAAACTTGCCTACGACATTTATTTGACACTGCACAGCATCGAACAGTTGCGTAGCAACCCTTTAAAAAACGAGACCCGGCAGATGCGTGACTTCAACCGCAGCAAGCTAGGTCGCCTTGAGCAAGCACTGCATGCGATTCCACTACACAACCTTGGCACCATTACCGCCGTTGAGCAGGTCATGATTATCTTCTCGCAAATCGAGGCCGCAAACAACCTGCTTGCGCCAGAGCCTGCGGATATGAAGCACCATATCGACCATGTGCCATGCAGCGAGATTTATGGGCGCTCATGGCGCCCGATTGTGGAAGCCTGCCGTGTTGCCAGCTATACACTGCGCGGCGAAGTGCTCAACTACACCTAATTGGAAGCTTGAAGCACTTCATAAGCCTATTGTGCCTTACAGGACGATAGGCTTATTGGGTAATTCGTTTTTGTCGTCTGCCGTGGCGGGAAAATGCTGCTGCAATGACTTGCCGATTTCGGCAATGCCATACAAGACACCTTCTTCAAACTGCCCCTGGCGGAACTTCTCCTGCATCACCTTGATGATGCAATCCCAGCCATGTTGACCAAGATGGCGATTGATGCCACGGTCAGCCAGTATTTCGACATCATGGTCGGCCAGCAGCAAATAGATCAATACACCATTGTTTTGCTCGGTATCCCAGATCCCGAATTGTGAAAACAACTGGATGGCACGATGACGTGGGGTAACACCGCGCAATATCGCCAAGGGATGCAAATCGCCTTCAACGACAAAACGGATTTCACCATCATGGGTTTTCTCGCTGGCAGTGATCGCCTGCTCGATACGGTGCAATGCTGCCTTGGAGAAATGCCGACGCACATGCCAGGGAGTACTGAATATATGCGCAAGCAAGCGCAGAAATGTATGACGCTTCTTCATGCTTTACCAGTCGCCAGAGGCGCCTCCTCCTCCAAAACCACCGCCACCGCCGGAAAAGCCACCACCACCCCAGCCGCCGCGTCCGCCGCCAAAGCCACCACCACCGATAGGAATCCCGCCCATGGCCGAGCCAACCATGGTGATAAAAAACGCCACAAAACCTAGTGCAGCCGCAAACAACAGGCCACCGCCAAACAACATGACAGCGCCACCAATCAAGCTGCCATTAATGGCACTGCCGAGGAAATTGCCAAAGATGGCGCGTAACACGCCACCCACGATCAAGCCACCGAACAACAGCAAAGGCAGCATCTCACCGAAACCACCCTCACCTTGATTACCCTTGCGAGGTGGTGGTGCAGGCAAGCCCTCACCAGCAATCAGCCGCGCAAGATAGCCAACAGCAGCATCAATACCACCATAAAAGTTGCCTTGGCGAAATGCAGGTGCCATCACATCGGAGACGATGCGCTTGGCAATCACATCGGGAATTGCGCCTTCAAGGCCATAACCGACTTCGATGCGCATCTTGCGGTCATCCTTGGCAATCAGCACCAGCACGCCATCATCGACCTTGCCACGTCCCAGCTTCCACGCCTCTACCACGCGCAGGGAATATTGTTCAATTGCCTCCGGTGCCGTGGTTGGCACCAGCAGGATAGCAATCTGGCTACCTTTCTCTTGCTCGAATTGCGCAAGCTTGGTTTCCAGCGCTGCTTGCTCCTGCTGACTCAAGGTACCAGTAAGATCCGTCACCCTTGCCGTCAGCTGCGGCACCGCCACTTCATCGGCATGAGCCAGGCTGGCAAATGCCAGCCATAGCATCATCAAGAGCGTCAACCACCTCGTGTATGTATGTTGATTTAACACAACCAAACCAACGTCCTATTACTTGTCGAAACTGACGGCAGGTGCCTTTGAAATCTCACTCTCGTTCTCTACCGAGAAGTTGGGCTTGGGTTGGTAGTCGAACATCTTGGCAGTCAGGTTATTGGGGAACTGACGTACCGCAGTGTTATATGCCTGCACGGATTTGATGTAGCGGTTTCGTGCCACGGTCACACGGTTCTCGGTGCCTTCCAGCTGTGCCTGCAAGTCACGGAAATTGGCATCAGCCTTAAGTTGCGGATAATTCTCTGCCACGGCCATCAAGCGAGACAACGCAGAGGTCATCTGGCCTTGTGCTGCCTGGAAGCGTGCGAATGCTTGCTCGTCATTGAGCAATTCAGGCGTTGCCTGGATGCTGCCAACCTTGGAACGTGCATCCGCTACCTGGGTTAGCACTTCCTTTTCGTGTGAGGCATAGCCTTTCACTGTATTCACCAGGTTAGGCACCAAATCGGCACGACGCTGGTATTGGTTCAGCACTTCAGACCAGTCGGCTTTAACCTGCTCATCCAGTGTCTGGAAGGTGTTATAACCACAACCACTCAAGCTCAGCACCATCATGAGTGCAGCCAACTTCAACCAGATTTTTTGCATGTTCAATCTCTCCATTCCAAAGAGTCAATATCATTGATCGTCATGGGCACCATGCCCATGACCAAACTACGTCCCAGATGGGGGCACAGCCGCCAATTGCAAGCCCTGCATGGTTTCCCGCGCAAAACACAGGTCATCCCAGGCCTTGGCTTTATCAGGCAGATTACGTAACAGGTAGGCCGGGTGATAAGTCACGATCACTGGCACCCCATGAAAATCATGCAACTTGCCACGCAGGCTGGCAATACTGCTATCGCTTGCCAATAATGATTGCGCTGCAAACTTGCCTAGCGCCACAATCAGCTTGGGCTTGATCAACTCCACCTGGCGCTTGAGGTAAGGATCGCATTTCACCACCTCCTCGCCATGTGGGTCACGGTTGGCAGGTGGGCGGCACTTGAGCACGTTGGCAATATAGACATTCTCGCCGCGCTTGAGTGCGATCGCTGCCAACATATTGTCGAGCAACTGACCTGCGGGGCCGACGAATGGTTCACCGCGCCTATCTTCTTCAGCACCAGGCGCTTCGCCGATCAGTAACCACTCTGCATTGGGGTCGCCAACACCAAACACCGTCTGGGTACGCGTCTGCGCCAGGTTGCAGGCTTCACATTCCTGCACATTCTGCTGCAAGCCCTGCCAATCAAGGGACATGATAGCAGTGCGCCTGTCGCCTTGCGGAGCTACCACCTCAGCTTCCATGTCGACTGGCATGACACTATCAGCAAACTCAGGCCATGACTGCATGGCTTCAAAGTATTCCGGCTCCAGCGGTATCGCGTCATGTAAAACGCTGCCCATTTCTTCGGCAGACTCTTGCTGTGGCGCTATTGAATCAACTGGTTGCTGCACTAGTACTGGAACCACATCTTGGGCTGGCTCAATGGCAATGACACGATCAGGGGCCGCGGCTTCAGCCTCAAGCGCAATCTTGATCTCTGCTGACTGCTCAGGATTAGACTCAGCAACATCCTGACGTTCATCCGCCGCCAATGTTGCCGGGTGACGCAAGCGCCACACTGGCAACAACTCCAGTTCACGTAGCATATCGTCCCGACTCAAGCCCATGCAGTGCCTCTCATAACGCTACCCCCATGAGCACGGCATCCTCACGCCCGTTAGGCGCAGGATAATAACCACGGCGAATCGCCATTTCATTGAAGCCCATACTTTCGTAGAGGCCAAGAGCAGCCTGATTGGAAGGGCGGACTTCGAGGAACATGTTCAATGCACCATGGCCTCGGGCAATATCCATCACATGCGCCAGCAGGCTACGCCCATAGCCTTTGCCCTGCCAAGGCGTAGCGATACTGATATTGAGCAGATGCGCTTCATCCAGCACCATCATCAGGACAGCATAACCCAACACTTCGCCAGCGTGCTCATACACCCAGCAACTGTAGCCAGATTTCAAGGAATCATCGAAATTACCCCTAGTCCAGGGATAAGGAAAAATCGTTGGCTCTATGCGGCAGACAGCATCAAGATCGGCTGCTAGCATGGGCCGCAGGCTAACCTCTGGATTGAGCACGGCGCTCATGCGCCCACCTTGGCTGCGCGCTCGCTTGTGGTAAGCGCGACCTTGTTGCGGATGTAGATCGGGGCAGCCTCATGCGCTGGACGACCCTCTCCCACCTCAAAACCAGGCAAGGCCAGCCGCGCTATCGCGGTAGCGCGTGGATAAGCCTCAGGAAAACGCTGCAGCAATTGCTCGCCATAGCGTTGATCCAGGCTATCTGCATATGCCTTCCAGCCACTGCCTATGCCTGTCCAGCCCTGGCCTTCTATAGCGGGTACGTCATCCGGGGCATACAAGCCGGGAGATAGCACCTCCTGCCAACCAGTGGCGGTTTTTTCATACACCGCGTGATATACCTCGCCCATGCGTGCATCCAGGCAGGCGATCACTTTGTCAGCACCCTGCGCATCCTCAGCCAACGCCAGCAGGGTGCTGACACCGATCACAGGGAGATTTGCGCCAAAGGCCAAGCCTTGCGCCACACCACAAGCGATACGCAAGCCAGTAAACGAGCCTGGGCCTGCGCCAAAAGCGATACCGTCCAACTCATGCAACGCTATTCCCGCTTCATCCAGCAGCTCGCGCAGCAAGGGCAAGATACGCTGGGAATGCGTCTGGCCTGCCAGCAGCTCACGCTCCACCAGCTTGCCATCAAGCAAGAGGGTCAAGGATAGGTATTCGGTAGAGGTATCGAGGGCGAGAATGTTCATGCCGGATATATCAGGCTGGATCTATTGGGGAAGAAGCGAAGAATTCTACTACATCTTCCACATTGCGCGTCCGGCGCATGGGCGGCAAGCTCTGCCAGATGCGGCGGCCATAAGGCTTGGTGATCAAGCGCGGATCGCAAATCATCAGCACCCCCCTATCCCGCTCATCACGGATCAGCCGGCCCGCCCCCTGCTTGAGGGTGATCACGGCATAGGGGAGTTGATATTCCATAAAGGCGTTTTTGCCTTCGGCATTCATCTTGTCAATGCGGGCAGACAGCACCGGGTCATCTGGCGGCGCGAACGGCAACTTGTCGATGATGACAGCAGAGAGCGCTTCACCGCGCACATCAACCCCCTCCCAGAAACTCTGCGAGCCAACCAGCACGGCATTGCCGAGCTGACGGAAGCGCTCCAGCAACTCGCTACGTGCTGTATCCCCCTGCATGAGCAGCGGATATTCCAGCCCCTCGCTGGAGAAGGCATCCTTGAGCAATGCATGCAGCTCGCGCATCGCACGCAAGCTGGTACACAGCACAAACGCACGGCCACGGCTAGCCTTGATCACAGGCAGGGCCATGGCAGCCACGGCAGCAGCGTAGCCTGCACTGTTAGGCTCCGGCATGCCTTGCGGCGCATAAAACAAGCCCTGCTGCCCATAATTGAATGGGCTATCCCAGTGACCGGTGGTGGCTTCCTGCAAGCCCATTTGCGCAAGGTAATGGCTGAAATCGCTTTTGACCGCTAATGTAGCCGAGGTAAATATCCAGGCACGCGGCTGGGCATTGAGCTGCTTGCTGAAACCTTCCGCCACGGATAATGGCGTGGCATGCAACTGTACGGACTGACTAAACACTTCGACCCAACGCACTAAATTCGTGTCGGTAGCCGCAATCCAGCGTTGCAGCAACACCTGCAAGGCCAGTGCACGCTGCCAGCAGTTTTCCACCGCTGGGTCGCGAGCTGCCTGGCTCTCAAGCACATTCGCCAATTCAGTCAGCTTTTCCTGCATGGTGGCGTATGCGTCATCGAAATTGCGCAAAGCTAGCACTTTCTGTACTGGCAAACGCGCGCCCTCATAGGCAAAAATCAGGCGAAAATCCCGCACGGCTTTTTCCAGCGCAGTTGTGGCTTCAGGCAAGGCGGTACAATCCTTTACCGTGGTGAGGTATTCATTGTGGGCATCGCGGGCCAGTTCCATAAGCTGGCTGGTGGAATAGCCCTCGCCAAAGAACATCCCCGCCACCTCAGGCAACTGGTGCGCCTCATCGAAAATGACAGTATTCGCTGAGGGCAATAGCTCGGCTACGCCTTCATCGCGCAGCATGACATCGGCAAAAAACAGGTGATGGTTCACTACCACGACATCAGCCGCCAGCGCACGCTTGCGCGCTTCCATGACGAAGCACTCTTTGTAGAACGCACATTCCTGCCCAACGCAGTTATCGCGTGTGGAAGTCACGGCAGGCCAGACGGTAGCGCTTTCTGGCACTGAAGTCAGTTCGCTCTTGTCACCCGTAGCACTATTTTCAGCAAAAGCCTGGATTTTATGCACATAGGCCGCATCCTCGCGCGAATAGAATTTTCCTTCGCTCATGGCACGTTGCAGGTGAAAATGGCAGACGTAATTGGCACGCCCCTTGAGCATGGCCACGGTGACCGGCACTTTGAGAGCGTCACGCACCGCAGGTAAGTCGCGGTTGAACAATTGGTCCTGCAAGGTCTTGGTGCCGGTAGAGATAATCACCTTGCCACCAGAAAGCAGGGCCGGCACCAAATAGGCAAAGGTCTTGCCTGTGCCTGTGCCAGCTTCGGCTACCAGTTGGCGGTTATGCTTGATCGCCTCGGCGATGGCATGCGCCATTTCCTGCTGTTGCAGGCGCGCACGATAGCCCGGGATGGTTTCTGCCAAAGGGCCTTGCGCGGAAAAAACGTGATCTAGGTCGCTCAAGCAGGACTTTCAGGGTGATATTTCGAAAACCCTGACATTATACTGGACTTACGATTTGATTCCTTGCCGAACCAATACGCCCTGACTCAACACCAATCTGGGTTGGGCAAACCAGAAAATACCTGGCGCAAGCCATCCGACCACCCCTGCCGTATGGTGTTGTAATACGGGTCACTCTCGGTCAGGCGCTGCTTGCAGTCAGCATGAAAACTATCAGTGCGGTAGATCAACAGATCAATCGGGGCCGCAACTGAAATATTACTGCGTATCGTCGAGTCGAACGATATCAGCACACACTTCACAGCTTCCATGATATCGCTCTGGTGTGTGATCACACGGTCAATAATCGGCTTACCGTACTTGGTTTCGCCGATCTGGAAATACGGTGTTTCCTGGCTGCTTTCAATGAAGTTACCCGCCGCATAAACAGAGAACAACCTGGGTGCCTCGCCGCGAATCTGCCCGCCAACGAGGATGCTGGCATTGAAGTCGGTGTTATGGTTTTTCAGGTGTTCGTTATCGAGCTCATACACCACGCGCAACTGCTCACCCACCAACTGGGCGGCCTCGAACATATTGGTGACATTGTGCAGTGTCTTGCCTTCATTGAGCTTGATAGCATCCCGCAAACGGTTAATCACCGCCTGGGTAATCGCGAGATTGCCAGCCGTCATGAGCGTAATCACCCGCTCCCCGGGCACATCAAACACATTCATCTTGGGGAACACTGCCACCTGGTCTACACCAGCATTGGTTCGGGTATCAGATGCCATGACCAAGCCTTGGTCGAGCAACAAGCCTACACAGTAAGTCATGCGAGAAAGGGCTGAATTTAAGTTGGATTCATCATACGCATGCTCACCATGCTAAACAATACTGCAAGGGGAGTAGCGCCAACGACCTACGCAAAATGACGTACACTATCAGCCTGTTTTTCGCTCAAACATTCAGGCACGCACATGGAATACCGTAAGCTAGGCACATCAGACCTCAACGTATCGGCTATCTGCCTGGGCACCATGACATTTGGTGACCAGAACAGCGAAGCCGAGGGCCATGCCCAACTCGATTATGCCCTGGCCCATGGCATCAATTTCATCGACACCGCAGAGATGTACCCGGTGCCACCCAAAGCCGAGACATTTACCCGCACCGAAAGCATCATCGGCACCTGGCTCAAGCACCAGCCACGCGACAAAATTATCCTCGCCAGCAAGGTAGCAGGCGGTAATCGTAAGCTGGATTGGATACGTGGCGGCCCCGAAGCGGTAGACCGTAATAATGTGCGCATTGCGATTGAAGGCTCGCTTCAGCGGCTGCAAACCGACTATCTAGACCTTTACCAAATCCACTGGCCTGAGCGCAACGTGCCTATTTTTGGTCAATACCAGTTCGACCCAAGCAAGGAAACCAAGGCCTGGGTGTCGATCCACAACCAACTCGAAACCCTGGCTGAACTGATCAAGGAAGGCAAGGTCCGCTATGTCGGCGTTTCCAACGAGCAACCCTGGGGCGTCATGGAGTTTCTGCGCATCGCCGAGCAATATGGATTGCCGCGCATTGCCTCGATACAAAACAGCTACAGTCTGCTCAACCGCGGCTTCGAGTTCGGCATGACCGAGATCGTCTATCGCGAGCAAGTCAGCCTGTTGCCTTATTCCCCTCTCGCCTTCGGCCACCTCACCGGCAAATATATCGACGATCCGCAGGCCAAGGGTCGCGTCACCTTGTTCCCCGGCTACGCCCAACGCTACACCAAGCCTAATGTCACCCCAGCCAGCGCTGCATATGCCGAACTTGCCCGCAAGCATGGCCTCAGCCCGGCAGAGCTCGCCCTATCGTTCGTCTACCATCGCTGGTTCGTCACCAGCACCATTATCGGTGCCACCAGCCTTGCCCAGCTTGAAGAAAATATGGGCGCATGGCACAAGCCGCTATCTGAGGATATCTTGCAGGAAATCGAGAGCATTCATTTGCGCTACATGAACCCAGCACCATGAGCCCAGCCACATCTCGACAAGCAGGCAATGAAGCTACCTGATCTGCCAACGGCGCGGCTATTGCTGCGCCCGTATGTGATCCAGAATGCACCCACCACAGAAACCATGCTGGATGCACAACGTGCCAGCTCTATTTCTTCTGGTGTCATTGGCACCTATTTTGCAGTAACACACGAAGCACCGGTCGACACTCAGGATGAGCCTCACAACCAGCTCACAGGCATCATCTATGCAGTCATGCGGCACGAAGATGCCGAGCTGATCGGCAATGTCAGTCTGATCGACATTCACATTGCAGACCAGCGGGCAGAGATAGGTTATTGGGTAGGTTCCGCGTACTGGAGTAACGGCTATTGCACAGAGGCCTTGCAAGCGCTGCTGGCTTTCGCTAACGCCACCTTGGGCATCACCCGCATCACAGGGCGCTGCCTGACCAGCAATCTTGCTTCTATTCGTGTCATGGAAAAATGTGGGCTAGCCCGCGAAGGCTTGTTACGCGCTCACGCCCAATCCGGAGGCAGATATGAGGATGTCTTGATGTTCGGGCTTTGCTGGCCCGAACGCAACCAACCAAGCTAACATGGCATCATCACGGCCTAGCACAGCCCTTTGCTCATAAGCACTCTCAAGCCAATTTGAATGTGCTCACTGCCTGGGTCAATTCATCAGCCTGATATTGCAATGACGCTGCCGCTGCTGCAGCCTGCTCAACCAGCGCTGCATTTTGTTGTGTCACCTGGTCCATCTGGCTAATCGCAGTATTCACCTGCTCTATGCCCATAGTCTGCTCGCGACTGGCTGCCGTGATCTCGGTCATGATGCCGGTCACACGCTGCACGCTCTGCACAACCTCTGACATCGTGGTACCAGCTTCAGTCACCAGCTTGCCCCCGGCAGCTACACGCTCGACCGAATTACCGATCAGCTCCTTGATTTCCTTGGCCGCAGAGGCTGAACGCTGTGCCAGCCCACGTACTTCTGCAGCCACTACGGCAAATCCACGCCCCGGCTCACCAGCGCGTGCCGCCTCTACTGCTGCATTCAACGCCAGAATATTGGTATGGAATGCAATGCCATCAATCACCGCAATAATGTCGACGATACGCCTGGAAGCCTCATTGATCGAATCCATGGTCACAATCACTTGCGAGACAACATGTCCACCACGCAATGCCACTTCAGATGCCGAAGCTACAAGCTGATTAGCCTGTTGGGCGTTATCCGCATTCTGGCGCACCGTGGCCGTAATCTCCTCCATTGAGGATGCCGTTTCCTCCAGCGCACTGGCCTGCTGCTCAGTACGCGATGAAAGATCCAGGTTACCTGTAGCGATTTCACTAGATCCTGTCGCAATGGCATCGGTGCCCAGGCGCACGCTGGCCACAATGCGCGACAATCCATCATTCATTTCCTTGAGCGCAAGCAGCAATTGACCGGTTTCATCACTGGAAGACACCTGGATATCAGCACTCAAATCGCCCGCAGCAACAGTCTTGGCAATCTGGATTGCACGGCTCAAGGGACGTGTCACGCTAGTGATAATCCAATAAGTCATACTGGCACCAAGCACCGTCAGTAGTACCAGCGTCAGTAATACCATCATGGTGGCCATATCGTGCTGCGCCCTTGCCGCCTGCTGGTTTTGCTGACGCAATGCCGCAGCATGCTCCCCCACTGCCTGCACGATCTGATCGATCTTTTGCGTAGGCTCGCGATCCATTCCCTTAACCAAGGCATCGACCACCCGATCACTATCGGCATGAGCTGGATCAAAGCGTTGTAATGCATCAAGGTATTGCTCTTGCAGCTTTGCCAAGGCATCTCCGGCCTCCACCACCATGGCCGCATCCATGTCCAAATGCTCAACTATGGCTTGCAGCTTGTGCAAGTCGCCCCTGGCTTCCTCACCACTCTTTATGAATGCCGCGATACTTCTCGAAAGCGGCGGCATCATGCCCACGCAACAAAGTATTTTTCCACTCCTGGATTTGTATCTTGAACACCACCTGGGCCTTGCGCGCAGTATCTACAGCATCCTCAACCTGCGATGCCTGTTCCAGGGCATGTTGGAACATTACATTAGCCCGGGAAAGCGTCATCCAACTGACTAGCCCCAGGATCAATGAGCCGCAAAGCAGGAAAACACTCAGACCTATCAGGCGGGTGGAAATTTTAAGATGTTGAAGTTGCATGCTGTACTCAGTGTGGAAGATCATCATATTGATTACGCAAGACAGCCATGACTAATCCCCGGTTAAAACGGGTGTCATGAAATCGTCTTGATGACGTCATATTTCGCCACACTAGTGTTACAACTTGATGTACAAATCACACCATTTAAAAACAACAACTTATTAAATTACTTCAACGTCGGGGTGTCCTTTTTCCGCGCTCACGTGTCATTACTAGTAGAAGCCCTGAAAATTTTAGGGCTACCTGCATAACAACTCGAAGCGAAGTTTATTCGCCGCACATTTCCCTGAACACTGGATGTATCCACCCTCCCCTTGTGGGAGGTTTTTCTTTTTCCAGTAGCCTGTAACCGCCTATCCCTAAACGCTGAAACTTGGCGCTGATATTGATTGATGCTTTAATCAAGCCAGATATCCCATGCAAAGGAACCCCATGCGTATCGTTTTCTTCAGCACCCAGGCCTATGACAGGGAGAGCTTTCTCGCATTTCCCAAGCCCCAGAATGCGGAATTCATTTTTCAGCAACCCAAGCTCACTACAGATACCGCGGTGCTTGCCGCTGGTGCGGAAGTCGTCTGTGCTTTCATCAATGATGATTTATCTGCTCCGGTGCTGGAGAAATTAGCCTCTGGCGGCACCAAGCTGATTGCCCTTCGCTCGGCAGGCTATAACCATATTGACCTGGAAGCCGCGCAGAAACTAGGGCTGGCAGTAGCCCGTGTACCATCGTATTCACCACATGCCATTGCCGAACATACCGTAGCGCTGATCCTCGCCTTGAACCGGCACCTGACACGTGCCTACAACCGTACGCGCGAAGGCGATTTTAGCCTGCGCGGCCTGACCGGCTTTGATCTCGTCAACAAGACCGTAGGCGTGATTGGCACCGGGCAGATAGGCGCAGCATTTGCCCGCATCATGGCGGGATTTGGCTGCAAGGTGCTAGCCTACGATCCCTACCCCAACCCGGAGGTTATCGCGCTGGGAGCAGGCTATCTTGATCTTGATACCTTGCTGGCACAATCGCATATTGTCAGCCTGCACTGCCCGCTGAGCCCAGCAACGCATCACCTGATCAATGCCCACTCACTCGCCCACATGCGGCGTGGCAGTATGCTGATCAATACCAGTCGCGGCGCATTAGTGGATACACCTGCAGTGATTGATGCCTTGAAAAGCGGCCATCTAGGTTACTTGGGGCTGGATGTTTATGAAGAAGAAGCCGACCTGTTCTTCGAGGATTTATCGGATTTTCCGTTGCAAGACGACGTACTGGCGCGCCTGCTGACCTTCCCCAACGTCATCATCACTGCGCATCAGGCGTTCCTCACACGTGAAGCGCTGGATGCCATTGCCAGCACCACCTTGTCCAATATCGAGCAATGGGCAACGGGCACGCCGCAAAACCTGGTCAGGCTGGAAGCATGAGCATGGACTTGATCCCACACCAATTACCCGAGGGCTTGCAAGCCTACAAGCGCACGCCGGACTTTACTCCCGAGAACCTGCCTGCGGCCCTGCAATCACAACACTCAACCAAAGCCGGTGTCTGGGGTCTACTGCATGTATTGGAGGGGCAAGTGACCTACCACCTCGCTCCGCCGCACCAGGCATCGGCAATCGCCAATGCGGGCGACAGCATCGTTATCCTGCCGGAGATCGTGCACTGGGTAGCATTCAGCCACCCCGGCAGGTTTTATGTCGAGTTTTACCGAGAAATGACACCTGCACCCTCAAGCTGAATTGCTACGCGAGAAGGTGGATTTCAAGATCAGTACCGCACCCTTGCCAAATCCATAACTGGTAGTAATCAAGCTCGCGAATAAATAGTATTGAAACAAATGCTGCGCCAAATGTTGCGGCGGCTCGGCCTTATCCAGCAAAGGAAATATGCCCATCAACAGGAACAGGCTAGAGTTGGTAAACGCTCCTACCACCATGGCCCAACGCACATGCCAGGGAAATGGCACCCGCGTCGCGTAATACCCCAGGATCAAGGCCGACATCAGCAGGAAATCGATATGCGCCTGCAATATCCGCGTTTGCTTGCCCTGAAAAATATCCGGCAGGCCTGGTACGCCGAAATTCAAGCCTACCATGCACCAGGCCAGGATCAACGCCATGATCATCCACAGGCAAGCGCCCCTTAACATGACGATATTGGTATTTACTGCGTTTTTTGCTGTTGATTCCATATAAGCTCCTCGTTCATCCGGGGCACATTATGGAATCTTCATCGTTGCTCATCTTGCCTAGCACGGTACAAAAAGTTGTCCAAAACGGTACTTTGCCGATTTACCGCACCACCAGCTTTCACTACCATACATGCATCATCCTGGAGGTCTCTCACTATGCAAGCCGTATCGCCATCACGCCCGGAAGCATTGTTCCTCAGCACCCAGCAGCAGCCGGCACACTTACGCCACGACTGGCTGCAAGAGACCATTTCCCAGGAATATACCCATGTCGCCATCCGTGCCAGCCGCCAAACGCCACTGTTCAATGAAATGACGATATACCCATGGCAACAGATGCGGCTTTCCATCATTCACTCCAACGGCATCACCATCCAGCGTCGCCCAGGTGAATGCGGCCACAGCAGCCAAGATGCCTATTTCGCCGTCATCCTGCTCGCAGGCCAATACCAGCTCGAACAACATGGCAGGGAGGCTTTCCTGCAGCCTGGCGACATGGCTTTATACGATGCCACGCGTGCGCACCGCATCCACAGCCCCGGCGCCTTTTCCAAATTGATCATTTCTATCCCGCGCCCGCTGCTACGCGGGCAGTTGGCAGGTGTAGAACATTGCACAGCACGCCGCATCGTCGGTACAGAGGGCATGCCAGCCATCGGCACCGGGTTTATTCGCTCGGTCGCGCAACATGCTAACGAACTCGGCCAACAAGCATTCAACCAGCTTGCGCCCCAGGCGCTGGAATTACTGGCAGCTTCGCTTGCCCAGTCCTGCCCTGGCGATATCAAGATTGGCCGCAGCCGCTCCGCCTCGCTACATCGCGTCAAACGGTACATTGAAGCCCACCTGCATGAAACCGGGCTGGACATGCGAGCGATTGTAGATGGCACCGGCCTGAGCAGTCGCTACATCACCAGCTTGTTCACCGATGACGATATGTCCCCCATGCGCCATGTCTGGCAACGTCGGCTGGAAAAATGCCGACAGGCGCTGCTAGCTCCTGCCCAACACCACCAGGATATTGCCCAAATTGCCTATCAATGGGGCTTTAGCGACCAGGCGCATTTCAGTCGCAGCTTCAAGCAGGCTTTTGGCTTATCTCCTCGCGCTTATCGCGCATCGAAAACCCTATCCTTTTCCACGACGTAATCAAGCAAACGGTCTATCCGCGGCGCAATCAAAACAATCGCCAGGAACACCACTGGCCACGCCGTCATGAAAGCGTGGCACCATTGGGACAGAAACACTTGGGCCGGAACACCACGCAATCCCATGATCACAGCTGACACCAATAAAGAAGTAGTTGCCGACATGATCAGGGCAAACAAGGGCTTGCGGTATCTCACATGCAAGCGCCTTGCCTTCACGCTAGGCACTCCTACCAAGGCAAGGCCTCGCCATCATGAAAAAAGCCCCCATTTGGCCCTTCGGCTGGCAAAGTGGCCAACTGGACACTGGTCTTGCCGCTTCCCTCAACCTCCATCGGTGCATGCTCGCCTCCCAAAACAGTCTTGACCCAGCCAGGATGGGCCGCATTCACCTTGATCCCAGTATGCTTGAGTTCATGCGCAAGATGCACCGTATACGCATTCAAGGCCGTCTTGGAGGTATTGTAGGCAACGCTCTTGGCCTGTTCGATAGGAGAGTCTGGCATGCTATGCAGGGTCAGCGAGCCCAGAATACTGGAGAGGTTGACGATCCTGCCTGCCGGGGAACGCCGGATCAATGGTAGCAATGCTTGGGTCAACTCGACGACGGCAAAGAAATTGACTTCAAAAGTGTCCCGCAACACCTGCGCCTCTACCGAGCTACTATTGTTGCCGCCCACTAGGTCTTCTTTCAGGATGCCCGCATTATTGACAAGGATATCCAACTTGCCGAAATGCTGCTCGACGAAAGCCGCCACTTGCGTAGCGCTGCCTGGTTTTCCGGCGTCATAGGATACCACTGTCACCTGGATGCCAAGCGCTTGTAATTTTTCTGCGGCACTTTCCCCTCCCGCGAGATCGCGTACCGCCAATATCACGTGAATGCCCTGCTCGCCCAACGCTCTCGCTGTTTCAAATCCGATGCCGCGATTGGCGCCCGTAATCAATGCCACCTGCTGAGTGTTGCCCATGCTGCTCTCCTATAATTTTGTACCAAATGGTAAATAAATAGTAATGCACACGTATTCCGCAGTCAAATATTTTTTACCAAGTGGTACAATATGTCGATTATCGAGGATTCAGGCATGGACATCACAGATCAAAAGAAACGGCGCGGACGCCCCAGCAAGTTTGATGCAGACGCCTCGCTGCAGATTGCCATGCAGCTCTTCTGGGCGCATGGATATGAAGGCACATCGATCGCGGATTTGACAGAAGCCATGGGCATCAACAAACCCAGCTTGTATGCCGCTTTTGGTAGCAAAGAGACATTGTTCGAGAAGGCACTGCAGCAATACATCAGTGGCCCGATTGCATTTGTCAGCGCCGCCTTGGAAGAACCAACCGCTTATCGAGTCGTAGAAAAGTTATTGCTGGATAGTGCGCATTTTCTTACCGAGTTAACCACACCCCACGGTTGCATGGTCAATACTGGCTCATTAAGCTGTGGGCCGCAGGCCGAGCCTATTAAGGACTTGCTGGTCGCACGCAGGCAATGGTTTGAAAGCGCATTGATTGCCAGAATGCAGCGTGCCAGAGAAGCTGGGGAATTAGCGGAGGGAACAGATGCGGCCACCCTTGCCCGCTATGTCGCAACTATCCACCGGGGTATGAGCATACAGGCCGCTAGTGGGGCCTCTCGAGAAGACCTGCTGGCGTTGGGGGAAATGGTATTGAATCTATGGCCGGGAAATAAAGATTAAGCAGGGCGCTTGGCAAAAAACTGCACCGGCTGTGGTGGTGGCATTTGCAGCACATTCTTGCGTACTTTGCCCATCACGTGCATTTCGCAGCGCTTGCAGTCGAACTTGAGGCTGATCCTGTCCTTGCCGCTGATCAGGGTCATGGGCTCAGCGGTAATCGTGCCTTGCACGCCGATCACGCCCTTGGCTTCCTTCGGACACATGGCAAAGCTGTAGCGCAGGCAGTGCTTGGTGATCATCACCGGCACGTCACCCAACTCCTCATTGGCTTCATAGGCAGCGGCCATAGCCTTGACGCCATGTTTCTCGTAAAAAGCCCGCGCCTGTTTGTTGTAGACGTTGGATAAATAGCTCAAGGTATCTTGCGGATATTGCGCAGGTGGTTCCACAGGAGTACCTGGTTGCGGGCGCTGGTATCCAATCAAGCGGGTGGCTTCCAGTTGCTCCATTACTTCGCGACGCAGCTGATTGATCATCGAGGCTGGCACGAACCATGGCTGGCTTAACTGTAGGCTGATCGCAGTCGCTGCAAAATCGGTATTGCCGAGCTTGCCAAGGTTTTCACGCAAGCTGGCTTCGGCTTTTTCCTGATGTTGCGCAGGCTGTTTTTCTGCCTGGCATTGGGCATGAGCCATAAAGCCGTCTTCATCCGAGACGGTGAGGGAAAAACCATCATGCGTTTCCTGCAACAACAGCTCCACGGCGATCTTGCGCACAGCAGAATCTTTCTCCAGCAAGCGCATAAAAGCCTGGTCGCGGTTACGGTACACCTTCATGTTGCGGCGTATATCCTGCGGCATTTCATTGGGGTACAGGCGATTACCCTGCACTGTGTTGATGCGCATGCCCACCAGCTCCTTATGCACATCAAAGAAGCATACGCCATCGCCGTTGTGCAATTCCAATGAGGTTTCCACCTCAAAGTAGTCCTTGCCTACCTTGGTCACGCGACCAATTTCCTCACCAGAAAATTTGGGCGTATCAAAGGCCCCCACATCCTCGCCCCGTCCATGAACGAAATATTCTGTGGTACTGCGATTAAAGGTTTTTTCCGGCTGTGGGGTAAAGCTGTAGATTGGCCGACCTGAAGAAGCGCGGTAATACCCAGGAGTATCTTCCAGGATTTCATCTAGCAACTGGCGGTAATGCGCGGTAGCATTTTTCACATAAGCCAGATCCTTGTAGCGCCCTTCTATCTTGAAGGCGCTCACGCCTGCATCTACCAATGCGCGCAGGTTGGCGCTCTGATCGTTGTCCTTCATCGACAATAAATGCTTGTCCTTGGCCAGGATACGACCCTGGCTGTCTTCCAGCGTGTAAGGCAGACGGCACTCCTGCGAGCACTCGCCACGATTGGCGCTGCGGCCGGTGTGGGCATGGCTGATGTAACACTGACCGCTGAACGCTACACACAAGGCGCCATGGATAAAAAATTCCAGGTTGCACTGGGTCGCAGCGGCCACCTGGCGAATGGTGTTAAGGTCCATCTCACGCGCGAGGACAATCTGCGTGAAGCCGACCTGGTCGAGGAACACGGCTTTGTCTACGGTACGAATGTCGGTCTGCGTACTGGCATGCAGCTGGATAGGCGGAATATCCATCTGCAACAAGCCCATGTCCTGCACAATCAGCGCATCCACGCCAGCGTCATAAAGCTGCCAGGCCGTCTGTCGCGCGGCTTCCAGCTCGTTATCATGGAAGATGGTGTTAAACGCGACGAACACTTCGGCATGATAACGATGTGCATGCTTAACCAAGCGAGCGATGTCTTCCACCGAATTTTCCGCCTTGGCACGCGCGCCGAAAGCCGGGCCACCGATATACACTGCATCTGCGCCATGATTGATCGCTGCAATGCCGTAATCAGCATTGCGGGCTGGGGCTAGCAGTTCAAGGTGGCGACGGCTTTGGGTCATGATATGTAGGATGGAAGCGAATAGCAAAAGGATGCGCAATATACCATAATCACGCAAGCGATAGCGCCAGATTGCCCAAGCGCATCAATATGATACAAGTCAAAACAACACCATCGGGAGAGACGTCATGCGCATGAACACCATCCGCAATATTTGCTTCACCATCTGTATTCTGTGCATCATCGCCAGCCTGCTGCTCGGCGTGGCCATGATCTGGGATTGGGTCAAGGATTCAGACTTCATCCACAAAAGCTTCATGACCTTGGGTGCATTATTCGTTGCTTCATTGCTCACCTTATCTGTCGCCAAAAAGCTGGGCGTGAGCAATGATTAAGCAGCAGTTGACCGGCTAACATCAACCACTTAACCAATCAGCCCAAGGATGCCCCTGACTTCACGCCTTCCTCACGCCCCGCCGCTTCGGTGAGCACGGCCACATTATCTTTGGTAAAAAAGCCCTGGAAATCGCCGAAGCGCTGCACGTATTCGACAATCAAGGAAGAATGCTCGGAGGCATTGGAGAATATCTGCTTCAAGCCCTCTTCACGCGAACCAATGACGTCGAGCAGGAAACCCTGCCCTTGCGAAGCAATGGCATTCACGACAAATTCAATATGTTCAATCCCATTGCGCTCGCCATCCTTCACCGCAACAGCAATATGGTGCAAGCGCGGGCCGTAGTTGCGAACGAAAGTCTCTGTGGGAGAAGGCAGTTTTTCCAGGTGGTTGACGAAATAAGGCGTGTTATTCGCGGTAAACACTTTGGCCGGGCTCTTGAACTCCGGCAAGCCGTGCGCGCTCTTGGTAACGTTGGTAGAAGAGTTCTGGTCAAAGATGTTGTACGCACCCCAGAAGTAATAGCTCGACCAGGAAAGGTATTCCAGAATCGCCACTTCGCGGTTCTGGCTATAAACACGGGTAGCAAGGTGATCAATTGGCAAGAGCAAATCGCCAAAGTCGAGCTTTTGCTGCAAGGTCTTGGCCGCGTCATACGCCAGCTGCACTTCACTATCAATCCGGCTCACTCCCAACGCATACACGCGCATTTCGTCGGGCTTGCGCTCAAGATAAGCCACAATGTTATGCGTGTAAGGTGAGGGCTTGCTCACTGCCAGGTTCCCCGGCAGCTCCAGCTTGCGAACCTCATCCTGGCTAAAAAAGCGGAATTCGCGTTCCTGCTGCAACTTGACCACATCGTGCAGGTTATCAACACGGATGATCTCGCCCATATATCGGCTATTAGGCTTCTTCGCACCTACCGGGTAGATTTCATTCAGGCTGCGGAAAATACCGCGCAGGTTCGGGTCTTTCACCTCGCGCACAAGGATATCCGGCGAGTTGAGGTCAATACGCAAGACATGGGTCAGGTGCGTTTCACTCTCCAGCGTCACCAGGTAATGATATGACGTCATGAAGCATAACTCAGCCACATACTTGACTGAATGCCCGGGGTCCACCGTGATCATCAGTGCATCAATCTCGTGCACCAGAGCCGTCAGGCCCAGCGCGTCTCGCTCCTCCAGTAGCTTAACGAGATATTCCTCGAAAAATGGCGAGTTTTCCTTATCCCCATGACGGGGGAATTGCAATGAATTCATGATTGTTCCTGACCTATCAGAACGAGCATTGAAGAGCACAGTGTTGAAAAAAGGAACTTAAGACCTCCAAGCCTGATGCAACCTGGAGCTTTCAAGCACGCATTGATAGAAAGGCACATCTGCGCAGACAGTACACCAAGTACGGCAAGCAGATGTAACGCCGCTAGCAATGCTTGCTTGAAAGCGACTACTGTTGGGCTTGGTCGACTTGCACCCCTACACTCATCGTCTCCAGCCCCCCACCCACCCGCATACCACTCACCGGGCAGGCATCGCGATAATCCAGGCCTGTGGCCAGGCGCACATGCACGCCATTGGCGCGGCGGCGGTTGGAGACATCGTAGCTCGCCCAGCCGTTAGGTAACCAGGCATCGGCCCAGGCATGGCTTTCCAGCAAACTGCCATCATCATTGAATAGATAACCACTGACATAGCGCGCGGGAATGCCCAGGTAACGGCAGCAGGCAATGAAGATATGGGAATGATCCTGGCAAACGCCGCGCCCGCTGCGGAAGGCTTCTGCCGCGGTAGTATCGACGTTGGTCATGCCTCGCTCATAAGGCACCTGGTCGACAATGGAATGCATCATCTCTTCCAACACTTTCTCATCAAGCACCTTATCCTTGAACTGCACCGCAAACTGACGCAAGGCTACATCCGTATCAGTCAACGGTGTCGCACGCAGGTAAATCTCTCGCGGCAGGATATCGTGCGCAGGCGGGGTATCCAGCCCGGTTTCCACTTCGCCGGTTGCCAAGATATTGATCTCTTCGTGCGGGGTATCCAGCACCAGCAAATGCGCGGCATTGCCGTAGGCATCGTCGTGTCGCTGCAAATGGCCATTGACGCGAATTTCCCAGCGCTTGACGCGCTGGCCGAAGCCATCCTGCGGCGTCAGGCGCAGCTTCTGGATAGTGTAATTGACAATATCGGTATAGAGATAATGCGTACGGTGGTTGATCGTCAATTGCATGGCATGCTCCATTCACTCGAGGCTGTTGATCGGCGCATTCAGGAAGGTACGCTGGATCTCGGCACCAAGATTGTTGTTGGACATAATGAAATCAGTGAGGAATTCGTGCAGGCCTTCCTGGAAAATATCGTTCATGCGGCCATAACGCAGCCGCGCGTGTAGCTCGCCGGCCAGGCGGCGGCATTCGTTGCTGTGCAGGCCGCCCACCTGATCAAGAATAGGCGTGATTTCGGCGAAGCAGGCGTGCAGAGAGCGCGGCATGTCCTGGCGCAACACCAGCAGTTCCGCCACTTTCCAGGGCTCAATGGCATCGTTGAACACCTTCTGGTAGGCCTGGAACGCAGATACGGAGCGCAATACCGCACTCCACTCGTAATAATCCACCGCGCCGCCTACTTCTGCATCATTGGGCAGCAGCAGGTGGTATTTAACGTCCAGCAGGCGCGCCGTATTGTCGGCACGCTCGATGAATGTACCCAGGCGCAAGAAGCGGAAGGCGTCATCGCGCAGCATGGTGCCAAAGCTCACACCGCGAAACAGGTGTGAGCGTGATTTCACCCAATCGCAAAACTCGCCCAGGCCTTTTTGCATCAGGTCCATGCCGACAAACTGGCTGAACTCCAGCCACAGGGCATTGATGTTTTCCCAGGTTTCCGCCGACAGGGTGACGCGCACGGAACGTGCGTTTTCGCGCGCGCTGCGCAAGGCGGAATAGATGCTGGAAGGGTTATGCGTATCCATCGCCAGGAAGCGCACCACGCCAGCCGCCGTCACTTCGCCGTATTCCTCGTGGTACTTTTCAACGCCGCCAGCAATTTGCAAGGCAGGCTCCCACAAGGTGGTCTCACTCTGCGAGGCATTGGGCACCAGCGACATGTTATAAGTCACGTCCAGCACGCGTGCCATGTTCTCTGCACGTTCGATATAGCGTGCCATCCAGTACAAATGATCTGCGGTTCTGCTTAGCATGGCATCAATCTTTCAAAATCCAGGTGTCCTTGGTACCACCGCCCTGTGACGAATTCACCACCAGGGAACCCTCACGCAAGGCCACACGGCACAATGCCCCAGGCACCAGGCTCACGGTCTTGCCTGAGAGCACAAATGGCCGCAGGTCAACGTGACGGGGTGCAATGCCTTTTTCCACCAAGGTCGGGCAAGTCGACAACGCCAACGTCGGCTGGGCAATGTAGTTGGCAGGGTTTGACAGAATGCGCTGACGGAAATCCTCTAGCTCCTGCTTGCTCGCGGCAGGCCCCACCAGCATGCCGTAGCCGCCGGAGCCTTGAACCTCTTTCACCACCAGCTCTGCAAGGTGAGCCAGCACATACTTGAGATCATCGGCCTTGCTCAGCTGGTAGGTCGGCACATTGGAGAGAATGGGTTCCTCGCCAAGATAGAAACGGATCATTTCGGGCACGTAGATATAGGTGTCCTTGTCATCCGCCACGCCGGTGCCGACAGCATTGGCCAATGTCACGCCACCATTGCGATAGACCGACAGCAAGCCTGGAACACCCAACATGCTGTCGGGCCGGAAACTGAGAGGATCGATGAAGTCATCGTCAATACGCCGATAGATCACGTCCACGCGCTTGGGACCTTCTGTGGTGCGCATATAGACTGCATTGTTGCGCACAAAGAGATCTTGCCCCTCCACTAGTTCAATGCCCATCTGCTGGGCGATGAAGGCGTGCTCAAAATAAGCACTGTTATAAGCCCCTGGCGTGAGCAACACCACGGTTGGCTCGTGCACACCGGCCTGCGCCACAGCACGCAGGTTATTCAGCAATACTTGGGGGTAATGCTCGACTGGCGCAATCGGGTAGCGGCGGAACAATTCGGGAAACAAGCGCATCATCATCTTGCGGTTTTCCAGCATGTAGGAAACCCCAGAAGGCGTACGCAGGTTGTCTTCCAGCACGTAGAAATCGTTTTCGCCCGTACGCACTAGGTCAACCCCGGCAATGTGAGCATAGATGCCCTTGGGTACATCCACGCCAAACATCTCTGGTCGATATTGCGAATTCGCCAATATGCTGGCTGGCACAATGCCTGCCTTGATGATGTCTTGGTTGTGGTAGATGTCGTGCAGGAACATGTTCAGCGCCTTGACGCGCTGTATGGCTCCGTCGGACAGGCGAGACCATTCACCAGCAGAGAGTATGCGTGGCACGACATCAAACGGGATCAGGCGCTCGGCACCGGCATCCTCGCCGTAGACATTGAAGGTAATCCCTACGCGACGGAACAGTAGCTCGGCTTCTTGGCGCTTGCTCTCAAGCTGCTGATGCGGCACCCCTTGCAGCCAGGCAGCGTATTCGGCATAGATAGGCCGGACCGCTTCGTCTTGCAGGAACATCTCGTCAAAAGGTTTTTTCTTAGCGGTATCCATGCAATTACTCTCGCAAGGGTCATGCCAGTTAAAAAATCCTTGTTATTCATGACATTAAAAACGACATCATGAATAACTCACACTATTTGCACCAAGATAGTGCAAATAGTGTTCATGGTCAGAACATCAGCACCATGCTGGTTATTCGGCTTAATCCTTGCCTGAACGCCAGATCGAGATCATCAGCATGATGCCGATGACGAAAGCCAGAAAGAACCCCAGGAAGCCAAACGCGGGTAAGCCGAATAACTCTGGACCACCGCGCACAGTCATCACGATGGAAGAACCAATGATCAATGACGCAGTAATCAGCGCCATGGTGAGGCGATTGGTACTGTGATCCAGCTGATGCCCGAAGTGATCAAGGCGCTTGAGGTCAAGATTGAGCTTGAGTCGCCCTTTGCCAGCCTCTTTCAGCACTTGCGACACATCGCCAGGCAAGTCACTCACGGCACCAATTGTCTTGCTGAACCCACGAGTGCCCTTGCGCCACAAGGTCTTGGGCATGTAGCGCTCGATAATGATCTTTTTTACAAAAGGAGTGAGATGGCTGACGATCTGGAAATCAGGGTCTAGCTGGCGTCCCAGGCCCTCCAGCGTAATCAATGCCTTGAACAGCATGGTGAGATCAGGCGGCACCGAAAGGTGATTCTCGCGCATGATGGTCGTAAGGTCATTCAAGAGAATGCCAAAACTAATATGCTTGAGTGGCGCATTGTCATAGGTGCAGATGAACTCATCGACATCCGCCCCCAGCTTATCTTCATCAACAACTGCATGGCCTGCCCAGGCGATGAGGATATCGCGCAGGGTATCAATGTCGCGTGACACCAAAGCAGCAAGCAGATCGGCAATCTCATTGCGCCGGTCTATGCTGATGCGCCCGACCATACCGCAATCGATCACGGCAATCTTGTTCTCGGGCAGGAAGAAAATATTGCCAGGATGCGGATCAGCGTGGAAAAAGCCATCGATCAATACCATCTTCATCACGGCATCGGCACCGCGAGCAGCCAGCAATGGCAAGTCCATTCCTGCCTGGCGTGCCTCCTGCAGGCTATTGCCCGGTATGCCATCAATCTTTTCCATCACCAGCACGCTTTCACTGGTGTAATCCCAGTAAATCCTCGCAAAACTGGTGGTTTTGTCATTCAAGAAATTGCGGGCAAAACGCTCGGTATTGCGGCCTTCCAATGCTAAGTCCAGCTCGCGCTTCAATGACTTGGAAAACTGATCGACAATCTCTGTGGGGTTAAAGCGCTTTGCCTCTTCCACTTCAGCCTCAATCAAGCGCGCAATATGGTGCAACAGGCGCAGGTCGGCATCAATGTTCTCTTGTATGCCTGGCCGACGCAGCTTGAGGATCACCGGCGTGCCATCCTGCAACTTGGCCTGGTAGACCTGGGCAATTGACGCCCCAGCCACAGGCGTCGTATCAAAATCGCGGAATACCTCAAATGGCGACTTGCCAAGCGCTTCCTGCAAACCAGGGAGCATCTCCTCAAATGGCACCGGAGGCACTTGGTCCTGCAACTTGGATAGTTCCTCTATCCAATTAGGCGGAAAAATATCTGGCCGCGTGGCCAACACCTGTCCCATTTTGACGAAAGTCGGACCCAACTCTTGCAATGCCATGCGTGCGCGAACTTCAGAAGGCAGCTGCATCACCTCCCGTGAAGCTTCTGAATTAAGTGCATTGCCTGCACGACGCAACCAACTACGCTTGCCCAAGCGCTCTGCAATATCGCCCCAACCGTAATGCATGAGGATGCGAGCAATCGCACGCACACGCTTGAAGTCACGCATTACCGAAATCGTTTCACGCAGCATAATGTTCCCGGGGAAAAACTTACGTTTGTATTATTCGTCTTGATCCAAGCGATCAGCGCGCTGCTCGATACGAGCAGCAACTTCCATGAGTTTATGACTGGCAGCATGTGCCACTTTAACGCCCACATGCTTGACTGCTTGTTTACCAGCACGCTTCAAGCGATGGCTGGTACCGTGAATGCGCCTGGCCACTGATTCGGCCAACAAGCGTGCACGTTCGCGCGCCCCAAGGCGGAAGTGGCTGGCATATTCTGCCAACGTTTGCTCCATTTCCTCAGGGCTCAGGTGATGCAGCAATTCACGACGTCTGGCATCGTCTAGATTGGTTTGTAATTTATGTATCAGTGAATAAGTGCTAGGACTCATGATGACAGGCCTTATTCCAACATTAATGAAGTCATTCTACACCAAGCAAATGCTTGCCTTCTCTTATTGCAAGACAGGTTTTTAGGTGTTGGAGTTTCCCACTTTTCTTAAAGAATTGGTTTACAGAACCGAAAACAAACTTATAGAATCGGGAGCGATGATGAAACTACCTGCCATTTTTGCTGCATTAGTATTGCTCGGCAACACGCCTGCCTTTGCAGGCGAGCGCACCGCTATACAGCAGTTCCAACAGGATGCGCTTGAGGCAACTCAAACCTGGACGGAATCTGTACAGGAAGTGCTCATCAATGCCTTAAGCCTGACAGGCATCAAGTATAGTTACGGCGGAAAATCCCCGGAAACGGGATTTGATTGCAGCGGCTTCGTGCGTTATGTATTCCAGCAATCCACCAGCATGACGTTGCCGCATGGAGCCAAAGCCATTAGCCAGCTAGGCCAACCGGTCCCGCAAGAGCAACTTCAGCCTGGCGACTTGGTGTTTTTCAACACCTTGAAATCAGCCTTCTCTCATGTAGGGATTTATCTGGGCGACCATAAATTCATTCATGCGCCCAGTTCTGGCGGTGGTGTACAGGTCGTAGACATGACGGATAACTACTGGTCAAAACGCTTCAACGGCGCTCGCCGTATGGAAAGTAACCACTAGCTAGCAACCTAGCCCTACGGGACTGTAGTCCTGAAGCCACCTAGCTCCAGGATTTAAGCGAGTGCTGTATCCAACATCATCATCAACACGAAACCGATAATCAAACCACTAGTTGCAAATACTTCATGTCCTTTGCGGTGCGACTCGGGAATGATCTCGTGACTTACTACAAACAACATTGCACCTGCAGCCACACCCAAGCCCCAAGGTAACAATGAGGCTGAAGAGCTTACAATCGCAGCGCCTAATACCGCACCGACTGGCTCAACCAAGCCACTCGCCATCCCAATCGTGATCGCCGTCCGCCGGGAATAACCCACAACTGCCAAGGCCATTGCCACCACAAAGCCCTCTGGAATATCCTGGATGGCAATGCCGGTCGCCAAGGCACCGCCACGCACGACATCACCTCCTGCAAAGCCAACACCGATCGCCAAGCCTTCCGGTACATTGTGCAGGGCAATCGCAAATACAAATAACCAGGTACGCTTCAATGCCAAGGTATTCTCGCGCTCCATGCCCTTGATAAAGTGCTCATGCGGCACCCAGCGCTCCAAGGCAAGCAACAATGCAGCACCAATAATAATGCTGCCCCCTACAATGGAGGCAGCACCCCATGCGCTAGCCCCTTGCGCCTGAGCCGCCTCAATGCCAGGCACAATCAGGGAAAATGCACTGGCAGCAAGCATGACACCTGCCCCAAAGCCAAACAAGGTATCCATGATGCGGTCAGGCAACTGTTTCCAGAACAGAACCGGCAATGTTCCAGCAGCGGTTGCAAGCGCTGCAGCTGATCCGCCCCAGAAAGCATCACGCACCTGCGGCACACGCCAAGCAGCCTGCCCCCAATCACCCCACAATTGCACCAGCAACAGGACGCAACCCAGTCCGGCCAGGACGAGCAACCACAGCCAGAGTTTTTGTCGATGATTGGCGATGATGAAAGGGAAGTTCATGGCAGGTTCCAGTGCTTATTGAGACAAGGCTTCCTGGTAACGACGTGTCACTTCATCCCAGTTAACGACATTAAAGAATGCACCAATATATTCCGGACGGCGATTCTGGTAGCGCAAGTAGTAGGCATGCTCCCATACATCCAGGCCTAATATAGGCGTATTGCCATGGGAAAGCGGGCTATCCTGGTTGGCACTGCTCTCTACTACCAGCTTCTTCTCCGGTGTTACTGACAACCATGCCCAGCCACTACCAAAACGCGTCAGGGCTGCCTTGGTAAAGGCTTCCTTGAAAGTATCAAAGCTACCAATGTCAGCCTTGATTGCCTCAGCGACAGCGCCTGTCGGCTCGCCGCCACCATTAGGGGACATGACTTTCCAGAACAGGCTATGGTTAGCATGGCCCCCCCCATTATTACGCACCGGGCCACGCAGGTTTTCCGGCAAACTATCCAGCTTGGCAACCAGTGCTTCTACTGGCTCATCGGCAAATGCTGTGCCTTCTAGCGCAGCGTTGACATTATTGATGTAAGTCTGGTGATGCTTGGTATGGTGGATCTCCATGGTCTGCGCATCAATGTGCGGCTCCAGGGCCGTGTAAGCATAATCAAGGGGGGGTAATGTGTATGCCATTATTTCGCTCCTAAGGTATTGGAATCAATGAATTGAGAATCTGTTGAGCCTGATTACCACAGTTTGCTTGCCTAGATCATCTTAGGCTTTTTGCCAAAGAAAATCTCACTGGGTTTCAGAATTTTTAATGTAAGGACTGCTCTTGCAAGCTGCAGAATTGACCGCAGACACGCAAAGTCCTCGTCACTAAAGGATGTTGACTATAGAGATGGCTAAAGTTCAATAACTCTCTATAAGTTCGACGCCCGTGACGCTGCGCTGCTTCCCGTAGTGCACAACTCATCGCAGGATCAGCACAAATACGCGACAGGCATTGATGGGCTTCGCATAATCGACAAGCGGCCGTATTGATATCACCCTGACGGGCATAGACATTGGCTAGGTTGTGATGGGACACCACATAGGCAGCCATTACGGTATCTATTGCTACCTGAACAGGCTTATCTGCCTGCACGCACTCCTTCAACAGCAACTTGGCCTGCTCAAGCGCAGCTTGGTATTCATTCATGGCACGCTGATCCTGCTGGGCAGAATAAGCCTGATTACCCTCGCGCATGGCATTTTCCCACGTAACAATCCTGTTCTCATGGGCTTCGGCAGGTGTGCCGGACATAGTTGCTTGATGCCTGACTGGGCTCATATGCGCCTGCCTATTATCAATAATATCAATGAGAGTAATTATTATTTATTTAAATAAACAACACAACTCCCCTGACTTCAAAATCAGCAGCCAAGGCCCAGCAAGATAAAAATTAAGATTAATTGAGCAGGGAATGTACGTGCAGATTATGCTTGGAAAACAAGCGTCCTTGCACATAATCCACCCGCATTTTCCGCGCCCAATCCAGGGCTGCACAGGTATCGACATCCGTCATCAAGGTTTGTACGCCTATTTTTCTCGCCGCACTCACCAACCAATCCACCATAGCCTGGGCAGCCTTGTCATCCAGTTCCAGCAAGGCGCGGCTACTGAACTTGACGATCACGGCATCAAGAAAAGCACTGAGTGAAAACATACCCCAAGAGAGCCCGGCATCTTCAAGCGCCACCGAGGTGCCCGATTGTTGCAACAAATCCATCATGTGATGGATACGGAAAGCATCGTGCATGCTGTGGTGTTGCATCACATTGATGACAATCTCACGCTCGGACCAGGCATGCTCCCCAAACAATGCCAGAAAAGGATTAGTTGTATCCTCTCCCCCCGCAAAGAAACTCTCCATGTCGAGATTCAACATCAGCCAGCCTTCGCCTGGAAACTTGGCAATCTGTAGCTTTTTCAATTCCAACTCCAGATGAAACAGTAAAAGCGGATTCTTGCGCAGATTGGCCTGCAACTTGTGGGCATCCAGCGGCCGCCCATTACGGGCCCAGAAACGGGCATGCGCCTCGTAGCCCAGCATTTCGGTGGATTGCACATCCACGATAGGCTGGTAATCCGTACCGAACTGGCGCGCCATGACCACATCAAGCAATTCATGAGGAAGCAAGTCGCATGGCTCGACCTCGCGCTCGAGTAGCAACGCCCCCATCTCAGATTGATTAAATGCATTCATGTTGATGAACCTTCCACAAAATCCCTGTCAGGAAACATCATAAATGAGAACAATTTACATTTGAAGTGTTATTTCCAACTATTTTAGTCGGATATTATTTCACCCTCGTCAAATACAATAAATCTGAGGCACTCACTTGCGGTCACTATGACCCAGGTCACGCTCTGGATCGATACGATCCCGGATCAATTGCTTCAATTCCTTGGATTCCGGAAAGCGCTCCTGCTCCTTGCGCGAGAATAAAAGCTCACCATTCAACCTCACGTCAAAAATCCCACCAGTCCCAGGAACCAGACTGACGCGCCCGAGGTCTGAATCGAACGTTGTCAGCAGCTCCTGCGCCATCCAGGCAGCACGTAACAACCAGCGGCACTGCGTGCAATATTCGATTTCTACTTCGGGTAACTTGGACAAGCTCATCGACGCATGACTCCATATGTAAAATTAAAGAAATTTAGCGCTCAAGTGATTGAAAAGCAAAAAATGACTGTGCGATACTCTGCATCGCTTTGCAATGACAAGATAAATAGCGGAAAATGGGCTCGTCGCTCCCCATCTTCACAATATAATCGTTAGTATTCAACCATTCTGGTTTTTCCATCGAGGAATTGTTTTACATGCGCAAACTTAAAAAGATCGGCTTGATTGTCGCAGGCCCGTTGCTTGGTGTCATGCTGAGCTTGAGCTATTCCGCCATTGCGGACAAGGAAACCAAGCCGCAATTGCCACTGGATGACCTACGCACATTTGCCGAAGTATTCGGCAAGATCAAAAGCGACTATGTAGAACCTGTAGAAGACAAGAAACTCCTCACCGAAGCGATTAACGGCATGCTTTCTGGCTTGGACCCTCATTCAGCCTACTTGGATGCAGATGCATTCAAGGACTTGCAAGCTGGTACCCAGGGCGAGTTTGGCGGCCTGGGTATTGAAGTCGGCATGGAAGATGGCTTCGTCAAGGTAGTCGCCCCGATTGAGGATACCCCTGCCTACAAGGCCGGCCTCAAGAGCGGCGACCTCATCATGAAGCTGGATGACACACCAGTAAAAGGCCTATCGTTGAATGATGCCGTCAAGCGCATGCGCGGCAAGCCTGATACCAAGATTACACTGACCGTGTTACGCAAGGGTGAGGCCAAGCCACTAACCTTTGTATTAACCCGCGCTATTATCAAAACGCAGAGCGTCAAGTACAAGCTATCCGAACCTGGTTACGCCTATATCCGCATTACCCAGTTCCAAGAACATACTGGTGAGGACTTGGCCAAAGCCATCAAAACCCTGCGCGAGCAAAACAAGGAAGCCTTCAAGGGCTTGATCCTTGACCTGCGTAATAACCCCGGTGGCCTGCTCAATGCTGGTGTCGGCGTTTCTGCCGCATTCCTGCCCAAGGGCGAACTGGTGGTTTATACCGAAGGTCGTGGTGAAGAAGCCAAGATGCGCCTGACCGCCAATCCGGAAAACTACGTACGTGGTGGCGCTCGTGCTGACTACTTGCGTGACCTACCCGCCGACCTCAAGACCTTGCCATTGGTCGTATTGGTGAATGGTGGTTCTGCATCCGCATCCGAAATCGTGGCGGGTGCTCTGCAAGATCACAAGCGCGCCATCATCCTGGGTACTCAAACCTTTGGTAAAGGCTCCGTGCAAACCATCCTGCCAATGAATAACGGCGCGGCCATCAAGCTGACAACCGCTCGTTATTTCACGCCAAAGGGTCGCTCCATTCAAGCCAAGGGCATCGTGCCTGACATTGTGGTAGAAGAAGCAACTGTCAACTCACAGGAACATGCTGCCATGTTGCGCGAGGCAGACCTGAGCCGTCACTTGAGCAACCCCAAGGAAGCGGAAGAGGCACCTATCGTGCAACCAGCTCCTGCTGAAGAAAAAGACAGCAAACCAGCGACGCCTGCAGAACCTGACAGCAAGGATCAAAAAGACAAGGCAGCAACGCCAGCTGGGCCGATTGAACCAGGTTCCAAGGCCGACTACCAGTTCAACCAGGCACTCAACCTGCTAAAGGGCCTGCAAATCCTTCAACGTAAATAAACGCTTACCCAGGCCGCCATCAGGCGGCCTGTTTTGCTATTAACCTCGCACTACCCACCATGCTAGACCGACTGATCATCGAATTCGACAAAAGCCTGCGCACCTTGTTGGCCACACCCAACAGCCAGCGCGCCCATCCAGACCAAGCACTAGCCGAAACACTCACCGAGAAGCAAGACAAGCAGCATGCTGCTGCCTTGATGCGGGTCAATCATACTGGTGAGATTTGTGCACAAGCCTTGTACAACGGGCAGGCTATCACGGCACGCAATCCCGCTACAGCAGCAGTATTACGTACTGCGGCACAGGAAGAAACCGAACACCTTGCCTGGTGCGAGAAACGCATCAAGGAATTAGGCAGTCATACCAGCCTCCTTAATCCACTGTTTTATGGTGGTTCCTTTGGTTTAGGACTGCTCGCAGGCGCGCTCGGCGACCGCTGGAACCTAGGCTTTGTGGCGGAAACAGAACATCAAGTCGGTGCCCATTTAGCACGACATCTTGAAACATTGCCTGCGCATGACCAGAAAAGCCGCGCCATTGTCAGTCAAATGCAAGCTGACGAAGCCGGGCATGCGCAACAGGCGATTGCACAAGGCGCAGCCGCTCTACCCTTCCCGGTTAAGACCGGCATGCAACTCCTTTCCACCATCATGACAACCACGACCTATCATCTATGACAACATTCAGTACAATCCTGGCTGGCCTTGAAGCCAGCGACCATATCCAAAAAATCGAACTACTCGATACCAAAGGCGCGATTGCAGCCACGATTGAGAATAAGCCTGGTAGCCAAGGCTCAATCAAGGTATACCATCATTTATACAAGAAATATGGCAGCATTAATGTTGCCGCAGCCCGTGACGGGCTGGAGATTTATGCGGAACATACTGCCGACGCCGAAGCCAACCCAGGCAAGCATCCCAATATTGATCGCCTATTCGAGATCATTCAGGCAGAACAACCACTCAGCGTAAGAGTTATCTAATCTCATCACCAATAAAAAAGCCCCGCCATGCGGGGCTTTTTTATTGCCGCTATTTCAGCGCCACATATCTAATTGCAATCAATAATGTAAATAGTTGTTATTTTCTTTAATAAATTATTCACATAATTAATAACAATCATTATCATTTCAAAACTTTTTAATTCATCAGGGAAATGAATACATGAGTAAATTATTAGAACGCACAGCCAGTGCGGTGGCATTGCTATGCCTGTCAAACAGCGGTGTGCTACTTGCGGAAGATACGTTACCCGAAGTTCAGGTAAAAGCCGTTGCTAGCTCAGTAGAGCAAGAAGCATCTGAAAAAACCAAATCTTATACCGTCAAATCAAGCGCTACAGCTACAAAGCTCAACACGTCATTACGGGAAACCCCGCAATCAATTTCAACCATTTCCCGTACACAACTGGACGACTTCCGAATCACCAATATCAACGATGCTTTCGATTATTTACCTGGTGTACGTGTAGAAAGAGTTGAGACTGACAGAACCTATTACACAGCCCGTGGTGCTGATATTACGAACTTCCAGATTGATGGAATAGGCGTACCCATGGTATTTGGCAACCAGCCTGGCGATCTTGATTTAGCTATTTACGATCGTGTCGAAGCGTTACGTGGCGCTAATGGCTTGTTATCCGGCACGGGTAATCCATCGGCGACTATCAATTTTGTACGTAAACGCCCAACGACAACATTCCAAGCTAAGATTGATGCTTCGGTTGGCTCCTGGGACAACCGCCGCCTAGACTTTGACATTTCTGGCCTAATTAACGAAGCTGGTAATGTCCGAGGTCGTATCGTCACTGTGCATCAGAATAAGAATTCCTACCTTGATCGTTATTCCAATGAGAAGAATGTGTTCTACGGCATCATTGAGGCAGATATCACGGATAACACTCGTCTGAGCCTTGGTCACACGTATCATCAAAACGATAGCAATGGCACCATTTGGGGTGCTCTACAGCTAGACACCATGGCTGGTACACGTAATCATTTCCGCCGCTCAGATAGCTCATCTCCTGGTTGGACTTATTTCAACAATACAAAAAACGTGACTTTTGCAGAGATTGAGCATGTATTTAACAATAGCTGGAAAATCAAAGCAGCATTAACCAGGCAAGAAAATAACGGCAAGAGCAAGCTGTTCTATAACTACGAAGTAGCCGATGATCCAGCCAATAACGTGGTTGGGGGCTTATATGGCCTGCCAGGTTATTTCCGTGACACGGAAAAAGACCTAATTGCCGATATTTATGCTTCAGGCCCATTCAATCTAGGCGGTAGAGAACATGAAGTTGTGATCGGCACTAACTGGTCTCGTACCACCATGGACCAGAATGGCCTGTATGCAAGTTATTACCAACAATTACTAGCTAACGGCTTCAACAGCATTCCCGGCTTTGCAAAACCGACCTTTGATTCCTTTAACCGCTTTGCAGCCTTCGATATCAAACGATGGAACAACTATGCCGCCACAAAACTCACCATCTCTGATGAGCTGAAAGTTACATTGGGCGCTAATGCCGTACGCTATGAAAGTACTGGCGAAAGCTATGGGGCTGCCTATGCAACGTCCGTCAGGGACAAGGTATCACCTTACCTGGGCGCAGTTTACAAACTGGATGACCTCCACTCGCTATATGCCAGCTACACTGAGATATTCAATCCCCAGGTCAACTTAGGTGCTGATCTCAAGCCTCTAGCTCCGCTAGAAGGCAAAAACTATGAGATAGGTATCAAGAGCGAGTTTTTTGATAAAAAACTTAACTCCTCTCTAGCGCTATTCAAGAGCAAGCAGCAAAATGTGGCCCAGATCGTTGGCTACAACGCTAATAACATCGCGATCAATGAAGGTATTGATGCCAATACCAAGGGGATTGATTTTGATATTGCCGGTGAAATGCTAGAAAACCTACAGATCAATGCTGGCTTCACCTACTTATTCAGCATCAAGAACAACGACGGTGATAATGTAAAAACTTACACTCCTCGACGTAATGCTGTACTCAGCACCACATATAAAATACCAACGGTTGAAGGTCTCAAGGTTGGTGCCAGCGTACGTTGGCAAAGTGATATCCACGAAGATAACTACATCCGCTTGCGCCAAGAGAGTTACGCTGTCGTCAACCTAATGGCCAGTTACGATATCAATCGCAATTGGAGCACTGCTCTCAATATCTACAATCTGACAAACGAGAAATACCTGAACAGCCTTTACTGGACTCAGAGCTACTATGGGGCGCCACGAAATGCGATGCTGACACTGACCTGGAAATATTAACCCTGTCAGGTTTACCACAACAAAAAGCCCCGCAATGCGGGGCTTTTTCATGAGTTAGCCTAGATTAGAGCCTGCCTGAAATCGGCGGATGGTAAATGATCTGTACGTGAGTCCCAGCCGGGTCTGCACAGTAAAAACTACGCGCACCGTCGCGGTGGGTCTTGGGCGGCATGAGTATCTTGACACCATTGGCAACGAAATGAGCATGCCATTCATCGACCAACTCAAGATCACTGATAATGAATCCAATGTGATCAAGGCGCTGCTTGCCTTCTGGTGCGTCATGGCTACGATGCAAGGCCAGGTTGTCATTGCCCGAAGTCAGGTAGTAATTGTCAGGGTCAGGCTGCCACTCAACTTGCATCCCGATGAGGTCGCCATAGAAATGCAGGCAGGCCTCAATATCCTGCACAAACAGGGCCACATGGCGCAGCCCCTGCATGCCTTGTGGTCGGCTCAAAGTTCAGCCTCACGGATTTCAAAATCGTGGGTAATCTCAGCAGCCTTGCCCAGCATAATGGAAGCTGAGCAATATTTCTCAGCGGAAAGCTTCACGGCACGTTCGACCTGGACTGGATTCAAACTCTTGCCAGTCACGACAAAATGCACATGTATCTTGGTGAACACCTTGGGAATCTCATCAGCACGTTCAGCGCTGATCTCAGCCTCGCAATCCGTTACCGGCTGACGCGACTTTTTGAGGATGGTGACCACATCAAAAGAGGTACAAGCCCCCATGCCAATCAGCAGCATCTCCATCGGACGCATGCCGAGATTACGACCACCCGCATCTGGTGCACCGTCGAGCACAACGGCATGACCAGTCTCGGATTCGCCCATGAAACAGACATTCTCAATCCACTTAACACGTGCTTTCATTTTTTGACTCTTGATCCACTCATCATGGTAGATAAATCCGGCACCTGGCTTTCGGCACAGGTGCCGCGCAAGGAAGCTTACTTAACGCCGAGTAGCTCTACATCAAATACCAGCGTTGCATTCGGCGGGATCACGCCACCAGCGCCGCGTGCTCCATAGCCATATTCTGGCGGGATAACCAGGGTGCGCTTGCCGCCCACTTTCATGCCAGCAAAGCCTTCATCCCAGCCGCGAATGACCTGGCCACCGCCAAGATAGAATACAAAGGGTTCACGACGGTCAACGGAACTGTCGAACTTGGCACCCTTGCCATCAGGCTTGCTGGGGTCATAGAGCCAGCCTGTGTAGTGCACGGTGACATTAAGGCCAGCCTCAGCTTCGCGGCCTTCGCCCACTTGGGTATCGATTTTCTGCAATTCGGTGATTTTGTCGCTCATTACGATTTTTTCCTTGTCACTATTGGTATCGGCTGAACAGCCACTCATGGCGAGCATGGCCAGCACGAATGCGCTTGCCAGCATGGCAATTGGTTTCATGGATTTCTCCGATCACGGGTTTACAACAACAACGCATCAGCCAAAGACATGCGTTTATACGCTGCGCGAAGCCAGTATCATACCTAGATTATTCCAGCCTGTGCGAATCAGGGCTGTTGGTAAATCCAGTCAATCAGCGCATCTTGTGCAGCACGCGAAGCACTGGCCTTGGGATCGTTGACCATGATGACCGACACCCAGCGCCGCCCCCGATTATCGTGAACATAGCCTGCCAGCGCACTCACGCCATTGATCGTCCCTGTTTTCAGGTGTGCACTACCCCGTGCCTGACTGTTACGCAAGCGGTTAGCCATGGTGCCATCAACAGAGGGAATCGGCAGGGCAGAGAGATATTCCGGCATCACCGGGCTAGCATAGGCTGCCAGCAGAAAAGCGGCCATATGCTTGGCGCTGATCTGTTCATTGCGCGAAAGCCCGGAACCATTTTCCAGTACTAGCTCCGGAAAATGCAGACCTTTGCTGGCAAGCCAGGCGCGAATGGCATGGATGCCATCCACCTCGGTAGCAGGGCTAGCCACCCGCTCTGCCGCAATGGTCAGGAATAATTGCCTCACCATGAGGTTGTTGCTGTATTTGTTAATGGTGCGGATGATTTCTGACAATGGCTGCGAATCATGCGTGAGCAGGTGTGCTGCGCCTTCCGGCAGCACACCATAACGCCATTTACCCTTAAACTTGCCCCCGAGTGACTGCCAGTGGTTGCGGAATAACGCATAGGCGTAAGGGCCGTCTTCCAGCACATTCAACTCCAGCGTCTTGCTACGGCAAGCCTGGGGAAAGTCACCCGTGAAGGTGACGTTTACCTCGTCGCCTATTGGCTCCACCATGAACTGCACCCGGTTTTTCCAGTCTCCGCAGTCACCGCGCACCAGCTTTAATTGATTGTGGATGTGAATCTCAGGTAGCTCAGGGTCAGACTCGACCTTGAGCTTGCCCTCCTCAACCAGAAAGTAAAACGAGGTTGACTTGATATTGACGGCAAAAGCATTGGGGATAGCGTTGTACGGCGCATGTGGCTTATCGTCAAACTCAGCCGCATCGTGGAAGCGCCGGGCAAAATAGTCGGCATCCAGCACAATATCACCGTGAATATCTTCTACACCCGCTAGCCGCAGGTCTTCCAGCATAGCGCGCATATCAGCTGCCAGCAGGTAGGGGTCGCCGCGCCCCTGGATGATGAGGTTGCCATGCAATACGCCATTCTCTAGCCTGCCATCATGATAAAGCTCGGTACGCCAGCGATAAGCCGGTCCGAGTAGCTCCAGCCCGGCATAAGTGCTCAACAACTTCATGGTGGATGCCGTCTTCATCGGCCGATCACTGTGATGATCCACCAGCGGAGCTGACTGGTCGACACGCTGCACATACACAGCCACGTTTTCTTCGGCGATGCCATTCTTACGCAGCAAATCACTGACAGGCTCCGGCAAGGCGGCATGGGATACCATGCTAGCCACCATCAGCAAGCTGAACAGCCACCACCTCATATCGTTTCCTTGAGCGCGTGCAGGGTTTGTTCCAGCATCCAATCCATCTCCGCTTCACTGATAACATACGGTGGCATGAAATACACGGTATTGCCTACCGGGCGCAACAACAGACCCCGCTGCAACGCCGCTTGATAGAAGCGCTGCTGAAAGCCAGGTTGGCTGGGGGCGACATCAAAAGCCCAGATCATGCCGAGGTTGCGTAAATGCGCCACTGGCAGATCAGCCAGGACAGCCAGCTTGTGGTTGAGGTATTCGGTTTTGCTGCGATTGCTGTTGAGCACGTCCTGCTGCGCAAAAATCTCCAGGGTTGCCAAGGCCGCGCTACATGCCAGCGCATTACCGGTATAGCTATGCGAATGCAGGAAACCACGCGTGACGTTGTCATCATAAAAGGCTGCGTATATCTCATCCGTGGTTTGCACGACAGAAAGTGGCAGATAACCGCCAGTAATCCCCTTGGAAAGGCAGATAAAATCAGGCCTGATACCCGCCTGCTCAGTCGCGAACATGCTGCCAGTGCGTCCAAATCCCACGGCAATTTCATCGGCAACTAGATGTACTTGGTAACGATCACATATGCCACGCAATTGTTGCAGATAAGCAGGATGGTACATCGCCATGCCTGTAGCACACTGCACCAATGGCTCCACGATCACTGCGGCAAGCTCGTCATGATGACGGGCAATATATTCCTCGGCAAAGCGAGCGCAACGCAAGGCGTATTGCTCAGCACTTTCCCCCGCCTCGGCAAGACGCCAATCCGGGCTCGGCAAGGTCACGGATTCCCGCAACAAGGGCGCATAGGTATCCTTGAACAAGGCAACATCAGTGACTGACAAGGAACCCAGGGTTTCACCATGGTAGCCATTCTGCAAACTAAGAAAGCGGGTCTTGCCAAGCTGGCCGCGATTGCGCCAGTAATGAAAACTCATTTTCAGCGCGATTTCGGTGGCCGATGCACCGTCAGAAGCATAGAAACTATGCCCCAACCCGGTCAAGATCGATAACTGCTCAGAAAGCCGCACCACAGGCTCATGGGTAAATCCGGCCAGGATCACATGCTCAAGTTGATCCAGTTGCGCAGTGATGGCTTGCTTGATATAGGGGTGATTATGCCCAAACAGGTTGACCCACCAGGAACTCACGCCATCCAGGTAGCGCTTGCCATCGAAATCCTCCAGCCAGACACCTTCGCCACGCTTGATCGGCACCAGAGGCAGCATTTCATGCTGCTTCATCTGCGTGCAAGGGTGCCAGACAGATGCCAGGCTGCGTTGCAACAGCGATGTATTACTGATGCTCATGCGCTTTAATGCAGAACGTAAGGTGCCGCCTCATCTGCCAGCACGATGCGATCCGTTGACAGCCCCAAATCCCATGCAGCTTCCTGTGTCGCCAACTGCAACATGCTGCTCAAGGCATGGCTCAACTCCGCGGTCAGCGCAATACTATACGTCTCACCAGCCTGGCTATGCAATTCCAGCATGGATTCCGTATGATCCATATGCACCAACTTGCATTCGGTAATCAGTACCGGAGGCTCGGCATGCGCCGACTTGAGGTCATGATAGGCACCCGAAAGATTGAAGCCTTGCATGACCGGCATACTCACGACTTCCTGGTTGAAATGTTCCAGCAACTCTTCTGCCGTCACAGCCAAGGTGTCATGCATGGGTACAGGCGACAACTCACTATCCTGCAACAAGCCCCACATCACGCGCACGATACGACGCGTCAACCAAGCATTGAGCTCCGACTCCTCGCCCAAGCTGACCTTGAGCAACATGCGATCCTGATGGCCGCTATAGCTCAAATGCAACTGATGAATAGCCATATCCGCGAACTCTTCCGACATCCAACCACTCCTGCACAACAATTCATTAAGATCGTGATTATAAAGTACTCAGGCATTCTTTACCTGATCAACCACTGCAACAACACCCTCCTATTTCTCCCAGACTCCTGCTCAGACAAGGGCTGAAGCCCAAGCAAAAAATACTGTTTGCAAAATGATCAGCCCATGCGTAGGATGCCACCACATTACAAACTGATGAATTCATCATTAGTTCAGTGAACCAAACACAAAAGCCTCTCTCTAACTGAGCACTATGGTAAATAAACTCAATCCGTCAGCTGTGCAAATGAGACTGTTCCTCGTATCAGTCATCTTTGCATTGATTGGATTGACGAACCATCTCATCCACTCCACCGACAATTGGTACATTGGCGATACTGAGCCAGTCCAAGTTTCTGTCATCGAGTCGATTACTGGAGGTGGCGAGCCACCTACCACGCTGGACCTTACCCTCACCGGGCTACTTTTCACCGCACTGTTGCTGGCAACCACGCTGCCTTACTCTTGGGCACCTGTCAGCAGCGATCGTGCCTACCGTCTACTTTTCTCCAACCACGCAAGACCCCGCGACCCGCCTACCCAGGCTTAATCCGTGTTTGTTCAGCACCCTTGCTGATGATGGATGCTGTTTTGCAGCCCAGCAACAGGATACAAGCCTGGTATAGCCTAAGCCTGTAAAACATCCTCCCGACGCCAAAGCTCCGTCCTAAAGAAACATGCCTGTCATGATTCCTTAAGCGGGTTCGTGCGCCCAGCGCCAGACTTCTGGCCAATCATCCGCCTGTGTTCTGAACCAGCACATCCCAGAATACCCCGCACCAGTTCTGCAGTCTCGCCACATGACACGTACTGATCAAGCTGAGCAGGATATTCGCCCCGGAAGAAAAGTAGCTCTCCATTTTCACCAATTGGCTAAGCATGAATCCTATGATCAAAAAAATCTCTGTTGCCCTAGGCATCATGGCAGTGCTCTTGAGCGGCTGCCATCAAGTTGAAACCAACGAACACCAGGAATTACTCAAACTCAAGGTGACCTCGCCATTACGCAAGGACACCAACATTGTGAAGGAGTACGTTTCACAGATTCATGCCATTCGGCATATTGAAGTCCGCGCCCTGGAACGTGGCTATCTGCAAGATACGTTTGTCGATGAAGGTCAACAGGTCAACAAGGGCCAACCTATGTTCAGGATCATGCCCAACCTCTACCAGGCCGACCTGCAAAAAGCCAAGGCCGAGGCCAACATGACCAAGATCGAGTATGACAACACCAAGGCCCTGGCAGATAAAAATATCGTCTCGCCCAATGAACTGGCGCTGGCAAAAGCAAAGCTGGACAAGGCCAACGCCGAGGTTAATGTCGCGAACACCCATCTTGGATTCACCAACATCAACGCCCCGTTCACCGGCATCATGGATCACCTGGAAGCGAGAAACGGCAGCCTGCTGGATGAAGGCGACCTGCTGACCACGCTCTCGGATATCAGCAAGATGTGGGTGTATTTCAACGTGCCTGAATCCGAATATCTCGACTACATGCAGAGCAAGAAGAACCCTTCGCAAGAACGGGAAAAGGTAAAGCTGAAAATGGCGAATGGCGAGGTGTTTGATCAGGAAGGCGTGATCGAGACCATTGAGGCCGATTTCGACAACAAGACCGGCAATATCGCTTTCCGCGCCAGCTTCCCCAACCCCAACAAGATTCTGCGCCATGGCCAGACCGGCAACATCCTCATGAGCATTCCCTACAAGGATGCCTTGTTGATCCCGCAGAAAGCCACGTTCGAGATTCTCGACAAGGTCTATGTCTACGTCATCAGCAAGGACAACAAGGTTGAGCAACGACTCGTCAATATCGACGGGGAACTGCCTCACCTTTACATCGTGAAAGATGGCCTGGAAGAAGGCGACAAGATCCTGGTCGAAGGCCTGCGCAAGGTACACAACGGTCAAGAGATTGCAGTCGATTTCATCGCCCCTGACAAAGCCATGTCAGACCTCAGCCTTTACGCTGAATAACCCACTCAGGTGACGAGATAAATGCTGAATATCTTTATTAAAAGACCGGTCATGGCGATTGTGCTATCGCTATTGATCGTATTCATGGGGTTCTTGTCGATCAAGTCCCTGCCTACTTCACAGTTTCCTGACATTGCGCCACCACGCGTGATCGTGTCTCTGGCCTATCCTGGCGCCAGTGCCGATGTGCTGGTGCAATCCTCGCTCATCACGATTGAACGCGCGATCAACGGCGTGCCGGGGATGAAATACATCGTCTCCGATGCCACCAGTGCCGGCGAAGCCACGATCCAGGTGATTTTTGACTTGGGCGTTGACCCTAACCAGGCGATGATCAACGTCAAGACCCGTATCGACCAGGTCATGAGCCGTTTGCCGCAATTGGTGCAGATGGAAGGTGTGGTGGTCGAGCGCGTACAGCCCAGCATGCTGATGTACGTCAACCTCTTCAGCAAGGATAAAAACGCTGATGAGAAATTCCTCTTCAACTATGCCAACGTCAACATCATCCCGGAAATCCAGCGCGTCAACGGTATTGCCCAAGCCAAGATCCTCGGTAGCCGCCAGTATGCGATGCGGATCTGGCTCAACCCAGAACGTATGCGGGCCTACAACGTCTCCACCGAAGAAGTCATGGAGGCAATCAACAGCCAGAGCGTGATTGGCCGCCCAGGCCGCTTGGGCCAAAGTTCAGGTATCAGCGCTCAATCCAAGGAATACGTGTTGATCTACAAGGGCCGCTATAACAAACCCGAAGAGTACGAAGACATCATCATCCGCGCCAACTCCGAAGGCGAAATCCTGCATCTCAAGGACATCGCCAAGGTCGAGTTGAACAGTGAGTTCTACGACATTTACTCGAACAAGGACGGCTATCCCTCTGCCGCTATCGTGCTCAAGCAGAACTATGGCAGCAATGCGACGGAAGTGATTGAGCATGTGAAGGAAAGAATGCAGGAGCTGAAAGCATCCTTCCCCGAAGGCATGGATTATGAAGTCAACTATGACGTATCCAAGTTCCTGGATGCCTCCATCGAAAAGGTGATCCACACCCTGATCGAGGCATTTGTCCTGGTAGCCCTGGTAGTATTTATCTTCCTGGGCGACTGGCGTTCTACCCTGATCCCGATCCTGGCAGTGCCGGTGTCGTTGATCGGTACCTTCTCCGTGATGCAGATGTTCGGGATATCCATCAACCTGATCACCCTGTTTGCGCTGGTGCTGGCGATCGGTATCGTGGTGGATAACGCCATCGTGGTCGTGGAAGCCGTCCATGCCAAGATGGAAACCGAGCATTTGACTCCCTACAAAGCTACCCAACAGGTGCTGGGGGAGATCGGTGGTGCGATTGTCGCCATTACCCTGGTGATGACCGCTGTGTTCGTACCCGTGGCCTTCATGACTGGGCCGGTGGGCGTGTTCTACCGTCAGTTTTCCATCACCATGGCGGCTTCCATCATCATCTCCGGTATCGTTGCCCTGTCGCTGACCCCAGTGCTGTGCGCCATGCTGCTGAAGAACAACCACGGCCAGCGCAAGACGCCTATCAGCCTGTTCATCGGCGCCTTCAACCATGTGTTCGAGAAGGTGACTGGACGTTACACCAAGCTGCTTGAGCTCGTGGTGACACGACGCATCGTTACCTTCCTGCTGCTGGCAGCCTTTGCAGGCGGTACTTTCCTGGTCAACAAGACACTGCCTGCCGGCTTCATCCCTGGCGAAGATCAGGGCATGGTGTATGCGATTATTCAGACACCTCCTGGCTCCACACTGGAAGTGACCAACAAGATCGCACGGCAGTTGCAGGCTGTTGCCTCCAAGGTGGATGGCGTGCAGTCGGTATCTTCACTGGCAGGTTATGAAGTGCTGACCGAGGGCCGTGGCTCCAATGCCGGTACTTGTATTATCAACCTCAAGGATTGGTCACAGCGTTCACGCTCGGTGCATGACGTGATTGAGGAGCTGGAAGAAAAAACCAAGGACTTCGGTGCCGTCGTCGAATTCTTCGAGCCACCGGCAGTGCCTGGTTATGGTGCAGCATCCGGCCTGGCGTTGCGTCTGCTCGACAAGACCGATAACACTGACTACCACGAGTTCGACAAGATCAATCAGGATTTCATGAAGGCACTGGCCAAGCGCAAGGAGCTGACCGGCCTGTTCACCTTCTATGCCGCGAACTATCCGCAGTATGAAATCCAGATCGACAACAAGCTCGCCATGCAGAAGAAAGTGTCGATCGCCAAGGCGATGGATAACCTGGATATCCTGATCGGCAGTACCTATGAACAGGGCTTTATCCGCTTCAACAACTTCTTCAAGGTCTACACCCAGGCTGGCCCTGAGTTCCGCCGCTACCCAACAGATATCCTCAACTACTTCGTGAAAAACGAGGAAGGCGAAATGGTGCCTTACTCCGCCTTCATGAAGCTGAAGAAGATGCAGGGCCCGAACGAGATCACGCGTTACAACCTGTACAACTCAGCCACTATCCGCGCCATGCCTGCTGCAGGCTATACCACGGATGACGCCATCAAGGCTGTGGAACAAGTGGCCAAGGCTACCCTGCCACACGGCTACGACATTGGCTGGGAAGGCTTGTCATTCGACGAGGCCAACCGTGGTAACGAAGCCATCATCATCTTTGGTGTCGTGCTGGTGTTCGTCTACATGGTACTGGCTGCACAGTATGAAAGCTTCATCCTGCCGCTGGTTGTCGTGCTGTCGCTGCCTGCCGGGGTATTCGGCTCATTCTTCCTGCTGAAGGGATTAGGCCTGGCCAATGACATCTACGCCCAGGTCGGGCTGGTGATGCTGGTCGGCCTGCTGGGTAAGAACGCGGTGCTGATTGTGGAATATGCCGTGCAGAAACATGCGCAAGGCTTGTCCATCAAGGATGCTGCGATTGAGAGTGCACGTGTACGGTTCCGCCCCATCCTGATGACCTCGTTCGCCTTTATCGCCGGGTTGATTCCGCTGGTGCTCGCCACCGGTGCGGGCGCAGTGGGTAACCGTACCATCGGTAGCTCTGCGCTTGGCGGCATGCTGTTCGGCACCATCTTCGGCGTCATTCTCATCCCTGGCCTGTACTACATCTTTGCCAAGCTTTCCGACGGTAAATCGATGATCAGGAATGAAGAGTTCGAGCCTTTAACTGAAATCTACCACTACAGCAAAAACGATGATGACCAAGAATAAAGCCATTCAACTTGCCGTGTTGGGAGCCCTGGCGCTGATGTTGCAGGCATGCGCCATCCCAACGATCACGAAAAAAGAGCCGCAGGTTGCACTGCCTGAGCATTACACCACTAGTGATGCCAGCGCCAGCAGCAGCGCCAATGTGAACTGGAAGGAGTTCTTTGAAGATCAACATCTGGCAACACTGATAGACACCGCGATTGCCAACAATAAGGAGATCAACATTCTCATGCAGCGCATCAGCGTTGCCGAAAATGAGATCCTGGCGAGGAAAGGCGAATACCTGCCCTCGGTGGGCATAGGAGCAACCGCTGAAAGCGAGAAGACTGCACGCTACACCCGCAACGGCGCCATTGAGGAAGGGCTGGATATCAAGGAGGGCAAGCACTTCCCCAAATATTTTGGCAACTACCAGTTTGGCCTGGTTGCCTCTTGGGAGCTTGATGTCTGGAAGAAGCTGCGCAATGCCACCAAGGTTGCCACCATGGAATATATGGCGACAGTGGAGGGTAAGCACTTCCTTGTCACCAACCTAGTCGCGGAAGTTGCCAACTCTTATTACGAGCTGCTAGCTCTGGATAACGAACTGGAGAATCTCGACAAAAATATCGAGATTCAGCAACACGCGCTCGACGTGGTCAGGGAGCTACAGCAATATGCCCGCACCACATCGCTGGCGGTGAAACGCTTCGAAGCCGAGGTGAACAAGAACCAGAGCCAACGCTTCGAGGTAAAGCAGAAGATCGTCGAAACGGAGAACCGTCTCAACTTCCTGCTGGGCCGCACACCGCAACCGATCGAACGGGCCTCAGCAGGCTTCATGGATATTAAGCCTAAGATGCTGGCTGTCGGCATTCCATCGCAATTGCTGGAAAACCGTCCTGATATCCGTCAAGCGCAGCTAGAGCTGGAAGCTGCCAAGCTGAATATCGAGGTAGCCAAGGCGAACTTCTATCCGTCCTTCGCCCTCAAGGCTGGGCTGGGCTTCCAGGCCTTCAATCCGCGCTATCTGCTGAACATGCCAGAGTCGATTGCCGGATCGCTCGGTGGCGACCTGATTGCGCCACTGGTCAACCGCAACGCCATTATCGCCACTTACAAGAACGCCAGTGCCGAGCAAATCAAGGCAGCGTTCGAGTATGAGCAAACCATCATCAATGCTTATGGCGAAGTGGCCACGCAGTTATCGAATCTGGACAACCTCGACAAGAACTACCAGTTGAAAAACAACCAGGTCGACACCCTGACCAGCTCTATCGAAATCTCCAATCAGCTCTTTAAATCCGCACGCGCTGACTACATGGAAGTGCTGCTCACGCAGCGCGATGCGCTGGAAGCCAAGATGGACTTGATTGAGACCAAGCAGAAGCAGATTTCCGCAATGATCAACTTATACAGGGCGTTGGGAGGTGGCTGGCAATAGAAACTATCAACTGTACTGCAAAGCAACTATCAATTTTAATTATATGATTCTTAGGAGATTTACCATGAAACAGGCAATTTCAATTCTGACTTTCGCATTGTTGGCTTCTTCCGCCATGTTTGCACAAGCACAAGACGGCAACACCGTGCTCAATGGCCAAGTACTAGCCGCTGCTAATATCAGCCCGCTCAATAGCACATTTGATGCACGCATCGCCGAAACCAAGGCTGTTGCCAGCACCAAGGATGTTGCGGTCATCACCAACAACCGCCCCCATCCAAAGTACGGCTTCAACATGAATCGCATCAACACATCTGCTGAGCGTGCAGATCGCAACTTCGGCAAGCACTTCGTTTACGTCACACACCCCAAATATGGCTTTCAGGTCAAACGCTACGTAGGCTAAGCATTCAATGATTCAAGGGCGACAGTAAAAAAGCTCGAAAACTCTGCACACTAGGCCCGACCTGTTATCAGGTTGGGCTATTTTTTGTAGTGATGTGGAATCAAGTTAAGCCGTCCGCAATGCCCCGCAATTCACCATCTTGCTAACGCTGGATAGACTGCAACACTGCACTCAGGACACCAGGAAATTTCTGCTCGATCTCGGCAAGTCGTAGCGAATTCAAATGCTCCTTGCCATCAATGATGGTTTCCACCAAACCCGCAGCACGCAATATTTTGAAATGATGGGACATACTGGATTTTGGCCGGTTCATATCCAACTCACCACAAGTCATCTGCCGCCCAGCCTGTGCCAGGCATGCAACAATCTCCAGACGAGCGGGATCAGATAGCGCATACATGAGTTCGGTGAGCTCTATCTGTTCAATCGGTGGGTGTTTAATTTGCCTCATGGACAAAATTTATCATAGCCATTAATATGTTTCCATAGTTCGAATATATTGGAACTATGGAAACATCCCTAATAATATTAAGGGAAATGCTTGCACCATATCCACCAATCGTCAGTAGCGAGGGAATCACAATGGCAAACTTATTTTCTCCATTTCAACTAAAAGATGTTGCATTAAAGAACCGCATCGCCATACCCCCAATGTGCCAATACATGGCCATTGATGGCGTTGCCAATAATTGGCACCAAGTGCATTACACCTCGCTTGCACGGGGCGGAAGCGGGTTAATTATCGTCGAGGCAACAGCTGTTGCCCCTGAAGGCCGCATCACCCCGCACTGCCTTGGCATTTGGAACGATACGCAGGCAGAGCAGCTCCAGGCGATTGCCGCAACCATCAAGGCCTCAGGGGCGGTACCAGGTATCCAGATTGCTCATGCTGGTCGCAAGGCCAGTGCCAATATCCCATGGGAAGGCGATGACCATATCCCAGAGGGCGATACACGCGGCTGGCAACCTATCGCGCCTTCAGCCCTGGCATTTGGCGGCTTGCTGCCTCACATTCCCACTGCCATGACCATTGCCGACATTCAACGAGTACAGCAGGATTTTGTCGCGGCTGCACGTCGCGCCTTGGATGCAGGTTTCGAATGGCTGGAATTGCACTTCGCCCATGGCTACCTGGCACAAAGCTTTACCTCAGCCCACTCCAACCTGCGTACTGATGAATATGGTGGCAACCTTGAGAACAGGGGCCGCTTCACGCGCGAAACCCTGGCCGCTGTACGTAATGTCTGGCCAGAACACCTGCCACTGACCGCACGATTCGGCGTATTGGAATATGACGGGCAGGACGAACAGACATTGAGTGAATCCATCCAGCTAGTGAATACTTGGAAACAGCTAGGCCTAGATATGCTCAGCGTCAGCATTGGTTTCAGCACACCCGCGGCACAGATTCCCTGGGGCCCGGCATTCCTTGCTCCCATTGCACAAAGAGTACGCAACGAAACCCAGCTCCCGGTGTCATCTGCATGGGGATTTGGCGCTCCTGATCTCGCAGATCAAGCCATTCGTCATGAGCAACTCGACCTCGCCATGATAGGCCGCGCACATCTCGAGAACCCGAACTGGACCTATCAGGCAGCCAAAGAACTCAATCAGGAGAACCCAGCCTGGGTACTACCTCCGCCTTACGCACATTGGCTGGCACGCTACCACGACCCTAAACAACGCTAAAACGCTAAAGCGCTTCAACGCACTCCCTCCAGTATGCATACAGATCAAGCATCGCCCCATGAAGTGGTGCTTGATCTCACCTTGAGCAATGTCGTTTGCAACTCAACTCTAGATTCTCATCCATTAGAATCAATAAAACGATAAAGCCTAACCCCCTGCCAGAGAGAATCTGCAGACTACCAATCGGATTGAAGTAACATAACGCATCCATAAACGGCATTGATTGTTATGACACCCACCCCAGCGCCAGATGACACGCTCGCCCAACTCAAGGCGGGTAAGCTTCAAGGGGCCAAACACCTCAAATTAAGTAGTCAGCTAACGCAGTTTCCCCCGCAAATTTTCGAATTAGCCGATAGCCTGGAAATTCTAGACTTGTCCGGTAATGCGCTGACTGATTTGCCCAGTGATTTACATCGCCTCAAAAAACTGCGCATTCTTTTTTGCTCAAACAACCAGTTTACGCACCTGCCAGAAGTGCTTGGGCAATGCGAAAGCTTAAGCATGATTGGTTTTAAAGCCAACCAGATCACACATATCCCGGAAGAGGCCATCCCTACCCACACCTTGCGTTGGTTTATCGTCACCGATAACGCACTAGGTGCCGTGCCACATGCCTTGGGCAAGTGCAGCAAGCTGCAAAAACTCATGCTGGCGGGTAACCAGCTCAGCAGCTTGCCTGCCAGCATGGCAAATTGCCACGCCTTGGAGTTATTGCGGATTTCTGCCAACCAGTTTCAGAGTTTGCCGGATTTTTTATTCGATTTACCTAAACTCACCTGGCTGGCCTACGCTGGCAACCCATTTTGCAACGCCATTGAGCGAGGGCTCATCAGCCAGCATCGTATAGAGCAAATCGATTGGCAAACCCTCACCCTGCAGCGTGTGCTTGGTGAAGGCGCCTCTGGCGTCACCTACCAGGCCTTGATGCAACACGAAAACGCACAGGAGCTTGTGGCAGTAAAGCTCTTTAAGAGTGGCCTCACCAGCGACGGCCTGCCGCGTTGCGAACTGCACGCCAATATATTGGCGGGTCAGCACCCCAATCTAGTCGGGGTCAAAGGCGTGATACACAATCATCCGCAAGGCGTTTCAGGCTTGGTCATGCCCCTGCTGGATGCCGATTTAAAGGTGCTGGCAAGCCCCCCCAGCTATAAAAGCTGCTCGCGAGATGTGTATGCAGATGATTGCAGGCTCACGCCCGAACAAGCCCAATTTATTTTAAAAGGCGTCACACAAGCCGCAGAACACCTGCATGCCCATGGCCTCATGCACGGCGATTTATACGCGCATAATATTTTGAGGAGCACTGAAAAAGTAGTGTTAAGCGATTTGGGCGGTGCCTCTTTTTTACCGCTGGATAACCCGGAACTCACGCAAAAGATACTTAAACTGGAAGCAAGGGCATTAGAGATTTTGTCTGAAGAGTTGGCAGTTGTGGTGAGTAACAGTAGTGCTCGGGCAATGCAGGGATAGTTGGGCCGACTCAGTTGCCAACCTCTGGAGTTAACTTGCAAGAATCTAGAGTTGAGTGACAACCGACACTTCAAGATTTAATTTCAAAAACTGAAAATAAATTGCAGACGATAAAATCCTCCACTTGAAAAACACTTATATCGTCCCTATTATTAGCACTCAGTAGGGTTGAGTGCTAAACCACCCTAGTAATCGAACGTGCAATAAACCTTATGTTCAATTCAAGATTTTAGGAGAGAAACTCATGGCAATTCGCCCATTGCAAGACCGCGTTATCGTGAAACGCCTGGAAGAAGAGCGCAAGACCGCATCCGGTATCGTTATCCCTGACTCTGCAACTGAGAAGCCAGATCAAGGTGAAGTGATTGCTGTTGGCCCTGGCAAGAAGGATGACAACGGCAAGGCAATCACTCTGGACGTTAAAGTGGGTGACAAGGTGTTGTTTGGCAAGTATGCAGGTCAAGCCGTTAAGGTAAACGGTGATGAAGTGCTGGTACTGCGTGAAGATGACATCCTGGGTGTAGTTGAAGCCTAATTGTTCGCACAACATAGCTCAAACAAGTTTCAATAGGAGATATAAATGGCTGCAAAACAAGTGATTTTCGGTGATGAGGCACGTGCCAAGATTGTTAATGGCGTTAACGTTCTGGCGAATGCTGTTAAGGTAACCCTGGGCCCTAAGGGCCGTAACGTTGTGCTGGAGCGTTCTTTCGGCTCCCCAACCGTGACTAAGGACGGTGTTTCCGTTGCCAAGGAAATCGAACTGAGCGACAAGCTGGAAAACATGGGCGCGCAACTGGTGAAGGAAGTGGCTTCCAAGACCAATGACAACGCTGGTGACGGTACAACTACTGCTACCGTTCTGGCACAAGCGATCGTACGTGAAGGTTTCAAATACGTTGCTGCTGGTTTCAACCCAACCGACCTGCGTCGCGGCATCGACAAGGCTGTGACTGAAATCGTTAACGAGATTAAGGCGATTGCCAAGCCCACTACCACCAGCAAGGAAATTGCACAGGTTGGTTCCATCTCCGCTAACTCTGACACAGACATCGGCCAGATCATCGCCGACGCGATGGACAAGGTAGGCAAGGAAGGCGTTATCACTGTTGAAGACGGTTCCGGCCTGGAAAACGAACTAGACGTCGTTGAAGGTATGCAATTTGACCGTGGCTACCTGTCCCCATACTTTATCAACAACCCAGAGCGTCAAATCGCCCTGTTAGACAATCCTTTCGTTCTGCTGTTCGACAAGAAGATTTCCAACATCCGTGACCTGTTGCCAACACTGGAGCAAGTAGCGAAGGCTGGTCGTCCTCTGCTGATTATCGCTGAAGATGTAGAAGGCGAAGCATTGGCTACCCTGGTAGTGAACAACATCCGTGGCATCCTGAAGACTGTTGCTGTTAAGGCACCTGGCTTTGGTGACCGTCGCAAGGCCATGCTGGAAGATATCGCCATCTTGACAGGCGGTACCGTGATCGCTGAAGAAGTTGGCCTGAGCCTGGAAAAGGTAACCCTGGAAAACCTGGGTCAAGCCAAGCGTATCGAAGTAGGCAAGGAAAACACCACCATCATCGATGGCGCTGGTTCCGAAAACAACATCAAGGTGCGTATCGAACAGATCAAGAAGCAGATCGAAGAAGCCTCCAGCGACTACGATCGTGAAAAGCTGCAAGAACGCGTAGCCAAGCTGGCTGGCGGTGTTGCCGTGATCAAGGTTGGTGCTGCGACTGAAACCGAAATGAAGGAAAAGAAGGCTCGCGTTGAAGATGCATTGCACGCTACTCGCGCTGCTGTTGAAGAAGGCATTGTGCCTGGCGGTGGTGTTGCCCTGCTGCGTGCCCGTGCTTCCATCAAGGAACTGAAGGGTGAAAATCCAGATCAAGACGCAGGTATCAAGATCGTGCTGCGCGCGATTGAAGAGCCATTGCGCCAGATCGTGGCTAACGCTGGTGACGAGCCATCTGTTGTTGTGAACAAGGTATTGGAAGGTACTGGCAACTACGGTTACAACGCTTCCAACGGCACTTACGGTGACCTGGTTGAACTCGGCGTTCTCGATCCAGCCAAGGTAACACGTTCTGCGCTGCAAAACGCTGCTTCCGTGGCTTCCCTGATTCTGACTACTGATGCACTGGTAGCTGAACTGCCTAAGGAAGATGCAGCACCTGCAATGCCTGACGCAGGTGGCATGGGCGGTATGGGCTTCTAATTTAGTCTTATCGCACAAAAGGGTTGCTTTCCAGCAACCCTGCCCTTTAAAAGCCCTGGGATACCAGGGCTTTTTTATTGTTATTTGTCATCACGTTCAGCTTATTTGATTGATACCGGCCGCCGTCAATTCGTCATACTTAAGATGCAAAATATTTATTAGCAACAAACAATGATTTGGGCATATACTCGCTAACGAGTAGCATTCATTAAAGCGTGATGTTGCATTAGATGCAGCAAGCTCGCCACAAACGACAGACAAAAAAAACCCCGATTAAAGGGGAGTAAAATCGGGGTTAAGCATTTAAGCCTCATTGGGATAAGGCTTCCCGCTCAGGGAGGAAAGCGGGAGACGAGTGCGTCGTCTGGAAAATAAGACCGGGCCTTATACGGATAGTTCACAAAAAGTGCGGCTTTTACATCTGCTTACAATTGCGCACTAAAAAGGCGCAACGACTGCATTCCCTATCGGTAATCAGTACCTATCGTAAATTCTCATCGCGCTTGCCCTGCTACGCAGGTGCTGCGTGCGCCTCGATATTCAATCGCATTCTTGCTCAACATACGATTGCACGATCCAGCCGATCCATCCATTCCATCACCAGAAGAAATAGTGAACCTGCGCTAATGGTTCTCTTGCTTGCGCTCACCTGCGATAATGCAGGCTATGATGAATTCGACCTCCCCCACCTCCCTGCTTGACGGCCTCAACGATAAACAGCTAGAAGCTGTGACCCTCCCGCACCAATCCGCATTGATTCTCGCAGGCGCTGGCAGTGGCAAAACCCGCGTTCTGACAACGAGGATTGCCTGGCTGATCCAGACCGGGCAAGTATCCCCTCATGGCATTTTGTCAGTGACGTTTACCAACAAGGCCGCCAAGGAAATGCTGACGCGATTGGGTGCGATGCTGCCCATCAACATTCGTGGCATGTGGGCGGGCACTTTCCATGGCTTGTGTAATCGCTTGCTGAGAGCGCACCATCGCGAGGCCGAGTTACCAGCGACATTCCAGATTCTGGATACGGCTGATCAGCTCTCTTCCATCAAGCGCGTGATGAAAGCAATGAATGTTGATGATGAGAAATTCCCACCCAAGCAGGTGCTGGGCTATATCAATAGCTGCAAGGAAGAAGGCCTGCGTGCTTATGCGGTGGAAGCCTACGACAGCCATTCACAACGCATGCGCGAGATTTTCGAGGAGTACGACAAGCAATGCCAACGCGAAGGTGTAGTCGACTTTGCCGAACTGCTGCTGCGCTGCTATGAGCTTTTGAGCCGAAACAACAGCATCCGCGAACATTACCAGCACCGATTCAAGTACATTCTGGTCGATGAGTTCCAGGATACCAACCGCCTGCAATATCTGTGGCTGAAATTACTCGCGGGCGCGGATAACTGCATCTTTGCCGTCGGCGACGACGACCAATCCATCTATGCCTTCCGCGGCGCTCGCGTGGGCAATATGCGCGATTTCGAGCATGACTTCAACGTGCAAAATATCGTCAAGCTGGAGCAGAACTACCGCTCTCACAGCAATATCCTCGATGCAGCAAACGCCATCATCATGCATAACCGCAACCGGCTGGGTAAAAACCTCTGGACCTCCGCGGGCAAGGGTGAGCCGATTCGCATCTATGAAGGTTACAACGACAAGGATGAAGCCACTTTCATCGTTGATGAGATCAAGGCCTTGCACAAGGAAGGTACAGAACTCAGCCAGATCGCCCTACTCTACCGTTCAAATGCGCAATCACGCATCCTAGAACACGAACTGTTTTCAGCCAATCTGCCTTATCGCGTCTATGGTGGCTTGCGCTTCTTCGAGCGTGCTGAAATCAAGCATGCTCTCGCCTATTTACGCCTGATCGCAAGCGGCGATGATGATACCGCTTTGTTGCGCGTCATCAACTTCCCTACTCGCGGCATCGGTGCACGCAGCCTGGAACAATTGCAGGAACTGGCACGCCAGCAAGACAGCAGCTTGTGGCAGGCAGCCTGTGCCAAGGCAGGGGATGGCAAGCCAGGCCGGGGGCTGGATGGCTTTGTTGCATTGATCAAGCAAATGCAGGAAGAATCCGTCGGCCTGACACTGGCTGAGCAAGTAGAGCTGGCTACCCGCCTATCCGGCCTGCGTGATCATTATGCCGCGGACAAGGAAGGTGAAGACCGCCTTGCCAACCTGGATGAACTGGTCAATGCCGCCATTGCCTTCATGAATCAAGACATCGGTATGCAGGTGGACGAAAACGGCGAGGTTGCCATGTCCATCCTTGCACAATTCCTCGCCCATGCCAGCCTGGAGGCGGGTGAGCACCAGGCCGATGTTGGCCGTGATGCCCTGCAACTCATGACCGTGCATGCCGCCAAGGGGCTAGAGTTTAATACCGTGTTTATCAGTGGGCTGGAAGAAGGCCTGTTCCCGCATGAGCAAAGCAGCTATGAATCCAATGGCCTGGAAGAAGAACGCCGCCTGATGTACGTAGCCGTGACCCGTGCACGCCAGCGGCTTTATATCAGCTTTGCGCAAAACCGCATGTTGCATGGCCAGGTACGTTACGGCATTCCATCACGTTTCCTGGATGAAATTCCGGAAGACTTGGTCAAGCGCTTGAACACTGTCTCTAACAAATCCTATGGCAACAGCAGCCAATATACGCCACCGACTCCTGCAGCGCGCCCTCAGGCCAACATGCCTTGGAAAATCGGCCAGGCCGTGGCCCATGCCAAGTTCGGGCAAGGCGTGGTAGTGAACTACGAGGGAAATGCCAACGACCTGCGTGTGCAGGTCAATTTTGGCAAAGAAGGATTGAAGTGGCTGGCGCTGGAATACGCCAAGCTGGAAACGCTATAGCAGCTCGACGCTGTCAGGCCGCGGCATCTTGAAAATGTCGCGGTTGCTGACATACTGGAATGCCAGCATCAGGGCGCTGGCAAACAGCATGCAGGCAAACACCAACACCAGCATCAACAGGCCTCCCATGGATGAAGAAGCAGCAGACATCATCCCCACCAGTATTCCCGCCAGCGTCATGCTCAACATGATGATCAGGGTAACTGATACCCAGGTCAGCAATAAGGGCAACAAATACTGGATAAATGCCGCCAGGCTGGACTTGATGGCCTGCACCACGGAGTATTGCTGAAAAGCCACCAACGCTGGCGCAAACCAGATCACCAATACCAGCGGCACCAACAACAACATCAGCTTGGTCAGGATGGGAATGGATTGCTCCAATACCTGTTCAGGATTGGATTCACTCTTGGCCAGTGCATCCAGCTTCATGGCATCATCTGCAGTCAGCAGGTTGATCAGCAGCACATACACCACACAAATGGCGCCCAAGGCCAGCAATTTCCTGAAGCTAGGCTTGATTTCATTGAGCAGGTCACCCAGGTCACTCTCGCGACCAAGATCGGCATCACGATAAAACCCCACGGCAAGCGCGAGGAAAGCAGGCAACAAAAGGAAAGAAATGAATTTCAGGCCAATCAGGCCTGGCAACATGGCAAAGAAAAACACATGGGCAAGGCCCAGCAGCATCCACTTGCCTGGCTTCTGGCGAAACAAGGCCAGGATATCGCGCACCCAGGCATTCACTTGACCGAAAACGGTTGGTTTAACTTGCATCTTGTCCCCTAAATTGCTGGTCATCTTGCGCCAGTCTTATCAGTCTGCACCGCAGCCGAGTGCGTTAATTGACCCAGTTTTCCAATAGCTGTTCACGTTTTTTGATGCTATTACGCAGGATATGCTCGAAATAAACTGGATCTTTAGCATGCGTCAACTCACCTGCCTGAGGGAAATGCAGATCATTGAGGCGCGACAACCAGAAGCGCATCGCCGCTACCCGCAACATACCAGGCCAGGCCTGATGCTCATCTGCGCCCAAGGGGCGCACGGCATGATAGGCGTTGAGTAGTGCCTGCACTCGTACGGCATCCAAACTACCATCTGGGTTGACGCACCAGTCATTCACGGCAATCGCAATGTCATACAGCAAGACATCTTGGCAAGCATAGTAAAAATCAATCACTCCACCGACCTTGTCGCCATCCATCAACACATTGTCACGGAAAAGGTCAGCGTGGATCACGCCACGCGGCAAGGCACTGGTATCAAACCCTTGCTCAAACTCGAGCTGGACATCGAGCATCTGGCGGTTTTCTGCTTCCAGGAATGGGGCCACCTTAGCTGCCGTTGCCACACGCCAGCGTTGACAGCGCAGGTTACTCATGTCGGCCTTGAAACTGGCACCAGCCACATGCATGCGTGCCAGCACATTGCCAATTTCGGCACAATGCTGCGGCGTTACTATCTCCAGCGACTTGCCCGCCAGACAGCTCACCAGGGCGGCAGGCTTACCATTGAGTTCACCCAATGCAGCGCCTGTATTGTTCTTAACCGGGTGCGGGCAAGGAATCCCCTGCTCAGCCAGATGCGTCATCAGGTTGAGGAAATTAGGCAACTCCTCCGCACTATGCTCTTCAAACAGCGTGAGCACATACCGCCCGCTTGTTGTGGTAACGAAGTAATTGGTATTGGTGATACCCGATGCAATCCCCTGCAGATCAAGCAAGTCGCCTAAGGCATAGCCCTTAAGCCATTGCTGCATTTGCTCGAATGAAACGGTGGTAAATACGGACATAGAAAACTTTTGGAAAACCGGGGAAAGTGGAAATGAGGGCTAAACCACGCCCTCCTCAGGCATCAGCAACTCAATGGTTAGAACCGGAACAAGACCCACTTGGGGATACTGACGGTGGGGGCGATATCGCCCTCGCTACGTGCCCAGCCTGCATTTGAGTCTTCCTTGGTCATGTAATATGGCGCGCCCACTTTTGGCGTGACCTTGATCATGTACAAGTTACCATTGATACGGTATTCCTCGACGGTATCTTCACCCTTCTTGGTGATCGTCACCTCTGGCTCAGGGTTCTCACCTTCCATACCGGCAGGAGGTGGAGGAGGCTCAGGCAAAGGCTCCAGATTATCTGGAATCTCAGCAGCAGAGGCCATCAGCGGCAAAAGAAACGCCAACATCAGCAAAATTTTATGGGTACGCATGACAACCTCAGCTCAGAATAATGCAGCAATTCTATCAAATACCCCCCTTAGCCAAAAGGGCGGTGTTGCTTATTAACAACAAGATATTGGCGCAACCAAGCACCGCTGCCAACACACCTCCTGCTTACAAGTAGAACTGCATGATTTGCTGCTCAGTGGGTGATGGTTCAAAACCTCTGGTTTCATAATGCTTGAAGATGGCCTCCACGATCTCATGAGGCTTGTCGATCACCTGTAATAAATCGAGGTCTTCCGGCGAAATCATGCCCTCAGGCGCCAGAGTTTCCTTGATCCAGGACAACATGCCGCGCCAGAATGGTTCATGCACCAGAATCAGCGGGATCCTGCGTGTCTTGGCAGTTTGGATGAGAGTAAGCGCCTCCATCAACTCATCCAGCGTACCAAAACCACCCGGCATCACTACGTAAGCCGAGGCATATTTCACAAACATGACTTTACGCATGAAAAAATGCTGAAAGTTCTGGCTGATGTCCTGGTATGGATTGCCCTTTTGCTCGTGCGGCAATTCGATATTGAGGCCGATGCTGGGCGATTTCCCCTTGTATGCACCCTTGTTGGCAGCTTCCATGATACCGGGACCACCGCCAGAAATGACGCTGAATCCGGCATCTGACAAGAGCCGGGCAATTTCTTCCGTCAGTTTGTAATAGGGGTGATCAGGCGGGGTGCGCGCGCTACCGAAAATGGAGACCGCGGGCGTGATTTCCTTCATGCGCTCGGTCGCCTCGACGAATTCTGCCATAATCTCGAAAGCTCGCCATGATTCGCGCGCCGAGTACTTTTTATTGGGTAAATCGGGATCAAGAATCTTGGGAAGTTTTTTTGCAGCTGACATAAGGTTCCACACTCAAAAAATGAAAACATTGTTATTAGTGGACGGTTCGTCCTACCTCTATCGCGCCTTCCATGCCATGCCAGACCTGCGTAACAAGGCTGGCGAGCCCACCGGCGCCATTCAGGGCGTACTTAACATGCTGCGCCGCCTGCATAAAGACTACCCAGCCGATTATAGCGCTTGTGTATTTGATGCCAAAGGCAAAACTTTCCGCGACGATATCTACCCAGAATACAAGGCCAATCGCGCTTCCATGCCGGATGACCTGCGCCTGCAAATAGAGCCTTTGCATCGCGCCATCAAGGCCATGGGCTGGCCGCTGATCGTCGAAGACGGGGTGGAAGCCGATGACGTGATTGGCGCCCTGGCGAAACAGGCAGAGCGCGAAGGCATGCGGGTGATTATTTCCACAGGCGACAAAGACATTTCACAGTTAGTGAACCCCCATGTCACCGTGGTCAACACCATGCGTGATGCCTTCAGGAAAACCGATGAGATGCTGGATGAAGCCGGGGTTGAGGCCAAGTTTGGCGTACCACCCAGCTTGATGGTGGATTACCTGATCCTGATCGGAGACAGCTCGGACAATGTGCCGGGCGTGGAAAAAGTCGGCCCCAAGACTGCGGTCAAATGGCTGACCCAATATGGCTCGCTAGACAACATCATTGCCAATGCCGACAAGATCACGGGCGTTGTAGGTGAAAACCTGCGTAAAGCCCTGCCCTGGCTGCCCACAGCCCGCGAGCTCATCACCATACGCTGCGATGTTGGCATACAGGAAAACCTCTCCGACCTCGCCCCACGACCGCAGGACAGGGATACCCTGATTGAGTTGTTTGACCGTTTTGAATTCAAGACCCTGCGCCGCGAATTAGATGCCGTCCCTGCGGCATCCAACACCACCGCAGCAGCCAGTAATATGCCGACTGACTTATTTGCAGCCTCTGCCGCCACTACGCGCCACTTCGAAACCATATTCACTGAAGCCGCCTTGCAAAACTGGCTGGATAAACTCAGCCAGGCCACACTGGTATGTTTTGACACGGAAACCACTTCATTAGACCCGTTGACGGCAAAACTGGTCGGCATGTCATTTTCCGTCACGCCTGGTGAAGCAGCTTATCTGCCGCTGCGCCACGACTACCCTGGCGCACCTGACCAATTGTCATTTGACGCCACGCTCGCCCGCATCAAACCACTGTTGGAAAACCCGGATATCAAGAAGGTGGGGCAAAACCTCAAGTACGATAAGCATGTGCTAGCCAATCACGGCATCCAGCTCAATGGCATTGCCCACGACACGCTGCTGCAATCTTATGTGCTGGAAAGCCATCGCACCCACGGCATGGATGATCTTGCCATGCGCCACCTGGGTGTAAAAACCATCACCTACGAAGAAATCGCAGGCAAGGGCGCCAAGCAAGTACCATTCAGCCAGGTAGTCGTGGAGCAAGCCGCGGAATATGCAGCCGAAGATGCCGACATCACGCTGCAGTTGCACCAGAACCTTTACCCGCAGGTGGCAGACGATGCCAAGTTGCAATTTGTATACAGCCAGATCGAAATGCCGGTACTGGATATTCTTTACACCATAGAACGCAACGGTGTACTGATAGACCAAGCCATGCTGCAAGCGCAAAGCCATGAGATCGGCCAAAAACTGATCGGGCTGGAACAACAGGCCTATGAATTGGCTGGGCAACCGTTCAATCTCGGCTCACCCAAGCAATTGCAGGAAATCCTCTTTGGCAAACTCGGCATCAAGCCCCTGAAGAAAACGCCAAGCGGCGCACCTTCCACCGATGAAGATGTGTTGCAGGAACTGGCATTGGACTATCCATTGCCCAAAGTATTGCTGGAATATCGCGGACTCGCCAAGCTGAAATCCACTTACACCGACAAGCTGCCGCGCATGATCAACCCTGACACGGGTCGCGTGCATACCAGCTACAGCCAGGCCGTGGCTATTACCGGGCGCTTGGCTAGCTCGGACCCCAATTTGCAGAATATCCCGGTACGCACTGCCGAAGGCCGGCGCATTCGCGAAGCCTTTATCGCCAACCCGGGTCACAGCATTATCTCTGCCGATTACTCGCAAATCGAGTTACGCATCATGGCACACCTTTCACAAGATGAAGGCCTGTTGAGCGCATTCGCCAAGGGGGAAGATATTCACCGCGCCACCGCGGCCGAAATTTTTGGCGTGGAGCGCGATGCTGTCAGTAGCGAGCAACGCCGCTATGCCAAGGTGATCAATTTCGGCCTAATTTATGGCATGAGTGCATTTGGCCTGGCGCAAAACCTGAATATAGAACGTAGTGCTGCGCAAAGTTACATCGACCGTTACTTCGCACGCTACCCCGGCGTACGTGACTATATGCAAACCACGCGCGAAGCCGCCAAGGATAAGGGCTACGTGGAAACTTTCTTTGGCCGCAGGCTATGGGTACCCGAAATCAACAGCCCCAATGGCATGCGCCGTGCGGGTGCAGAACGTGCTGCCATCAATGCGCCTATGCAAGGCACAGCAGCTGATTTGATCAAGCTGGCGATGATTGCCGTACAAGGTTGGCTGGGCCGGGAAAAGCTGCAAAGCAAGCTCATCATGCAAGTGCACGATGAATTGGTACTGGAAGTGCCGGATGGAGAATTGGAACTGGTGAAGCAAACCCTGCCACAACTCATGCAAGGCGTTGCCAAGCTAGATGTACCTTTACTGGCGGAAGTAGGAGTTGGCACTAACTGGGAAGCAGCGCACTAAACCAGTGTGTGCCAGATCAAGCACAAGCTATTTGTCTTGTGCTTGATCCAGCTCTTTCAGGTAATACTCGATTTCCCACTCGCAACCACCGCAACCAGTCAAGGCACCCGTCATGTCGGCGATACCCTGCAGATCAAAGCCCTGTTGATGCAAGGCGCGAATCTTGCCGCGTTTCACCCCACTGCAAAAGCAGAGGATTTCGTCGTCGGGATTGTCTTTTGGCTTACTCATACAATTGTTTTTTCAATAACAGCGGCCTATTTTACCCATTCAACGGCAAAAACTTGCAGAACATGACTGCTCTGAGGCAAATTAACAGCCATTCAAGGCGACATACCACAGCATGAACCATCATACTCCCCGCTTCGGTGCCATCATCATTGGCGATGAAATCCTCTCAGGCAAACGCCAGGATGGGCATTTATCCAAGGTGATTTCACTGCTTGCCGAGAGAGGCCTGGCCTTGTCCTGGGCAGAGTATCTCGGTGACGAGCGCCCGCAGATCGCCGCCACACTCAAGCGCACCATGGCAAGCAAAGATGTCGTATTTTGCTTTGGCGGCATAGGTGCCACACCAGATGACCAAACGCGACAAGCTGCTGCCGAGGCCGCGGGATTAACCATCGCTCGCCACCCTGGAGCGGTCGCAGAAATTGAAGCACGTTTCGGCGAATCTGCTTACCCGAAAAGAGTATTGATGGCAGACTTCCCTGCCGGTGCCGCACTCATTCCTAACCCAGTGAATCGTGTCCCGGGCTTTTCCCTCGCCCAGCATTATTTCATGCCCGGTTTCCCGGAAATGGCATGGCCCATGACCGCATGGATACTGGATACGCATTACGCCCATTTGCATCACCAGCAAAAGATTACTGAATCCTCCATCCTGGTGTTTGATGCGGGCGAAAGCCAGTTGCTTGACCTCATGGGTGATATCACAAGCACATACCCGGCCCTCAAGCTGTTCAGCCTGCCACGCCTGGATACACGCCGCACCATTGAACTGGGGGTCAAAGGCAACACGGAACAGGTGCATAGCGCCATGCAATATATCCAGGCTGCGCTGGAGACAGCAGGGTACCCTTGGCAGACTGTAGATCAAGCCTAATGGAATGCCGTCCAAGCTGCGGTGCATGCTGCATCGCCCCCTCTATCAGCAGCGCCATCCCAGGGATGCCTCTCGGCAAAAAAGCGGGAGAGCGCTGCATACAACTGGATTCGCAGAACCTCTGCATGATCTTCGGTCAAGCTGAACGCCCTGCGGTATGCGCCTCCCTAAAACCCAATGCAGAGATGTGTGGCGCCAGTAATACCCAAGCATTTATCTGGTTAACGCAGCTAGAACAATCTACCTCTCCCGATTAAGTCACGCCCAACTGAGGTGCATGCCGCCAGCCATCGTCGCACTTTAGTATCAAGTACAGCGCATTGAGCCTCTATCATCAGCTTGGCAAATCATTGACTTAGACCAACACCCGCCAGTGAGCAGTGATGAGTTTATTGTCAGGAATATTATTTGCTTAAAGCTTTCAACCTCATCACAAAGTACTTTCATGGCTTCTTTCAACCAACTGCCACTACGCAGCAAAGTATTGGCGATCGTCAGCACCATGGTGTTACTGGGCTTTGGTCTTACTATCGCGGTGCTGACCTACAAAGCCTCCACTCTGCAAAGCGAATCAGCATTGCAATACACCCGCACGCTCTCCAAGCAGCATGCCGAGGAAGTCAAAGCCGAAATCGAAAGCGCATTCGATACCGCACGCACGCTGGCCCAATCACTGGAAGGGCTGCACACGGCAGGCTTAGCCAATCGCAAGCTCGCAGACAATATGCTCAAGCATATACTGGAAAACAATCCAGGATTCATTGGCATCTGGACCATCTGGGAACCCAATGCCTTCGATGGGCGAGATAGTGAATTCGTGAACCAGGCTGGTACGGATGGCAGCGGACGTTACATTCCCTATTGGAACCGTGGCAGCGGCAAGGTCGAAGTCACAGCCCTCACGGATTATGACCAGCCTGGCGCTGGTGACTATTACCTACTCGCACGCAATAACGCTGAGGAAACCCTGCTAGAACCTTACGAATACGAAATCAATGGCAAAAATGTGTTGATCACCAGCATGGCGGTGCCTATCCGCTACCAAGGCAAGGTGGTAGGTGTGGCAGGGGTGGATATGCTGCTATCTGAATTCCAGAACAAAGTCAGCCAGATCAAGCCGTTTGAGCACGGTTTTGCCAGCTTACTCTCTCACCAAGGCAGTTATATCGGTGATCGTGATGCCTCCAATGTTGGCAAGCCCACACCCAAAGCAACGGATTGGGAACGAATTCGCCAGGCCATTCGCGCAGGTGAAGGCTATGAAGATAAAGCGCTAGACAGCGTACTCAAGACCACGGTCATGCGCATCTTCCAGCCGATTCATATCGCGCAAAGCCAGACACCTTGGTCCTTTGCAATCTCGGTGCCAGAAGACCAAGTCTTGCAAGGTGTTCGTAACCTGCGCAATACCGCCATCATCATCGGCCTGCTCAGTGTCATCCTTGTCTCGGTTGCGCTGGCTTACCTACTTGACCGCATGGTGATTCGCCCGATTGGTGGGGAACCGGCAACAGCCTCGGATTTAGCGCATAACATTGCCGAGGGTAACCTGAATACACCTGTCTCGCTTGCCGCAGACGACAAGGACAGCATGCTGCACGCGATGAGCGCAATGCAAGAGCGTCTACGTCATATTGTGAGTGATATTCGTGCCATCAGTGAACATGTCTCCAGCGCCGCCTCGGAAATTGCCCTCGGTAATAGCGACCTCTCCAGCCGCACCGAAAACCAGGCAGCGTCACTGGAAGAAACAGCCGCCAGCGTCGAGCAACTCACCTCCACCGTAGACCAGAATACCGAGCATGCTCGCACTGCCAACCAACTGGCTGCCTCTGCCTCAAGCACCGCGGCGCGTGCTAGCGACAAGGTGAGTGATGCCGTCAACACTATCCAGCAAATCAGCGAGGAGTCGCGCAAGATGTCGGACATCACCAGCGTCATTGAGGGCATCGCCTTTCAAACCAACATCCTGGCGCTAAATGCTGCAGTGGAGGCTGCCCGCGCAGGCGAGCAAGGACGTGGCTTTGCCGTCGTGGCGCAGGAAGTGCGCAACCTGGCCCAGCGTAGCGCCAGCGCTGCCAAGGAAATCAAGCAATTGATTGATGGCTCGATCAATATGATCACTCAAGGCTCTACGCAAGTCGTGGATGCTGGCAGTGCCATGCAGGATGTCGTCCATGCCGTGCAACAGGTCTCAGACATCATGACTGAAATTGCACATGCATCGGAGGAACAAAGCAGCGGTATTCAACAAATCAATATCGCGATTACCTCCATGGATGAAGTCACCCAGCAAAATGCCGCTTTGGTAGAAGAAGCAATGGCCGCCGCACATTCGCTGGATGACCAGGCTCAACAATTGATCAAGGCAATTTCCGTTTTTAAATTGTCATGAAAACGCGTCCATATAAAAGCAGGAGAGATTAAGTCACCCAGCCCATTAGGCGTGCAAGTTAAAGTAAAACATTGAGTTAACTTCCCTGTATTGAAGCGAAAGTGGAATCAACGCCATGAATATGTGCTTTGTTCTCCTTCGATTTGCATATAAAATAGGCAGCTTTTCCATGTCACTGATACGGTTATAGTCTGGTGCAGATCGGTCCTTACAAGCTAAAGAACAATCTGGTCGTCGCCCCCATGGCAGGCGTGACTGACCGGCCTTTCCGCGTGCTCTGCAAAAAAATGGGCGCAGGCCTCGCCGTGAGCGAGATGGTGACTTCCAACTCGCTGTTGTACGGTAGCGCCAAGACGCTGCGCCGTGCCAACCATGAAGGCGAAGTCGACCCGATCTCCGTCCAGATCGCTGGTGCCGACCCCAAGATGATGGCAGAAGCCGCCAAGCACAATGTGGATAACGGTGCCCAGATCATTGACATCAACATGGGCTGCCCCGCCAAGAAGATCTGTAACGTCATGGCCGGCTCCGCCCTGCTCAAGGACGAACCGCTAGTCGCGCAAATCCTCAAGGCAGTAGTCGCAGCAGTCGATGTACCGGTCACGCTCAAGATTCGCACTGGTTGGGACAAAAACAACCGCAATGCCGTGGCTGTCGCCAAGATGGCAGAAGACATCGGCGTAAAAGCACTTGCCATGCATGGCCGTACCCGCGCCTGCTTGTATATGGGCGATGCAGAATACGACACCATTGCCGCCGTCAAGCAAGCCATCAATATTCCGCTGATCGCCAATGGCGACATCACCACACCGGAAAAAGCCAAGTTCGTGCTTGACTACACCAAGGCTGACGCAGTGATGATAGGTCGCGCCGCACAAGGCCGCCCCTGGATTTTCCGCGAAACCGAGCACTTCCTTGCCACTGGCGAGCATCTGCCCGCACCGGAAGTGGACGAAATCCATCAAGTCATGCTGGAGCACATCCACGACCTGTACAACTTCTATGGCGAACTGACTGGCATGCGTGTCGCACGCAAGCATATCTCCTGGTACACCAAAGGCCTGGTCGGGTCTGCAAACTTCCGCCACCACATGAACCAATTGCAGACAGTCGAAGAACAATTGCAGTCGATCAACGACTTCTTTAGCGAGCTCAAGCAGCGGGATACGCGTCTGCAATACACGGCTGAACCTGCCGCTGATGATGAGGCGATCGCCGCGTAATGAGTAGCCAGGATCTCGCCAGCTGCGTACGCGCGGCCCTGGATGAATATTTCAAGGACCTCGATGGTCAACCGCCCCATGCCGTCTACGACATGGTGCTGCAATGCATGGAAAAACCCTTGCTGGAATACGTACTGAACCGAGCGGGCGGCAACCAAAGCAAGGCAGCCGAGATTCTAGGCCTCAATCGCAATACCCTGCGTAAGAAACTCCAGCAACACAATCTTCAATAACCTCTCTTTTAATAAGCTTTTTCATTATGGCTGTGATCAAACGTGCGCTTATCAGTGTTTCTGATAAAACCGGCATCCTCGAATTTGCGAAAGCCCTTTCCGGCTTTGGCGTTGAAATCCTTTCCACCGGCGGTACTGCCAAGCTATTCCGTGACCACGGCATCGCCGTGATCGAAGTCAGCGACTACACTGGCTTCCCGGAAATGCTGGATGGCAGGGTCAAAACGCTACACCCCAAGGTACATGGTGGCCTGCTGGGTCGCCGCGAATTACCGGAACATGTGGCTGCGATGCAACAGGCTGACATCCCCAATATCGATATGTTGGTGGTCAACCTCTACCCATTTGAAGCCACGGTGGCACGCCCTGATGCCACGCTTGAAGATGCGATCGAAAACATCGACATCGGCGGCCCAGCCATGGTGCGCTCTGCCGCCAAGAACTGGCAAGACGTTGCCGTATTGACCGATGCAGCCCAGTACGAAGATGTGTTGGCGGAAATGCGCAGTACCAATGGCGCCACCAGTAAGGCAACTCGCTTCGCCCTGTCTGTTGCGGCGTTCAACCGCATCAGCAACTATGATGGCGCGATTAGTGACTACCTGTCGTCCTTCAATGCCGACGGCACGCGCAATGAATTCCCTGGCCAAGTGAATGGCCGCCTGGTCAAGGTACAGGATCTGCGCTACGGCGAGAACCCACACCAGAAAGCTGCGTTCTACCGCGACCTGTACCCAGCCCCTGGCTCCTTGGTGACTGCGCAGCAACTGCAGGGCAAGGAACTCTCCTACAACAACATCGCCGATGCCGATGCAGCCTGGGAGGCCGTCAAGAGTTTCGACAGCACCGCCTGCGTCATCGTCAAGCACGCCAACCCGTGCGGCGTAGCTATTGGCGCAAGCCCGCTTGAAGCCTATCAAAAAGCCTTCCAGACTGACCCCACTTCCGCATTTGGCGGCATCATTGCCTTTAATCACACCCTTGATCAGGCAACTGCAGAAGCTGTTTCCAAGCAGTTTGTTGAAGTGTTGATTGCCCCGGACTATACCGAGGAAGCGCTGGAGGTATTCAAGGCCAAGGCAAATGTACGCGTGCTGAAGATTGCGCTGCCTAGCGGCGGTGACAGCGCCTGGAGTCGTGGTCGCAACTCCCACGACACCAAGCGCGTAGGTTCAGGCCTTTTGATTCAGACGGCAGACAATCACGAAATCAATGTCGCTGACATCAAGGTCGTCACCAAGAAACAGCCTACGCCTGAGCAACTGGAAGACCTGCTCTTCGCCTGGCGCGTGGCCAAGTACGTAAAATCCAATGCCATCGTTTTCTGTGGCAACGGCATGACCTTGGGTGTAGGCGCAGGCCAGATGAGTCGTGTCGACAGTACTAAGATCGCTGCGATCAAGGCACAGAATGCCGGGCTAACCCTGCACGGTTCTGCCGTGGCTTCTGATGCCTTCTTCCCATTCCGCGATGGCGTTGATGTGCTGGCAGAAGCCGGTGCTACCTGCGTCATCCAGCCAGGTGGCAGTATTCGTGATGATGAGGTGATTGCAGCAGCGGATGAGCATGGTTTGGTGATGATATTCACCAACATCCGCCACTTCCGTCATTGATCGTCATTGGCAAAGCGTCACTGGCGGCGTTGCACCACCTTGCCGTACTTCTTTGTACTGTCTGCGTCGATGCACCTTTGCCAGCAACACTTTGCCAATGACTCACTGGTTGCAGCTTTATAAAACCAGGGTGCAGTAAAATAGCAGTGTTTGGCTAATTGATAATCAAAGGGTAATGATGAAAGTTCTGGTAATTGGCGGCGGCGGACGTGAGCACGCACTTGCATGGAAACTCGCTCAGAGCGAGCGTATAAGCCGTGTATTTGTGGCACCAGGCAATGCAGGCACCGCGCTTGATCCCGATATGGTCAACGTGCCCATCACCGCCGTTCCCGATTTGGTCGAGTTTGCGCAAAAAGAACAGATCGGCCTCACTGTCGTCGGCCCAGAGGCTCCACTGTCACAAGGCGTTGTCGATGCCTTCCGTGCAGCCAATCTCAAAATATTTGGCCCTACTCAAGCAGCAGCCCAATTAGAAAGCTCCAAGGATTTCGCCAAGGCATTCATGATCCGCCATGAAATCCCGACTGCAGCTTATGCCACGTTCACCGATACCGCAGCTGCCCATGACTATGTGAAGCAACAAGGCGCCCCTATCGTCATCAAGGCTGATGGATTGGCTGCTGGCAAGGGCGTGGTCGTCGCCATGAGCGAAGACGAAGCGCACGAGGCGATTGATGCCATGCTGGCTGACAATAAGTTAGGTGCCGCCGGTGCACGTGTGGTGATTGAGGAGTTCCTCACGGGCGAAGAAGCCAGCTTTATCGTCATGGTTGATGGTAAAAACATTCTGCCACTCGCCACCAGCCAGGATCACAAGCGCCTGCTCGACGGCGACCAAGGCCCGAACACTGGTGGCATGGGCGCTTACTCGCCAGCACCTGTCGTAACACCCGACATCCACGCCAAAGTCATGCGTGAAATCATTGCGCCAACTGTGGCAGGCATGGCCAAGGATGGCATTCCCTATACCGGCTTTCTCTATGCAGGCCTCATGATCAGTGAAGATGGCAACGTCAAGACGCTGGAGTTCAACTGCCGCATGGGTGACCCCGAAACACAGCCTATCATGCTGCGCCTCAAGACCGACTTGGTTGGACTGGTAGAGCACGCTGTCAACGGCACCCTGAACGAAGCACAAACCGACTGGGATCGCCGCAGTGCCTTGGGCGTTGTACTGGCCTCGGCCAACTACCCGGAAACCCCACGCCTGGGTGACGAGATTACCGGCCTGCCGAAAACACTGGAAGATGCCCACGTCTTCCATGCAGGCAGCACCATCAAGGATGGTAAGGCCGTCACCAGCGGAGGCCGCGTACTATGCGTTGCTGCCTTGGGCGAAACCGTGAAATACGCGCAAGCACGCGCCTATAAGATTGTTGATGACATCCATTTCGATGGCATGCAGTTCCGCCGCGATATTGGCTACCGCGCCGTCAAATCCTAGGAAATCGATATCTTGCAAGCACGCGCACTACAGGCATTTCTTCGTAGCGGCGGTGTCATTGCCTATCCCACTGAGTCTTGCTTCGGGCTTGGTTGCGACCCAACCAACCCGCATGCACTCAAACGCCTGTTACGCATCAAGGGCCGCCCACAACGCAAGGGCCTGATCGTCATTACTGACCGCTTTGCCCATTTGCAAGCACTGATTGCCCCGACTACCCCTGAACAAAAGCAACGCATGTTTGAGCGTTGGCCAGGCCCGCATACCTGGCTGGTGCCAGCATCAAAGCGTTGCCCTGCCCTGTTGCGGGGCAAGCATACCTCTCTGGCCGTGCGCGTCACGGCCAACCCATTCGCGGCGAACCTCTGCCGCAATGCTGGCATGGCATTGGTTTCCACCAGTGCCAACCACAACGGCCGGGTCCCGGCCAAAACCACTCGTGAATGTCTTCGCCTGTTTGGCAGCCGTGTCAGGGTCTTGCCCGGCAGGACTGGCGGCGCGAGTAAACCTTCGACCATACAGGATCTGCTCACGGGCACTATCCTGCGCCCGTGATGCCATATGATCCGGTGATACCTGGAGAGCTTCATGAACACCAATGCAATCTTCGACTACCTTCAAGGCCTGCAAACCCGCATCGTGGAATCTATCGAGCTGGTAGACGGCAAGCGCTTCCTGCACGATAGCTGGCAGCGAGCGGAAGGCGGTGGCGGCACGTCCTGCATGCTGGAAGAAGGTAATGTGTTCGAGCGCGCGGGTATCGGCTTCTCCCATGTCATCGGCAGCAAACTGCCGCCTTCTGCCAGCGTCGCCCACCCCGAGGCTGCCGGGCGCAGTTGGCAAGCCATGGGTGTTTCGCTTGTGTTCCATCCGCGTAACCCTTATGTCCCTACGGTGCATATGAACGTACGCTTCTTTGTGGCAGAAAAACCCGGCGAAGCCCCCATCTGGTGGTTTGGCGGTGGCATGGACCTTACGCCTTACTATGGCTTTGAAGAAGATGCGGTGCATTTCCATCGCACTTGCCGCGATGCAGTTGCGCCATTTGGCAACGACTATTACGACCGCTTCAAGAAAGAGTGCGATGAGTATTTCTACCTCAAGCACCGCAAAGAAGCGCGCGGCATAGGCGGTATTTTCTTTGATGATTTCAGCGAACTGGGCTTCGAGCAAAGCTTTGCCTTCCAGCGCAGCGTAGGCGATGCCTTCATCAATGCTTACCTGCCCATCGTACAACGCCGCAAGGATACGCCCTACGGCGAACGTGAGCGCGATTTCCAGGCTTACCGCCGGGGCCGCTATGTCGAGTTCAACCTGATCTATGATCGCGGCACCATCTTCGGCCTGCAATCTAATGGCCGCACCGAGTCCATCCTGCTGTCCATGCCGCCTATCGTCAAATGGCGCTACGATTGGAAGCCAGAGGCAGGCTCCGCTGAAGCAAAGCTTTATACCGACTTCATCACTGGGCGTGATTGGCTAGCGGAAAGCACTCAGGCCAAATAAGCCAACATATGCCCAGGCTGGGTGAAATTGAGAGCCTGGGCATAATTCGTGCATACTAGAAAAACCAACTAGAACACCCTCAAAGGGAGCCCGTATGTTTGCACAACTCTTCCGCACCAAACCTGTCGCGGCTAGCCATCACAGCGGGCTAAGAAAATGCCTGACTGCATTTGATCTCGCCTTACTGGGCGTGGGTTGTGCCATCGGAACGGGCATCTTTGTACTGACAGGCATTGCCGCTGCCATGTATTCTGGCCCTGCCGTCATCGTTTCCTTCATCATCGCCGGGCTGGCAGCAGGATTTGCAGGCTTCGCTTATGCCGAACTCGCAGCCTCAGTCGGCGGTTCTGGCAGTGCCTATGGCTATAGCTATGTGGCGTTTGGCGAATTCAGCGCCTGGATGATTGCCTGGATACTACTACTCGAATATGGCGTGGGGGCTGCCGCCGTTGCCAATGGCTGGTCGGGCTACTTTATCAACACACTGGCTAACTTCGGCATCCATATCCCAGAAGCCTGGACCAAGGCACCTAGCCAAGGAGGCATCATCAACCTGCCCGCCTTTGGCATCATCTGGGTGTTGGTCCTAGTATTGATTAGCGGCGTCAAACAAAGCTCCACCGTCAATAACATCATGGTGGCCATCAAGCTCAGCACCATTGCCATCTTCCTCGCCATTGCCGTCGGGCATATCAATACAGATAACTGGCAGCCATTCTCGCCATTCGGTTGGTTTGCTACACAACCAGATGGTAATAATATCGGCATCCTTGCAGGCGCCTCGTTAGTATTTTTTGCCTACTTTGGTTTCGATGCCGTCTCCACCGCCGCCGATGAAGCCCGTAATCCACAGCGCGACCTACCTATCGGCCTCATCGCCTCCGTGACCTTCTGCACCATCGTCTACATACTGGTCTCAGGCACGCTCACCGGCGTTGTGCACTACTCTGACCTTAATGTCTCATCCCCCGTTGCGTATGCGCTCAGCAAAATAGGCTACAGCTGGTCATCAACACTGGTTGCCACTGGCGTCCTGGCCGGGCTCATCACAGTATTACTGGTATTGCTGTATGGCCTCACCCGCATTCTCTACGCGATGAGCCGCGATGGACTACTGCCTGCCGCCTTTTCCAAGGTCGATCCAGAACGACAATCACCCAATCGCGTCATCCTGTTCTGTGGCAGCATGATTTCCATCGTTGCCGGTTTCTTCCCGCTCGGTACCCTGGCAGAAACCGTCAATATTGGCACCCTCGCCAGTTTCGTCATGGTCTGCATCGGCGTCATCGTCCTGCGTAAACGCCAGCCCGACCTGCCACGCCCATTCAAGAACCCTTGGGGCCCCACCATTCCCCTGCTAGGCATCGTCTCATGCAGCACATTAATGGCTTTCCTGCCTGGTGAAACCTGGCATCGCTTCCTCATCTGGGTAGGTATAGGCATGGTCACGTATTTCGCTTACTCCATGCATCACAGCAAACTCAGGCATCCCTAACCCAAGCCAATCTCAATGGCGTAGCGAGTGAAACGCTGCCAAGTGGCTGTTGGGTGTCTTCCTGTCTGGCGGAATCCACACTTGTGCTGTTGGGCAAAAAAAAGCCAGTCCACAAGGGACTGGCAGAAGGGACTACTAAAATGGAGATGAGCCCTGCCTTGCGGCAGGGATACTACTAACGATGGTTAGAGACTGAATACGTTGAGTGCACCACCACCAGGTGCTGCATTCCACTCCTTCAACTCCTTGTAACCACCGGCTGCGCCCAGACCATCGTTATCGTTGGTCAGGCCCAGATTCATTGCCACACCTGCCCAGCCACCAATGCCGGAGAGAACTGCGACGTATTGCTTGCCTTTGTGGCCATAGGTGATCGGGTTACCGACCACACCAGAACCCACGCGGAACTTCCAGAGTTCCTTGCCGTTATTGGCGTCAACTGCCTTCAACCAACGATCCAGCGTGCCATAGAAGACAACATCAGATCCGGTAGCCAAGGCACCGCTCCAGACAGAGAACTTTTCTTTCTTGTACCAAGCTTGCTTGCCCTTGAGACCATCCCAAGCCATGAAACCACCCATCACGCCGTCAGGGCCAGGGTACATGCTCAGGGTTGCACCCACCCAAGGCTGACCAGCCACATACTTCACTTCTACAGGCTCGTAATCCATGCAGACGTGGTTAAGCGGTACGTAGAACAACTTGGTCTTAGGGGAGTAAGCCGCTGGTTGCTGATCCTTCACACCCAGTGCAGCAGGGCAAATGCCTGTGACATTCACATCTTCATGGGTAGAGAACTTGGGATCTTTTTGTGGAATACCAGTCGCCAGATCAATGCCAGTCGCCCAGTTGACGAATGGATGCATCTTTTCAGCCACCAGCAACTTGCCGGTTTCACGGTTCAAGGTGTAACCAAAACCGTTACGGTCAAAATGGCTGGCCAATTTCTTGCCATCAGCTTCCCAAAGGATGGTTTCGTTGACAGCATCAAAGTCCCACTCATCGTGAGGAGTCAGCTGATAGCCCCACTTGGCAACACCAGTGTCCAAGTCACGCGCGAAAATAGTCATGGACCACTTGTTGTCGCCAGGACGTACATCTGGGTTCCAAACAGATGGGTTACCTGTGGAGTAGTAAACCAGGTTCAACGCGGAATCGTAGGAGTACCAACCCCAAGTCGCGCCACCACCTTGTTCCCAACCATTCTTGGTCGCTTGTGGCTTGAGCCATGTCTTCACGCCCAGGTCCTTTTCTGGGAACTTCAGCTTGTCCTTGGGCAGAGCCTTGTAGGAACCGCCTTCTTTATTGCCACCGTTCACGTCTTCATAAACAGACAGTGCGCTGTAGTGAGGATTATCCTTGTTGAAGTCCTTACCAATCAGCACTTCGCTGTCAGGGCCTGTGCTGTATGCACGCCATGCAATGGAGCCATCCTTGATGTTGTAAGCAGTCAGGTAGCAGCGCACGCCATATTCACCACCTGAACATCCGGTGATGACTTTGTCCTTGAACACGTGAGGAGCATTTGTGGTTGTCGCACCTTGCTTCACGTCAACAACGGTTGTGTCCCATACCTTGGCACCAGTCTTGGCATCCAGAGCAACCAATACACCGTCGTTCTGTTGCAGGAAAATTTTGCCATCGCCATAAGCCAGGCCACGCGTTACGTTATCGCAGCACAGCAATGCCTGGACGGAAGGATCTTGCTTGGGGAAGTAAGACCACTTGATCTTTTCTTCGTTGTTCAGATCAAGCGCATACACGTTGTTAGGGAAGGCAGTGGCAAAATACATGGTATCGCCAATCACCAGTGGCGCACCTTCATGGCCGCGGTTAACACCGGTCGCAAACGTCCAGGTAGCCTTCAGGTTCTTAATGTTGGCCTTGTTGATCTGGGACAGCTTGCTGTAACCATTGCTGGAATAGTTCTTACGCTGTGACACCCACTGATTGTCATCCTGCATCAGCTTTTCCAGGTCGTCTGCTGCAAAAGCAGGAAGGGATACCAGGCCAATCAGGCCAGCACCCAGTGCTATTTTCAAATGCTTCGCTTTCAAGGGATATTCTCCGATAGTGTGTTTGTTGTTTTATTGCTGCGCTGATGTTCTCCACCTCAGCCAGCACCATGACCATGTCATCCGGTCATCAACTTGCAGGCCCTATTCAGCAATCCTCATGCCAGCCTTCATCACAATCAGGAATAATTCCCGAAAACCATGAAAAAATAATACGTTGCCTGATGAATTTATTCCTAACTATCGACTCAAACCCACTGTAATCAGTTGTAACGAAACTGCACAAGTGCTACATTTGGGAACAGTTCCTCACTCAAACCATGAAGTTCACCATGCAACACCCCATGACAAAGTCATTGCAAAAAATAGAGCATGCAAGACTACAGTTTCTTGAACAAGGCAATATGGTGGAGGGGGTCGTCAACGTCACCATTGCACAATCCTGGCAACGCAGCCTGAACAACGGTATCAACGCTTACGCCCCGCTCAGCACGACCACCCTGGCCACCACCGAACTAGAAAAGAAACGCAGCAAGAACCACTTGCTGCTAACCCAGGCAACACCGGAAATCACCACCCTATACGAGCAGATCGCGCACTCATATAGCATGGTCGCCCTCACGGATGCCGAAGGCGTCATCCTGCATAGTGAGGGACAGCACATGCTGACAGACCTCGCCCCTAGTGCAATCTTGAGCCCTGGGTACTCATGGGGTGAAAATGAACGAGGCACCAACGCTATCGGCACTGCCATTGTGGAAAAACAAGCGGTGGCAGTACAAGGGGCTGAGCACTTTGTCGAACAGCTACACGGGTTCAGTTGCTATGCCGTCCCCATCTTTGGCCCGAATCAACAGTTACTCGGCACGCTCAATGTCTCCAATGCGTTTTCAGCCCACCAGCAGCACACGCTGGCCTTGGTCAAAATGGCTGCACAACAGATCGAGAACCGTATATTCCGCGCTTGTCACCAAGGGCCGGTACAACTCCATTTCCATACCAGCGCGGATTTCGTCGGCTCTGCCTGGGAAGGCATGGCCGTATTCTCCAGACAAGGTGAGTTACTGGCCATCAATAGGAATGGTCTGACGCTTGCGGCCCTGGATCACATTCCCAGTCATTTCGAGGCCATGTTTCTGCCCTCATTCAAGCAGGTATGCAGCCAAGCTGGAGATAGCATACTCAAGCTATCATTGAGCAATGGCGATACCATCCATGGCACATTGCGAATTGAATCAGACACCAGCAATACTTCGCCACGCATCACCGCTATCCGCAGCAGTCATGCAGTGACAAGCAACCCATTGCTCGCCAGTAAAAGTAATGATCCGCGCATTACCGAAATATTGGCCCAGGCCAAGCTAGTCATGAATCAGGATATCGCCATCCTCATCCAGGGAGAAACCGGCGTAGGCAAGGAATTACTGGCCAGCGCCATCCATCACAGTAGCACTCGCGCACAAGGGCCATTGATCGCCATCAACTGTGCCGCGCTGCCGGAAGGCTTGATTGAAGCAGAACTGTTTGGCTACGAAGAAGGTGCCTTCACCGGTGCTCGACAAAAAGGCAGCCAGGGCAAGATAGAACAAGCAGACGGCGGCACCCTGTTCCTGGATGAAATCGGCGACATGCCCTTGCTCTTACAGGCACGATTATTACGCGTCTTGCAGGAGCGCAGTATTACCCCACTCGGTGGCAGCAAGGCAAAAAAACTGGATTTTGCCGTGATCAGCGCCACCAACCAGAAACTACAGGAAAAAGTCGCCTCGGGCGCATTCCGCAAGGATCTTTATTACCGCCTGAATGGCATCAGCCTGACGTTACCCCCCCTGCGTGAGCGCAAAGACTTGCTTGGCATCGTACACAACATCATGGAAGCGCAAGGAGCGGGTAGCCTTGATATCCATGACGATGTCATCCAACTGTTCCGCCAGCACCCTTGGCCAGGTAACATCCGCCAACTGCATAATGTGCTAAAAACCATGCTGGCATTGGCCACGGGCAATCCCTTACGTCGGCAGCACTTGCCGCCTGGTTTTATGGATGAACTGGGCAGCCATGTTACAGAGCAAGCTCAGACGTACACAACAGCAATCACCACAGGCTCCATTGATGACATCACCAATGAAGCGGTCAAGCTGGCCCTGCAACACCATGAAGGTAACATCTCGGCTGCCGCACGTGAACTCGGCATGAGCCGTAACCGCTTTTACCGCAAACTCAAGGCCCTTGGCCTCGCCTGAAATCACCAGGGCACTACCACTTACAAACGAAAAAGCCTGCACAAAAGGGCAGGCTTTTTCATGATGTATCAACTTCAAGCAACTACAAGGTCAGTATCCACTGAACAATGAGCTTGATGTCCTCATCCTTCACCTGAGGGCTATTAGGCCCCATCGGCACAGGCCCCCAGACACCGCTGGTACCATTCTTGACCCGGCCTACCAGCTTCGCCTCGGCCCCCGCTTCACCACGGTATTTTGCCGCGATATCCCGCAATGCCGGACCAATGACTTTTTGCTTGATGGTATGACAAGCCAGGCAACCATTTTTTTGCGCCAGCGACTCCGCCACTTTTGCATCCACTGCCGACGCCTGCCCTGCCATAAGCAGGCACCCCGTGGCGACTAAGATATGTACGATGGTCTTCATTTATTACTCCTTGGAAGCTTGCTGCTCCCGCTGAACCACGTTACAACAACCTAACTACAAGCTCTCAGTGCTGTACTGCACACTCAGGGTATGCGAGCTGCCAGGTGCGACAGTCACGACATTGCCCCTGACATTCGAGCTCTCGACACACAACATATTCCGCCAACCATGATGGCTACCCAAGTCGCCGATTTCGGCGGCCTTGCGCTCCCATGGTGTCCAGACCACGGTAGAGTGGCTACCGGACTTCTCAATAATGATCTTGCGACGCAGCCCAGGGTCTTCCACCACGCAGGTAGATTCGGTATTGAGATAAACTCGGTCTACCTCTTCATTGAAGGTGATTTCGCCAGATTGGCGCTTGAGGGCGTAATCCTCTACCTTGTCTTCATACTCGGTATGATCCAGACCCTGCACCTTTACCACCTCAATATCGCTGACCTGGAAATAAGTATGCAGAGCCTCGCCAATCACGAATGGCTCGCTACCCTTGTTGGTCGTCGTCAACGCCATCTTGAGCACGGGGCCAATATTGATGGTCAAGGTCAACTCGCAATCATAAGGCCATTGCTTTTCCACTTGGCGACTCTCCACTAGCCTTAGCACGAGGGTAGTGGTGTTATCTGGCAGAGGTGTAGCATCCACCACTTCCCAGGGCACCACGCGCGCAAAGCCATGAGGGCACAAGGTTTCATCGGTAGCATGGGAGCCGAACCACGGCCAGCAAACAGGCACGCCACCACGGATGGAGCGACCTGCAACGAAACGTGCCTGGTCAGACAACCACAGCACTGGCGCTTCCGCATGACGGGGGTTCCACTGCATGACGTGACCGCCTTGCAAGGCGACCTTGGCAGTGGCATGGGGATTTTCGATCTCCAATGTCACCAGGCCATTCAGGTCTGCGGAAAAATGGATTTTATGCCCGACCCCGTAACGGGCATTCAATTCATGTACTGATTGCATACGCTCTTTTTTAAATCTGATTAATCAATTCTTTTTATTAAGCTGAGCCAGCACACACTTATTTCTCGATCTGGCTCACGTCGCGCACGGCACCCTTGGCAGCCGAAGTGCTCATTGCAGCGTACGCACGTAATGCAACGGATACATGACGCTCACGGTTGACCGGCTTCCATGCATCCTTGCCTTTCGCCTCCATGGCAGCGCGTCGATGCGCGAGCACCTCATCCTTGACCGCCAAGTGAATGGTACGGTTCGGAATATCGATCTCGATGATATCGTTTTCTTCCACCAAGCCAATCGCACCGCCTTCTGCCGCCTCAGGAGAAGCATGGCCAATACTCAGGCCAGAAGTACCACCAGAGAAGCGTCCATCAGTCAGCAAGGCACAAGCCTTGCCCAGGCCCTTGGATTTCAGATAGCTGGTGGGGTAGAGCATTTCCTGCATGCCAGGGCCGCCACGTGGACCCTCATAGCGAATAATGACAATATCACCTGCCACGATCTTGTCGGCAAGAATACCGGCCACAGCATCGTCCTGGCTCTCGAAAATACGCGCACGGCCAGTAAACTTGAGAATGCTGTCGTCCACGCCCGCCGTCTTCACAATACAGCCATCCAGCGCAATATTGCCGTAAAGCACGGCGAGACCACCATCCTGTGAGTAGGCATGCTCCTTATCGCGGATGCAACCTTCCTTACGATCAGTATCCAGGTCAGGCCAAAGCATGGATTGGCTAAACGCGATCGTGGTGGAAATGCCACCGGGAGCCGCACGGTAGAACTTCTTCACTTCTTCGTCCTTGGTGGTCATGATGTCCCACTTATCGAGAGCATCGCCCAGGCTGGGACTGTGCACAGTCGGCGTATCACGGTGGATCAAGCCAGCACGGCTCAACTCGGACAAGATACCCATGACACCACCTGCACGGTGAACGTCTTCCATGTGGTATTTGGCTGTCGCTGGCGCGACCTTGCTCACACACGGCACACCGCGCGAAATGCGGTCAATATCTGCCATGGTGAAATCTACCTTGCCTTCATAAGCCGCTGCCAACAAATGTAATACGGTATTGGTAGAACCACCCATCGCCACATCCAGGCTCATGGCGTTCTCAAAAGCGTGCAAGTTGGCAATGCTGCGTGGCAGCACGCTCTCGTCATCCTGCTCATAATAACGTTTGGTGATTTCTACGATCAGGCGACCAGCCTTGAGGAACAACTCCTTGCGCGCTGCGTGTGTCGCCAGCGTGGAACCGTTACCAGGCAAGCTCAAACCCAAGGCCTCTGTCAGGCAGTTCATGGAATTCGCAGTAAACATACCGGAGCAGGAGCCGCAGGTCGGGCAGGCAGAACGCTCAATCGCCTCGGACTCTTCATCCGAGATATTGCTATCCGCAGCCGCCACCATGGCATCCACCAGGTCCAGCTTGTGCACATTGCCCTGCCAGTTCACCTTACCAGCTTCCATCGGGCCACCGGAGACAAACACCACCGGGATATTCAGGCGCAAGGCCGCCATCAACATGCCTGGCGTGATCTTGTCACAGTTAGAAATACAGACCAGCGCATCGGCACAGTGCGCATTCACCATGTATTCCACCGCATCCGCAATCAGGTCGCGACTTGGCAAGCTGTAAAGCATGCCACTGTGACCCATAGCAATGCCGTCATCCACCGCAATGGTGTTGAACTCCTTGGCCACACCACCAGCACGCTCGATCTCGCGCGCTACCAACTGCCCTAAATCCTTGAGGTGCACGTGACCAGGCACAAATTGCGTGAATGAATTGGCAATCGCAATGATAGGTTTCTGGAAATCGTCTTCCTTCATGCCAGTGGCACGCCAAAGAGCGCGTGCGCCTGCCATGTTGCGGCCATGAGTGGAGGTTCTGGAGCGGTATTGCGGCATAAAAACCCTAAACTAAACGTATAATTAGGAGATTTTACTCCAATCCAAGGGCCAATCCCAATGCTTGTTCACCCACAATTTGATCCCGTCGCCATTCACCTGGGCTCGTTTGGCATTCATTGGTATGGATTGATGTACCTCATCGGTTTTCTCGCATTCCTTTGGCTAGGACGTTGGCGCATCGCTCACCAGCCTTGGTGGACACAATCAGGATGGTCATACAAAACACTGGACGACGCACTGTTTTACGGCGCATTGGGCGTCATCCTGGGTGGCAGGCTAGGCTATGCCCTGTTCTACCAGCATGATTACTACCTGGCCCATCCGCACGAGGTCCTTTTCCTCTGGCAAGGCGGCATGTCCTTCCACGGTGGATTCATCGGCGTCATGGCCGCCATGCTGCTATTCGCAAAAAAACGCGGGCTCACTTTCTTCGGCATCATGGATTTCGTTGCCCCCCTGGTGCCAGTCGGCCTGGGTGCAGGACGCATGGGCAACTTCATCAATGGCGAGCTCTGGGGCCGCGCCAGCGATGCGCCCTGGGCCATGGTCTTCCCGCAAGTCGACAACATTGCACGCCACCCATCTCAGCTTTATGAATTTCTGCTCGAAGGCATTGTACTGTTCACCATCCTCTGGTGGTACTCCAGCAAACCACGCGCCAAGGGCACTATCTCTGCCCTGTTCCTCATCGGATACGGCAGTTTTCGTTTCCTAGTGGAATTCACACGCGAACCGGATAGCTTCCTCGGATTATTGTCTCTTGGCTTAAGCATGGGGCAATGGTTGAGTTTGCCGATGGTGATTGCGGGCATCTGGTTAATGATGAGCAGCCTGAAGCGTCATACACATTCATCTTAATAAGAGCCTCCATACCCTCTCTATCTTCCAACAACGAATGCTCAACATTCGTTGTTGGATCAAAGGCATGCCCTAGCGCCTCATCATGCAACTGGCGTTTACCAAATATCACCGTCACCCATGTATCCGTGGGCCATTCCCATTAATTAAGTTCCAAACTGTACTCTAAAAATTCCAGCACTTCTGTATCTGGTTTCCATCTGTTATCCCTCTTACGATTGCTGCAATCGTCATTGTGTATTCATGGCTAGCCAGACTTCACTCTCGCCAGCCTAATTTGTTCACCAAGTAGGAAGATATGTCGCAACCTAAAGCCGCCATCAAGCCTTACCACCATCCTGCCGCTGGCTGGGGTGCATTGAAGCAAGTTGCCGCGCAGCTCGCGCTGCAGAAGATTCCCGTCAAGGGCGTCATGACGCTGCTCTCGCAGAATCAGCCAGATGGCTTCGACTGCCCAGGTTGTGCCTGGCCAGACAAGGAGCACACCTCCACATTTGAGTTTTGTGAAAACGGTGTGAAGGCTGTGGCGGCGGAAGCTACCTCCAAGCGTGTGCCACCGGAATTCTTCGCAAAGCATACCGTCACCGAGTTGATGGACTGGAGCGATTTCGATCTGGAAAACGAAGGCCGCCTGACCCATCCAATGCGTTACAATCCGGCGACGGACAAATACGAGGAAATTGCCTGGGATTGCGCCTTTGCCCTGATGGCAGAACATCTGAACAAACTGTCCGACCCGAACGAGGCAATTTTCTACACCTCTGGTCGTGCCAGCAATGAAGCGGCTTTCCTTTATCAATTGTTCGTGCGTGAATTCGGCACCAACAATTTCCCGGACTGCTCCAACCTTTGCCACGAATCAACCAGTATGGCCCTGCCACCTACCGTCGGTATCGGCAAGGGCTCGGTCACTTTGCATGATTTCGAGCATGCCGATACCTTGCTGATTTTCGGCCAGAACCCCGCCACCAACCACCCGCGTATGCTCGGTGAGTTGCGCGAAGCAGCCAAGCGCGGTGCGCGCATCGTGGCGATCAACCCATTGAAGGAACGTGGCCTGGAGCGCTTTGCTGACCCGCAAAGCCCATTCGACATGCTGTCATTCAAGGGTAGCAAGATCAGTGACATGTTCATCCAGCCCAAGCTGGGCGGTGACTTGGCCCTCATCAAGGGCATGATCAAGTTCGTCATCCAATGGGATGATGAAGCCATCAAGAGTGGCACCGAGCGGGTGGTAGATGTGGAATTTATCCAGCAGCATACCAATGGCTTCGAGGCGATTGCTGAAGATGCCCGCAAGGAAAGCTGGGATGCCATCCTGGAAGAATCTGGCGTGCCGCTTGAGCAAATTGAGGAAATTGCACGTATTTACGCCACTGGCGACCGTGTGATTTCTACTTGGGGCATGGGCATCACTCAACACAAGCACGGCGTTGCCACCATCCAGACCTTGGTTAACCTGATGTTGCTACGCGGCAATATCGGCAAGGAAGGCGCTGGCCTGTGCCCAGTGCGTGGCCATAGCAACGTGCAGGGTAACCGTACGGTGGGTATCTACGAAAAGATGCCTCTGGCTTTCCTTGAAAGCCTGGATCGCGTATTTGATATCAATGTACCGAAAGAACCTGGCTACGATGCGGTTTCCGCCATCCAGGCGATGATAGACGGCAAGGCCAAGTTCTTCTTTGCGCTCGGAGGCAACTTCTCGATTGCCACACCTGATACTGACCGTACCTGGGAAGGCCTGCGTAATTGCGACCTCACCGCGCATGTCACTACCAAGCTCAACCGCAGCCACTTGGTGCATGGCAAGGAAGCCTTGATCCTGCCATGCCTGGGCCGCACCGAGATTGACACTCAGGAAACCGGGCCGCAAGGCGTCACGGTGGAAGATTCCATGAGCATGGTGCATATCTCCTATGGCATGAACAAACCAGCTTCACCGCACCTGCTGTCGGAACCTGCCATCGTCGCTCGCCTGGCACATGCCACGCTCAAACACAGCAAGACATCTTGGCTGGACTATATCAAGGACTACAGCAAGATTCGCGATGCCATCGAGCAGACCATGCCGGTTGCGTTCAAGAACTATAACGAGCGCATCAAGCACCCTGGCGGTTTCCGCATGCCTGTGCCTTCCAGCGATCGTGTCTGGATCACTCCCTCGGGCAAGGCCGAATTCACCTTGCAGGAAATCCCGCGCAATTCGCCCATCCATCAGGCACGTGAACAGTACGGCGACCAGATGTTCGTGCTGATGACCACCCGCTCGCATGATCAGTACAACACCACCATTTATGGCATGGATGACCGCTATCGTGGCGTCTTCGGCCAGCGCCGTGTGGTGTTCATGAATCCTGACGATATCAAGCGCATGGGCCTCAAGGCTGGCGATTGGATCAATCTGGTGAGCGTCTGGCAGGATGGCATCACGCGCCGTGCCGACAAGTTCCTCGTTGTCTCCTACGATATTCCGCAAGGTTGCATGGGTGGCTATTACCCTGAGACCAACAATCTGGTGCCGTTGGAAAGCGTAGCTGACTTGTCGCATACGCCAACTTCCAAGTCTATCCCGGTGATCATCGAGAAAACCACTGCACCCGAGGTGGCCAATGCTGCTTGAGCGCGAATATCACGATGAACAGTCAGAGCAAGCTGATTTTTCCTCTGACCACGCTCAACTAGACCAGAGTGCTGTGCTGATGCTTGGCATCCTAGAACTTCTTCATGCCGAGCATGAAGAAGGCCGTGCCCGCATGCCCCTGGCAGCCATCTGCAAACGGCTGGGAATACGCATGAGTACACTGCAACGTCTGATGACTGCCTTGAGCGAGCAGGCGTTGGTCGAAGTGTCCACCGAGAAAGACCGGCTAGTCGCAGCGCTGACTGCCGGTGGCGAGGAAATTTCCCAAGCTCTGCAAGCTGCCTGAGCAGAAACCTCCGTTGGCAAACTCCAGCCTCACCCCTGCGTGGCTGGAGTACAATGGCAGGCATCAAAGACTCCACCCCGGCCCCCATGAAGCTTTATGTCTCGTTTGCTGCCCGCATACGCGCGATGATCGATGAAGGCGTATTGCGACCCGGCGACAAGATATTCTCAGTGCGGCAAGCCAGCCAGAAATACGGACTAAGCATCAGCACAGTATTGCGCGGCTACCTTCTACTGGAGCAGGAAGGCATCATCAGCAGCCATCCACAATCTGGCTACTACGTCACACCGCGCAAACGCTTGCAGCAACGCAACACCTCTCCACTATCCAAAGACATCAACCTGTCAGAAGTTGATGCCAGCAAGCTGGTGCTCACAACACTGAAGTCTATCCGCGAATTTGGCACGGTACCATTGGGCTCACCGTTTCCCGATCCACAACTATTCCCGCTCAAAAAGATTCACCAGTACGAAAAAGCCCTCACCGACGATGAAGGGGAATGGGGCATTTTGAGTGACCTGCCACCAGGCAACGAAATGCTGCGCCAGCAGATTGCCCGTCGCTATCTTGCCAACGACATGGATGTTTCACCGGATGACATCGTCATCACACATGGTGCCACCGAGGCCATCACGCTCTGCCTGCAAGCCGTCGCCAAGGCTGGCGACATCATCGCACTGGAGGCTCCTGGCTACTATGCTTTGGCGCATACAGTAGAGCGATTGGGCATGAAGGTCGCCGAACTGCGCACTGACCCAGAATCCGGCATTGACCTGGATGCATTACGCGCCACCACGGATAATGTGCGTATTGCCGCCGTGGTACTCACTACCAATTTCCAGAACCCTTTGGGGTTTGTCATGCCAGATGCAAAGAAACAAGCATTGGTGGAATTTCTGGAAGAGCAACAGATTCCATTGATCGAGGATGATGTTTACGGCGAGCTGTACTTCAGTGAAACAGCACCCAAGCCTGCCAAGGCCTTTGACCGTTCTGGCTTGGTGCTACATTGCTCATCATTCTCCAAGTCATTGGCACCGGGTTATCGCGTAGGCTGGACCAGCGCCGGGCGCTATCGGCAGGAAGTGGAGCGCCTGATGTTCCTCAATAGCCTCTCGCTACCGTCCGCCCCGCAAATCGCGATTGCCAAGTTCATGCAACGCGACAGCTTTGAGCAACATCTCAAACAATTGCGTCATACCCTACGTTCGCAATATGTGCTGATCCGTAATGTGATTACAGAAAGCTTTCCCGCAGGCACCCAGCTTTCCGAACCAAAAGGCGGCTACGTGATCTGGGTCAAACTACCGGCACAACTGGATGCCCTGGCGCTTTACCGCTTGGCGATCGACAATGGCATTACCGTCGCACCGGGCACCATCTTTTCCCGCAAGAAAGATCTCACCCACTATATCCGCTTGAATTTCAGCCACCTCTGGACCTTGGCTATTGAGCAGGCAGTACGCGACGTGGGCGCCTTGGCACACGACATGCTGGCGTCGCATGCTCCACAGGGTTAACGCCAGTCCATCATCAACAGCAACGCTTCACACCATCCCACTTCTGCTGCTGCCATTGCTTGAAGAACGCTTCCCGTGTGAGCGGAAGCTCCTGGTGTTGGTGCTTTTCCTGGTTGCTGCGATATAACGCCAGATAGCGCTCGTAAGCATCGTCACCAGATACTTGGCGCAAAAAGCGCCAGGTACGGTCAAGGCATCGTTTGGCGGCCTGCCACATTAGTCACGCACCCAGGCAGTATCCAGCTTGGTCTGCATATGGTCAGCCTCTACCGAGGGCAAGACAGGCTTGCCGCTCAAACTGCGGTAACTGACGCGCAGCATGTCGAGAATCACTATCCACAACACCGCCACGAAAAACAGCGTCAATACTGCATCCAACTGCTGGTTGAAGATGAGTTGCGGCGCCACGGCAGCCTTCTCGGGCGGCAACACCCCGGCAGCAAGCTTGGCCGACATGTCATTGGCCGCCGCAATAAAGCCTACACGCACATCTGCACTAGTAATCTTTTCCCAGGCGGCAGTCGTCGTCACGACCACTAGCCAACTTAACGGTAGCCCGGTTACCCAGGCGTACCTAAGCTTGCCTGACTTGATCAAGATGCCAGTCCCTACTGATAGCGCAATGGCGGCCAGCATCTGGTTGGAAATACCGAACAAGGGCCAGAGAATATTGACGCCACCATTGGGGTCGATCACGCCGATATAGAGGAAATAGCCCCAACCTGCGACGACAATTGCGCTGGTAAACAGCACCGAGGGATACCATGAAGTCTGCCCCAGCTTGGGCCAGAAATTGCCCAGCATATCCTGCAACATAAAACGCCCAACGCGAGTGCCAGCATCCAACGTGGTCAGGATGAAGATTGCCTCGAACATGATGGCAAAGTGGTACCACAAGGCCAACAGGTGCTCACCAAAAGCGCTGCCAAAAATACTCGCCATACCGACTGCCAGCGAAGGCGCGCCACCGGTACGCGCAAACAAGGTAGATTCACCCATCTGCCGCGCCAACGTTTCCATCTGTTCCACCGTGACAGGAAAACCCCAACTGGAAATGGTCGCCACGGCATCAGCCGCCTCTTTGCCCACCAGCCCGGCAGGACTGTTGATGGCAAAGAATACGCCAGGCTCCAGCACGGTAGCCGCGATCATTGCCATGATGGCCACGAATGATTCCAGCAACATGGCGCCATAACCTATCATGCGGATATCGGACTCATTGGCGATCAGCTTGGGTGTAGTGCCTGAAGCGATCAGGGCATGAAAACCCGAGACAGCCCCACAGGCAATGGTAATGAAAACGAACGGAAATAACGTGCCGCCAAAGATAGGGCCAGTACCGTCAACAAACTGGGTCAATGCAGGCATCTTGACTTCGGGTTGCAGCAGGATGATCGCCACGGCCAGCAGGAAGATGGTGCCCAGCTTCATGAACGTAGAGAGGTAATCACGCGGTGCCAATAACAACCACACCGGCAGGATGGCAGCCGCAAAACCGTAGGCAATCACCCACCAGGCCAGCGTTAGGCCATCATGATCAAACAGGCCGCGCAGGAAGGGATGATGGTCGATATAGCCGCCACCGAACACCGATAACAACAGCAAGACAACACCAATGATGGATGCCTCCAGCACACGGCCCGGCCTGATCAAGCGCATGTAAATACCGACAATCATGGCGATCGGGATAGTGGCTGCCACAGTGGAAGTTGCCCACGGGCTGTGCTTCATGGCGTTGACCACCACCAATCCAAGCACCGCGATGAGAATCACCATGATGGTGAACGTCCCCACCAGCGCGGCAAAACCACCGATCGGCCCCAGCTCTTCACGCGCCATCTGGCCAAGGCTGCGCCCATTACGACGTGTCGAGAGAAACAAGGTGACCATGTCCTGCACCGCACCACCGAGCACGGCGCCCACCAATATCCACAAAGTACCGGGCAGGTAGCCAAACTGTGCCGCCAAGGTTGGCCCAACCAATGGCCCAGGGCCTGCAATCGCGGCAAAATGGTGGCCAAACACCACCCACTTATTGGTGGGAACATAATCACGGCCATTATCCAGCCGCTCTGCAGGCGTGGCTCGCGTCGCATCCACCACCAACACCTTGGCGGCAATCCAGGCTGCATAGAAGCGATAGGCGATGGCAAACACACAGACTGCTGCTGCCACGAACCAAAGCGCATTAATGCTTTCACCGCGATGCAGGGCAATGCCGCCCACTGCGCTAGCCCCAATAATGGCGATCAAGAACCAGATCAGGTACTGCAAGGTTTTATTCATTTAGGTTTATGATGTGATGAAAATTAATGACCAGCAGTATAAAACCAAACCTGCAGACTGCGTAATCTGCCCGGAACGGATATTGCTAGTCTATTGGCTCCTATACCAACAATCTTGAGAGATAAGCATGAAATTAACCTGTGTGAGCTTTTTGGCACTGCTGGCATTGCATTTGCCAGCCATTGCGGCACCGGAAGAAGCGCCACCGATTGAAACCACGACGGCGAGCGGGGACAAAATCCTGCTGCATCCGAATGGTAAGTGGGAATATGTCGACAAGGTGAAAAAAGCTGAAGCCGACAAGATTGCCAAGCAATACCCAGAAAATCAGGGCTGCCCTCCCGGCACACAAGGTGGCGTCTTTGGCATCGGGCGCTGTATTGCACCTGGAGACAAGGACTTCAATCGCGGCTCCATCAGCGGCAAGGGCCGGTAAACCCTGTAACGGGGTAGCCCATTTGGCGACTACCCTGCTTACCCCAACCTTGCCCAGTGCGGTATGCTAGACATCCCGTGCAAGCCAAAGCGAGGTTCATCCTGCAAACCCCAAGCCGTCCTTTACGATTATTCAGTGAACTGTGGCCATTATTACGGCCTTACCGCTGGCAAATCCTGCTCGCATTCTGTTTGCTCAGCCTGGCCTCTGCCATTTTGCTGCTGGTGCCATGGGCGTTTCGCGATCTGATCGACCAAGGGTTTCGCACGGACTCTGCTACTTCGCAAAGCTTGCAAGATATCAACCGGCATTTTATTTTCATTTGCGGCCTGGTGATTGTCTGGGCCTTGATCGTGGCATGCCGCTATTTCATCGTGTCATGGATAGGCGAGCGAGTCACTGCTGATCTGCGTACCCTGGTCTATCAACGGGTACTCATGCAATCGCCCCAGTTTTTTGAAACCTTGCAAACCGGCGAGGTACTCTCACGCTTAAGTGCAGATACAACACTGATCCAGACCGTAGTTGGCAGCTCGATTTCCCTGGGTTTGCGCAGCTTGTTCCAATTTATCGGCGGCATGATCATGCTCGCGATCACAAGTTGGTATTTGTTCAGCCTGAACCTCGGGCTGATGTTGTTACTGACACTGCCTATACTGCTGATTGGCCGCTCGCTAAGAAAGCTCTCGCGTGAATCACAAGATCGCATTGCCGACAGCTCGGCCATGGCAGGGGAAATCCTCAATGCCATGCCAACCGTGCAAGCATTCACCCAAGAGGCACGTGAAAACCAGCGGTTCCACCACAGTGTGGAAACCAGCTTTCACGCTGCCATTCGCCGCATTCGCGTGCGTGCATTCCTGGCGGCCTTTGTCATTGCAGGCATCAGTGCGGCCATTATTTTTGTCTTGTGGCTGGGAACACACCAAGTCACGCAAGGCGAGCTCTCGGGCGGCGAGTTGGCATCCTTCATCCTCTATGCCGCCTTGGTGGCCAGCAGCGTCAGCACCATCGCCGAGGTTTGGGGTGACATTATGCGAGCAGCTGGTGCTACCGAACGCTTGTTAGAGCTGCTCAACAGCGAACCTGCTATTCACAACCCATCCGTGCCAATTGCATTGGCAACCCCTAGCACGGCAAGCATCAGGCTGAAAAAAGTAAGCTTTTACTATCCATCAAAACCTGACCAGGCAGCGCTTGATCAAATCTCCCTTGAAGTCAATGCGGGCGAAACCGTGGCCCTGATCGGGCCATCGGGTGCAGGCAAAACCACCTTATTCCAGCTTTTTCTGCGCTTCTACGATATTCATGAGGGCACCATCACCATCAATGGTCAGGACATCCGCAGCCTCTCGCTCAGCACACTGAGAAGCATGATCGCCATCGTACCGCAGGATCCGGTGATCTTTTCTGCCAATGCACTGGAAAACATTCGCTACGGCAGACCGGATGCCAGCGAAGAGGAAATCAAGCGTGCAGCTCAGGCGGCACAAGCGCATACATTCATTGAGCACCTACCACAGGGTTACGACACTTTTCTGGGAGAACGTGGCACCCGGCTCTCCGGTGGGCAGCGCCAACGCATTGCGATTGCACGCGCCATTCTCAAAAACGCACCTATCCTATTGTTGGACGAAGCCACCAGCGCTCTGGATGCTGAATCTGAAAATTTGGTGCAACAGGGGCTGGATATTGCGATGCAAGGACGTACCACACTGATTATTGCGCACCGCCTTGCCACGATTCAGAACGCAGATCGCATCGTGGTTCTGGAGCAAGGTCGCATCATTGAAACAGGCACCCCGCACGAATTAAGGCGGCAATCCGGGCTCTATAGCCGCTTGGCGAAACTGCAACTGGATATCCAACCGTGAGCGTGCACCATAATAAATCACCCCACCTACACAAATGCACCACAACCGTGCAAATAACCTAGTAGCTCCCTCATCTTAAGCTCACGGCGGCAAACCCAGGGCGGACTCATATGCCACCACGCGCATCCCGCCTTTGTTATTACTAGATATCTCACGATTCACGCCACGATATCGCCGCAACCGCCCGTCTCCCGTATCAACCAATCTGCATGATCTAAAGCGTGCATGGGATGCTGCCATCACCGGCATTGTGTCAGTGCTAAACCCCGGCACATTTTTTGCTGGTTTTGATACTGGATGTACTGCATGAGATAGCGCCAACGGGGGCGCTGATCATGCGAATGTAGCGCAACACTCCACAAAAAATCACGATAGGGCAACGGCGTCCACTTCAGGTGTTCCTTACCAGGGATATCAGGAGTGGACGCTTTTTTATTTTTAACGAGGTGTACTTATGGCTTATCTACTACCATCAGAGTTCGTGACCAAAATGGTCGATGCCGGCGAATCCAAAATCTTCATGTCCACCCGGGACACTATCATCCGCGCTTATATGGCAGGCGCCATCCTGGCCTTGGCTGCCGTATTTGCTGTCACAGCATCGGTGCAGACTGGCTACCCGTTGATCGGTGCCATACTATTTCCCGTCGGGTTTGTCATGCTTTACCTGCTGGGTTTCGATTTGCTCACCGGCGTTTTCGTTCTTACGCCACTGGCCTTAATCGACAAACGCCCTGGCGTCACCGTCAAAGGCATTTTGCGCAACTGGGGACTGGTATTTGTCGGCAATTTCCTCGGGGCATTTACCGTTGCAGTGTTCATGGCCATCGTCTTTACCTTTGGCTTTGCAACAGAACCGGACAAGATTGGCACCATCATCGCCGGCATCGGTGAAAAACGGACACTGGGCTACGCCGAGTTCGGCGCGGCGGGCATGCTGACCGTCTTTATTCGTGCCGTCATGTGTAACTGGATGGTATCCACCGGTGTTGTGGGTGCCATGATTTCCACCAGCGTTTCCGGCAAGGTAATGGCAATGTGGATGCCGATCATGGTGTTCTTTGCCATGGGTTTCGAGCACTCCATCGTCAACATGTTCCTTTTCCCTTCTGCCCTCATCATGGGAGGTAATTTCTCCATCATGGATTACCTGATCTGGAACGAATTACCTGTAGTTCTCGGCAACCTGGTCGGTGGCTTGGCCTTCACTGGGCTGACCTTGTACTCCACCCACATCAAGACAGCACCCAAGCGCAGCATGCGTTAATTGTTCACGGGGCGATGACTAGACATCATCGTCGTCGCCCCGGCACAGCAATATGGACAACACACTCAGTATTTCCATCGGCCAACACTCTGACCGGGGACACAAGGATATCAACCAGGATTTTCATGGTGCACGTGTACCGCAAGGCCACCAATTGACCACTAAAGGCATTGTGGTTGCGCTGGCTGACGGCATCAGCAGCAGCACTGTCAGCCAAGTAGCCAGCGAATCTGTCATCAGGAACCTGTTGAGTGACTATTACTGCACTTCCGACGCCTGGAGCGTCAAGCACGCTGTACATTGCGTCCTGAATGCGATCAACTCCTGGCTATATGCCCAGACCCGGCGTAGCCAGTATCGTTATGACCGGGACAAGGGCTACGTCTGCACCATCAGCGCCCTGGTCATCAAATCCAACCAGGCACATCTTTTTCATGTTGGCGATACTCGCATCTACAGATTGAGCGGCCAATCCCTGGAACAGCTCACCGAGGATCACAGGGTCGTCATCAATGCAGAGCAAAACTATCTCAGTCGCGCACTAGGCACAGGCCCGCAGATCGAGATCGACTACCTATCCATGCCCATTGAGGTAGGAGACATCTTCCTGCTGGCTTCCGATGGCGTGTATGAATACACAGATGCAACATTGATTGCCGCCGCCATCACCGACCACCCGCATGACCTTGATGCCGCTGCACGGCGAATTGTGGAACAAGCCCTGGAGCGTGGCAGCCAGGACAATCTGACGGTGCAAATTGTCAGGATAGATCATCTTGACCAACGCCAGCCCAACCCGCTATTGCCGCACTCAAGCCTGCCTGCCCCGCCATTGCTGGAGGCACGGACGGATTTCGACGGCTATCATATCGTCAGGGAGCTGCATCACAGCCATCGCAGCCACCTTTATCTCGCGATTGATCGTGATTCAGGCCGGCAAGTAGCGCTGAAGACACCATCCACCGACCTAAGTGCAAATCCAGCGCAGCTCAACCGTTTTACTCTCGAAGAATGGGTGGCACGGCGCATCAACAATGCACATGTGCTAAAACCGTGCAAACGCGAACGCAAGCCACATTATCTCTATGTCGCGATGGAGTTCATCGAGGGCATCACTCTGGCGCAGTGGATGCGGGACAATCCCAGACCGGACCTGGAAACGGTACGCGGCATTGTCGAGCAAATTGCCAAGGGCTTGCAGGCCTTTCATCGTGCCGAGATGCTGCACCAAGACTTGCGCCCAGAAAATATCATGATAGACCACCATGGCGTCGTCAAAATCATCGACTTCGGCAGCGTCTGGGTCGCAGGCCTGGAAGAGTGCCATCTCGCGGAAAACTCTCCCATTCCTGGCGCTATTCAATACATGGCACCTGAATATTTCCTCGGCGATGCCGGGTCGCCGCTATCAGACCAATTCTCACTCGGTGTCATCGCCTACCAGATGCTCACGGGCAAGTTACCGTATGGCACCCAGGTCGCCAAACTCAAGTCTCGTGGACAACTGCAAAGACTATCCTACCTATCGGCCATCCATATTCACGACAGCGTACCATCCTGGGTGGATGATGCACTGGCCAAAGCCGTACATCCAGAACCAGAAAAACGCTATCAAGCCTTGTCAGAATTCATCCACGACCTGAGGCACCCCAACCAGGGCTTCCTCCATCGCCACCGGGGCGGATTACTGGAAAAGAATCCTCTCCTGTTCTGGAAAATCACAAGCCTGTTATTATTCATGCTTGTCATCAGCCTGTTGTACATCATCCAACTCTCCTGAGTTACATGCACTAGCACAAAGGCTTCATCAACTACTACTCCGCATTGTCATTGTTCCAAGCGCTTTATCCATTACCCTTGATCAGCCAAATCACAATGGCACTGCGCATGATTTTTGCTACTGAATGAATACCATGAGAGACATTTCCCCAGACCAAACTATTATCCTGGCCAAGATGCGGCATATCGATGAGCTTGAGCGGCTCTCGATATGCACCGGCTTTGTCGAAACGATTGGCCTGATCATCCACCAGATTCAGACCGAGCGCGGTGCAAGCTGCCTTTACCTAGCCTCAGCAGGCCAGCGCTTCGGCAAGGAGCGCAGTGAAATCATTGAGCAAAACCAGAGCCTGGAACTGCAATTCCGAGAAGCATTGCAGCGCCACCTGAGCCATAACAACCAGGTTGATGCCAAACAGCTCACCCTGATTTCATGGATATTGCTAGGGTTTGATCAACTGAAATCATTGCGTCACCAGGTGACGTTGCACAAGATTTCATTTCCCGACTGCATACAGTCGTTCAACCGCTTTATCGGTAGCCTGATCTCGCTGATTTTTGACATTACCGACAATGCCGTGAATAGCCAGATTTCCACCTACCTGCTGGCGCTTTACAACCTCGTACAGGGCAAGGAATTTGCCGGGCAAGAACGCGCCGTGGGCTCCTACATGTTTGGCTCTGGCCATATCCAGCAAGAGCACCAGCACAAGCTACTGGAGCTGATCGCCTTGCAGGAAAGGCACTTCGAGCTGTTCAGCCAGTTTGGTGGCAATCCGTTGCAAAAAGCATGGACAGCCTCGAAGGATACCAGCACCCACCACTTACATCAGCAATACCGTGACAAGCTTACCCACGCTAAGGATGGCCAAGCCGTACAAGCGCATGATGGCGATGCCTGGTTCGAGCTTTGCAGCCAACGTCTCAGCGATATCTGGCATATGCAGTGCCAATTGATTAATGGCATGCATGACATGCTGGAAACTCTAGTCAGCAATGCGAAAAGTGACTTGGCAAAAACGCGTCAATATCTGGAAAAGATGCGCCGCCACCCAGCCACACTAGATAGCGCTTTCTATAACCTCTCCATCCCGGTGGAAAACGCCTACACTTTTCTCGCGCATGACAACCAGCATCCCTACCCCATGGAATCCATCGTCTCCTTACTGCAGCAGCAGTCACAGCAGATTGCCGAAATTGAAAACGAACTGTCTGAAACCAAAAAGGCGCTGGCAGAGAGAAAACAGATTGAACGAGCCAAAGGCGTGCTCATGAGCACGCTAGGCATCAGCGAAGTGGAGGCTTATAAAGTCATGCGCAGTACCGCCATGGAGCAAAACCGCAAGATTATTGATGTAGCAGACAACATCCTGGCCAAGCAGAAAACACCTTGATCAGGGCACTAAAGATGGTGCACCCGCACTTGGGTGGTGCGAAGCACATTGATGACCCATTCCTTGAAAGATTCAAATTTACCAATAAAATAAATTAACAATCAACAACTTAAAAACAACCACATTCCTGGCACGGCATTTGCTAATGCCTAACTGAACAGTGGTGGCCAATGGCGGTTGCCAGCGTTTGATGATGGCAACCTCAAGAGCCACACGGTAATTTGATGGCAAGCCACAAGGCTTGAAAAACCCAGGACAAAGGCGTCCCGATTGCAGACAACAGATCGTCTGCAATCGGGACGCCTTTTTTGTTTTTACGCTTTTCATTTTTGATTGATTCAAGGAGCAGCCAGGATGAGCAATTCCAATAAAATGAGTACTGCCAAACTAGATCCATCATTACCTGAATCCACTCTCCATGGCGACGGTATCAACAGCAGCAGGCGCCAATTCTTTCACAAGGCGATGGCCAGCACTTTAGGCGCTGCCGCCATGATGAACATGGTGCCCTCTGCTCTTCATCAGCAAGCCTGGGCAGCAGGTTCGGATGCTCCCGAACTCACCGAAGTGAAAATCGGTTTTATCCCCTTGACTGACTGTGCCCCGGTGGTTGTGGCTGCGCAAATGGGCTTCGACAAGAAATATGGCATCAAGATCACGCCTTCCAAAGAAGCCTCCTGGGCCGCTATCCGCGACAAGGTAGCCAATGGCGAGCTACATGCCGCGCATATGCTGTATGGCATGGTCTATGGGGTACAGATGGGCATAGGTGGTCAGCAGAAGGATATGTCCGTCCTGATGACACTGAACAACAATGGTCAAGGCATCACGCTGGCCAACCAGCTCAAGGAAAAAGGCGTCACCAGTGGCCAAACGCTCAAGCGCCTGATCGACAATGAAAACCGCGATTTCACCTTTGCCCAGACTTTCCCTACTGGCACCCATGCCATGTGGCTTTACTACTGGCTGGCCACCTATGGCATCAACCCATTCAAGGATGTAAAAACCATCGTCGTGCCTCCGCCGCAAATGGTGGCGAATATGCGTATCGGCAACATGGACGGCTACTGCGTGGGCGAGCCGTGGAATGCGCGTGCGATTTACGACAAGATCGGCTTTACCGCAGCCACCTCGCAGGATATCTGGGCAGACCACCCGGAAAAGGTGCTGGGCACCACCGCAGACTTTGTCGCCAAGCACCCGAACACTGCGCTGGCGCTGACCAAGGCCATCCTGGAAGCCTGCCGCTATATCGACGCCACCGCCAACCGCCCTGCCGTTGCCAAGCTGATTTCAGGCAAATCCTATGTCAACGCCCCGGAAGAAGTGATCGAAGGCCGCTTCCTTGGGCATTACGACAACGGTATCGGCAAAAAATGGGAAGACCCGAACTACATGAAGTTTTTCAATGACGGTAAGGTGACTTTCCCCTATCTATCCGACGGCATGTGGTTCCTCACGCAGCACAAGCGCTGGGGTCTGCTGAAATCTGATCCTGACTATCTGGCTGTCGCCAAAAAGGTCAACCGTATTGATATCTATACCGAAGCCGCGAAGTCATTAGGCATCACCGTGCCTAGCGACCCAATGCGCAGCAGCAAGCTGATTGATGGCGTAGTTTGGGATGGCAGAGATCCCAAGGCCTATGCCAATAGCTTCAAGATCAAGGCCTGATGATACGTGGCGGTGCAGGCCCCACCGGGCCGGCACCGCACCCCAAGACATGGTGATACGAGGCAAACATTATGAGCGCAGTCAGTATCCGCAAGGAAGATATCAAGACCATCATGAAAAATGATCAAACCATTACAACGCCAAGCAGCCAGCTTCCCCAGGCAAGGCCTGCAGCAGTCGCACGCCCTGGCGTGTTCGCGCAGAAGTCACGCGCGTTTTTCCAGTGGCTATTGCCGCCAATATTTGGCCTTGGGCTGCTGATCGTCGTTTGGGCGCTGATTTCCTATCAATCGCCTAACCTGCCTGGACCAGTATCTACCTGGCACGCCGCCACTGAGCTGTTCAGCGACCCGTTCTATGTCAACGACATCAACGACCAGGGCATAGGCTGGAATATCCTGGCCTCGCTGGAACGCGTGGCCCTGGGCTTTGGCCTGGCAGCACTGATTGGTATACCGCTGGGCTTCATCATCGGGCGCTTCCAGTTCATGTCGCGCATGGCGGCCCCGGTAATCGGCATTTTGCGCCCAGTGTCACCACTGGCCTGGCTGCCGATCGGCCTGCTGGTGTTCAAGGCCGCAAACCCGGCGGCGATATGGGTGATCTTCATCTCCGCCATCTGGCCCATGATCATCAATACCGCGGTCGGCGTCAGCAAGGTGCCGCAGGATTATATGAATGTTGCCAAGGTGCTCAACCTCTCAGAGTGGAAAATCGTCACCAAGATCCTCTTTCCTTTCGTTCTGCCTTACATGATGACAGGCGTGCGCCTGTCCATCGGCGTGGCCTGGCTGGTGATCGTCGCAGCGGAAATGCTCACCGGCGGCGTCGGTATCGGCTTCTGGGTATGGGATGAGTGGAACAACCTCAACGTCGAGCACATCATCATCGCGATTTTCGTGGTGGGCATTGTCGGCCTGCTGCTGGAAGTGGCCCTGACCTCGCTTGCCAAACGCTTCAGCTACGAATAGGAAAGAACCAGACCATGGACAAGATCATTCAGGAAAGATACGTGCAACTCGAAAACGTTGATATGACCTTTCACACAAAGAAGGGGACGTTCGAGGCACTCAAAAATGTCAATTTCAGCATCCGCGAGGGCGAGTTCATCTCTATCATCGGCCACTCCGGCTGCGGTAAGTCTACCGTGCTCAACCTGATTGCAGGGCTGCTACACCCCAGCGCGGGCAATCTGTTCTGTGCCGGGCGTGAAGTCGCCGGCCCAGGCCCTGAGCGCGCCGTGGTGTTCCAAAACCATTCACTGCTGCCTTGGCTCACCTGCTTCGAGAATGTCTACCTGGCAGTAGAACGTGTATTCGGCGCAAAGGAAAGTAAAGACAAGCTACAACAACGCACGCAAGCCGCGATTGAATTGGTCGGACTCGCTCATGCTGCCGAGAAGCGCCCTAATGAAATCTCCGGTGGCATGAAGCAACGCGTCGGTATTGCCCGCGCATTGGCAATGGAACCCAAGGTACTGCTGCTGGATGAACCATTTGGTGCGCTGGACGCCTTGACCCGTGCCCACTTGCAGGACGAGCTGATGGCGATCATGGCCAAATCTGGTTGTACTGCTGTCATGGTCACGCACGATGTGGACGAAGCGGTGCTGCTGTCAGACCGTATCGTCATGATGACTAACGGCCCGGCTGCCACCGTGGGCGAGATATTGGCCGTAGATCTGCAACGCCCGCGGAAACGCCTGGAACTAGCGGAAGACAGCCACTACAACCACCTGCGTAGCGAGGTGCTGAAGTTCCTGTATGAGCGCCATGCGAAAAAGGCCGCATAAGCAAACCCTGAGCAAAAAAATGGCCCGTCGGTCAGGACGGGCCGGTAATACCGTCACCCCTCATCTGAAAAAAGGAGCAACACATGCAAAGTAATGCGAGATTCGCCCTGCGTCAAGCCTGCTACGGCAGCCTGCTGGGCTTGGCGATTGCATCCATTCCCACGGTACAGGCGGAAGAAGCCTTGCCGGAATATACTTTCCTGGATGCGATCAAGACTGGCAAAAACCTCACCAGCTTCCGCTTACGTTATGAGAATGTAGAGCAAGACGGTAATGCACCGACTGGCCAACCGCTCAAGGATGCCAACGGCGTCACCCTGCGCAGCCTGATTGGTTGGCAGACCGCGCCGTATCACAACTTTAGCTTTGCCGGGCAGATCATCGATGTCAGCAAGTTCCAGGATGATTTCAACGACAGCACCAATGGCACACGTATCAACAGTGTCTCCAACCAACCCGACAAGCTGGATTACGCCAAGATCGTTGACCCGGACAATACAGATATCAACCAGCTCTATGTTGACTGGACTGGCATCAAGAACAACCGCGTGCGTCTGGGCCGCCAGCAGATCAATCTCGACAACGTACGCTTCATTGGTGATATCGCCTTCCGCCAGGTCATGCAGGTGTTTGATGGTGTCACACTGCTCAACAAGTCATTGCCAGATACGGAAATCTACCTTGGCCACATTGAACGCGTGAAGCAGATCACCACCAAGGTACGCTCGGATGGTGCACTGGAAATCGCCAACATCAAATACCGTATTTCACCGACAGAGTCATTGGTTGGCTATGGCTATTTCTCCAGCTTCGACGACCTCGGCTTTGGTCGTGCCTGGTTTGGCAATGCAGCCGGCACTGGCGGGATTGCCGCAGGCAAGAATGGCAACATCAACCAGGAAGCCGATCAGGGTAATAAGGTGCTAGGTGTACGCCTGGATGGTGTGCATGTCTTCACACCAGACTGGAAGGGCCTCTACACAGCCGAATACGCCAAGCAAACCGACTATCGCGGTGGCGATTCGCGCATTGATGCCCACTACTACAAACTGGGTGGCGGTGCAGCCTATGGCAACTTTAGCCTGCGTGCCGACCAGGAGCTGCTCTCCAGCAACAATGGTCGCTATGCCTTCCAGACACCTTTCGGCACCAATCACCTGTTCCAAGGCTGGGTAGACAAGTTCCTCACCACACCGCTGGAAGGCATCAAGGATACCTTTGTCACTGCCACCTACAAGGTAGGCGATTTCCTGTTTTTTGCCGATTACCACCTGATCAAATCCGATGAGCACTTCAACACTGTCGGCGGTGGCTTTGGCGACAAATACGGGACAGAGTGGAATGCAGCCGTCACCTATAACGTCAATCCGCATGTGATGACCAAGCTGGAGTATGGCAAGTTTTCCGAGAAGGATCAGTACACCGCCTTGCCTGGCAACAATGCGGGCGGCAGGGTGCGAGATACGGAAAAAATCTGGCTAACCCTGATGTATACCTTCTGATGGGCACAGCAAACTAAAGCAATGCCGGGGCCTCATGTCCCGGCATACATAAAAGAATCGAGATTGATTTCATGCTATCCGCATTACGACAACACCAGCCACCACCTGATGACCTCAAGGCCATCAGCACCGAGACTTTCAGCTCGCTGATCAACCTCGCCGGTAGGCAACGTATGTTGTCGCAACGCATTATTCTCAACACCATGCTTTCCAGCCTGGGGCACGAAGATGCACTCGACATTGCGCAAGAAGCACTGACCTTGTTCGCCAGCACCCATGCCGATCTAGTCGAAGGCAACAAGCACCTCCCGGGGATTTTTTCTCCTGCACTGGAGCAAGCCTATTTCGGTGAGAACAATGCAGATGCCACCATCAGGCGCTTTATTCAGGATGCCCGTCAGGCGTTGCAAATAACAGATGAAGCACACACCTTGTCCCAAGTGCAGCTAGACCGGCTGGGCAAGTACGCCACGCCATTGGTCACCCTGCTCAACCAGATTACCCAGATTTATGAAGCCGAAGCCCGGCAGCATGCAACCCAACACAAGAAACAGCAGCAGGAATTGATGGAAAACATCCAGCAGATCACCAAGCAAGCCAAGATCGTCTCGGTCAATGCCAAGATCATTGCTGCCAGGGCAGGCAATGCAGGGAGAGAATTCTCCGTGGTGGCCGGCGTGCTGGCCAACATCACCAATGAGCTAGATGAGTTGATCTTCAAAGCAGTCAAGAACAGTGGCTACTAAGCCCCAAAGACCACAGCGTAATGCAGTGTTTCTATAGTAGATAACATCAGTGCAGGCAGAGAAAACATGACAGGAAAAGTATATTTGATAGGTGCAGGCCCTGGCGATCCAGACCTCATGACATTAAAGGCCGTCAAGGCATTGCAGGCAGCTGATGTTATCTTGCTGGACGACCTCGTCAACCGCGAAATATTGCAGCATGCGCCACAAGCTCGCGTCATTGAAGTCGGCAAGCGTGGTGGCTGCAAATCTACGCCGCAGCACTTCATCAACCGCATGATGGTGGCGCTGGCTGAACAAGGCCAGACAGTCGTCCGTCTCAAAGGCGGAGACCCTTTCCTGTTTGGGCGCGGCGGTGAGGAAATGCTGGAGTTGCGTCATGCAGGCATCCCGGTTGATGTCATTCCCGGCATCACCAGCGGCATTGCGGTTCCCGCCACCATCGGGATCCCCGTCACCCATCGCGCCTATACCCATGGCGTCAGTTTTGTCACCGGGCACTTGCAGGATGGTGAGCACAGCCAAAACTGGAAAGCGCTGGCAGAGAGCGGGACCACGCTGGTGATTTACATGGGCATGAAGCACCTGCACCGTATTGTCAGTGAGTTGCTCTCGGCAGGCATGTCACCAACAACGCCTGTGGCAGCAATCCAGAACGGTTCACTCCCTGAGCAACAGCATGTCATCAGCGTACTGGAACACCTGCCCATGGCAGTACAACAAGCTGGCCTCGCTAGCCCAGCCATCATTGTCGTGGGGGAGGTCGTGCACCTGGCCCATGGCAAGGAGCTGCTAGATTCCATCTCAATAGCAGCCTAAGCTGGTTTTTTGCATCACAAGTATTGATCTAAAAGGAAATAACATGAAACAAAGCTTCTGGCAGGCGGGCCATAAACCGACTCTCTTCTCTGCCTTTCTTTACTTCGATCTGAGCTTCATGGTCTGGGTGCTGCTTGGCCCCCTGGCGGTACAGATTGCAGGCGACCTGGGCCTCTCCCCAGCGCAAAAAGGCATGATGGTGGCAACACCGGTATTGACTGGTGCGTTGCTGCGCTTGGTTATGGGCATCCTGGTTGACCAGATACAGCCCAAGAAGGCGGGCATGATTGGTCAGATCATTGTCATTGCCGCCCTGGCATTCGCCTGGCTCAATGGCATCCATAGTTATCAACAGGCCTTGATCCTCGGTGTATTCCTCGGCGTGGCGGGTGCCTCTTTTGCCGTGGCGCTGCCACTGGCCTCGCGCTGGTATCCGCCAGAACACCAAGGCACCGCCCTGGGCATCGCCGGTGCCGGCAACTCCGGTACTGCCATGGCTGCCTTGTTTGCCCCCGGCCTGGCATTGGCATTTGGCTGGAGCAATGTGTTCGGCCTCGCCTTGATTCCACTGCTCATCACGCTCGTGCTCTACACCATCCTGGCCAAAGATGCTCCCAATCCACCAGCCTCCAAGTCGCTGACCGAATATTTCAAAGTATTGCAGGACAAAGACGCCTGGTGGTTCATGTTCTTCTACAGTGTCACTTTTGGTGGCTTTGTCGGCATGGCATCCTCGCTCACCATCTATTTTAATGACCAATACGGGCTTGACCCGGTTCATGCGGGCTACTTCACAGCAGCCTGCGTGTTTGCGGGTTCACTGGTACGTCCGATTGGCGGCAACCTGGCTGACCGTATCGGCGGCATCCGCACACTCAGCACGATGTACGTCATTGCAGCAGCCTTCCTGTTCATCCTCAGCCTGGGCCTCAAGACCCAATTGACTGGCCTGCTGGTCGTCATCTGCGCCATGATTGCCCTGGGTATGGGGAACGGTGCGGTCTTCCAGCTAGTACCCCAACGCTTCCGCAAGGAAATTGGCGTCATGACCGGCCTTATCGGCATGGCTGGTGGTATTGGTGGCTTCTATCTCGCTTCCAGCCTGGGCTACTCCAAGCAGCTCACAGGCAGTTACCAGGTTGGCCTGAGCATCTTCGCTGGCCTTGCTATCATTGCACTGATCGGCCTCACCTTCGTCAAGCAGCGCTGGCGCACCACCTGGGGCTCAGCTGCCGTCACCAGCGCAAAGATATAAAGGTTTATTTAACACATGGCATTGATGTTCCAAACGGGATCGAGCTCACTGACAGGTCAACGCGAGCGCAATGAAGACTTTGTCAGCATGGTTACGCCCGCTGGCAGCACGCTTAAGCTTAAGGGAGCAATCTTTGCCGTTGCGGATGGCGTGAGTGGTAACGCAGGCGGACGCGAAGCGGCAGAAATGACGGTACGCAGCCTGTTGACCGACTTTTATGCTACCCCGGATACTTGGGAAATCCCGGCAGCCTTGGATAAGGTCATCAGTGCCGCCAATCGCTGGGTGCTTGCGCAAGCCATGCAGCATCGCGAGATGGCAGGTATGGCCACGACCCTGACAGTCCTGGTGCTACGTGGGCAACGCTACTTTGCAGCCCATGTCGGCGATAGCCGCTTATATCGCCTGCGTGATGGCAAGCTGGAATGCCTGACCACGGACCATGTCTGGGACAGACCCGATATGCGCCATGTACTCAAGCGCGCGGTCGGGCTAGACCAGCAACTCAGTGTGGACTATGCCGAGGGGGCGTTACAGGCTGGGGATCGCTTTGCATTAATGAGCGATGGTGTCTGGTCGGCATTGCCAGAACACCGCCTGCAACAATTGATGCAGCCCTATGCCCCACCACAGGCCATGGCCGATGCAATGACGCGAGAAGCCCTGCAAGCAGGCGGCAGTGACAATGCCAGTGTCGTCATTGTGCAGATCGAAGCCATTGGTGAAGACACACTGACTGACTTCCTTGCCGAGAGCCGCGCACTCAAGCCACCAGCCAAATTGAAAGTAGGCGATACCATTGATCAATTCGAGGTCATGGAACCCTTGCATCAATCCCGGGCGACCTTGGTCTACAAGGTCCGCCATCGCGACAGCGGGCAGTTATGGGTGCTGAAAACCCTACAACCCGTATTGGCAGATGACCTGCAAAGCTGCTCGGCACTACTCAATGAAGAATGGCTGGCCAAGCGCATGAGCTCCCAATACCTGCCACAAGTACTACCACTGGAAGCCGACCAGCGCAGCCACTTGTACTACATCATGAGTTGGCATGAAGGTGCCACGCTACAGCAGCGCCTGCAACACGGGCACCATTTCACCACGGCAGGCATTACCCGCATCGGGCAGGAAATGCTGCGCGGGTTGGGTGCATTGCACCGCATGCATGTGCTGCACCGCGATATCAAGCCTGCCAACCTGCACATGGGCAAGGATGGCCGCTTGCGCCTGCTTGATCTCGGCGTTGCCTCCAGCGGCCATGTCTCGATGCAGGACACCATGCCCAACCCAGGTACACCTAGCTATATGGCACCAGAGTTGTTTGAGCATGCAGAGGCCAGCGTGGCGAGCGATCTCTATGCCGCAGGTGTCACGCTGTATCACCTGCTGACACGCAAATATCCCTACGGCGAGATTGAGCCTTTTCAACATCCGCGTTTTGGCGAACCAGTGCCGCCTACGCGCTATCGCCCGGATATTCCCGGTTGGCTGGAAAACATCATCCTCAAGGCCGTGGCGCGTAACCCGGCAGCCCGTTTCGAAACCGCAGAAGAAATGCTGCTAGCTCTGGAACTCGGTGAAAGCCGCCCCATTGTGCCGGTGCAACGAACCCCATTGGTATCACGCGCAGGCTTGCAGCAATGGCAATGGCTGGCTGTGTGCTCATTGCTGTTAAATGCCGTGTTGATCTACCTGCTAATCATCTCCTGAAACCAGTCAGACTAAGAGAAACCATCTATTTCGCACCAACATGGAGCAATAATTCCATATTGGTGCGCAACCAGCCTGCTATCAGGCCACCCCATAACCCCTGTTAATACAATGGATTAAACCCATACCAACCAAATTAAGAAAGTTGGTATGGGTTTTGCATAGCTTAAAGCAAAACCCTGTTCAGGTAGGACAGGTACTTGATGAACATACTGGGTTTTCCTTGCGAAAACCCACTCTAACGGACAACGGCGTCCATTACTTGCAGCAAACTGCCCAGGCAGTTGCTATGCAGGTGATGGACGCCGTTTTTGTTTTTTGGCTTGCGAACAGGAAAGCATGGCGGCACCCAGAGATACAGTGCGCCAAGACAGCTTTCCAACTTGATGGGAAAACATGAACATGACTGAACTCACCCGCATCGTTGTCGTTGGCAATGGCATGGTTGGCCACTATTTTGTGCAGGAGTTGGTGAAGCGCCACCCTGACCTGGCCGCAGCCGGGCTGCAAGTGACCGTGCTAGGCGAAGAACCACGCCCAGCCTATGATCGCGTACACCTTTCCAGCTTTTTCTCCGGCAGCAGTGCCGAAGACCTGTCATTGGTCGAACCCGGCTTCTATGACAAGCCAGGCCTTGAGCTGCGGCTCAATGCCAGGGCTGCCTCCATAGACCGCGCCCAGCATACCGTCACCCTGACCGATGGCGTTATCTTGCCGTACGACAAATTGGTACTCGCCACCGGCTCTGTGCCATTCGTGCCGCCTGTGCCCGGGCGTGATCGCGATAATTGCTTTGTATATCGCACCATTGAAGACCTCGAAGCAATGACCGCAGCTGGTAAAACCGCCAAAAGCGGTGTAGTCGTCGGTGGTGGCCTGCTCGGGCTGGAATGCGCCAAGGCACTACGCGACATGGGTCTGAAAACCCATGTGGTCGAGTTTGCACCACGCCTGATGGCGGTACAGGTAGATGAAGCCGGTGGACGCGTGCTACGCACCAAGATCGAGGAGCTGGGCGTGCATGTACACACCAGCCGCAACACGGTGGAAATCACCAATGGCGCCACTGCCCGCCACCGCATGGTGTTCTTCGACGACACCTGGCTGGAAACCGACATGATCGTCTTTTCTGCCGGCATTCGCCCACGCGACGAGTTGGCCCGCGAATCAGGCCTGGCGATTGGCCCTCGCGGCGGTGTCGCGATCGACGATTTCTGCCGCTCCAGCGACCACAATATCTACGCCATCGGCGAATGTGCCAGTTGGAACAGCCAAATGTATGGCCTGGTCGCCCCCGGTTACGACATGGCACGCGTGGCATGCGCCCACCTTGCCAATGACACTGCCACCAGCTTCCAGGGTGCCGATATGAGTACCAAGCTCAAACTGATGGGCGTAGATGTCGCCAGTGTCGGCGATGCCCATGGCGAAACCCACGGTGCACGTAGCTACCAATACCTGGACGAAGTGCGCAACATCTACAAGAAAATCGTCATCAGCGAAGACGGCAAGAAGCTGCTTGGCGCTGTGTTGATCGGCAATGCCGACGAATACGGCACCTTGCAGCAGATGACGGTCAATGAAATGCCATTGCCGGAAAACCCTGAATTTCTCATCCTGCCCGCTAGCGATGGCAAGGAAAAACCAGGCCTGGGCGTTGATGCCCTGCCCGACAGTGCCGTCATGTGCTCATGCAACAATGTCACCAAGGGTGCCATCGGCGAAGCAGTCGCCAACGGCGCCTGCTCCATTGGTGAGATCAAGGCTTGTACCAAGGCAGGCACAGCTTGTGGTGGGTGCGTACCCCTGGTGACGCAAGTCATGAAAGCCCAAATGGTCAAGCTGGGCATGACAGTGAACAACCACTTATGCGAACACTTCCCTTACTCGCGCCAGGAGCTTTACCACTTGGTGCGCATTGGCCAGATCAAGACATTCGACGAACTGCTGGAAAAACACGGCAAGGGTTTGGGCTGCGACATCTGCAAGCCTACAGCCGCCAGCATCCTCGCTTCCTGCTGGAACGATTTCGTCCTCAAGAAAGACCTGGCATCGCTGCAGGATTCCAATGATTACTTCCTAGGCAACATCCAGAAGGACGGCAGCTACTCCGTGGTGCCACGCATGCCGGGCGGCGAAGTCACGCCCGACGGTCTCATCGCCATCGGCCAGATCGCCAAGAAATACGGCCTGTATACCAAGGTCACCGGTGGTGCGCGCGTGGACATGTTCGGTGCCCGCGTCGAACAGTTGCCCAATATCTGGGAAGAGCTCATCGCTGCCGGCTTTGAATCCGGCCATGCCTACGGCAAATCGCTGCGCACAGTGAAAAGCTGCGTCGGTTCCACCTGGTGTCGATATGGCGTGGACGACAGCGTCGGCCTCGCCGTGCAACTGGAAAACCGCTACAAGGGCCTGCGTGCGCCGCACAAGATCAAGTTCGGCGTCTCGGGCTGCACGCGCGAATGTGCTGAGGCACAAGGCAAGGACGTAGGCGTGATCGCCACCGAAAACGGCTGGAACCTCTATGTGTGCGGCAATGGCGGCATGAAGCCGCGCCATGCCGAACTGCTGGCAAGTGACCTCAGCAAGGCAGACTTGATCCGCATGATAGACCGCTTCCTGATGTTTTATATCCGCACGGCAGACCGCCTGCAACGCACCAGCACCTGGCGCGACAACCTGGAAGGCGGGCTGGATTACCTCAAGAACGTCGTCATCAACGACTCGCTGGGCCTGGGTGAAGAGCTGGAAGCGCAGATGCAGCACGTCGTCGACCATTACCAGGATGAGTGGAAGACCGCCGTGACCGATCCCGAAGTACGCAAGCGCTTCCGCAGTTTCATCAACAGCACCACTGGCGACAGCAATATCGTCTTTGTGCCGGAACGCGAACAAATGCGTCCCGCCACCGTGGAAGAAAAACGTCAGGCCAAGATCATCCCAGTGCTTGCACTGGCTGAGTAATCAATGGAGTACAAGGTATGAGTCAATTACAACAATCCGCTTTTTCCCCGGCAACAAGCAAACAGCAAATGTCCATGTCCTCAGCACAAACCGGCACTTGGCACTTGGTGTGTGCACTGGAGGACATCTGGCCTAACACCGGCGTGTGCGCCCTGTTGGCGGGCAGGCAGATCGCGATTTTCCGCATGAAGGGCGATGCATTATATGCACTGGACAACCACGACCCGCACAGCGACGCCAACGTGATTTCACGAGGCTTGGTGGGCGACTTGGGCGGTGAGCCCGTAGTGGCTTCGCCCATCTACAAGCACCATTACCAATTGCGTAGTGGTGTGTGTGTGGAAGATGCCAATACACAGCTAAACACCTATGTCGTCGAAGTGCGCGCAGGCATGGTCTGGGTGCAAGTCCCCGCCTAAGCAGAGCAAACGATGGCGACGACTAAAGTCAAATCGGTCTGTCCTTACTGCGGTGTTGGCTGCGGTATTGTCATGGAAGTGCAGGACAAGCACATTATCAAGGTGGTGGGCGACAAGGAACACCCCACCAACTTTGGCCGCCTGTGCACCAAAGGCAATACCTGCGCCCAGGCGATCACCGAATCAGGGCGGCTGGAGCAGGCGTTCGTGCGACAAGATCGTCAGCAGGAACCTGCCCGCACCGATATGCAAGTCGCCATCAAGGAAACCGCTCGCCGCCTGCGCGACATCCTCGACACTCACGGCCCGGATTCGATTGCTTTGTATGTGTCAGGGCAAATGTCGATCGAGTCGCAATACCTGGCCAACAAACTGATCAAAGGCTATATCGGCAGTAATAATATTGAGTCTAACTCCAGGCTTTGCATGGCAAGTGCCGGGAGTGGGTACAAACTTTCACTAGGCTCCGATGGCCCGCCAGGCTCTTATCAGGACTTTGACCAGGCAGATGTATTTTTCGTCATCGGTGCCAACATGGCCGACTGCCACCCCATCTTGTTCCTGCGCATGATGGATAGAGTCAAGGCAGGCGCCAAGTTGATCGTGGTTGATCCGCGTCGCAATGCCACAGCAGACAAGGCCGACCTGTTTATGCAGATCAGGCCAGGTACCGATCTCGCCCTGCTCAACGGCTTGTTGTACCTATTGCAGAAAAACGGCCATACCGACCCCGACTTCATGGCTGAATTTACTGAAGGCTGGGAAGCCATGCCTACCTTCCTGGAAGATTACACACCAGAAAAAGTGGCTGAAATCACTGGGCTAACAACATCTGATATTCGCCAGGCAGCCGATTGGATAGGCCGAGCCAAGAACTGGATGAGCTGCTGGACCATGGGGCTCAATCAAAGCACTCACGGTACTTGGCACACGAATGCGATCTGCAATCTACACCTCGCCACCGGCGCTATCTGCCGACCAGGTAGCGGCCCCTTTTCACTCACCGGTCAACCCAATGCGATGGGCGGCCGCGAAATGGGCTATATGGGGCCAGGCCTGCCCGGGCAACGCTCAGTCCTGGTCGAACAAGACCGTGCCTTCATCGAGCAACTCTGGGGCATTCCGGCAGGCACCCTGCATACTCGCTCTGTGGGCGGCACAATCGCCATGTTCGAACAGATGAAAGAGGGCAAGATCAAAGCCTGCTGGATTATCTGCACCAACCCTGTCGCCAGTGTTGCCAACCGCCAGAACGTCATCGACGCACTGAAAAAAGCAGAACTGGTAATTACCCAGGATGCTTACCTCGACACCGAGACCAATCGCTATGCCGACATCCTGCTCCCTGGCGCGCTCTGGGCCGAGGCAGAAGGCGTCATGATCAACTCCGAACGCAACATGACCCTGATGCAGCAAGCCGTACCCCCACCTGGCAATGCCATGCCCGATTGGGAAATCATCGCGCGCATTGCCTGCGAAATGGGCTATACCGATGGATTTAGCTATACATCGGCTGCCGAGGTATTTGATGAAATCCGCCAAGTATCCAACAGCAAGACCGGTTACGACATCCGTGGCGTGAGCCACCAGCGCCTGCGCGACACTTCGCTGCAATGGCCCTGCCCGCATGACAGTGACACGGATCGCCACCCGATGCGCTACATCAATGATGGCGTCAGCCAATCACTCAAGCAACAGGCGGATGGCAGTACGCCACGTATCGCTTTTGCCACGGAAAGCGGCAAAGCCATGTTTTTTGCCAGGCCCTACCTACCCCCAGCAGACATGCCAAACGAGGCTTTCCCCTTGGTGCTCAATACAGGTCGCCTGCAACATCAATGGCACACCATGACCAAGACCGGAAAAATCCCGACCTTGAACAAGCTGAACCCCAGCCCCTTTGTGGAAATCCACCCTGAAGATGCCATCGCGCTTGGCATACAAGACAAGGATCATGTGGAAATCCGCTCACAGCGTGGCCGGGCCGTACTGCCAGCCATCGTTACCCCGCGGGTGCTACATGGCAATTGCTTTGCCCCATTCCACTGGAATGATGTGTTTGGCGATGACCTCGCCATCAATGCCGTCACCAGTGATGCCATCGACCCACTGTCACAACAACCAGAATTCAAGTTCAGTGCCGTGACCCTGGCAAAGGTCGCCAAGGCTGTCGTCCCGGCATCTAGTGACAACACAACTAGTGATACATCTGCCGACATCCCCCCAGGTACAAGCAACAAGAAGGAAATCGTCATGAAAGATATTGATGCCTTGGCTGCGTTACTCGGCCTCGACCAGGCACCTGCCCTGACCCTCACAGCAGAAGAGCAACGCTATCTGCAAGGCTATATTACCGGCCTGCGCAGCCAGTCCTCCCGTCAGGCTGGTGGTGTACCCACCATTCCCGCCACCGCACCATTACACGCAGAAAAACGCACACTGATTGATGGCATCCTAGCCGGTATGTTCGCCAGGACATGGATTAACACTGATCAGGCTACAACCGATATACCAGCTATAGCCCAGCCCAAGCTCAGCATTTTGTGGGCATCACAAACCGGCAATGCAGAGTCCTTTGCCGGGAAATGTGCCGAGCAACTGCGCGCGACAGGCTGGGATGTCAGCCTGCACAGCATGGATGAGAGCAAGCCTGCTCTCCTGGTGCAAACCACGCATGTACTGTTGCTAGCCAGTACATTCGGCGATGGCGATCCGCCAGATAACGCTGCCCAGTTCTGGTCTGCATTACAGGCAGAACAAATCGACCTTTCTACGCTGCACTATGCTGTCTTGGCATTTGGTGATTCCAACTACGATCAATTCTGCGGTTTTGGTCGCAAGCTGGATGAACGCCTAGTTGCCTTGGGTGCAAAGCCGCTAGCAGTACGCGTGGATTGCGAACCGGAATACGAGGAGCCAGCACAAGCTTGGCTCAACCATGTCCTCAATGCCCTGACACCCCAGCAAGCCAATCAGCAGGTCGCCAGCAAACAGGTCGCAATGGTAACAACTGCAGACGATACCCTGCCTGAAGATGCTGCGCCTGCAACAGCCTCCAGCTATTCGCGCCAACATCCCTTCCATTCAAAACTAGTGATGAATAATTGCCTGAATGCCGAAGGTTCAGAAAAGGAAACCCGGCAATTTGGCTTCGACCTTAGCAACAGCGATTTCACCTACGAGGCCGGTGATGCACTGGGCGTCTGGCCGACCAATGCCCCCCAGCTGGTAGGCGATATATTGGCCGCATTGCAACTGAATCCCGTGATCAAGGTAGAGGTCAAGGATCACGGCAGCATGCCCTTGGTGGAAGCGCTGTCACACCATTACGACATTACCCGTATTACTCCGGAACTACTGCAGTTTATCAGCGCCCGCTCAAAAAGCGCGGCACTGGGCAGCTTGCTTGACGATGCCCACAAAGCAGAACTCAAGCAATGGCTGTGGGGTAAACAGTTTCTCGATCTGGTAGAAGCTTACCCAGTCAAGGCAGAGGCCCACGAATGGCTGGCCATATTGAAGCGCTTGCAACCACGGCTCTACTCCATCTCATCCAGCCCCAAGCATACACCCGGCCAAGTACAGCTCACCGTATCCGTGGTGCGATATGGCAGCCAGCAGGCACCCCGTGGTGGTGTTTGCTCGACTTTCCTCGCAGACCGTGCTGCCAATGGTTCCGTACCCATTTTCCTGCAAAAATCCGCCCATTTCCGCCCACCAAAAAATCCTGATACACCTCTGATCATGGTTGGCCCGGGCACTGGCATTGCGCCATTTCGTGCCTTCCTGCAAGAACGTCAAACGATGGGTGCCACCGGCAAAAACTGGCTCTTCTTCGGCGAGCAACATGCAGCTACCGACTTCTATTACCAAGACGAATTGCATCACATGGAGCAATCCGGCTTCTTGCGACTCGACACCGCCTTCTCACGCGATCAGGTTGAGAAAATCTACGTACAGCATCGCATCCTAGAACATGGCGCGGAACTATGGCAATGGCTGGAGCAAGGCGCACATTTCTGCGTTTGCGGCGATGCCAGCCGCATGGCGAAGGATGTCGATGCCACCCTTAAGCACATCGTGCAGACCCATGGCAACATGAGCGCAGAAGCCGCAGCGCAATATGTCAGCCAAATGGCGCAGGACAAGCGCTATGTGCGGGATGTGTATTAACAGCCAGTACTGATGTTGGAAAATGTCGTGGCCGGCTACTGGCTGAGCTAGTCACGACACCCTCGCCCCACTATCAATATGCTTTCCTTCCGGCAAATACTGCGATTGCCCCACTCACACCCTTCACTTAGAGGAACCATCCACCCTGCGTGCATGTCACTCCTGACAATGGCACAATGGCGCCTAACAAAAAATGACAATCAAGGAGATCGCGACATGAAACAGGTACTGCTATTGATTGGCCTGACCAGCATGCTGAGCCTGCCTGCACAGGCCGAGGACCAAAATGATCCTCAACAAGCCACCACTTCCAGCGGTGAGCGCATCATCCTGAATGATGATGGTAGTTGGCGCTATGCCGATCAGGATGCTCCCCAACCCAGTGGATCAGCCAAGGATTGTCCACCAGGCTCACAGGGTGGGTGGTTTGGCACCCGTTGCATCCGCCCTGGCGACAAGGATTTCAACCGTGGTTCACTGAGTGGCAAGGGTCGTTAAGCCAAGCGTATTCTGACCACTATAACAACCCACGCTCGGCAAATGACAACACCTGGTTTCCAGCTACGATAAAGTGGTCAAGCACACGAATATCCACCAGGTTAAGTGCGGCTTTCAACGCCTCGGTCAATGCTTCATCTGCCTGGCTGGGTTCGGGCACACCCGAGGGGTGATTGTGGGCAAAAATGACTGCCGCAGCATTGTGGTGCAAGCTGCGCTTGACTATTTCACGTGGGTAAACCGAGGTCTGCGTCAATGTGCCACTGAACAACTCCTCCACAGCCAGAACCCGGTGCTGCGCATCCAGGAAAATCACCATGAATACCTCGCGAGGCAAGGCGCCGATCTTCAAGCTGAGGTATTGGCGCACAGCTTGCGGCGAAGTGAGGATATCGCGCTGCTGCATCTGCTCCAGTAAGGCCCGCCGGCTCATCTCGAAAATGGCCTGCAACTGCACGAACTTGCTCTCTCCCATGCCATGCACTTGGCAAATCTCTTCAATACTTGCGGCGAAAATGCCATTGAGGCTGGAGAACCGTGTCAACAAATCACGCGCTAGGTCTACCGCGCTCTTCCCAGCCACGCCAGTACGCAAGAAAATGGCCAGCAATTCGGCATCTGAAAGCGCCATGGCACCTCCCGCCAGTAGCTTCTCACGGGGCCGCTCGCCCTCGGGCCAATCAGTAATCGCCACGGTTCAGCCTTTCATATAAAATCAAGCAACTCCATACGCGGTATGCGCGCGCCTGCTACTTACTACTGATGAGCCATTATTCCATAAAAAAACTGTTGCTCGGCGTCACTGGTGGCATTGCCGCCTACAAGTCCGCAGAGCTGGTCAGGTTACTGGTCAAGCAAGACATCGAAGTTCAGGTCGCTATGACCCACGCCGCCACGCAATTTGTCACCCCCATGACTTTTCAGGCACTCTCGGGCAAGCCTGTCTATACTGATTTATGGCAGCCGGATGCTGGCAATGGCATGGCCCACATTGATCTATCGCGCCAGGTGGATGCCATTCTTGTCGCCCCCGCCAGTGCTGACTTCCTTGCCAAGCTGGTACACGGCGCTGCCGATGATCTGCTATCCACGCTATGCCTCGCACGCAACTGCAAGCTGCTCGTTGCACCGGCCATGAACCAACAAATGTGGCACCATCCAGCGACACAGCGCAACGTCCGTCAGTTACAGCATGATGGCGTCAGCCTGTTGGGCCCAGCCAGCGGATCACAAGCCTGTGGTGAAATCGGCACAGGCCGTATGCTTGAACCAGAAGAATTGGTTGAACGACTACTGGCAAGCACTCAGCCCAAGCTGTTTACTGGCAAGCGCATGCTCATCACGGCTGGCCCCACCCATGAAGCCATAGACCCGGTGCGCAGCATTACCAACCACAGTTCAGGCAAGATGGGCTACAGCATCGCGCAAGCCGCTATCGCCATGGGAGCCGATGTTACGCTGGTCAGCGGCCCGGTCTCGCTAGCCCCCCCTACAGGCGCTCACACTATTCAGGTCACGAGCGCTCAGGAAATGCTCGCTGTGGTTGAGAGTAACCTCAACGGTCAGGATATCTTTATCTCAGTCGCCGCCGTCGCAGATTATCGACCAGCCCAGGCCAGCCAGCACAAGATCAAGAAAAGCACAGCACCACTGACTCTCACACTGGAAGCCAATCCAGATATTCTCGCCACTGTTGCTGCACAACCCGATGCGCCCTTCTGTGTAGGGTTTGCGGCAGAGAGCGAGAATCTGCTGCAATATGCTGAGGAAAAGCGCCGCAGAAAAAATCTGCCGCTGATCGCCGCCAATATTGCCAGCGAAGCTTTAGGGCAAGATCACAGCAGCCTGGTATTGCTTGATGACGCAGGCACACACACCCTGCCACAAGCCCCCAAGCTCACTTTGGCACGTGGCCTGCTGCACCATATTGCTGCGATGCTGGATCAACAGCAGGTTGCATAAACCACGCCCAGAACAACCCAACCAAGAAAGTACACTCATGAGCCTCAAGATAGACGTCAAAATACTGGATAGCCGCTTGCAACATATGTTACCCAGCTATGCGACGCTAGGCTCCGCAGGCCTGGACCTGCGTGCCTGCACAGAACACACGCAAACCCTGGCACCAGGCGAGACGATCATGATCCCTACCGGCATGGCCATTCACCTTGCCGACCCAGACTATGCTGCCTTAATATTGCCCCGCTCTGGCTTGGGCCACAAACACGGTATCGTCCTGGGCAATCTGGTCGGCTTGATCGACTCCGATTATCAAGGTCAGCTCCTGGTCTCATGCTGGAACCGCGGTAAAGAAAGCTTCCTGCTCAACCCGATGGAACGTATCGCTCAACTGGTCATTGTCCCCGTCATACAGGCAAGCTTCAATATCGTCGAGGATTTCGCCGCCAGTGAGCGCGGCACAGGTGGATTCGGCAGTACCGGCACTCAGTAAGTTTCTAACAAAAATCTTTGAATCCACTTGAAAAGAATTGGCTTTTCATGGTATAAATGCGGTCTTTTCGAATTTCGGAGTCCGCCATGGCACGCGTATGTCAGGTAACCGGCAAAAAGCCGATGGTTGGGAATAATGTTTCCCACGCAAACAACAAGACCAAGCGTCGTTTCCTTCCTAACCTGCAAAACCGCAAGTTCTGGGTTGAGAGCGAAAACCGCTGGGTTAGCCTACGTATCACCAATGCTGCTCTGCGCACTATCGACAAGAATGGTATCGATGCTGTTCTGGCTGATCTGCGCGCCAGCGGCGAAAAGATCTAAGGACTGAATCATGCGTGAAAAAATCAAACTGGAATCCAGCGCAGGTACTGGTCACTTCTACACCACGACCAAGAACAAGCGCACCATGCCAGAAAAGATGGAGATCAAGAAGTTTGATCCCGTTGCTCGTAAGCATGTCCTGTATAAGGAAACCAAGCTGAAATAATTCAGCATTGGTAGACAAAAAAGCCCGCAAATGCGGGCTTTTTTATTGACTGAAATTTGTGTATTACCAGAACAATGGTATTTTTAATCTAAATATAAGGATTTAAGCTTGTGGCTCACCACAATGCTCAACTATGACTAATTCGCCCCATTGAGTGCATGATTAGCATCCTCTGAGGTAACTCCATGACCAAATACATGCACCTCGCGTTGCGGGAATGGAATGGAAATACCACGAGCCTTGAACTCATCCCATAAATTGAGGTACACGGTGGAGGGAATATCCCCTGCGCCATTCTCAGGATCGGGCACCCATACAGTGAGGTTAAGGTCGATACCACTCTCCCCAAAGCCGACTAGCTTGGCATCTGGCGCTGGCTCCTTCATCACGCGAGGATGACGGCCTGCGACCTCCTTCATTAGCTCCAACGTCGCCCTCAGGTCAGTGTCATATCCCACCTGAATAGGTAAGGCAATTTTCACCCGCCTGCGTGTCGCCGTATGATTAACCACGGCACTAGTAATCAAGGTTTCATTGGGAATAATCACATCAGTGCCATCCAGCTGGCGCAATACCATATACCTAGAGCGTAACTCCTGCACACTACCGTAATAGGAACCGATAGTAACAAAATCCCCCAGGCTCATTGATTCATCAAGCAGGATGATAAAACCACTGACATAGTTACTGGCAATTTTCTGCAAGCCAAAGCCCAAACCCACGCCTAGGGCGCCGCCAAATACGGACAGCAGGGTGATATCCAGCCCGACCGCAGATAACGCCACCAGAACGGCAATAAACACGAAAGCAATGCGGATCACCTTATTGATCACCACACGCATATTGATGTTGATATTGGTCGCCTGCATCAATTTGTTTTCGATCAGGCGACTCAACCACAAGGCGATAAATACAGTGACCAGCACAGTGAACAAGCCTTGTATCACCAACCAGAGACTGACCGCACTCTTACCGATGTTAAAGCGCACGCTATCCAGCGCCGCAATAATGTCGGGCAATAAGCCAGTCACATGTAGCACCAGGATCAGCCAGACCGCCGTGGAAAATACATTTTCGGTCGCCCTTAGCCACCCACTGGGGGAGAAGACATACCGCAATACATAGACAGCCAGGCGAATCACCGCCATCGCAATCAATAGCCTGGAAGCAAGTTCCAACAAGTTGGCGTTGTACCAATGACTGATCACTAACTGCCCCAGCCATACCATCAACAAGGAGGAAATCGGGAACAAGACACGTGTTAACCCTTCGATCGCCGCCTGATGCACATTGCTGCTGGCAAGTCTGGCACGCTGCAGGCTGTTGATAGACCAGGCAATCAGCAGGCTCCCCAGAATAATGCCGACCTGCCATAGCATAGCCGCCGAGGAGAAATCATCAACCAGCTCTTGCCAGACCGTGAATATCGTATTGTTCATAGTAGGAAAATCGTCGCCAACCCGAGGAAAATAAAGAATCCGCCACTATCTGTGACTGCCGTAATCAGCACACTGGAACCCACCGCAGGATCACGATTAAATTTTGTCGTCATTACCAGTGGAATCATGACCCCCATCACTGCTGCCAGCAACAAGTTCAAGGTCATCGCCGCAGTCATCACGACTCCCAAGGCAATACTGCCATACAGCAGATAAGCAAGAATCCCCAACACACTCCCCCAGATCAGGCCATTCAATAGACCAACGCCAGTTTCCTTGATGAGTAGCGACTTGGTGTTGTGTCCAGCAATTTGCCCAAGCGCCAAGCCACGCACGATCATGGTCGTCGTTTGGTTACCTGAATTGCCGCCTATACCTGCCACAATCGGCATCAAGGCGGCCAGCGCCACGATCTTCTCAATGGAGCCTTCAAACAAGCCAATGACGCGGGAGGCAACGAATGCCGTCACCAAGTTAATGGCCAGCCACATCCAGCGGTTTTGGACTGACTTCCATACCGATGCAAAGATATCTTCTTCTTCACGCAGACCTGCCATGGACAGCATATCGCTCTCCGCCTCCTCACGGATGTAGTCCATCACCGTATCCACCGTCAGACGACCGACCAGGCGATTATTGTCATCCACCACTGGAGCTGTTACCAAGTCATAACGCTCGAAAGCCTTGGCAGCCTCATCAGCTTTATCTTCCGGGTGAAATACCACAGCATCGTCCGCCATGACATCGGCCACACCGGAATCCAGATCGTTGACCACCAGGCGCTTCAGAGGCAATACCCCACGCAATACATCATTGCGGTCAACGACAAATAACTTATCAGTATGGTCGGGCAAGCTACCGATACGTCGCAAGTAGCGCAAAGCCACTTCAAGACTGATGTCTTCTCGAATCGTAATGATATCGAAGTCCATCAAGCCACCTACAGCATCATCGGAATACGACAGCGCAGACTGCAAGCGCTCGCGATTACGGCTGTCCAAACTTTCCAACAACTCCTGCAACACATCTTTGGGCAAGTCGGGAGCTAGGTCCGCCAGCTCGTCCGTATCCAGCTGTTCAGCAGCAGCGAGCAATTCGTCGCTGTCCATGTCTGCGATCAGCGTCTGGCGCACAGCATCCGACACTTCCAGCAGGATTTCACCGTCACGCTCGGCCTTGACCAGATCCCAGACATCCAGACGCTGCTCTAGTGGCAAGGCCTCCAAGATATAAGCCACGTCGGCAGGATGTAGGCTATCCAGCTTCTTTTGCAGCTCTGCCAGGTTCTGCCTGTGCACCAGTGTCTGCACTAACTCCTGCTTGGGCATTTCCTGCTTATGCACCAACTCCTCAACCAAGCGGTGCTTGTTCAGCAGGGTAATCACCTGCTGCAGGCTCTCCTGCAAACTTTCCTTTGATTCCTGAATATCCGCCATATGCTTTTGAAACCTGTGCCAATATGTTGAGGAAAATGCCTGGCAGGCATTGGTTACCGTAAGAAATTATATATTCAGCATAAAGATCGCTTCAGCGAATACTAAACTATTTCTTGAAGTATCTTGGATGAGTGCAAGATTTTTCTATGACTTGATATTTCACAAGAGAAAATCTAGCGTAAAACACCCTGCAACTACTTATTTGTCTAGAACTGACCAGCTGGTACTACGGGCTATATGAAGTAAATAAAGATCACGTATTTTGACAATAAAAAAGCCGGTTAAAAACCGGCTTTTTCATGAATAACTACTGCTGATTTATTCAGCTGCTACAACTTCACCATCTGTAGCCAACTCTGGGCGATCAACCAGTTCAACCAGCGCCATAGGTGCATTGTCACCTACGCGGAAGCCGCACTTGAGGATACGCAGGTAACCACCGTTACGAGTTTGGTAACGAGGACCCAACTCATTGAACAGTTTGCCAACGATATCACGATCACGCAGGCGGCTGAATGCCAAACGGCGGTTAGCCAACGTTGCTTCCTTGCCCAGAGTGATCAAAGGCTCTGCAACACGACGCAGTTCCTTTGCCTTTGGCAAAGTTGTCTTGATGATTTCATGGCGCAGCAGAGAGTTAGCCATGTTACGCAACATAGCCTGACGATGGCTGCTGGTGCGGTTTAATTTACGATTGCTGTTGCGATGACGCATAGTGATTTCCTCACACCTTTTCCAGGCCCGCAGGTGGCCAGTTTTCTAGTTTCATACCCAATGTCAGGCCCTTGGAGGCCAGTACATCCTTAATCTCATTCAAAGATTTACGGCCTAGATTTGGTGCTTTCAACAGCTCATTTTCAGTACGCTGAATCAGGTCACCAATGTAATAAATATTTTCTGCCTTCAAGCAGTTTGCAGAGCGAACTGTTAACTCCAGATCATCCACTGGACGTAACAGGATAGGATCCACTTGAGGTGTTTGCTTTACTTCAACTTCAGAAGGAGCACCTTCCAAATCAGCAAACACGGAAAGCTGTCCCATCAGGATACGTGCAGCATCACGGATAGCTTGCTCAGGCTCAACCACACCGTTGGTTTCAACGTCCATGATCAACTTATCCAAGTCAGTACGCTGCTCAACACGAGCGCTCTCAACTTGGTAACTTACCTTACTAATCGGGCTAAAAGAAGCATCTACTTGGATAAAACCAAGTACACGATCTTCATCTTCGCTCTTTTGACGTTGTGGCACAGGCTGATAACCACGGCCCATTTCAACCTTCACTTCAAGATTGAGCTTACCACCCTTGGTCAGATGAGCGATCACATGTTCAGGATTGGCAATTTCCGCATCATGACCTGTGTCAAAGTCACCTGCAGTTACCACACCCTCAACACTCTTGTTCAGTGTCAGCGTAGTTTCACTCTTGCTATTCAGCTTGAGTGCAACACCTTTGAGGTTCAGCAGGATATCTACCACGTCTTCCTGCACGCCATCCAGTGTAGAGTACTCATGCACTACACCATCAATCTTGACTTCTGTAATAGCGAAGCCAGGAATGGAAGACAGCAATACTCGACGCAAGGCATTACCCAGCGTGTAACCAAAACCGCGCTCCATTGGCTCCAGTGTCACACGTGCACGCACGGGCGAAATCACCTCGACATCAACAACGCGTGGCTTCAAATATTCAGTCGGACTGTTTTGCATAGCTATCCTTACGGTCCTCGATTACTTTAAATAAATCAACCACGACAACCAGGTTATCGTGGCTGCAACCCTATATCCAGCTTAGATACGGCGCTTTTTCGGTGGACGGCAACCATTGTGCGGCACAGGGGTTACGTCAGAAATGCTGGTGATCTTGAAACCAACGGCATTCAATGCACGTACAGCAGATTCACGACCTGGGCCTGGACCCTTGATGCGCACTTCAAGATTCTTGACACCACACTCCTGAGCAGCCTTACCAGCAGCTTCAGCAGCTACCTGAGCAGCAAAAGGGGTACTCTTACGAGAGCCCTTGAAGCCCTGACCACCCGATGTAGCCCAAGACAAAGCATTGCCTTGGCGATCAGTGATGGTAATGATAGTGTTGTTGAAAGAAGCATGCACGTGAGCAATGCCCTCGGCAATATTCTTTTTGACTTTCTTGCGTACGCGTACGTTAGCTTTAGCCATTATTTGCTATTCCTTACTTGGATGCCTTGATAGGCTTGATTGGACCCTTGCGAGTGCGCGCATTGGTCTTGGTACGTTGACCACGAACAGGCAAACCGCGACGATGACGGATACCACGATAGCAGCCAAGATCCATCAAGCGCTTGATATTCATTGTCACTTCGCGGCGCAGATCACCTTCAACCTGCAGCTTGGCGACTTCATCACGCAGCTTTTCTACTTCAGCGTCATTCAGATCCTTGATCTTCGCTGTCGCGGATACACCTGCAGCCAGACAAATTTGTTTTGCCGTAGTACGGCCCACACCGTAAATCGAAGTCAATGCGATTTCAGTATGTTTATGATTTGGGATGTTTACCCCTGCTATACGAGCCATGTAGCTACTCCAAAATAATGGCGCATCGTTTTCAAATCGCCAAAAAAGCCCAAAATTTTAACAGCTTGACAGGCTTTTAACAAATAGATTAAAAACCTGTCCCTTTTAAAACCACGTTACCGGATTAACCCTGGCGTTGCTTATGACGTGGGTCGGTGCAAATAATACGCACAACACCACGGCGGCGAACCACCTTGCAATTACGGCACAATGTCTTCACTGATGCACGAACTCTCATCTCTCACCTCTTCGCAAAAAACTTACTTGGCGCGGAATATAATTCGCGCACGCGATAAATCATAAGGAGTCATTTCCACGGTGACCTTGTCACCGGGCAGGATACGAATGTAGTGCATGCGCATCTTGCCTGAAATATAGCCCAGGACGACATGGCCATTTTCCAGTTTGACCCTAAACGTTGCATTTGGGAGGTTCTCAAGAACCTCGCCTTGCATTTCAATACGATCTTCTTTAGCCATACTACAGATTAACGCGGTAGACCCGCACCACCCTTAAAGTTAGCTTTTTTCAGCAAGCCTTCATATTGATGTGACATCAAGTGGGATTGAACCTGGGCCATAAAGTCCATGGTTACCACCACGATAATCAGCAATGAAGTACCACCAAAATAGAATGGAACATTGAACTTCAGAATCAAGAACTCTGGCAGCAAACATACTGCAGTGATATACAGTGCACCAGCTAAGGTCAAACGACCCATGATGCGATCAATGTATCGCGCAGTTTGCTCGCCAGGACGGATTCCTGGAACAAATGCACCACTCTTCTTCAAGTTATCTGCAGTTTCCTTTGGGTTGAATACCAACGCCGTATAAAAGAAACAGAAGAAGATAATGGCTGTAGCAAAGAAAATAATATACAGCGGCTGACCTGGGGATAAAGTTGAACCAATATCCTTGAGCCAAGACATGCTTTCGTGACTCCCAAACCAGCCAGCCATAGTCGCAGGAAACAAGATAATGCTTGAAGCAAAAATCGGCGGAATTACACCGGCCATATTCAACTTCAATGGCAAATGACTTGTTTGCCCACCAAATACCTTACGGCCTACCTGACGCTTGGCATAGTTCACTGTAATTTTGCGCTGACCACGCTCAACGAAGACAACAAACGCAGTCACAAGTACAGCAGCAACAAACAGGAACAATACCAATGGAATGGAAAACGCACCTGTACGAGCCAACTCCAGCGTTCCACCAATCGCATGCGGCAATCCAGCAACAATACCCGCGAAAATGATGATGGAGATACCATTACCAATTCCACGCTCGGTAATCTGTTCACCCAGCCACATCAGGAACATCGTACCGCCAACCAAAGTAATCACAGTGGTAAAGCGGAACATCAAACCTGGATCAAGTACAAGACCAGCTTGCCCCTCCAGTGCAATCGCAATACCCAGCGCCTGGAAAGTTGCCAAGAACACAGTGCCATAGCGTGTGTATTTAGTAATTGTACGACGCCCACTCTCGCCCTCTTTCTTCAACTGCTCCATGCGTGGAGATACCACGGTCAGGAGCTGCATGATGATAGAGGCCGAAATATACGGCATGATACCCAAGGCAAAAATAGTAAAACGCTCCAAGGCACCGCCCGAGAACATATTAAACATACCTAGGATACCGCCACTCTGCGATTCAAACAGGCGGGCAAGCACATCCGGATCAATACCAGGAACCGGAATGTGCGCGCCAAGGCGGAAAACGATCAAGGCACCCAATACGAAAAGCAAGCGGTTTTTCAACTCGCTGACTTTCCCCACTGCACCAAAAATACTATCGTTAGCCACGAATTGATTACTCTACGATCTTACCGCCGGCTGCTTCAACGGCAGCACGAGCACCCTTGCTCAACGCAAGACCTTGCACTGTCACAGCACGCGTCACATCACCAGAAAGGAATACTTTCACAGCACGTGCACTACCGGGAATGACGTTAGCTTGCTTCAATGCCAAAAGATCAACTACTTCAGCATCAACGCGAACGAGATCAGCAGTACGTACATTTGCAGTATCAGCCTTGGTCAAGGAATTGAAACCACGCTTAGGCAAACGACGTTGCAAAGGCATTTGACCGCCTTCGAAACCTACCTTGTGGAAGCCACCAGCGCGAGACTTTTGACCCTTGTGACCACGACCACCAGTCTTACCCAGACCGGAACCAATACCACGACCAACACGACGCTTGGCGTGCTTAGCGCCTTCAGCAGGCTTGATAGTATTCAGCTTCATTATGCTTCTACCTTTAACAGATAGCTCACTGCATTGATCATGCCGCGATTAGCAGGAGTATCCTGCACCTCAACAGTCTGATTCAGGCGACGCAGACCCAGGCCAGCGACGCTTGCACGGTGAGACTTGATTCTACCGATGGTGCTCTTGATCAAGGTAACCTTGATCAAGTCATTTGCTTTTTTTGCCTTAGCCATGATGATTAACCTCTGATTTCTTCAACACTCTTGCCACGCTTTGCAGCGATTTCAGCAGGAGTATTCATGGACTTCAAGCCGTTCAGGGTGGCACGCACGACGTTGTATGGATTGGTAGAACCAATACATTTTGCCAATACGTTAGTCACACCCATCACTTCGAAGATAGCGCGCATTGCGCCACCGGCGATAATACCGGTACCTTCAGAAGCAGGCTGGATAAATACCTTGGCAGCACCGTGAACGCCAGTAACAGCGTGATAAAGGGTGCCATTATTCAGGCTAACCTTGATCATGCCACGACGAGCTTCGTCCATCGCCTTTTGCACGGCTACAGGCACTTCACGCGCCTTGCCCTTGCCCATACCTACACCACCATCACCATCACCTACTACGGACAGTGCGGCGAAACTCATGATACGACCACCCTTCACCACTTTGGTGACGCGGTTGACGCCGATCATTTTCTCGCGCAAACCATCGGTTTGCTGCTGTTCAATTTCAACTTTTGCCATCATCAACCTCAGTCTTTAGAAGGACAAGCCGTTTTCACGCGCGGCATCAGCCAACGCCTTGATACGACCGTGGTACTTGTAGCCGGAACGGTCAAATGCAACAGTAGTGATCCCTGCCGCCTTGGCCTTTTCCGCGATACGCTTACCGACCAGTGCGGCAGCGGCGATATTGCCACCATTTTTTATGTCATTACGGACTTCAACCTCAAGGGTAGAAGCACTAGCAAGCACCGTGTCACCAGTTTCGGCAATAATCTGAGCATAAATGTGACTATTGCTACGATGCACACTCAGGCGGATAGCTTTCAACTCGGCGATCTTGGCACGGGTTTTACGTGCACGACGCAGACGTGAATTTACATTATTCATGGCTAAACCTTACTTCTTCTTGGTTTCTTTGATAATCACCACTTCATCGGAGTAACGCACACCCTTGCCCTTATAAGGCTCTGGCGAACGATACGCACGAATCTGCGCGGCAACCTGACCCACAACCTGCTTGTCTGCACCAGTCAGTACGATCTCGGTAGGAGTCGGAGTCTGAACAGTGACGCCTTCAGGCATCTTATGGTTAACTGGGTGGGAGAAGCCCAGATCCAGATTCAGGGTAGTTCCCTGAGCCTGAGCCTTGTAACCCACACCAACCAGGTTGAGCTTACGGGTGAAGCCTTGAGAAACACCGGTGACCATATTAAAGACCAGAGCACGCAAAGTACCGGACATAGCACGCGCATGCTGGGTATCGCGAGCAACCACGAACGTCAGGTTATCGCCATCACGCTCAACGGCAACATCACCACTCAAAGGCAAAGACAACTTACCCAATGGACCACTGACCGCAATGTTGCCAGCACTCAATACAACTTCAACCTTAGCGGGGATAGCGACTGGATTTTTAGCTACACGAGACATGTTTTTCTCCTTAAGCCACAACGCATAGCACTTCGCCACCGATACCGGCGTCACGTGCTTTACGATCAGTCATTACACCCTTGGATGTAGACACAATGGTCACGCCCAAGCCATTCATTACCACTGGAATCTCTTGATTGCCACGATAGATACGCAAGCCAGGACGGCTAACACGCTCAATCTTCTCAATCACAGGACGACCAGCATAGTACTTAAGGCCGATATTTAACTGTGGCTTACCTTCAACATCTTGCACAGCGAAATCATCAATATAACCTTCATCTTTCAGTACAGCTGCAATCGCACGCTTTACCTTAGAAGACGGCATAGAAACAGAAACCTTGTTCGTGCTTTGCGCATTACGGATGCGCGTCAGCATATCGGCAATCGGATCACTCATACTCATACTAAATTCCTCCGTTACCAGCTAGCTTTGGTGACACCTGGCACTTCGCCACGCATCATCAACTCGCGCAGCTTACTACGCGCAATGCCGAATTTACTAAACACACCACGTGGGCGACCAGTCAAAGCGCAACGATTACGTTGACGAACAGGGCTGGAGTTACGTGGCAAACTTTGCAGCTTGTTACGTGCAGCGCGACGATCTTCAACAGATGCATTTACATCGTTGATCACCGCAACCAATTCAGCACGCTTGGCAGCATATTTCTTCACCGTGTCGCGACGCTTTTGCTCGCGTTCGATCATGCAGGTTTTAGCCATGATTAGTTCCTAAATGGGAAGCTGAATGCGGAGAGGAGCGCACGCGCCTCGTCATCAGTCTTTGCAGTTGTAGTGATGGTGATATTCAACCCGCGCAACGCATCGATCTTGTCGTATTCAATTTCCGGGAAAATAATCTGCTCACGCACACCCAGATTGTAGTTACCACGACCATCAAATGACTTAGGAGAAATACCACGGAAGTCACGAATACGAGGAATAGCGACTGTGATCAGACGATCCAGGAATTCGTACATATGCTCACGACGCAGCGTCACCTTGCAACCAACAGGGTAGCCATCACGGATCTTGAAACCCGCGATAGACTTCTTAGCCTTGGTTACAACAACCTTTTGACCTGCAATCTTTTCCAAGTCAGCCACGGCATTTTCCATGACTTTCTTGTCAGCAACAGCTTCGCCAACACCCATATTCAGGGTGATTTTTTCAATGCGAGGCACTTCCATTACAGACTTGTAGCCAAACTGCTCAACCAGCTGCTTAACCACGGTGTCTTTATAAAAATCTTTTAAACGAGCCATGATCTACCCTTATGCGTCCACAACTTCGCCACTGGACTTAAATACGCGAACCTTGCGACCGTCATCCAAAGTCTTGAAGCCAACGCGATCACCCTGCTGGGTGGCACGATTGAATAAAGCAACATTAGAGATGTCTACAGGCATCTCTTTGCTGATAATGCCGCCAGCTACACCGCGCATTGGGTTAGGCTTGGCATGTTTCTTTACCACATTGATACCTTCGACCAGAACTTGGCCGGACGCCAACACGCGCAATACAGTACCGCGCTTGCCTTTGTCTTTACCTGTATTCAGGATGACTTCATCACCCTTGCGAATCTTACTCATCCAGCAACTCCTTATAGAACTTCGGGTGCCAGAGAAACGATCTTCATGAAACGCTCGCCACGCAGCTCACGTGTCACCGGCCCGAAAATACGGGTACCAATCGGTTCCAGCTTATTGTTTAACAACACTGCAGCATTGCTATCGAACTTAACCAGGGAACCATCTGGACGACGAACACCCTTGGCAGTACGAACCACAACTGCACTATAAACCTCGCCTTTTTTGACGCGACCACGTGGGGCAGCATCCTTAATACTGACTTTGATGATGTCACCAATACCAGCATAACGACGCTTAGAACCACCCAACACCTTGATACACATTACGGAACGTGCACCAGTGTTATCGGCAACATCCAGCCGAGACTGCATTTGAATCATGAGAATAATCTCCAACTTAATCCGTTAAACCAACACCAGCCGCTTGTCAAAAACGGCTGACAGCACTACGGTCAGTATTGGGGCGCCAGCTTGTTGGGCGCCAAAAGGTCCGACATTATATATTGCCCTTCCAAGCGATTGCAAGTGGAAGGGCAACATTAATTACACAATACGTGCTTTTTCTACAATCTTGCTTACGCGCCAAGTTTTGGTCTTGGAAAGCGGACGGCTCTCTTCGATTACAACCAAGTCGCCTTCTTTGCACTCATTGTTTTCGTCGTGAGCATGGAACTTGTTGGAGCGACGTACCACCTTGCCGATTAAAGGATGTTTCACCTTACGCTCGACCAGAACAGTCACAGTCTTGTCCATCTTGTCGCTTACTACACGGCCACTCAAAGTGCGAACTAATTTTTCAGTTTGATTTTCGCTCATAATGACTCCGCTTACGCTTGACTTGCATTAGCCGCTTTGGCTTTTTCAGCAAGCACAGAACGAACGCGAGCAATATCACGGCGCACTTTGCCTACCTGGTCAACTTTATTCAACTGTTGAGTAGCCAGCTGCATGCGCAGAGAGAATTGCGCACGACGCAACTCAATCAGCTCATTGTTCAACTCTTCAACAGTCTTGCTTCTCAATTCGGACGCTTTCATGACTAGCTCCCAATATGACGAGTAATGAAGGTAGTCTCGATTGGCAGCTTTGCAGCAGCCAAGCGGAACGCTTCACGTGCCAGCTCTTCACTGACACCGTCCATTTCGTACAACATCTTTCCAGGCTGGATCTGGGCAATGTAGTACTCGGTACTACCCTTACCATTACCCATACGAACTTCAGCAGGCTTCTTGGAAATCGGCTGATCTGGAAAGACGCGGATCCATACTCGACCACCACGCTTGATATGACGAGTCATCACACGACGAGCCGCTTCAATCTGGCGTGCGGTCAGACGACCACGACCAATTGCCTTCAGACCGAACTCGCCAAAGCTTACCTTGTTACCGGTAGTCGCGATGCCCTTGTTACGGCCCTTCTGCATCTTACGGAATTTTTGTCTAGCTGGTTGCAGCATTTTTTGCCCCCGACTTTCTTACTTTCTTTTCTGGCTCAGCAGGTTGAGCGGATTGTTCGAGCTTGTTGCCAAACACTTCGCCCTTGAACACCCAAACCTTGATACCGATAATACCGTAGGTAGTCTTAGCTTCTGCCACGCCGTAATCGATATCAGCACGCAGCGTATGCAAAGGTACACGACCTTCACGGTACCATTCGGTACGCGCAATTTCGATACCATTCAAACGACCCGAACTCATGATCTTGATGCCTTGAGCACCCAGACGCATCGCGTTTTGCATTGCACGCTTCATCGCACGACGGAACATCACGCGCTTTTCGAGCTGTTGAGCAATGCTTTCTGCAATCAGGGTGGCATCGATTTCAGGCTTGCGCACTTCTTCAATGTTCAGGTGCACAGGCACACCCATCAAACCCTGCAGACCAGAGCGTAAAGACTCAATATCCTCACCCTTTTTGCCAATCACGATACCAGGACGTGCACTGTAAATCGTGATTTTGGCATTCTTTGCAGGACGCTCAATCACGATCTTACTTACAGCAGCGTGAGAAAGCTTCTTCTTCAGAAACTCGCGCACCTTGATGTCGCTGTTCAGCATCGCAGGGAAATTATTGCTATTGGAATACCAACGAGAAGACCAGTTTTTCTGGACGCTCAGACGGAAACCAAACGGATGAATTTTCTGACCCATAACGATTCCTTTAGTTACCGACAGTCACAGTGATGTGACAAGTTGGCTTGATAATCCGTCCAGCGCGACCCTTGGCACGAGCGCGGATACGCTTTAGCACCAGACCCTTATCGACATAAATCGAAGTCACCTTCAACTCATCGATATCTGCGCCTTCATTATGCTCAGCATTGGCAATTGCAGACTCAACAACCTTCTTAATGATTTCCGCACCCTTTTTAGGTGTGAAATTCAGGATGTTAAGTGCGTTGTCAACTTTCTTGCCGCGGATCAGGTCAGCGACCAAGCGAGCCTTCTGCGGGGACAGATGAACACCTCTTAATACAGCAGATACTTCCATCGTCTCTCTCCTACCTCTTGGCCTTCTTGTCGGCAGCATGACCCTTGAACGTACGGGTCAGCGCAAATTCGCCGAGCTTGTGACCTACCATGTTTTCAGAAATCAACACCGGCACATGCTGCTTACCGTTGTGAACCGCAATGGTCAAACCAATAAAATCAGGCAGGATGGTAGAACGACGTGACCAAGTCTTAATTGGCTTTCTATCGCGAGCAGCGACAGCAACTTCTACCTTCTTCGCCAGATGGCCATCAACAAATGGCCCTTTCTTAATTGAACGTGCCATATTGATTACCTCTTATTCGCAGGACGACGGCTGACGCGCATGTTATCTGTACGCTTGTTGCTACGTGTACGATAACCCTTAGTTGGCAGACCCCATGGGCTGACAGGGTTCATACCAGCAGCAGTCTTACCTTCACCACCACCGTGCGGGTGATCTACCGGGTTCATGACCACACCGCGAACGGTAGGACGAACACCACGCCAGCGCACCGCACCAGCCTTACCGATAGAGCGCAGGGAGTGCTCTTCATTACCAACTTCACCAATGGTTGCCTTGCAATCAACGTGCACACGGCGAACTTCACCAGAGCGCAAACGCAACTGAGCATAGCTACCTTCACGAGCAAGCAGCTGCACTGAAGTACCGGCAGAACGCGCAATTTGCGCACCCTTGCCAGGCTGCAACTCGATGCAATGAATAGTGCTACCGACAGGAATATTGCGCAAAGGCAATGCATTACCTGCACGGATAGGCGCATCGGAACCACTCACCAACTGCGTGCCAGCGGAAACACCGCGCGGAGCAATGATGTAACGACGTTCACCATCGGCATACACCAACAATGCCAAATGCGCACTGCGGTTTGGATCATATTCCAAACGCTCAACCTTAGCTGTGATGCCGTCCTTGTTCCGACGGAAGTCAACAATACGATAGTGCTGCTTGTGACCGCCACCTTGATGACGCGTGGTGATATGGCCGTTATTATTACGACCAGCTTTTTTGCTCTGCTTCTCCAGCAGGGGCGCATAGGGCTTACCCTTGTGTAGCTCAGGTGTTACCACCTTCACTACGGCGCGCCGGCCTGGGGAAGTAGGCTTGACTTTAATCAGTGCCATGATTTCTCCTATTCGCCCGCTGCGAAGTTAATTTCTTGACCTGGCTTCAGGCTCACATAAGCCTTTTTCCAGTCTTTGCGGCGACCAAATGTACGGCCAGCACGCTTCACCTTACCGCCCACATTGACAACTGTCACAGCATCAACTTCCACTTTGAACACCAACTCAACAGCAGCTTTAATTTCTGGCTTGGTTGCATCAGTGCGTACACGGAAGGCAATTTGCTGGTGCTTATCAGCAATACGGGTAGCTTTTTCTGTAATTTGTGGTGCAAGAATGACTTGCAACAAACGTTCTTGAGTACTCAACGCGCTCATGCCAGGATCTCCTCAAGCTTCTTAACAGCGCCTGCAGTCGCCAGCACTTGCGGGAAGCGCACCAAACTAACAGGATCAACATATTGCGCTTCGAGAACCAGAACGTGAGGCAAGTTACGAGCGGACAGATACAAGTTTTCATCAAACTTATCCACCAATACCAACAAGCCTTCGTTGTAACCAAGACCCTTGATCTTCTCGAGCAACTGTTTAGTTTTAGGGGTATCGACAGCAAACTCTTCAACTGCGCTCAGGCGATCTTGACGCACCAGCTCAGACAGGATCGAACGCACACCGGCACGGTAGGCCTTACGGTTAATCTTGTGGCTGAAGTTTTCGTCAGGAGTATTCGGGAATGCACGACCACCTCCACGCCAAATGGTGCTGGAGCTCATACCAGAACGAGCACGACCTGTACCCTTCTGATTCCATGGCTTCTTGGTGGTATGACTAACTTCCGCACGTGTCAATTGAGCACGAGTTGCAGTACGTGCATTGGCCTGATAGGCAACAACGACCTGATGCACCAACGCCTCATTGAATTCACGACCAAAAGTCGTTTCAGAAACAGCCAATCCAGCTTTAGCTGGCTTGCCATTCTTATCGATTAATTTGATTTCCATTATGCCTTCACCTTCACACTAGGGCGCACGACAACATCGCCGCCTTTAGAGCCAGGAACCGCACCCTTGATCAACAACAGGTTACGCTCAGCATCTACACGCACAATCTCAAGATTCTGCACAGTAGTCTTCGCGGCACCCAAATGACCAGGCATACGCTTACCAGGGAAAACACGACCAGGATCCTGCGCCATACCAATAGAACCAGGCACATTGTGGGATCTGGAGTTACCGTGGGAAGCACGGTTGGAACTGAAGTTGTGACGCTTGATAGCACCAGCAAAGCCCTTACCCAAAGAAGTACCAGTTACATCAACCAACTGGCCTGCCTGGAAAAGCTCAACAGTGATCTGACCACCTACAGTGTAGTTAGCCAACACATCATCAGGTACGGGAAATTCCTTGATACCAGCACCAGCAGAAACGCCAGCCTTGGCATAATGACCGGTCAATGCCTTACCAATGCGGCTGGCACGACGCTCACCGTAAGCAACTTGAAGGCCAGCATAGCCGTCGCTTGCAGCAGTCTTGATCTGTGTCACACGGTTAGGTACGACTTCCAGCACTGTTACCGGAACGCTTTCGCCTTCTTCGGTAAAAATGCGGGTCATGCCCACCTTGCGACCAATAAGCCCTAAGCTCATGATCGATTCCTTATAATAATTAAAAAGGCCGATTACAATTGACCGACCCGGTACACGAAAGGGTCGGATTATATCCGACCCACTTCAAAAACACAAGTTACAGCTTAATTTCCACATCAACGCCCGCTGGCAGGTCCAGCTTCATCAATGCATCAACTGTCTTGTCAGTAGGATCAACAATATCCATCAAACGCTGATGAGTACGAATTTCGAACTGATCACGGGATGTCTTGTTAACGTGAGGGGAACGCAGAATGTCAAAGCGCTCAATACGAGTTGGCAAAGGCACAGGACCTTTAACCACTGCACCAGTACGCTTAGCCGTTTCAACAATCTCAAGCGCCGATTGATCAATCAAACGATAGTCAAATGCCTTAAGACGGATACGGATTTTTTGAGCTGCCATGTTATTTCCTTAAAGAGCGATATTTCCAAAGAGCGAAAAAGCCGTAAGCATTTAAGCTTACGGCTCAACCGAATAACGTATTACTCTACGATTTTAGCCACAACGCCGGCACCGACGGTACGACCACCTTCACGAATCGCGAAGCGCAGACCTTCTTCCATCGCGATTGGCGCGATCAGGGCAACAGTGATGGAAACGTTGTCGCCTGGCATCACCATTTCGGTACCTGCTGGCAGTTCTACTGCACCAGTCACATCAGTGGTACGGAAGTAGAATTGTGGACGGTAGCCGTTGAAGAATGGTGTGTGACGACCACCTTCATCTTTACCCAACACGTAAATTTCTGCAGTGAACTTGGTGTGCGGCTTGATGGAGCCAGACTTGGACAGCACTTGACCACGTTCAACGTCTTCACGCTTGGTACCGCGCAGCAGTACGCCGACGTTGTCGCCTGCTTGACCTTGGTCGAGCAGTTTGCGGAACATTTCAACGCCTGTACAAGTTGTCTTTTGTGTTGCCTTGATACCAACGATTTCGATTTCGTCACCAACTTTAACAATACCGCGCTCGATACGACCAGTTACCACGGTACCACGGCCGGAGATGGAGAATACGTCTTCAACTGGCATCAGGAAGGTGCCGTCAACAGCGCGCTCTGGTGTTGGGATGTAGCTGTCAAGTGCTTCAGCCAGACGGAAGATAGCAGGTTCACCGATATCGGATTGGTCGCCTTCCAGCGCAAGCTTAGCGGAACCCTTAACGATAGGAGTGTCATCGCCTGGGAAGTCGTACTTGGAGAGAAGCTCACGCACTTCCATTTCTACGAGTTCAAGCAGTTCTGCGTCGTCTACCATGTCAGCCTTGTTCAGGAAGACGATGATGTAAGGTACGCCAACTTGGCGTGCCAGCAGGATGTGTTCACGGGTTTGTGGCATTGGGCCGTCAGCAGCAGACACAACCAGGATCGCGCCGTCCATCTGCGCAGCACCAGTAATCATGTTCTTAACATAGTCAGCGTGGCCTGGGCAGTCAACGTGTGCGTAGTGACGAGTTTCTGTTTCGTATTCTACGTGCGAGGTGTTGATGGTAATGCCACGTGCCTTTTCTTCTGGCGCGTTGTCGATCTGGGAGTAGTCTTTGGCTTCACCACCAAATTTCTTGGTCAATACAGTGGTGATCGCTGCCGTCAATGTTGTCTTACCATGGTCAACGTGACCAATCGTGCCTACGTTGACGTGCGGCTTCGTCCGCTCAAATTTACCTTTTGCCATTTCCGTTTCCTTTAATAATCTATATACAGCTTATTTTTTGTTAATGATGGCTTCAGCCACGTTTCTCGGTGCTTCTGCGTAATGCTTGAATTCCATGCTGTAGCTTGCACGACCTTGAGACAAGGAACGCACCACGGTGGAGTAACCAAACATTTCAGCCAATGGAACTTCAGCGCGAATTACCTTACCACCTGCATTATCTTCCATGCCTTGAATCATGCCGCGACGTGAAGACAAGTCACCCATCACATCACCCATGTAGTCTTCGGGTGTTTCCACTTCCACCGCCATCATAGGCTCGAGCAGAATTGGATCCGCCTTGCGCATACCATCTTTGAAGGCAATAGAGGCAGCCATCTTAAAGGCATTTTCGTTCGAGTCAACGTCGTGGTAGGAACCATCAAACAGAGTTACCTTAACGTCAACAACCGGGAAGCCAGCCAGGATACCTGCAGGAATTGTTTCCTTCAGACCCTTATCTACTGCTGGAATGAATTCACGAGGAACGGTACCGCCCTTAATGGCATCAACGAACTCGTAACCCTTACCAGCTTCATTAGGCTCCATCTTGATCCATACGTGACCGTATTGACCCTTACCACCGGACTGCTTAACGAACTTACCTTCAACCTCAACAGCCTTCTTGATCGCTTCGCGGTAAGCAACTTGAGGAGCACCAACATTGGCTTCAACGTTGAATTCACGGCGCATACGATCCACCAAAATTTCCAGGTGCAACTCACCCATACCGGAAATAATCGTTTGATTGGTTTCTTCATCTGTACGCACACGGAAAGAAGGATCTTCCTGAGCCAAACGGTTCAGCGCGATACCCATCTTCTCCTGGTCAGCCTTGGTCTTCGGCTCAACCGCAACGTGAATCACAGGCTCAGGGAATATCATGCGTTCCAGAATGATCACATGATCAGGATCACACAGCGTATCACCAGTGGTCGCTTCCTTCAGACCCACAGCCGCAGCGATGTCGCCAGCACGCACTTCCTTGATTTCTTCACGTTGGTTAGCGTGCATCTGCAGAATACGGCCCAGACGCTCCTTCTTCTCCTTAACAGAGTTATAGACGGTATCGCCTGAGTTCACCACACCAGAGTAAACACGGAAGAAAATCAACTGACCAACAAATGGATCGGTCATAATCTTGAACGCCAGAGCAGAGAACTTCTCAGCATCATCAGCCTTACGTTCAGCCTTTTCGCCATTCTCCAACTCACCTACAACAGGTGGAATATCAACAGGAGAAGGCAAGAAATCGATCACAGCATCCAGCATCCGCTGAACACCTTTATTCTTAAAGGCAGTACCGCACAACATAGGCTGAATTTCGCCTGCAATCGTACGATCACGCAAACCCTTAACAATCTCTTCTTCAGACAACTCACCATTTTCCAGGTACTTGTTCATCAAGTCTTCACTGGATTCGGCAGCGGCTTCAATCATATTTTCGCGCCACTTGGTGCACTCATCAGCCAAGTCAGCAGGAATATCTTGATACTCGAACTTAGTGCCCTGGCTAGCCTCATCCCAGATAATAGCCTTCATCTTGAGAAGATCCACAACACCCTTGAATGTGTCTTCCGCACCGATAGGCACCACAACAGGCACAGGATTAGCCTTCAAACGAGTCTTCAGCTGGTCATAGACCTTGAAGAAGTTTGCACCGGTACGATCCATCTTATTGATGAAGGCCAGACGTGGCACTTTGTACTTGTTAGCTTGACGCCAAACAGTTTCGGATTGAGGCTGAACACCACCCACAGCACAGTAAACCATGCAAGCACCATCCAGAACACGCATGGAACGCTCAACTTCAATCGTGAAGTCTACGTGACCAGGGGTATCAATGATGTTGATACGGTGCTCAGGATAGTTACCGGCCATACCCTTCCAGAATGCAGTAGTAGCCGCAGAAGTAATGGTAATGCCGCGCTCTTGCTCCTGCTCCATCCAGTCCATGGTGGCTGCACCATCGTGCACTTCACCGATCTTATGATTTACACCGGTATAAAATAGGATACGCTCAGTTGTCGTGGTTTTTCCAGCGTCAATGTGCGCACTGATACCGATATTACGGTAGCGATTAATTGGGGTTTTACGAGCCACAGCGATTACCTTTTACTTACTTGTCTAGTTAAATGGCTTAGAAACGGAAATGCGAGAATGCCTTATTGGCTTCTGCCATACGGTGAACTTCTTCACGCTTCTTGATAGCAGCACCACGACCTTCAGAGGCTTCGAGCAACTCCGCAGCCAAGCGCAAGCCCATGGACTTCTCACCACGCTTACGAGCCGCATCACGCAACCAGCGCATTGCCAGCGCATTGCGACGAGCCGGACGAACTTCAACAGGCACTTGGTAGTTAGCGCCACCAACACGACGGCTTTTCACTTCCACAACTGGACGCAAATTGCCGATAGCCAGAGTAAATACCTCCAGCGCTTCCTTGCCGCTCTTTTGTGTGATTTGATCAAATGCGCCGTACAGGATACGCTCTGCAACCGACTTCTTGCCACCGGTCATCAGCACATTAACGAACTTTGAAACTTCCTGACTACCGAACTTAGGATCAGGCAGGATGTTACGCTTGGGAACTTCTCTACGTCTTGGCATGGCTTTCTCGATTCCTTAAACTTTTGGCCGCTGTAATTAAGCAGCCTTAGGGCGCTTAGCACCGTACTTGGAGCGGGATTGCTTACGGTCTTTAACACCAGCAGTATCCAGACTACCGCGCACCATGTGATAACGCACACCTGGCAAGTCCTTTACACGACCACCGCGCAACAGCACAACAGAGTGCTCCTGCAAGTTGTGGCCTTCACCGCCGATATAGCTAATTACTTCATAGCCATTGGTCAGGCGCACTTTGGCAACCTTACGCAAAGCGGAGTTAGGTTTCTTAGGGGTTGTGGTGTAAACACGAGTACATACACCACGCTTTTGTGGGCAGCTCTCAAGTGCTGGCACCTTGCTCTTGGCAACTACTTTTTGGCGCGGCTTGCGCACTAATTGATTGATGGTTGGCATAACCTTTAGCCTTTATATTTTAACCGCTAAAAATTACGGGATGGCGAAACGCCATCCCGGAAAACTTAGCATTTTATTTAGCGTTCAATGTGTTGTCAAGCAACCTCAGGATTTCCAGAGGTTTCTTCGACTTGCACATCTCCGGCATCTTCAATGATGGCAGGCGCTGAATCTACACCTGCAACATTACGTTTACGTGTTTCATGATAGGCAAGACCGGTTCCAGCAGGAATCAATCGACCCACAATAACGTTCTCTTTCAGACCACGCAACTCGTCGCGCTTGCCCAGGATCGCAGCTTCGGTAAGCACACGCGTTGTTTCCTGGAACGACGCAGCAGAGATGAAGGAATCTGTAGACAGAGAAGCCTTGGTAATACCCAGCAATACATACTCAAAGCTGGCTGGACGGCCATCCGCTGCCAATACACGTTCATTCTCAGTCAACACGTCCGCACGCTCAACCTGCTCACCCAAGATGAAGCTGGTATCACCAGCATCGGTAATCCGTACACGACGCAGCATCTGACGCACAATCACTTCAATGTGCTTGTCGTTGATCTTCACGCCTTGCAGACGGTAAACGTCTTGTACTTCATCAATGATGTAGCGAGCCAATGCTTCGCGACCTTGCAAGCGCAGAATATCTTGCGGATCTGCTGGGCCGTCGACAATGCTCTCACCCTTGGTCACCACTTGACCATCATGCGCGGTCACGTGCTTATCCTTAGGAATCAGGAACTCATTGGAAACGCCGTCAAGATCGGTAATCACCAGACGCTGCTTACCCTTGGTATCCTTACCGAAGGAAATCGTACCTGTCACCTCTGCCAGCAAGCCAGCATCCTTAGGTGAACGTGCCTCAAACAGCTCAGCCACACGTGGCAGACCACCAGTAATGTCACGGGTCTTGGAAGACTCTTGCGGAATACGCGCCAGCACTTCACCCACACCCACTTCCTGACCGTCTTTCACGGTAATGATACACCCAAGCTGGAAGGTCACGCTGACAGGTGCTTCACCACCGGCAACCTTGACTTCGACGCCATTAGCATCGAGCAATTTCACTTGTGGACGCAAGCCCTTGGATTGGCCAGCACGTTGCTTAGGATCAATTACCACCAGAGAGGACAAGCCAGTGACTTCGTCCACCTGCTTGGCAACAGTGACACCTTCTTCCACGTTCTCAAACTTCACGCGACCTGCGTACTCGGTAATAATCGGGCGAGTATGCGGATCCCAGGTAGCCAGAGCCTGACCAGCCTTGACTTGCTTGCCATCAGTAATCTGCAAGGTAGCACCGTAAGGCACCTTGTGACGCTCACGCTCACGACCATTTTCATCCTGAATGATGGCTTCACCGTTACGGGAAATCACCACTTGCTCGTTACGCGCATTGGTCACATAACGCATGGTCGATGTGAAATGCACAATACCGTTGGACTTGCTTTCCACTTGGCTAACAGAGGCTGCACGCGATACCGCACCACCGATGTGGAACGTACGCATGGTCAGCTGTGTACCAGGCTCACCGATGGACTGCGCCGCGATCACGCCAACAGCTTCACCCATGTTGATGAGCTTGCCGCGACCCAAGTCACGACCATAGCACTTGGCACAAATACCATAACGAGTATCGCAAGTCAGCGCAGTACGCACCTTGACTTCATCAATGCCCAAAGCATCAATTTGCTCAACTTCATCTTCGGTCAACAGGGTACCAGCCGGATACACCACATCTTGTGTTTCAGGATGGAGCACATCCAACGCAGCGACACGACCCAAGATACGATCATGCAAAGGCTCAACCACTTCACCGCCCTTGACCAGCGCCTTGGTGTACAGGCCTTCTGTCGTGCCGCAATCATGTTCGGTCACCACCAAATCCTGCGTGACGTCTACCAGACGACGAGTCAGGTAACCGGAGTTAGCGGTTTTCAAGGCGGTATCTGCCAGACCCTTACGTGCACCGTGTGTTGAAATAAAGTATTGCAACACGTTCAGACCATCACGGAAGTTCGCGGTAATCGGAGTTTCAATGATAGAACCATCCGGCTTAGCCATCAGGCCGCGCATACCAGCCAACTGACGCACCTGAGCCGCGGAACCCCGCGCACCAGAGTCAGCCATCATGTAAATCGCATTGAAGGATTCCTGCTTGATATCCTTGCCATCGGCATCCTTGGCGATGGCGCCATCGGCATCCAGCACTGTTTCTTCACGCAGTTGCTTCATCATCGCATCAGCAACCTTGTCACCGGCACGACCCCAGATATCAACCACCTTGTTGTAACGCTCACCCTGAGTCACCAGACCAGAAACGTATTGGTCTTCGATTTCCTTGACTTCAGCCTCGGCAGAAGCGATCAATTGCTCCTTCTCCGGTGGCACCAACATATCGTTAATACTGATGGAGATACCAGCGCGTGTCGCATAGGTATAACCGGTGTACATCAGCTTGTCGGCAAAAATCACAGTCTCGCGAATGCCAACACGGCGGAAGCTCGCATTGATCAGACGAGAGATCTCCTTCTTCTTGAGCGCCTTGTCGATCACACTGAATGGCAGGCCAGCTGGCAAGATTTCTGACAGCAATGCACGACCAACAGTCGTTTCATAACGCGTAATCTTTTCACGCTTCTGGCCATCCAGTTCAACATCGAACTCACGCAGACGGACAGTAATACGTGCATGCAGATCAATCAGGCGATTGTCATAGGCACGTTGCACTTCGGCAATATTGGCAAAACGCATGCCTTCACCGCGAGCAGCCTTCTTCTCACGTGTCATGTAGTACAGACCCAAGACGATATCCTGGGAAGGCACAATAATTGGCTCACCGTTAGCTGGAGACAATACGTTATTGGAGGCCAGCATCAAGGTGCGGGCTTCCATTTGTGCTTCTAGGCTCAATGGTACGTGTACCGCCATCTGGTCACCGTCAAAGTCGGCGTTAAACGCAGCACACACCAATGGGTGCAGTTGGATCGCCTTGCCTTCAACCAGTGTCGGCTCAAATGCCTGAATACCCAGACGGTGCAAAGTAGGTGCACGGTTGAGCAATACTGGATGCTCGCGAATCACGTCTTCCAGGATATCCCAGACTTCTGGACCTTCCTCTTCAACTTTTTTCTTGGCAGCCTTGATTGTCGTAGCCAGGCCCAATACTTCAAGCTTATGGAAAATGAAAGGCTTGAACAGTTCCAGTGCCATCTTCTTTGGCAAACCGCACTGATGTAGCTTGAGTTGAGGACCCACCACGATCACAGAACGACCGGAGTAATCCACACGCTTACCCAACAGGTTCTGACGGAAACGACCGCCCTTACCCTTGATCATGTCAGCCAGGGACTTGAGAGGACGCTTGTTAGCGCCCGTCATGACCTTGCCGCGGCGACCATTGTCCAACAACGAGTCAACCGCTTCCTGCAACATACGCTTTTCGTTGCGTACGATGATTTCAGGAGCCTTCAGCTCCAGCAAGCGCTTCAAGCGGTTGTTACGGTTGATGACGCGACGATATAGATCGTTCAAGTCGGAAGTCGCAAAACGACCACCATCCAACGGTACCAATGGACGCAACTCTGGAGGCAATACTGGCAATACTTCCAGGATCATCCACTCTGGCTTGATACCAGATTTCTGGAATGCTTCCAGTACCTTCAGACGCTTGGCGATTTTCTTGATCTTGGCTTCGGAGCCGGTTTCACCGAGTTCACGACGCAGCTTCTCGATTTCAGTGTGCACATCCATCGTGCGCAACAATTCGCGCACCGCTTCTGCACCCATGACAGCATTGAATTCGTCGCCGTACTCTTCAACCTTGGCCAGATAATCATCTTCAGTCAACAGCTGACCGCGAGTCAGTGGCGTCATACCTGGATCAATGACGATATATGCTTCAAAGTACAGCACGCGCTCGATATCACGCAAGGCGATATCCAGCACCATACCCAAACGGCTCGGCAATGACTTCAGGAACCAGATATGCGCAACTGGGCTGGCCAACTCGATGTGGGCCATACGCTCGCGACGCACTTTGGACAAGGTCACTTCAACGCCGCATTTTTCACAGATCACGCCACGATGCTTGAGGCGCTTGTACTTGCCGCACAAGCATTCGTAATCTTTGATCGGGCCAAAAATCTTGGCGCAGAACAAGCCGTCACGCTCTGGCTTGAAGGTACGATAGTTAATGGTCTCAGGCTTCTTGACCTCACCGTAAGACCAGGAGCGAATCTTTTCAGGAGAAGCCAACGCGATCTTGATCGCGTCAAACTCTTCTTCCTGAGTGACCTGCTTGAATAAATCTAATAGAGCTTTCACGCGCGTTTCTCCTTAGTTGCGGTCAAGATCAATATCGATGGCGAGCGAGCGGATTTCCTTCACCAACACGTTGAAGGACTCTGGCATACCAGCATCAATCTTGTGCTCACCCTTGACAATGTTTTCGTATACCTTGGTACGGCCAGACACGTCATCAGACTTCACTGTCAGCATTTCCTGCAAGGTATAGGATGCACCGTACGCTTCCAGCGCCCACACTTCCATTTCACCGAAACGCTGGCCACCAAACTGTGCCTTACCGCCCAATGGCTGCTGGGTAACCAGCGAGTAAGGACCAGTAGAACGAGCATGCATCTTGTCATCAACCAAGTGATGCAGCTTGAGCACGTGCATATAACCTACAGTCACAGGACGTTCGAAAGCATCGCCAGTGCGGCCATCAAACAAGGTCACTTGCGTTTTGCCGGAAGCAAACTGTAATTGCTGTGTACGTGGATCTTCATCAGGGAACGCCAGATCAAGCATTGCCTTGATATCGGACTCAGCAGCACCATCGAATACAGGCGTTGCAAATGGCACACCATTCTTGAGGTTGCGTGCCAGGTCCATCACTTCCACATCGCTCAAGGAAGCAATATCTTCAGGCTTGCCGTTGCTCTTGTTGTATATCTGCTCGAAGAAGCTACGCAACTCGGCGGTCTTGGCTTGCGCCTGCAACATGTTGCCGATACGGATACCCAGACCCTTGGCAGCCCAACCCAAGTGGACTTCGAGAATCTGACCAATGTTCATCCGTGAAGGAACACCCAACGGGTTCAGCACGATATCCATCGGTGTACCGTCAGCCATGTGCGGCATATCTTCGATCGGCACGATCTTGGAAACCACACCCTTGTTACCGTGACGGCCCGCCATCTTGTCACCAGGCTGGATACGACGCTTAACGGCAAGGTATACCTTAACCATCTTCTGTACACCAGGAGGTAATTCGTCACCCTGGGTAAGCTTGCGCTTTTTCTCTTCGAACTTGCTGTCGAACTCGATACGTGCCTGGGACAAGCTGTCACGCAACTGTTCGAGTTGACGTGCAACATCTTCATCGCTCAGGCGAATGTCAAACCAATCGTAGCGCGCCAAACCATCTAGGTACTCAGCATTAAGGGTTTCGCCCTTTTTCAGCTTTTGTGGGCCACCAGTTGCAACCTTGCCCTCGATCAGGCGACGGATACGGCCAAACGCGTCGTCTTCCACGATACGCATCTGGTCAGCCAAGTCTTGCTTGTAGTCGGCCAACTGATCATCAATGATCTGCTGAGCACGGGCATCGCGCTCAATACCTTCGCGAGTGAACACTTGCACATCGATCACGGTACCAGACATACCAGATGGAACGCGCAGGGATGTATCCTTAACGTCGGATGCCTTTTCACCAAAGATTGCACGCAGCAACTTCTCTTCAGGAGTCAGCTGGGTTTCACCCTTAGGTGTCACCTTACCAACCAGCACATCACCGGCCTCAACTTCTGCACCGATATAAATAATGCCGGAATCATCCAGACGACCAAGCATGCGCTCAGACAGATTGGAAATATCGCGTGTGATTTCTTCTGCGCCCAGCTTGGTGTCGCGGGCAACAACGGATAATTCCTCGATATGGATGGAGGTATAGCGGTCATCGGCCACTACACGCTCTGAAATCAGGATCGAGTCTTCGAAGTTGTAACCGTTCCATGGCATAAAGGCGACCAGCATGTTCTGGCCCAGCGCCAATTCACCCATATCGGTGGAAGCACCATCGGCGATCACGTCGCCACGCGCCAATATGTCACCGACATTCACCAACGGACGCTGGTTGATATTGGTGTTCTGGTTAGAACGTGTGTACTTGATCAGGTTGTAGATATCCACACCGACTTCGCCAGCAGCAGCTTCTTCGTCATGCACACGCACCACGATACGGCTGGAGTCAACATAATCAACCACACCACCACGACGCGCTGTCACGACAGTACCTGAGTCAACCGCAACAGTACGTTCGATACCAGTGCCAACCACGGCTTTTTCAGCACGCAGACATGGCACGGCTTGACGTTGCATGTTGGCACCCATCAAGGCACGGTTCGCATCATCATGCTCGAGGAACGGAATCAGCGAAGCCGCCACGGAAACGATCTGACCAGGCGCCACATCCATGTATTGAACACGGTCAGGCTGCGCCATGGTGAATTCGTTATGGTAACGCGCAGAAACCAGGTCTTCTCTGAACTTGCCGTCCTTGTCCAGTTCGGAGTTCGCCTGGGCGATCATGTACTGGCTTTCTTCAATCGCGGACAAGTAATCAATCGTTGCCGAGACCTTGTTGCTATCTACACGACGGTAAGGTGTTTCTAGGAAACCGTACTGATTGGTACGGGAATACAGCGCCAATGAGTTGATCAGGCCAATGTTTGGACCTTCAGGTGTTTCAATTGGACAAACACGTCCATAGTGAGTGGAATGCACGTCACGCACTTCAAAACCAGCGCGCTCACGTGTCAAACCACCAGGGCCCAAGGCAGAAACACGACGCTTGTGCGTGATTTCAGACAATGGGTTGGTTTGGTCCATAAACTGGGACAACTGTGAAGAACCGAAGAACTCACGAATAGCACTCGACACTGGCTTCGCATTAATCAAATCATGCGGCATCAGATTATCGGATTCAGCTTGAGACAAACGCTCCTTTACAGCACGCTCAACACGCACCAAACCAGCACGGAACTGGTTTTCAGCCAATTCACCAACCGAGCGGATACGGCGATTACCCAAGTGGTCAATATCATCAATCTCACCGCGACCATTGCGCAGCTCGATCAAGACAGCGATCACAGCCAGGATATCGTCGTTGGACAGGATGCCAGCACCCTCGGCGCCTTGCGGACCGACCTTCTCATAGAAACGACGCAACCAAGCAGCGGTACGCTCTTCAATCTTCTCAGGGAAGGCACGGCGATTGAACTTCATGCGACCAACAGAAGACAAGTCGTAACGGTCTTCATTGAAGAACAAGCCTTCAAACAAAGCTTGCACAGCATCTTCAGTTGGAGGCTCACCAGGACGCATCATACGGTAGATGGCAACGCGAGCACTGTACTCGTCAGGGATTTCATCAATACGCAATGTTTGCGAGATGTAATCACCATGATCAAGATCATTGGCATACAAGGTGCTGATCTTGCTGACATCTGCTTCGCGCAGCTTGTCCAGCATGGACTCAGTCACTTCATCATTCGCATTAGCAACAACTTCGCCAGTGGACTTGTCTACAATACCAGCAGCCAAGGAGCGACCAAGCAAGAACTCTTCCGGCACGGTAATCTTGCTGATACCAGCCTTTTCCATGTCACGGATGTGCTTGACGGTAATGCGCTTATCCTTGGCAACGATGACTTTGCCATCCTTATCAAGGATATCGAACTTCGCTACCTCACCACGCAAACGCTCAGGCACCAGTTCAAACTGAACGCCCTTCTTGGCGATATGGAAAGTATCGAAGTCGTAGAATGTTTCCAGAATTTGCTCTGGTGAGAAACCAAGCGCCTTCAAGAGAATTGTCACCGGCATCTTGCGACGACGGTCAACGCGGAAATACAGGTAATCCTTAGGGTCGAACTCGAAATCGAGCCAAGAACCACGGTAAGGGATGATACGTGCAGAGAACAACAGCTTGCCCGAGCTGTGCGTCTTGCCGCGGTCATGCTCAAAGAACACACCAGGGCTACGATGCAATTGTGACACGATGACACGTTCGGTACCGTTGATCACAAAAGAGCCGTTTTCTGTCATGAGTGGCAATTCACCCATGTAGACTTCTTGCTCCTTCACCTCTTTGACAGTAGGTTTGGAAGCCTCTTTATCCATGATCGTCAAGCGCACCTTGACGCGCAAAGGCGCAGCATAGGTCAAGCCACGTTGCTGACATTCCTTGACATCAAAAGGCTCTTGGCCGAGGTTATAACTAACAAAATCCAGTCGTGCATTGCCAGAATGGCTGACGATTGGGAAAACCGAACTGAATGCTGCTTGAAGACCCGCGTCAGAACGCTTGTCAGCATGGACTTCAGCTTGCAAAAATGCAGCGTAGGATTCCAATTGCATGGCGAGCAGGTAAGGAACCTCCTGCACGCTTTCACGCTTGGCGAAACTTTTACGCAGACGTTTCTTTTCGGTAAAGGAATAGCTCATAGCATCTCCTGAGGATAGAGGGCAGAAGACAGCAGCCCAGAGGGACTGCTGTCTTCTAACTTCTTAAAATGGTGAAGGCTGACAGTTTCCTGCCAGCCCATCCACCATGATTTACAGCGGTATTACTTGATTTCAGCCTTAGCGCCAGCTTCTTCCAGCTTCTTAGCAGCAGCTTCAGCATCAGCCTTGGAAACGCCTTCCTTAACTGCCTTAGGAGCAGCGTCAACCAGATCCTTAGCTTCCTTCAGGCCCAGGGAAGTCAGTTCGCGAACAGCCTTAATAACGTTCACTTTGTTGTCGCCAGCAGAAGCCAGGATAACATCGAACTCAGTCTTTTCAGCAGCGCCAGCACCAGTGTCGCCACCAGCTGCAGGAGCAGCTACTGCAACAGCAGCTGCAGCTGCGGATACACCGAACTTCTCTTCCAGATCCTTGATCAGTTCGGACAGTTCGAGAACGGTCAGGGACGCAATTGCGTCAAGAATTTCTGCTTTGGATAATGCCATTTGTTAATACTCCTGATAAATATAATATTGATTAGGCTGCTTGCTTTTGATCGCGCACTGCAGCAAGACCACGCGCAAACTTTGTAGGCACTTCGTTGAGTGTGCGTACAAACTGTGCAACAGGCGCTTGCATAGTGCCGAGCAACTTGGCCAGCAACTCTTCGCGGCTTGGCAGGGTAGCCAGGGCTTGTACAGCCTTAGCATCCAGAACCTTGCCTGGCAGAGCACCGGCTTTGATAACGAACTTGTCATTGGCTTTGGCAAAATTATTCAATACCTTTGCCGCGGCAACTGGATCGGTAGAAATACCGAATACCAATGGGCCAACCATGTCGTTTGCCAGACCAGAAAACTGTGTGCCGTCGACAGCGCGACGAACCAGTGTGTTCTTCAGAACACGCAGGTAAACACCAGATTTTCTAGCTTCGGCGCGCAACTTGGTCATGTCGCCCACTTCGATGCCACGATACTCAGCAAGAACAATTGCCTGAGCCTGAGCGACTTGCTCGCTAACCTCAGCAACTACTGCCTTTTTCTGCTCAAGATTAAGACTCAAGGTCTTCTCCTTCCGTTAATTAAGCATTTGTAGCAAGCCACAAATACCTTCCCACGGCGACCTTTCATCAGGAATAAAAATCCTGTTCCGGGTAACGCCATCTGCGTAGGACTTGGCTAGAATTTTGCCGCCATTAAGCCAGTGAAGGCTCCTACGGTCTTTGATAACCCCATAGCTCACGCCATGGGCCCAAAGTTCTTTGCGGCGTCAACTTCAAAGTTGACGCCAAATTTATTAAGCCAGGTTTGACTGGTCTACACGCACACCGGCACCCATGGTGCTGGAAACGGAAACCTTCTTCAGGTAAACACCCTTGGAGGAAGCAGGCTTCGCCTTGTTCAATGCATCAACCAGAGCAGCCAGATTCTCCTTCAGTGCATCTACACCGAAGGAAGCACGACCGATAGTGCAATGTACGATACCACCCTTGTCGGTACGGTATTGAACTTGACCAGCCTTGGCGTTCTTCACAGCGGTAGTAACATCAGGCGTCACAGTACCAACCTTAGGGTTAGGCATCAGACCACGTGGGCCCAGTACTTGACCCAGGGTACCAACGATACGCATCGCATCAGGCGTTGCAATCGCAACGTCGAAGTCCAGCATACCACCCTTAACTTGTTCAGCCAGGTCTTCAAAACCAACGATGTCAGCACCAGCAGCCTTGGCAGCCTCAGCAGCAGCACCTTGTGCAAACACGGCGATACGCTTGGTTTTACCTGTACCGTGTGGCAGCACCAGAGCGCCACGTACCAGCTGGTCAGACTTACGTGCATCAATACCCAGATTGATGACCGCGTCTACGGACTCGTCAAACTTAGCAGTTGCAGTTTCCTTGACCAGAGTCAGGGCTTCAGCCACTGGATATACCTTGTTACGATCAACCTTGGCGCGCAAGGCCTCAATACGCTTAGAAACGTTAGCCATTTACACACCCTCCACTTCAATACCCATGCTGCGTGCGCTACCAGCGATGGTGCGAACCGCAGCGTCCAGATCAGCAGCCGTAAGATCAGGTGCCTTGGTCTTGGCGATTTCTTCCGCTTGAGCGCGGGTGATCTTGCCAACCTTGTCTGTATGAGGACGCGGGGAACCCTTGTCGATCTTGGCTGCCTTCTTGATCAGAATGGTGGCAGGAGGAGTCTTCATCACGAAGGTGAAGCTCTTGTCTGCAAACGCAGTGATCACAACCGGAATTGGCAAACCTGGTTCCAGGCTTTGAGTTGCTGCATTAAATGCTTTACAGAACTCCATAATATTCAGACCACGCTGACCCAATGCAGGACCAACTGGGGGACTTGGATTGGCTTTACCTGCAGGAATCTGCAGCTTGATATAGCCGATAACTTTCTTTGCCATCTTAAACTCCTAATTTGGGTAATAACGCTTGCTCACACAAGCTCCCCATCCACATCGATGTGATGCAAAGCACCACGCCAAACACTCCAGAACTGCGGAGTGCAAAAAGCCGCATCTTGCCATCAAGGCAAGACACAGCTCAAAATTCTTAAACTTCCTTCTCCACCTGGCTGAAATCCAGCTCTACAGGTGTCGCACGACCGAAGATGACTACCGACACGCGCAGCTTGCTCTTTTCATAGTTGATATCTTCAACACTGCCAGAGAAATCCTTGAACGGGCCATCAATCACACGCACAGACTCACCCTTATCAAAGGTCATCTTCTGAGTAGGGTTGCTCTTACTTTCATCCATACGCTGCAGGATGATTTCAACTTCCTTATCCTTAATTGGGGTTGGCTTTTGCGCGGTACCGCCGATAAATGCAGTCACGCGAGGCGTGCTTTTCACCAAGTGCCAACTCTCATCACTCATCTGCATCTGAACCAGCACATAGCCCGGATACAGCTTGCGCTCAGTGATACTCTTGACGCCGTTTTTCATTTCAACGACTTCCTCAACAGGCACCAGAATATCGCCAAACAAATCACCCACGTCAGAACGGGCAATACGCTCTTCCAAACCTTTTTTGACCGACTTCTCAAATCCAGAGAAAGCCTGCACGGCATACCATCGCATATTACTCATCAAGCGCCCCTCCCCATCAACTGCTTCACAGCCCACATGAAGCCAACATCAACCATCCAGAGGAAAATGGCCATTACAATCACCAACCCAAACACTGCAGCAGTAGTCTGCATTGTTTCCTTACGGGTCGGCCAGACAACCTTACGTGTTTCAACTACGGCTTCACGCGCAAACGCAAACGCATCCTGCCCAGTCACGGTTGTTTTCAGCACAAGTAGCGCAACAATAATCCCCGCCAAAAAGGCCAGAATACGCACCACCAACGCCTGATCAGCCAACAAATAAAAGCCGGCAACCCCAGCAGCAACCAGCAGCAGGGAAATTACCAGCTTAATCTTCTCGGTCATATTTTGCACTTAATATAATGGCAGGCCAGGAGGGCCTCGAACCCCCAACCCTCGGTTTTGGAGACCGATACTCTGCCAATTGAGCTACTGGCCTGTAACGCTTTACCAACAAAGGTCGCATACTTATTTAAGCACACGACCCGAGGAGATATTACTCTACGATTTTAGCCACAACGCCGGCACCGACGGTACGACCACCTTCACGAATCGCGAAGCGCAGACCTTCTTCCATCGCGATTGGCGCGATCAGGGCAACAGTGATGGAAACGTTGTCGCCTGGCATCACCATTTCGGTACCTGCTGGCAGTTCTACTGCACCAGTCACATCAGTGGTACGGAAGTAGAATTGTGGACGGTAGCCGTTGAAGAATGGTGTGTGACGACCACCTTCATCTTTACCCAACACGTAAATTTCTGCAGTGAACTTGGTGTGCGGCTTGATGGAGCCAGACTTGGACAGCACTTGACCACGTTCAACGTCTTCACGCTTGGTACCGCGCAGCAGTACGCCGACGTTGTCGCCTGCTTGACCTTGGTCGAGCAGTTTGCGGAACATTTCAACGCCTGTACAAGTTGTCTTTTGTGTTGCCTTGATACCAACGATTTCGATTTCGTCACCAACTTTAACAATACCGCGCTCGATACGACCAGTTACCACGGTACCACGGCCGGAGATGGAGAATACGTCTTCAACTGGCATCAGGAAGGTGCCGTCAACAGCGCGCTCTGGTGTTGGGATGTAGCTGTCAAGTGCTTCAGCCAGACGGAAGATAGCAGGTTCACCGATATCGGATTGGTCGCCTTCCAGCGCAAGCTTAGCGGAACCCTTAACGATAGGAGTGTCATCGCCTGGGAAGTCGTACTTGGAGAGAAGCTCACGCACTTCCATTTCTACGAGTTCAAGCAGTTCTGCGTCGTCTACCATGTCAGCCTTGTTCAGGAAGACGATGATGTAAGGTACGCCAACTTGGCGTGCCAGCAGGATGTGTTCACGGGTTTGTGGCATTGGGCCGTCAGCAGCAGACACAACCAGGATCGCGCCGTCCATCTGCGCAGCACCAGTAATCATGTTCTTAACATAGTCAGCGTGGCCTGGGCAGTCAACGTGTGCGTAGTGACGAGTTTCTGTTTCGTATTCTACGTGCGAGGTGTTGATGGTAATGCCACGTGCCTTTTCTTCTGGCGCGTTGTCGATCTGGGAGTAGTCTTTGGCTTCACCACCAAATTTCTTGGTCAATACAGTGGTGATCGCTGCCGTCAATGTTGTCTTACCATGGTCAACGTGACCAATCGTGCCTACGTTGACGTGCGGCTTCGTCCGCTCAAATTTACCTTTTGCCATTTCCGTTTCCTTTAACCGACTTTATCAAGTTAATGTGTGCGTTTAATATCCAAGCACCAAATGGTGCCCATGGCGGGAATCGGACCCGCGACCTCTCCCTTACCAAGGGAGTGCTCTACCACTGAGCCACATGGGCAATTCTTAAATTCTGATTTTGAACTGGAGCGGGCGACGAGGTTCGAACTCGCGACATCTTGCTTGGAAGGCAAGTGCTCTACCAACTGAGCTACACCCGCACATCTAACCAGAAATCTATACCCTGGCTCCAAATTCTATGCTGGTGGAGGGGGAAGGATTCGAACCTTCGTACTCTGAGAGAACGGATTTACAGTCCGTCGCCTTTAACCACTCGGCCACCCCTCCAAACAGAACCCGGGATTATGCGTATATTTTGACTTAGTGTCAAACGCATTTTGAAAGAAATGGTGCCGGATGTCGGAATCGAACTGACGACCTTCGCATTACAAGTGCGCTGCTCTACCAACTGAGCTAATCCGGCACAACTAAAACCTGTTATTTCACCACCCTTAACGATGGCTTTTTGACTACCGGCACATCAGAAGAGACAACCGCCTCACCGTCAGCACCTTGGGTATTTTTTTCGCTTGGATCTTCAGGCGAATCCATATCAAAAAACATACCCTGATTATTCTCGCGAGCAAATATTCCTCGCACCGCACTCATGGGCACATACAACTCATTTGATGCACCGTTGAAACGGGCTGAGAATGTAACAGCATCCGTGCCAATATGCAAACCTTTTGTAGCACTGTAATTAATATTTAGCACAATCTGCCCATCTCTTACGTAAGCCATGGGCACTACAGTTTGCGAATTGACAGCGACCAACAAGTGCGGCGTCAAACCATTATCCGTACACCACTCATGAATAGCGCGCACCATATATGGTTTGGTTGAGGTAATTTCACTCATTTCCCCACCTATTTGCGCATTGCTTTTTCAGAAGGTGTCATTGCTTCGATGTAAGCCGGGCGAGAGAATATACGTTCTGCGTATTTTAGTAAAGGGGCAGCTTGCTTTGGAAGCTCGATACCATAATGCCCCAACCTCCAGAGCAACGGCGCAATGGCAACATCCAGCATAGAAAACTCATCACCCAAAATATATTCCTGACGACTAAACAGCGGCACGATCTGGGTCAGATTGTCGCGAATCGTCGCACGCGCCTTATCGGCCGCCTTAGCATTCCCCGACTCGATATCTGCAATATGGCTAAAGAGTTGCTCTTCAAAGTTATGCAAGAACAAACGGGCACGGGCACGCATTACGGGATCAGCTGGCATCAGTTGCGGATGAGGGAAACGCTCATCAATATATTCGTTGATGATATTAGCTTGCTCAAGCACCAAATCACGCTCAACCAGTACAGGCACGGTGTTATGCGGATTGATGACCGCCAAGTCTTCCGGCTTGTTCGCCATATCCACATCAATCACCTGAAAGTCCATGCCTTTTTCGAACAACACGATGCGGCAACGATGGCTATAAGGACAGGTAGTACCGGAATACAAGGTCATCATAATTCATATCTCACTTGAAGAATGCCCGACGGACAACGTGAAACCCGTCGGATAGTAGTAAAGGCCATGACCAAACGCAGCGCGTCCAGTCAAGCAAGGGCAGAATTCTACAGAAATCCCAACAAAAATGAAACCATTAGTTAAATTTAAACTTAATAATCATTGGGTTATATGGGATTTTCTATATCAACAAACTCATATTCCAAGGCAAATTTCTCTGCCAGATGCCGCCCCAACATCTCCACACCATAGCGCTCGGTAGCGTGATGCCCCGCTGCAATGTAGGCTACGCCAGTTTCTTGAGCCAAATGAAACACCTGCTCAGATACTTCTCCACTGATATATACATCAACACCCAGCGCGATAGCAGCCTCAAAATAGCCTTGCGCCCCACCACTACACCACGCAATACGCCGTATTTTCCTCTGAGGCTCACCAAATATCTGTGGCGTGCGTTGCAACTTTACCGCCAGCATATCGGCAAACTCAGCCAATGTACTTTCCTTCATTAATGAACCATACGCGATAAGGCCTTGCTCACCTGCCCAACCTTCTATTGCAACATTCATGATTTGAGCTAGCCTGGCGTTATTGCCCAGCACCCGATGAGCATCCAACGGTAAGTGATATGCCAGCAAACTTATGTCATGCTGTAACAAGAACTTCAATCGCGCATGTTTAACCCCCGTTACCACAGGGGGTTCGTTACGCCAGAAATATCCATGATGAACCAAGACCGCATCAGCACCCGCCGACTTTGCAGCCTCAAGCAAAGCCATACTGGCCGTCACTCCGGACACCAGCTTCCTGACTTCATCACGGCCTTGCACCTGTAATCCGTTCGGACAATAATCCTTGAAGCGCTCTACCTCAAGAAATTGTCCGGTATAATCAACCAGCTCTTTCAATTTCATTGACATCTCCAACATTTAGATTCGCAACGTCGACATCAACATGCGCAAACTCTGGCTTATTTTTGCACAGACCGTCACTATCAGTCTCGCTGCTCTTTTCGTAGTGCAATTGTTCTACCCGCAACTTCTGCCCCTGAATGAAAAATCGGCGACCTCAATCAAAGAAGCGCCTTCTCAAGCTGAAGACAACCACACACAACCAGGCTCGTATCGCCATGCGGCACAAGCGGCAATGCCTAGCGTAGTCAACATTTTCACTTCAAAAAAAACGAATCAATCCTCCGCTAACCCATTCATGGATGATCCTTTGTTTCGCCACTTTTTCGGTGATCAAATGGACGAACAACAAAGCCAACGCGAGAATAGTCTAGGTTCCGGCGTTATTGTCAACAGTCAAGGGCTAATTCTGACCAATCACCACGTGATTGAATCTGCAGATGAAATCGAAGTTGCATTACCGGATGGCAGGACCTTTCCCGCTCGCATCGTCGGCACAGACCCTGAAACCGACCTTGCTGTCCTGAAAATCAATGTCCGCAACCTGCCTGCTATTACTTTTGCCCAACCAAGCAATCTCAGTGTAGGAGATGTTGTATTGGCGATTGGCAATCCTTTCGGTGTTGGACAAACCGTTACTCAGGGCATTATCAGCGCCCTTGGTCGCAGTCATCTCGGAATTAACACCTTTGAGAACTTTATTCAGACCGATGCCCCAATCAATCCAGGCAATTCCGGTGGTGCACTCATTGATACCGAAGGCAATTTGGTCGGTATCAATAGTGCCATCTACTCGCGTAGCGGCGGTTCCATGGGTATAGGGTTTGCTATCCCTGTGAGCCTGGTAAAGCAAGTCATGGAGCAAATTATCCGCCAGGGTAGCGTCACTCGTGGCTGGATTGGCATAGAAGCACAAGACATCACACCGGAACTGGCCGAGTCATTTCACTTGAAGCAAGTGCGAGGATCTCTGGTAGCAGGGGTTGTACGCGGCGGCCCTGCAGACAAGGCGGGATTACGGCCTGGGGATATTCTGCTTGAAATTGATGGTAGGGAGGTCATCGACAGCTCGACCATGCTGAATGTAATCTCCAATCTAAAACCGGAGAAGAAGGTAATGATCAAGCTCGCCCGCAATGAAAACGAACTGGTACTACCCATCATGATCGGCAAACGCCCCACACCGCAACTAGCACGCAACCGGGAATAGCAGAGTCCAGCCTCAAGGGGCTACCCAAAGGCAACAACTCAATGCAGTTGTTGCCGACTTTTCTTCTGTATCAGGCCTGCAACTAGAATACCCACCTCATATAGCAACCATAAAGGCACGGCCAGCATTACCTGGGAAATCACGTCAGGCGGAGTAAAAATCGCCCCAAGGACAAATGCACCAACGATGACGTAAGAGCGCGCCTCGCGCAGCGAAGCGACACTAACAATGCCAGCGCTCACTAATAATACTACAGCCACGGGCACCTCAAACGCTAATCCAAAAGCAATAAATAAGGTAATGGCAAAATCCAGGTATTTACCTATGTCCGTCATGACAGCCACTCCTTCTGGAGCTGTATGAGTAATAAAACCGAACACAACAGGAAAAACCAGGAAATAGGCAAACGCCATGCCAAACAAGAATAGCAGGGTACTCGCAAACACCAGTGGCCCGATCAAGCGTCGCTCATGTGCATAAAGGCCGGGGGCGACAAATGCCCATATCTGGTACAACGTATGCGGCAACGAAATCATGAACGCTGCTAGCAGGACGACTTTCATCGGCACAAAGAATGGTGTTGTCACATCCGTGGCAATCATCCGTCCACCCACAGGCAGGCTTTGCAGCAGAGGCTGCGCCAGGAAATGATAAATATCGTTAGCAAAGGGGAACAGCACCAGTGTAATCAGGACGATTCCGATAATGATGCGCAACAGACGATCACGCAACTCAATCAGGTGCGAGACGAAAGTATCAGAGGGATTATTCAATCTGGTATGCCGCGATTTTTTGGACCATCCTCCACAGGATGGCCATGGACTTGAGACTCTAGATTGCCTTGGGCAGAAGAAGCCATTTGCTGAACCTCCTGCTCTATATCAGTTCCCACCTGCTTCAAGGCAGACTCGGCATCGCGCATATCAGACTGGAATCGCTGCAACTCTTCAAAGCGCAACTCCCGACTGATATCCGACTTGACGTTATTGACATAACGCTGCACCCGCCCCAACAGCAGGCCTACCGTGCGGGCAACCTTAGGAAGTTTTTCCGGGCCAATGACGACAAGTGCCACGATCCCGATCACCACCAGTTCTGAAAAAGCAATATCGAACACAGGCGACTCGAAATGCTACTGCTTTTCCTTGTGCCTAATATCGTTGTCTATTGTCTGCCCCTTGGCATCATCGTCAAGCGCAGCATTGCCGGATTTACCTTCATTGACTGCTTCCTTGAAGCCTTTGACCGCACCACCGACATCGCTGCCCAGATTACGTAAACGCTTGGTGCCAAAAATCAGAACTACGATCGCAAGCACGATCAACCAATGCCAAATGCTGAATGAACCCATCGCCAGTCTCCTAATCTCAAACTTTTGGCACGGTGTCGCCACCACCAAATACGTGAATATGTAAATGAAAGACTTCTTGGCCACCTTCGCGACCAGTATTGATCATGGTGCGAAAGCCCTTCAAGCCTAACTGCGCAGCAAGCTTGGGGGCCAGTAACATTATCTTGCCAAGTAACGCCTGATGCGAAGCATCGCAGCCAGCTAGGCTCTCCACGTGGATTTTCGGCACAATCAGAAAATGTACGGGAGCAATAGGACAAATGTCGTGAAAAGCAATGACTTCATCATCCTCGTAGAATTTATTGGAAGGAATATCATTCGTCACTATCTTACAAAAAATACAATCAGCACTCATCTGATATTCAACTCCAATTCAAAACGCTTAATTCTCACTCTACCGGACGAGAGGCCTTCTCTTCAAGCCCAGACAAGCCTTCACGCCTAGCCAGTTCTTTCAGTACATCCTGAGGGCCTAAGCCTGCATGGGCCAACATAACGAGGCTATGAAACCAGAGATCTGCGGTTTCATAAATGATTTGCTCGGCATCGCCATCTTTGGCGGCAATAATCGTCTCAGCTGCCTCTTCGCCTACCTTTTTCAGGATAGCATCCAGGCCTTTTGCATACAGTTTGGCGACATAAGATGACTGGGGATCTGCGCTTTTGCGCTGTTCCAGCAACTCAGCCAGTCTATCTAGCACATCACTCATGGTGATAAATATCCTCTGGATTCTTGATAACCGCTTGGTCAACAATCCAATGTTCCTGTTCCAACTTCTGGAAAAAACAATCATGGCGCCCGGTATGGCAAGCGATACCACCCACCTGCTCCACATGAATCAGGATGACATCTTCATCGCAATCCAATCTGATTTCATGCACTTTCTGCACATGACCAGACTCCTCGCCTTTATGCCAAAGCCTTCCTCGCGAACGTGACCAATAAACAGCTTGCCGGGTTTCAGCAGTGAGGCGCAAGGCTTCGCGATTCATCCAGGCAAACATTAATACCTTGTTGGTCCCGACTTCCTGAGCAATCACGGGCACCAGACCATCTTCGGTCCATTGAACATGCTCCAGCCATTGCATACTCATAAGCGCACCTCAATCCCATGCTCTCGCATATATTCTTTGGCTTGACGCACGGTATATTCGCCATAATGGAAAATACTGGCAGCCAGCACCGCATCTGCCCCGCCCTCTTTCACGCCTTCGACTAGGTGCACCAAGTTCCCCACACCACCGGAAGCAATGATGGGCACATCCACAGCCTCACTGATTGCCCGATTCAGAGGTAGATTGAAACCCATTTTAGTACCGTCACGATCCATGCTGGTCACTAGCAACTCGCCAGCGCCCAGCTCTACCATCTTGCGTGCCCAATCTACCGCATTTAGACCAGTAGGGTTGCGTCCGCCGTGGGTAAATATTTCCCAATGGTCACCCACCTGCTTGGCATCAATGGCCACGACTATGCACTGCGATCCAAATCGGCTAGCAGCATCTGCCACCAATTGAGGATTTGTCACTGCGGCAGTATTAATGCTGACTTTATCAGCACCAGCATTGAGCAATCGGCGCACATCTTCCACCGCCCGCACGCCACCGCCCACCGTCAATGGAATAAATACTTGCGAAGCGACTTGTTCGATGATGCCAAGAATCAGTCCACGATTGTCAGAACTGGCGGTAATATCCAGAAAAGTCAGTTCATCCGCGCCCTGCTCATCATATCGGCGCGCAATCTCCACGGGATCGCCCGCATCACGCAGCTCCAGGAAATTCACCCCCTTGACCACACGGCCATTGGTGACATCCAGGCAAGGAATGATGCGCTTGGCTAAGCTCATGCCTGACTCAATTCATCCGCGAGCGCCTGGGCCTCGGTAAAATTCAATGTACCTTCGTAAATAGCACGACCTGTAATCGCGCCCATTACACCTTCACTCTCAACCTCAACCAGGCGTCGCACATCATCAAGATTAGTCACACCACCACTGGCGACCACTGGAATAGTCAGCGCTTGGGCCAATGCCACGGTCGCCTCAATATTGACACCAGTCAGCATGCCGTCACGGCCAATGTCGGTATAAACCACGGCTTCTACACCGTAATCCTCGAACTTCTTGGCAAGGTCGATGACGTCGTGACCAGTCAGCTTGGACCAGCCATCGACCGCAACCTTGCCATCCTTGGCATCCAATCCGACCATGATCTGACCAGGGAAGGCATAACAGGCTTCATGCAAGAAACCTGGGCTCTTGACTGCAGCCGTGCCCACGATCACATAGCTAATACCGTTATCCAAGTAACGCTCTATGGTCTCGAGGTCGCGAATACCGCCACCCAGCTGGATAGGGATGTCGTTACCCACGGCTTGCACAATCGCCTTGATAGCATCCTCATTCACAGGCTTGCCGGCAAACGCGCCATTCAGGTCGACCAAGTGCAATCGCTTGCCGCCTTGATCAACCCAATGTCTGGCCATGGCACCGGGATCCTCGGAAAACACCGTGGCATCTTCCATTAAGCCTTGTTTTAAACGAACACAATGACCATCTTTCAGGTCGATAGCAGGAATAATCAGCATGATATTGACGAATTAACGATTAAAACACCCCGTCCCACTGGACGAAGTTTGAAAGAAGTTGAAGGCCAGCATGATGGCTCTTTTCCGGATGAAACTGCACCGCGAACAGGTTGCCATGGGCAATAGCACTAGTAAAGCGCTTGGGATATTCGCTATACCCCGCAGCCAAACTGGCATTTTCAGGAGCCACATAATAGCTATGCACATAATAAAAGCGCTCGCCATCCTCAATGCCATGCCATAGCGGATGAGCTACGCTTTGACGCACTTGGTTCCAGCCCATGTGTGGCACTTTGAGTTTGGCGCCATGCTCATCATGCATGTCGGCAGCAGCAAAGCGCTTGACCTGCCCCTTGAACAGTCCCAACCCTGAGGCATCTCCCTCTTCGCTATGCTCAAACAATAGCTGCAAGCCAATGCAGATGCCAAGAAATGGCTTATCTGCTGCGGCAGCCATCACCGCTTCGCGTAAGCCACGTGCATCCAACTCACGCATGCAGTCTGGCATGGCACCCTGGCCTGGAAACACCACACGTGTCGCAGCAGCAATCGCTACCGGGTCACTGGTCACAACAACGCTCTGGTTGGGCGCAACATGCTCCAACGCCTTGGACACGGAGCGCAGATTGCCCATGCCATAATCAACAACGGCTATATCTGTCATGGTAAGTCGGTAGAAAACCGGAAATGTCTATAAACTGCCTTTGGTTGAAGGCATTATACCCACCATACGGGGGTCAAGTTCAACCGCAGCGCGCAAAGCACGGCCAAAAGCCTTGAAAATGGTTTCTGCTTGATGATGTGCATTCTTGCCGCGCAGATTGTCGATATGCAGCGTAATCGCAGCATGATTGACAAAGCCCTGGAAAAATTCACGCACCAAATCAACATCGAATTCGCCAATGCGAGCACGGGTAAAGTCCACATTGAACTCCAGCCCTGGACGTCCGGAAATATCCAGCACAACGCGCGACAAAGCTTCATCCAATGGCACATACGCATGTGCATAACGGCGTATACCCTTTTTGTCGCCCAATGCTCGACTAAAGGCCTGACCCAAGGCAATGCCCACATCCTCAACGGTGTGGTGAGCGTCAATATGCAGATCGCCCTGACACTCAACGTTAATATCCATCATGCCATGTCGGGCGATTTGGTCCAGCATATGATCAAAAAAACCAACCCCGCTATTCAGCTTGGATACACCGGTGCCATCCAGATTGATGGCGACAGCAATCTTGGTTTCTAGAGTATTGCGGCTCACTTCAGCGTTACGCATGGCAGTCATTCACATCACAAATCATTGAATCATAAAATCAAAACCGTTGCAAAACAGTCAACACAGTCTTGCAACGGTTCCAGACAAGCTAAATATTGGCATATCTACTGGATATGCCACAGACAGCTTGATTAGCTGAACAGCTTCTTCAGCCAGCCGAACACACCACCACTGCTTTGGGTACCCTTAGCAGCAGCACTGATTTCAGCAGCAGCGGCAGCTGGATCAGCCGCACCGTAGATAGCAGCGCCAGCAACAACGATAGTCGCGCCTGCATCAACCACTTGCTTAGCAGTAGTTGCCTTCACGCCACCTGCAACGGAAATATCCACGCCCAGGTTCAGACCGGATACCAGACCCAGGTCAGCGAAAGGAGTTTGACCAGCAGCTTGTTGGTCCAGACCAGTGTGAACGCCGATGATGTGCGCACCCAGCTTAGCAACTTCCTTAGTACGAGCAGCCTTATCAACTACATTGATCAGGTCGATCTGTGCCTTCTTGCCGTACTTGTTAGCTACATCGATTACACCCTTGATAGTGCCGATGTCAGCAGTACCCAATACGGTAACGATGTCAGCGCCAGCCTTGAAGAATGGCTCAGCTTCGTAGAAGCCAGCATCCATAGTCTTCAGGTCAACCAGGATCTTGTTATTAGGGAACTTTGCGCGCAGAGTTTCCAGCAGTTTGATACCGTTGTACTTGATGCAGGGTGTACCGATTTCAAGAATATCAACGTGTGGTGCAACAGTCGTAGCAAGTGCTACGGTCTGATCGAAATCTAGTGAATCTAATGCCATTTGAACTAATGGTTTTGCCACGATGCTTCCTCCGCTTAATTACAGAATTATGATGTACTGACCGCGCTATGATACATTTTTTCCATTGATTAAGGGAAGTAATGGTGCACTATTCTCTTAATTTATCGGGAAATCAACGCCATAGCCCGCTAATTGCGCCAGTTTTTAAGGGGTTAAAATCTCTTTTAATGCATCAACCAGGGCCTGCGACTGCATATCAGTACCAATAGTAATGCGCAGGAAATCACTGATACGTGCCGGCTTGCTGAAATGACGTACGATGATGCTGCGCTCCCGCAAACTGGCAGACAACTCTGCACCACTACGCTCGCCATGCCGGGCAAAAATAAAATTGGCCGCAGAGGGTAGGACGACAAAGCCCAGTGCCTGCAATTCACCAATCAAGGCTTCTCTTGTCGTCATGACCTTGCGACAGGTCTCGTCAAAATAGGCCTTATCCTCAATCGCAGCAACTGCACCACTGATGGCAAAACGATCCAGCGGATAGGAGTTAAAGCTATCCTTGACCCGGATTAATGCCTCGATCAAATGAGGCTGGCCAATTGCATAACCAACTCGCAAGCCTGCCAATGAGCGCGCCTTGGACAAGGTATGGGTCACTAACAGATTGGGATACTTCGCCACTAGGCTAACCGCAGACTCTGCGCCAAAATCGACATAGGCTTCGTCGATCACCACGACAGATTCTGTATTAGCATTGAGCATGCGCTCAATCTCTACCAGCGGCAAACCACGGCCAGTGGGCGCATTCGGATTAGGGAAGATGATGCCGCCGTTTGGGCGCTGGTAATCAGCGACATTGATCTCAAAGTCTTCACCCAAGGCCACCGTTTGGTAGTCTATGCCATACAAACCACAATAGACCGGGTAAAAGCTGTAGGTAATATCAGGAAAAAGGATGGGCGCATCATGCTTAAGCAAGGCCTGGAAAGTATGCGCTAAGACCTCATCAGAACCATTGCCAACAAACACATGGGTAGCAGGCACATCGTAAAACTGAGCCACGGCTTGCACCAAGCGTTCTGACGTTGGATCAGGGTAGAGGCGCAAACTATCACCAACCTCCGCCTCAAGTGCAGCAAGCACTTTGGGGCTGGGCCCATAGGGATTTTCGTTGGTATTGAGCTTGACCAGATTAGCCAGTTTGGGCTGCTCCCCAGGGACATAGGGAGTTAGCTCATGAACAACCTTGCTCCAGAACTTGCTCAAGATCAGCCTTTCAAACGAAATTCAGCCGAGCGGGCATGAGCTTGCAAGCCTTCGCCATATGCCAAAGTAGCAGCTACCCGTCCCAGTTTCTGTGCACCGGCGCTGGAAACCATGATTAAGCTAGAACGCTTCTGAAAATCGTAAACACCTAAAGGCGAGGAGAAGCGTGCAGTACGCGATGTCGGCAATACGTGGTTAGGACCAGCACAGTAATCGCCCAAGGCCTCGCAGGTATCGCGCCCCATGAAAATTGCACCGGCGTGACGGATTTTCTTGCTGTATGCCAGCGGTTCATCCACCGATAACTCCAAGTGCTCTGGCGCAATATAGTTGGCAATCTCGGCCGCCTGCTCAAGATCCTTCACCTGGATCAAGGCGCCACGATTTTGTAGCGATGTGCGGATGATTTCCTTGCGCGGCATTTCCTCGACCAGCTTTTCAATGCTGGCTTGCACAGCGTCAAGGAACGCAGCATCAGGCGAAAGCAAGATGGCTTGTGCCAATTCGTCGTGCTCGGCCTGGGAGAACAAGTCCATCGCCACCCAGTCCGGGTTGGTCTTGCCATCACAAATAACCAAGATTTCAGAAGGACCCGCCACCATGTCGATACCTACCACGCCAAATACACGGCGCTTGGCGGCGGCCACGTAGGCATTACCAGGGCCAACGATCTTGTCGACTTGCGGCACCGTTTCCGTGCCATAGGCCAATGCCCCCACAGCCTGGGCACCACCGATACAGAACACACGGTCAACACCACAAACAGCGGCAGCAGCTAGCACCAGTTGATTCTTCTCACCACCTGGTGTCGGCACCACCATGATGAGCTCTTGCACACCCGCCACCTTGGCAGGGATGGCATTCATCAATACTGATGACGGATAAGCCGCCTTGCCACCCGGCACATAGAGACCAACGCGATCTAAGGCCGTCACCTGCTGGCCCAACAACGTGCCATCATCCTCGGTATAAGTCCAGGAAACCATCAGTTGTTTCTCGTGATAGGTACGCACACGTTCAGCCGCTTGTTGCAGCGCATCTCGCTGCTCAGCAGGCAATCCAGCCAGCGCCGCTTGCAGCTCATCATGAGCAATTTCAAGCTGCGACATTGATTGTGCAGATTGCGCCTCCAGACGATCAAAGCGCTGGGTATACTCCAGCACCGCAACATCGCCACGAGTTTTGACATTACGCAGGATATCGGCCACCACGTTGTCTATTTGGTCATCTTGCGCAGTCTCGAATGCAAGCAAGGCCTTCAGGTCTTGATCAAAGCTCGCATCGTTAGTAGAAAAACGTCTGATATTCATGATTTCAACCTGTTATTGATTGGCCGCCACGGCCTTGGCAAACGCATCCATGATGGGCTGCAACTGGTCGCGCTTGAGTTTGAGCGACGCCTGGTTCACAACGAGGCGCGAACTGATGTCGGTAATTTCTTCCACTGCCTTGAGATTATTGGCACGCAAAGTGCCGCCAGTGCTCACCAAATCCACGATAGCATCGGCGAGGCCTACCAAGGGTCCCAGCTCCATAGAGCCATAGAGCTTGATCAGGTCGACATGCATGCCCTTGGCAGCAAAATGCTCACGGGCAGTCTTCACGTACTTGGTCACCACCTTAAGACGCGCACCGCGACGAATAGAACCGAAATAATCAAAATCCTCGCGCACCGCCACCATCATGCGGCAACGCGCAATGTTCAGGTCCAACGGCTGGTACAAGCCATCCCCACCATGTTCATCCAGCACATCCTTGCCAGCAATCCCCAAATCGGCAGCACCGTATTGCACATAGGTCGGCACATCGGTAGCACGCACGATGATCAGGCGCACATCAGGGCGATTAGTCGGCAGGATCAGCTTACGGGATGCTTCCGGGTCTTCAAGCGCAGTAATACCTGCCGCCGCAAGCAAGGGCGTGGTTTCCTCGAAAATGCGACCCTTGGAAAGGGCGATAGTAATCATTGCTGTCTTTCTTGGTTATTTGACCCGCTGGATGTTTGCACCCAGTTGGCCCAATTTTTCTTCCAGGCGTTCATAGCCACGGTCAAGGTGGTAGATACGCTCAATTACCGTCTCACCACGCGCCACCAGGGCAGCCAATACCAAACTGGCAGAAGCGCGCAAATCAGTCGCCATGACGGTAGCACCTTCCAGGAACTCACAACCGCGCACAATGGCGGTATTGCCTTCAACTTCAATATTGGCACCCAAGCGCTGCATCTCCTGTACATGCATGAAACGATTCTCGAAAATGGTTTCTGTCACGGTGGCCACGGCATCCGCTACCGTATTCAAGGCCATGAATTGCGCCTGCATATCAGTTGGGAAAGCCGGGTGTGGTGCGGTTCTGATACTGACGGATTTGAGCGCTCCCCTTTGTTGAAGCACACCCTGGCTTTGCACCGTAATACTATGACTGTCATATTCAATCTGCGCACCGCTTTCACGCAATTTGTCGATCACGGCATCCAGTAGATCGGCACGCGCATTGTTGAGCTTGACCTTGCCACCGGTCATCGCGGCAGCCACCATGTAAGTACCCGCCTCAATGCGGTCACAGACCACATCATGCTGAGCTGTATGCAAATTGGCAACACCAGTGACCGTGATCACATCTGTGCCCGCACCCTCAATCTTGGCACCCATCTTCATCAGACATTCGGCAAGATCCACCACTTCAGGCTCGCGTGCGGCATTTTCCAGCACAGTTGTGCCCTCTGCCAGTGCAGCTGCCATCATGAGGTTTTCTGTCCCCGTCACGGTGACGATATCCATGAAGACGCGTGCGCCCTTGAGCTTGGCTGCCTTGGCTTCGATATACCCATGCTCAATATGGATTTCCGCACCCATGGCTTGCAAACCCTTGATATGCAAATCAACAGGGCGAGAGCCAATCGCACAGCCACCAGGCAACGAAACCCGGGCATGGCCAAATCGCGCAAGCAAAGGCCCCAGCACAAGAATGGAAGCGCGCATGGTCTTGACCATGTCGTAAGGCGCTTCACAGGTATGAATATCACTGGCATCCAGGCTCAAGCCACCCTCGCCTGCGACCTCGATCTTGACACCCATGTGGGCGAGCAATTTACGCATGGTGGCAATGTCATGCAAGTCTGGCACATTGCCCAATAGCAATGGCCCATCCGTCAACAGTGCAGCACACAGAATGGGCAAGGCCGCATTTTTGGCACCGGAGACTGATATTTCACCATTTAAAGGGCTGCCGCCCTGGATGACTAGCTTATCCACGTGTTATGCCTGGGCTTCCTGCAATAGTTTTTGCAATTCACCTTGCTGGTACAGGTCGCGCATGATGTCTGCACCACCAATGAATTCGCCCTTGATGTACAACTGCGGGATAGTCGGCCAGTTGGCATAGACCTTAATGCCCTCGCGGATGGCGGGATCAGCCAACACATCAATCGCGACAAAATCCTTCAGACCACTGGCTTGCAGGATTTGTACGGCCAGGCCAGAAAAACCACATTGTGGGAATTTTGGACTGCCCTTCATGTAAAGCACTACCGGGTTACTTGTGACCTGGCTCTTGATCAGTTCTTGCGTATCCATATTGTTTCCTTCAAATAAAATCGGTTGCCATCACAGCGTGGCATTGAGTTTGGCCCAGGCTTCCGGGGTAAATGTACGCATGGACAAGGCGTGAATTTCCTCACGCATGCGCTCTCCCAACGCCTGATAGACAAGTTGATGCTGTTGCACCATGTTCTTGCCCGCGAACAACGGGCTGACAATGACAGCCTCAAAATGCTGTCCGTCGTCACCCAACACCTGCACATGATCACAAGCCAGGCCTTGGGTAATGTAGTTCTTTAATGCTTCTGCACTTAACACGTTCAGCCTCGTAATTTGTAGCCGGATTTCAGCATCTGTAAAGTAATGAATGATAGGGCAAAAAAGCATCCACCCACAACGCCCAGGCTGATATAAGGCGAAATATCACCCACGCCGAAAAAGCCGTAACGAAAGCCATCAATCATGTAGAAAAACGGGTTGAGGTGCGATACCTGCTGCCAGAATGGTGGCAAGGAATGTATCGAGTAAAACACTCCTGACAGGAATGAAAGCGGCATGATGACAAAATTCTGGAACGCAGCCATTTGATCGAATTTCTCCGCCCAGATACCGGCAATGATGCCAAAAGTACCGAGCAAGCCACTGCCTAACACAGCAAATGTCAATATCCAGCCTGGGTGTGTCACGGGCAGATCAATAAAGATCATCGACACTAGGTAAATACCCAAGCCGACCACCAGGCCCCGAATGATCGAAGCTGCCAGAAAAGCCAGATACATTCCCAGATAGGAAATCGGCGTCAGCAAGATAAAAATCAGATTACCCATGACCTTAGACTGGATCAGGCTGGATGAGCTATTGGCAAAGGCATTCTGCAACAGCGACATCATGATCAGGCCAGGAATAAGAAAAGCCGTGTAGCCCACTCCAGGATACACCTGTACCCGCCCCTCCAGCACATGCGAGAAAATCAGCAGATAAAGCAATGCCGTCATGACCGGGGCTGCCACCGTCTGGAAGCTCACACGCCAGAAACGCAGCAACTCTTTCTTGAACAAAGTCCATGGGCCTCGCAGATTATGCTTGATCAGGCCGTTCATCAGCTCACGATCTCCACGAACACATCTTCAAGATCGGCTTCGATCAATTGCATATCCTCCACTGCCACACCCGCGAGCCGTAATTCAGCCAAGATGGATTCCAGTTGCGCCACTTCGATCAGCGCGAGCACATAAGTATCGCCTTGCTGGTCACGCACCAGCGGCAGCAAGATTGCGGGCAAGGCAGCAGAAAGCTTGAGGCGCAAACGCTTGCCGGGTAGACGATTCAAGAGGTTACGCGTACTATCCAACGCCACGATTTCACCTTGCTTCATCATGGCAATACGGCTACAGAGTGTCTCCGCCTCTTCCAGATAGTGGGTCGTCAGAATGATAGTATGGCCTTCGCGATTCAAGCGGCGAATGAATTCCCACATGCTTTGGCGCAACTCGACGTCCACGCCTGCAGTTGGCTCATCCAGCACAATGACGGGAGGTTTATGCGCCAAGGCCTGGCCGATCAATGCCCTGCGCTTCATGCCTCCAGACAAGCGACGCATATTGACATGCGCCTTGTCTGCCAGCCCGAGTGATTCGATGATTTCATCCACCCAGGCATCGTTGCTGCGTCCCTTGCCGAAATAGCCAGCCTGGAAACGCAACATTTCACGCACATTGAAAAACGGGTCAAACACCAGCTCTTGCGGCACCACCCCTAAGGCCTGCCTCGCCTGGGCATATTGGCTATTGACGTCAAATCCCATGACTTGCAATTGCCCGCTGGTAGGGCGAAGTAACCCTGCCAACAGATTAATCAGGGTAGATTTTCCCGCACCATTCGGGCCCAGCAACGCAAAAAATTCGCCTTGCTCGATAGACAAGTCTATCCCTTTTAGCGCATGTAAATCGCCAAAACGCTTGTGCACCTGCTGAATATTGATTGCGGGAATCATGAATAGAAATTGGGGCCGAAGCCCCAAAACTCAATGGCTGTGGCTAACGCCTGATTGTGGAATCAACTCTAGCACGCCGTATAGCGTCGCCAAGCTGACAAGATTGGCTGGCAAATTGACCAGCTTGATATTGGCCTTATTCGCGGCAGCATGACGTAGCCACTCAAAGATCAGGCTGAGTGCCACGGTATCAACCTCTGCCACCTGGGCAAGATCAACCTCCAGTGCAGCAGGCATCTGCAAAGCCTTGCTTTCAGCCAGCAACACATCGACCTGATTGATGGTCATATCACCGCTGATTAGCCAGCGACTTCCTTGTTGTTGAATCTGTGCCAAGTTCTACTCTTCGTTTACTTGTTGGATTCCTGATTCTTGGCAGCCAGCTTCTGGATCAAACCATCCAGGCCACCTTGACGAATCTCGTTGCTAAATTGACCGCGATAGTTGGTCACCAGGCTGACGCCTTCAATCGTGATGTCATATACCTTCCAGCTTTCGCCATTTTTTTCCAGACTGTAATCCACAGCAACAGGCTGACCACCGGGTTGGAGAATCTGGGTTTTCACGGTCACATCGGTGTCACTAGGCTGCGCACGGAATGGCTTGTATTCAATGGTCTGGTTGCGATATTTAGACAGTGCAGTGGCATAGGTGCGTAGCAACAAGCTGCGGAACTCTTCCTGGAAAGCCTTCTTCTGTTCAGCAGAAGCCTTACCCCAAGCCTTGCCCAGCACCAAGCGTGACACACGGTCAAAGTTAAAATTAGGCAGGATTTTTTCTTCTGCCAATGCAAAAATCTTGCTTTGGTTACCGGCCTGGATGTCCTTATCCTGCTTCACGACAGCAAGCACATCTTCCGCTGTTTTCTTTACCAAGGCATCAGGCGCTATTTCTGCCATCGCCAGGTTTGCGCAACCGACAAACGCCATTGCGGCCATCCACTTCATCATCTTTTGCATACTTACTCCGCCTCTTTAGTTATCGTTCGACTTACTTGTCGTCTGATTCCGATGCCTTGCTGTAGAGGAACTGGCTGATCATCTTTTCCAGCACTACAGCATCTTGTGTCTTGCTGAACTTGTCACCATTCTGCAGCATCTTGTCATCACCACCGGCTTCCAGGCCGATGTACTGCTCACCCAGCAAGCCAGCAGTATAGATATTGGCAAACGTATCCTTGGGGAAAGGATACCGTTTGTCGACCTTGACTGTCACCAGCGCTTCATACGTCTCGGGATCGAACTTGATACTGTCTACACGCCCAACCACCACACCAGCACTTTTCACCGGTGCACGTGGCTTGAGACTACCAATATTCTCAAAAGCTCCCGTCACACTGTAGGTTTCCCCCAGGGTGGCACTATTAAAATTACCTACCTTCAAGGCCAAACCAAACAGTGCAGCAGCACCTGCTGCAACAAAAACACCGACCCAAAGATCAATTGTTGTACGTTCCATCTTTTCTCCAGTGTGTTGCGTTTACGCAACAATCATGAACGAAGTCATTACAAAATCAAGACCCAACACTGCCAGTGATGAATTCACCACAGTGCGCGTCGTCGCACGGCTAACACCTTCTGCCGTCGGCGGCGCATCAAACCCTTCAAACAAGGCGATCATGGTACAAGCAATGCCAAACACCACACTCTTGATCACCCCATTCACAATATCTTCACGCCAATCCACGCTAGCCTGCATTTGTGACCAGAATGCACCAGCATCAACACCTATTAGTGGCACTGCCACGAGGTAACCTCCCAGCACACCCACCATGGAAAACAAGGCTGCCAGCAAAGGCATTGAAATAACGCCAGCCCAGAATCGCGGAGCCACCACGCGCCCGACTGGGCTCACCGCCATCATCTCCATGGCAGATAACTGCTCGGTAGCCTTCATCAGACCGATTTCCGCAGTAATCGCTGTTCCGGCACGACCGGCAAACAAGAGTGCCGTCACTACTGGCCCCAGTTCACGCACCAGCGACAAGGCCACCAACACACCGATAGCCTCGGAAGAGCCATAACGCTGCAAGGTGTTGTAACCCTGCAACGCCAGCACCATACCGACAAAAAATGCCGACACCAGGATAATAATCAACGACAGCACGCCCGTCGCATAAATCTCGCGTATGGTCAGGTGCAAGCGCCGGAAGCTTTCGCCCGAATAGATCAGCACATAAAAGAAAAAGCGCAAGCTGGAGCCGAAGCGCCAGATACGATCAATGACGCGGTGGCCGATACCACGCAACACATTCGCCACTGCACTAAACATTCGCACTCCTCAAGATATCCTGCCTGTAGTCAGGGGCTGCATAGTGGAAAGGCACAGGGCCATCGACTTCACCATGTACAAATTGGTGAACAAATGGCAACTCGGATTTGCGCAGATCCTCTGGAGAGCCCTCTGCAGCCACCACACCATCAGCGACAAAATATACATAATCAGCAAAGGCAAACACTTCCTCCACATCATGCGTGACAATGATGGAGGTGGCACCCAACGCATCATTGAGGCTGCGGATCAGGTTACAAGTTACTGCCATCGAAATCGGGTCCAAGCCAGCAAACGGCTCGTCATACATGATGATGGATGGATCAAGCGCTACAGCACGTGCCAACGCCACACGTCGCGCCATACCACCGGAAAGCTCAGTCGCCTTGAGATCACGTGCACCACGCAGCCCAACAGCATTAAGCTTCATCATGACCAAATCGCGGATCATGGATTCCGGCAGATCAGTATGCTCTCGAATGGGGAAAGCTACATTCTCATACACGGAGAGATCAGTGAACAAAGCGCCTTGCTGAAATAGCATACCCATCTTGCGGCGCAATGCATGCAGGCCCTTGCGATCCTGATCATGCACCACCTTGCCGGTCACCCGCACCTCACCACCCGATGGCTTCAATTGCCCACCGATCAGGCGTAACAAAGTGGTCTTGCCACTGCCGCTTCCACCCATGATGGCTACCACCTTGCCACGCGGGAACTTCATATTGATTCCCTTGTGCAGCAGGCGCGTCTTGTATCCAAAAGATAAGTTGTCGATTTCGACGATGTTGTCGTTCATGATCGCTACTTTTTTGATTAGCCGACTATTTTAATGCAAAAGCGCTCGACTTCATAACGCAGGAAAAGTAAAAGCCCGCAAATGCGGGCTTTACACACAAATATTACTTTAAAACGACATACACAAAGTAAAGGTACCACCATCAGTAACAGCAGTATTTGCAAGTGAAGATGCAGCCCCTGTCGCATCAGATCGCACTCTGATATTTCCCGAATCCGTGGTTCCATCATCCAACTGCACATCTATTTGCTTCGCAATTCTGCCAGTAACACCTGATGCACAAACGACAAATGTACCCACCATAGGATTTGCACCAGTGCCAGTAGCTACAGCATCAGGCATTGCAGTAAAACCATTCAAACTTTGAAGACCAATACGTCCACCATCCGAATGTCTTGGAATAAACGCCGCATCCCCTACTGTAGTTGAGCCAGTTGCCAACCCTGCCAAGCGAACATGCTGCCAAAACAAATAAGATTCGTCGGTAGTCACTTCAGAATTCCATGCTCCCTCAATACGCCCATTTCCAACAGTACCTCCGGTAGTCGCCAGAACCCCGTTCGTAACATGAGCGGCTACATTCGCATCGTCCCCCGGCAAAGCCCGAAATTTATCTTGATATCCATATAATAAAATTTGCGTATTCTTCAAATCATTAGCGATGCTTTTCGCCTTGGCGCTATTAATCAACTCCTGCCCCTTAAGCACACCGCCCAGTAGCAAACCGATAATCACCAGGACTATCGCCAGCTCGATCAGCGTAAAGCCGGATGTTTTTTTCATATAAGATCCTTGCATAAAGTTGCCAAGATGACAGCTTCTGATAAATAAGTTGGTATGAGATATGCAACTCCCGTGCCAACCACTAGAGGTACCCAATATGCATCCAACTCAGCTAGCACAAGGCTTACAGGCTGATTCTCTGCACGCTCCACAAGAGAAAAACCTACATCAAAGTGTTGAGATTTCGTCTATAGTGACAAAATTACGACACTCATTACTAGAGATACCTTTATTTCATGGCCAGTCTGAACAGCCTTAGCAACGCCTACCGCCCCAGCGCATCCACCATGCAACAGTGGATGTTAGGTTTGATGTTGTTAAGCCTGCACGGCGTTATGCTTTGGGGCTTTGATGACCCGTTGCAAAAAGGCCTCCTGCTCTGCCATTACGGCTTGTTCCTGATCTGGCAGCCGATCTGGCAAACCAAGGAAAAGCTTTCAGCGCAGGCCATACTCCTGTTTGCGGCAGGCGGCATTTTTCTCGCTACGTTTGTCAGTTGGTGGTTACTTGCTATCTGGCTTTCTGCCTTGTTTGGCCTGCTTGGCGGGCGCATCTTCTCGGCAACTGCGCAGACCTCGCGCCTCAGTTACTTATTCGCCGCCACGTATCTGCTTTCAGCCCTGTTGCTGTGGGTCATCCCTCATTTACTAGATGCCGATACGGCAATAGAAGTAGCAGCTTTCCTTATGCTTTACCTGCTGCCCATCCTGCCACTGGTGATCTTGTTTCTGCGCGTCAAGCAAGAAACCCATCAGCATGCGCCTATCCTCGACTTTTTCTACACACTGTTGTTGTTCCTGCTTTCGGTGACACTCATCCTGAGTATTGTCACGATCTCGCGCACCACTGAGGCAGATTATGCCGAAGTGGTGGTGTGGGTAGTATTTGGCCTGGCAGGCGCATTGGTACTGGCAAGCTGGCTATGGAATCCGCGCGCAGGCTTTAGCGGCATCGGGCAGCTATTATCACGCTATCTGCTGAGTGTCGGCTTGCCATTCGAGCGCTGGATCAAGAATATTGCAGAGCTTGCCGAACGAGAAACCAGCGCCAAGGAATTTATGCATGCCGCCATGAATGAAGTGGAGACCCTGCCCTGGGTGGCAGGCGGAACTTGGCAAACCGAAGAGGATGAGGGCGAATTTGGTGCCCAGGCACCTTACCATGCCGATCTTGAGTTTCACGATTTCCACCTCACGCTTTATAGCCGCTGGCCCCTCACGCCAGCCCTTATCATCCATCTCAAGCTACTCACGCAAATCCTGGGCGAGTTTCATGAAGCGAAGCGCCGCGAGGAAGCCTTGCTGCAAAACACTTATATGCAGGCCATCTATGAAACCGGCGCACGACTCACGCACGACATGAAAAACATCGTGCAATCCATGAACGCACTATGCAGCGCTGCGGAACAAGCAACAGAAGCAGATAACGATCGCCTGGTAGCGCTGATTCGTAAACAGTTGCCACTCCTTAACCAACGCCTGGCATTGACGCTGGACAAACTGGGAGCGCCGCGCAACGAGGCCACACGCATGCTGCCCCTACTAGAATGGTGGGACAACCTGCAGCAACGCTACAACGGCACGCGCATCAGCTTCAGCGAAACCATCATGCTGGATAGCGAATGCAAGATCGATAGCGAAGTGTGGGATAGCGTGGTAGATAACCTGCTACAAAATGCCCTAGCCAAGGCCAGGCAAGCACCTGAAATTCTTATCCACGCTCATGTGGTGATGAATGAACAGGTGTTTGTCGAAGTCACCGATAGCGGCAACCCGATGCCGGATGATGTGGCCACCAGCCTCTTCCGCAAGCGTATCCGCTCCGAAGGTGGGCTGGGCATCGGACTATATCAGGCTGGACGCCAAGCACAACAAGCAGGCTACCAGCTCTCACTGGTAAACAACCAGCCGCGACAAGTATGCTTCAGGCTAGCAATGAAATAGCAAAAAACTCAACCATGCATAACCGCTGCATGAAGCAATAAAAAAGGCCGCATCACTGCGGCCTTTTTTATATGAAATCACTTATAACTCACCATAAGAATGCAAACCAGACAGGAACATGTTTACCCCAAGGAAAGCAAAGGTAGTGACTACCAGACCAACCAGTGCCCACCAGGCCAAGATAGGGCCACGCAACCCCTTGACGAGCCGCAGGTGCAACCAAGCCGCATAATTGAGCCAGACAATCAAGGCCCAGGTTTCTTTGGGATCCCACGACCAGTAACCGCCCCATGCCTCTGCCGCCCACATGGCACCAAGGATGGTGGCAATGGTAAAGAATGCAAAACCAACAGAAATCGCCTTGTACATCAGATCATCCAGCACTTCCAAGCTGGGCAGACGTGAAGCAAGAATACCCTTGCTCACCAGCAGATAAGCCGCAGCCACCATCGCTGCCAGTGCAAATGTGCCATAGCCGATGAAGTTAGCCGGTACGTGGATTTTCATCCAGTAAGATTGTAGCGCTGGCACCAGTGGCTGGATTTCATACGCCTGACGGTCAAAGGTATACCAGAGGATAAAGCCGACGGCGGCATTGATCACGATCAGCACAAAGCCACCCAACTGGCGCGTGGCATAGCGGCCTTCGTAATAAAGATAAGCCAGCGCGGTGATCAGGCAGAAGAGGATAAACACTTCATAAAGGTTGCTGATGGGGATATGCCCGACATCGGGAGCAATCAGGTAAGACTCGTACCAACGTACCATGAGCCCGACGAAACCCATGACTACAGCAGACCAAGTCAAACCCGACCCTACCTTGGAGGCAAAAGCAGAACGCGCGAACAAGCCCAGCCAATAAGCCAGCATGGCCAAGACAAACAGTACGTTCATCCACATAATGGCAGACTGGCTAGCAAACAAGAACTTGAGGAGGAATACTTGCTCTACACTGGCCTGGCTGCCATTGTAGAGCTGTATGGCACCAAGGCTGATTGCTGCAACTACCAGCAACAAGGTGCGCACTGGTTTCCATTGCCAGCCTAACCAGCTAAACAAGGCAACTGACCCAAACAAGATACCGACTTCATAAGCATCCATGAACTCAGCGTATTGCTGGAAGGCAAACAAGCCACCCAACAACAACAACAACGCATAGCCCCAATCCAGCAGACCCAAGCGCTTGAAGAATGGTTCCGGCACATCTTCCATATAGGCAGTTTTCATCATCAACCTCAATGCATGTTGGTTACGTGACAGATGTCACACTTGCTGGTTTTCCAGCAGGCGCGCGAGCTTGTCGCGCATCTTGTCGAATTCAATATCGAAATCACGGTTCTTGCGGTTAGCCGACATGGCAAACAGCACACGATTGTTTTCCGGCTTCACCAGCAGCCAGATACGGCGCTCGCGAATATAAATCATGGCAAAAATGCCCAACACCAATAATACCGATCCAGAATACACCAGCACCTTGCCTGGTGAGCGTGTCAATTGCAAACCACTAGACTGGCGATGGTCGAACCCGCTCAATTGCAGATATAGCGGTGCCCCATAATGGAAGCTATCGCTGATCGCATGCAAGCTATCCTCGATGAAAAACTGCAAGGCATCACCGTTTTCGGCAGGAGGCAAGCCTGCACGCTCACGACTGATGGCATGTGCCGCAAAAGCCGCTGTAGTAACTACCTTGACATAAGCCTGTGCCGCACCTGCCCGTTGCGCCGCTGGTACGGCTTCGTCGATCATCTCTGCCACCTTGCCGAAACCACCCTGGCTGAATGCCTGCAACAATTGCATGACACTGGCCTCGAACCTGCTCCGCGTTTCCGTATTCAACTCACTGTGGCTGGATAAAGCCAATTGCGAAACACGGCGCACGATTTCAGGATACAGCGATTGGTCAAACATGGCCGCACGGAAGTTCATGTACCCATCGATACTGCCTGCATCATCCGCAGGTATGCGCAAGTAACGATAGCTATCCTGCTGCATGGAGCGCATGCCGGAGAGGAAATATTGCCGCCCATCCAATATCAGCGGATTCATGTAATTCACGTACTCATGCGCCTGGCCTTCAGCATCGCGAACCTTGAAGGTAACGTTCGGCCCCACATTGCGTGGCTTCCCTTTACCATCAGTAGAAAGATTCAGGATATTGAACAGACGGAAATCAGATAACTCGACGCTCAATGGGCTATTGCCACCACTCACATCATATTTATTGAACACATTGCCGGAGAATGGAATATTGTCCGCATGGCTTCCGAGTAGGTTCCACACTTTGAAATCAAGCTTGGAGCCGCCATCGCCAAAATCCGACTGATAAATCGCGACACCTTTGTAGATCAAAGGATGATTGACCTTAATGGTTGCCGTGATCGGCTCCTCATGCTCCGGGTCGATGATCATGACATCGCTCTCGAACGACTTGGGCTGCCCAGTTTCATAATGCTCGATGCGAAACGCTTTCAGCACAATGCTAAATGGCAGATCCTGCACCAGGTAACCATCCCGCACCCGCATAAATGCAGCGTTGGCACCGGCACCTTCAGGCAAGGTCATATTGGCACGGAAAGAAAGATTGGCAGGTGACATGCGGCTTTCAGCAGGCACCTTGCGCTCGGGGATGTCCCGCGTTTCCACGACCTTATATCCCAATAGCTCTTGCGCCTTGAATACCAGGTTGCCATCCATGAGGCCACCAATACAAATAATAACGATGGCCGCATGCGTAAGGATATATCCCAGGCGCTGATAGCTACCCGCCTTGGCGGCAAGCAAGTGCCCGCCGTCCTCCTGCGCGACCGTCTTATAGCGAAAGCCGTGCTGCGTCAGGAATTTTGCCAAGCGCGAGGTTGTTTCCTCAGTGGAATAGGGAGTGTGGTACTCATGCTGATGACTGAAACTACGCAGTGAAACCTCTTTTGCCGTTTCACGGAATGCGCGCAACTCCCGCAACATCAGCGGCGTATTGCGATAGATACAGAGCGAGGTGGAAAGGACCAGAAAAACCAGAATGACCAGAAACCAGCCTGAGTGGTATACATCGTACAGGCCGAGAAACTCGAAAAACTCAAACCAGAACTGGCCAAATTGCACCACGTAATTGGTATAAGGTTCATTCTGCTTAAGCACTGTCCCGATAATTGAGGCAATGCCAAGCACGACCAATACGCTCACCGCAAAACGCATGGAACTCAGCAGCTCGTATAACCTATGCCTATGGGACTGTACGGATTTCAAAACAAGACCATTCAAAAAATTTGAGGTGAGACCTTAGATATCGATGATTGGTTGCAGCCTGACGATATAAAAAATAAGGGCGGCTATTGCCACCCTTAACGCTCGCACTTGGCTTTTGGTTGTCAGACTTGTGCAATAAGCTGCCAGATTTTACTTCAAACCCTGAATATAATCAGCGACTGCAGCAATATCGGCATCCGTCATCTTGGCAGATACCATGCGCATCATCTTGGCAGCATCGTTCTTGCGTTGACCATCACGGAACGCTTTTACCTGGCTCGTTGTGTAGTTGGCATGCTGGCCAGCCAAACGTGGGAAGCCAGGCGCAATACCTTCACCATTGGCGCCATGACAGGAAGCACATGCTGGAACACCCGCACCAGGAATGCCTGTCTTGAAAATCTTTTCACCTATCGACCCTGGGCCATTGCTCACAGATGGCGTAGAACGTGGGGCCTGCTTGGCATAATGTTCAGCGACCACGGCCATATCTTCATCGCTCAACGGAGCAACAATGCCCATCATGACTGGGCTCATGCGCACATTGGCCTTGATATTCTTCAACTGCTTTTCTAGGTATGCAGCATGCTGACCAGCGATTTTCGGGAACATAGGCACCATGCTATTGCCGTCAGGACCGTGACATCCAGCACAAATCTGGGCCTGAGCAGGTACTTTGCTTACGACATCATCTTCATCGTCGTCATCTTCTGCATGCGAAACTGCTGCAGTTGCCAGCATCATGGCACTCATGATCAGTACCGCATATTTACGCAACAACATAGCCACTCCTAAAGTTCTTTTCAGATACCAATACTGCGAATAGGGTCGCATTTTATATAAAAAACCCTACTTCGTGCTAATATTTTTCCCTTTCCGACGATACCCCTGCCGAATCCATGCCTTTGTTTCAAAACGCCACTTTCTACATCTCCGCACACAAGCTCAGCGACCTTCCACCTCCTGCTGGTGTTGAAGTTGCCTTTGCCGGACGTTCCAACGCTGGCAAATCCAGCGCACTCAACACGCTTGCCAACCACAATCGACTGGCATTTGTCAGTAAACAACCCGGGCGCACCCAACTCATCAACTTCTTCAGCCTAGGGAACGAGCGCTTCCTGGTGGACTTGCCTGGCTATGGTTATGCCAAGGTGCCGGAGGCCATGCGCAAGCACTGGCAGCTCACGCTGGCCAACTACTTGAGTCAGCGTCCGTGCATTGGTGGGCTGGTGTTGGTGATGGACTGCCGCCACCCGCTGACGCCACTAGATCGCCAGATGCTGGATTGGTACAGCCCAAGCGGGAAACCCATCCATGCCTTGTTGACCAAGTCGGACAAGCTATCGCGCCAGGCAGCCAACCAGACATTGCAGCAGGTCAGAAAAGAGCTTGAGGCAAACTGGGGAAATTGCAGCGTACAGCTATTCTCCAGCCTGAAAAAACAAGGCGTGGAGGAAGCTGAAGCGGTGATCGGGCGCTGGTTATTTACGCCGGAAGATGATGTCCCAGACGCCGTGGCCTAGCTTGATGCCGCGGTTCTCGAACTTGGTCAACGGACGATAGTCAGGCTTGGGGGCATAATCCTGTGCAGTGTTTTCCAGCAAGGGTTCCTGCTGCAACACCTCCAGCACCCACTCGGCATATTCCTGCCAATCTGTCGCCACGTGCAGGTAAGCGCCCGCTTTCAACTTGCTGCATAGCAGCTTGACGAACTCAGCCTGGATCAACCGGCGCTTGTGATGGCGCTTTTTGTGCCAAGGATCGGGGAAGAAAATATGCACGCCATCCAGGCTGGCATCAGGAATCATGTGTTTTAACACTTCCACCGCATCGTGCTGAACGATGCGCAGGTTCTTGAGCTCCAATTCCCCAATCTGCTTGAGCAAACTGCCAACCCCAGGAGCGTGCACTTCTACCCCAAGGAAATCACGCTCAGGCTGAGTCTGCGCAATCTTGGCCGTACTATCGCCCATACCAAAGCCAATTTCTAGGACTTTCAGGCTGGCATCACGCCCAAATAGCGCATTCAAGTCGATCAGCGCCGGTGCATAAGGCACACCAAATACCGGCATTAATTCATCCAGGGCACGTTGCTGGCCATGGGTCAAGCGACCCTGGCGCAATACAAAGCTACGGATGGGGCGCTTTGCGAGCTCTTCCTTGCTGATATTTTCCTTGTTTGCTGCCTCTTGATCCATGCTTGACTCAACCACTGAAAAAACCGCGATTATAGGGTATGCGAACGGTCACCGCGAACAAAACCCGAGAGCGGCTCGACACCTCTACCCAAAGCTAACACCTTGAACAACTCGCCCATTTCCGCAGGCGACAAGAGCTTTTGCGCCTGACTGGCCAGCGGTGCATATTGCTTGAGATCATGCGCTGGCACGCGCAACATCAGGTCGGTGATGCCACAATTGATGAGGAATTGCGCCTGTCCACAATATCCCAGCAATTGCAGGCCTTGCGCTTGGCCTGCCTCAGCAATGGCAGAGAAATCCACATGAGCGGTAATATCCTGCAAGCCAGGATGAAAGAATGGATCAGGATGCGCATGATGGCGGTAATGGCACATCAACGTGCCCTGTTGGCGCTGCGGATGGTAGTACTCCACCCGTGAAAACCCATAATCAATGAACAACAGCACGCCCTGTCGCAGGCAGTGTGCCAGGCTTGCCACCAGCGCACGGGCTGCCGGACTCACTTCCGTCTGGTAAGACCCTGGCAAGACAAGCGTATCAATGCCAGCCACCAAAGCCTGATTCAGTAGCTCCCGGGGCATCAGCATCAAGCCTGCTTGATCATCCGCCGCCACCCCCATCTCCTGCCACCCTGTGCCGTACTTGCTGATCACATGCACAGGAACAGCATCCAGCACTTCATTGGCAAGCATCACTCCGGTGAAGCTCTCAGGCAAGGCATCCAACCAGCACAGGCGCTCATACAGCATAGGAGAAAGCACAGCCTGCAAGTGCTGCTTTTGCACAGCTTGCAAATCCGCGCTGACTTCTAGGATCAGGTATTGATCCGGCAATCTATCCGCACGCTGCATTTCCTCCAGAATGGCTGCAGCCAGCCTGCCACGCCCGGCGCCGAGCTCAAGCACACTACCGCCCGTCTGCGCCAACACCTCCATTACCTGCCGCGCCAGGGTGTGGCCGAACAATGGCGTCATTTCCGGCGCGGTGACGAAATCACCGGCTTCGCCAAATTTTGTTGCTCCAGCACTGTAATAACCCAGACCAGGGGCGTACAACGCCAGCTCCATATAACGTGCAAAGCTGATCCAGCCGCCAGCAGCGGCTAATTCGTCGCGAATCAACGCAAGCAATTGAGCGCTATGGGCAATCGCATGGCTATCAGGAAGAGGTAAGGCAGAGATATTCATGGTATTAGATTATAATCTCGCGTTCTTCCCGAATATCGATGCGATCTGGAACATTTGGTGGATTCCTCTCTGGAAAATAAAGTTATTTTGATCACTGGCGGTGCTAAACGCGTCGGTGCGGCGATTTGCCGCCTGTTGCATGCCGGTGGCGCGCAACTAATGATCCATTATCGCAGCTCGGATGACGAGGCACGCACTCTGCAAACAGAGCTTAACCTGCAACGCCCAAACTCTGTCGCGATCATTCAGGGAGATTTGCTAAGACTCAGCGTACTGCCCAAGCTGGTGCAGGAAACCGTGCAGCACTTTGGCCGACTGGATGCACTGATCAACAATGCCTCCAGCTATTATCCCAGCGAGTTGGGCACAATCAACGAGCACCAATGGGAAGACCTGATCGGCCCCAATCTGAAGGCACCCCTATTTCTGTCCCAAGCGGCAGCGCCTGAACTGAAAAAAACCCACGGCACCATTATCAATATCACCGATATGCATGTAGAGCGGCCCAAAAAGGGCTATATCGTCTATAGCGTTGCCAAGGCTGGATTGGTTACCTTAACCAAATCTCTCGCACATGAGCTGGCACCCGAAGTCAGGGTCAACGCCGTCGCACCCGGGCCAGTGTTATGGCCTGAGAACAACCCGCAGTTTGACGAGGTGTATCGCCAGCGCGTGATCTCGCAGACACTGCTGAAGCGGATTGGCGAAGGCGATGATGTTGCCAAGGCTGTGCGCTTTCTGTTGCAAGATGCCCCTTTCATTACCGGACATGTGATCGCCGTCGATGGCGGACGCTCACTCAATCTTTAAAAGTATTCATTCATCATGATCAAACACTACCCCGACGACGCCTCCAATAGTTTCCTCAAGCTGCGCAACAGCTTGATCAGCGCCACTGGTAAGGCGATTGGCGACTACAACATGATAGAGGAAGGCGATACCATCCTCGTCTGCATGAGCGGTGGCAAAGACTCCTACACCATGCTCATGATGTTGCTGGCTCTGCAGGAACGCGCGCCCGTCAGTTTCAGGCTTATCGCCATGAACCTGGATCAAAAGCAACCGGGCTTCCCCGAGCACATCCTACCTGCTTACCTCGCACAGCTTGGCGTGGAACACCGTATTGTCGAAGCCGACACCTACTCCATCGTCAAGGAAAAGATTCCTGAAGGCAAAACCACCTGCTCGCTGTGTTCGCGCCTACGTCGCGGCATCATCTACCGTACCGCACAAGAGCTTGGAGCAAACAAGATCGCCCTCGGCCACCATAGAGACGACATCGTTGAAACCTTGTTCCTCAATATGTTTTTCGGCGCCAAGATGAAGGCCATGCCGCCTAAACTAGCCACCAACAAAGGCGAGTTCCACGTTATCCGCCCACTGGCTTATTGCGCAGAAAAAGATATTGCCAGCTATGCACGCAGCATGAGTTTCCCCATCATCCCTTGCGATCTCTGCGGCTCACAGGAAAACCTGCAACGCCAGAAGGTGAAGGACATGCTGCAAGCCTGGGAACGTGAGCAGCCTGGACGCGTCAACAATATCTTCCGCGCTATCTGCAATGTAGAGCCATCACACCTGGGTGATACCGATCTTTACGATTTCAAGCATATGTCGCAAACCAAGGTAGAAGACGAAGACCCATTGTTCGGCGACATCGACAAGGAAAACAATCCAGCCCTGAGCTTGGTTTCTAGCGAAGGTTCGCGCATCGAGTTCAAACGCAACATCGCTTAAACACTCCCTCCAAAACAAGAAAGTGCTGTCGGCAAGCACCTAAATTTACAGCGCTTTCTTGTGTAGCAAGCAATTTACTCTTATCATCTGCCGCTCCGCATCCCACAAATTGTGTGTCCATGTCAAAACTGCTGATCGTTGAATCACCTTCCAAAGCCAAGACCCTGCAAAAATATCTGGGCAAGGATTTTGAGGTTCTGGCCTCTTATGGACACGTGCGCGACCTGATTCCCAAGACGGGAGCCGTCGATCCTGAGCATGACTTCGCCATGAAGTATGAAGTGATCGACCGCAACTCGCGCCATGTGGATGCGATTGCCAAAGCAGTCAAGAATGCCGATGCCATCTACCTCGCCACCGACCCGGATCGCGAAGGGGAAGCTATTTCCTGGCATATTGCCGAAATCCTCAAAAGCAAGAAGCTGCTCAAGGACAAGCTGCTGAAACGCGTGGTGTTTCACGAAATCACCAAGAATGCGGTACAGCACGCGATTGACGAACCGCGCGACATCTCCATGCCGCTGGTCAATGCCCAGCAAGCCCGCCGGGCGCTGGATTATCTGGTTGGCTTTAACCTGTCGCCATTACTCTGGAAGAAAATCCGTCGCGGCCTCTCCGCTGGCCGCGTGCAAAGCCCGGCGCTACGCCTGATTGTCGAACGCGAGCTCGAAATCGAGGCCTTCACCAGCCAGGAATACTGGACTATCCACCTCGAATCAGCCAAACACCAGCATGTGTTTGATGCCAGGCTGGTACAGCTTGATGGTCAGAAGGTAGAGCAATTTACCGTCACCAGCCAGGAGCAACAACAAGGCATTGTCGGCAAACTGCTCGCCGCCAGCGCTGGCAAGACCACGGTTACACGTGTCGAAAAGAAACAGCGCAGCCGCAGTCCGGCAGCACCATTCACAACTTCCACGTTGCAACAGGAAGCCGTGCGCAAGCTGGGCTTCACCACCAGCCGCACCATGCGCGTCGCACAGCAACTGTATGAAGGTATCGACATCGGTAGCGGCACTGTCGGCCTCATTACTTACATGCGTACCGACAGCTTCAGCCTGGCCGCCGAAGCGGTGATGCAGATTCGTGACTACATCAAGAAAAATTTTGCTGCTGACTATCTGCCGAAGTCGCCCATCATGTATAAGACCAAGGCGAAGAATGCACAGGAAGCGCACGAGGCGATACGCCCAACCGATATTTCGCGTACTCCAGCTAGCGTTCGTGCCTACCTGACGGATGAGCAGTTCAAGCTATATGAAATGATCTGGAAGCGCGCATTAGCGTGCCAGATGACGCAAGCCAAATTCGACGCCGTCAGTGTCGATCTCGCAGTAGGCAGTGAGACCAACCTGTTCCGCGCTACCGGCCAGACCCTGGTATTCCCGGGCTTTATTGCTGTTTACATGGAAGGTGTGGACGACGAGGAAGAAGAAGGCGAAAGCAAGTTGCCACACCTGGAAACAGGTGAAGTACTCGCGGTGCAGAAAATCTTTGGTGACCAGCACTTCACCGAACCGCCACCACGCTATTCTGAAGCCAGTTTGGTCAAGGCTCTGGAAGAATTCGGTATTGGCCGCCCTTCCACGTATGCCAGTATCATTTCCACCCTGCAAGACCGCGAATACGTCCTGCTCGATAAAAAGCGCTTCACACCTACCGATGTAGGCCGCGTGGTAAACAAGTTCCTCACTGAGCACTTCACGCGCTATGTCGACTACGGCTTTACTGCCAACCTCGAAAACGAGCTTGACGATATCGCCGAAGGCGGACGTGAATGGATTCCTGTGCTCAATGATTTCTGGCAAGGCTTCAGCAACCAGATTCAGGAAAAAAGCAATGTAGAGCGTCCTGGCGTGGAAGTGCTGGACGAGCCATGCCCGAAATGTGGCAAACCGCTGCAATCGCGTCTCGGGCGCTTTGGCAAGTTTATTGGCTGCTCAGGCTTCCCCGAGTGCGACTATATCCGCAATCCAAGCGCCAATAGCAACAACAACGAACCAACAGTCATCGGTCAAGAGCCGGAAAGTGGCAAAGATATTCTCTTGCTCAATGGCCCCTATGGTCCTTACCTACAAATCGGCCTACCCGAAGCAGACAGCAAGAAAAAACCGAAGCGCGTGAGCATTCCCAAGGAAATCTCTGCGGCCAGCATAGATATGGAGACTGCGCTAAAACTGATCGCATTGCCACGTGACCTGGGCCAACACCCAGAAACCGGCAAGAAAATCGTTGCCAACATCGGGCGCTTTGGACCTTATGTCAATCATGACGGCAAGTTCAAATCCATTCCCAAGAGCGACAGCGTTTTTGACATTGATATGCCACGCGCGGTTGAGCTATTGGCGCAAGCCAACGCAGGCCCTGCGCCAATCAAGGAACTCGGCGCTCACCCAACGGAAGAAGGGACGATTGCCATCTACTCTGGACGCTTTGGTCCCTACGTGCAACACGGCAAGCTACGTGCGACGCTACCTAAGAGCCAGGAACCTGAAAGCCTGACTATGGAGCAGGCCCTGGAACTGTTGGCAGCCAAGGCTGCCAAGGATGCTCCCGCCAAGAAAACAAAGGCGACTTCCAAGGCTTCAGCGAAGAAAGCCACCACCAGCACAAAAGCCAAGAAATCCACGACCACGACGCGCAAGAAAAAGACCGCGGACGACGAGTAACATCGCAACAGGAATTCAAGGCAATAAAAAAGCGGCTTATGCCGCTTTTTTATTATTCCTCAGATATTAATTCAACAAGACTTCATTCAACTAGCTCGCGTGACGATGGTTAGTACTGCTTTCTATCCATTTGCGGATTTTCTGGGCATCACCTACACGGGCATTTTTGCTGAAAGAATCCAGCAAGACGATGATAAGCGGTTGCCCACCCACTTGAGCCTGCATGACCAAACAACGCCCGGCTTCGTTGATATAGCCAGTCTTGGATAGTCCAATCACCCAGTCGCTATTACGCACCAGTACATTGCTATTCACGTATTGCAAGGGTGCTCGCGTGTTACTCACAGGCACCGCATAAGAGCTGCTGGTCGATACATGTCGAATCTCGGGATATTGATATGCGGCACGCACCATTTTCACCAAGTCTTCTGCAGTCGAGACATTGGCACTGTTCAAGCCAGTGGGGTCAGCAAAGCGAGAATGCAACATCCCTAGCTGCAATGCCTTGGCATTCATCGCTGCGACAAATGATTCAACGCCACCTGGGTAATGACGCCCCAACGCTGAAGCTGCGCGGTTTTCAGAGGCCATCAGCGCAAGCTGCAACATTTCTGCACGTGTCAGGGCAGCACCAATCGGCATGCGCGAACCAGTACCCTTGAGAGTATCAATGTCTTCACGCGTCACATGCAGCTTTTCGTCCATATCCAATCGAGCGTCCAGCACCACCATCGCTGTCATCAGCTTGGTCAGGGAAGCGATGGGAGAAGCAATATCAGTGCCCTTGGCATAGAGGATCTCGCCTGAATCCTGATTCACGATCATGGCCTTGCTTGAAGCCAGCTTCAAGCCAGCCGCATCATCCTTGAATACGCCTGCACTTGGGCTTGCCACAGCAACAGCACTGTTTGAACGTATCGTACTGATGATACGACCACTCGCCTCATTTTTCTTGGCGACTTTGGTCTTGGTTTTTTTCTGCGCAACGACCTTTTTGCTCGCCTTGGTTTTGCTGGCAGCTGTCTTTTGCGGCTTTTTGTCTGCCGCATAAGACAATACGGGCGGCATGCACAACGCCAGCATTGTCAGTAATAGTGTAATTTTACGCATGATGTCACGCCCACCCCGTTCAATGGTCGAGAAGAATAATATCCAAAAAACTTTGATTTGTCATTTACATAGCAACGGAAGTTTATAAACTTTCTTAATAGAGAATCATAAAAAAATCTCGCGATACACTGACTTAGCTGGTTTATGCGAAAATAAGACGATATTTATCTTCTGAGCTTTCCATGAAAATCCCTGAGCATTTGCAATATACCGCTGAACATCTATGGGTACGCCCACATGAGGATGGATTCTGGCTGGCTGGCATCACCGATTATGCACAAGACTTGCTGGGCGATATTGTCTATGTAGAAGCCCCGAAGCCCGGGAGCCATATAGCCGAGGGCCAGCCTTGCGGCTTGGTAGAATCAGTCAAGACCGGCTCCGACTTGCATGCCCCGCTCAACGCAACCGTGATCGCAATCAATGAAGCATTGCAAAGTACGCCAGAAAACATCAACGATAAACCGTATGACGCCTGGATATTCTCTTTTCAGCCCGACAGTGAATCCACAGGCCTGTTAAGCGCGGCTGAATATCAAGCCCTCTTGGGCTAATCCTTTTTCAGCGCTTCAACCACGCGCTCACGCAAGCTATGCGCCAGGGCCTTTTCTACCTCGGCGCTGAGCTTGGGAGTTAAGGCCTGCATTTCCTTCACAAGGGCATCCTGAATGGCCTGGGCAATCACAGGTTGCATATCAGCCATCACCGCCTCGGCGAGCTCTTGGCGCGCAAGTAGTAATTGCGGGTGCATTGCCTCCGATTGGGCAAACAACGGCTCATCCGCAAACTCCTCGTCGTCCTCCTCCACATCAGCAGGCAGAAATTTTATGCCAGATTCCTGGGGATGCTCACCCTCCGGTGATATTGCTAATGAGGTAGCAGCCGCAAGTTCAGCTTGTTCGGCATTCGCATAATAAGGTGCCAGCAACTGCTCAATCTCCACCGCACTGAATGCGCCGCTCCCTGCATATACATCCGTCAGCACAGGCACTTCATCCTCAGCAACTGGCGCAGAGACAGCTGCTGCACCGCTCAGTGCATGGATGCGACGCAGCACCAGCGCCAGTTCATCTTGAGGTTGATCACTCATGAAATACTCTTTTCATCATAAAGCCGCGCCAGTAACATCGAATGTACGGATTTCGTAACCGCGATCCCGGTAGAAACGAAAACGCTCACGTGCTGCAGCACGGTCATCCTCGTCCAAACCCACAACTTCAATCAATCGCTTGAAGCGACTAAAGAACGGTGGATACTGCCTGTCCAGATTGATCAGGATGTCATCATGCGGCAAAGGATCATGACGCCAATCGATAATGATCGGCGTCTCGGCCGCACGCGGATGCGTAGCATGACAATGCGGCAGGAAGCCGATGGGAGGATTACTCCAGAACAATGTCCCTAACTTCTCCGCTTCCTGCTGAGTAGCAGTCAACACCATTAGTCGCCGCCCACGCTGGGCAGCGCGACTACTGAGATCGGCCACATGCAAGGCCTTGTTTGGCACGTTGAAAAAGAAATCTACCCGGGTCATGCGCCTTTACTTCCCAGCGCGCTGTTTGAGGAACTCGGTCAACAGCGGCACTGGACGTCCCGTGGCACCTTTATCCTTGCCGGATTTCCAGGCAGTGCCGGCAATATCCAGATGCGCCCAGTCATATTTCTTGGCAAAACGCGACAAGAAACATGCTGCGGTGATACTGCCACCGGCCCTGCCACCAATGTTGGCCATATCAGCAAAATTGCTATCGAGCTGAGGCTGATAATCATCCCAGAGCGGTAAGCGCCATGCGCGATCCTGTGCTTCGTTGCCTGCTTGCAGCAGCTCATCAGCCAAATCATCCTTGTTGCTAAACAAGCCACTGGCATGATGACCCAATGCGATCACGCAAGCACCTGTCAGGGTGGCCACATCAACCACGGCTTGCGGCTCAAAGCGTTCAGCATAGGTCAAGGCATCGCACAGAATCAGGCGACCTTCGGCATCGGTATTCAAGACCTCAATCGTCTGGCCGGACATGCTGGTCAGTACATCACCGGGGCGCGTCGCATTACCATCAGGCATATTCTCGCAAGTCGGGATAATACCAACCACGTTGAGTGGCAAGCCCAGCTCGGCAATTGCCTTGAAGGTACCTAGCACACTGGCAGCCCCACACATGTCGTACTTCATCTCGTCCATGTCGGCACCTGGCTTGAGCGAAATACCACCGGTATCGAAGGTAATCCCCTTGCCCACCAGTACGACAGGCTTCTGCGCTTTCTTGCCTTTTTTGTGCTGCAGCACGATAAGTTTGGGTGGCTGTACACTGCCCTTGGTCACACCCAGGAAGGAACCCATGCCCAGCTTCTCGATATCAGCCTGTTCCAGCACTTCGACTTGTAGCCCGTGGCTTTTGACCAATGCCTTGGCCTGTTCAGCAAGATAAGTAGGGGTACAGTAATTCGGTGCCAGGTTGCCAAGATCCTTGGCAAAGCTGATACCAGAGGCCAAAGCCTTACCCTGCTTGATCCCCTCGTTGCCAGCCGCCACATCACCGCGCTGGGCAACATGCACTTGTAATTTGGCAATGCCTTTCTTGCCATTCGCTGCCTTGCTCTTGAATCGGTCAAAGCGATACGTACTGTCCTCTGCCACTTCTACCACCTGGGAAACACACCAGGTCACATCGCGCTTCTTGACTGATACTTCAGCAAGGAATGTCGCGACATCTGCATCTTCCAGGTTAGCCAGCGCCTTGATAGAGGCGCGTACAGCCTGGCGATAGTTGCGTTCGTTGAGTTCACGCTCCTTGCCCAGCCCTACCAGTAGCACACGGCTGGCTGCTACACCGGGAATGGAATGCAACAACACCGTGGAACCGGGCTTGCCATCAATATCCCCGGCTCGCAGGATATTGGTCAAATAGCCATCGGAGACAAGATCCAGCGCCTCAGCCGCAGTGGAAAGCTTGCGTGCTTCAAACACGCCAACCACGACGCAATCTTTACGCTGTTTTTCCGGAGTACCACTTTTTATGCTAAATTCCATTCCTTGATCCTTAAGATTAAAGCCTTCTGAATTATCCCGCGTTTTCGCGGTAAATCAACCTCAATTGCGGAATCTGGACTACCTGTTTTTCTAAGATGCTCTTCAAACGCTCACTCCTGCAAGAGCTAGTCACCACTGCCATTGGCGGCTTTATGGTGCTGTTCGGCATTGTCATCGCCCAGCGCGTAGCCTATTACATTGGCATTGCAGCCAAAGGCAGCCTAGCCAGCGATGCCATTAATACCCTGCTCGGCTTCAGCATGCTGAAGTTCTTGCCCATGATGCTATCACTTACGCTCTTCCTGGCTGTCCTGCTTACTTTATCGCGCTGGCACCGCGACAGTGAGATGGTGGTCTGGTTCAGCTCAGGGCAAGGGTTGTCCAGCTGGATTCGTCCTGTCCTGACTTTTGGCGTACCCGTTATTGTCGTCATTACCTTCCTCAGCCTGTTTGTCACGCCATGGGCAACCAACAAGGGAGCTGAATTCCGTGACCAACTGAAAAGCCGTGATGAGCTATCTTCCATCAGCCCCGGCGTATTCAAGGAATCACGCCAGGCTGATCGTGTGTTCTTTGTGGAAAGCTTTGATGAGCTAGGCAATATCGTCAAGAATATCTTTGTGCAATCCATGCAGCACCAAAAGCTCGGCATCATCGTGGCTGCTCGCGGACATCGCGAGACCGCAGAGAACAACGACAATTTTCTCGTGATGCAAAATGGCCGCCGTTATGAAGGCACCCCCAACACTGCGGAATACTCGATTACCGAATTCGAGCGCTACGCTATCCGCATCGAGCCTGCGGAAGTCCAGCAGCAACCACCCAATACACAATCCAAAAGCAGCCTGGATCTATTCAACGAACACAGCCTAGACAGCAATGCAGAACTACAATGGCGCCTGGCCATCCCTATTTCCGCATTTGTCTTGATCCTGTTGGCCATTCCACTGAGCTTTGTTGACCCGCGCTCAGGTCGCTCTGCTAACCTGATGATGGCTCTGCTGATCTATATTGTGTATAACAACCTGCTCAGCATCCTGCAAGCCTGGCTGGCACAGGGGAAAATCCCTACCATGGTTGGCCTGTGGCCAGTGCATGCATTCTTCCTGTTGCTGACATTCTGGATGTTCTATCGCCGCTTGTTCCAGCTACCGTTCCTGCCACGCCTGTGGCGCAAATAATATTGCGATGAAACTACTCAACCGCTATCTTGCCCAGGAAATCATTTCCAGCATCATGCTGATCATGCTGGGGTTGCTGGCCATGTTTTCCTTCTTCGACCTGATTCAGGAGCTGGAAAGCCTGGGCCAGGGCAGTTACGGCATCGGCAAGGTCTTGCTCTACGTATTGCTCAGCGCACCCGGCCACGTCTATGAAGTAGTGCCCGTCGCAGTGCTCGTGGGCACCATGTATTCCCTGGGCCAGTTTTCACGCTACTCCGAGCTGATCATCCTGCGCGTCAGTGGCATCTCCATCCGAAAAATCGCTTTCTCCCTACTACGCGTAGGTCTGGTATTCGCCGTGCTGACTTTCCTGGTTGGCGAACTCATTGCACCTTTGAGCGAAAAAGCCGCGCAACGCATCCGCATCCAGGCGACCGACTCCGTTGTGGCACAAGACTTCCGTTCAGGGCTCTGGGTAAAGGATGGCAACAGCTTCGTCAATGTGCAGACCGTCATGCCAGACGCCTCGCTCATGAATATCAACATCTATGAATTCGACAACGAATTCCGCCTGCGCACCATCAGCAACGCCAAAGATGGCAGCTTTGACGGCAAGAACTGGAATCTGCATCAAGTCACGCAAACCCATTTTGAAGAGCAGAAAATCCGTACCAACATGTTCCCGGAAGCCACCTGGCAATCCTTGATTCGTCCGGAATTGCTCAATGTACTGCTGGTCGTACCGGAAAAGATGTCTGCGTGGAATTTATATTTCTACATCAACCACCTGACGAGCAACAAGCAGAAAACCTCTCGCCACCAGATCGCACTCTGGTCGAAAATGATCTATCCCTTGGCCTGTCTGGTGATGGTCATCCTGGCCTTGCCTTTCGGTTTCGTGCAGCAACGCTCAAGCTCGGCCAGCACCAAGATTTTTGCAGGGATCATGCTGGGGATCGTATATCAAGTATTGAACCGGGTATTTGTACACCTGGGCTTGCTCAATGACTGGTCGCCATTATTCAGCGCAGTCATGCCGACCTTGCTTTTCATGATGGCAGGCATCTTCATGTTGTACTGGGTGGAACGTAGATAAAAGTAAAAAGTCGTATGCATGACATACGGCTTTCTTGCGTTAGTCTAGTTCTTCAAGACCGGTATCGATATCAGGATTATCGCGGCGCAATGCTTCGCGCTTCGATTCTGGCAGGCGCTTGTATTCTTCCCACTTTTTACGCAATTCTGCTTTTTTCTCAGGCGACAGGTTCTGGTATGCCTGGTATTTCTTGCGCGCATTCTCACGCTCGTAAGGCGTCATGCGACTCCAATGCGTCAGGCGCTTCTGCACCAGTTGCTGTTGCGTAGCTGACATCTTGGGATAGTCGCGTGCTATATCCAGCATTTTCTCACGCTGCCACGGACGCAAAATATCCCATTCCTGCGCCAGTGGCGCCAGCACCTGACGCTGGCTTTCATTGAGTTGCGCCCAACTTGGTTCCGATGCGCCTGTTTCGGCACCTGCTGTTAGCGTAAGCAATAACAGGCTAGCTGCTATTGCTGTTTTAACCATGAATAAAAACCTTGATCAAGATATGCCTCGGGGGGGAGTTCAGAAGCCAGCAGGAAGGCATCGCCATGTTCACCATGACCATGCCCAGTCAATTGCTGGGTAACAACAAAAGTAAACAATACAGCCGCCACCAGGGCAGCCAAAGACAAGGTACGTTGATGATGGAGGGCATAGCCCGCAACCAAGGCGAGCAACCCACGCCCCTGTGACTGGGAAGACTGTGAGTGTGCAACCATACGCGACACCGCTCGGAGGCGCGCCTCAGCTAGGCGATTGACCACCTCGGGTGTCAGATGCTCTGTAGTTTCGTCCAATTGGCGGACGATTTCTTTTGCAAAACGCTGTTCGTGATTCATCGCTCGCCCCCAGCCTTGTCGAGCACTTCTTTAGCAAAACCGTATTTTTCAAGTGTCGCAGCCAACGCGTGGACTGCCCGGGAACAATGAGTCTTGACACTACCTTCCGAGCACCCCATGGCTGCCGCTGTTTCAGCAACATCCATATCTTCCCAGTAACGCAAGATGAATGCTTCTCGTTGACGCGTTGGCAAATTTTTTATTGCGGTTTCAATAATCGCAATGGTTTCCTGCTGTTCATACTGTTGTTCCGGGTTGTCATGATCATCTTCAGAGACCATCGTCTCCAGGGGATCATGCTCCTCGTCGTCATGCTGATTGACACCCAGCGAGGATAGCAAGGTCGTCCAGATACCACGCACCTTTTGCCGCCGCCAGTAATCCTTCATGGTGTTTTGCAGGATGCGCTGAAACAGCATGGGATATTCTTCAACAGGCCTCGCGCCGTACTTTTCCGCCAGCTTGAGCATGGCATCCTGGACAATGTCCATGGCAGCATGATCGTCGCGCACGGCATATGCCGTCTGCTTGAAAGCCCGACGCTCGACTTGTGCCAGAAAATTTGAGAGTTCTTGTGTGCTCGCCATTGAAGTGCTTGGATGCTTTTTATTGCATTTAGTGCCTCGGCACGTGGAACATCAGCTATTGCGAGTGAGTATATCAGGTTTGATTTTGTGGCCTGGCCTGCTTTTAGCTACAATCAGCCCCATTCTCCACCCACTTCATTGAGCATCATGCTGAAACTGCTGTTACTCGCTATTGTCGTCTGGTTGCTCTTCACCATCCTCAAGCGCTATCGCCATAACGTCGACCAGCCGACACAACCACGCCACCACCCCGAAGACATGGTGCAATGCGCACATTGCCAAGTACACCTGCCGAGAAGCGAAAGCATACAGGATGGCGCGCTGCACTACTGCTCAGAGGCACATCAACAGCAACATCAATCATGAGCAAGCAGTCTGCCCACACTGGCAGCAACACTAGTACGAACTTCTGGCAGCCATTAGCCCTGTTCGGGGTCTACCGCATTCTACTTGGCATCGTCTTCCTTGCTTCGTATTTTCTGCTGCAAGACACCCGCGTTTGGCTCAACTACAACCCCACGCTGTACCTCAGCTTGTCTTTGGGATACTTAAGCTTTGGTTGCCTGGCGCTATGCCTGAATGTCCTGCGCAAACCCAACTTCAGTGCCCAACTATCCCTGTTAACCCTGCTGGATATCGGCTTTATCGTTCTGCTCATGTATGCCAGTGGCGGCATCAAGAGCGGCCTCGGCTTGCTGCTGATTGTCACCATTGCCGCAGCGAGCTTGATCAGCCAGGGAAGGCTGGCCTTGTTTTATGCCGCGGTAGCGAGCATAGGCCTGCTGCTGGAGCAGTCTTACCAGATGTTGATCTGGAATGAGGATTTTGGCGATTATTCGCATGCAGCGATGCTCAGCATCAGTTGTTTTGCTACTGCCTGGCTGGCCCACAGTTTCAGCAAGCGCGCCAATCTGCATGCGCAACTGGCCTCGCAACGCGGGATCGACTTGGAGAACCTTGGCCAGGTTAACCAGCTCATCACGCAGGAAATGGATGATGGCGTCCTGGTAGTGGACGAAGCGCTCAACCTGCGTCATCGCAATCGACAGGCAGATTTTTTGCTAGGCCTGGAAGGTGATATCCGCAACCACCAGCCACTCGCCAACTATGCTCCTGAACTGCACACACTATTACAACATTGGCACCAACAAGGCCACGGCAAACCGCAAGGCTTGATCAAGCTCAGCCTGAGCAAACGCGACCTGCGCCTCAAAATCATGCCGGTAGGCGAAAGCTATGCACACGGTACCGTCATCTTCATCCAGGACTGGAGCCACCTGCAAACCCAGGCACAGCAACTCAAACTGGCCGCACTGGGGCGGCTTACCGCCAATATCGCCCATGAGATCCGTAACCCTCTGAGCGCCATCAGCCACGCTACGCAATTATTGCAGGAAGACGAATCACATGACCCTGCCAGTCAACGCATGCTGCAAATCATCAGCGACAATGTGCAGCGCATGGAGCAGATGATCAAGGATGTACTGGAGCTGAACCGCCGTGATCGCACAAAACAACAGAAAATCCAGCTGGCAGACTTTCTGCGCGAGTTTCACGACCAGTTCTACCAAGTGGAGAAAATTCCCGCTCAAGGCTTTGTCCTGGATACCGACGACTTGGAGCCCACGATTGATTTCGACCATCGCCATCTGCACCAAGTACTGTGGAACCTGTGTCGCAATGGATGGCGCCATAGCCAGCAGCATGATGGCAGCCTGACACTGTCATTGCGCAGTGAATCCGAGCAATGGCTGATTGAAGTGCGTGATGACGGCCAGGGTATTCCCGAGCATGCGCTGGCACACCTGTTTGAGCCATTTTTCACGACAGAAAGCACAGGGACAGGGCTTGGCCTTTATATCGCCCGCGAACTATGCGAAGCTAATGGCGCTACCATAGAACATGTTGCCATTGAGCAAGGCTGTTCGTTTGTTATCCATATTGAGAAAACTGAATCTGCATGAGTGCTTTTCCCGCTTGCCTGGTTGTCGACGACGAAACAGATATTCGTGAGTTGCTGGTGCTCACCCTGGAGCGTATGGATATCCGTGCGGATAGCGCAAGCAATCTGACTGAGGCCAGATATCTATTGGAGCAAGGTCAATATGGCTTATGCCTCACCGATATGCGCTTACCCGATGGCAGCGGGTTGGACCTGGTAAAGCACATCGCCCAGGACTATCCTGGGCTGCCAGTCGCCGTCATCACGGCTTACGGCAGTGCGGAAAATGCCGTTTCTGCCCTCAAGGCCGGTGCTTTCGACTACCTCACCAAACCCATCTCACTCAAGCAATTACGCCCACTGGTGCAATCCGCGCTCAAGCTTGCCTCTGTTGAGGAAGAAAATACCGCGTCAGGTTCGCTGAATATGATAGGTAACAGCGCCGCCATCAAGCAGGTACGAAGCATGATAGAAAAACTCTCGCGCAGCCAGGCGCCTGTCTACATCAGTGGAGAATCTGGCAGCGGCAAGGAGCTGGCTGCACGCTTGATTCACCAGCACGGCTCCCGGCGCGATGGCCCCTTTATTGCTATCAACTGTGGCGCCATCCCGGAAAACCTGATGGAAAGCGAGTTCTTTGGCCATAAAAAAGGCGCTTTCACTGGTGCGACACACGACAAGGAAGGCATGTTCCACGCCGCCAAAGGCGGCACCCTCTTCCTGGATGAAGTCGCTGACCTGCCACTTGCCATGCAGGTCAAGCTATTACGCGCCATTCAGGAAAAGAAGGTGCGCATGGTGGGCGGCACGCAGGAAGAAAGCGTCGATGTACGCATCATCAGCGCCACACACAAGAACTTGTCCATCCTCATGGAGCGTGGTGAATTCCGCCAGGATTTGTACTACCGCCTCAACGTCATTGAGCTTAAGCTGCCTGCCCTGCGTGACATGCAGCAAGACATCCCGCTGCTCGTTGACTCGCTGCTTGCCAAGCAATGTCGTGAGGAGAGCCGTGCCGTGCCGGCATTATCCCCTGCAGCCAGCCAGATGCTGGCAAGACACAGCTTCCCTGGCAATGTGCGTGAACTGGAAAATGTGCTGGAACGCGCGCTGGCTTTGTGCGACGGCAATACCATCACGGCTGATGACCTCTTGCTGGACCAAGACCCAGCCATGCAAGTACCCACGACCAATACATCTCCAGCGGATGAAGGCCTGCCATTGCCTGACTATCTGGAGCAATTGGAAAAAAAGGCCATAATCAATGCCTTGGAAAAAACCCAACACAACAAGACGGCGGCAGCCAAACTGCTTGGCGTCAGTTTCCGTACCTTTCGCTACCGACTCAGCAAGCTGGGACTGAGCAAAGATAACGACTAACGCACTGATGAATAGCGCCTTATCGATAGACCAGCATGGCATAGTGGCAGGGGCAGAGTTCATCGCCTCACCCAACCATGATGAACGCCCGAGTGCTCAGGATATTTGCCTGATCGTCATCCACAATATCAGCCTGCCACCAGGAGAATATGGTGGCCCTGGCATCACCCAACTGTTCACTAACCAGCTAGACCCTGCAACGCACCCCTACTACGCAGCTATACATCAACTCAGGGTTTCTGCGCACTTCGTCATCCGGCGCGATGGCTCGCTGCAACAGTTCGTTGCTTGCGAGGCACGTGCTTGGCATGCAGGTGTATCAAGCTGGCAAGGACGCGAACGCTGCAATGATTTCTCGATCGGTATTGAGTTGGAAGGCAGTGATGATGAGTCCTTCACCGCGCCGCAGTACCAAGTATTACAAGCGCTACTCCATCGCTTGGTCTCGCACTACCCAATCCGCGATATTGTCGGCCATTCCGACATTGCACCTGGCCGCAAGACGGACCCTGGACCTTATTTTCAATGGGAACGGCTAGCCGACCTCAAGGCAAGCATGGAAAAAACCGTCAATTCCGGTATAGACTCCTGAATTCTCGGGACAAAGCCAGGTTGATATGCAATAGTGCCAACCAACAAGCATGAGGGATTTATCCCTCATGCAATCAATCAGGAAAACTAGAATCAATGTCAGCTTATCGTGTAGGGGCTTTTGCACTTCTTGCCCTGTTACCTTTATTGAACATCGCTTGTAGCAAAAAAGAAGAGGTCGCTAAACCTGCCTCGCTCCCCTTGGTCAGCATCGCCACGGTGGAAACTGCCCGACTCGAAATTCGTGAGCAAGCGATCGGTACCCTTGAAGGCATCATGGACCCTACGGTAGCAGCAGAGGTACCTGCCCGCGTCTTGAGGATACTCGCCCGACCAGGACAAGTCGTGAAAAAAGGCGAAGTCATCGCCCTGCTGGATGCGCAAGACTACACATTGCAACAGCACGAGGCTGAGAGCGAAGTTGCCCGGCTGGAGGCCTTGTTGCTGAACCAGCAACGCAATGTGGAACGCAACCAGAAACTGGTCGAGAAAAACTTTATTTCTCAAAACGCACTTGATGATCTGGAAACGCAACAGATAGCACTCAAACGCCAGCTTGAAGGTGCACGCTCCCGCCTTGCCACGATTACCCACAATGGCAACAAAACCCGCTTGCTTTCTCCTATAGACGGCAAGGTCGAGAAGCAGATCGTCTCTCCGGGTGATTATGTCAAGGTAGGTGATCCCATCCTGCAGATCATCAGTAACCAGAAGCTGCGTGCCCATCTGCCCTTCCCGGAAAACCTGGGCTCCAAGCTCAAGCCAGGACTCACTGTCAGGCTGAAAACACCCACTGCTGATGAAGAGGCAGAAGGCGTCTTGCGTGAGTTCAAGCCGGTGATTGGCAGCAACAACCGGGCCATTGATGTGCTTGTGGACATTGTCGACCAGCCTGGATGGCAATCAGGGGCCAGCGTCACTGGAGACATCATCCTGGGGGAATACCCTGCAGCCTTGGTGGTACCAGAGCAAAGCATCGTGTTACGTCCAGCAGGGGAGGTCGTCTACGTGATCAAGGATGACGTGGCACAACAGCGTATCGTCAAAACCGGTATGTATCAGGATGGCCGCATCCAGATCCTAGAAGGTTTGCAGGCAGGTGAAACCATTGCCGTTGATGGTGCAGCCTTCCTGACCGACCAGACCCGCGTACAGATTCAAGCACAGCAGGCCCAGCGATGACCTTGCCGGAAATATCAATCAAGCGCCATGTACTAGCCTGGATGGTTTCCGGCTTGCTAGTGTTGCTGGGCATCATCAGCTATCAGCGCATCGGCGTCGACCGCCTGCCCTATATTGAATTTCCCATCATTTCGATCACGACCACACTGAATGGTGCCAACCCCGACATCATCGATGCCAGCATCACCAGCATCATCGAATCCTCGGTCAACACCACACCGGGGATCGAACACATCCAGTCCTCCTCTTCACCAGGCGTGTCTGTCATTACCATTACCTTCGGCCTCGAGAAGAACATTGATGTAGCGTATAACGAAGTACAAGCCAAGGTTAACCAGGTATTACGGCGCTTGCCGGATGATGCCGATCCGCCGCAGGTGCAGAAAGTGGAAACCAATGCCCAGCCCATCATGTGGCTGGCCTTGCGCGGCGACCGCACCACGCAACAGATCAATCTCTACGGTTTCAATGTCCTCAAGAAAAAACTGGAAACCATCAATGGTGTTGGCGAAGTACGTCTGGGTGGTCGCCGTGACCGTACCATCCGCGTCAATGTCTTGCCCGAGCGCATGGCGGCCCACAACATCACGGCGACTGACCTCATTGATGCCTTCAAGCGTGAGCATGTGCAATTACCAGGCGGTTTCCTGGTAGGCAATAATGCCGAATACCTGATGAAGCTGGATATGGAATTCCACAATCTGCGGGACATGGCAGAGATGATCGTGGCCTATCGCGATGGTGCCGCGATCAAGCTCAAGCAGGTTGCCGAATTGGAAGACGGCATTGCAGATTATCGCCAGCTTGGTCGCTACATGGGTAAACCTGCCGTTGGCCTAGGCATCGTCAAGGTTTCCAATGCCAACACGGTGGCGATTATTGATGACGTATTGCGCAAGCTGGACAAGGACATCCGTCCTAACCTGCCTCCAGGCATGACGCTGGATATTTCAACCAATGATGCCTTATTCATTGAGGAAATCGTCCATGCCTTGCAGGAGCACCTGTTGGAAGGCACGCTACTTGCCGCCTTGATTGTGTGGCTATTCCTGCGCTCTATCCGCTCCACCCTGATCATTGCCACGGCCATTCCTGTGTCACTGCTGGGCTCAGTCGCTGTCATGTATTTCTCTGGCTTCACCTTCAACACCATGACGCTGCTAGCGCTGCTATTGCTGATCGGCGTAGTCGTGGATGATGCCATCGTGGTGCTTGAGAACATCTATCGACACCTCAGCCTGCGTACTCAACAAGACCCAAGTGCCAATGCAAGCCTCCTGGCACGTTCCGCCGCGATTACCGGTAGCCGCGAGGTAGCATTTGCCGTGATTGCAGCCACATTTTCCCTGGTGTGTATTTTTGCTCCCGTGATTTTCATGGAGGGCATTATTGGCAAATTTTTCAAATCCTTCGCTGTGGTAGTCACCTTTGGCGTGTTGGTCTCATTGCTGGTGTCACTCACCCTCACCCCCATGCTATGTTCGCGCTATCTGAGGGCTCACGAACCTACTGGACGCTTTTATTTGTGGCTAGATCGTGTCTTCAGTGGCATGGATAAAATCTACAGTGGCATGTTGGCCTGGACGCTGCAACACCGCTGGAAAGTCATGTTCTTGACCATCTTGGTCGTGGTTGGCAGCGGTTTCTTCTTTGGCAAAGTACAAAAAGAATTTATCCCCGACTCAGATGAAGGCCGCTTCCTGATTTCATTTCGCACCCCCTTAGGCTCCAGCCTCGAATACACCAACAGCCGCTTGGAGAAAATGGAAGCTGTGTTGCAGCGTTACGATGCACAGATTGCAAGTTACTTCAGCACCATAGGCGTGGGTGCACAAGGCCAAGTCAACAAAGGCACGGTTAGCATCCGCCTCAAAGACCGGCGCGAACGCGACATGACCCAACAAGCCTTGATTCGCGCCATCCGCAGCGAACTAGACCAGATTCCAGGCGTGCGTGCCTTTCCGGTACCTGTTGCCATCGTCGGGGGACAACGTTCAGAAAAACTGCAATTCAATATCACGGGTGCCAATCTGGAACAGGTCAGCCTCCTCGGCAAAGCCATGCAACGTAAATTGGGCGATATTCCAGGCATGGGCAAAGTGGACCTGGATCTGGATCTGGACCTCCCTCAGCTCACCTTGCAGATAGATCGTGTACGGGCAGCAAGCCTGGGCGTGTCGACGATAGATGTCGCCACAGCACTTAACCTTTATACAGGCGGGATTGACATTGCCGACTTCAATGATGAGCCTGGTGATGGGCAGCGTTACGATATTCGCCTCAAAGCCAAGGAGGGCAGCCTGAAAACCCCGGATGACCTGAAGAAGATTTACCTGCGTAGCAACACTGGGGAATTGGTGCGCCTGGACAGTGTTGCGAGCTTCAAGCAGACCCTTGGAGCTGCCGTGATCGGGCGCTTCGATCTGCAATATGCTGCCAGCCTCTACTCCAACCCCATCATGCCGCTAGGCGATGCTGTGCAGCATGTGCGTAGCCTGGCTGCCGAGACCCTACCCCCCGGCTATCAGTTCAACTTGGTAGGCCAGGCAGAAGAACTGCAAAAAACCATTAGTAGCATGGTGTTTGCCTTTGCGTTGGCCCTGGTGCTTTTGTACATGGTTCTTGCAAGCCAATTTAATTCTTTCCTACAGCCCCTCATCATCATGCTGGCCCAGCCACTGGCGATTATCGGCGGTGTATTTGCACTGTGGATCACGGGGAATTCGCTCAATATTTTCTCTATGATAGGCTTGGTACTATTAATCGGGCTGGTCGCCAAAAACTCTATTTTGCTGATCGACCTTACCAACCAGTTACGCGATGAAGGCAAAAGCGTCAACGATGCCTTGCGCGAGGCCTGCCCCATTCGCCTGCGCCCAGTACTCATGACCTCGCTGACCATCATCCTGGCCTTGCTCCCGGCAGCATTCGGCCTGGGGGCTGGTGCCGAAACCAATGGACCGCTATCTATCGCCGTGATCGGTGGCATGATCTCCTCCACCCTGCTGACGTTGGTAGTAGTGCCCGCAGCTTACTCCTTGATCATGAACAAAATGGTTCGTTAGCATTCATCGTTATTCCCCTTCCCAAAGGCGGCAGTGTTACTGTCGCCTTTTTATTTTCAAGCTATTAACACCCTATCAACCTGATTAATAATGAAATTTCATTTATTGTAAATCACTGTAAAAGTAGTCCTTTTCTAGTCACTTTTCCATCATGTGACACTGAATTGTCACATTTCCTCCCAATAATCCCGCCTCATTGAATGGCAAACACGCCGTCATCTCTCTAGACTTCAATGAGGAAAAAATGAAACTGTTACGTTTGTTACCCATGACCGCGATGGCATTGGCGAGTATGTCAGCGATGGCAGATTCCACGACTGATCTTGTCAATGCATTGGTCGCTAAAGGTGTATTGACCGAAGAGGAAGGCAAGCTTCTGAGCAAGGGCCACGAAAGCGAGAAGGCAGCTCAGGACAAAGTGCTGGAGAAAAGCAGCAAGGCAGGTGGCAAAGTCACGATTTCCGACGCAATCGACAATGCCACGATCTATGGCGATATTCGCGCCCGCTACGAATTCCGTCGAGGTGAGGACTCATCCAACATCACTGAAGATCGCGAGCGTGGCCGTTACAAGCTGGTGCTAGGCGTCAAAACCAACGCTGGCGATTTCTACTCCGACATCGCATTATCCATGGGGGCAAATGGTCGCTCCGACAACTCCACTTTCGGTAACGCTGCCAACAGTTCCAACGGCTCTAACACTAAAGAAACTGTCTACGTCAAACGCGCACTGCTAGGCTGGAAGGTCACAGACTGGTTGAAGGTAGAAGCAGGCCGTGTTGCCAATCCGCTCTACACGACGCCTATGGTATGGGACGGTGACTTGACCTTTGAAGGCCTGGTCGAGAAGGTAGAGTACCAATGGGGTAAGGTAAACCTGTTCGCTAATTTTGCCCAATCACAGTACATCGGTGACCGCCAAGACTTCACCATTATCAACAATGATAGGGTCACCAATGATTTGATGGCATTTCAGGGTGGAGCTAAATTTGATATTAACGAACGTGTTTCTGCCAAGGCAGCGCTCACCTTTACCAAGTTCTCCAACGACCATGCACCAGGTGCTGGGCCATTTGTGCCCGGTTTGGGCAGCGATAGTGGTCGAGGTGTCAGCCTGGGCACAACGACGACAGCAACCAACGATATCCGCACCATCGAGATTCCCGCCGAAGTTGTGTTCAAGCTTAATGACAGCATGAAACTGATGGCGTTCAGCGACTATGTGACCAACCTGGATGGTAAGGATAGATATGAAGCCGCGGTGACTGCAGCGACTGCCAGCTCCGCAACCAGAGGGGCTGTAATCCGCTCGGCAGGCCATGACGACAAGGCCTGGTTACTTGGCGTGGGACTCTCTAGCCAACAGGGCAAGCAACCCAAACGTGGCGACTGGTCCAGCAGATTGTGGTATCAAGATGTGGGCATTTACGCACTTGACCCCAATACCGTCGATTCCGACTTCATGGACTCTCGAGTCAACATGAAGGGCATCGTACTCAAGGGTGAATACTTCCTGCGTGACAATGTCGTCGTGAACTTGGCTGTCGGCCATGCCAACCGTAAGAACGATAAACTATCAGCTGCCGCATCGCAGAGCGATATCGCCCTCAATCTCGACAGTTTCAGCTTGTACCAGATGGATATCACCTACAGGTTCTAGTCCAACTTCATGCACAACACTCAAGCAGCTTACGGGCTGCTTTTTCATTTCCACCCGCTTCGATCAGGCAACAAAAAAGGCAGCAAAGCTGCCTTTTTGATTAATCACCCATCAGGCGATTATGATGGGATACTGTATTACTTAACAGTAACAGTACCGCGCATCATAGTGGCATGGCCAGGGAAGGAACAGAAGAATGTGTACTTCTCACCAGCAGCCAGCTTGCTTACGTCAACCTTAACGCTGTCCTTCTCACCACCACCGACCAGCTTAGTGTGAGCAATCACACGTGCATCACCAGCCTTAACAAAGTTACCAGCTTCACCAGCGGCAACACCGTCATTCATGACAGCCTTGAAATCAGCAGTCTTAGTGATCACCAGATTGTGGCCCATGACATTTTTTGGCAGTGAACCAGTGTGCTTCAGGTTTACTGTGAACTCTTTACAGCTCTTTTCAATATCAATGTTCTTGGTGTTGAATTGCATAGCGTCGTTAGCTTCGACATCTACCGAGCAACCGGCTGCCAATACGGAGCCAGAGAACAGTGAAGCGAACAACAGAGCGACGATTTTGCTGGATTTCATAATGACTTTCCTCATCTAAAATAGGCTTATTGCCTGTGTTATAGAACTTCTCTTTTGTTACTACTCAACAACTACCGCATTTGGCTTTTTGCTGCGCATTGTTTGATGTTGCTGCATCAGAGCGCATTGCCAGTTTCCCGATTTTTACAACTGAGAAACATTATCAATTAAACCGAGTATTTTTTCCAGTATCTTAGTGATACGCTAGTTATAACGTATCACCCCCAGTTTGGATGACAGTGCGGGCAATTCTATACAAAATCATCCCCCTGCAACAGGCTTATGGTCAGAAGTTGAGACAATTTCCTGCACAATCAAGCTACCCACCATGTCCCCTTCGACATTTACCGTCGTACGTATGGTATCCAGCAGGCGATCTATAGGCAGCAAAATAGCAATGGCCTCCGCTGGCAAACCGACTGACTGCAACACCATCACCATCGTCACCATGCCAGCACTAGGAATACCTGGAGCACCAAGCGAAGCCAACATGGCCATAAAAAACACTATGAGTTGCTGAACCAGGTTAAGTTCCACCCCAGCTAGGTTGGCGATGAATAATGCAGCAGAAGCTTCATACAATGCAGTGCCATCCATATTGATCGTCGCCCCCAACGGCACAACGAACCCCGCAATGTCACGCTTTACACCTAGTTGCTGCTCGGTACACCGCATAGTCACGGGCATGGTGGCAGAACTAGAGCTAGTGGCAAATGCAGTTACCAGAGCATCACGTGCGCCTTTCCAGAATCGCCATGGTGTAACGCGCGTAACCAAGTAGAGAATGCCTGGCAGGATGATGACACCATGCACCAGGGTAATGCCCACGACCAAGAGCATGAATTCACCCATGCTTGCGAACAGGCTGGCATCCTGCGTGGCTACCAGCTTGGTGAGCAATGCCATGATGCCGATAGGCGCCAGGCGCATCACCCAACCGACCACCATCATCACCAGGTCAAAGGCTTCCTGCATGATATTGAGTAAATGACGGTAGCGTTCGCCGCCGATCACCATGGCAATGCCAACGATCAAGGCAAAAATAACCACAGCAAGCACATTGCTCTGTGCCAGCGCTGCAAATGGGTTCTGGAACAGGCCCAACAAGAATTTGCTGAAAAACTCACCAACAGTCAGCTTTTCACTATGGAAATTCTCCATGGCATCGGCAAACATACCAAGGTGCATGCCTGCACCGGGCTTGAAGATATTGGTCGCCACCAAACCCAGTGCCACCGCAATCGCCATGGAAATACTGAAGAAGACCAAGGTGGAAATCCACACCCGATGCATTTGCCGATGCGCCTGCAAGCTTGCGACGCCGACGACGATGGATGTAAACAGCAAGGGCACCAGCACCATCTTGAGCAGGCCGATGAAGACACCACCCGCCATGGTGCTGATGTATAAGCCAGTCTCTTGTGCTGTCGAACCTGTATCTAGGCTAGCCAGCAGGAACCCCAACCCTACACCCAATAATGCACCGAGCAATATCTGTGTGTTGAGGCTGGGTAGCTTCATGCAGACTCCTTAAGTGGTGAGTTCAAACACCGCAGCAAAGAAACCATCGGTTTCATGTTGGTGCGGCAGTAATTTCAGATAAACCCCAGTATCCAGCTCAACCTGTTGTTGTGCAAGGATTTCTGCCGCATTCACCAACTTGAACTGTGGATGTGCTGCCAAGAAAGCTTCTGCCACCTGCTCGTTTTCTTCTGCCAGCAAACTGCACGTCGCATAAATCAGGCGGCCACCAGCTTTCACCAGCTTGGCTGCCCGGGTCAGTATAGCCGCCTGTTTGGCAGTTAACTCGGCAATATCGTTGGGGGTCTGCTTCCACTTCAAGTCAGGGTTACGGCGTAAGGTCCCCAGGCCACTACACGGAGCATCCACCAGCACACGATTGAACTTGCCATTCAGGCGCTTGAGTTTGGGATCACTCTCACTACTGATCAGTTGGCTATGCAGGTTGGAAAGACCAGAACGCTTGAGACGCTGGCCCAGGTTATGCAAGCGTTTTTCTGACACATCAAAAGCGTACAACCTGCCGGTGTTACGCATCAGCGCACCCATCGCCAGTGTCTTGCCACCTGCGCCTGCGCAGAAATCCGCAATCATCTCGCCGCGCTTGGGTGCTACCAGCAAAGCCAGCAGCTGGCTACCTTCGTCCTGCACCTCGATCTTGCCATCGACAAAGAAAGGGTGACGGTTGATGGACATACGCTGCGGTAAGCGAATGCCAGTAGGCGAGTAAGGCGTTGCTTCAGCACCGGCCTTTTCACTATTAAACCGTGCCAATACTTCATCGCGGTTGCTCTTGATCAGGTTAACGCGCAAATCAAGGCTCGCAGCTTTGTGCATGCTACGCGCAATCACCAATGCTTCCTCTGCCCCATATTGCGACTCCAGGCGCTCCCACAGCCATTCTGGCAAGTCAGCTTGTATTGCCGGGCTCAAGCCATCCGTGGACTTGGCCTTGATCTCTTGCGCCCATTCCTTTTGCTGCTGGTTCAGCAACTCATCCAGCTCACGTAAGCTATTGCCCTGCACGCGCACCAGCCAAGCTACTAACAAACGGCGCGGATCCTCATTGCCAGCCAAGTAAGCAAGAAATGATCTTCGGCGTAGCACGCCATATACCGCCTCGGCAATCCAGCCGCGCTCCTTGTTGCCAAACTCGCGGTGCTCACGGAAAAATTTTCCCAACTTGGCATCCGCCGGACCGGGATTACCCAATACGTCGGCAAGGGCAATACTGGTGGATCTCAGAATATTCTGGTTCATAATCTCATTTCAATAAATCAGTCGATATGCTGGTGGCAAGCTGTTCGATCACGCTGCCATCCTCTTCTGTCTTACGCATTTTAACCGGCAGGTAGTGATAATCTATCGCCAGCCATAATTCGGTTTTCTCATGGCCCGTCTGGCCTGCGTGTGCAATATGCCAGGTACGCACGCTGCCAAACTCGGCATTCAGGGTTTCCTCACCTTCAAAACTATAGCTATATTCGCTCAATTTCTTGCCATTGCTGATGTGCAGCGTCAGCTGCTCCAGCGGTGGTGTGAAAATAAACTGGTACATAAAACTCAATAAATCCTGCGAGCCTGCAGGCAATGCCACGGTCTTCACCCCCTTGGCGGTTTCCAAGGTCACCGTATGCTGCTCCCAGTCAAACCGGGATTGCTGCTTCTTGTTTTCCCCCTTGCCATATTGGTAAGAGAAAAACTGCGGTTGCAAGCCTTCGCTGGTCACCACGCCTTCGCTCTGCTGCAACAATTTTCCCGCCACAACCAATGCCGCAAGCCCCTTGGCTTCAGTAGTGCTGGTCAGCTCATACCGCCCATTCTCTTGCATGCGGTAACTGATCTTGGTCACCCCGATCTTGCTACCATTTTCCCCACGCAACACCACAAATTCGGTGTCTACATAACTGAACGCGGGCATTTCATGCGCCTCAGTTTCAGGTGCCTCGGCTAACCCAGCATCCTCTAGCGGCCCAACTGAATCATCAGCCTGCGGCTCATTCGCTGGCGCAACATCCACGGCAGGCATTTCATCCATAGGCTGAAAATCTGTAATGGGCTGCTGCGCCGCCATCTCGGGCAATGGCTGGCTAGTTGGCGGCTGTGCCTGTTCCGCCGCGGCTTTAGGCTTGGGTGCTGGCTGCGGCTTGGGTGCCGGAGGCAACTCAGCCAGCGGTGCGGCTTGCAAGTGTATTTGCTGCACTTGGTGATTAGATTGTGCAACATCCAGACTGGGCAAGTGCCAATATTCACTCCCCAGTATCACCAAGTGAACCAACAGGGAAAGCAATAGTGCAAGCGCCAGCCCTAGAGGCAGACGCTTCAAGAAACTCTTGCTGAATACACTACTCCACATTAATGCTCGTCAGCACCTGTTCTATCTTGCTACCCTTGTCATCCACCATCATGAGCTTGACTGGCAGGTAATGCTGTTCCACGGCCAGCCATAACTCCTTGCCATCCTCATCAGCCACTGCCTCACTGAGATGCATCACCTTGAACTTGCCAGCAGCAACCTCCAAGGCATCGCTCTTGGCATCGATCTGATAGTGATAAGTACGCAGCTTCTTACCTGTCGTCACCGGCAATTTGAGCTCGGCACCAGTAGGGGCTGCAAACATGAACTGATAGATGAAGCTGCTGATATCCTGCGCGCCCGGCTCTAGCGGTACAGTATTAAGCTTGCCCTTCACCTTCATCTTGAGCTGATTGTTCGCCCAATCGAAATCGGTATATAACGAGCGCTTTTCGTTATCTCCCTGGTGCAACTCAAAATGCTCCGGCTTCAAGCCCTGCGGCGTCACCTCACCACTACTGGTCAATCTTCGCTCGCCAAACAAGGCATAGACACCCACGCCTTTAGTCACACTTTCAATATGGTAGCGATTACCTTCTTGCCGATACGTTTCATTCACGGTGGCAAAGGGCTGGCCATTGCGCGTGGCTTCATAGGTAAGCTGCACCTGCTTGGGCGCAGCTAGTGCCAGATGGCTGACACATAGCAGCAATAGACTCAGGACACGGATACGGGATATGAACATGGGACCTCCTGGAACATGAAGGGCGATGCATTGCATCGCCCTGAATCAGCACTCATTCAAGTGCAAGCAAACACTCTGTTGGCAACAGAATCCTGCTTTAGTTCTTTACACCACCACGGTAGGCGCTTCGCCAGCCGTCTGTGCCCGGATACGGCCAATGTCCCACACTTTTTCGCCCTCTGCCGCCAGTAAAGCCTGTGCAGCAGCCGCATCTTGGGCCGACACGATGACCACCATGCCAATACCGCAGTTGAACGTACGGTACATTTCCTGATCGGTGACATTACCCTGCTCCTGCAACCAGGAAAACAGCGGTGGCATTTCCCAGCTTCCTTGGCGTACTTCAGCAGTTAGTCCTTCAGGCAATACGCGCGGCACGTTTTCAGTAATACCGCCGCCAGTGATATGCGCCATGCCTTTGACCTTGATGCTTTGCAGCAACTTGAGGATAGGCTTTACGTAAATACGCGTCGGTGCCATCACTACGTCCCGGAACGGACGACCGTAGAAATCGCTATCAAGGTCTACACCAGAAAGATCAAGCAGCTTACGCACCAGCGAGTAACCATTGGAGTGCGCGCCATTGGATGCCAACCCCAGCACTACATCGCCTTCAGCGATAGTAGAGCCATCAATCAAGGCATCCTTGTCTGCGGCACCCACCACGAAGCCTGCAAGATCATATTCACCGTCCGGGTACATGCCGGGCATTTCGGCGGTTTCACCACCCACCAGCGCACAGCCAGATTGCTCGCAACCCGCAGCAATGCCTTGCACCACTTGCGCCGCAGTATCGACATCAAGCTTGCCGCAGGCAAAATAATCGAGGAAGAACAAAGGCTCCGCGCCTTGCACCAGAATGTCGTTGACGCTCATGGCAACCAGATCGATACCGACCGTATCGTGCTTGTTGAGCTGGAAAGCCAGCTTGAGCTTGGTGCCTACACCATCGGTACCAGAGACCAATACCGGGTTCTTGAATTTCTTCGGCACTTCAAACAAGGAACCGAAACCACCAATACCACCCAACACTTCCGGGCGCATGGTACGTTTTGCGAATGGCTTGATTCTCTCAACCAGGGCGTCCCCGGCCTCAATGTCCACACCGGCATCGCGATAGCTAATCGAGGTTTTTTCAGAATTCAAGTTGAGTTCTCGCTTTCCACAGGATAAATTTAGACAATTAGGGCGCAATTTTACCTGATAATAGCCCGCAAACGATAATAAAGACCTCGGCAGGATCACGATGCATCATGCACGACACTGCCAATATTTAGCTCGCAAGTGAACCATATTGAAACAACTACTTCTTGATATCCAGCCCCCCGCGGCCCCCAGCCTGGATAACTTCGTGGTCGGCCGCAATGCCGAAGCCCTGTTCCAGCTTAAGCGCACCGTGCTTGAACATGATGATGCACGCTTCATCTACCTCTGGGGAGAAACCGGTTGTGGCAAAAGCCACTTGATCCAGGCGTGTAACGCGCTTGCCCACACTGCCGACCTAGACATGATCTGCGTCGATGATGTGCACACGCTTTCCGATGATGACCAAATTGCCTTGTTCGACCTTTACAACCAGTTACGCGAATCTGGCGGCAGGTTGCTGGTCAGCGGCATTGCAGCCCCAGGGCAGATGGGTTTGCGTGATGACCTGGCTACCCGGCTGGCGTGGGGACTGAGCTACCAGCTACATCCACTAAGTGATGAAGAAAAAACCCAGGCATTGAAAATCCACGCCGATGCCCGCGGCATGAAGTTGCCCGACGAGGTGCTGGACTACTGCCTGCGCCACCTGCGCCGCGACATGCCCAGCTTGATCGCTACCATTGATGCCCTGGACGAATGGTCACTCACCGACAAACGCGCTGTGACGTTGCCGTTGCTGAAACAATTACTGCAAACTTCCACCCAACCCTAGGACAACCTCATCATGGCCATCTTACGCTGTAGTCGCTGCAACTTTATCGCAGAGCTAGATCACAGCCTGATCGGACATGATGTCGCCTGCCCCAAGTGCCAACATCAGAACAAGGTGTGGGATACCAGTTTTTTTGTAGGTAAGCTGCTGGAAAAGTATTTTGCACTGCATAACACCGTCAAACGCTTGCAGGCTGAACAAACAGAAGAGACTGCAACCATGGAAGCCAGTACCACTAGCCCGCACGACTTTTCCAACACGGAAATGCTCTCCAGCCCCAGCCAATCGCAACCCATCCTGACATGGTTTGAACGCAAGAAAATCGCTGTCGAGATTAACCCCAAGGCCGTGGATACCACAGGCTTCTTCGATGAGATCGCCAATGCCATTGCCGAGGATTACGCCACCTTGCGCCCGCTGATTGCGCAAATCTGCCATGCCTACAAGGAAAACTACAACGGCACCACTATCAAGCTGGACAATCGCAAGCCCGACGATATCAACCGCATCACGCGCTTTTGCAAGCAACTGCATGATTACGCTTTCCTCAGTCGGCTAGTACAGCAAAAAAGTGAGAAAAGCCTGCGCCTGATCTTGCAGCCCTCACCCGTCATTCGCCAATTCTTCAATGGCATCTGGCTGGAATGGTATGCCCTGATGCAGGCACTGGAGTTTGCAGACAAACGCAACCTACCCTTTTCCTGCGCACGCAACGCCAAGATCACGCTACCCAATGCTGATGTCTACGAGCTAGATGTGTTCTTGCTACTTGAAGAAAAAACGCCGATCTGCATTGAATGTAAATCTGGAGACTACAAGCCTTACATCGAGAAATACCGCTTGCTCAAGAAAAGCCTGGGGTTACAGAAATCGCAATTCCTGCTTTGCGTTGCCGACCTACCTGACGAGCATGCACAAGGCCTCACCAGCATGTACGACATCACCTTCACCAATCAGAAGAACCTTTTGACCCACTTGATGCGGTTATAAAACCCCTCTACTTCTTCAATAAATGCCCGGGCGCGCAGGAGAGAAGTTTGGTACCATACAAATAACCCTTATTAAAAAAGGAGTATTTGCATGGCTAACATGAAAGCTGCAGTTTTCGTCTCCCCCGGCCGCATCGAGTTGCGTGACAAACCCATCCCCGACATCGGCCCGCTGGATGCCCTCATCCGCATAACGACAACCACTATCTGCGGCACTGATGTGCACATCCTCAAGGGTGAATATCCAGTAGCAGCAGGCCTGACTGTCGGCCATGAGCCTGTGGGCATCATTGAAAAACTAGGTTCAGAAGTCCATGGGTTCAAGGTGGGCCAACGCGTGATCGCAGGCGCTATCACACCCAGCGGATACTCCAATGCTTGCCTGTGCGGCATCGGTGCCCAGGATGGCCCGGACACTCCGCATGGCTTCAAGGTAGCCGGTGGCTGGAAATTCGGCAACACGATCGATGGCAGTCAGGCGGAATACCTGCGCGTGCCGGACGCCATGGCCAACCTGAGCATGATTCCAGACCACCTCAGCGACGAACAGGTCTTGATGTGTCCCGACATCATGTCGACTGGCTTTTCCGGTGCCGAGCGCGGCAATATCAAGATTGGCGATACCGTGGTCGTGTTTGCCCTTGGCCCAATTGGCCTCTCAGCCATTGCAGGCGCGAAACTGCTGGGTGCCACCAAGATTATCGGCGTGGATTCGATTCCCGAGCGCCTAAGCATTGCCCGCGCCTTGGGCGCAGATCATGTCGTCAATTTTAAGACCCATGATCCGGTACAAGAAATCCTGAAACTGACCGATGGACGCGGCGTAGATGTCGCGATTGAGGCATTGGGCGTACAGCAAACCTTTGAATCCTGTTTGCGCGTACTACGTCCAGGCGGCACCTTATCCAGCCTGGGTGTCTACTCTACGGACCTTACATTACCCCTAAACGCGTTTGGAGCAGGTTTGGGAGATTTCACCATCGTGTCCACGCTCTGCCCCGGCGGCAAGGAACGTATGCGCAGACTGATGGATGCCGTTGGCTCTGGCCGCGCGGACTTGAGCAAGCTGGTGACGCACCGCTTCAAGCTAAGCGAGATTGAGGCCGCTTATGACCTATTTGCCAATCAGCGCGATGGCGTCATGAAGGTGGCAATCACGCCTTAAGTCGCTATGAGAGTGTCATGGCATGATGACCGCTATAGCCCTTGTTGTCATGCCATTCCACGCTTACTGTATCGCCAGCTTTCGCATTCGCCACGTAAAACACCAACTCTGGATCACTGGCAATGCCTGTCCCCCATTGCGCCTCCAGCACCTGCTGCCCATTGTGGCTGAACTGCACCCATTGAATGAAATGCGCAGCGACGCGCTGGTCAGAGGCATCCAACCTGTCACCATTCTCCATGGGATGGAATAACACCAGCGTTATCTCAGCCACCCCTTGCTGTAAGCTGGCCTGTATCGTCATCTTGTTTTGGTCAGGCAACACTGCTACACCTTTTGATCAAGGACTGTAATGTAACGACTGGCTTTGTAATACTGCCCGTTAGCCTTCACGACCACTTCAACCGACTGGCTTTGCGCCAGACGGATGCGGGTCATGATATAGGGCTGCGCCCCGTGACTGAGTGTGAAATTGGCCAATAATGGGACAGCACTCTTCTCGGCAAACAAGGCGATCGCTTCCGTGCCCGGCACGCGACTCATCACTTCCACCTTGATGCCCTCACCATTCCCTGCCGATGCAGGCACGATAATTTCAATGTCTCCCACTTGGTCAGTCGAGGCTGGATCTAGCGGTAGCACCTGCTGCAAGGCATCCCTATTAGACGCTATTGCCTGCCATGGCACCAGCACAGTTGCCACCAGCCACTTGAGCAATGCTCGCCGCCTGGATTTTGTCACCAATTTCAATTAGGCCTCTTGTCATCAAGCTGTTGCCGCAACTGGTTAAGGCGCGCCTCAACGATGGATTTTTCATAAAAGTCGCCATCAGTGGCCTTGGCCGCCAAGTCCATTTGCTCCATGGCGCCACGGAGGTTATAACGCCTTGCGTAAGCCTCGCCTTGCGCTTGGTGCATGAGCAGAGTCTTTCCCTGCATGCTGTAAACGCGTGCCTTTAACTCATAAAAGTAAGGGTCATCAGGAAATTGATCCTGTTTATCCGCGATCAAGCGCAACAACTTGTCTACCTGCCTGGAGCCAAGCAAGTGCTCGGCATAGGCATAAATCAAGGCACGATGGTCGGGATAACTGCGCAACGCCTCGAGATAACGCTGCTCGGCCACCGCCGGGGATTGGCCTGCGACGGCAACCTGGGTAGCCACGGTTTCTATCATGGCGTTGGCGATGGCATTTCTGCGTAACCACTCCACTTCAGCATGCGCACCAACAAGGTCATTCTTGCGCAGCATTGCCAGGGCAATGCCGTAATGTTCCGCAGCCTCATTGGCATAACGCTTTTCTTGCAGGTTGATACGGAAAATATTGATGGCGCTGTCTGCGGTACCGATATTGGCCAGCAACTTAGTTTTAACAAAATAGAAATTCGGGTTTTCCTGTACAGCACGGAAGCTGCCTTGCTCGACGCGATTGCGCACATCTGCAATCCGCTCTACCGTCAGTGGGTGTGTTCGCAAAAATGCCGGCGCACTGCCCTCGGAAAAACGCGTGCCCTTTTGCAGGGTTTCAAAAAACGATGGCATTCCACGGGTGTCAAACCCCGCGTCTGCCATGATCTGCAAGCCCACGCGGTCGGCCTCGCGCTCATGCTCACGCGTGTAGTCAATCTGTTTCTGTATGGAGCCAGCCATGGCAGTAGTCAGCGCACCTCCTGTCAATTGTGGGTTGCTACGCGCTGCGAGCAGGGCCAAGGCCATGGTCGCCATGCTAATGACAGAATCGTTCTTTTGCTTGGCCAGCATCCGCGCAAGATGGCGCTGAACCACATGGCCGATCTCGTGCCCCAATACCCCAGCAACCTCAGACTCATTCTTCGCGGCAAGCAACAAGCCAGTATGCACACCGATAACGCCGCCGGGCATGGCAAACGCATTGATGCTGTTATCCTTGACTACGAAAAAATTGAAACGCTGATATTTATCTGGCCCGTTGGCAGCAAGCCTGTGTCCTAAATCATCAATGTAATCATTGATCTCGGGGTCTTCCAACACTTGGCTGCTCGCATACACATCTCGCATGATTTCATCCGCGATGCGCTGCTCATCAAGTGGCGACATGACGGTTGCAGAGTAATCACCCAGCTCAGGCAAACCATCGGCTAGAGCAGTAGAAGCAACACAGGCAAGGAATACAATTAGATAAAGCGCTTTCATCATTGCTATGATAACAACCTCACGCACCAAGTTCACTAGCGCCGGGCCATTAGACCCACGGCCACAACGCAGGAAACCACATGAGCAAGCTCACCCATTTTGATGCCAGCGGCCAGGCCCATATGGTCGACGTTGGCGACAAAGCCGAAACCAAGCGTATTGCCATTGCTGGCGGTAGTATTCGCATGCAGCCTGAAACATTAGCCACGATAGAGAGCGGTGATACAAAAAAAGGGGATGTACTCGGCATTGCACGTATCGCCGCCATACAAGGTTCAAAACGTACAGCTGAACTCATCCCGCTCTGCCACCCTATCCCACTCACCAAGGTTGGCGTGGTGTTCACCATTGACCGCGCATTAAACAGCATCCATTGCCAAGTCACGACGGAAACCGTAGGGCGCACCGGGGTGGAAATGGAAGCGCTTGCCGCTACTAGCATCGCCTTGCTAACGATTTACGACATGTGCAAGGCCATAGATAGGGGCATGATCATTAGCGACATTCGCCTGCTGGAAAAACAGGGTGGCAAGTCAGGGCATTGGCAGGCCAGCTAAACTATGCAGCAAAGATGATGTTGGCAGGACAATTAACGGGTAAAAATCGATCGGGTAAACAGTGCCCACACACAATTTACTTCTTACGCGCTCGCGGATGCGCAGCATCATAAACTTTGGCCAGGTGCTGAAAGTCCAGATGGGTATACACCTGGGTAGTACTGATATTGGCGTGCCCCAGCATCTCCTGCACCGCACGCAAGTCGCCACTGGATTGCAGCATATGACTCGCAAAGCTATGGCGCAACATGTGCGGATGCACATTGCTACTGATACCGCGTTTGAGCGCCCATTGCTTAATGCGGTATTGGATGGCGCGACCACTGATACGCTGGCCGTGGCGATTCAGAAACACGGCCTGATAATCGGCCTCTGCTGCTGGCTGACGCACTGCCAACCAGTCATGCATCGCCTGGATGGCATGGCTGCCCATCGGCACAATACGTGACTTATTGCCCTTACCCAGCACTTGCACGGTGCCTTCATTCAAATTGAGATCGCTGATATTCAAGCCAGTCACTTCAGACAACCGTAACCCGGAGGAGTAGAACAATTCCAGGATGGCTTTATCCCGAAGAGAGAGTATGTCCTCACCTTCCATATCCACCAGTTGCACCGCCTGATCAATAGCGAGTGCCTTGGGTAATGCCTTGGGAGACTTCGGTGCCCGCATGTCATGACAAGGATTACTTGCCGCGCCATGGCGCTTGATGAGGAAATCAAAGAAACCACGCCAGCCTGAGAGATGACGCGCAATGGTTTTACCGCTGAGACCCCGCCCATGAAGAATGGCCACGAAACGGCGAATGTGGGATGGTTGCAGTGCATCCAGCGCGAGCTCTGACTTCAACTCAAACAACAGGGCCAAGTCGCGCTGGTAATGCTTAACGGTGAGCAGGCTTAAGCCACGCTCGAATTGCAGATGCTCCAGATAGCGCTGCAGTTCATCCATGCTTACACAACGATATGCCGGAGCACAGCAGCACTGACCAATTCGCCTATACGCTTGAGGTAAAGGGTGCCCATATCGGGATAAAAACGCTTTTCGTCATCACTGGCCAGTGCCAGCACACCAAACACGTGCTCCGCCTTCAATGCCATCACGGCAAAAGCCGCTGGCCTGGCTTCTGCACCAAACCATCCCTGCAACGGCATACCAGGATGGTTACCACAATAAGGCGTAGACAGCCCCTGTGCCCAGCGCTGCACTTCTTGATCCACCTTGGCAAACGCCGGCAAGCCGCTATTATTTTCATCCCGAGACTGTGCCCATAGGCGCAAACTCACATAAGGCACCTGAAAGTCTTCACGCAAACTGTGCTCCAGCAAGCTGACCAGCACGGTCACTTGCTCGGTCGCCAGCAACCCCAGGCTTAAGCGATGCACTTTCTCGCCAATCGCATCGTTTTCCTCGCCATATTTCATCAGTTGAGCCAGCTTGGCATCCAGCACACGGATGCGATCACGCTGCGCCAACTGCTGGCGCTCGGCGAGGGAGATTGTCCCCTGGCCATGGGGACTGGGCAGGTAGAGCTCCGCCAGCAGGCTAGTATGATGCTCAAAAAATTGTGGGTGCGCACGCAGATAACTCGTGACCTGGTACTCTGCTAACGGCGCTTCGTGATGATCTTGTGATTCCATGTTAACTCCTTGCAATCGTCATGACTGACGGTAATGATGGCTAGGCTACATCGTTGGCCCTGATTGTCCTCACCCCTGAAACTACTGCTCGCAACTGACTGCGATCAGTCATCCAAGACGAGCCAGACCTGTGACACCAGCCACTTTAAATCTCAATACTACCTTCAAATACAGTTTCGGCAGGGCCGGTCATCCAGACCGGCTGTTGATCCCCATCCCAGGCAATCGTTAACTCTCCACCGCGGGTCGTCACCTTTACCGGGGACTGCAATAGGCCACGCCTGATGCCACTGACCACTGCAGCGCAAGCCCCTGTGCCACAAGCCAAGGTCTCGCCGCTACCACGCTCGTAGACTCGTAAGCGGATATGATGGGCACCCACCACCTGCATAAAACCGGCATTCACCCGCTGTGGAAAACGCTCATGATGCTCAATCAAAGGCCCCAGGCTTTCCACTGGCGCCGTATCAACATCATTGACCAGGGTCACTGCATGAGGGTTACCCATGGAAACCGTGGAAATCTCCAAGGTCTGGTTTGCCACCTGCAAGGGGTAAACCAACTCATCCTGATCCGCAACAAATGGGACTTCGGCAGGCCGGAAACGCGGCTCTCCCATGTTCACCGTCACCAAGCCGTTATCTTCTAGTTTGGGGAAGATAATGCCGCGTGCCGTTTCCACACGAATTTCACGCTGATTGGTCAAGGCCTTGTCATGCACAAACCGGACAAAGCAACGCGCACCATTGCCGCACTGCTCGACCTCGCCACCATCGGCATTGAATATGCGGTAGCGGAAATCCACGCCCTCAACTGTCGGCTTCTCCACCAGCAGTAACTGGTCAAAACCGACGCCAAAATGACGGTCAGCAAGGCGACATATCGTTGCAGCATCTAGATTAACCGGGCTACTGTAGCCATCGATCACGATAAAATCGTTGCCTATGCCCTGCATCTTGGTAAAAGTAAGTTTCATATCCTGCCTTACAGTTGCAGCAATCCACCCTATTCCAGGCGATCACTCTAATATCCATAAAATACGCTTCTAGCCTTGCTCCTCACGCGCCTTGCCATGCGGCTTGGGACGCTTGAACCGGCGATAGCTCCAGAGATATTGCTCGGGACACATCCTGACCAATTGCTCGATCCCTTGGTTAATATTGTCCGGGGTGGGCTCAAGATCAAGTGGACGTATATGAATGGCATAGCCTCTCCCCCACGACAGACGTTCCCCGTAAGCCAGCAATACTCGTGCACCAGAAGTCTCTGCCAGCTTACCCACCAGCGTCATGGTGTAGGCTGGGGTACCGAAAAAATCCGCCCAGACACCTTCGCCGAACTCAGGCACCTGATCGGGCAAAATGCCGATCGCCTCACCCTGCTTCAAGGCCCTAAGCAAGCTACGCACCCCACTGAGGTTGGTCGGGGCCTGTTTGATCTGGCTGCGGTTACGCCCCTCGTCTATTAAGGGAGCCAACCATTGTTGACGCGCAGGACGGTATAGCACCGTAATCGGATGGCGAGCAGCGTAGTACAAAGCGGTAATTTCATAACAACCCAAATGGGGGGTAAGAAAGATAATACCCTCCCCTTGCGCATGTGCAGCCTCGACGTGCTCCCAGCCATGACATTCGCTAACCCAGGGCAATACCTGCTCCTGCGGCCTGAACCAGATGGCAAACGTCTCGATCAGGCCTTTGCCGGTTTCCACCACACTGCGTTTGACCAAGCGCCGATAGTCAGCTGGAGATGGCGTAATGCCAGCGATATTGAGATTCTTGCGAGTACGCCGCAATACCTTCTGGGAAAAGAAATAAAGACCCCACCCCGTTAGCACACCAATCCCATTGATAACAGGCAAAGGCAACCGCGCCAGAATGCGTAATAATGCTTTAAGCATGTACTTCTTTTTGAAACATCATGAATTTGCTATTCTAACAACCTTTTGCATAATTGATTTGGCAGGAGTTCATGAGCGAATATCTATTTACTTCAGAATCCGTTTCCGAAGGCCATCCCGACAAGGTCGCCGACCAGATTTCGGATAGCATTCTGGATGCGATTCTTGAGCAGGACCCTACGGCACGCGTAGCAGCAGAAACCTTGACTAATACTGGCTTGGTTGTACTGGCCGGCGAAATCACCACCACTGCCAATGTCGATTACATCAAGGTCGCCCGCGATGCCATCAAGCGCATCGGCTATGACAACGCCGACTATGGCATTGATCACAAAAGCTGCGCGGTACTGGTTGCCTATGACAAGCAATCCCCCGATATTGCCCAAGGCGTTGATAACGCCAATGATGACCCACTGGATCAAGGTGCGGGCGACCAAGGCCTGATGTTTGGCTACGCCTGCGACGAAACCCCGCAATTCATGCCATTGCCGATCTGGCTCTCGCATCGCTTAATGGAGCGCCAGTCACAATTGCGCAAAGATGGCCGCTTGCCTTGGCTGCGCCCTGATGCCAAAAGCCAGGTCACCATTCAATATGTCGATGGCAAACCACACAAGATTGATACCGTCCTGATCTCAACACAGCATGCCCCTGACATCTCGCTAGATCAAGTACGTGAAGGCGTGATTGAAGAAATTATCAAGCCATCGCTGCCACAAGAACTTATCAAGGGCGATATCAAGTTCCTCGTTAACCCGACCGGCCGTTTCGTCATTGGCGGTCCACAAGGCGATTGCGGCTTGACCGGTCGTAAAATCATCGTCGACACCTATGGTGGTGCAGCTCCTCACGGCGGTGGTGCCTTCTCTGGCAAGGATCCCTCCAAGGTAGACCGTTCCGCAGCTTATGCAGGCCGCTACGTTGCAAAGAACATCGTGGCCGCTGGCTTGGCATCCCGCTGCCTGGTACAGGTTTCCTATGCGATTGGCGTCGCCAAGCCAACCAGCGTCATGGTGGAAACCTATGGCACGGGCAAGGTTCCCAACGAAGTTCTCACGCAACTGGTACTGGAACATTTCGACCTACGTCCCAAGGGTATCGTACAGATGCTAGACCTTTTGCGCCCAATCTATTCCAAGACGGCAGCTTATGGTCACTTTGGTCGTGATGAGCCTGAATTCACCTGGGAAGCAGCGGATAAAGCCAACGTGCTCCGTGCTGCTGCGGGAATCTAAAAAACCAGATATATTGCTACTTAAGATGTAAGTCCGGGGGGGTATCAACAATGCTAAAAACAATCCCTGTGCGCGAATTGCGTATTGGCATGTATTTGCATAAGCTTGATGCCTCCTGGATTCACCACCCCTTCTGGCGCAGCGCCTTTGTCATTACCGAATACACTGATATAGAAAAGCTGCTTAGTAGCGGCATTCATACTGTCATCATTGATACCAGCAAGGGTGATGATGTGGCTCCCGCCCAGCAAGAGCTGCCATCCGAATTACCCTCCACCCCTGCTGCCGATCAGGCTCCCCTCACCACCACTAAGAAAACCAGCATTGCGGAAGAACTGGAGCAAGCAGCACGCATTTGTGCCAAAGCCAATCGCGAAGTCAAAGGTATATTTCAGGAAGCACGCCTAGGCAAAGCGGTTGACAGCGAGCAAGCCATGTCATTGGTCAGCGATATTTCCTCGTCAGTAAGCCGCAACCCAGGGGCGCTGATCAGCCTTGCGCGCCTGAAGAACTACGACGACTATACCTACATGCACTCAGTCGCGGTTTGCGGACTCATGATTGCCTTGGCAATGCAACTTAACATGAATGACGAAGAAGTCCGGCTCTGCGGCTTGGCAGGCTTGCTGCACGATATCGGCAAGATGCATATCCCGATGAACATCATCAACAAACCCGGCAAACTCACAGAAGAAGAGTTCGATACGGTCAGACACCACCCAGAAGCCGGTTATGCTTTGCTCTCCAACTCGCTCAACATTCACCCTATCGTCCTGGATGTTTGCCTGCATCATCACGAAAAAATTGCTGGGACTGGCTATCCACACCAACTCGCTGGCGACAATATCAGCCTCTATGCCCGTATGGGAGCAGTCTGTGATATCTATGATGCCGTGACCTCTGACCGGATTTATCACAAGGGCTGGCACCCTGCTGAAGCCTTGCGCAACATGGCTGAATGGACCACCGATCACCTCGACAACCGCATTTTCCAGGCATTGGTCAAAAGCCTGGGCATCTACCCGATTGGCTCCCTGGTACGCCTGCAATCAGGACGCCTTGCTGTCGTCATCGATAAAAACCCGGCTTCATTGCTCAACCCTGTTGTGAAGGCCTTTTTTTCCATTAAGTCCGGCACCCGTATCAAACCAGATATCCTCAAGCTCGGCACACCCGGCTGCCAAGAGAAGATTATTGCCATTGAGCAACCAGAGGACTGGAAATTCCCTGACCTCAACCTACTCTGGACAAACGGGATCCAACACCCATGATGGTCGCCGTGCACAAGCACGGCAAAACCCTCTATAATAACGATCTACCGAGGAACGCTGCGAGGATGCTATCCCCAGGCTCGGTTGCCGCAGTACAAACTGCGTAAACGGCGTTCACCAGATTGACAGTACCGGTCATGAAGATGGTGAATTGTTGTAAACGCAGACCTCACCCTTCCACTGGTCAGACACTCCCAACGGACACAAACAGTGTCCACGTCGCTCAATGTTTTAAAGGATGAATACTGTGGCTAACACCCAAGATTACGTGATTGCCGACATCAACCTGGCTGAATGGGGCCGCAAGGAAATTGCGATCGCCGAGACCGAAATGCCAGGCCTGATGGCAATCCGCGAAGAATACGCAACCACCAAGCCTCTGCGCGGTGCCCGCATCACTGGCTCCTTGCACATGACAATCCAGACTGCCGTACTGATTGAAACGCTGCGCGACCTGGGCGCAGAAGTACGCTGGGCTTCCTGCAACATCTACTCCACGCAGGATCATGCAGCCGCCGCGATTGCTGCACAAAATATTCCGGTATTCGCCGTCAAGGGCGAAACCCTGGATGAATACTGGGACTATACCCATCGCATTTTCGAGTGGGCCGATGGCGGCTACAGCAACATGATCCTCGACGATGGCGGCGATGCCACATTATTACTACACCTCGGCACACGTGCCGAGCAGGATGCCACCATTCTCAACCATCCTGCCAGCGAAGAAGAAACCAGCCTGTTCAACGCTATCAAAGCGAAACTGGCACAAGATTCAAGCTGGTATTCCACCCGTTTATCCAAAATTCTTGGCGTCACTGAAGAAACCACTACTGGCGTGCACCGCCTGTACCAGATGCACAAGGAAGGCAAGCTGGCTTTCCCGGCTATCAACGTCAACGATTCCGTCACCAAGTCCAAGTTCGACAACCTCTACGGTTGCCGCGAATCCTTGGTAGATGGCATCAAGCGTGCCACCGATGTGATGGTAGCCGGCAAAGTGGCCGTGGTTGCTGGCTATGGCGATGTGGGCAAGGGCTCTGCCCAAGCATTGCGCGCTTTATCTGCCCAGGTATGGGTCACTGAAATTGACCCGATTTGTGCATTGCAAGCCGCCATGGAAGGCTATCGTGTTGTTACCATGGATTATGCTGCCGAGCACGGCGATATCTTCGTCACTGCTACCGGCAACTATCATGTCATCAATCATGAACACATGGCAAAGATGAAGGATCAGGCTATCGTGTGCAACATCGGCCACTTCGACAACGAAATCGACGTTGCCTCGATCGAGAAATACCAATGGGAAGAAATCAAGCCACAAGTCGATCACGTCATCTTCCCTGACGGCAAGCGTATCATCCTGCTAGCCAAAGGCCGCCTGGTCAACCTCGGTTGCGCCACTGGCCACCCAAGCTACGTGATGAGCTCCTCGTTCGCCAACCAGACCATCGCCCAGATCGAGCTATTTGCAAATACTGCCAAGTATCCGGTAGGTGTTTATACTCTACCCAAGCATCTGGACGAGAAGGTTGCCTTGCTGCAATTGAAAAAACTCAATGCACAACTGACGACCTTGACCGATGAGCAAGCTGCCTACATTGGCGTGGAAAAACATGGTCCATTCAAGCCAGACCATTATCGCTACTAAAGTCTAAGCAGAGCACACGATCCTGACCAAATGCTCCGCCTTAGGGCAATGGAGTACTCGCCAGGCAAATGCGCTCAATATTCTTGCAAGCATGATGCCCGGCACAATGACCGGGCACTGCTTGCGATTTACCCAACCAGCCCAGCAACATCGGGCATATGCAAGGAGGATAGCAAGATGAAGCTCTTGATCGTATGGTTACTCAATGCCCTGGCCCTGCTAGTAGTGGCTTACGTGGTACCGTCCATTCACGTTTCTGGCATCGGCAGCGCATTAATCGCAGCAGCCGTCATTGGTTTGGTCAATCTGCTTATCCGGCCAATCCTGGTAATCCTGACGCTGCCGGTCACCGTGCTGACCTTGGGTTTATTCTTGCTGGTCATCAATGGACTGCTGTTTCTCTTCGTCGGCCACATATTGAATGGCTTTGAAGTACAGACACTACTTGCTGGCATTGTGGGGGCTGTTCTCTACAGCCTGATTTCCTGGGCGCTTATCGCCCTGATCCTGGGCACGAAGGACTAGCCCGTAGCATCAATCACGCATTCAGATGGTTTTTCAATGAACACTGCTCCTATCATCAGTTTTGAGTTTTTCCCGCCAAAAACGGCAGAAGGCATGGCCAAGCTGCGCACCGCTCGTGAACAGCTGGCTGCCTTCAACCCCAAGTTTTTTTCCGTCACCTTTGGTGCCGGTGGCTCCACACGCGACCGTACACTGGAAACCGTCGTCGATATACAACAGGCTGGCTATGAAGGCGCGCCTCATCTTTCCTGTATATCTTCCGATAAAGCTGAAATCCACACCTTGCTGACACAATATCAGCAACAGGGCATTAAACGACTGGTGGCCTTGCGTGGCGATGTACCCTCAGGTGAAGTCAGTGCCGGAGATTTCCGCTATGCCAATGAATTGGTCAGCTTCATTCGCGAAGAAACTGGCGATTGGTTCCAAATTGAAGTGGCTGCTTACCCCGAATTCCACCCGGAATCATCATCTCCCACGGCAGACCTGAAGTATTTCAAACAGAAAGTAGATGCCGGAGCGAATGCTGCCATCACACAGTATTTTTACAATGCCGATGCTTACTTCCGCTTTGTGGACCAGTGTGAGAAATCGGGCATTACCATCCCGATTGTGCCTGGGATCATGCCTATCTATAACTTCACGCAGCTTGCGCGTTTTTCCAGCGTGTGCGGTGCAGAAATTCCGCGCTGGTTGAGGCTGCGACTGCAAGATTATGGCGATGACCTCGCTTCCTTACGCGCTTTTGGCACGGAAGTCGTCGAAGATCTATGCGAGCAACTGCTCGCTGGCGGTGCACCTGGACTACATTTCTATACACTCAACCAAGCAGGAACGATCTTTTCGATTCTTGAGCAACTGGGTGCTGGGGAAAAATAAAGCTTTGCCGGAGGCCGAACGGTCTCCGGATATACCTTCAAGAACTACATTGCCTTAATGCAATGTTGGGCGATTGTCGTTAAACATGGCATCCTCGACAAACAAGTAATCGCTGGCCTTATCCTGGTTCCATAACGCCATCAATACGATCCAGCGCGTCTCTTCCAAGCCAATTTCAGGCTGCAATAACGCCATAGCCCTGTCTATCACCAGCTCGCGCTGTGATGCCGTCAATACCTTGGCCTGCTCAAGAAACATGATGAAACTCAGGCTATCAGCACTTAGTTTCTTGGTTTCCGCATCACTGTAAATGCGTAACCCGGTCGTGCCAAGTTGTGGTGCATCAGCCTCAGACATCGACTCCAGAGCGTTATACCAATCAAACGCGCCATTGATGTCTTCCTGATCAAAACCTGCTGCGAATAATTCCTTGGATAGTGTTTCGTGGTCGGGATGGATATCTGACTCAAAGTAGTTTTCAAACATATACACCAGGACTTCGAACATACATTCCCCAATCAAAATGACCCGGGTGACCCTGTGATGTCTTCACTCACTTAGCAGATTTTGAGAATCGCCATTGTGTCGTGTTGATATTGTTCACAGAATTAGGCGATGCGCTGGAAACGCCCTCCCGGTAGAGAGGTTAGCTTACCTTCTAACTCCAGCACCAACAGCATGGCGGAAAGGCGTTCGGTCGTCAAGCCGCTTCTTGCTGCCAGCACATCAAGGCTAACCGGGTCATACCCGAGCGCCTCGAGCAAGGGATCATGCTCGCTATCCACAGGCTGCTCTAAGCTAGGTGAATCAGCTACTGACTGCGGAGCAATCTTCATTTCATCCAAGATATCCTGCATGCTATCCACCAGCTTGGCACCCTGCTTGATAAGCTGGTGACAGCCCTTGGCCATCGGCGAGTGTATAGAACCTGGGATGGCAAACACCTCGCGCCCCTGTTCGACCGCTAAGCGCGCCGTGATCAATGATCCACTTTGCAGGTTGGCCTCGACCACCAAGCACCCTTGGCTTAAGCCACTGATAATGCGATTGCGTCGCGGAAAATTCTGCGCACGAGAAGGTGTACCTAATGCAAACTCGGAAATGATCAGACCATGTTCGGCAATTTGGTGCGCCAGATGACGATGCCGTGCCGGATAGACGATATCCAGGCCAGTCCCCACCACAGCTATCGTAGCACCTCCCGCCTTGAGTGCACCTTGATGTGCAGCACCATCAATACCAAGAGCCATGCCACTGACAATGCACAACCCCTGTCGACTTAAGGCAGCAGAAAACTCCTCGGCATTTTTTTCACCCTGCGGGCTAGCATTACGGCTGCCTACCACCGCAATTGATGGCATATTGAGCAGCTCTAACCTACCTTTGGCGTACAAGAGCGGGGGCGGATTGGGAATATCCAATAGGGATTGAGGATAGCTGGCGTCAGCAAGTGTCACCAGATGATTACCCTGTTGTTGCAGCCAGGCAGCAATCAAGGCCTGGTGTTCCGCTACGGGGCCTGCTGCCACAGCACTCGCCTGGGCATCAGGTAAAACATCACGCAGGCGCTGCCGGCTGGCACTATAGATTTTTTCAGGAGAACCAAACGCCGCCAGCAATTGGCAAAGCGCCTGGCTACCTAGTCCAGGCACCAGGCTCAGGCTAACCCACAGCCCGGCTTCCTCATGGCTGGTGCTACTTATGGCTTCTCCACAACATCCAGCACGTTCACCGGCTCTGTCGCCTGAACAATCAGCGCATAAGATATTTTGTCAAAAGTACGAAACACCATGGCCAGCCCAATGCGCTCATTAGGCAACTTGATGTTTTCCGGCTCTTTCGATTCCTTGTTTTTCTTGTCGTACTTCGGGTTCTTGATGACCCGCCCATTGCGGTTGATAGCAAGCACATGACCTTGCTCCAACCCATCGTCGCTACCTTTGCTAATCGCAATAATGGTGTTGCGCCCTGCTTCCGCCACGCCACCATAAATGGAGAGAATACGGCCTTTGACCTCGGCTTCTGGTGCTCGGGGAATAAAATTGGTTTGCAGGTTTTCCGGAGCAGCAACTAATTTGTCGTTCGCAAAAATCTCTTCCTTGGCACTGACAATGTCACCGCTCGCAGGCTCACCATATTTGGTAATCCGCACATCACCAAGATAGATAGCCTCGGTACCTAGTACCGCCTTGCTTTCGGGGTCGATATAAGTTTTACCCGTACGGTAGATATTCCACAGCGTGCCCTCACCTTCGCTGATGCGATCAACATAGACGCGCGAACCAGGGCTTAGAACCACACGGTTTTCCGGCCCAGCAATGATACTGGGAGCATCCTTTAATCCTTCGTTCTCAATGATCAAGGGCTGACTGAGGAAAGGGGAAATCACACTAGGCGAAATGGCCGGAATGGCTTCGGCATCCAGCTTCTCAGTACGGATGCCAGGCGCAAGACTCACCTCGGGGTTAGCCACCGTCTCGCGCAATAAGCGCAATTCGGGCGACCCACTACTGGTATCCAGCACCACAACATCGCCGGGATAAATCAGGTGTGGGTTCTTGATTTGCTCACGGTTCATCTTCCAGACCTGCGGCCACTGCCAGGGATCTTTGAGAAAGCGGCCAGAAATGGCCCATAAGGTATCGCCTTTGACCACGACATATCGGTCAGGATGATTGGCTTGCAGCTTCACCTCATCTGCCAGAGCAGGCAAAATCGGGCAACAAAGCAGTAGCAGCGTTATAATGTGTTTATACATCATGTATATGTTAACGGCAGGCGTAAGGATTCATTTAATATTCTGAAACTTGCATTGGATTCTGCATTCAATCTATTAAACAAGCAAGCGTTCTATGGCAATTCTAGACATCCTGACCTACCCCGATCCGCGCTTACATAAAGTGGCCGCGCCAGTGGATGAAGTCAATGACGACATCCGACAATTGGTACGCGACATGGCAGAAACCATGTACGACGCGCCAGGCATTGGCTTGGCTGCAACCCAGGTTGATGTTCACAAACAAGTGATCGTCATGGATTTGTCGGAAGACAAGTCTGCACTGCAAGTCTTCATCAACCCGCGCATCATCAAGAAATGCGGCAGCCAGGATTACGACGAAGGTTGCCTCTCCGTGCCGGGATTTTACGAGACAGTGACGCGCGCTGCGGAGATCACCGTAGAAGCCCTGGACGAGCATGGCAAGCCATTCACGCTAGAAGCCGAAGGCCTGCTTGCAGTCTGCATCCAGCATGAAATGGATCACCTGCTGGGCAAGGTGTTTGTGGAATACCTCTCCGGTCTCAAGCAAAACCGCATCAAGAACAAACTGAAGAAACGCCAGCGCGAACGCGCCTGATTAGCCCCTCATGAAAATCATCTATGCCGGAACACCGGAATTTGCCGTGCCTGCTTTGGCAGCCCTGATTCAGTCCTCCCACGAAGTCAGCCTGGTGTTGACCCAGCCTGACCGCCCGGCAGGACGAGGCATGAAGCTCAAACCCAGCCCGGTCAAGAGCTTGGCACTGGAGCACAATATCCCCGTCCTTCAGCCAGAAACCCTCAAGGATGCAGCAGTGCAAGCCCAGATCGCCGCGGAAAATGCCGATGCACTGGTGGTAGCCGCTTATGGACTCATTATCCCCACGGCCGTGCTCAACATGCCACGCCATGGTTGCTACAACATCCATGCTTCACTGTTGCCTCGTTGGCGCGGCGCGGCACCTATCCAACGCTCCTTGCTTGCTGGCGACAAGGAAACCGGTGTCACCATCATGGAGGTCGTGCCCGCACTGGATGCTGGTGCCATGATTTTGCGTGGCTCATTGCCGATTACAGCGCAGGATACGGCCCAAACCTTGCATGATGGGCTGGCAGACATAGGCGCAAAGTTGATGCTGCAGGCCATGAACGAGCTGGAAAGCGCAGGAAAGCTGGCAGCCGAACCACAAGACGAAGCGCTGGTGACCTATGCAGAAAAACTGCAAAAATCCGAAGCAGCTATCAATTGGCACCAGGATGCAGAGGCGTTATCCCGTCAAGTGCGCGCGTTCAACCCCTTCCCTGTCGCACAAAGCACATTGCAAGGCGACACTTGCCGCATATGGATGGCACAAGCGCTAGATGGCCAGGCCGAACCGGGCACTATTGTGTCATTGGATCAAGGCATTATCGTGGGCTGTGGCAAGGGCTTGCTGAAAATTGACGAATTACAATTGCCTGGAGGAAAGCGCCTGAAAGCACGCGACTTCCTCGCAGGCAACCCGCTGAAGCTAGGTGACAAATTCGGTAGCTGACATTCGCTTCGGTGCACCAAGCATCACCGCTAAAAACCTGCTTATCCACTTGAATTTTTTCCATTGATCGCTATCTAAATGGGGAAGCAAAATAGTGACGAAATCGCGGCGTTATGCCGTAGGCAACACATTTAGAATGGAGTAATGCAACAATGGTAGGAAACTGGCTAAAAACTTCCATCCTCATGGCGGGGATCGTAGTCTTGTTTGGTTCAGTAGGTGCCGCACTAGGCGGTGCTGGCGGCATGATGATCGCCCTGCTGATCGCGGGGGCGATGAATGTCTACGCCTACTGGTTCTCCGACAAAGCCGTACTCAAGATGTACAACGCGCGCGAGGTAGATGCTTCCACTGCGCCCGAGTTTTACAACATGGTACGAGAGCTGGCGAAGAATGCCGAGCTGCCAATGCCCAAGGTTTACATCATTGATGAAGACCAACCTAATGCGTTTGCCACTGGACGTAATCCAGAGAATGCCGCCGTGGCAGCCACCACTGGCATTATGCGTATTCTGACCCAACGCGAACTACGTGGCGTGATGGCGCACGAGCTGGCACACGTCAAGCATAGAGACACCTTGATATCGACCATTTCCGCAACGATTGCCGGCGCCATCTCCTCAATCGCACAATTCGGCATGCTGTTTGCGCATGACAGGGAGCGTGGTGTACATCCTGCTGTAGCTATCCTGATCATGATCGTGGCCCCGATTGCAGCAATGCTGATCCAGATGGCGATCTCACGTGCTCGGGAATTCGAGGCTGACCGTGCTGGCGCACAGATTTGTAACGATCCGACTGCGCTTGCTGCTGCCTTGCAGAAAATACATAACTACGCGCACAAGATCCCACTGGAAACTGCCGAGCAGCACCCAGAAACGGCACAGATGATGATCATCAACCCGCTATCTACTGATGGCATCAAGGGCTTGTTCAGCACCCATCCGCAAACCGAGGAACGCATCAAGCGCCTCATGGCGATGGCAGCTTAAGCAGTGCAGGTCTCGCAGCAGCTTGCCGCGCAAGCCGTCGGTCAAGTGCTTGATGGACGTAACCTATCCGTAGTGCTGGAAACCCTCTTCCAGCACTACCCACATATAACCCCGCAACAACGGGCCACCAGCCAGGATTTAGCCTACGGCACGTTGCGTTTCTATGCGCGACTAGAAGCCTTACTGCAACAACTGCTGCAAAAGCCCTTAACTGAAGCGTTCATTCATCATTTGCTTTTGGTCAGTCTATATCAGCTAGCCTATGACAAGGCCGGTGCACACACCGTGGTCAATCAGGCAGTACTAGCCGCAGCCAAAACCAAAAAATCCTGGGCTAAGGGCCTGGTCAATGCCGTACTGCGTAACTTCTTGCGCCAGCGTGATGTGCTTGAACAAAAGCTCGCCAATAACCAAGTTGCGCAATATAGCTACCCACAGTGGTGGATCAACAAGCTCAAGCAACAATATCCAGATCATTGGGCATCCATGCTGGAAGCAGGCAATCAGCACCCTCCTATGACGCTGCGCGTGAATCGACGCCACAGCGATGTCGATCATTACCTGCAACAATTACAGGCAGCAGACTTGCCAGCACAAGCCTTGGATGCCCAAGCCATCATGCTTGAACACGCAGTGCCGGTGAGCAGATTACCTGGCTTTGAACAAGGCCAGGCTTCAGTGCAGGATTGGGGTGCCCAATTTGCCGCCCTCGAACTAGATGCCAAGGATGGCATGCGTGTGCTGGATGCCTGTTGCGCCCCTGGCGGTAAAACCGGGCATGTATTGGAACTGGCAGATGTACACATGACCGCCATGGATAATGATGCCAAGCGCCTGCAACGTGTACAGCAGAACCTGGATAGACTAGGCCTGCAAGCCAGCCTGGTACAGGGTGATGCCAGCACGCCTGATACCTGGTGGGATGGGCAGCCTTATGACCGCATTCTGGCCGATGTGCCCTGTACTGCCTCGGGTATCGTGCGCCGCCATGTGGACATCAAGTGGCTGCGAAGGGAACAAGACATCGCAGCATTTGCAGAGCAACAACGTGTGATTTTGCAAGGCCTGTGGCGACTGCTGGCAAAGGGTGGTAAATTGCTTTACGTCACCTGCTCGGTATTTCATGAGGAAAACCAGCAGCAGATCGCGCAGTTTCTGCGATCCCAACCCGATGCTCGCCTGCTGCCCTTAAAGCACGACGCATTACAATCAAACCAAGGACAACTACTCCCCGGTACAGAACATGACGGCTTCTTTTACGCTCTACTGCAAAAAGTTTAGGCTGTTCCTTTTACTGCTGCTGGCCTTTTTTAGCGCCCAGGCAGTTGCCATCCAGAGTAGCTTGTCAATCACCTCTGCCGAATTGACTGCCACCGAGGAGGGAAATTATGTGCTGGATGCAGACTTCGGACTCACGCTTAGCCCCGCACTGGAAGAAGCAATCAGCAAGGGAATGCCGCTGAACTTCCTCGTGGAGTTTCAGCTGGTCTCACCCCGCCGTTATTGGTTCGATGACGAGATCGTCAGCCTCACCAGCAAGGTATCCTTGAGCTACCATGCCCTATCGCGGCAATATCTCGTCAACCGTGACGGACACCAATTATCATTTTCCAGTATCTACGAAGCCAAAGAGGAAATTTCCCGCCTCAGACATTGGCAAGTCGTTGACAACAGCCTGTTGAAAAAAGGGGAAAGTTATCAAGCAGGCTTACGCATGCGCCTTGATCAGTCCAAGCTACCCAAGGCCTTGCAAGTAGACACGCTCAGCTCTGAAGATTGGAATATGGCCTCCGAGCGTTTACGCTGGACCCCGACACTCGGCCAATAAACTGTCATGAAGTACATTGTCTTTATCAGCGCAGTCTTGGGAGCAGTACTGCTGTACTTGCTTTCCCACGCCAGCACCCGCACGGCCTCTGCGGGTAATTACTACAACCTGCTGCTGATCCTCAACCTGGCACTAGCCGTCGCCCTGATCGTATTAATTGGCGTGCAACTCTGGCGGGTGTATCGCCAGATGCGTAATAGCATCATGGGCAGCCGACTGACCTTGCGCCTGCTTGGCAGCTTTGCCCTGATCGCCATCATCCCCGGCGTCATCGTCTATGCTGTCTCGGTCAACTTCCTCACACGATCCATTGAGTCATGGTTCAACGTCAAGGTAGAAGCAGCGCTCGAAGGTGGCCTACGCCTAGGCCAGAGTGCACTGGACATCATGCTTTCCGACCTGGAAGACAAGGCCGAGACCATGGCCTTGTCACTTGCCTTCCAGCCCAACAACCTGCACCTGAGCGTGCTTAATGACCTGCGCGAAAAAAGCGGTGTACGCGATGCGGTACTCTTAACGGTTCAGGGACGCATCCTGGCCTTCTCCAGCGGCGACCCTTCAAGCTTCCTTCCTGACCTACCCAGCGTCCCACAGCTCCGTCAGGGACGACAACACGTTTATGGCGTGATTGAACCGATTCTAGGCAAGGGCTTGTACCTGCGTGTCCTTGCCCCAGTCACGATGAACGATATGGCAGGTGAAACCCGTGTGCTGCAATTACTGCAACCCGTGCCCAAATCCCTGTCTGAAACCGCAGAAGCGGTACAGGATGTATATGAAGACTATCAAGAGCTTTCCTTCAGTCGTGAATCCTTAAAGGAAGTGTTCGCGCTGACACTGACACTGGTGTTGATGCTGGCCATGCTCTCCTCCATCGCATTTGCCTTTATCTTGAGCCGCCGACTCTCCGCGCCACTGGGCATTCTCGCAGAGGGCACACGCGCCATTGCCCGCGGCGAATATGGTACGGTTCTGCCTGCCCATGGCAAGGATGAACTCGGCATCCTGGTGCAATCATTCAATAGCATGACACGCCAGCTTAATGATGCCACCCAGACAGCCGACCGCAACCGCGCACGCCTGGAAGCTGCACGTGGTTACCTCGAAACCATTCTTGCTCACCTCTCATCCGGGGTACTGGTGCTGGGCGAGCACGGGCAACTACGCACCTTTAACTATGCGGCATCCCACATTCTTGGCGTTCGCCTGACGGAAGATACACTCAATCAACCACTTGACCTGCTCGCTCACCAGCAAGAAACCTTAGCCAGCTTCGTCAATCGTATCCAGGTCTACTTCAAGGCTGACTCAGCCTCGGAATGGCAGGAGCAAATGGAAATCAGCACCAGCCAGGGCAAGCAGGTTTTACTGGTGCGCGGTACACGCCTGCCCGACGGCCCGGATGGCGGCTTTGTCGTCGTGTTCGACGACATTACGCAATTAGCGCAAGCTCAGCGCGATGCCGCCTGGGCAGAAGTAGCGCGTCGATTGGCACATGAAATCAAAAACCCGCTAACACCAATCCAGCTCTCAGCCGAGCGTATCGAACACAAACTGGCATCCAAGCTGAATGAAACCGATGCGGCAATGTTAAGCCGGGCAACTGCCACCATCGTTAGCCAGGTCAATGCCATGAAGACCATGGTGAACGAATTCAGCGAATATGCCCGCCTACCCGCCCTCAACCTGGATACGGTAGATTTGCGGCAATTGATCCAAGATGTCCTGACTTTATATGAAGCAGGTGCTATTCAAATGGTCGTAGATATGCCGGCTGAGTTACCCAAGGTACATGGTGATGCAACCATGCTGCGCCAAGTGCTGCATAATTTGTTGCAAAACGCACAAGATGCGCTGGAGCATCACCCACACCCTGAGATTACTATCTCTTGCGTACTCGCGGACGAACGCGTAAAACTGTGCGTCAAGGACAACGGCGCAGGCTTTCCGCTGGAAATCCTTTCCCACGCATTTGAACCCTACATGACGACCAAGCGCCACGGCACCGGCCTTGGCCTTGCCATCGTCAAGAAGATCATTGAAGAACACAAAGGCAGTATCAAGGTGGAAAACCTGGAACCTGATGGTGCTATCGTCACCGTCACCATACCAATAGCGGAGCGCAAGCAATGACGGCAAGGCAAGTGCTGGTCGTGGATGACGAAATCGGCATTCGCGAATTATTGAGGGATATTTTGCAGGATGAAGGCTACCAAGTACGCCTGGCCGAGAATGCAGCAGAGGCACGCACCTGGCGTCAGCAAACCCGGCCCGACCTAGTATTACTTGATATCTGGATGCCGGACTGTGATGGCATCAGCCTACTCAAGGAATGGGGTAACAGCGGCCTGTTGACGATGCCGGTCGTCATGATGTCTGGGCATGGCACCATTGATACTGCCGTCGAGGCCACCCGCATCGGCGCATTTGATTTCCTCGAAAAGCCTATCGCGCTACAGAAACTGCTCAAGACCGTCAATGCAGCGCTCAAGCATGGCGAGCAACTACCGCGCTCCGACATGAATTTGCTTAACCTGGGGAAAAGCCCAGTCATCTCCGAGCTGCGCCAACGCCTGGAGCAAGTCGCCAGCCTAAAATCTGCCTTGCTGCTGATCGGCGCCAAAGGTAGCGGTCTGGAACTTTGTGCACGCTTTCTACACCAGCCAGGCTCGCCTTGGTTGGAGCTTAATGAAACTGAGCGCCTAGCCTCGGCCCCGCTAGAATTACTCGAGCATGCCAGCGATGGCTTGATTTTCCTGCCCGAAGTCGCCGAGTTGAACAAGACCGAACAAAAGGGCTTGCTGCTTCTGCTTTCCAAAGCAGAGAAATATGCCGTGCGCGTGGTCTGCGGCACTGCACGAGCCCTGCCACTGTTAGTACAGGAGGGTGTGTTCGACAGCACCTTGTTACAAGCCATCTCAATCGCAACGGTCAGTGTACCTGCGCTGGAAGATCATCGCGAAGATATCCCTGACCTTGCTCGCTCCATGGTCACGCTGATGGTAGAAACCGGTGAGGCTGCTTATCGCGAGTTTGACATTGCCGCCCTCAATGCCCTGCGCAATGCAGATTGGCCAGGCAACCTGGCCCAGTTAGACAGCGTCATCCGTAACCTAGTGCAAACCTCGCTGGGAGAAAAAATTACCTTGGCGGATGTCAACCGCGTCGTCGGCCAATTCGCCCAGATGCACCAGGAGAATACCGGCAATGCAGCCGCGACCTCGCTCGCAATAGACCTGGATCAGCCACTACGCGAAGCCCGGGATGATTTCGAGCGCTTGTACTTCGAGCATCACATCGCCAAGGCGGGCAGCAACATGAGTAAAGTCGCAGAGAACGTGCAGCTAGAGCGCACCCATCTTTACCGCAAACTCAAGCAACTAGGGGTTAAATCAAAATAAGCCTACTGGCGTGGCACTCTAGCATCGTAAAGACAGATGCCAAACGCTACCAACAACAGAAGCACAGGTACCAGCAAGGCTTGATTCCCCATGCTGAGGGTGCATAGGCCACCCAGCACCGCGCCAAACAAAAAGCAGGCGCATACTAAAGCAAAGATTCTTGCCTCCCGCAGCGCTAGCTTGTCAAACTGGCGCGCCACTCCCTCGAACAAGCTCTCTATGCTTCTTCTTAGGTTGCCTGTAGTCATCACCGAGTTATATTTGGCATTGCCAATATGGGTAAAACTTGAATTCTGCATCGCAGCCACCAATGCAATGCCTGGTACCAACCAAGCATCAGGAAAATCTGCTGACAATTGGCTACCTATGCTTAGCATGACGATTTCAAGCCCCAGGCAGAACAAGGCTGGGCTGACGATTTTTTCCCTCACACTGGGCAAGCGCATGCAATTGGCTAGGAACACGCCCACCACGAACGCCAACAGTGGTGGCAAATGGCGCGAAGCCTGAGACCAATCCTGTTCCCCCACCGCCACACCCATCAGCACGATATTACCCGTCATGGCATTGGCAAATACCTGGCCATGACCAACATAGGTAAAAGCATCGAGAAAACCGCCAGAGAGTGTGAGCAGGGCAGCGACTTGCAGGGAATTATCGGCAGGTAGTGATGTAGAAGGCAGCATGCCTCAAGGAAAACATAATCCTGCATGCTGCGCAATGGCTGGGCACCATACCCCGCCATTGCAATAGCAGGAAACTACTTAGGCCTTGCTACCAGCGACACTACGATACAACAATGCACCGATCACGCCGCCGACAATAGGGGCCAGCCAGAACAGCCATAGCTGGTCGATTGCCCACCCACCTGCATAGACTGCCACACCAGTACTACGGGCAGGATTAACGGAAGTATTGGTCACCGGGATGCTGATCAGGTGAATCAGGGTCAAGGTCAGGCCGATGGCCACTGGTGCCAGGAATGTAGGTGCGCGCTGATCCGTCGCCCCCATGATGATGAAAAGGAAGAACGCTGTCAGCACAACTTCTGCCACTAAGGCTGCTGTCATCGTATATCCACCGGGCGAATGCTCGCCGTAACCGTTGGAAGCAAATCCTGCCGTGACATCAAAACCGGCTTGCCCGCTAGCAATCAGATAGAGCACACCACCCGCCGCGATTGCTCCCAGAACTTGCGCCGCGATATAAGGCAACAACTGGCTACCTGCAAAGCGACCACCAGCCCACAAACCAATGGAAACGGCAGGATTAAGATGACAACCGGAAATATGCCCAATGGCAAATGCCATGGTGAGCACGGTCAAGCCAAATGCCAGAGAAACCCCATGCAGGCCGATACCGACCTCAGGAAACGCCGCCGCCAATACCGCACTGCCGCAACCGCCCAATACCAACCAGAATGTTCCGAGGAACTCCGCACTATATCGATTCATTTTTGATCCTCCTTGTTTACGCTGTCTTTTGGCTACTCATATCCAACCATGTAGCCAGCGCAAGTATAGGAGGTTTACTGCAGCGAAAACGTAGCTAAAACGTCAACAATTGTTATCAACCTCTTCCATTGCCCATTATGAGGAAGCGTGTTTGCATTGTTCAAGAATATCGCCTGCATTGCCATGATCGTCTGTAAACAAGGTCGCTTCATCCCCTTTGCTCCACCACTCTAGCGCATCATTCCGATAACGCGCCCCACTGGCGGAAATAGCTTGTACCAGCGTGTGGGTTTGCCCACGATAATGCAGCACTGCTTTATCCTGCTCGTAACTCACTTCAATCACCGTCCCGCTATCACAGTGGTAGGTCAATGCCTCGCTACCAGCATGACAAGCACTGAGCAACCAACAAACACAGATCATTAGCGCAACACGCATGATGTAAGCTCCTTATAAACGATCAAATACCGAGCCGATGTCCGGGCTAAATAGACGATGGTATAGACGGGTGGCATGCAAATCGGTCATGCCAGCGATGTAATCGCAGATTACGCGCCTAGAACGGCCACTTTCGTGAAACTGCGCCAGATAAGCAGGCGGTAGCAAGCGATCTGGGTTCTCCAGCAAGGTCACAAACAAACGCATGATCATCTGCTGCCCCTTGAACTCCAGCGCTTGCACCTTGGGATGACGAATCACCTCATCCAGCACAAATTTCTTCAAAATATCGAGCAGTTGACGGGCTTCACCCTGCATCTCGGCCTGCAAGCGCAACAGCGGTGACGCAAAGCCATCTTGCTCCCGAATCGCGATATTGCCGATGAAGTAAGCGACCAACTTGCTGATCGCATGCTTACGGTCACGGTCACTGCCAGAAAACAGTTTGCTGTTGTAGAACTCTGCCTGTGTGTTTAAGGGAGATTCAGGCAAACTTTCAACGCGAGACATCACTTGCTCACGCCACTGCCGCTCGGTGACCAGCTCGAGTGCTAGCGCATCTTCGAGATCATGCACGCCATAGGCAATATCATCCGCCAGCTCCATGATGGAAGTATCGAAGCCCTTGTGAAGTGATTTTGCATGCTTGCCTGGCATGCGCTTGAACGCACGGAAGACTTGCCTATCCTGCTCTGGCAATGGTGCCAATATCCACGTCAGGACATCTGCCTCATCATCATGGATACATTTGGGTGGTTTGGCATGATCAATATTGGAAGAGACGGCCTGCATCTCTTTGCCATAGCCTGCCACTTCGTTGTGCAACACCGGGTATTTCAACAAACCCAGCATGGTACGACGCGTCAAATCCAGCCCATGCTCAGGTGAATATTCTCCCAGGCGGCCAATAATGCGCAGGGTTTGCCCGTTGCCCTCAAAACCACCATGCGCGTACATCAAAGCATTCAGGGCAACTTCTCCCCCATGCCCAAACGGCGGATGACCCAGATCGTGCCCCAGGCAGATGGCCTCGATCAGGCTCAACGAAGGAATCCAGGTACTGCACTCGGGATCATCTGCATAGCGTTGGCGTAATTGCTCGCAAATGCCCGAACCGATCTGCGCAACTTCCAAGGAATGTGTCAGCCGCGTACGGTAGAAATCGCTGTCGCCTATGCTGAAAATCTGCGTTTTGGATTGCAGACGCCGGAATGATGAGGAGTGAATAATGCGCGCGCGATCCCGCTGGTATTCACTATCAATCGAGTCGGAGTTGAAGGATTTTCCTGCATAGCCAGCGGCATAACGTCGACGGTCTATCCAGGGGGTCATGATGTGTTCTTGCTTGGTTTCCATGGCGTGATATTGCCATGAAAGGTGACGCCAGCCTAATCAGGCACCACAAGATATCAAGCTGAAGGTTGATCAAGTTGCCAGTGCCCGCGCGCATAGACATCCATCATCATACGACCCGCCTGGGAATAATGGATTTCAGTACCAGAAGGCACCACCAGCATTTCCAGCATGGTGCGCAAGGTAGCGCGAGTAACAGCAATGTCAGCGGTTGTAATATCGATACGCTGGTATACCAGGCGCTGTGAAGCATGCTGATTGATATCGCCCAATGACTGCCCCCACCCGATCACATCACCGGCCTGGGCTTCCTGCATCAATCGTGCAAGCTCGTTCTCGCGCAGATGAAATGGGTCTGGTCTTGCATGGGCTTTCAATGGAATCTTGACGTAGACAAACAACGTCTGGGAAGTACGATCAAACACCGTACCATGGTCTGTTGCATCAACGGTATTGCCTGCGCCCATCTTGCCAGCCTCGTTTGCCATATAGTGCATCAACGATTGGCAGGCTAGGCGCGTTGACATTAACACGCCTTAGCGCCGGTTCAGTTGCCTGACCATAGCTCGGCATAACTTTGCCAGGCAGCGCGCGGGGCCTGGTCCCTGGGTGCATTGACGGGCACCCCAAGGTTCAGCAACCCAATGATCTTGTCCTGCGGCGCGAACCCCATCACCTGATTCAGCACGCTGCCCAATGGGTCAGGTGCACTACTCCAGAATCCGCTATATCCCAACACATGAGCAGCATTGAGCATATTCATGACCGCAGCCCCTGCCGTCAGCAACTGCTCGAATTCCGGTGCCTTGGGATGTGGTGTCATCCGGGCAGCTAATACGATGACCAAAGGCGCAGTCGTCAACTTGAGAGTATATTTGCCGCGCAATGCCTGAACCTGCTCAGTCTGGGCATCGGGATGCTGCAATACCTGTTGTAATAACGCCTGCCTAGCTTCGCCCTGCACGACCTTGAAATGCCAGGGCATCAAGCCAGCATGGTCGGGCGCCGTCGCTGCTGCTTGTAGAATGGTTTCCAACTCGCCAGCCTGCGGGGCTGGCGCCATCAATGGCCAGGCCGAACGCCGGGCCAAGAGGGTTTCTAATATCTCTGTCGTCATTTTGCTTCTACTTTCTCTTACTTAACCCAGTCTGGCGCACTATCCAATAGTACGAGCAAGCTGTGCCATTGCGCAAAAGGCCACCAGCATCAACAAGGTTGCGCTTATACTCGCCAGTCTCGCTATCAGCAGGCAAGCTGCAACACCACAGGGGTATGATCAGATGGTCGCTCCAGCTTGCGTGGCGCCTTGTCTATCCAACAACGCTGGCAACCCGCCTTGAGAGCATCACTCACCAGGATATGGTCAATACGTAGCCCCAGGTTGCGGCGGAAACCAGCCATGCGGTAATCCCACCAGCTGAAGCTGGCAGGTTCTTGCTCGAACAGGCGGAAGCTGTCATGCAAGCCCAGCGCGGTCATGGCGCGGAAAGCTGCACGCTCCGGCTCACTCACCAATACCTGACCTACCCAAGCTGCCGGGTCATGCACATCTTGATCTTCCGGCGCTATATTGTAATCACCGAGCAAGGCCAATTTTGGATGGGCAGCGAGTTCTGCCTGAAGATAGGCAATCAACGCGTCCAGCCATCCCAGCTTATACTGATATTTGTCTGAATCCAGGCTTTGTCCATTCGGGATGTAAGCACATACTATTCTTACACCATTGATAGTAGCAGCTACTAATCGCTTTTGCTCATCATTCAACCCAGGAATGCCAAATGAGACATCCTCTATCGGGTGTGGGCTAAGAATCGCCACGCCGTTATAGGTTTTCTGGCCGCTATGCACAGCGTTATACCCTGCCTCGCGCAAGGCCTCATAGGGGAATTTACTATCTTCCTGCTTGGTTTCCTGCAGGCACAAGGCATCCGGTTTTTCCGCATTGATCCAGTCGATCACATGTGGCAAACGGACATTGAGTGAATTGACGTTCCAGGTGGCAAGCTTCATGAATGGGTAGCGTTTACTGACAATTGTTCAGTTTACCATTGCTGTCGCCCTGAATTTGCCTTTATCGGCCACGCTAGTGTTTCACGCGCCCTCAAACAGGAGTAAAGTTGGTCCATGATGCGAGGTAATTGCAACAGGGAGCAACGCCTCTACATGACTCAGTAATCGTTGCAAAAATAATGACAATCAATATGACATCAATTTTTCACCCGTGCCTTACACGTTGTAATGGCTGGGTCATGTTGGCCTGTTTGATGCTGGTTGGCTGCAACACCATGGCCCCGCCATATCAAGCCCCCGCAGCCCCTGTGGCCACTCGCTTTCCCTTTGAGCAATCGACAGGTTCAGAAGCTGCCAATCTCGCATGGCAGGATTACTTTGCCGATGCCGAACTTCGTGCCTTGATCCAAGCAGCCTTGGAAAATAATCGTGACCTGCGCATCGCCATACTACGCATTGAGGAAACGCGGGCCCTGTACGGCATACAACGTGCCGACCTTTTTCCCTGGCTCAATGGCCAAGCCAATTTTACCCGCTCGCGCACTCCTGCAGATATGAGCCTGATCGGGCGTCCACTGCTGCTGAATGAATACAATGTTGGCCTGGGCGTCAGCAACTGGGAGCTGGACTTCTGGGGACGTATCCGCAGCTTGCGCGATGCCGCCCTGGAAACTTTCTTTGCAAGCAATGAAGCACGCCGCGCAGCCACCATCTCGCTAGTAGCCGAGGTCGCCAATAGCTACTTGCGGCTACGCGAATTGGATCAGCGTATCGAACTCGCAGAAAAAACCATTCAAAGCCGTGAAGAGTCCACACGGATATTCCAGCGCCGTTTCGATGTTGGCTCCACCTCCAAATTAGACCTGAAGCAGGTGCAAACCTTGCTAGCACAGGCCCAGACATTGCTCTATCAACTGCAGCAATCTCGCGCCACCGAACTCAACGCCTTGACCGTCTTGGTTGGCAAGGAAGTCGCATTGACACCGTACCAAGACAACACCATCGAGGAAAAACAGTTCCTCAACGACATCAAAGTAGGCTTGCCTTCCGAGATACTGGCTCAGCGACCAGACATCGTAGCGGCCGAGCATGTGCTTAAGGCAGCCAATGCCAATATCGGCGCCGCGCGTGCCGCCTTCTTCCCACGCATCAGCCTGACAGCGGCATATGGCACGGCTAGCCGCGAACTCGATGGCCTGTTCGAGTCAGGCAGCCAGGCATGGCGCTTCTCGCCCAGCATTACGCTGCCTATCTTCAATGCTGGCGCCAACCGTGCCAATCTTGATTTGGCGGAAGTGCGCAAAGACCAGGCCATTGCCAACTATGAAAAAGCCATCCAAGGCGCTTTTCGAGATGTGGCCGATGCATTAGCGGCCCAACATGGGCTGCGCCAGCAGCTGATTAGCCAACAGGAAATGTTAGATGCGCAGGCAGAGCGTGCCCGATTAGTGAAACTACGCTATGACAATGGCGCTACCTCCTATTTCGAGGTGCTGGATGCGGAACGCAACCTGCTGGAAGTTGAACAGCAGCTCGTGCAAATGCAGCGAGCCTTCTTCTCCAGCCAGGTCAGCTTATATGCTGCGCTGGGCGGCGGGTCGCAATCGATTGCCGCATCCTCGCCAATCACCCCCCTCAGCCGGCAGCCCGCCAATTGAACGGATCACGCCATATGAACCCAAAAATCAAGAAATTCGCCCCGCTAGTGATCATTGCCGCCCTGGCCGCCGCTAGCTTTTATGCCTGGCAGGCCATGAGCAGCAATGACCATCCCGAAGGTTTTGCCAGTGGCAATGGACGGATAGAAGCCATCGAAATTGACGTTGCCACAAAATTAGCAGGCCGCATTGATGACATTCTGGTCAATGAAGGAGACTTTGTGCAGGCAGGACAACCACTTGCCAAGATGCAGGTGCAAGTGCTGGATGCACAACGCGATGAAGCCCGCGCACAACACCAGCAAGCACTTAACAGCGTGGTGGCTGCCCAAGCACAGGTCGCCCTGCGCGAAAGCGACAAGCGTGCGACGCAGGCACTAGTGGCACAGCGCGAAAGCGAGCTAGATGCCGCTCAACGCCGCTTGGCACGCTCTGAGACACTCTCGGCAGAAGGTGCTTCATCCATCCAGGAACTGGATGACGACCGTGCGCGAGTACGCAGCGCACAGGCCGCTGTCGAGGCGGCTAAGGCACAAGTGACTGCGGCTCAAGCTGCGATTGATGCAGCCAAGGCACAGGTGATCGGTACCAATTCCACCGTGGCTGCTGCGCAGGCCACCATCGCCCGCATAGAGGCCGACATCACGGACAGCCAACTCATTGCGCCACGCGATGGACGCGTGCAATATCGTGTGGCACAGCCAGGTGAAGTACTTGCCGGTGGTGGCAAGGTGCTCAATCTGGTTGACCTCTCGGATGTCTACATGACCTTCTTCCTGCCCGAAGCCGCTGCAGGCAAGCTAGCCATGGGTGCCGAGGCACGTATTATCCTTGATGCCGCGCCGCAATATGTCATCCCAGCCACGATCTCGTTTGTAGCCAGCACTGCCCAATTCACGCCCAAAACTGTAGAAACCGAGAGCGAGCGGCAAAAGCTTATGTTCCGCGTCAAGGCACAGATTGACCGTGAGTTACTGCAAAAACACCTGAAACAAGTCAAGACAGGCCTACCCGGCGTAGCCTGGGTCAAGGTGGATAACCAGGCGCAATGGCCTGCTGAACTGGCGGTGAAAGTACCAGAGTGAGCAACACCCAGCCGCAATCAGCAACTGTCGTCCAACTGCAGGAAGTCAGCCTGCACTATGGCAAGATCTCAGCAATTGATGGTATCAGCCTGAACATTCCTGCCGGATGCATGGTGGGCATGATAGGCCCCGATGGTGTAGGTAAATCCAGCCTGTTATCGCTGGTAGCGGGTGCCAGGGCAGTACAGGCAGGTAGGGTAAAGGTGCTGGGCGGGGATATGTCCAGCAAACAGCATCGCGATCATGTGTGTCCGCGTATTGCCTATATGCCACAAGGCCTGGGCAAGAACCTATACCCAACATTGTCAGTGGAAGAAAACCTGCAATTTTTTGGTCGCCTGTTCGGACACGATGCCAAGGAGCGCAGGCGGCGCATTGATGATCTGACGCGCAGCACCGGTTTGCAGAAATTCCTCGACCGTCCGGCGGGCAAACTTTCGGGCGGCATGAAGCAAAAGCTCGGATTGTGCTGCGCGCTGATTCACGACCCGGATCTGTTGATCCTCGACGAGCCTACCACTGGCGTCGATCCGCTGGCCCGCGCCCAGTTCTGGGACCTGATCGAGCGCATCCGTCAGGAAAGAAGCAGCATGAGCGTCATCGTTGCCACGGCTTATATGGACGAGGCGCAACGCTTTGACTGGTTGGTAGCGATGGATGACGGTCAGGTATTGGCGACAGGCACGCCACTGGAACTGCTCGAACGTACAGGCAGCACTTCGCTGGAAACCGCATTTATCGCCCTGCTGCCTGAAGAAAAGAAACAAGGTCACCAACAAGTCACGATCCCACCATTGCCAGAGGGTGATGGCAGCGACGCGGACATCGCTATCGAAGCCAAAGACCTCACCATGCGCTTTGGCGATTTCGTCGCCGTCGACCATGTCAGCTTCCGCATCCGCCGCGGCGAGATTTTCGGCTTCCTTGGCTCTAACGGCTGCGGCAAATCCACCACCATGAAAATGCTCACCGGCCTGCTACCGGCCAGCGAAGGGCAGGCATGGCTGTTCGGGCATAAGATCGACCCCAGGGATATCGACACCCGCCGCCGGGTCGGCTACATGTCGCAGGCGTTTTCGCTCTACACCGAGTTGACTGTCCGACAGAATCTGGTACTGCATGCCAGACTGTTTCATGTACCCGAGATAGATATTCCCGCACGCGTGGATGAAATGGTGCAACGATTCGCGCTGGAAGAAGCGCTCGATAGCCTGCCGGATGCCTTGCCGCTTGGCATCCGCCAGCGATTGTCATTGGCAGTGGCCATGGTGCACAAACCAGAGTTGCTGATTCTGGATGAGCCGACTTCCGGCGTTGACCCAGTCGCCCGCGATAATTTCTGGCGCTTGCTGATCGAGCTGTCGCGCCGCGACCGCGTCACTATCTTCATTTCCACCCATTTCATGAACGAGGCCGAACGTTGCGACCGCATGTCGCTGATGCATGCGGGCAAGGTATTGGTCAGCGACACACCCGCTAACATCGTCGCACAGCGCAATGCCGATACGCTGGAGCAGGCGTTCATCGACTACCTAGTGGAAGCCGGTGGTGGCACCGACAAGGCCCAACCTGTCGAGCATGCAACGCCTAATATCGAACACACCGTACAGCATGTTCCACATCGTTTTTTCAGCCTGAACCGTATGTTCAGCTACCTCTGGCGCGAAATGCTGGAACTGCAGCGCGACCCAGTACGCGGTGGCCTCGCCCTGGCAGGCTCGATGCTGCTCATGTTTGTCATGGGCTTTGGCATCAGCATGGATGTCGAAGACCTGACCTATGCCGTGCTGGATCGCGACCAGACGACGCTGAGCCAGAACTACGCGCTCAACCTTTCCGGCTCGCGTTATTTCATCGAACAGCCGCCTATCAGCGACTATCAAGAGATGGACAAACGCATGCGCAGTGGCGAGCTGTCTCTCGCCATCGAGATACCCCCGGGATTTGCCCGAGATGTTCAGCGCGGACAGCGTGCAGAGATTGGTGCCTGGGTGAATGGCGCCATGCCCCAGCGCGCTGAGACAGTGCAAGGTTATGTGCAGGGCATGCACCAGCAATGGCTGCAACAACAAGCGCAGGAACGCCTGGGTGTCACGCTCGCTAGCGCAGCCAGAATAGAGACACGCTACCGCTACAACCCCGACGTACGCAGCCTACCCGCCATGGTACCCGCGGTCATTCCACTATTACTGCTCATGCTACCGGCCATGCTGGCAGCATTGTCCGTGGTGCGAGAAAAAGAACTAGGCTCCATCATCAACCTTTACGTGACGCCAGTCACCCGCACCGAGTTCTTGCTCGGCAAGCAATTGCCTTATGTTGCGCTCGCCATGCTGAATTTCCTGCTGATGGCATTGCTGGCCGTGACGGTATTCGATGTGCCAATCAAGGGTAGCTTCGCCACGCTGACGCTGGCAGCTTTTATCTATTGCATTGTCGCCACCGGCATTGGCCTGCTCGCATCCACGTTTACCCGGAGCCAGATTGCTGCACTGTTTTTTACGATGATCGTTTCCATCGTCCCTTCAGTGCAGTTTGCCGGCATGCTCAACCCGGTATCTTCCCTGGAAGGCGCAGGCCGGATTGTGGGCGAGATTTACCCCACAACCTATATGCTGATCATCACCCGCGGCGTTTTCAGCAAGGCACTGGATTTCTCTGACCTGCATGCTTCATTCTGGCCGATGCTGGCGGCCATTCCCGTCATCCTGGTGATGTCCATCCTCCTGTTAAGAAAGCAGGATAAATGACATGAGCACACCCATGATGACCAGACAACCTATTGCGAGCATTGTCCTATGCGCCACCTAGCCAACATCTACCGGCTTGGTATCAAGGAACTCTGGAGCCTGATTCGCGACCCGATCATGCTGGTATTGATCGGTTACACCTTCACCATCATGATCTACAGCTCGGCCACGGCAATACCAGAAACCCTGCACAAAGCGCCGATTGCCATCGTCGACGAAGATGCTTCACCCTTGTCCGCACGTATTGTTTCTGCATTCTATCCGCCGCATTTTTCCACGCCGCCGCTGATCACGCAGAGCCAGATCGACCCAGGCATGGATGCAGGCGACTACACGTTTGCCCTGCATATCCCGCCCAATTTCCAGCGCGACGTGCTGGCGGGTAAATCGCCCGCGTTGCAACTTAATGTGGATGCCACGCGCATGTCGCAGGCTTTTTCCGGCAATCGCTATATTCAGGAGATCGTGCTGACCGAAGTGAATGAATTCGTGCAGCGCTACCGCAGCACAGCGACCCTGCCGGTAGAGCTGTCACTGCGCATGCGCTTCAACCCCAGCCTGATCCAGGCATGGTTTGGCGCCATGAACGAAATCATCAATAACATCACCATGCTCTCTATCATCCTCACCGGCGCAGCGCTGATCCGTGAGCGCGAGCATGGCACCATTGAGCACTTGCTGGTCATGCCTGTCACGCCAACCGAGATCATGCTGGCCAAGGTTTGGTCTATGGCACTGGTGGTCTTGGTCGCATCGACATGCTCTCTGCTATTCGTGGTGCAAGGTTTGCTACACGTCCCTATCCATGGCTCGATAGCACTGTTCTTGCTGGGTGCAACCCTGCACCTATTTGCCACCACATCAATGGGCATCTTCATGGCGACATTGGCGCGCAATATGCCGCAGTTTGGCATGCTGATGATCCTGACCCTGCTGCCATTGCAGATGCTTTCCGGCGGCCTCACGCCGCGCGAAAGCATGCCAGAGTTTGTGCAAAACATCATGCGGCTAGCGCCCACCACGCATTTCGTGGAGCTGGGGCAGGCGATATTGTTCCGTGGTGCGGGTATTGATGTAGTGTGGAGCTCATTCCTGGCACTGTTGTTGATTGGCACCGTGCTGTTTATCGTCTCGCTGACGCGTTTCCGCAATACCATCAGCCGTATGGCTTAGAACGACGAACAAAACTCTCCTGGCGTTGTTGCCCTGCCTTGTCGCACTCTCATTTGTACTGCCTGCGGCAGAGCGCCTAGCTAGGAGCACTTTGCTGAGTTTTGTTAGCCGTTCTAGTAAATCATGGTGACACCGTTTACCAGCGCGCGCGGCCCCATGCACGCTGGGCTGCCTGATCAAGAAAGGTCCAGGCGACAAAGCGGCTTTTCTTTTGTCCCTGTGCCATCTCCACCGTCTTGACCTTCACTGCGCCCACGGCTCTCAATGCACGGTAAACCGCAGGCAATGTGGTGGCCTTGGATACCAAGGTAGTAAACCACAGGCATTGATCGGCAATCGTGGCGCTTTCGCTCACCATGCAGCTGATAAAAGCCTCTTCACCGCCATCACAATAAAGCTCGGCCGCCTGCCCGCCAAAGTTGAGCTTGGGCGCGGATGAGTTGGATGTTTTTCGGGCAGGCTTGCCCCGGTTACGTTCCAGGTTCTGCCATTTGCGTTGCGTTCCCGCTGTAGCTTCTGCCTGTGAGGCATGAAATGGCGGATTGCACATGGTGAGGTCAAAACGCTCTCCCGGTTGTACCACCCCGGTAAATATCTTCTGTGCATTAGGCTGAAAACGTAGGGCGATCACCCGGTCCAACCCGGCATTAGCCGCGATAATACGCTCTGCGTTCTTCAAGGCTGCGGTATTAATGTCAGCACCGACAAAAGACCAACCGTATTCACGCTGGCCGATAATGGGGTACACCAGATTGGCGCCTACCCCAATATCCAGCACACGCATACTTTCGCCGCGAGGGATTTTGCCACCATTGCCCTCAGCCAGCAGGTCGGCAAGGTAATGTACATAATCAGCCCTACCCGGAATCGGCGGGCAGAGAAATTGCGGCGGAATATCCCATTCTGCAATCCCATAGTGTTGCTTAAGCAGCGCCTGATTCAGTGTTTTGACTGCTATCGGGTCGGCAAAATCAATGCTGGCATCCTGATATTCATTCAGCCTGACAAAAGCTGCCAGCACGGGATGTGCCTCTATCAGCAAAGCAAAATCATAGCGCTGGCGATGCTGATTACGCGGATGCAACCCAGACTTGATCACGGTGTTATCTGTCATAGATGGCGACTAAGGCTGCATGTCTTGATCTACAAATGCATCCATCAGTAAGAATGTCGCTTCTTGACGTTGATATTGCGCAATAGCTGGCACCAAACGCTGGAAATGCTCTGTCTGGCAATGTGTATCCAAAGCTGCTTTATCTGGCCACTCTTCCACAAACACAAAGTGTCCCGGATCTTTCTGATTGGTAAACAATGCATAGGAAATACATAGGGGCTCCTGCCGGGTTTTCTCAATTAACTCCTTATACAAGGGGCGCACTTGGTCAATGTATTCAGGCTTGATGAAATCCTGGGCGATAACTTTCAACATGGATAATCCTTGGGAGTAACGTTAGTGGTGCCGAAAAGCACGGCTCGAAATGTTGATGGCGTTTTGGTCTGGGTCTTTCGCGTTAGCAAAAGAATAGCCATTTGCCTGGTGCACAGGCCCAAACTCCAGCCCATTTTCTCCTGCCTGCTGGATAAATGCCGTGATGTCCTCGACATGAAATGACAATTTGACGCCAACCTGCCCCAACTTCACGGACTTGGCGGCCTGATGCACCAGAATACCTGCACCACCAGCCGGAGCAAACAGTTCAATCAAGCCCTCATGAGCCTCACCTGTAGTAGTAAAACCAAAATGACGACAATAGAAATCAGCGGTGGCTTGCATATTGCGGGCGTAGAGAATAATCGTGCCAAGCGGGTAATGCATGTAAAACTACTCCTGGAAAATAACGGACACCTATTGCTAGACAAGCAGTTTGATACAGTTTTGGAAATATTCTTGGTTTTGCCATCTCGCCATCACAGTGATCACACCGCAATAGCCTGCTCTTGAACACTACTGGTTGCCAAGCCTACCGGACTGGATCACAAAACGCGCTACCAAGTTGACCAGCTCTGGCATCACCGGCAACTCTGGCTGATTATAGGTGTTCCAATTTTGTGCGCGATCCGGTACCGAAAGCTTGAGGATATGGTTCATCCCCTCCATCATGATTACCGTTGCCTCTGGGTTAGCAATCTCTAGCAACGCAGCATCTTCTGCGCTCACCTGGAGATCATTGGTCCCCTGTAATACCAGCACCGGAACCTTCAGCTTAGCAATTTCGTTGGCTGGGTCATACTTGAACCACGATAGCAGGTAAGGCTGCACACTCGGGCGGAACAAGGCAACTATGGCCGGATTGACAGTAGCTACCCGCCTGCCTTGTCGCAACTGCTTGAGCACAGGGAATGCCAAGGTTTGTATCTCGACAGGCTGCTCAGCCAGTTGCCTTTCCAGCACATCACTGGCAGCACGGCCCGGGCTGCCGATCAGCACCACCTGTGCCACGCGACTACGCTGCGCTGCCAGCATCCCCAGTAATGCTCCCTCGCTATGGCCAAGCAGCGTCATCTTGCCAAAGCGCTTATCCCTGCCCAACCATGCGATCCAGTCTCGCACATCAGTCACATAATGCTCAAAGCGCAGATCTTCTTCCTTAGTGGCAGCACTGATACTCTGTCCCACACCGCGCTTGTCGTAACGCAAGCTGGCAATGCCGTACTGCGCCAGGCCCTGCGCCAATAACAACAAGGCGTTGTGATGCAGGCCAGGCTGGTTGCCATTCCGGTCTGTCGGGCCGGAGCCAGCCACCAATAACACTACCGGCATGCCGGGCTTGGCTTCGGGTATCAACAAGGTGCCTTCTAGCGTACCGCTCGCGGTGTCCAGCCGCACGACAGACTCTTCTATCGCAGCATAGGCTTTCACCTGCGCGTAGAGCACCAGGCAAATGGCAATCAGGTATGGGCGTATGCTGGCCAACATAGTGAGATTTTCAGAGTTGAGATGACAAGATTTCATTCTGATCATACCGCAATTCCATAACGCCACTGCGTTAAGCAAACCCCATCAATCTGAAAAATTAAGGTAAATTCCCAGCATCACATCATGCAATCAGGAACATCATGACCTCACTCACCTCTCCCGTCACCGAGTTGCTGAAGACGAAGGCTATTCCCTACAGCGTCATCGCCATTCCCTTGAGTGAAGACAAGAAACCCGTGCGCAACCTGGAAGAATTATTGGAAAGTGAAGGGCTGGACCCAAAATCCGTGGTGCGCAGCGTCCTGTTCCGTACGGGGTCTGAACAGTTCATTCTGCTGGCTGTCGCCGGCGGTGGACGTGCCGATTGGGCCACCCTGCGCAGCCATCTCAACGAACGCAAGCTGCGTATGGCGGAATATGATGAGGTACCAGAAGCAACTGGCTATGTGGTCGGTGCCGTACCACCGATTGCCCTGCCACTAGGCCTCAAGGTGATGGTGGATAACAGTGTGAAAGACTATGAGACTGTCGTAATCGGCAGCGGTGTGCTGGGTTATGCCTTGGCATTGAAAGGCGCAGACCTGATAAACATGCTGGGAGATGCAGAACAAGGCAGCTTTGCCAAAGCATAAGCCACTGCCAGCAAGATCACGTTATTGCATTAAGGCGCGATTATTGCCACTTTTCACATTGCACTTCGACACTACGTTCACCATCGCTTAGCCATATCTGGCCATCCTGTATAGTGCATTGCAGGCTCATCGTGCGTTGCGCCATCTCTGCCAGCGCCTTGGTCTGCTCTTGCGGCAGGTTGAATACGCTTACCTGCTTCAGCTTCGCCAACGCGCTCCTGTTCTGTTCAAACCACATCTCTGCCGTGCGGCCACCATAGACATACAACAGCACCTCATCTGCGCGGCCACACGCTTTGCGGATCAATCGCTCATCAGGCAACCCCACGTCAATCCACTGCTCTATCCTGCCGGTGAGATCTTTGCGCCAGATATCCGCCTCATCACCATCCGTCATGCCCTGACCAAAAGCCAATAGCTCATGCGCATTCAGAGCAAACGCCAGCAAGCGCACCATCATACGCTCATCCGTCTCGGAAGGATGCCGCGCCAAGGTCAACGTATGATCGTTGTAATAATGCCGCTCCATATCCGCAATCTGCAGATTAGCCTTGAATACAGTGGATTTGAGCGCCATAGCATGCCTAGTAAAATCGATGAAGGGGCAGAGCTTAACGCATGTGAGTCAAAAGTGGTTACAACATGATGGTCATCAAGCAATTATTTCCCGGATGGCGGATTGTCCCGGCGAAACAGTGCCCATTCCTCAATGACCAAACCATCCGGCAAATGACATATGCCAATCGTTCCGCCAGACGCATCCTGTTGGAACTCAATCTTGCCGCCCTTGTTGACGCAATAAACAGAAGCAGGATTCGCCATGTCAAGCTTGACAGGCTGTTGGCCGCTGCCAGAAGCACAACCTACGATTACCGAACATGTCATGAGGAATACAAATGCTCGCAAAATCATCATTCAGCAGTGCCTTTCTAGGTTAACTAGTGAACGCCATATCGCATCATGGCATGCAACTGTTTACTGTATCATCATCCGACCTTTTTCAAGAATTGGGGCGGATACATCCGCTGGAGCATTGCTGGCGATGCTCAACTGAGAGATGGTATAGCGCAACACCGGTTATAAAGGCACACCTGCATTCCCGAAAATCGTAACTTGCAATTCCGGATCAAGCTGCTGCTCCGCCAGCTTGATCCGTGCATCATCCAGGTCTATCACGGCATGATCTTCAAGTACTCTCACCGCCTTGATCAAGGAGTCGCTCCCCTCCTTGAAAAACAGCAGAAAATCCAACGAGAACGGCAGTGAAGATGGTCGGCGGGCATTAACAGCATCTCGCGCAGGCGTTTGGCTGCGCAAGTCTTGTGAGGAAGAAATTCTCCAAGGCTATATCACTATTCGGGTGCGAACCTTCTTAGGTGGCCAACTCCGACCGATAACGTCGTGTCACTTTCGATACGACTACGAATGGCAGCCATGACATCGTCCATGGGCTTACCTTTGATATTAAAGAATATGGATACTTTGCGGCTTTATAGAAAGCTGGTTTTCAGTCTTTTCTCTTTTTCGAAGCGTTCTATCGCCAGAGTAATCAGCTTATCAATTAATTCCGGGTAGCTGATACCGGAAGCTTCCCAGAGCTTGGGATACATGCTGATCTTGGTGAAACCCGGAATGGTGTTGATTTCATTGACCAGTATCTCGCCATTGGCTTTCAGGAACATATCGACCCTCCCCAAACCTTCGGCAGATAGCGCTCTAAAAGTTCGAACCGCAAGATCCTGTGCCTGTTCCGCAACCCCTGCAGGTAAGGCAGCAGGAATCTCCAGGACTGCGCCCTTTTCATCAAGATACTTTGCATCATAAGAATAAAAATCATGGCTCGGCTTGATCTCGCCGATCACAGAGGCGAGCGGGTTGCTATTACCAAGCACAGCGCATTCGATTTCCCGGCCATCGACGAACTCTTCCAAGAGGATTTTCACGTCAAACGAAAAGGCAAGCTCCACTGCAGCAAGATAACTCGCTTCGTCATGCACCTTGCTGACCCCAACAGAAGACCCCATGTTGGCAGGCTTCACAAAGAACGGAGCGCCAAGAACACTTATAACCTCAGAAAACCCGGGAATCCGTTCGCTATCTGTCAGCACTAGGAATTTTCCGATAGGAATGCCAGCGTCGCGCAGCAAGCGCTTCATGACATCCTTGTCCATCCCAATAGCCGACCCCAGCACACTCGCGCCTACAAACGGCACATTCGCCAGCTTCAGAAAACCTTGGACCGTGCCATCCTCCCCCATCGGGCCATGAAGAATGGGAAAAGCAACATCAATAGAACCGTTATCCAGCTGGCTTTCAACACTGGAAATCTCGCCATTGCTTTCGGGAGCAAACGTAATGGGATTACGCGCGATATTCAGGCTGATCTGCCCGGGATCATCCACGTTGAGCAGATAATGATCGCTTGCCCCCAGTAGCCATCTTCCCGTCTTGTCGATACCAATCAGGACTGGTTCATACTTTTCACGATCAATCGCATCGAAGACATTCTTGGCGGATTGCAGTGACACTTCATGTTCAGCTGACTTGCCACCAAAAATGATACCAACTTTGATTTTTTTCATATCACAATGATGATTTCTTAAGCCGTCATCCCATTATGCCTTAACAAGGCATCAAGATTCGGCTCCCTGCCCCTAAACGCAATGAATGATTCCAGCGCTGGTCGTGAACCACCTTGGGCCAATATTTCATTCCAGAAACGCTTGCCAGCCTCTGCGGATAACACACCGTTTTCCTCGAACATACTATATGCATCAGCAGAAAGGACCTCTGCCCATTTGTAGCTGTAATAGCCGGCGGCATAACCTCCAGCAAAAATATGTGAGAAATTGTTGGGGAAACGGTTCCACTTGGGTGGACGCACGACGGCGACTTCGTCGCGGATGGCTTCGATCAAGGCCAGTGCTGTCGTGGTGTCGTACTCGCTGAAATCGGCATGCAAACGCATGTCGAACAGGGAGAATTCGATTTGGCGCACGGTCTGCATACCAGCCTGGAAGTTCTTGGCAGCGACCATTTTGTCAAACAAGGCTTTAGGCAAATGCTCGCCGGTGTCGACATGTTTGGTCATGTGGCGCAGCACATCCCACTCCCAGCAGAAGTTCTCCATGAATTGGCTGGGCAACTCAACAGCATCCCACTCCACGCCCTTGATGCCTGAGACGCCATAATCCTCAACCTGGGTCAGCATATGATGCAGGCCATGACCAAATTCATGGAACATGGTGATGACTTCATCATGCGTGAATAACGCAGGCTTGCCTCCCACGGGTGCGGAGAAATTGCAGGTCAGGTAGGCCACGGGAATCTCGATGCCGTGTGACTTCCTGCGTCGGGTGATCGCTTCATCCATCCAGGCACCGCCGCGCTTGTTGTTGCGGGCATAGAGATCAAGGTAGAACTGGCCGACTGGCTCGCCCGCCGGGGTGGTGATTTCGTAGAAGCTGACATCCTTGTGCCAGACTGGTGCTTCCTGCTTGCGTACTTGCAGGCCGAAGATGGTCTCGGTGACCTTGAACAAACCTTGCAGCACTTGCTGTTCAGGGAAATATTGCTTCACTTCCTGGTCGGAGAAGGCGTATTTATCTTCGCGCAGCTTCTCGGAGGCATAGGCAATATCCCAGGCTTGCAGGTCGGTAAGGCCGAGTTTATCGGCAGCATATTGCTTGAGCTCTTGCACATCACGCTCGGCGAAAGGCTTGGCGCGCTGTGCAAGGTTGTTGAGGAACTCTTCTACCTGGGCAGGAGTTTCTGCCATCTTGGTTGCCAGTGACGTCTCTGCGTAGTTGTTGTAACCGAGTACGACAGCAGCCTCGTGGCGCAGGGTAAGAATCTTGCGGATCAAATCAGTGTTGTCCCACTCCGGCTTACCAAACTCTGAGGCGCGAGTAGCATAGGCACGATAAAGCGTCTCGCGTAGTGTGCGGTGATCGGCGTATTGCACGACGGGCATGTAAGAGGGGAATTGCAGGGTGAATTTCCAACCAGCCTTTTCATCGGCCTGAGCGGCTTCTTTAGCCGCTTGCAAGGCATCTTCCGGGATGCCCTTCAATTGCGCTTCGTCTTCGATAAACAAGGCGTAATCATTGGTAGTATCGAGCAGGTTTTCCTCGAACTTGGCGGCCAGGGTGGAAAGCTCTTCCTGGATGGCCTTGAAACGGGCTTTCTTGTCTTCCGGCAATTCAGCGCCGCCTAGACGGAAATCGCGCAGTTCGTTATCAACAATCTTGCGCTGGGCAGTATTCAGTTGTTCGTAGGCAGCACTGGCCTTGATAGCGCGAAACTTGGCGTACAGGCGTTCATCCTGCGATAGGTCGGCATAGAAAGCGGTGAGCTTGGGCAGGTTTTCGTTGTAAGCCTCGCGCAGCTCTGGGCTATTAACCACTGCATTAAGATGACCAACTTGCGACCAAGCACGTGAGATTTGCTCTTCAAAATCTTCCAGTGGGCGTACGAAGTTATCCCATGTCGGTGGTGTGCTATCTGCCACTAAAGCTTCAACCAGCACCTTACCCTTTTCCAGCAGGTGATCCACCGCAGGGGTGACATGTTCAGCCTTGACCTGGTCAAACTGAGGCAGGCCGGAAAAATCCAGCAATGGGTTATTGGCAATACTCACTTGGTGTCCTTAACTAATCAATCGCAATGTAAATGGGTAACGGTATTCCTGGCCCTGGCTAGCGGCAATCGCAGCCAGTACGCACAGGATAAGGTTGGCAATCCACAGGATGCCAGCCAACAGGAAACCGACAAGGATTACCATCAATATGGAGCTGATGGCATAGCCTATCAAGAGGGTGATCTGGAAATTCAGCGCTTCACGCGCCTGCTCACCAATAAAGAGGCAGCTGTCTTTTTTGAGCAACCAGACAATCAATGCAGGGAACACGCTAAACACCGTGCCGCCCAGGTGGGTAATCACGGCAATATTCTTTTCGTCCGCACTGGGTACTGGAATCAAATTGGTCATGGTGAAATCTCCTTCAACAATGAATGACCGAAACAGCAGTATATGGACTACTGATTGAGTTTTTCCAGCAAAGGTTCGATCTTGTCGATGTCGTAAGCGTTCATGATCTTGCGTGTCAGCGGGGTAATCGCTTGCAGCTCGGTCTGCAGCACTTGGCGCTTGATGGTGAGCACGTGTGAAGGATGCATGGAGAACTGGCGCAAGCCCATGCTGAGCAACAAGCGTGTGAAATCCAGATCACCGGCCATCTCGCCACATACGGAAACGGGCTTGCCCAGCTTGTTACCCGCCTTGATCGTCATCTCGATCAGCTTGAGCACGGCTGGGTGCGAGGGCTTGTACAAATGTGCCACAGCGTCATCGGTGCGGTCGATAGCCAGTGAATACTGGATGAGGTCATTGGTACCGATGGAAAGAAAATCCAGTTCGCGGGCAAATGCCTCGGCATTGATTGCCGCAGCAGGAATCTCGATCATGCCCCCCAGCTTGATCGCCTCATCGAACGGGATATTCTCGGCACGCAGGCTTTCCTTGGCTCGCTCAAGTTGCGTCACGGTTTGGCGCAATTCAAACAACGAAGAAAGCATAGGGATCAATATCTTGATCTTGCCATAATGCGAAGCCCGCAAGATGGCACGTAGCTGGGTGTGGAAAATCTGCGGCTCGGACAAGCACAAGCGAATCGCACGCAACCCTAGCGCTGGGTTGGTGCAGCTACGCGCAGCATCCGGGTTCATCTGCTTGTCGGCACCCAGGTCCAGCGTGCGGATGGTGACTGGCATCCCTTTCATGGTTTCAGCCACGGTACGATAGGCGGCGAACTGTTCTTCCTCATCCGGCATTTCGCGCCGGTTCATAAACAAGAACTCAGTACGATAAAGACCGATACCTGACGCCCCCACTGCCTTGGCCTTGGCAACGTCAGAAGGCACCTCAATATTGGCGTGCAGCTCCACCTCAATGCCATCCAGCGTCACCGCCCTTGTCAGCTTGAGGCGCTTGAGCTTTTGCTGCTCCAGCTCCCACTCTTCCTGCCGCAGGCGATATTCGGCCAGGGTATCTTTATCCGGGTTGACGATCACGATGCCATGATTGCCATCGACAATAATCAGCTCACCATCGCGTATCAGGTCACGGGCGCGGTGCAACGCCACGATGGAAGGAATGCTCAGGCTACGCGCAAGAATGGCGGTATGAGAGGTAGCGCCGCCAACATCGGTGATGAACGCAGCAAACTGGTGATGCTTGAACTGAATGGCATCGGCAGGAGATACATCATAAGCAACGAGGATTTGTGCACTTTCGTCCGGGCGTACTGCCTCACTGGGATGGCCAAGCAAGACCTTGATGATACGTTCCACCACCTGCACCACGTCCTGCTTGCGCTCACGCAGGTATTCATCCTCAATCAACTCAAATTGAGCCACTAGCTCATGCATCTGCTGCTTCAACGCCCATTCCGCATTGCACAGTTCCTGCTCGATGATGGCCTTGGGCTCTTCCGACAAATGTTTGTCGGAGAGAATCATCAAATGCGTATTAATAAACGCGTCCAGCTCGGCAGGAGCATTCGCAGGCAATTGCTCGCGCACGGCTTGCAGGTCTTGCTTGACGCGTTCCAGCGCTTGCTCAAAGCGAATAATCTCGGCCACCAGCGCCTTTTTCGGGATCTGGTAATGCACTACTTCCACGAGGGCGTTAGTGACAAGATGGGCATTGCCAATGGCAATGCCACCGGACACGCCAACACCGTGCATGGAAAAACTGACCTTGCTGCTCTGGGCCATAATCGGGTTATTCCTGAGGGGGGAGGAAAAGCATGAAAAGATTATTCTGGTTCGCCAAAACGATCATTAATGAGCTTGACCAGCGCATCCATGGCGGCTTGTTCATCACTGCCATTGGTTTCCAGTGTGACTTTGCTGCCCTTGCTGGCAGCCAGCATCATCACGCCCATGATGCTCTTGGCATTGACCCGGCGACCATTACGCTCGATCCAGATTTCACTGGCATGCTGGCTGGCAGTCTGCGTCAGCTTAGTCGATGCGCGGGCATGCAAACCCAATTTATTGATGATTTCTATTTCTTGTTTAATCATGATGCTTACATGCGTCCTTAGAAAAATGTACCACCCCGTCGCGCCCACCACTGATGGACTTATCAACCAAGGTCATGATGTTGTTGCCTTGCCGGTAAGTCAGTGCACGCACCAGCATGGGCAGGTTAACCCCAGCCACACCTTCGACATGGCCAGGAATCAGCAAATTCGTCACTAGGTTGCAGGGCGTGGCACCGTAGATATCAGAAAGTATCAGCACCCCCTGCCCTTCGTCCAGCTCCCTGATCATCTGCTGCGCCTGTGGCAACAAGCCGCCTGGATCATCATGAGTGCCCACACCAAGTTGCCGCAATAATGGCGGGCGCGAGCCCATGACATGGCTTGCACAGTGAATCAGGCTTTCACCCAGCGTACCGTGGGCGATGATGAGTATTCCTATCATGCTCTTGCTTCCTGTTGTGGCAATGTGGCTACCTGCATGTTGCAGACCACGCTAATGCTGCTCCAATGACCGGTGCCTCACCAGCACGCGATGTTGCTGATGGCGAAAATAACGTGCCAATCGCTCTGCCAGGTAGACCGACCGGTGCTGACCTCCAGTGCAACCAATCGCTACCGTCAGGTAGCTGCGGTTATCGGCAATAAAGCCCGGCAACCAACGCTCAATGAAATGGCGAATATCGTGATACATATCGTGCACGCTCTCGTGCTGCTCAAGAAAATCGCACACAGGCTTATCCTGCCCGGTTTGCGGCCTAAGCTCGACATCGTAATAAGGATTGGGCAAGCAACGTACGTCAAAGACATAATCCGCATCCAGCGGAATGCCATGCTTGAAGCCAAAAGAAGAGAACAGCAAGATCAACTCGCCATTTTTCTGGGTAACAAATTCCTTGACCCAATGGCGTAAGGCATTGGCGCTAAGGTTGCTGGTATCGATACGCAAGCCCATGTCAACCAAAGGCTCCAGCAGATGGCGCTCGTAGCTGATGCTTTCAGCCAAGGTGCTGGTGTCGTTGCTCAACGGGTGGCGGCGACGCGTCTCGCTGTAGCGCTTGACCAGTGTCTCGACATTGGCCTCAAGGAACAATACCTGCACATCAATGCCTTCGCTCTTGAGCTTGCGAATATTGCCAGGCAAGGCCTCCAGTGAGGCGCTACGGGTATCAATGCTGATCGCCACTCGCTCATGCTGCACCTGGCTCAAGTGCTCAGAGGTTTGTGGCAACAAGGTGGCAGGCAGGTTATCGATGCAGTAATAGCCGCTGTCTTCCAGCAACTTGAGCACGATGCTCTTGCCTGAGCCTGAGAGACCGGTAACGATAACGAGCTGCATGGGTTAATCCGCCTGGTGTTTGAGCTTTCTTGCCGTGCGCGCCATTTCGCGATGCTGGCGCTGCATGAACTGCTTGGTGCCGTTGATGCCACGCAGCAAGAGCATATGATTACGCACGGCCACCTCGACCAATACCGCAATATTGCGCCCGGCAGCCACCGGGATCACCACCTTGGGGACTTTCACATCGAGGATTTGCTCATGTTGGGATTTAATCTTGAGCCGATCTAGCGGCACCATGGTATCTGCCATTTCCAGTTGCACGATGAGATCCAGCGGTTTGGTTGGCTTGACAGCGTTATCGCCAAACAAGGCACGGATATTCAGTACGCCCAGCCCACGCACTTCGAGAAAATCCTGCAGTAACGGCGGGCAACGCCCTTCGAGCCGGTCAGGCGCAATACGATAAAAATCGACAATATCATCGGCAACCAGCCGATGCCCGCGTGAAATCAACTCCAGCGCCAATTCGCTTTTACCAATGGCTGGCGTGCCCTTGATCATCAAGCCAAAGCCCTGCACCTCCATAAAAACACCATGCTGGCTTTCCGATGCAGCAACCGCTTGCGCAAGGTAGTGGCTCAACACATCCATCAGGCCAGGGCTACGCAATGGGGAGGTAAACAAGGGCGTGCTAAATTCATCCGAGGCTGCCACCAATTCATCCGGAGCCTCTTCGCCATTGGCGACAATAATCGCGGCTAGGTCAGCAGAAAACAGATTCTTGATCGCCTGGAGTAATTCGCGCGTCTTGAGGCTGCGCAAATAATCCATTTCGGCACATCCCAGCACTTGTACACGGTTGGGATGCACAAAATTCAGGTGTCCAACCAAGGCCAGCGATGGCTTGGTCACCGTTTCACTCGTGAGGGGGTTATCACCGCCAGCTAACCCGGATACCCATTTCAGCTTGAGTTTGCGGCGCGTATCCTTGTAGAGCTGGGTAACACTGATTTCAGCCATGTGTGCTTAATACCTTGGAGGAAAACAAGGGAGGAAACTGGCTGCCAGAGTACCAAATCCATGCATGAATCATTGATCTGGCACTCTTTTGCAGCATTTCAATGGGAGTTATTCAACGGCCTGCTGGTGCTTGAGGCCTCCAGATGCCTGATTATGGTTGCTGACTTTTTCCTTGTGCTTCACTACCTGGCGATCCAGCTTGTCAGCCAACGAGTCAATCGCGCTATACATGCTTTCTGCCCCGCATTCAGCGTGCAGGTCGTTGCCCGGCACATGCAAGGTGGCTTCCGCCTTCTGCACCAGCTTCTCCACGCTCAGCGTCACCTTGAGGTCGATCACATGATCAAAGTGATTGCTGAGTCGGGCCAGCTTGGACTGCACATATTCGCGCAGAGCTGGTGTAACGTCGAGATGATGTCCGGTCAGATGCAAATTCATAACGCTCTCCTTACTTGAAAAACGCGCAAATCAAAGCGACTTGCGCTGGTTAGCCGCGGGTATCTGTAGAGACTCGCGGTATTTCGCTATGGTTCTTCTTGCAACAACTATGCCTTGTTTGCCAAGGATGTCGGTAATCTGGTTATCAGACAGTGGTTTTTTCGGGTTTTCCTCGCTCACCATCTGCTTGATCAACGCACGAATCGCCGTGGCAGAGCACGCCCCGCCCGATTCCGTCGCCACATGGCTGCCGAAGAAATACTTCAATTCGTAGACACCACGTGGTGTGAGCATGTACTTGCGAGTTGTCACCCGTGAAACGGTGGATTCATGCAAGCCAAGTTCGTCGGCAATCTCTCGCAACACTAATGGGCGCATCGCTACTTCACCATGCTCGAAAAAGTTGCGTTGCCTATCTACAATCGCCTGCGACACGCGCAAAATGGTGGAGAAGCGCTGCTGGATGTTCTTGATCATCCACTTTGCCTCTTGCATCTGGCTCATGAGATATTGACTCGAACTATCGCGGTTGCGTTTCAGGATACCGGCATAAAGCTGGTTGATACGCAACTTAGGCACGACCTCATCATTGAGGCTGGCAATCCAGATGCCCTTGATCTTCTTCACCACGATCTCATGCTGGATGTAATGATCCGAGGTGATATGGCTGAACTCTCCGCCTGGACGAGGATTAAGCTGGGTCACCAGTTGCTGCACGGTTTTCAGCACATCGTCATCGCAATGCAACAGCTTACGCAAGCGTGTGTAGTCGCGGCTCGCGAGCAAGGGCAAATGTTGCTCGGCAACCTTGATGGCCAGATCAACATAAGGCGTATCTTCTGGCAGCGCACGCAGTTGCAGCGCGAGGCACTCTGCCAGGTTACGTGCACCGATACCGGGCGGATCAAGGTTCTGGATATGTTTGAGCGCTGTTTCCAGCTCCAACTGGTCGATTTCCAGCTCTTCCGGCATCAGTTCTGCCAGTTCCTCCAGGGATTGCTCAAGGTAACCATCATCATTGATGGCATCCACCAGCACCATCGCCAGCGTTTGGTCACGCTCAGACAACGGCAGTAGCTTGATCTGACTTAACAGGTGCTCGCGCAGGGTAAGATTGACTGCCTCCTGGAAGCTGAAGTCATTGTCATCATCATTGTTGGAACCGCCCTCTTCCCAGCGGTTGCTGCCCTGAAAAGATTCAAAATAATCATCGCCACCACCAAATTCATCAACACGTGGCACATCTTCGCTCGCAGGCGCAGGCGTATCGCTAGCTGGCGTAGCTACCGCGACATCCGGTGTGGGGCTATAACTTTCCGACATTTCAGCCGCACCATCAGGGCCATCAACACGCTCCAGTAATGGGTTGGCCTGCAACAGCGACTCCAACTCCTGGTTAAGCTCCTGCGAAGACAGTTGCAACAGCTTGATCGACTGCTGCAACTGCGGCGTCAATGCCAGGTTCTGGGAAAATTTTAGCTGTAGACTTTGTTTCATCTCTCTAATTCTGCTTTGACTACAGGCGGAAATCCTTGCCCAAGTAAACTTCTCTGACACTTTCGTTATGAATGATCTCGCCGGGTTTGCCTGATGCAAAGACACGGCCTTCATTCACGATGTAAGCCCGATCACATATACCCAATGTTTCACGCACATTATGGTCAGTGATCAACACGCCGATGTTACGCTCAGTCAGAAAACGTACGATCTTCTGAATATCCAACACCGCAATTGGGTCAATCCCGGCAAAAGGCTCATCCAGCAAGATAAAGCTGGGGTTGGTGGCCAAGCATCGGGCAATTTCCACGCGACGACGCTCGCCGCCGGACAGACTCACCGCCATGCTGTTGCGTATATGGGTGATATGGAGCTCTTGCAGCAGAGATTCAAGCTGCTCCTTTTGCTGCTCAGCCGTCATGTCCTGCAACTCAAGGATCGCCTGGATATTTTCCGTCACCGTCATCTTGCGAAAGATTGACGGTTCCTGAGGAAGATAGGCCAATCCCATGCGAGCACGCTGATGGATAGGCATGCGGCTCAAATCCTTGCCGTCGAGCAAAATGCGTCCGCCATCCAGAGGGACCAAGCCCACCATCATGTAGAAACTGGTGGTTTTACCCGCGCCGTTTGGCCCCAGCAAGCCCACCACTTCACCACTATTGAGTTGCAGCGAAATATCCTGCACCACCGTGCGGGACTTATATTTCTTGCGCAAACCTTCTACGATTAATTCACTCATTTATGCAATATCTATCGATGCCATCTCTAATTAAACACAGTACCCTGGCCCCTTTATCACCAGACCACTGCGCTTATCATCAGTTTCAGGGAGTCTCTGTGGCAGGCTTCTTCTTGGGCTGAATAATGGCACGCACACGTCCTGTCGGCGTTGCAGGTGTCGCTGCCTGGGAGCCACCGCTGATCACCTCGGCATATTCAGCATTGGCGTCATACATGATGTAGTCGCCGTGCACGATATCCTCGCCGCGCTTGACCCATGCCTTGGTGAATAACTGCACCTTGTCCATGCGTCCATCATACTCTATCCGCTGACCACTGCCCTCCATGTATTCGTTCTTGCCGTCACGCTTCTGCTTGAAAGTGGTTGGGTTGCCATAAGAGGTGCTGTGTTGAAAGCCTTCCTTATCTTCACGCACAACCAGCTTGTCGCCACGGATCACTAATGTACCCTGGGTCAGGATCACATTGCCGGTATAGGTACTGGTCTTCTTTGCATCATTAACCTGTACCGAATCAGCCTCCAACTCGATCGGCTTATCCCGGTCTGCCTTTTCGGCATAGGCAGTCGCTGACAACATGCCGATCAATAGGGCAGGCAATAAGGAACAACGCAAGTTGCGCATAGGGTCTCCGCTGAAGAATATCGTTCTATTTGGTTTTAGTTGGCTGCTTAGCATTTTTACTATTCCCGACTGGGGTAGATTTGCTGGACTTGCTGGCCGCTGGCTTGGCGGCGACCTGCCTAGGCTTGCTGGCAGCCTTGGGCTTACTTGCCTGCGGCTTGGCCGCAGGGCGCTCATAATGGCTACGCACTCGCTTATTGAGCTGGATGGTCTGGTTCTTCTTGTCGTAATACATCCCCACCGCGTGCACGACGCTCTTTGGCCCTTGGGTAATGACCACTGGCTGGTCAGTAGATGCTATTTCCTTATCCGGCTCCACGCGCAGGTATTGCGTTGTCAACGTCATCTCTGGACGGTCAGCAAAGGCGGGCCTGACCACGCGCACATCATCGCGGAACTCGACCACATCGCCCTTGCTGGACACATGGCCTCGCTTACCCTCAATCGTCGTCGTCGGCTTGCCAACGCCAAACTGGGTAAAATGTGGATTGGTCAGCTCGGTACTGTCATCATCTGGGTAATGCCGCATTTCAGATGCCTTGAGGATATGGCTAATCGCTCCCGTCGCATCGGTCTTGGTGGTGACAAAATTATTGAGGATGTAATCTGGGTCATGGCGTGTACTGCCATCCACGCGCGGCTCCGGCGGCTGCACCGTGCGGTCAATCCACAGCGTGATCAAGGCCAACAGGCCCAGCACGGCTAGTGGAAACAGGATGGTGTTGGTACGTCCTTGCATATCGCCTGATTACTTCAAATAAGGCGCCATTTGGGCATCAAACGTGCCTTGCGCCTTCATCAGCATCTCACAGACCTCACGCACCGCACCAAACCCTGCCTGGCGCTCGGTCGTGTAGTGGGCATATTCCTTCACCAGCGGCATGGCATGCGGCACGGTGATCGCCAGGCCAGCACGTCGCATGGGCGGGATATCGATGACGTCATCGCCCATGAACAGGCATTCCTCGGCAGAAACCCCCTGCTTTTCCAGCAAGTCGTTGAACGCCTCAAGCTTGTCATCAATGCCCTGGTAGATAATGCTGACGCCAGTGTTCTCGGCACGCTTGACCACGACATTGGACTTGCGACCAGTGATGTACGCCATGCGGATGCCAGTGTTCTTGAGCATCTTCATGCCCAGGCCATCCTGTGAATGGAACACTTTGTATTCCAGGCCATCATCACCCAGCATTAAGCCACCATTGGTCAAAATACCATCCACGTCGAACACTGCTACCTTGATGCGCTTTGCGCGCTCTTCTACTGAAACCACGTTCTATACCACCTTTGCCATCAAGAGGTCGTGCATATTGAGTGCGCCGACCAGGTTACCTTGCTGATCAACGACCAGCAGGCTGCTAATTGAATATTGCTCCATCAATGCCACGGCATCGACTGCCAATTGTTCGGGCGCAATCGTCTGCGGGTCAGCATGCATCACATCACCCATGCTAGTGCCGTGAATATCAATCCCGGCCTCAAAAGCACGGCGCAAATCACCATCCGTGAAAATCCCGACAGGCTTGCCTGCCTCATCGAGCACGGCCGTCATGCCCAAGCCCTTGCGCGACATTTCCAGCAAGCCATCTTTGAGACTGCTGGCGCGAGGTATTCCAGGCACATCATCGCCACTACGCATCACGTCTTGCACATGCAGCAACAAGCGTCGACCAATGGAGCCACCAGGGTGCGCCAGCGCAAAATCCTCGCGAGAGAATCCGCGTTGATCGAGCAAGGTCACCGCCAAGGCATCACCCAAGGCCAGCGCAGCTGTGGTACTGGCCGTAGGTGCCAGGCCTAGCGGACACGCCTCTTGGGTCACGTGAGCATCAAGGAAAATAGCGGCTGCCTTGGACAGGGTCGAATGACGGTTCCCTGAAATACTGATAATAGGCGTGCCAATACGCTTCAAAGGCGGCAGTAGCGCCAGCAACTCATCCGCCTCGCCCGAGTTGGACAAGGCAATCACCACGTCATCCTGCGTGATCATGCCCAAGTCACCATGGCTGGCCTCGGCAGGGTGCATAAAAAAAGCGGGGGTACCAGTGCTCGCAAGCGTCGCGGCAATCTTGTTACCGATATGACCGGACTTGCCGATGCCGGTCACGACAACTCGGCCCCGGCATTGTAAAATAAGCTCGACTGCGTTGACGAAGCTCTCATCCAGGCGCTCGGCCAATGCCTGCACCTCTCGCGCCTCGATGGACAATACCTCGCGCGCCAGTTGCAGTGGTGCAGTTGCGCTATTGCTTGTCTTTAACTTGGAAATTCCCATATGTGCCAAGTATAAAAGGGAATGTTCCCTGAATAAAGGATATGCCGGCAAAGTCGGCATAATTTTTGCGTGATTAATTTATTTAAGCTTGACCGCCGCCCTTATCCCAACTCCCGGAAATACTACGCATGAGCCAGCACGTACTGATTGCAGGCGGAGGCATTGTTGGTTGCTTAACTGCGATGGAGTTGGTTGCCAGAGGCTGTAAAGTTACCATTGCCGAGCGCAACAAGATTGCCAGCCAAACATCAGGAGAATCTTCCTGGGCCGGCACAGGCATCATGTTTCCGCTATTGCCGTGGATGTATTCAGATCATGTCAATACGCTCACGCATTACGGCGCTTCACGCTATGCCGATATTTGCTCGCGCCTGCTCAAGGAAACCGGCATCGATCCGCAGATGCTGAATTCTGGCTTTCTGTTATTGCCACCATTTGACCATGAGGCCGCACTGGCTTGGTGTAAGCGTTACCAAGTTAAGGTCGAAGAAGCCAGCGCCGCAGCCTTCGGCATCACATCACCAAGTGGCGATCACGCTCTGTGGCTACCCGAAATCAACCAGGTTCGCCCACCCTGCCTCATGCACGCCTTACGCACATGGCTAGAAAACCATCATGTCAGGTTGCTTGAACACACTGAGCTCAAGCCACTACCCCAAGACACTACTCGTCTGAAATCATGGCAGACCACAACCGGCGAATGGCTGGAAGCCGACCACTTCATCGTGACTTCTGGCGCATGGAGCTTTGAGCTACTAAAAGAAGTAGCAAGCAAACTGCAAATCAAGCCCATGCGTGGGCAAATCCTGTTGTACAAACCTGAGCACAACCCCAGCACTGTGGTCTTCCGTGAAGATTTCTATTTAGTGCCGCGCCAGGATGGCTATCTGCTGGCTGGTAGCACCCTGGAAGACGTCGGCTTTGATGCATCCACCACTGATAGCGTACGCGATGAAATACGTGCCAAGGCAGAAGCCCTGTTGCCCGAACTACAACACCAGCCCATCATCAAGCACTGGAGCGGATTACGCCCCGGCACCCCTGAAAACCTGCCTGTCATCGGCCCGCATCCTACAGTAGAAAACCTTTACCTCAATACCGGGCATTTTCGCTACGGACTCACGATGGGACCAGGTAGTGCCAGCCTAGTAGCAGCCTTGGTGTGTGGTGAAAAACCCTGGACTGATCCCACTCCTTTCTCCCTGCCACAATAAGCTAGCAAAACGAAGTTTCTCATAATCAGCCACACCCTGATCATGACTGATTTCGAGAATGATTCGCGCTACCTCAGAATTTTTTTTCTTATGGCAAAATGCTTCTTAACCTTTATCAACCAAACACAAAAAGGAATAAGCATGGCACATCAACTTCCTCCGCTTCCTTACGCCAAGGATGCCCTGGAGCCCGTCATTTCTGCTGAGACGATTGAATATCACTATGGCAAACATCACCAGACTTATGTGACCAACCTCAACAACCTGATTCAGGGTACAGAGTTCGAGAATGCTAGCCTGGAAGATATTGTCAAGAAATCCTCCGGCGGCATTTTCAACAACGCAGCCCAGGTCTGGAACCACACTTTCTACTGGAACGGCTTCAAGCCCAACGGCGGTGGTGAGCCCACTGGCGAGCTGGCAGATGCCATCAACAAGGCATTTGGTTCTTTTGAAGAATTCAAGAAGCAATTCACGCAAAAAGCCATCACCACATTTGGCGCTGGCTGGGCATGGCTGGTCAAGAATACAGACGGTAGCCTCAGCCTGGAAAGCACCAGCAACGCCGAAACCCCCCTGACCAAGGGCCAAAAACCATTGTTGACGATTGATGTATGGGAACATGCCTATTACGTTGATTACCGCAACGCACGCCCAAAATATGCTGAAGAGTTCTGGAACATCATCAACTGGGACTTCGTCGCTGCAAACTTCAAGGGCTAAGCCCTGACGCGCGGTGCATCCGCGACTTCAAAGTATTACTCTCAAGGACTAGGCAATGCCTAGTCCTTGTCATTTCAACATTTCATCATAAGCTGCTAGAATCGCAACCATGTTGCGTAAATGGCTGCTCATTGCACTCCTCCCTTTCTTGCTGCTTTTTGGCCAGCAAGCACTGTTTGCGCACGAAATTTCCCACCTCGGTGATGCCGTACCGTACTCACAAGACCAGGCACCGCATGCCAGCTTTTGTAGCCAATGTCTTGCCATCAGCGGATTAGGCAGCGCCTTACCTAGCACACCCAGTAGCATTCTCGTCCATACCCCACCACTACTTGCAGAAACAAAGCAGGTGCTGGTCGAGCATACCAGCCCCCTCCACGCCTATATCTCGCGCGCCCCTCCCACAGTCATTACAAGCTCCTCCCGATAAGGGACATTTAATCATTCACCATGCAGGACATGCATTGCCTTGAGCATGCTGCCTGCCTATTAGCTTGACTGCGAGAATCCTCATGCGATCGACTTCACCGGCATTTTTGCCAAAAAAAATGTTATCCGCCCTCACACTGGCGCTTGGCAGTTTCACTGCACAAGCGGCTGACGATATCAAGTTACCAACCATTGCCGTCACCGCCAACCCGCTGGGAGTGGCTTCTGACGAACTAGTCGTCCCCGTCTCCACACTGAGCGGACGCGATCTCACCCTGCAACGCGAAAGTACCCTGGGTGAAACCCTGAAATTCATCCCCGGCGTCTCTTCCACCAACTTCGGCCCCAATGCTTCCCGCCCCATCATCCGCGGCCTGGATGGTGAGCGCGTGCGCATCATGCAAAACGGCGTCAGCATCCTTGATGCCTCTAGCCTCAGCTTCGACCACGCCGTGGCCATTGACCCGCTGGTGATCGAGCAGATCGACGTCGTGCGCGGCCCGGCAGCATTGCTGTATGGTGGTAGCGCTGTTGGCGGCGTGGTCAATGCCATCGACCACCGCATCCCGAAACAAGCGATCGACGGCGTCACTGGTCGTAGCGAAGTACGTTTTGGCGGTGCCGAGAATCAAAAAAATGGCGCCGTGGTGCTGGATGCAGGCAATGGCGTGCTCACCCTGCATGCCGACGCCTACAAGCGCAAGACCGATGACCTGGATATCCCAGGCTATGCTGTTTCACGCCGCAAAAGCGAAGCTACAGGCGAAGAACGAGAGCACAAGGGCAGGCTGGTGAACAGTGCCTCAGATGCCGATGGTGGTGCAGTGGGTGCGTCGATTGCGCTCGATAACGGCTATGTAGGCTTGTCTTACTCGACTTTCAACAACAAGTACGGCACCGTTGCGGAACCGGATGTCCTCATCGACATGAAGAGTGATCGCTGGGACTTTGCTTCAGAGCTGCGCGACTTGGGGAATATCATCACCAAGGTAAAAGTCCGCATGGCCTACACTGACTACAAGCACCAGGAATTAGAAGATGGCGAAGTCAGTACTACCTTCAAGAACCGCGGCGTAGAAGGTTCCATTGAAGCCTCGCACGGCAATATCGGCCCCTTAAGTGGTGTCATCGGTCTGCAGTTCAGGGACAGTAAATTCCAGGCATTGGGCGAAGAGGCCTTCGTGCCATCGAATCGCACCAAGAGCCGTGCGGTTTACGTTTACGAAGAGCTCCCCCTGGATGCCCTCAAACTGACCTTTGGCGGGCGTATCGAGCATGCCGAGCTCGACTCCAATGGCGGCGATAAATTCGGCCCCAGCCAATCACGCTCATTCACGCCTTATAGCTTTGCCACCGGCGGGTTATTCAAGCTTGATGAGCAATGGTCCATCAGCACCAATCTTTCACACAATGAGCGGGCACCCAGCTATTTCGAGCTGTTTGCCAATGGCGTCCATGTCGCTACTGATCAATACGAGCTCGGTACCGATGCACTCGACAAGGAGCGCTCCAATGGTATCGATAGCCAGTTACGCTGGAAGCAGAATCACAACTCCTTCACCCTGGGCGCCTATTACACCCGCTTCAGCAATTTCATCGGCCTGTTTAATACTGGCAACCTGGTCAATGAAGAAGGTGAAACCGGCCAGGCTGACTCCACGATTGCAGAAGCCCAATTCAGCTCGGCCAAGGCAGTGTTCAAGGGCCTGGAAGCCGAAGGCAAGTTCCGCGTCTATGACACCATTGGCACCTTGGATTTGCACCTGCGCGGCGACTATGTGCGCGCCACCAACCGCGACACGGGTGATCCACTACCACGTATTTCTCCACTGAAGCTAGGTTTTGGTCTTGACTACCGCTTTAACCAGTTCGGCTCCAGGCTGGATGTACTCCACGCCTTCAAGCAAGACCGTACCGCAGACAATGAGCTACCCACCGACGGCTATACCTTGGTCAACGCAACATTGACCTACAAGCTACCGACCCCGGAAAGATTCCAGCTCGAAGTCTTTGCCAAGGCTTACAACCTGCTGGACCAAACCATCCGTGAGCACACCTCTATCCTCAAGGACATCGCGCCTCTGGGTGGTCGTTCTCTTCTCATCGGTTTACGCGGCGACTTCTAGCCTCTCCTCGTGTGGTGCCCTCGCACCACACGACGGCTTACGCTATGATGTCGGTCTTGATTCACTCATTAAGATCGACATCATGGCACGTACCGTTTTCTGCGTTAAGTTAGGCCGCAATGCTGATGGCCTGGACTTTCCTCCTTACCCTGGCGAACTTGGCAAGCGTATTTACGAACATGTTTCCAAGGAAGCATGGGCAGGCTGGCTCAAGCAACAAACCATGCTAGTCAATGAGAACCGACTGAGCCTGGCTGATCCACAAGCCCGCAAATATCTTAGCCAGCAAACAGAAGCCTATTTCTTCGGTGATGGTGCAGATACCGCATCAGGCTATGTCCCACCTAATAGTTGAACCATTTTTCATTAAACTGTCATATTGCGGGCATACAGTAAGGTTTTTATCATGTTGCCCGTCAAATTGAGTCCCGAATATTTTATCAATCGCGAACTAGGCATACTCGCCTTCAATCGTCGCGTCTTGGCCCAGGCTGAAGATGAGAGCATTCCACTGCTCGAGCGCCTCAAGTTCCTCTGTATTTTCAGCAGCAACATGGATGAGTTCTTCGAGGTACGTGTTGCAGGCCTCAAGAACCAGATCAAATACAATTCACCTCACGTTGGTGCCGACGGCATGTTGCCCAAGCAGGCGTTTGCCAAGGTCAGCACGCTGTCACACGAAATGGTGGACCACCAATATAAGATTCTTAACGAGGTAGTGCTACCGCAGCTCGCAGCACAAGAAATCCGCTTTATCCGCCGCGGGCACTGGAACGATGTGCAACGTGAATGGATCGCGGCTTATTTTTTCCGTGAGCTGATGCCTATCTTGACGCCTATCGGCCTGGATCCGGCCCACCCCTTCCCGCGCGTGCTCAACAAAAGCTTGAATTTTGCAGTAGAGCTGGAAGGTAAGGACGCCTTTGGGCGCAACTCTGGCGTTGCCATCGTGCAAGCACCACGTGCATTACCACGCGTTATCCGCCTGCCTCGCGACATCGCGGGCTGCGACCACGGCTTCGTTTTTCTTTCTTCCATCCTGCATGCCCACGTTAACGAGCTATTCTCTGGCATGACGGTCAAGGGTTGCTACCAGTTCCGCGTCACTCGCGATAGCGACCTGATCCTGGATGATGAAGAAACCAAGGATTTACGCCTGGCACTACAAGGAGAACTAACCCATCGCCAATATGGCGATGCTGTGCGCCTGGAAGTCGCAGATAGTTGCCCGGCAGAAATGTCCGCCTTCCTGCTGGGGCAATTCGGCCTGAATCAGGACGACCTCTACCAGGTCAACGGCCTCGTCAATCTCGTCCGCCTGATGCAAATCCCGGATAGCGTGGACCGCCCAGACTTGAAGTATCCACTGTATACACCCAGCCTACCCAAGGAGCTGGCCAAGGATGCAGACATCTTCAAGGCCATCCGTAAGCAGGATATTCTGCTGCATCACCCGTTCCAGTCGTTCAACCCGGTAGTCGAGTTCATCAAGCAAGCTGCGGAAGACCCGCAAGTCCTGGCGATCAAGCAAACCTTCTATCGCACCAGCGCAGACTCCACCTTGATGAAGTCCCTCATTGAGGCAGCGCAGCGCGGCAAGGAAGTGACTGTTGTTGTAGAGCTGTTGGCGCGTTTTGACGAAGAAGCCAACATCAACTGGGCCGCCCAACTGGAAAATGCAGGTGCTCACGTAGTATACGGCGTCGTCGGCCACAAAACCCATGCCAAGATGGCCATGGTAGTACGCCGTGACGATGACAAACTGCGCCGCTACGTTCACGTTGCCACTGGCAATTATCACCAGCGCACTGCCCGTCTCTATACAGATTTTGGCTTGATTACCTGCCAGGATGAGATCAGCGAAGATGTCAATGACGTGTTCGCCCAGCTCACAGGCCTGGGCAAAGCCTCCAAGTTGCGCCACTTATGGCAATCACCCTTCACGCTGCACCAGCGCACCATCAAGGCGATACAGAACGAGGCCGACATTGCCAAGTCAGGCAAGAAAGCACGCATTATCGCCAAGATGAATGCACTGCTGGATCCTGACGTCATTCGTGCTTTGTATGATGCTTCTTGCGCAGGCGTGCAGATTGAGCTGATCGTGCGTGGTGTCTGCGCGCTACGCCCAGGTATTCCCGGTGTTTCGGAGAACATCAAGGTACGCTCGATCGTAGGCCGCTTCCTTGAGCATACCCGCATCTTCTATTTCTACGATAATGGTGCGGAACACATCTATCTCTCCAGCGCTGATTGGATGTACCGCAACTTCTTCCGCCGCATCGAGGTCTGCTTCCCCTTGCTGGATGCCAGGGTCAAGAAGCGCGTCTTCAAGGAAGGCCTGGAGCCTTACCTCAAGGACAACTCCAACGCCTGGGAAATGCTGCCCGATGGTAGCTATGAACAGAAACCGAGCCGTCGTGCCGGCTTTGCTGCGCAACAATTCCTCATGACAGAATATGGCCAGGAAGTATTACCAGATATCTGATCCTGATATTGCTTGCAATAAACGAATAAGGCCGCGTTAAACGCGGCCTTATTCGTTTTTGATAATGCAGAAAAATGTTGGAAAGGACTCTGTGTCGCTCAGGAACCCAAACTTAAGCTCAGGCCAACCTCTTTCCAGTAGGCAACTTCATTGAGCAACTCTGCCTCGGTCAGGGGATTTTCCTTCAACCAATCCGAATCTATCTCCAGCTGGTAGCCAGTTTTCGTAATAGAGAGCACCAAGTCTGGGCGATTATCCGGTTGGCGATTACGGTGGAACAAGACCGCCAGGCGCAAGATAAGGACCAATAAGAGGCGATCCTGATTACCCACCAGACTCAAACTAGTGTCCAGCTTGGCTAAAGAGCGTCGATGCGTCCTTACCAACAGCCCCAGGGTTTCCTGCTCCATATTGGAAAAGCCCGGCATATCAGCATTTTCCACAATGTAGGCGGAATGTTTATGATAAGCGGCGTGGGCAATCGACACACCAATTTCATGCAGACGTGCAGCCCAGGTCAGGTATTGCGCTGCGGTATCTTCATCCCATTGCTGCAAGAGGCCTGTGCATTGGGATAGCAAGCGCAATGCCATATCACGTACCCGCTCTGCCTGGTCTGGTTCGACATGGTAACGGCGCATGAAGCTGGATACCGTCACTTCACGTATATCCCGGTCATGCAAACGGCCGAGCAACTCGTAAAGTACGCCTTCACGCAAGGCACTACTTGCCGCCGTCATGCGCTCAATCTTGAGGGCATCAAATGCCGCCGTCATAATGGCCAGCCCTCCCGGCAGCACCGCTGCCCGATCTGCGCTTAACCCAGGCAATTCGATTTTCTTGATGTCCTTGACCTTAATGAGATGCTGGCGCAGAAATTCCAACCCCTCCCTGGTGATTTCGCCTTCACTCAAGCCACTCAACCGAATGATTTCTCCCAGTGCCTTGGCTGTGCCAGACGATCCGACCGCCTCCTCCCAACCTTCAGCCACAAAGTGTTTGCGTATGCTCTGGATTTCAGCCGCCGCCGCAATGCGTGCTTGCTCAAAGGCATCCGCATTCAACTTTCCCTCGGGGAAATAGCGCAAACTATAGCTGACGCAACCCATATACAGGCTTTCCATCTCGATAGGCTCAAGATCCTGACCAATGATGAACTCAGTAGACCCACCGCCAATATCGATCACCAGTCGCTTATGAGTCACGGGGGGCAAACTATGGCTGACCCCGACGAAAATCATGCGCGCTTCTTCGCGGCCAGCAATAATTTCAATCGGAAACCCTAATGCGGCCTGCGCTTCAGCCATCAGGTTGGGGGCATTTCGTGCCACGCGGAAAGTATTGGTAGCAACCGCACGCACTGCTTGCGGCGGCAAACCCCGCAAGCGTTCGCCGAATCGCTTCAGGCAGTCAATCGCACGCTGCTGAGCATCGATGCTCAGGTTGTTTTTTGCATCCAGGCCTGCACCGAGACGCACAGCCTCACGTAGGGAGTCATGAAAAATAAGATGACCGTCTGCAACCCGGGCAAGCTGCAGACGGAAACTGTTGGATCCCAGATCGACTGCCGCGATCTCTGGAAAATCGGATTTTTTGGTAGGCAAGTTCGACCTTCTTGTAAAACGGTAAAGCGTTTACCTACACCACAGCTAGCAGCTTAGGGCTCCTGGGCTTCGCGTTCCATCTCTTGAACGGTGGTGTGACGTACGTCTTTACCTTTTACCATGTAGATCACGTATTCGGCAATGTTCTTGGCATGATCACCAATACGCTCAATCGCCTTGGCAACAAACAGAACTTCCAGCGACATGGAAATGGTACGCGGGTCTTCCAACATGAACGTGATCAACTGACGCATGGCAGCGCGGAATTGCTCATCCACTTGCTCATCCTGGCGCGCTACGTCTACGGTCTTGGTCACATCCAGACGCGCAAATGCATCCAGTGCAGTGCGCAACATTTCACGCACATGGCCGACCATGGTCTTGATCTCGTTGAAACGAGGCGTATAAAGACGACCAGACTCGGACACCTTCTGTGCAACACGAGCGATCTTGGTCGCTTCATCGCCAATGCGCTCTAGGTCGGTAATAGTCTTGACCACCATCATGATCATGCGCAAGTCACCGGCAGCAGGCTGGCGGCGGGCAATGATATGGCTGCAGTCTTCATCGACCTGCACTTCAAGCGCATTCACCTTGTGGTCATTGGCAATCACCTTGTCAGCCAGGGTGGTATTCACCGTGACCAAGGCTTCTAGCGCATTGACGATTTGCTGCTCGACCAAACCGCCCATTTCGAGCACTTTTGCACGGACTGATTCCAGCTCGGCATCGTACTGCTTGTATGTATGTTCAAATTGCATAACGCGATCCCTTCCGTGATTGAATCTGGCCGGGCTGCGCTAGTCCCGACCAGGATATGAGTCAACGTTCTAGTGTAATTGCCGATTATGACAATTTCATGTTGAACTGATGCGCGTTGCTTACTTGGCGGTCAATGTCTTGACGCCATCTGCCGTTGCCAGCAGCAATACGTTCGCAGGACGAGCCGCAAACAAGCCATTGGTCACCACACCGACGATTTCGTTGATCTTGGATTCCAGTGCCACAGGATCGGTGATGGTCAGGCCATGCACATCCAGGATAACGTTACCGTTATCAGTCGTGAAATCGCGCAGTTTAGGCTGGCCACCCAGCTTGACCAACTCACGTGCGACATATTCACTCGCCATCGGTATCACTTCAACAGGCAGTGGGAATTTACCCAGTACTGGCACCAGTTTACTCTGGTCGCAAATACAGATGAAATCCTTGGCACAAGCCGCCACAATCTTCTCGCGTGTCAACGCACCACCACCACCCTTGAGCATGTGCATCTGCTCGGTGATTTCATCCGCACCATCCACATAGATTTCCATGCCATCTACATCATTGAGGTCAAACACCTGGATGCCATGACCACGCAAGCGTTGGGCAGTCGCCTCGGAGCTCGCAACAGCGCCATCAATCCTGTCCTTGACCTTAGCCAGTTCATCAATGAAAAAATTGGCTGTAGAGCCAGTGCCGACACCAATGATGCCACCCTTTACATACTCAACTGCCGCCTTGGCAACCTGTTGCTTCAATTCGTCTTGTGTAGCCATTTATCTAAACCTTTTACCTATTTATGACCAAATCAGGGCTTGCCAACGCTGTATGAGCCAGCGCAACATGTTGCAGACCCTCTGTTTTCTTTATAATTCAGGTTCTTTGTGAACCAACCCCTCAATCATACACTGCCGCACTATACAGTGCAGCCCTGGACAGCGTCCCTAATGAAAATCGATTACCTGCAGAAAATCAAATCCGCCCGCGTTTACGATGTCGCAAGCAAAACCCCGCTGGATTTGCTCCCCAATATTTCCCGTCGCATCCATAACCAGGTCCTACTCAAGCGCGAGGATATGCAGCCAGTCTTTTCATTCAAGCTGCGCGGTGCCTACAACAAGATGGCACAACTTTCCACTGAGGCATTAGCACGTGGCGTTATCACCGCCTCAGCAGGCAACCACGCCCAAGGAGTAGCCCTGGCCGCCAAGAATGCAGGATGTCGGGCAGTAATCGTCATGCCTGTAACTACACCAACCATCAAGGTAAATGCCGTGCGCAACCGTGGTGCCGAAGTGGTGCTTTCCGGCGAATCCTATACCGACTCCTACAACCACGCGCTGAAGCTCATGGATGAGCAACAGCTCACCTTCGTGCATCCTTTCGACGACCCTGATGTGATCGCAGGGCAAGGCACAGTGGCCGTGGAAATCTTGCAGGACAACCCAGGAACAATTGAGGCGATCTTTTGCCCGGTTGGCGGCGGTGGCCTGATCGCGGGCGTGGCCGCCTATATCAAGGCAGTACGCCCCGAGATCAAGATCATCGGCGTTGAGGTCAATGATGCCAATGCCATGACCTTATCGCTGCAAAAAGGTAAACGCGTTACCCTGGACCAGGTTGGGCTGTTTGCAGATGGCAAGGCAGTGAAACTGGTCGGCGAGGAGACTTTCCGACTCTGCCAACAACACGTTGATGAGATGATTCTGGTTGATAACGATGCTATCTGTGCCGCTATCAAGGATGTTTTCGAGGATACTCGCGCCATCCTTGAACCGACGGGTGCACTGGCGTTAGCGGGCCTAAAGGCCTACGCTCAGCAGCATCAGCTAAAAGACAAAACCCTGATCGCTGTCGCCTCTGGTGCCAATATGAGCTTTGACCGATTGCGCTTCGTGGCCGAGCGCGCCGAGATCGGGGAAAAACGCGAGGCTGTGCTGGCGGTGACCATTCCAGAAACCCCGGGCTCATTCAAGAAATTCTGCCGCCTGATAGGTAACCGCAACATTACCGAGTTCAACTACCGTTACGCTGATGCCACCGCGGCTCATATCTATGTTGGCGTTGCCATTCATGACCCCAGCGAATCGGGCGCACTGGTGTCGCAACTCCAGGCACATGGCCTACCTGCACTAGACCTGAGCGACAACGAAGTCGCCAAGCTGCATTTGCGCCACCTCGTGGGCGGTCATGCGCCACAAGCGGAGCATGAGCAGGTCTACCGCTTTGAGTTTCCGGAAAAGCCAGGGGCCTTGATGAACTTTCTCGACAGCATGCGCCACGATTGGAATATCAGCCTGTTCCACTATCGTAACCACGGTGCTGACTTCGGCAGGGTTCTGGTCGGCATGCAGGTGCCACCGGGAGAGGAAAAGGAATTTGCCGCATTCTTGCAGAACCTAGGCTATCCATATTGGGATGAAAGCGACAACCCGGCTTACAAACTGTTTTTAGGATAATACCTAATAAAAAGCCCGCCAATTGGCGGGCTTTTTATTCACATTTTATTACTTCATTCTTAAAGACTGCGATCTCTGACGATGCGCGCTTAAGCCTTGTCAGAAATAGGCGTACCGTAAGCGGTAATATCGTAATCGGTCAACTCATAACCCAGCTCACGTACGATCACCTTGAGGCGCTCTTCAATGCCCAGGTCATAGAACTCGCGCACCTCACCAGTGCTGGTGCTTACCAAGTGGCCGTGGTGCTCCTCACCATCGTTCAACTCATAAACAGCCTTGTTGTTGCCCAACTGGCTCTTCTTCAATAAGCCGGTTTGCTCGAACTGCGCTAACACACGATATACAGTCGCCAAACCAAACTCGGAATGTTCGGTAATCAGGATGCGGTATACATCTTCAGCAGCAAGGTGGCGTTGTTCACTGTTACGGAAGATATCCAGCACCTTGAGGCGTGGCAACGTGATTTTCAGGCCACTATTTCTCAAATCCTGATGCGGATCGACTACTCCGTCTTCTTTTTTCGTTCCCACTATCATCTCCTTAATCAATTGAACCCTGACGCCGCAATAGCATATCACGCATTGTGATGATGCCAAGCATCAACATCAGGCAAGTCGTTTCATGATGAATTCCCAGTCCCTGGGATCCACCGGTGTAATCGAAAGGCGGTTCCCACGTTGCAAGATACGCAGATTCTGCAACTCAGGGGCTTCGCGTAACTCTTTCAAGCTTAATAAGCGCGTTTTACGCACCAGTTTCACATCCACATTGAACCAGCGAGGGTTTTCAGGCGTCGCCTTAGGGTCATAGTATTTATGACCCTCAACAAATTGTAGGCGGTCAGGGTAAGCCAGCTTGCTCACTTCGGCAATGCCCACGATCCCTGGCTCCGCGCAATTGGAATGATAAAACAACACACCATCACCAAGCTGCATCTGGTCGCGCATGAAGTTACGCGCCTGGTAATTACGCACCCCGTACCAATCTACAGTTTGATTAGGAAAAGCAGCGAGGTCATCAATCGACACGTCGGCCGGCTCGGATTTCATCAACCAGTAACGCATGAAATTCTCAAATCAATACAGATTCCGTATCATACCCCGAGTCGCATTCAAATTCAGAATCTCAGTATGGCCCGCAACGTCCTTGGCACTACATTACAAACTTGTAGCACAGACCCTCTTACCGGTTTCACCCGCAATGGGTGTTGCGAAACCGGGCCTGAAGATATTGGCAGCCACACAGTGTGCGCCATGATGACAGAAGAGTTTCTTGCTTTCTCCATCTCGCGTGGTAATGACCTCAGTACTCCCAGGCCAGAATATGGCTTTCCTGGGTTGAAGCCTGGCGATCACTGGTGTCTATGCGCCTCGCGCTGGCACGAGGCTGCCGAAGCAGGCTATGCACCTCCCGTGATTCTGGAAGCATCGCATGAGCGTGCACTGGATATTGTCAGCCTGGCTGACCTGAAATACCACGCATTAAGATAAGGTGTACTGCAATGGCTTGGAGCTCAAGGCTTCAAGCATTAATGGGAGTTCCCCGCAAATGCCATCCGAACCGGCATCCTGAACCTGTACGGTTCAAGTGGTAACGACCTAAAGCTACGTTAGGTACACCCGCATCGGAGCGCGCACACTGTTACTTAACAGACCGAAACCAAAGCCAAATTTATGGTTCAAGGAATCTATGGCCCGAACAGCACCGCAGGGAACAAAGGGAAGAAGCTGCGTTAACCCAGCTTCTGAAAACTTGTGGGCAGCTGAAGCGCCTGTGATCACTCAACAGGCTTAAAACAGTTGGCTTTGCTCCTCGCCAACGACCGCATCAATCTGCTCCTGCATGGAAGTAATTCTACGCTTGAAATCGCCAATGTCAAAACCACCCGCATTGGCTGTCAATAACTCGTGAGCAATGTTAAGAGCCGCCATAATAGCGATTTTTTCTGCGCCTACTACCTTGCCCGTATCCCGGATTTCACGCATTTTCTTGTCGAGATAATCGACGGAACGTAATAAGGACTCGCGCTCATCTTCAGAACACGCAATGGTGAGCTCACGCCCCATGATGCTGACATCGACACCACGCACATTACTCATAGCGTTCCCTCTGGCAGGCGCGCAATCACCGCCTGTAATTTCTGACCGGCAAGCTCCATATTGTCCTTCAATTGCTTGTTGTCATCCTGATAACGTCCAAGCTCTTGACGCAACTCCAGATTTTCTGCCCGCAACAATTGGCATAGCGATATCAGCTGCGAGAGCTTTTCTTCCAACGTGATCAAATCAGCATTCATGGCGCCACTATAATTGCAAAATCAGCACATGGTCAACTGCACCCAAGAATTTATGGCTTATTTACAACACCTTATATTAAAAACTTATTTCACCGCATAAAGTACGAATCATTTATAATCGGCGGCAAGTTTGAAGGTGTCCTTGGCCTGTTCATGGCGCAAGGGTGAAACTGGGAAACAGGTGCGCATTGTTTAAACCACTCGCAATTCCTGTGCTGCCCCCGCAACGGTAAGCAAGCCAGATATGTCAAATGCCACTGTGACGAGACGTCATGGGAAGGCGACGTATCATTGATCTTGCAAGCCCGGAGACCGGCCTCAAAACGAAAAGGAAGTGCTGCGGGGATGCGGCTGCTACCGATGCCGTCGGCTCACAATGGCTCACTTTCCCTGCACACTCCATTCATGACCAGCTCTTGCGGGGACGCGGGAGCTTTTTGGAGTTTGCAAATCTGATGTTTCGTTTTTCCCTGGGCACGCTTGCCCTTGCTTCTGTTTATTCCCTTCCCTTGATTGCCAATGCTGCCGATATCAAGGTGGAAGATACTATCGTCACGGCTTCGCGTACTGAACAAAAAAGCAGCGAAGTGATTGGTGACGTTTCTGTGATTAGCGCAGAACAGATACAAAAAGCCGGCCAAACCACGCTGGCTGAATTACTCGCCATGCAGCCTGGCATTGAAATGAGCAGCAACGGCGGTGTAGGAAAATCCACCGACATTTTCATCCGTGGCGCCAACTCTACCCATACTTTAGTATTGGTTGATGGCATACGCATCAGCTCTGCCACGACTGGTGCCACCGCTATCCAGCATATTCCCTTAAGCCAAATCGAGCGTGTCGAAATTTTGCGCGGCCCAGCCAGCAGCCTGTATGGCGCTGATGCAATAGGCGGGGTGATCCAGATATTCACCAAACAAGGACAAGGTCAGCCCAAGTTCAACGCATCAGTGGGTTTAGGCACTTATGGCACAGCAATCGGTGAGGCCGGTGTCAGTGGCCGCATCGGCAATACCAGCTATAGCCTGCAAGGTGGCATGACTCATGTGCATGGCATATCCAGTGTACAAAACAAGCGTAACACTGCTTACAACGCTGATGCAGATGGCTACCGCAACCAGAATATAGCAGCCCGCATTACCCAGCACCTTACCGAGAACCATGAAATTGGCCTTAACATTCTGGTGACCGAAGGCCGTAACTTCTATGACTCTGGCTCTACCGTTGCAACAGGGCGCTACGACTACTACATGGATCAAACCCTATCCAGCTATACCCTGCACAGCAAGAATCGTTTCACTGATTTCTGGACAAGTACCTTCAGCATCGCGCGTAGCATAGATGATCTTTCGTCCTACACGAAGCGTCCAACATCAACGTCGGAAAGCATGATCAAGACAACGCAAGATCAATTCCTCTGGCAAAACGTCTTGACCAGCAAGGCCGGGACTTTCAACCTGGGTGTGGAACGTAGGGAACAAGAGGTTGAGTCAAACTCCACCACACCGTTGCGCGTTACTGAGCGGGATATTCAATCTTACCTGGCAGGCTGGCAACAGCGGTTTAATCAACACAGCGTACAAATCAATGTACGCAACGATGACAACTCGCAATTTGGCAATCGCACCACGGGTAACATTGGTTACGCTTACCAAATCAATCCGCAGTGGAAAGCGACTGCCAGCTTCGGCACCGCATTTGCCGCACCGACATTCAACCAGCTCTATGCCCCTTCCTCCACGATTCGAGGCATTACTTATGCCAGCAATCCTGACCTCAAGCCAGAAGAATCCCGGAACAAGGAAATCGGCCTGCTTTACGACAATGGCCGCGACTTCATCAGTGCCAGTTATTACCATAACGAAGTGGATGACCTGATTAGTCGCACAGCCATAGGATCACTACAACGTACGGTCAATATCGACAAAGCGGTGTTGCGTGGCCTGACATTGAATGGCCGCACCAATCTCGCTGGCTTCAACATCAAGGCAAATGCTGATTTCCAGCGCCCTGAGAATGCTGCCAATGGCAATCTGCTACCACGTCGCGCTAAGGAGCATGGCATGCTGGCCATCAGCAGGTCATGGCAAAACTGGGAACTGGGCAGTGAAATCATCAGTACAAGCCATCGTTACAACGATGCTGAAAACACCGTGCGCATGTCCGGCTACACTCTGGTCAATCTGTATTCCCAATACCGTATCAACAATGACTGGTCACTGAATGCACGCATCAACAACCTGTTTGATCGCAAATATGAACTGGCCTATGACTATGCCACTTTCGGCACCAACCTGTTTGTATCGGTGCGTTACGCGCCATCGCTGTAGAACCAGATCGCTGGCTGTGGCCCACAGCCAGTAACAATCTCGGTAGGGCTGGAGCATTTCAGTTAAAATTCAGCGTTATTTTGATTATTTGACCCAGCCCAAGGAAGACAACCATGCTGACACTCAACAAGAACTACCAGATCATGATCGGCCTCTTGCTCGCCGCTTTGCTCATCGTGACGCGGGGCCACCACTTTGCTGCCATCAACCACTTGCCTAGCGCATCCTGGGCCGTGTTTTTCCTGGCTGGCGTTTACCTGCGCCCGGTATGGGTTTTCCCTGCACTGTTCGGGCTTGCTGCTGCACTTGATTTTGCTGCTGTCACCTGGGGTGGTGTTGATGGTTTCTGCACATCACCGGCCTATGGCTTCATGATTCCTGCCTATGGCACACTCTGGCTAGCTGGTCGCTTGTTTGCCAAGCACTATCAGTTTGCTTTTAAAAGCATTGTCACACTGGCAGCGACAGTCGTTGCCAGCAGCTTCATCTGCCAGTTGTTCTCCAGTGGTGGCTTCTATTTCTTCTCTGGCCGTTATGTCGACCCGACCCTGGCCGAATTCCTGCCACGCATCGCCAAGCACTACCCCTCATCCTTGGGTACGCTGGCGTTCTACGTGGCGACTGCCGCCATCATCCACATTGTGGTGAAGGCGCTTTACGCTGATAGCAAACGAACCGCATGACCGATCAGGAAAAACCAGACCTCAACCAGCGCCATTCAGACCGGATGGCGCGCAAGAAAACAGTTGTTGATGCCAAGATAGAGGCTGCGCGCATTGAGCGCGGCCTGTTTCTGGTCAACACAGGCAATGGCAAAGGTAAATCCACTGCCGCTTTTGGGCTCCTCGCCCGCGCCCTCGGCCACGGTATGAAAGCCGTCGTTGTCCAATTCGTCAAAGGCCGCTCTGACACTGGCGAAGAAGCATTCTTCCGCAACCAGCCCAATGTCACCTGGCATGTCATGGGCGAAGGCTTCACCTGGGAAACCCAGAACCGCGATCGTGATATCGCGGCCGCCCAGCAAGGTTGGCAAGCCGCACAAGCCGCACTGAAAGATGAGAGCGTCGGCGTTGTCATTCTCGATGAACTCAACATCGTCCTCAAATATCATTATCTTGATTTGCAACAAGTATTGGCTGACATTACAGCTAGGCCTGCCATGCAGCATGTCGTGGTCACCGGGCGAGCCGCACAACCTGAGTTGATAGAACAAGCCGACACCGTCACCGAGATGACAATGGTCAAGCACGCTTTCAAGAACGGCGTACAAGCCATGCCGGGCGTGGAGTGGTAAAACCATGGCGATCAGTTGCCCGGCATTATTGCTCTCTGCCCCTGCATCGAACCAGGGTAAGACGTTAGTTTCCGCGGCGCTTGCGCGCGCTTGGTGCAACAAAGGTCTCACCGTACAAGCCTTCAAGTGCGGGCCAGACTTCCTTGACCCCATGATCTTGCAAGCCGCCACCGGTCGGCCGGTGTATAACCTTGATCTGGCCATGTGCGGTGCCGATGATATTGAAACCCGACTATATTGGGCAGCGCAAAACGCTGACGTGATCTTGGTGGAAGGCGTGATGGGCCTCTATGACGGCCAGCCCAGCAGCGCCGACATCGCCGCACAATTCCAGTTACCCCTGGCGCTCACTATTGATGCCAGCGGCATGGCCCAGACCTTTGGCGCCTTAGCCTCCGGGTTGTTTGCCCATCGGCCCGAGCTTATCCCCGCAGGTGTGATCGCCAACCGTACAGGCAGCGCCAGCCATGGCACATTGCTGCGAGATAGCCTGCCTAGTCACCTGCCGTGGCTAGGTACATTACAAAAGCAGGAAGCACTCTCGCTACCAGAGCGGCACTTGGGCTTGTTCCGCGCCAATGAAATTGATGATCTCGAGCAGCTCATTGCCCAGGCATCCGCCATGCTTACAGCAGCAGGGCCGCTACCCTTGCCGCCAACAGTCAGCTTTTCACTACCAGCAGCAAACGCCACTCCTTCATTACTCGCAGGCAAGAAAATTGCCATCGCACGCGATGAGGCCTTTTGCTTCATCTATCCGGCCAATCTGGATTGTTTGCATGCACTAGGCGCTGAAACGCTCTTTTTCTCGCCACTGCATGACAATGCATTACCCGCCGGGATAGACGCCATCTGGCTTCCGGGTGGCTATCCTGAGCTGCATCTGGCCGCTATCGCCAACAACCATGCCATGCGTAACGCCTTACAGCAGGCATGGCAACAAGGTCTGCCTATGCTGGCCGAGTGTGGTGGCATGATGGCGGTGACAAATAACATCAACCAACAGCCTGGTTTCGGCCTGCTCCCCGGAGATTGCAGCATGCAAGCGCGTTTCCAAGGACTGGGTGTGCAATTTGCTGAACTGCCTGAAGGCAGGTTGCACACGCATACCTTCCATTACTCCCGTCTGGAGACGGCATTGCCAGTCTATGCACAGGCCACTACCCAACGCGGCAAGCCGGGTGAAGCCATCTATCGTCATGGCAGCCTGCTGGCAAGCTATCTGCATTTCTATTTCCCATCCAACCCACAGCTGGTTGCAGGATTGTTTTCTCGATGAATCGTCAGCTTTATACATTACTCACCGCCACAATCCTGGCTGCTTGCCAGTTACCTGTCCAGGCAGCTACCTTGTTCGGCGTGGTGTCAGACCGCACCGCGCCTGCCGCTGCCATGGCAGCACAGCAAGCTTTGCAGCAATCCGGCAAACAGGATCGCATTATCCTGCGCACGCAATCGCAAGTACTCGCCGCAGACAGCAAGACGTTGCAGCGCTGGTTGCGCGATGCCGATACAGTGTTTGCCGTGGCGGTGTACGCTGAATCATCACAGCAGTTGCAAACCCAACTCCAGCAGCTTGGGGGGAAACAGCTACGCAATTTCATCGCCTTTAATGGTGAAAGCGCCCTCTCATTGCAAAGTCGCTGGCAAGGCGAAGCCGTCAGCAGCTTTTCACATGCCAAGAGCCTGACGCTGACGCAGAACAATCTCTCGGAAAAAGTCGCCAATCTTGCGCAGCAGCACAACGCTGCACGCCAATGGCTGGGACTACACAATCTCTGGCAGGCTGGCGGCACTGACAACCTCAGCGCCTTTATGCGTCATCTATTACACCCTGCTGCCAGCCTGCCCGTTATCCAGCCTGAGCCACTGCTGCGCTTGCGCCAGGGTGGCAGGGAAGTCAAACAACTCAATATCCCTAATGGAGCCGCCGTGCTCACGGTGCTTGACCTCAGCACCAGCGACCCGCAACCCGTGGATGCCCTCTGCGCCGCCAGTGCGGCGCAAGGCCAGCCCTGTATTGGCATCATGGCACGCTGGGGAGAAGCTTCGCGCGATGCGATTGCCAACTTGAAAACCCTGCTGGCCCCGGCAACACCTAGCGGGCTAGTCGTGCTGCAGGATTTCGTCGTCGGCGCCGCCGAAGGCCGCGAAGCCGTGACCGAGTTATTGGGCAAGCTGGATGTGCCGGTATACAAGGCCATGCGCCTCACTGACCGCAGCGCCAATGCCTGGCAGCTTTCGGAAGACGGCCTGCCGATCAACTCCGTGCAGTACCGCGTCGCCATGCCGGAAATTCAGGGTAGTTCGCAACCCTTGGTAGTTGCCGCTGCCGGCCCTGCCACTATAGACAAGCTCACCGGTGTGGAATTGAAACTGCCTCAGATACTGCCTGCCGAGGTGCAATCACTAGTGCGACGCAGCCTGAATTGGCAGCATCTGCGTAGTACGCCAAATGCTGATAAAAAAGTGGCGTTGATCTATTACAACCATCCACCCGGCCGCCAAAATATCGGCGCGGACAACCTGGATGTGCCTGCCTCATTATTCGAGATGCTGCATGCCTTAAAACAAGCGGGTTACAACACAGGCACGCTGCCGGCTTCGCCCGAAGCCCTGCTCGACCTCATGCAGGAGCGCGGCGTCAACCTGCCGGAAGACCAGGCAGCCCTCACCGAGATGAGCAAGCATGTGAACAAGCTCGATAATGCGGCCTACCTCAATTGGTTCGGCACCCTGCCAGCGCAAGTGCGCGGCGAAATGGTGGAAGGCCCGCTGGGCAAGCTGCATGCCGACCTGGTTGCCGCGCAGCGCGCTGGCGAAATCGACATTGCGCGCAATCGCCTCGATAAAGCCATGCATGAACTGCATCATTTACTTGAAGGCGCAGACCACCCGCAGCGCGAGAATGCGCTCAAGCAGATCGATGCCCTCAACAACGCCTATCTGCAATGCCTGGACAAGCACACCAACTGCAATGCACTTGCCTTGCAGAAAACCCGGCTTGCCGCACTTGGTATTGAGGGTATGCGTGGCTGGGGTGTCGCCCCTGGCAAGGTGATGGTGCATGACAGACAATTGCTCATCCCCGGCGTGCAGTTGGGCAATATTTTCATCGGCCCGCAGCCGCCACGCGGTTGGGAAGTGGATGAAGAACTGCTGCACGCCAACACCACCATCCCGCCGCCACACCAATACCTGGCGTATTACCACTGGCTGCGCAGCGTATTCAAAGCCGATGCACTGGTACACATCGGCCGCCACTCGACTTACGAATTCCTGCCTGGCAAGGCCGTTGGGCTGGCAGCAAGTGATTACTCACGCCTGATTGCTGGTGACCTGCCCGGCATTTACCCTTACATCGTCGACGGCGTCGGCGAAGGCACACAATCCAAGCGCCGCGGCCTGGCCGTGATGGTGGATCACCTGACGCCACCGCTCACCTCCACGCCGCTGTATGACCGCCTGTTGGAGCTGCGCCAGGTGGTGGAAAGCTACGAATCCTCCAGCTCCGAAACCATGAAGGTGGAAGCGGCACGCGAGATGCGCCGGCTTGTCGAAGCCCTGCAACTGCGCGCCGAGCTGGAAGCCAGCATGGCCGACGTGCTGGAAGTGCGCGGCATTGGCTTTGAGCAAACTGATGACGACCTGCTCGCCCATGAAATCGGCCACTACCTGACTAAGCTGCAAGAGAAATTCATGCCACACGGCCTGCATATTTTCGGCAAGGATTGGTCGGAAGCCTCGCTGGCATTGATGCTGGACTCCATGGCGCGCGGCCAGGAGCAAGGCGTAAGTGCAGAAACACGCGAAAAACTCGCCATATCGCCGAGACTGGAAATGCACAGTCTGCTACATGCGCTCGAAGGTGGCTTTGTGCCACCCGGCAAGGGCAACGACCCCCTGCGCTCGCCAGATGCCCTGCCCACCGGCCGCAATTTCCATGCGCTGGATGGCGATGTGCTGCCGACCAGATTAGGTTTCCAGATCGGTGCCAACATGGCAGCCAAAGTACGTGAGCGCGATAGCGTGCAAGATAGCGAAGGCGTGATCCTCTGGGCTTCTGATGCGGTGCGCGACGAGGGCGTGATGGTGAGTTTCATCCTCAGCCTGATGGGCATAGAGCCGGAATGGAATGCACGTGGCATTGTGCAGCGCATGCAGCTCAAGCCCGGCATTGCCCGCCACGATGTGATCGTCACCACCTCTGGCCTGTTCCGCGACCTTTACCCCAACCTCATGCAATGGATAGACAATGGTGGCCGCCTGGCACTGGCGGCTTCCGCCAAGACCATCCGTGAACAATATCCCACGCTGCAAGCAGCGCTGGATGAGGCCCTGGCCCCGCTGGGCGCGAGCCTGGAGGAAGGCGAGGAGGCGATTGCCAGCAATGGCGTCGCACTGCAATGGATACGCCGCACCCAGGCCCACCAGCAGCATGGCCAGCCCCTGGCCCAGGCCGGGCGCGAGGCTGCCTGGCGCATTTTCGGTGATGCGCCGGGTGCCTACGGCACCGGTGTCAACCGCCTCACCGAGCGCTCCGGTACCTGGAAGGATCGTAGCGAACTCGGCCAGGCTTATCTCACGCGCATGGGTCACGCCTATGGTATGGATGCCCAAGGCCAGCCTGCGCACGAGGTGCTCAAGACCGCGCTGACCAGCATTGCCAATACCTATCATGGCCGCGCCTCCAATCTCTACGGCCTGATGGACAACAACGATGCCTTCGATTACCTCGGCGGCCTCTCGCTTGCGACAGAAACAGTCACTGGCAAACGCCCCACTGCGCGCATCCTCAATCACACCGATCCGGACAACCTCAGCGACGACCCGCTGGAAACAGCACTACTGATGGAACTGCGCGGGCGCTACCTTAACCCGGCGTGGATACGCCCGTTAATGCAGCACGGCTATGCAGGCGCACGCACCATGGGGCAGGAGTTCATGGAAAATCTCTGGGGCTGGCAAGTCACCCGGCCAGACATCATCAAGGACTGGGCCTGGGACGAGGTGAAAAAGGTCTATATGGATGACAGCCTGCAGCTTGGCCTCAAGCCCTTCCTTGAGCACAAGCACAACGCTCAGGTCAAAGCACATATGCTCGCCATCATGATGGTGGCCGCACAAAAAGGCTTCTGGCATACCGATGAACAAACGCTACGCCAGCTGGGTGGCGAACTAGCGCGGCTAGTGAATAAAAATGGCCTGCCCGGCAGCGGTCACACCGCACCCAACCACCCGATGTGGCAATGGCTAGGGCAGCATCTGGACGGCGACACCGCTGTCGCGTTGCAACAAACCCTGGCCAAGGCACGCGGTGATGCCGCGCCTGCTTATGCAAGCAACGAGGCGATTGTTGCCGAACAAGTCGCCATCTCTGCGGAAGCCAAGCCAGAAGTAGCGCGAGAACCAGCAGCACAAACAGCGCAACCCAAGCCCGCTGCACAAGCGCCCGAACCTGAGCCAGCGAAGGCCGCGCCTGCGCCACGCGCTTTTGAGGTCGCCATCAAGTCCGTGCGTGAGCATTGGTACTGGTGGCTGGCATTGCTGCCGGTATTCGCAGCAGGTCTGTGGTTCGGCACGCGCAAACCCCGGCTATAACTTTTTACAGGATCACTCTCCGCCATGTCATTTGAACTCGACTCCCTGCATCACGCCATTACCTGGCTATTAAAACCGGTCATTATTATCCTGGCGCTTAGCGTCATCATTGCCGTGCTGGAAGCCGGGTTGGCCGTAGGCGAGCGTCTGTTCGGCCTCAAGGCGATGCGAAACTCAGGCAATACTGATGCCGTGGTCAGGCTCGCCCGCCACCGACTGGAGCGTGCTGACCTGCTCTCACGCATCCCGCCTATGCTAGGCCTGATGGCCACCATTATCCCGCTTGGCCCTGGACTAGCCGCACTCGGCCAAGGCAACCCGGCACAATTGGCACAAGCCGTCACTACAGCATTCGACGCGACAGTGCTGGGGTTGATCGCCGGCATTATCGGCTTGGTTGTCGGCAAACTGCGCCGCCGCTGGTATGAGGACGTGCTGGAAACGCTGGAATCGCAATCATGAGTAAGCTGCGCCTCAAAAGCCGGTTTGATCACGAAGACGAAGACCCGCGCACCAGCCTGGTCAACCTGGTAGATGTCATGCTGGTATTCGCCTGCGGGCTTCTTGCCGCCTTGAGTGCTGGCGGGCAGGCCATGCTGGTCAAGCCAAAGGAAATAGAACAAGGCAAGGAAATCGAGGCTCCGGAAACCACCAGCAGCAATGCAACAGGTAGTGGCTACGAAGCTGTCGGCCAAGTTTACCGCGACCCAAAAACCGGTAAGCTGGTGCTGATTGAGCAAACTACAACGTCTCCTTAAGTTCATGCTGCAATCCTCTTATACTTAAGCCTTAGCCTCCAAGCTCACGATCACTATGTCTAGTAACGAATTTGCCTTTACCGAACCCGAGATGAGCGGCGTTTACCGCGCCATTCACCAGCGCCGCGACATGCGCCACTTCAAGCCAGGCAAGATAGAGCCAGAAATCCTGCATAAGCTGCTGGATGCAGCTCACCATGCCCCCAGCGTCGGACTGATGCAGCCATGGCGCTTTATCCGCATCACCAGCGCTGAGGTACGACAGGCAATTTACGACCTGGTGCAAGAGGAGCGGATGCAGACAGCGCATGCACTGGGTGAGCGTGAATCTGAGTTTCTGCGTCTCAAGGTAGAAGGCATTCAGCAATGTGGGGAATTGTTCGTGGCTGGGCTGTGTGATCACCGGGAACGCTTTATTTTTGGGCGCCGTACCTTGCCTGAGATGGACTTGGCCTCCGTCTCCTGCGCAATCCAGAATCTCTGGCTCGCCGCACGAGCCGAAGGCTTGGGCATGGGCTGGGTGTCGATTTTCGACCCGATCAAGCTCGCCAAGCTACTGAATATGCCGGAAGGTGCCAAGCCAATCGCCATCCTCTGCCTGGGCTATGTAGATGAGTTCTACAAAACCCCGATGTTGGTAGAAGAAGGCTGGGCCAAAGAGCGCCCATTATCAGAGCTGATGATGGAAAACACCTGGGCCGCTACAGAATGAAAGGCCCGCAGCGTATTGCCTGCCTGGCAGCGGAAACTACTGAGGTGCTTTACCTGCTGGGCGCGCAGGAGCGTATTGTAGGGATATCCGGGTTTACCACTCGCCCTGCGATTGCCCGCAAGGAAAAACCCAAGATTTCTGGTTTCAGTAGCGCGAAACTGGAAAAAATCCTTGCCGTGAAACCAGACCTGGTACTGGCATTTTCCAACCTGCAAGCCGACATTGCCGCCGAACTGGTACGCGCCGGGGTGGAAGTGCATGTCTTCAATCAACGCTCTATCCAGGGAATCTTCGATATGATCGCCACCCTGGGCGCACTGACTTATGCATCTGACCGCGCTACGGCCCTTATTGCTGGCCTGGAGGCGCGTATACAGCAAGCTACCGAGACCGCGAGCTACCTGCCCTGTGCCCCCAAGGTCTATTTCGAGGAGTGGAATGACCCGCTGATCAGCGGCATCCAATGGGTGGGAGAGTTGATAGCGATTGCTGGCGGCACCGATTGCTTCGCCGAATTATCCGCCTGCAAATCCGCCAAGGAGCGCGTCATTGCAGCGGATGAGGTCATCCAGCGCCAGCCTGATATCATCATCGGCTCCTGGTGCGGCAAGAAGTTCCAGCCAGAACAAGTACTGGCAAGGCCGGGCTGGCTGGCGATACCCGCCGTGCAAGCCGGGCAAGTGCATGAAATCAAGTCTGCCGACATCCTGCAACCAGGCCCCTCTGCCATTCAGCATGGCTTGGCGCAATTGCAAACCATTATTCAGCGCTGGGGCGTCCAACAGATGCACAGCAAGCATTGGAGTTGACCATGAATGCACACGACCATCACTTGATTCTGGGTGGCGCCCGCTCCGGCAAGAGCGCTTATGCAGAAAAAATAGCCCAGGAAAGCGGCCTGGAAGTTGTCTATATCGCCACTGCACAGGTCTATGACGATGAATTCGGCAAGCGGGTAGACCAGCACCAGCAACGCCGCCCATCCCACTGGCAAACCGTCGAGGTGCCACATCAACTGGCAGCAACCCTGCAACAACAAGCTGCACCGGGCCGTTGCCTGCTGGTGGATTGCCTGACCCTGTGGCTAGCGCAGTGCATCTGCCCGGAATGCGCACCGCCAGAGGGTGTGGATTGGATGCACGAACGCGCCACCCTGCTGGAAACACTGCCTGGCCTACCCGGCAAGATCTTGCTGGTGAGCAATGAAGTCGGCATGGGCATCGTGCCGCTGGGAGAAATCAACCGGCAGTTCCAGGACGAAGCAGGCCGCCTCAACCAGGCAGTTGCAGCCATCTGCAACAAAGTCAGTTTTATTGCGGCAGGATTACCATTGCAGCTGAAAAGTTAGGGGCAGCATGTATAGCGCCACATTTATTTTTGATAAAAAACAATTCGACACACAATTCCAGCAAATTGATTCAGAAATCGCTGTATTTGCCCGTGACACGACGGGCTACCTCGGTGAAGAAGCTTGGGAAAACCCGGAAAATGGGCGCATCTGCAATGTGTACTACTGGGAAAACATGCAAGGCCTGCAAGAATTAATGCAGCATCCCAGGCACCTGGAGGCCAAGGCGGCGCAAGCCAACTGGCTCAATGGCTACCAAGTGGTCATTGCGCAAGTCATCCGTGCCTACGGCGACGGTACATTCCCTCACCCGACCAACGGGTTCAAACCAGCGTAGTGGCGGCCTACTGCTGGAATAAGACCAGCTGTCGCTCGCGCAGGCTCACAGCCAACCCTCCTCCGTCATGACTTCCTGGATCAGCGGCACCAGCGCCTGGGGTAATTTAACCTGGGTCAGCAAAGCTTGGTGTCCGGTTTTGGATACCTTGCGCAGCGTCTTGCGTAAAATATCCTTCCATTTCGGCACATCATATTCAGGATGCTGACCGACAAATTCTTCCAGGTAATACTCGACAAATACCATCACGATCACATCTTCGAGCACCTGCATCTCAGCATCCGCTAGCGGCGCATCCTTGCTCACCAGCCTAGTAACCCGTGCGATAGCCTCTGCGTCATATCCCGCCTGCTGCATGATCTCGCTCGCCACTTCGGCATGATATTCCTTGAGCTTGCGCCGCCATTGGTGATAACCCACCTTGGTCATGGGGTAAGCATCGCGCGGCAACGTCCAGCGCTCAATGTGCTGACAACGGGCCGCCAAGTGTAGTGTTTCGGGCGCATCGGGCTGGTAGCGTTGCAGCATCTCAGTCATGCGCTGGGCATAGGTCAGCTCCTTCGGCGTTGCCACAGCATCAACCAAAGTCTGGTTAGGGTCGCGGGCATTGCGTGCATCAAATGTGGTGATAGCCTGGGTGAAGTGTGACCCGAATGCTGGTGGAGAAAAATGCTGCATGACATACCCTTGTTGATGAACCAGGCGTTATTTTACGTGAAAGCAGCGCACGCTCGTTTCACCATGCTGGAAAACATGGTCTAATCGCGGGCATTCAACCTCAAGGCATGACCTCATGGAATTCACCCTGCGTGACGACTATATCGAACTGTGCAACCTGCTCAAGCTCACTGGCATCGCCGATTCGGGTGGTCGAGGCAAAACCATGGTGGCCGAGGGCCTGGTCACTGTCGATGGCCAACCAGAACAACGCAAAACCGCCAAAATCCGCGCTGGCCAAGTGGTGGAATGCATGGGTCAGACCATCACCGTACTGCCTCAGGCATAAACCAGCAACCCTATGATTTTCATTGACCTTTCCACCTCCCACCCGTAAAATCCGCCCCACTTACGGTTTTCCCCATCGTCAAGAGGGGGAAATTAATAGGGAATCCGGTGAAGGCATCATGATCGTAATCCGGAACTGCCCCCGCAACTGTAATCGGTAAGTCTGTTTGCATTTCTTGCCACTGGATATTGATCCGGGAAGGCCGCAAACAAGACGATGACCCGAGAGTCAGGAGACCTGCCGCAAGTCAGTCATGTTGTTCGTGCAAGGGCGGGGTGTCCTGGAATCGGCGAATGTTCACCACATTCATTCGTACTCATTGATGCATGTATTTTGAGGGTTTGATCATTGCCCTCAAGCTGAGCTGCCATTGTGGCCGCTTTGCATGCATTGCCCCTCTTGCCCCTACTAGATGGCTGATTTCCACATGACATCGTCATGCTGAACTATCAAATTGGGAGCAAATAATGAAAAACAGCAACTACATCCTGGCAACGGCCCTGATGGCAATCTTCTCTAGCGGGGCGCTGGCGGAAGAAACCACATTAGAAGAAGTTCAGGTCAAAACATCTCAAGACAAACCTAGCCTGAATCTGACAAAAAGAAATACAACTGGTAGTCGTCTTGGACTCACTGCCCAAGAAACACCGGCCAGCGTGGAATCTCTAGACACAGAGACCATCAAGAAACGAGGTGATTTCAGCATCCGTGATGCTATTACACGCACGACAGGCCTCACCGATGTCTCAACACCTGGCCGTGGCAATGCATTTTCCTCACGCGGCTTTATTGATAACAGTTCTGTCGGTCAAGCCGAAGATGGTATACGTCTCATGACGATTGGCGGCACACTTACCTACCCTTCTGACATTTGGGGTTACGAAAGTGTGGAAGTATTGCGAGGCCCTGCTTCTGTGCTATACGGCGATGCAACAGCCGGTGGAATTATCAACAGTATTCGCAAACAACCCAAGCGCGAAGCTTCCGCAGAAGCACTGGTTGGCATCGGTACACGAGGTGAGTATCGTATTGGGATTGGCGGCACTGGCGCAGTTGGGGAAATCGGCGCCTTCCGCCTTGATGCATCCACGACTGGCGGTAATGGCTTTATTGACCGCGGCGAGCATGACAGTAAGAAAATCATGACTGCCTTGCAACTCACTCCAACCGACCACCTCAAGATTGGATTCACGCTAGATCACTCTGACGAATCGCCAACTGCCAATTTTGGCTCACCATTGCGTAATGGCAAGCTGGTTTCTGCTTTCCGCAAAACCAACCTGAACGTGGAAGATACAGTGATGGATTTCCGTGATACTCGCTTCAAGGCAAAGGTAGAGTGGGATATTTCCTCAACTCTATCTCTCCGCAACGTAAGCTATTGGTTCAAGACAGATCGTGATTGGGTAACAGCTGAGCGTTACAGACTACTCAACCCCGCAAGCAATATTGTCACTCGTGATAACTTTTACGATATTACTCATGATGCCCGTCAATCAGGAAACCGCTTAGAACTAGTATCCTCTGCAGAAGTGTTTGGACACAGTAATCGCTGGAACATGGGTTGGGAAATCTCTCGCACAGACCTGGATTATTATATTTCCGGCACAAGCCCGACGGATACATTACCAGTGAATGCCAGTTTTACAGGCTTCTTCCCAAGCTCACTTAATGCCACTCACTCTTATAGCTCCAAGGCCAATCAAAACGCTTTCTTCGCTGAAAATGCATGGGATGCTACAGACAAACTTAAGTTACTGATTGGTTTCCGCAAGGAGTTCATCGATATTTCCGTTAACCCAACGAATGCCGCCAACTTCTCCAGAGATTATGCAGCACTAACATGGCGATTAGGTGCAGTGTTCCAGGTTACTGACAATGCCTCGGTCTATGCACAAACTAGCCGTGGCACCGATCCTGTCAGGCACCTTATCAGCATGAATCTGGCAAATCGATTGTTCAGCTTGACCAAGGTACGTCAAACAGAAATTGGCTGGAAATATCTATTGCCGGAAGCCAAGGGTGAGATGACATTGGCAGCGTTTCATATTGTTAAAGATGACATTATCACGCGTAATCAAGATAACCCCTTGAATCCCGCACAAGGTGGCTCGCAATCATCACGCGGCATTGAGTTCTCAACCACCCTTCTGCCTACGGACTCTTGGCGTCTAGATTTCAATGCCACACTTCTCAATGCACGTTTTGATGAGCTGAAAGAAGGTAATACTGCGATCTCTAGAGCTGGCAACACTCCTGAAAACGTACCAGAAAAAGTTGCAAATGCCTGGGTGTATTACACGCAGCCAGCCTGGGAGGCTGGACTGGGTGCTCGTTATGTCGGTAAACGCTACGTCAACAATGCCAATATTAACAGCCTGGATGCTTATACCGTTTTTGATGCCAGTGCTGCATGGCATGTCAACCCACGCATGACATTGCGCGCCAATTTACGCAACATCACTGACAAACTATATGGCATTCGAGCCACATATACAGACCAAGCTATCGTAGGCACCCCACGCCAGCTCGAGCTAACTGCCGAATTCCGTTACTAAGCCATTGCCATTTTCTTGGGAAGATATTCTCTTCCCAAGAATTTCCATTCTTGAAAATAAACTCATGAAATCAAATTATCTGATCCATTTTGCAGTAATCAGTGCCATATCTAGCACTGCTTATGCAGCAGACACTGCTGTACTTGAAGAAATCACCGTATCCAGCCAAACAGAAAAACCCGGCATCAAACTCAACAAGTTAAACACCACTAGCAACCGTTTGGGACTGACTGCCAAGGAAACACCAGCCAGCATCGATTCGGTGGATGCCGAAACCATTCGCCAGCGGGGCGATGTCTCTATTCGTGAGGCAGTCACACGTACCGTTGGCATTTCCGATATTGGTACACCAGGGGTCGGGCAATCTTTCTCATCGCGCGGCTTTTCCGGCAATAACTCTGTCGCCCAGGCAGAAGACGGCATCCGCCTGATTACTGCTGCCGGCACATTGACCTACCCTTCAGATAGCTGGGGATACGAAAGAATAGAAGTGCTACGCGGCCCGGCATCCGCATTATTCGGCGATGCTTCCAGCGGCGGGATTGTGAACAGCGTTCGCAAAAAGGCTAGCAGGGAAGCCTCATTGGAAGCATTGGTCGGGATCGGCACACGCGGCGCCTACCGTTCGGCGCTTGGCGGCACAGGCGCGCTCGGTGAGATTGGCGCTTTCCGTATTGACGCATCTGTCACGGGTGGTAACGGCTACATTGATCGCGGCGATTATGATACGAAAAAGATCATGACTTCGTGGCAATTCGAGCCTTCCGATACTGTACGTGTTGGCTTCACGCTTGATCATGCTGAAGACTCACCTGCCGTGAACTATGGCGTTCCTGCAGTCAATGGCAAATTGCTTTACGGCCTGCGCAAGAACAATTACAACGTCGAGAACAACAAGATGGATTTTGTTGATACCCGTGCTCGCGCCAAAATCGAGTGGGATATCAGCCCAGCGCTTTCCATCAAGAATGAAACTTACTGGTTTCACGCAACGCGCGACTGGCGTTATGCAGATGACCTGCGCCTGAACCCTGCGACATTGCGCGTCACCCGTGCCGCATTCCGTAATGTGGACCATGACCTCAAGCAGATCGGCAATATTTTCCAACTTGCATCCAACTCCAGTATGTTTGGCAGGGAAAATCGTTTGGCTGTTGGTATCGACATCTCCCGCGTGGATTTCATGCACAAGATGAATACCAATAACACACTTACTGACACGGTCGATCTGTATGCCCCAGCCGCAGGTAGTTTCATCACCAACCAGGCATTGCGCAACAATTATGCTGCGGATCTTGATCAGAGAGCACTGTTCCTGGAAAACGCCTGGAATGCGACTGACAAGGTGAAGCTGCTCGTCAGCCTGCGCAAGGACTACATCGATACCAAGCGCAAGGATTACATTGCCCCCTCAGCAAGCTCTTCCCAGAGTTTCTCCCCGTTCACCTGGCGAATTGGCGCGGTCTACGACGTTACGCCTGATTTCTCATTGTATGCACAGACCAGCCGCGGTACCGACCCAATCACCAATATGCTGGGGCTGAATCTCGACAATGCGAAGTTCGACCTGACCAGGTCGCGCCAATATGAAATGGGCATCAAGCACCTGCTTCCCCAATCGAAGGGAGAGGTCACGCTGGCTGCCTACCACATTGCCAAGGATGACATCATTACCAGGAGCCCGACAGATCCGTTGATTTCTGTGCAAGGAGGCAAGCAATCCTCGCGAGGCATTGAATTCACCACCACGTTGCTACCAGTTGAGCATTGGCGCATCGATTTCAATGCCGCCTTGCTGGATGCACGCTTCGATGAACTATTTGAAGGCAACACAGGAATTTCCAGGGCAGGTAATACACCAAGCAACGTGCCGGAAAAGCTGGCCAATGCCTGGGTTTACTATCAAACCTCGCAATGGGAAGCGGGGATAGGCGCGCGGTACGTTGGCAAGCGTTATGCAAGCAATTCCAATAATGTTGCGATGGCTGGATACACTGTGTTTGATGCTAGTGCTGCATGGAATGTCAATAAGCAGATGACGTTGCGTGCCAACATCCGCAATCTGACAGATAAATTCTATGCCTCTATGTCAAACAACAATGATCAACAGCTTGTTGTCGGCGCACCACGCCAGCTCGAGCTAACTGCGGAATTCCGGTACTAACCTAACCTTCCAAGTACGACACCATGAAACTTCTCTCCATGCGCAATCTCCACCTCTGGCATCGCTGGCTGGGGATAGCGCTTGGAGTGTTGGTGCTGCTCTGGTTCATTTCCGGGGTGGTCATGCTGTTTGTGGCCTACCCCAAGCTTACGCAGGAAGAACGCATACCTCGCCTGGAAGCAGTGGTACCAGAACGAGTAAACATCACGCCGCATCAAGTCGCGATTATGCTTGGAGGGGAGCCGGACAAACTCCGGCTGACGATGCACCAGGGACGGCCAATTTATCATGCTTTGTATGAAGATCATTGGCAATCTATCTGGGCAGACAGCGGCGGGAAACTGACCGTCACGCCCGACGACATCCGTACGTCCGCCCAGGCTTTCTTGCCTGGCTTATCCATCAACAACACTGAATTAATCGAGCGCGACCAATGGTCAATCTCGTCTTCACTTCACCCGCACCGGCCTTTGCATCGCGTAAGTTTCAGTAACGGGGACGTGCTGTATTTATCCAGCCGCACGGCTGAAGTCGTGCTGGATACCTCGCGTAGCGAACGTGCCTGGAACTGGCTGGGCTCCATCATCCATTGGATTTATTTCACGCCATTGCGTTTTGACCATCACGAAGCCTGGCGTCAAATCGTCATGTGGCTGTCCTTCCCCGCCACGGCCATGAGCCTAATGGGCATCTGGCTGGGCATAGACCGTTTGCGCTTGCGTCGCCGCTACAAGGGAGGCCGTATGACACCCTATCGCGGCTGGGCCAAATGGCACCATGTTTCTGGCCTGCTCGCAGGCGTGTTTTGCCTGACCTGGCTGTTCAGCGGCTGGCTGTCGATGAAGCCGTTCGATATGTTTTCCGGCAGGAAGCTAAGTACAGCAGAATCACAGCATTGGGCCGGAAAACCTGGCTATGGACTATTGCCAACATTGCCAGCGTTGCTAGGCACTACAGAGAAAATTGGCGAAATTGAATGGATATATTTTGCCGGGAAACCTATTTTGCTCGGCCTTGCGCCGCATCGCACATGGATGTTCGATGCACACACTGGTGCTCGCCTAGCTCCAATTACCACCACAGCACTGGTAACCCAGGCAGCAGGGCTGCTCCCCGAGGCTCAAGTCAAAACAGCCTCACTGCTAACGCATGGCGACAGGTATTACTACGGCAAACGGCTGGAGATCGTGTCACCGGTCATCCGCATCGACCTGGATGATGCTTCTGCCACCAGCTATTACGTTGACCCAGCCACCACGCGCATCGTGGCATCACAGGACAATAGCAGCCGCACCTACCGCTGGCTGTTTGCAGCGCTACACCGTATCGATTTCGCGCCGCTAGATAATGCAGAAATCCCGCGCTGGATTGTCGTGATCCTGTTCTCGATCGGCGGGGTCATCCTCACCGCCGCAGGCATGGTGATGGGCTGGCGCAGGCTTACTCGCGTCTAGCCGCGATGTTGCTGCAATCACCCACAATCAACGGAGGATTGCCAGAGCCTGGCCGGAGCATCACACCACTACTCACGCCATTGGACGCAACACAGGACTGAAACCCCACGCGCGTGCTACGCGGCGTGGCAGTACTAACCAAGACCTCGCGCTGTTCCTCGCTCAATGCCAGCGGCCCACGCTCGGACAAGAGCTTGCCGAAGGATGGGTACACCGCATGCGCCTGGTGAAACATTTCCAGTTTGGCCTGCAACTCCTCAGCAATACGATCAGTATCCACATGGCCAGCCGCGCGTTCCGCCTTTTGCTGTTGCAGAGTTAATGCCTCCAGCGCATCTTCCTGCTGGCGTTGCTCGACCACCGCCTTGGAGACTGCAAAGATACTGATCAGGAAGAATAGCAACAGAATGGTGTAGATCGCATTAATGATGATCGCCAGGATTGCAAACAAATTCCTTTGCCCAGCGACCCGTGACTTGAACAACGCAAAGACGCCAACCACCACGCCCAGCAACGGTACGCAGAAAACAGAAAGTAATAAAGCAATGATGCCTAGCTTTTTGCCAGCGTTTTCATTGCCTGGTGTGGTGTTTGCCATATTTTCTTTCATGCTCACCTTAAAAATACATCTCATGTATGAAGCAGGATTATAACTTGAGCATGGCGCACAAAAGAAAAGCACCCCCGAGGAGTGCCTTTCTGGTTCGCTGGCAGCGTCACATACTGCTCACACACTCAGATTTAATATTTCCAGCGCACCATCAGCAAGGCGTTTCTTGGCGTGCCATAAATATTGAAATAATAGGCAGCACCAGGATATTGCAGATATTTGCGGTCAAACAGGTTATTGACGGTTAATGACAAATCCCAGTGTTGATTAATCTCATAACCCAGCTTGGCAGAAGCCACGGCATAACTGCCCTGTCGAACCGTATTGGTATATATGTCACTTTGCGCCTGGACACCCGCACCCACACTCCACCCATTCAAGGCACCAGAGAATGTGCTGCCATCAAAACGATATTGCGACCATAACTTGAGCATATGCCGTGGCATACGGTTGGCTTCAAAACGAGTGCCTGATGCAACCGAGTCGTCGCTCAAGTATTCGGCATGATTGTAGGTATATCCCATGGAGAGATTGAGGTTCTCGCTTGGCTTCCCTGAAACTTCAAACTCCACACCCTGACTTTGCACAATACCTGCTTGCCGATAACAATCACCTGTTGAGTTGGTGCAGCCAACGATAGAGGTATCTTGCATTGCACGATTTTTATCGCGAATACGGAATATGGCAGCCGAGGCATTCAACCTGCCATCAAGAAACTCACCTTTCAAACCGGTTTCCACCTGCCAGCCTACACGCGGGTCAAGCACACGATCATTCAGGTTACGCTCGGTTTGCGGTACAAATGTATCAGCATAGCTGGCATACCAGGTCACTTGTTGGTTGATGTCCCAGACTACACCGCCGTATGGCGTAAATTCATTATTGGTATTCGCATCACTTTTCTCCCACGCAGTCTTGCTAGCACTTGGCCAGCCTGTACGACTTTTGCTGCTGTAATCTGACCAGCGACCGCCCAAGATGACACTGAGTGGATCAAGCAGCTTGATTCTGGCCGAGGCATAAATGCCCGATTGCTCAGTATAGGTTTGGCTCTTGTCCAGGATATTGCGGTTTAACACATCATCCCAATGATGGTTATGCAAAGGATCACGATTACTGGTAGACGCATAACGGGAGCCTCCCAGATAATCATTGTCTGACTTGTTATAGCCGATAGTGAAGGTATGCGTGCGACCAAACAACTCAACAGGCCCGGTCAAATTAACATCCATGCTGCGCCATGTCGTTTCGGTATCAATAAAGCCAACGCGCACGTCATTACTCAAGCCTGTAGCAATATTCACCGGCGTCAGAGAAAACACCCCAAAACCCGTATATTGGGTATTTTTATAGCTATAAACCCCTTTGGCTACCCAGCCACTATCGAATTTATGCTTGAAATCCATCGTGATGTTCTTGCCTTCATCCTCTGCATTTTTATCGATACCAACAAAGGTAGAACGACGGCTTGGCAAGCTGCCATCCGAATAAGTTGGCAGCCCCCAGAACGTCTTGTAGCTACGGTCAGAATAACTGGCCCACAAGCCAACCGTGGTATTGGGCGTCAAGTCATATTCCAACACGCCGTATAGCAATTTATCGCGGTTAGAGCCTACATCATAAAACTTGTCTTGATCCTGATAGAGCATCACAGTACGACCACGCAAACTACCGTCAGCATTCAGCGGCCCACCAATATCCAACTCACTGCGCTGCTGATTCCATGACCCCAATCCCGCAGTCGCTGAGATCGTCAGCACATCTTGTGGCCGCTTCAGTACGTAATTAATCGTACCTCCCGGCTCTCCGCTACCCGTCAATAAACCAGCCGGGCCACGCAAGACTTCAACGCGGTCATACAACGCCAAATCATAATGGCCAGAGCTCCCTTGTTGTGGCACGCCATTAAACTGGGTGTTAGCGTTATATCCACGAATAACAAAGTTTTCATCACGTTCATAACCATAACCGCGTACACCAGTCATCTGGTTCAACGCTTCCCCTACTGTGGTGAAATTCTGGTCATTCATCTGCTGGCGCGTCATCACCGATACCGATTGCGGAATCTCGCGTAAGCTTTGCTCGGTTTTGCCGATAGTGACGGCTTTAACAGCATAAGTGCCAGTGCCTTCCGTCACCGCATTGCGCTCTGCCCTGGCGGAAACACTTAGCTCTGGCAAGGTAGAAGCTGCACCGCTTTTGTCTGCGCCCAAGGATTTGGCTTTTTGCAGCACAAATACCCCTTTACTGCTTTCCACCGCTTGCAGACCTGATCCTGTTAGCAAAGCGTCAAACCCCTGCTGGGTGGTATAACTGCCATTCAGGCCGGCGCTATTTTTACCGCTCACCAAGGCAGGCGACAGGGTAACACTGACGCCAGCAGCGCCAGCAAAATCGCCCAGCGCACTATCTAATGGGCCAGCCTTGATCTGGTAATGACGCGCAGCTTGTGCGCTATTGTTCTCTGCCAATGCAAACGGCGCATGGCCGAATGTTGTACCAGCTACAGCCAGTAGCAGAATGGCACCCTGCACTACGCGTTGCAGCACGGAGTGGTGATGGTATTGCGATTGCATGAAATCCCCTTTAGTGAATATGAATGCGAATGGCTTTCAATTCACTTCACACGCCAGATGGGCAAAGGGGACATCTTTAGAAATATTTTTCGTGAAATGACAGTGCAGCAGCTTAAGCTGGGCTAAAGGTGACCCAGTAGCGCGTGAGGTAACTGACTTTTACCGGCAACACCATGGGCAGGCTAGCAAACACCTGATCAGTGTCGGCCAACTGGAATGCGCCAGAAATCTTTAGCTCTGCCACATCTGGCGCACAGCGCACGATACCTTGCCGGTAGCGTGCAAGCTCGGCGACAAAGTCGGCAAGACGCATTTCGCGGGCATGCAAGATGCCTCGTGTCCAGCTATCGGCATTGGCTATCACTGCGGAAGGCGGCATGATGGCATGGTCATTAAAACGTGCTTGCCAGCCTGCTGAGATCACTTGTCGCACGCCTGCATGCGTGGTGATTTCCACGGCACCTTCCAGCACGGCAAGCTGGATGTCATCCGCAGACTGCCGCACGATAAATCGCGTGCCCATAGGCTGCAATTGCCCATGCCGCGTGGCAACCACCAGCGGACGAAATGCCGGCTGTCCCTCAGATGCTTGGCCTTTGCCGGTCTGGATCAGCACTTCGCCCGCATCCAGCTCAATCAAGCGCTGCTTGGCATCCAATTGAGTATTAATGCCGGTAGAAGTATTGAGATGCACTGCCGTGCCATCGGCAAGCTGAACCTGCCTACGCTCCCCGGTACGTGTGCTGTATTGTGCCAAGCGTAGCCGCACTGGCTCGCTACGCCAGCCTTGCCAAGCGGCCCCCCCTGCCACTACCAGCAACGCCATTGTCTTGATCGCATGGCGGCGGCTTTCAACATGGCTGCGCTGCAAAGTGGCATTCGCCAGCTTGCCGGGCACACCGCCTAGCATGCCACTCACCTGCTGCGCTCGCTGCCAGGCCGTTTCGTGCATAGGATCGGCTGCTCGCCAGGCAGCACAAGCACGTTGATCAGCTTCAGAGACTTCCGCTTCCTGCACCCGGAAGAACCATTCCGCCGCTTGCAAGGCGATGGTTTTATCCATAGTCTCATCCATGAGTTTCATGGTGCAAACAGAATGCATTGCGCCATGGCCTGCACCATATAGCGCTTGATGGTGCGCTCGCTGGTGTCCAACTGTGCGGCAATTTGCGCATAGGTCATGCCCTCAAGCTGGGCAAGCAAAAAAGCCGCCCGTACTTTGCTTGGCAAGCCATCCAGCATATTGTCGATCTGTTGTAGGGTTTCCAGGATAACAAGCTGGTGCTCGGCAGAAGGCACGGCTAGCTCCGGCATGAGCGCGAGAGAATCAAGATAAGCCTGCTCCAGAGCACGCCGGCGATACAGATTCGCCATTAGGCGCTTAGCCACCACAGTCAGATAGGCGCGCGGCTCCTGTAACGCCCACCCCTCCTGCTTCTCTGCGATATGTTCCGGTGCCGTCAAAATGCGCATAAACGTATCTTGTGCCACATCGGCAGCATCTGCACCATCACCCAATTTGCGTCGCAACCAATCCTGCAACCAGCCATGATGCAAGGAGTAAAGCGAACTGATGGTTTGTTGAACCGTGGAGCTATCGGGTGGCATGGAATGCTTACTACATAAAAATGATTCTCATTTTATTGGATTGCATAATGACATGGCAAACCCTGAGCACAAGAAAAGCACTCTGAAGAGTGCTTTTCGATTAAAACTCAGTGCATTTATTACCAGCGATAGGTTGCAGACAACACAGCCTTGCGTGGCTCGCCATAGAAGCAACCATAGGTGCAACTGGCAATATAGGTCTTGTCAGTCAGATTAGTGATGTTCAACGCCAACCTCCATGCGCCTGTTGTATAGCTTGCCATCGCATCCAGCAAAGTGAAGGCTGGCACACTCACCGCCGTGCCATGCCCCATGCCACGGGTTTCGTCTACGTAGCGCAAACCAGCGCCAATTTTCAAATCAGGCAATGCGAACGCACCGAAGCTGTAATCTCCCCACAAAGACAACTGGTTAAACGGCACACTATCCAACCGTTGCCCTTCTTGCTCTGGTTGCAATGGGCTAGCTTGTGTTGTTCGTGCATCTGTATAGGCATAAGCAGCAATGATGTTGGCGTGCCGACCAACACGAGTACGTGCCTCGAGCTCCAGGCCTCGTGATCTCGCCTTACCAGTTTGTATGAGAAAGTTGGTATCCGCAGGATCAATGACAGTGACGTTTTCACGCGTCAGTTGATAAACTGCCGCTGACAATAACATGTCAGCCCCACTAGGCTGATAACGGACACCAGCTTCAATCTGTTTGCCTTCGGTAGGCTTGAAACGGCTGCCAGTGCGATCCGTGCCCGTGGTTGGTTCAAAAGATTCGCTATAGCTGACAAACGGTGCAAGACCATTGTCTGCGAGATACACCAGACCAGCCCGTCCGGTGAAGGCGTAACTCTTTTCATCATCTGCCCATTTTTCACCGGTAAACAAGGCTTTTCCATCTTGATTGACAGTGTCATAGCGACCACCCAGCAAGACTACCCATTTCTCGGCGATCTTGATTTGATCCTGCACATAGACACCCTGGCGCCTTGTTTTAGTAACGGCTGAGTTACTTGCAGGAACTGCATCACTTAAAACACCACCATAAACAGGAGAATAAAGATCCAGAGACACGCCATCCCGGTTGTAGCGTTTGTCCTGATGCCTAAGCGTGGCAATATCGACACCTACCAAGGCAGTATGTTGCACGCTACCATGTGCGAATTGGTACTGTAACGATGTATCAGCGGTAATTGCCGATGATGCGTCCTCTCGGTCTTGAGCACCGCGAAAACGCGTGGTTCTTTGATCATTAAGCAATTGCCAGATATCAGCGGAGTTATATTCATTCCTTGCATGATAGTAACGCACGTTGTTTCTCAGCTTGAGCTGATCACTGAATGCATGCTCGAACAAATAGCCCGCTGAATAACGCTTCACGTTGAACTTGTCATAGCCTGGCTCACCAGGAAACAAACTACGCTTTATCCTACCGTTGGGGTTGGCATTCACAGTGCCGGCACCAGGCAGCCCATAGACATAACTCGTCTTGTCTTCCTGATATTCACTCAGCAAAGTCAAGGAAGTATCTGTACTTGGTTGCCATTTGAGTGCAGGCGCAATATAGACCCGGTCATCAGGCACATAATCGACAAAGGTATTGCTATCGCGCTTGAGGAAGGTCAGGCGATATGACCACTCGCCATCCTTATCCAGCGCACCGCCAAAATCACCCGCTACCTGCTTACGATCAAAGCTGCCCAACTGAACACTCAACTCGCGCAATGGCTCAACCGTCGGACGCTTACTCACGGTATTGATAATGCCACCCGGCCCAGCGCTACCATACAACACAGAAGCAGCCCCTTTCAGCAGTTCAATACGCTCCAACCCATAGGTTTCTTGCCGCCCGTTGTAGATATTGACGGTATACAAACTACCATCCCTGTAAGTACTTCCGACATTGGTGCGGAACCCTCGCAAGAAGAAACTATCCGTGGTTCTATCCAGACCTTCCGCCCGGCTAACCCCTGCTGTGTAGCTCAACGCATCCTGCAGGCTTTGTACGCCCAATGTCTGCATTTCCTCCTGACCAATCACGGTAATAGACTGCGGTGTTTCGATGATAGGCGTATCTGTTTTCGTACCAGTGGCGCTACGCTTTGCCACATAGCCGCGCACAGGTCCGGTAGACTTTTCCTCTGGCTCCCTGCTTGCCTTGACCGCCACCTCGGGCAACGTGCTCACGCCAACTTCTGGCGCTGCCCGCAACACATAACCACCACCGCTGACCTGTACCGCCTGCATTCCCGTCCCTGTCAGCAAAGCGGATAAAGCAGCTGCTAGCGTGTATTGTCCAGCTATGCCTGCTGTCGTTTTCCCTGCAGTTTGCGCATCGGTAAAAGTCAGTAGCACATTGCTGTTACTGGCGAGTTGGCGCAAAGCTGGTGCTAAAGGCCCAGCCGGGATACTGTAGTGCTGACTTGTCTCAATACTGCGATGTGCTGCCGCAGGCTCAGCCTGCCCAAACCCTGGTATAGCGAGATATAGACTGGTGGAAAACAATACGGATAAAGCATTAGCGATAGATCGCCTTGGTGTACCTGTATTACATGATGTCATGCTACGCAGATGTAATTGCCGGGCTGGCATATAACTTCCCCTTGTTTGAAAATAAAAATCAATTCCCTCACAAGGTAAGTGCCGCGAAATCATCAATCGGGCAGATTGATGCGATCATTTTATTTATCCAGCACTGGTCACCGTCACCCAATACCGGGTGCGCAACTGCACGCGTACCGGCAGCACGCTGGGTAGCGTCGCTAAAATTCGGTCAATATCGTTTAAAGGAAATACGCCAGAAAAACGCAAATCTGCTATCGCAGGATCGCAGCGTACAATGCCGGGAAGATAGCGTGCCAGCTCTGCCATGAAGTCGTCCAAGCGTATATTGTCGGCAATAATCTGGCCCTTGATCCAACTTAGTGCTTGCTCATCCAGTGGCACTGGCGCACCCAGACTGGTGCTGGTAAAAAGCAGACGTTCGCCCTGTTTTACAACACGATGGTTTGCTGGATTGTCAGCAAGCACAACATCCACGGCACTCTGCAACACCGCTACAGTGCTATGTCCATCCCACTGCCGCACGACAAAATACGTGCCCAAGGCCTGGATGCGGCCTTGGGCAGTGTGTACATACAAGGGTCTAGGGTCGGCAGGAGCGCCAGACGCAGCATGCCGGGTAAGGAGTGCTATTTCACCAGCCACAAGCTGAACAACACGGGCATGAGCATCAAAGCGTACTTCTATCGCACTGGCAGTATTCAAGGTCACCACGGTGCCATCGTCCAGTGTCAGGCTACGTTGCTCACCTGCTGCAGTGTGATAATCAGCAGTGCATCTTTGCCAAAAGCTGCTACGCGATACCACTGCACCGCTGGAGATGGCAATCGCGCCGAATGACAACAAAGTGATCATCTTGCGCCGACCAGGTAACTTAGGCATGTTGGATTGTGCATAAGGCGAGAGTACGCCATAAGCCGCCTGCGGTTGCATGCCTCCTAGCCAGCCAGTGACTGCTTCGATATGAGACCAGGCATGTTCATGGTCAGGATCAGCCTCGCGCCATTGTTGCCAGCGTTGCTTATCTTCCTGCGTGGCTTCGTCCGACATCAGCAACGTCAGCCATTCGGCAGCCTCATCCGCTGCCGCTGCCTTGATTGGCCTTCCACCCACTAACAGCATGGGTACCGACACATCATGGGAATCAGGTAGGGACATCAGGCGTTACACAACCAATGCGAACAAACACTGACGGTTGGCCTTGGTAAGGTATTGCTTCACCGAGCTGGCAGACACTTGCAGACGCTCGGCAATCGCCGCATAACTCAAGCCCTCCAGATGAGCCAGCAAGAAAGCCTCTCTCACTTGTGGCGGCAAACCATCCAGCGCTGTATCGACCTGCTGCAAAGCCTCCAGCGCCATCAGCCGTATTTCAGGTGCGGGCACCATAGCTTCTGGCAAGCAAGAAAGCATTTCCAGGTAACTGGCTTCCAATAATTGCCGCCGATAACGATGTGCCATCAACCGCCGCGCTATCGTCACCAAGAAAGGCCGCGGCTCGCGGATATCATCTGCGGCATTGGCGGACATGATGCTGACAAAAGTATCTTGCGCGAGGTCATCCGCCAAGAAGGAGTCGCCCAGCTTGCGCCGCAACCAATCATGTAGCCAGCGATGATGATGGTGATACAGACTATGCAAAGATTGCGGCTGATCGACAGACATGGCGAAAGCAATACAATAAGAATTGTTCGCATTTTAATGCAAATTTAGGGGCGAAGGCACAACCCTGAAATGATTATTGCCTTTGCCTATCAAGGCAAATATGGCTGCAACTTGCCCCAATCCAGATGTTGTTCCACCTCATCCGCCAGGCGCTCTAGGCTAGCTTCGCGCAGAGCGGTGTAATCGTAATGAGCGATTTCTTCTTGCGCCTGTTTCAGCTGGTTATAGCCTGCCCAATCCAGCCAGGCCTGGTTAGCCTCGGCATGGTCAAACAAGCCATGCAGGTAAGTGCCCGCTATCTGGCCATCTATACTCAGAGCTCCTTCTGGCTGGGCCCCCAAATACAGCAAGGGACGCTTGAGGGCTGAGCCGCTGCTGACGCCCATGTGGATTTCGTAGCCAGTGACGGTCGCGTCAGCAAACGTGAGTTTGCCTTCGACTTGTTTGAGGTGCTTTTCCTTGGTGAGCGTGGTTTCCATATCCAGCCAGCCAAAACCATCGCTGGAGCCAGCATCGCCTTCCATGCCATGAGGATCGTGAATATGTCGTCCCAGCATCTGGAAGCCGCCGCAAATACCAAGCACTTTACCGCCATAGCGCAGGTGGCGGGCGATTTTGTCGCGCCAGCCATGAGCTTCAAGCACGGCCAGGTCGCCACGTACATTTTTGCTGCCAGGCAGGATAATAAGGTCGGCCGGGGGTACAGGCTCATTGAGTTCAATAAACTGGAAATCAACATGCGGATGCATACGCAGGGCGTCCATGTCAGTGTGGTTGCTGACATGGGGCAGTACCGGGGCAATAACGCGTAGCCAGGTCTGCGATTTTTCTGGGGTATCTCGCGCCACGCTATCTTCGGCTTCGAGATGCAGGTTGCGCAGGTAAGGCAGCACGCCAAGCACGGGCTTGCCGGTTTCCTGCTCCAGCCAATCCAGGCCGGGTTGCAGCAAGGCAATATCGCCGCGGAAACGATTGATGACAAATCCAACAACACGCTTTCTTTCCGACTCGGAGAGCAAAGCCATGGTACCGACAATATGGGCAAACACGCCGCCGCGATCAATATCTGCAATCAGGATAACCGGGCAATCTGCCGCTTCGGCAAAGCCCATGTTGGCAATATCGTTCTGCCGCAGGTTGATTTCCGCAGGGCTACCCGCACCCTCGACAATGATGCACTCATACTGCTCGCGCAGCCGCTGCCATGATGCCAACACCGCTTCCCGCGCCTTGGGCTTGTAGGCGTGGTAAGCCGTAGCCTCAAGATTGGTGAGGACCTTGCCATGAATAATGACTTGGCAGCCGGTATCGGTATTCGGTTTGAGCAGCACCGGGTTCATGTCGGTATGCGGTTGCAAGCCACACGCCTGCGCCTGCACCGCCTGCGCACGGCCTATCTCGCCACCATCGCTGGTCACAGCGGAATTGAGCGCCATGTTCTGCGGCTTGAATGGCACGACACGCACGCCCCTGCGGTACAATACCCGGCATAACGCAGCCACCAGCGTGCTTTTGCCCGCGTCTGAGGTGGTACCCTGAACCATCAATGTGTTGGCATATGTCATTGGCCCATTATCCCATTAGTTTCCTTGCAACCCCAGCCCTGCTGATCGCCGCGTTGTTGCTGGATCGGCTGCTAGGCGAGCCCGGACGCTGGCATCCGCTGGTGGGTTTTGGCAACCTGGCCTCCACACTGGAAAAACGCCTCAATCACCAACGTGCACCACTTACGGCGCGCCTGATGGGCCTGCTAGCCTGGCTGACCTTGCTGCTGCCAGCATTTGCGCTGGCCTACTGGCTCACGCAACTCACGTATGGCTGGCTGATCGACATCGTACTGCTGTATTTCGCTATCGGCGCACGCAGCCTCAAGGAGCATGCCTTGCGCATTTACCACGCACTCTCCCGGCAAGATTTACCTGCCGCACGCCATGCCGTGGGGATGATTGTGAGTCGTGACACCGCTGAACTCAACGAGCGTGACATTGCCACCGCCAGCGTGGAATCGGTACTGGAAAACGGCAATGATGCCATTTTTGGTGCGATATTCTGGTTTGTGCTCTTAGGCGGCCCGGGCGCATTGTTATTCAGGCTAGCCAACACGCTGGATGCCATGTGGGGCTACCGCACCCCGCGCTTTCTTTATTTCGGCTGGGCCGCCGCACGGTTAGATGATCTGCTTAACCTTATCCCTGCCAGGCTGACAGCTTTGAGCTACGCGCTGTGTGGGCATATTAGGACTGGATTATCGTGCTGGTGGCAACAAGCACGGCTATGGTACAGCCCCAATGCGGGGCCGGTGATGGCCGCAGGCGCAGGCGCTTTGCAAGTTACACTGGGAGGAAAAGCGCGCTACCACGGGCAAGATAAGCTACGCCCCACACTAGGCACCGGGCCAGCCGCCTCGGCACCCAGCATTAATGCCGCGGTTCGGCTGGTGGATCGCAGCATTGTGATCTGGTGTTTGGTGATTATCGTGGCTTACGCCTTGCTCGGAGCATGCCATGCTTGAGCACGGAGGCAACTTGCACCAGGCAAGCCAGCAATACGGCATCTCATTAGCAGATTGGTTAGACCTTTCCACTGGTATCAACCCGCATGGCTACCCGGTGCCAGACATTCCCACAGCAGCCTGGCAACGCCTGCCAGAAACGGATGACCAATTAGAGAACATTGCGGCACATTATTACGGCGCCCAGCACCTGCTGACGACCGCAGGCTCGCAAGCCGCGATACAAACATTGCCCAGGCTACGCGCAACATGTCGGGTAAGCTTCCTTGGCCCCATGTATGCAGAGCACGCGCATGCCTGGCGACAACAAGGGCATCACGTCAGTGAACTCATGCACCTGCCCGAAACCAGCGAACTCGCTAATATCGACGTACTGATTCTATGCAACCCTAACAATCCCACTGCTCGGCTACTTCCCCCGGAAACGCTGCTGATCTGGCACCAGGCACTGGCCCAGCATGGTGGCTGGCTCATTGTTGATGAAGCCTTCATGGATACAACACCGGAGCATAGCTTGGCCGCATTCAGCCACTTGCACGGCCTGATTGTCTTACGTTCATTGGGCAAATTTTTTGGCCTCGCCGGTGCCAGGGTCGGGTTTCTGCTTGCCGAGCCAACATTATTGCGCAGCGCAGCAGATATTTTAGGCCCCTGGCCTGTCACTGGCCCCGCGAGAATCGTGGCCCAGGCCGCATTGGCGGATGTGAGCTGGCAAGAGCAGAACCGCGCCAGGCTAATCAAAGAAAGCCAACAACTGGCTACGTTATTACAAGGGTCTGGCCTAGGTACGCTCAATGGTTGCGCATTGTTTCAATGGCTGAAGCCGGATCATGCTGAGGACCAGCATAGACAACTGGCAAGCCGGGGGATCTGGACACGCCATTTCCCTGCCCAGCAAGGGCTACGCATTGGGCTACCTACCACAGAGGGCTGGAGCAAGCTGCGTCAGGCGCTGCTAGCACTCGCCGCAGGCTAGCAGACTCACACCAGTTCAGCGATTAACGTAGGCTACCTTCGTGACACGGTCATCCAGAATGATCTTGCTCACGCTGGCATAATCCACCTGTAATTTAAACGTGTGCACCAAAGGCAATTCCAGCGCATATCCCGTCAAGGCACGGATGACCCCTGCATGCGTGAACACCAGCGCTGGCTGGTCATCATGCTGCAACTCTGCAATAAAGGCTTGCACACGCTGTGAAAGTTGCAAGAAAGATTCCCCGTTCGGCGGTACATGGCGCACATGATCTTCTGCCCAAACATCCACCAGGCCACGCGGAATATCGTTCCACGGCTGCATTTCCCAATCGCCGAAATTCAGCTCCTTGAGCCTGGCATCCGTCTTTACCGTGATTTGTGGAATGAATGTCCCCGCCATCGCCTCTGCCAACTTGACGCAACGCTGCAACGGGCTGCTATAAATCACGGGATTACGCAGATGCCCGAGTTTAGGATGCAGGGCTTCAAACTCGGCAAGAAAAGTTTCCGTCACATCAACATCGCTATGCCCGTAACAGGTGCCAGGCAACACGGCAGGCGTCGTATGACGCACCAGATAAATTTCCAAATCACTTACTCCACACTCAATTTGCCACGCATAGCAATACACCCAGATAAAACGCCAGCTCAGTGAACTGCTGCATTGCACCCAGGCAATCTCCGGTGTATCCACCCAGGCGCTGCCTGAGCTTACGACTGAACCAAAGCCAAACCAGCACAACAGGCACCAACGCCAACCACAAGCCAGCGGGCAACAAAGCCAGTGGCGCAAAACCGGTGAATAATGCCACGCCTAAGCTGGTAACACTCAGCTTGTGCGCCAGCGGCTTCGCCTTGCCTTCTTCCCGCACATATTTCTGCGAAGCAATAACCAACACGGCAGCCAGGCGGCTCACCGCATGCGCTGCCAACATCACGAAAGGTAGTATCTCCAGGGGGATATGGCTTAGGCTAACAAATTTGAGCAGCAAGGCCAGCACCAAGGCGATCGCCCCATAACTGCCGATGCGTGAATCCTTCATGATGGTGAGCGCCTGCTCCTTGGTCCAACCGCCACCGAGACCATCCATGGTGTCTGCCAGCCCATCTTCATGAAACGCCCCCGTCAGCCACACACTAGCCACCATACTCAGGATGATCGCCACCATCACAGGCAACTGCAGGTGCAAACTTGCCAACAACACCAGTGCGGCAAGTAAACCCACCATCATGCCGACTAATGGGAAATAGCGTGCGGCATCATTCAACTCTGCCGGATCAAAGCCTTTGATAGCAGGCAAGGGCAGGCGCGTCAGAAAGCCCAATGCTAGGAGAAACAAGCGCCACTGATGCTTCATGAAGCATCCTGGCGGCTGATATTTGCAGAATCAAATGAAGCCATCTGGTTGAGAAAATTCACGGCAGCCTGCACTAGCGGATAAGCCAGCGCTGCCCCCGTTCCCTCCCCCAGTCGCAAACCAAGATTCAGCAATGGCTTCGCCTGCAACTGCTCCAACACCAACTGATGCCCAGCCTCATCAGAACAATGCGCAAAAATACAATACTCCAATATGGCAGGAGCAATGCGGCTCGCCACCAGCAAAGCAGCTGTGGCAATAAAACCATCAATCAACAAAGCCACCCGGCGTTCCGCAGCGCCCAGCATGGCACCTACCATCATGGCAATCTCAAAGCCACCAAATGTTCTCAATACAGCCAAAGGGTCACTACTATCCACTTTATGCCTCGCGATTGCCTGACTGATGACCTCGGCCTTGTGAGCGACACCTGCATCGTCCAGGCCAGTGCCTCTGCCAACACATTGCTCCACCGGCAAATTGCATAGCACAGCCACCAGCGCCGAGGCCGAAGTAGTATTACCTATCCCCATTTCGCCAAAACCCATGATGTTAGTGCCAGCCTCGGCTTCTGCCTGGGCAAGCTTATAGCCTTTGATCAAGGCTTGGGCACACATACTGGAAGACATGGCCGCCATCTTGAGGAAATTATTGGTGCCCATGCTGACCTTGGCGCGTATCAATTCCGGATGCGCAGAAAACTCATGACACACCCCTGCATCGACAATCCGGATACGCATGCCATTTTGCTGGGTAAACACATTAATACCCGCGCCACCGGCAAGAAAGTTCATCACCATTTGTCGCGTCACTTCCTGCGGATATGGGCTGACACCTTCCTCAACCACCCCATGATCACCGGCAAACACCAGCATGGCAGGACGTTGCAGCACTGGCGTCAAAGACTGCTGGATTAATCCCAGCTGCAAAGCCACATGCTCCAGCTTGCCCAATGCGCCAACAGGCTTGGTTTTGTTATCGATCTTGGCTTGTAATGCAACTGCCAGGCTTTGATCCAAGGGAGGTATAACAAATGCTGGCAAGGACGACGTTGGGAAGCTCATGAAATTTACTTTTCAAATCAAGCCCGAAGCATAACCGACCCCGCCATTTTTTTAAACTAGAGGAATAAAACCGGAAAATTTTCGATCTCAGCTAGACGAAACGCCGAAGTTTGCTATAATGCTGGCCTTGCGTGAGCTTCTAGAGCCAACGTAATCCAAGTAGTAAAGGCCAGGTAGCTCAGTTGGTAGAGCAGCGGATTGAAAATCCGCGTGTCGACGGTTCGATTCCGCCCCTGGCCACCACGGAATATCAAAGGGTTAGCTTCAGTGATGAGCTAGCCCTTTTTCATTTCTAGCAATTTTCTGCAAAACACTGCGCACCTAAGCATTTCAGGTAAAGTCGATAGCAAGTGCTTGTAAAATGTCCGTTTTGGCTATCTCGTCGTATCTAAAAGCCTCATGAAAGCCCTCTCCTTTTATCAGCCTATCGCCTGGATGTTGGCCCATGGTCATTTTGTTGTCGATGATAGAACCTGGATTCCTTATTACCGGGGGCTAGTCGCGATTCATGCCAGCAAAACTGGGCTAGAGGAATATATTCATTACTGTAGGCAGATTACTGGCGTTGATGTGCCTGATATGGTCGATCTCGAACGTGGGGGGATTGTCGGCGTGGGTGAGCTGGTTGATGTGCTGAGGCCTGGTGAATCCGGTGGCTTCCCGCTTGAAAAGCGCGCCTATAGCGGCCCCGGTCACTATGGGCTGGTCTTTGCCAATGTGACCCCTGTGGCATTCATTCCATGCAGGGGAAAGCCCGGGCTGTTTGATCTCGATTTCGACCCTCGAACTTACCAAGCGCCCAAGGTTATTGCCCCCCAGAGAAACTTATTCGATTAAAACACTCTATTATTCCCCATGGCACATCTTCCCTATCTTAACGGCTACCCCGCACCTCTGCTGGCACAGGTCTGCACCATGCTGGAACAAGGGCGGCTGGGTCAGTGGATAGCGCATAAATACCCTGCGCGGCATGACGTGCAAACGGATAAGTCACTGTATCAATATGTCTCTGACATCAAACAGCGGTATCTGAAGAATGCCCCTGCTATCGCGAAAATATTGTTCGATAACCAGCAACATCCAGTAAAGGGAACGCTAGGGACGAATACCTTTGTCGCCCGGGTGCAAGGCAATAAGCTAAAGAACAAGAATGAAATACGTATTGCCACGCTTTTTCGTGAGGCGCCCGCAGAGTTTCTACGGATGATTGTGGTACATGAACTCGCGCATCTGAAGGAAAAAGATCACAACAAAGCCTTTTATCAACTGTGCGTACATATGGAACCCGATTACTTGCAGCTGGAGTTTGATATGCGTGTATGGCTGACTTGGCGCGAGTATCAAGCGTCATTGACTACAAAATCTGTTCCTGCCTAATGTAGCCCTTCATGCAACTTTGATCCATGTCATCGGACTGTCAAAAAGCAGTGATACTATCTTAGTAAGAGATCAACAATTACTCCTGATCTTCTGCCATCTGGTTGTCAAATAAGCACAAAAGCTTTATCTTAGGCTCGTATTTCATAGGCGTCCCAATCACTTTAATGCTTTCCCGGCGGTTCAAGAAATTTTCCATGTATCTGGTATTGCTGCTTGCCATGCTGCAAGTGCTTTCGCCATTGATACATGCGCACCCTGCCGGGACACCATTGTCAGGAATGGGTAGCGGTATCCATGTGCATGACGTCGTCAGCGGGTTTGACAATAACTGGACCATGCCAGTCGTCCATACCCAGCATCATTACGTGCAGGTGATTGGCGTAGGCAATGCCTATGAGCCCGAGCGCCTGAATTTACCCAACCTATTCCTGCTAGCCTCCTGCCTGCTGCTTGCCTTGTGTTTTGGCGGCGCAACGCGCCGTGTCTATTGGCGCGAGCATAACTGCCGCCCCACTCCTACCCCTACCTATTTCAGCTCCCCGCTGCGCGCCCCACCTCTACGTTGATTCATCCCCACTAGCCTAGCGCTGCTTTGCGCTGGACGCTGTGCTCTGCATTGTGTTGGAGCACTGGATCAACCATTAGAGGGTCTCGATTTTGAAAGCATCTCAAACGACATGGCTTGTGTTCGCCATGTGTTGCCTATTTTTCCAAGCGCAAGCCGCACCTGATGAATCAGACGGCAATGAAGCATTTCCTCCCATTCATATCGACCATGACGATGTGCTGGAGGGTAGTACAACACTTTCCATGTTTCAGGTGTTGGAAGCAGCCTATGCCCGCAACCCGCAGCAAAAGCTGTTGCAGGCACTGGATGGCGAGGCGCAAGCCAGCTATACACGTGCCAAAAGCATGTTGCCCATGGCACCTGCCGTGGGCATACGCCATGTTAACGATAGCCTCAGTAGTGGTCGTGGAGAGCGTGAGTGGGAAGCTGGCTTGGATCTTCCAGTCTGGTTACCGGGGCAGCGCGCCGCCAGGCAAACCGTGGCAAACCATGCTCAGGAGGGTGTCGCAGCAAGCCGCGAAGGCTTCATGATGCAACTCGCAGGACTAGTGCGCGACACTGTCTGGGATGTGGCAATGCGGGAAAATGACCTCAAGCTGGCGCAATACCGGCACGAGAACGCGCAAGCCATCCATAAAGATGTCATGGCGCGTTTCAAGGCCGGGGAACTGCCACGCACCGACACTATGCTGGCCAAGGATGAAACCTTGAAAGCACAAGCCGCGGTTATCCGGGCTGAGGCCGAAGTCAAGCATGCAAGGCATCGCTATACGCAGCTCACCGGCCTCGATATCTTGCCAGCCCGGCCTACAGAAGATTTGGCCAGTATCCGCACTTTGCAGGACAACCATCCTTTGTTGAAAGAAGCCAGAACCAAGCTGGCGCTGGCAGAGGACGAAGTACATCTGGTGAATATCGAAAAACGCGAGAACCCGATGGTGAACGTGGGCACGCGCACCATTCGCGGCGGCTTTGATACCCAATTCAACAGCGCGCTCACTGTGAGCCTGCGCATCCCCTTCGATGCAGAAGTGCGCTCCGCTCCCATGCTAGCTGCTGCCAACACCAATTTGGCCCGAGCCTCGGCAGAGCTGGAACGGCTACGCCTAGTGATGCAGACCACGCTGCATGAAGCCATGCACAACCTAGAAGTCACTCACGAAGAACTGGAGATTGCCACGCGCCAGCGTGACCTTGCACAGGAAAACCTGCGCCTATCCCGCAAGGCTTTCCAGCTTGGTGAAAGCGATCTGGTGAGCCTCATGCGCATCCAGGCACTTGCCACTGAAGCAGAGCGGGCATACCGCAGCCGCCAAACCCAAATGAAATGGGACATTGCCAAATACAACCAGGCAGTAGGAGTTTTGCCATGAACATGAACAAAATCAATACCACCGTGATAGCGCTCTACCTGGGCTGTAGCCTGCACGCTATCGCGGCAGAAACCATTACCATCACACCACAGCAGCAAGCTTCCCTTGGCATCCGCACGGGTCAAGCTGAAGCAGTCACTACCGTCCACGGCCTCAAATTGCCCGGCGAGGTGATTCTACCCGTGGGCAAAGAGCATATTGTCAGCGCACCGCAAGCAGGCCTGATCGACAGGATGTATGTAGGCGCAGGCCAACAGGTGCAGCGCGGTCAACCAATGGCACATCTCAGCAGTCAGGAACTGACGACCCTGCAACGTGATTACCTGCAATCGCAAACCCGGCAACGCCTTGCCAAGAAAAATCTGGATCGCGATGCGGAGCTGTTTAAGGATGGCATTATTGCCGAACGCCGTTATCTCACCACGCAAGCCGAGTTTGAGGAAGCCGACACCGCCTTGCAACAAGGCCGGCAGAGCCTGCGCATTGCAGGCCTTGGCGATACAACGATTGACGGCATCAAGAACGCCCGCCATCTTGGCAGCGGAACGACATTGACAGCGCCCATCAGCGGCCAGGTGATCGAGCAAAACATCAGCACCGGGCAACGTGTAGATCCTGCGACTGCGCTATTCAGGATTGCCGATCTCTCGACACTATGGCTGCTGATTCATGTGCCGGTTGATGCATTGGGAACTATCCACAATGGCACCAACGTGACTCTTGATGCCCAGGGGATTAGCGGCAAGGTCATCAGCATTGTGCGCAATACCAACCGCAACGAGCAGACGGTGCAGGTTCGCGCCGAATTTCGTGACCCTGAACAACGCTTGGTACCGGGGCAATTCGTCGAAGCACAACTGGCACTGAATCAATCAGGTGGTCAGGCGAATGTCACTTCCATGTTCCGCCTGCCACGCACCGCAATCACGCGTTATCAAGGCAAGGCATATGTGTTCAGCCAACGTAGTGCGCAAGATTTCGAGCCGCAACAGGTTGAGGTGGTTGCTGACAATGGTGCACATATCACGATCAAGTCTGGCAATGCCCTGCGCTACCCCATCGCCATTAGTGGCATTGCCACACTCAAGGCCATGTGGACGGGCCACTCCGGGGAGGACAATTAAATGCTGACCTCGCTGATACGGCTTGCGCTGACACAGCGCTTGTTCATGCTGGTCATGACGGCCATCCTGGTCGGTGCCGGAGTACAGGCCTTCCGCCAATTACCCATTGACGCATTTCCCGACGTCTCATCGACCCAGGTCAAGATCATTATCAAGGCACCGGGCATGCCCCCCGAGGATGTCGAGGCACGCATCACCGCGCCTATTGAAATCGAGATGCTAGGGCTACCCAACCAGACCATGCTGCGCTCTGTCGCGAAGTATGCACTAACAGACATCACGATCGACTTTGCCGATGGCACGGATATCTACTGGGCCAGGCAGCAGGTCACCGAACGCCTCAATAGTGTCTGGGATAAATTGCCGCCTGATGTCACTGGCGGGGTAGCACCGCTTACCACGCCGCTGGGTGAGATGTTTATGTTCACCATCGAAGGTGATCTGCCATTGCAGGAAAAACGCAGCCTGCTCGACTGGGTGATCCGTCCACATTTACGTACCGTGCCGGGCGTTGCCGATGTCAATCCGCTGGGGGGTACCGTACGCAGCTTTGAGATTGTGCCAGATCGCGCACGCATGTATGCCCGCGGCATCAGCATGGATCAACTGCAACAGGCACTGGAGCTCAATAACCGCAACGATGGTGCCGGGCGACTTGATGATGGAGAGGAGTCGTTGCTGGTACGGGCAGAAGGACGCTTCCAGAACCTGCAGGATGTCGAAGAAACTGTTGTGCGCAGTACTGCTGGCTCACCCCCGGTACGTATTGGCGACTTAGCGACTGTGAAGATAGGCGCGCTCACCCGCTATGGTGCTGTCAGCGCCAACGGCCAGGGTGAGGCGGTACAAGGCCTGGTGCTTAGCCTGCGCGGTGCCAATGCCAAAGAGGTCGTACAGGCGCTCAAAATCAAGCTTGGTGAAATCACGCCTCAATTGCCCAAGGGCGTAAGCCTGCATACGTTTTATGACCGTAGCTCACTGGTAGACCGGGCAATAGCGACTGTCAGCAAAGCCTTGATAGAAGCCATCGTGCTGGTCGTTGTGCTACTGATCCTGTTCCTGGGCAACCTGCGTGCTGCCCTCACCGTGGCCCTGTCGCTACCGCTGGCAGTGCTGATCACCTTCATTCTCATGCAGCAGTTCAACATTTCTGCCAATCTCATGAGCCTGGGTGGGCTGTCCATCGCCATCGGCATGCTGGTCGACGCTGCGGTTGTAGTGGTCGAAAACGTCGTCTCGCACCTGGCACATGGTGAGCAATCCCGCCTGCCGCGCCTGCACTTGATTTTCCGCGCAGTGAAGGAGGTCAGCATACCTGTCACCTCAGGCATCCTGATTATCATCACGGTATTCCTGCCCTTGCTCACGCTACAAGGCCTGGAAGGCAAGCTGTTCTCGCCGGTGGCGCTCACCATTGTGTTTGCGCTGTCAGGTTCATTGCTATTGTCGTTTACCGTGATCCCAGTGCTGGCATCCTTCCTGTTGGGCAAGGTCAGCCATGAAGAACCCTGGCTGGTGCGCAAGGCCTTGCAGCTTTATCAGCCAACCCTGCACTGGACATTGGACCATGGCCGCCTGGTGTTCGGTATCGCATTAGCTTTATTGGTCGCAACAGGGTTTGTCTACACCCTGATCGGTAAAACCTTCATGCCGGAAATGGATGAAGGTGACCTGGTGATGCAGACGGAAAAGTTGCCTTCCATTAACCTGGAGTCTGCCCTGGCAATCGATAAAGTCGTGCAGCAGAAAATCCTGTCAACAGTGCCGGAAGTCACGCAGATGGTTGCACGTACGGGCACAGACGAAATCGGCCTTGACCCGATGGGACTCAACCAGACCGATAGCTTTCTGGTCTTGAAGCCACGTGCGGAGTGGCGCTCGCCGCATAAGGATGCTTTGCTCGATGAGTTGCGTAAGGTCATGCAGGATATCCCCGGCATGCACTATGCCTTTACCCAACCCATCGAGATGCGCGTCAACGAAATGATTCTGGGCGTGCGCGGAGATCTTGCCATCAAGATATTTGGGCACGACATTGAAGAACTCAATCGCCTGGCACTGAAAACCGTTGATGTATTGCAACAGATTCAGGGTGCAGAGGATGTCTACACGCCCATCAACAGCGGTGTGCAATATCTGCGGGTGACTGTTGATCGCCTCGCTGCTGGCCGCCTTGGCATTGATATTTCCCAGCTTGAAGATATCCTGCGTACACAACTCGAAGGCAAGCAGCTCGGCATCGTGCAGGAAGGCCCGCGCCGTACTCCGGTACTGCTGCGTGGTAGCCAGGATTTGCAGCAATCTGCTGCCGAGTTTGGTAATTTACGCATCACCCTGCCGGATGGCAGCAATGTGCCGATTGCCACAGTAGCCAAGCTGGAGCGTGTTGATGGCCCAGTGAAAATAGACCGCGAACGCGGCAACCGCATGGTGGTGGTCATCGCCAATGTGCGGGACCGTGACCTGGTCGGCTTTGTGGAAGAAGCCCAGCATAAAGTGCAACAGCAAGTGAAGCTACCGCAAGGCTACTTGATGAAATGGGGTGGACAGTTCGAGAACCAGCAACGTGCTGCCGCACGACTCGCGATTGTCGTGCCTTTGGCTATCGGGCTGATTTTCCTGCTGCTGTTCGCCACCTTCCGCTCGGCACGCCAGGCCAGCCTTATTCTCTGCAATATCCCATTTGCGATGATAGGTGGCGTCTTTGCTCTTTGGGCCTCAGGTGAATATCTCTCGGTGCCTGCTTCGGTCGGCTTTATCGCCTTGCTGGGCATAGCAGTATTGAATGGCGTGGTCATGATGAGCTATTTCAACCAGTTGGCCGAACAAGGCATGAGCATCGCACAAGTCGTGATTGAAGGTGCCAAGCGCCGCCTGCGCCCTGTCCTCATGACGGCCAGCATTGCTGCGTTCGGACTGGTGCCCCTGTTGTTTGCCACCGGGCCCGGCTCGGAAATCCAGCGACCTCTCGCCATCGTCGTCATTGGCGGGTTGGTGACTTCTACCTTGCTTACGCTAGTGCTGCTGCCCATCCTCTATCGCCGCTTCGGCATACCGGAAAGGAATTGATATGTCACATCACTTGGTACACATCCTGGTTTCACCCAAGCTGGAAGATGCCATGGTTGACTGGCTGCTGACACAAGAGCCAGCCCTCCTCTTTGAAACCAGCCGGGTGCAGCAATATGGCCGCCCCCTGGACAGCCTGACTGAACGGGTGACAGGCTTTCGCCTGCAATTACTCTTTATGCTACAAATCCCGCCAACGGCATTGGGCGCCTTCCTGCCAGCATTAGAGGAAACCTTTGGCAAAGAAGCCATCCACTACCGTGTGCTGGCACTCAGCCACAGCCATATCCCCTAGCAAGCCAGCCTGGCAAGAGCCTCAGGCTGGCTATGGTATGATGTGCCGTTTATCACCAGCGACACCGCCCATGGCCAGCCATATCGATATTGATGCCAGCGAACTGCATACCCTGCTTGAATCACAGAACACCATCCTGATTGATGTCCGCAACGACGATGAAGTCGCGCGCGGCATCATCAAGGGCGCCATGCACATGCCAATGGCCGTGATTCCCGGTTTGGGAAATTTGTTGTGCGAACACAATGACACGGCGCTGATTTTCTACTGTCACAGCGGCATACGCTCGGCACAAGCCGCTGCCTTTATTGCCAACATGGAACGCGACAACGTTTACAACCTGCGTGGCGGCGTTCTGGCATGGGCCAATGCTGGTTATTCCTTTGTAACGAAAACTGATTGATTATGGAATTTCATCAAGAGCTAGACGCGCGCGGCCTCAGGTGCCCACTACCCATTCTGCGTTGCAAAAAGGCATTGTCCGACGTTGCCGCAGGCGAAATCCTCAAGGTCACCGCTACTGACCCTGGCTCAGTGAAGGATTTCCAGGCATTCTGCAAACAGACCGGGCATGAAATGCTTGCCATGGCGGAAAACGCGGATGCGCCAGAGAAAGAATTCATCTTCCATATCAAGAAGCGGCTAGCCTGACCTCACAACCACAAAGGAGCCAGCATCATGAGTAAAGGGTTGAGATTATCCGAGAAGTGGTTCCGACGCGGGTTGTGGCTGGTTGCCTTCATATTCGCCAACTTTCTCATCGGGCTGGGTCAAAGCGTCATTCAGGATTTGCCGCGGGTTGAACATCACTACTCCACCGAGGATTTCCTTGACCATACGCAAGCAGACCCCCTACGCGCAAGCCTGGATAGCACGCGACAGCAACGCCAGGATATTCATGACAAGCTGCAACAAGCCCAGTTAAGGCGCAATACGGCGACGACAGATTATCAAGCGGCCCGTGATACCTTCAACAACTGGCTCTCCACACGCCATGCCACCGAGCAAGCATCACAAGATACAGAGCTGATCAGCCGCACGCAGCAACTGGACAAACTCAAGGCCGTGGAGCGCGAGGCCCAATCCAGTGTCGAGCAACTGGAAAAGCAGTCACTGGACGTTCATCAGCAAGAGTCTCGCGTACAACAACAGCTGGAAAAACTGCAGCAAACGGCTTACGAGCGTTATGGGGCCGCCATGCATGCACAGGAAATCCGTGTTTTCCTCTATCGACTAGCCTTGACCTTACCCTTACTACTGCTGGCGGCCTGGCTATTCTTGAAGCACAGGAAAAGCACGTACTGGCCCTTCGTCTGGGGTTTCATCTTCTTCGCGGTATTCGCGTTCTTTGTCGAGCTGGTGCCCTACCTCCCCAGCTATGGCGGTTATGTCCGTTACGGTGTAGGCCTGCTACTGACCATCTTGATCGGGCGACAAGCTATCATCTCGCTCAACAGATATCTTGAAAAACAGAAGCTGGCAGAACAACAGCCCGAAATAAAGCGCCGCGAAGAGCTCAGCTACGACACGGCGCTGGCACGGCTTGCCAAGAATGTATGCCCTGGTTGTGAACGTAATGTCGACCTGAAAGATACCTTGAATGACTTCTGCCCGCATTGTGGCATTGGCCTGCATAACTATTGCACGGCTTGCAATGCGCGCAAGAGCGCTTTCTCTCGCTTCTGCCACAAATGCGGCACATCTGGTGCCCAGCCCACAGCCGATTAAGCTATAACAGCACACCCTCTTGCGCCTGCAATGCGGGCGGCAATGGCTCATCCAGCAACTCCAGTATGGCAATCTCGATATTGCGGCTCATGGCATCCAGCGGCAAATCGTTAGGCTCGGTGCCAAACGGGTCGGCAATCTGGTCACCCAGGGCATCCAGCCCAAAGAAGGTATAGGCCAGAATGCACACTGCCACAGGCGTGAGCCAGCCTATGCTATCCACTAGGCAGAACGGCAGGAGGAAACAATACACGTGCACCACCCGGTGCAACATCAAAATGTAGGGGTAAGGAATCGGCGTACTCTTGATACGCTCGCAACCACCCAGCACATGCGAGAGCTGATTGATCTGGGCATCCATCTGCGCCAGCAGGATGGGATCCAGTTTCGATAGTCGCGCATACTCCGTCACACGCTTTCCCAATGTCATCAACATTAATGATGGTGCGTGAAGCTGGCGCTTTACCTCATCATCAGCAATTCGATTGGTATTCTCATATATAACGTCACGCAAAAAATTTCGCATGGCGTATGGATAAGCCAGCAAAGGTTGCAGCAGATACAAGCGCTCTTCGCGATCGAGTTGTGGAAAAAACTGCTGCACCTGGCGCGTAAAATTGCGTGCACTGATCAACAATTCTCCCCATAGCGTGCGCGCCTCCCAGAAACGCTGATAAGCCGCGCTGTTGCGAAAGCCGAGGAAAATCGCCAGCGTCAGCCCCCACAAGGTGAACGGCGTAGCCGTCAACGTCACCTTGTAGTGGTAGAGGGTTCCGTGGGTCGCCACCACCAGCGAACTCAGCACTGTAGTAAACAGCACCTTGCGCCAGATCGCAGGAATGATGGAGCCCTTGAGTGAAAACAGCAGCACCCGGGCGCTGGGATTCTGTGGATGAGTAATCATGAACTTCTCCTGTTATCCCGACCCGGGCGAGGTTTATTTCAACTTGGCAAGCTGGGCCTGCAATTTGGCAAGCGTATCGCTAAATGCCGCCAACCGGGCTTTTTCCTGCTCCACCACGGCTGCCGGTGCACGCGCCACAAAGCTCTCATTGCCCAGCTTGGCTTGTGCCTTGGTCATCTCGCCATCAATCCGGCTGATTTCCTTGCCCAGGCGCTCCTTCTCGGCGGCTACATCAATCTCAATCTTGAGCATGAGCTTGAAATCACCCGCGAGTGCCACAGGCGCATCAGCCTCCGGTAACTCTGCGACAATCTCGACCTCGGACAGTTTAGCCAAGGCCTTCAGATGTGGCGCATAGGCAGCAAGCTTTTCCTGATCACCAGCCGCAATCAAGGGAACACGAGTGGCAGGTGATACACCCATCTCGCCACGCAAACTACGGCAGGCATCCACAGACTCCTTGAGCAAGGCCACCCAGGCTTCGGATTGCTCATCCAGCTTGGCTGGCTGGCTCACCGGATATTGCTCCAGCATGATGCTGGGGCCAGTGCGGCCAGACATCGGGCCTACCGTCTGCCAGATTTCTTCTGTGATAAACGGCATCAATGGGTGCGCCAGGCGCAGGATGGTTTCCAGCACACGCAGCAAGGTACGGCGCGTAGCGCGCTGTTGGGCCTCGTCGCCATTCTGCAATTGCACCTTGGCCAGTTCTAGGTACCAGTCGCAGTATTCATCCCAGACAAACTTGTAGATCGCCTGCGCTACATTGTCGAAACGATACTCGGCAAAGCCACGCTCAATATCTGCCTCGGTGCGCTGCAACAGGCTGACGATCCAGCGGTCGGCTGGCGAGAAGTCCAGGTAACCATCAGGCTGCGTCTTGCAATCTTCCAGACCGTTATCCTTGCCCTCGGTGTTCATGAGCACAAAACGGGTAGCGTTCCACAGCTTGTTGCAGAAATTGCGATAGCCTTCGCAACGTTGCAGGTCAAACTTGATATCTCGCCCGGGCGAAGCCAACGAAGCAAAGGTGAAACGCAAGGCATCAGTACCAAATGCAGCAATACCTTCAGGGAACTCCTTGCGCGTGCGCTTCTCGATCTGCTCAGCCTGCTTGGGGTTCATCAGGCCAGTGGTACGCTTCTTCACCAGGTCCTCAATGCCAATACCGTCGATCAGGTCGATCGGGTCGAGCACGTTGCCCTTGGACTTGGACATTTTCTGGCCTTCCGCATCCCGGATCAGGCCATGCACATAAACATCCTTGAACGGAATCCTGCCGGTGATGTGCTTGGTCATCATCACCATGCGCGCTACCCAGAAGAAGATGATGTCAAAACCAGTCACTAATACGGAAGAAGGCAGGAACTGCTGCAACGCCTGGTTGGCCTGATCTTGCGCCTCGTCACCAGTCCAGTCCAATGTAGAAAATGGCCACAAGGCAGCGGAATACCAAGTATCCAACACATCAGAGTCACGTTTCAGGTTGCCACGATAACCATCGTTGGCAGCAAGCTGGATCGCTTCGGTTTCGTTATGCGCAACATAGACCTTGCCATCATCGCTATACCAGGCGGGAATCTGGTGTCCCCACCAGAGCTGGCGCGAAATACACCAATCCTGGATGTTATTCAGCCACTGGTTATAGGTATTCACCCAGTTTTCCGGCACGAAGCGGATTTCGCCATTGGCAACCACTTCCAGCGCTTTTTCCGTGATGCTCTTGCCATCATCGCCGGGCTTGCTCATGGCGACGAACCACTGGTCAGTGAGCATCGGTTCAATCACCACATTGGTACGATCACCGCGCGGCACTTTGAGCTTGTGCTTATCGACCTTGACCAGGAAGCCTTGAGCCTCCAGATCAGCCACCACTTGCTTGCGTGCAGCAAAGCGTTCCAACCCCTGATATTGCGTAGGTGCAGCATCATTGATGTGGCCATCCAGCGTGAGAATGCTGATCATGGGCAGCTTGTGGCGCTGGCCCACGGCATAGTCATTGAAATCATGGGCGGGCGTGACCTTCACTACGCCAGTGCCAAACTCACGCTCAACATAGTCATCCGCAATCACCGGGATTTCACGATCACACAAAGGCAGCTTCACTTGCTTGCCGATCAGGTGCACATAGCGTTCATCTTCCGGATGCACCATTACGGCAACATCACCGAGCATGGTTTCTGGGCGCGTTGTTGCCACTGTCAACTCACCATTGCCATCGGCCAATGGGTAGCGGATATGCCAGAGATGACCGTCTTCTTCCTCAGAAACCACTTCGAGGTCAGACACTGCGGTGTGTAGTTTGGGGTCCCAATTCACCAGGCGCTTGCCGCGGTAAATCAGGCCCTCGTTGTAGAGACGTACAAATGTTTCGGTCACGGTGCGTGACAGGCCTTCGTCCATGGTGAAGCGCTCACGGCTCCAGTCCGGTGAAGTGCCCAGGCGACGCATTTGCTTGGTGATACTACCGCCGGAGTATTCCTTCCATTCCCAGACTTTTTCCAGGAATTTGTCGCGGCCAAGATCGTGACGGCTGACGCCCTGTGCATCGAGTTGGCGTTCAACGACGATCTGCGTTGCAATCCCAGCGTGGTCTGTACCAGGCTGCCAGAGCGTATTGTCGCCGCGCATGCGGTGGTAACGGGTCAACGCATCCATGATGGTCTGGTTGAAGCCATGACCCATGTGCAGCGTCCCAGTCACGTTCGGTGGCGGCAGCAGGATGCAGAAATTATCTTGTTTACTGGCATCCAGCCCAGCTGCATAGTAACCACGGTCTTCCCAGAATTGGTACCAGCGGCTTTCTATGTTCTTGGGTTCAAAGGATTTATCCAGTGTTTGGCTTGCTGTAGTGTCGGTATTCATAGGGGTGGGATTTTAGCATAGCGCCCTCACCGCCATCACCTGTTACGCTAAAAACCTAGCTGCCGGCCATTAAGCGCAATAACACCAGCAACATCCCGACAAATATCAATCCATGCAGCCAGCACCATCGTTGATAGCGTCGCTTCAAGCCTTGGGGTGACAAGCTAGAAAGCAAAAACAGGCGACCATCTGCAGGGGCGCGCATCACATGCACTCCGGGCGATGCACGCAATACCCTATGCTGTTTTTCCACCTCGCGTAATGCGGCACGACGCGCCAACTCCCATTCCTTGAGGTCGATTTCACCATTGCCATCCAGATCAAAGCGCTCCAGCAAACCGGCCTTATCACGCTTCCATTCAGCCAATAGTTCAGCGACATCCTCTTTCTGATTGAGTGGCATATTGGCACCACCCACTGTGCTGAATTCACCCAGCACATAAATAGACCCGGCGAACAGGATATCTTCCACCCGCTTGTAGTCTCCGGCATAGCTTACCCTGCGTTCGGGTCCAATCACCTCGGCATGGTCAGGGTCGACAAAACACTGGCCAGAACCATCACTGATGACAAAGGTTTCGTGGCTGCTACCTTCATGCACCAGCTGCCAATGGCGCCGATCACGGCGCTGGAATACCTGGAAGCGATACCAGACACAACGAACAGCGGAGTAAGGACTGACGATCAAATGTTCAGGATCGGGTACTGCCCTGCCATAAAGCTCCACATATCCCTGCGCAGCAGAAGCGATACGCGAAGTAGGCAGGTCGGCAATCATGCGGCTACGTTTGTTGCTGCCTATCCAGGCAACAAAGCTGATCACCGCCACCAGCAGCACGCACACCATGGATGCCTGGCGGTCACTCAACTGCAATGCAACCAACAGCAATGCCAGATATGCCGCACCACTCAGGCAATCAAGGTAGTAGCTACGCCAACCGCGCCACATCAACCTCATGGGTTAGAAACCAGTCCTGCGACTACGACTTGAAGCGCGCAGCGATATCAACATCCTTGAGTTCACTGCGGGCAAAACGCAGCATTGTCTCGCGGTTGAAACCCAGGGTACGGGCTACCAGCAGGTCAGGAAACTGTGCGATACGCACATTGTGCAGGTTGACACTGTCGTTATAAAACTCGCGTCGGTCAGCGATTGCGTTTTCAAGATTGCTGATGCGCGCCTGCAAATGCAGGAACTGCTCATTGGCTTTCAGCTCAGGGTATGCTTCCGCCAGCGCAAACAATGTCCCCAAGCCGGCACGCAACGCGCCCTCTGCTGCGCCCAGCGCCGCCACATCATGATGCTGACTGGCCTCCTGCACGCGTGAACGTGCCTGTATCACCTGCTGCAAGGTTGCCTGCTCATGCTGCATATATTGCTTGCAGGTATCCACCAACTTGGGCAATTCGTCATGACGCTGCTTGAGCAAGACATCAATATTGGCCCATGCCTTTTCAACATTATTCTTGAGACTTACCAGGCCGTTATAGACCATGATGAAATACACAACGGCCACCACCAGCAATACCAGCAAGAAAATCTGCATATGCCCTCCCTTTTTTGCTGGCAGTGTAATCTGCATCCTCTTCCGCAGGCAACGATATCAAACAAAAAGCCGGCAATGCCGGCTTTTTGTTGTGCTGGTTTGATGCCTAGCTAGACATCTTGCGGCGTGCGGCAAACCCGACCAGAGACAGTCCTAGCAACATCATGCCATAGGCGCTAGGCTCCGGCACTGGTGCCAGGGTTGCGGTAAAGGCCAAATCGCCACCCAGGGATGTATTCCAGGCAGCCCCTGTCAACTGGCTACGATCATTGCCATTATTGAGGTAAACGAAGCTACCGCCGGTATAGGCCGTATCTGGCGCGAAAGCCCATTCATTGGTACTGGTGCTATCACCCTGGATTCCAGAAGTGGTGAAGTACAGTACGTATTGCTGATTTCCCGCCAGGGTGACAGAAGGATAAGCAGTAATTTCGGTATATTCACTGCTGGCAGAAAAACTGAATGGATCAGATTGATAAAGCACTTCACCAACGCGTGAACCCGTCCAGGTGCCCACCTCGATAGTGAATGGCGCCTCTAGCGCGGTCAGGACAAAAGAGAAAGATTGCAACACTTGATCATGCTCACCAATGGTAATTGTTTGACCATAAGTCGCGGTATCTGGTGTGCCAAATGGAGAGACGGAGCCGTCCCATTCATCCATGGTGCTGATGGTAGTAGCGGCATGAACTGCCGGTGTGAATGCTAATGTCAAAAGAAAACCCGCTGTGGGAAATTTCATCACGACCTCCTTGATGTTGAAAAGATAAAGTTCAAGCTTCAACCTCGTGCTCGAAAATTCCCCCCCGCTGCCAGACCGCAAGCAAGACGTAAAGTTCTGGTACGATGACGCACTAAACAATCACCAGGATTCAATCAACATGCTGGAACCGCTATGGACCTGGGCCATACTTGGGTTAGCCCTCATTGCGCTGGAAATGCTGACAGGTACGCTGTACATCCTCTGGTTTGGCATCGCCGCGCTGGGCCTGGCATTACTGACCTCCCTGGCACCATCCCTGGTGGTCGCGTGGCAGTTGTTGATTTTTGCCGTGCTTTCGCTTGGCTCCCTTGCGATCTGGAAGCAGTTCTACCGCCGCGAACACAATGACTCCAACATCGGGCAATCACGCGGTGATGAAATTGGCCGCATCGGCATCATCACTGTCGCTGTCAGTCCTCGACAAAACGGTCAAATCGAGTTTGCCCAAGGCGTGCTGGGCAGTCGCCTATGGATTGCCATCGCCAATGAAGAAATCGAGGCCGGTAGCGAAGCGGTGATTGTCGCCGTGGAAGGTAACCGACTGCGCGTGAGTAAAAGAACCCAACCATAACAACTCCGAGGAGAGACCATGTTCGAGTTTGCATTTGTATTGATCGCGGCAGCAGCCGTACTGGCCTGGAAAGGCATACGCATCGTACCGCAAGGCGAGGAATGGGTTGTGGAGCGCTTGGGCAAGTTCAACGCTGTACTCACCCCCGGCCTGCATATCATCAACCCTATCTTCAGCAAGGTGACCTATAAAGTCACGACCAAGGACATCATCCTTGATGTTCCTGAACAAGACGTCATCACCAAGGATAATGCCGTCATCCTCGCCAATGCCCTGGCTTTCATCAAAGTTACCAATATCGAGCGTGCGGTCTATGGCATTGAGGATTTCCGCGAAGCCATGCGCAACATGGTGCAGACCAACCTGCGTTCGATTATCGGCGGCATGGATTTGAATGAAGCCCTCACCTCGCGCGAGCGCATCAAGACCGAATTGAAAACAGCCATTGCCGACGAAGCCTCTGATTGGGGGCTGACCGTCAAGTCAGTTGAAATCCAGGACATCAAGCCCTCGGCGAATATGCAAAATGCCATGGAGCAGCAAGCCTCTGCCGAGCGTGAGCGCGTTGCCGTAGTGACACGCGCCGAAGGCGACAAGCAATCGCTCATCCTCAATGCCGAGGCCCGCTTGGAAGCTGCAAGAAAAGATGCAGAAGCACAAAAAGTGGCTGCAGAGGCTTCGGCAGAATCCATCCGCTTGATTGCAGAAGCCGTGCAGCACAACGACACATCGGCCACCTTCTTGCTGGGTGACCGTTATATCCAGGCCTTGCAGCGCATGTCCAACGCCAACAACAGCAAGATTGTGGTGATGCCGGGAGATGTCGTTAGTGCGGTAAAAGCACTGGTGGGTGGCAGCAAGTAAGCTTGATTATTGGTGCTGGCAAACCGGGCAGGTCGGGTCTTTTGCCAGCTTGAGGCTGCGCCATTCCATGGCGATGGTATCTAGTAGCAGCAACCTGCCCTGCAAGCTCCTGCCCAGGCCCAGCAGCAACTTCATCGCCTCTGCTGCCTGGGTGGTGCCTATCATGCCCACCAGCGGCGCAAACACGCCATTCTCTGCACAGCGCAGTCCTTCGTCACCACCAAGATTGGGGAACAGGCAGTGATAGCAAGGGCTATCGTCATGGCGCATATCGAATACCGTCACCTGCCCCTCAAAACCAATCGCGGCACCTGACACCAACGGTTTGTGCAATTCCACACAGACCTGATTCACGGCATAACGCACCGTAAAGTTGTCTGTGCAATCAATCACCACATCTACAGCCTGCACCAGCTCCCGCAGGCTGGCTTCATCTACACGCTGCTGCATGGCATGGACTGTCACTTCCGGGTTGATGCTGGCAATGGTTTCTGCAGCCGATTGCGCCTTGTTGCGCCCCACGGCGGCTGTAGTATGAATGATTTGTCGTTGCAGGTTGGTAAGGTCCACCTCGTCAAAATCGCAGATCGTGAGCTTGCCCACACCACCTGCGGCGAGATAAAGCGCCACAGGTGAGCCCAGGCCACCCGCCCCGATCACCAGGGCATGGCTGTTGACGAGCTGCTCCTGCCCTTCATAACTGATTTGCGGCAGGAGGATGTGGCGGCTGTAGCGAAGTAATTGGTTGTCGTTCATTATGGTACCCTTCCCGCCGCGACAAGCTGATTGAGCAAGGCAGGGCGGGCAATCCAGATGAGCATGTCGTCGTATACCGGCGAGAAGTCGCTCAATTCATAAATATTATCTGCAATGGCATTTTGCCCATCAGCCACCTGGTTTTTACCCACGGAATAAATGATGGCTATCGGGCGCTCGGCACCCGCCATGGTCGACAGTAAACTGTTGCCATTGGCATCCTGCAAAGCGAGATTATCACTGAATATGCTCGCAGATGCTGCTGCCAACATTCGGGTACCGAATGTCGTCGCATCAGCGAATCCTCTATCCACTCGGTAACGCCAAGCACTTCCCCAGGCATCGGTGGATGCGATATTCAATGTGCGCCAAGGCAGAAACCCCTCCGCGCCCAGGGCCGTCACCGAGCAATCCTCAACACCACCAGCAACAAGCTGGCTGGCAGAAACAGTAGCCGGACATGGCAATCGCCCGTTCAACAAAGTAAACCCCAGGACGGCATCATGAATTTCCTGCAGAGATTGACGGTTGGCATCAATTGCACGTATCTCGCGTTGCGCACTCATTGGCAATAACAAGGCGCTAATGACAAAACCGAGAATGACCAGAACTACAGCCATCTCAACCAAACTAAACCCCTTGGATTGCTTAATCACCAAACCACCTGATCATTGAAGGAGCTTGTTGCTGGCCATTGATAATCAAACAATAAATTGTCCGTCACATTGTTCTCGCTGTCGAAATAATCACTCAAGTCTGCACTATTTCTGATCTGCGCAGGATTGCTGGCAGAAAAAACCGGCGCACTTTGCAACAAGGTTTGGTTCAACGCAACCCCAGCGGACATGACGACAACAGCCAGCTGATTGGCCTTCACATTTCCTGACTGCATCACGCTCAAGCAACCCTGGTTACAATCCATGCTTCCTCCGGGCGCATATGCTGGCGCTAGGGCGGCATACATATGTTCATACCATCGATTATCGAGATACCACTGCGGCAAGATGGGATACAAGTACTGATAGACCAACATCGACTCTGTCGTCGCACTAGCAACAGTACCTAAGGTAGCCTCACCGACTTTAGTCCCAGCAGCATCGTAATCTGCCACCGTCAACACGGTATAGCTACCTTGCTTGCTGAGGAAAATACGTTTTGCATGTGAGCTTGCCGTTGCATCTTCAAACTGCTCGCGTTTTTGCATGCCAATGATGTCAATATTCACTGTTCGACTACTCACGCCTGCGGCAAGGCCCGTAGTAATCGTCGCAGTGCATTTGAAATTGGGGTTGCTATTGCTGGCCTTAGGCAAGCTCTTGGGAGTGCATTGATCCAGATTTTCAAAATACCCAAGATATTGTTGCATATCCACTCCCGCCAACGTGCCAGATGCATTCACAACCTGTTGCTTGACCTGAATCCTTGGACGTACAACTCTGTTGAGATCAGTACAATTGCTAGTGCAAATCCTGAACGGGATCAGACCCTTCGCCACAAACTGCAGGTCAGTCCAGCTGAAATGATCGGGCCAGAGTTCGGGATTATCGAATGACACCATCCATGGCCGATATTTGAAGCCGTATGCCGCATAAATACTGGGAAAATTAATCGCGTGCCTCACATCCTGTGCAACACGCCGCTCCAGAAGCGGCATCAATTGATCAATCGTGACATACAGCAACCTGTCATTTGCACTACCTGATTGATCTGGTCCAGGCTGGATAAAGTCATTATCCATATCCGCATTGCTATAAGTACCTGGCACACAAGGCATTAGACAGCTCTCTGGTACCACGAGCGTATCAAGGTAGTGAGAAACATCAGCGAGATTACCTGCTGCTGGACGCTGCTGCTCTCTCTGTGGCTTGCCAGGTAAAATCAGTATAAATGCCACGCGATCGCTCAGGATATTACCGCGACTGTCGCGCACCGTCAGCCAGGGATGAGGCAAGGTTGCTCCCTCGCAAACATAACCTTGATAAGTCATGCGCAAGATACCTGGGTTGATCACAGACATACAGGTGGGATCAACCAAGTTCGCCGATACGGCATACCATGGCATCTCGCCCAGCGGGTCATGCTCAGTTCCCGTATGACTCAGCATGCCGATATCTCGCCAAGGCAATCGCCCCAGGCAACGCATGCTCAACCCCGCACTTTTCAATGGTAGTCCATTCGCCTTTGTGGCATCCAGGCAACCACTATCTGCCTGACCATCATAATTAGCAGGGTTTTCAGAAGAGGCAAAATAGTCCGGCCTGGGCATATTTCCCGGACGCTCACCTGATGCGGTCCGGCCCAAGGTGTAGCCAATCAGTGCATCCTTGGCATGGCGTAATGTTTGATCCGCCTGTTGCTCCAGCGCTTGCCTGGTAGCCGCCTGTGCCGCGGCATGCACAACATAAGCCGTTGCTGCCATGCCAATAATAAATATCGCCAGCAGCAAAGCGGCTCCTTGCTGACTGCGATGGTGAAGAGAGGGACTGTCAAACGGCATCACGCCACCACCTAGCGAATCACGCCTTGCTCAGCCGGGCTGGTGGGTATGTCAGGCGTCGTATGCACATTGCGCTCGATGATCTGCCCGGTTTCCGGGTTGAATATTTGCCCTGCCTTGAGGCGCACATGCTGCCCATTTTCATGCATAGTCAGCGGTACGCCTTGTTGATTCACTGTGCCTACCTGCACTTGGCCATTGTTGCTGCCTTCCTGCACTGGCTGGTGATTGATCCAGACTGTGCCCTTGCCACCATCACTGCTCTTTACATAGCCTTGCACACTAAGATCTGGTGTGGGTAATGGCACCGTAGCTGGCATGTGAGCTGGAGCCTCAGGTTGGGAGACTTGCTCCAGCAATTGCCCACGTTGGCTCTGGCGTAATTTCTCCAGGTTGCTTCGCTCAAGCGGCGTGGTGAACAACCGCCCGAATGGCTCTGCTGCCATGCTGGCATATGTCACAAATAACAGGGCAATCAAGAGCACTCGCATCATGGCGTAGCTCCTATTGTAGATTCGTGTAAAGTCAGCCAATCAATATCGCAGGACATGATCGCAACTGGCGTTAATGTCGTCGTTGCCGCCATGGCGTTACGGGTGATAGTGCAATCCCGCACCAGGAAAGGTGTGCTCTGTTGATGCTTGAGGCCATCTAGCAGCGCAAGCATATCGCCCTCATGCAGCAAGGGCAGCTCCAGCTTCATGATGGAGCGGTACAAGGTGAAAGGTGCGGTATTGCCAATAAAGCTTGGTTGATAAGTCGCTTGTGCCCCGATACTGTACTTGATACCAAACAAGCGCTCGGACTGATGGATATTACGCAGTGCATCTACCCACTCAATGCGGCGCTCCTCGCCAATAAAACCTTGGTGTATCAGGCGTTGGTACACAGGTAGGTAGCGCATGATGTTATCCCGCTCCTGGTCTGACGATAATAAGCGCGAACGCGCCTGCATCAATTGGTTTTGCTGCTGTTGCAGCCGCTGCCCAACCTCCTCACGGTAAATCTGCGCATAGGTCACAATGCCGATCGCAAATACCATGGCCACCAGCAATGCCAACAAGGGCAATGCCAGCCTGTGCCAATCCTGTCGACTCAGCTTCATGATCATGGCCTGACCTCGGGTTTCAACACCAGCTTGAGCTTGAACACGGCTTTTTCATTTTGGGCAGTGCGCTCATCTGATGTGCTGCCCTGCAAACTGGAGTAAGAGCTCACATTCACAGGCTGCTGCACCACACTTACTTCCTGTATGGCAACATTCGATTTCAGTGTTTCGGCAAAATGATTGACCATGTCCAACGCGGCGCGATAATCACCATTGAAGCCGCGAATTTCGCCGCTCATAAACCCAATCTGGTACAACACTGCACCCAGATTAGCAGGAGTTGTCGACGTAGCGGTATTCGCGTTGTCTTCATCCTTGATACCAATATCGTCACTCATCACCCAACGCAAACGGTTCAATTGGATGTTGCTCATCTGGTCCATCACTTGACTCAATACCAGCATCATCCTGGCAGGGCTGGCCTCCTGCCTGATGATGGCATCGTGCACATTAGCCGCCACTGACAAATCCATGCCCTGGATAGGTGTCGCGGGGAAGTTATTGGCAATCTCGTTATAGCGCTGCTCCTGTTGACGCGTTTCAATGGCGCGCTCATGTAACTGTTGCACCTCATCAAGCGATTGCGCCAGGTATAGCAAAGTGATGAGCAATCCCAGCACTGCCACGATCAATGCCGACAGCACCAAGCCCTTGCGCAGGAGCTCCATCCGGTATGTTTTGACCAGTGGCTCTGGCGCGAGGTTGTCTGGTCGATGCCCGCGGGCCAGCATCTGCATATGCACCAGCTCAGGCCACTGTCGCACGAGCTCCAGCGGCAATCCCTGATTTTTCGCCAGTTGTACCAGATGAATTGGCTCACATTGCAGGCCCTGTTCCTGCTGGATATTGCGACTGATCTGCTCTGCATCTTGCGCAGGGGTAAGCACCACCACCCTGAGGGCAGTATCACGCGCAATCAGGCGCTGGCTTAATAGGTACAACCTGGCCTTGTCTGTTTCCACCAAGTGGAAATATGAGATTTTCTGATAAGCCTCGGGGGGTATCTGCACCAAGCGGCTAATCCGTAATCGCCCTTGGTGCAGATAGCTTTGGCGCAGCCCTGATGAAAGTTGCTCGCTAAGCAAAATATCATTGGCCTTGAACTTGAGCTTGCTCAACAAAAGCTGGCTGACCATAGGCAAGCTATACACACCGGCAAGCGGCACTTGCTGCGCCACCAGCGCATCCAGCCAAGGTTGCAGACTTTCGGTGTTGTTCAGTGCCACAAAGAGGAAGCGATCATCACGGCGCTTGTCACGTTCGCGGTTAAGAAACTGTGCCGCCTTGAGGGTGGTATTCCGATAGACTTGATTGAGCTTGCGCTGCAACAACTCCTTGCGTGAGTGTCCTGAAGTATGGGGCAAGACTTCCAAGTGGAAATCCTCTTCCAGCGCATCCACCATGAGATAAGTCGGGATGTAATGATGCTGCATCAGGAATTCGGTGAACTCTAGATGCCCTTGCGGCTGGTTATCGAATATCTCTATCCCACGCAAACGGCCAAAACGCCATCGGCCAGCAATCAGCCGGTCATGCGTTGCACAAAGAATGAGACGTTCGAACATAGGGCTATAATTTGAGTTGGCTAAAGGAATCGTACACTGGACCAAGCACCGAAAACATGATCAGGGCAAGGATAGCACCTAGTATCACGGTCAATGCGGGCTCTATCATCTTGAGCAATTTTTCCACCGATTCGTTGACATCCCGATCATAGAAATAACTGACATTGAGCAAGGCCTTATCTAGCCCGCCTGTGCTTTCCCCCACGCGTATCATGCGCACTACCAGCGGTGGAAACAGCCCAACATTACGAAAACTGTCGCTCATGCTCTCCCCTGCATTAATCTGTTGCAACGCCCGATTCAATGCCTCCGCTACTACGAGGTTATCCACCACTTCTTCGCAACTGCGTATGCCATCCAGCACAGGGATGCCCGTTTGGTACATCAACGCAAAATAACGCGAGAAGCGCGCCAGGATGATTTTACTAAGGATATTGCCTGTCACCGGTAAGTTCAGCTTGACCTGATCATACCGATAGCGCACTTCCTGACTACGATGGATGGCGATGCTGAGCAGGATCACTGTTAGCATCGGCAGGCCGAGCATCAACCACCAATAATCCACGACAGCATTCGACACCGCAATCAGAATACGCGTCTGCAATGGCAGCGCCTGGCCCATATTGCCGAGAAAAGACACCATCTGCGGCACCAGATAGGCCATGAGGAATATCACTGCAGCGACAACCACAACCAACACAAACATGGGATAGGCGAGCAATTTGCGAGTTTGCGCAATCAGCTCATCCTGCCACTTTAAGGTATCGGCAAGATGGCGAAAAATTTCCGGCAAGCGCCCGGTTTGCTCGCCAGCCTTGATCAGGCTAACGAATACACGGTTAAAAACGTAAGGGTGCTCGGCCAATGCCTGCGACAACATTTTGCCGCCCTCCACCGATGACACCAAGGAGCCGATAATCTTCTGGAAATGCAGATTGGTAGTACTGTCCCGCAAGTCCACCAGCCCTTCGAGCAATGGCACACCTGCTGTTGTGAGTTGCTCCAACTGAAAGCAGAAAATCACTAAATCCTGCAAACTGACCTTACGGCGACTCAACACCGAGGGTCTCAGGCTGGAAGGCCGGAAGGTGATCAAGTCCAGGCCCACGCGCTTGAGGCGCAACTCCAGGTCAATCTCGTTCAAGGCATCAATCTGGCCATGTGCCGCCTTGCCTGTTTGGTCGACCGCTTTGTAAGTGAACGTGGGCATGTTTGCAGGCGTTAATTGATGCGACTGGTAAGATCAATCACCCGCATCACCTCGGACAAGCTGGTGTGTCCTTCGATAATGCGCCGGATGCCATCTTCTGCCAGTGTGACAAAGCCTTTTTTCAGGGCAAGATCACGCATTTCGTCAAAGTGCGCACGGCGCGCCACCAGTGCATCCATCTCGCTATCTACCCGCAACAACTCCATGATCGCCATGCGTCCACGATAACCAGCATAGCCGCATTGCTTGCACCCGATCGCTCGGTGGATGCGCAAATCTAGCCGGACATTCTTGCCCAGCAATTTGCGCTCGTCATCGTTAGGAGCATAAGCTTCCTTGCAATGGGGGCATAGCACCCGCACCAAGCGTTGCGCCACCACACCGATGATGTTCCCCGCCATGATGTCAGGCGAAATGCCAATATCAAGCAAACGCGGGAAAGTACCCAGTGCGGAATTGGTATGTAGCGTGGTGAAAACCTGGTGCCCGGTCATCGCGGCGCGAAACGCCATGGTGGCCGTGTCAGCATCACGCACCTCACCAACGAGTATAATGTCCGGGTCCTGGCGCATGATGGAGCGGATGCCGTTGGCAAAATCCACCTTGTTCACCTCTGCCACCGAGGTCTGGCGCATCATGGTGACAGGATACTCCACCGGGTCTTCCAGGGTCATGATATTGACCCCCTCTGTATTGAGGAATGACAATAAGGAATATAGCGTCGTGGTCTTACCGCTACCAGTCGGCCCGGTCACGATGACAATCCCTTCTGGCCGCGTCATCATGAGTTTCAATTCATCCAGTGCCTGATCGCGCAAGCCCATGCGCTCAAGTGGGATGATCGATTTTTCCCGATCAAGCACCCGCAGCACGATATTCTCGCCATGAATAGTGGGGTGGCTTGCAACACGAAAATCGATAGGCCTGCCCGAGAGGTTCATGTTCAGGCGCCCATCTTGTGGAGAACGCGTCTCGGCGATATCCATGCCGCAGATCACCTTGAGGCGCACGGCGACACCGGGCCAATAGGTCTTGTGCAAGCTACGCACTTGCTGCAATACGCCATCGATGCGGTAGCGGATGCGCAAGAAAGCATATTCCGGCTCGAAATGGATATCCGAAGCCCCGCGCTTCACTGCATCCATGAGCAAGGCACCCACCAAGCGCACCACAGGCTGGGTGTATTCATCCCCGCCTGCCTGCAAACTCTGGTAGTCAATTTCCCCAGTTTCGATCTCGCGCAAGATGCCATCAACAGAAAGCTCGTAACCATAGAACTGGTCAATATAATCTTCAAGCTGGGCATCTGCCGCCAGCACCGGCTTCACTTGCACCTGTGAACCGACGGTGGCACGTAATTGATCCAGTGCTACCACGTTGAACATATCGGACATTGCCACCGTCAACTGACGCGTGTTGGCATCAAACGCCACGGGCAGGATATGGTAACGGCGGGCAAAGCCTTCTTGCACCATCTTCAACGCCTCAGCATCTGCAACCACCGTAGAAAGGTCGATACTTTCCTGGCCTATGGTATGCGCGACCAGATCGCGCACCATGGCCTCGGTGACAAAACCCAGGCGCACCAATTGGCGGCCCAGGGGAATATTGCTCTGCTCCTGCTCCATGAGGGCGATGCGTAGCTGGTCCTGACTGATCAGGCCCTGCTGCACCATGAGCTCTCCCAAGCGGAGCTTGCGACGTTGTTCTACCATGAATGAATCTTACATCCGTTATGTGTTGGCCCGGACACGCCAGGCCCTGAGCATATCCTATGCGCGGAAAGTACTACTGAAGCTGTCGTATCCTCGCGGCCAACTGCGCCTGATTTACGCTGGGTGATTCCTTACCAGCCAGCAATGCCTGCGCTTGCTGATAATATTGCAATGCCAAGTTGGCTTTACCCAATTGGTCCAGGCTCACTGCCAAGTTGAAGGCATATTCAGGATTGGCCGCATCGAGATGATGCGCCTGGAAATAAGACTGCTGTGCCAACGGCCATTGCCCTTGCTCAGCATAATGATGTCCCAATGCAGCATGCAAGTAGGCTGCTTCTGGTTGTTGGGCAATAAGATTTTTGAGTCGAGTTTCACTGCTCAACGGATCAGCCAAGCCTTGCAAATCCAGCAATGCCGCCTGGGCAATGCCGTTACGCGGCTCGACTTGCAATACTTGTTGATACCAACTCACGGCATCCTGCTGGCGACCATGTCGTGCAGCAATAGCGGCCATGCCCAATAGCGCATCCACATTCCGCACATCAGCCTGCAATGCCTGTCGATATGCCTGCTGGGCAGCGGCATCATCACCCAGATTAAATGCTTGATAAGCTTCCAGCACATGCTGATTGACTGTAGCGACAGGTCGGTTACGCGTCACCTGAACTTGGCTGTTAGTCGTCGCCTGCGGCACCTCACCAAATACCTGGGGCAAAGGCTGCTGGATGATATTGGTACGCTGCTTGGAACTGTCGGTAGGAGTAATAGGAGCTGCCATCACCTCTGCCTGACTTGTGTTGCCATGTACCTCTTCACTGATATCAGGCTCAGCAACCGAATCCTGCCCAGCAACATTTGCGGGAGGTTCCAGGTTAGTGTCTGGTGCGGTATTCAACACTACCGGCCTGGGCACAATTACTTCCGGCTGGGTCAAGGAACTGACATACCAGAACACGCCACCGCCCACTAGCAACACTAGCAATAACAACAACAAACCTTGGGTAAATGGCGAGAGCAGCGTCTCTCGCTTAGCAGCACCAGACCTGGCAGCCAACAGCTGTGCTGCTGCGCGTTGTTGGGCGATGGATTCCTCAGAAGCATGACTGGATTTAGGACTGAGCGAAGATTGGGATTGGCTAGCTTCGCCACCATGCACAGGCTCAGCCGGTGCAATATCCAGCAAAAACTCCTCAATCTCAGCCTTTTCCAAAGGCTGTTGTTTGGCTTGCTCCGCTTTCTGCAATGCGCTAATTAACAGACTCATTAATTAACCTTTGCAGTTGCTGGGCAGGCAAATATTGCTTATATGGATTAAGCTCGTCACTTTCCAGGCTGGCATTCTGCACCACGACTGGACGCAAGAAGATCACCAGCTCGGTCTTCACATTGAAATTGCTACGTGCAGTGAACAACTTACCCACTAATGGCACCTTGGCAATACCAGGCACCTTATCTGTTGCCTGCTGGATATTATCTTGCATCAAACCACCCAGGACTGCCGTATCGCCACTATTCACCCGCAACACAGACTCGAACTCGCGCACCTGAATTTGCGGTATCTTACTTTCAATTCTGGTTGTCGTCGTACCGTTTGTTAACGTCAATTGCGGATTGGGATCATCGACATAACTCAGCACACGTGAAATGGTGGGGCGCACATTGATATTTACCTGTCCGGCATCATTGATCTGCGGCGTGACACTCATCACCATGCCCACGGGCACCGTATTCGGTGTGGTCGTCACCGATTGTAAATTAGTTGAGCCTTGCCCAACACCTTGTGAGACCTGGGATTGAATCGTGAAGTACACCAGGTTATCCACCACCTTCATTACCGCAGTCTGGTTATTAAGCACCATCAATTTTGGGCTGGAAAGTACTTTGGTATCGCCAAATCGTTGCAGCAAACGCAAGTTAAAATCCACACTGCTGTTATCGCTAGAATAGCCAATACTGAAAGGTAGTGTTGTTCCTGCCGTACCTGCAATCCCGGCAGGCGTCAGCACTGTACTCAACCCCAATTGATTCGTCATGTTGAAGCCATTGCCCAGCTTGGTCCAATCAATACCAGCTTGGTAGGTGTCATTCAAAGTGACCTCAACAATGGAGGCCTCAATCAATACCTGCCGCTTGGCACTGCTCATGACCTTGTCGAGAAATTCCTGCACCTTTTCGTGCTGGCGATGAGTTGCTCGCACACTGACAATACCAGTTTCCGGGCTGGCAATGACAGTAGCGGCAAACAAGGTTTTATACTCGGTGCGCGCATCTTCACGTTCTTGCGTTGTATTGCGGGAGGCAGATAGCTGCGCAGCAGCTCTATCCCCACCCTCGGGAACAGACGCTTCCGCAGATTGTTGTGAAGCTACTGTACCGCTACGGGTAATAATCACTTCCTTGTCGGTTTCCGCCAGAATGTCTTTCAGATTCTGGATCAGGGTTTCCCAGAAGTGGTTGGTAGCCAGGCTATTCACTGCGGTACGCGAACTATTGGCGGCTCCCGTGCCTGAGCTAGAAGAGGTGCTAGAGCTAGACGTCCCTCCTGCCCCGCTGGTCGTAGATGCGCTCCGTCCTGTACTTGCAATCTCAGCTGCCGCACCGATAAAGCCTGTGGTATCGCGCGACATGTTCACGTAATCCACCTTGTAACTGCGCAACACTGGCATATCTGGCGTAATACTCAGCACGTTGCCATCTACACGGTAGGTTAAATCAACTTGCTTGGCGAGACGCTCCAGAATTGCAGGCAGGGTTTGATCGACGGCATTCAGCGTGGCTCTCCCCTGGATGGCAGGATGAATATCAATATTGAGCTTGCTCTCGCGCGCGAGCGCAAAAAGAATTTCCTTAACCGGTACATCATTGACCACCACGCTGTAAGTCTGCTCTTTGGCCCTGGGTTTGGGTGGCGGCAGGTAGCTACTACTTTTGACTGGCTTGGGAATTTCGGCTGGCTGGATAGATTTGGTTGATGGCGTTTCGTCGATGTGCCCGGTGGAAGGAGAAACGGTAGATTGATGGGCGCAACTTGTCAGGCCAAGCAGACATGGCAGTAGCAGAATGCTGGCAACTTTTGGCAATTGGCCGGACAAAACGTATCCCCTCTACTGATCATGTTGATATTGCGGGATTTATCCCACAATCAGTACATGTTTGCAAATGAAGATCACAACCAGATAATTGTGATCAAGCTATTGATGCTGCAACAGTTCTTCCCTAACACCTGCAATCGTTCGCAAATGTGCCCCTGTTTGTAATGCTGCTGGCAACGACTGTAGCTCAGTCAGTGCATCCTGGCGGCTTTTGTATGCGCCATACAATATGATAACGCTGGCTTTGTCACCAACTTTAGTCTGCACGGCATGAAGATTATCCAGCACCAGTTGTGCCACCATCGGCCGGAGTTCGTGATCCAGTGCACTACCTGCCGCATGGTATGCCAGTTGTATGGTGATATATTCGTGCGGAATACTGCCCAGCCAAGCTAATGAAGCCTCTCCACGCTGTTCTATCTCTTGCATGACGTCTGCGTCTGGCTCAGCGAGTTTGCTTGCGTGTTCCAGCAAGGGCTGCACTGCCTCGACTGGCTCCTGCCGCAACTGAGCATTCATCATAGACGGCCAGGGTAGCGCTCCCTGACTCCAGGCATAAGCCACCACGCCAGTGATCACAAAAAATACTCCGAACCACGCAAACCCTACCCAGCGTCTTGCCGGCCGTGTTATCTCTTGAGCAAACTCGCTATCCCGTATTGCAGCAGCAACATGTCGTGGCGTAACCTGGTAAGTATTCGCGGCAAATGCTGCCAACAAGGATTTATCCGCCAGGATATTCACCCGTCGCACCAAACCCTGCGCCATCGTAGCCAATTGCTTGATTGCCCGCTTGGTAAATAATGGCGGCCCGAAATACCCTGCTGCACGCAGACGGAACATCAGGTACTCCGCAATTTCATCCTTGCTCAGCGGACCAAGATAAAAGCTATGGGTAATACGCTCCTTGAGCTGGCGGATTTCGCGCTGGTTCAAGTTATCATCCAGCTCGGGCTGGCCAAATAACACGATTTGCAGCAACTTGTGGTGACGGGTTTCCAGATTGGTCAACAGGCGGATTTCTTCCAGCGTCGCCAGCGGCATACCTTGAGCCTCTTCCACGAATACCACCACCTGGCGTTTGGCTTCGTGCTTTTCCAGCAACACCTGTTGCAAGCGTTGCATAACCTCCAACCGACTCAAACCAGAAGGCAGATCAAGCCGTAACTCCAATGCAATAGCGTGCAGCACGTCTTCTGGTGCCATACTCGGATTAGCAAGGTAGACATTATCCACATGCTCCGGCAACTGCGTTTGCAGCATGCGGCACAGCATGGTCTTGCCACTACCCACTTCGCCAACAACTTTGACAATCCCCTCACCGTGCAAGATGGCATAGCGCAATGCGTCCAGCACTGCACCACGATTGCCGCCAGAAAAGAAAAAGTCAGTATTGGGGGTTATCTTGAATGGAGGCTCTTTCAGGCCAAAATGGGCGTAATACACTATTCGCCTTTGTAGTCCTGCTGCAGCTGGATGCGGCTATAGAGCGTGGTACGGTTGATACCCAGCAGCTTGGCCGCCTGGCTCAGGTTGCCATGGGTAATTCTCATCGCCGCGTCAACATACGCCCGCTCCCAGGATTTGAGCACTTGGTCCAAATTAACATTGGCCTGCGTTTGCAAATGCTTATGTGCATGGCTTGCCATGGCAGCTTCATCGGTCAAAAGTGGTGCATCAGCACCATTTGCAGCGGCCTGGCCAAGTCCCGTATGCATCAAGTCCAACTCGGCTGCCAATTGTGCATCCGTCACAAGCTGACCAGCATATTTAGCCACCAGGCGGATAATAATATTGCGCAGCTCACGCACATTACCTGGGAAGTGATAGCCCAGCCACCGCTGCTTGGCCTGGTCATCAAGCGCAAAAGTCTTCTGCCCGGTTTCACGTGCATAAAATTGGTTGAAATGATCTAGCAAGACGTAGCGATCCTGCTCCAGGTCGCGCAATGGCGGAACTCGTACGGAAAACACACTCAAGCGGTGATAAAGATCAATGCGAAAATTGCCTGCACGCACTTCTTCCCGCAAGTCACGATTTGTCGCTGCGACAATACGCGCCCGACTACGACGGGACTGGGTCTCACCAATGCGCTGATACTCACCGTTCTCCAACACCCTGAGCAACTTGGCTTGAAGCTCCAACGGTAATTCGCCAATTTCATCCAGGAATAAAGTGCCCTCACCCGCATCCTCAAAATAGCCACTATGTGCATTGGCCGCCCCGGTAAAGGAGCCTTTGCCATGCCCAAACAAGATAGACTCAGCCAGATTCGGGGAAATAGCCGCACAATTAAGAGAGAGATAGGGTTGTTGTGATCGCCGACTGAGTCGATGCAGGCAACTAGCAACCAATTCCTTGCCACTACCTGACTCCCCCTCAATCAACACCGGAAAAGGCGCATCGGCAAACTGGGTAATCTGTGTACGCAATGTTTGCATCGGCAGGCTGATGCCGAGTAAACCGCCGCCCTCTTCTGCATTAACCGTTTCACCGAGCTCAGCATCCTGTAACTTGAGTGCGTTGTGCAGCAATTGCCGTAAACGCTCAACATCACAAGGCTTGGGAATAAAGTCCACTGCACCCAACGCCAAGGCATGCTTGACGTTGGCCTCTTCGTTCTGGCCGGACAATACCAGAATTTTCATGGTGGGTACATGAGCTAATAGTTCCCCAATCACCTTGAAGCCCTCATCCGGCTTGTGGGGTACCGGCGGCAAGCCGAGATCGACCAGCGCCAATGGTGGCGGGCTTTCCAGCTGGCGCAATAAGCTCCTTGCTTGCATGCGCGATTCGGCAACATACACCTCAAAATCCTTGCCCAGCAGGAAATGTAAGGTATCGGTGATTAGGGGATCATCATCAATAATGATCAATGCAGGTAGCTGTGCCACCATCAGAAAGGCTTTCTGCGAATCATATGGGGGGAATAATGAGTACAAAGCATGACGTTACTATAAGCACATCGCCACAATCACACAAGACAAGCCCTGAAAGCTGCCAGCCTTGATAAATCAGGAAGTCGCGTAGGATTTCATAGATAATATCGGCACAATTTTCAGGAGCCCATTATGTCTTTAGACGAACGTGCAATTAATACCCTCAATGAATACTTTCCATCCATCGCGCAAATTGCCTTGGATCATACGTACGAAGTGGTTACCGAAGAAACCAGCTTTGCAGAATTCATGGAGTCACTGCTCAACAAGATCAACCAATATGCAGCAGAGCACGTGGCAACTGAAGTTCTAGGGCTGTCATCCCGAAAGATCGAAACCATCAACGATGGCACAGGCATCAGCGTAGACGATATACAAGACCTTATCGATACCGCAGGAGATGATGATGAAGACTACGATGCATAATAACTAAGTATCAGCATATTGGGCTTGAGGTCATAGCCTCAAGCTGAAGAGCTTATATTTTTTGATGGGGAATGGGGTGGCTGATGGGGCTCGAACCCACGACAACTGGAATCACAATCCAGGGCTCTACCAACTGAGCTACAGCCACCATTGAAACTGAATAACCAGTGTCATGGCCTGCCCGACAGGAATCGAACCTGTAACCCCCAGCTTAGAAGGCTGGTGCTC